>Ga0207906_1000001_pt1 | contig 1318103 bp, 1095 predicted proteins | sample LinPmetageLP37_FD_184050 | JGI IMG/M metagenome (GOLD analysis project Ga0207906, IMG submission 184050) | Marine viral communities from the Pacific Ocean - LP-37 (SPAdes) | ecosystem: Environmental > Aquatic > Marine > Oceanic | place: Pacific Ocean | collected 2010-06-16
CCCCTGTTACCGCCGTGAAAGGGCGGTGTCCTAGGCCTCTAGACGAATGGGACACAGTTGATACGTTATACTCTGTATCGAGTGAATACTCATTGGTGTCTGTAGGCTAAACACCAGTGCTATGTAGATCATTAAACACTTTTTCTAAAACAACAGTTTCGAATCATGTTCAACCATCTTAAATATGGTATCCCATAGGGGATTCGAACCCCTGTTACCGCCGTGAAAGGGCGGTGTCCTAGGCCTCTAGACGAATGGGACACAGTTGATACGTTATACTCTGCATCGAGTGAATACTCATTGGTGTCTGTAGGCTAAACACCAGTGCTATGTAGATCATTAAACACTTTTTCTAAAACAACAGTTTCGAATCATGTTCAACCATCTTAAATATGGTATCCCATAGGGGATTCGAACCCCTGTTACCGCCGTGAAAGGGCGGTGTCCTAGGCCTCTAGACGAATGGGACACAGTTGATACGTTATACTCTGTATCGAGTGAATACTCATTGGTGTCTGTAGGCTAAACACCAGTGCTATGTAGATCATTAAACACTTTTTCTAAAACAACAGTTTCGAATCATGTTCAACCATCTTAAATATGGTATCCCATAGGGGATTCGAACCCCTGTTACCGCCGTGAAAGGGCGGTGTCCTAGGCCTCTAGACGAATGGGACACATTTGATACGTTATACTCTGTATCGAGTGAATACTCATTGATGTCTGTAGGCTAAACACCAGTGCTAGTTACCTATAATGAAGCACAAAACCCTAAGGATTCGAACCCCTGTTACCGCCGACTCTTTATAAACCAAAGTGGACGATGTCCTAAGCTCTATTTCTAGACGAATGGGACACAGTTGATACGTTATACTCTGTATCGAGTGAATACTCATTGGTGCCTGTAGGCTAAACATCAATGCTAATATCTATTTAAAGATAGTTAAGTAAGTGGTGGAGCTACACGGGATCGAACCGTGGACCTCTTCACTGCCAGCGAAGCGCTCTCCCAGCTGAGCTATAACCCCTCTTACTTAATGCTTTTGGATATGCTACTAGAAAAAACTAACATCATGTCTCAACTGCGAGGCGCATTCTATGCAGCATACCCAAAAGTGTCAACTCGTTTTTTAGGAATTTATTCTATCTGCTACAAATTCAATCGCTTTGGATATTCTTTGTGCAGATCTTTCTTTTCCGATTAAGAACAAGGTTAGATCTAACGCAGGAGACTGCCCTGCGCCTGTCACGGCAACACGTAAAGGCATACCCACTTTACCCATACCGACATCAAGTTCAGTTGCTGTCGCTTCAATAACGTGGTGAATATTCTCTACACTCCAATCATTTAGCTCAGATAATTTTTGATTAAACAATGTTAGAGGCTCTAGTGCAACGCCACGTAAATGCTTTTTAGCTTGGGCTTCATCAAAATCTGCAAAGTCTTCATAGAAGTATCGGCTTGAAGCGGCTAACTCTTTTAGCGTTTTCGCACGTTCAGATAGTGCCGTAACAATTTCAGTTAGCGCTGGGCCATTACTAGTATCAATTTTCTGATCATCCATATGCCACTGTAAATGCGATGCGACATAAACAGGATCGAGAGACTTGATATAATGTTGGTTTAGCCAAACGAGCTTATCAGTATTAAAAGCTGAAGCCGCTTTATTGATATCATCTAATTTAAACAGCGTTTTCAACTCGTCCATTGAAAATATTTCTTGATCACCATGAGACCAACCTAAGCGAACAAGATAGTTTAATAGTGCTTCAGGTAAATACCCGTCATCACGGTACTGCATAACGCCCACAGCACCATGACGCTTAGATAGCTTGGCGCCATCGTCACCTAGAATCATCGACACATGAGCATATTCAGGAATAGGTGCGCCTAATGCTTTAAGGATGTTGATTTGGCGTGGAGTATTATTGATATGATCTTCACCGCGTACAACGCAGGTGATGCCCATATCCCAGTCATCGACTACAACACAGAAATTATAAGTAGGTACGCCATCGGTACGCTTAATAATTAAGTCATCAAGCATATCGTTAGAAATTTCGATACGGCCACGAACGTGATCATCAAATATCACACTGCCTTCGATAGGGTTTTTAAAGCGAACAACAAAGGGCTCATCAGTATCAAGAGGTGCAAGGTTACGACAGCAACCGTCATATTTTTGTTGTAGACCTTGTGCAGCTTGCTCTTCACGCATGCTTTCAATACGTTCACGAGAACAATAACATTTATAGGCAGTGCCTTTATCAAGCATTTGCGCAATAATTTCATTGTAACGATCAAAACGCTTAGTCTGGTAGTAAGGGCCTTCATCCCAAGTCAAACCTAACCAGTTCATACCATCAAGAATAGCGTCACAGGCTTCTTGAGTTGAACGTTCAATATCAGTGTCTTCAATACGAAGTACAAATTCACCATTGTTAGCACGAGCGTGCAACCATGAATAAAGTGCTGTTCGAGCACCACCTACATGAAGAAAACCAGTTGGACTTGGAGCAAAACGCGTCTTGGTAGTCATAATCGGACACTAACCTATTTATAAACGTCTAAAGAAGACAAACAAAAAAATGTGACGCTATTCTAACAGTCAAACCCAGCAGTTGAAATGGCGGACATCTAAACCTAGGGTTGTTTTTGAATTTTCTTTATTATTGAGTACAATCTCTTGTTCAACAAAGCATCAAAGCGAACAATTTTAGCCCGACTGGCAATATTTTAAATAAAAAGCGTTGACAGGTTTTGCTTGCCCCCTATAATACGGCCCCACACAGCGAGGTCGATTAGCTCAGCTGGGAGAGCACCTCCCTTACAAGGAGGGGGTCACTGGTTCGAGCCCAGTATCGACCACCATATTTTTATTTATGGAACATTACTGTTAATTATATCCCAGGTCGCTTAGCTCAGCTGGGAGAGCACCTCCCTTACAAGGAGGGGGTCACTGGTTCGAGCCCAGTAGCGACCACCATATAATTTTCATAAGTTTTTGTGTGGAGTCCCAGGTCGCTTAGCTCAGCTGGGAGAGCACCTCCCTTACAAGGAGGGGGTCACTGGTTCGAGCCCAGTAGCGACCACCATATCTTTTATAGATTGATGGACTCAAAAGTAAAATATCCCAGGTCGCTTAGCTCAGCTGGGAGAGCACCTCCCTTACAAGGAGGGGGTCACTGGTTCGAGCCCAGTAGCGACCACCATATTTTACTAACAGTTATAAAAAGATAGATATCCCAGGTCGCTTAGCTCAGCTGGGAGAGCACCTCCCTTACAAGGAGGGGGTCACTGGTTCGAGCCCAGTAGCGACCACCATATCAATTTAGTTTTGCGCTATATCCCAGGTCGCTTAGCTCAGCTGGGAGAGCACCTCCCTTACAAGGAGGGGGTCACTGGTTCGAGCCCAGTAGCGACCACCATCTAGCCTCATCCTCAATATCCAACATAATCAAACACCATCTAGCTTCATCCTCAATATCAAACATCATCAAACACCATCAAAAATAATCCCAACCTAATTAAACAAAACATCATGATTTTTTGATTTCCATTATCATATCTGTTCATTTTTGCTGTTGGTCTAATCGCGAATATAGCTGTTTGTGTTGAATCCTATTGTTTATACCACAATAAAAAAACCACTCATTGTGTGAGTGGCTTTTGCAGTAGAGGTGAGTTACAAACTATCTCGGGTAGGTTTTAATCTAAACCCAAAAAACCACCGGTTTGGTGAGCCCAAAGCTGTGCATATATGCCTTTAGCGTCAATGAGTTCTTGGTGGGTTCCTTGCTCAACAATACAGCCTTTATCTAATACAATTAGCCTATCCATAGCTGCAATCGTCGACAGTCGATGCGCTATCGCTATCACTGTTTTGCCTTCCATTAATTCATACAATGATTCTTGAATCGCGGCTTCAACTTCAGAGTCGAGCGCTGATGTTGCTTCATCAAGTAATAAAATGGGTGCATTCTTTAGTAATACTCTTGCAATGGCAATGCGTTGGCGTTGGCCACCAGATAGCTTGACTCCGCGCTCACCAACTTGGGCATCGAGTCCTTTGTTACCAAATGGGTCAGTTAAATTATCAATAAACTCCGCTGCTTGTGCTTGAGTGATAGCAGCTACTAGTTGCTCGTCACTGGCATGTGGATCGCCGTACAAAATGTTTTCACGAATTGAGCGATGCAGCAAAGATGTGTCCTGAGTAACCATACCAATGTTTGCCCGTAATGAGTCTTGGCTAATATCTGTTATAGGTTGGTCATCAATGAGTATTTGGCCTTTTTCAACATCATGAAAACGCATTAGTAAGTTTACTAACGTCGACTTTCCTGCACCAGAGCGTCCTACTAAACCGACTTTTTCGCCCGCTTTAATATTCAGGTTTAGCTGTTCAATGACTCCTGCTTTTTCGCCATAATGAAAACTCACTTGGTTAAAATCGATTTTACCCTGATCAACAGTAATGTCTTTGGCGTTGGGTTTATCTTGAATCGCAATCGGTTTCGATAAAGTATTCATTCCATCGGTAACGGTACCAATGTTTTCAAATAGCGAACTGATTTCCCACATGATCCACTGTGACATACCATTTAAACGAAGGGCTAAACTTACAGCAATGGCAATTGCGCCAACCGTAATCGCATTGTCAGCCCATAACCAAATAGATACCGCAGCGATAGTAAACGCCAACACGTAATTAATGATTTGTACTAAGACATTAATGATCGTTACCAGGCGCATTTGGCCATAAACAGTTTTTAAGAAATGTGTCATGCTGTCTTGCGCATAGTCAGCTTCTTGGGTGGTATGTGAGAACAGCTTTACGGTAGAAATATTGGTATAACTGTCAACAATACGTCCGGTCATGGTTGAACGAGCATCGGCTTGCTCTGTGGATATCGCCTTTAACTTTGGCACTAATTTCCACTGAATTAAGACGTAAGCAGCCAACCATACCAGCATCGGCAGCATCAGGCGCACATCAGCAGCGGCAATCATCACCAGCATCGAGGTGAAATAAACCAAGATATACATGAGAACGTCGAGTAATTTCATCACAGTTTCACGGACCGCAAGCGATGTTTGCATAACCTTAGTTGCTATTCGTCCGGCAAAGTCATCTTGATAAAATGAGATGCTTTGCTTGAGCAAATAGCGATGTGCTTGCCAGCGAATCGCCATAGGGTAGTTGCCCAATAGTGTTTGATGCACGATAGACGCATGCAGCCAGACAATCAGCGGAATAACCACTAACACAAGCACCGACATGATAATTAATGTTGTACCTTCATCTTGCCATAAGGTTTGCGGGTTTTTGGTCACTAACCAATCGACTAGTTTGCCCATAAACCCAAAGAGCGAGACTTCCAACATCGCCAATATGGCCGTTAGCACCGACATCACAATTAAAGGTAACCCAAATCCGCGGGTATAATGGCGGCAAAATGCATACAGGGTATTGGGGGGCTGGGTCGGCTCTTCTTGTGGCAGTGCTTGGGTCAATGATTCAAAAAATTTAAACATCTAATGCTCTAACGTCATGGTGAAAATTCTGCTGACTAGGATAACGTAAATCTACCAAATGTAATCGGTTAAATTGTTACATTATACGAAACGATTGAGTTCCGTTTTCCGCTAGTCGTGGTTGTTGTGTTTAGGTAAGATAATTACTCAAATACGCAGTGCACTGAAAAAGGTTCAGTTTTTCTATTGCGCTTGACTAAAGTTAACGAGGCTAACGGAATTAATGGTACAGATTAACAGCGATTGCAATATTACAGCTCAGATCTGCCAACAGGCGAGATTGAGTCGTGATGCACGCTTTGATGGTCAATTTTTTACTGGGGTACTTACCACCGGGATCTATTGCCGCTCAATCTGTCCCGCCCCAGCGCCCTATGAAAAAAATGTTCGTTACTTTGATTCTGCTATAAAAGCGGCGAATGCAGGGCTCCGGCCTTGCCTGAGATGTCGACCAGATAGTGCTCCAAGCTCCTTTGCGTGGTTAGGCACTCAAACAACATTAATGCGAGCCATCAAGTTAATTGAACAAGGCTTTTTAAGTGGCGACAACGCTGGAACTGTCGAATCATTGGCACAAAAGCTCGGCATTAGCAGTCGCTACCTACATAAACTCTTTAATCAAGGAATGGGGACATCGCCTAAACGCTTTGCGTTATATCAGCAGTTGATGTTTGCTAAACAGTTATTACACCAAACACAATTATCAATGACTGAAGTTGCTATGGCTGCAGGTTTTAATAGCATCAGGCGGTTTAATGAATTTTTTAAACAACAGTTACTGTTAACCCCGAGTGATTTGCGCCAAAAAAGCCGAGGTTCAACGGACGACACTCATTCTTATAACGATAACCAAGTGAGAACTTACATTAAACCAATAACATTAGCATTATCTTACCGACCGCCTCTGAGTTGGAGTAAAATGTTAGCTTTTTATGCATTTCGTCAGGTCGACAATATGGAAGTTATTGACGATGAGTTAGGTCGTTATTGTCGAACATTTTCATTTGATGGGGTTGACGGTTTTTTTTATGTTTCGCCTAATATCGATAAACCCCAGCTGGATGTGAGTATTTACTTACTAGATGCTAACGATATTAAATCATTACATCATATTGTATTGCAATTACGACGTATGTTCGATTTAGATGCTGACATGGTCGTTATTCGCCAAGCATTGTTACCCATTATTACATTAGGAGCTCAAATTGACTCTGGCTTGCGTATTCCAGCCACGGGCAGTGTGTTTGAAGCTGCTTGTAGAGCTGTGTTAGGGCAACAAGTGAGTGTATTGCAAGCGACTAAGTTATTAAATTTACTGGTTAAGCATTATGGTACAACACTTCTCATTGATGGTAAGACTTGGCGATTATTTCCGACGCCAGAAACTATTGCTGCAGCATCATTGGATGAACTAAACATGCCTGGTGCTCGAAAATTAGCATTGAATGCATTGGGGAAATTTGTACATCAACATGCAGACTCAACACCTGACGACTGGCTTGAAGTAAAAGGTATTGGTCCGTGGACTGTCGCGTACGCTAAGATGCGCGGCTTAAGTGATCCAGATATGTTTTTGAGTTCTGATTTAGTTATCAAAAAGCGCTTGTATGCGTTACATGAACAGGCGGGTCAATCCATTGAAACACCAAAATCATATTTAAGTATTGCTGCTGATATGACAAAACAAGCATCACCTTGGGGCAGTTACTTAACCTTTCAGCTTTGGGATTACGATCCAATCGCTGCCAAAAACGGATAATTTTATGAACCATTTTACGTCGCCTAAGTGCCATGCCTTAGTTACGAGTCCTGTTGGCTTACTGTCGCTTAAAGCATCTGAGCATGGATTATCCCATTTACAGGTTGAGGATCTGGCTCAAAGGAGTTTAACGGTAAACGTTCATGCTGTAGTTGCTTTACCGCAAAGCGATATCGAGCCTGATCGCGCTATATTACTAGAGGCGCAGCGCCACATTGATGAAACTGTGATTCAGTTAGCTGAATATTTCGCTAAGACAAGGCAACAATTTGATGTGACCTTAGCGCCGAAAGGGACTGTGTTTCAACAAGAGGTTTGGCAAGCATTGAGTCAGTTGCCATTTGGAATGCGTTGCAGTTACAGTGATATCGCTAATACCATAGGTAGGCCTAAAGCGGTCAGAGCGGTAGGTGCAGCAAATGGCGCCAATCCGATAGCGATAATTGTCCCTTGCCATCGCGTGATAGGCAAGGGCGGCAAGCTAACTGGTTATGCTTATGGGCTTGAGATGAAACAGTGGTTACTCGACTTAGAAGGGATTGAACAAATTCGTTAATTTATCTGACTGCTGGGGTAAAGTACGTTAAAATGCGCGATTGATATTCATTTTTTGAGCGCATTTGATACATGACCCAAGCTTCTCTCGCGACGACTTTTGCTGAATTTGGCCTGCATACTCCATTGTTGGCAAGATTGGCTGAGCTTAATCACCTTCAGCCGACCCCTATTCAAGCTGAAACTATTCCAAGCACGCTAACTGGTAAAGATTTACTAGCAGGTGCCAATACCGGCTCGGGTAAAACAGCTGCTTTTGCGCTACCGATATTGCATCAATTAGTCAGTCGTCAAGCTGTATCATCTAAAGGAAATTTTGTTAGTGCGTTAGTTTTAGTGCCTACAAGAGAGTTAGCCAAGCAAGTTGCCGACAGCTTTAAATCCTATGCGGTTCACTTAAATGGTGACATTAAAGTGGTTGCGGCCTTTGGTGGTGTGTCTGTTAACACTCAGATGTTAGCATTGCGCGGTGGTGCTGATGTCGTGGTCGCAACACCAGGTCGTCTGCTCGATTTAGTTTCGTCTAACGCATTAAAGCTATCTCAAGTGTCAACTTTAGTGCTTGACGAAGCTGACCGTATGTTAAGCCTAGGTTTTACTGAAGAGCTTACTCAGGTGCTTGACTTACTTCCTAAGAAAAAACAGACGCTATTGTTTTCTGCCACTTTCCCTGATGAAGTTCGCCAACTAACGCAAGCGCTGCTAGTCAATCCGCTTGAGATACAATTACAAAGTGCTGAAGCAAGCACCTTAGTTCAGCGTGTCATGACGGTTAATCGTGAAAAAAAGACTGCCTTACTGGCTCATCTGCTTCAACAACATCAATGGCGTCAAGTGCTCATTTTTGTCGGCGCTAAAAATAGTTGTAATCATTTAGCTCAAAAATTAGCTAAACGTGGTATCACTGCTGAAGTCTTTCACGGAGATAAAGCGCAAGGTGCGCGAAGTCGAGTATTGGAAGGTTTTAAAGCCGGCGAGATTCAAGTGCTCATTGCAACAGACATTGCTGCCCGTGGTCTTGATATTGAAAAATTACCAGTGGTAATTAATTTTGACTTACCGCGCAGTCCAGCAGATTATATGCATCGAATTGGTCGAAGTGGACGTGCAGGAGAGGTCGGTTTAGCGTTGACCTTGCTGTCCCATGATGAGTATCATCACTTCAGTGTTATCGAGAAGAAGAATCAGATCCGCCTTGAGCGTGAACAAGTTGTTGGATTTGAGGCTGATGATGTAGTGCCCGAAAACGTGCTGGAACAACCTAAGCCAATGGCTAAGCCTGAAGGCAGTGGTAAAAAGAAACGTAAAAAGTTGTCCTCAGTTAATGTTGATATTTGGGCTAAAAAACCAGATTAGTAGTAGGTAATATGAAACATATTTTTTGGTTAGTTGATGGACAAGTTGCAGGTCGTAGTGGTCCAAACAAAGATGCATGGAACTTAGCTGAGTTACAGCAAGCGGGTTTCGGTGCAATTGCATCATTAAACAATGGTGAAGGTTGCGACACTAAGGCCATGGCAGAGTTAGGTATTCGTCATAAAGTATTTAATTTACCTGACAATATTCCACCTGAGCCTGAGGATTTAGCCATTTGTGCTGAAATACTACCTCAGGTACTCGCATTTATTCGTGAGTGTGAAGCTGATAATTTACCTGTGTTACTTCATTGTCGTTCAGGCATTAATCGTACTGAAGTGGTAATGGCTTATTACATGATGGAAAATGGTGCTGCGCCCTTACATGCCGTTAGTCAAGTGCGTAATGCCAGTGGTTTAGCGTTTGATGCTGATGGTTGGGATCAGTTTGTGTATGACGTGCTCTATGAGCTCCAATCTGCTTCAAACTAATTGAGTTAAATTTAAATATTGCATCAGGGAGACAATAGGTGAGATCAATCATTGATTTCATCTATGTCTCCCTTCGTTGTTTTAAAGGGCTTAGATCAGCGTAAATATTTATGCTCATGACTCATTTGATATATATTTTAGGCAGTTATGTCAGGTAATGCCTATAATGTGAATTGTCACACAGCATTTAGCTATTTGAAGTTTACGTTATTTTTTGAGCTGCCTTTTCCGTTCCATATAGACTAATCGTGGTGACAAGAGTATTGATAGCAATAGTCATTTGCGGCAAGCGGTTAACGTAACTTGATAACTCGGTAATATTTATCAAGAATTAATGACAAAAAATGATGTATTGAAGCGTGATCACAATCGGCATTATATCAGTGCTGACTATTATCAGGTGAATTGCTAATTTTGTGATTTGTAATGCTATTTGTAGATAAATGCCGATAAAATCTAGTCTACATATTGCCAATAAATGCTATAGTGAAGTTGATTTCAGTCTTCAGATGAAGGGGTAATAATGAGTCCTAAAATAAGCAAAGCGAATCAATCACAGGGGCTATTGCTTTTTAAGTTGAATCAAACACAATTATTTGCCTTGGGTACTCTAAAAATTCGTGAACTCGTACCGTATACTCCTTTAACTAAAATCCCGCATTCTCACCCTGCTATTCTTGGCGCGGCGACTATTCGTGGTATGACTATACCAGTTATTGATATGGCGGCTTCTATTGGTTATAAACCTGTGAGTGAGTCTGAGCGAAAAGATTGCTACATCATCATTACCGATTGTCAGCGAATGGTCATTGGTTTTCTGGTGCGTGGCATTGATAAGATCATTGAGTGTAATTGGCGTAATATTGAGGCGCCTTCTGGCAACTTAGGCAAAAATGCCTTTTTAACTGGTGTCACTCGTTTTAATGATCAATTAGTGCAATTACTTGATGTCGAATTGTTATTATCGAAAATATTCCCTGATGATCCCATTAGTAATCGAGCAATATTAACCGATGTTCAACGTGAAAAATTATCACCATTGCGTATTTTGTTGGTGGACGATTCCAAAGTTGCCCGTAAACAATTATCCGATGCTCTGGACTCCATTAATATAGCGTATCAAGTTACCGCAGATGGCCGTGATGCATTGCAAATGATGCAGCTAGCCGCCGCAGAAAGAAAACCTATCGACTTATTGGTAAGTGATATTGAAATGCCAGGTCTAGATGGTTACGAATTAGCCTTCGAAGTTAAAAATAATCCGGCAATTGAGCATGCATATATTATTCTTCATACCTCATTATCGAGTGAAATAAGTGTCAGCCAAGCCAAGCAAGTTGGCGCAAATGAGGCATTAACGAAATTTGATGCTAAAGAGCTGATTGAAGCAATGCTTAGAGGCGCACAGGCATTACAACCAAGTTAATGGTGATATTTTTTGATATTTATTCATTTTTAACATAGTTAACAATTTTGTAGCAAGTTGTCGGTAAGCTTCAATTTAATGCTTTCTTTATGAGCGAAGCTTAAATTTTTTTACTCATTTTGTATCAATACTAGACTTATCACACACCATCCTGATATATAGCTATGAGGCTTTTACAGTGTTCAGTATATTCGCTGTTCACAAGGTAATGCTTAACTTTAATGAGGGAGTGCTATCCCTGAAAACGGAATGATTGAAGTGTGTTAATTGAGCGTGTTGAATTGATCGTACATCAATGAGTAAAACAGCAGGGTGTTTTCAGTAATAGCATTGATATTATCAATGATGTTGTCAGTATTAAAACGTATGTTTTATATCACCACATGCAGTGGGTGATAACTGTTCAGATATGATTAACATTTTGATGTTTCCCTTTCTAAAGATAAGTAAAACCTTGATCATAAAAAGCTATAAATATAATAATCATAGGTTAAGTAATGAATCAAAAAACATCACTATTCGCTCGTATCGCTCACGGTAGCCTTGTGCTTCAAATTATCAGCGGGATCATTTTGGGTGTGGTCCTGGCAAGTATTTCCACAACTGGTGCCAACAATGTGGCTTTTTTAGGCTCACTCTTTGTGGGAGCTTTAAAGGCGATTGCGCCAATACTGGTTTTTGTTTTGGTGGCATCATCTATTGCTAATCAAAAGAAAAATAGCCAAACCAATATGCGTCCGATTATTGGGCTATATCTTCTGGGAACCTTTGCTGCAGCATTAACCGCAGTGTTATTTAGTTTTGCGTTTCCAACCACTTTACTATTAACCGCCGGAATTGAAGGCTCAAATCCTCCTCAAGGCATTAGTGAAGTTATCAATACCTTATTATTTAAAATTGTCGATAATCCAGTTAATGCATTATTAACCGGTAATTATATTGGCATTTTGGTGTGGGGCGCAGGCTTAGGGATAACCATGCATCATGCCAGTGACAGTACTAAGAGAATGCTTTCTGATGTCAGTGATGCAGTGTCGAATATTGTCCGCTTTGTTATCCGTTTAGCACCTATCGGTATTTTTGGCTTAGTGGCTGCTACCTTTGCCGAAACAGGTTTTGAAGCCATAGCAGGCTATGGTCAATTACTGATGGTGTTAGTGGGATCGATGCTATTTATTGCTTTGGTGGTTAACCCTATTATTGTGTATGTCAAAATTAAACGTAATCCTTATCCATTAGTGTTTAAGTGTTTACGTGAAAGTGGGGTTACGGCATTTTTTACTCGTTCTAGTGCAGCCAATATCCCGGTAAACATGGCTTTATGTGAAGAACTTAAATTGCATAAAGACACCTATTCAGTGTCTATTCCTCTTGGTGCAACCATCAATATGGGCGGTGCAGCGATTACTATTACGGTATTAACTTTAGCTGCTGCAAATACATTGGGAATTCAAGTCGATTTTATGACGGCACTGTTATTGAGTGTGATTGCTTCTGTTTCAGCTTGTGGTGCATCAGGTGTTGCCGGTGGGTCGCTATTGTTGATTCCATTAGCATGTAGCTTATTTGGTATTTCTAATGATGTTGCGATGCAAGTGGTGGCTGTTGGCTTTATCATTGGAGTGATCCAAGACTCTGCTGAAACAGCATTGAATAGCTCTACGGATGTAATATTTACCGCCGCAGCATGTGAAGCCGCTGAAGCGAAAGAAGCTGCTCAAGCTAGTTAATGTTATGACACTGATTAAAAAATGCTGACGTCACCGCGTCAGCATTTTTTTTCGTCTAATCTGGCTTCACTTATATTATTAAAATGGATGCTGACTAAAAAAAGTCATTTCAGCTTGGCTGTAAGGGTGAGTAATTGTCAGTGACTGTGCATGCAAGTTTAAACGTTTACTGGCATTGATCGTTGCTGCATCACCATAAAATTCATCGCCTAAAATAGCATGACCAAGGGATAACATATGCACCCTAAGTTGATGAGTGCGACCCGTATGCGGCTTAAGTTCCATCAAGGTTGAGTGTGGTCTATGTTCAAGTACTTGGAAGTAGGTTAACGCAGCTTTGCCTGTGCTGGTGAGCATTTGAAATGGCGGCGAATCAGGATTTGGGCCGATAGCAAAGTTTACTTTCCCCTGCTGTTCATCGACGTGGCCAGTGACTTCTGCAATATACACTTTTTTGGCTTGGCGATTTTGAAATTGAATTTTTAAATGTGATTCGGCTTTTTTGGTTCGCGCAAAAATCATAATACCCGAGGTGTCGCAATCTAAACGATGGATCAAAATGGCTTCAGGATGGCATAGTTGCAAGCGAGTTATTGCGGTATCAAATGTGTCTGGCGAGCGTCCTGGGTTTGATAATAACCCAGAAGGTTTATTAATCACGATAATATCACGGTCTTTATAGCGAATGTCCAACCAAGGAATAGATGGCGGCTTATATGTAAAGATGTGCATGATAAGATGTTCTCTTTGATTGAGTCTGATTCAGGTAAGATGTGTGGCACTGATGCTTATGAGTACTCAGCCATGCGCACTTATGGCGCGAATAATAACAAAATTTTGCTAATAACAAAAAAATCAATTATCCAATTGATATAGAGATGTTTGGCTAAAGGTTGTTTACCAAGTCGCTAACCACAAGCGCAACGACATGCCCCAACTGCTGGTTACGCCTGAGGTGACAAAGCGAATATTGTTATTCGTATCGATGATATAAATCGCGGGTAGAGCCATTGCGCCCCATTGTTGGCTTAATGATATTGCCTGAGGTTGGTTTTGTTGATTGATCACCTCAAAACGATAATCATGCTGCTGCATAAAGGTTGTTATTTCAGCATCGGTACCTGATGCAACTGCAATAGAAACCACTTGATAATCTTGATCTGAACTGACCGAGTTAACCATAGGCGAGGTGACTTGGCATATCGGGCACCAAGTACCCCAAAAATATACCAACGTAGGTTTATTGCTGATACTCAAAGAGTTGGATTGCTGTTCCATCTCAACAGATGTTGAGGTAAACAGTGATATGGGTTTATTAGTTATCGAGTGTGCTTCAATTGGGACAGCAGCACCTTTGCGCATATCTCGTTGCAAATAACTGGCAATAAAAAATAATGCTATTCCAATGAGTGTGATATCACGAAGGCTTGTAAGCCAAAATCGCTTGGATTTGAGGGTAGATTTTAGGTTGATTACCCATGATGGCATTCTTAATTCACTCCTGTTATTACTCTCTATAATGGTAAATATTCAGCAGGCGTTTTACGACTATACAATCTGCTATAGGCCATCAATTGCGGATAAAAGGTTCTAAATGCAATTTCGATGTCAACATAAATTTTATCAATATCTTTAATGGCATGGTCAAACAATTCAGGTTTTGATAATCGCTTACTTACCCCCTTAATCGCCTGGTTTAACCCCGGCCTTGTTTGATAACTGCTTAACCAATCCTGCTCAATAATTTGTGGCGCTATTGCTTGTAATGTCGAAGGGAGTTCAAGTGTCGTATTGAGCTGGTGGTAGGCTTTTTGACAAAACTCATCTAGTGGCTGGTGATGGTACTCTTCCCAATAAAAGGCTAAATAATGATCAAATACAAGGTCAATCAATATGGGGGCTACCCGACGTGAGGTTTTAGGGAATAACTTGAGCAAATCGATAATAATTTCATGACTGTCAGTAATTTGGTCTATTTGACGGTGTAGCCATATTCCTTGCTGCAGATGCTTCGGATGTTGGCTAATGTTACCTTTGGCGAAATCTCCCGACAAATTAGCTACTAGGTGAGTATTGCTGATGTCGGCTAAATGTAAGTGAGCTAGAAAGTTCATAAATGGTACTTCTAATTTTATTATTTTACAGTATGATACAAGCCGTTTGTAACGAACTGTTACAATTAGGCTAGAGTGTGAACTTAATCATAACGATTTATATAAAAATGTCATTGAGTATTGGACATCATTATTGTTGTGACATGCTCAAATATAACAGCCGTTAAAGGGTATATGATTAATCTTAAGGGTCAAGGATGATGAAGAGTTTGATAAAAAAGTTATTAGGTCGGTCTACAGTACCTAAGAGAAATAAAGTACACATAGATATGCGCTACGAAGAGCATTCATATAAGTCGAATCAACCATTTAATGACGCTAAGCCTAATTCGATTGATATAGATGATATTGCTACAGAGGTTATTAAACAAAAACCGACAAAAAAGTAATCAGTAAACTTGATCTTAACCGGCGCTCGCCATAGACTAGCGGCCGTTTTTACTGTTGAGATTATACCATGCGCGTTGCAGATTTTTCGTTCGAACTCCCAGATGAGCTGATTGCTCGCTATCCGACAGCACAACGCAATGCTTCGCGTTTACTCACGCTAAGTGGCGAAAACGGTCAGCTTGCCGACAAACAATTCACCGATTTACTCAATTTGATCAACCCTGGTGATTTGATGGTGTTTAATAACACTCGAGTTATTCCAGCGCGATTATTCGGGCAAAAATCTACGGGTGGGAAGCTTGAAATTCTCGTAGAACGTATGCTTGACGACAAACGTATTTTGGCCCATGTTCGCAGTTCTAAATCCCCTAAAGTTGATACTCTTATCGACTTAGATGGCGGATATCAAATGAAAATGTTGGCCCGTCATGATGCCTTGTTCGAACTTGAGCTTCTGTCTGATAAAAGTGTATTAGCAGTGCTTGAAGATGTCGGCCATATGCCTCTGCCCCCTTATATCGACCGTCCAGATGAAGACGCTGATAAAGAGCGTTATCAAACGGTATATAACCAAACGCCAGGTGCTGTGGCTGCGCCAACGGCAGGTTTGCACTTTGACGATGCCATGTTGGCTGAATTAAAAGCTAAAGGTGTCAATATTGCTTTTGTGACCTTGCATGTAGGTGCAGGTACGTTTCAACCGGTTCGAGTTGATAATATTCTTGAGCACAAAATGCATTCAGAGTGGGCTAATGTTGGCCAAGATGTCGTTGATCTCATCGCGCAAACCAAAGCCAATGGTCATCGTGTGATTGCCGTCGGAACAACGTCTGTTCGTTCGCTTGAAAGTGCAGCCAGAGCCAGTGGCGATGGCCCATTACAAGCCTTCTGTGGTGATACAGATATTTTTATTTATCCCGGTTTTCAATTTAAAATCGTTGATGCCATGGTGACCAATTTTCATTTGCCAGAGTCGACATTGATAATGCTATTAAGCGCTTTTGCTGGTTTTGATGAAGTGATGAACGCTTATCAACATGCTATTACGCAGAAATATCGCTTTTTTAGCTATGGTGATGCCATGTTTGTGACGAAAAAAGCCCCCTAAGCAACGAATTTGATTTAAAATACTCGCCCACAATAGTGGGCGTTTTTTTGATTTAATGTCTCAGTAACCTTGAAGCATTAAGATTTGCCCTCATTACTATAGAAACTAAACGAGTCAGACTGTTTATCTGGCAAGGTGATTTATGAAATTTGAATTAGATACAACAGATGGTCGTGCACGTCGCGGACGTCTTATTTTTGATCGTGGCACCGTAGAAACGCCAGCATTTATGCCTGTGGGAACATACGGAACCGTAAAAGGGATGACGCCGGAAGAAGTGCGCGCGACGGGTGCCGATATTTTATTGGGTAACACCTTCCATTTATGGCTGCGTCCAGGTGAAGAAATCATGCGCAAGCATGGTGACTTGCACGATTTTATGAATTGGCAGCGTCCAATTCTAACGGACTCAGGCGGATTCCAAGTGTTCAGCTTAGGTGACATCCGTAAAATAACCGAAGAAGGTGTGCATTTTCGTTCACCGATTAACGGTGAAAAGATTTTCTTAGACCCAGAAAAATCAATGCAAATTCAGGATTCTTTGGGTTCTGACGTGGTGATGATTTTTGATGAATGTACTCCATATCCAGCAACTCATGACGAAGCGCGTAAATCGATGCAAATGTCATTGCGTTGGGCAAAACGCTCGCGAGATGAGTTTGACCGCTTAGAAAATCCAAACTCTTTGTTTGGTATTATTCAAGGTGGAGTATTTGAAGACTTACGTGACGAGAGTATAAAGGGTCTTTTAGATATTGGATTTGATGGCTATGCCGTTGGTGGTTTAGCCGTGGGCGAGCCTAAAGCTGACATGCACCGCATTTTAGAGCATGTTTGTCCGCAGATCCCTGCTGACAAACCTCGCTACTTGATGGGCGTAGGTAAACCTGAAGACTTAGTTGAGGGCGTGCGTCGCGGTGTGGATATGTTTGACTGTGTTATGCCAACGCGTAATGCCCGTAATGGTCATTTATTTACCAGTGAAGGTGTGATTAAAATCCGCAATGCGCGTCATCGCGATGATACATCAACGTTAGATCCTAAGTGTGATTGTTACACCTGTAAAAACTATTCACGTGCATATTTGTACCATTTAGATCGTTGTAATGAAATTTTAGGTGCGCGTTTAAACACCATCCATAATTTACGATATTATCAAATGTTGATGGAAGGTTTGCGTGGCGCAATTGAGACAGGTACATTAGACACCTTTGTTAAGGAGTTCTACACCAGTTTCGGTCGTGAAGTACCTGAATTAACCGTTTAATTTTAGCTAATAAGAAGAGAGAACTATGTTTATTTCAAATGCATATGCAAACCCAATCAGTGGCGCTGCCGGTGGCGAAACCATGCAGTTAATTTTCATGCTAGTCATGTTTGGATTAATTTTTTACTTCATGATTTTCCGTCCGCAGTCAAAGCGTGTTAAAGAACACAAAAACTTAATGGCCTCTATTTCAAAAGGTGATGAAGTATTAACCAGTGGTGGCATTCTAGGCAAAGTAACCAAAATCGGTGAAGAAAGTGATTATGTGTTATTAGCTATTAACGATAACAACCAAATCACGATCAAAAAGGATTATATTGCAGCGGTATTGCCTAAAGGTTCTATCCAGTCGTTATAAAGCCAAGAGGGCTATGGTGTGTTAAATAAATACCCAATGTGGAAAAATATCATGGTGATGCTCATCATCGCCATTGGTAGTTTTTATGCAATACCAAATTTGTTTGGTGAAGATCATGCAGTACAGATCGTCGCAACCCGCGGCGCTGAAGTCACTGCATCGACTCAAACGACTGTGGTTGATTTATTAGAGAGTCAGGGTATTGCGGTAAAGCGTGCCGAGCTTGAAAATGGTCAGTTATTAGTTCGTGTGCAAAATCCTGAGCAGCAGCTGTTGGCAAAAGAGTCTATTGCTGAATTGCTTGGCCAGAAATATACCGTTGCATTGAACTTAGCACCGGCAACCCCAAAATGGCTTGAAGCTGTTGGTGGTTCGCCGATGAAATTAGGTTTAGATTTGCGTGGCGGTGTTCACTTCTTAATGGAAGTGGATATGGGCGAAGCAATCCGTAAAATGGAAGAAGCTAAAATAGCAGATTTCAGAAGCCAACTTCGTGAAGAGAAAATTCGTTACGCTGGTATTCGTAAAACCCCAAAAGGGATTGCGATTAAGTTTCGTGACGCTGCAACTGTTGACCAAGCTGAAACATATTTAAAAACTCGCAGTAAAGACATGACCTATACCGATGCTAGCAGCGGTAATGAGTTTATGCTGCTTGCTACCATGAGTGATGCTTATCTTAAACAGATTAAGGAAGAAGCACTTCAGCAAAACATTACCACTATCCGTAACCGTGTTAACGAGCTTGGTGTTGCTGAGCCAGTAGTTCAACGTCAAGGCGCTGAGCGCATTATTGTTGAATTACCAGGTGTGCAAGATACCGCGCGTGCAAAAGAGATTTTAGGTGCAACAGCATCGATTGAATTTCGTATGGTTGACGACAAAGCTGATGTGAGTGCAGCGGCAAGTGGCCGTGTACCTGCTGGTGCTGAAGTGTACCAACGTCGTGAAGGTGGGATTGCCGTATTGAAGAAAGAAGTGATGTTAACTGGTGATCATATTACTGGTGCGCAACCGACTTTCGATGAATATAGCCGTCCACAGGTTGCGATTAATCTAGACGCTAAAGGCGGCTCGATTTTCTCAAACGTCACCAAAGACAATATCGGTAAACCAATGGCAACATTGTTTATTGAATATAAAGACAGTGGTACACGTAATCCTGATGGCACAGTGAAAATGACTCGTATTGAAGAGGTCATTTCAGTTGCTACCATTCAAGCGCGTTTAGGTCGTAATTTTGTGATTACGGGTCTTGAACACACTGAAGCACAAAGTTTAGCGTTATTGCTTCGTGCTGGTGCCTTAATTGCGCCTGTGACTATCGTAGAAGAAAGAACTATTGGCCCAAGCTTAGGTGCAGAAAACATCCAAAATGGTGTTCAAGCAATGATTTGGGGTATGGTTGTTGTACTTGTATTCATGATGGTTTACTACCGTGCATTTGGCTTTATTGCCAACCTTGCATTATTGGCGAACTTAATCATGGTTGTTGGTGTGATGTCGATGATCCCCGGTGCGGTATTAACCCTACCAGGTATTGCTGGCATGGTATTAACTGTGGGTATGGCGGTAGACGGAAACGTGCTGATTTTTGAGCGTATTCGTGAAGAACTTCTTGGCGGTCGTAGCGTTCAACAAGCCATCCATGAAGGTTATGGTAATGCATTTTCAACCATTGCAGATGCCAACATCACCACCTTTATGACAGCATTAATTTTATTTGCTGTTGGTACCGGAGCGGTGAAAGGCTTTGCTGTTACCTTAATGATAGGTATCGCGACTTCTATGTTTACTGCCATCGTAGGCACACGTTCAATCGTGAATGCGGTTTGGGGTGGTAAGCGCGTTAAGTCATTGTCTATCTAAGGGAGACGTTGAATATGTTACAGATATTTTCAGTAAAGAACACAGTCGACTTTCTTCGTCATGCTAAAATCATCAGTATTATGTCGATGCTTCTGGTTATTGCCTCACTAGGGTCGCTTGCGACTCAAGGCATTAACTGGGGTTTGGACTTCACTGGCGGCACGGTAGTCGAAATGGAGTTTTCAGCTCCTGTCGACTTGAACGCTTTGCGCGGCACTATGACTTCAGCGGAAGCTGAAGGTGCGGTAGTACAGAACTTTGGTTCAAGCCGCGATATATTGGTGCGTTTACCGGTCAGAAATGAGCTAAAAAGTGATGTCCAGGTTGCCGCGGTATTAGCCGCAGCGCAATCAATTGATGCGGGCGTGATTCAAAAGCGAGTTGAGTTTGTTGGTCCTCAGGTAGGTAAAGAGTTAGCAGAGCAAGGTGGCTTAGCGGTTATTGTTGCCCTAATCTGTATTCTTATTTATGTGTCATTTCGTTTTGAGTGGCGTTTAGCGGCAGGTTCTGTTGCGGCGTTAGCCCATGACGTTATTGTTACTTTAGGGGTGTTTTCGGTATTACAGCTTGAATTTGACTTGACCGTATTGGCAGGTTTGTTGACAGTTGTGGGTTACTCACTTAACGATACTATCGTGGTGTATGACCGCATCCGTGAAAACTTCCTCAAAATGCGTAAAGGCACACCGGAAGAGATTGTGAATACCTCAATCACCCAGACCATGAGCCGTACCGTTATTACTACGGGTACCACATTAATTACCGTTATTGCGCTGTTCTTAAAAGGTGGCACGATGATCCATGGCTTTGCAACTGCATTGCTATTAGGTATTTTTGTCGGTACATATTCATCAATTTACGTGGCAAGTTACTTAGCCGTTAAATTGGGTATTAACCGTGAGCACATGTTACCTGTAGAGATTGAAAAAGAAGGTGCTGACCAGCCTTCAATGATGCCTTAATATGCATTGTTAATTATTTCATCGCTAACAATAAACCCCAGCTTGCTGGGGTTTATTGTTTATGGAAGGTCACTATTTTGAGATGTTAAATGTGTTTTACAGGCCACCAACAAGGTTTTGTACCACAGGGTTTGCGGATCGATTATTAGTGCTTCCCATCCGTCGCTACCGAGGATTTCAACGCCGCTAAAAACCAATCTTGTTTGTATGAGGTTTGCTGATACTCTAAATGTGCCGATATCAGTATCTAAACGAGAAATAGTTATTTTATTCATGTTGTAGAGTGATGATGTAATCAGCTTGACCATTTTCGGTTGAAGTAAATTCGCCGTGGCCAATATATTGCAGCAGGTTATCGGTCCCTGAGTCAGCGATTACGTTAAATTGGCTCTGTGCCACGCCTTGCGAGAATACGCCATTGTGTTGCAGAACTATGCTGCCGGCTATTTCTGGCGTATCAATGGTTAAGTGTTCTATGCCAACAAATACAGCCGAACCTTCTTTTTGGTATGACATAATATAGCGGATTTGCGCAGAACCACTGACGTCACCAGAATATGTTTGGCTAATTTCTGCTATGGTTTGTTTGCTGTCGTTGTGGTGTTCTGCATAAGTCGATTCATTCCATGTGGTGATTTGAAATACACCTTTTAAGACTATTTTTGTCATGTAGAGTCCCGTTTTTGATGTTATAGAGTGCAATGATCCATGTAGCATTAAGATAATCATTGTTTGTTATAAATGTCCAATTTATAAACAATACTCGACAGATTTTGGCTTAGGCAGTAGGATGACATAAATTTGCCAGCAAGAGCAATGACATAGGATCTCGCATGGAACAACGAAAAGTATTATTGGCTGGTGGTAACTTACTGCAGGCTCACACATGGAAAGGGTTACTTGAAACCAGTGGAATAGACGTTGATCTTAAAGGAGAAGCGCTTATTGGTGGTGTTGGCGGTTTGCCTATTGAAATGCAGACTGTTGAGTTATGGGTTGCTGATAGTCAGCTTGTGGCAGCACAGAGTTTATTGGATGCACTTGATATTGAAAAACCTCAATGGCAATGCGTTCAGTGCCATGAAATAAATGAAGGAAGTTTTGAGTTGTGTTGGCAATGTAGTTCGCAAAGAAGTGAAATGCATAACGAATAAGCGCTTGTATAAGTTTATTTTTTTCATAAACTACAGACTAAACCACTTTGCGGTTTACGACGTATAAAGTACTCATTTGTTACTGATAAGCGACTTTACCTAACTTAAGGATACGCTATGCAAGCATCTCCAGCTTTCGCCCGTTTAGTTGATTCCGTTATGCCTCATGTTACCTTGCTAACGATTGAACAATATCAACAACAAGACCAGTGGCAATTAATTGATGTTCGAGAAGATAATGAGTGGCTGCAAGGGCATTTACCCAAAGCAAAACACTTGAGCCGTGGCATTATTGAGCGTGATATAGAGCATCGATTCCCTGACAAAGATACCCCATTACTCCTTTACTGCGGTGCCGGCCAACGTGCAGCATTATCGGCCTATAATTTACAGATTATGGGATACACACAAGTCGCCTCGATGATTGGTGGATACCGCGCTTGGATACAACATCAATTCCCTATCGTTGAAGACTGAGTAGATTAATGCAATATTTCCCATTATTTGTAGATACCCAAGGATTACAGGTCTTATTGGTTGGCGCAGGTGAGGTCGCTACACGTAAACTAGATCTCTTGTCTCGTACTGATGCCAATATTCATGTAATTGCACCAGACGTCGCCACTGAGATTGAAAGCTATTATTCTCAGGGACGTATTAAACTTTCGCGCCGCGAAGTGTGCAGCGCTGATTTTGCCAATGTCGACATTATTTATTTGGCCACAGCTAATGAACAACTTAATATGGACTTTGCCGAATTAGCCACTGAGCGTGGAATTTGGGTTAATGTGGTCGATAACCCTAAATTTTGTCGATTTATTACGCCTTCTATTGTTGACCGAGGCCGGTTAGTCGTGGCAATAAGTACTGCTGGAGCAGCACCAGTGTTTGCGCGAACGATTCGTTCGAGACTCGAAACCATGTTACCACCATCGTTAGCCCCATTATTTGATTTTGTTGCTAGCAAGCGAGAAGAAGTCCAACATAAATTATCCGCAGGTAAAGATAGACGTTTATTTTGGGAACAGTTTTTTACCACTAACCAAGATAAGTTTGATGGCTTAACTGAACAGCGTTATCTTGATGCTTTTGATCATTTGAGTGTTAAAGGCGACATTATCTTATTAACTGAGGACACTCCGACGCATTTGTTGCCTATAGCCGCAATGCCTTTGCTACAGACATTAGATGTGGTTTACAGTGATAACCCGCTCGATGGCGAGATTAATGAACTATTAAGGCGCGATGCTAGCAGAGAAAAGGTACCGTTATTAAGTGATATTACTCATCAATATGAGCATGGTAGTCGTATTCTAATTGTGTCTTCATTGGCTAAAATCAGTCAGCTTAGCGCACATTTCCCGATGGCAAAACATCTTCGTCCAGGCGCAATTTAACCCGATAAGAATGATGTCCTATTATACCGAGTCTACTTTGTAGTAGACTCGGTTTTTTTATATGAGTTGGAACCCTTCATGGCCGCAAAAGCTACCGTCTTTAAAGTCTCTTTGCAGATAGCAGATATGGATCGTCATTATTATGCCGATCATCAATTTACCTTAGCCCAACACCCATCTGAGACTGACACCCGCATGATGGTTCGTTTGCTGGCATTTGCGATTAATGCATCAGAATCATTAGTGTTTAGTAAAGGTTTGTGCGTTGATGATGAAGCGGAACTTTGGGATAAAAATCTCAGTGGCGAAATTGATCTTTGGGTTGAATTTGGTCAAGCAGATGAAAAGTGGCTCAGAAAAGCGTGTGGTCGTTCAAAACGAGTCATTCTTTATACTTATGGCGGCCGAAGTGTACCTATTTGGTGGCAACAAAATCAGCAAGCATTCGCGCGTTACGATAATTTAAGCGTGATTAATTTTCCTGAAGATGCAGTTAAACAAATGGATATATTTGTTAATCGTAACATGGCGTTACAAGTAAGCCTTAGTGAAGGGCAAGTGTGGTTTTCAGATGCAAATAACAGTGTGTTAATCGAACCTGAAGTCTTAAAATGATGGGAATTACCTAAATTTAGCGCCTAACATACTCCGAATCACAACAGTGTGAATTAAACCTTAATTTTATGAAAATTAATTAAGTTTAATCAAATGTGCCTTGTGCTAATAAAAACACAGGCAGATAATCAAGATATCTAGTAAATACCGAAAAAATATAAATAACTGATAATAATAGTTTTATTTTAACGGTAGCTGTTGATTAAGGATGTTGTTGTGAAAAAATTAGCCCTATACCCAGTAGAAAAAATTGACCAATTAACTTCACCAGAAGCCCATGAAGACATATCAGTACAGTCTTCGGCATTAAACGTGTTTACTGATTTCAAGAAAGTGACGCCTATGGTTATTGAGTCAAGTACATCGGCTGTGAATGTTGAGCACTTAATGCAAAAGTCACATGTCCGCCTTAAATTAGTCATTGACCATCACGATCAGTTCATTGGCTTAATCAGTTTTGAGTCATTACATAATCAAGAGATATTAAAACGAGTGGCCGCAGGACATCAGCGTGAACACCTCAGTGTTGCTGATTTTATGATCCCTAAAGAAGATCTTAAAGCGATCGATTTTGAAGATTTAAATTATGCTCGAATCGGTGATGTAATTGAAACATTGCAATCAGCAGGGCAACAACATTGTTTAGTGATTGATCGCGAACAACATGCTATTCGCGGAGTATTATCAGCCAATGATATTGCAAGGCGATTAAAACTTGCTGTTGATGTGAGCACACCAAACTCATTTGCCTCAATATTCAAGGTTATTGCCAATACTCAGCAGCCAGCGGTATTACAAATACCACAGCCTCACTTTTAGGTTTTCAATCAGTTAATGAGTAAAGCGTAAAAAAATAGCCACATTTCGTGGCTATTTTTGTATTGAACAAGAGGAGATTACTGGAAGCTTAAACTCCAAGTATCGATATACCCAGTATCTTGTTTGGCATTATCAACTGCTTTTAAAGTCCATACACCACTAGACTCTACACCAGCCATATTAGCTGTGTAAGTCTGGGTTAAGTTATCGGTTCCACCACCAGTATTGTTGTGCAGGACAACCGTTTGACCTGTAGGACTCACTAACTGGATTTTTAAATCACCAATATACGTGTGAATGATACCGATAGACACTGATACCGATCCTGAATCGCCAGTACGACTAACCGTGATTGGGCTAGTGATACCAGTGGTATTATTATCTGGAATCGTATAATTACCAGTATTGGTATAGCTTGCTGGACCGCCAGTATTGCCACCACTGGTTGTTGCCGCGGTATAATTAGCCACTAGGTTGACGTTACTAAATGCGCTATAACCTTGCACCATCACATAATAGGTACCCGTTTGTGGTGTGGCAATAGGACAAGATTCTGCATTACCGCTCTTCCATGGACGACAGTCATAACTGCTGCTGGTCGGTGATGCACCATATTGCACATACAGGTCAGCATCGCCAGTACCGCCACTCATGGTAAAGGTTAAGTCTTTTGCGCCTGCAGGGACGTCTAACGAGAAATATAGCTCATCACTTTTAGCGCCAGCTAGACCGGTTTTTGCGACACCTTTTACCAGTACACTGTCACCAGTACCAGGGCCTGTGCCAGGATCGGTTGGACCAGTACATGATTCGTCTAAGTAGGCCTTTGCTGCAACGGCATTAATCATCCCATAACCGGTTTGGTTATCACGTCCCGCAACACTTAAGTCATCAGCTGTTGCATTAAGTGCTGCACGTACTTGGCTTGCACTACATTCAGGGTGGTAACTCCACACTAATGTAGCAACCCCTGACACATGCGGTGTGGCCATAGAGGTACCATTGTAATATTCGTAATCTTGGTTACCTTGATTACTCACTGTCGTTGATTGTCCCAACTTAGCTTTAAGTGCAAGCCCTGTTGCTCTATCTACTGACACTGAAGGAACCGTAATATCGCTATTGGCATCAACTAAGAATGGGTTTTGTAGGCCAGGTAGGGCACTATTACTGTACACAATAATACCTTTAGCGCCTGCAGTTTTACATGCTTTAGTTGAGTTGATTTCAGGGTAGCTTGAACCTTGGTTGCCTACGCGCTCAACAAGACAAATCTTATTCGCCATATTGCCACATGAAAAACTGGTTCCATTGACGGTACACTCTGCTAAGGCTCCGGTTGCACTTGCATTGATAGGGGCAGGAGCATAACTGGTTCCTGATGGAGTCAGACGATTGTGCGGTACTACGCCATTGCTAAAATAGGACTGACCACCAATAGTGATATCTGCTAAACGTCCTTCACCAACGGTAACGGTTGACAGAATTGCTTCACCAGGACCTGAAATTTCAACTTGATCCGTGTACTGTGAAAATGCTGCATGATCAAGGTTACTGTCAACGGCGGCCACTGACATCACACTGTCATATGAAGCAGGGTAGCTATAACTGCTGTCACCAGCATTACCAGCAGCTGCAATTAATAATACGCCATTATTGTAGTGAGTATTTAATGCATTACGCTCGGTTGTGGTTGAACCACTGCCACCCAAGCTCATTGTGACGACATTTGCACCACCTGAATTAACACAAGTGTCGATAGCGGCTACTAATGATGATGAGTAGCCCCATCCTGCTTCGTTAAACACTTTTACGATATGAATATTGGCGTTTTGGTTAGGCATAACCCCGACCACACCTTCATTGTTTGCAATGGCAGCAATAGTACCTGCGACATGAGTACCATGAGCATTATTATTACCCGGTTGATACCAGTTGCCCGTTCCGGAATTATTGGTTCCGGTGACGTTGTTTGCATTTAAATCGTTATGACTACGATCGTAACCAGAGTCAATAATACAGATAGTGCGATTACCCGCTTGGCTGTCGCTTAGTACAGTTGCACCAACAAAGGTTTGTCCCCAAGGTGTTGTTTCTGCAAGCAATCTACGTGGTAAATCTTCTTCAACATATTCAACGTCTTGACGTAAACGCAATGCTTTGAGTGATGGCGAGTCGAGTTTTACAGAATAACTATTGCTTCGACCAACACGCTTCATTTCGCGCGCTTTTACACTGTTCAAAGCACGAAATTGACTGAATACTTCGTTTGAGCGAGGCTGATAAGACATACTATTTGTTTCAGGTTGTACGCCCACATTTTGCGTTACAAAACTGCTGCTTAACGTTTGCGCCGCATTATCATTCTTAAATTTAACGATATAACGTTTAGGTAACGGAGATTGTTGATCAATTTGTTGGTTAGTAGCAGAAAGCTGTAAGGGGGATGGGGCCGCATTGACTTGAGTTGAAATAGCCAAAGCAAGAGCGGTCATGCTAAGCACGACCGCTGAGTTTTTATTCTTTTTCATATTATCTTCCATGTTAATCAGAGTTAAATAACGTCTTTTATAATTATGTTTACCGATAAGCTTATTTTGCCTATCTATTTAAAAGGTAATTATATTTTCACCAAATGTAAATAACTTGTTAACCTTGACTTTGATAATACAAGTACTTTTTATGATATTTTCGTGAATTATTATGTAACATTTATGAATTTAAAATTTATTAAGCAGTATTTTGATAAAAGTTATCTGTATAACTTTTATCAAGTTACCTAGATGTAAGCGCTTAACCGAGAAATGAATAAGTGAAGTTGTTAATGCTAATAAATAATTAACTTAAATACAGTGTAAATGATAGTTTACGATTTTTGGTGTTATTGAAATAATAACAGTGGTTTACTCTGTAGTGCTGGTGATGAGTAGGATGCTATTGAAGCATAATATTAAGCCACAGGATTAGCTCTGTGGCTTAATTTATTGCTGATATTATCGTGCAGATATTAAACTGTTAAAACCACCTGCATTATAGGTGTTGCTGTATCCTTGTTTAACGAGTGATTTTTGTGCCATATCACTGCGATTACCGCTGCGACAATAAAGCACTATTTCAGTGTCTTTAGTGATATTGAGCTTTGCTAACTCGGGTACGATATTATTGAATGGGATATTCATAGCACCGTCAATATGTCCTTCTGCAAACTCTTCAGCAGTACGCACATCAATCAACATGACGCCACGGTCGATCTTCTCCCATGCAACGCTGGGCTCTTGCTCTGCCGCCCAGGTCGGCATGAGTGATGCTGCTAATATCACTAATAGCGCCAATACCGATTGAATAGACAACAGCATAGATTTCTTAAACACGATAAATTCCTTGTTATTTATTTAAGGCTATTTCCGCTGCAGTTTTGATGCCTAATTTTTTCATTACCATCGCCGCAGGACAAAAGCCTGTGAATGCACTCTGAAATAGATTAGCGCCTACAAACACCGTTAGCCAGACAAAGTGTGGACTGACAGTTGCGGTTAACACTATCGATAATAAAACCATGAAGCCTGCAAAGGCCATAATACTTCTTTCTAATGACATGTTTAGATCCTTATTGGGCGTTGCCCAGTTAACGAATAATCTTGTTACTTAGCTGTGATAACGTGCTTATTTTTCATGACCGAATAATACAATACTGGGATTACTACCAAGGTTAAAATGGTCGAGATAAAAATACCAAAAATTAAACTAATAGCTAAACCATTAAAAATAGGGTCGTCAATAATAAATAATGCGCCAATTATTGCCGCTAATGCTGTCAACATAATCGGTTTGGCACGCACAGCTCCAGAATGGATAACGGCTTGTTCTAATGGTATTCCAGCAGCTGTTTGCTGATTAATAAAATCGACCAGCAAGATAGAATTTCGAACAATAATACCCGCTAGCGCAATCATGCCTATCATCGATGGGGCCGTGAATTGAGCACCCAATAAAGCGTGTCCTGGCATCACGCCAATGATGGTTAATGGTATTGGCGCCATAATGACTAACGGCACCACATATGATTTAAATTGCCCCACAACTAACAAGTAAATTGCAATCATTCCAACAGCATAAGCAATACCCATATCGCGGAAAGTTTCATATGTGATTTTCCATTCACCGTCCCATAAAATAGCCACGTCAGTTAATCCATCAGGTTGATTAACCAGATTTTGTTGAATTGGGTAACTTGAATCACCTTGTTCATTTTGTTGATTAATTTGGCTGACCATGTCAAACATACCGTACAGTGGGCTGCCAGTAGGGCCTGCCATATCAGCAATAACCATGATCATAGGAACCATATTTTTGTGGATAATTGGTGCATTAATAACCTGCTGTTGTACCTTGACTAACTCTGTCAATGGCACGGTTTCACCCGATTGAGTTGGTAAGCGTAATAACAACACTTGCTTGAGATCTACTTTAGATGCCTCATCAAGTTGTAATCTAATTGGCGTGGGCTGAGCTAACTGTGCTTGATACAAATAACTCACATCTTTACCATCAACGGCTGTGCTGATGGTATCGACGATACTGGCGTAAGAGACTCCCAATAAGCGAGCTTTATTACGGTCAATAATTACCTGCCATTTTTGTTGCTGTGCTGGCAAATAAATATCCATATCAACAACATGTTCAGTGTCCTTGAATCGTTGTAATAAGTCATTGGCTGCTCGTTCGCGTAGCTCAGTGTTCGGTGCATAAACCTCGGCCACAATGGGTGACCACACTGGCGGCCCGGGTGGCACTTCAACAATCTTAATATTTGCATGGTAGCGAAGACCAATTTTTTGTAATGGTTCACGCACCGATGAAGCAATGGTGTGGCTGTCGCGGTCGCGATGTTTCTTATCAACCAGATTTACTTGGATCTCACCGAGTTCTTGGCTACTGCGCAAGAAATAATGTCTTACTAAGCCGTTAAAGTTCATCGGTGCATGAGTACCTGCGTACAATTGTAAATGCTCAATTTCTTTAACCGTCGTGAGATATTGACTGAGATCTTGCAAGACTCTTTGAGTTTGTTCTACTGGTGTTCCTTCAGGCATGTCGACCATCACCTGAAACTCTGACTTGTTATCAAAAGGCAGCATTTTTAATATTACCGCTTGCATTACTGGCAAGGCGACAGCAAAAGCAATCAATAAAGCAATGCCTAACGCCAAACCTTTACGGGCTTTTGGTGCATGTTCGCCAATTAAAAAAGGGCTCATTATGCGGGTAAACAAGCGTGTTAATCGATTGTCTTCTTCTACCACAATGTCAGTACTTGCAGTTGAATTAGTTGAATTATGAGATTTTTTGTGAGGCTTTAATAACTTATTGCTCAGCCATGGCGTCATAATAAAGGCAATTAATAACGAAATGATCATTCCCATACTGGCATTTATCGGAATAGGGCTCATGTATGGGCCCATGAGTCCCGATACGAATGCCATTGGCAAAAGGGCGGCAATAACCGTAAAAGTCGCCAGTATGGTTGGTCCGCCGACTTCATCAACGGCGTGTGGGATAAGTTCGCTAATGGGTTTATCACTCATTGCCATATGCCGGTGGATATTTTCGACCACAACAATAGCGTCATCAACCAAGATGCCAATTGAGAAAATAAGCGCAAATAACGAAATACGGTTGAGGGTGAATCCCCAAGCCCAAGATGCAAATAAAGTAATGGCTAGGGTAATAATAATAGCCACACCCACCACGGCAGACTCACGAACTCCCATGGTGAATAAAACTAATAGTACCACTGCTGATGTAGCAAAAATCAATTTAAAGATAAGTGTGTTCGATTTATCCCCAGCTGTTTTACCGTAGTTACGAGAGATGGCAACATCAACATTATTGGGAATTAATACATTATCGACAGCCTTGATTTTCGCTAAAACCGCATCAGCGATATCAACAGCATTGGTGCCTGCTTGTTTGCCTATCGCAATCGTTACTGCAGGATAAGTTCCCTTGTCGGTGACATGCCAAACATGTTGTTTGGGTATATCACTTTTGAGGCTTAAATCGGCAATATCAGATAAATAAACGGCATGGGGAGTTGAGCTTCTAGCCGATGTTGCATCTGGTTGATTGACTTTTATCAGTAAATTATTGACATCATCAAGCGTACGTAAAAACTGTCCAGTTTGTAGTTTTATTTCTTGATTAAACTGTGTCAAGGATCCTAGCGTAGACAGCTGGTTATTATCTTGTAAAGTGGCACTAATATCGTTGAACGTGACGCCGAAACTTCTCATTTTGACAGGATCGATACGCACATTTAACACCATTTCGTGGCCACCCTGGCTGTAAATCTCTCGCGTGCCAGGTATCCGCTTTAGTTCGGTTTCCAAGCCAGATGCCACTAAGGTAAGCTGTTCTGCGGTGATGTTTGGGTCTTTAGACCAGAGGGTCAGGCCTACAATAGGCACATCATCAATGCCTCTGGGTTTAATTAATGGCTCACCAATGCCAGCGGCATGATTAAATTTATCTCGGTTAGAGTACAGTTGATTATATAAATTAACCACGGCCTCATCACGTGGAATACCGACATCAAAAATCGCGATAATCAACGCACCATCAGGTTGAGAGAATGAATAAAGAGTATCAATCCCTTTTATTTGAGAAATGATACGTTCAGCAGGCAAGGTGACTTGATTTTCAACTTCCGTCGGCGTGGCGCCAGGATAGGGAATAAACACATCTGCAAAAGTGACATCTATTTGTGGTTCTTCTTCTTTCGGTGTAATAATTACCGCAAAAAGACCCAGTAATAAGCCTAAAATAGCCAATAATGGGGTGATAGCACTTTGTTGAAATGCCTTTGCTATTGAGCCTGAGATGCCGAGTTTATTTGGTTCGTTGGGGGTTGTCATTCGGGCTACTCCTGAGCTTTTGTTGCTGAGGAATTAATTAAATAACGTCCTGCATCAATAACAATTTCATCGCCTTCCATAAGACCTGACAGCACTTCTACAGTATTTGTTTTAGTATCTATTCGGCCAATTCGTACCTGATTTAATACTATTTTATCGTTACTTACACGATACACAGAGGTTAAGTCACTGACTTGATGAATCGCCGATAATGGCACCACCAGACTCTTTCTACTGGGAAAGGCCACGGTTACTTTGATCCATTGCCCCACGATGATATCTTCGATATCAGCGGCATTTAGATTGACTCGCACTTGATGTTGATGAGTGAGTGGATCGGCAAATTGATACACATCAATATCACCGGAAGTGATTTCATTACCATTAGGTAATTGAATCGCAACTTGTGCTTGTTGTTGAAGCTGAGCAATATCTTGTTGTGGGACTTGAAATACCGCTCTGAGGTGTTGAGTATCATAACCAGAGAACAGTGCCTGACCATAAGATATTGTTTCACCTTGCTCAACAAAACGTTGAGTCATTCGGCCGCTAAAAGGCGCACTCACGACTGTGTAATTTAAGCTTTCTTTGGCTTGTATTAATTGTGCTTGAGCAGCACTCACAGCTTGTTTGCTTGATTTTGCTTTGGCTGTGGCTTCATCCATGGCGCCTTTTGATATAGCCCCTTTAGGAAATAGGGCTTTATAGCGCGCATATTGTGCTTGTGCCTCAGTGTTTAGTGCTTCTGCTTTAGCCAGTTCAGCTTCCGCTCCCGCGAACCCAGCACCTTGCTCTTTATTAGTGATTTCCAGTAAAGACGCGCCTTGTGGTACTAAATCATTAACATCAAAATGGATATTAATAATCCTTCCTGAGGTTTGGGCTGAAATCGTTGCCGCTTTAATTGCTTCAATTTTTGCATCGTATACTCGCGGTTGATTTTGTTCGGAATACGCTAATTTTAATGTATTAACATCATAGGCTTGCACAGCAAGAGGTAATGCTATTGTGGTGAGGATAACACCGAGGAATAAATAATTTGTTAACCGAGACATATGAAAAGCCTATTTTGGAGTCTATAAGAAAATTCTAATGGACTTTATGCCGTTACGCAACCGATATATTAGAATTATTTTATATATTAGATCTTAATCATATTACGGAGATAAAAAAACCGCCAATTATTGCTAAATGGCGGTTTGGATAAAAAAGGATGATACTTTTTTAGTCCGTGGTGAATGAGCTAAAAAAGGCAGTCAATACTCATGGTTAAAGATCACTGATTAACAAGTGCTAACTAAAAGCTGTAGTTATATTGTACTGAATAATAAACAGCATTTGATCGCGTTTGTGCTGAAATTTCACTGCTATAACCAGGTATTTGAGCAAGAAGCTTACTGTCTTCTAATACGGTAACATCTTCTCCGCGCACAAAAGCGATGCCTAAATCAACGCTCGATTTTTGGCTTAAGTCGTAACTGACGCCAGCGGTATACCAAGTACGATCAGAATCAGGAATTGATAATGATGAATGCTGATTCACAACACCTTGATCCGATGCTAAACCTGCGCGCAAAGTGAGATCTCGAGTGAGATTATAAGTTGCCCCTAAGCTTAAAAACCATGAGTCCTTCCAGTGGTATTCTTTTAAGTCGGCTTGGTCGACACCATTGGCACCATCTTTAACGACGATTTTGTCAAACGAGCTCCAATTGGTCCACTGAGCCGTGTAATGTAGCGCGAATTTATCAGTTAGCTGGTGAAAACCGGCAAACTGAGCAATATCTGCGATAGGAATATCAATTTTATTGTATTCAGTGTACTGATAATTTACATCGCCTTTGGCGGTAAGTTTTGGGCTAATACGGTAGCTTAAACCAAAACGATTATCTGGATTAACTTCATACACCACACCAACAATCCCACCTAAAGCCCAACCATCGGCATCAACATCCACTAAGTTGCCGATCTGTGGATTGTCGCTCTTACGTGTGAGGGTTCCGCTACCATAAACGGCATCAACACCGAGGCCAAAACTGAACTCATCATTGACGCGATAAGACATGCTCGTGTTGAAATTAACGGTAACGACTTCTGTGTTACCTAACAAATCAACTGGAGTTGGAAGTGGCACTGCATTGCCACTTATAGTCGGTGTTTTATTGGCTAAGTTGCCTAAATCAGTGCCGGTGCCATAGTTACTGAATACCGCAACTCCGAAGGCCATTTTGTCGTTAATCGGGTTGATATAATAGAAATTCGGAATAACTTTTGCGTCAGCAGCGCTGTGTTCACTGCCAAAGGCGACATCTTGACCGCCAAAATTGCCTTTTGCATCCGATACCGACACATCGATATCAGCATAAACGACACCTAAAGATAATGCGGTTTCATCAAAGAGAGCCATAGCTGCAGGGTTACGAGATAAAACTGAGGCATTGTCAGCAATAACAGCATCCCCAGCCATTGCACGACCGATACCGGTAGCTGATTGACTATTTAACTGAAAACCGGCGGCTGAGGCTTGTACACTGATTAAGCTTATTGCGGTAGCAATGAGAGTCTTGTGGAATTTATTCATTATTATGTCCATTTATTATTACCGTTTTGTTCAAAGTTTATCCGCTTCAAACATTTGACGGTCAAAATTTAGGGCATCTTAGGTAAATGTGAACTATGTAACAACTCCGACCAGATGTTAGTTATTGTTAATATTAAGTTAATTCTAGTTTTTAGTCGTGAATTAGGTGTTTGATAGCATGGCAGTATATGTGAATTCCAGCTCCATTTTCGGCGATAACTACACCCTGGTTAGCTTAAGTTAAATTTTATTCATCGTGTATGTTAAGCAACTGCTGGATTAAATTCATAGTATTAAGTTGCTCATAAATACTCAATTAGCCGTCATGGGAGGGGTTGTTTTTAAAGCTTATTTATTCGTCTTGAGTTGGGCAAGGTATGATAAGAAGGTAACTCAACTTCTATTAAAGAAGCTGAGTTACCAAGAAAACTTTTAATGCCATTATTGCGTTTTCAAAGACTCACGAAAAGCACTGAAATCAGCGATAGTTTTATCAGTCGGTGGTGATATTTTACTGACGATTACGCCCACTAACATAGCGAAAATAAACCCTGGGACAATTTCATATAGCTCAAAAATACCGCCAGTCATTTGTTTCCAAACCACAACAGTTATAGCACCTACTAAAATCGTTGCAATTGCACCGTTGCGGCTATAGCCTTGCCAAAACAGCGATAACAGCACTACTGGACCAAATGCAGCACCAAACCCAGCCCATGCATAACTGACTAGCCCTAAAACACTGCTTTCAGGATTAAGCGCAACAACTCCAGCCACTAATGCGATGGCTATAACGCCAATACGACCGACTAACATTAATTCTTTACTGCTGGCTTGTGGACGCAACCATTTAAGATAAAAATCCTCGGTGATCACGCTAGAGCAGACTAACAACTGCGAATCGATAGTACTCATGATGGCAGATAAGATAGCCGCAATAAGCAAACCACCAACCCAAGGGTTAAACGCGGCATGGGCTAAATGAATAAACACGGTTTCTGAGTTTTCAAGTGGTTCGGCGGCAAAATAAAGGCTGCCGGCAATACCTGTTGCTAAGGCACCAAATAGTGACACTATCATCCAAGTCATGGCAATACGCCGAGAAAGGACTAAGTCTTTTGGGCTGCCGATAGCCATAAAACGAGACAAAATATGCGGTTGCCCGAAATAACCTAACCCCCAAGCCAGTAAAGACACAAGGCCAATAACTGTGGTGTTCTCATTAATAAACGACAACATCGCCGGGTCTATCTGTTCAAAACCTGCTTGTGTGTCTGGCTGACTAAAGATGGATACAGGCACAATAATTAAGGCTATTAACATTAAGCAGCCTTGAAAGAAGTCAGTCCAACTAACCGCAAAAAAACCGCCGACGAAGGTATAAGATACAATAATAAATGAGCCTATTAATAAGGCGACGGCATAATCGAGACCAAAGACTTTTTCAAATAATATTGCGCCGCCGACCATGCCTGAGGAGGCATAAAAAGTGAAAAAGATCAGAATCGTTAATGCGGAGACTAATTTTAATAGACCGTGAGAGTCATTAAAACGGTTCTCAAAAAAGTCGGGTAAGGTTAGTGAATTATTGGCCACTTGGGTATAAATACGCAGACGCTTAGCGACAAATAGCCAATTAAGCCAAGCGCCAAACACTAATCCAAAACCAATCCATGCTTCACCTAAGCCACTTAGATACACTGCCCCTGGCAAACCCAGTAATAACCAGCCCGACATATCTGATGCACCCACACTAAGAGCGGTGACTGCGGGGCCCATTTTTCGTCCGCCAAGAATATAATCATCGACAGTATCGGTTTTGCGGTAGGCCCAGTACCCAATACCCATCATTAAGGCCAAGTATCCTATAAAGGTAATGAGGATCGGTGTTTGAATATCCATATAGTTCTCAAGAGATTATTTTTATGTTCGACATGCTAGCAGAAGTTAGAGATAGTTCACACTTTGAATTATTCAAGTGTAAAAAAAATCCGCTATTCAATGAAGTAGCGGATTTTAGATTGTCACCGACAGTGTTTAAATAAAGGTATTTTCAACTTCTTTTTTGACAAACTCAAGATTAGATGCTGGTTCTCCCACCAAGACCATATAGGCATCGGCTGTTTGAAAACTTTGACCTTTATATTGGTTATCAGCAAAAGCTTCTTCTAATACAATACGCTTTTCAATGGGCACAATGAACAAGGTGACCTTATTGCCATTCTCGTCAGCCATGACTAAATGCAATGATTTGACACCTTGAAAATCACAATATGAGGTAAAAAAAACACGCCCTGGTTGTTTGATAAACTTTGAGTCACTCAATCCATCGACACTGGCGAGTTTAAAATTAACATCATTAAAGCCAATATCCTGTTCCATGATTAATGCTTTGGTTTCATGGTGTACATGAGCTAGCGAGTTTTCGCTTAAGTTTACTGGCGTAAAACGTAATAAACTAAAACTGACTCCGACGATAAAAGCCACTGATGCAGCCATCGCCATCATGTAGCGAGTATGTTTTTTGCTTTGTTGATGTTGGCTTAATTGCTGTCGCAAAATCAATTTATCAGCTAAATCATCTGGGACACTAATATTGAGTGCTTGCATGAGTTTATGGTCAAATGCTTTTAGATCTTTGATAAATTTTGCATCATCTTCATGTTCAGCTAAATGAGTTAAAAATTCATCTGACTGATTATTGGGGTCACCGTATGCTTGGCGACGAAACTGTAGATCATCCATTTGATTGACCTCTTACCTCTGGTGCTTCGAGAGCGTCTTTTAACTGGTTTCTGGCTCTAAACAAGCGCGTCATTACCGTATTTCGATTAAGTTCAAGTATGGCGGCAATTTCATCGCCACTAAACCCGCCAATCAGCTGCAATAACAAAGGTTCTCGGTATTCAATATCGAGTTTACCAATTTGACGACGCAACCAATACTGTTCAGTGTCTTCTTCATGACTTGTGGATAATACATCCTCAAGTAAATCTTGTTCTACGTCGCTGTAGTTAAATTGTTTACGTTCAAAACGTCTGGCATTTTCACGCCTTAAAATTGTGATCAGCCATGCCTTAGCAGCTTTATCATCGTTTAACGAGTCTAAAGACCGCCACGCTCTTAAGAACGTCTCTTGGGTGATATCCTCAGCAACATGTTTATCACCACATAACCAAAAGGCGTAGCGAAATATGTCGGTATGAAGTGCCCTGACAAGGCTATCGTATCGTCGTTGTTTTGTTAGCATCTCAGATAAGACCGCGGGTTCGGACTTTTTCTTTCGCAGGGAATCGAACATTTTTTAACTTTGTTGAGTTAATAATAACTAACAGCTTAAAAAGCGGGGGGATTAATAGCAAGCTAAATAGCAGAACCTGTCTGCTATTTAGCGTTTAAATATTAGGGATTTAGTTGTTTAATTAATGATTTTTTACCTGCATCAGGTTGCCGATAAGCCAAAATGGCATCCATAAGTGATTTTTTGTCAATTGCTTGTGGATGATTACTGTATTTATCTGCTTGTAATTTATTCAGTGCCGCCGACAATTGCTCAGATAAGCCACTGATTTGCGTTAGCGTCATGAATTTTCCTAAGCGTTCACTAAAATAGCCTTGTACTGCGACAATAGCAGCACTGCTATCGTTACGGTCACATGCATCGATAATGGCATCGAGGCCTTTTGCGGTTGTTTTAGGCTTTGTTTTTTGACTTTTATTGTCATCATCTGTGTATGGCTGTGCTCGGTTTGCCGATACCGCCTTACGCCATAATACTAAGGTGATAAGCCATAACATACCCAGAACGGCACTCAATAGTGGCCAATATCCGCGACCTTGAACTGCGCTAAAATTATCAACGGGTGGAATGTCTGTGGTTGCCGTTGAGCTGCCGATTACGTTAATTGTTCGTTCTGGTAACGTGGCAAATTGTTGTTTTTTAAGATGTGGGTTCCACCAAGGTACACGGATCTCAGGTAGGGTATAGGTTCCTGGTTTTGTTGGCACAATCGCGGTAGTGATACTGTATTGCGACACGACTTGGTTGTCGCGAACAAAAGTTTGTCTTACTGGTTTTTCTGGGTAGGCTTTTAAGCCTTCAGTCAGCGGAATATCAATATCTGGTAAACTAGTGTCATCAGTATTGGATGCGATTAAACTAATTGAACGGGTAATTGGGCTACCGACTTCAAATTCACTAACATCTTCTGGCCAAGTTTCTTTTAATACTGCAATATCGCTGACTAACCATTTTCCTTTATAGCTTGGGGGAATAGGGTTGATTTGAATTACCTGCCTTTCGGCTGCAGTTTGTATTGGTCGACTTTCATTAAAACCAAACATACCTCCACGCCTAGGAGCCTCGACAATAACATCACCCGAAAAGCCGGCGCCATTAATCACCAACTCTCCAGGCAGATCAGCAATAATCCCATAAGTACGTTCAATTACTCTAAAACGGCGGCCATCGACAATTTCGCTTCCGTCTTTATCTTCACCGATTTGCTTGATTTGTGCCCCTTCAATGGCTGGAGCACTGAGCACTCCACGTTGTAATTCTACTGCAAGATACAATTTTACTTTATAGGTGATTAACTGGCCGACATAAGCATCAGAGGCACTCGTCGATATTCTCATGAATACATTTTCAGCTTTGTCGGCTGTTGTGCCTTGTGGAATCACTTTAAGATTAATCGGGTTTGAGCTCACGCCTTTGATGTTAAATGCGGGAATCGTGATATTACCTACTGATTTAGGTGATAATAATATCTGCCAACGAGTTTCTTTTGTGGTGTCAAAATTAACCATTTTGGTACTGCGACCTACACTGGTTCTGCCGACAATAAAGTTTTTCAGTAATATCGAAGTGTCCAATTCGTTGGCACTGAGATCGTCGTCAGCAGTTACATCGAGTACGAAGTATTCACCTGCAACCACAGGGTTACGGTCTACAGTTGCTTGTACTTGGCTCATTGCAAATACAGGGGCTGCAATAATCAATAGCAATAAGCTAAAAAAAGTTCTAATTACCACTGTTCATTATCCTCACGTGGTTGACTGTTTTGACGACGTTTTTGATATTCAAGTTGCATTTTATTACGGATTAATACTTGGGGATCTTCATTGATAGCGCGAAGAGCCCTTTCCATGTCCGCTGGCAGTGAATCTTGATTCATCTGCGATGCTGATACCATTTCAGCTGGCTTATCTTGCGAATTACCTTCGGAGTTTGCAAGGTCAGAAGCCTTAGCTGCGCTCATCTTCTGTTTATCATCAGTAAGCTGATCTTCATTTTTGCTCGCACTGGCTTGCATGCTAGATTCATTACTCTCAGGTGAGTCTTGCGATTGATCATTTTTGGGTGAGCCCTTGTTATCATTAGTATTTGGTGATGATTGTGGCTCTGAGCTATTTTGTTGTGAGTCATTTTTTTGCTCACCTGACGGCTGATCATTGGATGCTGATTGAGATTGTTTTTCATCTTGCTTTTGATCTTTTTCAGCTGACTTATCGCTGTCAGAGGAGCTATCATTACTGTCTTTAGATTGATTTTCAGCGCGCTGATCTTGGTTTTGCTGACTCGATTGGTCTTGTTGACCTTGCTGGTTTTTTTGTTCACCGGGCTGAGACTTATCCGGTTCTGGCTGTGGTGATTTGTCTTTATTAGAAGATTGCTCAGAAGATGAGTTTTGATCATCTTTTGAGTCGGATGAGTCTTGTTGTGACTTATCCGACTCTTGTTCTGATGAGTCCTTTTTCTGTTGTTCGAGCAGTTGTTGAGCTAAGGCTAAATTCTGTTCTGCTTCGATAAAAGGTGATTGCGCGACAATCGCTTTTTGATAACGAGTAATGGCTTCTGGGTAGTCTTTCAAATGCATCAGTGCATTACCTTGGTTGAATAACCCTTGGGCAGTATTATTTTGTTCAAACTCTGCCAGTGCCTGTTTATAATTACCCGCTTTGTAATGTGCAGAGGCGCGCCATTGAGTGTCTTTAAATGTGTCAGCAGCTTGAGCAAACTCACCTTGCTGAAATGCCGATTCGGCTTGTTGATCTTGGGTTTGCCATAAATCTTGCCACACCGACGCTTGTGCTGGTTGACTGTGAGTTAGGCCAATCGCCATTGCTGCAGACAATAGCAAAACAGGATTAAGCATAACCGTTAATAATCCTTGTCTAAAACTCATTAATATTGGGATGACTAATAACATTGCCAGATATGGCCCGAGATCTTGCCAAGTCTCACCAGCGAGTTCTGTTTCACTCGCTTTGCCGTCTGAGGCTAACCATTGTGTAAGAGTTGAAATATCGCTGCCATCTGTTTGCGCTGGCACTAGGATACCCTGATGTTGCTTTACTAGTTTTTGTAATAAACCATAATCGGTTTTAGCGACAACCACTTCATTACTGTTATCTCGCAATAACTGGCCATCAGCTAAACGGATCGGGGCGCCTTGTTTACTGCCAAATGCCATAATAGATAAACGATAACGGTCGTTGACGGCACTGGTTGCTTGATTAAATTGCTGTGCAGAAATGCCATCGGTCATGACAATAATGTCGCCACTGACATGGCCACCTTGAGCTAATAGTTTCTCTGCCAGTGATAATGCTGCCGCCAAATTAGAACCTTTGGTTGGCATAATATCAGGTGATAATGTGGGTAATAAATTTAAAATGGTGCTGCTATCACGAGTTAACGGGCTGATAGTGTAAGCGTCACCAGCGTAGGCAATGAGTCCTGTTTCGCCTTCTTTGAGTTCGTTTAGTAAATCGGTAGCTCTAAATTTGGCATAAGATAAGCGATTCGGGCTTAAGTCTATGGCATACATAGACTGCGACATGTCCATAATGAGCACTCTACCTTGCTCAGTAGCAAATACCGGCAAACTTTGTTTATTCAACGCTGGGCCGGCAAGCGCAATCACTGCAATTATCCAGCAGGCAATCAGTACCCATTTAGGTTGATGAGTTTTCTCCACGGTTTGGGTCACCAGTAACTGACTTAAATGCGGGGAGATATATTGTTTCCATGCTGATTGCTGGCTATGTCTACGCCAAAATAATGCACTTAATATCAATACTGGAATCATGCCCAATAGCCATTCAGGGCGAATGAAATGTATCATTGTTGATCCGCCTCTTTGCTAGACTTGATTTTAGGCCATAACTGATTTGGCCATTGTTGCTGCAAACTGATTAAGAAGCTGATTAGTAATGACATTAATAAAGGCCAATAAAATAATTCACTTTTTGGGCGGTAACTTAATTGATCTCGGCTTACCGGCTCTAACTTGTCTATTTCTTGATAAATGCTGTTTAACTCTTCACTGTTACGAGCTCTAAAATATCGACCTTTAGTGATGCTGGCTAATTTTTTGAGTTGCTCCTCGTCTAAATCCATTGAAGGATTAACTCGCTCTTTACCAAAAATAGTGCGCCGTTCTAATATTTCTGCGCCCACGCCAATAGTGTAAATGGTGACATTACGTTTAGCCGCAATTTGGGCAGCGACTTCGGGATCAATATTGCCAGCATTATTAGAACCGTCAGTGAGGAGAATTAGTACACGGTTACTTTCATCGACTTTATCAAAACGTTTTACCGCTAAGGCAATCGCTTCACCAATAGCGGTTTGCTTGCCTACTAGGCCTATTTGCGCATCATCTAAAAACGTGGCTACAGAGCGGCGATCTAGGGTTAACGGTGCTTGTAAATAGGCATGGTCTGCAAATAATATGAGTCCGAGTCGATCTCCTTTTCGACGCTCAATAAAATCACTTAATACATGCTGAATTAACGTAAATCGATTAACCGTTTGCCCGTTTATCACCATATCTTCAATTTGCATACTGCCCGATAAATCAACTGCCATCATTAAATCACGACCTTTGGCGGGTAATTCAATCGGGTCTCCTAACCATTGTGGCCTTGCTATTGCTAATAGAAGAAAAATCCACATTAACCAATACCGTTTACGACTCACTTTGTGATTGACCGCCCTTGAGTGTGTCATCGTAGTAGCGATGCCTGGTAACTGTAAATGTCCACCGGCACTGTCTATATTAATACGCTTAATCAATAACGGCAGTGGCAGTAAGAGTAATAACCATGGCCAGTAAAATGCTAACATTTGGCCTCCTGATGTGGATTGTTGGATATTAAGGTCGCATCACTAAAAGCATGCTTATTGTTGAGCCAAGCTTGTGCTAACTGGAGTAATTGGGCTTTTTCGGCTTGATCTAAGCCGCTCGCTTGGTGACGCTTAACGAGTAATTGTCCTATTTTATGTTGTTGATCTGGCGCGAGACGAGTATCTAACCAATCAAACCAAGGTTGACCATTGAGTTTAGCGAGGTGTTCTCGTGGTAGATAAGTTAATGCGGTACGCTTGAGTAAGCTATTGACTTGTGCAGCAAAGCTATCATCTTCGACATTATAACTTTGTAAGAGTGTTAGGGCTATTTTGCGTGGTGCATGATATTGATGTTGTCTATATAAACGCTTGCCCACCCAAACGGCTAAAATAATCAATACGGCTGCGATTATCCAATATCCTGGCGCAATCGGCATGGTGCTGATCGGGGCGGGTAACGCAATATCGTGCAATTGAGCTAAAGCCGATGCGTTGGCATCAATTGGCATTGGTTGTGATGGTATGTTTGGCGTGGTCATTTAACGTAAAATATCCAATTGGGCACTGAGCGGTTTAGCTGCATCAATTAATTTTGGTTGCACTTTAATCAAATTCATTAAAGCAAAAAATTGTTGTTGCTGCGCTTGTTGATTCGCTAACCAAGCCTCGTAACTTTGCCGAGTTAAGGTCAATTGTTGTTGGCCATCTCGAACGGGTAAGGCAAATTGTTTTGGTAACGCCAAGGTTCCTTGTCTTAATGGATCGGTTACCACAAATGCTCCGATATCACAGTGACGTGATAACTCAGTTAATGGTGCTAAGCATTGTTGGTTAATATGTTGACCGTCGGTAATAATCCAGATTAGAGAACCAGGTTTTGCAATACGTTGTAAACGTTGACAGGCTTTAAACATATGGCCTGGATCAGGTGACAATTGATTAATTTGCTTTAATTGCTGCTGATGAACATCAATTAACCCCGACGTTAATTGCAAAATACCTTGGCGACGACTTCGTGGTTTAAGTTCTAAGTGATTAGTTTCACTGGCGATTAACGCCCCAAGCCTATCGCCATTATTGATTGCATTCCAACCTAATGTGGTCGCTAAATGGGCTATCTGGACAGATTGAAGCAATAATTGCGAGCCAAAATATGAGCTGTGACTCAAATCTATCAACAGCAGGATAGGACGTTCGCGTTCTTCCACAAATAACTTAGTGTGCGCAACTCCGGTTCGCGCAGTTACTCGCCAGTCAATGGTTCGAACATCATCACCATTTTGGTAATGACGAACTTCAGCAAACTCCATACCGCGGCCTTTTATTTGACTGCTTCGATGGCCCGACAAGGCTGCTTTTGCCCGCGACTTATGATCGGGGAGGGCGCGCGACAAGCTTTGGCAAGCAATCAATTCTTGCTCATTTAAGCTCATACCATCACTGTAAAGGGGTAATGAGTAGGTTTGGTTCATCATAATCTAATCATGCTCAATAATAAGTGCACCTATTGCAACATCTACGGTACGGCAACTTGACTCAGAATATGATCAATCACTTGATCTGCCGTAACACCTTCAGCTTGAGCTTGATAGCTGAGTAACAAGCGGTGTCGTAAAACATTAGGCGCAACCGCTTGAATATCTTCTGGCGATACAAAGTCTCGTTCATACAGCCAAGCACGTGCTCTTGCACAACGTTCTAATGAAATCGTGGCGCGCGGACTGACGCCATACTCGAGCCATTTGGCTAAATCTGCGCCATATCTTGCTGGTTGGCGAGTCGCCATAATAATCTCAACGATGTACTTTTCGAGTGGCTCAGCTAAATAAATATCTAATGCCTGATCTCTTGCTGCAAATACATCTGCTTGCGCAACAGGATCTATCGTTGGTAATTGGTGTGTTTTAGCCTCTTTACGGGACTGGCGTAAGATTTCGCATTCGGTTTCGGCATTGGGGTAATCGAGGTTTAAATGCATTAAAAAACGATCTAACTGTGCCTCAGGTAAGGGGTAGGTACCTTCGTTTTCGAGTGGGTTTTGGGTTGCCATGACTAAAAAAAGTGGCGGCAGAGGATAACTGTGTTTTCCTACAGTAACTTGGCCTTCAGCCATGGCTTCTAGTAAAGCAGATTGTACTTTGGCAGGGGCTCGGTTAATTTCATCTGCAAGGATTAAGTTATGGAAAATGGGCCCAGCTTCAAATTCAAATGTACCGGTTTGTTGGCGATAAATATCGGTACCGGTTAAATCGGCAGGCAGCAAATCGGGCGTAAACTGAATACGATGAAACTCACCTTCGACACCGTCGCATAGTGCTTTTACGGCTCGCGTTTTTGCTAAACCTGGTGGACCTTCAACTAATAAATGACCATTTGCGATAAGTGCTATCAACAAGTTTTCTGTTAATACGGGTTGACCTAAGACAACAGTATCTAAATAGGCGCGGAGTGAGTGAAAACGACTTAACGGCATAGTAGTACTCAATTTATTTAGTTGGCATTGGGTGTATTAAATCCTATGTTATGAATTCTATTGGTTTTTGGCTAGTAGGATTAACACAATTTAACTCTTTATGAAGTAGATAGTTGTAAACGCCTGTTTAAAACCGTTCAATAAAAAGTTAGAATCAGGTCACACTTTGATGGTCTGACCAGATTATCTGGCAACATATAAACTTACCGGCTGAGCCGAGATGAGCTAACAATAATAGAGGGTGACACATGAGTGATAGACAACAAGTAACGAATTCCCGGGGTGAACGCATTGCGATTGTTGCCGGTTTAAGAACACCATTTGCAAAACAAGCAACAGCCTTTCATGGCGTATCTGCGCTAGATATGGGCAAAATGGTGGTAAATGAGTTGCTGTCTCGCTCTGAAATTGATCCTCAATTAATTGAACAACTAGTGTATGGCCAAGTTGTACAAATGCCAGCAGCGCCAAATATAGCCCGTGAAATTGTACTGGGTACCGGAATGAATGTGTCAACTGATGCCTATTCTGTCACCCGAGCTTGTGCAACTAGTTTCCAGTCTGCGGTTAACGTCGCTGAGTCAATTATGACTGGCAACATTGAAATCGGTTTAGCGGGTGGTTCGGATTCTTCTTCTGTGTTACCGATTGGTGTATCAAAGAAGCTGGCACATGCTTTAGTCGACTTAAATAAAGCACGCACTTTTAAGCAGAAATTTGCGATTGCACGCCGTTTAGGTTTGAAAGACTTAATGCCTGTCCCGCCTGCGGTTGCTGAATATTCAACGGGTTTGTCTATGGGGCAAACCGCAGAACAAATGGCTAAGACTTATAGCATCAGTCGTGCCGATCAAGATGCATTAGCGCATCGTTCACATACATTAGCCACTGACACCTGGAATTCTGGCGTGCTTCAACAAGAGGTGATGACAGCTCATATTCCACCTTTTAAACAATTTATTGACCGCGATAATAATATTCGTGAAAACTCTGTATTAGAGTCTTATGCCAAATTACGTCCAGCATTTGACCGTAAACACGGTACCGTGACTGCCGCGAATAGTACGCCATTAACTGATGGTGCATCTGCAATCATTTTAATGAGTGAAGGTCGAGCCAAAGCTCTAGGTTATCAGCCAATTGGCTATATCAAAAGTTATGCATTTACCGCTATTGATGTTTGGCAAGATATGTTAATGGGGCCGTCTTATGCCACGCCATTAGCACTAAAACGCGCAGGAATGGAATTAGAAGATTTAACCCTCATTGAAATGCACGAAGCATTTGCGGCGCAAACATTAGCTAACATGCAAATGTTTGCTTCAAAGAAATTTGCTGCAGAGAAGTTAGGTCGTAGTCGCGCCATTGGCGAAATCGACATGAGTAAGTTTAATGTTTTGGGGGGCTCGTTGGCTTATGGCCATCCTTTTGCGGCAACCGGAACACGTTTGATTACCCAAGTGTGTCGAGAGCTTAAGCGTCGTGGTGGTGGAACTGGATTAGCGACAGCTTGTGCCGCAGGTGGTTTAGGTGTTGCAATGATTTTAGAGGTGGAGTAATGAGCATGGAAAAAACATTTAATTTAGCTCGTCGTGACGATGGTATTGCGATTTTAACAATGGATGTTCCTGGTGAAACCATGAACACCTTAAAAGAACAATTTGGCCCTGAAATTAGTGACATCTTAACCGAAATTAAAGCTGATAATAGTATTAAAGGCTTGGTGGTTATTTCTGGCAAGGCGGATTCATTTGTTGCTGGTGCTGATATCACAATGTTAGCCGCTTGCAAGAGTGAAGCTGATGCCAAAGCATTGTCACAACAAGGTCATGTGGTTTTTTCTGAGCTTGAAGGCTTATCCATTCCGGTTGTTGCTGCTATCAACGGTGCTTGTTTAGGCGGTGGTTTAGAGTTAGCGCTAGCGTGTCATTTACGTGTATGTAGCGATGATAAAAAAACCATGCTAGGTGTGCCTGAAGTACAACTAGGTTTGCTGCCTGGCGGCGGTGGTACACAGCGTTTACCTCGATTAGTCGGAATTGCAACTGCGTTAGATATGATGCTTACTGGCAAGCAAATTCGTCCTAAACAAGCATTAAAAATGGGTTTAGTGAATGATGTTGTCCCTAACTCTATTTTGCTTGAAACTGCGATTGAGTTAGCAAAAAAAGGCAAACAAGCTGCAAAACCTGTGGTGCAATCTAAAATTAATCAGTTTTTAGAATCATCTTCGTTTACTCGCGATATTATGTTTGATCAAGCTCGCAAACAGGTAATGAAGAAAACTCAGGGTAATTATCCTGCACCTGCCAAAATTATTGATTGTGTTCGCCAAGGTATGAATAAAGGCATGGTGAAAGGGCTTGAGGTTGAAGCGACCCATTTTGCTAATTTGGTGATGTCAAAAGAGTCTGCTGCATTACGTAGCTTGTTCTTTGCCACTACGGAAATGAAAAAAGAAACCGGTGCTGAAGGCGCTGTGCCACGTAAAGTTAAAAAAGTAATGGTATTAGGTGGTGGTTTGATGGGCGGTGGTATTGCCTCTGTTACGACTACTAAAGCTAAAATTCCAGCACGTGTAAAAGACATTTCAGAGCAGGGACTCAGTAACGCACTATCATATGCTTACAAGCTTTTAGATAAAGGTGTAAAACGTCGTCACATGACACCCATCGCGCGTGATAATGTCATGGCATTAATGACAACAACCACTGAATATACCGGTATTAAAGATGCCGATATCGTGGTTGAAGCTGTATTTGAAGACTTAGCGCTTAAACATAAAATGGTTCAGGATGTAGAGCGTGAATGCGGTGAAAACACCATTTTTGCATCGAACACTTCATCTTTACCTATTGGTCAGATTGCTGCAGCGGCAAGCCGTCCTGAAAATGTGATCGGTTTACATTACTTCTCTCCGGTAGAAAAAATGCCCTTAGTTGAAGTGATTGCGCATAAAACTACATCACCCGAAACCATTGCTACTACAGTGGCGTTCGCACGCAAGCAAGGAAAGACACCTATCGTAGTTCAAGATGGTGCTGGTTTTTACGTTAACCGTATTCTAGCCCTGTATATGAACGAAGCGGCACAGTTATTACTTGAAGGTCAGCGTGTTGAGCATCTAGATCGCGCGTTAGTCAAGTTTGGTTTCCCTGTGGGGCCAATGACGTTGCTCGATGAAGTGGGCATTGACGTAGGAGCTAAAATTTCGCCAATTTTAGAAAAAGAGCTCGGCGATCGTTTTAAAGCCCCCGCAGCTTTTGACAAGTTATTAGCCGATGACCGTAAAGGTCGTAAAAATGGCAAAGGTTTCTACCAATACGGGCCTAAAGCTAAAAAAGCCAAATTGGTTGATGAATCAGTTTATAAGGTACTCGATATCGCAATAGCTTCAGATAAAGAAGCAAAAGATGTTGCAGAGCGTTGTACCATTCAAATGCTTAATGAAGCCGTTCGTTGTCTGGAAGAGGGGATTATTGCCTCTGCAAGAGATGGTGACATCGGTGCGATATTCGGTATTGGCTTCCCCCCATTCTTAGGTGGCCCGTTCCGTTATATCGACACCTTAGGTGCAAGCAATTTAGTGGCAACTTTACACGGCTATCAATCACTCTACGGTGACCGTTTCGCACCGTGCGACACGTTAGTCAGAATGGCCAGTGATGGAAGCCAATTTTATAAAAAGTAATAAGGCTGTTTTTATTTAGTGAATAAAAAGTTATTAAGTTGTAAGAGAGCGGCAATTGTTTGCCGCTTTTTTATTTATTTAAGGCATGCTTTTGCCTGATTTTTAATCAGATAGATGCCTCTTTAGGGTATAATACTCATTGTTGATGATGATAGCGTAAACTATTATGTGGGTGATATTTCGCCATTAAGCTGTCATAGCTTGGATCTGATGGCGTTAATATTATGACTTGCGAGTCAAAGATGAGTCGTAATGATGTGCTGGTAGGGATGAGATTTACTGAGTTATTTAATTTACTGACTTATTTGGAGTTAGCGATAATGCAGTTCAGTTGGTTATTCATGCTTGTTTTATTGAGTATTAGTAGTGGTTTTCTATTTGGTTTTGCAGCTTATAAGCATGGATTAGCAGTAAAGCGGTGGGGATGTGTTGGTTGTATACTAGGGCCACTTACTTACCCATTGTTTAGCACACACAAACGCTTAGCTGATATGAAGGTTTGGCGATATGGCCGTTATAGCATAGAAGGCTAATCTCATTTCAGTTTGTTATATCAAAATTCATATTTCAAATAACAAAAAAGGAGCTTATGCTCCTTTTTTATGGCTGATGGTTAACCATCAGTATCTTAAGAATTACTTCCACCAAGCTCTGGCTTGGATAACTTCAAGGTGATTTAAACCTTCAGGCAATTTTACTTTTTTACGAGCTGGTTTTGCTAAACCAAGTGCTATTTTTAGAGAAGTAAACATAGGGTTCTCCTTAAGCTATTTGAGTGTCTAGGACTTTAAGGCCCGGGATACTGGCTGTTTGCATGTCGAGCACTTTAAGGCCCGGAATGCTGGCGGTTTGGGTGTCTAGCACTTTAAGGCCTGGGATACTGGCAGTTTGCATGTCCAGCACTTTAAGGCCCGGAATGCTGGCGGTTTGGGTGTCTAGCACTTTAAGGCCTGGGATACTGGCAGTTTGCATGTCTAACACTTTAAGGCCTGGGATACTGGCAGTTTGCATGTCTAACACTTTAAGGCCTGGGATACTGGCGATTTGGGTGTCTAGCACTTTAAGGCCTGGGATGCTGGCGGTTTGGGTGTCTAGCACTTTAAGACCTGGGATGCTGGCGGTTTGGGTGTCTAGCACTTTAAGGCCCGGAATGCTGGCGGTTTGGGTGTCTAGCACTTTAAGGCCTGGGATACTGGCAGTTTGCATGTCTAGCACTTTAAGGCCAGGAATGCTGGCAGTTTGACTTTCGAGCTCATTTAGCGCGGTTACGCTAGCAAAAGATAATGCCGATAAAACTGCTACTGTAATCATTCCTTTAATCATTTTAATCTCTCTTATATTTAGTAATTCAGGCTCAGGGTTAAATAACAATATTATTTTGACAACTGAACTTGTACCTGCATTTGTTATGCCAAATATAAGAGAGAGAGAGTGATTTATTTTTTTATTTGGATTTCGTTGATGGTATCAAACTTAAGTTTATCGGCAGCAAGCATTAGCTCAAAGTCAGCTTCTCTAATAGGCTTGCTATATATATATCCTTGAATTTCTTCACAATTAAGTGCTTTTAAGATGTTTAATTGAGCCGTTTGTTCTACACCTTCACCTACCACAGTCAGTCCCATATTGTGGGCTATGGTAATAATTGAATCGACCATCTTGAGATCTCGGTCGGATTTATCAATGTCATCGACAAAGGTTTTATCAATTTTTAAGCAGTTAATCGGGAATCTTTTTAGATATGACAAAGAGGAGTAACCGGTACCAAAGTCGTCAAGTGCCAAGCTAACGCCCATTTTTGCTAATTGTTGCATCACCTTAATCGCTTGCTCTGGATTTTTAATCACAGTCCCTTCAGTGATCTCAAGTTCTAAGTGTTTAGCTGGTAATTTTGTGAGTCGTAAAATTGACTCTATTCGTTGTTGCAGATCAGGAAGAGCGAATTGCCTTGACGATAAATTGACAGCGACTCGGCCACTAAACAGACCTGATTCGAGCCATTTTTGCGCAGCAAAGCAAGCTTTTCTTAGCACCACGTCGCCAATTTCAACAATCAAACCATTTTCTTCGGCTAAAGGAATAAATTCATTCGGTCCTATCAAGCCTAATTTAGGATGATTTAATCTTACTAATGCTTCCATACCGGTGAGACGATCTTTCTTCACATCAATTTTAGGTTGGTAATAGACTTCAAATAAATCGTCTTTGAGTGCTTCTCTGATTAAGGTTTCTATTTCAAGTTGACGTAATGCGTTTTGGTTTAATGATTCTGAATAGAACTGATAGCGATTACCACCACCAGATTTTGCGTGATACATGGCGATGTCTGCTTTACGTAATAATGCTTGCTCGTTTTGCTCATCTTCAGGGTAAAGCACAATACCAATACTAATACCAAGTACGAGTGAATCATTATTAAGAATAAAAGCTGGCTTTAAACAATTAATCACTTGTGTGGCAATGGCGGCGCATGCACCTATATCAGGATGTTGATCGACGAGTAAGGCAAATTCATCTCCTCCAAGGCGATATAGGCTGGCATGTTTGGGAATGGCTAATTTAATTCGCTCTGCTACACCAATTAATAAATCATCACCAATCTGATGGCCTAAAGAATCGTTAATACGCTTAAAATTATCTAAATCAAGCACCATTAACGTATGATGAATATCTTTTTTGACTAGGTTACTTAGTGTGACTTGCAAACTAGAACGATTAGGTAAACCGGTAAGTAAGTCATTGTTGGTCAGCTTTCTGAGCTCTTCTTCCTGTTGTTTACGACGTGTTATATCTGAGAAAACACCGACATAATGGCTGGTTTCGCCTTGTTCATTGTAGATGGCATCAATGGTTAGCTCCATTAAGAAGAAATTATCTTTACCTTTACTGGCTTCAATTTCGCCGCTCCAACGACCTTGTTGTTTTAGTAAGTTTCTTATTTGTTCAGAATAGCTCGCTGGGTAGCGAGTGAAGTTGAGTATTTCATCGACAAATTTTTCTCTTGTTAATTCACTGAGTTCGCAGCAAGCTTCATTTACTTCAACAAATTGATATTTTTCATCAAGAATAAACATCCCCTCAGAGATATTTTCAATAGCTCTTGCGAATAAACGCAATTGCTCTTCTGCTTGTTTTATATTATTGATGTCTTTAATCGTGCCAGTCATACGCAAAGGTCGATCTTTTTGGTCGCGCTCAACAATTTTTGCTCTATCTAAAATCCATATCCATTGCTGGTTACGTGCTTTGACTCGATATGCTATTTCAAAATGATCTGTCAGTGCGCTAAAGTGATCATTTAACGCTTTGGTCACCCGTTCTCTATCAAGAGGGTGGATATTACTTTCTTCATCAGGATTACCCGATCGACGACCGTCTTGAGGAAAGTCTAAAGAGCCCCAGATGTTCGAGCGGTAAATTTTGCCACTTTCAATATCCCAGTCCCACATCTCATCGCCACTTCCCCATAATGACAGTTTTAACCGCTCTTCACTTTGGGCTATTTGTTTTTGGATTTGTCTACGGCGAATTGCTGACTTTATAAATAAAGAAATTATAAATAAAGTAACAAGCATATATGTAAATAATGCTAATTTTGATAACCACCAAGGTGGAGTTATAGTCACTTTTAACTTTCTTTCTTCAGTTCGTTTCCCTGTTAGATTATTTTCTGCAAATAATCTAAATGTGTAATCCCCTGCCGATAAGTTTGTATACGTGACAGTGTCATTACCATTCGTAGATAACCAGTTTCTTTCTAAATCTTCTAGGTAATAAAAGAATTCATAATCATCATTTCTATCACCTAAAACATTAAACTTAATACTAAACGGATAATCTGAATATTTTAATACAATCTCAGGAAGACTTTCTAGAGGTGATGGTAATATTTTATCGCCTAATTTTACTTTAGTGTTAAATAAAAATAAATCTTGAAGGTGAATTTTTTTTGTTTTCAAACTTTCTATGTGTGAGATACTAGCAGTTGGATCAATCAAGCTTATGCCATCATTGCTACCTAATAAAATCTGATTATCAATGATTAACGACGACTGTGTATTATAATCTTCTAGCGAACCATTTTTAATCTTAAGTGTGTAAGTTTTATTATTTTTTAAATCTAGAATGCTAACTTCTCTATTCGATGTAGCTGTGAGTGTATTGTTAAGTTTAGTAATAGAATAAATTACTTTTTTCCTATCTAATACTTTTTTTATGTTTGATTCTGTTTTTGTATTTATGGAGTAAATTGAGTTTCTTGTTCCAAAGTAAACTTCTTCATCATTTTTAATAATATTAAAAACAAAGTCTTCACTATATATTGTTTCTAATTTATTGTTTTTTAATGTTATCAAACCATTCTGAGATGCTATCCATAATGTATCCTCAATTAACAATGTGTCGTAGATTGGATAGCCAGTTTTTGGAATTATCTGAGATGTTCTAAACTCTGAATTATTTAATAAGTCTATTGTAAATATATCACCTTCAAATGTTGATATATATAACTTTTCATTAAACTCTTTTATACTGAAAATTGTACCACTGATAACCTTTTTTTCTTTCTCATTTGGTTTTAGTTTGTTTTTAATAAATAAGCCTGAAGGTGAGCCTATCCATATAATATTATTTTTTACAAATACTGATTTTGGTCCATGAGGTATATCAGTCGCAATGTCTCTAATTAACTTAAGGTTAAGATCATAAACATGTATTGTGTCAGTGTTATTTACTAAAAATATATTCTCTGAGTCCTTTGTCATAGACCAAGCCCCAGTACTATTATTGTTGATTTTTTTTATTATATTATTATCTTTAGATATTTTTATAAATCCATCAATATAATTAGAAATATAGATGTTTTTGTTTACTTTCTTTATAAAGGCTTTTTTTAGTTTTTTTGCATCAATGTTTATAGACCCTATGGGAGATGTCATTATTTTCCCATCTAAAAAGTCTATGTTTAGTATGTTATTTTCACGAATGGCTATATTGCCATCCGTGTCAGAATCTATACTAGTTAAATTTAAGTTGGATATTTTTTTTAAAACTTTATCATAAAGATATAAACCATCTTCATTTGCCATTATAATTTGGTCGTCAATCAAGGATAAATCATTTGATTGATTCATTATTTCAATTATCAGTCCTGTTTTATTTTGCTTTTCAAAAACACTGCCTTCATAATTTCTTATATAGAAATTGTTTTTGAATTTAATTACTTTTTTTACTTCTTTAATTTTTTCGTTTTTTAATGAAGACATAATATTTAAAGATGTATTGTCGTAAGATATAAACTCCTTATTTAATCCAATAAAGATTTCACCATCTTGCTTTGATATAGACCAAATAGCTTGTTCGCCAATAAATGTTGATATGCTATTTTTAGTAAATGATTCTGATTCTTTATCAAATTGAACAAAGCCTTTATCAGTGCCTACAAGTAAAATGCCGTTATCATCAATCAGTAAATTACGAATAAACGAACTAGGTAGTTCCCCTTTACCGCCATCGGCATAGAATTGCTTAAATTCATTACCGTCAAAACGGTTTAAGCCATTGATCGTTCCAACCCAAACGTAGCCTTCGTTATCTTCAACAATAGCCGTAACGGTGTCTTGGGATAAACCATCTACAACTCCGTAGTTAGTATAATTTAGCAGTAGATCGAAATTTGATTCTGTTTTGTCAGCTTCGATGGCTGTAGCGCCGAAGCTAAAAATAAAATAAACACATATGAAGAGTAAAATTTTAGGCATAATTTTTATACTTATTCTCTTTCGATGCCGCAAAGAAGTCGATGATTTGTCTACTTTTTCAGAAACTAAGGGCTTTGTCAAAAGCATGTTAACAAAAAAGGTCTGATTGATAGAATATTAGTCAATTATTACCATAAAATGCTTAAATAACTATTTTTTAATCAACTGGTTAACTAATACGAAAGTTTTATTTGGTATTTCGTACTATTAATTGTAGCTAAGACGATTTGTTAACATAATTGTAGCCTACTTGGTATATGACGCCTTTTAGCTAAAGACATTTGCTAAAACTGAAATTTATCAGCTTGCTGTTTAAATGTTTTTAAGTCTTCGATCATATTATCTGAACTTAAGCTTGCTTGATTGTGATGTTGATCTCCACTGTTAAATAGGACTAAACGATCACAATCTTTACTGCGCATGTGCGCAACCATAAACTTAATCAAGTCTGCTCTGGTGAGCTTTTCGACTTCTGATACGACCAATTCACGTTGATTAAATTTATAGTCTCGATTACCTAAGCTTACCCAGTAGCGTTGGCTGCGGGTTTTTAGGTTGGTATCGTGTTCCATGATTTGGCTAATCATGCCTTGCTTGGTGCTTTCCCATTGTTCATTCGTTATTTGCATCACTGCATAATTAAAGTCAGCGATGAATTCATCTATAGCTTCAAGAAGTTGCCTTGGCCCCGTAGTAGGAGACTGCACATAAAAAATTATTCCAGGGTGTCTGTTTAACGGTAAATAACCTGTTCCCACCATATAGCCCAATTGCTGTTTGGTGCGCAGTTCATGAAAAAAGGTTGATGACATTGTATGGTTTAATAAACTGAATAATGCAACACGTTCGGGAGTCGCCTTTCGGGACTGATAGTAAACAATAATCGCGCTATCTTGATGAGCAATTGTTTTCTCCCGCAGTAATGAACCTCTTTTATCCAGATTAATCAATTCGCGTGATGCTTCTGCGCTTGGTTTTGTGACTAATGATAATAAATGCTGTAAGCGCTTGCCTAGTTGCTGCGCTTCTTCAACCAGCCAGTCACCGTATACTAGGCCTTCAAGATAAATTTTTTCATAAAATACACTTACATGTTGATGTAAATCATCAAGGCTTAGCAGCGTAAGTTCTTCAGCCATTCTGGCCGGTTCAAAACTTCTTTTTTGCAGTGTCACGGTTAGGCTGGTAAATAACTGTGATATCGGTTTGGCTTGAGCAACGTTATTCCAACTACGTAATATCTGATTTTTAATCATCTTAAAGCGTTGTTCGGTAAAGTTACGCTCGCGGGCTTTATTGATGATTAGAGTGAGCAGTTTTTCTTGGTTACCAGTAAAACCGGTTAAATGCAGAGTAATACCACCTTGGTGGGGATAAATATTATAGTTAAGCCCAGCAACCTCTGCTTGGTATGTTGGTTCTGCTAGGTAATCAATTAGCATTTCAACGTACAGTCTTGTTAATGCTGCTTGTCTTGGTGTTGAGCTAGCTTGCTCTGAGTCTAGCGATAAATATAAATGCCCTTTAGGGACATTAAATTCATCATCTTTTTTATGCCAAATGCGATAACCTTCGCCTTCAGCAACAATGGTTGGTACTTGTGTATTGCTTTTGTTTGCTCGAGCTTGCGGATTGGCAACAATAAACGGATTTTTTTCAGGCAGCTTGAGCTCATCTCTTATGGAGACTAATGACCATTTTGCGATTTGCTGAGGCTGTAATGCTCTGACTTGATAAGGAGTGTTGTACCAATCAGCGTGACTATCGACTTGAGACTCTTTCGCTACCGTGAGCAAACGCATATTGCTCACCGACATCATGCCAAGCAGTTGTGTAGTTTCATCCTCGAGCATCTCATCCATACGATAGTCGCCATAGATAATGTCTTCAATATCGTAATGGTGCATGTTAATACTAAGATGACTCGCTAGATCCAAGGTTTTAATTTGTTCTTGAAACCGAAATGCCGTATCAAGTAAGTTGGCTCGTTCTTGGTAACGCCACGCTTGAATACCTTGCTGTTTAATTAACTCGATGTATTCAAAAACACAGCTAACCACTTCATCAAGTTCTATCAATCCTTTATCGGTTAATTGTATGCTGATTGAGTAATCTTTAAAGTTGTAGCCGTTAACACCACCGCCAGCAGATAAATTATTGGCTAGCCCATGTATTTTTAAATACGAAAGCAAACTTCCCGGACTTTCATTACCGAGTAAGTGGCTGATAAATGTAAGCGGTTTACGTTTATAAAATTGGTCTATCTCTGGCAGGGAAAAACTAATACTGACTCGTTTTTGATCTTTTAACGGTATTATTTGTATGTGCTTTTGTTGTTCAGCCTTTGTTATTAAAGCTTCACAAGGATAGTGTTTACTTACATTTCTATTGAGGATGTTTGAAAAGTATTGCTCAACAATGCTTTCTAGTTTGGCTATAGGGCAGGGGGCGACCACGCACAATGTCATGATATTTGCGCTGTAATGTTGTTGATAAAAAGCCAGCAGTTCATCTCTTATGCCTGCTTGTTTGCCTGCTAAGGTTTTTTGGTTACCTACAGAGAATTTTGAAAACGGATGCTTTGGGTTAACGGTTTCTTTTTGGACTTGATAAACACGGCGAATGTCATCTTTTAATTTCAAACTGAATTCAGATTCGATTGCTTGCCTTTCTCTATCAACCAGCTCTAAATCAAACTTAGGTGCAATAAAAAATTGACTAAATCTGTCTAGTGAACCTTCTAAGGCTTCAGCGTTAATACTGTAGAAAAAATTTGTTTGTTCAGTACCTGTCCATGCATTATTACTGCCGCCATGTTGATTAATGTAAGCATGATACTCGCCTGAGTCTGGATATTTTTCAGTCCCTAAAAACAACATATGTTCAAGAAAATGTGCCATACCAGGACGCTCAACCGGATCGTCAAAATGACCAACACTCACTGCCATAGAAGCAGCGGCTTGATTTGATTGCATATCTTCAACCAGCAGTACTTTGAGTTGGTTATTTAACACTCGATATTGATACTGGCGATGATCATTTTGGCTTTTATAAACTGCTGGAAATTCAGGCAAGAGGAGGCTCCAGAAAAGATAACTTGTTATATATTGATCTTGTTATTACTTTTTAGCAAATTACCTTGGGCAGTTTTATCCTATTATCGACTAAAGTTTATCTTAATATGCTTAATTCTAGGTTTGTTGTTACGAGGATTAACGCTACAATTGGGTCATAATGAGAATAAAAATATCTTGAGAGAAGTATGCAGCTATTTTTGATGCGCCATGGTGAAGCGAGTTTGAATGCACCGTCAGACAGAGAACGAAAGTTAACTGACAATGGTCGAATTCAGACGGGCGATATGGCTAATTGGTTAGCAAGACAAGTCAGTCATTTTGACTTGGTGATTGTGAGTCCGTATTTACGATCTCAGCAAACATGGCAAAAAGTCAGTAAACACTTACCTGAACCGCGTAAGTTGCTGGTACTTGACGATGTTACTCCTTCCGGTGATGCAATAAGAGCGGTTGATCTTGTCTTGGCTTATGCCGAACAATATAAGGCAGATAATGTCTTGGTTATTGCTCATATGCCTCTTTTAGGCTTTATGGTTAGTGAGCTTGTGGCTGGTATGGAACCGCCTTTGTTTGCTACTTCTGCAGTGGCTCATATTGACAAACATGCTCAAAATGCCAGTTTCGTAGCAATGACAGCACCACATCAAGTTGTTGTGTAATGGTAATTGCGTGTTGAATAAAACCAGTTTGCAAAAAAGGTAAGTGATTACTTACCTTTTTACTGTCCGCTTATTTCCTCAAATTAACGTCGGTGAGGGTGATCACCAATATCAATTAATACTAACAACGCAGCATCGCCGCCCCATTCTTTTGGTGCTTGGTGAAAGGCTTTTACGTTTGGATGTTGTGCTAGCCACATTGGCGTTTGTTGCTTTAAAATTCCCATTCCATAACCGTGCATTACACTGCAACATATTATGCTTTGCTTAACGCATGCTTGAATCAGTGCCGCTATTTCAAGTTTAGCTTCTGCTTGTCGCATTCCATGTAAATCTAACAATAGGTCGGGTGAATAGTCCCCGCGTCTTAAACGTTTCAATTCATGTTTATCTGTGTTGGAATTAATCCAGCGCATAGGTCCATCGACCGGCATAAGCGGCTGATATATGTCCGAAAAATAACTATCAGCATGAATCTGACGTTCTTTGTTTTCGAACTGTTGTTTGGCTTTGACTGGCTGTTTAAAGTGGTGAGTATCTTGCCGTAGCGGTTTGATATCTGCGATTAATGCACTAAACAGCGATGAGTCTGCATAATTATCGTGTTTCATAAGCGTATTGTATTGAATTCTAGGTCATCTTAATAGACATCAGTTACAATAGCGCAGAACAATTTTTAAGGAGTGTGTTTTGGATAAGATCTTTGTAGATGAAGCTGTCACTGAGTTAAGTACCATCGCTGATATGTTACGTTGGGCTGTTAGCCGTTTTAATGATGCCAATATTTATTATGGTCACGGAACGGATAATGCTTGGGATGAAGCGATTGCATTGGTTTTTCATGCTCTACACTTACCTGAAGAAATCGGCCAGCAAGTTATTTTAAGTAATTTAACCAGTAGCGAAAAACACAAAATCGTTGAATTAATCATTCGTCGAGTTCGTGAGCGTTTACCTGTACCGTATTTAACCAATAAAGCCAATTTTGCCGGGCTTGAATTTTATGTTGATGAACGCGTGCTTGTACCGCGTTCACCGATTGCTGAAATGATTAATAATCAATTTAGCCCTTGGTTATACAACAAGCCAGTTAATCGCATTATGGATTTATGTACTGGCAGTGCTTGTATTGCCATTGCTTGTGCTTATGCATTCGAAGATGCAGAAGTGGACGCATTAGATATTAGTGAAGATGCGCTTGAAGTTGCTCAGATTAATATTGAATCATTGGGCGTGTTAGATCGTGTTTTCCCTATGCAATCTGATTTATTCTCGGCTATTTCTAAAGGCCCACATTACGACTTAATTGTTTCTAACCCGCCATATGTAGATGCCCAAGATATTGGTGACATGCCAGAAGAGTATCATCACGAACCTGCGATTGGATTAGCGTCTGGTAATGACGGCTTAGATTTAACCAAGCGTATCTTAGCTAATGCAGCAGATTATCTTACCGAAACCGGTTTACTGGTCGTTGAAGTAGGTAATTCAATGGTGCATTTGATTGAGCAGTATCCGGATATGCCGTTTACTTGGGTTGATTTTGAATTTGGCGGTGATGGTGTGTTTGTATTGACCCGTGATCAGCTAGTTGAAAATGAATCACTTTTCGCCATCTATAAAGATAGTGAATAATAGGCAGGTACAGCAAACGCATTACTGTAAATTTAAATAGAGGTAGTTAACGCTCATGTCAGGAAATAGTATCGGTCAAAATTTTGTGGTGACAACTTTTGGTGAAAGCCATGGTATCGCGTTAGGTTGTATTATTGACGGCTGTCCGCCAGGACTTGAGTTAACAGTTGAAGATATGCAGCATGATTTAGATCGCCGTCGTCCTGGCACGTCTCGCTATACTACTGCTCGTCGGGAAGCTGATGAAGTGAGAATTTTGTCAGGTGTGTTTGAAGGCAAAACCACTGGCACCTCTATTGGTTTATTGATTGAAAATACCGATCAACGCAGCCAAGATTACTCCGATATTAAAGACACCTTCCGTCCCGGTCATGCTGATTATACTTATCAGCAAAAGTACGGCATGCGTGATTACCGTGGCGGTGGCCGTTCGTCTGCGCGTGAAACCGCAATGCGTGTTGCCGCGGGTGCCGTAGCTAAAAAATATCTCAAGCAAGTTCATGGCATTGAAATTTATGGCTACCTTGCTCAATTAGGACCTATTTGTGCTGAGACTATCGATTTAGCTCAAATTGAACAAAATGCATTTTTCTTTCCTGATGCCGCTAAATTAGAAGCATTAGATGAGTATATGCGTGGCTTGCGCAAATCCGGCGACTCAATTGGTGCCAAAGTTACCGTTGTCGCGACTGGCGTACCAGTGGGTTTAGGCGAACCAGTATTTGACCGTCTCGATGCCGATATTGCCCATGCATTAATGGGCATTAATGCGGTTAAAGGTGTTGAAATTGGTGATGGCTTCGGGGTTGTTACTCAAAAAGGTTCCGAAGGTCGCGACTTAATGTCTCCACAAGGTTTTGCTTCTAATCATGCTGGTGGCGTTTTGGGTGGAATTTCATCTGGTCAGCCAGTCGTTGCCCATATTGCGTTAAAACCCACCTCAAGCATTAGCGTGCCAGGCCAAAGCATTACAGTGCAGGGCGAGAGTATTGAGATGATCACCAAAGGTCGCCATGATCCTTGTGTGGGCATTCGTGCAGTTCCTATTGCTGAAGCGATGCTAGCCATTGTTTTAATGGATCATTTATTAAGACATCGTGCTCAAAACCATGATGTAACCAGTCAAACGCCAGTTATCGGAATGCGCTAATGTCCTCAGTTAAGCGCGCCGAGCCAGATTTACGCTGGCTCGGCGCTTGTTATTTTTTCTTTTTTTCCATTCTCGGCATTATGGTTCCCTATTTGGGCGTTTTCTTTGATAGTCGAGGATTCAATGCCCAAGAGATTGGTTTTCTCTTGGCAATACTGATGGCGACTCGAATTGTTGCGCCTAATGTGTGGGCTGCTGTGGCTGATCGCACCGGTATGCGCTCAGAACTGATTAAGCTGGGATCCTTTGCCGCTGCGATTACTTACACCAGTTTTTTCTTTGATGGTAGCTTCATATATCTCGCGGTCAGTCTGGCTATTTATACCTTCTTTTGGAATTCGATTCTTGCTCAATTAGAAGTAATTACCTTAGAAACCTTAGGTGATAAAGCAGAGCGTTATGGGGCTATTCGCAGTTGGGGCAGTGTGGGATATATCGTGCTGGTGATCAGTGGTGGCCTGGCAATTGATCACTGGGGGCCAGAAGTATTGCCTTATATGGGGATGATATTATTTTTAGGTTTATTTGCTTGCTCGCTCCCATTACCCGCTAATCGCAGTGTGGTGGTCAATAAATCTGAACGGCCCAAGCTGACATTTGATGCATCATTAGTGTGGTTTATGTTATCGGCAATGTTATTGCAGATGAGTGTAGGGCCATTTTATGGCTTCTTTGTATTGTATTTAAAACAGGTCGGCTACTCTGAAACAATTGCTGGAATACTGGTTGCTTTAGGCGTTTTAGCTGAAATTGTGATCTTTTTCTATTCATCGCGTCTTATCCGCCAATATGGTATTCGAGTGTTACTGGTGGTGAGTCTTTTGCTGACTTCGGTTCGCTGGTTATTGTTAGCGTTTGGCGTTGAACATGTTTCATTATTAATCGTCAGCCAATTATTACATGCATTTACCTTTGGCTTAGTGCATGCAGCATCAATTCATTTTATTCATCGGCATTTTAATGTCAGTCACCGCAGCACTGGGCAGGCATTATATGCCAGTGTTAGTTTTGGGGTGGGCGGTGCACTAGGTACATGGATAAGCGGCATGATTTGGGGCGATGGTAGTCAAACCATGTGGGTGTGGGTATTTGCTGCAAGCTGTGCATTGCTATCAATGTTTGCGGTACTGATGATCCCCAACATCAATGGTGAAGCAGCTACAAATACAACCACTGCTCAAGGTTAATTAAAACAGTATTGTCGTTATAGCAAGGAGTTGATGTGAAACGTTTTCGCTTAGGAATTATCATTAATCCACTCGCTGGTTTAGGCGGGAGTGTCGGCTTAAAAGGCTCTGATGGTGTAGCTAATGAAGCCTTAGCTAAAGGCGCCATACCTAAAGCACAACAACGTATGCAACAGGCTTTGGATGTCATTTTACCGTTTGCTGAACAAATCGATATTATTACCGCATCTGGTGACATGGGCGGGTTGTTATGTCGCCAAATGGGCTTTAGCACTCAAGAGGTGTATCGCGCTATTGAGACTCGCTCTGCTGAAAAAACATCTGCGCTAGATACACAGCAAGCGGTTAAATGCTTACTTGATCATCAATTAGATTTGCTGTTATTTGCCGGTGGTGATGGTACTGCTCGTGATATTTACGCTGTTGTTGATGATTCTTTCCCTGTACTGGGCGTTCCCGCTGGAGTGAAAATTCATTCTGGAGTGTATGGCATTACTCCGCATGCATCGGGTGTAGTGGTCCGTATGCTATTAAACGGTGAGTTAGTCAGTTTGATGTCAGCCGATGTTATGGATATCGATGAAGTTGCGTTTAGGCAAGGCATTGTAAAAGCGAGACGATTCGGTGAGATGACGGTTCCTGCAGAGCCGCGTTACATACAAGCCGTTAAAATGGGCGGAAAAGAAGTCGATGAATTAGTGCTGGCCGACATTGCCGCTGACATAATTGAATCCATGGACGATGAACTTTATATTATGGGGTCTGGCAGCACTGTTGCCGCCGTAATGGAAGATTTAGGCTTAGCTAATACCTTGCTCGGTGTTGATGTTATTCAACATAAACAGATTATGGCTCAGGATGTAACGGCGCAGCAACTGCTCACGTTCATTGCGGATAAAAAAACGTATCCCAGCGTAAAACTGGTGATCACTTTAATCGGCGGGCAAGGGCATATTTTAGGTCGAGGTAATCAGCAGTTGTCACCTGATCTCATCAGACAAATAGAAAAAGACAATATTTTAATCTTAGCGACAAAAACTAAGTTAAAAGCACTTGAAGGTAGGCCACTTATTGTGGATAGTGGCGACCCTGAATTAGATAAAGCACTCACTGGCTATTACAAAATAGTCACGGGTTACCATGATTACGTGATGTATCAAGTAGCCAACCCAGATTTAGTGGAGAACTAGAACATGTTAGAACAGTACGATGCAGCATTAGAGTCCTGGATTGAAGACAGTGTTAGCCACAGCGACGATGATGCATTGTTTGCTTGTGGTTATTTACAAGGCCATGTCGCCGTTGTGTTAGCCGAATTAGAAATAGAGGCTGAACAAGATTTAGCAGCACTGGATCAAAAATTAGTTAAGTGCCTTGCCTTGGCAAATGAAGAATTAGATGAACATGATTTTTCATTAGTGGAAGCTGCGTGGCAGCAATTACGTCAACGTATTGTTGCTCAAGCAGCATAACTGGAATAGATAAACAGCTTTTATGGTAAATCCTTCTTCGCAAGTGACTATTGGTTTAGTCAATCCTAAGACTCCGGTTAATGTTGGCGGTATTATGCGTGCAGCAGGCTGTTACGGTGTTGATAATGTTTGCTATACCGGAAAACGCTATGAATTAGCAGCGAAGTCAGGAGATGCTCAATACGATGTTGACACTAAAGATGCAGCTAAACGGATTCCTCTAGTGGGTGTCGAATCACTACTCGATAGCGTGCCAGAAGGGGCGACGATAGTCTGTGTTGATCTGGTAGTAGGTGCTACGCCGCTGCCTTTATTTATTCATCCCGACAATGCGTTTTATATATTCGGCCCAGAAGATGGCACTATTCCACAGCAATTAATTGATGCTGCTGAGAATGTTGTCTACGTCCCCACAGTGGGCTGTATGAATTTAGCGGCTTCAGTGAATGTGTTGCTTTATGACCGATTAGCAAAAACGACTCAAGTTAGAGCCGATGATGAATTAATTAAGCAAAGCCGGGACAACAATAATCGCACCAGAGTAAAACATTGGTTGAAGTAATTTATTTAAATCAATATTTTAGATAATAAAAATGCCGAATGAGAGATCTTTCGGCATTTTTATTATCACTGTAGCACTAGAGTAGAGATATGTTAAATAGTCGCTAGCTCTGGTACTTGAGTATTGCTTAGGTGCTGCTTCATGTTAGATTTAACGTTAGTGATACCCATACAATCTATGTTAATCAAAGCTTGATGAATTGGCTTATGTGGCAGATATGGTTGCCATAGTGATTATCGATAATGACCATTGATAGTGATTTTGATATAAACCTAAAGTCATCATTATTCATTTGATGCCTTGGAACCAATCAATATTTTTCAATCAAGCCTGATTAGGCATACGCATTAGGCAGCAATATTTGGAGTATGTCATGTCGATATTAAACAATCTGGCTCAGTGGCTACCATTTGGAAAAGTACCTGAAATGGACGCCCAAGCGGTGTTTAAGCGACTTCAGAAAAATAGCATTCAAATAGTAGATGTTCGATCAAAAATGGAATGGGACAAGTCGCATATAGAAGGTTCGCTAAACCTGCCTATTACATCGCTTTCCATTAACACGATAAAACAGCTGCAATTATCACAAGAGATAACCACTGTCGTTATATGTCTCACTGCCCATCGAAGCATTCCTGGAGTTAGAAAGCTTAAACAGTTTGGGTTTACTGATGTGTATCAACTTGAAGGTGGAATGCTCAGCTGGTGGAAATTCGCGTTGCCAATATCGAAATAACAGCAGAAAAAAGACGTTAACAATGACGTTAATATTTCTGCATGGTTGAGGATGTACCGTGTTGTTTGGGAGTATCAACAGCAGTTTTTTGATAACGCTGTAACTATAGGAAGTTTACTAATAGAAAATGGTTGCGGGAGTAGGACTTGAACCTACGACCTTCGGGTTATGAGCCCGACGAGCTACCAACTGCTCCATCCCGCGTCCGATAAAACGCTATCAATTGTTTTTATTCTATTGATTAAAGAAATGATTGCGGGAGTAGGACTTGATAAAAAACTACGACCTTCGACTCTTTATTTATAAAAAGCTGAGCCCGACAAGCTATCAACTGCTCTATCCTGTGTCCGAAAACACTATCAATTGTTTTTATTCTATTGATTAAAGAAATGGTTGCGGGAGTAGGACTTGAACCTACGACCTTCGGGTTATGAGCCCGACGAGCTACCAACTGCTCCATCCCGCGTCCGATAAAACGCTATCAATTATTTTTATTCTATTGATTAAAGAAATGGTTGCGGGAGTAGGACTTGAACCTACGACCTTCGGGTTATGAGCCCGACGAGCTACCAACTGCTCCATCCCGCGTCCGATATAACGCTATCAATTATTTTTATTCTATTGACTAAAGAAATGGTTGCGGGAGTAGGACTTGAACCTACGACCTTCGGGTTATGAGCCCGACGAGCTACCAACTGCTCCATCCCGCGTCCGATAAAACGCTATCAATTGTTTTTATTCTATTGATTAAAGAAATGGTTGCGGGAGTAGGACTTGAACCTACGACCTTCGGGTTATGAGCCCGACGAGCTACCAACTGCTCCATCCCGCGTCCGATTGACGCTACTTTGATTTAGCTTACCAAACTCGCTGGTTAGCGTGTTTAACTGTCTGCTTCAAAGCGGGGCGAACTATAGCGATCCCCGTTTCTATTTGCAAGTAAAATCTAGGCTGTAGCTATTTGTTTGCTGGTAAAATAAGCGAGTTACAGCTTTATCGAACGATATAAGGTTATTAAGCCTAAAATAAAGGAATTTAACTGCCCATTTCGATAAGTCGTTGGGGTTATGTGTTTGAACAGGTATAATGCTGCACTGAATTTTGCGTAACCGATGACTGACTAAATACATGTTTAATTTTTTTGCTGCTGCCCCAAAGGGGTTCGAATATAGCCTTGCTTCTGAACTTAAAGAGTTTGGCGCAACCGACGTTAAAGAAAGTGTTGCTGGGGTGTATTTTACTGCTCCATTAGAGCTGGCTTATCGAATCACACTATGGACTCGTTTAGCGAGCCGTATCGTATTAGTGATCTATAAAGGAGCCTGTGATTCTGCCGAGCAACTTTATAACGCGGCATACTGTATTGATTGGCCATCGCATTTTTCCCATAAGAAAACATTCAGTATTGATTTTCACGGCACGGGTGGTTTCATTAACAACACTCAATTTGGCGCGTTGAAAATTAAAGATGCGGTTGTTGACCGTTTTCGTGACGATGGTACTCCTCGTCCAGATGTAGAACGTGTTAATCCCGATTTTAAAATCGATGCCCATTATCGAAATGGTCAGCTGACTATTTCAATGAACTTCTCTGGCGCGTCATTGCATCAACGTGGATACCGTTCAACTACAGGTGAAGCACCATTAAAGGAAAACCTCGCGGCCAATATGTTAGTACGCAGTGGCTGGCAAGCGAATCCAATTACAGTGCTTGACCCATTTTGTGGTAGCGGCACGGTACTAATAGAAGCGGCATTAATGGCTGCTGATATTGCACCAGGACTTAAACGCGAGAAATTTGGTTTCGAAAATTGGCAGAGCCACAATAAAGCGATGTGGCAGGTTATTTTTGACGAAGCTCAAGCGCGTGCAACTTTGGGAAAAACCCGTTGCAAACTCAAATTCTACGGTTCAGACATTGAGCCACACCTGATCTCTATCGCTAAACGTAATGCTGAAAATGCTGGTGTTGCTGAATTAATTGAATTTAGCGTGTCTGATGCACTCGATGTCACACCTCCGGTAAGCGAAGGCTTTTTGATCTCTAACCCTCCTTACGGTGAGCGTTTAGGTAATGTCACTGAGCTTTTACAACTTTATTATCAACTTGGTGATAAGTTTAAAAAAGAGTTTGGTGGCTGGAAAATTGCCATGCTGTGCAGTGATGTTGAACTCATTTCATCGCTTAAGCTTAAAGCCGACAAGCAAATGAAAATGTTTAACGGTGCATTAGAATGTGCTTTTAACATTTATACCTTACACGCAAACAGTACCCGTCGCGACGTACCTGAATTGCCTGAAGGTGTTGATATTATCGACATAGCTCCAGCATTTGCGAATCGTATTAAAAAGAATGTTAAACAGTTTGAAAAATGGGCTAAAAAAGAACGTATTGATAGCTACCGTTTATATGATGCTGATTTGCCTGAATATAATGTTGCGATTGATCGATATGTCGATTATGTGGTTATCCAAGAGTATTCTGCTCCAGCAACAATTCCTGAAGCGGTTACCAAGCGCCGTATTAGTGATGTGCTATTAGCATTGCCTAGTGCTTTAGGGATCCATCCTGACCGTATTACGTTAAAAACTCGTGAACGTCAGAAAGGCGCTAATCAGTATCAGAAGATCGATGAGCGCAAAGTAGAAGTTATCACTGAAGAATACGGTGCTAAATTCAAGCTTAACTTAACCGGTTATTTAGATACTGGTTTGTTCCTTGATCACCGTGTTACGCGTAAATTAGTGGGTGATAAATCTAAGGGTAAAAATGTCCTTAATTTATTTGCTTATACTGGTTCTGCGTCTGTACATGCTGCAATTGGCGGGGCAAAATCTGTCACTACTATTGATATGTCTAATACCTACATCAGTTGGGCTAAAGAAAACTTTGCCTTAAACGGATTGTCTGGTAAACAATATGACTTTATTCAAGCAGACTGTTTACAGTGGATTAAAGAAAACAGCCACCAGAAGTTTGATCTTATCTTTATTGATCCTCCTACGTTCTCTAACTCGAAACGCATGGAAGACAGTTGGGATGTGCAACGCGACCATGCCGAGATGTTAGGCGGGTTGATTAAGCTACTGTCTCCAAATGGCGAGCTTATTTTCTCCAATAACAAACGTAAATTTAAAATGGATATCGAAGCGTTGAACCAAGCAGGTATCGACGTGACGAATATTGATCATTTATGTTTACCGCTGGATTATAAGCGTAATCCACATATCCATAATGTGTGGCTACTGACTCATGCAAAAAAATAGTTCAGTCGCTTATGTGTTATATCACACAGAGGGTTGCCATCTGTGTGATATCGCCCAAGCATTGGTTGAGCAAACCGCAATAGATTATCAGCACATCGATATATGTGATAACGCCATACTTGCAGAGCGTTATGGCATGAGCATCCCTGTATTTGTACAGGGTGAACGTGAGTTATTCTGGCCTTTCGATGCCGCACAATTACAAGATTTTTTAGGAGTTTAGATTGAGTCTGGTACGTATTAATAATGGCTCGTTAGCCTACGGTTACATTCCTTTGCTGCTTAATGCAGACTTTACCATTGAACCAGGTGAGCGTGTGTGTATCGTTGGTCGCAACGGTGCCGGCAAATCAAGTTTAATGAAAGTGTTATCAGGTGATGTACTGCTTGATGATGGCGAGTTTAATATTGCCAATGACGTCAATGTAAGTCGTTTACAACAAGATCCTCCTAAAGCTGAAACTGGAACCGTTTACGCTTATATTGCAGCAGGTCTTAAAGAAATTGGCGAAGCGTTAGAGAAGTATCATCAACTATCACACGATGTTGCAGATGCTAATCCTGAGCAGATGGAACGGATGCTCAACCAAATGCAGCGTCTGCAAGAAGTATTAGATCATAATAACGGTTGGCAATTAGATTCGCGGATTATTCAAAACTGTCAGTTATTAGGTCTAGACCCTGATAAGCCATTAAATGAATTGTCTGGCGGTTGGCAGCGTAAAGTGGCATTAGCTCGCGCACTTGTGGTAAACCCTGATTTACTGTTACTTGACGAACCCACCAACCATTTAGACATCGATACCATTGAATGGTTAGAGCAATTTTTATTAAGCTTTAAAGGTGCCATCGTATTTGTAAGCCATGACCGTGGTTTTATTCAAAGAATGGCAACCCGTATCGTCGATTTAGATCGTGGTGTGGTGGTCTCATTTCCAGGTAACTACCAAGCCTATTTGGATGGTAAGCAAGAATGGTTACGCGTAGAAGCAGAAAAAAATGCTCACTTTGATAAAAAACTTGCCGACGAAGAAACCTGGATCCGTCAAGGTGTTAAAGCACGTCGTACTCGAAATGAAGGTCGTGTTCGAGCGCTAAAAGCGTTACGTACCGAACGCAGCGAACGTTTAAATCGCCAAGGTAATGCCAAAATGTCGGTATCGGATACCGAACGCTCTGGTAAGTTAGTTTTTGATATTAAAGATGTTAACTATAATTTGCCGGATAAAAATTTAGTTAAAGATTTCAGTACTACTGTCATACGTGGTGACCGTATAGCATTAATTGGTCCAAATGGCTGTGGTAAATCAACCTTAATCAAGTTGTTGATCGAGAAGCTACAACCTCAATCTGGCGAAATTAAAGTCGGTACCAAGCTAGATATCGCCTATTTTGACCAGTATCGCGAAGCGCTTGATCCTGAGAAAACAGTCGAAGAAAACGTGGGCGAGGGTAAAAGTACCGTTACCATTAATGGCCAAGATCGCCATATTCTTAGTTATCTGCAAGATTTCTTATTCTCGCCAATGCGTGCACGAACGCCAGTAAAAGCACTTTCTGGTGGCGAGAAAAACCGTTTGCTATTAGCAAGATTGTTACTGCGCCCAGCCAATCTAATTATTCTTGATGAACCAACAAACGATCTTGATATTGAGACACTAGAGTTGCTAGAGTCACTACTTGCCGATTTTGCTGGAACATTACTTATTGTGAGCCACGATAGAGCATTTATCGACAATACGGTTACCAGCAGTTGGTGGTTTGCCGGTAATGGACAATGGGCTGAGTATGTTGGTGGTTACCAAGATGCCGTTGCTCAAGGCGCAAAATTTTATTCTGAGGAACCTGTTGCAGATACTGTTGTCCAAACTTCCGCAGTGGTTGAAACTAAGCCTGTAAGCACACCTGAGAAAGTCACTAAAAAACTGTCTTATAAATTGCAAAAAGAATTAGATACGCTTCCGAGCCAAATGGAACAGCTCGAGCAAGAGATTGCCCAATTGCAGCAAACTGTCGGTAGTGCTGATTTTTACAATCAACCACAAGACTCGATTAATAAAGCACTGCAGTTGTTAGCAGAAAAAGAACAAAATTTAGAAGTTTGCTTCGAGCGATGGGAAGAGCTTGAGTCACTGAAGTAAAATATAATAAAACAGGAATAGTTACATGAAGTTAAAGTTTGATAAAGCCTTGTCCCTCGTTGCGATAGGTGTATTAAGTGTGATTGGTTCAGCACAAGCTGCACCCATATATGAAATTGTTAATATCGAAAATTTCGACTTGAAGGGCACCATTGACGGTACACGTAATGGCTATGCCATGGCCGTGAACAATCAAGATGAAGTGGTAGGCATTTCAAAAGGTAAAAAGAAACTTAGCACTGAAGACATTGCCGGCGGCATTATTGATGTTGAAGACGGTATATCTGGTGCTGAAGAAATAACCTATTCAGTGCTAAAGCCTATTGAAGCAAACAACTTTACTATAACAACCAGTGCAAACGCAGCTGAAGGCGCTTGGACACCGACATTTTATAGCTTAGCTGGCACCACTAATCCTACAGATGTAGGCAGTGATGGCGAGTTAATTATTAATTCAATTGATACTTTCTTTTATGGTTTAAACAGTAATGGCACCAAAGTAGGCGCATATACTGGTGTCGAAAAAACCTTACCTTATGTTGGAACGAGTACTACCCAAAAACTTTGGTATTATCGTGACTTTGAGCTTCGCGCTGTTGCTGTAAAAGACGATGTTGAATTCTCATTATCACCGCCTTATACCACTTATGAGCGTGCTCAAAGTGGTGATATTAGTGCCGCTACCGTAGAGCTAGGCGGTTCATCTGTTGCTGCTGGTGTAAATGATAATAACCTCGTTGTTGGTTATGGCAGCACAGCATTAGTTTCATCAAGTAAAGACCGTATTGATACTTGTATTACCAGTGCGCAAGATACCGAGACTGATAATCCTACGCCTTTGGAAATTTGTGTTCAGGATTCTCAGTACCCAGATACTAATAACCGTCGTTATATTCTTTATCAAACACGCGCATTAGTGTGGGATTTAAACAATTTAGACGATAGTGGTGTACCAGGTCGTACTGAATTACCGTTAGGCTTAACGCCATCAGCAGATTCAACGCTCATTTATACCTCGCAAGCATTAGGCATTAATAGTATTGGTGATGTTGCTGGACGCTCACACGTTTATCGCGGCGGTGATACTGATAAGCTATATTTTGATGCCGCTTATTGGAAAAAGGATGCTAATGGAGAGTATCAATATAATTGGGTTAAAATGGACGATGAAGTCACTAACTCAATTGCTTATGATATAAATGATGATGGTATTTTAGTCGGTAGTTATCAAAAGTATATTGGCGGTTATTTACGTAATAAATTCTTCACCTTAGATACCAATAATCCTGAACAAGGCATTGTTACACCGAATGACTTCCAAACTACATTGTCGGATTTAAGTAGCAAACCTAAAGATATCAATAATAAAGGCCAAGTCGTTGGTTATGTTGAATCAACTTACGACAAAGAAAAGCCCCGTCCAAAAGTGGGTTTCTTATTTGATAATAACACCAGTGAATTTGTTAACTTAAACGATCGTCTTGTATGTGGCTCGAAAGGCTATGAGCAAAATACTGACGGGGAATGGGTTCGTCATCAGGTGAGTATTCAAGACGGCACAGGTGAAACGTTAACCTATAGTTCAGATATTAAAATCGTTGAGGCGAACGGTATTAGTGAAGACGGGACGATTGTCGGCACAGCATTTATTCGTAAACCACAATATCAAACAGATCCCATCACTGGTAACGTGGTTGTTGGCGACAATGGTTTACCTCTGTTCAAATTAGATGGTAACGGTGCTCCAGTGACAGCCTATTTACCGCGTATGGTTATTTTGAAGCAAACTTCAGGTGAAGCATGTACTACTTCTGATAGTGTTGAAGAAGAGCCTTATGTGCGTCAAGGCGCCGCCAGTTTTGCTTGGTTGTTTGCCTTGCCATTATTATGGTTGCGTCGCCGAGTAAAAAAATAGTTTTACTGTTAGTTAGCAAATAGCTTCTCAAATTAGAGGCAGTTTAATAGCACAAAAAATCGAGGATAAATTCCTCGATTTTTTTTAACTTAATTCTCAACACCTTAATAAAAAATCAGTCAAATGATGTTTTTTTTAATTGATTTCGATTAAAAAACGTTCTATTCCTATACATAAGGCTTCAACTTCATCACGTCAAATAGAAGCCCGTCAATGAAGAGGACTCATGTATGAAAAGACAGAAAAGAGATCGTTTAGACAGAGCATTTTCAAAAGGATTTCAAGCCGGAGTTGGAGGGCGCTCTAAGGAGATTTGTCCCCATTCAAATCTGGATTCACGGTCTCATTGGTTAGGCGGGTGGCGCGAAGGTATTGATGGTCGGCTTAATGGACTATTTAACAAGTAATACTTAAGTAACACGCAACAAAATGCCCTCGCGATAAGTATCGGAGGGCATTAGTGAAATATAACAGTTACGTAAAACTAAATCCGTACGATTAGAACGTCGACGTATCGCTAAAAATACCCACTTTTAGATCAGTAGCTGAGTAGATTTGACGGCCATCAACTTCCATAGTTGCATCAGCAATACCCATCACTAACTTGCGATGAATTTTACGTTTAATGTTAAGTTTATAAGTGACTTTTTTAGCTTCAGGCAATACTTGGCCGGTAAACTTCACTTCACCTACACCTAATGCACGACCTTTGCCTTCAGCGCCTTCCCAACCCAGGAAAAACCCCACCAGTTGCCACATAGCATCTAAACCTAAACAACCAGGCATTACTGGATCGCCTTTAAAGTGACAATCAAAAAACCAAAGATCTGGAGTGATATCAAGTTCGGCAATAATTTCACCTTTACCATATTCACCGCCATCTTCATTAATGGTAATGATACGATCAATCATCAACATATTGTCTACAGGTAAACGGGGTCTATTTGGGCCTAAAAGATTGCCATGACCACATGCGACAAGTTGCTCTTTAGTGAAACTATTAGCTTTTTCCATTGAAATCGATACCACTTAATTGACTGATAATCTTAACAAGATAGCGAACACGTGTACGCTAAACAACTCCGATCACTAAATAATTCGTAATCTAGCTAACAATTTAGCAAAAAAGTTCAATTCAACGTCATCATCATCTTGCCCTGCTAACTTATCTAAACGCTGTTGTACTAATCCGTAAAGCGTCTCTGGCGCAAAGTCATTATCTTCATTAGCAACGCCAGCGGGCATTTGCATTAGCAATTCAACTGCTTGATCCATATGCTCAATTGCATGGATATGGAATAATCCTTTATCAATAGCTTCAATCACATCCGGTTCAAGATTCAACTGCAAGACATTGGCCTTAGGCATAATAACACCTTGATCGCCTGTTAACCCGCGGCGTTGACATAAATTAAAGAAGCCTTCAATTTTTTCATTCACACCACCAATGGCTTGGACATTACCAAACTGATCTAATGCACCAGTCACCGCTAAACTTTGGATAATCGGTTGCTCTGCTATTGCAGACATTAAGCAGCAATATTCAGCAAGTGAAGCACTATCACCATCAATTTCTTGATAAGACTGCTCGAACACGATATTAGCATTGAGGTGAAGAGGTGCATCTCGACCGAAAATACGATACAAGCAAGACGATAGGATCATCATGCCTTTTGCATGAATATTGCCACCCAATTCTGATTTACGTTCAATATCCGCGACTTCACCATCACCATAATGCACTGATGAGGTAATACGTGCAGGCTCACCATAGGTATAGTCTCCAGTATCAATAACAGTAAGCGCATTAATTTGACCTACCATAGCACCTTTAGTTGGCAGATTTATGAAGTTGTCATCAAAACTTTGGGCTGAATACACTTCAGAACTATTATGGCGGAAGGTTAATTTTTCGAGTGCTTTGGCTATCGCCGCAGCATTTAACGCTGATTGACCGCAATAGGCTTTTGCTTGACCTAACAGGTGCCTAAATTCCAACATACTTAAGCTTAAACGTTGCTGATGCTCGACCAAACGAGAGCTGTACCAAAACAACGGCAGTAAACTTGACGTTTCTAACTCAACTGATTCACTCTGGGCAAGTACATTTAGCCACTGCACATATGAAGACTCAGGATGTTGGGTTAAATCTACTTCATTGCTCATTTCAGCAAGCAGCGGAAAATGCCGACTAAAGTGCCTATCTTCAACACGAAGCTGGCTATAAGATAAACCGCTTCCGACAAGCACGATCTTACAATTAAGCGGAATAGGAGCGAGTTCGTTATTAATCCGATAAAAGCCGTCGTGGAGAATCTGCATCAACAAATCCCACAAACTCTCACGTTGCCACAATGATGCTAAGCAAATAAACACAAAATGATTTTTCGCTAATGCTCCAGGTTTATAAACACTGGATTTATCGGTTTTAAGCATTTTTCCGAGCAGGTCTGCACGGCGAATCGTCCCCTGTAAATAACAAGACAAGGATTCTTGCCTAGCAATAATACCGACATGCTCTGGTGGCAGAGTTTGCTGCCACTTAAACTGGATCTCATCTTCTTCGTGCGTTTTTTTTGTAGCAACAAGATATTGGTTTGACGGTGTATTAGCTTGGGTTACTAACGCATTAATAAATAGTGGTCTATCTACACCCAAAAAATCAGCAAGAAATAGATGTTGCGAATTAATTTTGCTCATTAGTTTGAAGGTATCAACTACTCGTTCTTGACCAAGTAAGATATGACTTGGAAAACATGCTGAAGTCGATGGGTCAGGTAAATGATACTGAGGAGCGAGTTTGGCACTAGGCAATAGCGTTGAATTCATATAGTAGTAATCTAGCTGCGGCAACGAAAAATAATAAAATGATATTAGCATAAAGCGTCGTAAAAGCCTTAGCAGATTCAATTGTTAGCGCTTATCTCATGGTTATTACGCCTGTCAGCCGCCAAAAGCGACTTTACTAAGGTCAGTCTGATTCAAAAATGCTTTAATAATGATAAAAATATGTTCATGCTGATTAATTGCTATGCATTCAGATGTTTTTTTTACATTTATGGTTTACAAGCAAACGCGTTACTTATATTATTCAGCCCGTTCGGAGGGATGGCAGAGTGGTCGAATGCACCGGTCTTGAAAACCGGCAACGGTTTATCCCGTTCTAGGGTTCAAATCCCTATCCCTCCGCCATATTAAAGACGAAAGGCTCATCAGAAATGATGAGCCTTTTTTCGTTTAGGTGATAGATAGGAAATTGAACCTAGGGTTCCTATTTATAAAAGATCGCTATCCCTCCGCCACATTAAAAACGAAAGGCTCATCAGAAATGATGAGCCTTTCTTCGTTTAGGCGATAGATAGGAAATTGAACCTAGGGTTCCTATTTATAAAATATCGCTATCCCTCAGCCACATTCAATGAAAAGGCCTTATCGAAAGATAAGGCCTTTTTGTTTAGGCGATAGATAGGACTTTAAACCCACGGGTCCTCTTTATAAAAGAAAGCTATCCGTTCTCAAGATTCAACGAGAGAGCCTCATCAGAAATGATAAGGCTTTTTGTTTGGCGAAAGGTAAGACTTTGAACCTGATAAGCTTCTAGAATAGTAGACACTTCATAAAGGTAGTCCGTTAGATATTAGCAACACCTAAAAAGCCTTAATAACTATGTCACTAAAAATTGCCCAGAAATGTGCCTTAAGGCGTAAATTATGTATCCCATTGCGTGATTGCACTCATCAAGAGTGCATTAAGCTTGCAACCTTCTTACCTTACAAATTATTATCTATGCCCTGCATACAACTATCCAACGCAAGCAGTCTTAAATGATAAGATACACAGTAATATTTCAACCAAGCTGAAACTCACCGAGTGAAGACGTGGCAATTTTGGCCTAACTATCGCCTGATGAATGCGGTAATACGATTTATTGATTTGATTAACGTTAGGTGTATTTTTATTCTGTCGTCCTATGTTAGGACGCACACCCTTATAGATTTTCAGCATTACTGGAGACAAAACTCATGACAAACGTGACAGTGGATGCCACGCAGTTAACGACTAAGCCATCACAAGATGGTTTTTACATGCCCGCAGAATGGGCTGCGCAACAAGCGGTGTGGATGATTTGGCCGTACCGTCCTGATAACTGGCGCTCTGCAGGGGCTTATGCTCAGGCTACGTTTGCCAAAGTGGCCGATGCCATTGGTGCAGTTACACCCGTTTATATGGGTGTACCTAAAGAATTTTTAGTTCAAGCTAAGACAGTGATGCCTTCCCATGTCACTTTGGTCGAAATAGAGAGCAACGATTGTTGGGCTCGCGATACAGGGCCTACTGTGGTAATGAATGCCAAGGGCGAACGCCGTGGTGTTGATTGGAGCTTTAATGCCTGGGGTGGTCACAATGGTGGCTTGTACTCTCCATGGGATAAGGACGAGCAAGTTGCACAAAAGATGCTGACACAGCATGATTTTGAACGTTATGTCGCTCCGCTTATCCTCGAAGGTGGTTCAATTCATGTCGATGGTGAAGGCACCTGCATAACGACAGCCGAATGTTTGCTCAACAGCAACCGCAACCCAGATCTGAGTCGTGAACAGATAGAAGCATTACTGGGCGATTATTTAAATGTGCAGCAGTTTATCTGGTTGCCAGAAGGCGTGTACATGGATGAGACCGACGGACATATTGACAATATGTGCTGTTTTGTTCGCCCTGGTGAAGTGGTTTTACACTGGACTGATGATCAAACCGATCCCCAGTATCCTCGTTCAAAAGCCGCGTTGGATATTTTGCAAAGTACTGTGGATGCAAAGGGGCGTAAGTTAAAAATCCATCTATTGCCACAACCGGGTCCTTTGTATTGTACCGAAGAGGAATCTCAAGGCGTAATGGAAGGAACTGGTGTGCCTCGCACTGCGGGTGAGCGTTTAGCGGGTTCATATGCGAACTTTTTAATCACCAATCAGCGTATCGTTTTCCCGCTACTCGATCCTGCAACCGACGATATCGCAGCCCAAAAATTGCAGGAGATTTTCCCTGAGTATGAGATTGTCGGTGTGCCTGCTCGCGAGATCTTATTAGGTGGTGGCAATATCCATTGTATTACCCAACAGATCCCCTCTGGAAAATAAGTGAACCCAAGGAGAACACAATGACCATGTATGTCACTGTTGTTGCAACACAATTGGCTTTCATTAGGAGCGTGTCGCATGTTTGAAGTAACTGAAGTTTCTATTGCCGAGCTACGTGCCGCTCTCGAATCCGGTCGAACTACTGCGGTTGAACTGGTGCAGTCTTATCTTGCACGAATTGATGCTTACGACGGCCCAGCGACACAGACTAAGCTGAATGCATTAGTAGTCCGCAATCCTGATGTGATCAAGGAAGCAGAGGCTTCTGATGCACGCCGAGCTAATGGTGAAACACTTAGCCCACTTGACGGTATTCCCTATACCGCCAAGGACAGCTACTTGGTTAAGGGGCTGACGGCAGCTTCTGGAAGCCCAGCGTTTAAGGACTTGGTTGCCCAATACGATGCCTTTGCCGTTGAGCGCTTGCGCGCCGCGGGTGCTATCTGTTTAGGTAAAACCAACATGCCACCTATGGCCAATGGTGGTATGCAACGCGGTCACTACGGTCGCGCCGAAAGTCCATACAACGCTAACTACCTCACCGCACCTTTTGCCTCGGGTTCTTCTAACGGCGCGGGTACTGGTACGGCAGCAAGCTATTCTGCTTTTGGCCTAGCCGAAGAGACATGGTCGAGCGGGCGTGGGCCGGCATCAAATAACGGTCTGTGCGCCTATACCCCATCTCGGGGCGTGATTTCTGTGCGTGGCAACTGGCCGTTGACACCGACCATGGATGTAGTAGTGCCTTACACTCGCACTATGGCAGATATGCTCGAAGTGCTGGATGTTATCGTGGCTGACGACCCGATCACCCGTGGCGATCTATGGCGTCTGCAACCTTGGGTCGAAATTCCCAAAGCATCAACAATCCGTCCAGCATCTTATGTGGCGCTTGCCGCTCAAGCCGATACGCTCAAAGGTAAGCGTTTCGGGGTGCCGCGCATGTATATTAATAAGGATGAATTAGCTGGCACCAGCGAAACCCCTGGTATTGGCGGCCCGACCGGTCAGCGTATCAATACGCGTGCATCAGTGATCGACCTTTGGCAAGCTGCACGCACAGCGCTGGAAGCTGCCGGAGCCGAAGTGATTGAAGTTGACTTCCCGCTGGTATCAAATTGCGAAGGTGACCGCCCAGGCGCGCCGACTGTGTTTAATCGCGGCATCGTTACGCCTGAATTTCTCGATGATGAGCTGTGGGCACTATCGGGCTGGGCATTTGATGAATTCTTGCGTGCCAATAATGATCCTAAACTCAACAAACTAGCTGACGTCAACGGCCATTTGATTTTCCCGCACGACCTTGGCACCTTGCCAAATCGTGAGGGCGATCTTGCCGCTGGTATGGATGAGTACGTCAACATGGCCAAACGAGGTCTCAAGTCGTATAACCAAATCGACAGCATACCGGATGGTCTGCGTGGCTTAGAGAAGACGCGCAAGCTGGATCTCGAAGATTGGATGGACGAGTTAAAACTTGATGCCGTGCTGTTCCCAACCATGGCAGACGTGGGGCCGGCGGATGCGCATGTTAATCCAGCTTCCGCTGATATTGCCTGGAGTAATGGTATTTGGGTCGCTAACGGCAACCTGGCGATTCGTCACTTAGGTGTACCAACGGTGACAGTGCCTATGGGGGTTATGGCCGATATTGGCATGCCAGTCGGTTTGACGTTCGCGGGCCGTGCTTATGACGACAATAATCTGCTGAGGTTTGCTGGTGCATTTGAGGCAACTGGTAGCAAGCGCATCATACCTGCGCGCACGCCAGAGCTTAGTCAATAAGCACTAAGCCAAAGCACTTAGTAATACAGAACGAGATTGGCGTCTACACGCCAATCCCGTTTTTTTAACGCCAACGTAAATGCATCGTTAATATACACATGATGCAAAGATGTCGTTGAGCATAGCCAAAGAGTAAACGTCCTTAAAACAGCACTTAAGACGGCCTTTTACTGCCCATCATAGCGTCGATTATTAATGGCGAAATCAATACTGTGATCTAGATTTGAGCAAATGAGTGGCATGTAAAATGGTCACCTATTTGTTACGCATTAATCGTCATAGTTTCCACAGAGACTTGACGGCGACATATTGGCCGCCAACGCTCAACGGTGCGCCAAGGCCAAGGTCAATCTTAACTAAGCCTTTCGCTGATCGTTCAGCTAAAAGCGCTTGCCCCATCACTTTTTTGAGCGCGAAAGGGTGTCGTTTGGGTTATCGATTTGCCAAAATGTTGTGATCTACCGATTCAGTCGAATCACTTTCAATAAAATGGTCGATCAGTGTTAAAGGCAAACTCACACCTGAAGTTACGGATCACAATCAAATCTAATTGTCAGCACTGTACCTAGAACAGAAATTATTTTCTGCACTAGGTCAGCTATTGACTAAGGCTCAAGAGATTACGAAATCGTGCCATTCATTTGCACGCTTGTTGACAGGTAATGGTGCTGAGATGTCTGTAGATAAGTGTATGTACGCAGTCGCACAGACAGTGTGATCGACTGATGGCATCATTTGAAGTTCTGACCTTATCCCATAGTGTCATTAAACCGCCTCAGGTGCAGGAGTGACATGACAAATGAATAAAACCTTAGTCATAGATTATTACACTGACATTCTTTGTGTTTGGGCTTGGATTGCTCAAAAACGTGTCGATGAACTTAATAAAAAATTGGCAAACAGCATCGAACTTCAATGTTACTACGTTGATGTTTTTGGTGATGTACCGACAAAAATAAACACCCAATGGCAATCAAAAGGCGGTTTTATTGGCTTTGCCGAGCACATACAACAGTCTGTATCTGCCTTTGAATACGCTCATGTAAACCCGAAAGTATGGACGCAAGTTAGACCCACGACTTCAGCCAATGCGCATTTGATGCTTAAAGCGATAGAGATTACTTATGATAAAAAGAAAAGTATCGATATGGCGCTAACGTTTCGAAGTGCATTTTTTGTCGATGGCTTGGATATTGGCAATCTTGACGTGCTCTATGATTTAGCTAACGCCAATGGACTTGACCTAAACGCCATCGATACCAGTATTCGTGATGGTTCTGCTATGGCGTCTTTAATGGGTGACTATCAAAAATCAAAGCAACAAAACATTAACGGTAGCCCGTCTTTTGTGCTTGATGGTGGGCGACAAATATTGTACGGCGACGTAGGTTTTCGCGTAATTCTTGCCAATGTTGAAGAGCTTTTAAAGCATCCAACCGATGAGGCAAGCTGGTGCTGAAATGAGCGCGACTCGCTCATTGATGCTATCGATAGTGACATCGATCAGATGCCTGCTTAGCGATGAAGGGATTTTGGACCATTCGATACATAAAGAGAAACACGAATCCTAAAATCCCCCCTACAAGCACGTTAGACAAGATCGACGATAATGTTAAGAGGTGATAAATGGTAGCCGAATCTATGTCTACGTCCACAGAATCAGCCACACAAGCGAAAACGGTTGCTGTTTTTGGTGGCGGTATTGCCGGACTAACGGCAGCGCATGAATTTGTAAAACTTGGCTATAAAGTCAAAGTGTTCGAAGCCAATCCTGATGCCGGTGGTTTTTTTAGAAGTGCCAGAAGAAAAGAAGATCAAGATATGCCTTCTGAATACTCCTGGCATGGAATGGGCCCTTGGTATAACAATTTTTTCGAACTCATCAAGGAAATCCCCTTTGATGAACACTCCAGTCTTTATGACAACATCCTTTCAAGGCCGGTAGTATTCGGCTTGGCGCCCAATTCAGGCACGGCGCATTTTGGTGATTCTAATTCCAAAAATGTCGATTTGGAAAACCTGTTTAGTATGACGACCAAAGAAAAATGGCTTTGGTGTTGGCTGATGGGAAAAGCATGGTGTTCAAATAATAGGAGCAGCCAAAAGTACAGCAACATCAATGCTAAAGAAGCTTGGCGCCCCTATTTAGCCGCTTCGACGCTGAGCACCTGGAGTTCCACTTTTGGCCCTTGGGTGGGTTCCGACTGGTGTCATGTTTCTTTCCATCATGTGGCGCATTTTTTTCGTAAACAATTAGTCACCAAGTATTCGTATCATCATTCAGGAGACAGTGAAGGCGGCCAGTGGGATCACACGGCGCGCGACGGTTGGCTGCTTCTGAACGGGCCCAGCAGTGAGGTTTGGTTTGATAAATGGGTCGATGATCTGAAGCAAAAGCAGGTCGAGTTTCATTGGCAGACCCCACTTTATCGTTTGAGTTTTGAGAATAACAGCATCACAGCGGCAGAGCTCGCCAATGGCGAAACCGTTCAAGCCGATATCTATGTCCTGGCACTGAATCCTTTTTCTGCGGCAGATATCTTGGCAAGAACCCCTGTGCTTGAAAATAAACCGCAACTTAATCTTTTTAAATCCTTGGTACAACAGGGGCCTCACACCCAAGTGTCTTTTAGAATTGGCTTCAAAGAAAAAATGTCTTGGCTGCGACAAAGATGCGCGCTGGTTATTTCAGACTCAGCCTTTAACCTGACGCTTTTTTCTCAGGAACAAGCTTGGGGAGAGTCGAGTTCTCTGGGGGACGATATTCAATCTCTGTGGACTGTCACCGCTTGCGTTTCAAAAGTCCCAGGCCCGGTTCATGGTCTTTGTTTGGAACAATGCACTGAGGAAGAATTTCTTGATGAAGTGTTATTTCAATTAAAACAGAGTCATGCCCTAGATGAACTGGTGAAAAAGGCTAACGGCGGCAAAAGCTGGCAAGATTTTTCCATTGTAAAAATCACAGTTTGGCATGAATGGACGTTTTCTCCTGAAGGAATAACATCGGCGCAACCCAAATGGGTGAATTCGACAAATACCCAGCAATATATGCCACAGCAAAAGACGACAATATCCAACCTTGTTCTTGCCGGAGCTCACACCCAAACGACCGCAGATGTGTGGAGCATTGAGGCCGCGGTCGAGAGTGGCAAGCTGGCGGTAAAGGTTTTTGAGCCGCAACTTAAGGTCATTCCACAGTCGAACTTTCTGGTGTTGAACGTCCTTGGGAAAATAGATGATGTGCTTTATTACTGCAAACTTCCAAACGTGTTGGATGTTGGTTTAATCGTCATGGTTATGTTATCAATGAGTCTAATCGCCTTTGGGCTTGCCGGATAAAGAGTAGCTTATATAAAACACAAATAGCGGAGGACTTATGCATGACCATGAGGATAAAAAGTCGCATTATCAAAAAGATAGCCTGACATTGGTCGGTGCCGTTGCGCTTGGCACTGGCGTTATGATTGGCGCTGGTATATTTGCCTTGACGGGCCAGATGGCCCAGATGACCGGAAGCCTTTTCCCGCTGGCATTTCTTTCGGCTGCGGTGGTTGTCATATTTAGTGCATATTCTTACGTCAAAATGTCCAATGCCTATCCTTCCGCCGGTGGCATAGCCATGTACCTGAAAAAAGCTTACGGCAGCACGGTGACAACCGCTTTTCATTCCCTGCTGATGTATTTTTCAATGGTGATAGCTCAGAGTTTTCTGGCGCGTACCTTTGGTACTTATACATTGCAGCTGTTTGGTATCGATGATACTAGCTTGTTGGTGCCGACATTGGGTGCCGGATTATTGCTGGTGGCATTTCTGATCAATTTGTCCGCCAACAAGATGATCGAAGGTGTCGCGTCGGTGCTCGGCTTTATTAAGATTGGCGGTATCGTTTTGTTCGGTATCGTTGGCGTAATGGTGGCTGGCTCGGTAGAAGTCGATTTCTCAACAGTAAGTCCAGACGCTTCAACTTCTGGTGCAACAATCGCTGGTTTTATTGGTGCAACCGCGCTGGGTATTTTGGCCTTTAAGGGCTTTACCACCATTACCAATAGTGGCTCAGAGCTTATCGATCCTCACCGAAATGTAGGCCGAGCCATTATGATCGCTATTGCTTTGTGTGTGGTGATTTATACGCTGGTGGGCTATTCCGTCGCCAGTAACCTGTCACTTCAGCAAATCATCGAAACAAGAAATTACTCGTTGGCCGCCGCTGCAAGGCCTGCACTGGGCGAATATGCCGTCTGGTTTACGGTTGTTCTGGCCATGTTGGCAACAGCAGGCGGTGTTATCGCCAGCATATTTGCGGTTTCGCGGATGTTGGCAATGCTGACCGATATGAAACTCGTTCCCCATAGCCATTTTGGCATGCCCGGTAGCATCCAAAAGCACACCCTGGTTTATACCGTCATTTTAGGTTTGCTGTTGACCATATTTTTTGACCTGACGCGGATTGCGGCTATGGGCATCATCTTTTATCTGATTATGGATATCGCGGTACATTGGGGGATCTTGCGACATTTGCGCCATGACATAGATGCAAAACTCAGTATTTTGATCACCGCCATTATCCTTGATCTGATTGTTCTGGGTGGTTTTGTCTGGGTCAAGATAAACAGTGATCCATTGGTGGTCGGTGTCGCTGGTGCGGTCATGCTGGCTATTCTGCTTGTCGAGGTGCTGTTTTTAAGGCATCACCCTATCGAATCAAAAGACCACAAACACGGATAAAGTAAATAGTAGCTGCAGCAGATGGACATTTCGCTGTGCTTCTCTGCTGCAGGTTAGCTTGGTCATTATATCGAATTTTTTTTATGTAAACGTTGGAGCTAATTATGTCAAAAAACGTATCAGATCATTTAGTCGAAATGCTGGTAGAAGCCGGTGTTAAGCGAGTTTATGCCGTGACTGGCGATAGCCTTAATCCGGTCAACGATGCTGTGCGAAGGGATGGTAGACTGCAATGGATCCATGTTAGGCACGAGGAAGCTGGCGCCTATGCGGCATCTATGGAAGCTGAGCTAAATGGTATCGGTTGCTGCATGGGTAGCAGTGGTCCTGGGCATGTTCATTTGGTCAATGGACTCTATGATGCCAATAGAGCTGAAAATCCGGTTATCGCGATTGCTTCAACTATTCATACTGAAAAAATGGGCCTGGACAACTTTCAAGAGACAAGACCCGAAGCGTTATTTCAAGATTGTTCAAAATATGTATTTCTCGCCAATACCCCTAAACAAGCTGTCAATGGTTTGCAAACCGCGATTCAACATGCCATCAGCAAGAAAGGGGTCGCTGTGCTCGGGCTTCCCGGCGATGTAGCTTCAGCAAGTCTAGAATCTGTGCATACGGCGAATAAAAACTTCTACACCCAACCCAGAATAACCCCAAGCCATGAACAGCTTCAAGAACTGGCAAACGTCATTAATGAACATGAAAAAGTGATGCTGTTTTGCGGCCATGGTTGTCGCTATGCCGTTGAAGAAGTCATGCAATTGGCCGAAAGGCTTAATGCCCCGTTGGGATATAGCTTTCGAGGCAAAATATTTTTTGAACGTAAAGAAAATCCTTATGCCGTTGGATTAAATGGGCTGTTAGGCAATAAATCTGGTTTTGAAGCCATGCATCAAGCCGATGTCCTGTTGATGCTGGGCACGGATTTTCCTTATAGTGAGTTCCTTCCCGAAAAATGCAAAATTATTCAGATAGATACTAAACCCGAAAAATTAGGCCGTAGAGCTAAAGTGGACTTGGGTTATTGTGGTGATATTAAATCAACCCTTGAAGATCTTATGCCGTTAATTGATGTCAAAACGTCCACGGATTTTCTCGACAAAACCCGTTCACTGCATCAAAAAATTGAAGCTATCTATGAGAGCTATGTGGAAGAAAAGGGATCGGAAAAAAACATTCATCCAGAATATGTCGCTCATTTGGTGGATAAACTTGCCGATGACGATGCGATATTTACCGTTGATACGGGCATGAGCGCCGTGTGGGCCGCGCGTTATTTAAAGGCGGGAGCCAATCGTTATCTGACCGGTTCCTTTAATCATGGCTCGATGGCGAATGCCATGCCTATGGCGATGGGGGCAGGTTTATCACAACCAGACAGACAAGTGATTGCATTTTGTGGTGATGGCGGTATTTCAATGCTGCTCGGCGATTTAATGACCATTAGCCAATATCAAATTCCTGTCAAAATCATCATTTTTAATAACCGTTCGTTAGCTATGGTGAAACTTGAAATGCGGGTAGAAGGTTATATGGAGTGGCAGACGGATATGGTTAATCCTGATTTTATAAAATTGGCTGAGGCGATGAACATTGCTGCATGGGAGGCGACGGAGTCCAAAGATGTGGAGCTTGCACTGGCAAACGGATTCAAGCATAAGGGACCTGCGATAATCAATATTTTTACCGATCCCAATGCCTTGGCAATGCCACCTACCTTAAACTTTGAGCAAGTAAAAGGCTTTGCTGCATCGATGACAAAATTAATGGTCAATGGAAAATTTGCCGAAATAGTCGATACCACTAAGAACGATTTAAAATACTTACGGGAATTATGATAAAACATTATGAAGCAAGCTATTAGGTTCACCACAATCGTCCTGGTTATTTTTGTCGTCATTATCGGCATTATACTCTGGCCTTTAGCGGGTCTTATTGTTCTTGTAGCCTTGCTCGTGCTGCTTGGATTGTATGATTTATTTCAAACAAAACACTCGATACTGAGAAACTTTCCTGTCATTGGTCATATTCGTTACCTATTAGAAATGATAGGCCCAGAGCTGCATCAATATTTCGTGGAGTCGGATACTGATGGTAAACCGATTAATAAGAATCATCGCAGGTACATCTATGAGCGAGCCAAAGAGCAAAATCAAACATCCCCCTTTGGCACTGAGCTCAATGTATATGATGATAATTATAAATGGATGCAGCACAGCATCTATCCCGCTAAGAAAATGGACACACCGCCACGGGTTGTGATTGGTGGTAAAGATTGCCAACAACCTTACAGTGCTAGCCTATTTAATGTCTCAGCCATGAGTTTTGGTGCTTTGAGCAAAAATGCCATTCAAGCCTTAAATTTGGGCGCTAAAGCCGGTGATTTTTTTCACGATACCGGCGAGGGCGGTATATCCGAATATCATTTACAAGGTGGCGATTTAGTGTGGGAAATCGGTACAGGGTATTTTGGTTGTCGCACCGAAAATGGCTGTTTTGATGCGGAAAAATTTAAACAAAAAGCCAATTGGGCGCAGGTGAAGATGATTGAAATTAAACTCTCACAAGGTGCCAAACCCGGCCATGGAGGAGTACTTCCCGCAGCCAAAAATAATCAGGAAATTGCTGACATAAGAGGCGTTCAACCCCATACCGATGTGCTTTCTCCTCCCGGCCATTCCGCTTTTAGCAATGCAGCAGGGTTATTGCAGTTTGTTGAGCAATTAAGAGTGTTATCCAACGGAAAACCTGTCGGCTTCAAACTTGCTATAGGCAGTAAACAAGAGTTTATTGAAATATGTGAAAAAATGCTCGAAACAGGCATCAAACCCGATTTCATCACTGTGGATGGCGCAGAAGGGGGAACGGGCGCGGCACCTATCGATTTCTCAAACTATGTTGGTATGCCTTGGGAAGATGCACTGCTTTTTGTCGTGGATACGCTCAATACCTACACGCTCAAACAAGACATAAAAGTGATTACGGCGACTAAGATATTTACCGCTTTTGATTTGTTTAAAGCCCTTTGTATCGGGGCTGATGTGTGTAACTCCGCTCGGGGCATGATGCTGGCTTTGGGTTGTGTTCAGTCCTTGAAATGCAACACCAATGAGTGTCCTACTGGCGTCACCACAAATAACCCCAAATTAGTGCGAGGCTTGGTGGTTGCAGAAAAATGGCAAAGGGTCAGGAATTATCACCAACATATGTTGGACGATTTTTTGCAACTAATGGCCGCTTCGGGTTGTCATTCACTTGAAGAAATGAATCAAAATTTAATTTACAGGAAGGTGGATAAGCACTGGCTTTCCTATGCTGAAGTGGTAAAAGCCCGCTGATTTTTATGGATCATGCCGCTCCAATCACCGTATCGTTATAACAGAAGCCGGGTCCACGCCTGCCAATATACTATTGGCAGGTCATATTACGTACAACAATTGTCAGTGACGGAGACGGTTAGTCACTCGCGAGGCTCTGCAAAGCATTGGTGATCTCACTCATCCGCGCCGCCGTGACTTTACCATGAACCTGCGATATCAGATTACCGTTCTTATCCAAAACAACAATGACCGCCTCTTCGCTATCGGAGGGCACACCCAAGGCGCTTTCCATGATCTGTGAGTTGAGAATCCAGGTTTGATCGTGATAGCGCTGCGGCACTTGTTCTTTGGCGCGGCCAATGACATCTTCTTCCGACATAAAGAAGGGTAAATTGACAGCCAGTACGTCGCGAACCCGATATTTACTATGATCTATCTCTGAGCGCAATGTGTTAACCCACTCCCGAGTGGATATTGCGGCATTGCGAGACGGCGTAAGTATCAGCAGTGTCGGTTGACCTATCAGTTTGTTACTGTCAACTTTTTCGCCGCTAAGCGCCGTCGCTGTAAATGATGGCCATGGTCCATCGCCTGCGATAGCAGACGGCCCACATAGGGTTAGTATTGCAAGTAGGGTCAGTTCAGTAATGTGTCGGGATACTGATCCCCAAATTGTTGTCGGTATCATTGGTCTGGATATCATAGTATTCCTCTGCTCAGTGGTAGGGGCGCGAACAAGCAGGCTAAGCCAGATCCAAACACAGAAGGCGCAGCATTCACGAGACTCCTTGTTAAATCATCTTGGCTCTCATGTCTGACGAGTAAGCATCACATATACAATATGCTATTGATGACATTTCATCTGTTCGCTAGCGAACTTTCTGCCAACCAATGACCCTATTAGATTTGCAGACGCCATTTGTGGGTATGTGTTCTATCGAACAGACCAGCCAAATGCCAGCGCGCAAGCTGTAGTTATCAGGACTTGCCGCAATGATCTTTTCCTCGGGCTCGACTGGTTTCATCCTCATCATACATAACAGGATATCTAGCTTATGCTTTTCGAAACGTTTTCTAACCGCTCGCTACAGCTAGCCAATCGCATGGTAATGGCACCGTTGACACGCAGTCGGGCTACGCCTGAGCATATGCCGAACGCGCTGATGGCAACCTACTACGGCCAACGTGCAACGGCGGGACTGATTATTACCGAGGGCACTTCGCCCAGCCCCAACGGACTGGGTTACCCACGCATCCCCGGCCTCTTCGATAGCGCTCAGATGAATGCATGGCAGGCAAGTACTTCAGCGGTACACGCCCAAGGCGGTAAAATCTTCTTACAGTTGATGCACTGCGGTCGAGTCGCGCATGTTGACAACTTGCCGGCAGGTGCCGAAATACTCGGGCCTGATGCCGCGGCATGTCCCGGCGAGATGTATACCGACACCCTAGGCATGCAGCCCCACAGTACGCCGCGCAAAATGACCGAGGCCGACATTGCTCATGTGATAAAAGAGTATGTGACGTCGGCAAAACTCGCGCTGGAAGCCGGTTTCGACGGTGTCGAAATACACGGCGCCAACGGCTACCTGATTGAGCAGTTTTTGAATCCGCTAATCAACCTACGCACTGACGGTTATGGCGAGAGTATTGAAGGCCGCAACCGACTCGCGCTGGAAATTGTGGCTGCGACAGTAGCTGCCATCGGTAGCGACCGGGTCGGCATCCGGCTCTCGCCTTATGGTGTGTTCAATGGCACCGGCGCATTCCCCGACATAGAGACGCAGTACCTGGCATTGACCAAGGCGCTTTCCTCGCAGGGACTTCTCTATATCCACTTGGTTGATCATTCATCTATGGGTGCGCCAACTGTACCTGCCGACTTCAAGCTCAAGCTGCGCGCTGGTTTCGATGGTTTGTTTATCCTCTCAGGAGGGTTCGATCATCAAAGTGCTGAACAGGCGTTACGCGATAAACATGGCGATCTGGTCGCCTTTGGCCGTCCGTTTTTGGCTAACCCTGATCTCGTCGCTCGGATGCGCCAAGGTGCCGAGCTCAACACTCCAGACGAAGCGACTTTTTACGTACCTGGCGCCAAGGGCTACACCGACTATCCCACTCTGGCGACGTCACAAGAACGTTAACGCCAAAAGTCATCGCCGAGGCCGCACAAATTCAACACAAGCTTGCGGCGCCCATAAGACCAAATTAAAACAGGATTTTACTATGACCTACAAAAGCATTAATCCTAATAACGGAACAATCTTGAAGACCTTTGATGAAATCAGTGATGAACAGCTTGAGATCAAGCTTGCCGCTGCGCACGCCTGTTACCAAACATGGAAAAACACCAGCTATAAGCAACGCGCCGCTATTATGACCAAGGCTGCTGAACTTCTGCATGCGCATACTGATGACTATGCCAAACTGGCAACACTGGAGATGGGGAAGCGAATTGATGAAGCCCGTGGCGAAGTGAATTTCAGTGGCAAAATCCTCAGCTATTATGCAGAGCACGCGGAAGCGTTTTTAGCTCCAGAGAAACTTGACCCGGAACATGGTGAAGCCCATATGGAAAGCAGCCCGATAGGCGTGATCTTCTGCGTCGAGCCGTGGAACTTTCCTTTTTATCAACTTGCTCGTGTCGCTGGCCCGCAACTGATGGCGGGCAATGTTTTGGTGGTGAAACATGCCAGTAATGTGCCCCAGTGTGCAATTGCCTTTGAGCAGTTGCTGATTGATGCGGGCGCCCCAGAAGGCCTGTACACCAACCTGCTGGTTTCGCACCAACAGTCTAACCAGGTTATCGACGACCCGCGCGTCAAGGGCGTGGCACTGACGGGTGGTTTTGCCGCTGGCAGAAGCGTTGCCGCCCGAGCAGGGCAGAACCTCAAACCCTCGTCAATGGAGCTCGGTGGCAGTGATGCGTTTATAGTGCTTGATGACGCAGATCTCGACAACACTATTCCTTGGGCAGTTTGGGGACGTATGTACAACCAGGGACAAACCTGCTGTGCTGCGAAACGCTTTATTGTGCTCGATTCGATTGCTGATAAATTCATCGACAAGTTTCAAACTGCGCTTGAACTTCAGCAACCTGGCGATCCGATGGACGAAAAAACCACCAAGGGGCCGATGTCGCAAGAAGCCGCTCTGGTTAATATTTTGAAGCAGGTCGATGATGCTGTAGCCCATGGGGCTAAGGTGTTAATGGGTGGCAAGCGTATCGACTGCCCGGGATCGTTCATGCAGACCACGATACTGACCAACATTGCGCCAGGCAATCCTGCTTATCGCACTGAGTTCTTCGGCCCAGTCGCGTTAATTTTTCGGGTCAAGGACGAGGCCGCGGCCATCGCGCTTGCCAACGACTCAGACTTCGGACTTGGTGGGTCGGTGTTTACCGAAGATGCAGCTCGTGGCAAACGCGTCGCCAGTCAGATTGATACCGGCATGATGTTCATCAACAATATTGATTGGACCGATGCCGCGCTGCCGTTCGGCGGCGTCAAAGATTCCGGTTATGGCCGCGAGCTCGGCGAAATGGGCATTCAGCAGTTCGTTAATAAGAAGTTGGTTCGCACCATTTCGATGGCAGCACCGGTGTAACGGTTGCACATCTAGGGGATAGCAAAATGAAAATATTAATATTTCACAAGCAATACCCTATATGGTAACGGCATAACATGGCGAACGCGCATAGTCACCTAAGATAGCGACATCACTATTGAGGTCTCAAGTAAATCAATGGGGTAGGTGGCTATGGTTTCACAATGCTATGATTTCATAATGCTATGGTTTCAAAATATCATGGCTTCACAACACTGGGTTTGAATGAAATGAAATCATTTCATTTCATCTTAAGCGTCTAGTTGTGAAGCCGATTAACCTTGCTTGGGCGGATATCGAAACGGCATGACGATATTCTATAAGGCTAGGGTGATTTATGTTAAATCACAAGATAGTCGCTTATCTGTCAAGACGCCAATGAGTGAAACTTAGCATAGATATTTTAGTTAATAAGTTTCTAGTCTATCGGTTTCAGTTTTTACCACGGCATAACATTCGCAGCACAGGGTTTCGAGTTTTTGTCTGTTGGTCACGGTAATTTGGCCGCGCTTATAGTTGATTACCCCAAGTTTTTGCAGTTTACCGGCGGCTTCAGTTACGCCTTCTCGTCTGACGCCTAACATGTTGGCGATCAACTCTTGGGTCATAGTGAGATTGTTGCTAGCCAGTCTATCAAGTGATAGCAGCAGCCAACGACAAAGTTGCTGATCGATAGAATGGTGTCTATTACATATTGCCGTCTGTGCCATTTGGGCCATCAGTGCTTGGGTGTAACGTAATAACAATTCGCGAAGGTTTTGATTATCGTTAAATTCATCGAACAATACTGATGCGGACAATTTATAGGCTCGACCTGCGCTTTGTACTATGGCGCGATTTATGGTGCTTTCTCCCCCCATAAACACCGCAATGCCCACTAAACCTTCATTGCCGACAACAGATATTTCTGCCGATGCCCCGTCTTCGAGAACGTTCAGTAAAGAGACAATACTGTCGATGGGGAAATAGACATTTTCAAGGTTTTGACCAGCTTCATAAATAACTTTACCTAAGGGCAGTTTTATTATCTTTAACTGCGGAAATAAGCGCTTTTTTGTCTCTTCAGGTAATGCTTTAAGTAATGCGTTCTCATTTGGGTCAATCATTGATAACCTTTTTATATTAAAGTGAATCATTCACCACTAGCTATGAAATTTCCTATGTTATTGCTTTTATTCAAGATTGCATAATGCTTAAGTAATCTCATTATCAATATAACAGAGTTTGTTGAATCGAGTAGGGTAAAGTGCATTGCTCAGCGTCATTAGCGTCATTAGCGTCATTAGCTATCACTGCAGGCAGTGGAGCCATTATTTTCCGTGTAAAAGCTATTGCATCTAGGGTGGTATTTATGGATATCGACAGGAAATTTAGTGAGGGCAGATAGTAAAAAAGGTCTTTGCAAAGCTGCGTTTAGCTCATAGGAAAGAGACTAAACAACAGCCTACAGCGATTACTTTGAGGCAGAAAGTCAGCGACTAAGGTTGCTATTTTGTGAAGATGAATGGCATAAAAAGGCTGAGCAGCAAAGTGATGGCAAGAGCCATTTTTCTAGTGGCTAGACAGTCGGCCTTCACCACCTGAGTTAGTTAAGTTTATGTGCTTTAAGTTTAGGTGCAGTCTAATGCAAGGTGCACTTAGCACCTGACTTTTTCATCTACCTATAACTCACATGTTGAGGTGTTTTGGCTGATATTTGCCATTTATTTATTTTGAATATCATCAAGTGCCTGACGAACTTCATTCAAAATTAATCTGTTTGCCAAGTCTTCATCGATATCGGGCACATCCCATCCAAAAATAGCGCGATATTTCTCAATCAAATTGTTGACGTCATCGATGATATCGCTGCGATGGGCCGCTAACTCTAATTTTTCTATGTCAGTCATGCTAGTTCACCTTAAAAATGTATAGATAGATTTAGATTAGGCTAGTATTCGTGCTTCTTCAGTGCGACACCGAACAGATTGAATAGGAAATTTGGTGCAAGCTGATAGTTATTCACTCTATTAGCAAAGCAATGACTTATTGTTTGCCATCTTTAATCTGGAGCAAATACATCATGTTATATACACTGAATGATTTAAAAAGTTTAGCTATTCACGCCTCTGATGGCGATATTGGATTAACTAAAGATTTTTATTTTGATGACAAGCATTGGGTCATCCGATACTTGGTGGTGGAAACGGGATCTTGGTTATCAAGCAAAAAAATATTGCTTTCACCCATATCAATCAAAGAGTTTAATCAGCAGCAGAAGACGCTTACTGTCACAATCTCAAGAGAGCAGGTAAAAAATAGCCCTGACATCGATAGCGAAAAACCCGTCTCTAGGCAGCATGAGGTCGATCATATGGAATATTATGGTTACCAACATTACTGGGGGAACACAGGTATTTGGGGAAGTGAGCCCAGTCCTAATATGATGTCTCCTGGTTATTATAGTGTCGCGCCAAAACCAGATAACATAGATAACTCAGAAATGTCCGCAGACGTCGATGCTGCATTATCACGGGATGATGATCATCATCTGCGCAGTAGTGAGGCCGTGACGGATTATCACCTTGATGCCATAGACGGTGAATTGGGCCACTTACAAGGTATGTTGATAGATACCGACACTTGGGCTATTCGTTATTTGATTATTAACACCAGTAATTGGTGGTTGGGTCATCTAGTTTTGGTTGCGCCCAAGTGGATTAAAGAGGTGAGTTGGCCTACCTCTAAAATTTATGTAGATATGACGCAGCAGCAAGTGAAAGATGCACCCACCTTCGACCCCTCAGTGCCTTTTAGTCTTGAACATGAGCAAAATTTGCAAACTCATTATGGTCGTAATGATAAATAACATTATTACCTCTTTATCAGGGCTTTGGCTGGTGTGTTTACGTGGCTCATTTGAATAATTTCAATGTGAAAATATAGGCAATCTCAGTTAGCCATTGCGTGTCTATTGGCAATTAACTTTTATTAGTATGTGAAAATACAACACTAATTTACATTTAATACGAGGGCCTTAGGTGTAAATTACTATCCCTTGGTCGCATTTTAAAATTAAAAAAGTCATTGATAATCAATGGCTTTTTTCTTTATAGCATTTGAAAAATCATATTCTCAGGCCAAAAATGGAAAACTGAGACATATGTGCCCGCTTTTGATAACAAGATGTTGAGTCACAAATAACACCTATTAAACCGCATGGCATTGGCCGTTAATTGACTGACTCTTGGTTTTCTGCGGATATAACATCTTCCTACTGACCAAACCGCGCGATATCGCCATCGGGCGTGCTGCGGTCGATAATAATTAGCCCAGGTTTTTAGGTTATTTCAATTTAATCATGCTGACTATTTAAAGGCAGGGTTTGTCTCAGCTGCTAAGTGACAAACTTCATATTTCTGACTCAATATGTGTACAGGTGGAGTGATAATCGACATCTGGAATAGCACAAAATCTATCGCAACCTCATCGCTAAATCATTATGTTATTGACTCAATAAGTGGGTTTCATGGTTGATTTTGAGTATAGATTTGATGTTGAAAGTAACGAATTTTAAAGAGATATTATTTTCATCATTAATTACAGCTTTGGCATGAATTACCAACCTTTTCACTACTTAAATATCACAAAAATACAACTTAAGTTGCTGTTATAAAATAAAAATAGCCAAACTTAGACTAGCTCGTTTTTGGCAGGTATGATGAATGAACATAAGGCGTTACTATGCCCAAATTGTCTTGGATAAATTATGAACAAATCAATATCTTGTATCGCCGTTTTGGTTTTACTCACCGCGGCTTGCTCTGAAGCCCCGAAAGAAGACATTGCAGCTAGTACGAGCCAAGTTCAAACAGATGTTGCCAATCCTGTGCCTGTGGGTGACAGCAGTCAACATTCGCTCGATTGGGCAGGTAGCTATGAAGGTGTGTTGCCTTGCGCAAGTTGTGAAGGTATACAAACCCTAATGACACTTAAAGCTGATAATAGCTTTGTTGAGGAAACTGTTTATTTGGGCAAAGACGAGAAAATTTTCAAACTGATTGGCAAAGTGACATGGGGCGAGCATGGCCAAAAAATCATCTTGCCAGATGGCACACAATATCTAGTTGGTGAAAATCAGCTGATCAGATTGGACACTCAAGGCAATAGAATTACTAGTCAGCTTGCTGCTAATTATGTGTTGAAAAAGAAACCATAGCAGCGGGTTTATATCAAGAACTGAACTTCGCACTTCAGTTTATGGCAATGAAAAATACGCTAGCCTCTAAAACATTAAATATTAACAGCTCAACCAGGGAACGGTTATCAGACTCAGACATGAGTAACTCTTATCGATATTGACGATATCAATTCTAGTTTGGGCTGTACCGCAATATGACATATTCAGCTAAAGCGTGACTTTGAATCCACAAGTACCAAGGATCCGCTATCGAGATTCCTCACCCACTTAGTCATTAATGGCGTTAGGTCAGCACGAATACTAAGCAGGCTGATGGAGCTCTGTTTGAAATATACATCTATTTCAACGCTAAGTCGGTGTGCTTATTGAATGTAAATCTAACTAAGTGTTGATACTTAAAAGTGCTGACGGTTGTCGATAGCCCTTTCTACAGTGGGTGTTGAGCCTGCTTATCCTAATCACTATGCAATCTAAAAGCCAACTAAATACAAGGTGTTCAGCAATCATAATGACATTTATCAACTTGAGACCAAACGCTCAAAATCAACATTTTCCGCATTAGTGTGTAAATTTATTACTGTATTATTGTTCTGTAATTACTATTTTTGATACAAAAAAATCTTTTAAGTAACATTCCATAGTGCATTTATCTTATAACGATGCATTGCCTTTTCCAATTGACTATAAGAAGTATTCAATGAAAAGTATTAACACTCTTACGACAGCCTCAGTGCTGTTACTTATTTGCAGTAGTCCAGTGCAAGCCGATAATTTCTCTGCTGATAACTACCTGTTTGGTGATATCGGTGGTATTCGCAGCCAGATGCATAATGCTGGTGTTGACGTTAGCTTAGGTTATACCTTTGAAACAGGTGGCAACCTAAACGGTGGACAACGTCATGCGACTAGCTATGCCGACCAAACTGTCCTTGGTGCTAATTTCGACCTCGAAAAATTACTTGAACTGTCCGGTGCCAACTTCCACGTTGCGTTAACTAATCGAGGTGGGCAGAGCCAAAACATTAATGATAAAGCCGAAATTGGCCAATTAATGCAGTCAATAGAAGTGTTTGGTCGTGGCCGAGTTACCCGTATTTCAGAATTCTACTATGAGCAAAATTTGCTTAGCGGTGACCTCAATATCAAATTAGGCCGAATGAATGTGGGCGCTGAGTTTGGCGATTTTCAGTGTGAATTTGCCTATCTTGGATTCTGTGGTTCGCAAGTTGGTAACTTTAATTCAACTATATACAACTGGCCTATCAGTCAATGGGCTGGTGTTGTTAAATATCAGCTCGCGCCAGAGTGGTATGTCAAAACAGGTATTTACCAGATGAACCCAAGCTGGCTTAAAAACAGCCAAAATCTTAATTTAGGCAGTCCTCACGGCACTTTGGGGATGACGATTCCTGTTGAACTTGCTTGGATGCCGAAGATCAATGGCTTACCGGGTACTTATAAACTCGGTTATTGGCATGATACCGTTGGCGGTGAAGACCTTTACTACAATGAAGAGGGTAACCCCTTGATTATTGATGGCGGTAAAGCACGCCAACATGACAGTAAAGATGGGGCTTATTTTGTTGCTGAGCAACAAGTGACTTCTGTTGGTGGTGATTCTGATCGTGGTCTTAGTGTGTTCTTTATGGGGACGTTAAACGACCAAGATATTACTACTGTTGATCACTCCTTGGCATTAGGTGTTAATTATCAAGGCCCATTTGCAGCACGTGCAAATGATAAATGGGGCTTAGCCGCAACCTATTTACATGTAAACGATAGTTTTGCCGATAGTGCACATCTTTACAATAATAATCATGTACTTAATATGCCTGTCAAAGACACTGAGACGGTCGTTGCAAGCTATTATAAATTTCAAGTCACTAAATATGCTGCTATTCGTCCTGAAATTCAATACATCATTAATCCAGGTGCTATCAGTGAGAATGATGATACTTGGGTGGTGACACTTAAAGGTGATATCGCATTTTAAGTAAGGTTCAAATGGCAAGTTATTGTCAGAGCCACTTAATTGAGTGCTAATAAAGAGATTGCCGTTATATTAAGTTTTTCGATTTTATGAAAAATGAGTGAGTGAAATCCACATAAAAGGATGGTTTGTAACCTTTATCGATGGTTTGAACTATTTAGGATGTTGGTAACAATTAGGTAATTTTGTTACCGACATCATATCTTGGAGATCTGATTGTGACATCACATCTTAGCTTTGTTAAATTGATGTCTGATCACTCACGTAGTCACCTCGACTATTCGAGGTTTCAACCAAATAGTGTAGTTATTCCTACAAATTAAGGAGTGGTAATCGTTGGTCTCCTTAATAAGTACATTAAATTGTACTAATAGTCTGATTGATATTGGAATAGTGAGTAAAAATGTAAGCAGCCGCTTTTTTACTTTGCCTATTCCACTGCAATAAATAAAAAATACACTAATATTATGCAGTTAAGTGTTTAATTCGGAGTTCCAATGAACAAAAAAACTTCAACCACTATTCAGTTGCTCGCCCCTTTCACAGGAGTTTGCTGTCCACTGAGTCAGGTTCCTGATGCCGCATTTTCACAAAAGATGGTCGGCGATGGTCTAGCGATAGACCCCATTGAAAACATACTTCACGCGCCATGTGATGCCACTATTAGTCAAATACACCCTTCAAAGCATGCCGTGACCTTATTAACTGCCACAGGCATTGAGATTCTGGTTCATATAGGTGTCGACACCGTTAAATTGAAAGGTGAAGGTTTTAAGGCTTTGGTTAAGGTGGGGGATGTTGTCAAAGCCAAAACGCCACTCATTGAGTTAGATTTAGATAAAGTAGGTTGTAGCGTCAAAAGTTTGCGAACAGTGATACTGCTTACCGATATGACAAGAATTATTAACTTAACTCCGACCATGGAAAAATGTGTTAACGCCGGAGATTTGTTGTTTAGTGCTGAGTTAGCTGCGGCAGGTGAAGCGCTAACAAAGTCAGATGACATGATAAGCTCAGACCCTATCGTTGTCATTAATCCAACCGGTATCCACGCTCGTCCCGCTGCCGCCATCGTTACCGCGATTAAGTCATTTGAATGTGACGTGATGATTGAAAAAGCAGGCAAGCAAGTCAATGCCCGCAGTGTGGTTGGTCTGATGGGGTTAGACATCGCTTTTGGGGAGCAGATTGTTATTCTCGCTAAAGGCAAAGATCAACAAGCGGCAATCGCGGCATTAGCTGAGGCGATAAGCTCAGGTTTAGGTGAAGAGGGTGCAGATGCATCACAGGTGACTAACAAGGTTAAAAGTGATTTTGATCCTTTTTCCGAGCCGTCACTGCTACTGCAAACAAGCCAAGATCCCCGTCAGTTAATTGGGGTAGAAGCATCTCCAGGTCAAGTGAGAGGGCGTTTATATGTGATTAACGCTGAGGTGCCTAAATTTGACACTTTTGCTGATGATGCACAGGTTGAGCAAAACATTCTTGACGATGCGATGAAAACAGCCGATGCCACTTTAGCTGAGTTAGTTGAAGAATTACAGCGCAAAAATATGGGGCAAAAAGCCGATATTTTTGTCGCTCATCAAGAGCTAATGTCAGATCCAGATTTGTACGACGATTGTATTATTGAATTACAACAAGGCAAGTCAGCCCCGTATGCTTGGAGTAAGAGCATCTGCCGCCAAGCCGATAAACTTGCTGGGATGGATAATCCCTTGTTGGCTGGACGTGCAACGGATCTTATGGACGTCGGCAACCGTGTCTCACGGATTATGGCGGGATTATCTCAAGACACGATTCCTACTGATCTCCCTGAAAATACTATTCTAGTCGCTAAAGATTTAACCCCTTCTGATACCGCAAAACTCAATCCTGCATTTGTTAAAGGCATCTGCACCACATTAGGTGGGGCATCGAGCCACAGTGCTATTTTGGCAAGAGCAATGGGCATTGCTGCTATGGCTGGCGTTGAAGCTAAGATTATGTCCTTGCACGGTACCGAGGTATTACTCGACACAGCTAAAGGCTACCTATTATTGTCGCCAACAGAAGCTGAAATGACTGAATTGAACGTCATTAAAGATGCTGCTGAAGAACAAAAAGCCTTAGCTTTTGCGCAAAAAGATGAAACAGCCGTGACCTTGGATGGAGTACGGTTTGAAATCGCCGGTAATATTGCCAAAGTCAGCGATGCCCAGAAATTAGTCGACATGGGTGGTGAAGCCGTTGGCTTATTACGCTCAGAGTTCCTATATCAAGATCAATCTGTTGCTCCTTCAGAAGATGAACAGGAGCAAGTCTATCGTGCGGTACTACAGACCTTAGGCCAGCGACCATTGGTGGTGCGCACGTTAGATGTCGGCGGTGATAAGCCCTTAGCTTATTTACCTTTGCCTAAAGAGGATAACCCATTCCTTGGAGAGCGAGGGATCCGGGTTGGTTTAGATAAACCGGCAGTCTTACGCCAACAAGTACGAGCCTTATTGAAAGCGGCCGATGCGGGTAACTTACGTATTATGTTCCCTATGGTGGCGTCTTTGTTCGAGCTTAAGTTAGCCAAACAAGTGGTAAAAGAAGAAGCCGAAAAATTGGCGATTGATATCAGTGGTATTCAGATTGGTATCATGATTGAAGTGCCATCAGCTGCTGTAATGGCAGATGTATTAGCTGAGCATGTTGACTTTTTCTCTATCGGTACCAACGATTTAACTCAATACACTTTAGCGATTGATCGTGGTCACCCTAAGTTGGCTGCCATTGCTGATGGCTTACACCCAGCAGTATTACGCCTTATCGATATGACCGTTAAAGCCGCGCACGCCAAAGGTAAGTGGGCTGGTATTTGTGGTGGTTTGGCTGGCGAAAAAGATGCAGTGCCTATATTGATTGGTTTAGGCATTGATGAATTGTCCGTGAGTGTGCCTTCGATCCCTGAAGTGAAACATCAAGTACGTCATCTAAATCAGCAAGCTTGTCAGCTTATCGCTGCTAAAGCGATGAGCTGCGCAGATGCCAAAGATGTTCGAGCATTAATGCGAGATCCTAATACGCTAATAGCTGTTAAAGGCGAGATCTAAAAAGCGTTGATCACTTGGTTATCTATTGAAATTTCTAAGGTTGTATTATGACATCTAAAACAATAAAAACAGCTAAACCGAAGAAGGCCATGATGAGTGGCGCATTTTCGGTATTACAAAAAGTGGGTAAATCGGTTATGTTGCCGGTTTCTGTATTACCTGTCGCGGGTATTCTGTTAGGTGTTGGGAGCGCAGGTTTTAGCGTATTACCCGATATCGTCAATGTGTTAATGGTCCAAGCCGGGGAAGCTATCTTTGGCAACATGGGATTACTTTTCGCCATAGGTATTGCGTTAGGTTTTGCTAAAAATGATGGTGTGGCTGCTATGGCGGCATTGGTTGGATACGCCATCATGGTTAGAACCATTGGTGTACTTGAACCAGGCACAGATGTCGGGGTGTTTGGCGGTATGATTGCAGGTGCAATTGCGGCTTCGACATTTAACCGCTTCTTTAAAATTCAATTGCCTTCTTATCTGGGCTTCTTCTCTGGTAAACGAAGTGTACCTATTATTACCGGTTTTGGAGCGATTTTTGCTGGCGTTATCTTATCGTTTATTTGGCCTCCGATAGGCAATGCTATTGCTGCATTTTCTCATTGGGCGGCATATCAAAATCCAACATTAGCCTTTGGTATTTACGGTGTGGTAGAACGCTCGTTAATTCCAGCTGGTTTGCACCATGTATGGAACGTGCCTTTCTTCTTCGAAGCGGGTAATTGTGTTGACAGTTTAGGGAAACCGGCAACAGGCGTGCTGACATGTTATTTGCAAGCAGACGATGCTAGCCGAGCTGCGGGTAATGGTTTTGGTCAATTAGCCGGCGGTTACTTATTTAAAATGTTTGGTTTACCAGCTGCTGCAATGGCGATTTGGCATACTGCGCGCCCAGAAAATAGAGTGATGGTCGGCAGTATCATGATTTCGGCGGCGTTAACTGCATTCTTAACTGGGATCACTGAACCTATTGAGTTTGCTTTCTTATTTGCGGCACCGTTACTGTATGTTGTGCATGCATTAATGGCTGGTTTTGCTTATGTTTTAGTGAATATGTTGGGTGTGGTTCATGGAACCTCGTTTTCGCATGGCTTAATCGATTTCCTTGTTCTTTCTGGTCACTCGCAAAAAATCTGGTTATTGGTTGTTTTAGGCCTCATTTATGCTGTGCTGTATTACATGGTATTTAGATTCTTAATCTTAAAGTTCGATTTGAAAACGCCTGGACGCATGGATATTGAATTAGAGGTTGTATCAACACAAGGAACGGAAAGAGCGCGTAACTTTATTGAAGCCTTTGGTGGCCCTGAGAATTTAACCAATGTTGATTCTTGTATCACCCGTTTACGTATGGATGTGGTTGATACCAGTAAAGTGGATCAGGCGAGATTGAAGCAACTCGGCGCTAGTGGTGTGTTGATTTCAGGCAATGCCGTACAAGCTATTGTGGGAACTATCGCTGAAGTGTCACGCACTGAAATTGATGAAATGCTCGCTTCCGGTGGTTATGTTGTTGCTGGTCCTGTGGCAAGCACAGAAACGGATGCCGTTAACATTACGTCTAGTGATCGCCAGCAAGCGCTTGCCATTCAACCACTTTTAGGTGAGGTCAGTTCATGTCGTGCAATTGCGGATAACCGTTTACGCCTTGAAGTGAAAGATGCAAGTCAATTAGATAAGACGGCTTTGCAAGCTCAGGGAATTGAAGCCATATTGGTATTAAATCCGAATTTGGTGCATTTAATTTTTAGTGCCAATACTGCGGGTATCGCCAATGTATTGAACGAGACTCTTGCCGATTAAACCTGAGGTTCAAGCCATTAATAATGGTGTTCTTTACCTGTAACGGTTAAATCAGTGTTTACGTCCTCAAGCGCCTATTGATAGCCAATAGGCGCTTTTTTTAGTGTGGTGCCTGCCGTTTACCTCACTTATCGCATCTCTTATCTCGAGTGTAGAACGTACTATATTTATGTTTCACTCTCTAATTGACTCAAGTGCTGCTTAATCAGCGCTATCATTGCTTGCGCGGCAAAAGACAAATGCTTTTGCTTACGCCAAAACAATGATAATTCCCAGCGTAAGTCTTCACTTGCTAAAGGAATATTGACAACCGCGCCAACTCGATATCGTTCGGCAATAATTTTTGGCAATATCATGACTCCTGTGCCAGCGGCTACCAGGGCAATACCAAAATCAGCATGACTGACTCGAGTAATATTTGTTGGCTTAAATCCCGCCTTTGCACATGCCTCAAGTACCAGCTCATATAGGGCATATTCGGGTTCAAACATCACTTGAGCCAATAGATTAAGCTCACTGAGTTGGAGTATTGATTTACTCGCGAGCACATGGGCCGAAGGCAATACGACCACCATTGAATCATTACGGACGCGAATACCATCAAATTCATCGTCAAAATCAATGATGCCTGTTGCAAGTTCAATTTCATCTTTATGTAAGGCCACTGTTTGTTCAATCCCGCCGCGCACCAGTAACTGCAATTCAACGTTAGGATGTAGCTGCCTAAATTTTGCTATTACTGGAGCAAATAATTCGGCGCTGCCTAAGGGAGCTAAGCCTAATTTAAGTAAACCGCCACTTAAATTTCGCAAATGATCCAGCTCGGTTATCATCAGTTGGCGACCTTCTAACAAAGTAGACGCATGGCGATAAACAACTTGCCCAGCTTCAGTTAAGCGGATCTGAGAGCCGCGTTTTCCGCGCTCTAGCAATACCATATCAAGTTCTTCTTCAAGCAAGCGTATTGCCTTTGAGAGAGCGGGTTGAGTAACAAATGCCGCATGACACGCTTTAGCGAAACCACCGGCGTTAACAACCTCAGTGAAATAGTGCAGTGCTTTAAGATCCATATGTATAACCAAAAGTGATTCAATCAATCATTAATATTCATTTTTTTATGAATTAAGCAAGAGTAAACTGTTCATATTAACTAAAAACACCCAGTGTGAAATCAAATGTTATCTTCATTAAATACCCATAGCGCCTTTTTAAAGTGCCAAACAACCTTATTCATTCAAGTGAGTGGTCTGTGCCTATTTGCTTGGTTATGTCAGTGGGCTGCTCAATCTGTTGATTCAATTATTCCTGGAAGCGTTATAGGCTTAGGCATTCTATTAGTCTTATTGTCATGCCACTGGGTACCCGAAAAAATCGTTAACCAAGGTTCAGCATGGTTAATTGGTGACTTACTGCTATTTTTTATTCCGCCAGTTGTGGCGATTACCAAATATCAATTAATACTCGAAAGCTATGGTGCTGAGCTGATTATATGCATGTTACTGGCCAGCACTAGCGTGTTATTAGGCACGGCATTTATCGTTGATAAGTTATTTAAGTTTGAACGTAAACAAAGGTTAAACAGCATTACATCACAGCGCTTACACCTTAAAGAAACTCCGCTCAATTTTGAATACAATAGGTAGTAGCATGAATGGTTCATTATTAGGCTTTTTGTGTTTGTTACTCACATTGGCAGGCTATTACTTTAGTAAGCGACTTTATCTACGCCGGCAACGTGTTTGGTTTGCTCCGATCATAATGGCACCGACGATTATTTTGCTGACCGTAGTAATATTTCAAATCCCACTGGCTGACTACTTTCAATTTACCCATTGGCTACCCGCGTTATTGGCTCCTGCGACTATCGCGTTTGCGGTGCCCATTTATCGGGAGCGTGCATTGATTAAGCGTTACCCATTAACCATCAGTATCGGGGTGATAGTGGGGTTATGTTTGGGCGTGGGATCATCATGGTTGATTATTCAATTTACCCATATGCCGTCCGAGCTGTCTAAAAGCTTGATTGTTAGATCGGTTTCAACTCCGTTTGCGATTGAGGCCACGAGCGCATTTGGTGGTATACCGGAATTAACCGCAATGTTAGTTTTGGTGACAGGTATTATGGGCATGCTGATTTGCGATCCCCTTTTTAAAGCTGCGAACATAAAAAGCAGCTTAGCCAGAGGGATTTCTTTAGGTGCATCAGCACATGGCGCTGGAGCGGCTAAAGCGAATCAAATTGGACGGGAAGAAGGCGTTATCGCCAGTTTAACTATGATTTTTACCGGTATTGCCATGGTCATTACCGCGCCCTTATTTGCATTGCTTTTTTAATCGCGAGTGTTTGGCTTTGTATATTGAAATCACAACAGCCCCCAACCATTAGGCTAACAGGTCGTACTGGCTAGTGATTTTATGGAGTATAAATGTAAATTGATGATTCCCAAAAGCATAGGGTTAGCCCGATAAAGCATAATACAAATGTCGAGTTGATTAGCTTTTCGGGCTCCGAATTACTTGATGTCAATTGGAAGCGTGATGGTCATCATGGTTCACAAAAAAGTAATCTTGTATCTGTGTAGTTAATTAATATGACCTTAAGCCTCATTTAAATCATGGGGCTTTTTTGTATGTTGCTAAGACATTCGGGTAACTGTGTGCTGGTCGTTAATCGCTTAATGGCCAGTGGTGCATATCGTGGCCATATGGCGATATCGCTGGGATGACAAACGATAATCAATATTCCAAAAACGCTGGGCTATCAATAAAGGTGTTGAGTGGGTTGCTCCATAGTCAGACAACTTTTTATTATTACTGCCAATCGTTATAGTGTGACGCAATAGTTGTATTTTAGTCGCAACTATTGATGGTACTATTTATTGTTAAGCTGCTCAGTAAAAACTAGATGGATGACTATGTTAAACGTTACCTCATTCTGATGTATCATTTACCACAGTGCGGCAAAATATATTGTTAATAATTAGTCGTATACGCGTTTAGTGCTTACGAGTGTTGTCTGGATATAGGATTTATGTGATGTGGTTTCAACGAGAGATAACACTTAAGCCTCACCGGCGTGGATTTCATTTAATCACCGATGAAGTGATTGCGAAGCTACCACAGCTAAGAGATATCAAGGTTGGCTTATTGCATGTGTTTATTCAACATACTTCGGCATCACTGGCCATTAACGAAAATGCCGATCCGACAGTGCGTGGTGATATGGAGCGATATTTTAATGTGCTAGTACCAGAAGGTGCGCCATACTTTGAGCATACTTTTGAAGGTGAAGATGATATGCCTGCTCATATCAAGTCGACCTTGATTGGTTCTAGTCAGTCTATTCCAATTACCAACGGACGATTGAACCTAGGTCTCTGGCAAGGGTTATATTTATGCGAGCATCGTGATCATGCTGCGGCGCGCACGATAATTGCGACGCTTCAAGGTGAATGATTAAAAAGGTTAAATTGTAATACTTAGGTAACAAAGCTGTTTGTTTTATATGCATCTTTTGCGGTCAATGGTGACTTTGCTTGTGTAAGTAAATGTAAAGATGTTAAATTCATTCAGATAAGTGAGATGAAATGAATGTAACTTTTAGCTGCGAAATATTGAAATAACATTTCGCAGGTAAATGTTTTATATATAAAAAAACGGCCCTAAAATTCAAAAATGAATTACGCATAATAATAGGTGGGTTAACGTGATATCTGTATATTTGGTTGACGACCATGAACTCGTGAGAACGGGGATCCGTCGTATTTTGGAAGATGAACGCGGTATTAAAGTCATCGGTGAAGCGCCAGATGGAGAAACAGCAGTACAGTGGTCTCGACAGAATGAAGCTGATGTCATTTTAATGGACATGAATATGCCAGGTATGGGCGGCTTAGAAGCTACCCGTAAAATTTTACGTTATCAACCTGATGCAAAAATTATCGTGTTAACGGTGCAGACTGAAGACCCATTTCCGACCAAAGTGATGCAGGCGGGAGCTTCTGGTTATTTGACCAAAGGGTCAACATCACCTGAAGTGTTGCGTGCTATTACTCAAGTGGCCCGTGGTCAGCGGTATTTATCGCCTGAAATTGCTCAGCAAATGGCGTTGAGCCAATTTAATCACTCTGATGAGAACCCATTTAGCAGTTTGTCTGAACGTGAATTACAAATCATGATGATGATTACTAATGGCGAGAAGGTGAATGACATTTCTGAAAAATTAAATTTAAGCCCGAAAACCGTCAATAGCTATCGTTATCGGTTATTCGCTAAGCTTGGGATCGGCGGTGACGTTGAGTTAACCCGTTTAGCTATCCGTTACAAAATGCTTGATACAGGTTCATTTTAGTCAGGAATAGTGTATTCCTCGCAACGCATTAAGTAGCTTTAATCATGTCCAGTGGTTTTAACGCCAAATCTTTTTTAAAAAATGTTACCTCAGCACCTGGTGTTTATCGTATGTACGATAAGCGCCAGCAGGTTATTTATGTTGGTAAGGCCAAAGATCTCAAAAAACGCCTGACTTCTTATTTTCGAGCTAACATTGCCAATGTAAAAACCCAAGCATTAGTCTCGCATATCGATCATATTGATGTAACCGTTACGCACAGCGAAACCGATGCGTTATTGCTTGAAAACGATTACATCAAACAGTACATGCCTAAATACAATGTGTTGCTGCGTGATGATAAGTCTTATCCGTATATTCTATTGAGCGGCCATAAGCATCCTCGATTGGCATATCATCGCGGTCCAAAGCGTGAAAAAGGCCATTATTTTGGTCCTTATCCCAATGGCGGCGCAGTGCGTGAAAGTTTGCACTTAATGCAAAAACTGTTTCCAATCCGCCAGTGTGATGACTTGTACTATAAATCGCGTTCTCGTCCTTGCTTACAGTATCAACTGGATCGTTGCTGTGCGCCTTGTGTGGGGATTGTCAGTGATGAGGAATACAGTGAGCAGGTCAAATTAGCCAGTTTATTTTTACGCGGCAAAGACAAGCAAGTGATATCTCAGCTGGTGGCGAAAATGGAAACCGCTGCAATTGAGATGGAATACGAACGAGCAGCTCAGTATCGTGACCAAATTACCGCATTAAGGCGCGTAGCAGAGCAGCAAGAAGTGTCTAATCATAAAGGTGATATGGATGTCATTGGTGTCGATTACGCCTCTGGTATTGCCTGTTTTCATCTATTGTTCATTCGCGACGGTAAAATCTTTGGCAGTCGTAGTTATTATCCTTCTGTACCAGCAGAAACTGAAATCGAAGAAGTGCTGTCGTCATTTTTAGGTCAGTTTTATTTAAACGCGGATATCCAGCGTACTATTCCTAAAGAAGTCATTCTCAGCCATCACTTTGATGGCATAAAAGAGTTGGAAGCATCGATAGAGCATGCACTGGATAAAAAGTTTGAGTTAAAAACCCAAGTGCGTGGCGACAGAGCTAATTTCTTACGCTTAGCGATGACCAATGCGAGTAATGCTGTTGCCACTAGGTTGTCGCATAAAAACACGGTTGAGCAACGATTCCAATTGCTTGAAGAGGCACTTGAGCTTAATGAGCCGATTAAGCGAATGGAATGTTTTGATATTAGCCACACTATGGGCGAAAGCACGGTTGCCTCCTGTGTGGTGTTTAATCGTGAAGGGCCACATAAAGCCGATTATCGCCGCTACAACATTACTGGCATCACGGGGGGAGATGATTATGCCGCGATGGAACAAGCAATCAGTCGTCGCTTCGACAAAATTGATAATAATGGCAAAATACCTGACTTAGTCTTTATTGACGGTGGTATTGGTCAATTAAGAGTGGCGCAAACGATTGTCGATGAGAAGTGTGTCAATATCGACCATCCACCGTTACTCATTTGCGTGACCAAAGGTGAGGGCCGTAAAGCAGGGCTTGAAACCTTTATTGTTGGTGGCAGTGAGCAAAGTTTTGATATTGCGAGTGATTCACCAGCATTTCATTTAATGTTGCATATTCGTGATGAGTCCCATCGCTTTGCGATTACCGGACACCGTAATAAACGTCAGAAAACGCGTAACACCTCAACCTTAGAATCTATCGCCGGCGTCGGACCTAAGAGACGTAAAGCTTTGTTGCAACATTTAGGCGGAATACAAGAGGTGAAGGGCGCTAGCGTGGCAGAATTGACAAAAGTTCCCGGAATTAGCTTAGAAATGGCACAAACAATTCATGATGCATTGCGAGGGGGCTAAAATTAAGGCAAGATTGGCGCTGCTTCTGACAAATTGGTCTTTTTATGCCGTTTAATTTACCTATTGCACTGACATTATTCCGTATTGCTTTGTTACCTGTATTCATCGCGGTTTTCTATTTACCATATTCATGGGCACCATTTGTTTCGGCATTTATTTTTTGGCTGGCCGCTTTGACCGATTGGTTGGACGGCTACGCTGCTCGTAAACTCGGGCAATTAACCCGATTTGGGGCTTTTTTAGATCCTGTAGCTGATAAAGTGATGGTGTCGACAGCATTAGTGTTGTTGGTTCAGCAAAATGACAATGTGTATTTAACCTTAGCCGCATTGTTTATGATTGGCCGTGAAATTGTTATTTCAGCCTTGCGTGAATGGATGGCTGAAATAGGTAAACGCGGTGTTGTTGCGGTGTCTTGGATCGGTAAATACAAAACAGCCACGCAAATGATCGCCATTATTGGATTAATTTGGAAGCCTACACCTTGGTTAACTGATGTGGCTTATGGGTTGTTTTATATTGCAGCAGCGCTGACGTTCTGGTCGATGATGAGTTACATTTCAGCAGCTTGGAAAGATTTAACAGCAGAATAGCGTAATAATAGTTCAATAAGATTATTTAGTGTGCAAACAGTCAAAAATGCATAAATCAATAATTGACACACGAGGTTAATTCGGTAGAATGCCACCCCGTAGACAAGTGATGAGTCAACAATAAGCCCTAGGGTACGATGTTAACCAACACGATTTATGAATAGTTAGCTCAGTTAGATAGGTTGAAAAACGATACCTTTCTTTTTGATGTAATGAAGCATAAAAATGATTGAATACGCGACATTAGCTCAGTTGGTAGAGCGATACCTTGCCAAGGTATAGGTCATCGGTTCGAACCCGATATGTCGCTCCAATTTCTTATCTTATCCGATGGATTTGAATTTGGTTAAAGATGGCGCGATGGCAGAATGGCTATGCTACGGATTGCAAATCCGTCTATCTCGGTTCGACTCCGGGTCGCGCCTCCACAAAATTGCGTTTAATGGTTACTTTTAGTAGCGGTTAAAACAACACTTTGCCCGAGTGGTGGAATCGGTAGACACAAGGGATTTAAAATCCCTCGCTGAATAAGCGTGCCGGTTCAAGTCCGGCCTCGGGTACCATCATTTACATACGTAAGTATGGTGTAAAAAAGCCTCAACATTAGTTGGGGCTTTTTTACGTCTGCAATTTGGCTTATATATTCAAAGGTAAGAAGATATAAGCAGAGAAGATAAAATCCCTCGCGCTCTGGTTGAACATCAGGCGTGCCGGTTCAAGTCCGGCCTCGGGTACCATTATAATCTCTAGCAATAGAGATTGGTGTGATAAGGCCTCAACATTAGTTGGGGCTTTTTTACGTCTGCAATTTGGCTTATATATTCAAAGGTAAGAAGATATAAGCGGAGAAGATAAAATCCCTCGCGCTCTGGTTGAACATCAGGCGTGCCGGTTCAAGTCCGGCCTCGGGTACCATTATAATCTCTAGCAATAGAGAGTGGTGTAAAGAAGCCTCAACATTAGTTGGGGCTTTTTTTCGTCTGCAATTTGGCTTATATATTCAAAGGTAAGAAGATATGAGCAGAGAAGATAAAATCCCTCGCGCTCTGGTTGAACATCAGGCGTACAGGCGCAAGTCCGGCCTCGGGTACCATTATAATCTCTAGCAATAGAGAGTGGTGTAAAGAAGCCTCAACGTTAGTTGGGGCTTTTTTACGTCTGCAATTTGGCTTATATATTCAAAGGTAAGAAGATATAAGCGGAGAAGATAAAATCCCTCGCGCTCTGGTTGAACATCAGGCGTGCCGGTTCAAGTCCGGCCTCGGGTACCATTATAATCTCTAGCAATAGAGAGTGGTGTGTCGAGAACCTAGATACTAGAGCGGACTTCGTCCTACTAGTTCGCTACGCGGCTATAAGCGCGGGTGATTCGGAAAGTAGGTAGGTTCTTTGGTTTCACAATTAGCACAGTGATATTTATGTATGATGTGACCATAGAATGTTAGTTACATGTCATTTTCTTCAACGACCTCAAGTTCAGAATTGAATCTCACTTTTTACAAGCAAGGTATGTAACACATTTGTGCCCGAAGTTTTTTGGCCTTCGAATGAAGGTTTGGCATTTTTTATGTTTGGTTGAGTCGTGTTTAGCTGAGTGGGTATTGGTTAAATGGGCTTGAAGCTTCAATGCAGTCAATCACCTGCATTGGGCTTATGTGCAGATACTGCTTCGGGACGCTTTACTCCATCCGTGGCCGCTTAACGAAAACGTCCCTGTTTTCGATACCCTCAGTCGTATCTACACTGGATCATTCTATCTCTTCGATTTAGCTTCATTTGGTACGAATGTTAAGTTAAAAACTAACTTGTTTTGCTCCAAAGTGATTTAGAAATATAGCGTTCCTTATACATCTTCCCACACAAAAGCAAAGCCCTTCGCTTTTTTATGGACGCTTACACAGATGCTTTATTTTGTACAACATATTGATTAATTAGTTTATATTGGTCTTAAAACCATTCTGTTCTGTAGGGAAATTGCAAATATGTCAGTTGAATTAGTTAAAGAACAAATTCGAAGGTTCCTTTCCTCAGATACGCCGGAAGTATTAGCTATCAAAGGTAGTTGGGGAGTTGGTAAAACTTACAGTTGGGAACAATATGCAAATGAATTTAAAGACGATTGTGTTTTGAAATCGTACTCTTATGTATCGCTGTTCGGAGCCAATTCGATCGATGACCTCAAGAAATCGGTTTTTCTCAACACAATTGATGTTCACAATATAGGGCAACCTTTGAACTTCAAGTCTCGATCTAAATCTTGGGTTGAGCCGCTTCAGGCATTGAAGATAAAGGGTATTGTCTTGGGTGACGTTCTAGGCTCAATATCTCAACTAGCGATGTCAAATACGATTATTTGTTTTGATGACTTAGAGCGTCACAGCGAAAGAGTCACCATCAAAGACTTCATGGGCTTAGTATCATATTACAAAGAGCAAAAAGGCTGTAAAGTTGTCTTATTACTTAACGAAGAAGTTGGCGATAAGACGTTCGATGATTACCAAAAATACAAAGAGAAAATTGTAGATAGGCAACTCCACTTCGAACCAACCGCTGAGCAATGCTTCGATATTATGTTTACAGAAGACTTTGAGTTCAGAAATTACATTCGTGATTGCTGTATTGGATTGGTTATTAAAAATAAGCGAGTGATTAGAAAGATAGTTGAGCACACGAAAGAATTTTTAGAGTTGGTTAATGGCTTCGATGAAAACATTAAGAAGCAAGTTATTCACTCTACTATAGTGCTCAGCTGGTGTTACTACTGCCATGGTGCTGATAAAAAACGCATTCCAGAGTTTGCGTTTGTAAACCAATCTGGGATTAGAAAGGAAAATGTACAAGTAGGATGGACGAAAGAAATAACCGTGCATTGGAATATGACGTTAAATCAATATGGTTACGGATTTACCGATGAAATAGACTTGGCTGTTGCTCGTGGTATTGAGCAAGGGTTTCTTGATCAAGAAAAGTTGATCACTCTTTGTAGACATAAGCAGAAAGAGTTTGAAATTCAAAATGCTAGTGCTAAATGGGATGAGGCTTGGAAGCTTTTCCATGGATCATTTAATAATAACGAAAAAGATATTGCTTTAGCATTTGAAGAGGGAATGCGAGATATAGCGTCTAGTACTTCTGCTTCTCAATATAGCTCTGGTTTGAAGGTGTTACGTACGATTGGAAGGGATGAAATAGCGGATGAGTTGATTGAGTTTTTCATTGATTCAAAGCGTGGGAGTTCCGAAGCTTTTGATGTAGATAGTGTTTTCTCATTTGAGATTAAAGACGAGCGGTTTGTTGAAAGATTGCGCAAATCCTACTTAGAGTTAAAGCCAGAACCGACAGTGAAAGATATATTGGACTTGAGGTGTGGTTCAAATTCTTACAACTCGTCTGAAGCTGAAATCTTAGCAAGGCTCAAGGCAGAAGATATTTATGATTTGTTCATGAGCTTTGAAGGTGAAGAGCTAACTGATTACATTCGAGTCTTTATGCTACTTGCAGGGAGCAGCCAAGATTTGGCTACTAAGGTTAACGAAGCCCTCGATAAAATTGCAAGTATCAGTGAATTAAATAAAGACAGAATATATAAATTTCGAAACTAGTAGACCTTTAATACTGGTCGCATGACTATGCTACTTTTTTCACACCCCATTGATTCATATGCTTCTAATTTAGCTAAGCCCGTAACAAGGTTTTGTCCATAAATGATTCAGATTCCTTGATTGAAAAAGCCTAAATTCAGCTTTGAACTTGAGGCCGTTGAAGACTTTTTTATAAAATAATGCGTGAGCTGGCCCGCTAGCTTTCGTGGTACAGGTCTTTCCTTGGTATCCTGCCATCACGACATTCGTGAATCCATTCACATCAGATGTACCATCGGAAGCGATAGCATTTTCACTCTTTACTGCAAGATGGGCCGTGGCAGGCTGCGAAGTCAAAAGCTGGATCGTACCACGTAGCGAAATTATCGCTTTTTAGATAATTTTGATGTGGCGGCTGGACCAATTCTGTTATTAAGAGTAAAGAGGGAACAGCCGTTGGTTTCCTCTTGGTCTGGTGTGGGCGAAGCGCCACGACGTTAGTGGCCGTAGGCCATGAGTACAAAAGTACAAAAGTACAAAGAAAACACCGGGATCCCGGCTTAAAAACACTGCCGGGATGACGAGAAGGTCGCTAACAAGCTATAAACATCGAAGTTATTATGAGTCTGTGCTCTACAACGCCAACAGCTGTGGTAAATATTCATTGTCTAATGCGGCAATTTCAACTTGCTCGCTCAGGACATCATGTAATATTTGATGACTGGTCAACGGATTAGCGAGTACCACACGAAATACTGTGGTTTGTTGGCGCAAGTATTTTGCCGGTTTAATCCGTGTTCGTGACACAAATGATTTGCCTTGTTCACGTTGATGTTTTTGAATGAATTGAGTTAATCCATCCAGTAGTTCGTTGATTGTTGCAACTAACTCAGTGTCTTGATTCGATATGGCTGTTGTTAGTATTGCTTGTACCGATGCGGGGACGTAGCGATAGGTTAGTAAACATAACTCAGGCGCAGTGACTAATTCAAAATCCTTATGTTGCTCAATAATCGTTGCAAAATAACGGGCTTTTTCTAGGCTGTTATTAATGAGTATTTCATAGCCATCGCGACCAATTATCTGTAGGCAAGCGTGCACTAACATCGCCATGCCTGGGCGTGAACCTTCCAGCGTTTGACTGCCTAAATCTTTTGAACCCACGCGTAAAATATATTCAGCATGATGCACAATGGCTTTGGCCAGTTCTGGGTCTTTAAATAGCACCATACCGGCGCCCATTGGCACGTACATTTGCTTATGGGCGTCGATAGTGACTGAGTCAGCTAGCTCGATGCCTTTTAGTAAGTGGCGATATTTGTTGGATAATAAACTCGCGCCGCCCCAAGCAGCATCGACATGAAAGTGACAATTCAACTCGCAGGCTAAAGCGGCTAACTCAGTTAATGGATCGACATTACCGGTTTCGGTTGTGCCAGCCACGCCGACAATCGCCATCACTTTGATATTTTGTTGTGCTAGTTTAGCCGCGGTTGCACGCATGGAAGCAACATCGACTTTATGATGTTCATCCGTAGGGATACTAATGATGTTATCTCGGCCAATACCTAATAAATCGGCCGTTTTACCTAATGAGTAATGACCCCGATCAGACACTAATATGGCAAGGTCATCATAACCATAAAATCGTAATGCTTTGGTCATGCCTTCACGAGTAATACCTTTAAATTCGCCGCTAGGTTGCAATAATCGGTTTCGGGCTATCCACAGGGCGGTAATGTTGGCTACCGTGCCACCTGAACAAAATGCGCCTAGCGAATGATTTGCGCTGTGCATCCATTGGTCATAAAAGTCGTTTGATTGTTGATAAACCAAGTGGTGCATCATGCCTAATACTTGGCGCTCAAGAGGCGTAAAGGCTTTCGATGTTTCGATTTTAACCAAGTTTTGGTTCAGTCCCACCATCATCTTCGACAGCGGTAACACAAAATAAGGCAATGCTGATGTCATATGACCAATAAAACTCGGTGCAGCGGTATGAACTGAGTGCGCCACTAAATTTTGCATGATTTCGTCGGCATAATCAGAAACGAACTTAGGATCGGTGGGGATCTGATAAGCATTAAAATCGGTTTCTATTTCTGATAGCGGCTTTTCTAGTGCGGCGATGCTGTTACCTAAAAACCCTGCAAGGTCTTGTGACAACTTCTGTTCAATAATGCTCAACGTCGAGGTTGAATCTTCAGGTGCGGTAAAAATACGCAGTAAGCTGTCTTCTGAAGCGTATGCTTGACGGGTGATTTTCGAGGTCATTTTGCTTGCCGTAATGATGAAAACTCCATCCTGTTAGCATTGACTGATGCATTACGATTAACGCTGCACCTTCAGGACGAAATGAGGGTGCTAACTTTACTGTATGGCTGGTTAGGCTTCAAGTATTTATCGTGTTAATGCTGATGGTTAGGGTAGAAAAAATACTGATGACTGCTTATCTGTTGTGGTCAGAATACTCTTGGTGATAATGCAGATGACATTGTGGTTATTGGTCGGCGCATGTATGACTCGAGATCAATACTAGGTTATTCATCTAAAATGGATATCAATAGGGGATCCATACTGCGATAAATGCTGCTTAGCATTGTAAAGTCAGCATAAATATCAATTGATATTTATGCTGACAGGATTACTTTTTCACTAATGATAATGACAACATTGCCGCAATATTACGGGCGGTATTGGTGAGATTCACCTGTGCTTCAGACAACACTTGTTCTAATGGCTGTAGTGCCGGAATAATAGCGAAAATAGCGTGCATGCCTTCGGCTAAAATCGCATCTGCATTTGGGCCTAGGCATCCAGAAATGCCAATCACTGGGATATTGAGCTGTTTAGCGACATTTAATACGCCCATGGGGGTTTTACCAAACACAGTTTGACCATCAATACGACCTTCACCTGTGATGACTAAATCGGCATTGTGACAATACTCTGCTAATTTAACACTGTTGGTGACAATATCGACCCCAGGTTTTAAGGAGGCATTTAATATTGTCATCACCCCAAACCCCATACCTCCAGCCGCGCCAGCCCCAGGGTGCAGTTGGCAGTGAGTATCAACAGATTGATAAAGTTGTTGATTAACCGTGTGAGCAAAATGGCCTAGAGCATGATCGAGCTGTTCAATCATCTCGGTTGTGGCCCCTTTTTGTGGACCAAAAATCGCACTGGCACCGCGAGGACCACACAATGGGTTATCGACATCGCAAGCGACCTCAATAACACACTCTTTTATGGCAGGATGGCACGACTGAACATCAATATGATGCAATGCGGCAAGGGCTGCGCCACCAAAAGGCAGTGGCTCATTAGCCATATTGCTCAGTGTTACCCCTAAGGCTTGCATCATTCCTGCGCCTGCATCATTGGTGGCACTGCCACCTAAACCTAAGATGATATGACGGATGCCGCGATTTAACGCATCGGCAATTAATTCACCTGTGCCAAAGCTGGTGGTCAATAACGGATTGCGTTGATTGACGGGCACCAGATGTAGCCCTGATGCCGCAGCCATTTCAATCACTGCAGTTTGCTTGCCGTCTTCATCGAGTTGCCCCAACACACCGTAAAAAGCGTCAACAGGTAACCCCAGCGGGCCAGTAACAGTAAGATTAATGATTTGCCCTTGAGTAGCATCAACCATGGCTTGTACTGTACCTTCACCGCCGTCAGCCATCGGCACTTTGCAATATTGTGCATCAGGAAACACCTGTTTAAAGCCATCTTCAATGGCATTAGCCACTTCAAGGGCACTTAAGCTTTCTTTAAATGAATCTGGAGCAATAACGATTTTCATATAAGACTCTGAATAATAAATTACAGTAAAATTAAGCTCAGTAGATAAACGGTGATCATCGCCGTGATACCTTGAATTAATGTCGCCATGGTTTGCGCGCGGTAAGCTTGTTTGACGCTCATGCGGCTAAACTGAGTCACAACCCAGAAGAAACTGTCGTTGGCATGTGACACTGTCATTGCCCCTGCGCCAATGGCCATAACGGTAAGGACGCGGCCCATTTCTGAGGCTAAGCCTATATCGCCTAATAATGGAGCCACTAAGGCCGAGGTGGCGACTAAGGCAACGGTTGATGATCCTTGTGCCGATTTGAGCGCGGCCGCGACGATAAATGGCATAAAAATACCCACGCCCAATGCCGATAAACTGCTACCCAAAAATGCACCAATTTCAGTGGCTTTTAACACCGCACCGAAGGCTCCACCAGCACCGGTGATCAATAGAATTGGCGCCGAAACTACTAAGCCTTGGCTAATACGTTCACTAAACTCTTTAACTTTTTCAGTCCCTTTAAGTAAAAATAATGATAAAAATAAGCCAATCATTAAGGCGTTTACCGGTTGGCCTAAAAAGACTAATAAATCGAATAAACCTTGTTCACCAAGCGGTTTTGAAGGGAAATTGGCAATAGAACCTAAACAAATGAAGATAATAGGCACAAAAATTGGCGCAAAGGCTTTTAGCGGGCTAGGTAATTCGCCGTATGCCTTTTTCAGATCGTCAAAGTCTGGTAGTTGTGCATTAAGTTCTTCAGCCCCTTCGCCGTCAGGTTGTTCGTTGGCAAAACGGTTGGCCCATAACATACCTGCAAAAGCGGCAATCGCGGCAACAAACACACCGACGGCAATAACTAACCCCAGTTGTGATTCAAGGCCTAAGTTACCTGCAGCTGCAATTGGGCCTGGCGTTGGCGGTACAAAGGTATGAGTAGCATATAACCCAGTTGCTAAGGCGACACTCATGGCAACCTGAGACACTTTCATGCGGTTAGCCATTGATTGCTTTAATGAGTTTAAAATCACAAACCCTGAATCACAAAACACAGGGATAGACACCAAATAGCCAATCATTGACATGGTTAAGGTTGGAAAGCGTTGACCAAACAATTTAATGACAACATCTGCCATGGTGATTGCTGCGCCGCTTTTTTCAAGGATAGTGCCAATAATTGTTCCTAATACAATGACTAGGCCTATATAACCTAAAATTCCACCAAAACCACCTGTGATGGTTTTAGCGATTTCGTTACTGGGTAAGCCATAAGCAAATGCGGTGAGAAACGACGCTAAGATAAGGGTTAAAAAAGGGTGAAGTTTGAATCTGGAGGTGGCGATGACGATGAAGGCGATCACGCCGAGTAAGATCAAGATTAGTCCCATAGAGTACTCGTTATTTATTGTTATTGGAGTGGTTTAGTTATTCATCATAGTAAACCTTTAGTGATAAATTACTTTGTTCATCCGCACTAATAACAATACTCAAATAGACTATTTTTGTACTAATGCACAACTAAGCGCTGGGCTGGTGGATGAGCTGACCTAAATACAAACTCAGTAATCCATTAAAGCTGTGCAAATCAATATTGGTTATGGTTTGAATTTTATCTAATCGATAACGTAATGTGTTTCTATGGATAAATAGACTGTTAGCACAGGTTTGTATATCACCCATATGTTCAAGATACGCGGCGAGTGTTTTTTGTAATTGTTGGTTTTTATCTACTTCAATCAGTTTCATATAGGGACTTGCCAGTGCGTTACCGCGCCAGTGATGACGTAAGCCGGATAACAGCACCTGTAAGCTGTAATCTTGGTATAAATATTTGCTTTTTTGCGGATGCAGTTTCTTGCCAATGTCCATGGTTTCTTTGGCCGTACGGTAAGAGTAACTGATGCCTAAATCACCACTGAAATAATGGCCTAAGGAAATGTGCAAACTAAGTTGCATGTTCGCGGGCAAGCGTTTGAGTAATTTATTGATGCGTTGATTTTCAAGTTCAGGATCAAATTGTTTACCGTCTAAAAAAGCGGGTTTCAAAATAACCAGCTGAGTGAGCGACGTCATGGCAATTAAGTTATCTCGTACCGGATTTTGTAATAAATACAGAACTTGTTTCAATGCCTGGTTGTCTTGCTGATACAAAGGGTTATGACTGTCGAGTTCAATAATCGCCGCCACTCTAGGTACGCTAAAATCGATACCTAATTGCAGCGCCCATTGTTTTAATGAGGGTAAGTCTTGCTCATTTGCATGAATCAACTGAGCAATAAACTCTTCTTTTTGACGGTTTTGCCATTGTAATTGTTCTTGTAGGTTAGCTTGTTCAACAATCATTTCGGCAGTCATTTTAAGCAGCTCACCATAGTGGCTCAATGTGTCTGGTTCACCCGTGATACCAATCACACCAACAACTTGACCTTGATAATGTAATGGCAAATTAAGCCCGGGCTTCACCCCTTGTAAATTTGAAGCGATGGTTTGATTGATTTCAACATTGCGATTTTGGCTAATAGCCAATAATGCGCCCTCATGTATGGTGCCAATTCGCTCGACTTCGCCTGAACCTAGTATGACGGCTTGCGCATTCATAACATTGATATTATGGCCAATAATTTTCATAGTCCGGTTGACAATTTTAGCGGCAATTTGGGTATCAATCTGAAACATGAATTTCTCTGAGTCATCAATATCGGTATTGAATGATACCTGATGTTGCTTAAGTAGTGGGAGTTGGTTGATGTGAATGTGGACTTGATGAGTAAAAAGTCCGTTACTGTTAATCCTAAACAATACGCCTATAAAGCACCTGATCATAACCGATAAGATAATAAAGATTAGCAGTGCTAATTTTGACGGGGGAGGCGAGACATAAAACAATTAACAATAAAATGGGGGGCAAAATCCTTTTGCCCAATTTTCAATCACAAGCAATTCACTTTGTTAATATAATGTTAAATATGTATGGATTGCAAGTTTTTTATACAGTGAAGCTTTAAAATTAATCGATGAGCTTAAGCGCTAGGCGAGAAAGCTATTTACGCGATTGCTAATGTCAAACCGACAGATAGCAAAACGCCAACCTAAGAGGTTGGCGTTTTCTGTAATATGACTGACTTTGTCACATCATTATTATTTTACCTAAAGTTTATAACTGACGTTGAGCATAATCATGTGTGCTGTGTAGTCATGCTGTAAATTGCCGAAACTCATCACATTCCAAATGGTATCGGGTTCGATATCATTGGCGTCGTCATTATCAAGATACTTTTCCATTTTGTAGTCTATTCGCAAGGCTACTTTTTCGGTTGCTTGATACTGTGCATAAACATTAATGTTATGTACTTTGGCAAAATAGTCGCCGTAATCACCACTAATACCTTGTCTGACTTGGGTCGTGCTGTCTGAGTCTGAGTAAGTATAATCTACGCCTAAGCGTAAACGACTGTCCATTAAGTTGTTATAACTTAGGCCAGCACCAACCACATCAACTGTATCTTCTATCTCGGCTTGCCAAGTTGCAATATTCAAATTAGCACTGCCAGATTGAGCGGATGTTATGATTTGATGGTTATAAAATGTGCTCGCATTGATATCGTCATTAATCATGTAGTTAATATTGATATCGTAGTTAGTGTCTTTGGACTCAGTCAAGCCTATCTGGGTGTTGGTATAGTCATCAAGAGCATAACGAACTCCAAAATCGACATTCAAATTATCCATAGGACTATGATTAACGCGGGCCTCAATTTGAGTGCGGTCGCGATCAGCTAAGTAATAGCGGCGCAATAATGGATTCTGCTCCGCTGATGATGACTCTGATGCTTTATATTCAGAACCATCTCTTTTGCTGAAACTGCCTTTAAGCCACATGTCCCACATATCAAAATTATTAAGGCGTAAACGAGCCCAAACGTTATTGTCGTCAGTGGTTTCTCGACCTTGATTACTGCGCTCATCGCGCCTGAAATCATAACCAGCATCGAGTTTGATACCATGGCTGATACGGTAGTCAGTTGATAATTTAGCTCTATGAGTGGTGAGATCGTATGGGGTGTTATCCCTTACTTTGCCGGTAACATCGCTAATGCTAATTTGGGTCCATTGTTCAATTTGGGTATTATTTTCACGGTCGTTATAATCATAGCTACCAGTGAGGCGCCATGCACGACTGAGTTTAGTTACCGCTTTAAGTGTCATGCCAGTGATATCGACTTTGGCATCAATACTGTCTGCAGGTAATGAGTAGCTATACCCTAATTGGGTCAATTGCTGATCTTGCGTCATTTGGCCTAAGAGTAAACGACCACTTAGACTGGTAATAGAATCGTTATATTGACCTAACAACGAAATGGTATGAGCTTCGTTATCGGGGTCTAATGCAATGTAACCTCTATTTTGTGCGCCAAAGGTTGGATTAAAAGCACTGTCAAAGCCGAGTTGCTGGTTATTATTACTAAACACTGAACCATTGTAGTTAATACTAGTAAACCAGTTGTCACCGCGGAGTTTAATCCCAGCGTTTAAAATGTCTGTAGTGTAATCAACAGGCTCTGGCAACATCATCGATTGAGTGAAGAAACTGCCTGAGGTGATCTTAGTGCCCGTTTTTTCTTCGCGCTGAAAATTAACATAAGTGGTGAACATTGATTCAGTTTGATATTCAAACCCAAGTCCAGCACGTTCACGTTTAAGCGACAATTCAAATGGGTTTAAACTGCTATACAGCATTGGCATGTCTGAACTTGCACCTGCGGTAATCCAGTTACTGGCTAAAGTTAGGTTATCGCTACCGATATTTTGGTAAGGGCTTAATGCATTGTTACTTTGATAGGTCGCAATGGATCGATAGCCAAGGTTAATTCGATACAACCCTAGTTTACCTACATCAATTTCCATGCGGCCGTTGTCCATACCTAAGTTATTGGCTGCCACGTTTGCTTGATAGCCATCACTCCCGCGATAGCGAATATCAGCATCTACTTTGCCTGCAGTTTGGTTGCTGCTATGAAATGCATTCGCGGATTGAACATCATCTTCACTGTTGTAACCAATACCCACACCAACAGTGCCAGTGGTACCGGTTGTGATAACACAGCCTTTACATTTCCAGGCATCATATTTGATGTTGTCAGTTTTAGCGTTTGCTAGGCCATACCCATCAGCCATAAGACTAAAGCTGGTGCTAGTGAGTAACGCTAAGGTAATGAGGTTTAATTTAGTATTCATAATATTATCTCCTTAGCGCTGCAGTAATTTACCAGAAGGATGGTTTGAACCATGTATCTGAGTATGACAATTTAAGCAGCTGCGACCACCCGTAAAGGTATTGCCATTGACAGTTGAACCCATATCCGTGTTACCTAGATAAGCGTTGCTGGTATGGTTGTCACTTGCATGACATTGCTGGCATAACTGTGGCGCGCGAGTTTTAAGCATAGCGTCGTTGACCGAACCGTGTGGGTTGTGGCAATTGACGCAATTTTCGGTAACGGGTGCATGTTCCCAAAGCTTTGGTCCCCGTTTTTCAGCATGACATGAGTAACAGGTTTCATTAACCGTTGGTTGAACCAGATCTGAGTCACTCAAACTGCCATGTGGATTATGGCAATCACTACAGGTCATTTGGTTCCATTTCATAGGATGACTTGAGCGCTTGTTCATATCGGCTTTTTGTTTGGTATGGCAGCTGGTACACACTTCCATTTCAGTTTGCTTTGACAATACAGGGTCGTGAGCAGCATGCACGCTATGACAAGATGCACAAGCTACATCAGCATTGGCATGATGGCTGCTGTCCCATGCTACCCGCTTATCATCTTGGTGACAGCTCATACACACACTATTTTGCTTATCTGCAGCGAGTGTAGAGGTAGGGCCAAAGGTGATCATGGGTTCTTTACCACCACGATTATGTGAACCTAGTGGGCCGTGACAAGCTTCGCATTGCAAGCCTGCCATTGGGCTTTTTGAAGAGTCGATAGCGCCATGAACGCCTTTAAATAAGTCCATCACTTTTTCAGACTTTTTATGGCACATCAGGCATGAGTCGGCGCCTTTAGGCGAGTATTTTCCTTCGGCGAATTTTTTATCTAACGTGGCTTCAACTTCTGCCGGCGTCATGCTGGCATCCCACTTTGCCGCCTGTACGTGAGTCGACACAAAAACAGTCGAAGCTGTTAGACACAGTAGAGCGAAAAATAAGGTATTGATTGAGTTTGTGGTCTTCATAAGTAGACTTCCTAATTTGTCCATTTTGATGATCAACATTTGATGAAGTAAGTCATAGCATGAGAGAGAAGCTGTGCTTCTCTCTCAATGAACAAATTAAAATTTCACTTGTGTGTGATTTTCAATGGTAGGTGCATGGCAGAATAAACAGGTTTCTAACTGCGCAGCATCATTGGCTTCTTGATAGCTACCATTCACAATTGCGCCCTGACTTTCAGCATGTTGTTTAATCGTGTCAAAACCATGACAAGAAGCACATGTCGCTGTGATAGGCGTGGTATACAGGCCAGCAGAAGTGGCGAGTGCACCTTTAACTTTGAATGCATCAAGATTAAAGTCGTTATGACACTGGGTACAGTCTTTGATAATGCCTTGTTCACCATGAACACTGTGAAGTTTCATTTCAATCGCGCCTTGATTAGCGCCAGATGCATAAGTGCCATCGGGAGTATGACAAGCCACACAACCGTCTAAACCTACGGTAAGTTCGCCATTAAGCTCACGGCCTAATTGTTCTGACATGACAAAACCAGCATGGTGACCCTTGTGGAGCTCAAACGTGTCGCCATGACAATTATCACATGAATCAAAATTGACCGAGTCAGTGTGACGATAGCTAGGGGCATTACCAGAGAAAGTGCCAACGGTAAGTTCAGCTTTCATGCTGGTGGTTGCTACGCCGTCTGCACAATCAATGGCTTGGATACCATCGTTACACATTTCAAGACCGATAAAGCTAAAGGCTGTATCTGTGTCGCCGGCACCAAACGGTAATGATGGAATGGTATATACCAAGTTACCTGATTCAATGACCACATCCGCTTGTAATAGACCCGCTTTGATAAAGTCTTTGCTGATTTTAGCTAACCCACTGCCTGGGCTAGGGTTATATCCCATAATCGGGAAGTTAGGACCAACGTTAGTTAGCGTTTCAACTCGTTGAATTTTGCTGACTAAGCTTGCAGCATCAATGGCTACGCCTTTAGCATCTAAAATCGTTACCGATAGCGTTGCTGATTTGTCTTCAGGGCTAGATTTATTCGCGATCAATGTGGCGGTCATGCCATATGAGTCGATAAATGCTTTTTTCTGAGTATATGAAGTGGTGTGTATTTCTTCTGTCCAGCTGGCATTATGGCATGCAATACAATTTGAATTGTCCACTTGTTGTGGATGGCCTTGACCTGTTTTAAAGTCAATATTGGTATGGCAGCTTGAACAGGTTTCCATGGTTGGAATTCGAGACCAGTTGTTCGATTCGCTTAGTTGTTCTGAATCGACATGACAAGTGGTGCAATTGTCTTGGACTATCGCATATGCAGCTTCTGCACTCTTGTCTAAGTTGCGGCCATACATTTTGGCATTGTTATGAACATTATGGATCAAGTGGCTAAATTCAACTTGAACCTTGTCTTTTTCAATGGCCATTTCGTTGGTATGGCAAGATGTACAGGTTTCTAAGTCAGTGTAGCTATGATAAATGCTTTCACCCTTTGCATGGCAGGTATTACAAGTGGCTCCGCTTACTATGTTTTTGGTGTATTTAGCTTGAAACCCTTCGCCATCAAAATCTTCGGTGATTTCGGTACGCGGAACACTGGTAACCCCGTCTTGCAAAGTAGAAGCACTTGCTATGACGTTGTAACGTTGTGTCAGCTCTGGATTAAAACCTTCAACATTGACGGTAAAACTGTAATTTCCGTTACCGTGGTCGGTAAAAGTTTTTTCGGATCCAATAAATTGCCATTGCGCTGAATTACCCGGTCCGCTAGCGCCAACTGGAATCAATTGAACCACTTTTTTCACTTCCAAGTCTTTAAGGCCTGCAATCGGAAGGTCTTTTTCATTGGTTGCAAAAACTTCAATAGTCGGTTTGTTGTCTTGATAAGTGACTTTGGTGATATCTAAGTTTAGTGTTTTGATCGCTTCAGCAGGCTCGCCGCCAGGGTTGCCAGGATTGCCAGGTTCACCATCATCGCCTCCGCCACACCCTACTAGTGTCATTGACGCTGACATAGCAAGTAACAATGCCATTTTTGTGTATTTTGTATTCATCATATTTTTCCCTGCAAAGGTCATCCATCTAACTTACTGGCAGTATCTTCTGCAATTATCTTTTTCAGTTAAGTTGATGTTGGAATTAATTTTCCCAACACTAAGATTACTTTACAAACGGCAACTCGTCTGTAAAGCGAACGTAATTGTGTGATGGCGATCTGCCTATTAATTAAGGGGTACATAAAATACAGGGTTTGTAGGGGAATGATTGTTCTCGCTAGAAAAAAGACCTTAGCAATATGCTAAGGTCTTTGATGGGTAAAACAATTTAAGTATTTATATATTAAGCTTAGAAACCATGGGTTTTAGTGACTCGTTCAACCGTATGACAGGTTGAACATATTTCAGATGCACGAGTATGAACATCGTCTTCACTCATACCATCAACAATACCGCCATTGGACTCAATATGAGACACGGTGGCATCGGTACGATACTTTTGATGACAACTTAAACAGGCTCCAGTATCTGATGACATCCACACATCTGCACCCGTTTCTATGTCGCCATAACGCCATACTCTGTCAGCGGCTCTACCAAGTTGTATCCCATCAGCCGTGTGGCAGGTTTTACAGTCGGTTTTTAACACAGTGCCAGATTCTACACCGGCATGCTTGAGGTAATGGCCTTCAGCACTGTGAGCTTTAAAGGCAAAGCTGGTTGATTTTTTGCCACCAGGATAAGTGTTGTCAGTCTTAAGAGTCTTATCTGCGGTATGACATGTTTGGCAATTTACACCATTATCATAGTGATACACTTCTTGGTTGTGACAACCTTGGCAGCTTTGGGTATTGATAATATTTCTACGTACGGCAGCGGTTTGGCTATCGTCTATTACACTTGCAGCCATAACAAAATGATAAGGCTCACTTTTGATTTCCACTGTTTGGATATCATCAGCACTGCAAGCCGTGAGTTTAACTTCCGGTCTACCGTAGCCACCATGATTAAAGCAGGCTGTGACTGCTGACCATAGTTCAAATGTTTTACCCACATAATCTGTTGGTAAGGTGACCTTATCCCAAACTAACGTCCAGCTATTATCTGTGTTGGCAGTACCTTCACTTAATTTAATACGACGATTGCTGTAACTGGCATCTTGATACGTAGGGTAGTTTTTGTCACTGTCCCATGCCATGACAATACGACTACCATCATCAATATACTCAGCGGGTAATATCTGACCACTGGCATCAGTAAAGCTCACATTAGTACTGAACTTGTTATCAGCTGTCACGGTAACATCGCTAAAGACTACCTTCATGGTTTGGGTTTCATTATAGGCTTTCATGACATCGCCATGAGCTTCTTTTGCACTGCGACCATAGCCTTCTTCCACATGGCAAGAAGTACAATTTGTACCGACACCAACATGTTGTTGAGACGCCAATTCTGTATGGCATGCAATACAAGCGGTATCACTTTTATTGGCATTAAACAGCGCGGCATCTTTGGGAGCATTAGTCCCTTCAACATGACATGCACTACAATCTGCAGCAGGCTTTTGTGGGTACATAACCTTACCGTAATCGTGCAATCCGCCGCCATAACCAATGACTTTGTAAGGGGCAGCTACTTCGCCGTCTGCGGTGCTGGTGACGCGATCTTGACCTTTATGAATCGCATGGATCATATAGGTAAAATCAACACTGTTGCCGGTTTCAGGATCGCCTGATGTTGCGGTATGACAAGAAGCACAGTTTTCAAGATCGACTCGGCGACCACCGTGTAATGCTAAGCTTTCCGGTTGATGACAGGTATAACAAGCCGTTATCGATACTACATCCCGTGACGCAATACCTTCGGTTAAGCCGGTTGAAGGTTGGAAATCATAATGGGCATTTGCAGTGATTAGTGGCTGCTTTAATTCTAAGGTAATACGCTGAGTGTCATCAGCTTGGTAAGTAATACTTATTGGGTCTGTTACTTGAGCAATATTAGTTTGAAAAGTGTATGAGTATGAACCATCGAGATTATCCACTAAGCAGTCAACACACTTTGATGCAGCTTCAACCTCAGCTTGATATTGTGCTGAAGGAGATATGTTGGTTTCACCATCAGCTATCCAGCTAGCATTAGGTTGTTTGGCCGAGTTGATATAAGACTGCCATTGATAACCACGGTCAACTTCAACTTTAGCCCCCTCAGCACCAACCATTTCGGTCACTGGGGTTAATTGGGCAATACCAAAACGGAGATCATGATCTTTTGTTAGTCCCAATACCGCAACGCCATTGGCATTTTTAAGGTTAAAGGCAACACTGACTTTCCCATCGACTATGCTTGCGTCAGTAAAAGTTGCTTTTAAGGTCGATGTTGCATCAATATTGACACCAATAATGCCGTCAGGTCCGTCCTCGCCATTAGTTCCATCGCTGCCTCCACACCCTGTAAGCGCAAAAGCAATAAGCCCTGCACTCAATACCGCCTTTGTAGCGGGACTAACTGTTATTGTCTTCATCATGTATTCCCTGCATTTTTTGTTATCTCGCATTCACTGTTGGTTAAACGTATGCGGATTTTATTCAATTCTTATGTTAGCTAACCTTGGCGACTTACTCATTGAATTAAGTCTAGAGTTGTGACTAAGATCTGACTATTCCTTTGTGGGTAACAATACTTGATGAAGATTGGCCTATGTTGATAGGAGATATCGCATTAGCTTAAGACGTGAGTACAGGTATTAATGGATCCATTAAGCAGTCATATGGTTCTTGTTTTATCTCGTCAATGATAAGGCCTAAGCAATGACTCTTTGTCGATATCTTCTGCTTAAATGGACTGCCAGCTGCTGAAATATGCTGCGTAAATGAGTCTTGTTAGCTAATGAATGGGGGAGTTTGATATAGATGATCTAAAAATGGATAAATTTTTGTCGGTTAACCCTGCAGTTATTACATGTTGAATTTCGCGTTAAGGTTAAGTATTGCGCAGTTAGGTAAGTGATTGAGAACTTATTAAGATAAAGGCTTGATCAAGGCAATAGGTTAGGGGATAATCGCCCCGTTCTGACACATAAACGTTATATTTCATGTTTCAGAAGTCAATGGTGACCCTAGGGTCCCCCCGCAATGATAACTTGTGAACTCGGCCAGGCCTGGAAGGGAGCAACCGCAGCAAGTGACTCGTGTGCCGGGGTGTGGCTCTAGGGGAACCTCCAATATTCCCCTCAATGATGTTGTTTGAAGTATTAGTTGGTATATTTGTACTAAGAAGATGGCATAGTCTAGTATTTAATCAAATGGTTAGATAATTGACTCACATGTACAGAAGAAAACTCAAAGATTCTCGTGTCAAAAACCTCCATAAATTTGCTAGTTAAAAAATAAATCTACCTGTTTAGTTGAATCCTCCTTAAAGTTCGATTCTTGTTTTTATTTTGAATTTTCACCATCAATAGATGCATTCGAAGCACAACCACTAGGTTATGAATATGAGTTTGATAACCGTATTTGCCGTTACAAACCTGACTTTTTACTAAACCACACTGACAGCACACAAAAATTTATAGAAGTAAAACCGCAAAGCAAAATTGCTGACGAAGACTTTCGTGCACGTTTATTGAAAAGCAAGCCATCGTCAAGCGAGATGGACGCGATTTAATACTGGTACCGATAAATAAATCCTTGTATATATTACACTTAATAACTTAATAACTTAATAACTTAATAACTTAATAACTTAATAACTTAATAACTTAATAACTTAAAACTTTTACATCGCTACTCTGGTTTTCAGTCCTTAGCAGGGTTGCAATCATCTGTATTAGAACTTGTTAAGCTATACTGCTCTATCAAAGCCTGTCAGTTAGTCAGCTTTTTAAAAGTAACTGCCGCTGAGCTACTAGCAACGGTGCTTCGCTTAATATCTTTAGGGCAGTTATTTGCAGACTTAACTACAAATGTTTCTACCAATGGAAACAGCAATTTGGTCTAACAATGATTGATGACGGTTTGTTTGATAATGAGTTTAACCAGCCATTACCCAAAGTAGAAACCAAACTACCTCAAAACTACACTAAAGACTTACAAGCCCTTCCTGAAAAAATAAAAACAAAACTTTTTCAAAAACTTAATTATATTCAATGACTTGATGGTGATGTTCAAGGCGGTTGGACACAACAAATAACAGACGAGCTACAGTGGTCATCGCGTTTATTAGTAAGGCGACAATTGCACACTGAATGATGGAACAATAGCTATTTAATATGAAGCAACGGGTAGTACCCATATCAAATTTATTAACTTCAATATCAATGCAGTAAATTAACTTCCCCTTAAATTAAGCTGTTACTGGATTACAGTCATAACTGCTTAATTTTTAAAATCCTTTTTTTTCATAACCTTATAAAAAATTTATTGTTTTTCTATTAGATCCTTTTGACAAAAATTAAACGACTGGTATCCTGGTATAACAGGTTAACAATTATACAGCATTTAAAGCTGACAAAAATCTATCAACAGGGTACATAACATGACTAATAAATTGACCAGGCTATTTTCAAAATCGTTCCTCAGCTTTTGCGTTGGGGCAGCAGTAAGTAACTGTGCATTTGCTGAGGAGCAACCTGCAGCACACTCCGAAGTTGAAAAAATCCTAGTGACCGGTTCGCATATCAGAAAAGGTGATTTTGAATCTCCATCACCAATTAAGGTTATAGATTCTGATGATATTGAAGGTGTCGGTGCAGTGAATGTAGGTGACTTGCTTGGTAAAATTCCATCTATTGTTGGTGATACAACATCTTCCAGCTCAAACTCAAGTGAGCAGGATGGTGGTTTAAACACTGTAGCGTTAAGAAACTTAGGCTCTTCAAGAACTTTGGTTTTGGTTGATGGTATGCGTTATGTTTCAGGCATGTCTGTTGGTTCTGGCTATGGTGTAGATTTAAATACAATCCCTACAACTATGATACAGCGTGTTGAAGTATTAACAGGTGGTCAATCAGCTGCCTATGGTTCAGATGCAATAGCTGGTGTAGTGAACATTATTCTAAAAAAGAACTTTAATGGAGTGGCAGTTAAATTACAAAAAGGAGAAACAGAAGCAGGTGCTGCCGGTACAACTGATTTAGAATTTACTGTAGGCCACAACTTCGATAGTGGTAACGCCTGGTTTTCATTAGGTTACTCTGATGATGAAGGTTTGATGGCGACAGATCGTGACTACTCAAGTGTTCATTTAGATTCTGTTGATACTGATGGTGATGGATTAGTCGATACACCACAGTTCGTTGGTTCATCACATATTCCTGAGGGGCGCATTGGTAGTTATAAAGGTGATGGTACTCCATTTGTACGAACTGAAGATGTTGCAACATCAGATGCATTTAACTTTCATGAATATCGTTCAATGATCACTCCATTAAATAGAACATTTGCAGCTACAGGTTTATCACTAGATTTAGATGATATATCACGTCTTAACTTTACAGCTAATTATTCACGTGTTGAGTCACGCACGCGTATGGAGGCAATTCCTTTAGATACTCGTAATGATATCTTTAAGTTATCACGTGGTGGCAGCACCGGGATTGATATTGCGACTCACCCTTGGTTTGCAGGCACTGACCTCGGCAATGCGTTACTGCAAGATGGTATAACAAATCTTGATGATGTTAGCTTAACTTTTAGACGTCTATATGAGTTTGGAGATCGCGGTGCAGAAAATGTACGTTCTACGTTTCGTGTTGCAGGTAATTATGAGTATGACCTGACTGACAGTACTTATCTAAATGTAAGTGCTACTTACGGGGTTACTGACCAAAATCAAAAAAATCATGGAGATATTAACCTTGAGCGTGCACGCTTCGCGCTTGATGTCGTGAGCGATGGTGCGGGTGGATACCAGTGTGCTGATGATATCGCGCGGATTAGTGGTTGTGTTCCATTTAACCCATTCGCATATGATGGCATTTCACAAGAAGCTGTCGATTATCTCTCTGCGGATACCGGCTTAAATGGCTCTATAGAGCAATATGTAGTGACATCAGTTATCGCGGGGGATATTGATTTTGCCTTCAGCGATGATGTAAATAACTTAGGTTTTGCAGCAGGTGTTGAGTATCGAAAAGAAAAAGGTCAAGAAACTCCAGATCCACTAAGACAAGCTGGCATAGTTCGCGGTAGTCGTATTGCAAAAACAAAAGGTGAATTTGATGTTGTTGATGTTTTTGCCGAACTCCATGTTCCAATCTTAGAGCAGCTTAACCTTGATTTTGCTGTACGTGTTGGTGATTACTCATCAGTTGGAACTACTACAAATTGGACTGTAGGCATTGATGCACCGATTTCAGACTCAATTAAGTTACGTGGTGCTGTAGCTACTGCGGTAAGGGCACCAAATGTGAGCGACCTATTTGCAGGTGGTACAGCTACCGCAGCATTTGTTGTCGATCCATGTAACGGCATCAGCAATGCGGATACCGGCAACATTGCTGATAACTGTCGCTCAATCAGTGCAATCCAAAATCGTATTGATAGTGATGGTACATTTTTATTGACACAAGTTGAAAGTCAAAACACTTCAGGTCTATTAAGTGGTTCTGAAAATGTAAAAGAAGAGAAAGCTGACACACTAACTTTAGGGGTTGTATTGACGCCTGAGTGGTTAGATGACTTACAGATGTCGATTGACTATTACGATATTGAAATTGATGATGCAATTGCTAATACAGATCGAACAGTGTTATTAAACCGTTGTTACAGTGTGTCTCCAAGTGAGTTTGATCCTAATTGTGGTAGTTTAGTCCGTCGTGATGGGCGCTCAGGTGCCGCATTAGATGTTAACTCAGAATCAGGCAATGAAAATATCATTAAAACTAGCGGTTTTGACTTAGATATTTCATATCAAACAAGTTTTGATATTGGTGATTTATACCTAGGGTTAGCTGCTAACTACATTGATGAATACAGCATTACAGGGATTGAGTCTGGCGATACACAGCATCTTGAAGGGGAAGTGTTATTCCCTAAACTTCGCTTTAATATGAATGCTTCTTATAGCATCGAAAACTTCAATCTTTATTGGCAATTACGTTACTGGGATAGTACTAAAGATCGTAACGACAACAGCTTGATGACAGACGAATTAAATGAGATTGAGTCTCGCACGTATCATGACGCACGGATCAGTTATAGCTTTTCAGACTCAGTTAATGCCTATTTTGGCATTAAAAATATCTTTGACAAACAACCCCCACAACTTACTCAAACTCATAAATATTATCAGGTTGGAACACTAACCAATGGTACTGCTTATGACTTGTTTGGTCGTTCTTTTTACGCAGGTTTAAAGCTTAACTTCTAACCCTACTCAACTCAGATGTGTGCTATATGCCCACATTTCAAAATGATGGAAGACTGATGATTTTTAAGCCTACCCAGCTCTTTGATGGTGTGAAATTACATGATGATAAATCAATAAGAGTTGTCAATGACAAAGTTGCAGAGCTAGTAACCTACTACCATGAGCCGTGTATCGAACTTGATGGCGTCATAGCTCTGGTACCCAAGTAATGGAGGTGGTGGAGCGTTATTCAACCATGGAACAACATTAGAGACGCTGCAAAAAATGGTTATAGCGCAAGCAATGTTTGGTTCAACAAGTCTCTTACCGACGTTGATTAAAAGTGACATAACCAAGCTAGGGGAAGCTGCAGATGTTGTAAGCCAAGCTATTAGGCAAAGTATGCCCGGTATTATTGGTGTTCACTTTGAAGGGCCTCATTTGAATGTGACCAAAAAAAGCATTCACAACAATGAGCATATTAGAAAAATAAGTGAAGATGAATTGCAAACCTATTGTCGCAAAGATTTAGGTAAAGAGCTTGTGACGGTTGCTCCTGAGTCAATTTTACCTGAGCAAATTCCCTCAGTTACCCCAGAGCAACCTTTTTATTACTATCGTATTCCTGCCTTTACAGGTGTATACGTTTCGATGCTTGCTTTATTAAAAGCTGTTGACGGCCGAATCGCAAACTTTGCAGGTATTAAATATACCTTTAAGCCTTTACTAATACACTCAGTGTCGACGCTATAAAGATGGCAAGTTCGATATGCTTCATGGTCAAGATGAAACTCTACTCCCTTCTTTAGCATTTGGCGGAGCAAGGGTTTGTATCGGTGGCATATTTAATTATGCGGCAGACTTGTACACAGGTATACGAAAAGCATATGCAGAAGGTTATTTAGAAAAAAACATAACATCTACAATACCAGTCGTTTGATTTAATTGATGTTATCGCAAAGTACCATGGAAATATTGTGTCAGGTAAACAAATTATGAAAGTAATAGGTTTAGATTTAGGTGGCAACAGAGTTCCTTTCCAAAATCTTTCCGATGAAGAGTTTAAAGTAATGTCTGCAGAGCTTGAAGCGATTAACTTCAAGTCATTTGCTAACAAAGTAGATTAGAAACGAGGCTTGGTATGACTAAATTTAAAGTTGTTTTGTATTTTTGTTTATTAATTAACTCTATAACACCTGGTTTTTGTTTAGAATTGCCGAGTGTATTTAGCGACCATATGGTTTTACAGCAAGGAAAACCTATCCGGATTTGGGGGAAGGCTGAACCAAAACAGATTGTTAAAGTTAGTTATGCCAATCAGCTTAAGATTTCGAAAGCTAATAAGTATGGGGAATGGCAAGTTGTCCTCGATGCTATGGAGGGTGGGTATCAAGCATATAAGTTGGTAATAACGACATCAAACAACCAACTTACTCTAAAAGATATTTTAATCGGTGAAGTTTGGTTGGCTGCAGGCCAGTCTAATATGCGTTTTGAAGTAGCAAAAACTATAGACGCAAATAGTGAACTCTCGAAATCTAGCAATAATTCGATTCGTTTACTGGATTATAACGGAGACGATTTGTATCCAGATGACGTTATTTTTGATATAGATAAATTAAGCAAGCTTAATAGTGAAAATTATTTACATACAGAAGGTTGGAAGCTTAGTACACAGAAGAACAATGCAAGTTTCTCGGCGGTAGCATTCTATTTTGCGGCTAAATTACAAAAGCAGTTAGATGTTCCCGTAGGAGTAATAAATGTGTCGGTAGGGGGCACTATGACTGAGAACTTTATTAGTAAATCAACTCTTGCTTCTACCCCTGAACTGTCTCCACTTGCAGAGCATTGGCTAACTCATATTATGCCTTGGTGCAAAGAACGTGCACTACTTAATTTATCAGCTTGGATAGAGCATTTTCCTGAAAAACCTTTACCTCATCATCCTTACGAACCAGGTTTTATGTTTGACTCAGGAATTAAACCTCTATCTCCTTTTCAAATAAAAGGGGTTATATGGTATCAAGGTGAATCAAACGCCCCAATTACAGAAAATCAAAGGCTTGATAGTTATTTTTCAAAAGAGCTGAATAAACTCAAGCTAAAAACCATGGTCAAGGAATGGCGTCAGATCTGGCAGGAACCATCACTACCTTTTAATATAGTGCAATTACCTGGCATGAACAGACCTTGGGCTGAGTATAGACAATTACAGAGTGAAATTTCAAATGAACTGTCCAATGTATCCCTGGTGGTTAGTTATGATCAAGGCGATGCTGCAGATGTTCATCCTAAAAGAAAACGTATTTTATCAGAAAGAATCGCGAGGTTAACCCTTTATAAAATTTACGCTAAAAAGCAGCATTACATAGATACAAATATACACCGGGTTGATTTTAGAAATAAGCAAGTTGTAATGAGTTTAACCGATCCAATTTTTATCAACAAGCAGCTTTCAAATTCTATTATAGGAGTTGAAATTGGTGATGAAAATGGAAAGTTTTATAGGGCACAAGCTATGCTCAATGGTAATTCATTAGTTGTTTGGAACGAGCATGTAAGCGAGCCCAAAGCTGTCAGATATGCATGGTTTGATGATCCAAAAGACAAAGCTAACTTAGTGACAAAGTTAAGTGATCCTATTGCGCCATTCTTATATTTTAAACATTTAAAATAGCAGTCTAATCATGACTTACGTCATGCGCTGTTACCTTAATGCAAAAGCGTGTTAAGCATAACAATATATAGTGAGGATTAGGGCATTGGAGGCTATTCCCTTTTTATTTCTAAAATCACGGGATGTTATCCAGAGGATGGTTACTAACGAGCGAAATAGGAAGTTCTATTAAAGTTTTCTTGAACCTAGTTTATGTAGCTCAGTCAGATTAAATGTGAGTTTTTATTTTCAATATTGAAATCTTATTTTATACCTGACCAGATAAGTTCAGATAGACTTTTCTGAACCCACAAGCAACCCTTTATACGCCAGTTAAATAATTAGCTAATTTATGGTAAATACGAAAAGACTAAAAAGGGAAAACAGATAATGTTGTGTCTAAATAGCTAAAAAAATTAGGTGGTCACTGTTCGTTCATGCCACATAGCAGCCCACAGTGGCTGACTGTACTTTCAAGGAATCTCACTTCAAACAACATATGACTTACTCAACAGCATCAATCAATGCGCTTAATAAATACCTTAATCTAGCGACTATTGAATAATAAACACCTATTAGTCTATTTCAACTCATAGCTAAAGCACCAACTTAACTTATTAGTTGCCAGTTAAACATGGTTTCGCCATACCTTACTGCTCGCCAGCAAGTTCAGCTTCTTCTTGTAAGCGTTTTTGCAAATTCATTTTTAGAAATTTTCTTGAACGTTCCAGTGCTTCACTTATCTCAGTTTTCATCTGTTTGAGTTCTTGATAATTTTCAAAAAAATAGGTGTCGACTAAATGACGAATGTACCTAACCGGTAACTGATTCAATGTGACGCAACATAAATCGGCTAAGTATTCTTCTGGCAACTCGTCCATTAAGCCTTCATCTCTCAGCATTTCCATTAATAGAACTTCATAATAGTTTCGGATCTCTAATTGCATTATTACGCTCCATTGAGACGGTTCGATTTATCGACATTCACTTCGATGTCGAGAGTATTTTTTTTACTCTGCTACAACCATAATTGATTTGCTGCAATTAACAATTGGCTATGTCTGAGTGTTAATTCATCTTCATTACGACTATAGCCTCCACCTATAACCGCTGCAAGTGGGATGTTGTGCATTTTTGCGATCGATATGACTTGTTTATCTCTATCGAGAATACCTTGAGTCGAAATAGCGAAGTAGCCAAGGTCATCATGCTGATGAATATCGACTCCAGCATCATAAATGATCAGGTCAGGCTGATGCAGACGAATGAGGTAAGGCAATATTTGTCTTATGTGGTCAAGATAATCACTATCAGTACAGCCTTTATCGAGATCGATGTCGTGATCAGATTGCTGTTTTCTTGATGGGAAATTTTGCGCGCAGTGTATCGAACAACTAATGATGTCTGAGTGATCTTGAGTCAATGTGGCGGTGCCATCACCTTGATGCACGTCGCAATCAAAAATAAGTACTTTATCTGCTTTTTTAGCATCAATGGCCGATCTGGCCGCGATGACTAAGTCATTAAAGATGCAAAAACCACTGCCAAAATCGTAATGTGCATGGTGATAGCCACCAGTTAAATGAACCGCTATACCATGCTCAAGCGCTAACTCAGCACACAAACGAGTTCCATTTACGGCGTGTAATGTTCGCCTGACTAACTCATTGCTCCATGGGAAGCCGATACGTCTCTGGGCTTTGTGATCTAAGGTGCCATTAATAAATTGTTCTACGTACAGAGGACAATGAATGCCATACAGTATTTCTTTATCAATGGGCGAAGGAGTTTGGCGATACTGCTCAAATAACAATTGATGCTTGAGTGCATGCTGGTACAAATTATGATATTTGCTGGTTGGAAAACGATGGGTGCTAGGCAACGCCAGCTGTGAATAGCTGGCGTGATATACAAAGGGAATATACTTCAAGACTAGAGTTGCTTGATGGCCCAGCCCATAAACTCTTTACGGGTTTTATCGTCGGCCTGTAACCACCAATACTGGAGCATTTGTTCTGCTTGTGCTGGCGTGGTTTTTTGAGCCGCTGCTGCAGGCACTGTTGCGATAACTGGTGCACTGATTGTTGTAGCCGATGCAACATCTGATTGCACTGCTACTGTTTGTGTAGGCTGAATACCGCTACCCGTTGCCGAAGCCGATAGGGTTTCAATATCATTTTGGTTTTTTTTGTTAAATAGGCTGGTAATAAATGAGTCTTCAGTAAAATTAGTTTGTTCAACGCTGTAAGTTACAGCCATATTATCTTGACGCTTAATGTTGATTTGTGGTTTTTTTGCAAATGCTTTTGGATTCTTAATCACGTCACCTTGAGCGGGTTGCAATAAGTACTGATGATCGCCATCCACCGTTAAGGTAACAATTAACGGGGTCGATTTTATAAACGTTTGACTATCGCTAAAGGAATCATCGACCACATCATGATAACGAATCGCAATCTTATGGGTGCCATTGGTTAAGGCTAAATCCGATTGATGATTGAACATGCTTGTTTCAACTTCTGTACCATCAAGTGCAAGGTACTCAAAAGACATTGGAATGGTTAGATTAGCAGCTAATACCGATGATGATGTTAAACATGCCAAAAGCGCACTTGTTGTAAATAAAGATTTCATTGTTTCTCCTTAACGTGGGTAACTTTGGCGAGGTCTTTCAAAAAGTTGAATACGCTCTTCAATATAACTGGTTGCTTGTTTGCATTTCCCTAAGCGACGATGCATTGAAAGGATATCATTTTGCAATTTTATTTTGTCATTACTATGACAGAATTCAAGCGTTGCTTCCATTTGTTGTATTTTTTGCTCTATTTTTTTCGCCCAATTTAAATGTTTATTGAGTTCGGCATAGAGTTGATGGCTATTTTGCATCACATTACTGGCTATCCAGCCAAAACCACTGTCTTGAATAGCTTGTTGTTGTTTTTTTGCATATCGAGCCCGATTACTGGCTTTGCGCTGTTGTTCGGATTTAAGATTTATATCTGTGGTGAGCAATGCTCTGCGCAAGGCACTAAATCTGTCTTGAATACGATTACAACTGAGTTGTATAACATTACCACCTAACTTAAGAAATAGTTGTTTTTCAAGTTGTTTAATGTCTTGGCGCAACTGGATGATGCAAGGGCTTAATTGAGCGCCTTGTTGAGCAAACAGTTGACTGTTAAAACGTTCAATGTCGATTAATGATTGCCGTTGTGACGGTGCTAAATTTTGGTCGTGGATCAACGCATCTTGCTCAAGTTGTGCAAGCTGCTGTTTTAACATTGAGACCAATTGTTGGGTGTTCATGCCCAGGCACTCCACGTAAGATGGACCGCTATCGACAATACCATAATAATAAATATTGGTTTAATAAAAGGTATTCCAAATCGAATCGCACTTCTTGCGCCGATAAACGAACCTGCCATCATGCATATCCCCATCCATAAGCCCAGCATCCATTGCACTTGACCCATCGATGCAAAAATGATTAATGCGGTGATGTTACTCACGGCTGTCATGACTCGTGCTAATCCACAACTCTGTAGAAGAGGGAGCTTATACAGCGAAATAGACGATACCGTCCAAAAAGCACCAATACCTGGGCCGGCAAAACCATCATAGCCACCTAAAATAAATCCTTGGCTAATTTGTTTGTACTTAGATGAGCTAAATTTTGGCGCGGGTATATTTTCTTGGCCCATCGCTTTGGGGCTAAATAAAGTATATATCGCGATACTAATAATGAGCAGTGGTAATATTTTATCTAACCATTGTGGGTCAATCAAAAACACTAAGCCACAACCCGCTATCGATCCAATAAGGGTAGCAAAAAAGCACGTTTTCCATAATGCGGGGGTAAACAATTGTTTTTTGTAGAAGGTGTAACTTGAGGTAAAGGAGCCAAAACAAGCTGCCAGCTTATTAGTTCCTAATGCTAGATGAGGCGGAATACCTACAGTCAGTAATGCAGGAATAGAAAGCAGCCCACCACCACCAACAATAGCATCAATAAAACCAGCAATAATACCAATGACCGCTAATACAGCCCAGTGGCTAGGGTCTAATAATAAATCCAACTCAATACCTATTCAATGACACGTCTAAAAGGAGGAAGGGCATCAATTAATGATTTGCCATAACGTTTAGTGACTAAACGACGATCTAAAATGGTCACACGACCATAATCTTGTTCTTTGCGTAGCAGTCGGCCACAACTTTGGACTAATTTACGTGAAGCATCAGGAATTGTCAGCTGTAAAAATGGATTACCGCCTTTTACTTTTAAGTATTCCGCGTGAGCTTGTTCAACTGGTGATGTCGGCACTGCAAATGGCAACTTTGTAATGATGAGATTTGTTAAATAATCACCGGGTAAATCAAGACCTTCAGAAAAACTGCCCGTGCCGAAAATAATACTCGGTAAGCCGTCATCACAGCGCTTTTTATGTTGTTCTAATATTTGTTGACGTGGAATAGCGCCTTGCACAAAAAGTTGCTCTTTAGAAATTTTCCCTTCAACTAATTCAACCACTTTGTCCATTTGCCAGTAGGAAGCAAACAGCACTAAGGTGGCCATTTCACCATCAATTAATGTCACAATATGTTGTGCCAGTTCTGCAGTGTAATTATCGTCTGTAGGTTCATTAACCATTTGAGGAATAAATAAGGTGGCATTATTTTCATAATCAAAAGGAGACAGTAAAGCTAAAAAACGACTGCCATCGTTGATTGATAATCCAATTTGGTGAGCAAAATGGTTAAAGCTATTTAATGCCCGCAGGGTGGCACTGCACAATACGACTCCAGCGGCTTTTTGCCACAGCATGGACTCAAGCATAAAGCCGACTTCTATAGGCGATGAACAAAATAGATAATCTTGCTGTTTGCCTGTTATTAATTCAGCCCAACGTGCCATTGGTGCGCCTTTTTTGCTGTCCTCTTTGGCCATCATTTTCCATAACTTATGTAAGTTATCTAGTCTTTGTAAGATGAAGCCTGTTTCAGACAGCAAACCTTCAGATTGATGCTTAGGGACTTCTCCATCCTTGATGGCTTCATTTAACACAGAAACGACTTTATTAAACTGCTTTACTGCAGAACCCGATGCCGTGGCCAGGTTTTCTGCCTGTATTAATAATGATGGCGGTAATTTGCCATGTTCAAACCGAAGCCGAGATTCAGGATTGGCAAATAGCTGCGGCTGAGTATCACAATAATGAGCCACTTGGGTGAGTAAATTAGTTAAATCTGTGGTGTGATCAAGCATCGCTTGCACTGGGGCAATAATATGGGTGGTTTTGAGCTGATTCTGCAGCTTAGAACAGGTCTTTGATGCCTTTTCTAACCAATCACATGCTCCTCGCAATGTTGCTTGAGCACTGGAAAAGTCTCTTGCGACAATGGGGAGATGGTGAGCTTCGTCGATGACATAAAACATGTCTTCCGGTTCAGGTAAAATGACGCCACCACCAAGCTCTAAATCGGCAAATAACAGACTGTGGTTAACAATTAACACATCCCATGTGTCGACGTCTTCACGGGCTTTATGAAATGGACAATTATGGTGCGCCGATACTTGACGGTGGCAACTGTGTTTGTCACAACAAATTTGTTGCCATAAAAAATCAGGGATAGGGTGCTTTAAAGTATCGATTTCACCATTCCAACGTTTTTGGTGGAAATCTTGATGTAGCTTTTGTAATTCATTAATTTGACTTTGATCGGGCTTAGTTTGCCACATAGCAATTTGCGAGCTGTCTTGTGCGCCGATCATAGCTTCAAGCTTGGCTAAACAGACATAGCGTTGACGGCCTTTTACCAGACCAAATTTAAAATCAATACCGGATTGCTGTAAAAAATATGGCAAGTCTTTATGCAGTAATTGTTCTTGAAGTGCTACGGTTGCAGTGGCAATGCAGACTTTCTTTTTCGTGGCAACGGCTAAAGGAATAGCGCCTAAAATGTAGGACAAGGATTTACCAATACCCGTACCCGCTTCAACCACAATAATCCGACGGTCTTTGTCATATTCACCTGCTAACGTTTTAGATATTTCCGCTACCATATAGTTTTGCTCGCGACGCGAGCGAAATTGCGGCATTGATGTGGCAATTTCTTTATAAATGGTACGAATTTGACTTTTTATCTTATCCGGTAGCATAGGAAGTATGATTTCTACATAGACTGAATTATGCTGTACATAATAACAGTGAATTAGCATGCCACGAAGTAATAAATCAAATTGAGTAAACTGGTGCAGGAATTCAAACCCGAAGTAAAGCCAACAGATAACCCGGCTACTGATCATAATGTTCAGGGACAAGTATTAACGCGCCATGCGATTTATCGACATGGGCAATTAGTCTTGCAATATTATATTAAAACCGCTCAGGGGCCTGTGCTAGCAGAGCTTTATCACAGTGAGGTGATATGTTTCTGTCGTCAGCAAGATGTTGATCTATTGAGCCAAAAAGTCGGTTTCGTCCTTAAAGCGGAATCAATATCACTGATGAGTTTTGCCCATGAACCGATTAGTGCATTGTATCTAAAGTCTAATACCCAGCTAAAATTAGTCAGTCGCATTGCTCAAGATATCGGTATTACCTTATTTGAAACCGATATCAGGCCAGAACAACGCTTTCTTATTGAGCGCTTTATCGCTTTAGACATTGAGTGTGTTGGTCGTTATCAAGATATGTATTCCGCTTCATCAATGCCAGTGTTATCGATTAATCGTGCCAGAAAAATACCTGCAGACCAAGTGGTTAGCATACCGCTTAAGATGATTTCGTTAGATTTTGAATGCAGCTTTGCAGGAGAGTTATATTCTGTTGGTTTGTATGGCCGCGAATATCAATGTGTATTTATGGTTGGCGAGCCGCAAGCGGATTGTCATCAATTTATTACTTGGGTTAAAGATGAAGTTGAGCTGATACAGCGATTAATTGCGTGGTTTAGTGAATATGACCCCGATATTATTATCGGTTGGGCAGTGGTCACCTTCGATTTAGCCTTACTGTATAAACGTTGCGTATTACATAACATCCCCTTAATCATTGGCCGTGGAAATAGCGAGTTAAGCTGGAAAGTAGCCGAAAAATATCGACCAGAAACCTTATCGCTCCCAGGACGAGTGGTGTTGGATGGCATTGATTGGCTTAAAGCGGCTTTTTATCAATTTGATAGCTTTTCGTTAGAGTCTGTATCGCGACAATTATTGGCAGAAGGAAAAGCCATTGACCATGTTGAAAATCGTGGTCAGGAAATTACCCATTTATTTGAACAAGATAAAAATGCGCTGGCTTTTTATAATATTACCGATTGTCGCTTAGTCTGGGATATTTTTGAAAAAACTCAGTTATTAGACTTCGCACTTGAACGTGCCAAGTTAACCGGTTTGGAATTTGGCCGTGTTGGCGCATCAATTGCGGCATTTTATCACTTGTATCTTCCTCACTTACATCGAAGTGGGTTTGTGGCACCAGCACATCCTGCCAGTAATGGTTTAGAGAGTCCTGGTGGCTATGTTATGTCCTCTATCCCTGGTTATTATAAAGATGTTTTAGTATTAGATTTTAAAAGTCTATACCCATCGATAATCAGAACATTTCTGATTGATCCTAAAGGATTAGTCGAAGGCATGCATATAAATGATGTCACAGGTGACACAAACACAGTAGCAGGGTATTTAGGGGCTCATTTTAGTCGTAACTCGCCTATTTTACCGGCACTGGTTGCTAGTCTTGCAGAACAAAGAGAGTTAGCCAAAAGTGATAAAAATGCGCCTTTATCGCAAGCAATAAAAATTATTATGAACTCCTTATATGGAGTGCTCGGCTCTCGAGGTTGTGTTTTTCATGATGCAAAATTAGCCAGTTCAATTACCATGCGCGGTCACCAAATTATGAAACTGACTAAACAGTGGATAGAAGAATGCGGTTATCAGGTGATTTATGGTGACACCGATTCCACTTTTGTGTGGTTAGGCGATAATCATGGCATTACCGATATTCAAGCTGTGGGTAAGCACCTGTCGGTATCGATTACTCAGCGTTGGCTTCAATGGTGCACGCAAGAATATCAATTAGACAGTTATCTCGAACTCGAATTTGAAACACATTTCGAACAATTTATTATGCCCACACTAAGAGGCTCAGATGAAGGCAGTAAAAAACGCTATGTTGGTGCTGTATTAAATGAGGCTCAACAATTGCTATTAACCTTTAAAGGTATGGAGCAGGTAAGAAGCGATTGGAGTCCCATTGCCCGTAGGATGCAATACCATTTGTACGAACTGTTTTTTAAAGGCGAAGATGTGATTGATTACTTAACCAATGAGCTGGCAGCAATTAATCATGGAGCCAGGGACAATGAACTGATATTTACAAAGCGCTTAAGACGTAATGTCGAAGACTATACCGCAAAATCATCACCTCATGTGAAAGCGGCTAAACAGCTTGCCGATATTCTAGGAGACAAAAACGTTACCCGAAAAGGCCAAAAAATCCGCTATGTCATGACCCTAACGGGAGCACAGGCCATTGAAGCCAAACCGACTAATATTGATTATGAATATTACATCAGTAAACAAATTCAACCCATCGCAGAACCCATCTTACAACTTTGTGGGCATTCTTTTGACTCACTGGTAAATAATCAACTGCTATTACTTTAATCTATTCATCTCAAATATTAGCTTGTCGCCACAAGATAACAGCATGCATTTAGCTGGAATGGTTAAGTACTCTTCCATAAGAGAGGTTAGGATTGTTTACATTTATCAAAAGTAATCCAGTTGATGAAATGTTAAATTATTATCAACATATCTCTTTTTATTAGTCGATAAGATTTTTATATTTGCTCCAAGTGATGAAAAAAGCTTACTTCGAACAAATGGTAAATTAAAACATAATGTTAACTTTCTCCATTTAGATTTAGCAAAGCCTTACTTAAAAAGCTGCCAAACTTAGTCTATTGTTTTTTATAGTAAAAAAAACACCCTGTTCATAATTGTTAACAGTTGCTTTTGTTACATTTGATTAACTTTTGTGCTTACAGTTCATCAGTTGTTGATTAGTTGTTTCAAATGTGATTTTATTGCATCTGTAATTGGGTGGTTGTGATTGTTTTCTGTTGCATCCTCTCATTGAACTAACAACTAAAAAGTTGTTAGCATTATAAGAAAGACATAAAAAAGTCCAGGGAGATAGACAATGCATAAGAACGTATTAGCTAAATCAGTGCGCTTAGCACTGATCAGTGGTGCAGCAGCAGCTGCATTCGCTTCACCAGCAGTTTTTGCTGCTGATGAAGATGGCGCAAAAGTAGAACGTATTGAGGTTACTGGATCGCGCATTAAGCGTTCTGACCTTGAAGGCGCTTCACCAATTACGACTATTACAACTGAAGATATGAAGATGGAAGGTAACTTTACAGTTGCTGACGCACTTCGTAACAGTAACTTGAACTCTTTCGGTTCATTCTCTGAGCGTTCAGGTAGTTCTGCACAATCTCAAGCAACGATCGATTTACGTGGTGCAGGCTCAAGCCGTACTCTAGTACTTATCGATGGTAAGCGTTTCCCAGGTTCACCTACTCTAGGTGGTGCATCTGCTAACTTGAACGCTATTCCAATGGCCGCAGTAGAACGTATTGACATTCTGACTGACGGTGCATCTTCTACTTATGGTTCTGACGCGATTGCTGGTGTTGTTAACATCATCATGAAGAAGAATTATCAAGGTATCGAATTCAACGTTGGCGGTGGTTCTCGTGACCAAGACGGCGGATTAACAAGTAAAGAATTCTCTGTTGTTGCTGGTTATCAAATGGACAAAGGTAACATTACTTTCTCGTTTGACCACCAGGATCGTAAAGGTATTTCTGACGCTGACCGTCCATACACTGCAGCGAGCATGACAGATTTCAACGGCGACGGTGAAATCCAAGCTTATGAAGAAACTTCAGGTTGGAGTATTTATGGTGCAACTGTAGCTGCTCCAGATTTCTCTACTGCACAAGCATCATTATTATGTAATGACTTAGAAGCACAGTATGGTTCAGATGTATTCCAAACTGTTAAAGCTGACAATGATTGGGGTGGAGCTGGCTCTACTTATTGTATGTATGCTTTTGCTAACGTTTCTTATAACAAAGCATCTACAGAGCGTAATACTGTTTATGTTGATGCTAACTATGAAATTGCAGAAGACATTGAATGGTTTGGCCGTGTGATGGTTACTGCTGGTAACTCATTTGGTCGCTATGCGCCTCCAGCAGCAGCTTGGAACAGCATGGCAGCTGATAACCCACATAATCCATTTGGTGAAGAAACCACTGGTTATTTCCGTTGGGTCGGCGTTGGTACTCGTGACGGTAACGTTGACGATTACAACCAAGATTATTTAACTGGTTTGCGTGGTACGATTAGTGCACTAAACGATGCTGAATGGGAGTTTTACTACCACCACAACATCGCCGATAACAAATCTATCGGTGAGTACTATTTAAGCTATGCTGGTTTAGCTTATAACCAAGCAAACGATATTGATTTAGGCTCTGAAGCTGGTATCAATAACATGAAAACCACAACCTTAACGCAAGGTCGTGCTACATTTGATCAATACAGTGCTGGTATTGGTTTTGATGCGTTAGAATTACCAGGTGGTGCTGTTGCACATTATGTTGGTATGGAATATTTCGACCAACAATATAGCGAAGTGTATGACGCTCAGTCAGAAGCTGGCTTAGTTGGTGGTAGTGCTGGTAACTCAGCTGGTGGCGATCGTCAAGTATGGGCAATGTTCTATGAAGCGGTATTACCGTTAACAGATGACATAGAATTAAACCTTGCAGCTCGTTACGATGATTACAGTGATTTTGGTGATAACGTAGCACCAAAAGCTTCTGTTCGTTGGCAAGCACTTGATAACGTTGTAGTACGTGCATCTTACTCTGAAGCGTTCCGTGCGCCTTCATTAGATCAGTTGTATGCAGCAACAACATTCAGTGCTGATACAGGTACCGATTATCCATTCTGTCAATCTGCAGGTACCTCTGATGCAGATTGTAGTTCAAAACAATATGATACTTATATTCGTGCTAACGATAGCCTAGGTCCTGAAACATCTAAGTATACTAACTTAGGTGTTGCATGGGATATCGTTGATGATATCGGTGTTAAAGTCGATTACTTTAACTTGAAAATTGATGACGTAATCAGCCGTCGTACAATTACTAACGTTATGCGTGGTATTGCTGCTGGTACTTTAGCAGAAAGTGACACTTTCTATGTTAAACGTGCTCCAAATGGCGTTGATGGTTCATTAGGACGTGCTTTAGAAGTTGGTACTGGTTACGGTAACGGTGACAAATTAGAAATTACTGGTATTGACGTCGCGCTTAACGCTAAGTTTGAAACGGCAATTGGTGATATCGGCTTCAACTGGAACAACAGTTTCGTACTAGATTATATCCAAGAAGTTGAAGGTGGTTCTGAAGCCGTTGACATCGCTGGTTGGAATGGTTCACCTGACTACAAGTCTAACTTTACCACTAACTACAGCATGGGCGATCACAGATTCTCATGGAACATGAGCTACATAGCATCTACTTATGAAGATGATGATACTGGCCATTTAGATTCTTGGTTAATTCACAATATCAGCTACGTGTATGATGCAGGTAACTTTGGTTCATTGTTATTAGGTGTTAACAACTTAACAGATGAAGATCCAGTTCTGAGTTCTGTTGGAACATACGATAATGCTGATCTATATAACAACTACGGTCGTGAATACCGTGCAAGTTATACTCTTAAGTTCTAATATTTAATTAGACATAAGACAAGAGAGGCTCCTTCGGGAGCCTTTTTATTTAGTTTATATTTACCCACGGTATTTTCGGCTTAGCTGTTTAACTCATAATGGAAAATAATTCAGATATCAATATTATTCCTTGTGAGTATATTTATGTGAAAGTTAGGTATCGTTGGCTTGAGTTAAACTCATTTTTATCAATTTATCTCATCCTGAGTTGAGATAATTAAGCAATACATTGTCATTAATTAAGGAGAATCAATGAATAATCACTGGAGTGAATATTGGCAGCAAGGACACACCACGTCATTCGGTGAGGCTTTATCTGGTAATTATGACGGCATATTGAAAAGTGTGTGGAAACCGATTTTTAATGGCTTAACTGAAAAATTTTTAGTTGTCGATGTTGGTACTGGTAATGGCTCATTACCTCTGTTACTTCGCGATGAATTATTAACCAGTGAATTAACCGGTAAGGTTGTTGGTGTCGATTTAGCAGAAGTTAGTTTAGCTAGCTCTGGAAATCCAAATAGCCATAATATTGATATCGCCTTGATGTCTAATACTCGCAGTGAGCAGCTCCCATTTAAGGCACACTCCGTAGATCTTTATATATCCCAATTTGGTTTTGAGTATTCAAATGTCGAAAAATCTCTTCAAGAAGCAAATAGAGTCATAAAAAGTGATGGTCAGTTTGTTATTGTGTTTCACCATAAACGTTCGATGATCCTCAATCGAAACCGAAGAATTTTGAATTTAATACAGAAAAAAGAAGTCAATTTGCTTATAGAGTGTTTAGTCAAAATGGCTAATGCAATGGGCAATGTCAATAATTCGAAAGATGTTGATCGTATTAAAAAAGATCCACAATGTGAGAGCGTTAGAACAGAAATCAATCAATTGATTAAATCGCTAGTAATGTTTGATGACGCGGCAGCTCAAGATTGCGAGTTGATGCGCTTTGTGGCTCAATTTTTTAAAAATGGATTATTCTGGCCTGTTACAAAAAAGTTAGAGTTTATTGAATTTATTACAATACAAATGGATACGTTAAAATTACGGTTAACTGAATTGGTTGATGCATCTTTTGATGAATCAAAGTTAGCTATTTTTTTGGAAAAACTACAGCTCAATAATATGACGTTAAATGAACTTAAAATACTTAAGAATGATCAAGATGAAGTATTAGCTTGGTATTTGCATGCTTCAAAATTATTTTCATAATTAGAAAAAAGGTGAGGTTACAATAAAGTAACTTGGTCATTACTTTGTAAGTTGTTGAATAAAAACAAATAAAAATTATCCCTTAACACTTAATTACTACATAATCATCTTGCACATGTTTAATTATTAACCTTTCATCAACATTCGCTCCTATAACGGCTCTTTCTACTAGTTTTTAAACTTTTCAAATGTTGACATAGGTCAACATTTTGTGGAATGATGCTAATGGGTCTGCGCCTTAATAGGTGCAGAAAAAGGAAGAAAAACTAACAATCACAAGAAAAAGACGTACTTAGTTGAAGTAACATTGATCACAATTTTAGATCATCGCTACTTTACAAAGTTGAACTTTTTAATTCACTTCAAATTGGTTGGGAACTATGTCCAAGGTAAGCAATAGAACAAAAATCGCTACTGCACTTGTTGGCGCTCTGGCTTTAGCTAGTAGCAACTTCGTTGTTGCAGATCCTCTAGCTGACGTTCAAAAAGCGGATAGTAGCCTTAATGCTGCTTCTGCTGCGTCACAACAGAAAGTCGACAAATATTTTGACCAAGCACAAGACATGCTTTTTGAGTATGGCAGCGTAGCTGATGAGCGTGAATCATTGAAAGCATACAATGATTACGTTGCAGGCTTGGTAGCTGATCAACAAAATTCACTTGATTTAATTCAAACTGATATCAATGGCGTTGATAAACTTCGTCAAGGTGTTGTGCCATTAATGTTTAAAATGGTCGATGCTCTAGAACAGTTTGTTAATTTAGATTTACCTTTTAATACGGAAGTTCGTCAGAACCGTGTTAAAAATCTAAAAGATATTCTTAATACTGCAGAAGTTACATTGGCAGAGAAATATCGTCTAATCCTTGATGCTTATAGCATTGAGCGTGAGTATGGTAATTTCGTTGCTGTACATACCGGTAAACTAAGCCTTGACGGCAAAGAAGTGCTAGTTGATTTCTTTAATTTAGGCCGCGTTGCACTTTACGCACAAAGCTTAGATCAAAAAATAGCATGGATGTACGATGCTGATGCTAAGTCTTGGAACAAGTTAGACGACAGCTATCTACGCGACATTACTAAAGGTATCCGTATTGCTCGTAAGCAAGGCGCATTAGACCTATTCGCATTACCAATTCCTGCTGCGGAGACTGCACAATAATGAAGAAGTTAATTACATCAGTGCTAGTGGCTGCAACTTTCTCTTTAACGGCTGGTATGGTTTCTGCTGCAGATGCACCAAAAACCATTGATCAACTATTACAACAAGTTAAAGTTGATCGCGCTAATGAAGGCAAAACAAACGCTAAGCGTGAACAAGAGTTTCAAGCTGAACGTGGTGATAAAGCTGAATTACTTAAGCGCGAGAAAAATGCCCTTGCTGCTGAAAAGCAACGTGGTAAAGATTTAAACCAAGCATTTTTAGATAACGAGCGTAAAATTGCTCAGTTAGAAGAAGACTTAAAAACCGCACAAGGTGACTTAGGTGAGATGTTCGGTGTTGTTAAAGGTGAAGCTGGTGATTTCGCTGGTAAGCTAGCAGCATCTAACATTAGTGCTCAGTATCCAGGTCGCGATACTTTTATTGCTGAACTTGGTGCGCGTAAGTCACTACCTAAAATTGAAGAGTTAGAGCAGTTTTGGGAAGCTCAGCTTTTTGAAATGGTTCAATCTGGTAAAGTTGTTAAATTCCAAGGTGACGTCACCGCGATCGATGGCAATGTTGAGACCACTTCTATCCACCGTGTAGGTCCTTTCAACTTAACTGCTGATGGTAAATATGTTGTTTACAAGCCAGAACTTGGTTTAATTCAACAGCTATCACAACAGCCAGAAGGTTACCAAGTTAGCGCTGTTGGTACATGGGAAGACACCACTTCAGGTGTAGCTCCTTTCTATATCGATCCTGCTCGTGGCGTGTTATTGAATATTTTCACTAACAAAGCTAGCTTAGAAGATCGTTTAGAAGCCGGTGGAACTATTGGTTATATCATTCTTGCTTTATTAGCATTGGGTGCATTAATTGCTATTGAGCGTCTAGTGACTCTTACTATCATTGGCGGAAAAGTTAACAGCCAACGTAAGAACATCGAGAAGCCTGGTAATAACGCTTTAGGTCGCATCTTAAAAGTGTATCAATCAAACAAAGATGTTGATGTTGAAACACTTGAGCTGAAACTTGATGAAGCGATATTAAAAGAAACACCTGCTTTAGAAGCGCGTATTTCTATCATCAAAGTTATCGCAGCTATTGCTCCTATGATGGGTCTATTGGGTACTGTTACCGGTATGATCGCAACCTTCCAATCAATTCAGTTATTCGGTACTGGTGACCCTAAATTGATGGCTGGTGGTATTTCAATGGCGCTTATTACGACTGTTCAAGGTCTTATCGCTGCATTGCCTCTAATGTTATTACATGCAATCGTAGTGGCTCGTAGCAAGTCTATTGTTCAAGTTCTTGAAGAACAAAGTGCTGGTATCATTGCAGAACATGCTGAGAAGAGGGCTGACTAATGATGCTAATCCTGATGGACGTATGGGATTCCGTCAGGGGCTTCATGGCCTCCGGAGGCGATGTCCTCTGGCTGGTTGCAGCTGTGCTATTCCTAATGTGGGTGTTAATGCTTGAGCGTTACTGGTATCTCAACTGGATATCACCAAAACAACATCAAGCCGTTATCGCGTCATGGGAAGCAAGAGAAGAAACGACTTCTTGGCATGCTCACCGTATCCGTGAAGCTTGGTTATCCCAAGCGAAGCAAGATTTGAATGCACGTATGCTGTTAATCAAAACCTTAGTAGCCATTTGTCCAATGATTGGTTTATTAGGTACTGTAACCGGTATGATTTCAGTATTCGATGTGATGGCAGTTCAGGGGACGAGTAATGCTCGTTTAATGGCCGCTGGTATCTCTATGGCCACTATGCCAACTATGGCAGGAATGGTTGCAGCTCTATCGGGTGTATTCTTTAGCACTCGTTTAGACTCAAAAATGAGAATCAGTTTAGAAAAGCTAAAAGACAGCATGCCTCACCACTAGAGAGAGATTGAACATGGCACGTAAGAAGCATTCCAGTATGGAAGAGGAAGCGCAGATTGATATGACCCCGATGCTAGACATCGTGTTTATCATGCTGATCTTCTTCATTGTAACAACATCGTTTGTTAAGCCATCAGGCTTAGACTACAACAAGCCTAAAGCGTCACAGGCTACGTCTAAACCATCGGCAAACATCTTTATTGGCATCAGCAAAACTGGCGTCATTATGATGGAAAACCGTCAGGTTGATATCGAGCGTGTAACTGCAAACGTAGAGCGTATGTTAGCGGAAGCACCAGAAGCAGCTGTATTGATTCAAGCAGACAAAGACGCTTTACATGGTTTAGTCGTTAAAGTGCTTGATAATGTTAAAGCTGCCGGTATTGACAAAATTTCAGTATCAGCGGGGAATGAGTAATATGCTAAGAGCACTCGTATCAATAATCATTGGTGCTGCAGTGACTTTTGGGCTGTTTGCTTTCATGGCTTTCCTAGTCGGCGGTGGCGCACAACGCAACGGCGACTCAGTGGAATCCCCTGTTATTGAAATTACGATGGATAAACAGGATTCGAAGGCACAGAAAAAACCAAGGGTTACACCTAAGCCACCTCCACCACCGGAGCAGCCACCGAAGCCGGATACTACTCCGCCAGATTCATCAACTAATATTGACACTAATATGGCGTTCAATATGGGTGGTATCGAAGCTGGTGGACCAAGTACAGGTTTTAAACTTGGCAATATGATGACCCGTGATGGTGATGCTACCCCTATCGTTCGTATTGAGCCACAGTATCCAATTGCTGCTGCTCGTGATGGTAAAGAAGGTTATGTTCAACTTTCATTTACGATTAACGAACTTGGTGGTGTTGATGATGTTTCTGTCATCCAGGCTGAACCTAAACGTTTATTCGATCGCGAAGCGATTCGCGCATTGAAGAAATGGAAATATAAGCCAAAGATCGTTGATGGCAAGCCATTAAAACAAACCGGTATGACAGTTCAGCTTGACTTCACACTAGAGAAAGGGAGGTAGATAATGCGTAAAGTTACTAGTATCGCTACAGCGTTATTACTTTCAGTCTGTGGAAGTGCACTATTGTCAAACTCTGTAGTGGCTGCTGAAAAGTGTGAAATTGATAAACGTCAATCTCGTGCTGTTGGCGAAAGCGCTGCAAAAAAAGTTCAAAAATCTTTTGAAGCTTACACTGAAGGAAATTTAGACCAAGCTATTTCAATTTTGCTTGAGGCTAATGCTAAAAACGATTTCGATAAAGCTTATGTCGATCGTATGTTAGGTAACTTCTATGCCGAAAAAGGCCAGATGAAGACAGCAATCAAATATTTAAAGACTGCTGTTGACGCTGATATTCTTGGTGGTACCGATCATGCTGCAACAATGCGTTTGTATGCTGATTTATTACTCCAGGAAAAAATGTTTAAAGAGGCTATTCCTTACTACTACAAGTGGATGGATTTTACCTGTAAGGCTGATTCGCAAATGTATCGCCGTATTGGTATTGCCTACACTGAGTTAAAAGATTGGAATAAAGTTCTTCAAGTATCTGACAAAGGTTTATCTTTAGCTGAATCGCCTGACAAGGGCCTATATCAGATGAAGTTAACCGCTTACTTTAACCAGAAAAAATACAAAGAAGCCGTAAAAGTATTAGAAACTATGGTGCCTTTGTTCCAAGACGATAAACGTCTCTGGGTACAGTTAGCTCAGTTTTACTTAATGACTGAAGATTATGATAAGTCACTTGCAACATATGATTTAGCCTATAAGAATGGCTTTTTAGAGACAGACAGTAACATTACCCGTTTGTCTCAGTTGTTAGCACAAAAAGGTTCGCCTTACAAAGCTGCTACCATTTTCGAAAAGCATTTAAAGTCTGGTCTTATTGTTGAAAACGAGAAGAGCTTATCAACTCTTGCTGGTTTTTATCATAATGCTAAAGAGCTAAAAGAAGCCGCTTTCTATTATGGAAAAGCCGCTGCCGTTAGTAATAAGGGTGATTTGTATTTAAAACAAGGTCGCATTCTTGCTTTAGATCAAAAGTTCGATGACGCTATTCCTGTGTTTAAAAAAGCACTTGATGCAGGCATCGATAATCCGGGTGAAGCTCAGTTTGAGCTAGCTTTAGCATACTTAAGCCTGAAAAAGTACAAGTCTGCTTATAATCGTGCGGTGCTTGCCGCGAATGATAAGAAGACCGAACGTAGTGCTAAGAGCTATATTTCTTACATCAAAGAAAAAGCTCGGATTCACAACGTAGCGCTTTAATTTAAGCTCGCAAAAAAAGCCCCTTCTAGGGGCTTTTTTATTAGCTATTAAAAAATATTAAATCAATTGGTTATGTCTTTGAAATGGTTTTTATTCCGATGTTTAGCGGTCTGTTATCATAGTTGTAAATGCATATCAGTACATATTCACTACCGATTAATTGTTAGTTTGTGTGTTTTTAGTGAAGTTTAGTTTCTTGTCGAGCAAGCCAAAGTTACAATGACATTATTGTACAAGGTTAATAATGTTGTTTAGATTAAAAACTGTACTGTGATACATCGTCATCTTTATATTAAGCCTTTGACCTTTTAAGGATAACAAGGCGTGAGTTAATTTGTGTTTAAGGAATAATAAAAATGAATAAAACATTGTTGGCGTTAACTGTGTCCTTACTCCTAGCTACCCAAGGTTGTTCTGACAATTCAACGGTTACGTCTGTATCTAAAACCACTTCAGAGCCTAGCGCAGCCGTTATGCCTCAATCTGTCTCTGAGCAGTATTTAGCTATGGTAGATAATTTTTTTAATGATCAACTTAAGCTTGAACCAATTTATGCCACTTTTGTAGGCGTAAATGATTATAACGATCAATTTGGTGGTGCATTAACTGATGAATACTTAAAGGCTCGTCATGAGTTGAATAGTCAATATTTCAGTCAAGCCAAAACTATTGATGTTGATAAGCTTCCTGCTTCACTTAAACTCAGTTACGACATGTTTATCTACGATCGAAATATGGAGCTTATTGGCGAAACTTATCCTGAATATTTCTTACCAATTAACCAGTTTTATAGCACAGTATTTACTATGGTTCAGTTAGGAAGTGGTGAAAGTGCTCAACCATTTAAGACGGTAAAAGATTATCAAAATTGGTTGGCTCGTTTACGTGGATTTATTAACTGGACCAAGCTTGCCCAACAACGAATGGATGAGGGCATCGCTAGCAAAGTCGTATTACCACGAGTACTTGTGGAGCGCATCATTCCTCAGTTAGATGCTCAACTTGTTACGGATGCACAGAGTAGTATATTTTATTCACCGATAAACTTGCTACCAGATGATTTTACTGCGGAACAAAAATCACAACTTACTACTGAGTATACTCAACTCATCAATGCCGAATTATTACCTGCTTTAACTCAGTTGCGTGATTACGTAAAGAATGATTATTTACCAAACTCCCGTGCTTCTGATGGTTGGTGGGGATTACCTAATGGTAAAGACTGGTATCAGCATTTAGCCAATAGTCACACAACTACCACTTTGCCTGTCGATGAGATACATCAAATTGGATTATCTGAAGTTGCGCGTATTTTATCCGAAATGGACAAAGTTAGAGTACAAGTTGGTTTCAGCGGTGATCTAAAGGCATTTTTTGCCTCTTTATCTTCAGAACCTCAGTATTTCTTTACAGATAGACAAGATTTAATTGATGGTTATATGACCATTAAAAATAGAATTAATCAGGTGTTACCGCAGTATTTTAATGTGATGCCAAAGGCCGATTATATTGTTAAACCAGTAGAAAGTTTCCGTGAACAGTCGGCAGCAGGTGCATCATATGAATCTCCTGCTGTGGATGGCTCTCGTCCGGGGATCTTTTATATCAATACTTATAACTTAAAAGCGCAGCCGAAATGGGGAATGACAACCCTTTCTTTGCATGAAGCTTCACCTGGTCACCATTTTCAGATTTCAATTAAGCAAGAGTTGACTGAGGTGCCGCAATTTCAACGCTTCCAAGGTTATACTGCGTTTGAGGAAGGTTGGGCACTGTATTCAGAGTATTTAGGTGTTGAAATGGGCCTCTTTAACGACCCTTATCAGTATTTCGGTAAGTTATCAGATGAAATGCTTCGAGCTATGCGATTAGTGGTTGATACAGGTCTTCATGCCAAAGGTTGGAGTCGTGAGCAAGCTATTCAATACATGATGGACAACTCGCCAATGGCAGAGTCCGATATCATTGCTGAAGTAGAGCGTTATATGGCAATTCCTGGTCAAGCCTTATCATACAAAGTGGGGCAACTGACAATTTTAAGATTGCGTGCTGATGCCGAAAAAGCGCTTGGCGACAAGTTTGACCTTAAAGCTTTTCATGACCAGTTGTTAACGTCAGGTTCTTTACCTATGGCGGTGATGGAGAACAAGATTGCTGATTGGATTCAATCTGAATCAACCAAATAATGTTGCACAAGTTTGGTGACTAAATGGTGTCATCATTTTGTCATTATGTTAGTGTTATTTTTTAGTAGATATTACATTTATAGGAGCCATATCATGGTACAAGCAACAGCTAGACACTTACTTGTGAGTAATCAGGAACAATGTGAAACACTTAAGCAACAGATCGAAGCTGGCGCCGATTTTGCTGAGATTGCTAAGGCAAACTCTTCTTGCCCGTCTGGAGCACAGGGTGGTGATTTAGGTTCTTTTGGTCCTGGCATGATGGTCAAAGAATTTGACGAAGTAGTGTTTAGTGCGCCGTTAAATGTTGTTCAAGGACCTGTAAAAACTCAATTTGGTTATCATTTACTTGAAGTGACTAGTCGCGCCTAGTGTGTATTAATTAAGTATCAAAAATGGCAGCCTAGGCTGCCATTTTTCTTGATAAGAAATAGAGGATGTATGGAAATAAATCTTTTTAGCGATCGGTTGATATTACGAAATTTACAAACGAAGGATTGGCCGAACTTTCTTCGCTTGCACCTCGATAAAGATATAAATCAATATATTCGTCGTATTGAATCTGAGTCAGATATCGTTGCTAAATTTGAGCAACGTAAAGCCGCTTGGCAATTTGAATCTGGTGAATGGTTATCCTTGGTCATTGAGCAGATCGACACGAATGAGTTTGTCGGCCTTATTGGCTTTCGATGTGATGATGCTCAATTAAACAGAGCAGAGGTGGGTTACCTTATTGCACCAGAAAAGCACGGTTTTGGATTCGCTACTGAAAGCTTGCGAGCAGTAACCGACTGGGGAGCTTTGCAATTTAATATGCATAAATACATCGGTATTTGTGACCAACACAATACCGCTTCACGTAGAGTCCTTGAGAAAGTCGGTTTCATTCTTGAAGGAACGTTAAGACATAATAACTGTATTGATCAAATATGGTCAGATGATTGCTACATGGGATTGTTGACAGCGCAAAGAGAGTAACGCTTTTACTCATAGCGTCTTTAAATAAAATTAAATCTTCTTGGTACTATATTCTAGCGTGCATTTGTCACATAATACGTAATACAACTGAAAACTATTCTCGTTAACAAGTGAAACTTTGATCTAGATTTGAGTTTGACTGGTTCAGTTCAGATAAAATTTTTAGCGTTATTAATGTTGTTGAAGGTAGTGTTACATGAAGCTGAGTGAACTTAAGCCAGGTGATCAGGCAATTATTTCTGAAATCGGTCAATTAACTTTACCGCAAACGGTTAAACGTAAATTGTTATCCATGGGCATTACTCCCAACACTCGTTTTCATTTTATTCGCCGTGCCCCTATGGGCTCGGGTGTTGAGTTAGATTTACGTGGCAGTAAACTATGTATGCGTTGTGATTTAGCCGATATTATCGAGGTAGTTCTAAAAAATGACTAAACAATTTCATTGTGTCACTGTGGGCAATCCAAACGCGGGTAAATCGACTCTTTTTAATGCCCTTACTGGCGCTAGCCAGCAGGTGGGTAATTGGTCCGGTGTTACCGTAGAAAAGAAGACTGGGAAGTTTAGTGACTCTGGTATAGATATTTTTCTCACCGATTTACCCGGTATTTATGATTTATTGCCAGCCGGAAATAGTTGTGATTGTTCACTCGATGAACAAATTGCGCAAGCGTATCTTTCAAACCAACAAGTGGACGCTATCATCAACTTAGTTGATGCAACCAATGTTGAGCGTCATCTGTATTTGACTACCCAATTACGTGAGTTAGGCATTCCTATTATCGTTGTCATTAATAAAATTGACGCAGCGAAAAAGCTGGGGATTAACATTAATGTCGACGACATGTCGGTCCGCCTCGGTTGTCCTGTCATTGCAATTAGCTCTCGAAATCAAGCCGATGTTAAGCATTTACAAACTGAACTATTGTCATTATTGAAAAAAGGTAATACCGCAGCATCTTTATTATTGCAGTATCATGCTGATATAGAAGCAAGTGTTATTGCTTTACAGATACAAAATGATGCACAAGGGCTTACAGAGCTAAGTCGTGGACAAGCACTGGCTATTTTAGCTAACAGCCATGGTAATGACTGTGGTTCCAGTGAAACCCAATTACATGACACGGTAAGACAATGTACTCAACGGGTTGAACAAGCCGGTCAAGACATCGATATTATGATCGCCACCACCCGTTATGATTTTGTACAACAGGTGTTTGAGGCATCAGTAAGTACTGGCACACATGTTAGTGTCACAGATAGGCTTGATAAAGTCGTGTTACATCCACTGCTGGGTATCCCTATCTTCTTGTTTGTCATGTACCTAATGTTTTTATTTAGTATTAATGTTGGCAATGCATTTATTGATTTCTTTGATATTACTGCTGGCGCTATTTTTGTGGATCATTTTGGTGCCTTGTTGTCGTCAATAGGCTCGCCAGATTGGATTGTAACCATTTTGGCTGGCGGCGTTGGCCAAGGTATTCAAACCGTTGCGACCTTTATTCCTGTTGTTGCCGCACTATTCTTGGCTCTCTCGGTACTTGAAGGCTCAGGCTATATGGCTCGAGCAGCTTTTGTTGTTGATGGTCTAATGCGTCGCATTGGTTTACCGGGTAAAGCTTTTGTGCCTATGATTGTTGGTTTTGGTTGCTCGGTGCCTGCCATTATGGCAACGAGAACCTTAGGCAGTGAGCGTGAACGTATCGTTACTGGAATGATGGCGCCATTCATGTCTTGCAGTGCTCGGCTACCTGTTTATGCATTATTTGCCGCGGCATTTTTCCCGCAGTCTGGTCAAAATTTAGTATTTTTACTGTACATTATTGGTATTTTTGCCGCGATTGGTACTGGGTTATTATTACGAAAAACAGTTTTGCCTGGAACCAGTAGCGCTGTTGTCATGGAATTGCCAAGTTATGAAATGCCTAAATCTAAAGCGGTTTTCTCTCGCACCACGAAACGCACTAAAAGCTTTATTATGGGCGCAGGTAAAACTATCATTATCGTCGTCACACTGCTTAACTTTATCAATGCTATCGGTACTGATGGCTCCTTTGGACATGAAGATAGTAAAGAATCTATGCTCAGTGTTGCCAGTCAACAAATTACCCCATTGTTTAGGCCTATGGGAATAGAGCAAGATAACTGGGCGGCAACCGTAGGTATTATCACCGGTATTTTTGCTAAAGAAGCTGTCGTCGGTACATTGAATAGTTTATATAGCAATGATGAAGGCGAACAAGTTGAACTGGTTTCAATTTGGGATAGCGTCAAAATAGGTTTAGCCACTATTCCTGCAAATTTACTTGGTATTGAGGCAGGTGATCCATTATCGATTGCTATCGCGGGTATTAGTGATTTAGATGAAGCTGCCATCGCATTATCTGTTGACTCTACGACCTTCAGTGCGCTGCAAACAGGCTTTAAAAGTCAGATAGCGGCGTTCTCATACTTGTTATTTATTTTGCTTTATACCCCGTGTGTGGCGGCTATGGGAGCTTTGGTGCATGAGTTTGGTACTAAATGGGCGCGTTTTGCTGCTATTTGGACATTCTCATTAGCCTACGGCTCAGCTACAGTGGTATATCAAGGGGCTACCTTTACTCAGCATCCTCTGCAATCTGCCAGTTGGATCGGCTTTTTCGTAATGGCTTTGATTGGTTTTTATTTTTGGTTAAACAAAAAGGGCAGAAAGGCTCAACAAATTATTCCTGGAATACGCATCATCACTGAGTAGTTAAGCTAAAACGTTTTGATTTACTCGATAAACCCAGCAAAGCTGGGTTTATTTGCTTTATCAGGTTAACTTTTTCAAGCCTAGGAGTTGTAACTACATAAGATCTGTAGGATCATCTATTTTTATTCATATTGCCATTGTGCGCCAAGAGGAATTCCATGAGTCATATGGACACTGAAGTACGTCCAAGTAACTTCATTCGTAATATCATAGACGAAGACCTAAAAAGCGGTAAGCACAGCCAAGTACATACACGCTTTCCACCGGAACCAAACGGGTATTTACATATTGGCCATGCTAAATCTATTTGCTTGAATTTTGGTATCGCAAAAGATTACCAAGGTCAATGTAACTTACGTTTCGATGATACTAACCCTGAAAAAGAAGATATTAACTATGTTAAGTCTATTCAGGAAGATGTGCGTTGGTTAGGGTTTGAATGGTCTGGCGATATCCGTTATTCATCAAATTATTTTGACCAATTACATCAGTATGCCGTTGAGTTAATCACCAAAGGTCTCGCTTATGTTTGTTTCTTAAATGGGGAACAAACCAGAGAACATCGTGGTACCTTAAAAGAGCCGGGTAAAAATAGCCCTTATCGTGATACTAGTGTTGAAGAGAACCTCGCATTATTTGAAAAAATGCGTCTAGGCGAATTCAAAGAAGGTGAATGTGCTCTGCGCGCAAAAATAGACATGGCATCGCCATTTATGTGCATGCGCGATCCTATTATTTACCGTATCCGTTTTGCTCACCATCATCAAACAGGTGATAAGTGGTGCATTTATCCAATGTATGACTTCACCCATTGTATTTCTGATGCGATCGAAAATATCACCCATTCGATTTGTACGTTAGAGTTCCAAGATAACCGCCGCTTATATGACTGGGTACTGGATCATTTAGATGATTTTCAAGCACCAAACCGTACTCGTCAATATGAGTTTTCGCGTTTAAATCTTGAATATACTCTGATGTCTAAACGTAAATTAAACGATTTAGTTACCCGTAACTTAGTCGACGGTTGGGATGATCCGCGTATGCCAACTATCGCTGGCCTTCGTCGTCGCGGCTATACTCCTGCATCAATTCGAGAGTTTTGCTTGCGTATAGGCGTTACTAAACAAGAAAACTTAGTCGAAGTAGGCATGCTAGATGCGTGTATCCGTGAAGAGCTTAACGAACATGCCCCTCGTGCAATGGCTGTTTTAAGACCGATTAAAATCGTGATTGAAAACTACCCTAATGCACAACCAGAGGCCATTACGGCGCCTGCTCATCCTAATAATGAGGCTATGGGCACTCGTGAGTTATTTTTTGGCAAAGAACTTTTTATTGATGTAGAAGATTTTAAAGAAGAGGCTAATAAGCATTTCAAACGTCTTGTACTCGGTAAAGAAGTCCGCCTACGTAATGCTTACATCATCAAAGCTGAACGTTGTGATAAAGATGCTGATGGCAATGTCACTACCGTTTATTGTAGTTACGATGCAGATACTTTAGGTAAAAACCCTGCCGATGGCCGTAAAGTTAAAGGCGTGATTCATTGGGTTGACGCGGCAACGGCGAAACCAGCTGAGTTTCGTATCTATGATCGTCTATTTACCAAAGAAAATCCTGCGACGTTTGAAACTGTCGATGAGGTCATTAATCCACAGTCTTTGGTGGTGTTAAATGGCCTAGTGGAACCTAGTTTAGTCAATGCTCCTGCTGAGAAATCTTATCAGTTTGAGCGAGAAGGTTATTTCTGCGCAGACAGCAAAGACTCCAGCGCTGATCACTTAGTATTTAACTTAACGGTACCGTTAAGAGATACCTTTGCTTAATGAGTGATGAATGATATAAAAAAGGCGCCTTAAGCGCCTTTTTTGTTATCTTTTAACTAAATGATTATTGCATCATTGGGCCTAAACCAATACTCCATAAAATGACACTACTTGCCATCAGTGCAACCAGCAATACTAAACCTGCTGTAACAACTGAGCTGGCATAAATAAAACCTTTTTCTTCAGGTATATTCATAATGATGGGCACTCCTGCATAGAGCAGATACACCGAATAGGATAATCCGATTAATCCAATCACCATTATGAACCATAATACAGGATAGAGTGCTGCAAGACCGACCATGAATAAGGGGGTTGCAGTGTAAGAAGCCAATTCGAGCGCTTGAGTATAGGTTGGATCTGCATCAAATGTTCTACCCATCCAAAAAGCTAAGTAGGCGAGTGCCAGAACGCCAATAATTAAGCCAAAATACATCGCAATTGACATTAATAGTGCGCTTTGTGATGTCAGAAACAGTGGTTCTCCGACGCCTGGATGCCACCCAATATGAGCCGTTGCAAAATAAGCACAAACGGCAGGAATGAGCGCGATAAGCAATATATGACTCAAGCTGCTTTTCAGTGCTTCATGATTTTTTTCAATTGTTTGCCACTCTTTTTTCGGATGAGTGTAAAGCCCCATTAAGTGATTCAATACCATTATCGTTATCCTTGTTTAGCATTTTTGACCTAGCTCGCCAAACAACGACGAACTGACTACAGCTTTTTATCCATCGCCTTAATCAGTCCACATCAACTTAACAACCTATTTTGTATTGGCAGTAAACTCATTCCATCGTTGCCAATATCTATGTTGTTCAGTTATGACCCTATCCCACACTAGAATCATCATTTAAGGTGATCGATTGCATCTGTTATAAAAGCGTTAAATTAGATGCTTAGCTTATTTATTGAACATAAATAGACTTTCGTCAAGGAGTATTACGTTTTTGGCTTCAGAAATGATCACTCTACAGGTAAACTGAGCGTAGATTCTTGACTGAGTTATTCATTCTATGCAGCAATTACTTGCGCCAATTCATGACTTTTTAGGTTGTGAGACCCCAGATCTTTGGGTTGAAAAAGCAAAACAACCGTCGCAATTAATCCCATTGCTTATTGACCATTGCAACTGCGAGCTCAAAGCTGCGCAAACGGCTATTTTAATGCTCCGCAAATATGCGATTGATAAAAATAGCGCTCATCTATTAAAGGCTTGGGCAAAGCCCTACGAGGATTTTGTTTACCAACAAGACCGTGACGCACATGCCTTCTTGGCTCGCGATAGTAAAAAGAATGATATCACTAGTGAATTAGTCGCCAATGAGCAGTTAGCTTATAGCGCTGATGTCATGAGTAAAATGGTGCGCCTGATCAAAGAAGAGTTCCATCATTTTGAACAAGTACTACAGATTATGACGGCACGAGGTATTGATTACAGTAATATTCGCGCGGGGGATTATGCCAGGCAATTGATCATTCATGTGCGAACCCATGAGCCACTGACCATTATTGATAAATTAATTATTGGAGCGTTTATTGAAGCGCGTTCGTGTGAGCGATTTGCTAAAATTGCGCCACACTTAGATGATGAGCTGGCTAAGTTTTACACCTCATTACTACGCTCTGAAGCTCGGCATTTTCAAGATTATTTAGCCCTTGCTCAAGATATAGCAGGCGTTGATATCAGCGAACGAATTGATTACTTTCGACAAATTGAGAAGAGATTGATTTTGGCTGAGGACAGCGAATTTCGTTTTCACAGTGGTGTGCCGAGTCAATAGCTCAATGGTTGAGCGCGTCTCATTAAGGCTCACAGATAATGTGTCATCATTATCACAAGTGAGCCTATTTGGTGTCTGAGAAGGGCAGTGTAACTAACTCGCACCCATGTTCATTCACATTTAAGACGCTACCTTGAGTATACCAGTCGCCCACTACTACGCGTTGATGCGTTGCAGATAATTGATGAATCGCCGGACGATGCGTATGACCATGGATCATGCGTTGGCAGCCAGTACTCGCCAGCAGAGCAGTCACTGCGCTTGGTTCAACATCCATAATTTCGTAGTGTTTTTGTTGATTACCTTGGACACTTTTTTGACGAATTTTTGCAGCAATGTTTAAGCGTGTCTTTTTAGGTAAGCGAGCATATAACCAGCGCACGACTCTAAAGCTTCTAAAGCGTCTGAATCGCTGATAGTCAACATCAAGTGTGCAAAGGCTATCACCATGCAAGATAACAGTATTCACACCGTACAAGTCGATACAATACACTTCAGGTAATACTTGCATGCCTGCTCGTTGGCAAAATTGTTTGCCCACCATAAAGTCACGATTACCATGAATAAAGTACACAGGTAGCGTGTTTGATACCATTTTGATTGCATCTGCGATAGCAACACTAAATGACTCAGCAATATCATCACCCATCCACACTTCGAATAGATCGCCAATGATATAAAGCGCTTCAGCATCGTCTAAACCATGATTTAGAAAATACACGAAGGCTTGAGTAATATCTGGGCGATCAGCACTTAAGTGCAAATCGCCCACAAAGATTGTTTTTTTCAAAATTACGCTTTAACGCTAACGCTTTTGATCACAATAGCTTCTAATGGTACATCTTGATGCATACCATTATTTCCTGTTGGGACATTTTTGATTTGCTCAATGATGTCTAAACCTTCAACGACTTCACCAAACACACAGTAACCCCAGCCTTGCGAGGTTTCTGATTTAAAATCAAGGAACGTATTGTCTTTGACGTTAATGAAAAACTGTGCAGTTGCTGAATGAGGATCAGAGGTCCGCGCCATTGCAACAGTGCCTTTGCGGTTAGATAAACCGTTGCTAGCTTCGTTTTTGATTGATGCTTTAACACTTTTTTGGCTCATGTCTTCAGTGAAACCACCACCTTGGATCATAAAACCGTCAATAACACGGTGAAAAATAGTACCTTCGAAAAAGCCATCTTCAACATACTGCATAAAGTTAGCGGCAGTAATAGGCGCCTTTTCTTCATTTAGTTGTAAAGTAATATCGCCCATATTGGTATGTAAAGTAATCATGTTATCTCACTTGAAAATATTAATTTGCGCGATTCTAACTTATCTTAACTGCCGCTTAAAGTGCAGTGTTCAAAACAGGTGACATCATGTTAGAATCTGCATTAACATTTACCGTTATAAATTAGTGTAAAAGAGAACAATCGATGTTGAAGATTTACAATAGTATTAGCCGTGATAAACAAGAATTTAAACCAATAAATCCAGGTAAAATCGGAATGTACGTCTGTGGCGTGACCATTTACGATTTATGTCATATTGGTCACGGGCGTACCTTTGTTTCGTTTGACATGATAGTACGTTATTTACGTTACATAGGTTATGAGGTGAACTTTCAGCGCAATATTACTGACGTTGATGATAAAATTATCAAACGTGCTGCTGAAAATAATGAGTCATGTGAGTCACTAACTGAGCGTTTAATTGGCGAAATGCATCAAGATTTTGATGCGCTGAACATGAAACGACCTGATTTTGAGCCGCGAGCTACGTTACATATTGAAGAAATTATCGATATGGTTCAGCGTTTGCTTGATCGCGACCATGCTTATGTTGCCAGTAATGGTGATGTATTATTTAGTGTTGCGTCGTTCCCTCAATATGGCCAGCTTTCTGGGCAAAACCTTGACCAACTTCAAGCTGGTGCTCGGGTTGAGATTGATAATGCTAAACGCAATCCTATGGATTTTGTGCTATGGAAAATGTCTAAACCCGGTGAGCCTACATGGGAATCACCTTGGGGTCCTGGTCGCCCAGGTTGGCATATTGAATGTTCTGCCATGAACAGTAAGCATCTAGGTTTACATTTTGATATTCATGGTGGCGGATCTGATTTACAGTTTCCACATCATGAAAATGAAATTGCCCAGTCTTGCTGTGCCCATGACACGCCTTATGTGAATTACTGGATGCACACCGGAATGGTGATGGTTGACCGTGAAAAGATGTCTAAATCATTAGACAACTTTTTTACCATTCGTGACGTGCTTAAGCATTATGACGCTGAAACTGTACGTTATTTCTTATTGTCAGGTCATTACCGTAGCCAGTTAAATTATTCTGAAGATAATTTAAAGCAAGCACGTGCAGCATTAGAGCGTTTATACACAGCCATTAAAGATTTAGATTTGACTGTCGACGCCGCGCCTGCGGAAGCGTTTGTTGCCAAATTCAAATCTGCTATGGATGATGATTTTAATACGCCTGAAGCCTATTCGGTTTTATTTGATATGGTCCGTGAAATTAATCGTCTTAAAATAACCGATATGGCAGCTGCATCGGCATTAGGTGTCAGCTTGAAGCAATTAGCCGATGTACTTGGTCTTATCAGCCAAACGCCTGAGGCTTTCTTTAAGGGGGAGGGCAGTGACGATGAAGTGGCAGAAGTTGAAGCGCTTATCGTTGAGCGTAACCGCGCCCGAACTGAAAAAGATTGGCCTGCAGCCGATATCGCGCGTGATCGCTTAAATGAGTTAGGCGTTGTGTTAGAAGACGGCCCTAGCGGAACGACATGGCGTAAAAAGTAATTTAATTTGCCCATAAAACAAAAAAGCCTGCAATAGCAGGCTTTTTTGTTATTCATCCGCAGCCAGCTGGGTTAGCTATGATACTGCTCGCAAGCATAAAGAGTATTCTCTAATAAGCTCGCAATGGTCATTGGACCAACGCCGCCAGGAACCGGAGTTATAAATGCGGCTTTTTCGGCGGCAATATTAAATTCCACATCACCGACTAAACTGCCGTTTTCCAAGCGATTAATACCGACATCAATCACAATAGCGCCAGGTTTTATCCACTCACCAGGAATGAAACCAGGCTTACCCACAGCAACAACCAATAAATCGGCTTGACGCACTTTTTGCTCTAAGTTTTTGGTAAAACGATGACAGGTGGTTGTAGTACAACCAGCTAATAAGAGTTCCAGTGTCATTGGACGGCCGACAATGTTCGACGCTCCGACAACAGTAGCATCCAAACCGTAAGTATCAATACCGGTAGATTTGATTAACGTCATAATCCCCATCGGCGTACAAGAGCGCAGAACCGGGATACGTTGAGCTAGACGGCCAACATTGTATGGATGAAAACCATCAACATCTTTATCTGGACGAATATGTTCAATGACTTTTGAATCATCAATATGATCAGGTAAAGGAAGTTGTACTAAGATCCCGTCAATATTGGGATTAGCATTACACTCATCGATTAACGCTAATAGTTCAGCTTGGGTTGTACTTGTGTCCAGGTCAAAAGATTGAGATTCAAAACCGACTTCTTCACAAGCTCTGCGTTTACTGCCGACATAGACTTGAGATGCGGCATCACTGCCCACTAAAATAACCGCAAGACCTGGCGCGCGGAATCCAGCTTGTCTTCGAAGTGCTACTTTTTGTTTTAGTGTGGTGCGGATAGATTGTGCAATGGCTTTACCGTCAATAAGTTGAGCAGTCATGGCTGTAGAGTTTCCTTTGAGTGACGCAGGTGTTGAAGTCGATGGTCGAACGGCGGTTATTCTAGCAGGCGCAATGAAGAGTGTCATTTGCTAGACGATGAAAATACAGTGAATAAACTATTCGCGCTATGATGCTAATCATGGTTTTTGCTGCTAAATTCGTCATATAGCATCCAGAGTTAAAAAAATCGTTGACGATATCAAGGTGACTAGTTAAGATGCGCTCCGTTCTCGAGACAACAAGGTTACTGTATAGCAGTAATAAACATTTCGAAAACAAAGTAAGATTTCGGTGATTAGCGCAGCCCGGTAGCGCATCTCGTTTGGGACGAGAGGGTCAGAGGTTCGAATCCTCTATCACCGACCAAATTAAATGTTATTTGCTATAGTAGCGAGTAATAGAACAAGTAAACTTGTTCAGCCAGACAGGAAACAGCTTATTGCTGTAACCATGCGCCCGTAGCTCAGTTGGATAGAGCACCCGCCTTCTAAGCGGGTGGTCGCAGGTTCGAATCCTGCCGGGCGTACCATTTCAATGGTGATTGTAGCTCAGTTGGTAGAGTCCCGGATTGTGATTCCGGTTGTCGTGGGTTCGAGCCCCATCAGTCACCCCATTTTTTTCTGTTCAAATCAACGTGTATTTTGAGACACTCATTGTGTTGCTGATAAATGTATTTGTTTACCATAGTTGATTTACTGCAATCCATATCCAATCTGATAAAAACTCATTTCGCGCATTAAACGTGCAAACACATCAAAATTGACCATCAGTTAGCTCTTTTATCACGTAAATCGACCTTTTCAGGCTCGACTCTGTTCAAAACGGTAGCTATAATGTCGCGTCTTGATAAATATCAAAAATAAGCTATCTATACCAACAGCGTCTTCAGCATCGATATTATCGCTGTGCTGGGTATCAGAGCTAAACCCGTAGTCAAGAAACGAATATCTAATGGTTGAGTTGTCGACCATTCAAAGAACGTTAGACATATTTCGAGGTAAAAAAATGCAAGTTTCTGTTGAAACAACTCAAGGCCTAGAGCGTCGCCTAACTATTTCTGTACCTGCTGAGCAAATCGAGAAATTGGTTAAAGACAATGTATTGCGTGAAGCTAAGCGTGCTCGTCTTCCAGGTTTCCGCCCAGGTAAAGTGCCTATCGGCGAAATCAACAAGCGTTATGGTAAAGCCATTCGTCAAGACATCACTGGTGAAGTGATGCAACGCAACTTTATAGAAGCTATTGTAGCTGAGAAGTTAAACCCAGCAGGCGCACCAGTATTTACTCCTGGTTTAACTGAAGGTGATTCTTTCGAATTCGTTGCAACATTTGAAATCTACCCAGAAGTTGTTTTAACGGGTTTAGATAGCATTGCAGTTGAACAGCCTAAAGCTGAAGTTAATGATGCAGACGTTGATGTAATGATTGAAACGTTACGTAAGCAACATGCTACTTTTGCTGCTGTTGAACGTGAAGCTACAGCTGACGACAAAGTTAAAATGAACTTTATTGGTTCTATTGATGGTGAAGAATTTGAAGGCGGAAAAGCTGATGATTTTGAACTTCAATTAGGCAGCAATCGTATGATCCCTGGTTTTGAAACCGGTATCATTGGTCATAAAACGGGTGATGAATTCGAAATCGAAGTGACTTTCCCTGAAGATTACCACGCTGAAAACTTAAAAGGTAAGGCGGCTAAGTTCGTTATTACCTTAACTGAAGTTCAAGCAGCTAACTTACCTGAAGTGAATGATGAGTTTGCTTCTTTGTTTGGTATTGCTGAAGGTGGCTTAGACGCACTTAAAGCTGAAATCCGTAAAAACATGACTCGTGAACTAGAGCAAGCGCTGAAAGCGAATGTGAAAGAGCAAGTTATTACAGGTTTATTAGCAGCAAATGACATCTCTATCCCTAAAGCACTTGTTGAAGGTGAAGTGAATGTACTTCGTCAACAAGCAATGCAGCGTTTTGGTGGCCAAACTGAAAATATGCCTGAACTTCCGGCTGAACTTTTCACTGAGCAAGCAGAGCGTCGTGTTAAAATCGGTTTGCTACTAGGCGAAGTGATTAAGACTAACGAGCTAAAAGCTGAAGATGATCGTGTTAATGCATTGATCGAATCTATGGCTTCAGCGTATGAAGATCCATCTGAAGTTGTTTCATACTACAACTCAAATAAAGAACTCATGCAAAACATGCGCAACGTAGCGCTTGAAGAGCAAGCTGTTGAAGCATTGTTAAAATCAGCAAAAGTAACCGTTAAAGACGTTGCTTTTGAAGAATTTATGAACAAGGCTACTGGACGAGCGTAAGCTAAGCTTGACTTAACAAGTGGTTCGCCATTTATAATGGCTCGTATGAGGTTCCTCATGCGGGCCATTTTTATTTTTAGGGAAATGAATAATGCATAAAGCACCAGAATCAGTACTCAATGCTCTTGTACCTATGGTTGTTGAACAAACAGCTAAAGGTGAACGTTCTTATGATATTTACTCTCGTCTATTAAAAGAGCGAGTCATCTTCTTAGTTGGCCAAGTAGAAGAACACATGGCTAACCTTATTGTTGCTCAGTTATTATTCCTAGAGTCAGAAAGCCCAGATAAAGATATTTATTTGTACATTAACTCTCCTGGCGGTTCAGTTACAGCGGGTATGGCGATCTACGACACCATGCAGTTTATTAAGCCTAATGTCAGTACAGTGTGTATGGGGCAAGCTGCTAGTATGGGTGCATTCTTACTCGCCGGCGGCGCTAAAGGTAAACGTCATTGCTTACCTAACTCTCGTGTGATGATCCATCAGCCATTAGGTGGCTTCCAAGGTCAAGCATCAGATATCGCCATTCATGCTCAGGAAATCCTAGGCATCAAGAATAAATTAAACCAAATGTTGGCTGATCATACTGGCCAACCGTTGGAAATCATTGAACGCGATACTGACCGTGATAACTTCATGAGTGCTACTCAAGCTGTTGATTATGGTATTGTCGATTCATTACTAACAAGTCGCGGCTAAAACCGATAGCTGATTTTCTCTAATCTTTCAGGTATTCTGTACTGAAAGACGTTAAGTCATCTATGTGGTTATGATAAGTATCTACAAGCAGCGCTTAGGGTTAACCTAAGTTGGAAACAGAGGTAGAATAATGGGCGATAACAAAAATAACGGTGACAGCGGCAAATTGCTGTACTGCTCTTTTTGCGGAAAAAGTCAGCATGAAGTCAGAAAACTGATTGCTGGCCCATCAGTTTATGTATGTGATGAGTGTGTTGATTTATGTAATGACATCATCCGTGAAGAAATCAAAGAGATTTCACCTAAGCGTGATGAAGACAAGTTGCCGACACCGCATGAGCTACGCAAACATCTTGATGACTATGTAATCGGTCAGGATCAAGCCAAAAAAGTGCTTTCTGTTGCGGTATACAATCATTACAAGCGTTTACGTAATGGCGCAATAAAAGACGGTGTTGAGCTTGGTAAAAGTAATATCCTGCTATTAGGTCCAACTGGTAGTGGTAAAACATTATTAGCTGAAACACTGGCACGCTCACTCAATGTTCCTTTTGCTATGGCAGATGCAACCACGCTAACCGAAGCAGGTTATGTGGGCGAAGATGTTGAAAACATCATTCAAAAGTTACTGCAAAAGTGTGATTACGACGTTGAAAAAGCTGAACGCGGTATCGTCTATATCGATGAAATTGATAAAATCAGTCGCAAATCTGACAATCCTTCTATTACTCGCGATGTGTCGGGTGAAGGTGTTCAGCAGGCGCTACTGAAGTTAATTGAAGGTACGGTAGCTTCTGTTCCTCCACAAGGCGGACGTAAGCACCCACAGCAAGAATTTTTGCAAGTGGATACCTCTAAAATTCTGTTTATCTGTGGTGGTGCGTTCGCTGGACTTGAAAAAGTCATTGAACAACGAGCTCACACAGGAACTGGAATTGGCTTTGGTGCAGAAGTAAAAGGCGAGGCGGATAAAGCCACCATTTCACAAATACTAAGCCAAGTAGAGCCTGGTGATTTAGTGAAATTTGGTTTGATCCCTGAGTTTATTGGTCGTTTACCTGTTGTTGCTACGCTAACTGAGTTAGATGAAGCTGCACTGGTACAAATTCTATCTGAGCCTAAAAATGCGTTAACCAAGCAATATAGCGCGTTATTTGAGATGGAAAATGTCGAACTTGAGTTCCGTGATGATGCATTACAAGCGATTGCTCAAAAAGCGATGTCACGTAAAACGGGTGCACGTGGATTACGTTCAATTGTAGAAAGCATTTTGCTTGATACCATGTACGATATTCCATCGACTCAGGGAGTGATTAAAGCGGTTGTTGATGAATCCGTTGTTAAAGGTGAATCAGCTCCAATTTTGATTTACGAAAATACAGAGACTCTGGCCGCTTCAGGCGAGCAATAATTGTACTGATAACTAGTAAGTTGAAAAATAAGGAGTCCATTGGACTCCTTTTTTCGTATTGACCATTGAAACTGATAACATCACCCCAATATAATCAGTATTAAGTCTATTTCATTAAACGGAATCGAGCCATGACTAAAGAGCGTGAAGCGCATATCGAACTCCCCGTATTACCACTGCGAGATGTGGTGGTTTACCCGCATATGGTAATTCCGCTATTCGTAGGACGGGAAAAATCAATTCGTTGCCTAGAATCGGCAATGGAACAAGACAAGCAAATTTTATTAGTTGCTCAGCGAGATGCAGATCTTGACGAACCGACCAAAGACGACATTTTTGATATTGGTACCGTTGCCTCTATTTTACAGCTTCTTAAACTTCCTGACGGCACGGTAAAAGTATTAGTTGAAGGTGGCCAACGTGCCAAAATCAAGAAATACACTCAAGAAGAAGAGTTTTTTGCTGCAACGGCTGAATACCTAGAGTCTGAGCAGTTAAGTGATAAAGAAGAAGAAGTCTTAGTACGCAGTGCTATTGGCCAATTCGAAGGCTACATCAAGCTAAATAAAAAGATCCCACCTGAAGTATTAACCTCATTATCGGGTATTGATGAAGCGGCTCGCTTAGCTGATACCATGGCTGCACATATGCCATTGAAGCTTGAAGATAAGCAATCTGTGCTTGAGATGATCAATGTCGGTGAGCGTCTTGAATATCTGATGGCGATGATGGAATCAGAAATTGACTTGCTGCAAGTTGAAAAACGCATCCGTACGCGCGTTAAAAAGCAGATGGAAAAAAGTCAGCGCGAATACTATTTGAATGAGCAAATGAAAGCCATTCAAAAAGAATTAGGCGATATTGACGAAAGCCACGACGAATTTGAAGTATTGGCGCGTAAGATTGAAGACGCTGGTATGCCAACCGACGCGAAAGAAAAAGCCATTGCTGAATTAAACAAGCTTAAAATGATGTCGCCTATGTCTGCTGAAGCCACGGTTGTGCGCAGCTATGTTGATTGGATGACAGCTGTGCCTTGGAAACAACGCTCAAAAATTAAGCGTGACTTAGCCAAAGCACAAGAAGTACTTGATACCGATCACCACGGACTTGAAAAAGTTAAAGAACGTATTCTTGAGTATTTAGCGGTTCAAAGTCGTGTTAAACAGCTTAAAGGACCTATCTTGTGTTTAGTTGGACCACCGGGTGTAGGTAAAACCTCACTGGGGCAGTCAATTGCTAAAGCCACTGGACGTAAATATGTCCGTGTTGCACTAGGTGGCGTGCGTGATGAAGCAGAAATTCGTGGTCATCGCCGTACGTACATAGGTTCAATGCCAGGTAAAGTCATTCAAAAAATGGCCAAAGTGGGCGTTAAAAACCCATTGTTCTTGCTCGATGAAATCGACAAAATGAGTTCAGACATGCGTGGCGATCCATCGTCAGCCTTGTTAGAAGTACTTGATCCAGAGCAGAACGCAACGTTTAACGATCATTATCTTGAAGTTGATTACGACTTATCTGATGTAATGTTTGTGGCTACGTCAAACTCTATGGATATACCGGGTCCTTTACTTGACCGTATGGAAGTGATTCGCTTATCGGGTTATACCGAAGATGAAAAGCTTAATATCGCGAAGAAGCATTTACTGACCAAGCAAATTGAACGTAATGGCCTTAAAGAAAAAGAAATCATTGTCGATGACAGTGCTATTTTAGGGATTATTCGTTATTACACTCGTGAAGCGGGTGTGCGTTCATTAGAGCGTGAATTATCAAAAATTTGTCGTAAAGTAGTGAAGCATATTCTGCTTGATAAAACGGTCAAAGTGGTTGAAGTTAACCAGGATAATTTAAAGTCGTTCCTTGGCGTACAACGTTTTGATTTTGGTAAAGCTGAATCGAATAACCAAATAGGCCAAGTGACCGGACTTGCATGGACTCAAGTGGGTGGTGATTTATTAACCATCGAAGCGACATCTGTAGCAGGTAAAGGTAAATTAACCTATACCGGTTCACTCGGTGATGTCATGAAAGAGTCTATTCAAGCTGCGATGACAGTCGTTCGTGCCCGCGCGGAAAATTTGGGTATTAATAACGACTTTTATGAAAAACGTGATATTCATGTCCATGTACCTGAAGGGGCAACACCAAAAGATGGCCCTTCAGCAGGCGCGGCTATGTGTACTGCGTTAGTGTCGAGCTTAACGGGCAATCCAGTGCGTAGTGATGTTGCCATGACAGGTGAAATAACCCTTCGCGGTGAAGTTCTGCCAATTGGTGGTTTAAAAGAAAAGTTATTGGCTGCACATCGTGGCGGAATCAAGCACGTATTGATCCCTCAAGAAAACGAACGCGATTTGGAAGAAATTCCAGCGAATGTGATTGCAGATTTAACCATTCATCCAGTACGTTGGATTGATGAAGTCCTGAAATTGGCGCTTGAGCGACCAGTTGAAGGCTTCGAAGTGGTCAAAAAATAGCTTGTTAGTCAAAAAATTGCTATAGAGCATAAAAAAAATCAAAAAAGGGGCTTAACAAAACGCTGACCTGTGGTAGCCTAGGTTGGTGGAGAGTCAGACGCACCAAGCCCTTGGGGCATCTGACGTTGAGCTGTATCCAATTTCATTTTTTGGTTTTCGTACTAAGTTTGGTGTGTTATCAAGCTTATAAAATAAAGCCTCCGCAGACCGCTCTAAACATAGATTTGGTTGCGGCGCGACAATAACATTCAAGGGGATGACATGAACAAATCTGAACTAATCGAGAAAATCGCATCTGGTGCTGATATTTCTAAAGCTGCTGCTGGCCGCGCACTGGATTCTTTTATCGCTGCTGTAACGGAAGGTCTTAAAGATGGCGATAAGATTTCTCTAGTTGGTTTTGGTACATTTGAAGTACGTCAACGTGCTGAACGTACTGGCCGTAACCCACAAACGGGTAATGAAATTAAAATTGCTGCTGCGAACATTCCTGCGTTCAAAGCTGGCAAAGCGCTAAAAGACGCGGTTAACTCATAGTTAATAACGTTGCCTTTGTAAGGCATTCGTAATACAAGCACTGCTTAGGCGGTGCTTTTTACGAAAAGCAATATTGTTATGTTCTGCATAATTAATATTGGGAGTATTGGGTCATACCCGTGGTAGCGTCTGATAACTCCATATAATTTACAATAAGGCGCATCCACAAGGTGATGCGCCTTTTTATTTTATTAATCGCAACAAGCGAGAATTCAGATGTTAGAAAAAATTCGTGAAGGATCACAGGGGATTGTTGCAAAAACAATTCTAGTACTTGTGATACTTTCTTTTGCTTTTGCCGGTGTGAGCAGTTATTTAGGCTCAAACACGGGTGTACCTGCTGCTGTTGTTAATGGTGACGAAATTAGTGCCAACGAGCTAGAGCAGGCTTTTCAAAATGAACGCTCTCGTATAGAGCAACAGCTTGGTGAAATGTTTACAGCATTAGCCGCTGACGAAAGTTATATGAATGGCATTAAACAAAACGTACTGGATCGTTTAATTGCTGACAAACTCATTGATCAAGCAGCCAATAAACTCGGCTTGCGTGTATCTGATGAGCAAATTAAAAAAGCCATTATTGAAGAGCCTGCATTTCAAACTGACGGTAAATTTGATAATGAGCGCTATCTAGCGGTATTGCGTCAGTTAGGCTATCAAACCACAAGTTTTAGAAACATGATGCGCGTCGACATGACCCGTCGTCAGTTATTAAATGCACTTGTGGGCAGTGAGTTTGTGTTAGACGGTGAAGCGAAGCAACTTGCTGAAGTCCAAGGTCAAACTCGTGATATACGTTATCTAGTTGTCGATTCAACGCCTTTCTTATCAACTGTTTCTGTGTCTGATGAAGAAGCGCAAAGCTATTATGATGCTAACGTGTCGCAATACATGAGCCCTGAAAAAGTTAGCCTAGAGTATGTTGAATTAAATGCTGCTGACATGGCTAAAAACAGTGACGTCTCTGACGAAGAAGTGAAAACTTATTACGACGAGAACAAAGCACAATATCAAACAGCCGAAAAACGTCTTGCTGCGCATATTTTTGTTGCCGCAACAGATGATGACAGTGCCGACAAAGCTAAAGCTGATGCAATTGAAGCTAAGTTAACCGCGGGTGAAGATTTTGCCGAAGTGGCTAAAACGGATTCTGATGATAACCTTAGCGCACAAGAAGGCGGTAAGTTAGATTGGTTTGAACAAGGTGTGATGGATCCTGCATTTGATGAAGCGCTTTTTGGATTACAAAAAGGTCAAGTTTCATCTATTGTAAAAAGTGAGTTCGGTTATCACATCATCAAGCTATTAGATGTTCAAGCAAGTCAAGCTACTGCTTTTGAAGATGTTAAAGCGAAAATTGTTGCTCAACTTCAAGAAAAGAAAGCACTTGATGTGTTTTATAGCTTACAAACCAAATTAGCTGATACCAGTTACGAAATCCCGGATACTTTAGCCGAAACAGCCCAAGCAGTTAATGCAAAAGTGCAATCAACGGCGTTATTTTCTCGTGATGATGTACCCGCTGAGTTCAATAACCCTGAGTTCATCAAAGCAGCATTTTCTGACCAAGTATTAGCGAGCGGTTTGAATAGTGATGTCATTGAGCTTGCGCCAAACCATGTTGTGGTTGTGCGCATGAAAAAACATCAGACTGCTGGCATCATGAGTTTTGCTGATGTTAAATCGGGTATTGTTGAACGTTTGAAGCAAGATAAAGCCAATGATGGTGCTCGTGATAAAGCTGCTGAGTATATGGCACAGTTAAAAGCGGGTAATGATACCTTAACGGGCGCATCATTAACCACGTTAGCTAAGTTAGGTCGTTTTAATCAGGATATCGATCAAGCTATCACCAATAAAGCCTTTAAGATTGCTGCACCTGCTGAGAATAGTGTCACTATTGATACCGCAGCGTTAGCAACTGGTTATGCGGTGATTGTAGTTGATAAGGTCAATGAAGCCGAAGGCATTAATGACAATCTGATTAAGTCGCTTAAGCAGCGTATTGCACCTCAATACAGCGAAGCCGATTACCGTGCTGTAGTTGCCTCACTTAAAGCTGATGCTCGAATTGAGTATCCTGTAGCAGACTAATTACGTTTTTGTAGTCAATAAAATATTAAAGACCTAGGCTCACGTCTAGGTCTTTTTGTTTCTAAGGGGATATCAACCATGAGCAAGGTAACTAGAGAACAAACGAGTAAATTGTTTGCCTTATCGCACTATAATGATGATTCATTCGAGTCCCTTAAAGGAGTGGATTTACAGTTCAACAACATTACGTTTGAGCGCTGTTACTTCATGCAATGTGATTTTAACCAGAGCGATTTCTATCATTGCCAATTTATCGATTGTACTTTTAGTCAGTGTAACTTGAGTGTGTTGTCTGTGATTGGTACTGAGTTTGATGCCGTTATTTTTCGCGACTGTAAAGCTATAGGTATTGATTGGACTAAAGCCCATTGGCCACAATTTATGACCCAAACTACGATTCAGTTTGAACGATGTTTGCTCGACGGCAGTAATTTTTACTCACTTAATTTACCCGAGCTTACACTTGTTGATTGTCGTGCCCATGATGTCGACTTTAGAGAGGCTAATTTAACTAAAGCCGATTTGCGTTTAACCGATCTTAATCTAAGTCAATTTAGTCATACTAATTTAACTGGCGCCAATTTTACTGATGCGTCGAATTATCAAATTGATATTACGGCTAATACCGTTAAGCAAGCCATATTCAGTCGATTTGAGGCACTGAGTTTGCTAGAGGGTTTGGATATTCAATTAGTCGACTAGTTTACATCGTCACCTTTTTAACCCCAAAATGCGCTGATTAGACGCGCAGAAACCATAGGTTAATTTACATTTGTGTCGTTATGATAAATATTAGGCTGCGATAATTTACTTCAAAAGGAGAGAGCATGAGCCACAGACTAGATCAAGCATTTGAGCGGGCACTTGCCTATTTAGATCAACACTTAAATGAGCCAGTTGACCTCAACATGTTGGCCAATATTGCCCAGCTTCCCCAAAGCCACTTTGAAGGGTTATTTTATGCGCTGTACCACATATCAATTGAAGCTTATGTCGAACTGCTTAAAAGCCTAGAGGCCGCCCATTTATTAGGTTTTGGTAAGCAGGTACCTTTTGCCACTATAGCGGCAAAACTGGCTTATCGTAACCAGCAACACTTTATCGAATCGTTCACTCGCAGTATTGGTCAAAGCCCTGAATCGTTCCAACAAGCGCCTGATTGGGGCAATTTTTTTGCTAAGCAACAACCGCTAAAATCGTTTCAAACAGAAGTTAATCAGCAAGATGAGCTATCTTATTCAGTTGAGATTGTATCGTTTGCTGCGCAAACATTAGCTGTGATGGAACATCATGGTGATCCCTCGTTATTACCTCAAACCATTGCGCGATTTATTGAATGGCGTCGCCAGCACGGCTTATCTCCTATGGGCAGTAAAACCTTTAATCTGTTTTATTCAACCTCTGAGTCAGCCGCTAAAGCGCAATATCGAATTGATATTGGTGTCTCGTTAGCTAACGAGACACTGACAAGCTTAGAGCCAGTGGCGTTAGAATCGAGCCTGATTAAACTTAAATCGATCCCACAAGGACGATGTGCCATGATCCGTTTAAGTGGCCAGCAAGCGGTCAATGATAGTGGCTTAGGGGTTGCAATAGACTACCTGTATCGCAATTGGCTTAATTTGAACGATGTCAGCTTAAGGAATTTTCCATTGTTTGTGCAGCGAGATGTGATTGCTGACAAGATGACCGAAGAGCAACAAGCAAAATCGTTAGCGGGTTCACCGCAACTGCTTATCTTTTTACCCATAGTTTAAGTTTGTGTTGCAGCGAATATATCCAGCATGCAGCGAGAGTGACACAATGCTAACATGTGTTAATTCTCAGCGTGATCGCTGAAGATTAAGACAATAAAAAAGCCATAATGCACGGCATTATGGCTTTTTTGTTCACACTAGCTAAGAGCGATATTATTTATAATTCAATTACATCAAAGCTAACATTAGGATCGACTTCTGCATCATAATCGATACCATCAATACCAAAACCGAACAGTTTTAAAAACTCTTCTTTGTATTCATTGTAGTCTGTTAATTCGCTCAAGTTCTCAGTAGTCACTTGTGGCCATAAATCACGACAATGCTGCTGGATTTCTTCACGAAGTTCCCAGTCATCAAGGCGTAAACGGTTTTCACTATCCACTGCGGGTGCTTGGCCATCAACACGATACAGACGCTCACTAAATAAACGCTGTATTTGCTCAATACAGCCCTCATGTAAGCCTTCTTGACGCATCTTTTTAAACACCATAGCAATATAAAGCGGCATGACTGGAATGGCTGAGCTTGCTTGTGTCACGACACTTTTTAGCACTGCAACGTTAGCTGAGCCGCCAGTAGCAGATAATTTGCTGTCAAGGGCGTGGGCTGCACGGTCTAAATCCATTTTGGCTTTACCTAAGGCGCCATGCCAATAAATAGGCCAAGTTAATTCAGTACCAATGTAGCTATATGCAACTGTCTTGCAGTTGTCAGCTAATACGCCAGCGTCGCTTAGCGCACTCATCCATAATTCCCAATCTTGGCCGCCCATTACCGTGACGGTATCAGTAATTTCTTGCTCAGTTGCAGGCTCTACAGAAGTGTCAATAATGGTGTTTTTGTTGGTATCAACAGCCGTGGCAGTATAGGTTTGGCCAATGGGTTTCAGTGATGAACGAATAACTTCACCTGTGTCTGGCATTTTACGAACTGGTGAGGCTAACGAGTACACCACCATGTCGATTTGACCTAAATCTTGCTTGATCAATTCAATGACTTTTTGTTTCGCTTCATGGCTGAATGCATCGCAGTTGATACTTTTTGAATATAAGCCTTCTGCTTTAGCAAACTTATCAAATGCCGCTGTGTTGTACCAACCTGCTGTACCTGGTTTGGTTTCAGAGCTGGGTTTTTCGAAAAAGACGCCGATGGTTGCAGCGTCGCTTCCGAATGCTGACGTGATACGAGACGCAAGGCCATAGCCACTTGAAGAGCCGACAACCAATACTTTTTTAGGGCCATTAGCAATTTTGCCTTTGGCTTTAATGAGTTCGATTTGTTCTTTAACGTTAGCTTCACAGCCAACAGGATGAGTTGTGGTACAAATAAAGCCACGAATTTTAGGTTTAATAATCATATTTAAGCTTCTTCCTTTAACATTGGCTCTAGGATAAATAGTTCGACGGCCAAATGGCACTAATTTTTACAAAAACGGCCTCTAAACCATAGTGGTTGGAGCAGTTTAGCGTTTTTGCATAAATTGACTTTGTTCTTGAATGAGTCGCTGAGTATATTCATGCTGTGGTGAAGTAAATAAGGCTTCTGTGGTTGTTTTTTCAACCATATGACCATTTTGCAACACCATGATTTTATCGCTCACATGTCGGATAATATTGAGATTATGCGAGACAAAAATATACGATAACCCCATCTCTTTTTGCAGCTTTAATAGCAGATTAATAATTTGAGATCTAACCGATAAATCTAAAGCTGTTAGTGCTTCATCTGCAATAATAATTTTAGGGTTAAGCATTAAGGCCCGCGCAACGGCGACTCGCTGTTTTTGCCCTTCTGAAATCATGTGTGGATAAAACTCTGCGTGTTCTGGTAATAAGCCCACTTTTCTTAAAGTTTCAATCACCAAGGTTTTACGCTCTTGTGAGTTTAGCTGAGTGTTAAACCGTAAGGGTTCTTTAAGCAAGTTACCAATCGATAAACGTGGGTTTAGCGAGGTCGTTGGGTCCTGGAAAATCATCCGGATCAAACGACAGCGTTGTTTTAAATTACGTGAACCTAAGGCTTCACCTTCAAAAAATATTTCGCCGCCACTGCGTTGTTCTGCGCCCACGAGAATTCGGGCTAGGGTACTTTTACCTGAACCAACAGTCCCTACAATCGCTAAGGTTTCACCACGACCCAGTTCAAATGAAACTGGAGATAATGCCTGATAGTATTGAGGTTTAAAATGCTTGTAACCAGTTAAGTATTGTTTACTTAAGTCGGTAACTTTAAGCAATGGCGTCGTCATCTTCTTGCTCACTTTGATAAGGGAAATGGCAGGCGAAATAGCGGTCTTTTATATGTTCAAGATTAGGTTGTTTTACACATTTTCTCTGCGCTTCTGGACAGCGAGGGCCAAGTCGACAACCGGCTGGTAAATGTTGTAACGACGGTGACGATCCTTGCAATGTGGGCAAGGTTGCCTTGTGGCGCATTTTCTCAGTGTGGTCAGGCAGGTTTTTTAATAATGCCCGAGTATAAGGGTGATAGGGCATTGCGACCATTTCGCTCACAGGTCCAGATTCCATCACCTGACCACTGTACAAAATCGTTAAGTTATCACACCAATGCACCATGGTTTCAAGTTCATGACTTACTAATAAAATCGACACATTTTGCAGTTGGTTGAGTTGCGATAACAATCTAAAAATTTGCGCTTGGGTATTGACCTCCATGGAGTTGGTCGGCTCATCGGCAATCAATAATTTAGGATGATTCGCTACCGCCATCGCAATCATCACTTTTTGGCATTCACCTTCGGACAATTCCCATGGATAACATTTCATCAGCATTCTGGGCTTTTTTATGCCAACTTTGTGAAGCCATTTCTGGGCATTTAAATAGGTATCATGTCCACGGCGCCAAAAAGGAATGTTTTTGTTGGGCACCATAGCTTCGATTAATTGACTACCTATGGTTTTAACTGGGTCCAAACTGCCTGACGGATCTTGGAAAATCATTGCCATTTCGCTACCCATTAGGTTACGTCTTTGTTTGGCGCTCATTTCTAATAGATTTTTTCCATCCCACATCATACGATCGGCAATAATATGCCAATTAGGACCGAGCACGCCTAATATTGCTTTGGCTAATAAACTGCGTCCCGAGCCTGATTCACCTACCAGCCCATGGATCTCTCCGGGATTGATGGTCAAACTGACTTTTTCAAGCACTTTTACTGTGCCCTCAGGGGTATCTAATTCAATGGTGAGATTACGAATATCAAGTAAAGGCATAGGTTAATTTCTTATCGGTGCAAGCGCAGAACGTAAACCATCGCCAACTAAGTTGACCGATAATACGGTAAACAAGATTGCGACACCCGGTATAGTAACCGTCCAAGGGGCGAGTAACAAATTATCCAGCCCTTGTGCGACCATCGCCCCCCATTCTGGACTCGGTGCTTGAGCTCCAAGGTTTAAAAAACCCAATGCTGCGATATCTAATATTGCTGCTGATATGGCCATTGTGACCTGAATAATTACTACATCCCACACATTTGGCATAATGACATACCAAAAAATTTGCAATGAATTTGCACCATCTAATTTGGCGGCAGTAACATATTCTTTTTGTAGCTCTTCATGCACAGCGAGATGGATCGCGCGTACAAACTGCGGAACCATGGCAATTCCAACGCCCCAAAACACGTTATTAAGCCCAGGTCCCATTACGGCAACCACTAAAATAGCCATGAGCAACGAAGGGATAGACAGCAATGCATCAAATAAATGACTTAAAATACTCGATTTAATTCCGCGCATCATTCCTGAAAGCGAACCGATAATAAAGCCAATAAATAGCGATGCGGCAACAATAATTAATGACATGCCAAAGGTTAATTGTACGCCGTGTAAAATACGACTAAAAATATCACGTCCTAGATCGTCGGTGCCGAGAAAGTGTTCTACAGATCCGGCAGGATCCCAAGATGGCGGCAACAGCAGTACTTGCTGGTCCTGCATTTCGGGTGAATATGGCGCAAGCAGTGGCGCGAAAATGGTGAGTATTAATAAAAAAATCACTGCCCACAAACCTATTACGGCAAAAGGATTTGCCGAAAATGTTTGCCACATCCGCCACATAGGAGAGGCTATATGGTCTTCTTGGTATATCTTAATTCGAGGCATACAATTCCTTTCTGCTCATTGGATTGATTGCTGTATGCAGTAAATCAATTAAAATGCTTAAGAAAATAATTAATAATGAGACAGATAAAATACCCGCTTGAATCACAGTATAGTCGCGTTGATAAATGCCCGATACTAGCCAACTGCCGACTCCTGGCCATGAAAATATCACTTCAACTACAATGCCATAACTGGCAAATGAGCCTAACATTAAGCCAATACTTTTTATTACCGGAATTAAGGCATTGGGTAATACATGACGAAACAGAATTTTAGCCGTGTGTAAGCCTCGTGCTTCAGCGGCGCGAATATAGGTTTGATTCATCACATTTAAAATGGCTTGTCGAGTGATCCTCACGACCAAGGTAAAAGGCAATACTGCTAAGGTTACTGCCGGTAATATTAAGTGCAGCAATGCATCATGAAATGCGGGTATCCGATATGTCGATTCGGATAATAAGGTGTCTATCAACATAAACCCTGTGACGGGTTCTATTTCGTACAGTAAATTAATCTGTCCTGATATAGGCAACCAGCCAAGATTGACCCCAAACCACATGGATAAGCTTAAGCCAAGCCAGAACACTGGGATAGAATAGCCGGTTAAGGTAACAGCTAAAATACTATTCTGCAGTGCTTTATTAGTGCTTAACGCGGCGAGTATGCCGATAGGAACACCAAAGAACACCGCAATAAAACCAGAAAATAACGATAATTCAAAAGAGGCTGGCAATACCGCTTCTAACTCTTCCAATACTTCTTGCTGTGAGTTACTGGAAATACCAAAGTTACCTGATAAGCGTTGGCGCAAGTAGGCGGTAAATTGCAGTAGTTGGTTATCTTGTAATTGGTAATCCTGTTCAATTTGCTGTTGTTGTTCAATCGTTGGATATTGGATGCCCGAAAGTGAATACGCTTTACTTACAGGAAACTGCCCCGATGCCATAAATAATACGGCTATCATTATCAATGATGTAGCCATAAACAGGGTTATGCGACTAAAAAGGTATCGCCACATTTATTCGCTTCCCTCTATTATTTGGGTTGTTTTAGCAAAAGATATACCGCCATAAGGCCTAATTTGCATGGTAGTGATATTGTTCTTTTTTAACACCACTTTTTTAGCATGAGCGAGCGTGACCATTGGAACTTGATCGCTAATAATGGCTTCCGCTGATTGATAAAACGCTTTACGTTCAGGTTGGGTCGACACGCTCTGAGCTTGAGTTAATAGATGTTCGAAGTCTTTTTGGCACCAGCGAGAGCGATTATTGTTTGATGCTAACGCCGCACAGCTCAGTAGCGGAGTGAAAAAATTATCAGGGTCACTATTATCGGCATTCCAACCAATGAGAACCGAATCATAATTGGAACTGGCTAGCTTCTGTGTGAACACACTCCAATCATAGCTAATGATATTCAGCTTTACCCCAACTCGGGCTAAATCTGCTTGGATGAGCTCAGCTGTCTTCAGTGCACTCGGGTTATAAATTCGCGCTACAGGCATGGCCCACACATTAATCGATAGATTAGACACGCCTGCTTGTTTAAGTAATTCTTTGGCTTTTTCAGGATTATATTCATTGGGCGATAAATTTTTACTGTAAGCCCAAGATGCTGGTGGTAACACCCCCGTCGCTTCTACTGCGGTATCATTGTACACCACGTCTAGAATGTTCTTTTTATCAATAGCATGTGCAAGGGCTCGTCTTACTCGCACATCATCCAACGGTGGTTTTTGAGTGTTGAAGGCCCAAAATGCGACGTTTAGTCCAGGTTTGGCATCAACAATAATATCTTTATGTTGATCAAGCACGGCTAACTCGCCGGCTTTGGGTAGTGCTGACACACTGCAATCACCGGTAATTAATTTGGCAATACGTGCGGTGCTTCTGGGAGTGATATCAAACACTAATTGATCGATCTCAACCGTGGGGCCCCAATAAACAGGATTCTTTTTATAACGAATATATTCGTTTTTCACATATTGGCTTAGCTGGAAAGGACCCGTGCCGACGGCGTAATAATCAATATCTTCAGGGGTGCCCTGGACTAAAAGCTGATAGCCATATTCAGCCGATAACACAACGGCAAAATCAGTAGCGAGATTAGATAAAAAAGATGCATCTTTACGCACTAAATGAAAGATAACTTGGTAGTCATTTACTTTTTCAATACTGTCGATTAACTCTGCAAATCCAATGCTTTGAAAAAATGGATAACCAGTTCTACTGACTAAATGGTAGGGGTGGAGCGGATCTATAATACGGTTAAATGAAAACAATACATCATCTGCATTAAAGTCTCTGCTGGGACTAAAATGGCGTGTTTTATGAAAACTCACATGTTCACGCAAGGTAAATTGATAACTTAAGCCATCGTCAGACACCTGCCATGATGTCGCCAAACCGGGTGTGATAACGGCTTTTTCTTGGCTGTAGTTAACTAAACGGCTGTAAATTTGGTGAGAAGTAGCATCAATAGTGGTTCCTGATGTCACAAGCTGAGGATTAAAGCTTTCTGGATTACCTTCGCTGCAATATACCAAGCCAGATGGCAATTGAGCCTGTCCGCACGCAGTCAACATGATGCTGGCGAGGCATAAAGACATCAGCTGATACCAGCGTTTTACAATAACAGGCATAGTGTGATCATATTTTTTCGATTTTGAATGTACATTTTAACAGTGTTCATTGCATTGGGGCAATGCGCATGTCCCACCTAGAATCAGCTCTTATCGAGTAAGTTGTACTTTTTCAAAATTCCGCGCAGTTGATGATAGCTTAAACCTAGTAAATCTGCGGTTTTTTTCTGATTATACTGGCCTTCAGCTAACGCACGTTGTAATAATTCTATTTCGCTTTTTTCGGTATACTCTTTAAAATCTATTGGAAATTCGATGCTATTGAGCAACACTGATGCATCTGTTTCAGTACTTGGCGCTTGGTGTTCTGTGATGATGTCTGCAACATGTTCAACTGGCGCCGATTGACGCTCGCGGGTTTTGATTCGATTAACCGGACGATAGGGCGATGCAAACGGGTCTAATATAATATGATCAATTTCTTGGCCATCAGCCCCTTCACGATACACACTTCGCTCAACAACGTTTTTCAATTCGCGGATATTTCCAGGCCAGCGGTGCATCATTAATTGTTCTATCGCGAGTGGACTGAATCCACCAAAATACTCTAGTGATAGTTGTCTTGCCATACTAATCGCAAAATGTTCTGCCAACGGCATAATGTCTTCGGTTCTATGCCTTAATGGGGGCAAGGTAATCACATCAAAGGCTAAACGATCGAGTAAATCTGCTCTAAACTCACCATTGTCAGCCAAGGTGGGTAAATCTTCATTGGCGGCACAAATAAGCCGAACATCAGATTGAACCGTTTTACTGCCACCGACGCGTTCAAATTCACCATATTCGATAACACGTAATAATTTTTCTTGGATTAATCCAGATGTGTTGGCTAACTCATCTAAAAACAGTGTGCCACCGTCAGCTCGCTCAAAACGGCCTTCATGTCGTCCTTTTGCACCAGTAAATGCACCAGACTCATGGCCAAACAGCTCACTTTCTAGTAAATTTTCACTCAGTGAAGAACAGTTCAATTTGATAAAGTTTTGATCCCAACGAGGCGATAAATAGTGTAATCGTTCAGCAATCAATTCTTTGCCAGTACCGCGCTCACCAATGATGAGTATAGGCTTTGATAATGGCGCAACTTTAGACACATGTTCTAATACTTCAAGCAAAGCATTAGATTGGCCGATGAGATTATCTTGCTGGAATTGTTTGCTCACAGTTAGCTTACTCGCAAAATTGTTGGTGAATTCGACTAATAATTAGTGAAAATCATGATAAATGGCTTAAGTGATAAATGAAAGAAAAAGTTAATTTTTTGTTTAAACGCTTGATATTATTGTATTTGGAAATGTTGGCACGTAATGTGTAATACCTATTGCGACATCCATGTTAACTTTGAGGAACACATTATGGGAATTTTCTCTCGCTTCGCCGATATCGTTAATTCAAATATTAGCGCAATACTTGATAAAGCAGAAGATCCAGAAAAAATGGTCCGTCTTATCATTCAAGAAATGGAAGACACACTTGTTGAAGTTCGTTCAACCTCTGCAAAAGTATTAGCTGAGAAAAAAGAATTACTTCGCCGAATTGCTCGCGTTCAAGAGCAGGTCCAAGATTGGCAAAATAAAGCTGAGTTAGCACTATCCAAAGATCGTGAAGACTTAGCAAAAGCAGCCTTAGGTGAGAAACAAAAAACGGTTGGTTTATTAACCAGTCTTGAAAACGAGCTACAAGTTGTTGAAGAACATGTTGCCCGTTTAAAAGACGAAATAGCCCAACTTCAAGAAAAACTGAACGATGCTCGAGCTCGTCAAAAAACCATCATTATGCGTAAGCAAACTGCTACTTCACGTCTTGAAGTAAAGAAGCAGCTTGATTCAAGCAAAATTGATGATGCCATGATGAAGTTTGAACAATACGAGCGTCGAGTTGAAGGACTTGAAGCACAAGTAGAATCATATGATTTAGGTAAAAAGAACGTCCTTGCTGACGAGTTTGCAGCATTAGAGGCAGAAGATTCTGTCAATGATGAATTAGCAGCATTGAAAGCAAAAATGAGTGCAAAAGCACAACCTAAATCGAAAGCGTAAATTTATTCAGAGGTGAGTTATGGATATGGATCTTCTTATTGCACCAATTATCATCTTTATGGTGGTTGTGGCACCTATCTGGTTGGTTCTTCATTATCGCAGTAAGCGACAAGTGAGCCAGGGGCTCACCGAGGAAGAATTCAATCAGCTTAATGGTCTAATCGCTAAAGCAGAAAAAATGAGTGGTCGCATCGAAACATTAGAAGCGATTTTAGATACTGAATCACCAGAGTGGAGAGCAAAACATGAGCTCAGCTAATGGTCGTACCCTATACCGCAACCCAAAAAGTGGTAAAGTGGCTGGGGTGTGTTCAGGTCTTGCTGATTACTTTAACTTTGAGACATGGCTAGTAAGAGTGATTGCTGTGTCGATATTGTTACTGGGTGGGACAGGGGTCGTGTTGGTTATTTATATCGCATTATGGATGATATTAGATATTAAACCACAAGACCTAGAACACAAGGAACAGTACAAAGATATTGAAATTAAAAAGAAAGTTTGGCAAGCAGGTGAGCCTGCAAAGCAAGCATTGTTTGATGTTAATCGTCAATTTAATGGATTAGAAGTCCGATTAAGACGACTCGAGGAACATGTCACATCAGACAATTTCGATCTTAAACGCCAAATCAATAGTCTTTAATTCTTCTAATGGGCGGTTATCCGCCCTTGTTCTTTAGGGGGGCCATCAGCCATCATGAGATTTTTAGACCGTTCTTTGTTTCGTTTCACTCAAACCGCGCAATCTTTGGTTCATCGCAGTACAGATCGTCATGTCAGATTAGCCGTTACTGGGTTATCAGGAGCAGGCAAAACAGCTTTTATCAGTGGTTTAGTCAATCAGTTATTGCATGCCGGTAAAAGTGCTAAGCACAATCCGCTACCCTTGTGGCAAGTCGCACGTGAAGGTCGGTTAATTGCCGTTAATCGGGCTATGCAACCTGATTTAGACATTGCCAGTTTTGATTATCAAGGCGCAATGAATGCATTAAGCTCATCACCTCCTTATTGGCCTGCTTCGACCAAAAATATTACTGAATTACGTTTAGCGATTAAGTACCAGCCACAACAAGGTTTGTTAGCCAAATTGACCGATACAGCAACCTTGTATGTTGATATTGTTGATTATCCCGGTGAGTGGTTACTAGATTTACCTATGCTCAAACAAGATTTCAGCCAATGGTGCTTATCACAACAAATTAATGTGTCATGTTTACGCCACTCACCTTTATTCAGTGCATTTAATCAGGCTGTAGAACAGTTAGACTTAAGTCAATTAGCTGACGAGCAGCAACTTAAACACATTGCCGATTTGTATCAAATCTTATTGGTTGATTTGGTACGACAACAGGGCTTTTACCACGCGCAGCCTGGGCGCATGTTATTACCAGGAGAGTATGAAAATACTCCATTATTGACATTCTTTCCCTTGCTTAGTTTAAGTCCTATTGAGCACACAGAATTATCAGCAAGCTCAAGTGACTCAAACTACCACGTTCTTAAACGCCGTTATGATCAGTACGTATCACAAGTGGTTAAGCCTTTTTACCGCGACTACTTTTCTCGATTTGATCGTCAACTAGTATTGGTTGACTGTTTAAACGCACTTAATCATGGTCAGGCACAATTTAATGACATGGGGCGTGCGTTAAACAGCATTATGGAAAGTTTTCAGTTTGGCCAATCGAGCTTAATTAAACGTTTATTTTCACCACGGATAGACAAAGTGTTATTTGCTGCCAGCCAAGTAGACCGAGTGACCCGTGATCAGCAAAGTCATGTGCTTAGTTTGTTAACCGCCATGCTGCAACAAAGCCAGCATTATGCCAACTTTGAAGGCAGTGAAGTTGAAACCATGGCGATAAGTGCCATTAAAGCCACTCAGCACGGGATGGTTAATATAGCGGGGGGGCAACAAGAAGTGGTAAAAGGCACTGGGCTTGATGGTAAGCAAGTCACTGTATACCCAGGAGATGTACCTACATCATTACCCGATGCTCAGTTTTGGCAACAACAAGGCTTTAGCTTTAGTGCTTTTCTACCGCCCAACTTGAGCCATATGCATGACAATAATCCGCAATTCGAACACATTCGTCTCGACCACCTGTTGGAGTTTCTATTAGGCGATAAATTATCTTAATAGTTTTTATTTTGAGAATAAAATGTGAGCATTAGTTATGAATGAACCTACACGCAATTCGCCGATAAAAAAATCGCAATTATTTACCGAGTCAGACCTTATTGTGGCAGATGAAACTCATTCTGCTGAACAAACTATTAAGCCGACTAAATCGTTTGAAGAAGTTGATTTTATTTGTGAGCAATCACTAACAGAATTACCAGCATCAATGGAAGAAAGCATTCAACCTCAAAAATCAAAGCGTTGGTCGCTACTGGCCAAACTGTCAGTATTTGCTTTGGTGCTATTGGTGGTAGTGCAAACCGTGATGGGCTTAATTGATTCTTTGCAGCAAAGTCCATGGCTATTTGGTTTTTATGCCACAGTGCTGGCTATTGTGAGTTTGTGGGCATGTGTGATTACCCTCAAAGAATGGCGCAAATTAGTCAATCTTAAAAAGGTCAGCGATCATCAAGCTAAAGCTGAACGATTGTCACTAAGTATGCAAATGGGCGAGGCCAAATCATTTTTGGCACCAATATTGGCAAAATATCCTAATAACCAGGCTAAACAACAATATTTACAAGCCTGTAGCCATGAACATAATGATGCTGAGATTGTATTATTATTTGAAGATATTGTGTTGTCCGAACGTGATTTACTGGCCAAGAAACGTGTTAACCGCTTTGCTGCTGAATCGGCATTACTATTAGCCGCAAGTCCATTAGCGGCTTTGGATATGGCTATTATTTTGTGGCGAAATCAAAAAATGATTAATGAAGTTGCTGCAATTTATGCGGTGGAATTGGGGTACTGGAGCCGTATAAAACTGATCCGTAGCATTGTGACTAATATTATTTATGCTGGCAGTACCGAGGTGATTACCGATTTAGGAACCCAATTATTATCAGTAGAAATGACTGGTAAGTTATCTGCCCGAATTGCACAAGGGCTTGGTGGTGGTTTACTTACCGCACGGCTAGGTTATCAAGCGATGACCTTGTGTCGTCCCATTGCCTTCAATAAACACAATAAGCCTAAATTATCACATGTACATCAGCATTTACTGGGCGAATTAAAGCAGTTTACGTCGTCAATGATGTCTAAAAGTAAATCGAAACAAACTCAAACAGTCGACAAGAGTGAATAAAAAGTATGTATTTTTTTGAACAATTCGATTTTATTGACTACATTTAGCCTCCGATCCGCAAACGGTAAAGCGTTGCGGATCTTTCGAGCTTGGTAATGGAGAAGGACAACATACCAGCAAATCAAGGAAAGAAAGGAGAATCGAATGAAATCATTGACTTTAACAGCAGTGTTTTTAGGGGCCTGCTGCTTGCTCAGTAGCCATACCTATGCAGCAGAAACGGCTAAGACGATGGCCGAACCCACAAAAAAAGTGACCAAAACGGTTGAGACAACATCAACCAAAATGCAAAAGATCAATATTAATAAAGCCAGCGCAGAAGAATTACAAGCGCTCAAAGGTATTGGGCAAGCCAAAGCTCAAGCGATTGTGGATTATCGAACCAAAAACGGTAAATTCACCGATGTGCAACAGCTCACTTTGGTTACTGGTATTGGTGATAAGTTAGTTAGCCAGAATGCCGAGAATATGAGCTTCTAAGCTAGATGCTTATTCACACTAAAAACGGAAGCAATGGCTTCCGTTTTTTTATGCAAAGCTAAAGTCATCTCAGTAAAAACTAAAGTCTAGCCTTATGTCAGCTGATTATTGAGCGTTGAATGCTTGGCCATTTGTACCAATAGATTCATTACCCATCAAAAATAAATAAGTAGGCATGATTTCTTGTGCTGTTTTCAATGTCTGTGGATCTTCACCAGGATAAGCTTTTGCGCGCATTTCAGTGCGAGTCGCACCTGGGTTAATACTATTGGCTCTTATGGAAGTGTTATCACATTCATCGGCTAAAACTTGCATCATGCCTTCGGTAGCAAATTTAGAAAAAGCATAAGGTCCCCAATAAGCACGCCCTTTACGACCCACACTGCTTGAGGTAAAGATAATTGAGGCATGTTCACTTTTGCGCATAATCGGCAATAACGATTTGGTCATGATGGCTTGAGCGGTGACATTCACTTTTAAAATGGTTTCAAGAGAGGTTAAATCAATATGCTCAAATGGCCCTAATGCCCCCAATTGTGACGCATTATGCAATAAGCCATCTAAACAACCAAACTGTTCAGCAATGGTGTCTGCCATATCAATATAATTCTGTTCAGTCGCACCTTTCATATCTAAGGGCACAATAGCTGGTTTGGGATATCCAGCATTCACTATTTCATCATATACATTTTCAAGTTTTTTGACCGTTTTACCCAGTAAGATAACGGTTGCGCCGTGTTTCGCGAACTCGATTGATGCTGCACGGCCAATACCGTCTCCAGCACCAGTAACCAAGATTGTTTTGTTATTCAGTAAATCTTTTGTCGCTTGATATTCCAACATGATTAATTATTTCCTCTACGCGCAATCGCCCGTCAAATCTAGTACCGGATAAAAAATAAACGACCGTTTGAAACAAATGATTGATAATTGTGTATGAATAGGTCATTTGCATGTAACAAACTTGTAGCTAACTCAATAATTTTACGTTAACTTGAGAATAGTTGAGGACTAACATAAGTCCTTATTTGGTCGCATGATAGGACTATTGTGACCAATTCTTGGGGAAAACAAAATTATTAAAACAAGATTTGGGGAAAAAAAGATGAAAAGACTCATTTTGGGTGTTGCAATTGCATCTGCTCTTGGCTTAACGGCATGTGGTGGTGATACTTTTAACGAAGCAAAAGATAATGTTGAACCTTTGGTGCCTTTATCACACGTTCAATTCGATCCTGCTAATGGCAAGCTACCTTTACCGAACGATTTATTGTTTAGTGGCACCACGGATGGCACGTTGACAATACCGGGTGAAACCGGTGTCGATTATACCAATCCTCAAACCGCACTGGGTGCATTAGATGGATGGTCAACTAGCTCACCAATATCAATAACAATGGAGTTAGCAAAAGACCTTCAAGGTAATGCATTAACGATTGATGCTGACTCGGTATTCCAGCCAGGCGCGGTGCGCGTTTTTGAAGCCACAGTGGGCGGTTCATTATCTACCGATCCTGAGTGTACTTCACAGGCCTCAGTTTCAGCTTGTAAAGTGGGTGAAGAATTAACATTTGGTGTTGATTTTGTGACTAAAGCCTCAGGCAACAACGTTGTTATCGTGCCACTTAAGCCGCTTAAGCCGATCCAATCTTATTTATATGTTGCAACTGATTTAATCCACGACTCATTGGGTCGAAGTATTGCTGCATCGACGACGTATAACTTATTAAAATTAGATATTGAAACTAAGCCGCTAGAAACTGCAGCGCAGTTACAATTACAAGGTTTAGTTAATAGCTACGAAAAAGGGGCTGCAGCAGCCCATGGTGTTGATCCAGACAATATTATTTACTCTGGCTTATTTACCACTCAGTCAATTGCTAACGTATATGAAACCACTAAGTTATTAATGGCATCTAATCCTGCCTATACACCTTCATTTGTCCAAGCGCCAACACCAGCAGGTTACACGGTTGCTCAGGCTGTTGGTTTAACGGAAGCGAGTGGTTTAGCTTATACGCTAGCCAATATTGCCGACGTGTATACGGCAAAAATTAAAGTGCCATTCTATGGTGACTGTTCTTCTGCTAGTTGTGTGATTCCTGTTGTTGATGGTAAGCCAACAGCACCAAACGGTCGCTGGTTTGCTCAAGGTGATAGTCCAGTTTCAGTATTGTTGTCACTTCAGGCGGGAACATTAAGCCAAGCTAATTTCTTCGCCCAAGCGTCTGAGCAAGGTGTTGACCCACAAGCTGCGTTAGCCAATCCTGCATTACTTGCTGGTAAGCAATGGATGCTTGACGACGGCACATCAGCTGATAAAACTAAGCACCTAACTCGTCTTAATCCAATCCCTGCTATCAAAGGTTATGAAACGATTCCAGTGCAAATTACCATACCCAACGCGGCTAAATTAGCAGCGTTTCAAGGTGATGCGTTTGTTGCACCAACCAATGGCTGGCCTGTGACAATTGCTATGCATGGTTTAGGCGGTGGTAAAGAAATGGCGCTAGCTTATGCAGGAACTTATGCAGCTGCTGGTGTAGCGACTATTTCAATCGATATGCCTTTGCATGGTGCTCGCTCGTTTGATTTAGATAAAGATGGTATCTATGAGATTTCAGCAACAGCACCTGCGTTTGGTAATGTTATTGGTACTCCTGATGCTTTCGAAAATGGTAACCCGCTAGTGTTTGTTAACATTGCCAGTACATTAACTGTGCGTGATAACTTCCGTCAGGCAACCTTAGACCATTTAGCATTACGCTTATTATTGACCGGAATGGCGCAGCAATTAGCGGCGGCAAATCAACCACAAGTGTTTGATGTGTCTAAAATCAGTGCGCAAGGCTTAAGCTTAGGTGGCATTGTAGGAACAACATTTGCTACTTATGCTAGCACAGGTTTAGTTAACCCAATGACGGGCGATACTTTACCTAACGCTTATGCGATTAACGCAGCATCGTTAGTGGCTCCTGCGGGTGGTTTGGCTGGTGCATTTGCCGGCTCTGCTGCTTTTGGTCCACAATTATTTGATAATGTCACAGCTTCAAGCACGTTCGCTGCTTTATTAGCTACGGCAAATACTGCCGGTTACGAAGAAGGTACTCCTGAATATGCTGCGTTAGTACAAGCGGTGTACGCTGGATTTCTTCCATCGTTTGCATTAGCGGTACAAACTGCGATGGACTCTGCAGATCCTGTAAACCATGGTGCAATGTTAGCGGCAACAGGTTTACCTGTTCACTTAATTGAAGTTGCTGGCGACGCGACAAACTTACCAGACCAGACATTGCCTAACAGTGTTGAAGGCTTCCCATTATCGGGTACTGAGCCTTTAATTACTGCAATTGGTTTAGGTTGTGTTGATTCAACTATGCCAGGCTCAGGTGCAGTTCGTTTCTCTAAAGGCCATCACAGTTCTATTGTGAGCCCAGGTGAAGTGGAAGGTGTCACTGACGGTATGGCTGCTGCAGCAACAGCTGAAATGCAATCTCAAGTAGCTGGATTTGCTAAGTCGGCAGGTGCTGGACAAGCAACGATAGTCGTGTCAAATAGCGATGTTATTAAGAGTTGTAACTAATACTTACTAATTAGTGTTCGTTTTTAATTAAAACCCAGCAATTTGCTGGGTTTTTTATTCTCTATTTATTGGTGATTACTGTTAAAATGTCGCCAGAATGTTTTCCTTGTATGGAGCGAGATTTGGAATTTTTATATGAATACGGCTTATTTTTAGCGAAAGCTGTGACAATAGTGCTAGCGATAGCTGCCGTGGTGATCTTGGTGCTCGCTAGCAGCATGAAGCATAAAGCTGATAAAGGTGAATTACGCCTGACCGATATTTCAGACGAGCTAATTCAACTTAAACATGAGTTGAAAGAAGAACTACTGACTAAAAAGCAATTTAAGAACTACGAAAAGCAAGTAAAAGCAGAAGAGAAAGCCGCTGAGAAACAAGATTTAACCAAAGGGAAAGTATTTGTAATTGATTTTAAAGGCAGTATTGATGCCAGTGAGGTTGCCTCATTACGTGAAGAGGTGACGGCTATTCTAACGATTGCCGATAAAGATGATCAAGTGCTGGTTAATGTTGAAAGTGGTGGCGGTATGGTTCATGGCTATGGCCTAGCATCAAGTCAGTTAGACCGTTTACGCCAAGCCAATATCCCCTTGTCGATTTGTATTGATAAAGTGGCAGCAAGCGGTGGCTATATGATGGCGTGTGTGGCTAACAAAGTCTATGCCGCACCATTTGCTATTGTTGGGTCGATAGGGGTTGTAGCGCAGGTGCCTAACTTCAATCGTTTACTTAAAAAGCATGATATTGACTATGAGCAACACACTGCTGGTGACTTTAAGCGAACGTTAACGGTATTTGGTGAGAATACTGATGAAGGTCGTGCTAAATTCCAACAAGAGTTAGAAGAGACACACGTGCTATTTAAGGCGTTCGTTGGTCGTTATCGTCCAAGTATGGACATAGCCAAAGTTGCCACTGGCGAGCATTGGTATGGTCAACAAGCGATCGATTTAGGCTTGATTGATGAAGTGTCTACCAGTGATGATGTGATTCTGAACTTTGTAAAAACTCATCAAGTCATCAAAATTAGATATCAAATGAAGAAAAAACTGGCTGATAAAATTGCCCATGGTGCCTCGTTATCAGTTAATGCTGTAATGAATAAACTGATTGAGCGCAATCAATCGGTTTAATCTGATTATGGTAAGTAAAACGTTTTATCATAAAAAAACGACAGCCTTTGCTGTCGTTTTTTATATTAAGCATCAAACTGAATGATTCAGATTATTGTGCTTTATAACTAATATGCTGGTGGAAGCGTAAGATGACATCAACGTGTTCTTTGTCGATATCAAATTCTTGCGTAAATATTCGTAACGCATCTTCAACTTGGTTCATAAAGCGACCATAGCCTTCATCTGTTTCATCACTCTTGCCAGCGACAATAACAAAACGAAATACATCGACTAGTTTATTGCTGTCCCAGTGACCGATAGGTGCTGGTGATTGGACATTTGGGTCAAAACCAATCATTTGGAATTCATCAGTGCTAGTAAGTTGCTCATATTTACTATTACGTACCAATGGCAACTTACCATTAGCAACCATAGCGACACGGCTTAATTGTTTACTTTGCGTAGCTTGGACAAACTTGTCATAAACATTTTGATAAATACTGCCAAAGTCGACATTATCATTAGCCAGTAATTGTTTTTTAATCCTGCGATCAACTGGGATATTGATGGTAACGTAGTTTAGCGTACTGACGTTTTCAGGCAGTTCACAGTGACGACGTTGGTAGCGACTATCAACCGCTCGTAATTTATACCCATAAGTTTCTTTTAAGCCTTTGGCTTTGGCAAAAAAGTCATAAGAAATATGTTGATGGTCACGAATTTTAATCGGCACATTCTTAACGGGCAATAATGGCGCAAGTTCAGAAATAAAATGCTGAACTTTACTGTGGAAACTCGCTGAATTACTGCGTAGATCATCACCTGTGGCTAGGAACACAATACGTAATTTGCGTGCTCGAAACCCAGGCGTGCTGTGGATTCGGTTAGCTTCATGGTGGGCTGGATTATAAAAGAAACGTAATTGTTCGTTTGAACTTAAGCAGTAAGCTTCGCTATGGAAACGAACCATAGGCAGTTTGTCAGTGGTGACAACGTGGACGTTATATAATTCTTGTTTTTCGGCGAGTTGATAGACAAGTTTACTAAACTCATCATAACAAGTTTCTAAGTCAGCATACGTATTAAGGTATTCATCGGTTAATGGAAAACCAATGGTAATGTATTGATTTTTACGTGTTGCTGTTGGCAAGTATACTTTTTTTTGACGACTGACGGACATATTATTTCCTTATTGCCTTTGTTGTTGTCTAAAGTTTATCGTTATTTATTGATTGTGATTTAATCTGCTTGCTGTGTCCATTTTAAACACAGATGCTTAAATTAAAATGACTTTTGATCACTATATTAATTTTTTTTTAACATATTAAGCAAAACTCATTTAATTTTAAGTGTTTACTCGGATAATACTTGGGTGATCCAAGGTAACATCCATTGCGTAATAGTAGCTTGCGCCTGCTCATTTGGATGAATGCCATCACGCTGCATTAGAGATTTGTCTGGCGCAATATCTTGCATGAAAAAGGGTATTAGCTTAATGCTATATTCATCGGCCAATTGGTGGTAAATCTGAGTAAAAGATTTGGCGTACCTAGGGCCGTAGTTAGGTGGTACCATTATCTCGGTTAATAAAACATTGGCGCCATGTTGCTGTGATAAGGTAATGATTTGTGTAAGATTTGATTTCAGTTTGCTGGGCGGAAAACCCCGCAATCCATCGTTACCGCCTAGCTCAATGACAACTAAGTCAGGTTGGCTTGAGGTCAGTAAACCCGGGAGTCTTCGTAATCCTCCCGCCGTGGTCTCACCACTAACAGAGCCATTTATAATTTGATGCTGTGGCAGTTCGTTGCGGAGTAATTGCACCCATCCTTGCTCTTCTGACATGCCATAGCCTGCACTTAAGCTATCACCCAATATCAAAATCGTGGCAGCATAGGTTGGTACACTCATTACTATCAGTAAAAACACACTACTAAGCACGCGTTTAAGTGACGAATAGAAGAAGGATTGTATGTCTAATAATATCGATCGAAATATCAGTGCCATTACTGTAACTAACCTCAATAAAACTGTCGTGACCCAAGAGGGAGAGTTGACTATCCTCAACGGCATTAATATAGAAGTCAAGCAAGGAGACAGTATCGCCATTTTGGGACCATCAGGTTCAGGCAAGTCGACACTGCTAGGTTTGCTTGCTGCATTAGATACTCCTAGCTCTGGTGAAATCGTGTTAGATGGTGTAGCACTATCTGGGTTAAATGAAGAACAAAAAGCCGCATTGCGTAAGAAAAAAGTCAGTTTTATCTTTCAGTCATTTATGTTGGTTGACACGTTAACGGCTTTAGAAAATGTCATGTTACCAGCAGAGCTTTCTGGTGTTAAAGATGCCAAACAAAAAGCTCAATCCATGCTAGAGCGTGTTGGTTTATCTCATCGATTAAATCACTTACCTAAACAATTATCCGGTGGCGAGCAGCAACGTGTTGCCATTGCTAGAGCCTTTATTTGCGAGCCTAAAGTGTTGTTTGCAGATGAACCCACAGGCAACTTGGACAGTGTAAACGGTGACAAAATTGCCGATATGCTGTTTGCTTTAAACCAAGAAAGTGACACCACGCTGGTCTTGGTGACTCATGATTTGCATCTTGCGAAGCGCTGTGGCCGGCAGTTAGTGATGGAAAATGGTCACTTATCAGAACCCAATGTAGTCAATCTCTCGAGTCAACAACACTCTGAGTTTACTGCGGAGGTTAATTAATGGAATGGCAAATTGCGTGGCGCTTGTTTAAACGTGAACTCGCTCAAGGGCAATTAATTCTTATTGTATTGGCGATTACCTTGGCAGTGTTATCAGTAACTGGGCTTGCGCGAGTCAGTGAGCGTTTACAAGTTGCTATTAACGGTGAAGCGGCCAACTTTATTGCTGCCGACCGTATTATTGACTCGCCAGTTGAGCTTGACCCACAAGTGCTGACCATAGCGGATAAGCTTGGTCTCGCTCATGTCACCAATATGCAATTTAATTCGATGGTATATTCCGGAGATAAATTTCAGTTAGTGACGGTCAAAGCTGTAGGTGATGGTTACCCATTAAAAGGCGATATCGAACTCAGTAGTGGTGTCACTCAGGAGTTGCCAAAGACAGGTCAAGCATGGTTTGAGAGTCGTCTAGGTGGTTTACTTGGTTTCCCGCAAAGCATTGAGTTAGGCAATAGTGAGCTATCACTAACCGAAGAGATTAAGCGTTTACCTGATGCTGGTTTTAATCCATTTGCATCTTCGCCAGTGTTACTGATCCGCCTAGATGACGTGGCGGCGACAGGTATTATTCAGCCTGGCAGTAGGGTGACTTATTTATACCAATTTACCGGAAATGCTGATCAATTAACCGTATTTGAGCAGCAAGCTAAACCTTTACTCAATAACAGCCAACGATGGGTAGACGTGCAGTCGGGAGATTCTCCGATCGCTTCGGCGGTGCAACGTGCTGAGCGATTCCTGCTGCTTGCCAGTTTACTCGGTATAGCCCTTGCGTGTGCGGCGATTGGTATTGCGGCGCAGCGTTATTGCCAACGCCATTATGATGTCGTTGCCATGCTCAAAACCTTTGGCGCCTCGGGTAAGCAAATTCGAGTATTATTCGGACTGCATCTGTCTTTGGTGACTTTACTGGGGATTGCACTGGGTCTGCTTGGCGGAGTATTACTTGATCTTGGTATAACGGCATTTCTGCCTAAAGAAATCGCCGCTTATTCACCACCATACTTACGCCCTGTATTACTAGGCGTTAGCACGGGTTTGATTAGTGCATTTATGTTTTCGGCTTATCCATTAATGCGCTTGTTAGCTATTCCGCCCTTAAGAGTATTGCAGCGTCAATTAGAAGGCTTGCAACTGGGGATGTGGTTACATCTGCTATTAAGTTTGGCTGCCATGGCTTTGTTAGGCTATTTATATTCAAGAAGTTTAGCCTTGACCATGACAGTGGTGCTTGCAGTACTGCTATTAGGTTTGTTATTAAGCGTGCTTGGATTTGTGATGATCCGTTTTGGTCATGGTATTGGCATGAAAACCACCAATCCTTTCCAATTAGCTTTGGCTGGTCTTCGCCGCCGAGCGCGCCAAAATGCGGTGCAATTAGTCGGTTTTAGCAGTGCGTTAGTATTACTGTTAACGATTTTGGCTTTGCGCCAAGATTTACTCAATGAATGGCAAAAGCAGTTACCTGAAAATGCCCCTAACTACTTTTTAGTCAATATCGCGCCTGAAGATGCTAAACCATTGAATGACTTTTTGACGCTTAATCATATTAATGCGACTGACATTTATCCTGTGGTTCGTGGGCGTTTGACGCACATTAATGATGAAGAGTTGATTTCAGGTAAGCAGTCTGAGGACGGTGTTGAAGGGCGAATAGGTATTTCTCGTGAACTAAACTTAACGTATCGAGAGACCTTACCACCTAATAATAAGCTCCTTGAAGGTGAGTTTAATCAGGCTAGCAATGATGTGTCGGTTGAATCTGGTGTTGCTGATCGCTTAGGTATAGTGTTGGGCGATAAGCTAACCTATAGCATAGATAATCAAGCCTTCTCGGTTAAGGTTACCAGCATAAGGCAGGTTCAATGGGAAACTCTACAGCCTAATTTTTTCATGATTTTTACCCCAGAAGCATTGGCGCCATTTGCTTATACCTCGATGGCGAGCTTTCATCTTAATGATGCGCAATTAGCCGCGGACGGCAGCCTACTGAGCGCGAATCAAGTGGTGCTGCAATTGATCCAACAATTCCCGACGGTATCGATTATTGATGTTGGCGCTATGGTTGAACAGTTACGACAAATTATCGATCAAGTGTCATTATCTTTGTCATTAGTGTTGGTTCTAGTGTTATTGGCCAGTGCTTTAGTACTGATAGCCCAGACTGAAGCTGGTATGGCGACTCGGCAGCGAGAATTGGCGGTATTGCGAACGTTTGGTGCATCAGGTTGGTTATTAAGAGCGGCTACTGGATTTGAATTTGCTTTACTTGGGGCCATCGCAGGTTTATTGGCAGTCATTGTTGCTGAGTTTGCTTTGTACATGCTTAAAACCCAAGTGTTTGAGTTGGTCGTTTATATGCATTGGCCTTGGTGGGGGATAACGCCAATTGCTGGAGCAATCATTGTGGCGATTCTTGGGGTATGGCGTTGTCGTCAGTTACTTAATAAGTCGTGCAGTGACATGTTAAAAGAGGGCTAAAGTACTTATAAATCTTAAGGGAGATGCATCGTCATCTCCCTTTTTTATGCTGCTTTTTTACCTTAGTTAATCACTGATGTGATTACTTTTGAGGCATTTTATATTGCGTTGAGCAATAGGCTCTATCAATGCCTTCTGGGCGCAGTTTAAGATGTTTGGTTTTACGGCCACTAACACGGGCTCTCCACGACTTAAAACTATTGGGTTTGAGTGATGAGCGCATGAGTTTAATCACATTTGATTCGGTTAAGCCATAAAGGTGCTCAATGGCTTCAAATGGCGTGCGGTCTTCCCATGCCATTTCAATGATCCTTGAAGTGTCTTGTGGTGATAGCATTGAGTATCATAATGTTATTGGGTTTGCACTTCAGTACGTTAGTTAACTGAGTTTAGATTAGTGTTTGAATGATTTGTGCTAAGGATTAATCAATTTGTTAAAGTATGGGCCTAAGTTGACTAACCCTAATGGTTAACTCGAGTATAAGTGAGTGATGTTTATGTAGTGTGAGTATATGATGCGTCTTGACCAACTGGAGTGTAAAAGTTTTTATCAACTCAATCTCAAGTCATTGATACTATAAATTAAGATAAGGTTTTATCCATACGAGTACGGGGGGCGGCGATTTAAGTTGGCTTACAGTATAATTCAGTTATATTAAATAATGTTCCGTGTCGATTTCTTGGAGTGCAGTGGTTAATTTGGTGATTAAACAGTGTAAGTTCTGAATCATGTATGATTTAGTCCACCTTGATAAATCGTTCTTGGGGGAAAATATTGTCGATGGAACATAAGACACCACTCTCATATCATTTTAAAGACAAACATATATGGTTTGACATGACCATGCTGGTGGCTTTGTTCGTGGTGGCAGCCTACGTTCCTCTTTTAAAAATTGTTCCTTTAGTTGCCTGTCTTGAGTTATTCAGCTTTTTTAGTTTTCACTTGCTAGCAAAACGTCGCCGATTCCAGTTACAGGGTTTTCTGGGGGGATTTATTTCCAGCACGGCAGTTTTTATACAAATACTAAATGATAAAAAATTTGCATCAACAAGTGAGCGTGACTTGTTACTGACATTGCTGTTTGCCTTATGCTCTATGTTACTGGAATGCCTATTTATTATCTTTTTTTTGGCAGACCAATTATCCATTATTTTTTACATACCCTTTGTCACACAGTTAATGTTTTTTATTACGGTGATTACATATGTGCAGATCCAATCCAATTTGCTTTTTTTAAGCAGCCAATCAAGACAATCTACAGTTGATATTGAGCTATTAATTGATCATCCAATAAGCTGGAAAAATGTCGCTAAGCTATCTATTTTTATCCTCGCACTTGTTTATGGCATGAATTTTATCGGCAGTGAACTTGGTCTATCTCGAGGGATCAGTACTTTGCTAGTATCATTTTTTGAAGCTCATGCCATTCTAGTCTCTGTGATGACCGAATGGTCGATGAATCCGCAGGATATTGATTTAATAACATTATTGTTGTTAATTTTACTCGGTAACAGCATCAGTAAATCGTACCTGGTATTTAAAGGAAGCAATTTTTCTCACAAATGGTTTTTTATTGCAATGATGTTGGTGGGGTTTGCGTTAAGTGTCGGTGTTACATATCTTTGCTCTTTATTGCTTGAGTAATAAGTTGGCTATTTCCCCTAATACCAATACCAATACCAATACCAATAGCAATTTATGTCTGTGGCATAATATCCGCTTGATTAGCCAATAGAAAATGATTATCCCAAGTTAAGGTTATTTATGCGTCTTGATCGATTTGTTTGTAAAAGTACTGAGTTATTAAAGTGTGACGCTATCCAACATATCCATAATGGTGAGGTGTGCGTAAATGGTGTGGCTGTTAGGAATGAAGCTGTTCAGGTGCATGAAAATAATCAAATTACCTTAAAGGGTCAAAACCTTACTCCTCGAGCGTTTCGTTATCTGTTAATCAATAAACCCGCCAATATGCTTTGTTCAAATGTTGATGGTGTCTATCTGTCGATTTTTTCATTATTGGATGTTGAACGGTTATCTGAACTCCATATTGCCGGGCGCTTAGATGCAGATACTACTGGGTTAGTTCTAATTACCGATGATGGTCGTTGGACTTTTGCGATTACCTCTCCTTCAGGCGAGTGTCATAAAGTCTACCGGGTTAAGTTAGCCAAACCGCTGGTTGATGATGCCGCAGAACGCTTTTTACAAGGCATTGCTCTTGATGGTGAGCAAGGGCTTACATTACCGGCGGTATTGCAAATCATCACAGCCAAAGAAGTCTTGCTGACATTAACTGAAGGCAAATTTCATCAAGTTAAGCGCATGTTTGCCGCAATAGGTAATAAAGTACTCTCACTTCATCGTGAAAGCATTGGTGCTGTCAACGCCGATGTGGAAGTCGGGCAGTGGCGGTATTTAACCGATGCAGAAGTTAAATCATTTAATGCTTAATTAGAAAATGTAAGTGGGTGTGATAACCATGAGCAGATCGTTCGTTACCGCAGTTCAATAATCTGCAAACGGCTCGTTATTGATTAAGTCTGTAATACGGGACTGCGCCAAACTAGCAAACAATAACCAGTTTGATTGACATAAGCCAAATGTGGTTCTGCTGGTTTCCATATTCCTTGTTAGCCTAAGTTGCAGTAATTCTTCCCCGTTTGTGGCAATCAGTTAGCATTTCAGATATCGCTGCGATGATTTTTAATTTATCAAAAAATAGTATAACGATAAATTTATATTATTTACTGTGTGATCGTCAGCCTAAAAATGGCTATGCTAGTGTCTTGCTTGATCGCCATTAATGAGAGTGTACATAGATGGCTGCGATCTAGTATCTGATGCAATAGAGGCTTAGCATGTTAAATCAACAATGGTTAACGACATTTATTAAACTGGTTGAAATAGGGCATTTTACTCACACCGCAGAACAGCTTTTTATGACGCAACCGGGTGTCAGTCAGCATATTAAAAAGCTTGAACAGCAGGTCGGTGTTGATTTACTCATTCGAATAGGTAAAAGCTTTGAACTGACGGAAGCGGGGATTATTTTACATCAACGGGCGTTAGTTTGGCAGCAACAACAACAGCAAGTATTATCGCAATTAGCGGTTGATGATGAGCATATTGGTGAGTGTCGTATTGCCTGCTCAGGTTCAATGGCCTTGCTGCTATATCCTCACCTTATTGACTATCAGTTGCCATATAATCAACTACAAATCTATCTGGAAGCGGCGCCCAATAAACGTATTATTGATAGTGTTATGGCCAATACTATTGATGTGGGCATTATTACCCAATCGATTAATATGGATGAGCTGGTGGTAACCCCATTAGCCGCACAATCATTGTGCTTAGTGTTGCCTCAGTCATACCCTCATCACTCTGTTACATTTGAACAACTCATGGCTCTTGGCATGGTGAGTCATCCTGATGCTATGCATTATTGGTCGCAAATAGCCTGTCAGTACTTCAGTGAAAAACAGGCTCTAGCATTACAGGTGCCTATCCGCAGTTATGTTAACCAATTAAACCAAATTCTGGTACCTGTGGCTAAAGGACTGGCATTTGCTGTGCTACCACAATTTGCGGTCGACCATTTTACTCAAGCACAAGATATCCGTATTGCATCGTTTGCCAATGAGCATGGCGATAATGTGGTGGTTGCAGAGCCATTATTCATTATTTATAAACAGCATCGACCACTTGCTCTACGCTATGGGCCAATTATCGATAAAATTAAACAGCTAGTTTAGGGACGGGGCCCTAGTTTGCTGAATTGACCACCTGTTGTAATGCGCTGTTGATGTCAGTGTATTGAAACTCAAATCCTGCCGCCAAAGCTCGTTTAGGTAATACAAATTGGCCTGTAGTGAGCAACTCTGACATTTCACCCATGGCTAGTCTTAGCGCTAATGGTGGCGTAGTTATTTTGGCAGGACGGCTTAGTGCGCTACCTAGCGCTTTAGCAAATACGGCATTACTCACAGGTTGAGGTGCCGTTGCATTATAAATGCCTTGTGAGTTCGAATTATTGAGTAAGTAGCTAAATAGTTTGATTAAATCATCAATGTGGATCCAGCTCATACCTTGTTCGCCATTGCCTATTGGGCCGCCTAAACCGAGCTTAAAGGGCGGTAACATTTTCGCCAATGCGCCGCCATTTTTACCGAGCACAATCCCAATTCGGGTGATGCACACTCGGGTCTGTTGCGATTGAGCTTGAAGCGCAAGGTTTTCCCACTCTTGACAAATATCATGACTAAATTCAGCATGAAATCCGCTGGTTTCATCCACAGGGGTATCACCCTGTCTGCCATAATACCCTACGGCTGAAGCGCTAATAAAAGTATGCGGTGGGGTGGTGCTTTTGCGGATAAGCTGAGTTAACGCCGTGGTGATATCCCAACGACTGTCACAGATCAGTTTCTTTTGCTTATTGCTCCAACGTTTATTGACTATCGGTTCGCCAGCAAGATTAATCACAGCATCTATATCGTTAAGGTCTGATTTGTCTGCCAGCGTTTGCCAGTACTGATGATGGCTGCCAAGAATGTTTTTGCTGTTATTAATATTTCTCGTCAATATTACTAGCTGGTGGTCACTCAGTGATTTGACTAACTGTTTGCCAACAAACCCTGTTGCGCCAGTGATTAATATTTTCATCTAAACTCCCCTTTACTCTATATTGCAATATACGATGGTAAACTTAAAATGTGATCACATTGTGCGCATACCATGGTGGTTACTGGGGCTTTTGATAGCATAACTCCATCGACACTGAGTCTGCAAAACGCAGTGCATGGGGTTTATCGATTTCGACGCTGGCAAATTCAACCCAGTCATGTTCACTGGCAATGGCGAGGGTTTGGTTGGTTAAGTTTTCCAGTAATGAAAAGCGATTATTTTCAATTAAAGCAATAATTTTTTTGGTGATAGTGCGATAATTCAATGCATCTTCGACACTGTGACTATTTCGGGCTTTATCGGCACAATAATGAATTACTACGTTAATGATGACATCTTGTTGGTTATTGATTTCGTCATCTTTAATGCCGATATAAGTACGTAAACGTAAGTTTTTAATGCGTATAATAGCGGTTTCTGGTTTCATATAATGTCAGTGGATCCCTGAAAGTGGTGATGTGCCAATATTGCCATCAACTGATATACGAATCGACAACAAATTTTAACTTAGTTTGCAATATGTTACTGAGTTCAGCTTAGCATATAGAATCATTTTAATAAGCAATAATAAGGATTTTTCGGCCTATGAAAGGAATACAACAATCTCCAGTGGCTGTGCGCAGTTTTGTGGTAATGGCTTGTGTGGTGATTATTTTAGCGGGGATAAAAACGGCCAGTCCGATAGTCGTACCTTTTGTATTATCCGCATTTTTAGCGGTAATTTGTAATCCTGCGATAGTGTTGATGACGCGTTATCATATTCCTAAATGGCTATCTATCATCTTATTAATGGGCTTTATAGTGTTAATGGGGTTATGGCTGGCCAGTTTAGTGGGTAGTTCAGTGACTGAGTTTTCAAAGGAAATGCCTAAGTATCGAGAGCAATTGATTGAACAATTTGCCTGGATCCTTGAAAAACTCAAAGACTTTAATATTCAGATTTCAAAGCAAAAGGTGCTCGACTACTTTGATCCTGGCATGGCGTTATCCATGACCACCAACATGCTCTCTGGTGTCGGTAATGTGATGGCCAATTTATTCCTGATTATTTTGACCATAGTGTTTATGTTATTTGAAGCGCAATCAATGCCTAGAAAGTTTCATTTAGCCCTCGATGCTCCAGATAAGCGTTTAAAGCAAATCGACAAGTTTTTGCAGTCGGTTAATCAATATATGGTGATTAAAACCCTGGTTAGTTTAGCAACAGCAGTGGTTGTTGGTATCGGTTTGACAATCATTGGCGTTGACTATGCTTTGTTATGGGCGGTGATTGCTTTTCTGTTTAACTATATTCCAAATATTGGTTCTATTATTGCGGCCATTCCTGCTGTGTTATTGGCTTTTATTCAAATGGGTCCCGGCGCCGCAGGTATTACCGGCTTATTGTATGTGGGGACCAATATGGTGATGGGCAATGTGATTGAACCCCGTTTTATGGGCCGTGGTTTAGGCTTGTCTACTTTGGTGGTTTTTTTATCATTGATTTTTTGGGGCTGGTTGCTTGGCTCTGTCGGCATGTTGTTGTCGGTTCCCTTAACCATGATTGTTAAAATTGGTCTAGAATCGAGCCAGTCTGGCAGTTGGCTAGCGACTTTATTGTCAGATAATGTCGATGAATTACCCAGTGAATCAAGCCATAATGTTGAAACTGAAACTGAAACTGAAACAGCAACCGTATCGAGTGACGCTGATAAACATCATGCCGATAGTGATGTCACTGATGACGTTGCAAATGACCATGACGTGGAGAATGCTGCCAAGGCATCAACGAAAGATGCATAACCCTATTGATTGTATTTAGTTTATTGAGTTAAGAGAGTGTATGAAAGGTTTTTTACAAGCAGTTCCACATTTGACATTCGGCGATGATGTTTGCCGTTTATTTCACGGTCGTGGTGGGTTATTCGCGGGCGATGAACACCTGTGTTTAGATTGGTACAAGCCGGTATTATTGCTTACCAGTTTTAAGATGCTCGAAAGTGAGCAACTCGATGAATTAGTTGCTGCCATAGTGGCACTTTGGCAGCAACAACGACCAACTGAAACACTTAATTTAGTCTACCAATACCGTCATGGTGGCCAAACATTGAGTGAGTTATTGCATGGTGAAGTACCAGAGCAGCATATAGTGACTGAAAACGGTGCGCGTTTCTTAGTGCATTTATTACGCGGTCAAAACCACGGCTTATTTTTAGATATGGCCAACGGCCGAGCATGGGTGAAACAACACGCAAAACATAAAAAGGTACTTAATTTATTTGCTTATACTTGTGGCTTTTCGGTAGTGGCTTTGCAAGGCGGCGCAGATGAAGTTGTCAACATGGACATGAGTAAAGGTGCATTAAGCATAGGTAAGCAAAACCATGTGTTAAATGACTTACCTGCAGGGGCGCGTTATTTAGGCCACGATATTTTTAAGTCTTGGGGTAAATTAACTAAGCTTGGACCGTATGATTTGATTGTGGCCGATCCTCCAAGTAATCAACGCGGCAGTTTTGTTGCCACTAAAGATTATGAGCGTCTACTCAAACGCCTGCCAGACTTACTGGCGCCTCAAGGCGAAGTGTTATTGTGCTTAAATGCGCCAGAACTAGGGTGTGATTTTTTGATGCAACAAGTGGCAAATACGGCGCCACAGCTTACCTATATTGAAAGAATTGCTAATCCGCATATTTTTGCCGATATCGATGAACAGAAATCATTAAAAGTATTGCGTTATCGCTTAAGCTAATCTCTTCGTGTGTTACAAAAAACCGACAGCCATTTGGCTGTCGGTTTTTTTGTCTATAAACTCGGCTCAGTCTACCCATCTTCAGCGTGGGCGAGGTCATTATTTGCACTATTTCATATATGAGTAATAGGATGCAATAGTCAAAATGACTGCCTCAACCATGATCGAGCCCGCATTTATTGACTACTTTTTTATGCTTAATCACTCAGTTCACGCGTTTTAGCTATTTAAAATGTTGATTTAGATCATGTTAATCCGTGTTTACCAATTTGTGAGTATATAGTTCGCTGCTGCATTAACGCTAACATTCCCCATGGACCGAATAAACAAGCAATAAAGCAATGATGAATTATTGCTTATATCCCCACTCTTGGAGGACCCATGAGTAATCAAATCAAAAGTAAAAAAGGTTTAGAGTTAAAGATTTTTATCTTTTTAACTGTCTTTCTAGCCCCAATTTTATCTGTATTACTGGTTAGCGCACTAGGTTTTACTATCTGGTTTAGCCAAATTTTAACTGGGCCTCCAGGCGCGGGCTAATCCTAAAAATAATCAACAATGCGAGAGCGATGTATGAGTAATGAACTTCACGTAACCAGCCTAATTGTCCAAGTACACCCCGATAAAATGGCTGACGTAAGACAAAAAATTATGGCCATCAAGAATGCTGAATTGTCAACTAATAATGACGTTAAGTTAGTGGTTGTCGTAGAAGGTCCGAGCCAACGATCGTTGATGGATGATATCTCAACCATTAGTGCCATTCCCGGTGTGTTGACGGCCACCATGGTGTATCACCAAAGTGAAGAGCTTGAAGAAGGTGAAGTATGAACATGAATAGACGCGATTTTATGAAAGCCAATGCCGCTATCGCAGCGGCAAGTGTTGCAGGATTAGCACTACCGACCAGTGCAAGCAACCTGATCACTAGCTCAGAACAAACCAAATTAGAATGGAACAAAGCACCTTGTCGTTTTTGCGGTACCGGTTGTTCTGTGATGGTTGCCACCCGTGAAGGTAAAGTTGTTGCCACACATGGCGATGCCAACAGTGAAGTTAACCGCGGCTTAAACTGCATTAAAGGTTATTTCCTTTCTAAAATTATGTATGGTCGTGATCGTCTGCAAACGCCTATGTTGCGTATGACTGATGGTAAATATGACAAGCATGGTGAATTCACTCCTATTACATGGGAAAAAGCCTTCGACACTATGGCCGAGCGTTGGAAAGCCACCATAAAAGCCAAAGGCCCAACTGCGGTGGGAATGTTTGGTTCTGGTCAGTGGACCGTCTGGGAAGGGTATGCCGCGGTTAAGTTAATGAAAGCTGGCTTTGGTTCAAATAACATCGACCCTAATGCGCGTCATTGTATGGCATCTGCGGTAGGTGGCTTTATGCGTACCTTCGGTATTGATGAGCCAATGGGCTGTTATGACGACATGGAAGCGGCTGACGCGTTTGTGCTTTGGGGCTCAAACATGGCAGAAATGCACCCCATTTTGTGGACTCGTATAACCGACCGTCGTTTAAGTGCACCACACGTTAAAGTTGCCGTGTTGTCGACCTTTGAACATCGTTCATTTGACCTGGCTGATTTGCCAATTGTATTTACGCCACAAACCGACTTGGCGATGCTTAACTTTATTGCCAATTACATTATCCAAAATGGCAAAGTGAATAAAGATTTTATCAAAAAGCATGTTAACTTCCGCAAGGGCACAACGGATATAGGCTATGGCTTACGGCCAACGCATCCACTGGAAATGAAAGCCAAAAACGTCGCCACAGCGGGTGACTCTACACCGATTGATTTTGACGAATTTGCTAAATTTGTGGCTGATTATGATGTTGAATCTGTCAGTAAGTTGTCTGGTGTACCAGAACATAAGCTTATTGAATTAGCTGAGCTGTATGCTGATCCCGATCGTAAAGTAACGTCATTCTGGACCATGGGCTTTAACCAACATACTCGTGGTGTGTGGTGTAATAACCTGATTTATAACATTCACTTGTTAGTCGGTAAAATTTCTACTCCAGGTAACAGTCCATTCTCATTAACGGGTCAACCGTCTGCTTGTGGTACAGCACGTGAAGTGGGCACATTCTCACATCGTTTACCTGCTGACATGGTGGTGACTAACCCTGAGCACAGAAAGCGCGCCGAAGATATTTGGCACATTCCCAGTGGTATTATTCCCCCTAAACCTGGCTACCATGCGGTAGAGCAAAACCGTCGCTTAAAAGATGGCGATTTAAATTGCTACTGGGTTCAAGTGAACAACAATATCCAAGCTGGTGCCAATATTAACGAAGAGGGTTTACCGGGCTACCGTAATCCAGAAAACTTTATCGTAGTGTCTGATGCTTACCCAACCGTGACGACTCAAGCCGCCGATTTGATTTTACCAACAGCAATGTGGGTCGAAAAAGAAGGTGCTTATGGTAATGCTGAACGTCGGACTCAATTTTGGCATCAAATGGTCAAGGCGCCCGGCGAGTCACAGTCTGATTTATGGCAGTTGATGGAATTCTCTAAGCGTTTCACTACTGACGAAGTGTGGCCTGCAGAAGTGTTAGCTGCTAACCCTTCGTTTAAAGGTAAAACCTTATATGAAGTGCTTTATCTCAATGGCAATGTCGATAAATTTCCATTGGCAGATGCTGATCCAAAATACTTAAATGATGAAGCTAAGCATTTTGGTTTTTATATTCAAAAAGGTTTATTTGAAGAATATGCCACCTTTGGTCGCGGTCATGGTCATGATTTAGCTGACTTTGATGTGTACCACAAAGAACACGGCTTACGTTGGCCTGTGGTGAATGGCAAAGAAACCAAATGGCGTTTCCGTGAAGGATCAGATCCCTACGTTAAAGCCGGTACCGACTATGAGTTTTATGGTAAGCCAGATGGTCGCGCGGTTATTTTCGCCTTGCCTTACGAGCCTGCGGCAGAGTCGCCAGATGAAGAGTTTGATATTTGGTTATCAACAGGGCGTGTGCTTGAGCATTGGCACTCTGGTTCTATGACCCAACGTGTACCTGAACTTTATAAAGCTTTTCCTGATGCAGTGTGTTTTATGCACCCTGAAGATGCTAAAAAGCGCGGTTTACGCCGTGGTGATGAGATTAGAGTTGTGTCTCGCCGTGGTGAAATTAAAACCCGTGTTGAAACCCGTGGACGTAATAAGCCGCCTGTAGGCTTAGTGTTTGTGCCTTGGTTTGATGCCAGTCAGCTCATTAATAAAGTGACGTTAGATGCGACAGATCCTTTGTCAAAACAAACTGACTATAAAAAATGTGCAGTAAAGATTGTTAAGGCTTAAGGAGACAGACCATGAAAACAGGTAAATTATTATCGATTATCGCGTTATTAGGTTTCTCTGTCAGTGTAATGGCTACCAGCATACCTGAAGACAAAATCGACACATTACGTTTAGCGCCAATTAATATCGAACCGACACCGCCTGCAATGCAAGCGGTGATCAATACCGATGTTAAGCAGGTTCGTAATTATCCTATGCAGCCACCGGTGATCCCGCACAAGATTGATGGTTATCAAATCGATCTTAAAGTGAACAAGTGTATCCAGTGTCATGCGCGAACCAGTACCGGTCATTCACAGGCGCCAATGGTGAGCGTGACTCACTATATGGACCGTGACAATAATTTCTTGGCTGATTTATCACCCCGTCGTTATTTCTGTACTCAGTGTCATGCACCGCAGTTAGATGCCAAGTTGTTGGTTGAAAATGACTTTGTCGATATAGACCACTTAATGAAGGCGAAAGCCGCAGTTAAGCACTAGGAGTGACTATGTTTGCAAAATTATTTGAGCAACTAAAACTCGTGTGGAAAGTGCTGCGTCGTCCGAGTGTCCATTACAGTCTTGGCTTCTTAACCATTGGTGGATTTATCGCAGGAGTGATCTTCTGGGGCGGATTTAACACCGCTTTAGAGCTGACTAACCGCGAGCAATTCTGTATCGGTTGCCATGAAATGGAAAACAACGTTTATCAGGAGCTGCAAACCACCATTCACTTCACTAACCGAAGTGGTGTGCGTGCAACCTGTCCGGATTGCCATGTGCCACATAACTGGACCGACAAAATTGCCCGTAAAATGCAAGCGTCTAAAGAAGTGTGGGGTAAAGTATTCGGTACTATTAGCACGCGAGAAAAGTTTGAAGGCAAGCGTCGAGAGCTGGCGGAACATGAATGGCAACGCCTTAAAGCTAACGATTCATTAGAGTGCCGTAACTGCCATAATTTTGATTATATGGATTTCACTCGTCAGTCTAAGCGTGCATCACAAATGCATTCAACGTCTCTGGCTAGCGGCGAAAAAACCTGTATCGATTGTCATAAAGGGATTGCACACCAATTACCTGATATGGCGGGTGTAGAAGGGTTCTAAACGGGTTAATATTGTAAGCGTATAGAAAAGGCCAGCAAATTTGCTGGCCTTTTGTTTTATGCATTTCGAACTAAAGTTGTTTACGTTAAATCAAGTTGTTGCCCAATCACATCAATTAAATATTCAGTGAAATCATGACCATGATTTTGCAACATCTTCGGGAACATTGAAATAGGCGTTAACCCAGGGAAGGTATTGATTTCATTCAAAAGGATTTGATTATCATCAGTTAAAAAGAAATCGATACGCGACAAGTGACGTAATTTCATCCCTTTAAAGGCTTTTATTGCGTAATCACGGATCAGTTGACTGATCTCAGGGCTGAGGTTCTCTGCAACCACGTCGGTTCGGGCCTTACTATTTTTAGCGTACTTTTCATCAAATGAATAAAAGGTATTGCTGTCACAAATAATCTCGCCCGGTAAGGTCGCGACTACTTCACCTTGATACTGGTATACGGCGACTTCTAATTCACGCGCATGGATAGTTTGCTCAACGACCACATAAGGGGCATAACTGAATGCGTCTTTAAGTACGTTAGCGATATTGGCTTTCACATCAACCTTATAACAACCCACAGACGATCCTTGTGAAGCAGCTTTAACGAAAACGGATCCCCAATGATCAAATGCTGTTTCAGTTTGCTTGATTGCATCATCATCTAGTTGATGTAAAAAGATGTAAGGGGTGTTTGGCACACCTAAAGCTGAAAACCACATTTTAGCGGTGATTTTATTAAAACAATTACTTGAGGCTTCAGACTCACAGCCAAAGTAGGGCAGTTGGATTAAGTTAAAGTACGATTGAATATCGCCGGTTTCACCCGGGAAACCATGAATACACGGGATCACATAATCAACCGGCCATGCTGGCGTATTGTTATCTTCAAAACGAATCTCACGACGATTAGTCAGGTCGCATAATTTTCCGTCTTCAGTGTGATAATGACCGTGTTTATCGAGTACTAGCTTAAGTACCGAAAATTTATCTGACTTTGCCAGTGATGACTCAAAAAAACGTGCAGACATTAATGAAATATCGTGTTCTGCACCGCCACCGCCGCACAATAGCAGCAGATTAATCTTTGGCATGTTTGCTCCTGAAAGACCAAAAAGAATGGGCTAGATTGGATTGGATTCGCCCTAAATAAGTAATGCTTATGATAAAGACCCTTAGCCATACAGCGCAAGTAAGAGTTAATACTATTTTAGCTAATTAGGTTTATTTTCGAAGCTAAGTAGCTTAAATAAGCTCAACGAAATAATAAACAGCGGCATATCTACTCGCCTAACGATGTGAGGGTATTTACAAGCTTTGGCTATACCTGTTTCGATTATCACTCTTTTATAAGCGCCAAAATCTGCGGCAGATTGAATCGTCAATAAGGCGATATAGTTGTAGACGACGAGCTCAACGCTATCTTTGTGTTGGGCCTGAAAATAATTTCATGTATCAACTGTAAAAGTAAAAACCTCTTTTTATGTTTATAAAAAGAGGTTTTTTATTAATCAATATACTGTCTGTTAGCGTGGTTACCGCACCAATTATATTGATGTGGTAACCAACGCATTAAACGAAAATACTTAAGTTGATGGCATAAATTCAGTCGCTGCGCGGTAGCGTATTCATGCCACTTAGAAACGATAAGTTAAGTTCACCGAACCATTCACAGGTGCACCGTAATAGCCAATTGTCGCCAAGCTATTAATGTACTTTTCATCGGTGAGATTATTAATGTTCGCTCTTAGGTTTAGATCGTCAGAAATGTTCCAACTTGCAAAAGCATTAACCACTAAATAGGCATCTTGCTCTACTTTAGGATCAACATTTTTGGTTTCTGATTGCCATCTGCCGCCTAATCCAATGCTTACTTCTGGCAATTGTGGGATGGTATAATCCATCGAAAAGTTAACAACGTTTCGGGCTGCCCACTCATTTGCTTCAGCGCCGTTGTCATCTTCTATATCAAGCAGCGTATAAGCGAATACTGCATTGAGGTTGTCTGTGATGCGTCCCGTTACTTCAACTTCAAATCCTTTTGATTCGACGTTTACACCTTTATAAAAATAGTTTCCGTTAGCATTAAGGCCGGCGTAGCTAGCGAGGTTATTTTGCTCAGCACTAAATAGTGCAAAGGTAGCCATTAAATCATTATCAAGCCACAGGGTTTTTAGCCCAAGTTCGTAATTGACGCCTTTAGTTGGGTCTAAAAAATACCCATCGTAATCATATTGCTCTTGTGGTTGGTAAATATCTGAATAACTGAAATAGGTGTTTATATTCTCTGTGATGCTGTAAACCACACCTGCATAAGGGCTTAATTCACTCTCATCGTTGTCAATATCAACACCGCTATTAATACCTTCGCGGGTATATTTAATCGCATTAAAACCAGCAACGACAAATAGGCTGTCATTGATATTGAACTTAGTCGAACCATAAGCGCGTAGTAAGCTAACATCTATGTCAGAGTACTCGATTTTATCGGCCCATTCTGGCTCAGGAATAGCATCGAGATCGTAAGGGAAGGCCGGCGTGGGCCCATATGCCGGAGTGGAAGTATAATCAAATGGGTGTTGGTACATGTATTTTTTACTTTTTGAACCGCTTAAGCCTAAGGTCAGTTCGTGATCTTGACCAAATAAGCCGTAATGACCAATTGTGGTGATATCTAATATATCGGCTGAAAATTCAGTGTCATAGCGGCCTGGCGACCCCATTAACCCTAAACCCGTTTCTTTATCAATGGTACCAGAAGCATAAAATAGCTTACTTTCATCTTCTAATCCTTGATGATTATAGGCAACTTTGAGATCCCAATCGTTAGGCAGTATGTAAGTATACTCAACAAACGCGGTTGTATTAATGGTGTCCCACATGGTCCAGTCTTGACTCGTAGTCGCACTAGTATCCCACTCAGCTTGGGTACCGTCAGTATAGTTAAATACTAATCCACCCCAAGTATTACCGTCTGTGTTGGCATCTTGGTAAGAAAACCCTAACGTTAAGGTTGAGTTATCTGTTAGCTGACCATCAACGACAGCGTAAAGATAACCACGGTCATTTTCTAGGCCATCTAGGTATGACCCTTTGTCTTCTACTACCGCAACAACTCTACCAGCCCAACTACCGCTTTCTGTTAATAGGGCAGAGTAATCAGCTTGTACGCGCTTAAAATCATCCGAACCGTATGAGATGCCTACTTCACCTTCATTTTCATTCGTCGGGCGTTTACGCACATAATTAATGGTACCAGCAGAATTACCTATTCCGGTTAGTAGGCCGTTAGCGCCACGAATAACTTCAATTTTTTCATAACCATAAGCTTCCATTGCACCAGTGACTATCCCCCAGTCATTTGGCAATCCAACGCCATCAATTTGGGTACTTTTAATTTCAAAACCACGAGAAGTATATTGTGTGCGGTTGGTTTCCCATTCTTCAACATTAATACCAGTAGCAAGACGAAGTACGTCGTTAAGATTATTAGCGCCAAAATTAGTTATTTGATCGTTGGTGACCACACTGATTGATTGAGGCGTCTCATTAATCTCCATGGTTAAGCCTGTTGCACCTTGGCTAACGCGTTTATAACGTACACCTAAGATTTGGATTTTTTCAATGTTTTGATCATTGTTGTCAGCATTTTGTTGTTGTTCGGCTGCTAGGGCGAAGGGCTGTACTACAAAGCCCATCGCCAAAACTAATGATGAAAGTGCAAATATTTGTTTCGGTTTCATGTTTTGCTTTACCTGTATCTTTTTCAAACGATGAATAATATTAACGGCCAACCATAGCGCTTATTAGATGCTAATGTTATTGCTAACGATTATCATTAGCAAATATAATTAAGGTCAGATTGATAAAAATGCGAGGATTAACCCAAAATTTACAATTGATAATAATTATCACTCAATATTTGTTGAGATTGGTTATCAATCGTATTAGCATGTGCGGGATATTCATGTATATAACGACAGCGAACAAATTTGGAAAACAGATGGCAAAACGTAGTAATCGATTTTGGTTTAAGCTTCATGGCTGGTTTTCATTACCCGTATGGATAATATTTTGTTTTGTGTGCCTTACCGGGACCATTTCAGTGATAAGTCATGAGTTAACCTGGCTGACCAATCCTGACGCTCGCGCAACTAATCCGCAAAACTTGACTGAAAAGCCGATGTCAGAACTCGTTGACATTGTGCAACAAGCGCACCCAACAGCAAACATCACCACAGTGATGAGCTTTGAGTCTTATCTAGTTAATGCAGTGATCTTTAGTGATAGCGATGTGCCTTTTGCTATCGCTTACGTCAATCAATACACAGGCCAAATACAAGCAATCAACCTTGGCATGACCTTCACTAATTTTATGCGTTCCTTACATGGCTGGTTGCTGTTTCCTTGGCACAGTAATTACAGTGTTGGCTATTACATTGTCTGTTTCATGGCCATTGTTATGTTAGGAGCGCTGGTATCAGGACTGGTGATTTATAAAAAGTTCTGGCGCGCTTTTACTCAGCCTAAATTACGAATAAACCAAGGTAAAAAAACGCTGCTTGCAGATCTCCATCGATTGGCTGGCGTGTGGTCAATGTGGTTTTTAATGTTAATGAGCATTACGGGGTTATGGTATTTAGCACAGGCGATTATGTGGCACAATCATATCGAGATTGAAGAACATCCTCCTTTAGTGGAGGTCAGTCAGCTTATAACGACAACCGATGGTGCGCCAATTAGGCCATATACTTTGGCTAATGCACTTCATCTCGCAGAGCAAACCTTCGCGGATTTTAAAAGTACTTACATTATGCTTCCTGAGCACAATCGAGATACTTACAAAGTGTATGGTCAAGGAGATCACATTTTCTATGACCAATACGCTTATGGTGTGACGGTTAATCCTTGGAGCGGCAACATTGAAAGTGAAAGATCGCCAGCGGCAATGACGACGTTACAAACGCTATCACATATCGCTAACCCCCTGCATTACGGCACAATCGGCGGTCTGTGGACCAAGGTGATTTGGTTTATTTTTGGCGTATTTCTAACGGGTATGTCTATAACAGGATTTTTAATGTGGGGAAGTCGAACCGTAAAAGCTGCCAGAACCGAACTCGACGATTCGTTGACAATGCATAACTCATCGCTAGTCGAGCAGGAAGGTAACTAATGGCCCGCATTAAAAACACCATATGGAATCGTTACAAGTATAAAATAAATGGCTTAATGCTAGTGCTAGTTGGTTATTTTCTATATCAGTCTTTATTCCCGCAATTCCCTGAGGCATGGGAAACCCAAGCTGTCGGAGATTTTGAAATAACACCTATGCCGTATAATCTTGATCCGCCATATCTTCACGATGGTACCTACACTAAAGATTTTTTATTATTGTTTAGTAAGGGGCAGGTAAACCAGATCCGTCAAGCATATTTAAATATTGGCACAGAGCCCTTACCATTAGAAACACTGCAAATGGGCGATGCAGGTATCTTGCATGGAAGTCAGCATGGACAAGAAGTTCATGCTATTGCGCCAGAAATATTAACAGCAGAACACAAGGCGTGGTTAACCATTGAAAATTGGCAGGGGCAACAGCAAGTTATTAGCTGGAAGTTACCAGATGTATTTTATCAGTCATCAAACTAAACCATTGTAGCTTTTGGGACGGCTTGATTTCATTGAGCAGTTTGTTGATGTTAACTGTAATGGCATTACAGTTAACATCAACGTCTTAGGGCTTATATTCCGAAAGCTTCGCGTTCAGAGACACATTCGTATTCGGCCATTTCAAATTCACGGCAAATCAGTGGCCGAACTTCGTAAATTGAACACATCATAGTGTCTCGGTCTAGCGCGGCACACCAACCATCATCAAGACGGCGCATCACTTCTCCGCCCCAATTATCTTTGGCTATATACACTTTAGGTACACCGGTTTCGGTGATTAACATTACTTCTAAGCGGCAACAACAGGCCTGGCAATTTGAACAGGTCACAGCTGCTGGTTGCTCTACAGCGCTTATCGATGCGGGAGTCGATGATTTATCGGACGACTCAGGGAACATGGTAATGATATTGGTGGGCATTTAAGGGCTGCAGTTGAACATTTGGACTAAGGATACCGTAATTTTGCGGCGTTGACGTTATCTTAGCGCAAATAATCATGAGATTAGAATACTCGCCAAACTCACTCAAGAGTGCTTGGCGGTTGATGCATGCTCGCAATAATAATGCAGCTACCACATTGGCAAGTGTCATCGCTGCTGAGTTTATTGTCGCATGTGCCGTATTTTCATTAATCCAGCGCGACGTCTAGTAGGTGTTGTCAATATTGAGCGAGAAGCCTTCAATCAGTCTAGTTTGTCACGGCATTATGTTTAATGACCCGTCTTACGGGAGTAACGCTTCACTTCCCTGTGATAGCGAGACAAATCACCTGATTAATGTTCAGTTTACTTGATACCGAGGCGCGAAGAGCGAAAATAACTGTCACGGCTTTGATCACATAAACCCATAAATACGATGGCTCATGCCAATGTTAATGCTGATGTGCTGACGATAATGAATTACCTTCACTGTCATAAAATCCTGATGCGCTGTGCTCAATAAAACCTAAGTTGATCATTTTTCTAAAAAATGGGTCATATTCACTATCGCCAATATCAGCAAAGTCGGTCGATTGGTACGCAGATAATGTATCTAACTGTTGTTGAATAATGTTGTTGTCGTAAGTTATTTCGATTAATTGCCAATTTATGGCTTTATCTGCAGATTCACTTTTATCTGACAATACAGTACTAATGCGTTGTACTAATTTTTTTGCTGGAAACCACCATATATCAACCGTTTTTGTATTTGTTTGTTGTTGATAATGCTCAATTTTGTTGCAACCTTGTCCAGTAGTTTCAATGAGTGTTGACTGGTTTTTAAATAACGGATTCAGTAATTGTGCATGATATTGCCATGCTTGATTAGATTTCGTTTTGGTCGCTTCGTATTCAATTGCACGTTTATCATCCATAAAATATGAGGTTTTTTTCATGTGATTATTTGGCAGTGTGGTCCATTGTGTTGCTACTTGTTGATTGCTGATGTGAAATACCGAATTTTGGGCTCTTAATAATACCAGTTGGTTTTGTTTGTTTGATGCTGCATCGTGAGTTGTTTGTTCAATATTATAAGTCGCCATAAGGGTAGTTGATTGGCAGTCTTCACTTGCTGAAGCAAATAACGGCAAAGTGATAGCGGTTATTAATAATAGAGTTTTCATGTGTTTCATCTTTTTGGCTGATTAAGTATCAAGGTGGAAGCTAAACGTTAAAGAATAGGGGCAAGCCCCTATTCTTTATTGATAACGTTTTACTTCTTTACTGGGCTGTACCTGAAAGGTTGCCTGCGTAATCCATTACGTGAAATATTAAGCTTTGCTCATTAGTTCCTGTTATTAATTGGGCACCAGGTCCAACAGCAAAAACACCAACGTCTTCACCCGCATGCGTTTCACTATCGAGTGGTACTAACGACTCTTGGTGGAACCCAGCAGTTGATGTATCAACATCGGTTAAGTCAACGCGGCCTGTTACTGCTGCAGCTGCATAGCTTGCATCAGCATCGGTTTGTGCGCCTAAATTTCTAAAACCAAGGCCGTTGGCATAACCTAACGTTGTATAAGGCATGTCGTCTGAGGCTAAACTTGGCTCAGTCTCACCAATACCAACCACTTTACCTAATATTGGGTTACCACGTTTAGGGTAGCCTGCAATGGTAAATACATGGCTGTGATCTGCTGTAACAATAATTAAGGTGTCTTCTTGGCTAGTTGCATCAACCGCTACTTGTACAGCCTTAGCAAACTCAATCGCGTCATTTAGCGCGTTGTAAGCATTTCCGGCATGGTGAGCATGGTCAATTCGACCAGATTCAACCATTAAGAAGAAACCTTTGTTGTTATTATCAAGCACCTTAATGGCAGTGGCTGTCATTTCTGACAAGCTAGGTTCACCAGCAATATCATTCTTACGATCAGCTTCGTATTGCATGTGTGATTCGTTAAATAAACCAAATACGTGTGGTGTTGTTTCAGTGTCGATAGCATTAAATGAAGTCTGGTCATATACATAAGCACTTGTTGCATACTTAGCTTGCCATTCGGCGGTTAAGTCACGGCCATCAGTACGGTCACCTTCAATCGTACTGACTGCGTCATTACTATTGTATGCTGCATCTTTAGGTAAAAAATGACGACGACCACCACCCATAACAACTTCAATACCATCAACATCTACACCGGTATATCGAGCTTCTAAGTTGGCTTCAAAATTGACTAACTGTAATGCAATATCTTCACAATTAGCGCGTTCAGGGTTGTTGGCAATATCCATATCAGAGATATCTTCCCAGTCACGATCTGCTGACTTTGCATAAGTCGCAGCAGGTGTCGCGTGCGTAATACGTGCGGTAGAAATAACCCCCGTTGATTTACCTGCAATCTCAGCTAATTCTAAGGCCGTGATCATCTCAATGCCTTTAGTGCTAGCACAATTGCCTCGAACCACATTTTCGTCAACACCTAACACGCCAGCATCCGTTTTAATGCCCGACATCATCGCTGTCATTGTTCCTGCAGAATCTGGTGTTTGTGCATCAACGTTGTAGGTTTTTGCTAAACCAGAAAATGGGAACTTATCAAAGCTTAATTGGTTTTCTTCACCCATCATGCCTTTATTTTGACCATCTAAAATACGCGCGGCAGTTACAGTTGAAATACCCATACCGTCACCAACAAATAAAATCACGTTCTTAGCTGAGCCTTTAAGTGCTGTTATTTCAGCCGCGGTAGATGCTGTTGCAATCGATACGTTGGCATTATTTACTAATTGGCTATCTATTTTTTTCCAAACATCATCTGCCGTTTCTATTTCGGCAGCACCTTGTTTAAACCATGAGTTATTTAAACTGCTCAGCAGTTCGCTATCATTTACTGAGGTTGCGGCAGGCGAGCATACATATTGAGTGGATGTTATTTCAGACGCATCTAAAACGGTATCAGCATTGGTATCGATCCCCGAGTCGATTTGCACACCACCATTGAGACAATTTTCATTACCTACCGGCAAGGGAGTTTGTGTGATTAACGCGTTGTTTCCGTTAGTACCATTCGTTCCGTTTGATCCATTTGAACCATTGATGCCGTTGCTTCCATCTGTGCCATTGTCACCGTTGTCGCCGCAAGCTGATAATGCAAAAACCAAAGAAACTGTTATTGTTGATAATATAAATTTATTCATCATAAAAACCTTATAGGGTCTATTGACCAACTAAACCAAGAGCACTATTGATTAAATGGAATACGACACTTTGTTCAACAATACCTTGAACTAAATGCGCACCTGGGCCTGATGTATGAATAGCAACATCTTCCCCCGCGTGAGTTTCGCTATCTAATGGAACAGTCACTTCTTGGTGATAACCTGGGGTTGTTGTATCGATTGCGGCAATGTCTTGACGACCAGCGACAGCTTCAGCAGCATATGATGCATCGCCATCTGTTTCAGCGCCTAAGTTTCTGAAACCCAGTCCATTGCTATAACCTAATGTGGTGTAAGGATTGCCGTCTGAATCTTCACTAGGCTCAGTAGCACCAATACCAACAACTTTACCCAAAATAGGATTACCACGTTTAGGATAGCCAGCAATCGTAAACACATGGCTGTGATCGGCGGTGACAATAATGAGCGTTTCTTCATCATTTGTTGCATCTAATGCCGCTTGAACGGCATTTGAAAACTCAATAGCGTCATTAAGGGCTGTGCTTGCACTACCAGCATGATGACCATGGTCAATTCGACCAGACTCAACCATTAAAAAGTAACCTTTTGGGTTGTTATCCAGTACTTTAATGGCTTTGTCGGTCATTTGAGAAAGGCTTGGTTCGCCGGCAATATCATTGCCTCGGTCAGCTTCGTATTGCATATGAGATTCATTGAATAAAGCAAAAACACGTTCAGTCGTTTCGGTATCAATGGCATCAAATCCAGCTTGGTCGATAACGTATTTACCATTTGGATACATAGCGCTCCATTCTGCGGTCAAATCACGTCCATCGGTTCGGTCGCCTTCAATAGCGCTAACGGCATCAACACTATTAAATGCGGCGTCTTTAGGGAGAAAATGTCGACGTCCGCCGCCCATAACAACATCAATACCATTTACATCAACTCCGGTATAACGTTGTTCTAGATTTTTTTCAAAGTTAACCAGTTGAGATGCGATATCTTCGCAATTTGCACGTTCAGCATTATTGTCAATATCCATATCTGAGATATCTTCCCAGTCACGGTCTGCTGATTTTGCATATGTGGCGGCTGGCGTTGCGTGGGTAATACGAGCGGTTGATATCACACCCGTCGACAAGCCTTTGATTTCGGCTAACTCTAGAGCCGTTACGACTTCGTTGCCTTTAACGGAAGCACAACTTCCACGAACGACGTCTTCGTCAACACCCAAAACACCAGCGTCTGATTTTAAGCCGCTCATCATGGCTGTCATGGTGCCAGCTGAATCTGGTGTTTGTGCATCTACATTGTATGTTTTAACTAGAGCTGAATAAGGAAATGTTTCAAAGCTTAAGTAACCTTCTTCACCAGAATTACCAGCTAATTGTCCTTTTAAAATCCGAGCAGCGGTAAGTGTAGAAATACCCATACCATCGCCAACAAACAAGATGACATTTTTTGCTCTTGTTGATCTTGATTGTTGTAATTTTTCGGTGATGGTTGCTTGACCGTCTTTATACCAAGCATTATTGAGTTGTGTGTCAGTCGTTGTCGCTGCGGTTGCAGAACCAGCGTATGTTGCCGAAGACAATATACTAGCGATAACCACTGATAAGCCTTGTTTGAGCATATTCATATTACCCTATGTTGTAGTTAAGTTATTTAAGGACCTAGCCATAACATAGATGTTTATAATGAACATAAAGTAACGCCTGGGTTACAATTTGTTTACAAGTGGGTTTCAGTTTTAATTATATCTATTAAGCTATTAATTTTTATAGTTATTGAGTAATTGATACTGTCTTGTTATTTTGCAGATAAATAAACTTGCTACCTTGTCTGTACTTGAATTACGCTGAATGCAATTAACATCCAATACTATGATTAAATTAAATATTATATAAGTAAGTGATCATAAATAACTATCGTAATCTGAGTTCAAAGAGGTTAAGTTGTTTACCTGTAAAAGGGTACAGTTGAGTTCTAGTCTCGCTTGTGCGCTTGTTGACACAATCAATTTCAATGCTACCTAGTGGCAGAATGCTTGAGTTAGATGTTATCAATTCAAACTATCAGATAAGGACCTTCTATATGAGTGACAAAATAAGTGAATCCGCGCTAAACGCATTGAAAATTGCGTTTACCTACATGCCAAAATCAATTGAAGTGACTAAATATGAGTATGGTGATGATTACCAAAAGATTTTAGATCACATTGAAACAGTCAGGGAAATATTATTGATTAATGATATCGATCCTGAAGAGGTTTATGGTGAGGTTAATCCTGAGAGTACGCCCAACTCATCGTATTGATAGAGTGAGTCTTGTTAGCTAATCATTTTAGCCGTGTTAGAACACCAGGTTACAGATTTACATCCCCGAAGCCGGCAGATAACGTCAGCGTATTTATTGTGTGACGATATTTTTTCATTATAAAATGGTTTTTTACGACTCCTAGCATTCTGCATTGCGCTACAGTTATCTTGTTTGCTTAAGCTCACTAAAAAGCTGTTCATGTCTTGTGGGAGTCATCAGAAGATAATGCATCTCCTGATGACTTGATGCTTAACAGCTCATGTATCTTTGGCCAAATTATTAAGGCGTTTTCCGTCGATGTACTCACAACATATGGTCTATCTGAATAGGTTCCAGATAATGGTATTGTCTGCACCAAGACTCCACAGCAATACAACGGCGGCTAGTAAAACCTCTAGTACTAATACACCAATAGCTAGCGTCGTGCTTGATATAATAAAGCCCTGTTGATTACTTATGCCTAAAAAGCTTGGTGTACCACGATAGAGTAAATAGCCTGTATAACAAATCCCCATAATGCAGGCGAGTGTGCATAACCAAATCATAGGGTATATCGCAAACAGGCCACTTAAAAACATCGGTGTGGCAATATAACCAGCAAAGACAATACATTCATTTCTGCTTGGGCAATTAGGGTATTTACGCGCCAACCCATGGATCAAACTACCGACTATTGTCACTGCCGTTAAAATTAACACATAAAATAAAATTCCCAGGCTTAAACCGCTCTCCATTGAGACCTTGATTGTGTCTTCACCACCAAAAGACCAGCCAAACTGTGTCGTACCAATAAAAGTACTGACCACCGGGATCGCCGCCAACCACAGTACATGACTCGTGTACAAATGACTGACCGTTTCATGTTCATTACTTATGTTGCGCCATTCTTTATCAGGATGATGTACAAGTCCCCAAACGTGATTAATCATGCTTCCTCCTCGCTTTTTTCAAGCTGCAGTTTTTTATAAAAACTAAGGTTACTGGCACACTACGGTGTGTCTTAAATAACAGTATAGGAGGTAAGCGCATATTTGCTTTATTCGGCGCTATTTTTATTATCCTTTAGTGAGTGGCAACTGCAGTTAAGAGTGTTTGCGCAATCATCATAAAAATCGCTGGCTTTGTTACTTTTCTCAAATAAGAGCAATATTTTTTACCCGTTATATATTCAATGTAATGATTTAAAGACTAAACCAGTTATTGCGATGACCCCAATTACTGAGACCCTAAATAGTGATCGATTAACGCTCGACTAACGTATTGACGTTGTTACTTTTTTATTAGAGATCTATTATGTGGTTTAGTTCGAAAATTAGTCGGAAAGCGCTAGCATTGCAGCTAGTTACCACGCATCAGTCAGCTGCTGTTGTGGTCGATGCTCAGCAAAATATTATTGTCGTTAATGATGCTTTTAATCAATTAAGCAAGCGCTTAAAACAAGCTGATCATAATCAAACCTTTACTTTATTGCTTACTCGTTATGACAGTAGCAGCAAAACTATTCGCTGTGATGAAAACCTACTCCTTAGTCAGCAAGTTATCCAACTGACTTATAAAAACTTAGAGTCTTGCTCACTTTATACGTTTGATGCTGTATCAACACCGTTATTAACTGAAAGTGTGTGGCAAGAGTTATTAGCTTTCAGTGGCAAGGCCTATGTTGTATTTGATAACAATGAAAAGTTAGTAACAGCTAATTTGGATCCAGTAAATACTGACTCTATTTATTTAAATCAAGCAGATATCAATTTACAGAGAACGTTAAAAAATGGGCTTAACAATAAAGAACACCTACTTTGTTTATCTGAGCAGGATAAGGTCTATGTTCATGTGGCGCGCCATCAAATAAATTCTGGTAATCAAAAGTTCACCGCCTATGTATTATCCCATCAAGAGCAAAACCAGCACATTAAGCAATTTGAAATGTTATCAAAGGTGGTAAGTAACACTAGCACTAGTGTATTGATCACTGATAAAAATGGTTTAGTTGAATATGTAAACCCTGGTTTTGAAAAACTTTCAGGCTTGACCCTTGCAGAAGTAAAGGGCAAAAAACCCGGTATACTTTTGCAACGAGAACAAACCGACAAAGAAACGATTAAGCGCATATCTCAAAAGCTCAAAGCAAAACAAGCCTTCTATGAAGAAATATTGAATTTTGATAAAAATGGAGTGCCATATTGGATTGTATTGGCAGTAAATCCGATTTTTAATGACAAGGGTGAGCACACAGGTTTTGTTGGTGTGAGCTCTGATGTGCGTGAAATCAAACGTATTGTGTTAGAACAGATTAATCAAAGAGATGCAATAAGCAGTCATTCGGCAGTGTTAGAGTTTAATCAAAGTGGTCAGTTTATTTCAGCTAATGACTATACTAAAAAGCAGTTAAATTTACACGACGATATACAAATGCAAAATGTAGTGGGAAATTTAAAAGACCACTTAGACCATTCTCGTACGCAGATGATCCAACGAGGCGAACCGACAGCAGTCATGATGAAACTGACTCATCAAGGGAATGAAGTGATTTTAGATTGTGTTATTTCTTCAATTACGGATTTGAATGGAAATATTTCTAAGTATATTGTTTTTGGTAGTAATGTTTCTTCTCGTAATAAGTTAGTGACCGAAACGCACAGTGCTATGTCTATAGTGTTGAGTAAAATTCAAAATACAGTAACGACCATTAATGCGGTCGCCGATCAAACTAACCTATTAGCCCTCAATGCAGCCATCGAAGCAGCAAGAGCAGGTGAAGCCGGACGTGGATTTGCCGTTGTTGCGGACGAAGTTCGTAATCTTGCGAAAACGTCAAATGACGCCGCGGTTCAAATAGGCCTACTCATCAATGAAACTCAATCTCATGTTGATGAGTTAGCTTCTTTTTTAAGTGAATAAGTTGAGCTCAACTCGTTCTAGCTGCCTATAAGTTGTTCAAAAGACGATAATAGAAGCCCACTTTAGTGAGTGGGCTTGGAATGAGTTGGCTTATGCGTTGCTTGAATGAGCCGCTTGCTCGAATGGCCAACAAACAAGATAAGTGTACTGGCAGATTTTATTTGCTGTCACCCATAGCGCTCATCTTTAGGCCAGCTGAAGCTGTTCAAATTCGGTCCCGACTAATCTGTGATAGTGCAGATTTGCTTACTCTTGAATAGCGTTCATGTTATTTCTCTTAACATCAGCCCCACAACCTCCAAGCTAGCCCAGATGCTCGTGATGTCGCTTGTTTGCTGGCTTTTTCAAATATCATTGCCGTGCCTAAACAATAGAAATTGTTTTTGGCGCGGGTGATGGCGGTGTAAAGCAGTTCTTTACTGAGTAATTGCCATTGGGCGGAGCTGGGTTTATGTGGCAAGACAAAGCTGACTTTATCAAACTCGCTGCCTTGGCTTTTATGTACTGTCATGGCGTAGCAAGTGTCGTGGCTGGGTAAGCGTGCGGGCAATACTTTAAGCAGGCTGCCATCGGCCATAACAAAGTGGGCCATTAAGCGACTTGGCTTAGTGCTGTCTTGCAAGATCAAACCAATGTCGCCATTAAATAAGCCTAAGTTGTAATCGTTACTTTGAATAATGATCGGTCGGCCTAAATAGAACTCATTTTGAGGAGTAATCAGTTTGGCGTGTTTAAGGCTGTCGGTGATGGCGATGTTCATGCCCTCAACCCCAAATTCACCTGCTCGCATGGCACACAAGACTCGATATTGGTTAAAGCTGTCGATGATGGTTTGTTCAGCATGCGGCAGTGTTATGGCGCTGTCTTGCCGATCCGCTTGATCGATAATGGCCTGTTGATTCTGTTGCACCAAATTAAGGTAGTCACCATAAGCGTGTACCGATAATGCCAATAATGCTTGTTTACCTGTGTTATCTCCCTGGGCATTATGCTGATGTTCAAACCAATTCAATTCAGCATGATTATCTTGCCATACTTGGCGAATCGCATGCACATTTGATTGATTAACCGCATTGGCCAATAACCCAATACCTGCATCACCTTTAAAACGATGGCTGTGCATCAACATACACAAACTGTCACCAATTTTAGGCTGTTGATGAATAAACTGACTGACATCTTGTTGGGTTAATTGCTCAATGAGCTTTGCCTGTGCGGCGCTGTAACGCATTGACCATGGTGATGTTTGTTGCGGGTTAGCTTGTTTTAAACCAACACAAATATCCGCGAGCACTGCGCCAGCTTCTACGGATGCGAGTTGATCTTGGTCGCCTAACAATATCAAACGGCCATGAGACGGTAGGGCGCTGAGTAATTTATACATCATGGGTAAGTCGACCATCGACGCTTCATCGACCACCAGTAAATCTAAGCGCAACGGATTATCCTGATGGTGCCTAAATTGATATGAGTTTGGGATAACCCCCAATAGTCGATGCAATGTTGAGGCTTCTTCTGGTATTTGTTTTAGCGAATCTGTTAATACTTTCGCCAATGCTGGGTCGCTGACTTGAGTTAGCTGTTGCAGTAAACGATGTTTAGACGCCTTGATCGATTCACTCAGCCTTGCTGCCGCTTTACCTGTAGGCGCGACTAAACGGATTGTTAGCGCCGATTGGGTTAACAGTAACAATAATAGCTTGGTTACTGTGGTGGTTTTACCGGTTCCTGGGCCGCCGGTTATCACCGCTAATGCTTTGGCCAACGCTGTGGCCGTGGCAATTTTTTGCCAATTAAACTGGCTGCTATTGCTGTCTTCTGCGGTAAATAAGCATTCAATCAGTTGCGGCAGATTACTGTTAGCTAGGTCGATTTCAATTTGTTGATTGGCTAACTGGGTCAACTTAGCCGCCACTTGAGTTTCAAAGAAGTGGTATTTATTTAAATATAAGCGCCCATGTTCAAAAATCATCGGTTTGTTGTCACCGGGCTGGCCGACGGCATCAAATAGCGCGATTTGTTCAATCAATTGTTGATGGTCAAGTTCAATCCGACAATTGATTTCAGCGTGGCCGCGGTTGTCCTCTGCCATGGGATTGGCTAAATCAATTTGCTCGATGACTAAACAACTGTGCTGATTAGACAATTGCTGGCTGAGCATGGCGCAAACAAGCAAGAACAGTTGCGGCTGTTGTTCGTTTATTGCGGGATCGTTATTGATGGTTTCAATATTGGCCAGCTCTAAAGCAAAATGACGATCGAGTGCGGTAATGAGCCGCTGTTCTTGCCAAAGGTGCAATAACTCAGTGATTGGATGGGTGAGTATTAGCATGATGACGTCTCCGGCGCACGATTGTCTGTATTACCTGTAAATAAGCGGTCGAGTTGTTCGATTAATGCTTGCGGTGGTTTGTCATAAAACACCCCCGCGCCAGGATGCTCAGGATGCATGCCGCGTAAAAACAGGTAATAGCAGCCGCCAATATGTTGCTGATAATTGTAGTTTGGTAATCTAAGCGATAAGTAACGATGCAATGCCAAGGTATACAAGATGTATTGCAAATTATAACGATGAGCATCAATGGCTTTAGCCATGGCTGAGCGAGTGTAGTCGCTATAGTTATCACCCAAATGGTTGGACTTATAATCGGCAATATAAAATTGGCCTTGGTGCTCAAAGGTTAAATCGATAAAGCCTTTTAACATGCCTTTTAAGGTATCAAAGTCGAGTCCGGCGACATAACCGTGTTGCTGCAAAATATGATTTAATTGCGACGCTTGTAAGGTTGAAATAGGCAAATAAAACTCCATTTCGACCATTTTTTGCTTGATGCCTAATTGGCTTAATGTCAGTGATGTGTCCTCTGACAATGTCTCGATAAACAAGGGCGCTGCCAATATTTGCTGATACCAGTCCATTAACGGCTGTTGCCACAGGGCTTCGTCAAATCCATATTGTTTCATGGCTTTCGTTAGCGCAGGTGTCAGCTCAGTGTCTGCTTGGGTAAAATCAAACAGCTCTAACACTAAATGCATAAAACTACCGGCGTTGGCGCCGCGTTCAAAGGTAAAGCGATCAAGTTCAGGTTCGCTGGTGAGCTCATCTTGTAACTGTAATTGGATTAACTCATCGGTGAAATCTTCATCGTCGGCACCGGGCGCGACTCTTTCATGAGGCAGATGTTTTACTAAGCCAGAATAACTGCCCACGCGCCATGCAAGGCTCTGTACTCGCGTGACTTTTTTGGCCGCTAGTGGCTCATTATTGTCGTGGATATCAGCGAGCACAGAATCGTCAATATCGTTGCTTAAGCATTCCACACTCATCGCTGGTAAGGTGGCAATTGCATTAACTTTGGCTTGAATAAGAGCAAAGTCAGTTTTCTTATCGGTAATGCCCAACAGATAACCAATACCTGTTTCAGGTAAGTGGCTGCTGATCCCCGCCTTTAACTGACGGCTTTGGTTAGCAATATACAAATAACACACGTAAACCGGCCGTGTTAACGCCACATACAGTAGGCGTAAATCTTCAGCGAGGGTTTCTTGTTTGAGTTGTTCCCAGCCTTCGTCGGTGGCGTCGATATCCCAAATGAGCTGCTCATTTTTATGGTACATCATAGGTGCAGGGCGTTTTTTATTGCCACGGGCTAGGCTGACAAATGGCACAAAACAGACCGGATATTCTAAGCCCTTACTTTTATGAATAGTGACAATTTGCACTAAGTTCTGTTCGCTTTCTAAGCGCAGTTGCTGCTCATCACCACCGTTGTTACCAATCAGTTGTTGCTCGTACCAATTGATAAGGGCGCTGCTACCATCGAGCTCAGTGGCCTTTTGCTGCAGTAATTCGGCTAAATGCCTAAAGTCGGTTAAGCGTCGTTCACCAGAGGCTTTGAGATCTGCTGCGTTGTCGTCATCAACATCATTAAAGCTGTTGTCACTATTGCTGCTATAAGTGCTGTCACTATTGGTGTCATTTCCACGCAGTACATTAGCATTGCTGTTATCAACACTATTAATGTCAGCCGTGACAGATTGCGACAGATAACGATGGATCAGTTTGGTTTCGCTGGCAAAGTTAAGCAGCGCAGGCATCACGCCGCGTTGTTGCCACAACTGATGCCAATGAGTGAATTGATCTAATACCTGTTGGCGTTGTTCTTCATCTTGGTTAAATTGATGGATCCGCTGGGCATTAAACCCGACAAGCTCAGTGGCCAGTGCGGCGCGGATAGCACGCTCATTTTTAGGCGTGGCTAAGGCATACAATAAAATAGCCATTTCACGGGCTTCAATGGTGTTAAACACACTGTCTCGGCTTAAAAATACTGCACCAATTTTACGTGCAGATAATGCCGCTTTCATCACGGCGGCTTCGTTACGGTCGCGCACCAATATGGCAATGTCTTTGGCAATGAGCGCTTTACCTTCCTGATCAAGGTTGGTATTCACTCGGCATAACCCTTGTTGCGCTTCGGTGAGTAAGCGCTTTATTTCGCTGGCAGTATCAGCGGCCAAGCGTTGTCTTGCGCTGGTTTTATTGAGGCCATTAACATCGTCTTCGGCTAATAAACGGATCCGCAGCGCGGCAGGATTGGTTGTGGCTTCACTCAGGTGTTTATTGGCTGCCGATGATGGGGTTTTAACAATATCATAGGGGATAGCTTGGCTAATAAACGGGTCTTGATGTTGGCTAAATAGCTGATTAACCCCATTGACTAATTGAGTCGATGAGCGGTAATTGGTGTCAAGATTATAATGGGCCTGTGTTTGTTGGCGCGCGGCAATATAGGTATAAATGTCGGCACCACGAAAAGCATAAATCGCCTGCTTAGGATCGCCAATCATTAATAAGCTCAGCTGACCTTTACTGGCGTCGTTAGCTTTGTTGTCATTACTATTGTCTTCATTAGCTGGGCTGTGCACAGTGGTCGCTGTGGTTAAGTCCAGTTGCGATGCTAGCGGCTGTTGATATACCTGATTAAAAATGGTGAATTGCAGAGGGTCGGTGTCTTGGAATTCATCAATTAATGCGACCGGAAAACGCTTAGCAATAGCATGGGCTAGGGTGATCGGGTTTTGGCTGAGCGCCATGGCTAAGCTGAGTAATAGGTCATCGGGTGTCATTAAATTACGTTGCTGTTTTTGGCCAGCAAAGCGTTGACGAATCCCCTCGCGGGCGCGTACTAAAAAAGACGGAATAAGCTGATTAATTAACTCAAGCAAGCGCTCGATATGATCCAGCAACGGCGCTTCAGCGGCAGTGGGAATAACGCCACCTTTATTGAGTTTAAGCTCGGATAATGCCAATTGCTCTAGCGCTTTTATTGGCGGTAATCCTTGGCCAAATTTTACCCAGTTACTAATGCTATCAAACAGTTGGCTTAGCTTAGGATAGCCGTCGGCGCCTTTGCCAAAACGTTGACCGTTTAATGGTAGCGATTGCAATAATTCAAGGGTGCTGTCGTGCAGGCTTTGCCACAATAAGGTGAAGCGGCTGATGCTTTGGCTTAGCTGCTGTTGTAGGGTTTCAAAGGCCAGTGGTTGCTTTGACAACACAGCTTGGCTTGCACCTAATAGCGGGCGCAGCTTTTGCGCTAACACGTCTGGTTCAGCAAACACATCACTAATGGCTTGGGCCAAAAAGGGCGGTAATGGATAACACACTTCACGCCAGAAATCGCGCACTGCATGGTGTAAAAACTCACTGTCGTCGAGGGTGAATTCGGACTCAAATAGCAGTGACGACTCAAATGCCATGTCTGACAATACGCGTTGGCAAAAGGCGTGAATGGTAAAAATGGCAGCTTCATCTAACGACTTTAACGCTAAGTCTAAGCGTCTTAACGCAATAGGACGTTCATCTTCCAAGGTGTCTTGGTAAAGCTGTTCAATAAACTCATCATTGACGGCTAAGCCTAAAAAGCGTTTAAACGCTAAGTTAATCCGTTTACGAATACGGTCTCTGAGTTCTTCTGTGGCAGCGTTGGTAAAGGTTACCACCAAAATTTGCTCACAACTTAATGGCGCTTTACCACCGTGGCCTAACAATAAGCGTAAGTATAAACCCGAAATGGTATAGGTTTTCCCCGTACCGGCACTGGCTTCAATTAAGCTGGAACCATTAAAAGGTAAGGTGAGGGCATTAAGCGGTGTCACGGTAATAGCGTCCATTAATGCGCTCCTGGTTTAGCTGCGTTGGCAATGAGTTGCGCTTGAATATCGACTGCGGCGCCACTGACAAAGGTGTCTAATTCTGCCAGTTTATCTTTGTGATACAGGCTTAACATCGGTTGCAGTAAATGGCTGGCTAATGCACCAAATGTCGCTTCACTAAAGTCTTCTGGGAAATGGAATAAACGCTGGTTATGTGGATCGTGGCCTTCGCCGAATTGGTTTTGGCCGTCATCCCATTTTTGCTGGGCTTTGAGTAACTTTTCTTCATGGTCGCCATCGGTTTCAACATAGGCAAAAGCCGTTTTAGGCATAAAGCACAAGGGTTGAGTTTGCCCTTGAATGAAACCACTGATAAAGCGCAGGAGTTGCGCCTGCGCTTGTTCGGCGGTGATAGGCGCAAAGGCATGAAAATGACCAATGTCGAGTAAGTAACTAAATTGATTTTTACCCATACCCGCGGTGGACGAATTGGCCATAGCGTTGATGCATAAATGGCGTAAGTACACCCGAATAAAATCGCGTCCGTGGGCAGCGCCAGGGCGGTAATTGACTAAGCCTTTAGGCAAAATATCGTCAATACGGCCGACAAGATTGACTCGCACTGTGGACGATTGGCTTGGATCTGCTCGTGCAGGTAAATCCTGCATCGGTAGATCAAAGTTAAGATCCACATTCAGCGTGTGCATGGTTTGTTGATCTTGTAAAAACTGCACCCGATTAATCAACGGCGATATATCGCGTAAGTATTGATTAATTAACAAGTCGTCGAACGGCGCCATGGGCAATTCACCGCTGGTTTTGAGCTTGCTGAGTAATTCGTGATCTGGGCTGTCGAGTTGATGTTCAATGGCATTATCGAGCATGCGTGATTGCAATAAATAACGCTCAAGTGCATTTAAGCTAAACGGCTCGTCATTGTCATCGGCTTGAATATCCAGTGATAAATCAACTTTTAAACTGCGGTTGAAAAAAAATTGCGCAGGATTGCGATAAAAACGGATTAATGCCGACAATTCGAGTTCGACCACTTTAATGCCATCGGTATTGATGTGACTATGGGCGAACACTTCATCTGCCTGTTCGGCTGACAAGGGTAATGCTTGCTCAAAAAAGTGATTGTTAATGGTCGCATTGGCGGCTGGCGGACACCATTGGGCATTAAAACTGTGTTGCAGCTTACTGACACTGTCCGCTGATTGTGGTGTGTCTCGGAAGAGTTTAGCGTCAAATGGTTGCAAAGGTTGCGCTTGAATAAGCTGTGCCAGTACGGCTTTATCAGCATCATCAAGATTGATCTCTACTTGCTGTTCAAGCTGTTGCTGTAAGGATTGCGGTAGGTAGCTGAGTTGGCAATATTCGACCAATTCAGACACTAACATTGAGGCGATACGTTCAGCATTATCGCGCTCACTGTGGCCAATATAACTGATGTAAAGCTGCTCTCTAGCAGACAGTAATGCTTCTAAAAATAGGTAGCGGTCGTCTAATCGGCGCGAACGGTCGCCTTTTTTAGGCCCAAAATGAGCCATTAAATCAAACCCGACAGGATGTTGAACCCGCGGATAGACGCCGTCATTCATGCCCAGCAAGCACACCACTTTGAAGGGGATTGATCGCATTGGCATTAAGGTACAAAAATTCACGCTACCAGCAAGGTAACGTTGGCCGACCCGAGATTCAGTTAAGCGTTGATTAAACCACTGTTTTAGGACTTCAATATCGACTTGGCCTTGATGACCGGCGCTTTCAAGCTCGGTATCTAGGGTGACTAATGCATCCCGAATGGCTTGGATTTGTTCACGCTCGTCATCTGTGGTGTCGTAGCAATCGGTGAGTAGCTGTTGTAATTGTTCAAGGCGCTCTGCGGTGCTGTAGTCATTGGCAAATAAAGTGAAATAGGTGTCGATGGTTTCTAAGAAATTGAGCAACTTACCTAATGCCTGCGATGACTGACCTTCAATGCCTTGCACCATTAAGGTATCGCGATAAATATCGGCATCGTCGTTAAAGGCGTAACCCAGTATTAAACGCTTAATGCCAAATGCCCATGAGTTTTGTGTAAAAGGCTGCACGCCCAGTTGGCTTCGAGTTTGTTCACTGCGGCCCCAACGGACATTGGCATCATCTAACCAGCGGCGGATTAATGACAATTCGTCATCATCGAGTTGGAAACGACGCAAAATAGCTGGCACTTCTAAAATACCAATCATGTCAGTGAGGCCAAAGCGACTTTGATTGATATTTAACAGGCTTAAAAAGCTATTAATCAGCGGCGACTCTTGCGCTGCGCCCCTGTCGGCAATGGCATAGGGAATGTAGTAATCGCCTTTTTGCGGATTTTTGTCGGCAAAATACTGACTGTTGGCGGTGCCAAATACCGCATCAATATACGGCGCATAGGCCGCGACATCGGGCATCATGATCACTATGTCTTTAGGGCTTAAGTCGCTGTTGTTTGATAACAGCTCTAACAGGTGATCATGTAAGGTTTCAACTTCACGCAAGGCACTGTGACAACTGCGCAAAGTAATCGAGTCATCACTTGGCAATAAGGTGCGTCGGGCATGAATATCTTGATACAAACTGGCATTTGGCCCTAATGGCTGACCGAGTGTTTCCATTTGTAAAATGTCGTATTGTACCCCGTGCAGCAGATTATTCGGCTCAGGTTCAACATAACAGTCGTAACCAAAATCGGTGTGCTCTGGCGGTAACGACAGTAATAAATCCAGTAGTTCACGGCCCATTTGACCATTATTGGCCAGTATAGGATTACCTACTTCTAGCTTGTCTTCCCAGTCTTGGTCGAGTTGTTTTTTATTGGCATATTGCAACGCCATGCGGGCACGGGTTTTCGGCTCAATAATATCACCCCAATAATGCTGGCAAGGGCTGAGAGACAGCATAATCACATCAATGCGACTGGCTAAATGGTACAGCACATCGAGGGTTTGTGGCGGCATGGATGAAATACCAAACACGTATAATCGAGCCGGCAACATGGATAAGTCAGTATCTGGATTAGCCAAGGTTGCAATTAAATCGGCATGTAAATTGGCGCGATGATAATGACTGGCGTGTAAATGATGTTGGTTATAATCGATTAATGCTCGCCACAGGATCGGTTGCCATTGCTGGTTTTCATCTAACGTTAAGCGATTGTCTAGGCTCGATAATGGCTGATTTTGCTCCCACGCTAAAATCCACTCGGGACGATAAACTAAGTATTGGTCAAAAATATCGGCAATGCGGCCACACAATTGAAATAGCTTAATCGCGTCATGTGACTGATTGAGCTGCAATATGGCGTGGGTGTTTGCTGTATGAACATTAGTTTCAGTATCAATATCAGTACCAGTATTCGCATCGATATCTGTATCAGTAATATCACTTGGGGAATCAACTTGAGGTGATAAGTATTGTTTGAGCGGGCTAAAGTCTGGGTTATCTAGCAGACTTGGCAATAAGTCCATTAATTTCCACGTCATTGCCGCTTTGGTAAAGGCGTTATCTTTTGGCACATCGGGCAGCAAGTCATGGCATAACTGCCAGGTAAAGCTCGAGGGTAGTGGGAACGATAATGCGGCGGCGATACCATTGTGTTTAGCGATTTCTAAACGCAGCCAAGTCGACATCCCCGGGCTTTGAACTAACACATGCTCACAGGCTAATAAACTGACGTTATCTAAGCGAATAGCCAATAGTTTGGCCAGTTGTTCAGATAACACTTCCATCTGATTAGATTGAATTAAAGTAAGCATGGGCGACCCGCTAATTTGAGATTAATTCATTCTATGGACTCTGCCGTAAATCATCAATCAAAACCGTTAATAATCAGGATGATTGCTGCTGTAGTGCACAAGATCAGTTGCGAAAGAGTCGCAGGCGCAAGCGACGATATAACTGGCTAAAATGTTGCTGTTGTTGCTGGATTTGTGACGCTGTCAGTGGTTGATATTTAAGAGCTACATAGGCACTGCTCAAGGCCGTAAAGTCCGCAGCCACTTCAGGGGTAAGGGCACCTAAATGTGCACTGACTGCCGCAGCGTAATCGGACGGTGCTTGGCCTTGTTGGCGGGCGATGCCTTTTTTGGCTAAGCGTTGGCAAATGATCTGATAGCGTTTATTGAGTGGATCTTGTTGGCGATCGGTACTAAATAACCCAGCATAATAAGCAATAATCAGCGCGATAATGATAAAACTAAACATCATCAATAAGGCGATTTTAGTGCTGCTGACATCCCCCAATAGCTTGGCTAATACCTGTTGTTTTCGTTGTTCATCGAAACCTAATACCCACACGCTCCAGTAATAATCGACACTGGCAAACTGTTGGCGTAATTCATTTAACCATGGGTATTGCTTCATGTGCAGCGTGCTAAATGGGCTGTCTTGTAAGTAGCTGCTTTGGCTGTCAAAGGTGGCATCAAAGCCATCGAGTATCCGTTGTGGGGCAATCATTGCGGTAGGATCAAAACGTTGCCAACCTTGGCCTTCTAACCACACTTCGGTCCAAGCATGCGCCATGTATTGATACACACTGTAATAGCCTGCTTTGGCATTGTATTCTCCGCCCTGATAACCGGTAACCATCCGCGTTGGTATGCCGCTGGCGCGAGCCATAAACACCAGCGCTGAGGCGTAGTGAGCACAAAATCCGGCACGGTTTTCAAATAAAAAGTCATCAATTTGCTGCTCACCAACACTCGGCGGACTTAAAGTGTAATAGTAGGCTTGCTCAGCAAAATAATTCATCATCGCATTGATGCGCGTCTGCGGATCTGGATAATCTTTGGCAAATTGTAAACCAAGCTCAAGGGTTTTTGGGTTGCTGTTGGGCGGTAATTCAAGGTTTAGCTGTTTGGTATTGCGATCGAGTTTTTTATCCATAATCTGATCGGGATATGAGGTCACTCGATAACTCATGCGCTGATCGACAGGTCTGAGTGAATACAAACGATAATCCGCTAATTCAACCACTTGATCATTATTGCTAAACGCTTCATCTAAGCCATACAACCATTTTTGATGACTGGGTTCGCTAATCACCACATAATCGATTTTGTTATTATTGCCGTTGGCAGTAGGGGCTTGGCGATCGGTTTTTTTAAAATATGCCTGCTGTTGAATTTGTTTGATGCTTGGGTCTTGGCGCCATGTTTTACCATCGTAATTTTCCATCACTAAGGTGCGCCAATATAAGTCTTGGTTTGCCGGTCCTAGGGTACTGCCATCTGGGTTGTCAAAACCGACGCGAAAGGCTAATTCTGCTGAACGAGTGAGCTTACCTATGTCACCAAAGGAGACTTCATCGGATAATCCAGTTTTGGCGGTTTTCATATTGGGCACTAACCATAAAGGCCCGAGCCTTGGGAACACCACAAACAGTAATATGGCCAATGGTAGGCTTTGTAAGATTATTTTTAGACTAAAACTGAGGTTAGCCGCTTTGTTGGATTTGTCTTGATAAACACTGATTAACACACCGGTATTGAGCACCGCAACGGCCAATAAGTGCAAGGTATCAAGCATGCTTTGTTGATCAAGCAGGGTGAGTCCAATAAGGAAATACCCTACTAATACAATCGCTTTTACATCTCTTAGTTGGCGCATTTCGATGTATTTTAATGCGTAACCTAAAATTAATAAGTTAACCAAGGCATTGAGTAAACCGATTTCAGATGACACTAAAGCAAGGGTTATCGCGGCGCCAATCGCCAAAGAAGTTACCAGTAATTTAGGCGGCGCAGCGACTTTACCGAGAAAAATGCCTACTCGCCAAACAAAGCAAATCGCACAGATGCCGATGCTCCATAAGGTGGCTTGTTGATACAAGGGGCTAAGGATGGCGACATTAGTGATCAATAGCCAAAACAAGGTATTGCGACTGATAATGGCATCAAAGTTATCGGTCATAGTGATTTACCTACCGTAGAGGAAGTCACATCGCTTGGGCTAAAATCTGGGTTCATATTGGCGGGTAAACGATAAGTTGCAATCATGGTTTGGCAAGCCACTCGGTGTGCTTCGCCTGTTTGCTGGTTGATAATATGCTCATCCAGAATTAAGCCAAATACTTGCTGAGTTTGGCTGAGCTTATCAACTTGCCAAGCTAACTTACTCAGTTTGTGTTCAATGTTATTGCCCGATGTGTTGGCCAAGGTTAACCAAACGGGTAATCCTTCAGGCTCTGCAAACTCTTTGGATAACATGCCTTTGTCTTGGGCCCATTGTTTCCATGCCACTTGTTTGAGTGATTCCCCCGGAATATAAGTGCGTAAGCCTTTGTAGTCATCAACGCCTGGGCGTAATTTACCGTGCTCATATTGGCTATCATTGTCACTTATGTGGCTTGCAAGCTCAATGTCACACATTTCTGGTTTAGCGAAAATAACATGATGAATATCTAAGTCTACATAGGACCATGCACAGCATAATCCTAACGGAAAATAGGACGAGACTTTGATCCGCCCCGGGGTTAATTGACCACGCTTAGCCCCTTCAAATGGCACGATAGCAATAGTTTGCTCGTGCATTTGTTTGACGCGGACATGGCGCTGATAGCTAAATTGCAAACAAATTTGCTGGTGGGTGGTATCGGGATTTTTCTGCCGAGTATGACCAGTTAACATGATGGGAAATGGCATGCTGTCGCCAGCATAGCATTGTGGCGGCGTGACTGGATTAAAGGTTAACCCTGCAAGGTTTTTATAGCTGTATATGATGCAGGTATGAAACACACTGGCGAGTAATAAGCTTAAGCCAATCACCAAGTTATTTTGATAATTGGTGCCAAATAAATACAGTAAAACAATGAGTCCAATCCACACCAAGCCAAAACCACTGGGAAGAATAAAAATACCTTTGTGGCTGAGGGTAATTTGCTTTTGTGCTGGTAGGCGCTTACTTATCCACCTTGACCAGCGCTGGGTTAACGATGCTGGAATTAAACGACGCAACCGTGACGGCTTGATAGCACCATTGGCATAGGTTGGCGAAGAGTGCTTTTTTGCTGTCGTCGATTTAGCCATGGGTATCTGCGCCGTTAACGTATTGGGTTAACACTAGCGAGGATAGTGTCAGACAACGCTTCGCCTTGAAATTGACTACTGCTGCGAATGCGATGTTCTGCTACTGATGCAAATACCGCTTGAATATCTTCAGGGACTACGTACTGGCGTTGATTGATAAAAGCCCATGCTTTGGCAGCTTGAAGCAGAGCAATACTGGCGCGTGGCGATAAACCGTTAGCGGTATTGTGTTGCCGAGAAAAATCGACCAAGGCAATTAAGTAATTTAGTACCGCATCAGATGCCGACACTTGCGCCACTTGTTGTTGCAGTAGCATTAGCTCTTGCGGGGTTAAGCATTGTGATAATGAAGCCGGTTTATTCGCTTGAGTACGCGATTTTAACATGGCTAATTCGGCTTCTGCGCTAGGGTAGCCGATGGAAATTCGCATCATAAATCGATCAAGTTGCGACTCTGGCAAGGGGAAGGTGCCGGCTTGATCAACTGGGTTTTGGGTCGCAATAACAAAAAACGGTGAGCTCAGTTGATGGGTTATGCCATCGATAGTAATTTGTTGTTCTGCCATGGCTTCAAGTAAAGCACTTTGGGTTTTCGGGCTAGCGCGGTTAATTTCATCGGCCAACAACATTTGATTAAACACTGGGCCTTTGTGAAATATAAACTGTTGCTGCTCTTTACTGTAGATGGATACACCAAGAATATCAGCCGGTAACATGTCACTGGTAAATTGAATACGCTGGTAACTCATGCCTAAACTGTTGGCAATACCCTGGGATAAACTGGTTTTACCCATGCCGGGCAAGTCTTCAATCAATAAATGGCCTTTGGCGAGGATACAAGCGACGGCAAGTTTTATTTGCTCTGGCTTACCGAGCAGAACTTGGCTGAGTTGAGTGAGTAATGTTTGAATATTTGATTGCGACACGAAAACTCCAACTTGTCTGCAATAAACCCTTATTGGTTTATTGTCGAAAGGGTTTATTGTGGGTTACGGTTTGTCGTTCAGTATTTGATCACTATCCTTGCCATTCGGGCTTATGATTACTGGGCGTTAATGGTGATAGATGACCATTGTGATTAGCATCAATCACCACCAAGCGCTTCAACACCTATGATGCCAGCACAATACCTATATCATAGGTTATCTTGTGAACCCATGTTAGCAAAATACACCAATATTGAATGGCGATTATTGCGTCAAACCAGTGCTAACACGGGTCACGATTTATCATTGCTAGTAACGATAGCTAAGCTCTTTACGACTAAACATACCGTCTTTAGATGATTTATTCTGTTGGAATATCATGCGATAGCTCAGTACTGCTTGAACATATTCCCGGGTTTCAGTGTACGGAATTGTTTCAATGAAGCTCATTACATCTAGGCGACCATTGGAGTCTTTTAACCAGCGTTTAACACTACCTGGGCCAGCATTATAAGCCGCAGTTGCGAGTACTCTATTTTGATCAAATTGTTTAAGTAATTCACTGTAATACGCACTGCCCAGCATAATGTTCACTTTCGGGTCGTATAGGTCTTTTACGTTATTAAAAGGGATTTTATTTCTTTTAGCCGTTTGTTTGGCCGTAGCAGGCATTAACTGCATTAAACCTCTGGCTCCTACACCTGAAGTTGCATACAGATAAAAGGCACTTTCGCGACGAGAAATAGCACGAATTTCATCAATATTAACCGAGAATTTTTTACTGGCGTTAACGAACTCATCGTTAGCCGCTTCCGGAAAGCGCAGTGCCAGTGAATCCCATAACTTACCTTGAATACTTGATTCAACACTCAATGCATGCCAACCGTTTTTTAAGGCTAACAAACCGTATTGTGCCGTCATGTCACTGTTATGGCGGCGCATTAAATACAACCACTCATTACGAGCATCAATTTGCTTATCTAAAGCCATTAATTCAATCACGCGAGCAAGGCCGGGATCTTGATTTAACTTAGCTTGCAATTCTGGATTGGGTGCTAAGTTATTATCATTCATCGCCAAAGGTTTACCGAGCGCTTCTGCGGCATTAAAGCCGTAAAAGTTACGTTCGCCACTTAAGGTCAACTGCAGTTGTGTTGCACGGGTTTTGTCATGGCTAGAGGTCATCTTAGCTTGCCAATATTGCCAACGAGGATCAGCTTTACCTTGGTCGCTTAACAAGGCTAAATACTTCTCTACTGTCGCAAAGTCTTGTTGACGAATGGCCCAGCGTAAGCGCATTTCATATAAATCATCAGACTTAAGTAACGGCAACATGGTGTCAATGTGTGACACTAATTTATCGTCTTGCTTTATCAGTGCTCGGCGAACTAAATAGCGATTAAGTTGGCGTCCGCCAAAGTCACTGAATCGATCTAATTTTTGATATTTTACATACAGTTTAATTGCTTGATGTAAATCCTTGTAGGCCAGTTTACGCAATCCGGCATCTACAATATCACCTATGATAGGTTTTGAGCTGGCAAATTTTTTCATGTGCCGTAAGCTATTTGGGTCGCGATACACTGACAATAATAGTTTGGCTTCGTCATCATGTTGGGTGATTTTTTGAGACAAATAGTTGAGTAAACTGGATTGGCCAGCGTCGAAACTAAGTAGCATGCGGGCCCAGATAAGTTCTTGGGTGCGATAGCCCGCTTTAGTCCATTGATTAATCACCGCATCACATTCTTTAGGACGTGAATAGCCATAAACCCATATGCGTTCTACACCTTTGTATGCCATCTCTTTATTACCCGCATCAAGTTGTGCTTGGTAGTAATAACATTGCAGACGGATATCATTAGGCGTGTCTGGTGATATCACCAGAAAGTCTTGCCAACGTTGTTTTTTACCTGCGTTAAGCAGATAGCGATAACGGGCATTATTGTACAGCGGTGTAGTATCAAATTTGTTGATAGCATTGAGTGCTATGCTACCTGGAGACTGCACTATGCTGTCGATGGTTGCGTGGTAGTCGAGGTAAACCGTTAATGGATAATCGGCTAATTTTTTGCGTAATGCTTGGTACTTATCCAGCTGGTTTTTATCTAGTGCTTGGCGAGCATCAAGATAGCGTTGCTGTTGTGAGGTCAGCGCATTAGCTTGGCTTATAAAGGCCAATGATGTACTGAATAATAATGCGCTAGCCATTAACATGTTTGCCCAAGTGTTACGCATTTAAATAAGGATCTCCGCCACAGTAATTTGTTTCCTAAAAAGAATGGGTGATTAATGCTTTTGCTAAACAGTCGTTGTACGTTGTTAAATCACTATTAGTCTTATTGATTAAATAAAGATTAATTATTACTTATTATTGCAATTCACTATCACTGGTGTGTGTTTCGACTGATTCATCTAGTGCCCGGTTGAGCAATTGTTTATCTAACTGCTTGCTGGTATCGACACCTAATTGCTGCATGTAATGTGCTTGTCTAATGACATTGCCTTTACCTGAGGATAATTTTGCCATGGCACTTTGATAGCTTTTGTCTGCTGTGTCTAAGGCCCGGCCAAGCTTTTCCATGTCTTCAAGGTAACCGCATAATTTATCGTAAATACGACTGGCTTGTTTAGCGATATTTTGCGCATTTTGGTTTTGGTACTCATAACGCCATATATTGTTGATGGTGCGCAAAGCTACTAATAAGTTGGTTGGACTCACCAGCATAATATTTTGCTCTAAGGCAAAGTTAACTAGGCTTGGATCATATTCAATGGCCAGTAAAAATGCTGGCTCAATCGGAATGAACATTAGCACATAGTCCAAACTCTTCAGCCCATGCAGCTTATGATAATCTTTTTGGCCAAGACCCTTAATATGTTGTCTAATTGATAACGCATGTTCTTTTATTGCCTGGTCGCGAATGTCTTTATCTTCGCTATTAAAGTAACGCTCATAGCTGACCAGCGACATTTTCGCATCAATTACCACGTCTTTTTGCTCAGGCAAATGCACGATAACATCGGGTTTAAAACGCTTGCCATTATCGTCTTTTAAATCTTGCTGTGTTTGATACTCATGGCCTTCGCGTAAACCACTTTCTTGTAATACGCGTTCTAAAATCACTTCGCCCCAATTACCTTGCTGCTTATTGTCACCTTTAAGCGCTTTGGTCAGGTTAATGGCATCTTGGCTCATTTTTAAGTTGAGATCGCGCAAATTGTCTAATTGATGCTTTAACGCGCTACGCTCAGATTGCTCATGGGTGTACGACTCTTGAATTTGACGTCGAAAGCCTTCTAATTGTTGTTTCAGCGGCCCGATAACACCGTCTATTTGCGAGACATTTTGTTGTTTAAAGTTTTCACTGCGTTCTTCGAAAATTCGATTTGCCAGGTTTTCAAATTGCAGTTTAAGGCGTTCTTCAGCAGATTCGAGTAAGGCTATTTTATCTTGTAATGATTTTTGCTCAGTTTCAGCTTTGACCAGAATCGTTTGTTGCACTGCATTAGACTTCGCTAAATTGAGCTGTGATTCCATTAAACGATGTTGAATATCAACCATTTGTTGTTCAACAAGACTAACCCGATCTGCTTTGGTTTCTGCGCTAGACAGTTGGCCAATCAGATCTTCAATTTTACTTTGCAGATGATTACTGTGATCAATTTTATCATCGAGATTATCTTGTAATCTGGACATTTCAATTTGGACTTCATTGAGTTGTTGAAGCGTTTGCTGTTCATGTTGAAGCTTAAGTTGCTCCCATCGTTTACGAGTTAATCGTTGATTGATTAGGGCGCCAATGAGAAAGGCAACAAACGCGACAGCAATCAAAGCTGCAATTTGAGGAGGAGTTAACGACACTACAAAAGGCATAACAAAAACCGATAGAAAATAATGGTTAAGGGTCGCACGGCTAATAATCCGCTGCAAGAGGTAAACTGAGGATTTAATCAAATATTATTGTTAATGATTAAATTTAAACCTAACCCTTATATAGGTTCGTATAGGATTTACAGTGACACCATTTCGGCAATCGATAAAGGTTGACGGCCTTTTGGTTTTTTTTAGTCATGTTCTGAAATAAAAAAAGGTTTTTACCTGTCTATTGAGATAAGTATGGCAGATTATGGTAATACTTTGCTGTCGAAAAATATTTTATTGAGGTGATTTATGACCGGTAAAAAACGCTTTACTCAAGGCATACAACAACGTGCGGCTTGGCATATTCCTGATAACCAAGTGACTCCCGAATCGGTATTTAATGATCGCCGTAACATTATTAAAGCACTTGGGTTAGGAGCGTTGGGAGCCAGTTTGCCTGGTCAAGTTCAAGCCGGTATTTTTGATTTATTTGGCGAGCAAAAAGCGCAACATCCTTTTGTGACTCAAGGTCTGCAATATACAACTCCCGCTAAGTTTGTGTTACCCAATCCGAAAACCCCAGAAGATAAAGTGACTCGTCATAATAACTTCTATGAATTTGGTACCAGTAAATCCGATCCCTATGACAATGGGCAAAACTTTAAGGTTGATCCTTGGACACTGACCATTGATGGCTTGGTTGATAAGCCGATTACCTTAGACCTTAATGAGTTGACGACCCGTTTCGCTCTTGAAGAGCGCACTTATCGTTTACGCTGTGTTGAGGCTTGGTCGATGGTGATACCTTGGGTGGGCTTTTCGTTAGCCAGTTTACTTAAACAAGCTGGGGTGCAAAGTAACGCTACTCACGTTGCTTTTGAGACCTTGTTTGATCCAGAGCAAATGCCCGGACAAAAGAGTCGCTTAATGGGTGGTGGGATCCATTATCCCTATGTTGAAGGCTTAACGGTTGCAGAGGCGATGAATGACTTATCGTTTTTAGCCGTCGGTTTATATGGTAAAACCTTGCCGCCACAAAATGGTGCGCCTATCCGCTTAGTCGTGCCTTGGAAATACGGTTTTAAGAGCATTAAATCAGTAGTGAGAATCCGCGTGATGGATAAGCAGCCACCAACGAGTTGGAATCAATTAGCTTCGAGTGAGTATGGTTTCTATGCCAATGTCAATCCAGAGGTTGATCATCCACGTTGGTCACAAGCATCTGAGCGCAGTATTGGGGAGGGTGGTTTATTTTCTGCTAAACGTATTCCGACGCAAATGTTCAATGGTTATGGCGATTCAGTCGCCGACCTGTATAAAAATATTGACCTGAGGAAGTTTTACTAATGCGCATAAGTGCTCGAGGGCTGTTTTGGCTAAAGGTGTTGTTACATATTAGCTTTTTATTGCCAGCCTTTTATCTCGTGGCGCTAGTGTTAACTGACAATGCGGGCGGCGATCCTGTGCAGTATATTATTCATTATACGGGCATGGGAGCGCTTAATAGCTTGTTAGCTACTTTGCTTATTTCACCTATCGCGAAACGTTTTAAGATAGCCGCGCTAATCCAAACTCGCCGCTTGGTGGGCTTGTATGTGTGTGCCTATGCACTGTTACATATTAGTGCTTTTATCAGTTTAGACTTACTGTTTGCGTGGGGATTATTGTTTGAAGAGGTGATTAAGCGGCCTTATATTTTAGTTGGCGCAGCGGCATTACTAATCATTTTATTACTGGCGCTAACGTCACCTAATAGCATCAAACGCCGCATGGGAAAGCGCTGGCAGTCATTACATAATTGGATTTATCTGGCTGCGATTTTGGCACCTATCCATTTTTATTGGTCGGTAAAGTCTGAAATTATTGAGCCGAGTATTTATATTGTGCTGTTTGCGGCGTTATTGCTGTACCGAAAAGACAGTATTTATAAATGGATTAAACCGAAAAAATAAGCTTATTTTTTATTAACTAACGTCTCAATTTTTGATTGAGGCCGTTAGTTGAAAAAGCGGCAAACACAGTAAATACCATCACAGACAGCATAATAATGGCCAATCTTAACCAAGGTTGTTGCAGTGCAATGCGCATATCAATAAAATTAAATGCGCTGACCGACCAGACAAATACTACGCTTACCAGTAAACCTATCTTGAGTAATGTGTGGGTAAATGAATGCCGAATAAGCATGAGTAATGGTAAGCTCATGGCAATAATGGCTAAGACGTGCTGGTCAAAACGTAAAAAATGCGCGCCTAATAACAGGTAAGCTAAACTAATTATGGTTACTCGCCACCACATACCATTCTTCCTCATTAATTCGCCACAACGAATGCCAATAGTGCCACTACAAAAGTGTTATAAGTGTGTATATCGTTGGCGATGAATAATGCAGCATAGCGTTAAATGATGGCTGATTGTTGGCTGTGGTTCACAAATTGCTTATTTGTCAGCTTAATGATTCTCGATAATCAGTGATTAACTGAGGGTTATTTCAAGGGTATTATTTATCGGCGCGATGATTAGCTAGGCGCAGGCTTAAATTACAATTTGAGCGCCAGTATTAACCTTGCTTCACCAGGGGAAAAATAATCATTTTCGTTAGTCAGAATAATAAATTCCATTGATTGATATAAAGACAAAGCGACAAGATTGTTAGGCGCAACTGTGAGTAATAAACGTTTAATTGCCCCATTGGATTCACCGCGGGCAGTAGCGATAGCGTGATTGATTAGTCCACGAGCAATTCCTTTACCACGAGCTTGTGTTGCAACGGCCAATGATAAAATCCAAGCATCACCAGCTTGAGCGTTCGACTCAACCCATAATAAATAGCCTAATAATGAGCTATCCTGTTTGGCAACTAATAGTCCTTTAGGCCAGCAATCAAAAGCTTGTCTAAAGAAAAAGGCAGGGTAACAAGGTTCACCAAATATCGTCTTTTCAAGTTGATGGATATCAGCTAAATCAGTTTTTTGGGCGAAATGGATCGGCAGTTGATCAAGAGGCAAAATATAATATCCTTATTATCTAACTTAGATTAGCGATGACTGATAAAGTGATTCTAGTGATTATCCTTTATGAATACAAAGCACTTATTAGCAAGATTAATACAATAGCATTAATCTCACTATCAATAAGCTACAAATGATTGTTGAATTAAGGTAAACACCACAGGAGTATTGGCAATGAAGGCATATATGGCTGTAGGGTTAATCAGCTTCACATTAATCATAAGTGGTGCCAGCAGAGCACAAGAAACTGAACATGATATCGATTGTGATGCAGCAATGAGTACGGTTGATATTAATCAATGCGCGAGACAGGAATTTGAAGTGGCGCAAGTTAGGTTAGATGAATATATTGCTAAGGCTAGTGACACTTTTCATGATGATCCTGTAGTGCTTGAAGCATTCCAGCTATCGCAAAGAGACTGGCTGACTTATCGAGAGTCTTATTGCCATGCGATATACCAATTATGGCGAGATGGCACAATAAGAGGGGTTATGTATCAAGGATGTATGCTGCAACTTACGGTGCAGCGTACTCATAATATTTGGCAAAACTATTTAACCTACATGGATTCAAGTGAACCTATATTACCCGAGCCACAATGATGACTTTCATTGATCTCTTACTCATTGTATTGGCTCAGTATAGGATTATTTACTCGCTGCTTCCAAGCTGACTATTTTAGCCCAAATTTGTTCCGATTCAGCCGTCAGTAAAGAGTAGGTTTTAATATCGCCTTTTCGCTGCGCTTGCATGGCTTGCTCTAGTATTGCATCGTAGCTTTTGCGCAATTTTTTTACTGGATCTGGCTTTAAAAATGAAAACATTATAGTGCTCTTTGTGATGACGATTGTGATTAAATACGAAGCGACTGAGGTTTCAGCTCAATGTGAATAAGGTTTTTGTCTATTTTAGCATTTATTCAAATATGCTTGGTTGTTCGGCCTATTGATAAAATCAAAAGGCTGGGTAAACCGCTTGCCATTATTTAGTCGACAAAGAAGGTTTACAGACTATTTTTAGTAAGATAATCAATTTATATCATTGAGAATCATCGGTGCAAGGGAGATCTTTTTTGCGTGACTCATTGCGTTGTCATCACACCTTTATTGATTAGATTTCAAATGACGCTTGCTTTGATGTGGCTTTTTTTAATGAAGATAATATTTTTTGCTCACCTTGTAATAAATCCGCCATTGCTGCTCGGGCCTTGATCCGCGTATAAAGCGCTGAAAGACTCGGCCAACGCTGTGCATCTAGTTGCTCTCCTGCGTGCTCCATATTGACCATCTGAGAGGCAAACGCTAAATCTGCGAGGCTTAAGGTGTCTGCCACAAAGAATTTAGCATTACCTAAGGTGTGTTCTAAGTAATCAAAGTGGATGGGGAGTTTTTCATTTAAGGCTGACATTACCGAAGGTTCATCGCAAAGATGGCCCATACTGGGATTAATTATACGCTGTTGAAATAGGGTAAAGGTAACCAGTGGTGCCAACTCATAATCAGCATATTTTTCTAACCAACGTACCTTGGCATGTTGCTCTGCGGTTTGTCCTAGTAAAGGAGTAAGCTGGCAATATTTATCTTCAAGGTATTGGCAGATCACGCTGGAATCAGCCAAGGTTAAGTCACCATCCTTCATTGCTGGAATACGCCCCAGAGGATTGAGTTTTTTAAACCAAGCCGGTTGATCAAAGGGCAATACAATGACCAACTGATAATCGAGCTGTTTTTCGGCTAGACATAAACGCAGTTTACGTACATAAGGAGAAAGTGGCACGCCATAGACAATTAGGCTCATTATAGATCCTTGTTAGTTAACAAATTCATAAGCTAGGCAGGTTAATTACTAGTGAGCAGCCATAACGATTTCATTTAGCGTAATGCAAATATCGCTGGCTGACTTAACCTCACAGCATGATCCTGCTGAAGATGTAATGGATCATGCTGTGTCGGTCAGCGGCTATTACTGACGTCTAATAAACGATTCAATATAAGCCGGAGTCCGTGCATTTAAAATAGGATCCGCTGACGGTGTAATCCCTTTTGGTAACAACACAGGGTTAAAAATACCATTGCCACATGTTTGGATCGTTGATTCGTTATCTCTTTCGCCGTTAATGATAACTTGGCCAACTAATAAACGCTGTCTGTCTTCAGGCCAAAGTACCGTTGGGTTATTAATTTCATCATCTTTTTCTGCAAGCTTAATGAATAAATTCCAGACTGCGGGCTCATGTTTAATTCGTGATAATAATTCTTCTTTTAAAAAGTCATCTGGAAGCTCTGCAAGTTGAGCTTGAGATAAATTAACGACGCCGTCTGCAGGTTCAAAAATCCAACGGCCAGGTACTATGTCGTTATTTTTGGTTGTGAATAGGAAGCTATTAACACCGAAATACGGGCTATTGGCAAAACTTGCACTGGGTGGCAATTGTTTGACGAAGTCAAAAAATGCCTTGGCATCAGGTTTGTTATCGATTAACCATTGTTTGCCTTCAGGCCCTTGTTTTACTTTAACTTGAAAAGTAAAAAAATCATCTAGGTTACCGGCAAAAAATACCGGTGAGTTTGTGGTGACAAAATTGAGGTTTTCTTTGTCACCATCAATTTTAAGTGACATAAAGCGTCCGGCAGTTTTATCTGAAGCGTGTGGATTTGTGCCACCCATTGAAAAACGCGCGGTGACATTAATCTTTGATTGATTAAAGAAAGGAATCGCTAATTCATCATTTAATTTAGGGTTAGGTGCAAAATATCCAGAGGTACAGAATCCTTTAGCATGATTGCGCAGTTTGACTTTTTTACCTGCTTCTCGACTCGCCATATCAGGTGTGCCATTAACAGCATCAACGATTTCTTGCATGGTTTTTTCTGATGCATAAAGTGACGTTGATAGAATAGAAAGACTAGAGAGTAAACAGATTTTTGACAGTAATTGATATCGACGAGTCGTCATTTTTATTATTCCTAGTGGGGTAATGTAATCAGTATAGACAGGCAGAACCCGTGAAATATTTCACCGCTAAGGTATTTATTTTATATTTACGCTTAAAAAAATTAAAAATCTCAATGTAACGTATATCAATGACAGCCATTATTTGAACCGTTGATCATTTTTTAGGTCAACGAGATAATTGTGTTAGTCATAAAAAGATGGCTTAAAAATAATCCCTAGATGATTTTACCAATGGTTTTTTTAAAGTTGTACCCTTAACTAGATAGTGCATTTTTCTCTAGTTACTTTTAGGGGGATTGAGAAAGCTTTGAAGGCTGCTTATAGCTAAACCATAACATTCTATGTTGCGGTATTTTTATAATGCATCTCATGCTTATCAAGCAGAGGCCATGAAGTATTAATGGGACAAACTTCTGGCCATTTGGAAATTGACCTAATCCGTCAAGGTAAAGGCGTATTACTTGATTGGGTAGTCGGTTCGGCAGCTCGTCAGTCACTTCCTGCTAAAATTCGCAGAAGTTAATATTGGCACCTAGTTTGAAGCTAACAACGCTTTCCATAAAATGAAAAGCGTTGTTAATTTATGCTGAACACTGTTCCAGTTGAGTATTTTTCTTGTTCATTTGCAGATAACTTAACAGCCACATGATTAAGCCGCCGGCAAATAGCACTGCCGCCACATAACCGGTCTCGTTAGGCATTGCACCTTGTGCGATAAACATACCGCCCACCCAAGGGCCGATAGCATTGGCAGTGTTAAATGAACATTGCACTAATGCACCTATCATGGCGTGACCATTTGGCGATACGTCCATCAGTAAGGTTTGAATTAATGTGGCTAAACCCACACTGCAACCAATAAAGAAAATCACCGCATACAATAGCCAAATATTATGGCTGGCGCTGACATAGGCAACAGAAAATATAATCGTACACACTAATGCGATACCTGTGGTTTTTAAGGCGGCGCGATCGGCCGCTTTGCCTAATACGTAGTTACCTAAGGTACAACCAATACCAAACATCACCATGGCAATTGAAATCGTGTAGGCTGGGGTTTGTGTCACCACTAAGATGGTGTCGGCGATATAAGTGTAAATACAAAACACACCGCCAAAGCCAATAATCACAATGCCTAAAATTGACCACACCAATTTATTTTTCAACACGCTAAATTCATTAATTAAATTAGATGGTTGGCTATTTTCTATTTTTGGAATTACCACATAGACGCACACAAGTGCGATTAAAGCGAGAGCAGATGCACCTGCTAAACAATAGCGCCAGCTTAAGTTTTGGCCGACTAAAGTGACAATTGGAACCCCAACAATGGTCGCTATGGTTAAGCCCATAAACACTTTAGACATATAGCTGGCACGTTTATGTTGTGGGGCAATATCGGCAGCCAATAAAATTGCGGCACCAAAATAAGCGCCGTGAGGTAGACCGCTTAAAAAGCGAAATACAATAAGCTGTTCAAGTGAAGTGGCCATGGCACTTAAGCCATTTGAGATAAACATTAATGTCAGAAATATCGCCAATGCATGACGTTTTTTCATATTGGCAGTTGTCAGCATCAAAATCGGTGCACCGACAACAACCCCTATCGCATAAGCACTAATAGCATAACCGCTTTGAGATGGCGTAGAGGCAAATGTCTCGCTAATTAATGGCAGCATTGGCATCATCGAAAATTCAGATAATCCCAAAATAAAGGTGCCTAGCGCTAACACGAGTAAAATGGCGGTAGTGTTTAGTTGGCTTGATGATGTTGCCGCCGGTGTCATATGTAATCCTGTTATTGATAAGAGACGAATAGTGGTGAGTTTTATTTTTAAGCTTATGATAGTCATGTTATGTAAAGACATTATTACGGTTAAGATCTGGCAACAAGCAATAAGCTTTAATATGCCAAAGACATAATGGTTAAACATGATTGCATCGACAGTAAATTCACTATTATTAGGGGAAACTTAGCGACTGCGACATCATAAAGCACCACAGTTTATTAGATTTTTAATAAAAGACCGCAATAAATTAAAATTTTATTATAAACAGGCTATTATGATTATTTAATGTGTCCTTTTATTGTCCAAGTCGTGAATGTGATGTAATCATGCGGTTAATCTGAGCGGTTAATCTGAGCGGTTAATCTTAGTGGTTAACTTGAGCCGGTAACTTAAGCGGTCAATCTAAGCCAACATTGATTCTTGATTCTTGAAATATTGATTTTTGGGTGCCTAAATTCCTTTCGTCTACGTTAATCTTTAGTCTAATACTCGCCTTTTTTACTTGTGAGTGACCCCATGCATTGGTTAGTTTGAATAAGACGAATAACATTATTCATTATAATAATAAATGCACGGAGGCTTTAATGGTCAAACAACACCAAGCGCAACTTCCTCTTACTCTGAGTGAATACCATGGTGCCACTTCAATAACGCTTATCAATAAAACCATTGGTCAATATTTTGATGATATTGCTAACACCTATCCAGATAATCTTGCAGTTGTTGTTTACCATCAACATATCCGCTGGAACTATCGCCAGTATCAAGAAAAAATAGACTCCCTCGCCACAGGTTTATTGCAGCTAGGCATTCAAGCAGGAGATAGAGTAGGGATCTGGTCGCCTAACAACATTGAGTGGTGTTTAACGCAATTTGCGACCGCTAAAATTGGCGCCATTATGGTGTGTATCAATCCCGCTTATCGACCTGAAGAGCTGGAATACTCCTTGAGCAATGTTGGTTGCCGTGCCGTGATTTGTGCTGATAGGTTTAAGTCCAGCGATTACCTACAAATGTTGAATGAGTTATTGCCAGAATTGAGCAGTAATCAGGGCCGTTTATCCGCTCGCGCACTGCCAAAACTTGAATTTGTTATCCGCATGGGTACAGACAAAACCCCTGGTATGCTTAATTTTAATGATTTGCTGGTGGAGGTTAACGCTGATGATCAACATGTGTTGGCTAGCATTGCTGACTCTCTTAATACACATGATTCGATTAATATTCAATTTACCTCTGGTACTACTGGCAGCCCCAAAGGCGCGACATTATCGCATCATAATATTTTAAATAATGCTTATTTAGTGGCTGAGGCGATGAAACTTACTCCGGCCGATAAATTGTGTATTCCTGTGCCGCTATATCATTGTTTTGGCATGGTATTAGGCAGTTTATGTTCAATTATAAATGCCTCCGCAGCTGTATACCCGGGAGAGTCTTTTGATCCGCTAACTACGTTAACCGTGGCTGCACAAGAGCGTTGTACTGCACTACATGGTGTACCGACCATGTTTATTGCTGAATTAGAGCATCCGCAATTTAGCGAGTTTGACCTTAGTTCATTGCGCACTGGTGTAATGGCGGGCGCCACTTGCCCCGAAGAAGTGATGCGCCGCGTTCAAAATGTAATGTATATGAAACAAGTATTAATAGGTTACGGACAAACCGAGTGCAGCCCGTTAAATCATATTACTGAGATTGATTCTTCCATCGAAAAGCAAGTACTCACAGTTGGTCGTGCATTGCCGCACACTGAAGTGAAAATCATCAATGAATTTGGTGATGTGGTGGCTGTTGGCCAACCCGGTGAAGTGTGCAGCCGAGGTTACTGCATTATGCAAGGGTACTGGAATGATCCGGTGAAAACTGCCGCAACCATTGACAGTGTAGGCTGGCTGCATTCAGGAGATATCGGTCAAATGGATGAACTTGGCTACGTACAAATTGTCGGCCGAATTAAAGATATGATCATTCGCGGCGGCGAGAATATTTATCCTCGTGAAATTGAAGAAAAGCTCTATAGCCACAAAGATGTGCAGGACGCAGCCGTCTTTGGCGTTCAAAGTGACAAATATGGCGAGGAGGTGTGCGCATGGATTAAAGTGCGCGCCAATGCCGATATTACTGAAGACGATATTCGTCATTTTCTCACTGAGAAATTTGCCTATTTCAAAGTGCCGCGCTATATCAAGTTTGTCGACCAATATCCCATGACAGTGACAGGTAAAATCCAGAAGTTTAAGATGCGTGAGTTAATGTATCAGGAGCTACACGAAGCGATAAATTAGTCTTTGAGCATTGAGTTTATACAACACCCAGTATTGCGTCATTGATACTGGGTTTTTTAATGGGTTCAAGGCTGTTGTACCAAATCAATACCACACTTAACTTCAAAGAGATAAACCGTTGAGTTAGTCGGTTTAAACCAAAGTATTTCAACGACTCCGCATATCTTCATATGACCAGCTAAATGAGCGGGTTTTCTTATCTGGCTTGAACTGCATACATCAACTACAGCGTTTATTTTGATGCAAGTAAATGCAAGCTCTGTTGAGATAACCGTAATATTTAAAAAGCTAAAATGTGTAGTCGTCATTCGAAAGAATGAGAACGACAACTCCTTGATCAACATAGTCAAAAATATCACTTTTTATTGATCTGACCCCGTATTTTTTAATTAATTGAAATTAAATATTTTTCAAGTCAAAAAGCGCGTTTTGATGGATTAAGGGCTATTTCACCCTCTTGAATATTTCCACATTTTTTGTATGGTTAACAGTATGTTTGATAGGTTTCTTTTTGGTAATAAAAAGGTGGTTTAAATGTTATATGTCGGTGCCGGTTGTTTAAGGTTTTGACTGTTCGGATTGACTGGCGAACAAGGTTTACAGAGTGCATAAACCTTGTCGAGTTTTAATACCGCCCCAACTTAGTTACGTAAAAATAAAATATAGGAGGTTGTTATGGTTGATTAATTTAATCCCAAAATAATTACAGGAGGTTGTTATGTTATTTGTTAAATATTTTAATAAAAAACCGCTTGCCCTTGCTATTTCTATAGCATTGCTTGCCTCAATAGGGAGTGCTACGGCTTATGAATCGCCAGTGCACGTTTTTTCAGTTAAGGATGTTCTGGGGGGACTTAATGGTGTGACTTTCTCTGAAGATCCATCAATTATTTGTGATATTGGAGAAATCAGTTGTCCTAGTGATAATCTTCCATTTCTTGATAAGTCGGGGGTGATGTTATATCCCGTCGATAGTGAATTTGGATTTTACGTTGTAGATTTTCTTGGCGCCCAACCCAAAGCGCGCAATGGTGACTACCTAGAAGGATTCGTTGGTAATATTCTCGATGGAGGAGAGATTATCGGTATTCAAGTTGCTAATGCTGCCACCGAAAAATATAAGGTGAAACCTCCATTAGGTACTTGGTGTCAAGGGTTAGGTGGCACCTCGGTAAAATGTGAAACGGAACATTATACCGTTATGGAGCATGCCCTTAGTTGTTATGAAACCATCCCATACTTTTTTGCCAGTCCAGATGGTACCCAAGCAATTTTATCAACACCAGACGGCAGCCTCTCGTTTGACTGTGCAAATGCACCACTGGATGATAATGTCCAAGTTTTAGTCGGTGGGAAAGCATATGAACGCTTGATCAAGGCAACACCTTGTGTGGCAGATAATGATCCAATTGGCTGTCAGATGTTCCCTAATGATAAGACCAATATGTTAGATAATATTGCCTTAAGTACTGATTATTCTATACAGCTTAAAGATGATGGTAAGCCACTTTATGGTTGGGGAGGAATACATAAACGGCCTAATGATATTCGCATGTATGCTCAGCTGGCATTGCCGGCAGAATGGAAAGAACCAGCAGCAAACTTTGTGATTACTCGAGCAGAGTTGGTGGTTAATCATTGGATCACTAATAATCCTAATGACCAACTTCGTCCTGAAGACTTGGAAAATGAGGCGGCAACAGGTCGTAAACCATCTTATAGAATTGAAGGTGAAGGTGACACTGCTATTTGGAAAAGTACTGTTCCTTGTTATGAAGGTGATAGTGACATAATTGATACTGATGAAGGGTCTTTAGAACCGTCTTTTATCGGAATCGGTACCGTACTAAAAAATTCCCCTAAAGCGCTAGACCCTGCAGCTTCTCCTGGTTCAGAACCCTCCGATCATCCTTATGCCTTCTCATCGGATCTTGTTGGTGGTTATTCTAACGCCTACTATACCACCCTTAATCGAGACCCATTTGAATGGTCTTATGATACAAATCCAGATCCAAATATTCAGGACTTCATCGGTAGTGCATTGCCCGATGCTTCGCTTGGGGAGCTGGTTTCTGGGCCACGCTGGAGACTTAAACCTAATAAGTTTGGTCAAGACCTTCCTGGAATGGAAATCCCCTTGATTGAATGTAGTGCGCCGCCTTTTGCCAAAGATAACGTGAAATATACTGTGGGTATACCGACAACAACAGTGATCAATTTACTCGATTGGGCTGAGGGCGAAACCTCTCCACTCGCAACGAGTAAAGGCTGGGTAGATGTAACTGCAAATGAGTATGTCACAATTGTTTCTGACTCAGGTGAACCGCCTGTCACCAGCAATGGTTTGCCGATGACGTCGGACTTTGATCTTGCGGTCTATATTAAAGGCGATAGTAAATCGACGGCTTTATATAACGCGCAGCTTATCATCGAATATGAGGGTGAAGTACCTGTGGTGAATACTGAGGTAGATGTCGCATTGACGGCCTTTGCTGCATCAGCACAAGCTAAGTTTGGTGACACTGTGGCTATGGTTGTCGAAGTGGCCAATCTGAAAGAGAGTAGTGTTAGTGGCGAGGTAAGTGTGAGTGGCGTAACCAATAGAGGATTAGTTATTCACCTGCCTAGCTTGGCTTTTAGTGACTTAGCTGGCGGGGCTGCTACATCTTTAAACTTCAGCTGGCCAGTCAATATCCTAAAAAACGAGAAAATTATCTGGACGGCGACAGTGTTTGCCGAAGGCGATCTTAATAATGATAACAATACTGGTACTGCAATAACCAAAATCCGTAGATTTTAATTAAGGATTGATTGGTGAATCAAAGGGGGGAAGCGCTGTTCTCTCCTTTTCACACAAGCTAAACATAAACTGTTATTAGCCGTTTTTATAGACCGAAAGGATAGGAATAGCAGATGCGCATTATACAAATTGTCTTCATTGCGATTATTATTTTATCTTCGGCAATTATCACTTTGTCAGCTGAAGATAATCGTGATCCAACCCAACTAGAGACACCTGTTACTTCAGCTACGCCTGCTGAAACAAGCACGAAACCGTCACAAGTAACAGTAAAGTCGACTAAATTAGTTCAAACAACAGTCACTCCAACAGTCACTCCAACAGCTAAACAAAGTGCTAAAAAACCGGCAATGGGCCACGATTACCAGAAAAATATGCCTAAGCTAGGTAAAGGTGAAGCTAATTATCGTGGTGGAAAGGAAACAACATCAGAAGAACAAGCTAAGGATAGCCCATTAAAACAATCACCAATCATAGATGAACAGCATATAAATAATGCTAATGTTGGTTATCCTGGATATCGACAACAGGGAGGTTCTGCTTACTTTCAGCATCAACAATATGCTAATCCACCCCGCTCTTCAGCAAGCCAAGCTGACCCCAAACGATTAGACCAAAGCAATGATTTGCAACATAATCCGTCATTGATTGATGCTCAGGATAATAATGCTAAACCCCTAAAACCCTCTCACGAGCAACGCAGAGCATTACTTCATGCAGCCGCTTTTGGCGATGTGCAAGCGGTGAATAAACTTCTTAAAGAGGGAGCAAGTCCTGATGCCAGAGCAAAAGACAGAATAGGGCGTACAGCCTTAATGCTCGCTGCGTTGAGTGGGCATACCGACGTCGTTAATACTCTGCTTAAGCAAGGGGCGAGCGTAAATATAAAAGATAAAACAGGGCATACAGCGCTGAACTGGGCGGCAAATCGTTCAGATATAAATATCGTGACGATATTGCTCAGCTACGGAGCCGACATTAATACTCAAGATAATGCTGGAACATCTCCTTTGTTGTATGCCATTGGAACACACAATATAGCAATGGTCCGTTTATTATTATCTCATGGCGCCGCGACTGAAATAGAAAGCGATGAAAGTAAGATGACCCCCTTGCTACTTGCCATCGAGCATAATGATCTGGAATCGATTAATCTTTTGTTAGATAACCGAGTCAATGTTAATGGAAAAAACAATGATAATTTTCGGCCATTAATGGCTGCGGCAGAACAAGGTCAACTCAATACTGTGCAACAACTTACCTTTCATGGTGCAGAGGTTAATCAGTATGACAATAAGCATTTTTCTGCATTGATCTATGCCGCGAATAAGCAACATATTGCTGTAATGGAGTTTTTATTGGCCAAAGGGGCAGATATTAATGCTCTTGATGGTAAAGGGTTGTCCATTGTGATGCGTGCCAGACAGCAGGGTCATACTGAAGTGATAAAGTTACTATGTGGAAATGGAGCTAAGCTTAACGCCGACGACTGCTGATATAAAGGGTGCTATCAATCTTTTATTATTCTGAATTATCATCTGCAGTACATATGCCGAAAGTCACGCTGATAATCAACGTATTGGCCGTTATAGTGAATATTAACTAAGGTTAGAAACCATCTCTTTACGGCTTCTCAGTGCAATATTGTAAAGCAATTTAAGCAGGACATGACTCAGTATATTGGTCTTTGTAGGATTTAAATGAAGGTTGAAATACGACATTATTTCGTTGTGCAGTGAATATCAATACAGGTACTAATGTTACTGCTTTTAATCGTCGCACCTTGTCATACAGATGCTGCAGAAAAATGTGTGTGAAAGTTCAATTCATGCCATTCAATTTTGTAAATTACAGAAAAAGGCCCACAAGCTTTATGTCGTGGCTTAGATGACGTAAAAGTCAGCATTGATGTTGAGTTCATAGACAGTCAGTTCTTTTATGAAACGATCCGTGTGGCTGATTTTTATATTGCATTAAATAACTCACTTTCTTATAAACAGACATACGACGGATGAATACTTCTGATGATAATGCTTTGGTATTTACTCTTAGGCATCAAGAAGACTTATTTGTGAGTATCACGACAGTATTTTTAGGTGTAAAGGGACGCGGGAGCTCTAGATCACCGCGAAATGCTTAAAGACATGGGATATCACTTAGCCTAAGGATATGGTATTGCTAGACATATACCATAAAAAATTAATCAATTGGATAAAGCATTGAGTCCTTTAAGAGGAGTTGCTTAAGGCTATTTAGTCTCTGGCTCAATGTCGATATGAAGGTTACTGTTATGCCTATTTATTTTGCTACCCGCGGCATTCTGTATTCGATATAGTCTTCATTCGGAGTGAATTATGTTATGACAGCTGTAAAGGAGTAATACCATGAAAGTATGCGACATTATGACCCCAAATCCGGTGTGCATTAGTCATGAAGCTAGCCTTAAAGATGCTCACCAATTGATGCAAAGCCGTAATGTGCGTCATCTACCGGTTATTTCTGAGCAAAATGGACAACTCATCGGCATGCTGACTCACAAAAAGATGATCGCCAGTGTATTGAGTATGCTTAATAAATATGGTCAAGGAGCGTTAGACAGAAAAGAGCGATATACTCCAATTGCCGATATTATGGACACGAAAGTACAAAAGTTAGGCTTAGATGAACCACTGACCATAGTCGTACAATATTTTATTGATAATAAACTGGGTTGTTTGCCGGTTGTTGACGAGCAAAATAATGTTCTTGGTATCGTTACATCTTCAGACTTTGTCAAACTGTGTCAGCGCTTATTACTGGCACAAAAGTAATAACGTTCAAACTAAGCTGACAATTTGATCAATCTCCATAGCGACCATTTCGCTTTTTAACAATGTTGCCGGAACTATGGGGCAGTGATTTACTGTTTGGTTTTTATGTGGCGAAGTCTACTGTGTCGCAGGCTAAAGGCTATAAAAGAATTAACTGGATTGCTCAACACAAACTAGAAAAACAAAACCCCGTTTCAGTGTTGCTGAAACGGGGTTTTGTTTAGGACAATTTCGATAATATATCGAAATAAAACACCTGATTTGGTCGGTATGAGAGGATTCGAACCTCCGACCCCTGACACCCCATGACAGTGCGCTACCGGGCTGCGCTACATACCGAGTTTTTTAGTACTTTATCACACTAGCGGTCAATAGTTAGTATCAAGCTGGTTGGTAAAGTATCACTTAGTTCGCCTAATGGCTTTGGGGTAACTCAGCTGAGTTCACTAAGCGGATAAGCACTTTATCAACAGTAATTAACGAGTGCAAGCAGTTAGTTAAGCGCTATTTATCGATTGACTATAAACTGCCCAATTACGATAACGAATATTGGATAAGCGGCCAGAATATAGCCTTTTGCATAAGCGTTGATCATGAATATAGGTCGATATTGACTTAGAAGCTGAAGGGAACATTTATTGTATTACCTTCAGCACTTTTTAAGCATAACTTACACCAATGAATGGTACTTTGGTTGGTTTATTGGTTGTATAGCCTTCTACCTTCGCGCATCACTTGGATGAGTTCTGGTGCACTCATTTTTTTATCTAAGCGTTTTTTGTAGTCCAAATCATAGATACGGTACTTGCCGAAGCGATCCAGCACGGTAATTTCAGATTTTTGATAGATAGCAAAACGGCGACTATCTCCTATGTAGACCCAGGTTTCATTATTAGGCTCTAGCAAGCTTCGTCCCGAGCTGTAATCAGTACTTGGGTTTGTGCAGCCTAAGACATGGCTTAGCAAGGTTGGTGCTATACCATAATGGCTAGTGCGGTAATTGACTTTATTACCACTGCTGTTTGGCCAATGAATGATCAGTGGCACTTTAACGTTACCGGGTGATAAATCGCTGCGTGCATCACTGGCGTTACTGGTGAAGACTTGACCGTATGTGCCGGTAATAAGCACCACAGTGTCATCACTGACATTATTGAGTAGCGTAGCGAGTTGCTGGTCAATAAAGTTAAGCGACTGACGATATTGGTTAAACAATACTTTCTGTGCTGGCTTTAATGGCATTTGCGGTTTCACGGTTTGCACGCCTAAAAAACCAACAGGAGTATCGTAGTCTTTCGGTGCAGTCAGATTGACTAAGCTGAACCAAGGTTGTGTTTGATTCTGTTGCCATTGATTGACTGTGCTAATGGTATTGATGTCGGCATCTGCACTGCCATTTTGACTTTCGCTGATGTGCATGGTCATGCCGTTAAACATTGCGCTATTGGCAGCGTATTGTTCATTTTCGGGGGCAAACATGGCTAATTGATAACCTTGCTGCTTAAGGATGTTGGTTAAGATTGGGCTAGTACTGTCAAACTCTTTGCGGTCACTATAATTACCTTGTAGACCATACATGAGAGTAAACATACTGGTTTCAAAGTCAGAACCACCAGCATAGTGATTCGTAAAACGCTGATTTTGGATTCGATATTGGCTTAAAAACGGCATAGTGACGTTATCGACCATGTCTGCTCGAAGGCTGTCTATGGTGATCAGCATAATATTAGGTTGGCTATCAGCACTGCATTGCATCGGATTGATGGGGTAGCTTAACTTTCGCGATTTAGTGTTGCGTGATTCTGTTGACTGCATGCTGCTGTCAATGCCGTGATTTTCCATAAACGATCGCGCTGTTGCTGGGTATGACACTGGATAAGCGTCATCAAAACGAGTGACTTCAGTCATGTTAGTGGCATCGGCCCAAATATGAAATAAATGGCTGCTGACGAAACAAATTCCGACAAACAATACCACTTTATTACCCCATTGTTTTTTCTGGATTTTGTCGATGCGTTTCCACAAATAATTGGCCGCGGTAAGTTCAACAATCACAATGACGATAGGGGTGACTATGTATGAGGTACTGTGCAATAGCGCGTTGAGGTCTTGCCAAGCTAAATCAAAGGCAAAAGGACTTAAATGAATACCATAGTCGTCATAAATAATGGTGTCATACAGTAGGGCATATAATCCAATTGAGGCAATAAATGCAGCAAAACCGCGTAAAATTTTAGAGTAAGGTAGGAGTAAGGTAATCGGGAAGATAAAAACTAAGTAACCGATAAAAGCCAAAAAAGTAAAATGGCCAATGGTACTGATAGTAAGATATGCCCAGCCAATAATGGATTCTGGATAGCCGACACTGCCGATATACCGAGCGCCAATTAACATCGCCAATATGCCATTAAAGAAGGCAAACCAGTGACCCCAATTAACTAAGCGTGACACTTTATCACGCGTCATTTGCTGCTTTTTGCGCTCGATCATGTTAACTCGTATTCCTACGTTATTATCACGGCTTTTTTTCAGTGTAACTGATTGTTAGCATTCGTGATAAATTTTATTTAGTCGTTACTTAATCGACTGTGTTAAAGCTTTGGCAAATTGCTCTGCTACTTTTTGACGAGACTCATTTGGGACTTTTTTGTCGAGTAAATGGGTCACGCAGTTACCTAGTACCATCAGGCTTAAATCGGTAGGTGCTTGATGCTTTGCTAGCACAGCAAGCAGCTCACTGATAAGTGCCTCAACTTGAGTGTTTGTGTATTTAGATTGAATTGCCATAGTCAGAAAACTTCAATAAAGAATGAATTAGCTGCACATAATAACGGATTTAGCCGGCGCTCGCCTCAAGTTTTATTCGCTCTATGTGAGGAATATCGTAAACCCTTGTTCGATTTATACGGTTGGTCTGATATCATTCTTTTTAAAATTATCATCTGTGACTGACTAGGATTAACAAGGCTTATGGGCATTAGTATTGAGCAAGCAATTATTCACGAAATATCTCAAGACAGTCAGGGGCAAATGCGTTGTCGTTTACGCCCGCAACCGTTGTTGAATACTCACGCCGTTGAAACCATGTTAGAAGAGTTACATCAGACCTATTCGGGCAAAGCGGGAAAAGGTTTTGGCTTTTTTGGTACCCATGACGATGATGGCGAAGCCAATAGTGCATTTTCTGATGCTCTGACAGGCTATCGCAAAGGCGATTTAGGTTTTGTAGAATTTAGCGGCCAAGCAAGCCAACTATTGCAGCAAGAATTGTCTAAGTACGACTTTAGCCAAGGCGGATTTTTATTGATGTCTTGCTATACCAGTATGACAAGCGACTATTTATTTGTGGCGTTATTAAGCGCTAAGTCGTCGATGACTGTCTTAGATGACATGGAATTGTCGCAAAATAATCACTTAGATTTAAACAATATTCAACTGGCCGCCCGCATTGATTTAACTGAGTGGCAGGCCGATAAAAGCTCGCGTAAATATATTTCGTTTATTCGTGGTCGTGCGGGCCGTAAAGTTGCCGACTTCTTTTTAGATTTTATGGGCTGTGTTGAAGGGGTTAACATCAAAGCGCAAAACAAAACCTTGATCCATGCGGTTGAAGACTTTGTTGCGGGCAGTGAGTTAACCAAAGATGAACGTCAAGAGTGCCGTAACAAGGTCTTTGACTATTGTTCTGAGCGCGCGGGCTCTGGTGATGTGATTGAAGTTAAAGATTTAGCTGACGAGTTAGCTGATTCCGGCATGGATTCATTTTATGATTTCGCCTGTGGTGGCAGTTATGAGTTGGATGATGAGTTTCCGGCAGATAAAGCCAGTTTACGCAGTTTGAAGAAGTTTTCAGGCACTGGCGGCGGAGTAACATTGAGTTTTGATGGCGGCCATTTAGGTGAACGGGTTATTTATGATCCTATTTCTGACACCATTTTGATAAAAGGTGTGCCGGCCAATTTGAAAGATCAATTGGATCGTCGTTTAAAAGGTGAGTAACTTAAGCTGAACACAAGCTGAGCTAACTCAATCTGGGTAGTGTGTTGTTATAGCGTCCTATCTGGGCGCTTTTTTATATCTGCTGAAAACACTAATGAAGGTTTAGCGCGTGTTATGCTGTTGTGAGTTAGCCGCTGAAGTCACTTTATGTGATTTTACACATTGGTTTTTTATGGGAATGTTATGTTGAATATCGTGATCGTTGGCGCGAATATTAATGATGAAAATAGCCATTCTTTACCTCAGTATCCAGATAATTAAATAGCCTAAGTGGCGCTTAATTCAGCACAGTCTAGTCTAGACTTATCTCATGTCTTATTTCACGAATGATGTCGCTGGTACGATCTTTGGCGCAGTTGAATATTTTACTTTTCATTCATTTGTAGTTGAGTAAACTAGCGCCACTTTTTGAGTGTTTTTTGTTTGTTGTGCTTTATAGCCTAATGAACTTTGGGGGAGCGATGATTACTGCATACGCCTATCAAAATAGAGAGTTAATCACCACCGAATTGAAAGTGGGCGATAAAGTGCCCGAGTCGACCTTATGGTTAGATTTATTGAAACCCGATGACGAAGAACGTCAGTGGTTGAGCTTGTTTTCAGCTGAAGAAGTGCCCGACGAAGAAGATATTAAAGAAATTGAGGCATCAGCACGTTTTTATCAAAACCAAGATGGTTTACATATTAACTCGTTGTTTCCTCAACGGGTGAGTTCAGATGTGCGTGCAGTGAACGTGTCATTCAACTTACGTGAAAATTTTTTACTGACAATGCGTGAGGAAGACGTTGGTCTTATCCGTTTATTGCGTAACTATTTGCGTTTAGGTCGTTTAGATATTACCACCCCACAAGGGTTATTATTAGAGTTATTTACCCTGAAAGTAGATTATCTATCTGACTTAATTGAAGATGTTTACAGTGTATTAGAAAATGTCAGCGAGCAAGTGTTTAATGACGAAGAGCTTGATGACGTATTTAAACTGATCACCTTGCAAGAAGACTCTAACGGTAAAATTCGATTAAGTTTATTGGATACCCAGCGCTCCTTGCGTTATATGCAACGTTATTATCGTGATCGTTTGTCGGATGAAAACTTGAAGGATATTCGAGAGATGTTATCGGATATTGAATCATTGATGCCACACAGCCAATTTATTTTCGATAAGTTACAATTCTTGCTTGATGCAGCGATGGGATTCAGTGGCTTGCAACAAAACAAAATTATTAAGATATTTTCGGTATCGGCGGTGGTTTTTTTACCTCCCACGCTCATTGCCAGTAGTTATGGGATGAATTTTCATATTATGCCCGAACTCGATTGGCGATTTGGCTATCCCATGGCGGTTGGATTAATGCTTGCCAGCGCAGCGGGAACTTACTTTTTCTTTAAACGAAAAGGCTGGTTATAACCGCAAATCACGCTATAAGAAAGCCATCAATTGTTGCCAATTGATGGCTTTTTTGTTTCTCAACAAGGGTGTATCAATTTGTGAATAAGATCGTTGAATTTTATCATTATTGACATGACGACAACCCAAAAGCAGTGTCATTTAGCTGGCTAGCTTTGACCGATACCTAAGCTGATTTGTTCTCGAGGATTTAGGTATTTATGAATTTTCTCAGGCAATGCGGCGGCAGGTAAACTGCGGACAATGGTGAGTCCTTCTTGTTGTAAACTAATAATAGGGGCTAAATCTTTAGGTACTAACTGATCGTATACCACAATATTGGGACACAATAAGTGTTGTAAGTTTACTGACATCACCAAGGCAAATTGGCCACTGGATAACTCGATAATACTCCCAGGAGGATAAACACCTAATAGTTTGATTAGTTTACTAATATACTCAGCATTTAGTTTATTTTTATAATTTTTATATAATAAACCTAAAGCGATACTGGGCGGCTTAGGTTTGATTTGATTAGTACCATTACATAGATTGTCATATTCATTGATCACTGCGATCAATTGCGACAACTTGTCTATCTCGTCTGCTTTGAGCCCTTGTGGATAACCACTCCCATCTAAAAATTCGTGATGATTAGCAATTAATGGTTTAGCCTCTTCCGGGAAATTATCTGCAAGTTTAAGGAAGTTAATGCTCATTAAAGGGTGTTGTTTAATAAAGTTTTCTTCTGGTGTGGTCAGAGGTACCCGCTTATTGAGAATATTACTTGGAATTTTGAGCTTACCTATATCGTGAAATAGCGCCCCCATACCAATAGTCTCTACCTCTTGGCGATTCCAACCCAGCTCTTTTGCCATCAGCATACACAGCATGGAGACGTTAAGTGAATGATGGTAAATATGTTCATCATTTTTAGCATCGGCCATTAAATGCAAGGCTAAGTTATCACTGTTGAGTAGCATGGTGGTCATGTTACTAATGAGATCTTTGGCCTCGATAACCGAGTTAAGAGGTCTGCTGCCGATTTTAGCGACCATGGAATGCATCATCGACACTGAGCGATTAAATTGTTGTTCGGTTTTCTTTAAATCGCGTTTGAGTTTTTGTTGTTCATCTATCTGCGCTGATTTTTGACTGAGCATTTGCTCTTTACGTGCATCGATTGTTTGCTGGTTAGGTGCTGTAACGTCAGCCGTGTCAGATGTTACCGGTTCAATGTCGCTTTTATCAGGATCAAAAAAAACATCCTTTAGGCCTAATCCTTTGATGAGCTCTATTTGTACTGTGTCTTTAATTTTAAAACTGCTGAACAAAAAAGGATGGTCTTTCCAAGAAATAGGCAAGCGGATAAAAGTACCCACTTCTAATTGATCTACAGATATTTTTTGATTTTTTTTCATATTCAATCGATAGTTACTTTGAAGAACAAAGAGGTATGTTGTGCATTGCGCTTTACAGATGCTTTATAGGCATGGCAGCATACTACTATACATTTATTAACAATAGTTACTCCCTATGGATTTTATTGAAGTATATCCCAATGCGATAAGTAATGACCTATGTGATCGTTTAATGGCAGCATTTAATGCTCATCCGAGTGTGGGGCCTGGTCATACTGGTTTTGGCATTGATACCGACAAAAAGCGCAGTCGTGACTTAATGTTAGACGCTTTTGATGATTTAGCTGAATTGAAAAATGAGCTATTAGCGGCAACATTCACTCACATTAGTGATTATTTTACCCAATACTCATTAACCCTAATGGGGGCCGTGTCAGTGCAAGTTGCTGATGAAAATGGTCAAGCTCAAACCCTGACCCCTGATAATTTTGAAACATTAGGTCGGCCAAGGGCTACAGCGTTAACTAAGTACTTGTATCGCAGTGGTAGTATCAATGTGCAGCACTATCAGCAAGGTGTCGGTGGCTATCCGCATTGGCATTCAGAGCAATTTCCACAAAATGGCCATAATGAGGCGCTTCATCGGGTAGTGTTATACATGTTTTATCTTAACGATGTAGAAGAGGGCGGTGAAACGGAGTTTTATTATCAGCAGCGTAAAATAAGTCCTAGAAAAGGCACTATGGTTATAGCACCCGCCGGCTTTACTCACAGTCATCGTGGTAATGTGCCTATTAGCAATGACAAGTATATTGCCACTTCTTGGGCAATGTTTAATCGTGCAGAGCAGCTTTATGCGCCATTGAGTTAGTGAATACTGTCGAGTAAAGCGTGTTGTTGCTGTATTTACTGCCCTGATAGCTTGCTTAGGTACTTATGTTTAAATGATATTACGTCGTTGCGGAGAGCTGGATCACAAAGGCTGCTCCGCCTAATTCACTGGTCGTAATGGTCATGGTGCCACCATAACTGCTAACGATTTCATGACATACTGCTAAACCAATGCCTTGTCCCGATGATTGGGTATCGGCTCTCATTCCGCGTTGAATGATTTTTTGTTTAATGGCGTCATCAACCCCAGGGCCATCATCTTCGATACTAAGCTGAATCATGTTGCCATCAAGATGCTGGGCGGTAACTTGTACCTTGTTACTACACAAGCGAAACGCATTTTCCATTAAGTTACCCAATAACTCCATTACATCCCCTTTGCTGAGCGGTAAGTGTAATGACGCCGATACTTGCAGTGTGAATATAACGTGTTTGTCCCGATAAATCTTATCAAGCATTTGTGCCACTTGTTGGGCAATAGGTGCGACCTTTGTTTGTTGTTGACGTAAGCCTTGCTGGCCTAACATGGCACGTTTGAGCTGATACTGCACCAGATGATCCATATCATTGATTTGTTCTAGTATCTTTTGCTGTTGCTGCTGACGATCTAAAGAGTCATCGTCAATGATGGCAATGCTGGCAGCAAGACGTGTCTTTAAACTATGAGCCAAATCATTCATCGCATTTTGATAGCGAGTCTGACGTTGATCCGTTTGGTCCATAAGCTGATTTAACGCCATCGTAATACCGTGTAATTCAACGGGATAATCCTGTGAAAGGCTTTTCTTATGTCCTTGTTGTAGTTGTAATAGTTCTTGTTTTAATTGTGTTAACGGCCGCATGCCCCAATAGGCTGCACTGACTAACAGCAGTAATGCAATAGCCATGACGATGGCTAATCTAAAATAAGTTAATCGGTTAAATTGTTTAAGTTCCGTTTTTAATGCCGTCGCGTCTTTTAAAATTAATAGATGATACATTTGATCTTCAACATCAATACTGAGCAAATAAGCAAAGTAGCTTTGCTGGGTGTCAAAATTAAGATAAAACGGCGGTAAATCTTCTTTTATTTGAAGATATTTTTCACAGATGTTATTCAATTTTAAGCTAATCGCGAAATCAGAACGCCATAAAGTGTGATAAGCACTATTACAAGTCGCCATAATATATTGCGTATCAACGTCATCACCTTCACGTGCTTGGGTGATGGGGATTAAATTGTTTTCGCGAAACTCCGCAGCAATGATAGGTAATTTAGCGATTAACGCGCTGGTGGTTTGGTTATAACGGTTTTGGGCATGGAGCAGGGTAATTAACCAAGCCAGACCAAATCCCACTAATGTGATAATGGCCAAGGAAGTAACAAACATTCTTGTTAGCAGGCGTTTTTGAGGTCGGGGAATTAGTCGCATGGGTGATTAAATTTATATCCTTGACCGCGAAGAGTCACAATCGCCTCTGCTATTCCGCCCTGAGCCAGTTTTTTTCTTAATCTACTGATTATTACTTCAATGGTATTGGGATCGCCTTCCTTGTCTGCATATACCACATCAAGTAAACGCTGCTTAGCGATAACTTCATGACTATGGCGCATTAAGTATTCCAAAATAAGGTATTCAAAGGCCGTGATGTCTAATGGTGTTTGATTCAGTGTCACGTTTTTTGCTGCCATATCAATTTGCAGCGCCCCACTGGTAATAGTTGAACTCACAAAACCACAGCTGCGGCGTACGATGGCGTCTAGCCTAGCGATGAGTTCTTCTTTTTGAAATGGTTTAACTAAATAGTCATCGGCGCCAGCATTAAGCCCTTCGACTTTGTCTTGCCACATGAGTCGTGCGGTTAAAATGAGAATCGGGGCTTTGATATCGGCACTACGGAGCATTTTGATTAAACTTATTCCGTCTTGATCGGGTAAACCTAAATCAATAATAGCAGCATCTATCGGATAGTTAGTCGCTTGATAAAATCCCTCTTTTGCGGTTAACGCGACTTGTACTTGGTTACCTTGCGCAGATAGCTGAACCTGTAAGTGATGTGACAAAATAGGATCGTCTTCAATAACCAATATGCGCATAATTTATCCTTGTTGAGCCGTTGCCTTAGGTAAAATGTGCTCGATTAGTATTACCTTATCAATCTTTTAGGTTAAATATTAAATAGGCTTTGGGTGTCGATATAATCAAGTTTATAACAATAATACTAATATTTTTTATTTGTTTTTACTCACATTTTTTATATTGAGTCGCTTTGGCTATGTAATCGAGTAGCAGGTAAGTTAGAATAGCGTTAACAACCGACTAACTTATAAGATTAAGATGAAACTAACACATTTATTAGCAGCGAGCTTTTTAAGTTTATTTTCGACATTTGCATTAAGTGCAACCTTTACCTTTACTGCTATCCCTGATGAAGATGAAAGTCAGCTTCGTACTCGATTTGATAAAGTGGCTGATTATTTATCTGAGCAATTGGGCGTGGAAGTAAAATATATTCCAGTAAAGTCTTATTCAGCTGCGGTAACGGCGTTCCGTAACAATCAAGTTCAGCTTGCTTGGTTTGGCGGTTTATCTGGGGTTCAGGCTCGTCGCTTAGTGCCTGGTTCTGAAGCTATCGCTCAAGGTTTTGAAGATCAGTACTTTAAGAGTTATTTGATTGCGCATCAATCTACTGAAATTGTTCCTTCCAGTAATTTCCCGCTACTAAATGATTATACTTTTACGTTTGGTTCTAAAGATTCAACGTCTGGACGGTTAATGCCGCAGTTCTTTATTGAGCGAAACTTAGGTAAGCCGATCGAACAGATTTTTAAACGAATCGGTTTCTCTGGTGATCATAGCCGCACCATTAGCCAAGTCGAAGCGGGTGTATACCAAGTTGGCGCGGTTAATTATAAAGTGTGGGACACTGCTGTTGAAAAAGGCGAGGTTGATACCAGTAAAGTGAAAGTCATTTGGGAAAGTCCTAGCTACCCTGACTATCAATGGACAGTACGTGCTGGCGTTGATGACTCTTTTGGTGCAGGTTTTAAAGAAAAACTGACTAAAACATTAATTGGTATGACGGATAAAGATTTATTAGCCAGTTTCCCTCGTGAGTCATTTGTTCCCGCCCATAACAACGACTATGAGCCGATTGAGCGCGTCGCAAAAACCATTGGAATGCTTGATTAATGTTGTCTTTGGTTGATGTTGATTTAGGTTATAGTCAGAACATTGTTTTATCTAAGGTTAATTTGTCATTTAAGCCCAATGAACATGTGGCTATTTTAGGTCCTTCAGGCGTGGGTAAAACCACGTTATTGCATCATCTATATCTACAATTGGCTCAGCAAACCTGTTTGTGTTCTCAAGCACAAGGGTTGGTTGATAACTTGTCGATATATCATAATGTATTTATTGGTGGATTAGCGCGTTACTCTCGTTGGTACAATATGGCTAATTTATTATTGCCATTTAATAAGCCACAACAACAAATAGCCGCTATTTGTCAGCAGTTAGAGCTCACCATGCCATTAACACAAAAGGTCAGTGAGCTGTCTGGTGGACAACGTCAACGTGTCGCATTAGCCAGAGCATTATTTCAACAGCAATCCATTTTTATGGGTGATGAGCCCTTTTCTGCATTAGATCCATTAATGGGCTTACGGCTATTAAATTTGATTAAACAAGCACATCAAAGTGTGATTTGTGTGCTGCATGATGCTGAGTTAGCCTTAGCGCATTTTGATCGCATTATCGTGATTAGCGAGGGCAAAGTGGTGCTAGATGATGGCGCCGATAAGTTATCTCTGGCCCGTTTATCACAGCATTATGCTTTGGCCGATATGCCACAGCAGGTTATGGCGTGAATATGATCACATCGCTGCAGCTCATTATATTGCTTATCACAGCTCTATCTGTGTGCTGTTACTGTCTTTTCTATTATGTCTGACGCTATGATTTTTCGTGGACGCGCTTTTGTGGGCCACTGGCAGAAAATCACTTTACTACTTTTAGTTACGGTATCTTTGTGTTGGTTTTTTGCTGATACCGAAGTGATAGCAATCGATCCTTGGTCCGAACTCGGCCGTATGTGGCAGGGTTTTGTGCATCCCGATTTTTTTGCGACAGAGAATCTGTTTGATGCACTGTGGCAAACTATCAGTTTTGCCTTGCTTGGGATCACGGTTGGATTGCTAGTGGGGTTTCCATTAGCCTTGTGGTATCAACATCCCTTAATTGCGGCCTTGTGTGCCTTTATCCGCGCGATCCATGAGATTTTCTGGGCGCTGATATTTTTACAGATCTTTGGTCTATCAGCCATTACCGGTATCTTAGCCATTGCACTACCTTATGCAGCCACATTTGCCCGAGTTTTTGCGGATATATTACAACAAGCCCCTATCCATACTTTATTTTCACTGCCCAAGGGTACTGATAAATTATCGGCATTTATCTATGGACGTTGGATGCACATGTATCCACAGATTATTGATTATATTCGTTATCGTTTTGAATGTGCGTTGCGCAGTAGTGCGGTATTGGGGTTTATTGGTATGCCGACATTAGGCTTTTATTTAGAATCCGCTTTTCGTCAAGGGCGTTATGAGCAAGGTGGGGCATTACTGATTTTATTTGTGTTATTAATCGGCAGTATACGCTTTTGGGCTAAACCGATTTTGCTGTGGCTATATTTACCGCTTGCGGTGTATTTTTTACCACCAATACCTGTGATTGACTCGCAACTTATTTGGCGCTTTATCAGTGTTGATATCTTACCGCCAATGCTCCAAGGGCAGACTTTTTTTACCTGGTTTGATGCAGATAATCTATCAAAGTTGTTTGACTGGGTTTATGAATTAATAAGCCAACAAGTATTTCCGGGAATGATTGCCACTTTAGTATTGGCTTTTTGTGCCTTAGGATTAACTCACTTATTCACCATGATATTGTTGCCGCTAAACACGCGTTTAATGATGCCAAACCTGATCATCTTATTCATGCGTGCGGTTAATTTAATATTACGTTCACTGCCAGAATATTTATTGGCTTTTGTGTTTATGATGTTGCTGGGGCCTTCTATGTTACCCGCTATTATCGCGCTAGCATTACACAATGCTGGTCTTATGGTGTTTTTAATGGCGCGCCAAGCTGACAACGTGAGTGTTCCGCTTACATATCTGCCAAGGATTGACCAATATAGTTATTTGGTTGTGCCTACGCTATATCCACATTTTATGGGATTACTGTTTTATCGTTTTGAAGTGATTATTCGTGAAACGGCTATTTTGGGTATGCTTGGCGTGATGACGTTAGGCTTTTATGTTGACAGTAACTTTTCTGAAATCCGCTTTAGCGGTGCCTTATTGTTATTGGTGTTCACTGCGGGTTTAAATGTTGCCGTGGATTATTTAGCGCGTCGATTACTCCATTATCCTCGACATCGTGTACAGGTTTGCTAAAGCAGCCTTAAGATTAATCCTCGGATTAATCTTGGCCACGAATTACTTATAAGGCTTAAAACTCAGGCCGCTTTAAATGAGTATATCTATGTCAATTAGCTGATAATTTGTTGGATAATATTACTTGCAATAGTCAGCGCAACGGCAATAAAAATAATCCCTACCAGTAAATCAATAATGGTATTCGCTGCGAGTAATTTCTGCTGAACTCGAGGTTTAGATAATACTAATGCCAGTAAGCTAAACCATGCTAATGACAACACAAACAATAATACTGTCGCGGCTATTTTGGTTGAATGATTGACTTGTGGCGTAATTAATACTGAAAATAAAGTAATAAAAAAGATCAGCGCTTTAGGGTTGAGTAGATTGGTATAAAGACCCACCTTAAACCCCTTTAACGACGAGACTATAGCCACCTGGGTGAGATTTTGCTGAACTGAAGGGATGTCTACAGTCCGGTGTTTGCTGATAATACTCGTCATCGCTGATTTAAGCGCCCCATATCCCATCCAAGCTAAGTAGCTGCTACCAATGAGTTGTACAGCCATGAACGCAATATGAGATTGTTGGATCATCACACTGATCCCCATCAAAGATAGAAAGGTATGTATCAAGATCGCCACCGCAATACCTAAGGCACAATAAAGTGCGGTTAAGCGTGTTTGTTGTGTGGCCATTTTTACAATAATGGCGAAATCGGGTCCAGGGCTCATCAATGCCACTATGTGAATAACCGCTAAACTTGCCAATAAAGTAAGGTCCATATTTATTCCGTTTTTTTTAAGCTATGACGAGTCATTTACCCATGAGTTTTAATGATAATGAAAGCCTATATCAATGTAAGTTGATGATAATGACATATTTATGCAGAAAAAAGATAATAAAAAAGCGCTAAATTAGCGCTTTTTTATATAAGGTGATGTTAAGTGTTAATTTTTGGAATTAAGCACTTGATCTTCAAAGTTTTTAGCGACTTTACCCGCTTGTGAGTCATTGAATATTTGTTCATTGAATTCACCCTCTGATTTAGCAATAATCACTGTCGCTACCGCATCACCGGTTACGTTCACCGCGGTGCGGATCATGTCGAGCATTCTGTCGACACCAATAATTAATGCAATCCCCTCTACAGGTAAGCCAACTTGGTTTAACACCATGGCGAGCATGATTAAGCCTACGCCTGGCACCCCCGCAGTGCCAATGGAGGCTAACGTTGCTGTGACCACCACAGTAGCGTAATCCATTATGCTCAGTTCAATACCAAACACTTGGGCAATAAATACCGTGGCGACACCTTGCATAATGGCGGTACCATCCATGTTAAGTGTTGCACCCAGTGGTAAAGTGAATGAGGCAATTTTATTGTCAACCCCCATTCGGTGTTCAGCTGTTTCAATGGTGACAGGTAATGTGGCATTTGAACTGGCTGTACTAAAGGCAAACAGTTGCACATCACGAATTTTACGCAAAAACATCAGCGGACTCAGGCCTGAGAATAACTTTAATAACGTCGGGTATACCACTAAGCCTTGAATAAATAATACTGCAACGACCAGGAAGAAGTATTTTACTACACTACCGAAGGTTTCTAAGCCTAACGTTAAGCTGAGAGTCGCCATCAGTGCAAACACACCATAAGGCGCGAGCTGCATAATCAAGGTAACTACACGCATAATCACATCATTTAAATCGTTAAAAAATGACGCTATACGCGTACCGCGTTCACCAATATGTGAGATGGCAAAGCCAAAAACAACTGCAAATAGGATAATCTGCAGCATATTGCCTTCACTCATGGCTTGCATAGGGTTTGTCGGTACAATATTAATAATGACTTCAGACAGGCTAGGTGCGTCTTTTGCTGAGTATTCTAATGCGTTACCGGCCAAACTAGCATTACCAGGATGGATCAACACTGCGGCTAGAATCGCAATCGTGAGCGCAATAGAGGTAGTGAATAAATAGAAGGATATGGTCTTGCCACCAAGACGCCCCAGTTTAGATGGATCGCTAAGGGAGCAAGTACCGCACACTAATGAGATAAATACTAAAGGTACGACAAGCATTTTTAAGCTTGAGATGAAGATAGTGCCAATGACATGCAAGAATCCATCGGTAATGTACTCTTGAATAAATTGGCTATCAGGAAAAGAGTTTCTCAATACTAGGCCAAATATAATGCCTAATGCCATGCCAAATAAAATTTTGCTCGTGAGTCCGAGCTTGTATTGTTTACTCACAGAGTGTTCCTTTTCATCATATTATTTTATTTCTTTATTGAATGCGCTAAAGACTAGCAGGAATCGTTAACTTAGGAAATGGCCTAAAAGTGAAAGTTTTAGCCGATAAATAGCAAAGAAATTATTATAGTTATGCTAAAGTTATAGGATGTTTGTGTATTGTTTAAATATAAGTAACTATAATAATTCTTAAGTTTTATTTCAATGTAACAGGGAGCCTGACAATGAGGTCAGCATATAAAGTTTATTTCGCACTTTTATGTACTTTTTTTCTCGTCGCATGTGGTGGCGGCGGCGCTATAACAGATGATGGCACTGGAGGAGGAACAACTCCCGATCCAACAGTCTCTATTACGTTAAGTATTGATAACGATCAAATTTCTGTTGCAGAACCTGCAACTATTACTGCGACTGTCAAAGACTCAACGGGGGCTGCAGTCAGTACCCTGGTTTCTTTTTCATTAAATAATGCTCAATACGGCACTTTTGCTCCTGGTACCGGTGAAGTTGCTACTAATGCTGATGGTATTGCTACTGTTCAGTTAAATTCCGCCGCAATCAACACTGGTGCGACCGTCACGGCAACCACTTCATCTGGCGAGACAAGTTCACTCAATGTGACTATGGCCGGTGATGGTGGTGTAGCAGGCGGTGGCGCGCAAGTTTCATTGGTATTAACTGATGCAGCTGGTAATGCCATTGAATCAATCAACACATTATCTCCTGGTAAATTAACGGCTACGGTTAGTGGGCTTTCTAAGTCTGTTATTGTCACTTTTGATAGTCCAATAGGTGATTTGCCGGTTAAAACAGCAGTGACTAATGCACAAGGAAAGGCGACCGTCGATATTTATGCGGGTAGCTCTTTAGGTGCCGGCGAAGCAACCGCTTCGTTATCAACTAATGAAACGGGTTCGACGATTGTTGTCGTCGGTGCCACCAATGTTGTGATGGGCAGCGGAACACCGTTTGTTCAAGGTGTAGCATCGGTAAGTACAGCCGATCTTTCGGCGGGCGGTACTGCAACGGTTTCAGTTTTGATTCAAGATGATCAAGGTAATCCTTTTACTCAGCCAGTTGATGTGAATTTCTCATCGACGTGTGCAACTAAAAATCCTGCTCAAGCCGTTATTAGCTCGCCGGTATCATCGAGTAATGGTGTTGCGACCTCAACCTATCGTGCTCAAGGTTGTGTTGGTGAAGATCAAATTAACGTCACAGCAAACGCCGGTGGCATTAGTTTATCAGCAGTTGGGACTATTAATGTACTGCAGGCGGATGTAGGTAGTATCGTATTTGTATCTGCAACACCTGAGAATGTTAGTATTTTGGGTACTGGTGGCGATGAATCGTCAGTGGTTCAATTTAAAGTACTAGATAAAAATAATAACGTTGTGACCAATCAAAATGTATTATTTGAACTCAATACAGAAATTGGTGGAGTGAAAATTGATCCTTTACAAGCCACAACCGACAACAGTGGTTTGGTTCAAACGGTAGTCACTACAGGTACAGTGGCTACCTCGCTGCGAGTCACTGCGACGGTAGACAATGGCTCAACCCCTGCAATATCGAGTCAGTCTAGTCAGTTAATTGTTTCAACAGGCATCCCTGACCAAGACAGTTTCTCATTATCTTCGACAATATTAAATGCTGAAGGTTGGGATGTTGATGGCACTGAAGTTACGGTCGTAGCCCGTATGGCCGATGCGTTTAATAACCCTGTACCTGATGGAACCACGGTATCTTTTACTACCGAAGGTGGCTCTATTGAAGATGCATGTCAAACGCTTAATGGAGCTTGTTCAGTAAAATGGACCAGTCAGTTGCCAAGACCAGAAGGTGAGACGATTCTCAATGGCGCGGGGCAGATGTTCCGTAATCCTAATGCTGATTTAGCTTTTGATTCAACGTTGGGTATTTATGGCAATATATATGGTCAAAAATACGGTGGTCGTGCAACGGTTACTGCAACCGCAATTGGTGAAGAGTCTTTTCCTGATTTAAACGGTAATGGTCGTTTTGATGCTGCAGAAGCATCTGAATTTCTTTCTGGTACAGACGTCACTGGGCAAGCATTTGATTTAAATGATGCCTTTAATGATTATAACGAAGATGGAATATTCAACCCGCAACAAACGGGTGGTCAGTCAGGTGGTTCATTAGAAAAGCTAGTTGATTTTAATTCAAATGGTGTATTTGATTTAAAAGACGGCAAATACAATGGGGTACTTTGCTCGGACCCTGTTCACAGTGCATGTGCTGATGGTACAAGTGATTCTAAGTCTTTGTTTGTACGTCGAAGTCTTGTCATAGTGATGTCTGGTAGTACTGCTTATGCTACTGAGTCAAATAACATTGTTATAGCAGACAGTACAGGTACTCATACTGGCGGTAGTATTCAAATTATCGGAAAAGGTTCTGCTACTGCAACATTTACTATTTCTGATTTACACAATCAGCAAATGCCAGCAGGGTCTATTGTTAGATTTACAACCTCTGCAGGTTCTGTAGTAAGTACTAGTGAATATACTTGGCCGAGCACTAACTATAATGGTGGCCGTCAGTTCACGGCTACCCTAAAAGGTGAAGATGAGCCTAACACTGGAGTGTTCATTGTTGAAGTAGAATCACCAGGCGGGTTAATTACTCAAGTGGTTTCAATTGGTGTAGCGATTTTATAATCACTTGATACACCCCTAAGCAGAACGTTAGGGGCATCCATTAAAAAAGGCGCTTTAAGCGCCTTTTTTTGTTTTTACTTTTCTATTTAAAATATAACGTTTCTAGGTTGCCGTTTTCATTGCTGCGGTAAATTGAGCAAGTTTTGTCAGTAATGTGACTTCATCATGTTGATGAGCTTCGATAATTTTAACCACGGCAGAACCAGATATCGCGCCTGCGGCACCGGCTTTGATGGCCGCGCGCACTTGCTCTGGTTCGGCAATACCAAAACCCAATAGTGGCGGTGGGGCATTAAATTCGACCAACTGTGCCAGAATATTCTCAATTGGCACACCGGCTTTCGATTCAGTACCCGTAACGCCGGCTCGTGATAATAGGTAGGTATAACCTTCACCTTGTTCACTGACCATTTTTAAGGTGTCAGCATCAGCATTAGGCGGTGCGATAAAGATAGGTGCGATACCATGTGCTTTTGCGGCTAAACTAAAAGGCTTTGACTCTTCAACTGGCACATCGGCAATCAATACCGAATCTACACCTGCAGTTTGTGCTTTGGCGTAAAACTCATCAATACCATTGGCAAATACTAAATTGGCATACAGTAATAGTCCGATAGGCAGATCAGGATATTGCACACGTATTTTTGCGATGATATCAAAGCAATCGCTTTGTTTAGTTCCAGCGGCTAATGAGCGTAAGTTAGCACCTTGTATTACTGGGCCATCAGCTAATGGATCTGAAAAAGGGAAACCTAATTCAAGTGCATCAGCACCATTATCAACTAAGGTTTGAATGATCTTTAACGATAATTCAGGGCTCGGATCGCCAATAGTGACAAAAGGAACAAACGCACCTTGATTCTGTGCCTTAAGTGCAGCAAATTTTGCTTGATAACGGTTACTCATTGCCGCTCTCCTGTTGTTTTTGTTTCGCTTCTAAAATATCTGCCACAGTGAAAATATCTTTGTCACCACGGCCTGATAAATTAACCACTAAAATGGTCTCTTTAGTCGCTTCTTTTGCCATGCGAACTGCGTAAGCAAGTGCGTGGGCTGATTCTAATGCCGGAATAATGCCTTCACAGCGAGCGAGGGTTTGGAACATCTCTAACGCTTCATCATCGGTTGCTGATTCATATCGTGCACGACCAATGGCATTTAAATGTGCATGTTGCGGGCCTACCGAGGGGAAATCAAGCCCGGCAGAAACAGAATACGACTCTTCAATTTGACCATCACTGTTTTGCATTAACGGTGATTTCATGCCAAAGAATATACCGGTTTTACCGTGTTTAAGCGGCGCGCCGTGCATCGCAGTATCAAGTCCTTTTCCTGCCGGTTCAACACCAATTAATTCAACGGATGGTTCGTCAATAAAGTCGGCAAACATACCTATAGCATTTGAGCCTCCGCCAACACAGGCGATGACAGCGTCAGGTAAACGGCCTTCTTTTTCAAGAATTTGTTTTTTGGTTTCTTCCCCAATAATACGCTGAAATTCGCGCACAATTGTCGGGAACGGATGTGGCCCAGCAGCGGTGCCGAGTAAGTAGTGAGCTTTATCATAACTTGCTGACCAGTCGCGCATGGCTTCGTTACAGGCATCTTTTAGGGTTGATGAACCTGAAGTCACCGGAATCACTTCAGCACCCATTAATTTCATTCGAAACACATTTGGCGATTGACGTTCAATGTCTTTAGCACCCATGTAAACTCGACATTTTAAGCCTAAAAGCGCACAGGCTAGGGCAGTGGCTACGCCATGTTGACCAGCACCTGTTTCTGCGATGATTTCTTTTTTACCCATACGTCTCGCTAACAACGCTTGACCTAACACTTGGTTGGTTTTGTGGGCGCCACCATGGAGTAAGTCTTCACGTTTTAGGTAGATTTTTACCATAGGATTTGGACTTAAATTACGTGTCAGTGTTAGCGCTGTTGGGCGGCCTGCATAGTTTTTCAGCAGGTCGGTAAATTCAGCGATAAAGCTTTCATCTTGTTGCGCGTCAATAAAGGCTGTTTCGAGTTGTTTTAATGCAGGCACTAAAATTTGCGGTACATACATACCGCCGTATTCGCCGAAATAAGGGTTAAGCTTGAGCTCGGTCATAAATGTTCCCTTTGAGTAATCGTATATTCATGTTGATTCGTTGTTCGTTATTCAATGTTAATTGCGGCGTAACTGGGCAAATGCAGCGTTCAGTTTTTGATGGTCTTTATGGCCAGGAGCTGATTCTACTCCTGAATTTAAGTCGACCCCATAAAATCCCTGTTGGCTGGCAAGATAAACATTCTCTGCGGTCAATCCGCCGGCCAAGATGGCGTCTTGTTTATTATCAATATTGGCTTGCCAGTTAAATGTTTGCCCTGTGCCACCAAATTGCTGTGCAGATTTGCTGTCGTACAAATAACGATCGGCCCCGGCAGGTTTTGGACTCACTTCACTACTCTGACTGTCAATTGCAATGGCTTTCCAAATCTCGGTGCTAAGTTGCTGCTCAGTCAGTAATGTTTTTAACTCTTTAATTTCAAGTTCTGTTTCATCGCCATGTAGTTGCACTGCAAAAAGATCCAGTGTTTTGGCTAAAGCTGCGATATCAGTAACGGCATGATTAACAAACACGCCGACCATGTTTAATCCAATATGATGTTGCTGCATTTGGGCGACTAAGTCACTTGCTTGTGCTGGCGTTACAGCTCTGGGTGATTTAGGATGAAATATTAATCCTCCAAATACTGCACCAGCTTGTGCCACTGCTGCAATATCGTCAATTTGAGTCAAGCCGCAAACTTTATTATTACCATAAATCAATTGTCTACAGGCTAAATCAATATCGTCTTGCGCCATTATTGAGCTACCGACAAGGTAACCGTCAACTAATGGGTTTAAGCGACACACTTGCTGATGATAATAAATCCCTGACTCACTGATCACCACTCTGTCAGCGGGGATTTGCGGTGCTAATAATTCTGTGGTGGCAAGGTCGGTACTCAAGTCGCGTAAATTACGGTTATTAATACCAATAATCGGCGCGTTTAGATCAATCGCTCTAACTAATTCTGCTTCGTTACTGACTTCAGTTAAGCAATCTAAGTGATACTTTGCCGCTTCGTTTGCTAACAATCGATATTGTTGATCATCAAGCACTGACAGCATCAGTAAAATGGCATCAGCGCCTTGGTGAGCCGCTAATTTAACTTGGTAAGGGTCCACAAAGAAGTCTTTACAAATAATCGGCTGAGTCACTCTAGCGCGCACTTTAGGAATGTAGTCCATGTCACCTTGGAAAAATTCTTCGTCGGTTAACACTGAGATGCCTGCAGCATATCGAGTATAAATATCAGCAATAGCTTCTACATCAAAGTCGGCGCGGATCAGTCCTTTTGAAGGGCTGGCTTTTTTACATTCAAAAATAAACTGAGCATCCGGTGCTTTCAACGCATCAAATAAGCTACGATCTGATATTTTAGGTTGTAAGCTAGCTTCGGGGAAACGCAATTTAAGTGCGCTAATATGCGTGACTTTAGTTGCAACGATGCGGGTTAATACATTACTTTCTGACTTACTCATGGTGTTCTCCTGCTTGGCTCACGGCAGCTAAATCGGTTAATAAGGTGAAGGCAGCGCCACTTGCAAGGGTTGCTAATGCTAGCTGTGTCCCGGCTTGAACTGAGTCGCACACACCACTGATATACAAAGCACAACCTGCGTTAATGGCCACAGCATCTCGGTGAGCTGGGAGGCCATTACCTTGTAAAATAGTTTGCGTTATGAGGGCATTGTCTGCCGGTTCGCCGCCGGTGAGTTGCTCGATACTCGCGCGCTTAACCCCTAGATCTTCAGGGCTAAGTTGGTAAGTACGCACCGCACCGTCTTTTAGTTCTGCCACATAGGTATTGTCATGCAATGCCACTTCATCTAAACCACTACCATGTACCACCATGGCGCGTTTTACCCCCAAAGCATGGAGCACATGTGCGATAGGCTCGATCAGTTCAAGTGTGTAAACACCTAGAAGCATAAATTCTGGGCTTGCAGGGTTTATTAACGGTCCTAGCACATTAAAAATGGTCCGGGTTTTTAACGCTTGTCTTACCGGCACAGCATGTTTTACTCCGCCATGGTAATGCGGCGCAAATAAGAAACATAAACCCAGTTTATCTAAACACTGGCTTGCGGCATCTGGTGCCATGGTGAGTGCAATACCGAAATGGGATAATAAGTCAGATGAGCCAGACTTACTCGATACACTGCGATTACCATGTTTTGCGACTTTAGCGCCAGCTGCAGCGGCAACAAAAGCGGCTGTAGTGGAAATATTGATCGTGTTATGCCCATCACCACCGGTACCAACAATATCAACAATACCGGTTTGTTTTGAGGCATCACTGCGTGGGAAGGGTTTAGCGGCTTGCCGTAATGCGTCTGCCGCTCCGGCTATTTCATCAATAGTTTCGCCACGCATTTTTAGCGCCACTAACATCCCCGCCATGGCGGCAGGTTGCATATCCCCTTGAATAATCGCGCTAAAAACTTGTGTCATTTGTTCACGAGTTAACGCAGTACCTTGATAAAGGCGGTCGAATAAAGCTTGCAGATTATCCATTATTCTCCTCCAGTAAAGGCGTGGTCTTGGGTTAAATACGCTAATGTTTGCGTCAGCAGTTGGCTACCTAAGGTGGTTAAAATTGATTCTGGATGAAACTGAAAGCCTATTGCTTGATGTTGTGGATGCAATATTGCCATCGGCATATCATCGGTAGTGGCAATGATTTCTAAGCAATCAGGTACCTTTGTCGCCACCAAACTGTGGTAGCGCGCAACCGGTAATGGTGAGGGTAAATTGGCAAATACGCCTTGACCATTATGGAGGGTGGGGCTGGCTTTACCGTGAACCACAAATGGTGCTCGTTCTACTTTACCGCCATAATATTCGACCATAGCTTGATGACCTAAACAAATGCCCAACATTGGAACTTTGCCGGCTACTTTACCAATCAGTTCCATCATGCAGCCCGCTTCATGAGGGGCCCCTGGGCCTGGTGATAATACCAAGGCTGCTTTTGAGGTTTCATTAATAAGCTTTTGTGCAACATAATCGGCGCTGACATCATTACGGTAAATGATGACTTCACAACCAAGGCTGCGGAATTGATCGACTAAGTTGTAGGTGAATGAGTCAAAGTTATCCAGTAGGTACAGTTTCATGCGGTTAGTCGCTTGGTTACAGGCTTGTGTGGTTGCAGTGCTCATAGGCCACCTCCCATCTTTATTGCTGAGATAACCGCTTGGGCTTTTTGACGAGTTTCATCGGCTTCGGCTTGTGGGTCTGAATCAAATACCACGCCAGCACCTGCTTGTATATGAGCAACCCCATTTTTAACAAAGGCTGAACGGATAACAATGCAGGTATCCATGTCGCCAAGACCATTGAGGTAACCTACAGCGCCACCATAACTGCCGCGGCGAGCTTGCTCTGCTTGGCGAACTAATTGCGATGCACGTACTTTTGGCGCGCCCACTAAGGTTCCCATGTTCATGCAGGCTTGATAAGCGTGCAGGGCATCTAAATCTGAGCGTAATTGACCAGTGACGCGACTGACTAAATGCATCACGTGTGAATAACGATCAACTTTTAACAGTTCGGCCACTTTACGGCTACCGCTTTGGCTGATGCGAGCAATGTCATTGCGGGCTAAATCGACTAGCATTAAATGTTCAGACAATTCTTTCTTATCCAAACGCAGCTCGAGCTCTATACGACTGTCTAGGTCAAAATCAATCTCACCTTGGGCGTTTTTACCGCGCTTTCGGGTGCCAGCAATGGGATACACTTCAACTTGGTTACTGGCCGCATCGTATTTCAGGGCACTTTCTGGCGATGCGCCAAATAAGGTGAAATCAGGACCTCTGAAATAGAACATATACGGACTAGGATTGGTTAAGCGCAAAGCTCGATACGCCCCAAGGGTATTCGGACAAGGTAGACTGAAACAACGTGATGGCACCACTTGGAAAATATCACCGGCGACAATATGTTCTTTTAAATCAATCACGGTCTGCTTAAATTGCTCGTCGGTGATGTTAACTTCTTCGTCGGTTGTCACTGGCGTTAATTGAGCAATATCGCCTAGCTCAGCGCATTGTTCGGTAACGTGTTGCAGTTGCAAGGCTAATTGCTCTGCAATGATGTTGTCTTGACCGAATTGGTGGCTGACAATCTCAGCTTGCTGAGTTTGATGGTCAATTAAAATAAGTGTCTCAGCTAGATAAAATAAATAGTCTGGGCAGTCATTATGCGCATTGGGCGCAGCAGGGAGTGGCTCGACGGTATCAATTAAGTCATATGCTAATACACCACCTAAGAATAAATCTTCAAATTTAAGCGGATTATTGGTTTGTATGTGTTTGATAAACATTCTTAAGCCATCAAGAGGCGATGTTGACTTTAACCGTGCATCTTCATCTTGTAACTCGGTGGCTTTTTGCAGCGTCACGATGAGAGTATCATTATCTCGTTGTTGCTGTGCATCACTGAAGAAGTTCGCTATTGGCGCTAACAACGCTGCACCATTTTGAGTTAATGCGCTAAAGCTAAGCTGATAACCGTCGCAACGAATCATCATTGCCGCATGGGTGAGGACGATACTTTTTAAATGGTCTTTACTTTCGACCTCCGCAGACTCTAACAGCATGGTATGCGGCGCGTTATTAGTCACTTGCTGATACAGTTTTAGCGGATCTGTATGGTAGGTTAGTGCCTGCTTTTGCGTGGTAACCTGAGCGAGTTGATTTGGTGTAGTCACTGTTGTCGTCACTATGTCGCCGCTCCTTGTATCATGTTTATTTATCATCTATTGGCCTCTAATATTGTGTAACCCGAGTGACTAATTTTGCATGGGCCAGATAACAAGAAAGCCCACATTTCTGCGGGCTTTTTGGTAAAATCTTGTCTCTTAAAAATGAGCACAACGCTTCACACCACCCGTTAATTTGGGAAGTGCCACCACCAAGTAATGTGTAATGAAGCTAAAGAGTGTGTCATTGTTAATCGCTATGTTATGTCTTTGTTTAATGCCTATAGGAAAACCCAGCTGGAGAGTAATGTCAATTGAATATTTCTCAAAAGCCATTAAAAAATGACAACCAAGATAACGAGAGGCTAATTATTGAGCGCTTTAGGTGGCTTGTGTATAAATAATTCATCAATTGCCATCATTTATTCATAAATCCAAGCAGTATTTTTATCGCTACTCTTGTACAATAAGCACATGATTACAGAGACTCTCCTGGCCGATCTTCATAGCCACACGACCGCATCAGACGGTCAATTAACACCAACCGAATTATTAACTCGCGCTATTGAAAAAGGCGTCGAGATGTTTGCTATTACTGACCACGACACAGTCGGAGGGTTAGCAGAAGCGCATCTTGCCAATCAAGCGCACGCCACACCATTAGTGTTAATTAATGGTTGTGAGATTTCAACGCGTTGGAACAGTTTTGATATTCATATTGTCGGTTTAAACTTAGATATCGGCCATATTGGATTATTAGACTTTTTAACTCACCAACGCCAATTGCGTGAAGTGCGTGCCCAAGAAATTGGTGAGCGTTTAGCTAAGGCCGGGATTGAAGGGGCTTATGACGGCGCAAAAGCAATTGCTGGCGACGCCGCACTCAGTCGTGGCCATTATGCAAGATGGTTAGCTGATAATGGTCATGCGACAGATATGCCTAGCGTGTTCAAACGTTACTTAGCGCGCGGAAAAACCGGTTATGTGCCTAATAATTGGGGCGACATGGCCAATGCGATAGACCACATTCATCAAGCGGGTGGCGTTGCAGTCTTGGCTCACCCTAGTGGTTACAAATTATCGGCCAAATGGCTTAAGCGCTTAGTTCGTGAATTTGCAGAGGCCGGTGGCGATGCAATGGAAGTTATTCTAGGCCAGCAAACATTGGATGATCGTAATAATCTTATCGCATTAAGTAAGCAAAATAACCTACTTGCTTCTGTGGGGAGCGATTTCCACTTCCCCAGTAATTGGATCGAGCTAGGTAAAAACTTATTCCAACCTCAAGGTGTGGAATGGGTTTGGCAATCACAACATTGGACGGAAAGAGCATGAGTCAATTTTGGTATATTCATGATGAAAACCCACAAGCAAGGTTAATAAACCAAGCGGTGGCGATTCTTAAACAAGGTGGAGTCATTGTTTACCCAACAGACTCTGGTTATGCATTAGGCTGTATGATTGGCGAAAAAAATGCCATGACGCGCATGGCGCGTATTCGCCAAATTGAAAACGACACCAATTTTTCGTTAATGTGTCGTGATTTATCTGAACTGGCTAATTTTGCCCGGGTTGATAATCAAGCATATCGTTTATTAAAAAGCTGTATGCCTGGGCCATATACGTTTATTTTCAAAGCCACTAAAGAAGTGCCGCGGCGGTTACAATGCGATAAAAAACGCACCATAGGTATCCGCGTGCCGAATAATGTTATTGCATTGGCGTTACTTGAAGCATTGGGTGAGCCGATGATGACCACCAGTTTGGTAATGCCAAATGAGCAATTTGCTGAGTCAGACCCTGAGCATATTCGCGACATTCTCGATCACCTAGTCGAAGGTATTATTCATGGCGGCTATTTGCCTGAAAATCAAACGACTGTGATTGATATGTCTGAAGATGAGATGGTGATATTACGTCATGGTGCTGGCGATACCAGTGCATTTGAATAACCACAGGTGACCATGGTTGATGAACCGTCAAGGATAAATATGCAAGGTAGCCAGCAGAGCCTGCCATTGGCAGTGGTTCGTGGCCAAGTACTTGATAGCATGCCACTAGACTTGTTTATTCCGCCTGAGGCCTTAGAAGTGTTTCTTGAAACCTTCGAGGGCCCGCTGGATTTATTGCTGTATCTTATTCGCAAACAAAAATTGGATGTGGTTGATTTACCCATTCAACAAATTACCCAGCAATATTTACTCTATATTGAGATATTGACTGAAGCGCGGATTGAGCTGGCGGCTGATTATTTAGTGATGGCCGCAACCTTAGCTGAAATTAAGTCACGTTTGCTTTTGCCTAAAATGGCCAGTGAAAATGATGAGGAAGAAGACCCTCGGGTGGTGCTGATCCGGCAATTAAAAGCCTATGAAGTGATAAAGCAAGCTGCTGCAGATATCGATGCATTACCACGGATTGAGCGAGATGTATTACAAGCATCGGTGAGTGCAGCTCCAGACATTAAACCTGTCACTGTGCCACCTGAAGTGTCGCTGGTGGATATTGCCCGCGCGTTTGGTGAAGTGCTGAAACGCATTGATGCCAATGAAGATCATCATGTTAAGCGCGAACAGTTATCAACCCGCGAGCGTATGAGCCAAATTTTAGCCAGGTTATCCAGTACCGAATTCATTGGTTTTGAGTGTTTGTTTGATGTCAGTGAAGGCCGAGCCGGTGTGGTCGTGAGCTTTTTGGCACTTATGGAGCTGGTTAAAGAGTTATTGGTTGAATTAGTACAAAATGAACCTTTCTCGCCCATTTATGTAAAAGCCTATTAATCAAGCTCAACGCTGTGAGCAAAACACATGACAAGTTTGATATAACGGACGTAACATAACGCAAATATTAACGATTTATCCCTCTCTTTTATTCAAAGTTGAGGTTAACGATATTCGAAGAGATCCATGAAGCCAATTAATCCTACACAGCTAAAGCAACTTATCGAAGCCAGTTTATTTGTCTTAGCTAAGCCATTGTCAGTTAACGCTATCAAAGAAACTGTGTTGGCTGACTTTAGTGTGTCGCGCTCGCGCATTCAGGAAGTGCTTGATGAATTACAACTAGATTATCAAGAGCGTGGGGTGCAACTAGTGAAAGTTGCCAGTGGTTATCGCTTCCAAACTCAGGAAATGCTCAGTCCTTACTTGCAACCTCTGTGGCAAGAGAAATCTCCTAAGTATTCACGTGCAACCCTGGAGACCTTAGCGGTTATTGCTTATCGACAACCGGTAACACGTGGCGATATTGAATACATCAGAGGCGTGGCTATTAGCAGCCATATCATAAAAAGCTTAGTCGATCGCCAGTGGATTAAAGTAGTGGGCCATAAAGAGGTGCCTGGTAGGCCTGCGTTATTTGCCACCAGCAGTGTATTTCTCGATTACTTTAATCTTACCCAGCTAGCCGACTTACCAGCCTTAACTGATGCCGACTCTTTACATGCTTTATTTGAAAAAGCACAGCTAGGCATGGACAATCAATCTGATCTTGAAATCGTCGTTGATCCAGATAACGATGACGTCGTTACCCTTGATGAGGTATCTGACCCAGATGGAGCTATTAAGTTTGATGAACAAGATGGCGCGGTTAACAATGACATTGATCCTGACAATCAAAACGATAATAACCCTTCGCATCAGCCACATGATTAATTAAGCATGTGATATAACCCTTATCGGTAACATCTTGGTGAACCCTCTAGCGCTATTTCGTTTTCCTCATCAATATCTAAGAGTTGGTCTAGTCGCTTTATCACATCCACACTTTTACATGTGTCGACGGCGATTGATAATGGCCACTTTGAGGCAGATTGGCTAACATGTAATCGATAAAGCGTTGGCTGGCAAGACTTAAAAAACGCCTCGATGGGTAAACTAAAAAGACTACCGCCATATAAGGTGGGAGTTCATCAAACAATCGCACCAATTTGCCATGCTTAAAATCCTCCTGACAAATTCGCAAAGGTAAATAACCTATGCCGCGGCCAGAAAGCGTTGCTTCATAAGCGAGTTGGATACTATTGGTACACAAATTGCCTTTGACCGCTTGCATCGCATCATTTGCCAAAGGCACTTCGCTGAAGGTTTTACCATTAGGGAAGCGAAATAAAATCGAATTATATTGTTCTATGTCCTCTGGTGAATGCGGTGTTCCGGCGTTAGCCAGATATTGTGGACTGGCAACAAAATATAACTCTTCGCGAATAATCGGTTTTGCCACCATGTCTATTTCGCTAAACGTTTCTTGGACCATAAATGCAATATCGATATTGTGTCTGACCATATCGAGGGGTTCTGTGCTGCTAATAATTTCAACTGACAGCTTTGGATTTGCGTCCATAAAATTAAAAATTTTGCTGACAATGTCCATCATCTCTGGGATAGGGAAGATTAATATCCGCAGATGGCCATTGAGTTCAGCTTTGTTATCGGTGATTTCATCTAATGTCTGTGCTAAATCAGCTAGCATAGTTAAGGTTTTTTGGTAGAAATGACTGCCTGCGGACGTGAGGGTGATGGCGCGGCTTTGACGGTGAAACAGCTTTAAATTTAATGACTCCTCTAACGATTGCAAGCGTCTACTGACGGTTGACTTAGGCAAATTCAATAAGTTAGCCGCTTCAAGAATGCTGCCAGTTTCGACGATGCGGTGGAATAATGCAATGTCTTCAGTTTTCATATTGTTTGCTCTAATAATGCTTGATAAGTCAAACTCAAATAATGGGATTGATATTCCCAAATAAACCCATTTATTGCAACTATAATTCAGCGTATTGTTCGAACCAATTGTAAATTAACTGTCATCTCAAAAAGAGATGATGATGTTGTCATTACGTCAGTTTAAATCTCTGTTACCAAGGAACATAATCGATGAAATATCGCTCAACATTGCCGTTGGCATTGCTTATTTCTACTATTCTAGCTGGTTGTACGCCTGTCGAAAGCGCCGTACAAGAAGAGCTTGTACGCCCCGTTAAATTGTTTGAGGTCGCGCAATCTTCAGGCAATACTATTCGCCAATTTCCTGCCAGAGTTGAAGCCAACAGTCGAGCACAATTATCATTTCGGATTTCAGGTCAGCTTGTCAGACTGGATCTTGTGGAAGGGCAGCAGGTTAAACAAGGTTTTTTACTGGCTCAATTAGACGATCGCGATGCGCGTAATAATTTAATGACGCGTGAAGCAGAGTACGATTTGTTGCTGGCCGATTTTAGCCGTAATCAAACGCTACTCGATCGTAAACTGATTTCCCAAGCACTATTTGACAGCAGTAAAGCCCAACTTAAGTCGGCCAAAGCCGCGCTAGCAGCAGCCAATGACCAAGTGAGTTATACCCGTTTAGAAGCACCATTCAATGGCACTATTGCTAAGCGACTAGTGGATAATCACCAAATTGTTCAGGCAAACCAAGGGGTAATGACCCTGCAAAATAATCATTTGCTTGATGTCACTATTCAAGTGCCTGAAGCTATGGCAGCAGTCTTAACTCAAGATATTGCCAATGGCTTAGCGGCAAAAGTACGTTTTAGCGCAGTAGAGGGCATGTCGTTTGATGCCAAATTTAAAGAATACTCAACCCAAGTGACACCGGGCACCCAAGCCTATGAAGTGGTGTTTTCATTACCACAACCTGACAATGTGCAATTACTGCCAGGCATGAGTGCTGAATTAACCTTAGCTACGCTTAACGAATCACCACAAGGCTTTACTGCGATTGTGCCTATTTCTGCTGTAGACAAACAAGATCAAACTGGTGAGGTGACGGTATGGCGCTATCAGCCAGATAGCGGTGACATTAATCCGGTGAAAGTGACGCTTGGTCGCGTAAGTACAGATGGTGTTGAAGTGTTGAGTGGTTTGCAAAAAGGCGACGTTATTGTTGCTGCTGGATTGTCGCAATTATCTGCAGGCATGAAAGTGAAGCCATTACGCTGGCAACGGGGAGTGTAGTTGATGAATGTTGCTGAATATTCCATTAATCATAAAGTGATTAGCTGGATGTTTGTATTTTTACTGCTTATTGGTGGCAGTGTGGCTTTTACGGGACTAGGACAATTAGAGTTTCCAGAATTTACCATTAAACAAGCGCTAGTGATCACCGCCTATCCTGGTGCATCGCCTGAGCAAGTGGAAGAAGAAGTGACCTTGCCGCTTGAAGATGCGTTGCAGCAGCTTGATGGCATTAAACATATCACTTCTATCAACAGTGCTGGGTTATCACAAATTCAGGTTGAGATTAAAGACAATTATGACAAACATCGCTTACCTCAAGTGTGGGATGAGGTGCGTCGAAAAGTAAATGACACCACAGGGGGCTTACCACCTGGTACCGCTAAGCCACAAGTGATTGATGACTTTGGTGATGTATACGGTATTTTATTGAACTTGTCAGGCAACGATTTTAGTAACCGAGAACTGAGCAACTATTCCGACTATTTACGCCGTGAGTTGGTGCTTGTTCCCGGGGTAAAAAAAGTCTCTGTGGTAGGTGATGTGACAGAGCAAGTGGTGATTGAGATTTCACAGCAAAAACTGTCAGCGCTTGGTTTAGATCAAAGTTACATCTATGGATTAGTGAACAATCAAAATGTGGTGTCTAATGCTGGCAGCATTGTGATTGGTGATAATCGTATCCGTTTACATCCCACTGGTGAGTTTAGTTCTGTAGAGGAGTTGTCTCGTTTAGTCGTCAGTTCACCAGGCAGTACTGAACTTATCTACCTTGGAGATATTGCCAATATTGAAAAAGACTATGACGAGACCCCTAATGTGCTTTATCACAATAGTGGTGAGGCAGCATTATCGTTAGGTATTGCGTTTTCAGGTGGCGTAAACGTTGTTGATGTGGGCAAGCGTGTGAGCGAGCGTTTAGTTGAGCTTGAATCGCAACGGCCGTTAGGGATGAGCCTTGATACGGTTTATAACCAAAGCTCTGCGGTTGATCATACCGTACAAGGTTTTTTGATTAACCTTTTAGAATCGATCGCGATTGTCATCGCAGTATTATTATTATTTATGGGCCTGCGTTCTGGATTATTGATGGGCCTAATTCTGCTGTTAACTATTTTAGGTACTTTCATTGTAATGAAGGTATTAGACATTGAATTGCAGTTGATATCTCTGGGGGCGCTGATCATTGCCTTAGGTATGTTAGTGGACAACGCGATTGTGGTCACCGAAGGTATTTTGATTGGCTTACAGCGTGGTAAAACTCGTCTTGAAGCAGCCAAGCAAGTGGTATCGCAAACTCAGTGGCCATTATTAGGCGCAACTGTGATTGCCATTATTGCCTTTGCGCCAATTGGTTTGTCACAAAATGCGGCCGGAGAGTTTTGTCGTTCATTGTTTCAAGTGTTAATGATTTCTTTGTTTATTAGTTGGATTACAGCAATCACCTTAACGCCATTTTTCTGTAATTTGTTATTCAAAGAGACTTCACCACAAGCTGAACAGGTAGACCCTTATAAAGGCTGGTTGTTTACCACGTATCGTCGTTTTCTGTATTTTGTATTACGTTTTCGTCTAGTGACATTGTCAGTGGTGTTGGCGATGTTAGTCACCGCAGTGATAGGTTTTGGTCACATTAAGAACGTGTTTTTTCCTGCATCAAATACGCCAATATTTTTTGTTGATGTATGGATGCCAGAAGGGACAGACATTAAAGCCACGGAACGATTTACTGGCGAAATAGAGAAAAAGCTACTGCAAGAAAGTGAGCTTAATGACAGCGGGTTAGTGCACCTGACATCTGTCATCGGTCAGGGTGCCCAGCGTTTTGTGTTACCTTATCAGCCTGAAAAAGGCTATCCAGCCTTTGCTCAGCTTATCGTAGAAATGCGCGACCTAGCAGCCGTTAAGGCTTATATGCCCCAAGTTGAACAGTTGTTAAACAGCCATTTCCCCCAAGCACAATACCGTTTAAAAAATATGGAGAATGGTCCATCACCAGCGGCGAAAATTGAAGCGCGTTTCTATGGCGAAGATCCTCAAGTGCTGCGCAGTTTAGCCGCGCAAGCGGAAAGTATTTTTAGAAACGAACCGACAATGGACGGTGTTCGCCACAATTGGCGCAACCAAGTACCACTCATCCGTCCACAATTACAAAATGCTCAAGCACGTGAAACCGGCATCAGTAAACAAGATTTAGATAATGCCTTATTGGTTAACTTTAGCGGTAAACAAATTGGCTTGTATCGTGAAACCAGCCATCTATTACCGATTGTTGCTCGTGCACCAGCAGCAGAACGGCTTCAAGCGGATAGTTTATGGAAGATGCAAATCTGGAGTACAGAGAACAATACCTTTGTCCCAGCAACACAAGTCGTCAGCGAGTTTAGCACTGAATGGGAAAACCCTTTGGTGATGCGCCGTGATCGTATTCGTATGTTGGCTGTCTTGGCAGATCCTAAATTGGGCTCTAACGAAACTGCAGACTCAGTGCATAAAAAAGTTAGACATAAAATAGAGGCAATTAAACTGCCTTCCGGTTATCGCTTGGAGTGGGGCGGGGAGTTTGAATCGGCAGGCGAAGCGCAAACAGCTGTTTTTAGCTCAATTCCCATGGGTTATTTAGCGATGTTTTTAATCACAGTGTTTCTGTTTAACTCTGTACGACAACCCTTGGTCATTTGGTTTACGGTACCGTTGGCGGTTATTGGTGTATCAGCAGGGTTGTTGATATTTGATGCTCCGTTTAGCTTTATGGCATTACTTGGATTGTTGAGCCTGTCTGGGATGGTGATCAAAAACGGCATAGTGTTGGTTGATCAAATCAATCTTGAACTTGAAGAGGGGAAAGAGGCTGGATTTGCACTGGTTGATTCGTGTGTGAGTCGTGTTCGCCCTGTTATGATGGCTGCGATTACCACCATGTTGGGTATGATCCCTTTAATTAGTGATGCTTTTTTTGGTTCTATGGCGATTACCATCATCTTTGGTTTAGGTTTTGCTTCACTATTAACTTTAGTGGTGTTGCCCGTTATGTATAGCCTAGTGTTTAACCTTAAAGTGACTCGCTGATCGATCAATAATGCTATTTGATTGATTAAGGCTGCTGATGCAATAGTGCCAGCAGCCTTTTTGAAGGAATTAATCTATCATTAGCGACGTTGTACAGCAGGCTGCTTAATGTATTTCTGTTATCAACAATGGCTGACTCAAAATCGGTCAGCTTTTACGCCTCCATTGGTCTTGTTCGCAAACTAATCGCCAGCTTGATATTGATGACATAGCATAGATTGATTTTGCTGCGTTTCAGTTATCTCTTATCCTTAGTTGAATGTAACTGTGGTATTTTTTGCTCACCAGCCCCATTCAGCGTATAATCTACGCACTTTTCTAATTGTATGCGCCTTAGGCGGGTACAATCCTAAAAAGACAATAAAACAAGAGTAATTAACCTTTTGTTTTTTATAAAACTTCTTTAAAGAGTCCCGCTAATGAGTGAAAAATTGCAGAAAGTCTTGGCCCGTGCAGGCCATGGCTCCCGTCGTGAGATGGAGGCATGGATTGCTGCAGGCCGAGTTAGTGTTGACGGTGAAATTTCTGGTTTAGGTGATCGTGTTGAGGCAGATGCCAAAATACGTATTGATGGCCGTGCCGTTTCATTAAAATCAGCTGACGACATTATTTGTCGTGTACTGGCATACCATAAACCTGAAGGTGAAATTTGCTCGCGCAAAGATCCTGAAGGTCGTACTACCGTGTTCGAACGTTTACCTAAAGTGCGTGATGCTCGTTGGGTTGCGGTAGGGCGTTTAGATATTAATACTTCAGGGTTACTATTATTTACCTGTGATGGTGAATTAGCTAACCGTTTAATGCATCCGTCTAATGAAGTAGAGCGTGAATACGCTGTGCGTACTTTTGGTGAAGTGCCAGAGGCTGCAGTGCAGCGTTTACGTACTGGTGTGACCTTAGAAGACGGCCCAGCCCAGTTTGATACCATCAAAGCTGCGGGCGGCGAAGGCATCAATCAATGGTGGCATGTCACCCTTCGCGAAGGACGTAATCGTGAAGTGCGTCGTTTGTGGGAGTCTCAAGACGTACAAGTTAGCCGTTTAATCCGCGTGCGTTATGGTCAAGTTGAATTGCCAAAAACATTGCCTCGTGGTGGCTGGATTGAACTGCCAATTGACCAAGTGAACTACTTACGTCAACTTGCTGGTTTAGAACCTGAGACACGTTCAATTTTAGGCTCGGACAAACACAGTGTTGCCCGTTCTAAAGTGAAAAGTGCTAAAATTCGCCGTGCAGTTCATAAGCATAAAGTGGTGGGTAATCACGGCAAACCAACGCGTCAGCGTAGCTAATACATCAGTTTTGCTTTGTTTATAGAAGGTCGCGAAAGCGGCCTTTTTTTGTTATTTTTTATTGATAAAAATTATATATTGCTCGCCTACTGGTCAAAAGTTTTTTCTCAGATATGATTCTCAAAATTTACGGCCTATTGAGCTGTTATTCGACAATTTATGCGCTGCGGCGTTAATACTAATGATTAGGAATGTATGAAAAAAGTATTGGTTGGTTTATTGGTCTTGTTACTAGTAGCTTGCGCATCTGCACCGAGTTGGCAAGGTATGTCTGAGCGTGAGATCAGTCAATGGAAAGCGATAGGGTTTGATTCAACCCAAGCGCAAAATTGGCGTGTCAGAGGCTTTGGACCTGCAGAATCTGATGGTTGGATAAAAGCAAACTTCACGTTAGATACGGCAACGATTTGGGCCAAAGAAGCCTTTAATGTTGAAGAAGCTCAAGTGTGGAGTGAAGCCGGTTTTGAGATTGAAGAAGCGGTAACTAATCGCAGTAAAGGCTTAACACCAGTAAGAGCAAATTAATTATTTATTGTGCTAAGCACTTTGTTTTGTTGGATTTTACATCGGATTGACGTTTTTTAAAGCGTTCAGTTTGATGTAATGAAAATTTTAGTTGCTTGGCTCAAAAAAATCAGTAAAGTGTGCCCCAAGTTAAGCCGGACGCGAAAGCAGATTGGTTTACCTTACGTAATAACAAATTAAGTGAGTTGATATTTTTATCAAAACACGCTCAGTTTGCCCGAGTGGTGGAATCGGTAGACACAAGGGATTTAAAATCCCTCGCTGAATAAGCGTGCCAGTTCAAGTCTGGCCTCGGGTACCATTATAATCTCTAGTAATAGAGAGTGGTGTAAAAAAGCCTCAACTTATGTTGGGGCTTTTTTACGTCTGTAATTTGGTAGTTAAGGGTAACAAACGCAAAAGAAGGTGAGGGCGATAAGAGCGAACGAGCCTAGATGCTAGGGCGGACTTCATCCTACTAGTCCGCTACGCGGCTATAAGAGCGTTTGAGGTCTGAATATTACAGAGTTATAGCCTATAGCTGCTAAACACTCTAGTACTCAGACTTATAAGGTTTTAACGCTGACTTCAGTGACATTCGCATTCAACAGCCTGCATATCGCCCTTTAGCTACTTCAGCTATAGCCTCTAGCTTCGATGCGTTCTAGCATCTCGGCTTTTAATCTCTAGTGCCTCAGTTAATCGTTGATTAGCGCTTTTAATGTTGGCGACGCTTTAAAGCTGGGTTGATTAAATCCGTCAATCTCTATGGCTGCACCCGTTTGTGGATTACGGCCTACTCTAGGTAAGTAAAAACGCAATTCAAACGTGCCAAATTGTGGAATGTAGATTTTCTCACCTTCAGCTAAACCTTGATGAATAATGGCTAGGATCTGTTCAAGTTGTTGCTTTGTTTGAGCTTGAGTTTGGTCCATTTTATTGGCCATTGATTGGATGAGTTGCTTTTTATTCATGAGAGTCTCTATAACTTAAGTACTTCAAAACCCTCTTATAACAATTCAATATCGACCTTCCTAGTTGTGTATTCATAAATTAATGTTAAGTGGTTACTTTTTATATTTACGATTAACTTTTATACAAAGAGGTAATATTTTAGTATTCACTTTTGTTGCTTAAATGTTTCGTTCATTCAAAGCGCGTTATTATTTGCCATAATGACTATACCCATTTCACTTATGTCATAAACATGACAGTATCGTGGGGTGTCGCTAATGGGGAAGAGTATGTTCAGTAAACATAAACTGTCTATAAATGTGAGCATAGTAGCCATATTGCTTTGGAGTATGTCGTCATTTGTTTTGGCCGATACTGATGATATATATCCTAACTTAACTCAAAATCTGCAATTACAGTATTTGGCTGAACCTAATGCGCAGCGAGCACACTATTTAGCAATATTACAAACAGGCTCTGCTGCAAAATCATTAGAATATATCGATCTCATTCAGCAAAGTGTTGCCACTTTTTGGCGCAATAAAAAGGTGCCTATCGCATTTGATGCAATCGAAAGTTCGGCCTCGTTGCTTGAAAAAAATATCGCACTGGAACCTGCCGTCGATGATTACCTGAGTGTCATAAACGCGCTACGCAAATTAATGTGGTTATCGCAAACTCAAGATTGGCAGGCTATCACAGTTGATGCCTTGCTTCGCCCTGGCGATAGCGATCCCAATATTAAGTTAATCAACCAACGTTTGTGGCTATTAGGTGATGCCAGCGAATTACTTGCTGATGAAGTTGTATATCAACCCACTTCAGCGGAAAGTGTTAAACGTTTTCAGTCTCGCCATGGGCTAAAACCTGATGCCGTGATTGGTCCAAAGACCTTATTTTGGTTAAATCAAACTCCGCTTCAACTGGCTTCTTTACTAGCAAAGAGCTTTGTTGAAAAAACAGCATATTTAAGTCAATTGCCTCAACCTTATTTGTTAATTAATATTCCTGCTTTTCAAATGGTATTGGTGGATGATAATCAGGTCGTATTGTCATCGAAAGTTATCGTGGGTAAACCGTACCGGCCGACTCCGCTGATGACAGGGCAAATTTCAAATATCATTATCAATCCTACTTGGACGGTACCTCGACAGATTTTACGCCAAGATATTTTGCCGCAAATAAGACACTATGGTGACTATTTTGCCGACAAGCATTTTGATGTGTTTGATTATGAAGGTAATATAGTTAATAAAACTGCGGAGCAATGGCAGCAAGCAGCAATAGGGCGCTTTCCTTATCGAGTCGTGCAGCGTCCTGGAGGTGATAATGCTTTGGGCCGATATAAATTCCATTTCAATAATGATCAAAGTATCTATTTGCACGACACCCCCAATCGAACGCTATTTTCAAAATCACAAAGAGATTTATCATCAGGTTGTGTCCGCATTGAAAAGGTACAGCAATTAGCCGACTGGTTTGTCAACCATTTGGTTATCGATAAACGAACCTGGAATCGCTTACAGTCTAATTATACTCAAACTCAATGGTTTGCCTTATCTGCATCTTTACCCGTGCACATGGTCTATTGGCGTGCTTGGGTGGATGAGCAATATGTTATTCAGTATCGTGATGACATTTATCAGTTAACTCCAAAAGCAGCGGTCAATTTATTAAGCCATCAAGGCGCCAGCAAAGATATTGTGCATGCATTATCAGTTAATTAAGTAAAGTTAATGGCTGCTCACTTTGCTCCTAAGCACTTGAGCAATATCACACTCTCATATTAGCGTGCGTGTTTTTAATCTCACGCAACAGCGCCAGACTTGCATTTATGAGCATTAATGGTTAATTTATTCGCCAGCTGGATAAAAAAGCAACAACTAGTTCGATCGTGTTGTGAAGATTAAATTATGCCTCAAAGGCTGATAAGTCCTGAATTTAGATAATTAAAGTGGTGTATAAATGACAATTGAGTGCCTAACTCGTCGGCAGGTATTATTAGGCTTAAGCGGTGCCGCAGTGGTGACTCTGTTACCTAATACCGCCCAAGCAAGTCGTGCAACTATTGGGGTTAAAGATTTACGTTTTTATAATCTACATACCGGTGAAAGAAGTCAGGGAAGCTTTTGGGTTGATGGTCAATATCAATCAGCGACACTGACTGAGTTTGATCATGTATTACGTGATCATCGTCAAAATGTAGCCGCACCAATTGATAAACGATTATTTGAATATTTGTATAAATTGCAGGCTACGTTAGATAATCAAGATGAAATCCATGTTATCTCCGCTTATCGTTCACCGAAAACGAACCAAATGCTCGCATCTCGTAGTAATGGCGTAGCGAAGAAAAGTTATCACATGAAAGGCATGGCAATGGATATTGCTTTACCTGGGGTAAAAACCAAACATTTGCGTGATGCAGCCGAGTCTCTTAAGCTTGGCGGTGTTGGGTTTTATCCTCGCGATGGCTTTGTACACATTGATTGTGGTCCAGTGAGACGTTGGGGTTAATAAGACAAATCTCATTAAATATCTGGTCAGTTCAGAGTCTCTCAGGTTTCAAAGTCCTTTAGGCATCTTTAGACGCTTTAAAAATAAGACATTCCCACCATCCATTGCGGTCAGATGCTGGAGGGTGAGTAGCGCAGGAGCTTGTTACCGAGAGTCACTGTTTGTTTCAATCATCTGTCTTGCCTATAGCACTTTGAACTCTCGCTGAAAGATCACATATTTAATAGGATTAGTATATCTTCTTGTGGGTTGATAATGGCTGTGGTAATATCCGCGCGCTTTATTTGAGTCATCGTTGGTCGAGAATGATGACGCCTTCATACTTTATTAATTATTAAGTGAGTGACTAATGTCTTACACAATCAACGCAGTAACCCGCACAGAAATCGGGAAAGGTTCGAGCCGCCGCCTACGTCATGCCGGTAAAGTTCCTGCAGTAATTTATGGTCCAGGTAAAGAGCCTGTATCAATCACGTTCGAACACAAAGACATCATTAACATCCAGTTAAATGAAAACTTTTACACAACTGATTTAACTATCGTTGTCGATGGTAAAGAAGTTAAAGTTCGTGCAAAGGCTATCCAACGTCACGCATTCAAGCAATTAGTTGAACATATTGACTTCATGTTTGTTTAACTTTTGTTTTGAAAAAAGCGCCTAAGGGCGCTTTTTTTGTGTCTGTTTTTTACAACTCTAAACCCTAAAGTTTAATCAATTTCGAAGCTATAGTAGATATCCAGTGATTGACTTAAGGTACTCGATACACTTTCTAAATATAATTGTGAAAATAAGTAATAGCGCACGGTCATTTCATAGCCTGGGTTAAATACGCCCACACCATATTTAATCATTAAGTCTTCGCCAATATAGCCACTCACAGCTACTTTTCCATCATCATTGGTATCAAGTTGTACATTAGAAAAACCAAATTTTTCAATGAGTCCTGTCGCTGTACTGCCAATACTATTCATTGCGCCACCATCAAATTGTGAGCCTAAACTCAGCGCTGCCCCCATCATTAATGAGTTGCTTTGTTGGTTACTTGAACTGGTAAAGCCTTTACCCGTTAAAATGTACGATAATATCTCAGCTTGTTCTTTTGCCGGATTAGAAAATAAGGTTACAACAGGGCGCATTGGTGTCCCCGTAACTCTGACACCTGCGGTTATATCGCTTTCCTTAATCTCTCTGGTTGCCTCTATATTAAGATTTGGTGATGCAGTTGGTCCAATAAATTGCACTTCACCGGTATTGATCGTTAGGGTCTGCCCCATAAACTTATAGGTACCTTTATTGACTCTAATATCGCCAAACAACATCGGTGGTTTAAATGCTTGTTGCTGAAGTACAAGGTCACCTTCTAGCTTACCCTTGAGGCCCATGCCATCAATAGTGAGGTTTTTACCTACATTGATATTTAAGTCGGCCGTGATGGCGTAAGGGCTGGTTTTAACCGTTTGTTGAGACACTGAATCATTGAATACCACATCATTTGATACGGCTATGCCTCCTTCAGCCAATGGGGTGATTTTTATTTGTCCTGAGGGAACATTCACTTTGCCTTTTATTGCGAACAGTTGGTCATCAAAGGTCATATTAATATCTGGAGAGACATTTAAGATTGCCATTGGCGGTTGAATAACAGCTAAGTTACTGCCTTTAATGTCAATATCACCACTAAATTTACCTTGTGGCCACGCTAGGGTACCTTGGGTGGTGACTTGGCCATCTCCCATATGCCACTGGCCATTGAGCTGCCCTTGCTGACCTTCAAGTGAGAGTGATAAATAGAGTTTATCAATTAATGTCGGGTTAGTTGATAAGGCCAATGCTGCATCATTGAGTTTAATATTACCTGATAGACTAGGGTCCATAAGGGTACCGGATAACATTAATCGGCTCGATAGCATGCCTTCTAAGGTTTCAAGTCTTGGGAAAAATTCTCCAAAGGGAGCGAGATTGAGCTCATTCACATTAATCGTTCCTTGTAAGGTACGATCGGGAGTGATATTAACACTTAGCTGACTTTGCCAACTGGCGATTCCGGATGAATCGAAACTTAATGAACTGGTCACTTTTTTCTCATCAAGTGACGCTTGTAATAGCAGCTGCTGATAGTCGATGCTAATGGTGTTGTTTTTAGTACGGCTTAGCTTAATATTACCGGGCAGGAGTGTAAATTGAAGATTGGCCGTAGGCTTTTTAGCTTTGGCCCAATTAACTTGACTGGTTAACGCTGCTTCACCGCTCCAGTTGATTTTTTTAGATAAAATGGGCTCCAAGGTTTTACCTGGGTTACCCGTAAGCGTGATATTGGCTTGGCCAGTGTGGCCCAAATTAACATCATTGATCAAACATAATTTATTGTGTGGGTGCACTAAACAGAAGCTGCTGATGCTACCTCTATGGTTAAGTTGATCCCAGTTTGCTGTAATGGGTTTATCTTGTTGCCATTGTCCAAGGACATTACTGATACTGAACTCGGTTAAGGTGGCATTAAATTGTTGTTTATCAATATTGCTACTACTGCTAATTTGAGTATTGACGACCAAATCACCTTGAGTATTCAGTTTACTTTGCTGTTTGCTTTGGTTGCCTTCACTGATAAAAGAAATATCTGTCAGTTTATAGCTACTCCATACAAGATTGTTATTATGCAGTTCTATTCGATATTGGTGTTGTAAATAAGGACGATAGTTAGCGAGTAAATTGAGGTTATCAATTTTACTACCTTGGTAGCTCAACTTGTTAATTTGTGCGTTCACATCAACGATAGGGTCTGCACTATTGCCGCTGACATCTACTTTAGCGAAGATACTACCGCGAGCGCCTGTTAGCCACTGGCTGACATCTGGCACACTCAGTTCAGCATTGATGTCCCAGATTTGATCCGCTTGACCGTTGACGATTAACTGAGCGCCAAGAGCATTGGCTTGTAAGTTCGACGCGTTAACTGCAAAATCTTGATTTAATGAAATATCGCCCTGTAAATTCAATGGATAACCATTTAAACGTCCTGTTAAATTAGCCTGTTCAATTGCCACTTGCCATTGTTTATCCGCAAGGCTGCCCGAACTATTAAAATGGCCGCTGAATTTACTTTTGACTGGATTTTGCTGATTAATATAATCAATGTATTGCAACTGGATATTGTCGCTAAGCACCTTAGCTTGCCATGTTATGTTATCTTGATATGACAGCTCTCCCGTTAGCTCCACATTGCCAGCCAGCGACTGTACCTTCAGCTTATCAACCGTCAGTTTTTGCTTAACGTTAACAATATCAGCACTTACCGTTAAAGGTGGATGGTAAGGCGTGGTGATTTGCCCCTCAAACTGTGCCACTTGATCTTTACTATCGCCTTTGCTGGTAAAACGGCTAATGTTGCTGGTGTACAAGGGGTTACTCAGTGGCCACTGTAAAGCTGCGTCGGTCAGTGTTACTTGGTAGTCAAGCGTAGGAGACGTGAGATCGACTTTAGCGGTGAGGTTAAAATGGCTATCACCCTTAGCAATGGCGTCGATGTGTAACTGGCTTAAGTCTTCGCTAAGTTCAAGGCTAAGTTGTTGCTGTTTAAGCCCCGGTAATTCAGGCAGATTATCGACATTTGCTGTTAGTGTTAATGCGAGCGGATAGTGGTCATGCAAAGCAATGTCACCACTAACACTGACATTACCATCATCATGCTGAATGTCGAGTTGGCTTATTCCAAGTTGAAATTGACGAAAACTGGCCGCTAATGCGATATGGCTAAAATGATCAGTTCGTTCACCCAATTTGAGCAGACTGTCTGTTGCATTAAATTGCCTAACATCGATAGGAAAAGGCATAAACACTTGTGGTAAATTCGCCAGTGGCCATGCTGCCGCTTTTGCATCAACCGTTTGTGCAGTTTGTGTACTCTCCACTGGAACATTGATTGGCTTGGTTGATGCTGGTGCAGAAGGGATATCAACTATCAGGCCTTGGCTGGTAAATGATTCAACCATCAGGCCTGCGCTGTTCCAAATAGCTTGAGTCGACAGCTCATCGGCATGAAATGTCATGCTATTGACCGCAATATCAACCTGGGTTAATTTTGCTTGGCTGAGGCTAATGTTTATCGGTAATTCAAACTCAGTAAAAGGGGCTGGTAACTCAGTGGATTGATCCGCATCTTTTGCAGCAGGAATATTATCACTGACAATATTCACTCCTATGCTCGAAGCCATTAGGTTTGTCACACACAACTGTTTATTCATCAGACAGGTTGGCACCCATTCCAATGTTACATTTTGAGCATTAACGCTAATGCCAGGCATTGACCATGACATGCTATGAAGGGTGAGATCGCCATTTAAGGTGCCAGAAGCGTATTCAACTTCAACATCGCTGACCAATTGGTTAACCAAGAACACCGCTGTTTTGCTGCCAAATGGCGTGCCTATGAGGACGGCAAACAACATCAATAATGCTAAAGGCACATAAATTAAGATCCGAGTATAAAACTTAATTTGGCGCCAAATGCGTGCAGGTAAGCTAGTTGCACGGTTAGTTTTGGTATTATTATTGGCAGCGGTCGCTTGTGGCTGCTGACCTTGTTCAGAATGCTCATCTGTCATAAATCAGTCCCCATGGTTAAATGGAAACGAAACGAGCGTGCAACGGTCTCAGTTTCTTTTAAGCCAAACCCTAAGTCCATTCGGATTGGACCAATCGGTGATATCCAGTGTAAACCACCGCCAACCGATACCACAGGTTCAAACTTCTGTGTATCAAAGGCATTACCCGCATCGACAAAGGTAGCAACGCGCCAAGTAGGGGTGAGATAGTACTGATATTCTACGCTGCCGACGGCCAAGAAACGGCCACCAACCACTTGTCTCGATAAGCCGCCTTCACTGTTGGTGTAGTCAATATAGGGCCCTAATTCTTGGTAACTGTAACCCCGTATACTTTGGTCGCCACCAGCAAAATAACGCAGTGATGGGGGAATGTTGGCAATATCGTTATCATTTGCAATATTTGCGCCTAAGTCAACGCGAGCAACAAACCGATGCTTATCAAATAAGGTTTCTATCCATTTAAATCGTGCTTGTAAGCGAGTGAGACGAATAGTCGATCCTACAGATGGATCTGCATATTCAATGCTGTATGTTTGACGATAGCCAGATTTAGGATCGAGGGTATTGTCACCTCGAACCGTTTTGGTGAGGTTGTAACCTAATAAATAAAATCGCGGATCGTAATCTGTATCGAGTTGATTATAAAACTCTCTTGTGGATTCAAGGGAATAACCATGCAGCCAATTACTTTTGGACCGTCGTTGACGCGTTAAGCCAATAATGTATTTTTCAGACTCTAACTGGCCAGTATTATTAAATTGACGGTTATCTGGATCATAATCTTGAGTGACACCATAGGTGTCGCGTAATAATCCTAGTTTTATTTTTAGTTGATCATCTAAAGGATGCGTTAATGGAATCGTATAGGTAGTTAAAATTTTCGGCCGTTCAGGCGACCACTCCATACTGGTTTCTTGATAATGGCCATAGCGGTTTATTTGTGGGGTACGCCAAGTCACTCGCACGCGAGGATCGATACTTTTTTCGGTACTATTACCAATATCAGCACCTAAACCGACCTCAATAAGATGGCTAGGACGAGGACTTAGTTCAACTTTAATTGGCACAACACCGGTTTCAATCTTGTCTAATTGAGGCAATACTTTGATATTACTAAAGTAACCAGTATCTAACAAATTACGATTAAACTCAGTCAAAAGTTGCGTGGCATAAGGCGCATCAGCACCAAAAGGGATTAATGCTTCGACAATATCGTCATTAAGCGTTGAACCTTCAAAGTCAACATCACCAAATAAATATCGCTTACCTGAATCAAATTCGAGGTTAATTTGGGCGCTATTTAAGTCACGATTAATGCTGATTTCTGATTTTGTGTATTGACCATCAAAATATCCTCTTGCCATTGCCAGAGTGACTAATTGTGATTTAATTGAATCGTAAACCCCGTGGTTTAAGGTGTCACCAGGTTTGATTTTTAGGCTATTAAGCCATAGCGAAAAAGTATTGTCTTCAAGCATCTCTCCCTGAAAATGAATATCAACCCACTGAATAATCACTGGTTCCCCAAGGGTGATATCGAGCTTTAGCTCCCAAGGCCCATTGTCTTTTTCGTTAACGTCAATATCTAAAATAGCGTGATAGTAGCCCATAGATTCAAGCGCATCATGGGTGTTATCGTCAACTGTGAATAAAAAAGCTCGGCGTTGAACATCATTATCTGGCAAGGTACCTAAGTGAGCAGAAATATTATTTTCAATTTGTTTGTTAACGCCATTAACGTTAATCGTTAGCCAATTATTATCAGCCAGCACAAAGCCTGACATCAATAAGGTCAACGAAAGTAATAGGAACTGACTAAATTTAAGGCGTTTTGTCGGCAAATTAAGCTAATTTTTCCAAAAGTGATCATGATGACTATTGTCGCTACAAAGTCTAAAAGTCGCAAGGATATGATTGAAATTACAACCACAAATGGTTACAAAGATAAACCACTTTCAAGGACTTGCCTAACATGAATAAATTATATTTAACGATTGCAGTGTGTTTATGCTTAACCGCAAATATCTGTGCAGCCACAGATGATAAGCCTTTTTCAATTGCCATCCATGGCGGCGCGGGAACCATTTCTACTGCCAGTTTAAGTCCTCAACAAGAAAAAGCTATTCGCGATAAACTCAAACAGGCTGTTGATACAGGCTATAAGGTGCTAGATAAAGGCGGTAATAGTCTTGATGCGGTTCAAGCGGCAATTAATGTGTTAGAAAATAGTCCATTTTTTAATGCTGGTGTTGGCGCGGTTTATACTTTTGACGGCGGCCATGAACTGGATGCCTCGGTAATGGATGGTAACACAATGAATGCTGGAGCCGTTGCGGGGGTTAAACACATTAAAAACCCAATTGATTTAGCTCGAAAAGTGATGGAAAAATCACCTCATGTGATGCTATATGGCCAAGGGGCAGAGGAGTTTGCATTAACGCAACAATTTAGGTTGGTGTCTAATAGCCATTTCGACACGCCTCATCGTTATGCACAATTGCTGGATGCCAAAGCGAGCATCATTGAAGCTGAGCGCGTAAATGGTGGTGATCACCAGGCGTCAGTTGCCCAGTTACCTGCTAACTACAAATACGGCACAGTCGGCGCAGTGGCGCTTGATAAACAAGGCAACCTTGCCGCCGGAACATCAACTGGCGGCATGACGGCAAAACGTTTTGGCCGCATTGGTGACTCACCGGTTATTGGTGCTGGAACCTATGCTGAAAATGGTGTTTGCGCCATATCAGCGACGGGTCATGGCGAATATTTTATTCGCTATCAAGTGGCAGGCGACATATGCGCTAAAGTCAAATACCAACAGAAATCGATTATTCAAGCGGCCGATGAGGTCATCAATCAACGCTTGCTCTCGGCAGGGGGAACTGGAGGAGTGATAGCGATTGATCAACGTGGCAATATCGCGACACCATTTAATACCGAAGGGATGTATCGCGCCACACGAAGTAAAGGCCAAGCTGCAACCGTTATGATTTGGCGTGACAAGTAAGTATTACTGCGCTGAATTGACTTAGGTTTATCAAATAGATTCATCAAGTCAGTTCATGACGTGGTTAATGCAGTGGGCTAATACCATTGATCAGTAAACCGATTAGTGCAATCGGTTATATTTTCTATCTCCTGAGCCATTATTGACTAAACTTAATCAAGTTAGTACCCGAGAGTTGATTCCTTATGAATTGCTTGACGGGTTTTATTAAACACGTAGTTAATTAGCGTGTAATAGGGGGCAATATGGATTCAATAAAAATTAAAGATTATATGGATAAGCATCCAGTATTATTAACTGCAGATATGTCACTGGCTATTGCGGTTGAAAAACTACTCGCCAGTAATAAAAATGGTGCTCCGGTTGTTGATCATATCGGTCAATTAGTGGGTTTTTTATCTCAACAAGATTGTTTATCTGTGATGCTAAAAAGCAGTTATCATTGCGATATGACCAGTACAGTAAAAGATTGCATGAAAAGCCCTGTATTGTCGGTGACGCCCGATGAAAGTATATTGGAATTAGCGGATCAAATGTTAGGCGCTAAACCGAAGATTTATCCTGTAGTGAGTGCAGGAAAAGTCATTGGAACGATTAATCGGACGAATGTACTTAAGGCGATGAATATTTATATGCAACAGTGTTACTTATCTCCAATATAACAATCGTTGAAATCAATACCATTCTGCTGTTTTCCTTGCTAGGATCGCTTTTTTTGATGTAAGCAAGGGAATCAGATTTGAATTCGGACCTTCACCCGCTATCTAAGGCGTATCTCAATCTTTGTTATCAAACCGACGCCGCTAAAATTCGACGTCGTTTGTATCGTGTCAATAAAGAAGCCGAGTCTGAAAAAAAATCCCAAACGTTAGCGCAGTTAACTGAAGCTGCGCAGCAAGCCTATGCCAAAGCGCAGTTGCGCTTACAGTCTCGACCGGTTATTCATTACCCAGACGAACTGCCTGTGTCACAAAAACGTGATGATATCGCTTCTGCCATTGCCAATAACCAAGTGGTCATTGTCGCGGGTGAGACGGGATCGGGTAAAACGACTCAGTTACCTAAAATTTGTCTTGAACTTGGCTTAGGCACTCGTGGCTTAATTGGCCATACTCAACCTCGTCGTCTAGCCGCTCGAAGTGTTGCCAACCGTATTGCTGATGAACTTAATAGCCCTTTAGGTGATATTGTTGGTTTTAAAGTTCGCTTTGCAGATGCTCTGAGCGACAACAGTTATATCAAACTGATGACCGATGGTATTTTGTTAGCGGAACTCACTTCAGACCGATTTTTAAACCAGTACGATGCGATTATTATCGATGAAGCGCATGAACGCAGTTTAAACATTGATTTTATTTTAGGGTACCTAAAGCAAGTATTAAAAAAACGTCCTGATTTAAAAGTCATTATTACTTCCGCAACCATCGATGTAGACCGTTTCTCAAAACATTTCAATAACGCGCCAGTTATTGAAGTATCAGGGCGTACCTTTGACGTTGAAACGCGTTACCGTCCTCTAGTTCGCGATAGCGATGAAGATTTAGATGTCAGCGATGGTATTTTTGCTGCTGTTGAAGAGCTCATGGCGGCAGGGCCCGGCGACATTTTAATTTTTATGAATGGTGAGCGCGAGATCCGTGATACAGCTGATTTACTCAATAAACAGCAATATCGCGATACTGAAGTGTTACCACTATATGCGCGCCTTTCTTACGGTGAGCAATCTAAAGTGTTTAAAAGTCACATTGGTAGGCGCATTGTACTGGCCACTAACGTTGCTGAAACCTCATTAACTGTTCCAGGGATCCGTTATGTTATCGATCCCGGAACCGCTCGCATAAGCCGATATAGTTACCGGACTAAAGTACAACGTTTGCCGATAGAACCTATTTCCCAAGCCAGTGCCAATCAACGTCAAGGACGTTGCGGTCGTGTAGGCCCTGGTATTTGTATTCGACTTTACGATGAAATGGATTTTATTCAGCGCCCGGAATTTACCGATCCTGAAATTTTGCGGACTAATCTTGCCTCGGTGATTTTACACATGTTGGCGATTGGTTTGGGTGACATTGGCGGATTTCCATTTATTCAGCCACCGGATCAAAAACATATTCGTGATGGTTTTTTATTGCTTGAAGAGTTACAAGCAGTGAAGAAATCAGGTAATGATTTAGTGTTAACCCCGTTGGGCAAAGATTTAGCTAAAATTCCACTTGATCCTCGTTTAGCTCGAATGGTTATTGAAGCGAACAAATTGGGCTGTTTGCATGAAGCATTAGTGATTACCTCTGGTTTATCTATCCAAGATCCGCGTGAACGTCCTGTGGATAAAAAACAAGCAGCTGATGAATGTCATCGTCGCTATGCCGATAAAGACTCTGATTTTGCCAGTTGGGTTAAGTTATGGGACCACGTTAAAGATCAAAAGCATGAGTTGTCAGCCAGCCAGTTTAGAAAACAATGTCGCGATGAATATCTCGCCTATCTACGCGTGCGTGAATGGCAAGATTTATATACTCAAGTGAAACAAGCTGTTCATGAATTGAAATGGCGTATTAATGACAGTGCAGCCAGTTATGAACAGTTACATCGAGCATTATTATCGGGCTTGTTAAGTCATGTTGGTTTTAAAGGCGAGAACAACGAGTATCTAGGGGCGCGTAACCGTAAGTTCTTTGTGTTTCCGGGGTCGCCTTTAGCCAAAAAAGGTCCTAAGTGGATTATGGCCGCAGAGTTGACTGAAACGTCACGATTGTTTGCCCGTTGTTGCGCTAAAATTGATCCTGAATGGTTGGAATCGCTTGCGAGCCATTTAGTGAAAAAGAATTATCTTGAACCGCATTTTGAAGCCAAAGCAGCAAGTGTTATCGCACTTGAGAACCAAGTGCTTTATGGTTTAACTATCGTTAATCGCCGTCGAGTTCAATATGGGCCTATTGAGCCTGTTGAAGCTCGAGAGATTTTTATTCGTAGCGCCTTAGCAGAAGGGCAGTTACAGACTAAAGAAGCTTTTTTTGTAAATAACCAGCAGCTACTCAATGACATTGAAACACTAGAGCACAAGTCTCGTCGTCGAGATATTTTAGTCGATGAGCAAGTGCTGGTGGATTTTTATGAACCCTTGATCCCTGCAGGTATTTTTAACGGGCCGTTGTTTTTTGCGTGGTGGAAAAAAGCTCGCCAACAAACCCCTGATTTACTTGATTACAGCCAAGCCTTGTTAATGCAGCGAAGTGCCGAGCATATATCGGCGCTTGATTTCCCTGATATATGGCACAAAGGGAATTTAGCCTTAACTGTGAGCTATCATTTTGAACCTGCTAGCGCTGATGACGGAGTCTCTGTACATATTCCTGTTGCACTGATCAACCAAATTGACGACAGTGATTTTGATTGGCTTGTACCGGGATTACGACAAGAGAAACTCATTGCGTTGATCAAGTCACTGCCGAAAAATTTACGCCGTAATTTTGTGCCTGCTCCAGACTATGCCCGAGCATGTTATCAAGCGATGAAACCGTTTGAGTTATCGATGCTCGATTCTATGTGTAAACAGTTACTGCGCATGAGTGGTGTACGCATATCGGCTGATGATTTTGATTTAACGCAACTAACAGAACATCTTAAGATGAACTTTAAGATTGAAGATGATCAAAGTCGTTTAGTCGCCCAAGGCCGTGATTTAGAAGTGTTAAAAGGTCAGTTACAAGGGGTAGTTGCCAAAGCCATTCGTAAAGTGGCAGATAAAGGCATTGAACAACAAGCTTTAACTAGCTGGTCGTTTGGTGATTTACCGGTTCAATATCAGCAGCGTAAAGGCAATTACGAAGTAAAAGCGTATCCTGCCTTAATAGACAATAAAACGGATGTGGCGATCAAGCTATTTGATGATGAACACGAAGCTAAGCGCCATCATCGAGTAGGCCTGCGTCGGTTGTTATTGATTAATATCCCTTCGCCAGTGAAGCACTTACAGCAAGCATTACCTAATAAAGCTAAGCTTGCAATGTACTTTAATCCCTTCGGCCAAGTGCAGATATTAATTGAAGATATTATTAATGCCGCGGTGCAGCAGTTATTGGATAAAAAGCAACTCGATATTCGCAATGAACAGCAGTTCGAGCAAGCAAAAGATTGGGTTCGCCAAGAGCTTAACCCAACTGCTGAGCAAATAGCATTAAATGTCGAGCAAATATTAACCATTTATCAACGTGTTAAAAAGCGTTTAAAAGGTAAAATTAGCCTGGATATTGCCTTTGCGATGAGTGATATTCAAACTCAGCTTGATAGTCTGGTTTATAAAGGCTTTGTTGAGGATTGTGGTTGGCAACGCTTAACCGATGTGAGCCGTTATCTCAGAGCCATTGAAAATAGACTCGATAAGCTACCTGTTGACCCAACACGCGATCGATTACACATGCATAGCATTGCTAAAGTACAAGAGGCGTTAACGGCGCAATTAGCTAAAGTGCCGCGTTCACAAGCAATACCTGAAGCATTGATTGAAGCTCGCTGGATGATTGAGGAGTATCGAGTATCATGTTTTGCCCAAGTGCTAGGCACTGCTTATCCTATTTCAGAAAAGCGAGTATTGAACCATATTAGCCAAATATAATTGTTGAGAATAATATTATCGCCGATGCCATGCATCGGCTTTTTTATGTAAAACTGAAAGTGTTTCATTTATTTTTGCTAAAAATGGGGTTTTTATAGGTTATATCAATAAAAAACCTACAAAACTGAAAGTTTTTCGTAATTTTGGTTTGATTGTGATCTGACTATTGTTATACTCCACGGCATGAAGAATGTGATTGTCAGTCTTCTCTCTGTAAGGCAAATGTCATCCCCTCAGCATTAACAAGATGTTGTCTATATTAAAGATTTATCATCTTGTTGCTGTAAATAAAAAGACAGGCCTACACCTACAAAACGACCTAAAAGATTGGAGTTATTATGGAAGTTCATGAATACGAAAATGCTTACTATCAAGTGAAAGATGACGTGTTAGAGTCTTTACCTTCTGACGAAGAATAAGACGATTGAACGAGCATATTGATGTACTGACACTTGGTTTACTACATTAAAAAAACTCCGACACTAAAAACAAAAATAGCAGCCTAGGCTGCTATTTTTATTACTGATTACACTACTTTAATATGGCTAAGTATTTATTGAATGACAATTTAATAGCTATTCTATCCAATAGTGCAATGAAGCGAAGACAATACTTAAGCCTATTCAATATCAACCTTCAATACGACCTTTTTCAGTTAATATTTCAACAATAACCCAAGTATTACCTATTTTATGTAGACGGATAGTTCGATCATCAATCCAATTTCTGCCACCTTTCAATCCTTGCATTTTAACCACCACTGTTACGTCATCGGTGAATTTACGGAAGAAATCGATATCAATCTCATCGATAGACATAGTTACTTGCTTCATGGATAAGCCTAAGACATGTCGTTGTACCGCAGATGCAATATGGTAGTGATCCATGATCTCTTGGATATCAGCAGAGACAAACTTTTTTGCTTTATCTACATCACGATCGACATAAATTGCTTCGAAGAAGCCCAAGGATACTTGTTCTGGCGTGAGTTGGGCTTCGCCAAACTCATCTGATTGACCACAGGCACTGAGAATGAGTAGCAGGAAAAAAGGTAAAACTCTTATCAAATTCATATTTAACATCATATTCTAATACAGTTGTTTTTATAATTTTAACCAGTATCTCGATTTATGTCATGGCTTACAAGGATAGGAGTGACATAAACCATCCTTTTATAGATCGCCATCATGTTAACCATTGCTTACAGGAACTAATAAGTGAGATTTTGTATATTAGAAATATAGAAGCAGATAATAAATGTGTGGATAAACTATTATTTGTTCAATTGACAGCATAAGAGAGTACTTTTGATCTTAATGGCTTGACGCGCTCTATATGACATGTCATAAATCACTATAGTAATTTTACGCGAGTTATGTACACCCAGCTATGCCGTATCAGCGTACAGTTGAATTAGTACTTATTAATGCAGTAATAATAACGGATTAAAATGTTATCCACAGAATCTGTGGACAACTTTGTTGACGAATGTTGTTTATATCACTAAGCCTTTGTATTAAGTGATGTTTTGTGTGTGGTTAAAAAGTAACGACGACTTTACTTAAAATCAATTTCGCCTATAAAAAAAGCCTCATAACGAGGCTTTTTTTATAGCAAAATTAAAGCAAGACCATCACCATTTCTTTTTCGGTTGAAATAGCATATCAAGATCATCACCTTCTTTTTTCTGTTTTGGTGCACTTGGTTCACTATGCTTTTGAGCACCCATTATTTCATCGAGTAGTTGCTTGGCTTCATCGACTTTACGAGCAATAAAAGGATCATTCGGCGTTTGTCCCTTGATCGTGTGCAAAGTGTTTAAAGCTTTAGTGACCATCTGTTTACTTGAACCGTACTGTTTCATAAAGCAAGCGGCACGTGCTCGAGTAATCATAGATTCAACATTAATTCTTAATTGAAGGTTATCAATACGCATTTCTTCTTGACTAAAAATAGACGGATCAACTTTTCCCTTGTTATGTTCAGCTCGTAAAATCGCTTTAAGTTTTTTGAGTGTTTTGACTAACTCTAAAACTTGTCTGTCATTATCAGGTAAGCGGAAGCCCTCAATCGCAGGGACTTGGCTTGCTGAGCTAGATACACTAGATACTTGTGCTTTTATGTCGTTTAAGCGACGTTCGTAATCAGATTTTAATTGCCCTGATGCATGTAATAATGACTGTTCTAAAGCATCTTGAATGCGGCGATAAAGGATTAACATGATATGGCTAGAAGATGGTGTCATACCTGTGTTAGATAAGACGGCATCGGTTTCATCTATGATGGCGCGCTGACGAGCAATTTCTATGCGACGCTCGGCTTCTGCACGCTCTTTTTGTTGTTGGACAATACTAAAGCCAATAATCAGCAGTAGCAGTGCACCAATAAGAATTAATACCAAAATTAAGGACATAAAGGTTCCATTTTATCTTTCATATCACATGGTAAGTATAGCCAAACAACGATGGCTAGAAGTAAATTTGATGTTGGAATAAGCTGTGCTAATAAAATTTCATCAAAAAGATTCTATATCTTAGCGTATGTTATCGTGGCTGTCGTTGAATAATAAGTCGTTTTGTTGATAAATCATTAAACAGACTAACCAAGATGTTTATAAAAAAGCTAAGTCGATTCAATAACCGCTATTTTTACTTGCTCGTTATTCCTATTTATATTACATTTCAAGTGTCATATAACGTTTTATTATAGTTGAACAATTGTTCTTGTTATGTAAAACAACGACCGATTTTTTCTTATTTGCATATTTGCTGATGAGTGCCGGTTAAATCAAGGATAAAACCATGAAGCTGCAACAACTTAGATATATTGCAGAGGTTGTTAAACACAACCTAAATGTGTCATCAACGGCTGAGAATCTCTATACTTCACAACCCGGTATTAGTAAGCAAGTTAGAATGCTAGAAGATGAATTAGGCATTCAAATATTTGGTCGAAGTGGTAAACACTTGACTCACGTGACCCCTGCAGGTCAGCAAGTTATTGATATTGCAAATGATATACTTGGCAAAGTCGATAGTATTAAGAAGGTGTCTGAAGAATATACCAAGCCCAATCAGGGGGAATTGAATATTGCTACGACAGATACTCAAGCTCGCTATGCTCTGCCACAAATAATTCGTGAGTTCATTAAACGATATCCAAAAGTTAATTTACATATGCATCAGGGCACGCCTTCACAAATTAGTGAGCAAGCAGTCAGAGGCGATGCGGACTTTGCCATCGCGACAGAAGCGATGCATCTATATACCGATCTCATTATGTTGCCTTGTTACCATTGGAATCGTTCAATTGTCGTCACACGGGATCACCCGCTAGCTTCTCAATCGGCAAAAATCAGTATCGAAGACTTAGCGACGTTTCCATTGGTCACTTATGTGTTTGGTTTTGACAAAGCATCTGAAATTGAAAAGTCGTTTAAGCGTGCAGATCTTGATCCGCGCGTGGTGTTTAGTGCAACCAGTGCCGACGTCCTTAAGACTTATGTTCGTTTGGGGCTTGGTGTAGGGGTGATTGCCTCTATGGCAATTGATCCAGCGGTTGATAAAGATTTAGTGGCAATTGATGCAAGTCATCTGTTTGCCCATAGTACAACCAAAATCGGCTTTAGACGTGGTAGCTTTTTACGTAGCTATATGTATGATTTTATGCGTCATTTTGCACCGCATTTAACCCGAGATGTTGTTGAAAAAGCCGTGGCTCTTCGTGACCAACAATTGATTGATGAAATGTTTTCTAATATTGACCTACCAGTACGTTAGTACTTAATATCATTTTTGTTTGTTACATAAAAAACCTCGCATGTCAGCGAGGTTTTTTTATGAGCAGCATGTTAAAAGCTGAGAGACAGATTAGTCCGGCGCATACCCAGATTCACCGATTAATAGGCCATCTAAATAAGCTTTACCATCAGTCATAGTCAAACGACCCAGACTGAACCATTTTACCACCAGTGGATAAATAGCATGTTCTTGTTCGTGAACACGCTCTGCTAATGTTTCAGCATCATCTTCAGGGTAAATCGGCACTTTAGCTTGCAATATAGCAGGTCCAGCATCGAGTTCTGGTATTACAAAATGTACACTCGCGCCGTGTTCGGTATCGCCAGCATCAATGGCACGCTGATGCGTGTGTAATCCTGGATATTTAGGCAATAACGATGGATGGATGTTAATCATCTTTCCAAGGAAATGGCTAACAAAATCATCAGTTAAAATACGCATAAATCCGGCTAGAACGATCAGGTCTGGCTGATACTTTTCTATTGCCTTTAATAAACGCGCATCATATTCACTGCGTATTTCATTGGCATAAGGAATAACACAACTGGTATCAATTTCGCTTTGATGGGCGCGTATTAATCCATAAGCATCCGGCTTGTTACTGATCACTCCAACAATGTTAGCTTTTAAATTATCATCACAACCATCAATGATAGCTTGAAGATTACTGCCATTACCGGAAATCAGTACCACAACACGACAGCTTTGGCTCATTAGATGATCTCCACTTGCTCTTCGTCACCTTGACGAGAAGCAATTTCACCTATTAACCAAGCATTTTCGCCTTCGGCGGTTAATAATGCTAATGCGGCATCGACTTTATCTGCTGGTAGTGCAATCACCATACCGACACCACAGTTAAATGTTAGGAACATTTCGTGTTGTTCAATATTGCCGTTTGTCATTAGCCAATCAAACACCACTGGCCACTGCCAAGAGTCACCTTTGACGACAGCTTTGCAATCATCAGGCAGCACGCGTGGGATATTTTCCCAGAATCCACCACCGGTAATGTGTGCCATTGCATGAATGTCTGATTGTTCAATCAGCTTCAATAAAGGCTTAACATAAATTCTTGTTGGTTCAAGTAAATGGTCTATTAATGGCTTACCAGCAAGATCTTGCTGCGGGTCTGCTTTACTCACTTCTAATACTTTGCGGATTAACGAGTAACCATTTGAATGAGGACCACTAGAACCTAGAGCGATAAGTGAGTCACCCGCTTTGACTTTGGTACCATCAATGATGTCTGCTTTTTCAACAACACCAACACAAAATCCAGCTAGATCGTAATCTTCGCCTTCATACATGCCTGGCATTTCAGCAGTTTCGCCACCAATTAAAGCACAACCTGATTGGAAACAACCTTCAGCGATACCTGTAACAACAGAGGTAGCTGTTTCAACGTCAAGCTTACCTGTTGCATAATAATCGAGGAAGAAAAGTGGCTCAGCACCAGAAACAATCAGATCGTTGACACACATGGCAACTAAATCAACACCCACGGTGTCATGCTTTTTGTAATCAATAGCTAATCTTAATTTAGTGCCAACACCATCTGTGCCGGAAACCAGTACAGGGTGTTTATATTTAGTTGGTAATTCGCATAATGCGCCAAAACCACCTAAATTGCCCATAACCTCTGGACGGCGAGTGCGTTTTACCGCAGATTTAATGTTGTTTACTAACGCATTACCTGCATCGATATCAACGCCGGCGTCTTTGTAACTTAGGGGGGTTGGAGTGGTCACGGAGGATCCTCTAGGGTACATCGTTTTATGGAATTTTATGCGCCGATATTCTACCAGTTTGTCGTGCGAGTCGGAAGCCATCTTTTTACTTTATCCTATAAAGAAAACGATGATTTGCCTATTTTTTATTGGTTTAGCTCACGATTTACAGCAATTTTGAAACTTTATGTTTTATAGAGAGGATAAATCGTCTAACATTTATCAAATTTGCCTGAAATAGTCAGAAATCTAGGAGAAATAAATGAAAGTCGTTGAAGTAAAGCATCCTCTGGTTCGTCATAAAGTCGGTTTGATGCGTGAAGCAGATATCAGCACCAAACGATTTCGCGAACTTGCCACTGAAGTTGGCAGTTTATTAACCTATGAAGCAACAGCTGATTTTGAAACTGAAACGGTTACCATAGAGGGGTGGAATGGCCCTGTTACTATTGATCAACTTAAAGGTAAGAAAGTCACTGTCGTGCCTATTTTACGTGCGGGTTTAGGAATGATGGATGGTGTGCTTGAGCATCTACCTAGTGCTCGTATTTCTGTTGTCGGTATTTATCGCGATGAAGAAACATTACAGCCTGTGCCTTACTTTGAAAAAATAGTCAGTAATGTTGAAGAGCGTATCGCACTAGTGGTTGACCCGATGTTAGCCACCGGTGGTTCGATGATTGCGACTATCGATTTACTGAAAAAACGTGGCTGTACTTCGATTAAAGCACTGGTTTTGGTTGCCGCGCCAGAAGGTATCAAAGCGCTTGAACTCGCACATCCTGATATTGAACTTTATACCGCAGCAATTGATGATTGTTTAAACGAACAAGGTTATATTTTGCCTGGTTTAGGTGATGCTGGTGACAAGATATTCGGTACTAAGTAATATTAACTGAGTGATTTTTGTGCTCAATGTTAAAGCCCATTGTTAGATGGCTTGATGCTTTAATACCAGACAATAAAAACGGGAGCCTTTGTTAGGCTCCCGTTTTTTATTATATCAAGACAGCTCGTCAGTATTTAGCCTATTTTACAATACCATCGCTGCAATCCAGCCAAATATCAGTAATGGAATATTGTAATGAATAAACGTTGGGATAACGCTGTCTCGAATATGGTCATGTTGCCCATCGGCATTGAGACCAGCAGTGGGGCCCAGAGTGGAATCCGATGCTGGTGATCCTGCGTCACCAAGTGCGGCCGCTGTGCCGACGAGTGCAATGGTTGCCGCAATCGAGAAACCAAAACTGAGAGCTAATGGCACATAAATGGTTGCGATAATAGGAATCGTTGAGAATGAAGAGCCAATTCCCATTGTAATTAACAGTCCAACAATCAGCATCAATAGCGCAGCTAATGCCTTGTTGTCACCAATGATGTCACCTAAAGAGGTTACCAGTGTGCTAACTTCACCAGTTGATTTAACTACTGCTGCAAAGCCTGCAGCCGCAATCATAATAAAGCCAATATTAGCCATCATGTGCACGCCCTGATTAAACAAGTCTTTGCTGACTTCGTGCTTAATTATTCCTGAAAACCGAAAAATGATAAATCCACTTAATGCGCCAAATATCATCGAGTCTGTTTGTAATTGAACAATTAGCGTCGCCAAAATGGCAGAGAGTGAGACCAACAAACTTTTTCGACTAATGGTGGTTGAAATACTGTCACTGATCACAGGTTGTTCAATCATGTATTCTCTAGGTTTGCGATAACTAATAAATATCGCCGTAAGCAGACCAACAACCATACCTATTGCTGGCAGTAACATTGCCTTAGGTATTTGTTCGGCTACTGCATTTAAGCCATTAGTGTTTAAATTTGCTAACAAGATGTCATTGAGGAAAATGCCACCAAAACCGATAGGTAATATCATATAAGTGGTGACCAAACCGAATGTCAGAATACAGGCAATAAGACGTCGGTCGATATGGAGCTTAGAAATCACATGCAATAGTGGCGGAATAAGGATAGGAATAAAGGCGATATGAATAGGCAAAATATTTTGCGATGATATTGCCATTAACAGTATCGTGATCAATAACAACCACCGTACAACTTGGGTATTACCACTATTAGGTTCTTTACCCAGTTTTTTTATAATTGAATGAGAAATTAACGTTGTTAAGCCTGAATGCGATAATGCTGCGGCGAAGGCACCGAGTAATGCATAACTTAATGCGATTTGAGCGCCGCCGCCTAAGCCGTCATTAAATGCTGCTATTGTTTGATGAATATCTAATCCACCAACGATACCTGCGACAACAGCACTAATGGTCAATGACACCACAACGTTAATTCGAATAAAGCTTAAAAACAACATTAAGCAAACCGCGATGACAACCGCATTCATAATCATTTTTCTTAAAAGTAAGTGAGGCGGCTATTCTTGACTGCCAATAGTCTATTTGTCCAGCGTATATCGTTTTTTTGCTTGTTTATGCTGATTTTTTAGCAATATTGACTAACGTTCATCAGTTACTGCAAGTAAGGCACCAGTGAAACCTTCTCAACAAATCATCTTGTCATATTGGAAAGATATTATTCAAAGCGTCATGATGTTTTATTTTTCAGCAGGTAAACCAATTTTCATCTGAAATAACTTATAAGTCCGTTGAATTAGATGTATGGTATACAACTGATATATGTCCCAACGTTATAGTTAATTGTTTGCTAGATCACTATTTAGTAAGAACCTTATAACGTTGTCGAGTGTTTAAGTCATTAAATGGAGATAGATAATGAGCGTATTAGTAGGCCGTCCAGCCCCAGATTTTACAGCAGCAGCCGTTCTTGGTTCTGGTGAGATTGTTGACACATTTAACCTCACTACCGCAATTAAAGGTAAGCCTGCGGTTATTTTCTTCTACCCACTTGATTTCACTTTTGTGTGTCCATCTGAGCTAATTGCTTTTGATCACCGCATGGAAGAGTTCACTAAGCGTGGTGTTGAAGTGATTGGTGTTTCTATTGACTCACAGTTCACTCATAACGCATGGCGTAACACTCCAGTAGACAAGGGTGGTATTGGCCAAGTTAAATACACTCTAGTTGCTGACGTTAAGCACGAAATTTGTAAAGCATACGATGTTGAACATCCTGAAGCGGGTGTGGCTTTCCGTGGTTCATTCTTAGTAGATAAAGAAGGCCAGGTTCGTCATCAAGTGGTTAACGATTTACCACTAGGTCGTAACGTTGATGAAATGATCCGTATGATTGACGCACTTCAGTTCCATGAAGAGCACGGCGAAGTTTGTCCAGCGGGCTGGTCAAAAGGCGAAAAAGGTATGACTGCAAGCACTGAAGGTGTAGCGGCATACTTAAAAGACAACTCTGATAAGCTATAATTTGGCGTATTAGAGACAATAAAAAAGCTGCTTCGGCAGCTTTTTTATTGGATCAAACTCATGGTTTAGTATTGAGTTTGTCGATGTAAATAAATAGTTGGCCATTAATAGCTGGCGAAAAGTGGTAAAAATACTGGGCTTAACTATTCGTTTGCAAGATCCTTGTTATCATCTTGATCCACTAACGGCCAACCGCCGAGCGCCTTCCAACGGTTAACGATTAGGCAAAATAATTCGGCCGTGCGTTCAGTATCGTATAAAGCTGAATGCGCCTCGTTATTATCGAAAGCTATTCCAGCCATTTTACATGCTTTAGCTAACACTGTATGGCCAATCGCAAGACCTGCTAGTGTTGCAGTATCAAAACTTGCAAAAGGATGAAATGGAGAACGCTTTAAGCCGTTTCGTTCAATCGCTTGGTTAACAAAACCTAAATCAAAAGCGGCGTTATGAGCAACAATAATACTGCGATGGCAATCTGCTGCTTTTTGAGCCTTTTTGACTTCTTTGAATATTTCTAAAAAAGCGACTTTTTCGTCAACGGCTCCACGAAGTGGGTTGGTGGGGTCAATACCATTAAACGCCAGTGCTGCAGGTTCTAAGTTTGCCCCTTCAAAAGGTTCAATATGAAAGTGAAGCGTTTTATCAAGTTCAATAATCCCATCGCTATTCATTTTTAATAAGCTGACTGCAATTTCAAGCAACGCATCGGTATTGGCATTAAACCCTGCTGTTTCGACATCGATAACCACAGGGAAATAGCCACGAAAGCGGTGTTTAAACTTGTTAGCGTCGCAAATATCAGTCATTACAGTCTTTATCCTCAATAGCTATCATTTATCGGTGCAAATGATGTAGGCCGAGTATTATGCGCAAACTCAAGCGCAGTGTCATGTTTGATTGTGGTTTTTATCATCGATTAACCATGATTGTTTTCTAAAGGAACAGACTTTGGGGCCGATAGTAAGAATGTAACTAGGTATAAAGGGTGTTTTTATGTGGCGAAAACTGATCGTTCTCACAAGTTTGTGTCTTTGCTCAACAGCCCATGCTGATTTGAGGCACTACGTTGCATCACTTGAAAACTCAGCATGGCGTGTTGGCGAGAATAATCCAATAGAGTGTCGCTTGGAGCATGATATTCCTGATTATGGCCGTGCAATATTTACCAGTAGAGCCGGGAAAAGTTTAAATTTAAGTTTCACCTTAGATATGTGGCTCAAGCCTGATGCTGTGACTAAAGCAACGTTAATTAGCCGAGCCCCTAGCTGGCGTCCAGGGCATAATGCTAAAGAAATTACTGAGTTAACTTACAGTAAGCAGTTTAATGGTGAAGTGCCTAAAAAAGCCGCCTGGTCAATGTTAAATGAGTTGAGTCAGGGGATGGAGCCGACGTTTTATTATGCTGATTGGTACAATAACGATATTAAAATTGCAGTGGGCATCTCTTCAGCTAATTTCGGTGGAAAATATCGTGAGTTTCGCGCTTGTTTAGCAAATTTACTGCCTTATAGTTTTGATGATATCGCTTTTACAGTATTAAATTATCAAGAAGGTGGGGTAGAACTGACGCGTTTTTCTACCCAGCAGTTACAAAAAATACAGCGTTACTTGTCTTTTGATCCAGACGTTGAGCTGATTTTAGTTGATGCATACACAGACAGTTACGGTGGACGCTCTATTAATCAGAGGGTGTCAGATAAACGAGCTGCCTCAGTGAAAGATATTTTAATTGCTAGCGGTATCCCTAAAGATCGTATTCATACATCCGGTCATGGTGAAAAACGCCATGTTGCAGGCAATGATCTTGCCGAAGAACGTAAGCTAAATCGCCGAGTTGTGATTAAAATAACCAAGCCTATCTAATTCCTCTCATTTATTTTTTAACTGCGCTACTTAGCGCAGTTAAACTCAGTTGTTTATTTATCACTATCTCTTTGGCCTTGAGCTAAAATAAATACCTTTTGATTGAATGCCGAAGTGTAAAAAGCTTACTAACTTTTTATTAACGGGTTCGATGCTGAAGGTTGAATACCAAGATGTATACTCATATGAGATTAATGTTGATTGCTGCGGCAAAAAAAAGACAAAAAAAACCCACTTAATCCAAGTGGGCTAAATAATTTGCAATCAACAAATCTAAGGAAGGAAGTCAAACATAAGAACTAGAGAAAACTGAGGTATTGGGTTACATCAGTTTGGAGTTCTTGATTTTCAATATCTGAATCACAAGTCTTGAAAACGAGATCATAATAGAATTAATACACTAAACTGACAAACTAGAAAAATTACTCTTTACGATTAGTAAAACTAATCCTTTTTAAGGGGCTTATATTTTTATATCTGGCCTAATCGGCTTATGTAGCGGTTTTCTAAGTTGTTATTTACATTTTTTGCATAAGTATTCGGATTAGATAATTATGTAATAATATTATTTAACAAATAGAACATATTTGCGAAAATCATGAAGCCTAATAATGTTCCACAATGTGATTAATATTGCTCTTAATCGTTATTAATAGACTTCAGTTACTGCGATGAAAAATACTTCAGATCAGTGTCTTTTGATCCTGTCCCCGAATAGTGTGATAAATAAGCCGCACTTTACCTCGCTCAAAACCATATTTAAGTGGAGTGTATTTTTAGCTTAACTTTTATTAACGTTTACGTTTATGTGGACGTGCGATAATGGGACTGCAGCGATTATTTTATATTCATTTTTGGTTACATTTTTTACTTTCGCAAGGGCTAATTGTCGGCTGTCAGCGCCAAGTAATATACTATCTTGATGGCATACTTTAGTTAACCGCTTGTTAATTATTAGGTGGAATACATTAATAAAGCTTCATCTCTTGCTGTTCCTGAGGTTTTTCGAGTGTTTCAGTTCATTTTGAGCAAAATAAAGTCTGTTTTTACCTTGGTACATTATTCACAAGCGTGTTGGTACTCGGTATAGTAAGCCAACTTTTACAACCTAAAAATTGATGTTCAAATTATGTTTGTTTGGCCCATTTCTGTCTATTACGAAGATACCGATGCTGGCGGTGTTGTGTACCATTCGAATTACCTAAAATTTTTCGAACGAGCTCGTACTCAATGGTTAAAAGCGATGGGTGTTAGTCAAGCGGAACTGTTGACTGAAGACATTGCTTTTGTCGTTAAACATGCTGCATTAGATTTTTGTAAAGCAGCGAAGTTTGAACAGGATTTAGTCGTTGAATCCAAGGTTATAGAATTAAAAAAAGTGTCGTTGGTGTTTCACCAGCGCCTAGTTGATCATCAGGGTGATTGCTATTGTGAAGCGACAGTGGTTGTCGCGTGTATATCTTTATCACGTATGCGTCCCCGCGCTATTCCCCTAAATATTGTTCAGGAGTTTGACAGTGCACGCTGAAATTTCATTTATTGGTTTGTTTTTAGAAGCCAGTGTGTTGGTAAAGTTAGTTATGCTGACCTTGTTGGCATTATCGATTGCCTCATGGGCTGTGATCCTTCAACGCAACAAATTATTAAGCTCAGCAAGAGTCAAGTCATTACGTTTTGAAGATACTTTCTGGTCTGGAGTTGACTTAAATCGACTTTATAAAGAACTGATAGCCAGAGGAAGTGCGATTTCTGGCTTAGAATCGATGTTTGTTGCTGGTTTTAAAGAATATACCCGTTTGAGTAAAGTAAACAGTAAAGCACCTGAAGCGGTTATGGATGGCACCTCTCGAGCAATGCGAGTGAGTTTGTCACGTGAAATGGAAAAACTTGAAAACCATTTACCGTTATTGGCAACCATTGGTTCAACGAGCCCATACATTGGTTTGTTCGGAACTGTTTGGGGGATTATGAATTCCTTTATTGCGCTAGGTGCGGTAGAAAACGCAACCCTTGCAATGGTTGCTCCAGGTATTGCAGAGGCATTGATTGCCACGGCAATGGGTCTGTTTGCCGCTATCCCTGCTGTTATTGGTTATAACCGTTTTACAACGCAAGTTGATAAAATTGAAATGACTTATGCTAACTTTATGGAAGAATTCTCCAACATATTGCAACGTCAAGCATATAGCGAGAAGGAAGCTGTTTAATGTATCAGCGTAAACGTCGTCGCCCAGTTGCAGAAATCAACGTTGTGCCTTACATCGACGTTATGTTGGTGTTGTTGATTATTTTTATGGTGACAGCGCCTATTGTATCCCAAGGGGTCAAAGTAGAATTACCGCAAGGTAATGCGGAATCTTTACCACCGGACAGTAAGCCTCCTATCGTTGCTTCAATTGACGCTGATGGGCAATATTTCTTGAATACAGGTAGTAGCTCAAATTCTCAGGCAATGGACTTAGAGCAGGTATCAACTGAAGTTGGCGCGTTAATCCTACTTGAACCGTTAAGGCCTGTAGTCGTAAAGGCCGATCGTGCAATACCTTACGAAAATGTTATTCAATTAATGATTAGCTTGCAAGGCGCTGGTGTACCAGCAGTAGGGTTAATGACCGATTCACCAAAGGAGAAATAGGTGGCTGGCAAATCAGATTTAACTGTACCGATGTCTATTTCTGCTGGTATTCACATTGGGTTTATCATCATCTTGGCTTTAGGCATTAGTTTTGACGATAAGCCGAAGGTAATGCAAACGGCTGCTGCAAGTGTGCCAGCTTTGAAAGCGATCGTGATTGATCAACAGAAAGTGAATGATAGAGTTGAGCAGTTAAAGAAGCAAAAACAAGATGTGGCTCAGCAAGAAAAGGCTCGTCAAGCAGAATTAGAACGTAAAGCATTAGAAGCCCGTCGCGAGCGTGAACGCGAGCAGGAAAAAATTAAAACCTTAGAGATCCAGCGTAAACAAAAAGAGCAGGAAACTCAAAAGGCCAATGATGCCGCTAAAGCTGCTCAAGCAAAGCAGGTACTAGAAAAAGAGCGCGCAGATAAAGCTGAAGTGGTTCGCAAACAGAAAGAACAGGAACAAAAAGCTGCAGAAGATGCTGCTAAGAAAGCAGCTGAAAAGCGTAAGCAAGAAGAAGCTGCTGCGAAAAAAGCTCAAGAAGAACGTCAACGTGCTGAAGATGAACGTAAACGGAAGGAAGATGCTGAGCGTAAACGTAAAGCTGAAGCTGATAATAAAGCGCGTCAAGAGCGTGAAATGGCTGAAGCTATGGCTGCAGAGCAAGACTCACTTTCTAAAACGCGCAATAAGCAGGTGTTGTCAGAGGTTGATAAATATAAGGCTATGATTATTGCCACTATTCAACGAAATCTAGTGGTTGATGAGTCAATGCGTGGTAAAAGCTGTCGGGTATTTATTCGTCTAGCTGCAGATGGTTTTGTAACAACAAGCCAAACGTTAGACGGTGATCAGGTTGTTTGTCGAGCAGCGAAAGCCTCAATAAATAAAGCAGGGCGGTTACCTGTGTCACCTGAACCGGCTGTTTATCAGCAATTAAAAGAAATTAATTTAACCGTTTCACCGGAATTTAATTAATATTAATCGTATTTAATGATGGAATTGAGTTAAAAGGAGTCGCATGAAAAATTTGGCTAAATGGCTAACGCTGGTATTGATAGTGTTAACTACACCCGCTCGCGCAGCGTTAGATATTGTGATTACAGAAGGGGTTGATGCAGCAAGACCTATCGCTGTGGTGCCTTTTGTATGGCAAGGGCAAGGTCCTGCTCCAGCATCTATTTCTGATGTTGTGGTATCTGATTTGGCTCGTAGCGGTACCTTTAAAACTCTCGATGTACGTGCATTACCACAGTCATCTATTGCGTCAGTGAATGATTTTACTGCTCAGAATTGGACTAATGTTGAAGCTGAAGCACTTGTTGTTGGCTCGATTAAGCCCTATGGCGCCGATCAGTATTTAGTGAGTTTTGAACTCATTGATTTAGTTAAAGCACAGCTTCAAGCTGGCAAAGGACCTCAGAATAACAGTGAGTTATTGCTTGAAAGCCGTGAAACCGTTATCAGTGCAAACCAATTTAGACAATATGGTCACCGGATCAGTGATATTGTTTATGAAAAGCTGACAGGAATTCGTGGTGCATTTTTAACCCGTATTGCATATGTTGTGGTAAAACAAGGTCAAAAAGCACCTTACCATCTAATGATTGCTGACTATGATGGCTATAATGAGCAAATGTTATTGCGCTCACCTGAGCCATTGATGTCACCTACTTGGTCTCCTGATGGTCGTCGTTTAGCGTATGTGAGTTTTGAAAATAGAAAAGCCGAAATTTTTGTGCAAGACATTTATAGTCAAACACGCACTTTAGTGAGTAGTTTTGATGGCATAAATGGTGCGCCAGCATTTTCACCAGATGGTAAAAAACTCGCTGTCACTTTGTCAAAAGACGGTCAACCAGATATTTATATAATTGATATAACAACTAAAGCTGCTCGACGTATCACAGACCATTACGCAATTGATACCGAGCCTTCTTGGTTCCCAGATGGTAAGTCTATTTTGTTTACGTCTGAACGAGGTGGCAAGCCACAGTTATATCGAGTAAATTTAGATACAAATAAAGTCTCGCGCATGACTTTTGAAGGAGAATGGAACCTCGGTGGTTCAATTACCCCAGACGGTCGTAGTATGATTTTTGTAAACCGTACTAACGGTAAGTACCATATTGCTAGAATGGATCTTGCAACACGTTTTATGCAGGTGCTTTCATCAACTCAACTTGATGAATCGCCAAGTGTTGCCCCTAATGGCACTATGGTTATCTACGGTACAACCCATCAAGGTAAGCAAGTATTAGCTGCTGTTTCTATGGATGGCAGATTTAAAGCAAGATTGCCTGTCGGCCAAGGCGAGGTGAAATCACCAGCATGGTCTCCGTTTCTCTAAATAGATATTGATAAGGATTTAAAATGGATCTGAATAAGTTGTTTAAAGCTATGTTGGTTGCAGTTCCGCTTATGGCACTGAGTGCCTGTAGCTCAACTTCAGACTCTGAAACTGACGCTAACGGTTCTATGAGTGGTACAGGTAGTGAATATGGTGTTGGTGGTATTGAAACAGGTGGTGTCGCTCCTGTGTTAAGCCCAACAGAGCAGCAACGTTTAAAAGAACAGGAATTACGTCGTCAAAATATCATTTATTTTGATTTTGACCGTAGTGAAGTTCAAAGCGAAAATGCTGAAATACTTCAAGCTCATGGTAACTATTTAGTTGAGCATCCAAATGTTCGCGTATTGATTGAAGGTCATGCTGACGAACGTGGTACTCCTGAATACAACATTGCACTAGGTGAGCGTCGTGCTAAAGCGATTGCTAAGTATTTACAAGGTATGGGCGTTCAGGCTGGCCAAATGAGCATAGTCAGTTATGGCGAAGAAAAGCCATTGGATTTTTCTCGTAACGATACTGGTTTTGCTAAAAACCGTCGTGGTGTGTTAGTTTACTAAGTAAAAGAAGTACAAGGCCAACCTTTATCGGTTGGCCTTTTTTTAGGAGATAAAAATGAAACAAGCCATATTAGTTGCGGCAATGTTTTTCACAACGGCTTCAGCTTTTGCTGCTCCAGCCCCTGTTGAAGATGTTGCAGGTGGTTCTAATAATGACAGAGTGTCAAGATTAGAACGCATCATTAAAGCAAAGCAGCAAGGCGAGTTTGATATGCAGCGCCGTATGGACTCGTTGCAAAATGAAGTGTTAGAGTTAAGAGGTATTACTGAGCAACAAAATTATCAAATGAATCAGATATTGCAGCGTCAACGACAGCTGTATGAAGAAATTGCTAATCTTACTGCTAAGTCATCAACTCCAGCAGTGCCAGCTCAAGCTGACGCGACAACAGTGGCGGCTGCCAGTTCAACGTTGGATGAAACCGGAAGCTATGAGGCTGCAGTGAATTTAGTCCTCAAAGAACGTAAATACGATGAAGCAATTCCTGCTTTTCGTACCTTCATATCAACATACCCTGAATCTAATTATGCCGCTAATGCAAACTATTGGTTAGGCCAGTTATTGTATAATAAAAGTGAATACAATGACGCGAAACAAGCTTTTAGTACCGTTGTCAGTAAGTTTGCTGATTCAAATAAGCGTGCTGACAGTTTAGTTAAACTGGGCATGATTGCCGAAAAAGAAAATGATTCAGCCGGCGCCAGATCGCTTTATAATAAAGTATTAAAAGAGTATGCAGATAGTGCATCTGCACGCCTTGCACAGCAGCAATTATCGGCATTGAAAGGCTAATCAAGACAAAAAACAGCCTCTTAGTCTGTTTTTCATGCAAACAACAAGAAATTATAAATTTGCGCTTGCATGAGAAATTGAAAAAGGTATTATAGGCGCCCTCAGAACGGCATAGCCTTCTGGGGGTGTTAAGAGCTATAACTTATTCTATTGTTACTGTCTAAGTTAGTGTTTCTTAGTTACCAAGATGGGTCGTTAGCTTAGTTGGTCTTGAAACAGAGACAGTTGGCTTTTCCCCAGTAAGAATAGATGTTCTTGCGAAACCAAGATGGGTCGTTAGCTCAGTTGGTAGAGCAGTTGGCTTTTAACCAATTGGTCGAAGGTTCGAATCCTTCACGACCCACCACTTTTTAAATCGTGGCTAAACAATTTAAATGTTACACCAAGATGGGTCGTTAGTTCAGTTGGTCTTGAAACAGAGACAGTTGGCTTTTTCCCCAGTAAGAATAGATATTCTTGCAAAACCAAGATGGGTCGTTAGCTCAGTTGGTAGAGCAGTTGGCTTTTAACCAATTGGTCGAAGGTTCGAATCCTTCACGACCCACCACTTTTTAAATCGTGGCTAAACAATTTAAATGTTACACCAAGATGGGTCGTTAGCTTAGTTGGTCTTGAAACAGAGACAGTTGGCTTTTTCCCCAGTAAGAATAGATGTTCTTGCAAAACCAAGATGGGTCGTTAGCTCAGTTGGTAGAGCAGTTGGCTTTTAACCAATTGGTCGAAGGTTCGAATCCTTCACGACCCACCACTTTTTAAATCGTGGCTAAACAATTTAAATGTTACACCAAGATGGGTCGTTAGCTTAGTTGGTCTTGAAACAGAGACAGTTGGCTTTTTCCCCAGTAAGAATAGATGTTCTTGCAAAACCAAGATGGGTCGTTAGCTCAGTTGGTAGAGCAGTTGGCTTTTAACCAATTGGTCGAAGGTTCGAATCCTTCACGACCCACCACTTTTTAAATCGTGGCTAAACAATTTAAATGTTACACCAAGATGGGTCGTTAGTTCAGTTGGTCTTGAAACAGAGACAGTGGGCTTTTTCCCCAGTAAGAATAAATGTTCTTGCAAAACTAAGATGGGTCGTTAGCTCAGTTGGTCTTGAAACAGAGACAGTTGGCTTTTTCCCCAGTAAGAATAGATGTTCTTGCAAAACCAAGATGGGTCGTTAGCTCAGTTGGTAGAGCAGTTGGCTTTTAACCAATTGGTCGAAGGTTCGAATCCTTCACGACCCACCACTTTTTAAATCGTGGCTAAACAATTTAAATGTTACACCAAGATGGGTCGTTAGCTTAGTTGGTCTTGAAACAGAGACAGTGGGCTTTTTCTCCAGTAAGAATAAATGTTCTTGCAAAACCAAGATGGGTCGTTAGCTCAGTTGGTAGAGCAGTTGGCTTTTAACCAATTGGTCGAAGGTTCGAATCCTTCACGACCCACCACTTTTTAGACCTCTCCGAGTTAAACTCCCAGATCATCAAAGAATAGTCAATTATTCAACGGCTAATATGACCAATGAATTTTTCGCCATTTAAATATCAACAGTTGGCTGTCAACCCATTAGCCGAAGGTTCGAGTTCTAGATGAACCACAAATTTAGCATTATTCCCCAAGTTATTTTAAAATATCTCAAATCCCTCGTACTCTAAATCAAAAAATTATCGCCATTGAATTTGATCATAAATATTTTCTAGCTCATCGCTTCAAACCATTCACTGATGGGGGCCTACCATACAATTATTCGATGCTCACGATTATTAAATACTTACTTTGATTAAATTTATTGTGCAATGACCTACAATTTTAGGTCATTAATCTTTTAAATTACTGTCATGTAGAGTCATTAATTTGATATAGAAAAATGATTTAACCTTAAGTATTAGTTCAATTATAAGTATTTACTTGTCTACTTTTGTCTTATAGACCTATTGCTAATGTTATCTGTTTGTTGATTGGTTCATATTGCTGAAGATTAGAACAATATCAATAGGGAGATAATAATGAGAAAGCAAAAGCTAAGTCTTTATGTTGCAAGCGCTTTGTTAGCGATGAGTGGGGGAGCTCATGCTGCAACCGATATGACTTTTGGTGGCTACATTAAAGCCGATGTAATGTTTAGTGATTATGGCAATGGGGCGCCAGAATCTGGTTCGTTGTCACGTCAGTTTTATGTGCCAGGGACTATTTATGGGACATCTGGAAACGGCCAGCAAGTTGTCGATTTTCAAGCGCGGGAATCACGTTTTAACTTTAAAACAGTTACTGATGTTGATGGCCATAAACTCACAGGTTTTATTGAACTTGATTTTATGACCCATACTGACGGTAACGAGCGAGTCTCTAACAGTTACTCTCCTCGTATACGTCATGCATTTGTCAGTTATGACAATTGGACAGTCGGTCAGACTTGGACCACGTTTCAAAATCCAGGCGCCTTACCGGAGAATCTAGATTTTGTCGGTGCCGCTGAAGGAACACCTTTCGTTAGACAATCACAACTACGTTATACCAGTGGTAATTGGCAATTTTCAATTGAAAATCCTGAAACGACTGTAACACCGTTTGGCGGTGGAGGCCGAATCACCAGTGGTAGCGGCGTTGTTCCGGATTTTGTCGGACGTTATAACTTCAGTGCTGCTAGTGGTTCTGCATTTTCAGTAGCTGCTATTGTAAGACAATTAGATTTAGAGCAAGTTGTTGGAGCAACCCAGTACGATACTTCTGAGTTAGGTTATGGTGTTAGCTTTGCCGGTGTTATACCTTTAGGTAAAGATGATATTAAATTTACCGCAACTTATGGGGAAGGGTTAGGGCGTTATATGGCGCTTAACTATGCTAATGCTGGTGTGCTTGATTCCAATGGTGAGATCCAAGCGATTAAATCCTATGGTGGTTTCGTCGCATACCGTCATTGGTGGTCAGAACAATGGCGTTCTAGCTTGACGGTTTCAGGTTTCACTGCAGACAATGATATTGCACTTACTGGCGGGGCTGTTAATAAAGAAGCTTATTCTGGCTATGTTAACTTACTATACTCGCCTTCAAAGCCACTCACATTTGGGGTTGAATATATGCATGCTTTGAATGAGCGCGAAGATGGTTTCGACGGTGATTTGAATCGTATTATATTCTCAGCTAAATACGCTATTTAGCCTATAAACTGATAACAAAAAGGCAACCTTATTGGTTGCCTTTTTTTATTTGAAGCTTTTAATACTTATTTAAGTAGATTGTTTTGGCGAACATAGGCTTCAAATTCAGTGCAACCACCAATTGGTTGTTCGTCAATGAAGATCTGTGGAACAGTTTCAACCGTTTTGCCGACACTTTTTGATAAGTCTGCTTTGGTGATACCTTCGACATGAATATCAATATATTTAAATTTGAAATCCGCACTTTGTGCCGCTAACTTTTCTGATAACTCAACGGCTCTAACACAATATGGGCAACCTGGGCGGCCAAAAATAACTACAAACATGGTGACTCCTGTTTAATGATCTTGGCAATTTATACCATATGTATTTTTCAAATGGTATTTGAACACAATTAATTTTGTTTTAACTCATATCGATTTTATATTTGCCTTGATAGTCAAAAAATGTATCAACTAAATCCCAACGATATTTGTTTTTCTTTAGTAATAATAAATCAGGTTTTCTAAATCGGCTTTGATCCGCCAATACATCTGCTACTTTATTATATTGAGGATGCTTAAGACCTGGCGTGCGAGTGTGGCTTAGTACAAATACCGCATAAAACGCTTTGCGTTGTGCTGGTGTCGAAAAGTTAAACGTTTGCTTAAAATCATTACCCTCAATATCAATATATTGAATAAGTAACTTGTTGTCGTGCTCGAATAATAGCATTTGCTCACATTTGAATAAATGGTGATGCTGAGCGTTAAGTACTTGCTTTAAGCGTTTATCAGGATCAATTAAGGTTGATTGGCAGGTGTTACAGATACGTGCCGCTATATCATTTTCAGCTCCACAGTCGGGACATGATTTTGACCTGAATCTAAAGTCACATTGCTGGTTGTCACTGATTAATCCTTGGCAGCGTCTTCCATAATGCTCAATTATATCGCCATCCCCATCCACTATCCCCCAAAAGATGTTTGCAAATTGGCATACAGGACAATGCACTTGAACAGGCACTGATTTACTATTGGGCTTGGCTTGGCCAACTTCCGGATAAAAGAGGTCATAACCGTTCGCGGCGTAATCGATGATTAAACAATCGGTTTTATCCGCTGCTAAGCGTAAACCTCGACCAATCATTTGTTGGAATAGGCTCACTGACGCTGTTGGTCTTAATATCGCTATAAGGTCAACATGTGGCGCATCGAAGCCTGTAGTGAGCACTGCTACGTTGACTATGTACTTCAGGTCTTGGGCCTTAAAGCGTTGAATGATCTCATCACGTGCGTTATGGGGCGTTTTAGCGGTAATTAACGCAGCATCTTTGTCTAAAAGCGCCATCACTTCATTAGCATGTCTAACGGTTGCAGCAAAAATCAATACACCTTTGCGCAGTGCTGCAAGTTGCTTCACCTGTTTGATAATTGCTGTGGTTGCGCGGCCTTGATGATTAAGCAAGGAGTCTATTGCCATTTGAGGGTACTCTCCGCTGTCATTTGGCTCCAGATCACCAAAATCATATTGGGCACTCAGTCCGTCAAAAATAATCGGTTTAGTAAGATAACCTTTATTAATTAATGGCCGCATTGGTAGTTCAAAAATGCACTTGTCAAAAACAGCGGTGTCAGTATTGCCTACTTTTCCATGGTAATGCACACGGTATATCCAGCCTAAACCTAAACGATAAGGCGTTGCCGTTAATCCAAGTGATTTTATATTAGGATTTTGCGCTTTAAGATGAATAAGCAATTGTTGATATTGGCTCGTAGACTCATTACTCACTCGATGACATTCATCGATAATCACTAATGAAAAGGGTTGGGTAAATTTTGTGAGGGCACGAGCCGCTGATTGAACGCTGGCCACTACCGTTTTACCATTGGCTTTCTTTTGATTTAATCCGGCAGAATAGATATTTGCTTCTTGTGTCAGTAAGCCTACCTTTTCGGCATTTTGAGCGACTAATTCCTTTACGTGAGTTAGCACCAGTACATTACCATTAGCAATGCGAGCTAGTTCGGCAATGACGATACTTTTGCCTGCACCGGTAGGAAGAACCAATACTGCTGATTGTTGGCTTTGCTTAAAATGAGCAATAGCAGCATCTACGGATTGTTGTTGGTAATCACGTAGGGTTATCTTTGCAGGTTTAACAGATGAGTCTTTCAATTTATTGGTAGTATTATTCTGGTTTGGATAAAGCTTAACATAGGCAAGGATTGATAAACCATATTGTGATGAATGAGCGCTTATTTATGGTAAAGCTAAATCAATAAACCATGGCTAAAGGTGATAAATACACGCTAATAGTATTTTTGCGAGATAAGCGCTGTTTTTTTATATAAGTTGGTGTAAATTCATTTACACAGTCAGATGATACTTATAAAAAAATAATAATGTATTGCCATCAGGAAAAACACTTTATGAAACGTTTACTGTTAGCCGCTCTGTTTATGGTTAGCCACATCGCCGTTGCTGAAGACTCTTTAGTCATAGGTTTATCTATTGAAGAGAGCGTGAAGCATTCTGAAGATTTAACCACGTCGGCATCCAAAATTGTCATGGGATTAAATGATACTGTGTCACTCAATGTTGAAGGTGATTATGGTGTGACAATCGTGTCGACAGAAAATAGCAATAATAAGGTCAATTTGTTGATCAGTTTACGTGATGAATCTAATGACGCTTCGGATCTACTAGGAGATAAAACAATCAGTCTTAAAGTGGGCCAATCAACCAGTTACAAGGTGACATTAAACGATCATTTATATGACATAACTATTGAGACCTCTTATGCTCCACAGCCTAAAACCTTAAACAATTAGTCATAGCGAATAAAACTGTTCAGTCCATTAATCTCAGTTAAAAAAATGCCCCTCAGTGAGGGGCGAAAAGAGAAATTGGTCAGGATTTCTCGGGTGGATAAGGTATTACAAGTTAGTTTATATTACTCAGTTTTGTTTAGGCGTGACTCAATTAACGTATCAATTACAGCAGGATCCGCCAGAGTAGAGGAATCACCTAAGTTGGTCACTTCATTAGCGGCAATTTTTCGAAGGAATCGGCGCATAATTTTGCCAGAACGCGTTTTCGGTAAACCGCTTGCCCACTGGATAAGATCCGGTGTTGCAAGGGCGCCAATTTCTTTGCGTACCCATTGACGTAATTCTTGGCGCAACTCTTCCGTTGGCTCAATCCCACGAGTGAGGGTGACATAAGCGTAAATACCTTGGCCTTTAATGTCATGCGGGTAACCCACAACAGCGGCTTCAGCAACGAGCTCATGCGACACTAGCGCGCTTTCCACTTCAGCAGTACCTAAGCGATGTCCAGATACGTTAATGACATCATCAACACGACCAGTAATCCAATAGTAGCCATCTTCATCACGACGCGCGCCATCACCGGTAAAATACATGCCACGGAACGTTTTAAAGTAAGTTAAGGCAAATCTATCATGGTCACCATAAACGGTGCGCATTTGTCCTGGCCACGAATCAAGGATAACCAGGTTACCTTCACCGGTACCTTCTACAATATTACCCATGTTATCGACTAGAGCAGGCTGTACACCAAAGAAAGGTCGAGTTGCAGAACCTGGTTTGGTGTCTGTAGCACCTGGTAGAGGACTTATCAGAATACCGCCCGTTTCAGTTTGCCACCAAGTGTCGACAATAGGGCAGTTTTCATGACCGATCACCTCATGGTACCAACGCCATGCTTCTGGATTGATGGGTTCGCCCACAGATCCCATAATACGTAATGAATCACCTTTATAGCTGCTAAATTGTTCTTTACCCTCAGCCATTAGTGCACGAATTAGGGTTGGCGCGGTATAGAGAATATTGACTTTATGACGGTCAATCATTTCACCTAATCGAGCCGGAGTTGGATGATTAGGTACACCTTCATGAATTAATACCGTCGCGGCATTCGCTAATGGTCCATAGACCATATATGAATGACCAGTGATCCAACCTACATCTGCGGTACACCAATATACTTCGTCTGCTTTATAGTCAAACACATATTCGTGTGTCATTGAGGCATACACCATATAACCACCGGTAGTATGCAGCACACCTTTAGGGTTACCAGTAGAGCCTGAGGTATAAAGTAAAAAGAGTGGGTCTTCAGCATTCATTTCAGCGGGTAGACAGAATTCTGAAGCGACTTCCATGAGTGAGTGCCACCAGACATCTCGGCCTTCAACCCAATCGATGCTACCACCAGTACGCTTAAGTACTATGACCTTTTCGACGAAAGTGACATCTGGATTTGATATGGCTTCATCCACACTGCGTTTTAACGGAATTTTTCGGCCACCGCGAACACCTTCGTCGGCAGTAATTAAGACTTTTGATTTACCATCAATCACCCTTGCAGCAATCGAGTCGGGTGAGAAACCACCAAACACTACTGAATGCACCGCGCCAATGCGAGCACAGGCAAGCATAGCAACTGCCGCTTCAGGCACCATAGGCATGTATATGGTGACGATATCGCCTTTATTAACACCTTGGCTTCGAAGGGCGTTAGCAAATTTACACACATCGGCATGTAATTGGGCGTAAGTAATTTTACGTTGCTCATTGGCATCGTCACCTTCCCAAATAATGGCTAGTTTATCGCCATGTTCTTCAAGGTGGCGATCTAAGCAATTGGAAGACGCATTGAGCGTGCCATCATAAAACCAATTGATTGAAAGGTTATGATCATCAAAAGACGTTTGCTTGATTTTGGTATAAGGTTTGATCCAATCAATACGTTTGCCGTGTTCTCTCCAGAAACCTTCTGGATTAATAATGGACTCCTGGTACATTTTCTTATATTGATCGTTATCAACCAGTGCGTTTTCTGCAATGTCACTCGGAACTTTGTAAAGAGACTGCGGGGTCATGGGGCTTCCCTTTCTAAAAATGGCGTGGTTAAAGTATCATCTGCAACAGGCTATCAGCACTATTAGACCTTGGTCTAGTTTTAAAATATCCTTAATATTTAGTCTGTTGCACGTGTTAATATGGTTATAATTGCTACAGAGTTAGTCTGTTATTTATGATGATTCTATTGTGTAGGTTGTTTTATGTTCAATACACGATGTTTTAGGTAAAAATAAAACAGATTTTTAATAATAATAAAGTGATATCGGACGTTTCATGAACTTAACCTTAATCGTTGCCGTGATTGCGGTGTGTTATGTGTCATTACTGTTTATTTTGGCGTGGGGCGCTGAGCGGTGGTTCAGTAAAATAAACCAAAAAGCCCAAGTATGGATTTATGGGCTCAGTTTAGCTGTGTATTGTTCTTCCTGGAGCTTTTTAGGCACAGTTGGCCAGTCCGCCAATGATTTATGGTCTTTTTTACCTATTTTTATCGGCCCAATATTGGTGTTCACCCTTGGCTTTGGCATGTTACGAAAAATGGTAGTGGTGTCTAAAGCGCAAAACATTACTTCTGTTGCCGACTTTATTGCTGCTCGCTATGGTAAATCACAACTATTAGCGGCGTTGGTTACGCTAATTGCCTTGTTCGGCATCATGCCTTATATCGCGTTACAACTCAAAGCCATGGTGTTTAGTCTTAATTTATTTCAACCTGCTGACAATCCGCTGAGTCCTGTCGCTGTGCCATTATTGATTACCATGTTATTGGCTATTTTTGCCATTTTATTTGGTACTCGTAAATTAGATGCTACTGAACATAATCCAGGAATGATGGTGGCGATTGCCTTTGAGTCACTGGTTAAACTGGCAGCCTTTATCTCTGTCGGTGCCGTGATTAGTTTTGGGGTCTTTGATGGCTTTGGTGATATTTGGCAACAAGCATCAGATAAAGCATTGATCCAAAATAGTCATATCCGTTTAGAGTCTTTCCTACCTGAATTATTTGTTGGTATGGCGGCGTTCTTATGTATGCCAAGGCAGTTTCATGTGATGGTAGTCGAGTGCGGTGGCGAGCATATTTTAAGAAAATCGCGATGGATATTTCCAATCTATTTAGTCTTATTTGGCTTGTTCGTTGCCCCATTGGCACTCGCCGGCAAGGTGATTTTAGGTGATTCAGTGTCAGCTGATACCTATGTGATTAATTTACCTTTAGCGCTTGATCAACCTGTATTAGCTGTTGTCGCATTACTGGGTAGTTTGTCTGCCGCGACGGGAATGGTGATCGTGGCGGTGGTGACTATTAGCGTGATGGTGAGTAACGAATGGTTGGTGCCATTTCTGTTGCGAACAGGACAAATACGAGAAAAGAATTTTAGTCAGTTTTCTAAACTGTTATTAAATGTACGTCGTTTATCGATTGTGGTGATTTTAGGTTTTGGTTATTTAAGCTATTTGCTGTTTACCGACCGTGATTCACTTTCACATCTGGGGATGATGTCGTTTGGCGCATTCTCTCAATTAGCGCCTGCGTTAGTGGGGGGATTGTATTGGAAACACGGTAATCGAGCGGGAGTGTATCTAGGCCTTGCTGTTGGTTTTAGTCTTTGGTGTTTTATTTTACTTCAAGGTGCCGGTGAAGCCCGTGTGATTGGTGCAGACTCTGGTTTGTTCAATTCAATCACTCCCAATATTAGCGATACTTTGATTGCCTTATTAGCCAATATTTTTTGCTATGTGCTGGGTTCTATATGGTTTAGAGCGGGCGTTGCTGAGCGTATTCAAGCGAGTCACTTTGTCAAACCTTGGTCATCAAAGCAAGATGCTAAAAAACGCCAAGGGCCTATTTCACAACAAGATTTATTAATTTTGGCCAGTCGGTTTGTCAGTCCTACTCGTGCTTATGAAAGTTTTAGCCGTTTTTCGGCAGATGCGGTTAAAAGTGACAGTTGGTACAAAACGGCTCCAGAAGAGTTAATCGCCCATACGGAACACATGCTGTCGGGTGTGTTAGGCGCATCAAGTGCTTCACTGGTTATGGACTCTGTTTTACAAGGGCGTGATTTGGCTCTTGATGAGGTATTCCATTTAGTGGATGAGGCCTCTTCTAAAATTATTTTAAGTCAAGATATGCTGCGAGGTGCAATTGAACACGCTTATGAAGGTATGAGTGTGGTTGATAGAGACCTTAATTTAGTTGCGTGGAATTATCGCTATGTTGAATTGTATCAATACCCAGAAGGCTTTTTACAACAAGGTATGCCAATAGCTGATATTGTGCGGTTTAATGCTCTGCGCGGTTTTTGTGGTACTGGAGACATTGAAAACCAAGTTGAAGTGCGGGTACAACATATGCGAAATGGCACTCCTCATACTTCAGAGCGTGCTCGACAAGATGGTAAGGTTATAAAAATTCAAGGCAATCCTATGCCTGATGGTGGTTTTGTAATGACATTTACTGATATCACCCAATATCGTTTACAGGAAAAAGCTTTACTGGAAGCTAATGAAACTTTGGAAAGTCGGGTACAGGAGCGAACCTATGAACTGGCGTTATCAAACAGCGAATTATTAGAGGCTAAAGCGCAAGAAGAGCTCGCCAATGCATCAAAAACGCGTTTTTTAGCCGCTGTTGGTCACGACTTAATGCAACCGTTAAATGCTGCAAGATTATTTACTGCATCATTATCGCAATATCCAAATCTCGATTTAGAAGCGCGTACCACATTGACTCATGTCAATAGTTCGCTGAAAACAGCTGGTGAGTTACTAACCGATTTACTCGATATTTCTAAGCTAGACTCTGGCATGGTAGAGGTTAACCGTCGTGATTTTGCGATTGCAGAGATCATTAACGGTTTATCCATTGAATTTGATGCTATGGCTGCCGATAGTCAAATTTCGTTTTCAATGGTGCCTTGTACTGCGACCGTTAACTCCGATCCTTCTTTATTGCGACGTGTTTTACAGAATTTTTTAACCAATGCTTATCGTTATGCTCGTGGCGGTAAAGTGTTATTTGGTTGCCGTCATCGAGGTGATTTTATTGAGATCCAAGTACTGGATACTGGCTGTGGAATTAATGAGTTTGATATACAAGAAATCTTTAAAGAGTTTAAACGTCTCAATCATCCTAGTAGCCGTAATGTCAGTGGTTTGGGGTTAGGGTTAGCGATTGCTGACAGGATCAGTAAGGTACTTGATCATCAAATACATGTGAGTTCGGCTTTAGGTCGCGGTTCGATATTCTCTATTTCTGTGCCCATAGGTGAAACCATCAGCCAAATAAGCAATAAACCTTTACCAACACTATTGCAGCCTTTAGCGGGAATTAAAGTGCTATGCATCGACAATGAAGAAGCCATTCTTGCGGGATTAGAATCATTATTAAGCCGTTGGCAATGTGAGGTTATTTGTGCCAAAGATCTTGCCGATGCGCGAATTAAGTTAGGCCTTAAAGGGGTGGCACCAGACATTATGTTAGCTGATTATCACTTAGACGATGATCAAAACGGTATCGATGCCATGAATGGTATTCGCAGCCGTTATGGTGAGCATTTACCTGGGATATTAATTACGGCCAATACCAATAAAGATTTGGTTGAAGATGTCGAAAGGCAGGGTTATCACTACATGGCTAAAATGGTTAAACCTGCTGCATTGCGAGCATTAATTTCGAGTCTAGTTAAAAAGTAGGTTTACCCATTTTGTTAGTATTGCTGAGATAAAACATCACCTTAAAAGGATATTAGTATGATTGTGTATGGCGATAGCATGTCGGGTAATTGTTATAAGGTGCAGTTGGTGCTGAATCTGTTAGGTATTGAGCATGTATGGCAAGAAATGAATATCACTAAAGGTGAAACGCAAACACCAGAGTTTTTAGCTAAAAATCCGCAAGGTAAAATACCGCTAATAGAACTCGATGATGGCAGCGTATTATCGGAGTCGAATGCCATTATGGGGTATCTTGCTGAGGGCTCTATGTTGATCCCAACCGATACTTATAATAAAGCGAAAATGTACCAGTGGATGTTTTTCGAACAATACAGTCATGAGCCATATATTGCCGTTGCACGCTTTATTCAGTTGTACTTAGGATTACCTGAGGATCGCTTAGCTGAATATCACTCACTGCACGCTAAAGGCCATAAAGCGCTTGCGGCTATGGAAGCTGAACTAGCAAAGCAACTTTTTCTGTGTGGTTCGCAATTTACCTTAGCGGACATTGCTTTGTTCGCTTATACCCATGTTGCCCATCAAGGCGGTTTTGATTTAACCCATTACCCACAGATTAATAAATGGTTACTTCGCATAAAACAGCAAGCTAGCTTTGTGCCTATGAAGGGTTAATTATTTACTGATTTTGTGGATATTTTTTGATTTACATGTGTTGTCAGCCGCTATTCGATTATTGGTATTATTGGTATTATTGATAAAGTATTAAATACTGAATAGGCGATAAAAAGCATAATAGTGCCCACTAGAGCATCAATCACGCGTTGAACTTTAGGCGTACCTAACCAAGGTGCGAGTTTAGCGGCACCAAATGCTATGGTGTAAAACCACAGTATTGAGGCCAGCATGGTACCAATAGCAAATGCCCATTTTTCGTTGCCATCAAAAGTGCCCCCCACGCTACCGAGTATCATTACTGTATCTAAATACACATGAGGATTAAGCAAGGTGACAGCAAATGTAGTGCCGATAATTGTTTTACGGCTATTGGCCGCTGCAATGTGTGTTGTAACGAGATACTGATTTCTCCACACACTTTTGAACGACAGAACAGCATAAACAACTAAAAAAGTGACGCCTCCCCAACCTATCAGTAGCATTAACCATTCACTACTGGCGATTAATTTTCCTCCGCCAAAAATGCCCAGACCAATTAATAACACATCACACAACATGCAAATTGTCGCCGCGAGAAAATGATGATTGCGTTTTATTCCTTGGCTTAATATGTATGAGTTTTGTGCGCCAATAGGAATAATCATTCCTAAGCCGAGAATAAGTCCTTGAAATAATGCGGAGGTAGCCATGGGGATCCTAGTAACGAGCAATGTAATTAATTGCTAAAGTAGCAATAGTTTTGGTATAAATTAAATTAATAATTTTTATGTTGTATAAGAATTATTAATGAAAGATGGCAAGACATTGGCTACGATGGCTTAAGAGGATTTAATAAGTTGGTAAAATAATGAGTAATCTTGATTATAAATTACTGCAAGCATTGAGCTGTGTGATTAAAGAGCAAAGTTTTGAGCGTGCGGCTGGCGTGTTGTGTTTAACACAATCGGCGGTGTCGCAACGAATAAAGCAGTTAGAACAACATTTTGCTCAACCAGTATTAATTAGAGGCCAGCCGATTGAAGCCACAGATTTAGGTAAGCAGCTATTAAAACACTATTACCAAGTTGTGCAGTTAGAAGCCGACTTACTTCCTAGCGCTATGCCGCATTCACCCCAAACACCGTTAACCTTGCATATTGCCACCAATGCAGACAGCTTAGCCACCTGGCTAATTCCGGCAATAGCCCCGGTGATTAAGTCACATTTAATAGAGATTAATCTGCTCATTGAAGGTGAAGACCGCACGATTAATAGGTTAAAGGATGGCCAAGCTTTTGGGGCTATTTCTGTGCAATCTACACCTATTAAAGGTTGCCAATTGGCTCGGCTAGGAAATGTTGACTATCTGTTGGTTGCGACACCTGAGTTTAGTCGTCATTACTTCCCTAACGGAATTAGTGCCGACAGTCTTAGAAAAGCACCGGGTATCGCTTTTGATCATAAAGACAATATGCACACACGATACATTCAACAGCATTTTGGACTCACGCAAGGTGAATATCCATTACATACTGTACGTTCATCAGATGCCTTTGTGACCATGGCCAAGCATGGTGCGGCATATGGCTTAGTGCCAAAAACGCAAATTAAACCAGAGCTGGCTTCAGGTGAGTTAGTGCATATATGTAAAGAGCATATCATCACTGAAACGCTTTACTGGCACCATTGGATTTTACTTAAAGGTGTTTATAAAGACGTTTCAGATGCCATTGTTGCCCACGCTGAAGCGGTACTAGATTAAGCGAAACAGAGTCTTACCTAAACTGAGTCTGACCCAATCTGAGATTAGCCCAGTTTTGATTATCCATGGCTAATCAAAGTTTGATTATCTTCGCTTGGGACAATGGTGTCGGCAACAGATAACATGGCAGAGGTTAATTGGGTTAATTGTTCTGCGCTAATGGTATATGGCGGCATGATATAGATATAGCGACTAAAAGGCCTTACCCACACACCTAAATCAACAAAGGCTTTTTGCAAGGCTGCGGTATTAACTGGCGAGAGCATTTCTATTACTCCGACACTGCCGAGCACTCTTACATCTTTTACCTGCTTTGACGCCATGGCAGCGGGCAAGGTGCGTGTTAAATGTGCTTCAATGTCTTTTACCTGCTGTTGCCAATCGCCTTTAAGCAGTAAGTCTAAGCTGGCGGTTGCTGCTGCACATGCCAACGGGTTACCCATAAAAGTGGGCCCATGCATAAACACGCCAGCGGGTGAATCACTAATACCACAGGCCACTTCGTCACTGCATAAGGTGGCAGCAAGACTAATATATCCACCAGTTAAGGCTTTACCAACACACAAAATATCGGCCTCAATATTGGCATGCTCATAAGCGAATAGGGTGCCAGTACGGCCAAATCCAGTGGCTATTTCATCTAATATCAGTAACACATCATATTGGTCACAAAGTTGGCGCAGTTTAACCAGATAAGCAGGGGAGTAAAAACGCATTCCGCCAGCACCTTGCATGATGGGTTCAATAATTACCGCGGCGATATCTTGGTGGTGTTGTGTAAATGCGGCATCTAACGCGAGTGTATCGGTTTGATTAAGCGGATCATTAAACTTAGACGTTGGCGCAGGGATAAATACTTGTTTAGTCACATTGTTGCCAAACATGGTATGCATTCCACCGTCTGGATCGCACACGCTCATCGCTGCAAAGGTATCACCGTGATAACCACTTTTTACGGTCATAATGCGTTGTTTTTGCGGCTGATTGCGGCCTTGCCAATATTGCAGCGCCATTTTTAAGGCGACTTCAACTGCAATCGAGCCAGAATCGGCTAAAAATACTTTGGTTAAATTGGCGCTGGTCATCTGCACTAAACGTTTTGATGTCTCAATAGCGGGTTGGTGGGTTATGCCGCCAAACATGACATGACTCAGTGTTGACAACTGTTGTTGCATTGCAGCAACAATGGTCGGATGACTGTAACCGTGCACACATGACCACCATGAACTCGTGCCATCAATAAGCACTTTACCGCTGTCTAATGTCAGTTCACATCCCTGGGCCGAAACGACGCCATATACAGGCAGAGACTGGGTCATCGAGGTATAAGGGTGCCAAATGTGTTGTTGATCGAAAGCGTAGTCGATAGTGGTGTTTGTGTCGGAAAATGCCATAATTATAGGTGCTCGTTTTTTGACCGCTAGTAAAGCGTGAAATGGTTACTGCGTTGACAGTTTACGGACTCAGGGTATCCTAGCCAACATAAAATCAAAATAAAGGAATGATCCATGTCGTTAGCTGAAGTTCGTCACGATTGGCAAAAAACAGAAATCGAGGCATTATTTGCGTTGCCTATGAATGATTTATTGTTTAAAGCCCACAGTGTTCATCGTGAAACATTTGACCCTAACGAAGTGCAGATCAGTCGTCTTTTATCGATTAAAACCGGTGCATGCCCAGAGGACTGTAAATATTGTCCACAAAGTGCGCGCTATGATACTGGTCTAGAAAAAGAACGTTTACTTGAAATTGAAAAGGTATTAACCGAGGCTAAAAGCGCTAAAGCTGCTGGTGCATCACGTTTTTGCATGGGCGCTGCTTGGCGCAACCCGCGTGACAAAGACATGCCATATTTAACACAAATGGTAAAAGATGTCCGTGCTTTGGGCATGGAAACCTGTATGACATTAGGCATGCTATCGCCTGACCAAGCCAGCAGATTGGCTGATGCAGGTTTAGATTATTACAACCATAACCTTGATACCTCACCAGAATATTACGGCGATGTTATCACCACTCGTACTTATCAAAGTCGTTTAGATACGCTGACAAACGTGCGAGCCTCTGGGATGAAAGTCTGTTCTGGCGGGATTGTCGGTATGGGCGAGCAAGCCACCGATCGCGCAGGTTTATTGCAGCAACTTGCTAATTTAGAACAACATCCAGATTCAGTACCGATCAACATGTTAGTAAAAGTGGCCGGTACACCGTTTGAGAACATTGATGATCTTGACCCGCTTGAATTTGTCCGCACCATAGCAGTGGCTCGGATTATTATGCCTAAGTCGCGGGTGCGTTTGTCTGCCGGACGTGAAAGCATGAGTGATGAACTGCAATCAATGTGTTTCTTTGCGGGGGCTAATTCAATTTTCTACGGTTGTAAGCTATTAACTACGTCAAACCCAGAAGAAAATGATGACATGAGTTTATTCCGACGTTTAGGGTTACATCCTGAGCAAGGTCCACAAGCCAACATCGAATCTGATAGCGCATTATTAGCCAAAGCGAGTGCTAAGCAAGATAAGTCGACTAAGCAGTTCTTTGATGCTGCTGCGCTATAATTTTACATGACGTTATTAGGCCAGACTGATATGGGGCAGCACCCATTAACCGAGCGGATAAGTAATAAGCTTGCTGTTCTGCAGGCGGCAGGCCTTTTACGCCAACGACATGTGTCGGAAACCAAGCCACATGCAATGGTTGATTTTAGCCATAATGATTACTTAGGCTTAGCCCATGAACCTGCTTTAGTTCAAGCTCTGTATGCTGGAGCGCAGCAGTATGGTGTTGGCAGTCGTGCATCACCTCTTGTTAGTGGTTATAACCAAGCCCATTTTGCCCTTGAACAGCGTTTATGCGAGCTGACGGGGCATCAAGCGTGCATGTTATTTAGTTCTGGTTTTAGCGCCAACAACGCGTTAATGAAAACCTTGTTTAGCAACAAGGATACTGTCTTAGCCGACAAGTTAGTGCATGCCTCAGTAATTGATGGCTTAAAAGACAGTGGTAGTCAGATTCGGCGCTTTTTACATAACGATGTTAGCAGTGCAACGCGATTGATCGAGCGCAACCCTCATACAGCTGTGGTTACTGAAAGTGTATTCAGTATGGACGGTGACATTGCCCCGATAGCTGAATTATCTCGCTTATGTCAGCAACATGATTGTTGGCTGATTGTCGATGATGCCCATGGCTTTGGGGTATTACCTAGCTCGTTTGTTAATGCCAATAATGTGGATATTCAGGTGGTGACATTCGGCAAAGCATTAGGAGGTCAAGGCGCGGCAATTTTAGCCTCTAAAAATGTGATTGATTACTTAGTGGCAACCTCACGTGAATATATTTATTCTACCGCGTTATCGCCCGCAAATGCTCAGTTGGCATTAGCGGCGATTAATTGGCAGCAAGACCATCCACAGTTATTAACACAATTAACGGCAAACATCGCCTTATTCAGGCAAGTTGCACTTGAGCATCAACTTGAGATTACGGCTTCAATGACAGCGATCCAGCCGATTATGATTGGCGATAATCATCGCGTTTTAGTTATTGCTGAGCACCTAAAACAACAAGGTTTTTTGGTGGGGGCTATTCGCTCACCAACGGTGCCAGTCGGGCAGGCCCGTCTTCGTATTACGTTAAATGCACAGCATCAAGCCAGCGATATTTGTGCACTGGTTAGTGCAGTGGTCCAGCTTATTCAGCACAATGATGTTAATGATATTTAGTAAGCAGCATTAGCACTCAGGCAGTAGCTAAATAAATCGTATCTTTGAGAACCCTCATGACGTTAGATAACTCGGTTGCAAACAAGTTTTCAAGAGCAGCACCTATGTATAAGCAACATGATGTGTTGCAGCGTATTAGTGCTCAGCAATTATTACAGCATGCCAATTTATATGGCACTCTACTTGATATTGGAGCTGGTCCAGGTACATGTTTTAAAGCTTTCAATGACGTGAAACAGGTTATCGCGGCAGATATTGCGCATGGCATGCTAACGCAATTGGCGCAACAGTATTCTGATTACTTATGCCTTTGTTGTGACGCTCAAGCGCTAGGTTTACAAAGTGCATCTATTGACAGCATTTATTCCAATTTAGCTTTGCAGTGGTGTCAAACGTTACCCCAAGCTTTTAATGAATTTCATCGCGTATTACGAGTGGGCGGTGAATGTCATCTCAGTGTTGTTATTGATGGCAGCTTGGCTGAATTGCAAACGTTAGGGTTTTACGTCAATCAATTTCACTCTGTATCAGCCCTTAAGTCTGCTTTTATCACCTCGCAAACAATGCCTCCTGATTGGGATAGTATCGATATCCAGGTAGAGACTATTACGGTTTATTTTGCCGACTTACGTAGCTTACTTTATTCAATTAAAGGGGTGGGGGCATCCAGTGCTCAAGCAGATGAAGAAAAGCAACGCGCAGTGTTGAGCAAACAACAATGGCAGCAACGGGTTGCATTAGCTGAAAGCTTACGTACCGACAAAGGTTTACCATTAACTTATCAAATTGCGTATATCCGCGCTAAACGAGGCTGAAGCTATGCTGTATTTTGTGACTGCAACAGACACTGACAGTGGTAAAACGCTAATTTCAGCGGCACTTTTATCTAAGGCCACAGGTAATAAGTGTGGCTTTAAACCTATAGCATCAGGGTGTGAGTCTACAGAAGATGGCTTGCGCAATAGCGATGCCATGATGCTAATGACCCAATCTAATATGGATTTGCCATATCAAAGTGTTAATCCTATTTGTTTTGCCCCAGCAATTGCACCGCATATTGCCGCTAGGCAAGTAAACCATACTTTAACTGCCCAAGGTGTTCTTGATACTATGTACCACCCGGCGATGCAAAGTGCTGATTTTGCCTTAATTGAAGGTGCAGGTGGTTGGCGTTTACCATTGGGCAATGGCGAATATTTGTCTGATACAGTTAAACTATTGCAAGCTAAGCTGCAAAATACTAAGCCACAAACTGAATTAGTCAATCACATTAATTACCCATCAGATTGGCCATCGAGTATCGACGTTATTCTCGTCGTAGGCATGAAGCTAGGTTGTTTAAATCATGCTTTATTAACTCAAGAAGCACTGCTAGCAGATGGATTAACGATAGCTGGTTGGGTTGCAAATCAGGTGGATCCTCACATGGCTTTTATTGATGACAACCTCGACAGTTTAAAGCAAATAATGACAGGTCCATTTTTGGGATATGTGCCTTATTTGGCTAAGCCGACGGCGATTAATGCCGCCCGTTACCTGCAGATGCCTCGCTAATTCAAATGTCGACATAATCGTCAATATAAGGCCCAACCTTTGTCACGCATCATGCTGTAAAAGCAAAGTGATGAGTCATAAAAGATGGGCTAAAAAATCAATTTATTTTACTTATAATAACTAGTTTGCAATCGGCATCACGCGATTTCTACCTAGGCGTTTTGCATCGTAAAGTAGCTTGTCAGTTGCCTCAATGAGTTGCGATACATTTTGTTTAGGTTTCCATTCTGCCACCCCAAAAGAGGCGGTTATTGAGTCAATTACTTTATCGCTACGTCGATCTTTGACACTGAGCTTTTCTATGGCTCTACGTATGCCTTCGGCCAGCTGCCTGGCTACCCTAAACTGACTATTGGGAACGATAATAGCAAACTCTTCGCCACCAAAACGGTACAATTTTACTCCGTCACGACACGCTTCTTGGGTCCGCTTAGCCACTGTTTTTAGGACTAAGTCGCCGAGTTGATGGCCAAAACTATCATTGAATATTTTAAAGTGATCAATATCAATTAAAATTAAACAAGTACCTACAGGTGCTGAGCTTACTTGCGCTTCTATATCAGTATTAAATGCGCGGCGATTTAATACATTAGTTAATGCATCAAATAGCATGTCTTTTTCAGATGCGGCTAAACGTGTTTTTAGAGTATCAATTTCAGATTGTGCTTTTTGTAGCTGTTCAGTAAAACTGACCGTGCTAGATCGAATACTGGAAGATTCTTTGACAATATTTCTAACAATGCCAATAACTTGTTCAAGTGAGAAACCTTGATTTTCAAGATCACTTAATTTTTTAAAATCTTTATCAATTTGCTTCTGAAATGTTTCAGTATCTAAATTAGTGTCTTTGAGTGATTGGGATAATTCACATACCATAGCATCTAAATTTTTACGCATATCACGCACATCAAGCTCTACTGGATCCGCAACATATTTACGATAAATTAGCTCGCTAGTTACTGGCGAACATGTTTGATTTTGTTTGACTGCGGTATCTAACTCTTGATTCAGTAAGGGGTTTTGTTCACCCACATAAGCATACCAAAGTGCATAGTTTGTTGGTGTGGTAGGGATTTTATATTTTAACATTAACGGAACCGCTTTTTTTAAATTGGCAGCAGCGGTTTGCAATAGCGTGTTAGACATTATGTGCCTCATGAACTGGGCTGAAAAAGACTTTTAAAATCTATAGTTAAATAAATATAGCAATAATAGCAGGGGTTATACCATCCTATTATGAGGATACAAATTAAAAAAGCACCCTGGGATGCTTTTTTTGTAGATCATGTGATATTAAAACACATAAGAGACAGCAAACATTGGCCCAGTAAAGCTGTAGTTAATATTATAGTCAAAGGTACGTTGCTCAATATTGCCGATATTACGTGTCTTTTCGATAGTAACGTCGACATCATAGTAGTTATATGCCAATTTTAGCGACCAGTTATCACAAATTTTTGCTTCGACCCCTAAACGGACATCGACAAGTGATCCATCTACATCATCATATTTGATTGAAAAGTAATGCGCATGAGCATCAAATATCCAGCCAGGGTAAAACTCGTAAGATCCATAAAGACCGATATCAGGCAAAGGAGCCGTTATCGTTTCATCGATAATTTCTGGCGTTGCTACTGAATTACTGCATAAGGTTGAATCTGGAACACAGATGCCTATGGTGCCTTTAAAGGCCGTTTCGATAAACATGGCGTGTAAACCTAGCGACACACCAACCGCGTAATTTGTACCTTGCCAGACATCATAACCGTACCCTATACGCAAAATATCTATATTCAGTGAGGTATTGAGTTTCGAGCCAGTTTCAATCAGATAATCTTTACCGTCAATGTCTTCAAGAATAAAATCTTGTGATACCGTTTCTGTATCTGCTTTGCGATCCAACGATTTCCAATCAATATAAATGTTGTGGCGTTGGTTGAAAGAAAAGGTAAATTCAAAATAGGGTAAGTATTGTGCTTTGGCTAGAAGAAGTTCGTCTTCAAAGTCCACCGGGAATGTACCGCCGGTTTTAGGGTTTGTAGCAATAAAGTTTGAATCGGAGTTGGCATAAAACATACCGATATCAAGAGTATATCCATCAGTAAAAGTTGTGCTTTGTATTGATGGCTCGGACTCAGCATAAGCCGTTCGAGTGATGAGTATCAACAATACTATATAAAAAAAGATCTTATCATTGAAACTCCGCACTTATTATTTTTACTATCACAAGACATGCGTCTTCATATGATGTTGTTGTCAAATCTAATCCGTAATCTATTGTATGCAGATATCCAAAATAAGAATTATCAAATGCATACTCAAAAACATCAAATTTACATAAATAGGACCAACCGTTCAGTAGCCATACTAGCACTTTGTTACTAGATGTGAAATATTTGTATATGTTTATTGCGCTAAATCAAGTTTTCAGCAGTAGTTTGAAGTCAAAGGCGCAAAAGCAATCATTTTGACTGCAAGGCTTTATGGGGTTGGCGTCAGAGTGTTGGCGTTACAGTGGTGAGTGGCAGTAATGTGGCAAAACGAAAAGTAGAGTAGAATATTGACCCTACTTCTTCGTTAGGTATGTAGCGTAAGTGTTAACGTTTGCAGGCGTTTGTTTTAGTCACTGACCAGAGTTTATTCTGGCTCGTCGGTGTCAGAAACTTCTTCTTCAACATCGTCAAATTCAATTTCAACTTTAGAACTTGCTGGCGCATGAATAGTACCAACGACAGCATAAAACGGCTTACCTTTTGCTAGACGGCAATACTTAGACCACAATAACTCCATTGGTGTTGTTGCGGGTAACATGCCTTGAAGAACGCGAATAAACTGGTCTTCGTCAACATTACAAGGTAATTGCGAGCCATCGGCTAGATTTTTCATTGCTTGACCGTGTTGTTCAAGCAAGTCAGCTTCCTTACTGGTAAAATCACCACAACGCTTAAACCCCATAGGGAAATTCGCGTCATCATAGAAGCGTTTAGTTGACTGAAAACTGTTGCTATGACCATTGGAGTTAGCATCAATACCTTGTTTTGCATTGATAAATGATTGCTGAGACATGGCTAATACCTTCTAAATTGTGAGATATAAACATTTGCAACTGGAGTATTGGCTAGTATTATCATTTTTTAAATCAAAATATTTTGTCCTTAATGGTAAAGAATTTTTATGGATACAGATTTATTAAAAACCTTCTTAGAAGTATCTCGTACTCGACACTTTGGTAAAGCGGCTGAAAATCTCTACCTTACCCGAAGTGCTGTTAGTTTTAGGATAAAACAGCTAGAAGGTATTTTGGGGATAGAGCTGTTTGAACGTTTGCGTAACAATATTCAACCTACCCCAGCAGGTGAGAGAATGTTGGGCCATGCTGAGGCGGTGCTTAATGCCTGGGAGAGGGCAAAACAAGATATTATTTTAAATCAGCAGCACAATGCTCAGTTGGCTTTATCGGCTGGTAATAATATTTGGGATGCTTATTTACAAGGTTTTTTACAGCCACTGCATTTAGGTTTGGAAGGTGTTGCTTTGAGGACTGATGTTTTGTCTGCATCAGTGATGACTCGCCAGCTTATTGAACGCACTTTAGATATTGCGATTACCTTTGATCCTCCAAAACTTGATGGGGTCACATTAGTTAAGCTTGCTCAAGTAAAACTGTATCTAGTGTCCAAACAGCAGGGCGTTAAGCTGGCTCAAACGGCTAATTTACCTTATATAAAAGTCGATTGGGGCACAGCCTTTAATATCACTCACGCCCAAGATTTTACCATGTTGCCTTTACCTGTACTGCATACCAGCTCAGCTCGCATGGCATTGGATTTTATGTTGAATAATAGTGGCTGTGCATTTTTGCCTGAAGCACTCATTCAACCCTATTTAGATAATGGCACTTTATCTCGCGTAGACGATGCAAAATGTATCTATCGACATGTGTATGCTGCTTATTGGGCTGAAAATGAAAGGCTTGCCTATATTGAACAAGCTATTTCAATGTTAACAACAGCTAAACTCACGGTTTAGTATTTACTGGGCAGTTGTTAGAACACTAGTGGCCAAATAATGATCCCCCAGGTGATAGTACACAAGACGAGACTGATGAATACTGCTGCTGAAGCAATATCTTTCGCTTGACCACTAAGAGGATGAATTTCATCTCCGACGCGATCTACAACTGCTTCAATCGCAGAGTTTAATAATTCGACAATCAAAACAATTAATAGGGTCATGATAAGTAGAATGCGTTCAGTTGCACTGATATTGAGTAATAGTGCAACAGGGAACATTAAGCCGGCCAGTACGATTTCTTGTCTAAAGGCGGCTTCATGTTTCCATGCAGACTTTAGCCCCTTCATTGAAAATCCCGTTGCTCGAAAAATGCGCTTTAGACCATGATTATTCTCAGGTTTCATTAAGTAAATTATCTTTTTGGTTTTAATTGTGCAGATTGTAACATTCCATTCATAGGCTTCCAGCAGTAATTTAACTTTTTGATGGGTTAAAGTTACAAGATAATAGCGATTTCAATCATCAATAATGTCCTCAATCGGTGTTGATTCTACTCGTCTTTCCCTTCTGCTTAAGTGGATAATTCTTAGTTTTGTACTAAGCTTAAGAAGGTTTAAGTCAAGGTCGTGCTAATCATAAAATTAATGCCAGCTTATGATTCTTATTGGTAATGAGTGGCCACCTTGATATGGATTTGATTAATTGCAAGGATTGCATATGCCTAAGATACCCTCGGTTATATTTTCACTGATGATTGCACTGTATAGTTTAACAACGCACAGTGCTGTTTTATCTAAACCTCCCATCCAGTTAGCAACACAATATCAACCAGATATTACCGTCGCTGAGTATTTAGTCAGTGAAAAACTTGATGGTGTGAGAGGTTATTGGGATGGTCGTCAAATGCTGACTCGTAGTGGCCGAAAAGTGGCGTTACCAGCATCATTTACCTTGGGCTTTCCTGAAGTGGCTATTGATGGCGAACTCTGGTTAGGGCGTAATCAGTTTGAGCATATTTCAGCATTAGTTAGGCGTCTGGATACATCCGCTGAAGATTGGCAACAAGTAAAGTTTATGATGTTCGACTTACCAGATCATCCTGGCACTTTTGTTGAACGCTATTTAGCGATGCAAAAATGGGCTGAGCAAACTGATCCCACTCATTTACAGGTTATTAAGCAGGACACTGTAGCGACAACAGAGGCACTGTTCGATCGACTTGATAGTGTTGTGAATGCCGGTGGGGAAGGATTAATGTTACATTTTAAACAAGCTCATTATGCCGTGGGGCGCAGTGAGTATATTGTTAAACTCAAACCTAAATACGATGCTGAAGCCGTGGTTATTGGTCATACCCAAGGAAAAGGTAAATATCGAGGTCAATTAGGCGCGTTAATTGTAAAAACGCCAGCTGGAATTGTGTTCAATATTGGCAGTGGTTTTAGTGATAAACAGCGAGAAAATCCGCCGTTAATTGGTTCAGTCATTACTTATCAGTATTTAGGCTTAACTCAAAAAGGCACTCCAAGGTTTGCTAGTTTTTTGCGCGAGCGGCCATCACAATAGTCATCTCTTTTACATTAACTCAAATGTCACTGTGCCTGCACATTACGCTTGAGTTAACATGAGTAAAGTCGAGCTGGTGGATACACAATGACAAATCAGATCGTTAACTCTGTGCTGTATGCAATCTGGATATAATGGCGATGATAAATGATGGATGATAAATATCTTTTGAACGTTCACTCTGTGCTATTCGTCTGTATGGGCAACATTTGCCGTTCGCCAACAGCAGAGGCTATCTTTAGGCAACTAGCTAAGCAGCATTCACTTCAGCTTGAAATCGATTCTGCCGGCACCATCGCCTATCACTAAGGTCATTCTCCTGATCGTCGCAGCATGATTGCAGGCCATAAGCGTGGACTTGATTTTACCGATATGAAGGCTCGACAGGTCATTGATGCTGATTTTGAGCACTTTGATTTAATTTTAGCGGCAGATGTTTCTAATTTAGCTGAGTTAACTGAGCGATGTCCTGTGCATTTACGGTATAAGTTACATTTGATGTTAAGCTTTGGAGACTCTGCGGTTAAAGAAGTGCCTGATCCATATTATGGTGGGGAAAAAGGGTTTGAGAGGGTTATTGACTTGCTTGAGGCTAGTTTAACGGCATTAGCAGTATCACTAGCTTCACATTGAAATGTATCACTATGACAAGAAGTTTTTGAATGACTAGGCCGTATATGTATTAACAACCTAGTCGTGGATCGGGCTTAATCGTTATAACGTTTGCCAGATCGTTTTAGTTTCTCTTGTTCTATCTTTTGTTGTTTGATCAGTTCTTTTTCAGCCAGCTTACGCGCGACTTCAACTTTCTCGACTTCAGCCATTGCCGGTGTTTCAAGGCTTAATAAGCCAATTTTACCTGAGCGGTACTCATGCAGTAATAGTTCCGAGACCTTATGGTAATCAACACGCCCACCAGGACGGAGTGCTCCGCGAGAACGGCTAATGGCTTCGAGTAATTCAATATCACTGTCAGGCAGCGATTTAAGCTTATAACGCTCGCAAATTTCGTCGGGGTAGGCTTTAAGAAAATAAGCTGCAGCAAACATGGCCACATCTTCGTATTCCATTGCTGTGTCTTTAATTGCACCAGTGACCGCTAGGCGATAACTGCTGGCTTCGTTATCGACTTTAGGCCATAAGATCCCTGGCGTGTCTGACAAAACGATACCGTTACGTAAGTTGATCCGTTGCTGATTTTTAGTTACCGCGGGTTCATTACCTGTTTTAGCAATAGTGCGGCCCGCTAGGGTGTTAATAATTGTTGATTTACCAACGTTAGGAATGCCCATTATCATGGTACGAATATCTTTTTCCATGGTGTCACGGTGCGGCACTAGTTTGCGACAAAGATCAGGAATACTTCTTACCATTCCCGGTTGTAGGGTGGTGATTGCCGATGCCTGTACACCTTGCTCACGCTCTAGGTATTCAATCCACTGAGCCGTAATTTCTGGATCCGCTAAATCAGATTTATTGAGCAGTTTAATACAAGGTTTATCACCGCGAAGTTGTGACACCATTGGGTTTTCACTGCTGTATGGAATACGTGCATCGAGCACTTCAATAACGAGATCCACTTGAGGCATCGCCTCCTCGATCTCTTTACGTGCTTTGTGCATGTGTCCTGGATACCACTGAATTGCCATGATGTTGCCTTATAAATCGGAGAGTAAATAACAATAAATACAAAAGTGATATTCTACCTCGTAAGTGGATTAAATGCATAAAAAAAGCGCCTTAAGGCGCTTAGTATCGTTGTTAAATACACTATGAGTGCTTAAATCACGCCTAATTCGCGTAATCTTTCCATCAAATAGCTATCAGCCGTATAACGCTCAGATAACACCACTTGTGGATTTGGGTGTAAAAACAGCGGTAATGAGATACGAGACTTGGTTTTGTCTGTGCCTTGAGGATTGATGACTCTGTGAGATGTTGATGGGAAATAGCCGCCTGAGGCCTCTTGTAACATGTCGCCGATATTAATAATAATGCTACCAAAATCACTTGGCACATCAATCCATTCACCTTCTTTAGTCAGCACTTGTAAGCCAGGCTCATTCGCTGCTGGTAACAAGGTAATTAAGTTAATGTCTTCATGCGCAGCAGCACGGATTGCGCCCATTTCCTCATCTCCTTTCATTGGAGGATAATGAAGAATGCGTAACAAGGTTTTTTGGCTTTGCGCAATCATGTCGGGTAACGGAATACTATATTTAGCCGCGACGTCTGCAGGTGTGTACTGTTCAATCCAGCTCAGTAATTCAGACGCTAGCGCATTAGCGTGTTCGTAGTAAGCAAGGATATTCGCCTTTAACGACTCTGGAATGCGTCCCCAAGGGTATACGTGATAATATTCTTTGATATCTTTTACGTTATTGCCTTTAGCCGTTTCAGAAATTGATGCGGGAAAGAAGCCATCATGTGTTTCAGCTTTAAACAAAAAATCATTTTTTTGTTCTGACTGAAAGAAGCTATACCACTCATTATATATATCTTCAACAAGCTGCTTTTGAATTGGGTGGTTAGTAAGTACACCAAAGCCGGTTTCACGCAGTGATTCAACAAAATGTTGGGCACTATTAGGTGCTTGGTAATCAATTGTATTTAGTTTCATTATGTATTTCTTATTAGTGTGTTGACCCACCGTAATGGTAACCTTAGTCACACTCTGCCGCAATTATTTGCGTGATATCACTCCATTTTCATTTGAGCTGAAATGATTGATGACACGTATTCATTATTACTAGACTGTGGCAAACAAACTCAACGAGATCTGACCATGAATAATTTAACTGAATTTGAACAGTATGTGATCGAGCAAAAAGGCACCGAGCGTCCTTTTAGTGGCGAATTTGTTGATCATGATGCACAGGGTGTGTATTTATGTAAAAAATGCCATGCACCACTTTATAAAAGTGAGTATAAATTTAATGCTCATTGTGGCTGGCCAGCATTTGATGATGAAATTAAGGGGGCAGTAAAGCATACACTCGATGCTGATGGTCACAGAACCGAAATTACCTGCGCACAATGCGGTGGTCATCTAGGCCATGTGTTTGAAGGAGAACATTTAACCGATAACAATATCCGTCATTGTGTCAATTCGGTATCAATGATTTTTAAAGGCATTGATGAGCTTTCAGCATCAAATTTAGCTACGCCTTCTTTCGAAAAAGCGACTTTTGGTGCTGGCTGTTTTTGGTGTGTTGAAGCTATCTTCGCTCAGCTTAATGGCGTGCAAAGTGTTAAGTCTGGTTATTGTGGCGGTGATGCAAAAGATGCCAATTATGATGCGGTATGTTCCGGTAAAACAGGCCATGCAGAAGTCGTTCATATTGAATTTGATCCCACGGTTATTCAATATGACACACTCCTTAGTGTATTATTTGAAAGCCACGATCCGACCACACTTAATCAGCAGGGAAATGATAAAGGGCCACAGTATCGTTCAGCTATTTTTGCGCATAACAGTGATCAAATTGATACCGCCAACCGATTTATTAACGCCTTAACTGAACAACAAGTGTGGTCTAGACCGATAGTCACTGAAATAAGTGCATTTGATACATTCTACCCGGCTGAAAGTTATCATGATGAATATTTCGCTAAACACGGGCAGCAACCTTATTGTCAGCTAGTGGTTAAGCCAAAATTTGATAAAGTGATGAGTAAGTTTGCTGATAAACGTAAACGTTAAATCAGTATTTTTTGCAGGTACAAAGTCTCACGATAGAAAAAGGGACTGAATATTCAGTCCCTTTTTATTGATTAGCGTATTAATCGTTTAATCCAATTTATCATCGGCTACTTTATAGTGCGGATCTTCAATAAGGTTAACTTCAACTAAATCACGTGCTTTATGCAGTAGTGCTTTACAATCTTGGCTTAAGTGACGTAAGTGCAACCGCTTTCCTGCCGTAACATAACGTTCAGCTAAGGTATCAATCGCTTCTAATGCGGAATGATCTGCCACGCGTGAATTTTTAAAATCAATAATCACATCTTGGTTATCATTTTCAGCATCAAACAGTTCAAGAAAGTTTGCCACTGAACCAAAGAACAAGGGGCCATTTAAGCGATATATTTTCCAGCCGTTATCATCTTCAGTTATGTCAACATTAATGTGCTTTGCGTGTTCCCATGCAAACACTAAGGCAGATACAATTACACCGACAAACACTGCAAACGCCAGATCGGTAAAAACAGTGACAGTGGTGACTAATATAATCACAAATGCATCATGCTTAGGCACTTTGTTCATGAATTTGAAGCTGGCCCATTCAAAAGTGCCTATGACCACAATAAACATGACACCAACTAATGCTGCCAGTGGAATAATTTCGATAAACGCGGAACCAAACAGAATAAATGCCAGTAATGCTAATGCTGCCGTGATGCCAGATAAACGACCTCTACCGCCAGAGTTAATGTTAATCATTGACTGGCCGATCATCGCGCAACCACCCATAGCACCAAAGAAACCACTGGTAATGTTGCCCACACCTTGGCCGACACATTCTTTGTTACTTTGGCCACGAGTATTGGTCATTTCGTCAATCACTGTTAGCGTTAATAATGACTCAATTAATCCTACCGCGGCTAAAATACAGGCATAAGGTAATATGATGTAAAAAGTGTCAAAGCTAAATGGCACGCTAGGGATGGCAAATGAAGGCAAGTTACCTGCAATAGTTGCAGCGTCATTGCCACTCATTGTTTTTAGAAAATCCAATACATTACTGGTTTCTAAATTGAAACCAACAGTAATCGCCGTTACCGTTAAAATAGCCACTAAGGATGAAGGCACTGCTGTGGTTAACTTGGGTAAGAAATGGATAATAGCCATGGTTAAAACCACTAAAGCTAGCATGATCATTAAGGGTTCTTGTGCCATCCAAATCATGTTGCCCGCGGCGTCTTTGACTTTAAATTGACCGAGCTGGGCTAAGAAAATTACAATCGCTAATCCGTTTACAAAACCAATCATCACTGGGTAAGGTACGATACGGATAAATTTCCCGAGTTTGAATACGCCCGCTAAAATTTGAATCAGTCCTGCTAACACCACTGCGGCAAATAAGTATTGCACTCCATGTTCAATTACCAGTGATACCATGACCACAGCCATAGCACCCGTGGCACCAGAAATCATGCCAGGCCGACCACCAATTAATGCGGTGATTAGTCCCATAATAAAGGCGGCATAAAGCCCGACCATAGGTTCAACATGAGCGACAAATGCAAAAGCAACGGCTTCAGGTATTAGGGCCAGCGCAACAGTTAATCCTGATAAAATATCGGCTTTGCTACTGCTTGTTTTATGGCGAATAAGATCGAACATTTAACCTCTGTTTTCATTGGTAAGTTAATAAAAAGTGATCAGTATATTAACAAAAAATACTCGTTGGCTGAACTGTGACATCCCTAATGTGATGTTTTAATTCGCTGAGGTATTTTTTATTAATCTTTTCAATAAAAAAGCCATGCTTAGCATGGCTTAATAAATGATGGGGCTAGTGAACCCCTAATTAATTCTACTTTGCCGGGCGTGCCATATCAGCTGATGCACTGTTATTTATTGCGACTTTTGGCGCACTAGTTTCAGTTGCTTGGGCTTCATAAGTACGTCCTTGAGGCACCGCTTTCTGTTCACGAACATCCACTGTAGGTTTAGTCATGTCAGATGACACCATAGAACCGAAGCGACTTGCTTTTACAGGTGCTTTTGCTGCTGTAGTGGTGTCAGTAGAAACAACAGTCTCTACTGCAGGCGCAACGTCTTTAGCTGCAGGTTTAGCTTGACGAACGATTGCCGCAGGCTTGGCCATTGGTGCCGATGCATTAGATGTAACGGCTTTATCTTGTTTGCTTTCTGCGGTTGTTTCCATCGCCTCTAACGATGCTGCCTCAGCGACTAACGCTTGTTTAGCTGGAGCATCAATAGGGGTTTTAGCGATTTCAACTGCTGTAGTTTCAACTGTCGCTGCAGTTTCGATTACGTCAGCTGTGTTGACTACCGGAGGCGTTTCAGCTGCTTGCTCTTTTGCTGCAGGAGTGTCTGCGACAACGTTAGCTGGCTCAATATCAACCTTAGTCTCTTCTGTATCAGTCACTTCAGTCTTTTTAACATCAGCCTTGACGACTTCTGCCGCTGGAGTAACTGTTGCTGCATCAGTGGCAGTCACAGGCGTTTTAACCTGAGTTTTGGTTTTAGCTTGTTCAGCGTCTAACTGCTTCTCTAGCTCATCATTAGGTGTGAAAACGGCTTGTTGTGTCGACCCCGTTTCATCATCACGACGACGGCGTTGACCAGCAGCACGTAGGTGGCGAGGGCTACGACGACTACGACGTTGACCTTCACGACCTTCAGCTTCACTTTCTGATGCCGTGTCATCGGTATTCGCGCTTTGCTCATCAGTTTCTTTTGCAACATCAGAGTGGGTCGCAACCGTTTCATTAACAGTGTTGTCTTCAGCTGGAGCCGCTTCTGTTTTCACTTCAACGTCAGCTTTCACTTCAACAGCTGGAGTGTCTGTTTCAACTTGGGCAGTAGAGGTAACCTTGGTGATTTCGGTTGCTACATCAGCTGCTTCAACCGCCGCGCCTTCTGCTACTTCGGTGGTTTGCTCTGTTTTCTCTTTACGAGGCTGACGTCGGCTACGTGGTGCTCTAGTCTCTGATTTTTTATCATCAGATGCTTTTGGCTCAACATTGTTGGCTTCAGATGCGATCAGTTCTACTGATGATTCAGTTGATTTACTATCAATAACCTCGGTTGTTGATAATGCTTCATTCTGTTCACTTTCAATACGCACTTTACGACGCATGTTACGACGTTGGCGACGCTCTCTAGCGGCTTCTTGCTTTGGTGATTTCTCTACAGTGGCCTTAGGTTCTGCCACTTTAGCGTCAGCTACTTTGGTTTCGCTAACGGGTAATGCTTTGTCAACTTTGTCAGCTCTTGGTTTATTTTTAGCGTTGTCATCTTGAGCAGTATTTCGACTGTTTCGCTCATTACGCTTGTTCTGAGGACGACCTTCAGTGGTGTCTTTCGATTTGTCACTGTCATTGCGTTGACGACGGCTATCATTGCGCTTGTCATTGCGGTTACCACTATCGTTACGTGTCTCATTACGACGAGTGTTACGACGTGGGTTAGTCTGAGTGCTGTCTTTAGTCTGCGCTGTCGCTTTGGTATCTTTCACCTCAGTTTCATTAGCAGAGAATAGGGCGCTGATTGCTGAGATGACTCGTGAAAACAATCCTGGCTGAGTAGATGCTGTCGCAGGGGCAACATTTACAGGTGCAGTTTTGACGAGATCTTCTGCAGCTTTTTGTGGGGCTGCAAAGCCTTTTAATGCTGGCTCTGGTGATGCCGCGCGCTCTAATTTACGAGGCTCATACAGTTTTGCTGCTGGCTGTTCTACGCGCTTATAGCTTGATTCACTGACTTCATCGTCACTCTTACGACGTACCACACGGTAATCTGGGGTTTGCATGTGTGCATCTGGAATGATGTACACTTCAACTTGATGACGCTCTTCAGTAATACGGATCGCTTTACGCTTTTCGTTTAATAAGAAAGCCGCCACATCAACTGGCACAATCGCTTCGATTTGTGTGGTGTTTTCTTTAATGGCTTCTTCTTCCATTAAACGTAAAATTGATAGTGCTAATGATTCAGTACTGCGAATAGTACCTTGGCCATGACAACGAGGGCATAAATGTGCAGCAGACTCTTCTAGTGATGGACGTAGGCGTTGACGCGACATTTCCATTAAACCGAAACGAGAAATACGGCCCAATTGAACACGTGCACGATCATGGTGTACGGCATCACGCAAACGGTTTTCAACTTCACGCTGGTGGCGAACAGGGGTCATATCGATAAAGTCGATAACCACTAAACCACCTAAATCGCGAAGACGTAATTGACGTGCAATTTCATCAGCTGCTTCAAGGTTTGTGTTCAGTGCAGTTTCTTCAATATCACCGCCTTTAGTGGCACGGGCAGAGTTGATATCAATAGACGTTAATGCTTCTGTGGGGTCAATAACAATTGATCCGCCTGATGGTAAACGCACTTCACGTTGGAATGCCGACTCGATTTGAGACTCGATCTGGAAGTGAGTAAATAGAGGCACTTCAGAGTCATATAGTTTGACGCGTTCGACAAAATCAGGACGAACTAAACCAATGTGCAGTTTAGCTTCTTCAAAAATTCGTGGATGATCGATAAGGATTTCACCCACATCACGACGTAAATAGTCGCGAATAGCACGAACAATGACGTTGCTTTCTTGATGAATTAGGAAGGGGGCAGCCTTGCTTTGAGCGGCTTCTTGAATCGCATCCCAATGATGTTGTAGTACTTTCAAGTCCCACTTTAGTTCTGTTGACTCTTTGCCTACACCAGCCGTACGCACGATTAAGCCCATACCATTAGGTACTTCTAGCTCAGACATCGCTTCTTTAAGTTCGGTGCGCTCATCACCTTCGATACGACGAGAAATACCGCCAGCACGAGGGTTATTTGGCATTAAGACTAGGTAAGAACCAGCAAGACTAATAAAAGTAGTTAATGCAGCGCCCTTGTTGCCACGTTCTTCTTTATCGATTTGAACAATGACTTCTTGGCCTTCTTGCAGGACTTCTTTAATGTTTGGACGACCTTGGAAGGAATATCCTTTAGGGAAATATTCACGACCAATTTCTTTTAGAGGTAAAAAACCGTGACGATCTGCACCGTAGTCAACAAATGCGGCTTCAAGTGACGGCTCTACGCGAGTGATTTTACCTTTATAGATATTTGATTTTTTCTGTTCATGACCAGGACTTTCGATGTCTAGATCATACAGTTCTTGCCCATCAACTAGGGCTACGCGCAACTCTTCTGATTGAGTTGCATTAATTAACATACGTTTCATGATGACGTGATTCTTCTAAATGAGGTCATCAAACAACACGATCTTTCTGCATTACGGGCCTGAATTAATCGGTATAACCTCACGGCTAGATCCAGGCAATTAGGTGCTCATTACTGTAAAACGCAGTCACTGCGTGTCGCATCCTATTTATGGCTTATTTTCTAGTGTTTACAAAAACAAGGAATTCGTTGACTTACAACCAACCCCATAAATTATGGTATTTTAATCCGTTAATGCCCAAGTCGAATCGGTTTGTTTGATAACAAGCTAAAATGTTGTTCGAATTTGGGGCGATTTACCACAGTTAAATTAAAATCTTTATTGAATACTTACGGTTTAATTGTACAAACGGTTTCTTATCGTTTTTTAATAAATACAATTTGCAAATCAATGATTTGCTACCGGTTAGGTTCATTTTTATAACTGCTAGTTTTTCGCATTTGGTGAAAGTTGTGAACACTTTATCCACTGTTTACTCTCAACCTGTGGGCAAATATAGCAACAATCGCTATTTTCAGCAATCAAAAGCCCATATTCTTTCGCGTATTTATTTGAAGTCCAATGCGGCAATAGCCAAGCATTTACCAGATAAGGTACACTATTACGGTTACTACTATATGGCGCATCATGAATACTGAAACCACCCCCCAAGTTGAATACGTGACTATCGACGAAGATCATTTTGAACAACGCATCGATAATTTTTTGCTGACTAAATTAAAAGGCGTACCGAAAAGCATGATCTATCGGATTGTGCGCAAAGGCGAAGTGCGGGTAAACAAAAAACGCATCAAGCCAGAATATAAATTACAAATCGGAGACATTGTTAGGGTTCCGCCTGTTCGTGTTGCCGAAAAAGACAATCGCAAGGCGCCATCGCCTAATTTATCAAGAGTGTCTCAGCTTGAAGAACGTATCATCCATGAAGATAATCATTTAATTGTGTTAAACAAGCCTGCCGGTATTGCAGTACATGGCGGAAGTGGTGTGGATTATGGTGTGATTGAAGGCTTACGCTCATTGCGTCCACAGCAAAAATTTTTAGAGTTAGTACATCGTTTAGATAAAGATACGTCTGGTGTGTTGCTTGTGGCTAAAAAACGCAGTGCCTTGAAGCATCTGCATGAACAATTACGCAGTAAAACCATGCAAAAAGATTATTTAGCCTTGGTGCGTGGCGAATGGCAGGCAAGTGATAAAGTGGTTAAAGCACCACTGTTAAAAATAACTTTAAAGTCGGGCGAACGCATTGTGCGAGTCAATAAAGAGGGTAAAGAGTCTGAAACCCGCTATAAGATTATGCAGCGTTACCAAGGTTGTACTTTAGTTAAGGCTAGTCCTGTTACAGGACGAACCCATCAGATACGAGTGCATTGTCAGTATGCTGGTCATGCTATTGCTTGTGATGATAAATACAGTGAGCAGCATTTTGATGACAGTATGCGGGCCTTAGGTTTAGACCGTTTGTTTTTGCATGCAGCAGAACTTAAATTTACTCATCCTGAAAATGATCAAGTTATGCAGGTTAAAGCGCCTTTAGACCCAGTGCTACTGAGCACACTTGAGAAGTTGAAAAGAGTATAAAGGCACTCAGCAAATAGAGTAGGGCATTATATTGAACAGTAAAGAGAAAGCTTTTGACCTGGTTATTTTTGATTGGGATGGCACGCTAATGGACACTGTGGGTAAAATCGTGTCTTGTATGCAAAATGTCGCTCAAGAATTAATGTTACCCATTCCATCCGAGCAGCAAGTGAGAGATGTCATTGGTTTATCTTTACCCCAAATTATGCCGATTTTATTTGCTGATCATCAAAACCATCAACAAATTATTGATTGTTATCGACGTCACCATCTTGCGAGTGAGCTACTTACGCCCTTATTCGATGGCGTCGAATTACTGATCCGTAATCTATTTGATGCGGGTTATCATTTAGCTATTGCTACAGGGAAAGGCCGACAAGGTCTTGATAATGTATTAGCTCTCACAGGGTTAGGCGATTATTTTCATGCGACCCGTTGCGCCGATGACGCACAAAGTAAGCCGCATCCTGAGATGTTGTATTCGTTATTGGCTCATTTTGATGTTACCGCAGACAGAGCCATTATGATTGGCGATTCAATTCACGACTTAGCCATGGCCAATAATGCTGGCATGGCAAGTATAGGTGTGAGTTATGGTGCCCATAATGAATCAAGACTCAATCTATTAAACCCGCGTGCTATTGTTGACCAGCTTTGTGCGATTCGTGACTATCTTTAATTTTTATGGACGATGTTATGATGATAGTCGCATTACAGCATTGAAGATAAGTGTGTCCGACGCTGTATCGTATTCGCTTCTGTATGATACTCAGCTTACTTCTGTGTTATGTCTCTTGTTATGACCACATCAAGTACAAACACCATTATCTATCCCCATCTCCCCTTATTAAATTCGATATCAGTATTTGTTGGTTGAGCATTCTGGTGCTTGACTGAGCACATCTACACCGTGCTGAGCGAGTAAATCTATCAGTTTAATTAATGGTAGACCGATTAGGGTGTTAGGGTCATCACCTTCTAAACGCTCAAACAGAGCTATACCTAACCCTTCACATTTGAAACTTCCGGCACAATATAATGGTTGTTCTGTATTGATGTAGTAGCGAATTTGCTCCACTGATAAATGTTTAAAATGAACCGTGAACGGTTCAACACAAGATAACATTTGTTGATTGGCACTATTGAATACTGCAAGGCCGGTATAAAAAGTAATAGCTTGACCTGATGCCGCGCTTAATTGCGCTATCGCATTGTCTACTGTGTGAGGCTTACCAATAATTTGACCGTTAATCAGTGCAACTTGATCCGAACCAATAATTAATTGCGGCACTGATTTGTTCTCTATTAGTTGGGCGCCTGCGAATGCTTTTTGTTCGGCTAAGCGTTTGACTAAAGATAATGCCGTTTCATCTTTTGCTGGGGATTCATCAATATTAGGGTTAACACAGTTAAACGGCAGCATTAATTTAGCTAATAATTGCTGACGAAAAGGTGAGGTTGATGCAAGTACGAGATTGAATTCCATTGGCTTTGTTTCAGTATTTGTTGGCTAATAACAGAATATTAGTCAGTTTACTGTATTCATCTATGCAAATGGAGCATTTTTCTCGAGTAATGCTTGTGTGATTGGGTTGGGTTCGGTAAAATTTGCCAACTTTCAAATTCAATGCCGGATTTAAAGAGTACCTAAAGTTCGTTATTAGGTGAGGTTACCGTATTTTTACGGAAATTTTCTTTGACTCCAGCGTTTTCAAACTATAATATGCGCGCCTTATGCAAACAGTAAAGATACCGGTTTCAATTGATCCTATACGCGCTGCCTCTAGCGGCCTTCGTTATGAAGGTATCATTTTAGGCAAGCAACTAAAGCGATTAAGCGAGTTATGTGCCGGCGACTGTTCCGACGTAGTTGTGTCGTTGGAATGTGGCGTCGATTTACAGGGGATAGTCTACCTTCGCGGGAAGGCTGTGACGGAGCTCACTCTGCTATGTCAACGTTGCATGACACAATTTACTACTGAGGTTACGGTCGACTTTTGTTTTAGTCCTTGTAAGACTGAGGCAGAAATCGATGAGCTCCCGGATGCGTATGACCCAATTGAGTGTAATGAGATTGGTGAAGTACGTCTGCATCAATTGATTGAAGATGAATTGATAGTCGCTATGCCTATCATCCCGATGCACGATGATAATAATTGTAAGTCTGGGTCGAAAGATATAGTTGTAGGCGAGATCGAACCCGCTCATGAGGAGCGTCCAAATCCGTTTGCAGTGTTAGAAAAACTGAAGAGCAAGTAATCGTAGGAGACAGGTCCAATGGCTGTACAACAGAATAAAAAATCACGTTCAAAGCGCGGAATGCGTCGTTCACATGATTCATTGAGCACTGCTCAATTGTCAGTAGACGCAACTAGTGGTGAATTACATCTACGTCACAACGTGACTGCTGATGGTTTTTACCGCGGTAAAAAGGTTATCAACAAGTAATTTGTTGCTAATTGAATGACAAATCTGACGCTTGCGTTAGATGCGATGGGGGGCGATCACGGCCCCCACGTGACAGTGCCTGCAGCCTTGCAGGCATTGAAATTTAATACATCTCTAAAAATCATTTTGGTTGGCAATCAAACCGAAATAGAAAAATATATCCCTCAAGCTGATCCAACAACTTTATCCCGCATTGAAATAATTCATACTACTGAAGCTGTCACTATGTGTGATAGGCCCATTCATGCTTTGCGTTCACGTAAAAATAGCTCAATGAAAATTGCTATTGAACTGGTGCGCGATGGAAAAGCAGCTGCCTGCGTTAGCGCGGGTAACACGGGGGCGTTGATGGCGATGGCTAAGGTATTATTAAAAACCTTACCAGGCATTGATAGACCAGCATTGGTATCTTGTTTACCAGCTATGACAGGCAAGCCTGTTTATCTGCTGGATTTAGGCGCCAATGTTTCTTGCGATTCCGAGACTTTATTTCAGTTTGCTATTATGGGGTCGGTATTGTGTGAAGCTGTTCATAAAAAGTCCCGGCCGAAAGTGGCATTATTGAACGTTGGTATTGAAGCGATTAAAGGGAATGACCAAGTCCAACAGGCTGGCCAAATTCTTCAACATACGGACCAAATTAATTATATTGGTTTTGTAGAAGGCGATGAAATTTATACCGGTAATGTTGATGTGATCGTTTGTGACGGATTTGTCGGCAACATCACCTTAAAAACCTCAGAGGGCATTGCCAAGCTATTAGTTCATCAATTAAAACGCGGCTTAAATGATGGTTTTTTTGTGCGTTTACTCTCCAAACTCATCGCTCCTCGCATACAAGCAGTACTCAGTAAGATGAACCCCGACCACTATAACGGTGCAAGTCTGATAGGATTGCGCGGAATAGTAGTAAAGAGTCATGGTAACGCGGATGAAGCTGCATTTTTACAAGCATTAAATTTAGCAGCAACAGAAGCAAAACGTCGTCTTCCTGAAATGATTAAAGATCGTTTGGAGTCGATTCTTTTAGACATCAATAGCTGATCTCATATATGCACACAAAAATTCTCGGAACAGGTAGCTATCTACCTGTGCAAGTTCGTAGCAATCAAGATCTTGAAAAAATGGTTGAAACCAGTGACCAATGGATTGTTGATCGAACCGGTATCTCTGAGCGGCGTATTGCTGCAACAGACGAATCGGTTTCAACAATGGGTTATCAAGCGGCATTAAAAGCGCTTGAAATGGCTGGGATAGAAGCCAGTGATCTTGATATGATTGTTTGCGGAACCACAAGTGCATCAAACGCATTTCCTGCAGCAGCATGCGAAATTCAAGCCTCATTAGGCGTCAAAAATATTCCTGCCTTTGATATTGCAGCCGCATGTTCTGGTTTTATTTATGCCTTATCCGTTGCAGATCAATTTGTTAAAAATGGTTCTGCTAAAAAAGTATTAGTCATTGGTTCAGATGTATTGTCGCGGATGTGTGATCCTTCTGATCGCTCCACGGTGATTTTGTTTGGTGATGGTGCTGGCGCTGCGATTATTGGTGTCAGTGATACCCCAGGTATAATTGCAACCCATATTTATGCCGATGGAAGCCAAGGGGACTTATTAAAATGTTCTTTCCCGCCTCGCGCCAATGAAAGTTCTACAGCGGTCGGTTTTATGACGATGAAAGGCAACGATGTCTTTAAAGTGGCCGTGACACAGTTATCGAATGTCGTCACCGAAACCCTGCGCCTTAATAATGTCGATAAATCTGAAATTGACTGGTTAGTACCACATCAAGCTAACTTTCGCATTATCAATGCCACAGCAAAAAAATTGAACATGAGCTTAGATAAAGTGGTGCTTACCTTAGCTAGGCATGGTAATACCTCAGCCGCTTCCGTACCCATTGCATTAGATGAAGCCGTTCGTGACGGCCGAATTCAGCGTGGTCAATTACTATTGCTGGAAGCCTTCGGTGGCGGTTTCGCTTGGGGCAGTGCATTAATTCGTTTTTAATTTTTAAATTATTTTTACAGGTAACCGTTTATGGAAAATGTTGCTTTTGTATTCCCTGGTCAAGGTTCTCAGGCCGTAGGGATGTTAGCTGAATTGGCTCAAACTCATGCCATTATTGGCCAAACCTTTGCCGAGGCGAGTGATGCTTTAGGTTATGATTTATGGGATCTTGTTGCCAATGGCCCAGCTGAAACCTTAAATGAAACCGATAAAACTCAGCCTGCATTACTCACCGCAAGTGTGGCTATTTGGCAGGCATATCTAGCGTCTAACAAGCCTATGCCTTCAATACTTGCAGGCCATAGTCTTGGAGAATATTCTGCTTTAGTATGTGCCGGGGTGATTGAATTTACCGATGCTGTTAAATTGGTTGAGCTACGCGGAAAATTAATGCAACAAGCTGTACCTGCGGGTTCTGGAGCTATGTTTGCCATTATTGGACTTGCTGATGAGGCTATTGCCACTGCATGTGCGGAATCGGCGCAAGGTGATGTAGTGAGTCCTGTGAATTACAATAGTCCAGGGCAAGTCGTTATAGCGGGTGAAAAAGCCGCTGTAGAGCGCGCAGCCGCTGCGTGTAAAGCTGCAGGTGCTAAAATGGCAGTCGCGCTACCTGTTAGCGTTCCGTCCCATTGTGCATTAATGAAGCCTGCAGCCGATGAATTAGCTAAAGCCTTAATTGAGATGACGTTTTCTGAGCCTAGCATCAAGGTAATCAATAACGTTGATGTGGCAATGCCAACCGACGCTCAAGCAATTAAAGATGCGTTAGTGCGCCAATTGTATTGCCCGGTACGGTGGAGCGAAACTGTTGAGTTTATGGCGACACAAGGTGTTACAAAATTAGTAGAGTGTGGACCTGGTAAAGTATTAACCGGTTTAACAAAAAGAATTAATAAATCGATATCCGCTCAAGCGGTTAATGATGTTGCTTCATTCGCAGCATTAGTCGAATAAAGGAGTTGATATGAGCTTTAGCATTAATTTAGACGGTAAGGTTGCATTAGTCACAGGTGCTAGCCGTGGTATTGGCCGCGCAATTGCAGAGTCGTTAGTACAAGCGGGTGCCATGGTTATTGGCACAGCAACCAGTGAAAAAGGTGCAGCGGCGATTCAAGCTTACCTAGGTGACAAAGGCTTCGGGATGGTGTTAAATGTCACTGATAGCCAGTCAGTGGCTGATTTATATAGCCAGATCAAAGAAAAAGCCGGTGAAGTTGATATTCTTATTAACAACGCAGGCATTACTCGTGATAATTTACTGATGCGGATGAAAGATGATGAGTGGCAAGATATCATTGACACCAATTTGACATCATTATTTAAATTGTCTAAACCAGTAATGCGATCTATGATGAAAAAACGTTTCGGACGTATAATCAGCATTGGATCAGTTGTGGGTACAATGGGTAATGCTGGCCAAGTTAATTACTCGGCGGCTAAAGCGGGTTTGATTGGATTTACAAAATCTCTTGCAAGAGAGGTTGCATCTCGTCAAATAACAGTGAATGCTATTGCACCTGGATTTATTCAGACAGATATGACAGATGAGCTGACAGTAGAGCAGCAACAAGCTATCATGTCGCAAGTTCCGATGGAACGATTAGGGCAAGCACAAGAAATTGCCAATGCAGTATTGTTTTTGGCCTCGGATTCAGCCGCTTACATCACAGGCGAAACATTGCATGTGAATGGCGGCATGTACATGGTTTAAGAGCGATAGGTAGGTAACTACCTTCATTTGAGTCAGTGTTAGTGATAATTCAATGTCATTTTTTGTGGTTAGACCACAAAATCTAAGCTTGCATTGTTATCTAATTCGAATAAACTACTCGCAATCTTACGCAAGTGCGTAATTTGAATAGGAAAGAAAACTAATGAGCAACATCGAAGAACGTGTAAAGAAAATCATCATCGAGCAACTTGGCGTTAAAGAAGAAGACGTTAAATCAGCTGCTTCTTTTGTAGACGATTTAGGCGCTGATTCTCTAGACACTGTTGAATTGGTTATGGCTCTAGAAGAAGAGTTTGATACCGAGATCCCTGACGAAGAAGCTGAAAAGATCACTACTGTTCAAGCAGCGATCGATTACGTTTCTAAGAATCAGTAATCAAGAATTCACAAAAACAGGCGGCATTTATGCCGCCTGTTTTTGTTTAAAGCATTTGTAAACGCTCGTTCCATTTAATTGCACTAGAACACCCTTCCTTATATCTCTTTAGCTTTATCGCAATAATGGCATCGTGGCAGATTTTATTTAAAGGTGAATATCATGTCTAAACGTCGTGTCGTCATCACAGGTCTTGGTCTTGTGACTCCTGTGGGTAATGATGTCGAATCTTCTTGGAATGCCTTATTGGCTGGTCACAGTGGTATTGCTCCCATTACTAAGTTTGATGCGAGTGAATATAGCACTCGTTTTAGCGGCTCAGTCAAAGATTTTGATATCGAAAAATACTTAACCAAAAAAGATGCCCGTAAAATGGATTTATTTATCCAGTACGGTATGGCTGCGGGTATTCAAGCGGTGCAAGATTCTGGCCTCGATATGAGCCAAGAGAATCCCGCTCGAATCGGTACCGCGATTGGTGCTGGTATGGGCGGCATGTGGTTAATTGAACAAGGTCATTCAGCTTTGCTCAATGGTGGCCCGCGCAAAGTGTCACCATTTTTTGTCCCTAGTACCATTATCAACATGATAGCGGGTCATTTGTCGATTATGTATGGCATGACAGGTCCTAACTTTGCAGTGACAACAGCCTGTACTACGGGTGTACACAATATCGGTTTTGCCGCACGTACTATTGCTTATGGTGATGCCGATGTAATGGTTGCCGGTGGCGCTGAAGATGTGACTAGTCCATTAGGTGTTGCAGGTTTTAGTGCAGCTAAAGCATTATCTACTCGTAATGACGATCCCAAAGCAGCCAGTCGTCCTTGGGACAAAGACCGTGACGGCTTTGTTATTGGTGATGGTGCCGGTGTCATTGTGATGGAAGAATATGAACGAGCTAAAGCCCGCGGAGCTAAAATTTACGGCGAGTTAGTTGGTTTTGGTATGAGTGGTGATGCATTCCACATGACATCGCCACCTAGTGATGGTGCGGGTGCGGCGGCGGCAATGGTTAATGCCATTAATGATGCGCAAATTAAAAAAGAGCAAGTGGGCTATATTAATGCCCATGGCACATCTACCAATGCGGGTGATAAAGCTGAAGCTGCAGCTGTAAAGTCGGTATTTGGCCCTTATGCTTATGAGGTGCTGGTGAGTTCGACTAAATCAATGACCGGACATTTATTAGGTGCCGCGGGGGCGGTAGAGGCCATTTTTACTTTGCTTGCGCTGCGCGATCAACATGTTCCACCAACGATTAATTTAGACAATCCAGATGAAGGTTGCGACTTAGATTTTGTTGCCCATACATCTCGTCGCCATCAATTTGATTATGCTTTATGTAACTCATTTGGTTTCGGCGGCACCAATGGTTCTTTATTATTCAAAAAAATCGATTAGTTTCGTTAAGCTAAAAAAAGCGCCTCTGGCGCTTTTTTTGTAATAACACAAAGTGTATCGTTATTTATAGGTACATCTTGCGATCATCAGGAGGTTTTATGGCCGGTAAAGATAGACAACTTACACTACGTTTTTTGGCTGAGCCTGCAGATGTCAATTTTGGTGGAAAGGTGCACGGCGGTGCGGTTATGAAATGGATCGATTTAGCCGCTTATGCCGCTGCCGCAGGATGGAGTGGTAAATACTGTATTACGGTTTACGCTGGTGGTATTCGCTTTGTTAAACCTATTCACGTAGGTAATATTGTTGAAGTGACTGGTAAAGTGATTTATACCGGTACTACATCGATGCATATTGCTATTGACGTTAAAGCCGGTGACCCTAAAGAGTCAGAACGTCATTTAACCACCCATTGTATTGTCATTATGGTTGCTGTAGATGATGACGGTAATCCTATCTCAGTTCCAGAATGGATCCCCACTACCGCTGATGATATTCGTTTGCGTGATAGTGCTATGCGATTAATGGATATGCGTAAACGTATCGGGGCTGAAATGGAAGCCCACGTTAAACCTTCAGTTGTTTAAATAAAGAGGATGATATGGCCAAAGTAGCATTTATTGGTTTAGGCGTTATGGGATACCCTATGGCGGGACATTTAGTTAAGCAAGGGCATGATGTTACTGTGTACAACCGCACTGCCAGTAAAGCTCAACAATGGGTTGAACAGCATGGTGGTAAGGCTGCAGATACGCCAAAAGATGCAGCTAAAGGTCAAGATATTGTTTTTACCTGTGTGGGTAATGATGATGACTTACGCCAGGTCGTCTTAGGTGAACACGGTGTCGTTCATGGCATGCATGCGGGGGCCATTTTAGTTGACCATACTACGGCTTCTGCCGATGTTGCCCGTGAAATTGCTGCACATATTGAGCCGCTAAGTATCGCTTTTTTAGATGCGCCTGTTTCTGGTGGCCAAGCGGGTGCCGAGAATGGTGTATTAACGGTAATGATGGGTGGCGATCAAGCGCATTTTGATACAGTTAAGCCTGTTATTGAAGCGTATAGTCGTTGCGCTGAGCTATTGGGGCCTGTCGGTGCGGGACAATTAACCAAAATGGTTAACCAAATCTGTATTGCTGGTGTGGTGCAAGGTTTAGCGGAAGGACTTCATTTTGCTAAAAGTGCCGGTTTAGATGGCTTGAAAGTGATTGAGGTCATCAGCAAAGGTGCAGCGCAAAGTTGGCAGATGGAAAACCGCTATCAAACCATGTGGCAAGGTAAATACGATTTTGGTTTTGCTATTGATTGGATGCGTAAAGATTTAGGCATTGCCCTCGATGAAGCTCGTCGCAATGGCAGCCATTTACCCGTAGCAGCGTTAGTTGATCAGTTTTACTCAGAGGTTCAGGCCATGAAAGGTAACCGCTGGGATACCTCTAGTTTACTTGCTCGTCTAGAAAAATCGCGTGATTAGTATTCATAATTTGTTGTAATAAAGTGCTATTACAGTAAAAAGCTCCGATTTTTATCGGGGCTTTTTTATTGACGATAAATAAGTAAATCGTCATTTATCTGCGTCCGTCTTTTTAATGCTAGTAAATTTATTGAATAAAAACCATCGAGTTACATGATGTAGCGCACATATTCAAAGTATTAACGCTGCTATTATCATTCCATCTAAATTAATTTTGCTTAAAGTGGATTGATTAACTAAGTTTATATTGCCCATCAATTTTAGACTACTTTATAAGTTGTTTAATAAATCGTTGGTAAATCATTTATAAACTAGGTTGTTGAGTAAGCCATAAGTAAAGTGTTGTGCTGCAGTGTGATGACCCGCGTCAGATAAAAAGAATGCGGGCATGCACTAAATTGGAGGAATGAATAATGAGCAACAAACTACTCAGCGCATTGTTTGCGGCAGGTTTCGCGGTAATGATGATGTCTTCTGCATCATTTGCTGCTGATGAAACCCTCGCAGAGTTTCACGTTGAAATGGGTGGCTGTGAAAACTGCCACGCAAATGAAGAACCATCAGCTGATGGCGCATATGAATTTGAACAGTGTCAAAGTTGCCATGGTTCACTTGCAGAAATGGATGATACCCATAAAGCGCATGATGGTGCGTTAATGTGTGCGGATTGTCATGCTCCGCATGAAGCGAAAGTTGGCGAGAAACCAACGTGTGACACCTGTCATGATGATGGACGTACTGCTAAATAAGTCGTTATTCCGCTGATAAAAAATACCGACATTTATGTCGGTATTTTTGTTTTTAGCTTCTCCCCAAAACAAGAATCATAAATTTAACTACCTCTTTATAGGTATTTAATTTCTTTTGTTTTCAATTAGATGCGCGCTTTAAGTGCATGCTTTTGCACTTATGTTGCGCAATTGTAGCGCTCAATGACAGTCAGTTTTTTCTATTTCTAAGTTAAATCAGCAAGTTAATTTTTTGGCACAGCTTTCGCAGTATTAATTACATGAAATGGTTAATATGAAAGGGTCAATGTATGTCAACAATCCAATCAAGCTGTGCTTATTGTGGTGTCGGGTGCGGCGTTAGCGTGTCCTCGACTCAAGCCGATTGGGTTGACGTTGATGTGTCTTCATTAACCTTAACGGGTGATAAACATCACCCCGCTAATCATGGTCACTTGTGTGCGAAAGGTGAACGACTACTTGACAGCTTAGCTCAACCCAATGTGCTGCGTTATCCGGTTTTACGCTCAGGGAAACCGATTCAGTGGGACCAGGCGAGTTCACTAATTGCAGAGAAGTTTGCGCAAACTATCGCCCAGTATGGTGCCAATTCTGTTGCACTTTATCTCTCTGGGCAGTTGCTCACTGAAGATTATTATGTGGCAAACAAATTTGCTAAAGGGTATTTGAAAACGGCAAATGTCGACACTAATTCACGTTTATGCATGTCATCGGCAGTGAGTTCAATGCAGCGGGCATTTGGTGAAGATGTCGTGCCGGGTTGCTATGACGATATTGAACATGCCGAAGTCATTGTACTCATTGGCGCCAATACAGCTTGGACTCATCCGGTATTATTTAAACGTATATTGGCATCAAGAAATTCGAATAACACTAAGTTAGTGGTTATCGACCCAGTTGCGACCGCGACAGCAAAACAAGCCGATCTTCATTTAGCCATTGCGCCTGGTGCAGATTTAGCATTGTTTTATGGTTTATTAGGCTATTTAGCAGATAACGAACGAGTTAATCATGAATACATTACCACTCATACAGACGGTTTTGATGCTGTTGTGAGTCACGCCAAACAACTGAGTACAGATTTGATTGGTTTGGCTAAGCAAGTGGGATTAACTGAGCAAGTATTGAGACAATTTTATCAATTGTTTGTTCAGCATAAAACAGTACTAACAGCATCATGCCAAGGGGTTAATCAGTCTGTTATTGGTACCGATACAACTAATGCAATTATCAATTGCCATTTAGCCTTAGGGCATATTGGACAAGCTGGTTGTGGCTTTTTTTCATTAACGGGTCAACCTAATGCGATGGGCGGTCGCGAGGTAGGTGGATTAGCGACTCAGCTGGCTTGTCATATGGGATTTTCTGAACCGGAACGTGAACTACTTGCTGATTTTTGGCAGGTAGATACTGTTGCTGATAAAAAAGGCTTAGCTGCTGTCGACATGTTTGATGCGTTGGCCGACGGTAAAATAAAAGCTATTTGGATAATGGGTACTAATCCTGTTGTGTCACTGCCAAACAGTAATAAGGTTGCTAAAGCCTTGGCCGATTGCCCTTTTGTGGTTGTGTCTGAAATAACCCCGGATTCAGATACTGCAAAATTTGCGGATATATTATTACCGGCTCAAGGCTGGTCAGAAAAATGCGGAACGGTGACTAACAGTGAACGCACAATAAGTCGTCAGCGCGGCTTTATTACTCCAAAAGGGCAAAGCAAAGCTGATTGGTGGGCCATAAGCCAAGTGGCACAGAAAATGGGCTTTCAAGGATTTGAGTTTGATAGCAGTGCTAGTGTGTTTCGTGAGTTTGCTGCTTTATCTGCAAGCGTTAAGCTGGTATTCCCCAATAAAATTTTTGATTTAAGCGGATTAACCCACTTAACCCAGCAGCAATATGACGACTTAATACCGACCCAGTGGCCTATTGCGTCAGCTGAGCACATTGGCCAACAAGGACTGCGTATATTTAGTGATGGGGGGTTTGCGACACCAACAGGTAAAGCGCAATTTATTTTACCCGCAAAGCCAGTAACGCAAGAGACTCCGAATGTAGCCAAACACGTTAGCGTGTTACTTAACAGTGGCCGCAGCCGCGATCAATGGCACACCATGACTCGCACTGGGCATATTGCGAGTTTGCGAGCAAGTATTCCAGAGCCTGTGATACAACTTCATCCTGACAAGCTCACAAACTTTTCTATTGCTGATGGTGACCTTGTTACTATCTGTTCCGCTACAGATGAAGGAGCTACGCCATTTGCACTGGCTAGAGTCGTGGCTGATCAAGGTATACCGTTGGATATGGCGCTGATGTCAATGCATTGGTCTAAGCAATTTTCATTGGGTAAAGGGGTTAATCAATACCTCGATAGCCGAGTCGACCCTGTGTCGCAACAACCGGGATATAAGTGCCAATATGTCGTGCTTAAACCTGTTCTGATGGCATTACAAGGTGTGGTGTTTGGTTTGCACGATCCTGCGGCTCAAGGTTTATGCTGGCAAGTCGCTCAAACATTGGCTAATGGAGTATGTCATCACATCGGCTTTACTAACAATGAGGATGGTTTTGCTTATCAAGCAACAGCCCACTCGCTTACCTGGTCTGCTAACGTTCATGGTCAGCGTCTACATGTTCAATGCAATATGGAAAAGGGCATGGTAAGCGCGATTAAAGTCTTGTCTCACTCTCGAGTTAACCTAGCGGTTGAACCGATGAATGCCTTTATCGGAAAACCAATCGATAATGTTTTTATAAAGCAGCTACACCAACAAATTAATGCCGGCAATAGTCCGCTGATTTGTGCCTGTACCGGTGTGACTGATGCGCAAATTGCTGATGAGATAAATGCGCAGTTTGACCAACAAGTATTTAATGACGGTAAGCAGCATCTGCAATTTAATAAGGCATTAGACGCTACGCAATCAAGTTTAGGATGTGGTCGACAATGTGGCAGTTGCAATAGTGAAGTCAAGCAATGCGCTCAAACACATTGGCAAAACGCTTTGTCGTATATTGAACTTGAACACCCTAATGCTACAGAAGAGGATGTCGCCTAATGAATATTGTAGATGGATTAATCAAATGTGTTAACCCTGGTGGTGACGATTGTTCAGGTACGCTCCAAGCCGGTGATGTCGCCATTGTTGGCGCAGGGTGTGGCCAGCTAGATTTAATGACCATAAAAGCTGCGCGAATTGTGGCTCAAGCAGATGCATTAGTTTACGACAGCCTAGTGAGCAGCGATATTTTGACTTTAGTCGATACGCACTGTCAGCGCCATTTTGTCGGTAAGCGCTGCGGTCAGCCAAGTATTAAGCAAGATGACATCAATGCGTTATTGCTCAAACTTGCCCAACAAGGTTTGAAAGTTGTGCGCTTAAAAGGTGGCGACCCGCATATTTTTGGCCGCGGCTCTGAAGAAGCGCTTTATCTCGCTCAGCATGGTATTCGTTCACAATTTATTGCCGGCGTAACTGCCGCATTAGGCTGCGCATCAAGCACCGGGATCCCACTCACGTTTCGCGGCATGGCTCGAAGTGTCACGCTGATCACCGGCACTAAAATGACCGATGCTGATAACACAGTGGCGCCTAGCCAATGGCAAGCCTTGTTAGCCGCTCAGTCGACTTTAGTTTTTTATATGGGGAAGGAACAAGCATCGCGCATTTCTGCAGGCTTACTTACCGCACAATGCAATGCGAGTTTACCAGTCGCTTTTATTACTAACGGTGGCAGACCTAATCAAATTGTGACATTTGCTACAGTGGCAACAATGGCTAACGCAGCTTTAACCATTAAAGATTCTGGGCCTACGCTAATCATTATTGGTGAAGTCGTCAGTATCGGTCAGCAGCTTGGCAGTTTACTAGATGATATTGAATGTTCGTCATCACAATTCAATACACAGTATGAGGCGAGATATGCCTAAAATTGGAGCATTAACCCTGACATCTGCCGAAACATTTGATTTTCGGTTATTGATAAAAGCGTTGGGCAAAGGCGAAAAGGGCTCTCGTTCGCTAACGTTTGCGGAGGCAAGCCTGTTATTAGAAGGTTTTGCGTTAGGACATGCCACGCGAGTGCAAATGGCGAGCGCAATGATGTTAATGCGAGTCCGTGGTGAAACAGTGGATGAAGTTGCCGGCATAGTTGCGGGATTGCGTCATAGTTTACATCGGGACTGGCCATCTTTAGCAGTCGATATTGACTGGCCGGTTTATGCTGGTAAACGTGAACAATTACCTTGGTTATTGCTAGTGGCATCATTACTGGCTAAGCAAGGGTTCCGAGTCATGTTGCATGGTGACAGTCAAGCGTTACCGCATCGTCGTCATGTTGAATCATGCTTAGATGCATTAAATATTCGTTGCGGCACAAATCCTCAAAGTGCAGCACAGGTATTAGCGTCAGACAATATTGTCTATGTCCGCGCAGGAGATTTAGTCCCTGTGTTAGATGATTGTCGTCAATTACATCAAGAATTAGGATTACGCAGTGTCATTCAAACCGCTGCTCGCTGTATTAATCCAAGTAACGCTCCAATCAGTTTGCGCAGTTATTTCCATCCAGGCTTGGATGATTTACATCAACAGGTAAGCGAAACTTTATTTGCTAAAAATGAATATTCAGCTGGTCATATTGCGATTTTTAAAGGCCTACAGGGCGAGACAGAATTTAACCCTAGGGTGTCTACGTTAATGAAAGTCGTGAGTGGTCAAGCAGCAAATGTGACAGTGTCGAGCTTAACTGTCCCGACATTATTAGCAGGCTTTTTTGGTGCGAAAGTGGGCCAAGCTGACTTGTCTAGCGATATTCTTGCGCTGTTATGGCGCGAAAGTCAGCCATTGGAGTCAACTGAACTGAGTCGCGTCATGTCGCGCACCATGATTGAGCAAGCATCGAGCAGTATTATTGCTACGTTAACCGCTGTTTTGTTGTTACTTAATCAACAATCCAATAATTCAGTTGGCTTGCAGCAACCATTGACGGTTGAACAAGCCATTAATTTAAGCCAGCAGTGTTGGCAACATCGCTTCAGTCATACAAATAATCCACTGGCTCAATGGCACAAAAAGGAGCGGTTATGCGCAGTTTAATTTTTTGTGATGCTGGTTTCTCATTAGTGCCAGTGGTTGATTGTGATGTGGTGCAATATCAAGCTTGTTTGGCCGCATTTGGACATGTCAGTGTATTGACGACAATTAGCCAAATTGAGCAACGTTTACATCAACAACACTTTGATACCTTGTTAATTTTAACTGACGGATTGCACAGTCAAATACAGGGATTAATACAACGTACTTTGGCTCATAAACCTATGGTGATTATTGTCAATGCAAAATCATGGCAACAGGATGTGCTGTCACAAATTCTTGATTGTGGCCGAATCACTTTTATTCCCGATATGTTAACGGTGAATAGGTTAACCAGTGTTATTAGTTTGGCACAAATTCGCTTTAATGCTGCGAGCAAAACTCTCGAAGAATTTAAAAAGCTAGATGAAGAAATCCGCTGCATTAAATTGCTGAGTCGAGCCAAATTGATTGTGATGCAACAAGGATTTGATGAAACCAAAGCACATCAGATTATACAGCAGCAAGCGATGCAAAAAGGTGTGTCAATGGCACAAATGTCCGCACAAATTATAGCGGTTGTCAGCCAATCTGACCGTGCTCGTTTGGCGGAGTAAATGGCATTGAGCAGTGATGGTGCGCCCCATGTTGGTGCGATTGAACCTAAAGTGTACGCATCACTAGTGAGATTTTAAAGTTTATAAGTTAAAAGTATTTAATAATCAATTCATTACAAGGTTTTGTTTGTTGGCATAGAGTCTGCAACATCAAAATATGACACTGCAACACATTAATGGGGCATAACCCAAAAATGGTGTAACAGTAAAAATTAAAAAATCGGGACTGTAACTGGCAATGGCGCCAACTCTTTAATTGGAGTTGGCGCCATTTTGTTTTTTACCGTCCTAGGCATGAAGGAGCAGGAAATGACAGTCTCAAAACCCAAGTTAGTGGTCGTTGGTAATGGCATGGTTGGGCATCACTTTATTGAGCAATTATGCAGCTTAGGGCTGAATAAAATCTTTGAAGTGCATGTGTTTGGCGAAGAGCCTCGTCCAGCTTATGACCGAGTTCAATTGTCAAAATACTTTGAGACGGGCAGTGCCGAACCGTTAATGCTAACCACTGCACAAGATTATGAAGACTGGGGCATTAAGCTGCACTTAAATACCCCCATCACGGCGATTGATATCGTGGCAAAAACGGTAACAAGTGCCCAGGGTGAGTCTTACTCATATACCCGGTTGGTTTTGGCTACAGGATCGTTTCCTTTTGTGCCGCCTATACAAGGCAATGATCGTGCTCAATGTCTGGTGTATCGAACCATTGAAGATCTCGAGGCCATTCAAGCAGCTGCGCAAAACAGCCAAGTCGGAGTTGTTGTCGGCGGCGGTTTATTAGGCTTAGAAGCGGCCAATGCCATGATGCAACTCGGGGTGAAAACCCATGTTGTGGAATTTGCACCACAATTGATGCCCGTTCAGCTAAATGATAAAGCCGGTGAACTATTGTGCAGTAAAATCGAGCAACTCGGTGTGAGCGTGCACACCTCAAAAGCGACCAGCGCTATCATTGATGGTGAAACGGCGTTGCATCGCATGACCTTTAATGATGAATCGTATCTTGAAACTGACATGATTGTATTTTCGGCTGGGATTCGTCCACAAGATGCGTTAGCTCGTGTGTCGAATATTAATATTGGCGAACGCGGCGGCATTGAGATTAACGATTACTGTTTAACCTCTGCACCCGATGTGTATGCCATTGGTGAATGTGCTTTGTGGCAACAAAAAATATTTGGTTTAGTTGCACCAGGTTATCAAATGGCTCGGGTTGTAGCATCTCATATCGCTTCATTATCATCGAATGTCCCGAGCCAATCATTTACCGGTGCTGATATGAGTACCAAGCTTAAACTCTTAGGTGTCGATGTGGCTGCTATTGGTGCCAGTCGGGGCTTTGATAATGCTCAATTTGTGGAATTATCTGATAACCAGGCGGGTATTTATAAAAAACTGTGGCTTGATGACAGCGGCAAGTTTTTAAAAGGAGCGGTGCTCATTGGTGACAATAGCGATTATAGCCGTTTGCTCGATATCTATTTATCACAAGATGAAATAGAAGGCTCAGCTGTTGATTTATTACTTGCAGGTGCTGAAAACGAAGCTGATTTAAAAGATACTTCTATTGTGTGTTCTTGTCATCAAGTGACTAAAGGAGACATTGTCGAAGCCGTTGCTGCAGGCAACCATAAAATGGCTGAAATTAAATCTTGTACCCGCGCAGCGTCAGGTTGTGGTGGTTGTGCTCCGTTGGTACAAAAAATTATAGATCAAACATTACAAGCTGCAGGGCTTGATTTTAATGCTGGTATTTGTGCGCATTTTGATCATGACAGACAAGCCTTGTATCACCTATGCCAAGTGGAAGGCATTAATGACTTTGATTCATTAATGCGTCAACACGGCAAGCCTTCTGCAAGTGGACACACTTATGGTTGCGATATTTGTAAACCCGCAGCCGCCTCGATTTTTGCCAGTTTACAAAACCAATATGTATTAAATCAAGACAGTGGTCATGTGCAGTTGCAAGATACCAATGATGCTTATTTAGGCAACATTCAAAAAGACGGTACTTACTCAATTGTGCCGCGAGTAGCGGGTGGTGAAATTACCCCAACTAAGTTGATAGCCATGGGCCAAATTGCTCAAGAGTATGACTTGTATACCAAAATAACGGGTGGACAACGTATTGATATGTTTGGTGCTACCTTGTCGCAATTACCTGAGATTTGGCAAAAGCTCATTGATGCGGGTTTTGAAACAGGCCATGCCTATGGTAAGTCATTGCGAACGGTAAAATCGTGTGTAGGTAGTACTTGGTGTCGCTACGGAGTGCAAGATGCGGTTGGTTTCGCTATTGACTTAGAGAACCGTTACAAAGGTTTACGTAGCCCTCACAAATTAAAATTTGCCGTATCGGGATGTACCCGCGAATGTGCAGAAGCACAAAGTAAGGATATTGGCATTATCGCAACCGACAAAGGTTGGAACCTCTATGTTGCAGGCAACGGTGGCATGCGTCCACGCCATGGTGATTTGTTTGCTACCGATTTATCGACCGAAACGCTTTATAAATACATAGATCGTATTTTGATGTTTTATGTCAAAACAGCAGACAAACTACAACGTACTTCTACTTGGATGGACTCATTAGAGGGTGGGTTAGCGTATTTAAAATCAGTGGTTATTGACGATGCCCTAGGGATCAATTCAACCTTAGAACAACAAATGGATTTGATTGCTGCAACATATCAATGTGAATGGAAAACCAGCCTTGAACAACCTGCTTTTTTAGCGCGCTTCAATGAGTTTGTTAACCCTAGCCAAGCGCCAGAGCCTGATGTTAATGCATATCAACGCGTTCGCGAACAGCGTTTCCCTAATATTAAAGATGTCGGTGCAGGCACCATTGCCATTAAAGATATTACCGAGCAACAAACTATTGAGCAACAAACAACAGCAAATGGGGTATTAGCATGAGTTGGATTAATGTGTGTGAAGAAACAAGCTTACCCATAGGCACTGGTGTTGCAGCTTGGGTATCCGGAAAAGCCGTGGCTATTTTTAACCTAGGTAAAGATGGTTTGTATGCCATAGATAATGTCGACCCAGCTACAGGTGTTGGCTTGTTGGCCCGCGGATTAATTTGCGAAATGGATGGTGAGCTGTGCGTCGCATCGCCGTTATACAAACAACATTATCGATTAACGACAGGCGTGTGCATTGAAGATACATCATTAGTAGCCAGTCCATTTGATATCAAAACTGAGCAGGGACATGTCCTTGTATTAGCTAAAGCATAAGGAGTATTGTTATGAGTGCTGAAAAATTTAAGCTATTTTCTTTCAACGGCAAAATGAAAATTATGCATTTAAGCTGGATGGCATTTTTTATCACTTTTGTGGTGTGGTTTAACGCCGCCCCCTTAGTGAGTGTGATTGCTGACAGTTTAGGGCTGACAACCGCACAAATTAAAACCTTGCTGATCCTCAATGTTGCCTTAACCATTCCAGCAAGGATTATTATTGGGATGGTAACAGACAAGTATGGACCGCGGATAACCTATTCAGCGTTACTCGCTATTTGTTCTATTCCATGTTTTATGTTTGCTGTTGCCGACAGTTTTGAGCAGTTAGCACTCGCGCGTTTTTTGATTGGCTTTATTGGTGCTGGTTTTGTGATTGGTATTCGTATGGTCAGCGAATGGTTCCCGGCCAAAGAGTTAGGAACCGCTGAGGGCATTTATGGTGGTTGGGGTAACTTTGGTTCAGCCGCGGCGGCCTTTACTTTACCAGCCGTAGCACTTGCATTTGGTGGCCCGGACGGTTGGAGATACGCCATTGGTATTACCGGTTTAATGAGTTTGTTATTTGCGTTTGTATATTATTTTAATGTGACAGATACACCAAAAGGCTCAACCTATTTTAAACCTAAAAAAGGCGGTGGATTGGAAGTCACCAGTAAAAATGATTTAGTGTTACTCATCATTATGAAAGTGCCTATGTATGCCACGCTAGCACTACTGGGATGGAAGCTGTCTCCAGCGGGCGTCAGCATGTTTACTCAAGATGTGACAAACTTGATTTATGCAGGTCTAGTTTTTGTTTTTTTGATCGATTTTTACCAAACCTATCAGGTCAATAAACATCTTTTTTCTGTTGACGTGCCAGAGTTTGAGCGCTACGAGTTTAAACAGGTGGCGGTATTAAATGTACTGTACTTTACTACGTTTGGTTCTGAATTGGCGGTCGTGTCAATGCTGCCATTATTTTTTGCAGAAACCTTTGCTTTAGGCATGGCGCAAGCGGGTATGGTTGCGTCCAGTTATGCCTTTATGAACCTGATGTCTCGACCTGGTGGTGGCTGGTTAAGTGATAAATTTGGCCGTAAAACCACATTGCTGATTTTAACCGCAGGTTTGGCGATTGGGTATTTATCGGTAGCACAAATAGACTCAAGTTGGTCATTACCTCTTGCTGTTGTGGTTGTGATGGCTTGCTCTTTCTTTGTTCAAGGTGGTGAAGGGGCTGTATTTGCTGCAGTACCACTAATTAAACGCCGCTTAACTGGCCAAATTGCAGGTATGACAGGAGCTTACGGAAATGTTGGTGCTGTCTTTTTCTTAACTGTATATTCTATGGTGTCGACGCAAACGTTCTTCTATGTCATTGCTGTAAGTGCTGTATTTGGCTTTATTACCTTATTCTTTATGAATGAACCTAAAGGTCATATCGCTGAAGTGAATGAAGACGGTGAAGTCACCTTGATCAGTGTCAGCTAGGCAATCTCTATGAGTGAGATTGTTATTACAGCAGGAACCCTATGCCTCCAAAGTTAGAAACCAATGCAAGCCCTGTGATAGATGACACACTACCTTTTGCAACAAGTTTGCAATTGGTAGTAGGGCAAGCCTCTGAAAAAGGTCATAAATCGCAAAACGAAGATGCGATAGGCATACGTATCCCTAGCGGTGTATCGCTCATGACCAAAGGCATAGTTAGTGTGATTAGTGATGGAGTCAGTACGGCAGAGGGAGGCGCACAAGCATCGGCTATTAGTGTGAGTAACTTTTTAGCCGATTATTACTCCACACCAGATAGCTGGAGTGTACAAACCTCTAGCGCTAAAGTGTTGACCGCATTAAATCGTTGGTTGTATGGGTTAGGGCAAGATTATCGCGATGCCAGACGAGGTTTTGTGTGTACCTTTAGTGCATTAGTGTTTAAGTCGTGCACTGTGCACATGTTGCATGTGGGCGATTCACGTGTCTATCGGTTTCGCCGTGGTGAGCTAAGCCAATTAAGTCATGATCACAGCACAAAAATAAATTCATCACATCAATATTTAACCCGTGCATTAGGGATGGATGTCAAACTAGATGTTGATTACAAAGCGTTAACCGTCGAGCAAGACGATCTTTATCTACTCACTACCGATGGTATACACGACCAATTTACAGAGTTTGAGTTACTGCAAAAAATAAGTAGTTTTTATCAATTGCATCCTCAATTAAGTGATGATTTATGTGAGCAGTTTTGCCATAAACTCATTAAAAAAGCATTTGAGCTTGGCAGTAAAGATAACCTGAGCGCGCAATTATTGTGTGTTCAACAATTGCCTAAACAAGCCATTGATGATGTGTATCATCATTTATCGCAACGTCCATTTCCGCCTCCGCTGAGTGTAGGAATGAAACTTGACGGCTATCAAGTCACTCACATTATTCATCAATCTCAACGTAGCCAGGTGTATCGTGTTGAGAATAACCAGCAGCAAGCTTTTTGCATGAAAACGCCTTCAGTCAATTTCATTGATGATGCAGCTTATATTGAACGCTTTATGCTAGAAAGCTGGATTGGCCAGCGCATCAACAGTACCCATGTGGTTAAAGTTGTTGAGCAGCATAAACCTAAATCGGCTTTGTATTATTTGACCGAATACCTTACTGGAGTAAGTTTAGCACAATGGCTGGTTCAGCATAAAAAAGCCCCGGTAGAAGATGTGCTATTACTGCTTAAACAAATCGAGTTAGGGGTAAGGGCATTTCATCGCAGAGAAACGCTGCATCAAGATTTGAAGCCGGATAATATTTTTATTACCCGTGATGGCGTGGTAAAAATTATCGATTTTGGCTCATGTTATATCAAAGGCGTTGCCGAAATTAGCACCCCGCTAACACGCGATCATATTTTGGGGACAGCAGATTACACTGCACCAGAGGTTATATTGGGTTTTCAGGCTGATGGACGAGCAGATCTGTTTTCTCTTGCTGTGATTGCCTATGAAATGTTAGCCGGTGAGTCCCCCTTTAAAGGCAAACTCAGCAAGTGTAATACCAGACAAGCTTTTTCAAGATTAGAATACGTCAATGTGCACCAACTCAATCCTATGGTGCCCATCTGGATAGACCAAGCATTAAAAAAAGCATTAAGTATTGAGCCAAATTTGCGCCAGGCAGACACCTGCGAGTTTATCCACCAATTAACCACCGCTAGCGCTCAACAGCGCCCAAAACATTTTGTGCCTCTTATCAACCGCAATCCCGTCAGATTTTGGCAAGCCACTTCAATTGTCCTGCTTCTGGCTTTAATTACCAGTTTATTGGTTTAACATATGGTGATTAAAATAATATCGTCATTTTCTGGATAAAATTAGCTATGACTTAATTCTGTTAACTACACTATGCTTAACTTAGCTAATGAATTTGTATCAATACTAAAGTGTTATTTTTTTATGGTGATGGCTCTTTTGGCTTATTTTCAGTAATGATGATGATTGGTAATATTCACATGTTGGAATGTTACTTGGCATTGAAGTCGGTTTGTTAGTTCACATGGAGTGTTTGGGATGTTTAAAGTCGTAAATTGGATGTTAGTGTCACGATCTCAGTTGCTAATTGATTTACTTGAATGCCGCTGGCCTCAAGAGTTTTTAGTTAAATTAACCCAGGCTCAACCAAGTAATATGTCAAACAAGCTGGCTGATGAAGCTATTTCAGTGGTTTTTTTCGACCTATCAACCATCGATATCCAACAAGCTTATCAATTACAGCGTCTTATTGAGCGAGAATATTGCTCTATTCATACCGTATTTATTAATTTCCCTAAACAACTCGATACGCGTTTTCTTATCCACCCCTCGACGACTCTAGGGGTGTTTTATGCCGACACCAGCTTAACGGAAATCAGTTTGGGGTTGAATGACATCATGAAAGGGCGCAGTGTGATGCCCCAAGACTTATTACATTCTATGATGAATGATGATAATGAACCAGAAGGCGATCAATTGACTATTCGCGAACGTGAAGTATTGCATGCCTTATTGTCAGGAAGTACCAATTTAGATATCGCCAATCAATTATTTGTGAGTGAATCAACAATTAAAACTCATTTATATCGAGCATTTAGAAAAATTGGCGTTTCCTGCAGAGGTCAAGCGATCGCATGGGCACAGACTCACATGCACGAGGTCAGAGTTTAAATGGGCTAAGGCTTGATTATAAACAAAATAAAATGGGTATCAGTTGATACCCATTTTTGTGTCAGTTTTTTGTGGTGAGTTTTATCGTGGTTAATGTATCAGCGATTAGCTTAACCATGAATTAGTGTAACCACAGTGCAGTTTTAGAAGCATCGTTAATCGTTAATGAAATGGTATCTGCTACAGCCTCACAAACTGGCATTTGACCTTGCATTAATTCATCGCGTCTAAACCAATGTAAATTAAGTTTTTGGCCTACAGTGTAGCTTTGTAATTGTTGCTCAAATTGGGCATTAACTTGTAAATTATCAGCGGCAATCAGCAAATCACCAGCGCTTAATCCCGCTTGATGCGCAGGGCTGTTTTGGCTAACCATTAACACTTTAAGGCCAAGTGATTCTGATTTTGTTTTGGCGCCGAAGGCAATTTTATAGCCTTTAGCCTCTCCGCCACCTAAATCTGCTGTTCCTTCACTGGCTCGTACGGTCATGTTCACTCCGACCTGTTCGAGTAAGTGACTTAACGGAAGATCTTGTTTGTTGTCTAAATAAGCAAAAATGTCATCACATGGGCGGTTAAGCAGTTTTTCAACTATATGCTGGTGACTCATATTATTAGTGCCAATTTGCGGCAATCCATATTGTTGCCATAATGCGCGCATCACATCATCTAAACTGTGCTTGCCTTGGGTTTCTATGCGGATGGTTAAGTCTAAATACAACGCAAATAGTGCACCTTTGGTGTAATAACTGACAATGGCATTAGCCGCATTTTCATCTTGCTTGTAAAACTTAGTCCAAGCATTAAAGCTCGATTGTTTTAGGGTTTGTTTAAATCGTCCTTGGCCGCGATACACTCGAGTCATAATTTGACTCAGCAGGGTTAAATAACCTTTTTCATCGATGCATTTTGATTTAAAGGTAATTAAATCATCGTAGTATGAGGTAATCCCTTCATAAGCCCATAACTGCTCAGTATACGACTCTTGCGATAAATCAAATGGGGTAAACTCAGCGGGTTTAATACGTTTAACATTCCATGAATGGAAGTATTCGTGGCTGCAAAGTGACAAATAGGTGCGGTAGCCTTTATCAACAGGCGCATCGAGCGACAAAGGTAAGTCGTTACGTGAGCACATTAAGGCGGTTGAGGCTTTATGTTCTAAGCCGCCAAAGCCGTTATCTAATACTGTGGTCATAAACACATAACGCTCAAACGGTGCTGGCGTACCAAATAAATTGATTTGATACTCGCAAATGGCGGTTAAATCCTTAGCCAGGCGAGCCATATTGGCGCGATGCTTACCACTGAGTACAATGTCGTGTGGCACGCCTGCGGCGTAAAAGGTTTCTATACTGAGCTCGCCCATTTCAACGGGGTGATCGATTAAGTCATCATAGTTCGGGGCGTTAAAGTCGCCAAAACCAAATTGCTCGCCAGCAGTTCTATTCATGCTGGTGGCTAAAGTCCAATGGCTTAACTCGGTTAAAGCGGGTTTGGCTATGGTGACCTGGTGCGGTTGATCCTCAAGCCCTTTGGCAGCTATAAAGACGCTACTGCCGTTAAAGAAGCCGTGGTTTGTATCAAGGTGGGCGGTACGTACAGATAAATCCCAGGCGTAAATTTGATAGCACAATACGATGTCGCTACCCTGGTTGTTTACTTGCCAGGTTTGTTTATCTAACTGGGTGACGGTTAAAGCTTGTAGATTTTCTGTGGCGTCAATTTCGATAATGTTTTTAGCAAAATCACGGATCATGTAGCTGCCAGGTAACCAAGCCGGTAAGCAAAAAATTTGCGATGGTGAAGCTTGGGTGATGGTGAGAGTGACTTCAAATAAATGCGCTTTAGGATCGATCGCATGGATATGGTAATGCATAAAGAATTCCGAATAAGTAGGCGAGTCACAATCAAAACGATTGAGCTATAATCGACAATGCTGCCAAAAATGCCGACGTTAAGCAAACGAATCCCATTTTGAGCAAAAGATTATCCATAATGAGCGGTTTTACTGGAGTGATAGTTCAAAGAATTGATAGTATTATCAAAAGCAACAATGCAGTTATTTAATGAGGGCCCCAAAATGGCTGAAGAAACCATATTTAGCAAAATTATTCGTCGTGAAATTCCAGCGGATATTTTATATCAAGATGATTTAGTTACTGCATTTAGGGATATTGCACCGCAAGCTCCTACCCATATTTTGATTATTCCTAACCATCTAATCGCCACGACTAATGACGTTAAGGCCTCTGATGAACAAGCATTAGGCCGGATGATGACGGTCGCGGCGAAACTTGCTGATGAAGCCGGTATTGCACAAGACGGTTATCGATTAATTATGAATTGTAATAAACACGCTGGCCAAGAGGTTTATCATATCCATATACATCTTTTGGGCGGTAAGCCGTTAGGCCCAATGCTGAGTCGTGACTAATGAAAATCAATAGCGATTTTTTTCCGTTAACCGAAGTGGCCAGTCGATTTGTTAATCAGTTAGCTCAATGCCGCCGTTTAGGGCTTACTGTCCAAGAGGCCAGTGAGCATCACGTGCTTATTGAGTTACCTTACAGCCAAGACATCATTGGTTATCCTGACACCGGGGTGATCCATGGCGGGGTGATTACCACCCTAATAGACACCGCCTGTGGCACGGCAGTGGTATGTGCAATTTTAAAAAAATATCAATCGTTAGAATTGTCACCGACACTGGATTTACGGGTCGATTACATGAAACCTGCTGAGCCGCATAAATCGGTTTATGGGTTTGCAGAATGCTATCGATTATCGCCAAGCGTGGCTTTTACCCGCGCGATAGCTTACCAAGACAGTATTGATGAACCTATTGCTCACGCAGTGGGATCGTTTATGCGCATTAGCCCAGAAATGGTTGGTGAATCGTTTCGGCAAGCATTAATGGGTAATTTGCCGGAGACGAAATCATGAGTGAGCCAAGCAATATCAGTACGCAAACGGGTTTAGATGTTCAAGATGTGGTCAAACGGGCCATAGAGTTAAATGACTATAGTTATCTTCTTGAAAAAGTACCTTACTCACAATTTATAGGTATGTCTGTGGCGCGTTTTGGCGATGAAATGGTATTTAAATTACCCGCTAAAGATGACAATATTGGTAATCCAATATTACCTGCTATTCACGGTGGTGTGCTTGCTGGGTTTATGGAAATGTCAGCTATTGTGCAGTTAATGGTGTTTATGCAAGCTAAGAAAGTGCCTAAAATTGTCGATTTTTCAATTGATTATTTACGCGCAGGTTTGCATCAAGACACCTTTGCTGAATGCAAAATTACTCGCCAAGGTCGTAGAGTAGCAAACGTCAGCATGAACTGTTGGCAAACCAACCGCAAGCAGCTGATTGCGACAGCACGAGCACATTTTCTACTGGATTAGTCATGATGTGCTGCTGTGTTAGAGACAAGTTCAATTGCATCTATTTATTAAGGGAATATTGTATGAAAACATCATTATTATGTCTTATCGCTTCTGCGCTGTTACTTTCGGCTTGTGCGCATAATACTGCGGGTATCTCTGCTAATTCTAGTGGCCAACTTAGGGTTGATAATACCTCATTTGCTCGTGACGTTAACGTGACCGATGTTTCATCACTTATGGTCGCGGACTTAATCAAAGCGTCAGCATTGATTCAAAGCCAATCGAGTACTGATTTGCGTATTCAATACAAATTCACTTGGTTCGATGCGAGTGGATTTACCGTTGAAGATGAAGCAAGCAGCTGGAAATCAGTTAAGTTACATGGCAAGCAGCAGTTACAAGTCGGTGCGGTTGCGCCCAATTCGCAAGTCACCCGATTTGAGGTCTATGTGAGGCAAGCATTCTCCAATTAGACTCCATTATCATTAGCTTTAAGCTTATTTATGACAATAATCGATGTGATATAGTGTGAGGGTTAATTAATTGCATTGTTGAGTTATCAAATTGTGTCACTGCTCGTGTATTCATATTGAAGTTAGTTTATAATCGAGACCGCCAAGGGGTGTTCAGTAAAACCTGAACTGAGATGTCTGTATGACGAACCCTTAGAACCTGATCCGGCTTATACCGGCGTAGGAATGGGCCACACTATAACTCGGTGCACCTCTTATTCGCTACTCTTGCCGGATCTCAAAATTACTATTTGAGGTCCTATGTTCACGAAAAATTCTATTAGATTACACCACACCCCCATTGCCTTAGCGGTGATTACAGCCATAAGCTCACCTATTGCTATGGCTAAAACCGCTGATGTTGAACGCGTAACACCTGAATATGAAAAAATGGAAGTCATTGTCGTTAATGCCGATTTTAGTAATATCAGCCTTGAGAAAATGCCCTCCAGTGTCACCGTTATTGATGCGCAACAATTAGAAGATGAAGGCGCACAGCATTTTGAAGATGTGCTCAATTCGATTGCTAACTTTAATTGGTCTGGTGGTAGCTCTCGACCTAAATACTTCCAAATTCGCGGTGTTGGTGAGCAAGAGCAATATCAAGGTGCACCTAACTCATCGGTTGGTTTTGTGGTCGACGACATCGATTTATCAGGCCTTGGCATGGTATCGAGTATGTACGACATGCAACAGGTTGAAGTGTTGCGTGGTCCGCAGGGGACTCAGTATGGTGCCAACGCATTAGCCGGATTAATTTACCTAAAAAGTAACGACCCTACAGAGTCGTTTGAGCATGGCGCAAAAGTCAGCTTCGGTGACGATAACCTGCGCACTCTGTCAGGATTCAGCTCCGGCCCGCTCAATGACTCAGGCAAACTACTCTACCGGGTATCGTTAGAGCAACATAACCAAAATGGTTATCGTGACAACCTTTATCTTAATCGCGACGATACCAATGAGCGTGACGAGTTGACTGCCAGAGCGAAGTTACGTTGGTATGCGACTGACGATCTGCAAGTTGATTTAACCTTGTTACATGCAAACTTTGATAATGGCTACGATGTGTGGACATTAGACAATAATCCCAGCAACACCTTAACTGACCAACCTGGCGTCGATACGCAAAAAACCTCCGGTGCTGGGATTAAATTTATTTATTCTGGTATACCAACATTTGATTTCACGTCGTTAACCTCGTTTGCGCAAACCGACCACCATAATGGTTATGATGGCGATTGGGCTAATCCAGAATATTGGGCAAGCAAACAATGTGCAGCTTATGATGACTCTGGTGCCGTTAATGGCAGCGAACCTTGTGTTTACGATTATACCTGGGATAAAAAGGGCGACCGTAAAACCTTTACCCAAGAATTTCGTCTATCGTCAAAGACGGCTGGGCGTATTTTTGCCGGTAGCACCGACTGGTTAGTTGGCGTGTATGCGATGAATTTACAAGAAGATAATGACTTGTATTCAGAGTACAACACTTATCCAGATGAAGTGCTGCAGTCCAGTTACGATGCGACCAATTACGCGGTATTTGCTCAATTAGACAGCCATTTAGGTGATGAATATTTATTGTCTACAGGACTTCGACTTGAACGTCGTGACAGTGATTATAGTGACAGTAATGAAGATGATTTCGCCCCATCAGAAGATATGTGGGGCGGGCATATTGCGTTATCAAAAGCTATTAATGCTGACCACAATGCCTATGTACGTATTGCCCGCGGTTATAAAGCGGGTGGTTTTAATATGACATTACCAGCTCAATTATCAGACAAAAAAGAGTTCGATACTGAGATCCTATATAACTATGAATTGGGCTTAAAATCGAGCTGGTTTGACGGTGAAGTCGATTCTACATTTGCGTTATTTTATATGGATCGCCAAGATCAACAAGTCGCCGCGTCGTTACAAGATCCTGATAGCCCCCAACGGTTTATTCTATTTACTGAAAATGCAGGTAGCTCGAATAACTATGGTGCAGAACTCGATGCTAAATGGTATTTAACCGATAATATTGAGTTTTATGGCAGCTTTGGTTGGTTAGAAACCGAATATGGCCAATATCAATACAGCGATAAATATGGCTCAACTGTCGATTTGTCTGGCCGTGAACTGGCTCATTCCCCTAACGTTACCTACAGTGCAGGTATGACCTATGTTGCTGACTCTGGTTGGTTTGCCAACGTGAATGCCAGTGGTAAAAGTCAGTTTTATTACTCAGACAGCAACGAGTCCAAGTCAGATGCTTATACCATTTATAATGCCCGTGTAGGTTATGAAACGCCAACTTGGTCGGCTTATTTATGGGGCCGTAATGTGTTTGATGAACAGTATGGCGTGCGTGGTTTTTACTTTGGCAATGAGCCAGATCAAGGCTGGGTAGATAAACAATATATTCGTTACGGTGACCCTCGCCAGTTAGGTGTGACCTTAGAAGTCCAATTTATGTAATTAAACAAGGCCGCTGTAACTTAATTTACAGCGGTGTTAATTAAGGAATTAACATGAAATTAACAGCAGAAATCAGCATGTATCCGTTGAATGAAAATTATCTTGATCCGATTAAGTGGTTTATCGGCAGACTAGATAGTTATAGCAGTATTGAACGAGTCACTAATGCGATGGCAACACAGGTGTGTGGCGAGTATGCGGATGTAATGTCGATGCTAGCCATTGAAATGCAAGCGGCTCATCAGAAATGGGGCAAGGCTGTGTTCGTGTGTAAATTTATCGGTGGTGAACTTGACCTTGCACATAGCGAATAACATTCATGAATGATTTATTGTTAACGCTGCAACAAGCCTTGAGTGAGGCGTCATTAATGACGTTTTGGGAGGCTATTGCGGTTATGTTAGCCTTGGCTTACTTAATTCTGGCGATGAAGACCAATATTTGGTGCTGGTCTGCCGCATTCGTTAGCACTGCGATTTACACGGTATTATTTTGGAATGTTTCCTTGTTGATGGAATCGGTGCTCAATATCTATTACATGGGGATGGCGGTATACGGTTATTGGTTGTGGTTACATGTACCAGACTTGCAGCATAGAAATTCCCACAATATTGATTCACATAATAATACTCATCACACCATAGATACTCACCAGCTGAATATAACCAGTTGGTCTTGGAGTGCTCATGCCGTTGTGATTAGCGTAACATCATTGGTTTCTATGCTGGTGGGGTATGTTATGGCCAATTATACCTCGGCAGCATTTCCCTATGTTGACGCGGCAACCACGTGTTTTGCGGTAGTAACAACCTACTTAGTCGCCAAAAAAGTGTTGGAGAACTGGCTTTATTGGGTCGTCATTGATTTCGTGTCTATCTATTTGTACTTCCAAAAAGGCTTGATGTTGACCTCTGGGCTGTTTGTTTTATATGTCGCGATGGCCTTGGGTGGCTACATCATGTGGCGCAAGAAATATCGTCACAATATAATACAGCAACAGAATACCATCCAAGACGTGGTTGGCGCATAGCCAACCACTTTCCCTTTTTAATAGAGTAAATATCAGATGCCACAAGCCTTGTTATCTCTGCCTAATGAGATACTTGATATGATTGAGCAAACGATGCCAGTCCCATTGTTTCAGCAACTTGCTGCACAATGTACGGCGGTAATGGTTTTTAATATAGGCATGAGCAATATTAATATTAAGCTCTGTTGTAACGATGGCGATAAGGTGTTAAGAGTCAATCAAGCTCACAGTAATTGGTGTGATAGAAAGCTTGAAGTGGCCTGTTGGCAAGTCGCGATGGCAGCTAACATTGCACCGGCCCTGATTTGGGTCAGTGATAATAATCAAATATATTTAAGTGAGTTTATTGATCAGCAATACATGGATTGGTCGATCTTGTTTACAATGCGTGGTCAGGCATCGATTCGACAAGCAACAAAGACGCAGATTACAGCAGTGGATGCGGTGCCTTTATTAAGCGAATTATTTCGAACGCTCAGTGGATTACCCATACCGAATAAAAGTATGACTGTGAGCACTCAGTGGCAACAATACGCACATCAATTAGACTCATTAAGTGCATCGCAAACCAATTTGCAGTGGCAACACGCTTGGCAGCAATTATTGCGCTTAAATGGCCTTGTTCGACAGTGGTTATCGCAGCTGGAGGCTTGTGTGTTGCTGCCTGCTTTTTGTCATCGAGATTTGACCCCGCATAATTTACTGCTCAGCGGTCATCAATCGCAGCGCTTATTATGCATTGATTATGAATACGCGGTGGCCAGTCATCCGTTATTTGATTTAGCCAGTGTGATCGCCACACATGAGTTATCATCAATGCAAGTAAATCAATTAGTTGATAGCGTTATCTTGCAGTATTGCCAAACCTCTAATCTTACAGATGTTGCTGCAGCTAAAGCGGCATTACCAGCAGCCATCAATTGTTTTTGGCTATTTTCAGCGATGTGGGCATTATTAATGGCCGCCAAAGAACCACAAAAATCCACACAATACATACATTACTTTACAAAATATTTTACATTAATGACTTGCTAATATGCCCTGATAACGTACAAATAAGATAAGTTTTGCAAAGGGAATCATTTGTGTCTAAAAAATTAATTATCCTGCTGTTAAGCAGTTTATTTTTTGTTGGCTGCTCAACTAAAGTAAGTTACTTCTTTTTGGATTGGGCGATTGAGTGGGAAGTTGAAGAATACGTAGACTTAACCTCAGAGCAACAAGACAAATTTGATCTCATTGTTGAGTCTTTTCTCGTCTGGCATCGCCAGCAAGAGTTGCCACGTTATCGTGATCAACTGTCATTATTATCAAGTTTAACCAATCAGCAGACCATGACGCCAGAGTTATGGCTTGAACAAGTCTCAATGGCAAAAGCTCATTGGTATCGTATTTTCGATTTTGTTATGCCAGATCTGTTACCTCTTATTGCGAGTCTAAGCGATGAACAAGTGGAGCAGATTTTAGTGCAGCTGAAAAAAGAACAGCGAGAGTTAATTGAAGAATATGCAGGTAAAGATCAAGCCGAATTGATAACCGACTCAGACAAAAGAATCGCGAAGCAATTATCTGAATGGACAGGGAATGTGACAGATGAGCAAAAAGGTATTATTCACCAAGCCAATACTGAACGTTTAGCAACATTAGATATGTGGTTAGAGTATCGCCATGAGTGGTTGAGCCAATTTGAACAAGCACTGAAACGCCGCCAGCAAACAGAATATTTTACTCAACAAATGACGTTATTGATGGTTTCACCTGACGAGTTAAAATCTCAAGTCTATCGAGATAATGTAACTGAAAATACCCGAAAATTCGGCTCAATGTTGATTACTTTAAATCGCACTTTTAGTCCAAAACAACGTAAGCATTTCGATAAAAAACTAACAGAGTTAGTGGATGATTTAACTGAGCTTCATTTAGACAAATAAACAAGCATCTAATGAGTATTATAGCCTCAGCTGAAATCTTTTCTATTCTTAGCGGGTCTCTTGTAGTAATAACGAGATCAGTAGGGATGATTATGCAAATGCTTAGCGGGTTATATCAACAGTTTTTAAATGTCATTAAACACATTCAAGGTTTTGCGCCATTAGCATTGAGAATTTATTTGGCACCTGTGTTAATGCAAGCCGGTTATAACAAATTATCACATTTTGAAGACTCCGCCGCTTGGTTTGGTAATCCAGATTGGGGATTGGGTTTGCCTATGCCTGAAGTCATGGTAGCAATGGCAGCAGGTACAGAATTGTTTGGTGGTTTTTTACTGCTAATCGGACTTGCTACTCGCATGGTTGCAATGCCTATGATAATGACCATGTGCGTGGCCGCTTTTGCGGTGCACTTACCTAATGGTTGGTTAGCCATTGCCGATCCCAGTTCGTGGTTAGCAAATGAGCAAGTATTAGCATCAGCGGAAAAGTTGGCTGCGGCCAAGTCTATTTTACAACAGCATGGTAACTATGAATGGCTTACCAGCTCAGGTAACTTGGTTATCCTTAATAATGGTATTGAGTTTGCTATGACCTATCTCATCATGTTGTTTGCTCTCTTTGTACTAGGGGGTGGGCGCTACACCAGTGTTGATTATGTTATCGCTCAGCGTTTTTTAAAAAATGCCTAACTAGGATCTGTTTTAATTGAGTCCAAAAAGATCAACCCTGTTTTGAATATATCCCACCCAATAGGTGGGATATTTGTTAATATCGGTACCTGAATTCATTCCAAAGGAGCGTATCTTGGACGCAACACAACTACTCCTGACTCGCCAGTCTACACCACGCCTAATTGCCCCAGCACCAAATGCTGAGCAACTTACATTATTGCTCAATGCCGCTGCAAGAGTGCCTGATCATGGAGCATTGAACCCATGGGAATTTATTATCGCAATTGATGATGGTTTAGCTAGATTGGCAGACATTTTCGTTGACGCCGCTAAAATAACGGGAGCCGATGAAGCATTTCTCGCCAAAGTGGCCAATATGCCTTATCGCGCCCCCATGGTCATTACTGTGGTTGCAAAAACACAAGTACACGATAAAGTCCCCATTTTGGAACAGCAAATTGCAGCTGGTTGCGCCACAATGGCAATGCAACAAGCCGCTTTTGCCATTGGACTCGGTGCAGTATGGCGCACTGGTGATTTTGCTTTTGATGCTAATGTACACCAACAATTAGGCTTGTCTAAGCAAGACCAAATTGTCGGTTTTTTATATGTGGGAACACCTGCGGTAACTGCGCCAATAAAACCACTAAAAGAAGGTCAGCAATTCGCTCGCTATTTATAAGCTAAGCCAATACAAGATATGAGCCTTACTTTAACGAATATAAAATGAGGCTCGTTTTTGGCGATTCAATAAGCTAATAAAAGCATTTATGTCAATGGCTATTCGTAGAACTCAAGTGGGATCATGTTCTGATAAACATAATAACCTAACGGCCCCATTAACAAACTGAGTGAAGACCACACAATCCGTTGGGCATTTTTGATATGTGCTTTCGACGTTAAGGCTCGATAGCAAAAGTGAATATGTAAAATCAATAATGCAATAAGCATTAAGACTAACGTAATGTCCATATTATCCATGTCATGTTCCTTTGCGTTCCAGCAATGACTTAGTTAAGTATAAGTTTACAATTGAAATCTGTAGTCAAAAGAATAAAAATCCATTTTCTTTAACTGCTATTCATTGTTTATGTTATTTAATTTACTTGAAAAATAAACCAATTCATAGCCTGTAAACCATTAAATATTCATAATTTTTTAATTTTTGCACTAAGGTATGACGCGTCCATCATCATTCGTTGAATGTTTGAACTGGATCTTATTTTGTTGTGGTAACCACAATGGATATTTGTACATCGCCAGAATAAATAATCGGCTATTGACTAGCGTGGCCAACCAAGTATGGACTTTAGGGTAGGGCATGCCGTTAAACCATGCAGGTTCAACATTAGCAAATTGCCTAATAAAGGGGAAAATAGCAAAATCGGCTAAAGTAGGCGTGTCGGTACACAAATACAGGTGTTTTTGTAACTGATTTTCCAGTAACTGAATAAACTGCTCAGCGTGTTGTCGGTAGTATAGTTGACTGTATTCAGGGTACCTGTCTGCATACTTGTATTTATCTAGCCAAGGCTTAAAGTCACAATCGTTAGCATTTATGAGCCTTGTCGTTGTGGGCTTATCTAACCATGACAATAGCGATTGATACTCGCCAGGCGTTAAGTGATGGGTTGCAATATCAGGATACTCAGTTAATGCATAGCGCATGATATCAATGCTTTCACTGATCACTTGGTTGTCCTGTGTGACTAATACGGGCACAGTACCTTTGGCTGATATCGCTAACATCTGCCTAGGTTTATGTTTAAGTTCAATTTCACGTACTAGTGGGTTTAGCTGGCTTAAATGTATCCCCATACGGGCGCGCATTGCATATGGGCAGCGACGAAAGCTATATAAAATGGCACAATTCATTAGATGTCATATAAAATTAAGTCTTACTAATAGAGTAACGCTTTAGAGATAAAAATCCCAAAATAAAATGCAAATCACAGTGAAAACCGTGGTTGGAATTGTTTTAGTATTTTTTTTAGTGTGATTTAGGTATACTTTCGGCCGTTTTTTTGAGTCTGCACACTGTGTGCGGACCTTATTATATGCACTGGAAATTAAGTTCCAGCTAGCGGAGACGCCACTGTTATGCAAGACACTCATCAACACCTTACTCAACACTCTCAGCCAGAGACATTGCAACCCAGCTCTAAAGTTGCGGTGTGCGCGTTATATAAATTTGTTGCCTTACCTCATTTTGAAGCTATTCGTCAGCCATTGCTGACTGTGATGGAACAACATGATATCAAAGGAACCTTGTTACTGGCCCAAGAAGGGATCAATGGCACCGTTGCTGGAACCCAAGCAGCGATTGAAGATTTATTGACTTGGTTAGACACACAACCAGGTCTTGATAACATTGTCACCAAGTGGTCTTTTGACGATGAAATGCCATTTTACCGCACCAAAGTAAAGCTTAAAAAAGAAATCGTCACTATGGGCGTTGAAGGTATCGACCCGCGTAAAGTGGTAGGTACCTATGTTAAGCCGAAAGACTGGAATGCCCTGATTTCAGATCCTGATGTGGTGCTGGTTGATACTCGTAATGATTACGAAGTGAAGATAGGCACATTTAAAAATGCCGTCAATCCTGTTACCGAGACGTTTCGTGAGTTCCCTGAGTACGTTAAACAAAATCTCGATCCTGCTAAGCATAAAAAAGTGGCGATGTTTTGTACCGGTGGTATTCGTTGTGAAAAATCGACGGCTTATTTAAAAGAGCAGGGCTTTGATGAGGTGTATCACCTTGAAGGTGGCATTTTAAAATATCTTGAAGAAGTCGAGCAAGAACAAAGCCTATGGGAAGGTGAGTGTTTTGTATTTGATAACCGCGTCGCGGTGAATCACAGTCTTGAAAAAGGTCAATACGATCAGTGTAATGCTTGTCGTATGCCGATAACTGAAGCCGAAAAGCAAACTGATGCTTATGTTCAAGGCGTGAGTTGCCCGCATTGCATCGATAAGGTACCCGCTGAGCAGCGTCAGAGATTTATTGAGCGTGAGCGTCAAGTTCAATTAGCCAAACAACGTGGCGAAGTTCATATTGGCAGTGACGTAAAGCAAGTCATTGATGCACGCCGTCAGCACAAAGAAGCTCAGCGTAAAGCCCAAGAAAAAGTAAACAGTAAAGGTTAACCGTTAAACTACAGAGTGAACTAAACAGTTAAAGCCCATCATTGCCGATGGGCTTTTTTGTGGCAGAGTGCCGTTATCATCGAAGCTCACTAAGTTGTCACTGATTGACTAAAAATACATTACAGCGAACCCGTTCCTTGATTGAGGCTAGATAAATAGCATCAAACTTTTCTTATAGATGAATCACCTTATCTTATATTTTTCGCCATTACTGGACAATAAAATTACGCGCCGTACAGAGGCAACACGAGCCTTAAAAAACTCTCCATGCTACTCGAAAAATACCTAACAACCGTACACGTTCGGTTAATGTACCGTGTCTATCGTAGGCTTCTTGAAATACTCAGGCATTAAAGGATAACCAGGATAACTCTTAGTCAATTGAGCAATTTTTAAGCCGAAGATGCAATGAGACCTGTTAGAAGATTAATATGCAACATATTGAATTATCTGTATCTAACTAAAAGTACTAATGGAGAAATACTCTGTGGCACTTAGTTTATGAGGTTTTATGACAGATTTATTGATGGGCTGAGCTTTTCCTTGGTACAAAACCGCATAAATGGTTTAGCAAAACCGATTATTATGCTATTTTGAGCGCTTTTTTTATTTGAATGACTAAAGGTAGGCCGATGTTTGTTGGATTCGATTATGGCAGTGCTAACTGCGCGATTGGGGTAATGATTGATAATGCAGTGGCATTATTGCCATTATCAGCGGACTCAGATTTCATGCCGTCAACATTATATGCGATGGACCGCGAGCTAATAGCCGAAGCTGTATATTGGGGCTTACCTGAACATTTAAAAGCGCAGTATTCTCATTTACGCAGTTCGCAATTGATGCGGGCAAAACAAATGCGCCATGAGCTAGATCTGTCACCAAACGAGCAAGCCGTGTTTGTTGGACAAGCTGCAATAGATGCCTATTTGGAGATGCCTGAAGAAGGTTTTTATGTGCGTTCACCAAAATCTTTTTTAGGCGCTAATGGCCTGCGTGTTGAGCAAATCGCCTTATTTGAAGACATTGTCACCTTGATGATGCAGCACGTTAAATCCCTAGCCGATAAGGCATTAAATGCCAAATCACTGACATCAGCGAGCCATGCGGTGATCGGCCGACCAGTTAACTTCCAAGGCATTGGTGGCGAAGAAAGTAATCTGCAGGCCGAAGCTATTTTACGTCTAGCGGCGACGCGTTCGGGCTTTACTGATGTAACGTTTTTATTTGAGCCCTTAGCGGCGGGGATGGATTTTGAGTCAAATCTTAACGATGACAATACCGTGCTTGTCGTTGACGTTGGCGGTGGTACCACTGATTGCTCTGTAGTAAAAATGGGCCCGTCACATATTCATCAACAAGACCGAACGTCGGACTGTTTTGGCCATTCAGGCCAACGTATCGGCGGTAATGATTTAGATATCGCACTAGCAATGACAGGCTTAATGCCAAGTTTTGGTGCTGACACCTTAATGATTAACGGTAAACCTATGCCAAGAACGCCTTTTTGGAACTCGGTTGCGGTAAATGACATCAGTGCTCAACGTGATTTTGTTAGTTTACAGTCGCGCAAATTAGTTGAGCAGTTAATTAAGGAAGCTCAGCAACCTGAGCGATTAGTTCGTTTACAAAAAGTACAAAAAAATCAAATGAGCTATCAAGTTGTCCGTCAAGCTGAAGCGGCGAAGATTAGTTTGTCTGATCATGACACGATTCAATGTCCATTGGATTTTATTGAAAAAGGCTTGTTTGTCCCTCTAAGTGCAGCGCAGTTTGCGCAAGCCATCAATGATCCTCTCGCTAAAGTTGAGGCGTTAATGAAACAAGCAATGCAAACGGCTATCACTAAAGCAGAACAACAAGATTGCGACATGCCAACCACTCCTGATATCGTGTATGTCACAGGTGGTACAGCCCGAAGCCCAGCGATATACGATAGAATTGCGAGTGTGTATCCTGATGCTAAAGTCGTGGTGGGTGATCATTTTGGTTCGGTAACAGCAGGTTTAACTCGTTGTGCTCAAAGCGCATTTTAACGAGATTACATTTAACAGATAAAGGCTCGTTATTATGCGAACAAATAGCCTGTAGGTTAGCAACCTTGTTAGCCAAGGGCTCCACCTTATGAAGCCCTTAATTAAGTGTAATGGGGCGGTGCGAAGATATAGGCAAGCTCTTTTGACGATAATTACTGTCCAATTTTATAAGGTTTACTGATGAAAAAAATTCTTACCGCGATATGTTTAGCTACACTTATTACAGCGTGCTCTGATAACGAAGTTGGTGATGTTTCACTGGGAATGTTTACTACGCAAGATATAAAACTAAATATTTTAAAAGATGAAATTGTCTCTGGTGTAACCTGTCATATCGCCTCAATCGAAGCCAACCTGAGTTTTTCAGACCCAAGTGATAGCTCCATCTCTTGCAGACAAACTGGTGAGATCACTGCGGATATGATTGCACAAATAGATAAGAGTAAATCAGGTGAAGTGGTATTTAAAAAATCAAAAAGTATTTTTTTCAAATCAATGAAGATTAGAAGGATCTTCGATGCTGAAAATCAAACCCTGATGTATGTTTCTTATTCCACTAAAGAAACATCAGGAAGTTTTAAGCATAGTCTTTCGACAGTGCCACTTTGGGGAACCAAAGCCTATGTTGAGCCAATTCAAGCTCAATAATCACCAGGTTAGCGCTAGCTCATGGCAGTCCATACCTTGGTTGACTATTGTTCGTAGCCATTAGATATAACTGCTTGTGAGTTCAATAAGTCGCTATTCACAGATCCTCGATATTGTTTAACATATAAAAAATGCCTGTTAGGGTTACTAACAGGCATTGTTACTTGATTTCATTTACTTTATGCGTGAATTAACATTCGACGATATTCACCGCAAGACCGCCTTTGGCCGTTTCTTTATATTTGCTGCGCATATCTTTACCGGTTTCCATCATGGTTTTAATCACTTTATCCAGTGAGACTTTATGATTACCGTCGCCGCGCAGTGCCATACGTGAAGCATTAATCGCTTTTACCGCTCCCATAGCATTACGTTCAATACAAGGCACTTGCACTAAGCCGCCAACAGGATCACAGGTTAAGCCTAGGTTATGTTCCATGCCAATTTCAGCGGCATTCTCAACCTGTTCTACAGTTCCGCCCATAATTTCAGTTAACGCACCGGCTGCCATTGAACAGGCTACGCCTACTTCGCCTTGGCAACCGACTTCGGCGCCAGAAATGGAGGCATTTTTCTTGTACAAAATACCAATGGCAGCAGCGGTTAACAGATAGCGACTACATACATCGATATCCACTTCTTGAACAAACATGTCGTAGTAACACAATACCGCAGGAATAATCCCCGCAGCACCGTTTGTGGGTGCGGTTACGACGCGATCGCCTGCTGCATTTTGCTCATTAACCGATAAAGCAAACAAATCAACCCAGTCCATGGCGGTCAATGGGTCAGTGTTATTGCGTCCTTCTGCTTTTAAGCGGCGGTAGAGCGCGGGAGCACGTCGGCGTAACTTTAAACCGCCTGGCAATATGCCTTCCTTTTGATAACCGCGTTCAACGCAGTTTTTCATGGTTTGCCAAATTTTCCACAAACCTTGCTTGATTTCATCTTCACTGGCAATGCTAAGTTCATTGGCCATCATTAATGATGAAATGCTTAAGCCATTATCACAACACAGTTGCAGCAATTGCAGGGCACTATTGAAGTCATAAGGTGCTTGTTCAATTGGCGTTGCTGGAGATGCATTTTGTTGAGTGATTTCATCTTCATCGAGAATAAAACCACCACCAACAGAATAATAAGTACGTTGATAGATGCATTCGCCTTTAGACAAAGCATATAAGGTCATAGCATTAGCATGCGCGGGTAAGGTTTTACGTCTGTGGTAGGTAACACCGTCTTCGCGAGTAAATTTAACCTGACGACCGTCTGCCAAGGTAAGCTTTTGGCTGGTAGACACAGTCTCTAAAATGGCATCAATGGCATCGGTATCGACGGTTTCTGGGTCTTCACCCATTAGGCCTAAAATAACCGCTTTACCTGTGCCGTGGCCTTTGCCTGTTTGACCTAAGGATCCAAATAATTCTGTTTGTAACTCGTCGGTATTCGCTAATAAGTTATTATCAGCGACATGCTGTATAAAAATTTTACCAGCTTTCATAGGACCCACAGTATGAGAACTAGAAGGACCGATACCAATTTTGAACATGTCAAATACACTAATCATGTTGTTTAACCCTTGCTGAGTCGTTTATTGTTTTCGTTATAAGTGAGTATAATCGTCACATGTAATGTTGGCGGTTTATCTCTTATTCTTGCTAGAGTATCCCACACATTAATCAATGTTAGTTCATTAGATTTTTTGATGCATTATTTTCACATTAGCCAGTCTTATACTTAATGGGTTATTTGACGTGGTTAACCTGACAAAGTCGTCAGCTTTATAGATAGGAGAAAGGTTTGAGCTATTTAATGATGGATCTTGCAGGTTTAGCAGTCTCTGTGCTTGAAACCGAGCAATTACGGCACCCTCAGGTGGGTGGTATTATATTATTTAGTCGTAACTTTGAAAGTAAAAGTCAACTAATTGAACTGGTTAAGCAAGTTCGTCTAATTCGTCCTGAATTATTAATTGCCGTTGATCACGAAGGTGGTCGAGTTCAACGTTTTCGTGAAGGCTTTAGTTTAATTCCTGCTATGGGTGATATTTTACCTGCTGCTAAAGGCGATTTAACATTAGCTAAACAATGGGCGAAGGAGTGTGGTTTTTTAATGGCTATTGAGCTTTTAGCCTGTGACATCGATTTAAGTTTTGCGCCCGTATTAGACGTAAATGGTATCAGTGAGGTGATTGGTAAACGCAGTTTTAGTGCTATTGCTGATGAAGTTAGCGTGTTAGCCCAACAATTTATTATTGGCATGAATGAGGCCGGGATGGCTGCCGTAGGTAAACATTTTCCTGGTCATGGCAGTGTCGCTGCCGATTCACATATTGCGATGCCTGTTGATCCGCGCAGTAAAGAACAGCTGGAAAATGTCGACATGTTGCCGTTTACCCAACTGATTGGATCACAGCAGTTGCAAGGTGTTATGCCTGCACATGTTGTTTATTCTAATATTGATCCTAATCCTGCGGGGTTTTCACCTTATTGGTTACAGACCATTTTACGTCAACAATTAGGCTTTAATGGGGTTATTTTTTCTGACGATTTAGGCATGAAAGGCGCGAGTTTTGCCGGTGATTATCTTGGGCGGGCTAAAGCGGCATTAGATGCAGGTTGTGACATGATTTTGGTATGTAACGACCCCGTTGGTGTAAAGGCTTTATTAACCGAGTTTGATTGGCCCGCTGCAGAGCCTATGCATACCGCTCTAACGTTAAAAGGCGATGCAGAGCAAACCCTAAAGGCACTTGAGCAGCAAACTCGGTGGCAGGCAGCGCAACAATTGGCATCCGATATCACAGCCATGGCGCAGTCGTTATAAACAGTTTCGATAGTAAATGAGCTTAGTATTAAGCAAAAAAACCGGATAAATCGATCCGGTTTTTAATTATCTGCTTGTCAGATACTCAGCTATTAACCTGTATATGGCACAGCTTGATTAGTGGTAGAACGTTCTGTTAAATCAATCGGTTTCACATTAGTGGGTTGAGCCATTTTACGAATTTGCATCACAATACCCAGTTGTGGGTGATCAAAATAATGGATTTCACCACTGCGAACCCGTCGATTTTGGATCAGTGGGATACTTTCTAAGTAAGGCGCCAATTGTTTTTTACCTTCAATGTCTAACGCTGAATATTCGTTAAACTCCAAAGGACTCGATTCCACCATTTTTTGAGTCGGTTTACGCAAGGCCAAATTATTTTCAATATAAAGATAATGACTGAGGTAAATGTTAATTGAGCCGTCTAATTCCCAGACCGGGTTAATCTTTGGCGCTTCATAAACATCACCTAATGCACCAAACTCTGTACTTGGTTTTGTTTCTGCTGGATTTGGCTTTTTAACACTTAAACCATGATATTCAAAACTCTTTGAAAAATCCTTACCACCAAAAATACGGATAGGCTTAGCTTGTCGACGAGATTGCATATTTTGCTGCCAAGTTAAATGCACTAGCCCTTTAACATACGGTTCGCGGCTAATGGTTCTAATTAAGTCACTAAATTGACCTTGGCTATTAGCCAGCAACAGTGGCCCTTGACTTAAGTATGCCTGTTGTGGCGAGCTAGCTCCGATATTAAATGGAACTTGGCTTGGATAGGTGACCGTAGTATTGCTGACTATTGGAGCATTACAATTGCTAGCACCATTGGTCCAGTCGGTTGAAGTACAACCATTTAAGCCAACGGCCACTCCGGTGATGTCGGTACTGATCACTGGGGTAATAATATCTACCGTATCGTTACTCAGTTTGGGAGGTGCGGCATTTAACCACTTTTCAACAGAGGGTTGTTGGCGTTCAAATACAAACACTTCAACTTCAAACCATGATTCTGCATGGGCTGAAAAGCTGTGGGATAGCGCTGTGATAGCGGCGATAGTAATCGCAAGTTTACGAAGCACTATTTGTCTCCAAAATTTGATGTTTAGCGAACTGTTCAAGCAAGGTACTGATGAGCTCAAGACGCTCTTTGCTTGTTTCAGCAGGAATATTGAACTTTAACTTATTTGGCCCGTCCATTCGATAGATTTGTGGCTGGTTTTGCAACAAACCAATAATAAACATTGGATCGACGTGATTTTCTTGACCAAATTCAACACTGCCGCCTTTAGCGTGCATTTCTATTTTGGCAATACCCAATGCCGTTGCCTGGTGTTTGTATAGCGTGAGCGCCATTAGATTTCGCGTTGGTTGAGGTAACATACCAAAACGGTCGATAAATTCGACTTTAAGCTCATCAAGCATGCTATCTGTTTCGCAGTTAGCAATACGTTTGTAAAGTGACAAACGCATGTTAACGTCACTGACGTAGTCTTCAGGTAATAAAGCTGGAATACGTAAATCAATTTCTGCTTTGGCGCTCATCATATAGGCTAAAGAAGGCTCTTTTCCTTCTTTGAGGGCCTTTACGGCAGATTCCAGCATTTCCATGTATAAACTAAAGCCAATTTTTGAAATATGGCCGCTTTGTTCATCGCCGAGCAATTCACCTGCACCACGAATTTCTAAATCTTGAGTCGCCAGTAAAAAACCGGCTCCAAGATCTTCCAAGGCTTCAATCGCTTCAAGACGTTTACGTGCATCTGGGGTCATGCGTTTAGGATGCGGGGTCATCATGTAAGCATAAGCTTGGTGATGCGAGCGCCCAACGCGACCACGGAGCTGATGCAGTTGCGCTAAACCAAACATATCTGCTCGGTCAATCATAATGGTGTTGGCACTGGGCACGTCGATGCCGGTTTCAATAATGGTGGTACACACCAGTACATTAAAGCGTTGATGATAAAAATCAGACATCACTTTCTCAAGATCGCGCTCACGCATTTGACCGTGGGCAGTAATCACGCGCGCTTCTGGCAACAAATCTCGAATGTTTTGTGCGGTTTTCTCGATAGTCTCAACATTATTGTGCAGATAATACACTTGGCCACCACGTAAAATCTCACGCAATATGGCTTCCCGTGTGGTGGCTTTATCATATTCGCGCACAAAGGTTTTAACCGCTAAACGTTTAGCGGGTGGCGTAGCGATAATCGATAAATCTCGCATACCCGACATGGCCATGTTTAAGGTCCGCGGAATAGGGGTGGCTGTGAGAGTAAGAATGTCGACGTTGGCTCTAAGTGCTTTAATTTTTTCTTTTTGACGCACGCCAAAGCGGTGTTCTTCATCGATAATCAGTAAGCCAAGATTTTCAAAATTAGCTTCTGATGACAGTAATTTATGAGTGCCGATAACAATATCGACTTTGCCTTCAGATAATTGTTCAACCACATTGTTTTGCTCTTTGGCCGTTCTAAAGCGCGACATGACTTCAATCACTATGGGCCAATCGGCGAAACGGTCGGTAAAGTTTTCATAATGTTGCTGCGCCAACAAGGTTGTTGGCACTAATACTACAACTTGTTTACCGGCATTCACCGCCACAAATGCTGCGCGCATGGCCACTTCGGTTTTACCAAAGCCTACGTCACCACAGACTAAACGGTCCATAGCTAATGGCGCTTGCATGTCCTCAAGTACCGCAAGAATGGCGCTTTCTTGATCAACCGTTTCTTCAAAGGGGAAACCTTGGCTGAATTGAGCGTATTCTTGTTCATCTATACTCATCGCTTCGCCCGGACGAGCTTGGCGACGGGCATACACATCAAGTAATTCAGCTGCCACATCTCGAATGCGTTCAATGGCTTTTTTCTTGGCTTTTGCCCAGGTTTCGTTACCTAACTTATTAAGATGAGTACTGCCGTCGGCACTGGCATTGTAGCGGCTAATAAGGTGCAGTGATGACACGGGCACATACAGTTTGTCGCCACCAGAATATTCCAGTTTTAAATATTCGGCGACTAAGCCGCCGGTATCAAGGGTTTCTAACCCCTGGTATAAGGCCACGCCATGTTCAAGATGCACTATGGGCTGACCGACTTTAAGTTCGGCTAAGTTTTTAACTAATACATCTGAACTAACTTGTTTTTGTTTTTCGCGGCGACGTTGCTGCGAGATACGTTGACCAAATAACTCGGTTTCACAAATGATGCTCACGGCACCTTTTGTTGTGTCGGTTAGTACACACCCGCGCGAGAGCGGGGACACGATTAAACCAATGCGGTCTTCGGCGGCTAAGTAATCATTAAGATGATCAAACTGTTTAGGTTTGATGCCAATTTTAGCAAATAGCTCTAATAAGGCCTCACGGCGACCTTCTGATTCCGCACTAAATACCAAGGCTGGGTGCTGTTGACAATATTCTTGTAACGCAATCAGCGGTTGCTTGAGTTTATGATTAGCATTAATGTCGGGCAGTTTTTCAACGTTGGCGACAAGAGTGTGTTTAGGCAGCGCAACTTCGGCCAACGGCTCGCCAGCATTGTTGGTGTCGCTAGCAATATACTGCTGTAATAACTGCGTGCGGTTATAGGACTTAAATGCCGAAAATAACTCATCATTAAGCAAGTAAAGTTCTTGTGGTGCCAGTAATGGCCGCAGAGGATCGACTCGTCGGTCTTCGTAACGGACATTCACTTCATGTAAGTGGGCTAAGCTGGCTTTTTCAATATCGCCTAAAGTGATAAGTTGACTATCTTGTGGCAAGTAATCAAATAGTGTGGCGATATCATCGAAAAACAGTGGTAAGTAGTTTTCGATACCGGCAGGCATTAAATTACGACTAACTTGTTGATAAACCGACTCCGCCTCTTTTGAGATCACCTCAAAGCGACGACGATAACGTTGTCTAAAACCTTCAATGGCATTGCTGTCGGTGGGAAACTCTTTCGCGGGTAGCATGCGAATGGCATCACGCGCCATGCCTGAACGCTGGGTATCAACATCAAAAAAGCGGATCGATTCCACTTCATCATCAAACAGTTCTATGCGTAACGGTTGTTTCGATCCGGTAGGGAAAATATCAATAATAGAACCACGAATAGCGAACTCACCGTGCTCATAGACTTGATCAACTAAATGGTAGCCGGTGTCGGTAAGGTGCTGTCTGGCTTGCTGTAAACTGTAAGTATCACCTTTATTAAGCACCATGACATTAGCGGTCATAAATGATTTAGGCGGTAAGCGAACCATTAAAGTGTTTACTGGCACTATCACCACATTATGCTGACTCTGGCCAATATTGGCCAAGGTTTCAAGACGCTGTGAAATCAGGTCTTGATGTGGCGAAAAACTATCGTAAGGCAAGGTTTCACGGTCAGGAAACAAACACACATTGATATTGATGTGATTTAATAAATAACTCAGCTCAACCTCAAGTGACAGCGCACTGGGCGTGTCATGGGTGACAATAATACTGGTACCAGCATGGTTATTAATTAAGTTAGCAAGGGTGATGGCTTGTGAAACCCCACCTAACGTTGCCAAAGTTTGCGTTTGTTGGCCTTTTTTTACACTCGGCGGCGTGAGTACACTAAATAGGTTCATTAAAATCTTTGTCAGTTCCGTTTGCGATCAAGTCGTATTGAATGAGGCGATGCTTCAGCTGCGCTGCCTATCGATAGTCTGTTTGCGTTTTTTGAGCATTTTTTGTTGTACATTCAAGCTTGCTTTAACTAATTGCTCAATATCATCCTCAAGTATTTGACTAAACTCAAGGTCACAGCGCCAATATGGGGTTTCTATGGCATCATCTGTTGCTAAAGGGGTACAGGTTTTTATTTGGCAAATACACAATATGGCAACTAATTCCGTGTGCAAGTAGATGTGGGTTTTAACGTGGTCATTGATATCCAATGGACGTGATGAAATGATACTCACGCCACTGCCACCAAATTGATCGCCTGTAAATAACTCGCCATCTTGCACTTCTTTTTCAAGCACATGTTGTAATACTAAATCGACTTTGCGTGATTGTAGCTTTAAAAAATCGACCACAGCTTTAGCATCATTGTCTAAATTTCGCAGCTGCAGTAAACAATTGGCTTCAAGACTTTTCACTTCAGTTAGTAGTTTTAACCCAACAGATTGCATGTCTCTAAGCTCATCATCTGTGGGTAAAGCACGCTTTGGATCCCACAAAGTGAGATACACATTAAAGTGGTGAGGCACACTAAAATAAGAATTGCTGTCAGGTATCAAGGTTTGCCTCTTTATTTATCACACTAATAGCCCTATTATCGTGCCCAACTTAATGATTTAGCAAGTCATACACGCTGGCTTGTTGTTTTCATGTCATCATTTAGCCCGATTGTCTGACTAATACGCCTAAACTGGCGCACAGGATTAGTATTTTTTTATGAATTTAGGATTTTCATTTTTTATTGGCTACCGTTACTGGCGAGCCCGAAAAGCGAATGCTTTTGCCTCTTTTATTACCTTTTTTGCAGTGTCGGGTATTTTTTTAGGTGTGGCAGCATTGATCGTGGTGAGTTCAGTGATGAATGGCTTAGAAGGTCAGCTCAAAAATCGTATTTTAGGTGCTGTGCCACAGATGACCTTGATCAGTGACATGGGATTTCGTGATTGGCAGCAAAGTACCCAGAGTCTATTGGCTGATAAAGATTTATTACAGAAAATTCGTGGCATTGTGCCTAGCGCAACCACTCAAGCTATGATCCAATCGAGCAGTAATATCCATGCGATTCAGATGTATGGTGTGTATCCAGAACTTGAACAATCCCTGTCGAGCATTGCTTCACATACTTATTCCGATGCCTTTTCAACCTTAAAGGCCGACAAGTATTTAATTGTCCTTGGTGCTGATCTTGCCCGTAAATTAGATGTAAAAACGGGTGACAGGGTCAGGGTGCTAAGTGGTGATGGCGTGGTGTACTCTCCAATGGGCCCAGTACCTAGTCAGCGTAAATTTACCGTTGCGGGTATTTTTGAAATGGGCTCGCAAGTCGATTCGAGCGTGGCCTATGTGCATTACAAGGATGCGCGTAAGTTGATGCGTCAAGACAGTAATACTATAAATGAGCTGCGAGTATATTTGAAAGATCCTTTCTCGGCCCCGACACTAGCATCGAAAGTGGTTGCCGGATTTGCCAAGCAAAATATTGACATTCAAACCCGTGATTGGCGCCAAGACTTCGGTCATTTATTTTCGGCGGTAAAGATGGAAAAAAATATGATGTCATTGATGCTCAGTTTAATTGTGGCTGTGGCTGCATTTAATATTGTGTCAGCATTGGTGATGATGGTCGTGGATAAAACTACCGATGTTGCGGTGTTAAAAACCCAAGGGTTAACGACTACTTCGGTAATGACGATTTTTATTGTCCAAGGCTCCCTTAATGCATTGTTAGGGCTAATGCTTGGTACTATTGCTGGCATAGTGTTAACCCTCAATTTAAATGAAATATTAACCTCGCTTGGCATTTCTATTTTAGGCTTAGGTCAGACTCTGCCGGTGCAATTTTCATTAGCGCAATTGAGTCTTATCATTTTGGGCACATTATTTATGACCTTATTTGCCACCCTTTATCCTGCGTTGTCCGCCGCAAGGGTTCAACCCGCTACCGCTTTGAGATACGAATAATGAGTCAGACACAACAAGTATTACTTCAGGTTCAACACGTCAGTAAGCATTATCATGATGGTGAAGTGACCACTCAGGTATTATCTGGGGTTGATTTAACCGTTTATAAAGGTGAACAGTTGGCTATTGTCGGCAGTTCAGGATCGGGTAAAAGTACGCTTTTACACATTATGGGTACCTTAGATACACCCACATCGGGTAACGTCATGCTAGACGGCGAAGACTTATATCAATTGTCTAGTGCCCGTCAGGCGATAATACGTAATCAAGATTTGGGCTTTATTTATCAATTTCATCATTTGCTACCTGAGTTTTCCGCATTAGAGAATGTCGCTATGCCGGCATTCATTCAAGGTAGAGATAAAAAGCAAGCTTTGGTAGATGCGCAAAACTTACTCGAGCGTGTTGGCTTAGGCCATCGTTTGCATCATATTCCGGCACAGTTGTCTGGTGGTGAACGCCAACGTGTAGCGATTGCTCGCGCATTAATCAATAAACCTAAGTTGGTATTAGCCGACGAGCCAACCGGTAATTTAGATGCCAGCAGTGGTAACAATGTTTATGCGATGATCCGCGAGTTGGCCCAGCAGTTTGGCACTGCATTTGTGGTGGTGACTCATGATCACAGCTTGGCCGCTAAAATGGATCGTCAACTCACTATGAAAGATGGTGTGCTTCAAGTTACTGCCAATTCACTCACTGTAGGGTTAGTAGAATGAGTAAGTGGCTGCCGTTAACCATTGGCTGGCGTTTTTTTCGCGCGCGACAGTCTAATGGCTTTATTGGGTTTATTTCTTTTGCGTCGACCGCTGGTATTGCTTTAGGCGTTGGCGTATTGATTGTCGTATTATCGGCCATGAATGGTTTTGAAAAAGAGTTGCAAGAGCGTTTATTAGGCGTGGTGTCACACGGTGAACTTGTTGGTGTTAATCAACCTATTACCGATTGGCATGTTATCGCTAAGAGTGCCTCAAAAATGCCGCAAATTACTGGCGTAGCTCCATTTATTCGTTTACAAGGTTTAGTGCAAAAGCCTGGCGGTTTTCAAGGACTAACGGTAAATGGAATTGATATTAAGCATGAGTCAGATGTGTCGAGTATTGCTGATTATATGCCTAATGATGCGTGGCAATCATTGGCGGGTGATGACAACAATATTGTGCTTGGTCGCAGTTTATTGACAAAATTAGGCTTAAAAGTTGGTGATACTTTAGCTATGTATACCCCTGACACGAATAGTAGTCAGTTAACGTCAGCTAAGAGTCATCGCTTTGTGGTATCCGGTGTATACGATTTGGGCGGCGAAATCGAGTCAACCCAAGCGTATGTGTCGCTTAATTACTTAGCCGATTTACTTGAGTTAGGAACCGGCGTTTCTGGTGTGCGAATACAAGTCAATAATGTCTTTAATGCGGCGAGTATTACCCGTGATTTAGGCTTTGCTCAAGAGCAATATTTATATATTAATGATTGGACTCGCAGTCAAGGGCATTTGTACCAAGATATTCAATTAGTCCGCTTAGTCATGTATCTGGTACTCGCTTTAGTGATTGCAGTGGCCTGCTTTAATATCGTATCGACACTTGTAATGGCGGTGCGCGATAAAGCGTCTGAAATTGCAATTTTAATGACTATGGGGCTCTCTCGTGGTGCGATTATGACCATATTCATTCTGCAAGGTGCGCTTAATGGTGTTATGGGCTGTGTTATTGGGGGCGTGTTAGGCGTCAGCTTAGCGTATAACTTAAGTGCCATTGCGAGCAGCATTGAACACCTTTTAGGGGTGCAGTTATTGGCTTCTGATATTTATTTTATTGATTTCCTACCATCAGAATTACATTATCAAGATGTGGCAGTGGTGCTATTAATGGGCCTATTTATGAGCCTTATCGCAACCATTTATCCTGCATGGAAAGCGACTAAAATTTCTCCGGCTACCGCATTGGCGGGCAGATAAGCCCTATAAACCAACGAGGTTGATATGGACAGTAATGCTAATGTGCGTCCACTAAAGTGTCCAACGTTAACCTCGGGTAGCTTAATCATCCGGCCATTGACCTTAGATGATTTAATTGCATTTACCGCTTATAGAGCAGATCCTAATGTTGCTCGATATCAGAGTTGGACGGATTATCACTATCAAGACGCACTAAGCTTATTGAATTTAACCAACTACCAAGATTTTGCTAAAGCAGGGCAGTGGTATCAATTAGCCATTAGTGATCAGCATGAGCTGTTAATGGGCGATCTGGCGGTACATTTTATTGATGACACCCAAGTTGAAGTGGGTTTTACTGTCGCTCCAGCATTTCAAGGACAGGGAATTGCAGCACAAGCGTTAACTTGTTTATTGCAATATTTGTTTGTGGAATTATCTCGTCATCGAGTTATTGCTCAAACTGATTGCCTCAATCTAGCCAGTGCAGCGCTTTTAGAAAAGTTGCAGTTTCGTCGTGAAGGCCATTTTATTAACAATGTGTTTTTTAAAGGCGCATGGGGTGATGAGTATCTGTATGCCATGTTGGCGAGTGAGTTTAATACTCAATATTCTGAGCATAAATCATAAAGAAAGCTGTTATGTCTTGTAACCAATGTACTGATTCCGTTTTCAAACAAAAAATTGGTCGCTGTAAACGCTGCATGTGGCAATTGACGTTACTGAGCGCAATTACATGGCCACTTTGGTGGTATTGTTATGCAGATACCCCTAAGAGCGTAGAATCTATCGCACTACTTTTCTTTGCAGTTGGTTTTAGCGGGTTACTTACGCTGCACTTGGTTGTGTGGACCTACCGCAACCTAACTAGTCCCCGCCGTTAATCTAAATGGTGTTTAATCAGTCCTTTGAACAACTGATTTGATTGTGTTTATTTGTAATAGATAAACTATCGACGCTGCGAGTCACAAGAACGTACGCTTTGTTGAGTAAAACAAATTCCCCCTCATAAATTACAGCCTTGCTTAACTAAGCAACAATCACGACAACATCAGTATCTGTTTTTGTTTACCGAACGAGTCTGTATTCGTATTTCGCTTCAGTACCCCGTAGCACTGATCCACCACCAAATCTTCGCTTAGTTGGCCATGCTCAGGATCAAACTCCCTAATGGTGTATGAGCGCTTAATCGCAGCATTAGGATTTGTTAATGTTATATTTACGAAAGTGGATTAACAGACCAAAAAATTGCACGTTTAGCATAGCGGATGGCACAAAACTTAAATCAACAGCTTTAGTTGTAAAAAAGACCGCTATTGCGGCCTTAGTGATTTCAGTTGCTCAATATATTCAAAGCTTACTGGCCTTTACGCTTTTGCCATTTAAATAAAATTGAATAGCGCCACATACTTTTAATGACAATATAACCGATTAACGCTGACACAATGCCTAATACTAAGCAACCCACCAAAAAGGGAGGACCTATGGTTGACAACGAGGCCTCAATCCATGCCCAAGTGGCTTCAAACTGAAATGCCTGCGCTCTATGTCCGATGATTTTAGCACCTAACAAATAGGCGCCATAAAACATGATAGGCATGGTCAGTGGATTAGTTATCCATACCAGTGCGACAGCAACGGGGAGGTTGACGTTAAATAAAATCGCAAACCCTGCAGCAACCACCATTTGAAATGGCATGGGGATCCAAGCCACAAATAGTCCGACCGCAAAGGCACCAGGAGCTGATTTGCGATTTAATGCCCACAAATTAGGTTTGTGTAATAGTTTGCCAAACACCCGTAAATACTTATGATCTCGGAGTGTTTCTGGTTTGGGCATAAATCTTTGTATTAATTTTTTTGGCATATTTGTCGATTAATGTCTTAACTAATTCATTATGAATCGATTTATCTATGGCTTTTGCGCCTGTTCTTTATCAGCGATGTTATGGCCTTCGCTGGCACCTTTATGGTGTTTACCTATTCTATTTTTGGCTATGCTACTTTGCCTTCGCAAAGGGCCACTTATGGCTGGCTGTTTATTCGCCGTCATTTGGCTGAGCCTGTTGTTTCACTGTCTATATATGCATCAATATGCTGAAAAGTCGCAACAAATTGAGTTTAAGGCGCAGATAGTATCACTAGTTAGCCAAAACAGCGACTGGATTAGTTTTGATGTGCGCGTTATTTCTGAAGCTGATCAAGACGCATTTTTTGATTCTTGGGCGCTCAACAATGTGCAGCGATATTACCGATTAACATGGCAAAAGCCAGATAAAATTGTTGTCGGTCAAATATGGCAATTTAGTGCAAAGTTGAAAGGGATCTCGAGCATACAAAATCAAGGAGGCTTTAATCAACAAAAGTACTTCATTACTCGGCATATTATTGCCAAAGGCCGCGTTAAACAAGCTGAGTTAATTCGTTATGGTGGGTCTTTATGCCAAGATGTCACGCAGAAACTAACCCCTATATTGGCACAACTTGCTCAGGGCGATATTTTACAAGCGTTAATTTTGGGTGATAAAAGTGCTTTAACCACAGTGCGATGGCAGCAATTGCGTCAAACAGGGGCAGGGCATTTAGTCGCTATTTCTGGGTTACATTTATCGGTCGTTTTTGGCTTGTTTTATGGCATTTTTCTCGGCATAAGCCGTTATGCATTTTCTTGGCAGCATTTAGGTAAAATGCAATTCGCCATGATATTAGCGGGCATATTTACCTTTGGGTATGGCTATTTATCGGGTTTTGCAATTGCTACGCAGCGTGCTTTATTGATGTTATTTCTGTTGCTCATTTTTAGTTTTATTAAGCAGTTTAGCCACCATTGGGATCGATTGGTGTATGCCTTGTTTTTTGTGTTGCTGGTGGATCCTTTTGCATCGCTTGGTGCCGGATTATGGTTATCGTTTGGCGCATTGGCCATTATTTTGTTGTCGGTGCAAGCCAATACGGTTGAGCAGCAGGCAGAGATAGGCACTGATTATGTAGCTAAAAGTATTTCTGCATCTTCCTCTAATATGGCTGAGCGATGCGTACAAAAAATCCTAAAACTTAAAGGTAAGCTGCTTCATGGACTCAGTGTGTTGTGGTCAATTCAATGGCGATTAGCGCTGCTATTGGGAGTACTGCAAGGCATTTTGTTTGGCAGCATTTCACCTCATAGCATATGGCTCAATATGCTGCTCGTGCCTTGGTTTAGTCTGGTGGTGATCCCATTAACGATACTCAGTTTTTGCATTTGGTTAGTGGTGTTGTGCATTTTTTTGTTATTGGGTATCGATAGCGACTCGCAACAACACTTAGGTACGATGATCTTTCAATGGGCGAATATGAGCCTTGAGCCATTTGCCTGGTTGTTACAGCTGAGCGATCATTTGCCAGTAAATCAGTTGCTATTAACTGAACAACAACTGGCTGGATTGGTATTTTCTATTTTTGCGATGATGTTGTTGAGCATTCGTCGTCATGTGGCTAAAAAGCAAAAGAGAATTTACCTTTTTTTCGTTACCATATTGCTGCTGCCAATCGTCATCAATAAGTTAGTGACTCAAGAGATATTGCCTGCGCCATCATCTTCATTAGGCTCAACACCATGGCAGCTTCATGTTATTGATGTGGCTCAAGGCATGGCAGTCGTTTTACAGCAAGGTCGACACGGGATTATTTACGATACTGGTGCCGCTTATGGGGATTTTAGCTATGCACAACGGGCAATAGTGCCTTTTCTTGCCAGCCAAGGTATCCGTTTTATTGATTATATTATTATAAGTCATGATGATAATGACCATGCTGGTGGCGTGCATGTGTTGCGTGAACAATTTCCACTGGCGAGGTTAATTGCTGACTTTACCATAACCTCCAAAGCTTTATCGCTGTCACCAGCAGTTGCACAAGCTTGTAAAGGGCAAATACTCTGGCGCGGTATACAAGTAAACTTCATTGGTAATCCGTTAACGGCATCGAATGATAATAACAACTCATGTGTGGTTAAATTGTCTGATGGCCTGTCTTCAGTATTGTTAACTGGAGACATTGAAGCCGACAGAGAACAGACATTAATTACTGCACAGGCAGATATTCGAGCCGATATTTTATTGGTGCCGCATCATGGTAGCCGAACATCGTCTACCCCAGCATTTATCGATAGCGTCAATCCGCAATTAGCCATTTTTACCGCTGGTTTTTCTAATCAGTATGGTTTTCCTAAACCTGAGGTTGTTGCGAGGTATCAACAGCAGGGGTGCAAAATATTACAAACGGGTCATGCCGGCCAAATTAGTATCACTTTTGATCAAGGCGAATATAAAATCGCCACTTACCGCCAACAAATGGCTCCATTTTGGTATAACCGTTTGTTTAGATTTGGTGAGTCACTTAAAGCAGAGTAGAATATCATTTATGTTTGTTAGTTAAGTATTGGATTCAATGTCAGCATCACCTAAAAATGAAATGTGGATCGTTTTCAAACGTTTGATGACCTATGTCGTGCCAATGAAAGCCATGTTTATTATGGCTGTACTCGGCCTTATTACCTATGGCGCTGTCGATGCAGCGTTTATCGCATTTATTAAACCTTTTATTGATGAAGGTTTTAGTCAAACGCCAGCCATAGTGGCAGGAGTCGACTTACCTACTCATGGTGGGTTTAATGCCAATAAAGACATTATGTTAATGGCGCCGATTGCGGTTATTTTAATGTTCAGCTTACGTGGTTTGGCTAACTTTGTGTCGACCTATTGTGTGTCGTTTATGAGTGCACAGCTCATTATGGATATGCGCCAACAAGTGTTTGAGCATTATCTGCGTTTGCCTGTAAGTTATATCGACCGCGAAAATAGTGGTAATTTGATTTCGCGCGTCACCTTTGACACTGAACAAATTGCCCGAGCATCTGGCAGTGCGTTAATTTCAATTGTTCGCGATAGCATGACCGCCATCGGCATGTTAGGCATTATGTTCTACTATTCGTGGAAATTATCCTTATGCATACTAGTGATAGGTCCAATTATGGGCGTTGTCATCAGTATTGTGAGTAAGCGCTTTCGTAAGGTGTCTAAGCAGATCCAGTCTGCTATGGGCGGCGTAACGGCAACGACTGAACAGATGATTAAGGGCCATAAAAACGTATTAGTCTTTGGTGGTCAAAAAACAGAGGTTGATCGTTTCTATCAAGTTAACGACCAGAACCGTTACCAGAATATGAAGCTAGCGGTAGCTCAATCTGTTAGTCAGCCATTGATCATGGTTATTGGATCTTTCGCACTGGCGTTTGTGTTGTATGCCGCCACTTGGGATAGCATGAAAACCGATCTGACCGCAGGTACGTTTGCGGCTATTTTAGGTGCCATGTTAGCCATGCTACAACCGATTAAGAACTTAACCCGAGTTAATGCGGAGTTTCAACGCGGTATTGCAGCTTGTACTACTGTATTTGAATTATTAGATACTCCGCCTGAGCCTGATAATGGCCCGTTCACTATTGATCGCGTTCAAGGCAAACTGACATTTGAAAATGTGACCTTTTCTTATCCTGGGCAAGATAAACCCGCTTTGAACGGCATTGATTTTGAAGTTAAACCCGGTAAAACCATCGCTTTAGTAGGGCGATCTGGCTCTGGTAAGTCCACTATCGCGAGTTTGATTACGCGTTTTTATGGTGGATTATCAAGCGGTGATATTCGCCTTGATGACACCAGCATTTACGATTACCAATTAAAATCATTGCGTAATCAAGTGGCGTTAGTGTCGCAGCAAGTGACCTTATTTAACGACACCATAGCGAATAATATTGCCTATGCTTACCCAGGCGAAGTTACCCGCGAGCAAATAGTTCGCGCTGCTGAGCTTGCTTATGCGATGGAGTTTATCGAGACATTGCCAAAAGGGCTCGATACCCAAGTGGGCGAAAATGGCGTGTTGCTCTCTGGTGGTCAACGTCAACGTATTGCGATTGCTCGCGCTATGTTACGTGATGCCCCAGTATTGATTTTAGATGAAGCCACATCGGCTTTAGATACTGAGTCTGAAAAAGCGATTCAAAAAGGCCTAGATAATCTGCGTCATAACCGTACCTCAATTGTTATCGCTCATCGTTTATCGACAATTGAAAGTGCTGATGAAATCTTGGTTATCGATCAAGGTCGAGTTGTTGAGCGCGGTAATCACAGTGAGTTAATTGCTCAAGCTGGTATTTACGCCAATCTTTATCAGATGCAGTTCAGTCAATAATGATTAGGTGTTTGTAATGCAACAGTTTATTCATCGGATTTGGTATCAAGGTCATCAAGCCAAATGGTTATTACTGCCATTGTCCGGTTTATTTTGGCTCATATCTACTATTCGCCGCGGACTGTTTCGTTTTGGGCTTAAACAGGCACAAGTTTTACCCGTGCCTGTGATAGTGGTCGGTAATATTACCGCTGGTGGCAGTGGTAAAACCCCCACAGTGATTTATTTAATTGAGTTATTACGCCAACATGGTTATAAACCTGGGGTGATAAGCCGAGGTTATGGGGTGAATATTGATGGCGTAATGGCTGTTAATCATCATGCCAAAGCCTGTGAGGTTGGTGATGAACCGGCCATGATAGTGGCTCGTACTCAAGTGCCTATGGTTGTTGGCGCCAGTAGAGTTAGTGCCGCTCAGGCTTTACTCTCTGAGTTTGATGTTGATGTCATCATTAGTGACGATGGTTTACAGCATTATGCTTTGGAGCGTGATATTGAAATAGCCTTGGTCGATGGTGAACGGCGTTATGGTAATCATTGTCTATTACCCGCAGGTCCGTTACGAGAAGGTTTGTGGCGTGTAAATTCGGTTGATTTTATCATTAACAATGGAGGTCCGGCTTATGACGGTGAAGTGTTGATGACTTTGGAGCCAGCGCCGCTTTGCCAGATCAACAGTCTTCTGCACCATGAATTTAGTCAGCAGGACAGTGTGGTGGCTATGGCTGGTATAGGTAATCCACAACGTTTTTTTAGTAGTATTAGCCAGTTAGGCTATAAAGTAGTACAAACCGTTGAGTTTGCAGATCATCAGGCTTTTGACGCAAAGCAATTAAATGCGTTATCTGTGCAACATTCATTATTAATGACTGAAAAAGATGCGGTTAAATGTCGCGATTTTGCACAATCAAACTGGTGGTATTTACCTGTAAATGCGAAGCTTAACTCAGAATTTGATCACGCATTGTTGAGCCGACTACAGCAAGTGGCTCAAATTAAAAAAGGATTGTCTCATGGCATTTGATAAAAAATTACTCGAAATTGTGGCTTGCCCAGTGTGCAAAGGCAAGCTTGAATACGACAAAGAGTCACAACAGCTTATCTGCAAGTTTGATAAGTTAGCTTACCCTATTACCGAAGGTATTCCGGTTTTGCTGGAAAATCGTGCTACAACCTTAGTTTCTGAATAACCCTAGTTACTAAATACCCTTAGTTATTTAATAACGTTAAAACAGTAACTCTGGGTATAATATGATTAAGCGTCCGTTGGACGCTTTTTTTATATTTATTAGGCAAACACATCTAATACTACCTTAATGGCTAATTTACTTTTAGGGCTTTACAGCATAAAAAAAGCTTGCCGATAAAGGCAAGCTCATTAACCTCTGGAGACCATCACATCAGATTAATTATATGACGCGACAAGATTTACCTTGATAAACCGTCAACGATACTAAGGTTACCTTTGGGTGGATAAATCTTGATATAAAGTTTCAATCCATTTATCTGCAGAGATAAATTCCCAACTCCAATCAGCGTATTTTTCTGGTACACCTTGTTTTTTGATGCTGGCTAAATCGTGCCCTAGTTCAATTTCACCGCGCATCCAATTAATGCTGTCATCTAGCATATGCTTAAATTTAAACAGTGCATTTTTATCGGCTAAATCGCCATGGCCTGGGATCACTTTGGTCTTGTTGTCTAAACGATCCAATATCAAGCTGACGTTTTCACGATAACCCGTCACCGATCCTCCGGCATCTAAATCAATGTATGGGAAACGATCTTTGAAATATAAATCACCCATATGAATAATATTAGCCTTTTGCCATATCACTACGCTGTCACCATCAGTGTGTCCGGGACCTAGGTGGATAATCTCTAAAGTATCTTGGTTAAAATGAATGGATATATTGTCTCCATAAGTGATAACAGGCAGGGCTGAGGAGGCGATTTTATTTTGTGCTTGAAGACGCTTGAGAACATTATGATGAGCTAAGATTGTACCTTGTTCACCAAAGTGAGCATTGCCGCCAGTATGGTCTGCATGGTAATGAGTGTTGACTATGTACTTGGGAGCACCTGGTTGAATTTGATTCAGTGCCGCGGTAATTTTATCGGCTAAGGGGGCATATTGGTCGTCAATGATCAATATGCCATCACTGCCAGCAGAAACTCCAATGTTGCCTCCAGCACCAATAAACATGTAAGTATTATTATCGAGTTTTTTCGACTTAATGGTCACATCATTAAATTTATCATCAGCCATGGCAGCTGTTTGAGTGAGTGCTAGCAAAGCGAGTGCACTGAGTTCGATGATATGACGTTGAAATCTTAATTTCATTATTATTCCCCATTGCTGTCTTAACAATTGTTTTATTGTTACTAGTACTGCCTAGGTTAACAATTTGATCACATATACAGCAATGATAAATCATACAAAGGTCTAAAGTATCGGTTCGCTAGCTTACACTGGTTCAGAGCACTTAACGCTAAGTATTAAGTGCTCTGATGTCTTAATTCGAGAGGGCTATTTTGGCCAAATGGGTTTAATGCCTAAAACTTATTGCGGCTTAATGCCCGATAGCATGCACTAATCGCTTTAGATTAAAGCACCTAGAAACTACTTGGTCCACGGGAGTATTTTTTGGGCAAATGTATTCGATACTCCTAATCTTATCGCGGCTTTATGGCGCATGAGATACAAGGCTTGGTAACATAATGGTACTAAATATAAGCTAGTTACCGTTGAAAAGGTTAACCCACCAATAATGGCAATTGCCATAGGGGAATAGGGTGGTCCACCGCCGCCAATCTGTGTATCTCCCATAGCTAAGGGAACTAACCCCAGTACCGTGGTGGCCACTGTCATTAGTACCGGCCGAAGACGTGTAATACACACACTGATAATCGTGTGACTTAGTTTATCTAAATCAGGTGTCATTTGATTGATTTGATCAACCAATACAATACCGTTATTCACCACAATGCCCATCAAAATAAGAATTCCAATCATCGACATTACCGACATGGGGGTGCCGGTTAACCACAATGCCCAAAATACTCCCGTTATTGAGAACAGAATTGAGGTGATAATAGCGGTAGGTAACAATAATGACTCAAACAAGGCTGCCATGACGATATAGATCATCGCAATCGCCAAAATCATATTGACGACCATAATTGACTGGTCTTCATCTTGGCGTTCAAACCCACCCCGCAGTGAGTAGCCGTATCCATAAGGGAAGTTGACCGAGTCCATGACTTGAGTGATTTTAGTTTGGGCTTCTTCGGTTGTCATATCCTCAAGGTTTGCGCCAATGGATAATGCTGTTTGGCGATTAAAATGACGAATAGTGTCAAATCTAGGAACTACAGTGGCTTCGGCTAAACTGTCAAGGGTGTAGACTCGGTCACCTTGGCGAATAATAGGTAACTGTTTAAGTTTTTCAAGCGAGTTTTGCCAGCTTTTGTCATAGGCCATTTCAATGCGAAGCTCGCCGCTAGGATCATGGCGAAATGAACGTAACTGCGAGCCTCTTAACGCGATCGCAATATTTGAAGCAATATCACTTAAGGTTAAATCCAGTCTGGCTGCCATTTCGCGGTTTATTACCACAACCACTTCTTGCTGAGCGCCATTCACTTCCGAGCGCACATCAACTAAGCCCTCAATATTGTCGAGTAATGGCATAACTTGCTCACTGATCCGGATGAGCTCTGTTGTCGAGCGTCCAGTTAAGGTCACACGGATACCGTTATTTTCATTGCCCCAGCCAAACTGAGGCGTGGCAATGGAAAACTTAGGAAAGCCTTCGCGGATCATTTTCTTTAGTTCGCCAATATCTATCGGGATGTCTTTTTGCAATAAAATGGTCGATTGCGCATCTTGCGGCGCGTAGTAACTGTAAACCGCATCAATGTAAAACTTTTCTTTATTGCTATATAAGTAGGTTTCCATGCTGTTAATCATGGCTTCGGTAACCGCTAAATTATGCCGGCCCTCTAATTGATAATTAATATACAAACGGTCATTACCTTCCCCGTCACCCTGATCTTGTTTCACCATGCTTAACGGCAATGCGGTTGACACTAATATTGCTAAGGCAATGACTCCAGAACGTTTTGGCCGCGTTAAAATCCAAGTGAGACTGCGCTCATAAAATCGTCCCAAACGGTTATTGTCTGTAGTGGTTTCGACATCAAAATGAAAGTGATTGAGCATCAATGGGATCAGGGTTTTAGCGACCAACAATGATGCTGCAAGCGAAATACAAATCGCCACAGCAACATGTTCTAAAAAGATGGTTAGCTGCACTTTAACGCCAAAAATATTCGGTAAAAACACGATGGCAGTGGTTAAGGTGCCCGCCAGAACGGCTAAAGAGACTTTATCCACGCCAGTTAACACGGCTTGTTGGTTCGCTTTTCTCTGACAAGTATCGTCAATGTGTGCGGCTTGTTTTTCTTGTAGCACGCTTTCGGTGACAACCACTGCATTATCAATCAGCATGCCGACGGCTAATAACAATCCCATCATAGATAAAATATTTAAGCTGTAGCCTAAAAAGTACATACCGGCCAATGTCATACATAGAGAAATCGGTACAGATGAGATAACCACTAAGGTCATTTTAAGGTTATGTAAAAATAGATACAGCACCCCAAATGATAATACAGCTCCCATCAAACCAGACAACAGTAAGTCTTTTAACGATGATTTAACCCCATAGGCTTGATCTTCCATAATGAATAGCTTGATGCCATTAAATTGCTGATCTTGCTTAACCAGCTCGATGACCTTGAGTACCCGATCAGATACTTCAACTAAATTGGCGCCTGACTCTTTAAATACATCAATTCCCACAGCATATTTTTGGTCTAAATGTCGGCCTTCAATTTTTTCTGGCAGGGCATAGCTCACCATAGCAATATCTTGCAGGCGAATACCCGGTACAATAACCAGATTATTAATGTCATCAAGACTGGTAAACTCACCTTTTGGCGAGACTTGGTACACTCTCGAGTCTTCTCTTAATGTACCGGCACTAATGACGAAGTTTTCCGCGAGTAAACGCGAGCGTAAATCGAGACTGTTGAGGCTTGATGCCACTAATTTATCGGCATCAAGGCGGATTTCAATCTGCTTTTGTTCAACACCATAAAGAGTGACTTTCGATACACCATCAACGCGTTCAAGTGGCTTGCGTAACTGTTTATCCAATAAATCAAAGGCATTTGATAGTTCGCGCTCGCTTGATATGCGGATAGTGAGCACTGGCATATCGGCAGTTGAGAACTGTTGGATCATCACCCGCTCGACATCTTTGGGAAGTAAATGTCGTACTGAGTCTATTTTCTCACGCGCTTCAAGGCTCTTAGTGGCAACGTCTTCACCCCATTTCATGTTGAGCTGTATAAAAGCACCATCTTGAGTCGAGTCGGATCGCACCTCTTCAATGCCGCTCATGGTGGCAAGTGACTCTTCCAGAACTTTGGTTATATCGCGTTCAACTTCTGCAGGGCTAGAGCCCTTATACGGGACTTGCACCACAATTTGTGGAATATCAATCCCTGGAAACATTTCTAATGGCAGCATTCTACTGGCCGCCATGCCAAATAACATGATGGCTAAGAAGAACATACAGGTGGTTACGGGGCGCTTTATGGCTAGCTGAGTGATATTCATGCTGGCGTCTCCGCAGTGTTCAGCTCGTCATCATTTTGGGTGTATTGTTTGCGGTCAAATAGCGCATATAAGGCAGGAATAACCAGCAATGTGAGCAAGGTAGACATGCTTAAACCAAAAATCACTGTAATCGCCATGGGCGCGCGGACCTCACTGCCATCGCCAATCCCTATTGCCATAGGCAATAAACCTAACGTTGTGGTTAACGTGGTCATCATGATAGGACGCAAGCGAGATTGCGCAGCTTGATTAATTGCCGTGAGCTTATCCATGCCTTCTTGACGCAGTTGATTGATGCGATCCACCAATACAATGGCATTATTGACCACAATCCCTGCCAGCATAATTAAACCAATAAACACCACTACACTTAAATGAGTACCGGTAATAAATAAACCAATAATGCTGCCTGCTACTGCCATGGGCACAGCAATCAAAATTAATAATGGGTGTAACAAGGATTCAAACTGGCTGGCCATCACTAAGTACACTAAAAAGATAGCCAAAACGAGGGCAATTTTTAATGAGTCAAATGATTGTTCCATTTCTTCATTTTGGCCACCAAATCTGGCTTGAATAGAGCTTGGGAATTGCTGTTGAGTCAATATTTGCTGTGCTTGAAGTACGGCTTCACTTAAATCGCCGTAGGCCAAATTCGATGACACGATAGCCACGCGTTGTTGGCTAATACGGTTAATCGCTGACGGACCAATTTGTAAGTCAATAGTAGCGATGGCACTTAACGGAATCGGCTGGGCGCTATTGGGATTAACTATTAATGATTCAATGTCGCTGATCTGATCGCGCTCATTTAATTCACTGCGCACCAAAATATCCACTTTACGATCACGCACGGTGAATTGGCTGGCAATAGTGCCACCGACACGTTGAGCAATACGGTTAGCGACAGTGGGTGCATCCATACCTAACGCAGCAAGGCGAGCATGATCAAAGCGAATGCTGATCTCTGGCTGCCCGTCACGTAGGGTGGTATTGATGTCACTAAAGCGGTCTGATTCAGACAAGGCTTTTACCAGCTGATCAGCACTTTGCTTAAGTTGCACTAAATCATAACCTGATAACTCAATTTCAAGCGGGGTTTTGAAACTGAATAATTCAGGATGCTCAATCTGCGCTTCGAGTTCGGGGATATTTCTGGCGGTATTGCGCAGTACCTGACTAACCGTAGTAAAGGCTAAAGGATCATTTAGTACCACTTGTAATCTGCCCCAGTTTTCACCGCCTCGAGCAGTATCAGATGTCATTAATCCGCCGCTGCCTGCTTGACTATAGGCATGCTTAACATCCTCACGGTCTTTAATCGATAAGGCTAATTGTTGTAATACCGCATCCGTTTCACTGACTTCTGTGCCAGGTGGTAATAAAATTTCGACATAAAACTCACCTTGATTCATTGGCGGAATCAACTCAACACCGAGCTTAGGCAATAGACTAGTTGATGCCAGAGTTATCACTAGCGCAATGACAAGGGTGAAGACTTGGTGGCGCAGGACATGGTGAAGGACTCGGTAATAAAATGATTCTACTATGCGGTAGATGACATTAAATCCAGCGCAAATAGGTTTAAGTAATAGGCCAAAAACGCTACTTACAAAACGACTAATAACGATAATAGCGGTTAACAATCCAGCGGGTAAGTAGCTAAATAGTAGCTTAAAGGGAAAGCTCAACACGGCTAATAAGTAATAGCCAATTTTACCTTTACGGCTAGTCGGTTTTGGTTTTATCGCGACTTCTAGCGGTTGCGGCAGACTGGTAAAACCTTGGCGTGAAGCCAGCATAGGAATCGCTGTTAAGGCGACAAACAATGAGGCGAGCAGGGCAAAGGTGACAGTCAGTGCTTGGTCGGCAAATAAAGCGCCTGCGATACCATCAACAAACACTAAAGGCACAAATACTGCCAGAGTGGTCAGGGTTGAAGCAAAAATGGCCCCAGAGACTTCTTTACAACCCGTGACCGCAGCCTCAATTTTACTCATGCCTTGAGATTTATAACGATCAATGTTTTCTAATACCACAATCGCATTGTCGACCAGTAAACCAATGGCTAATGCAATGCCACCTAACGACATAATATTTAAGCTAATATCAGCAAAATACATCATATTGAATGTCGCAATAACTGAAAAGGGAATTGAGATTGAGATGATAAGTGTCGCAATAATATCACGTAGAAACAGGTAGATAACTAACATCGCCAGTAAACTGCCAAATAACGCAGCTGAGGTCACTTCATTCACGGCACTTTCAATAAATTCAGATTGGTCGTAAATAATCTTTAACTGATTCTGCTCACTTGCTTGGTTAATTTTATCGAGTTCTGTGCGTATTTTTTGCGCTACCGCAACAGTATTGGCGTCACCTTCTTTGTAGATCGCCAATTCAATCGATTCTACTTCGCCGATGCGGGTAATGTCGCTGCGTTCTTTATAGGCATCACTGATATCAGCAACATCAGATAATCTGACTAAGGTTTGACCATCACGATAAACGATGACTTGGCCTAATTCTTCAAGAGAGTTAAATTGATTTAAGGTTCTGACTAAGTATTCTTTATCACCTTGGATCACTTTACCTGCCGATAGGTTGATGTTCTCTTCATTAATTCGGCGCTTAATTTGGTCGGCATTCAGATTGAGTTGGCTTAATTTTTGTTGATTTAATTCGATGTGAACTTCTTGTTCTAATCCTCCCGACAACCTAACTGCGGCAACCCCCGATAAGGCTTCTAAGCGGCGTTTTAACTCTTCATCTGCAAAGGTACGCATTTGCTTTAGTTGCTCAGCATCGGCATCAGGCAATGAAAAAGCTAAGCGCATGATGGGGTCAAGATTGGGGTTAAAACGCAATAATAATGGCTTATTAATGTCTAATGGCAGCTCGATAGTGTCGATTTTTTCGCGGACTTCAAGGCTCGCCATGTCCATATTTGTGCCCCATTCGAACTCGAGTACAACATCAGACATACCGGAGCGCGAAATTGAGCTGATTTTGCGTAATCCTTTAACCACGCCAACAGCTTCTTCAATCGGTTTTGAAACCAGCTGTTCAATTTCAACTGGCGCCGCGCCATCATAGGCCGTACGGATAGTGACACTGGGATAGCTTAAATCGGGTAATAATTTTACCGCAAGGCGAGAAAACCCAACCATACCAAAAAGCATCACAGCTAGCATGAACATCCACACAGTAACCGGGCGGTTAACAGACGTATTGATTATCGACATTATCCCGCTCCGTTATCGAATAGCAGCGAAGCTAAGTGGGGTAATTACTTCTACCAAGGCTTGGTCTTTAAGATTTTGCTGACCGCGGATGACGATTTGTTCACCCGCTTCTACGCCTGATAAAATTTCTACTGTGTTATTTTCACGAAAGCCCAAACTCACTTCTCGTCGCTGTGCCTTAGCGTCTTTAATCACATACAAAGCTTGAGTGTTGTCTTGGTTGATTAAAGCGTTATAAGGAACTGTAAGTACATCTAAGTGGGTATCGTATTTAAGCTCAACCCTTGTAAACATGCCTGCTTTTAATGTTGCATCTTCATTAGGTACGGCTAATGTCACTTTAAAGGTGCCGCTTTGCGCATCTACAACAGGGCTAATTCGCAGTACCTTAGCATCGATAATATTAGATGTTGTCCCCTGATGTTGTTGAATAATACTGGCTTGTTGCCCAATACGTAAGCTAGCAAGTTGCTGCTCTGGCAAATGCAATATACCGTAAAGCTGGTCCTGGTTTACCACATAAAACAGTTCTTGAAACTCTTTAGCCATATTGCCGGCTTTGACATAACGTTCGGCAATAACGCCATTAATGGGCGAGACAATTTGGCTTTCCTTAACTTGTAATTCGGCTAAGTCACGTTGCGCTTTCGCTGCCTGTAAATTGAATTCGAGTTTAGCCATTTGATCTTGGCTAATAAACTCTTTGTTATTCATTTTATTTAAACGATTTAGTTCTTGTTGAATAATTTGCACTTCGGCTTCAGATCGATTGAAATCATAACGCTGACGTTTGGCATCAATTACCGCAAGTATTTGCCCCTTAGTCACTCTGTCGCCTTCTTCAACATTTATAGTTTCAATAATACCTGCAATACGGCTCATCACATGGGATTCCTGTGGTGCCTCCAGTGTTGCTGTCGTGCTGTAAAAAGAAGAAACATTGCCTGTGGCGACGAGTGCTGTTTCGACTGGAATAGCAAATTTTTGTTCTTCTTTTACTTGCTCTTCTTCGCCAGTGCAACCGCTAAGCGCAGCAATACAAAGTAAAGGGAATGCTATTTTTTTCACGTTGATGAACCTATCCATGTGGTACCTGCCAGTATTCTATATGTAGTTAAATGACGTGAGTCAGCTTATGTTATGCCTAAGTAAGTAAACGTCACGTGTTATTTGTTATCAATGTTAATTAACAAACAGTTAAGCACTAAATGTGCCATATTTTATTATCCATATATAACAGTAGTTTACATTTTTTATTCGATGAGGTTAGTCATATTGACAATGTTAAATTGGTGAAAATAATTAATTGTTGGTCTAATAGATTAATTGGGATTCATCACTATTGAGTTCATCAGTTACTGTGGTTGGTTCTTGGTCTAAAAGTGAGTGCATCCGTATCTAACCGTAAGTAAGGGCGAGGTATTACTGATTAAAGGAATCGCTATTTTTTCTTATTAGTATTGCTATAAACGGGATGGCTTAAATGATGAAGTAAAGCTAAAAATTTTATGTGCTAAGTGTAAAAAGTTAAATGTGAATAATCAATAATCAATAATCAATAATCAATAATCAATAATCTTTTCAGTCGTAGCGTAAAATGGATAATTAATAGTGCAATCCAGAAATAGTGGCGGTAATTAAAGATAATGAAATTTCATGGGACACTGTGTAAGCAAAATTTATTGTTAAAGTGTCACACGATAAAACATCCTTGATGATGCAGTATTGTTTCTTCTAGATTTTTATGAGGAAAATTATATTTATAAAGTTAACTAAGCTGAAGTAATAATATTTTTATAATTATAATTATAACTATAACTATAACTATAACTATAACTATAACTATAACTATAACTATGGCTGAGAATGATAATGGCTTTAAGATTGAATGGTTAAGGTGGCGGGTGACGTTAAAGGGCTGTAATAATTAAAGTTCAGCTTAACAGTAAGCTGAACCTTAATTATGAGAATAATGTTAACTTAATATTATTTCAAATCACTCAAATAAAATTTAAGAAGATTTTTCAGTAATGATAAAGTCAACTCGACGAGTTTTTGAACGCTCAGAGCTGGTTAGTCTAACACCATTATCTTCAATAATTTTAGTGCTAGAAACTAACTGATCGTATGACGCACCTAAAGAAACTAAGTACTCTACGATTCCATCAGCACGACGTTGTGCCAGTGCTTTATTGTACTTTATAGTACCTTTATCGTCGGTTAAACCTTGAATGTTAAGTTCTTTATCGACGTGGTTAGCTAAATAAGTAGCAACGCAAGACATGTGCGCATCAAGCTTACTGTATGACTTATCGCTATTCAGTTCGAAATACACAGGTCTAAATCCTACAATCATTTCATCATCTGTTTGTAAGGTATATTCAATACACTCTGGAGAAATTGAAAATGTTTTGATGGGTTCTGATACAGTAACGGGTGCTGATTGACAGCCCGTAAGTGCTAATAACACAACACCTGCTAATGAAAGATTGATCGGTCTCATATTTGACTTAATCCTTTAAAACTGTGGTCCATTAAAAAGAAGACGTAAATTACCGATTATGTTTTATTGGGTCAATAGGAAAACGATATTTTTGATGATTTGATATTTATTTATCTTAATAAGACATACTTTTTAATGTGTTTTTATTTCAATACATACTAATGGGTAGTTAATTTAAACTGATTTATATAAAATTTATTTTGCTGGTTTTTAAATGTTGTTTTTTGAGTTTGCTTGCTGCAACATATTGTGGTTATTTTGATTCACTAGGACGTTAGTTTACATACTTTAGGATAATATCAAGGGATTAACCTGTACTTATGGATAAGAGTAAAACACCAAATAACTTAGCTGAAGACAAAACTGTCATAGCAGGATTAGACAATTCTGAAAATAATGCTAACAAAGTTAATTTGATTGGCAAATGTTTCAAAAATCGATATTTAATTGAATCAAAAATTGGTCATGGAGGTATGAGTGATATATACCGTGCCAAAGACCTGTACTTAGAGTCGTTAAATGTCAGTGAGCCATTTGTTGCAATAAAGGTATTATTGCCTCAGTTATCTGATATACCCGAAGCTCAACAAGTCCTGATTAAAGAGTCGGTGCAAACCCAAAAACTCTCTCATCCAAATATCATCCGAGTGTATGATGTTGATACTGATGATGGCTTTCACTTTATGGTCATGGAGTGGTTAGACGGTGAATCATTAGACCAAGTCATTAAACGTTCCAAACCGATGGGGATTAATTTCAAAGGATCAATGAAAATCATTGATCAGATAGCTTCAGCCTTATCGTATGCGCATCATCAAGGTATTGTTCATACAGATTTAAAACCATCGAATATTTTCCTGACTCGCCAAGGTAATATTAAAGTCTTCGATTTTGGTGTTGCAAAAAACTTGCAACAAAGAGAAGACCGCTACGCACTTGCTGAGGTAGATCAAGACTCATCATTAACAGGTTACACTCCAGCATATGCTAGCTTTGAACAGCTAACTGGCGAAGATGCTTGTGCGGAAGATGATATTTTTGCTTTTTCATGCATTAGCTATGAACTGCTTACAAGTAAACATCCCTATCAGCGTGTCGCAGCAAATGAAGTTGACGTTACCAAGAATAAATTGGTCAAGCCTAAGCATATCAGCATGTCTTTGTGGCCTACACTCAAAAAAGGCTTGGCACTCAAAAAGGCGCAACGAGCATCATCAATTGATCAGATAATCAGCACTTTACACCGTAAAACTTGGCCGATTTTAACTGCCATTGCAGCAGGTACTATTTTGGTTATTGGGGGATTTCAAATTCAACAATACTATCAAGTGCAATTAGATAACTTGAATAATAAAGTGGCGATAACAAATAAGGCAAAAAGTGAAGTTCAAGCATTTGAGTTTATCCCAGCTTCAGACTTATTAGCCCGAATTGACAGTATTCCTGAATCTAAAAGCATCATTAAAAATGGTCTATTAAAAACACATCAATCAGAAGTGTTGGATATCGTTGAACAACGTATTGCTTCCTTACCTAAAAGTGATAATGGCCTCTATCAGGATTATGTAAAAATAGCTGAAGTTATTAATGATATAGAGCGTTTTTATCCTGATTCAGTTCGTTTGCTGCAAATGAAAAATCAAGCTGAACGAAGTAAACAATTGGTTGTTGATGCTCTGTCTGAACGTTTGAGTCTTTTATTATCTCAAGCTCGTTATAACGAGCAAGGGACCAATAATATTAAGGCTATTGTTGATGGACTAAGCTTTGTTGAGCCTAATTATGTATATCTTGCTAGTAATGAAGAATATACGCTCTATGCAAGCACCTTTGATAGTGCATTAAAAAAACACGATATTAATCAAATTAGCGAACTTATCACTACGGGTGAAAATGTGTTTGCAAACTATCCTGAAGCTAAGTCTTTAATTGCCTATGGTGCACAATTAAAAGTTGCCGTAAAAGCATTGAATGAGTATCACAATGCGACGGCAAAAGGCAAAACTGTTGATTATCCGTATGACGCCGCTGAGGTTTATTATCGGGATACATTTGAGCAATTAACCGCAAGACTAAAAGCGATTGATGATCCCAAAGATCTACATGAATTTGATAAAGAAGTAAGAGATCTTGCCACAAATTTACCTGATGATTTTGATCCCCTACTGACGCTTGATAAACGTCTCGCGGCGTCATTTTTACGCCAGGCAAACGTGTATCTAGAAAAGCAATATCTGAAAACTGCCAGAGAGTTATTTGCTCGGGGTAATGAAATGTATGAACGTCTTAATGGTGTTCAACGTTTATAGCTCTGTAGTGATTGATCAATCGTTGTATGTTGATGAAGGAAGATGTAATAAAAATGGAATTATCGCTAGAGATTTTGAGCTATCACAGGTTATCTCCTGAGCAAATTATAACAAAAACAGTTATTAATACTTTGACGCTAGGTCGCTCAGATACGTGTGATTGGCATTTACCCGATCCTGAAAAGGTGGTTTCTGGTACTCATGCTCGGATCACTAAGCGCAGTGACGGTTTTTACATTGAAGACTTATCAACTAATGGTTTATACGTTAATCGTGCCGTTGAAGCCTTGGGCAGCAATCGTGAACATAAAATTGAGGTCGATGATTTATTCACTTTTGGTGATTATGAAATCAGTGCTAAATTGCAGAGTTTACCTACCTCTGAACACACTCATCAGCAACCCAGTGTACAACATGCTCCTGTTGCAACAACCTTGGATGATCATCATGCGTTATCGACTTCATCCTCATCAATTCTTGATACTGGGTTTGAGTCTGATTTAGCTGGATTTGATTCTGCAATGTTGCTCAAGCAATCTCGGCAACAATCAGCAGGTCTATCGCAAATGAACGCTGATTTACAAGACCACTTTCAACCACCTTTATCTATCCCTGAAGAATGGGATAAGGATATTTTTGGCCAACATTCTCAAGCACGTCCTAGCTCTACTGTTGCGCCAGAACCCAAAGTGGAAGTTGCTCAAGCGCCTGTGATACCTGTTGTCGAGACTAAAATAGCAAAAGCAGACGTTAAAAAAGATGCTCCTGTGATACCTGAATCAAAGCCCTCGATAAACACTCAAATTACTTCAGCATCAGTGTTAAGTAAGGCTTTTTTTCAAGGTATGGGAGTAAATCAACAAGACTATGAAAAGGTGCTAAGCGAAGAATTGATGTTTGAATTGGGTAAGAGCATGCAATCTATGTTAACCGGACTCATGGATTCTTTACGCCAACGTTCAAAGCTTAAAACTGAGTTTCGAATTAATCAAACTACTTTTCAGCAACAGGAAAATAACCCATTAAAATTCTCAGCCAATATTGATGATGTTTTCCAAAATTTATTTTTAAGAAAAAGTGCCAGCTTTTTATCATCACAACAAGCTATTTCCGAGGCATTTAATGATGGCCGAAAACATGATGCTGCATTAACGGCTGGGACGTTAGGCGCTATCCGAGGGTTATTAAATCAATTAGATCCTGAGTCTATTGAATCTAAAACACAAAGCCAATCTCTGGCAGACATGTTAGTACCAGGACAGAAACAAATGCGTCATTGGAAGCTATATAAAAGCTTACACTCAGATTTGAAACACGAATTTATGCAAGACAGTGCTGCAGCATTATCAGATGATTTTGTTAAAGCATACGACAATAAAATCAAAACGTTATAATTTACTAAGGGCTATTAAATGACATTAAAGTTAGGTCTATACCGAATCATATTAGTAAGCTTTTTATTACTTAACTCTGGTTGTAAAACAATTAATGCAGTTGTTCCTCCATCAACAGACGTTACGTTTAATGCCAGTGCTGACATTAATCCAGACATTAATAATCGACCATCACCTGTGGTGGTTAAAATATTTGAACTATCTTCACGGACTATCTTTGACACGCAAGATTTTTTTACCCTTGATGAGTCTGCTGAAAGCGTTCTTGGTCCCGATCTTATCCGTAAAGATGAGTTGGAATTACAACCATCAGAAACCCGTGAATATGCGATGACATTGGGACAAAACACACGGTTTGTTGGGGTGATAGTCGCCTATAGAGATATCGATTCCTCTCGATGGCGATCGGTCGTCGCCGTCGATCCTACTGGCTATGATGATGTCACTATCAACATAGAAAAAATAGCAGTGTACAACTCTGAAAAGTAATCGTTGTGAATAAATAGGGAAATTATGAGCGATTTTAGCCCAATAGCATGGACAGAGGGCATGTTTCTTCGTCCACAACATATGCAGCAGCAAGAGCGTTTTCTGCAGCATCAGCAAGCGCGTATGGCCAAAAATAATAATCCACTGGCCTGGGGGATTGTAAGCTACGAAGTCAATTATGGCTTGCTTCCGTTAGGGCAGTTTGGTTTAGACCGTATTGATTGCGTATTTCCGGATAATACTCTGGTTTGCTTACCAGAGCAGAGCCTATTGCCGACATCTATTACAGTCCCAGCAGGAACAATTGATCAATTGGTCTATCTCGTGCTGCCTGTTGCCAAAAGTAATGGTGTCAATATTTCATCTTCTGAGCAGAATCAAATTACCCGTTACATCTATGAGGATCATAACATTGTTGATACCAGTGTTGGCTCAGATGCAATGGAAGTGCTACAAGTGGCAAAATTGGACTGCCGTTTCAAGTTACAGAGTGAAGATCGTTCTGGATATGTGTCTATTGCCATCGCTCGTGTTATTGACGTATCAGAGGAAGGCGTAATTCGGTTAGATAAAAAGTTTATTCCTGCATGCACAGGCATCGAACACATTAAAACCTTGATGAATATGACCACTGAAGTTACGGGCATGATTAATCAGCGTGCCGAAGCGATTGCGGCTCGATTAAGTCAATCTCAAGGGACTTCAAGTTCGATTGCCGATTTTTTAATGTTGCAGCTTTTGAACAAATATCAGCCTATTTTTGAACATTACGCAGTCGTTAATCATATCCATCCGGAATTGTTATACCGCACATTAATCAGTTTCTCAGGTGAACTGTCAACATTTAGCAGTCCTAATAAGCGTCCGCCTAAATTCCCGACTTATCAGCATGATAATTTGACCTATGTTTTTAGCAATACAATGGTCATTGTCAATCATGGCTTAAGCAGTGTATTAGAACAAAGTGCTACGGAACTCATTCTTGAGAAGACCAAATTTGGGGTATATTTCTCGACTATTGCAGACAAGAGCATGCTTGATAATGCTGAGTTCATTCTTGCTGTTAAAGCTAATGTGCCGCATGACGAGCTACGTCAGCGTTTGCCTTCGCAAATCAAAATAGGCTCAGTTGAAACAATCCGTGAACTGGTTAATAACCAATTAGCAGGCATTGGCATTTCAAATTTACCCGTTGCGCCAAGACAAGTGCCATATCACGCTGGTTATCACTATTTCCAATTAGATAAAAATAATAGCCATTGGATAAAGCTCAAATCGAGTGGCGGTGTTGCTATGCATATTTCTGGCGCATATCCAGAGTTACAACTTGAACTTTGGGCTGTGAGTATTTAAACGCCAAAACATTAAGGATAATTTTGTGAACGATAAAACCATCGTTAAACCTCGTCCAGGGAAAGGGGCGGGTATGGCTGGCAATAAAACAAAAGTCGATGATGATAGTCAAAAAACTCTGATCCAAGAACAGCGTAATGATAATCGGGATAATCGCTCGCAACTTAGTCTATCGCAAAATCCGTTAGTTGATTTTGCGGGCACGCTATTATCGATCTGTACTCAATTACGAAACAGTACCCAGCATGATGACGTGAACACATTACGGGTACATTGCGTTGAGTTGATCAAGCATTATGAACAGCAGCTTCGTAATGCAAACTTAGCATCTGATGACATTAAATCTGCCCGATATTGCCTGTGTTGTTTTATCGACGAAGTTGTACTCAATACGCCTTGGGGAGAACAAAGCTATTGGGCATCTGACAGCTTACTGTCGACTTTTCATCATGAAACCTTAGGCGGTGAGTATTTCTATACTTTACTTGATGCATCGCTGCGTCATCCTGCAGAAAAATGTAATTTGCTTGAACTCATGTATTTATGTTTAACCCTAGGTTTTGTCGGCAAAATGAGAGTTGAACCTCAAGGCGATCAAAAACTTGAAGCATTACGGGAAAAAACCTACTTAGCGATTCAATCCTGTAAAGGCGACTTCCACCGTGAATTATCTCCTGGGTGGCGACAGAATATTGTGCCAAATTTAACCTTTCAACAGCCATTTCCTTTATGGGTGATTGGGGCATTATTTGGCGTGGTCATATTATTTATTTACATGGGCTTTAGTTATAGCATTAACCATTATTCATCAGTCGCTTACAAAGAATTAACCTCAATAGTTCCATGGGAAAAAACCGTCGAAGCGCAGCAACAAATAAGCCGTGATGAAGCCTTATTGCTGCAACAACTGTTACAAACCGAAATAGGCAAAAATCTCCTCGAAGTAGAGCAATTAAGTGACCGAGTGAGGATCCGCATTGGTGCTACTGAATTATTTGCGTCAGGTAGCACCCAACCTCGTTCAGATTTTGAAGCCATTCTCGCTAAAATTGCCCGCACACTTGAGAGTACTGATGGCAAAATATTGATCACGGGTCATACCGATGATGAACCAATTTTTACCTCTAAATATCCATCAAATTGGCATCTTTCGCTGGCTAGAGCCACATCAATTGCAAATGTTCTCGCTAATAACGCATCGTTAAGTGGTCGTCTATGGCCTGAGGGGCGAGGGGAGTCTGAGCCTCGTGTTGTTAACGATAGCGAACAAAATCGCGCGTTAAACCGTCGAATCGAAATCGACTTATTGTTTTAATGTGACATAAAGGAATAACATAAATGTCTTTGAAATCAATTGGCAAGGGAATTGTCGATACACTTAAATCTAAATGGACTATTACCATTATAGGTTTTCTGTGCTTAGCATTACTCATTTGGTTTGGCGGCCCATTGGTGGCAATCGCCGGCTATGAGCCATTAGCCACCGCAGCTTCGCGGATTATTCTATTACTTGTTATTGTTATCATCTTTGGGGCAATCCATTTTTCTCGGCAGTTGAAGAGCAAAAAGCAAAGCGAGAAAATGGTTGATAGCTTAATTAATGGTGAAGACGATAATAGCGCGTCGGGAGATGATTCTGCGAAAGGTGAAATCACTGTTTTACAGAATAAAATGACCCAAGCGTTAGATATTCTCAAAAATACCAAGCTCACTAAAAATAAAAGTATTTACGAATTACCCTGGTATATCATGATTGGTCCACCAGGAAGCGGAAAAACGACTGCAATTCAGCATTCTGGTTTGGAATACCCATTAAAAGAAAAAATGGGTGTAGACATGATTGAAGGTGTCGGCGGCACAAGACACTGCGATTGGTGGTTTACTAATAAAGCAGTATTAATTGATACGGCCGGTCGTTATACCACTCAAGATAGCCATGTAAAACAAGACTCTCGTGCATGGCAAGGATTTCTGGGATTATTAAAAAAATACCGTCCAGTTCGCCCCATTAATGGTGTCATCATCAGCATGGGCATGTCTGATTTATTAAACCAAACTAAGACAGAAAGAAACTTACATGCTCGCGCAATCAAACAGCGATTACAAGAGCTGCAAAATCAGCTTGGTATGACTTTTCCTGTGTACGTATTGTTTTCTAAATCTGATTTAGTTGCAGGTTTTAATGAATTTTTTGACGATTTAACTAAAGAAGATTGTGAGCAAATTTGGGGTATTACCTTCCCTCTCAATGCCGATACCGAAGACACTGATATCGTCAGTTCATTTAATAAGGAATTTCACGATTTATTACTTAATTTAAACGCACGACTCAATAGCCGTTTGAAAAATGAGCGAGACCTAGAGCGCCGTGCTGCAATTTATGAATTTCCTAAACAGCTGAGATTATTACAAAGTTCTGCTGATGATTTTTTGAAAGAAATTTTTGCTCCCAATGCCTATGAAGAAGCCCCATTATTACGCGGTGTTTATCTCACCAGTGCGACTCAAGAAGGCACCCCAATAGACCATCTTTCTAGTCATTTATCCAGTGGGATCAAGAGTAAAACAAAAACATTTGCAGCCAATAAACAACGAAGCTACTTTATAAAACGACTGTTAGAAGACGTTATTTTTCCTGAGAAAAACTTAGCATCAACCAATCGTAAACATACCAATCATAACCGACTGTTACGAAAAGTCTCAGTGGGCGTGGCCGCTGGCGTCACCTTGCTTGCAAGTTATTTTTGGTGGCAAAGTTATGATTGGAATCGCAAGTTGATTGATGATACTTATCAAGGTGTTAGTGCCTATAAAACCATTACAAATGGTGGGTTAAATGCTAAGTCAGATGTGATTACATTAACCAAAGGCTTAACCTTAATTCGTGATCTACCTGTGGGGTTTGGAACCGATAAGGCCGAGGACGCACAAACCTTTGGTTTGTACCAAGGCGATAAGCTCAAGCAGCCTGCTACAGCCGCTTACCATCGCGCACTAGAAACGCATTTGATGCCTTTCTTACAAACCGTGCTAAGTGATGAAATGGATGCCAATGGTGATCATCTTAATTATTTATATGAAACATTAAAAACATACTTAATGCTCTATTTCCCTGAGCATTTTGATAAGAGCGATGTTCAAGTGTGGTTTTCCGCTTATATTGATAGAAACCTTGTTGGTGATGTTAATCGTGATGTGCGGGTACAACTCAACCAGCATATTGATACCTTGCTTTCTTTGGGGATTCGAGGTCATCAGTATGACAGTTCGACAGTTGATAGTGCTCGAGTTAATTTAACCATGTTGCCACTGGTTGAACGAGCTTATCAGCGTTTGAAAAGTGATTTTGCAAATAGCAGTATTCCAGACTTTAAGCTGGTCGACATGTTGAGTTTAGACAGTTTAGATGGGCTGATGTTCATCAGTGGCCGTCAATTCAATCAGGGTATCCCAGGGCTTTATACCTTCAATGGTTTTCATGGCATTTTTAATATAGAAAAGAATAAAATAGTTAAGAATCTAACTGCCGACAGCTGGGTTTATGGAGACGATTTAGTTGATTTAGATGAGCAAGCTAAAGCGCTGATAACCCAAGAGTTAGAAAAGAGATATATTCGTGATTATATTTTTTATTGGGAAGATTTCTTAAATGATATCGCGATTAAACCCTATTCTACCCGCGAAGAAGCTGAGCTCGTTACGGCAGCGCTTGCCAGTCCTGATCAACCGATAAAGACCATTATTGCCGCAGTACAGAAAAATGTGAATTTAACCAAACTGCCGGCAGAGTCGAATAATTTAAAGGCTGCAGCTGAAGTGGCAGATAATCTGTCGGATATCGCCTTTCGTTCTAAAAAAGCACGCTTAAATCGCCTGTTACCAGACACTGATATTACATCAGAGGAGGATTTACCTGGCCAAGATGTTGAATATGCTTTTGCTGAGCTACTTAAAATTAATCTTGCAGACATTGATAAGATTCAAACCACCTTACGAGCACTTAATCGAAATTACACTAAGTTATCATTGCAAGCTGATGGGCAAGGTAATGTAATCAATCAAGCCACAGAAGAAAGCTTTGCTCAATTAGGCATGGCTTTATCTGAGCAATTGATTGATTTACCAAGTCCAATCAATAATTTACTTAGTGATGTTGCATCCCGTACACGCTCATTTGCCAAATCAAATCAAAGTCAGCGATTTAACGGTATTTGGCGGTCGCAAGTATTGGCTGAATTTAACCGAGCCATTGCTGGACGATACCCATTTGATCGTAAATCTAAAGAAGATGTCAGGTTAAAAGATTTTAGTAAGTTTTTTGGTTACGGCGGTACTTTAGATAAATTTTGGGATCAATACTTAGCCGCTCATGTGGATACCAGCAAAAAACCTTGGCGTTTTAAGCGTAATATTGGCATTCGTAATGACATCTTGGAAATGTACCAGCGCGCTGAAACCATTAAAGAAGCATTTTTTGAGCCAGGCTCTAGGCAGCCTATTGTCAATTTTTCATTGGAACCTGAATTATTAGATCAGAATGTGAGTATGTTTTTATTTGAATTAGACAGCCAGCAGCTTAAATACCGTCACGGTCCTACTCGCAAAGAGTTATTTGTTTGGCCAGGTCCTGGGGCAAATAACGAAACTCGAATTGCATTTTCACCGCCTAATGGTGGTCGCTCAATCAACAAGAAGTATGAAGGTGAATGGTCATTCTTTAAGTTATTGGATGAGTTAAGTAAAAAGCGTCCACAAACTAAAAAAGATGGCAAATTACTTATTGACCTTAAAGGTTACAGTGCTGTACTTAAATTGACAGCAAACAGTGTTAACAATCCATTTTGGATGGCAAATATGGAGACGTTTAGATGTCCTGCGAACCTTTAACATCAGTAGGTTACTGTGGAAAAGTCCCGTCAAAAGGTGACTTTATTCAGCAGAACTTGAATGTTGATTTTCTAAAAAATTGGAATGACTGGCTACAAGCTGTTATTGCGGTGAGTAAAGAACAAACTGAACATAATTGGTTGGACTATTACCTCACAAGCCCTATATGGCACTTTTCGTTATCTGCAGGTGTTTGCTGTGATCAAGCTGTTGTAGGCACAGTGATTCCTAGTATCGATCATGTTGGGCGCCACTATCCATTTACGCTGGCCGGATTGCACAACCAATCTGCTTTAAGAGGATGGCAAGAAAATCAGTGGGTTGATGTTTTTGAAAAACATATATTGCAAGTTCTTGAAGATGAAACTGTTCTAGAGCATTGGCTCGAAACTATTACTAAAGAGCCTCTTTCTGTTGCTGCTAATAACGACAGATTTGTCGAAAATGAATCTCTAGACCGAAATAAGAAAGCATGGGTATTTCAGGGGGATAACTCACCTGATGTACTGTTATTACTGGATCAGCAATACCGAAAGCGCTTTGATTGTTACAGTATATGGTGGACTGAAGGATCTGATGAAGTAGGGCCATGCACTATCATCACAGAAGGCTTACCGCAAATAAGTCAATTTATCTCTATGTTAAATGGTCAATGGGGACAACGTGGTTGGAATACTGCGGAGCTTATTAAGGAGCAAACTCCATGCACTTAAGTCACGCATTAACTCATAGAGGAACCGTTAGAGAAATTAACGAAGATGCTTACCTTGAGTTACCACATTTAGGTGTCTGGGTCGTTGCTGATGGAATGGGTGGACATGCCGCCGGAGATGTCGCCAGTCAGTTAGTTATCGACGGCATCCAGCAGGCTGTTGAGCACCTTGAAGCAGAAACAATTACTTTAGAGGTGTTAAAAAAATCACTAATTGATAGTAATCGTATATTACAGCAAATGAGTGAACATGATTTTGATGGCAAGGTAGCTGGCACCACAGTCGTTGTGCTGTGGCTATATCAAGATAAATATCATTTGCTATGGGTTGGCGATAGTCGGATTTATTTGATGCGTGATCAGCAAATGAAGCAAATGACTAAAGATCATAGCCAAGTTAATGACATGATTGATGAAGGGCTTCTTTCTCCTGAAGAGGCGGAGACACACCCTTTAGCTAATGTGATCACGCGAGCGGTAGGTGTTGATACTCAATTGGACATAGACTACCGAACCGATAAGGTAAAAGATGGTGATGTTTTTTTACTCTGTAGTGATGGTTTAAACAAAGAACTAAATGATATTGAGATTGAAAGAACAATAAAATCTGGAAATATTATTGATTCAGGATTAGCACTACTTCACGCTTCATTGGTCAGAAATGCAAGAGATAATGTTACGTGTATTTTAGTCAAGAACTCACATAAGAACATTAATATTATCGATGATAGCGATAAAACCATACCGATATTTAGTCACACTTAATAAGTTGTCCTTATAATAGAGAATATAAATGGGTTGTAACGTTAATATTTATTATAAGTGTTATTGTTTTTTGTATGGACAACATTACTTATGATGTAATTCTTTTGGGTGTAATTATTTCGAATGTAATTACATAGGATGTTTTTTGTTTTCTTTATTATCCATTGTGATTAGGTGTGGGCAATATATCTTATTTTAGTTCTATTAAAGACTATTAAGTATTGTTTTTGAAGTTCTATACTTTTATTATTGCACATTAAATCATTTTTATTCAGGGATTGAATTAGATTGAGTAAGCTAAAGAATTTAACTATCGATGAATTAATTCTTCCCATTACCATTGATGCGGAATCTGGAGTTGATCCTCGCGAAGATATTAGTCCAACCTCAACGTATTATTTACTTAAAGACGTGCGCAATATTGCACGCTCTAAAGAACGAAAAGCGTTAACCGATGAAGAAGATGTGTTATCCGTCTCGGTTGAGTGGCGACCGATATTTGAGCAAGTTCCGAATATTTTAAAACAACAATCAAAAGATATCGAATATGTTGCTTGGTTTATCGAGGCTGCATGTCGATTACATGGGTTCAAAGGATTGTATTTTGGTTTTACCCTAGCAGCAGAATTAATCGAGCGCTATTGGGACACGCTTTATCCCACTCCAGAGCCAAATGATTTAGCGGAGCGAATTGCACCGCTGATTGGTTTGAATGGTATCGAAAGTGAAGGTTCCCTAATTCATCCAATAAGAACGATCCCTATCACCGATGGCGGAATTGTTTACTCGACTTGGCAATATGAACAGGCGCTAGATACAAGTCGCTTAGATAAAGATAAGCAAGAAAAGCGCTTCGATTCTGGTTCAGTCTCACTTGAAGACGTCGAGCAGAGCATCAAGGAAACCTCCGACAGTTTCTTTATCGAGCTTGATCGCGATGTACAAAATGCTATGAGTGCATTTAGCCGTTTGTCGGCTTCAATGGATGACGCGATGAGCGGTGATCCACAACCGACGAGTTATATTCGCAAAGCGTTAGAAGCCTGTGCACTGCAAATTAGTTCAATTACAGCACCAATAATTGCAAAGAATAAAGCTAACTTAGCGCAAGAACAACAGATTGACGAACAGCAAGACGGTGATACTACTGCTCATCATTCAACGCCTTCAGGTGTTGAAGGACAACTTAATTCTAGGGCACAAGCTATTAGTCATCTTGAGACGATAGCGGACTTTTTTCGACGTACTGAGCCACATTCGCCAATGTCTTATGCTATTGAGCAAGTCATACGCTGGAGTGACCTAAGTTTGCCCGAGTTATTACAAGAATTAATCCAAGATGGTGAAGCAAGAAATGGCTTTTTCAAGTTATCTGGAATAAAAACGGAAGAATGATCTGTAGTTGATTACTCAACATATTATTGAAAGGAGTTCATATGAGTGTACATGATAAATTAAAGCGAGTAAGAAAACCCCGTGTCCATATTACCTATGATGTCGAAACCGAAGGTGCTGTAGTAAAAAAAGAGCTGCCTTTTGTTATTGGTGTTACGGGTGATTTTGCTGGTCACAACACCGCAGATTTAAAGCCATTAAAAGACCGCCGTTTTGTACAAATCGACCGTGATAACTTTAATGATGTGTTAAAGCGTATGAGCCCTAAGTTAAATATTTTAGTGCCTAATACTCTTGCCGGCGATGATTCTGAAATGAATGTAGCATTAGAGTTTAATAGCATTGAAGACTTTGAACCTGCTGCCATTGTTAATCAGGTTGAACCATTAAGAAAATTAATGGAAACCCGTAACAAACTTCGTGATTTGATGACAAAAGTTGATCGCTCTGAGAATCTCGAAAATATCTTAGAAGAAGTGTTAAATAACACTACCAGCCTAGACAAGTTGGCTGGTGAACTTAACCTCAAAGGAGCGGAATAATGAGCATGGAAGCCGCGTCATTAGATGCTGTATCTGAAGAGCAAGCACAGAGTGTTTCTATTTTAGAGCAAGCTATCGTTGCTACAAAGCAAACCGATTCTTCTCGTGCAGAAGAATTAATTCGTTCGTTAACCGAAGAAGCCCTTAAAGGTACTGTTCAGTGGGATAAAAACCTCACTGTGACATTCAATAAGGCTATTAATCGTTTAGATGACGTTATCTCTAAACAATTAGCTTCAATTATGCACAATGAAGAACTGCAAAAACTTGAAGGTAGCTGGCGTGGTTTGCACCATACCGTTAAAAACTCTGAAACCAACGAAACACTTAAAATTCGTGTAATGAGTTTGTCTAAAAAAGAACTGCATAAAGATTTAAGTAAAGCGGTTGAGTTTGATCAGAGCCAAATGTTTAAAAAGATCTATGAATCAGAGTTTGGTACTCCGGGTGGCGAACCTTATGGTTGTTTAGTGGGTGATTATGAATTTACTAATCATCCAGAAGATGTTGAATCATTGTCATTAATGTCTAATGTTGCCGCTGCTGGTTTCTGTCCATTTATTTCGGCTGCAGGTTCATCTTTATTTGGTTTTGATGAGTGGACTGAACTGAGCAAACCTCGCGATCTTGAAAAGGTATTTGAATCTCTAGAATACACTCAGTGGCGCTCTTTCCGCGACAGTGATGATTCTCGCTTCGTGACTCTAACTATGCCTAGAGTGCTGGCTCGCCTTCCTTATGGCTCAGCGACCAAGCCTGTAGAAGAGTTTTGCTATGAAGAGTTTGAAATAGACTCAGAAAGTGGCCGTTCTAAAGTGGCTGATCATAATGATTATTGTTGGATGAATGCGGCTTACGTTATGGCTACCAATATGGGCCAAGCATTCAGTAAATATGGCTTCTGTACTGCTATTCGCGGCGCCGAGGGCGGTGGTAAGGTTGAAGGCTTGCCTGCACACGTATTTACCAGTGATGACGGTGATCCAGATTTAAAGTGTCCAACGGAAATTGGTATTACTGATCGCCGTGAAGCAGAGTTAAGTAAATTAGGTTTCTTACCTCTTTGTCATTATAAGCATACTGATTATGCCGTGTTCTTTGGTTCTCAGTCATGTCAAAAACCAAAAATAATGACAAGCCATGATGCTACCGCTAATGCTGCAATTTCAGCACGTTTACCTTACTTAATGGCAACGTCTCGTTTTGCTCATTACCTTAAAGTGATGGCCCGCGACAAAATTGGTAGCTTCATGGAAGCAGAAGATGTTGAGTCTTGGTTAAATCGCTGGATTTTATCTTTTGTTAATGCATCTGAAGGTGGCGGACAAGACATTCGCGCTAAGTATCCATTGGCTGACGCTAAAGTTGTGGTGAAAGAGATCCCTGGTCAACCGGGCTCATACAATGCCGTTGCCTGGTTACGTCCTTGGTTGCAGATGGAAGAGCTTACGGCGTCTTTACGTTTAGTCGCAAAAATCCCTAAAGTAGGATAATCACCCGCTAACGCAGTGACCCTCATTTGTTTTCAAGGATAGAAACAAACGATGCCTCAAGAAACCATTTCATTTGTAACAAGTGAAATTTTCAAAGAAGATACTGGAATTAAAAAGCCAGTATCTTCAACGACAAAGGCACTAAAAAATAAACACTTAGTCGAACGATTCTTACGAGAGTCGGATTCGACTAGGTCGTTATTGCTTTGGTTAGAAAACTCGAGCCATTCGCTGACTCAATTTGATAAAACCTCCGTATTACCTTTTCTGCTTAAGGCTATTGATCGTATCGATAGACAGCTAGAACAACAACTCAATGCCATCATTCATCACAATGCTTTTCAAGCTTTAGAGGCTAGTTGGCGTGGGGTATTGTATTTAGTTCAACAGCAAGATTTACATGACAAAGACCAGAAAGTAAAAGTTAAAATGCTCGATTGTTGTTGGACAACACTGTCTAAAGACATTAATCGGGCGATTGAATTTGATCAAAGTGATTTTTTTAAACTGATTTATAACAACGAATATGACATGTCTGGTGGCGAGCCCTTCGGCACGTTAATTGGTGATTATCAAATCACCCATAAGAACCGCCCAGGTGTGTCCACCAACGACATTGATATTTTAAAAGAAATTTCGCGTACTGCTGCGGCCGCATTTGCGCCATTTATCACTTCTGCCAGTCCTTCATTATTTGGTGCAGATGACTTTGCTGATTTATCTGCTCATATGAACATGGGCAAAATTTTTGAGCAGCATGAGTATATTAAGTGGAACTCGTTACGAAAAATGGATGATTCTCGCTTTATTGGCTTAACTATGCCCAACATCCTAATGCGTTCCCCTTATCTTATCGATGGTAGCCGCAGCGAAGGTTTTAAGTTTAAAGAATCGATTAAAAATCCCAAAAAAGACCATTTATGGGGTAATGCTGCTTATGCCTTTGGTGGTGTATTAATCCGCGCATTTAGCGAATCAGGTTGGTTTGGCCATATCCGCGGTTTAGAACCCGGTGCGCGTAAGAAAGGCCTAGTATGTGACCTTGCGGTCAGTCAATACGAGCCAGATTTATATCGAAAACGCAAGAAACCTTCAGTGGATTTGTTAATCAGTGATAGGGCTGAAAAGTCGATTTCTGATCAAGGTTTCATCCCTTTATCTCCAGTATCAGGTTGTGAACACTTAGTGTTTTACAGTAATGCCTCTGTGCAGAAACCACCAAAATATGAACAACTTGAAGATAATATTAATGCAAAACTATCCTCAATGTTGCAGTACATTTTGTGTGTATCTCGTTTTGCCCATTACATTAAAGTGTTAGGCCGTGAAAAAATTGGTTCACTTCATTCTGCCGAAGCTTGCCAGCGCGAACTGCAATTGTGGCTGCACAAATATACCACCGCTTCAGACGTATCTTCAGATGATGTAAGAAGTAAATATCCGCTGCGAAGTGCCCAAGTTCAAGTAAAAGAAATGCGCGGTAAGCCCGGGCACTTCTATTCGATTATTCAGTTACAACCTCATTTTCAGTTAGATCAAATGGTGTCCAGCATTAAATTGGTCACTGAGCTGACATCAAGAAATTAACACAAAGGTATCAAATGAAAAAGATTCAAGAAATGCTGCAAAATGGCCAGCTACAAGAAGCCATTCAGTTAGTTGAGACACAGCTAAAAGACGACCCAATGAACATTGATTTAAAAGGTCAACATATTGAGTTGTTGTGTATTAATGGTGAGCTTGAACGGGCTGACAAACAGTTAAACTTTTTAGTGCAAAAACACCCTGATTTTTTAATCGGTGCAGCTAACTTACGTCAGTTGATCCGAGCAGAACAAGCCAGAATTGATTTTATGGCAGGCAAAGCTGTACCTCAGCTTTTTGCTGAATCTGATGCTTATGTTGCAGCATTAATGAAGTTACGTTTAGCGATGGTCGACTCCCAAGATGATGTGACTCAATGCGCCAATAGTCTTGAAGATTTACGTCCGCAAGTCAGCCTGCTTATAAACGATAAAACCAATCAAGAAATAAGAGATCTTGATGATACCTTAGGCGGTTTTATTGAGATTTTCGGTACTGACGGTAATTTCTATTTAGCTCAGTTATCTGAAATCGATTACATCAACTTTAAGCCGGTGACTTCGCTACTGGAAATGGTTTGGCGTCGAGTTGATCTAGCGATTAAAGATGGACCGTGTGGTGAAGCGCATATACCGATGATATATGCAGGTAGCGAAACTGATGCTCAAAAATTGGGACGAGAAACTGATTGGCATGAAGTTGCTACTGATGTGATTGCTGGCAAGGGCTTAAAAATGTGGCTCGCTGATGATACTGCAGTCGTACTCAATCAAATTACTAAAATATCCACCCCAGTCTTGCAGTAGGCGATAGTGTTGAGTAAAAACCAGCAACCCATAATGGCATCCATTCTTGACCGATTGATAGATGATTCGCCCGGTGAACAGGATGTCAAAGATAGCCATCGAGGCCTTAACTTACGTCAGTTAAGGTCTAATGTTCGTCGTGATTTAGAGAATCTTCTTAATGCTAAATTACAGTGGCAAACTTGGCCGGAACATTTAACTGAACTTGACAATTCATTGATGAATTATGGTTTGCGTGATTTTTCATCCATGCCAGTAGCGAGTTTAGACGGTCGACAGATCCTCTGTAAACAGGTCGCCGATACCATAAAGCGATTTGAACCCCGTTTTATCGAAGTGATGGTTGAGACGGTCGATAATGAACAGCCTTTGGATCGTGTTTTAAGATTAAAAATCAATGCACTGCTTTATGCAGAACCTGAGCCTGAATATATTACATTTGACTCAGAGGTTGAGCCGGTCCATTTAGCGATGATAGTGAATGAGGGAATTGTGTGAATCAGGAATTATTGGAGTATTACAATCGTGAATTGGCTTTCATTCGTCATATGGGGGCCGAATTTGCTGAGCAATATCCTAAGGTTGCAGGTCGTTTACGATTAAGTGATGAGCATGTTGAAGATCCTCATGTATCACGCTTAATTGAAGCATTTTCTCTGCTCACCGCACAAATTAGACAGAAACTTGATGATAGCTTTCCTGAACTCACTGAAGCGCTATTAGGTCAATTGTACCCTGATTATCAAGCGCCTATTCCGTCAATGACGGTGATTAAGGTGACGACTGAAAACTTATCGACCACAGGGGTATTATTGCCCAGGCTAACGCAAGTCGATACTCAAGTTGAGGGGATGAAATCCTGTCATTTCCAAACGTCATACGACATGAAGTTATGGCCTATTGAAGTTCAACAGGCTCAGTTTCAAAATGCACCGTTTAATGCGCCTGAACCTCAGTGGCCAGAACGGGCAAAGGCAATAATCAAGCTGGATATCGCGTGTGAGTTTGACGAAATTAGTATGCCAAGCCTTGGTGTAGATAAATTACGTTTTTTCTTAAATGGCCAAGACCATCAAACTTTTCAACTTTATCAATTACTGTTTGAGCATAGTCTGGGTTTTGCCTTAGTTAACGAGCAGCAAACTGTGTGCAAATTTTTAACTAAACGGCACTTAAAAGCCGTTGGATTTGAAGATGAGCAACAAGTTATTCCTTATAGCCAACGGACCAGTTCTGGTTACCGGTTATTGCTGGAGAATTTTATTTTCCCTGAAAAATTCTTATTTTTTGACATAGATGATTTAGAGGGAAGTTGGCAAGGAATAGACAGTAAGTTCTCACTGTATATTTATTTAAAGGAAGGCTCTCAAGATTTAGAGAAGCAAGTGAGTGCAAATCATTTTCTACTCGGTTGCACTCCAGTAATCAACTTATTTGAGCAAAAATTAGAACCAGTAAGTATCGATGCTTCGCAATACGAATATAAATTAGCTGCTCGTTATTCTGACTCTGAAGTGACTGAGATCATCAATATCCAAGAGGTTATTGCTTATGATCCGAAAGACAATAAAGTTGAAGTCACACCATTTTATGGCGAATCACATCCGCAGTACCTTGGTCACAATAATTTATTTTGGCATGTTAGAAGAGAGTCGGCGAGTTGGTCAGGGGGCTATGCTGAACTAGGAACTGAATCATTTTTATCTTTAGTTGATCATAATTTTAAAGGCTTTAAGTCGGAAGATGATTATGGCGCTTGGATATTAAGTATTACCGCTCAGTGCAGTAATCGAAATTTACCGGCCCATCTTCCGTTTGGCAACAATGAACCGAAAATGTTTGTCCCTGAACGCGCTGATATCATCAAGCATGTAAAATGTTTGCTTGCGCCAACATTACCCGTTCGCGCATCCCTTAGTGACGCTTCTCGATGGCAGTTAGTGACTCATCTATCAATTGACAGTTTTAGTGGAAAAGATGCACTTCATAATTTAAAAGAAACCCTTAAATTATACGATTTTAAGTGTTCACCAGAAAATAAAAATTTAATCGAGAATATTCACTTTGTTGAAGTCACTCCTGATACTGCACGAGTCAACCAACATGGTCGGATTAGCTTTTGCAGTGGCAGCCATATTGAAATAACCTTTATTAAAGATCATTACTCTGGCAGCGGAGTGTTCTTCTTTTGCACAATATTAGATCACTTCTTTGCACAATTTGCTGCAATCAATAGTTTTACCCGTTTAAGTATGCGCTTTAAAGACCATAATTCAGTCGCTTATACCTGGCCTGCACGTTCAGGACAAAGGCCGTTGTTATGACCCAAAATGCGATGCATCATCAGTTGCAGGCCATAATTGAAGCGCCCTCTGAGCATGATTTCTATCAAGCTGTTTATCAGTTTCAACAGCAGTTATCTCAAGGTCGCGAGCAAGGCTTTAAAGTTGGTTACGATACGATTCCAAGCAAAGAGCTGTTGCGGTTTAAATCAGATCAGCACCTTGGTTTTCCGGGGCAAGCCATCAGTAAAGTAGAGGCTAAACATACCAGTCAAAAGGCTAAAGTTGCCGCTGATATGCATATATCATTTATGGGGTTGACTGGGCCAAGCGGGGTATTACCTTCGCACTATACTGAGTTAGTCTTAGAGCGTTTACGTCATAAAGATAGCGGTATGCGTGATTTTTATGATTTATTTAATCATCGAATTATTTCACTATTTTATCGGTCATGGGAAAAGTATCGCTTCTCAGCTAACTATCAATCCCATGAAGATGGCGCTACGGATAGTTTTACTCATGTTTTGAGTTTACTCAGTGGTAATAAATCATTAAACCGCTATTACGCTGGTTTTTATCATAATAAAACTCCTACGGCAGAGTCATTACGAAGCATGTTGAATGACTTTACTGGCTGTAATGTCCAAGTTTGTTCTTTTCAAGGTCGTTGGCAATCTCTGGCTAAGACAGAGCAAACCCGATTGGCTAGTCGAAGCATGCTAGAAGGCCAATATGCGCGTTTAGGTATCGATGCCAGTATTGGCAGCCGAGTATGGGATATCAACTCCAGTATCAGTATTCATATTAAGCCTAAAGAAGGTGCGTTGGTTAATGCATTTATGCCAGGGACAGCAAATTGTAAATCACTTAAAAAACTGGTCTCAAGCTATTTAGGTCAGTCAGTCAAATATAAGATTTTTCTAGAAATAAAACAAAAAGATGCACCGAAAGCACAATTATCCAAGTCTGCAATTGGCTTGGGGCTTGGTTGTGGTTTGATCAGCCGTGCAGAGTATGGTGAGCAAATAAAAAGCTTAATGATTTAATTAATAAAGGACTATGAATATGTCAGCGATGACTTTGAGTAAATTGGTTGGAAAACTTAATCCAGTATGTCGACAATCTTTAGAAACTGCTGCCAGTGTATGCCATAGCCGCAGTCAATTTAGTGTTGAAATTGAGCACTGGTTACTAGCATTATTAGAAAATGGTTCTGGTGATTTAGACATCATCATGGCCAGTTTTTCAGTGCAAAAAGATCAGTTGATCAACGACATTCGTCAGGGATTAGAAAAATTTAAAACGGGTAATAGTGCGGCTCCGAGTCTATCGCCACACATTGTCAGTTTATTACGTCAAACCTGGTTAAATACCAGCATTGAATTTAATGATAATGAGACCAGAACGGCCTATCTTATTTTTACGTTATTGACGGATGATTCGTTAAACTCCTTAGTATCACGCTCTGCTAAACAGTTACTCAAAATCGACCCTGCGCAGCTAAAACATGCTTGGCCACAACTTGCGCGTCAATCTACAGAGCATAAAGTGTCGAGTACCGATATTGAAGAAACTCAGGCAATGCAATCTGCGCCAAGCAAAACACCAAATCTAGATCAATTTACGCAAAACTTAACCGAACAAGCTGAATTAGGCAAGATTGATCCTATCCTTGGTCGTGATAATGAAATAAGGCAAATGATCGATATTTTAACTCGCCGTCGTCAAAATAATCCTATTTTAACCGGTGAGGCCGGCGTCGGTAAAACAGCCGTAGTGGAAGGTTTAGCACTTAAAATTGTTCAAAAAGAAGTGCCAACTGCATTGCAGAATGTCCGTATTCATGTGCTGGACTTGGCTTTATTGCAAGCTGGAGCTGGTGTAAAAGGTGAGTTTGAAAATCGTTTAAAAGCGCTTATTAACGAAGTTAAACAATCGGTTAAACCAATAATTTTATTTATTGATGAAGCACACACTATGATCGGTAGTGGTGGACAAGCAGGGCAAAATGATGCCGCTAATTTATTAAAACCCGCCTTAGCCCGCGGCGAATTACGTACTATTGCGGCAACAACCTGGGCTGAATACAAAAAGTTTTTTGAAAAAGATGCAGCCTTGACTCGTCGTTTTCAGGTTGTAAAAATTGATGAGCCATCTCCTCTACAGGCGATTGCAATGATGCGAGGACTATTACCTGTAATGGAAGGCCATCATAAGATTCTGGTTTCAGATCAAGCGTTATGTGCCGCGGTAAATTTATCTCATCGTTATATTACTGGACGTCAGTTGCCAGACAAAGCCGTGAGTTTATTAGACACAGCTTGTGCCCGTGTGGCTATGAGCCAAGCATCGACACCGGGAATGGTTGAGTCCTTACAGCGACAAATTCAGCAACTCGATACCCAGATTAATATTCTCACTCGCGAACAAAAAACCGGTGCAGATCATAAAAAATCCATTACTGAATTAACCAAGAAGCATAAGTTACTCTCAAAAGCACTTGAGCCATTAATGATCCAGTGGCAGGAAGAGTTGAGCACGGTGAAGAAAATTGCTGATTTAGTGACGCAAATCCAATCATCACAGACTGATACTGTTGCTCAATTACAGGAACTGACAGAGTTGAAGGCTAATTTAGCTGTCAATAAACAGCCTATGGTGCATTGGCAAGTTGATGAACAACTTGTTGCCGAAGTGATTTCCGACTGGACTGGGATTCCTGCAGGAAAAATGCAAAGTGATGAAATTAAAACGATTTTGAACTTGAAAGAAACCATGTCTAAGCGGGTTATCGGGCAAGATCATGCATTAGATTTAATTGCGAAAACGGTACAAACGTCGCGCGCCCAATTAGGTGATGAAAAACGCCCAATCGGTGTGTTTTTGCTGACGGGACCTAGCGGTGTAGGAAAAACTGAGACCGCACTAACCCTAGCAGAGCAAGTTTATGGCAGTGAAGATAATGTCACCGTTATCAATATGTCAGAGTTTAAAGAAGAGCATAAAGTATCCCTACTATTAGGCTCACCTCCTGGTTATGTCGGCTATGGCGAGGGTGGAGTATTAACCGAAGCTGTTCGCCGTAAGCCCTATAGCGTTATTTTATTGGATGAAATGGAAAAAGCGCATCCTGGTGTTCAAGATATTTTTTATCAGGTTTTCGATAAAGGTATGATCAAGGATGGAGAAGGGCGAGATATCGACTTCAAAAATACTATTATCATTATGACCTCAAATGCTGGAACTGAAACCACCATGGGGTTGTTTGAAGATGAACAAATTGCGCCCTCTATTACTGGTTTGCGTAAGGCGCTTCAAGATGATTTATTGGGCTACTTTAAACCCGCATTTTTAGGCCGCTTGAATGTGATTCCTTATATTCCTCTTACTCAATATATGCTTAATGAGATCACGAAATTACAATTACAGCGAGTTGCCCATCGCTTAGCAGAGCATTATCAAGCTAAGTTCACTTACAGTGATGATGTCGTTAGCCAAATCGTGTCTATGTGCCAAGATGCCGGTTCTGGCGCTCGAAATGTGCACAATATTTTACAGAATACAATGTTGCCAGATCTTTCTGTTAAGATTTTAAACAATATGGCGAATAATAAAAAAACAACTAATGTAAAAGTTAATGTCGTAAAAGAAGAATTTGTATATAAAATTTAGGTAAACATAAAGGGTATATAACCGGAAATATAAATAATCATTTAGTATTATTAATTAGATTTTCAACATTACATTTGAGGTCTATATAATAAGGTATATACCCTTTGTGATGTTATGTAGTTATTACTGATGTGATAATAACTATATAATATTTATATTTTTTATTTATCTAAACGATTAGTTGATTATCAAAGAACCTTTGATATAATCCTCATGCTTAATAATGAGGACTCACTATATTTAAATGAATAATACAGTTATGTATTATTTGTCGATATGTGCATTTTTAATAAATTGAAATATTAAGTTTGAATTGTTGAACTTATAAAACTGTCCATTAATGGATGACATCCACGCAAAAGGAGCATTAATAATGCAAGCGAATACATATTTAAACTATGAAGGGATTAAAGGCGAAACCACTGCTGAAGAATTCAAAGACATGATTACTGTGTTATCAGTCGATTGGAATATTAGCCGTGAGATCAGTTCTTTCACTGGTACTGCTAAAGACCGTGAAGCAAGCTCTACTCGTTTAGGTGACGTTACCATTACTAAATTGCAAGATAATTCTTCAACTGACTTGTTCAAAGAAGCAACTATCGGTAAAGGTAAAAAAGCGGTTTTTCACATCACTAAACAAGGTGACAAAATCGAAGAAATCATGCAAATCGAATTAACCGATGCAATGATTTCTAGCTACAGCGTTTCAGTTCATGGTGACCGTCCAGTTGAGACTATCACTATCAGTTACACTGAAATGATGATGGCTGTTACACCTACTGATGACAAAAACAACATTACTGCAGCGCTACGTTATGGCTACAGCGGTGTTAAAGGTCAACAAATGTAAGTTGTTTGTGATCTTAAATCTTGGGGGGAACTTGTTTCCCCCAAGATCTTTATTCTTAACGACTGAGGCAAGGAATGCTTAAGGCCACTCAAAAAAATAATATCATCAGTATCACTACGCCATTAGGTAAGGATGTTCTGTACCTAACGCATTTTACTGCCACTGAAGCTATTTCACAGTTATTTTCAATCAGTGTATCAATGTTTACTGTTGGTACTCAGATTAGTCTCGATAGTTTAGTGGGTAAAAACGTCTGTATTACATTACGTAATGCCGAAAGTGATGGTGCTGCTCGGTACTTTCATGGGGTCATAAGTCATCTCGAGTCTGCAGGTATGCGGACGGCTGCTTCAGATGATGCGCAAAATTATATTGATTATCAAGCTGTTATTGTGCCTCAAATGGCACTAATGAAAAAACGCAGCAACTGTAGAATTTTTCAAAATAAGTCTGTAATTGACATTATTAAAGACTTATTTGGTCAACATAAAGTCGAATTTCAAAATAAAACTACCAATACTTATCCTCAGTATGAATACTGCGTGCAGTATCTAGAATCAGATTTAGATTTTGTTTGTCGCTTATTGCAACAAGAGGGTATTTTCTTCTTCTTCGAGCACAGTCTTAGTGCCCATACCCTTGTACTTGCTGATGATATTAACGCCTATAAACCTTGCGCAGAAGAGAAAGTCCGATGTTTTTCAGGACATTTAGCTGAGTCACATGTATCAAACTGGCAAGGTGGAATGAGCATGGTCAGCGGTGGCTTTATTCAAAAAGGCTATGACTATGAACAACCTAAGCTTTATCCATCAGGTAATCATAATAAAGCGGATCTCCCAGAACAAAGTGCCCTTGAAGTGTATGACTATCTAGGTGAATCAGAATTTAATAAACGTGCTCAGCCCTTTGCCAATAATCAGCTTGAAGCCCTGCAAAAAGATATGAACAAATGCAGTGGTCAAGGTGATTGCCGCAGTTTCATGATAGGCAAATTTTTTACATTTAAAGATCACGAAAACGTCAGCTATAAAGGTAAGAGCTTTGTTATAAGTTCTTTAAGAACCTCAGCGACACAACCTAATCAGTCTGGCGCAGGTCAATCTATGTCTGGGTGCGTGTATCAAAATGATTTTGAATGTGTTCCAAAAAGTACCCCATACCGTTCACAACTTCATTTGCGCAAACCATTAATTAATGGTGTGCAAACTGCTGTGGTTACTGGTGAGCCTGGTGACGAGCAACATATTGATAAATTTGGCCGCGTTAAAGTGCAGTTTCACTGGGATCGTGAAGGTGAATTTAACAGTAAAAGCTCGTGTTGGATCCGTGTCGCACAGAGTTGGGCGGGTAATAAATGGGGCGCATTTTTCTTTCCTCGCGTTGGTCAAGAAGTGCTGGTTGAATTTATTAATGGTGATCCGGATCAACCAATTATTAGTGGTGCTGTGTATAACGCAGACTTAATGCCACCTTATGCCTTACCAGCTAAAAAGACCCAGTCTGGTATTAAAACACACAGTACTAAAGACGGTGGTGCAGACAATTTTAATGAATTACGTTTTGATGATGAAAAGGGTAAAGAGTTACTATTTTTTCAAGCAGAAAAAGATCACCATCTCAATGTTAAACATGATCAAAAAGATACCATAGGTAATGACCGTTTTACTGAAGTGGTTAATAACGATAACGTTAAAATTGGCAACGATCGCTTAGAAGATATTGGTAATAATGACAGTTTAAACGTTGGCAAAGTGCTCAATATTGAAGCTGGCAAAGAGATTGTGATTAAAACGGGCAGTGCATCTATCAAAATGAGCAGTGATGGTTCTATTTCTATCGAAGGGACAAACATCACCATAAAAGGCACCAATGTTAAGGTTAACGGCACCAGCATTGCCTTAAAAGCTGCTCAAATTAAGTTGAATTAGTCATGTCATCATCTCGTTATCCTGGAGTCGGCCTGTTAGGGCCTTTTTGTCGAGGCCATGAAATTACCTGTCAATTTGGGTATCGACACTTAATCTGTAAACCGGTCGATAAACCGCAAGATCCACTGCTTAATACACCGAATATGACCTTGTGGGTTAGTGCAACATTTGGAGAACAGTTTTTAGTAAATCGACACAGCTGGAAGAATTCACCAGATTTGTTGTATCTAATTTATTGCTATTTACACAATGATACCTATTTGGCTGTTCAACAATCTGAAGCGCAAATTATCAGTATCATTGCATTGGCGTTGGAACAGCGTGCTTTATTGGTTATCCCTTTAGATAACGAATAAACCTCTGGAACAACACATTACAACAAATAAAGGAATATTTGATGGGAATGCCCGCAGCAACGCTTACATGCATGCATCTTTGTCCTAAAACCAATCCCGGTCCTGTACCTCATGTTGGCGGTCCTATTGTAATGGGGTCTGGCAATGTTCTTATTGGTTCATTACCCGCAGCACGTAAAGGTGACAAGTTAATTTGTGTTGGGCCGCCTGATACGATTAATGCAGGTTCAAGTTCGGTATTGATTAATGGCAAACCCGCAGCCCGAATGGGAGATGGTACCGCTCACGGTGGGAAGATTATTGTAGGTAATCCTACAGTGATGATTGGCTAGAACGAACAAGGATTGTGGTAAATGAATTTGATTGAGAGTTTTAATCTTCTGCTGGCGCAACGACAAGTTATGTTGTCGTCGTTTCAGTGCATGCCAAAAAACATTGAAGATAATACTCAATCGTTAACGGTCATTTTAAAGATGATCCAGCAAAAAAAAGATCCTAATTGGCCGTTACTCTGTGCCAATACTCAGGAGCAAATTGTTGATGCTTTTGAAACTGATGTGCAGTTTAGCCCAACTGACAAGGTAGTCATTTTATCTCTGTTGTTACAACTGCACTACAAGGCTCAGCCTACAGCGCAATCACATATCGTTGAGGCATTATTTGCCAGTAGTCTTGTTGATGCTAGCCAATATAGCCCTGCATTTGCATTAATGGCCAGCCAACTTCAATTTGATAAGGTCAGTTTTACTGCAAGCAATAAGACTCCTGAGCAAATTCAGCAATATATCTTGTTGTGCATCTATCGTGGTAAACGCTTAAAGCGTAACGATGGCATTAATTCACTGAACATCCCTCGGTCGTCACTGACGTCTTTATACATTGAAATGCTGATGTCTAGCATTAATGAACCAATAGAGCTCTATGGCTTATTCAGTCAATTAGATTATTGCCACAGTGCTCTTTTTGAAGTGTTTATTATTTCATTAGACGAAGCCATATTAACCAAAGTGTTCAATTTAATGAGTCAGAATGTTGATTTGACATTAAGGGTCATCGAGCTAATGGGCTATTCAGGTTTTAGTAAATTTGTGCCTTTTTTAGCTCGAGCTATGCAGCAACCAAATCAAACTTTAGTGGCTTTTAGCGCATTGAGAACTATTTTAGGCCCCGAGTTAGATCAATCGGTCCCTTATCAATGGCAGTTTGAGGAAGATGAAGCCGAACGTTGTGAATATTTACAATTTTACAGTGCTAAATTATTGCATCGTTGGATGCTATTAGCCCTTAAAATGCCTGAAGTTAGATTGATTAATGGTATTGAAGTCAATCCTGCTAGTATCGATAAAATCATTCGTTACTCTAGTCCTGTTCACCAACGAATCGCTTATTTACACAAGCTTAGGCTCAATAATGTAGTCAATCACAGCCCACAACGAGTGAAAGTCGCCTTATGATTATGCATGCAGAGGCCATTGAAATCGTTGTGGGGACCTATCAAAATCCACTACAGTTGCTCAACCTACCTTTATCTGAGGCGGTTGATTTCGAGTATCAATTTGATGGTCAACACATCGCTGCGGTAATGGCTCAAGGCCTGGCTACTGAGTCTCAATTAAGCCGTATCATCGATATGTTACACAAGTTGCCGATCCATGACGAAGCTCAGTGGCAGCCTTACCGAACTCAGCCGATTTTTTGGATTTTACCCCATTTAGAAAAACAACAACTTGTGGATTGGGTAAGTCGTTTACATGCACTTTTCCCACATTGCTTTGAACATCCTCATAGCCGATTTTTTCCTATGGGAAGTGCTGGGTTTTTCTCTGCATTGAGCGCATTAAAGGCATTACCAGTCGATAGTCAAAGTGCGATATTTATTGCTGTAGACAGCCTGTATTTTGCGCTTTCAGATTTGCAAAATGAGCAAGAGCTGATTACCCAGCAACAAGATAGTGGTCGTTGTCCTGCTGAAGCGGTCATCATGGCCAACATCAATGTTGCAACTGATGGTATGCACGTTTTGGATTTATTCCAAGAGTCATGCAGCTTGGTTCAGCAAACTCAGGCCATAAAAACCTTATTTAACCGAGCTTGCCAAGTCGATGATATTGATCAACTGTCGCAGCTTTATTTACCCGGTAACCATTCGACAGTGACAGACAATTGGCTTAATGCTTACGAGCAATTAGCGGGCAAAATTAATCAAGACACACAAATTACCCAATCCAGCTATTTTACTGGCGACATAGGTTGCGTGGTAGGATTATATAACTTTTTACACATCTATAATCGCTATCAACAACAGACAGTTACAGGAATAAGTTTACAACTTGAAGTGTCTCAACAACTTCATCTTGGTGTGGCAATGTACTCATGGATAGAGAAGGCATAAACGAACATGGCGGTCAGTAATTTCTATTTTAAAGGTCATAACCGTTACATTGTTATCGCGCCTGCCAGCGCGTCAACCCCTGCTGGGTTTCAATTATCTACGTTTGAACAAAATAATAATATTAGTACCATTATTAATGAAATCTCGCCTCATTTAGTCCGCGACCGTAACGCTTTAATTCATGCCCGAAGTTTGGTGATGAACGCCGGCGTAAACGTGACTTTATCTGCCAGAGATATTACTCATAAACTCAGTGACATTATTGGGCGTAATTTACTCCGAGTGTATCTCGAAATGCCCAAACAACAGATTCAATCCTCAACAGAAATCGCTAGCGTTGGGGCGACTTCGACGAATAAAAAATCCCCCAAAGCCAGCAAGGGTAAACAAACCTCTGTATCAGTTCAGTCTGGTACTGTGACCAATCATTCTCCGACGGAAGTGAGCATCGATAAACAAGAGTGCCGCAGCGATCCGGTGTCGATGCTAAGTGGCGAAGAAATTTTACCATTAGTCGATTTTGAGCTTAATGGCTTAATGCCGCTAACATGGCGCCGTTTGTATCGTTCGAGTAAAGTTGGTACTAACGTTGGTATGGGGTACGGCTGGCGTCATAACTTTTGTGTACAGCTAGATCATCAATATCAAGCACCTGCGAAAGTAGGGCCTAAAAAACCGGGTAAATATTGGTTTGAATTAACCGACGATGAAGGCCGAGTGCATGTTTTTGATTCGGTCAAACGTGGCCAGACCAGCATTCAACTTTCAACAGGTTGGTCGTTAGTTCATCAAGCCGATGGTCGTCAAGTACTCATCAAGCCAGATGACAGTCATTGGGCTTTTGTAAAGCAACAGGTTGGAGGCAAAGATGTTTGGCAATTAGAAAGCATTAGTAATCATCAAGGCCAATATTTTCAGCTGTATTATGATCATCAAGGTCGTTTAACCCAAATAACCACAGGCCCAAAACGTGGCGTATTGTTATTTTATAATGCACAGAGCAACTTATTAAAAGTGGCTTCGTACATGTTAGATAACCAAGGTAACAAACAAGTTCATCAAAATTTGTTAGCCAGTTATCAATATGACGACGCTCAAGCACTTATTGCCGCCACTGATATTAATGGCCGAGTAGAGCGCTACAGTTATGTCAAGGTCAAGTCAGCCGACATCACATCTGACAGTGATCATCAATATAACCCTAAAAGTACCACTTATTTATTGCAGCGCCGAACACGCGCATCTGGCTTTAGCCATCACTTTGCATGGGACGGACAAGATCACCAAGCCAAGTGCATTGAGCAATGGGGTGATGATGATATCTATCATTATCATTTTGAATATACAGCACTCGTTCACGGCGTAAAAAGCCGTTGTACTGACTCTTTAGGTCATAGCGAAACTTTTATTCACAATACACAAGGGCTGTTGACTGAACACCACAACCCGAATGGCAGCATAATACGTCATCAATATGATGCAGTTGGTCGTAAAGTGGCCACCATTGATGCCTGTGATAATAAAATACAATATAACTATAACCATCAAGGACAGTTACTGGCTGTTATTCAAGCCGATGGCGGCACTACGCGGTTTGAATATAATCGTTTAGGTCAAAGAATTGTTACCCGAGACGCCATCGGCCGAACAGCTAAAAGACATTATGATGCCACTGGGCGATTACTGTCTGAAACAGGTTTTGATGGTCGTCCAAGTCATTATCAATACAATGATGCTGGGCAGTTAACCCAAAAAATCGATGTTAATGGTGTAACACATCGCTACCATTGGGACCGCGACGGTGAGTTACTTGCTACACAAGTCGGTGATGCGCTTACCCGTTTTAGTCATGACAGACTCGGGCGTGTTAATGCCACTATTAATCCCCAAGGCTTAGTCACTGAATTTATTCGTGACAATAAAGGTCAGATTATCGAAAGTAAATCCTATCCACAAGATAAACAAGATAATCAAGACAAGCCTGAAGAAGCCATTAGTCATTATTATCAGTACGATGATGCCGGACGCATTATTCGCCAGCGTCAACAGGCTGATGTGGCAGGCGATCACGAACTTAGTAACGATAGTGAGTACATTGAAAACATCATCGACTATGACGGTTTAGCCCAACCGCGCCAACAAACGTTTGCCGATGGTAGTTGGCTGAAGTTTTTTTATGATAAAGAACGTAACTTAAACCGCATCGAGCGCAGTGATGGGGCGCAATACCGTATTGAATACACGCCAACAGAGCAACCTAGAACCTTAATTGGTTTTGATGGCCGCGAGCAACATTATCAATATGACGCTAATGACAAATTAGTTGCCGTGAACGACAGTGATATTCGGTTTGTTGAGCTTAAACGTGATGCCATGGGGCGAATTTGTCAGCAAAGTAGCCATGTCAAACTTGAGCCAAGTGCCACATCAGCGCTACTGAACACTCAGAACTTTTATCAATATAATCCTATAGGGCAAATCACTCGTGCCCATAACCAACACCGTACTGTGCAGCGACACCTTGACCCACAAGGGCGAATAAAACGGGTATTGCAAAGCCAGTGGCAACTTGACTATCAATATGATGACTCAGGTAACCGCAGTGGCTTAACCTTACCTGACGGGCAACAGATTGACTATCAATACAATAAAAACAGTCAATTAAGTGGCATTAGCGTTACAGGCAATGGCCCATCAAAGCAGTGTGTACAGCTGGCTCATTATCACTATCTGCCATCAGGTTTATTGCATAAAACGATACAGGGTAATCAGCTTGAACTCAGTCATGCCTATGATAGCCATTCAAGATTAATTGAGCAGACATGGCGACATGCGAGCTCAGATAGCGCAGCACCAGAGCTTGCCTCATCAGAGTCAGCACTATTTGCATCAAGACGTTATCAATACGATAAACAACATCAATTACTTCATTGTGAGAGCGAAGTAGTCGAGCAGGGCGCAACTAGTGAGGTTCAAACCACCCAAGGGCCTGAAACCAAAAGCGCGCCAGATGTTAAGCAATTTCGCTATAACAACATCAGCCAACTCGTCAGTGACAGTCATACTCGTGTATCGGATAACCCTACTGGTAACAAAATCCGTGTTCAGCAACAATACCAATGGGATGGATTCGGTAATCCTACCCATTCACTTCGTGCTGACAATAACAGTGCAGATGCCAGTGTTAACAGCCCAACAGCTGGCTTAGAGCGTGCAGAACACATTCAACACTCAGCGTCATCGGCTTTATCATCCGATACTCTAAGGCCCAATAAAAACAATCATGATGTAGTGGTAAACAATGACCGCTTAATGAGCATGGCTGGTGTCGATTACCGCTATGATGCCAGTGGCAACCAAATCAGCCAAATTGGCACTGGCGATAAACAACAGCGCAGTTTTAATGGCTTAAACCAACTGGTGCAAATCAACGTTAATGGCAAGCTGACACAATACGAATATGATGCATTAGGCCGTCGCAGCGCAAAAATCACTGAGCTTGGTCGCACCGACTTTATTTGGGATAATCACCAGCTAATTGGCGAATGCACCTTAGGTGAATACAGCTGGTATATCTATCAGCCCGACACTTTTACACCAGTAGCACTGATTAAAGCAGGGCAGGTTTATTATTATCACCTAGACCAACTCGGCACCCCAATTTGCTTAACCGATGAAAACGCTAAAATTGTCTGGCGCAGCCAACAAGACGTGTTTGGCCAAAGCATTGATCATGTGGATAGCGAGCATCAAATTGTTAACCCAATCCGTTTTCAAGGCCAGTACTTTGATGACGAATCAGGGTTACACTACAATCGTTTTAGGTACTATAGTCCTCAGCAAGCACGATTTATACATCAAGACCCTATCGGATTAGTGGGTGGGATAAACCATTATCAATATGCGCCTAATCCAGTGAATTGGGTGGATCCATTTGGGTTGAGTTGTAAAGAAATATCTTCAGAAGATACAGCGCATTTAAAAGAGTTAATAGAGAATAGTCCTGAGCGAGCTTTTTATGAGATTAGAGCTTTAATTCGTAATGGAACCTTTGATTTTTCAACAAGTAAAAATGGTGCTGTATTCTGGGGAACTTCTATGCATAAAAATATTAATAATATGGAGATAGCCCAGAATTGGGCTCGACGCTGTGGTAAAACTACTTTAGAACAAACAACTGGAGGTCAAGTACTAGAGTTACTTGATTTATTTTCGCCTAATCATAAATTTGAAGCTTGGAGGGCTGCAAAAATATGGAATATGGCATCAACCAAGTTTGCTGAAGGTGCTAGTGGTGATATCAATGTCTTTAATACAGGCGCGAATAGATTTGGACCTTGGGGTGAGCGTACATGGTGGCGTATAGAAAAACCTATACTTCAAAATAACGATTCAGTAAGCTTAATTACTAGGCGGAAAAAAGATGGTAACCCAGCTAAAACAGGACATATAAAAAATGGAAAGAGTTAACCCTGATTTATTTGTTAAGGTTGTGATCAATCGATATATAAATAAAAATAAAACTATAGAGGTACTTCGTAAATTTACTCATAGTTCTATTGGTACAATTATTGAAAACCTTGAAAATAAGGATTCAATTTTTGAAGTAAACCTTGTTAGCACAGATATTTATCGAGGCTCAACAGAATTGTCTTTAATTATTGACGCTTTGCAAGCAATAGGAGCGATTTTGTTAGTCTCAGTTAATGGGGAGTATGTTGAAACTAAATGCTTTCTATCTGAACTTAATACAAAACTTAAAAATGTAGAAAGAAAGGATATTTATTAGAATTAGCTATAGATTTATACGAAGAACTATGTGTTTTATTGAAACAGAATTGAACTGAAAAATAATAAACTACCTAATACTAGGGCAACCACATGAGTGTGCGTTTTTTGAACACTACGAATGATTTCAGTACGTTATCACTTCCAATCATTCATGAAGTGATAACGTACTGAACAAATATAGCTCTAAAAACATACTCAATCTGTATGGAAAACGTTCAAGATCTTGCCCTATACCTAATTACAGTCATGATTATTCATAATTTTAAAGTTAATGATCTTATTTTTTTAGATCTAAATATAACAAAAACAGGGAAGTTACGATGTCATCTATAAAAATAACTCAAGCTGTCGGGCTGGGTGGCGCTAACAATTTAAACGATGTAAAAGCTGTACAAACGACATTAAACAAATTACTCAAACTCATTCCTCCTACAAAATCATTAATTGTTGATGGCCGTTTAGGCTCTAGCCCTGAAAGCTCTAAAACCGTTGCAGCGATTAAGTTATTTCAAAGCAAAGTACTTAATATGCTACGTCCAGATGGCAAAATTGATTTAAATGGTCGAACTCTTCGAAAGATGAATGAAATGTTGATAGTAAAGAGCATTCAGATCGCGGGCATGCAAGACCCTAAACTTTTCATGACAAATGTAATAAAGCCGGCTCTTTTGAAAATAGATTTAGCCTCCAGAAAAGCAGAAATGTTACTACTAGGAACCGCCATCCAAGAGAGACGTTTAAAATACCGACAACAATTAGGTGGCGGGCCTGCTTTAAGTTATTTTCAAATAGAACCAGCCACACACGATGATATTTGGGATAATTATCTAGCATACAGACCTGAGCTTGCAAAGAAAGTCAGCGAATTGTTGAACAATGATGACAAATTACAAGAGCTAAAAGATAATGATCTATATGCATGTGCTATGGCAAGAGTGCATTATTTAAGGGCTCAAGCAGGGTTACCATCAGAGGATGATCTTCATGGTCAGGCAGCGTATTGGAAATCCTATTACAATACGCCGTTAGGTAAGGGAACGATTCAAGAGTATGTTCATAATTGGCAAACCTATGGGGTTAAGTAATGAAGTTATATAAATCTATTTTTGCAGTCTTATTATTGACCGGTAGCCATTTTGCTGCAGCGTCAGATTGTATTCAAATAAAAGTGATAAAGCCGATAGTAGTGCAATTTAGTAGTGATGATGTTAAGTCAAAAAGATTTGATCAAGTTAAACTTTTACATGAAGATAAATCGGGCATTTGTTTACCGACTCTTGACACCTATGTTTTAGCATATAATGAAGGTGTTCCATTTATTGCTGCTCGTTTGAAGGGACACACGCCAAATATCACATTGATAAAAAAAGATGATATTGAGTATGCCTTGATTAAATATCATACGGGGAACAAGCTTCAGGTATTGAAAGGGTACCAATATGTAGACTCTGATTTAATTGAACTTCCAAACTTTACCTTAAGTAGTAATTTAAGCCAAATCAATATCGTTAATGGAAGTATTGAAGTTAACAATACCGAATTAGTTAAAAATAAGGTAATAAGCCAATTAGCATACTATGATTTTGACCTAACGGGTATACATAAAAAGCGTTAAAATAATATCATTGGCATTCATCTCAGTTGCTGTACTGTCAGCCGATAAGGCTACTGAATTGAATAGTATTTTCAGACCCAAAGGCACCATCGTTAGCGTAGAATATATTCCTTATTATCACCGTTTTTCGCGAGTGGTGGTTAACGCTTTTCTGTGTGGCATTTAACTCGAAGAATAACGTTGACACACATAGGGTTCTATAAAGAATGGTAAATTTAACAAAGATTTTCTTTTATCTTTTCAACTATTAATTATTTCATTGTCTTGGTGATTAGTGGTCTTATTACCCACATTAAATAATAAACTTATCACCGTAATATCTGACGCCTAGTTTCCTACAGAAATTAGGTGGAATTAACATCATTAACAAAGTAAAGGAATACTATGCACGATATATTTGGCGAGATTAGACGCGAATTTTACACTCAAACAATCAAGGAGTGGTTAGGTTGGATTGTGGGGACATTTTTACTGGTCGTGTTGATTAAATGGTTTGCTCAACAATATGACGTCCCAGAATTTGAATTCCATGTTTGGGTATCAGCAACTCTCTATCTTTGGTATGTCTCTACCATTAGCTTATTAATCGGTAGCACCTATTTTATCGCCCGTAATGCCCAAACCATGTTAGAGAGGCGAGCAACACATCCGCAAAAGCCTGACAGTATTGATTTAACCAATGACTTAGTCCGAGTTAAAAAAATTAAGATTAAAGCCGGAGTAATTGCAGTTGTTGCGCATATTATCAATGCTGGCGTTGTTTACTTTGTTACCGGTCACGTACCTGGCATGACGTCAGAATATCAATTGTATGCTGTTATAGGAGTATTTTCGATAGCCGCCATTAAACCTGCGATGTTAGCGGTAAACGCTATTCGTATGGAGATTTTTGGCATGATTGAAGAGGCGGATTATCCGCAGAAATCGGTTGCTGATTTATGGCGAGTGGTGAATGACTTTAACGACTATGAAGAACGATTAGAAAAAGTATTCGAGCGTATAGATGACGCTAAGCAGGAGTTCAGCCGTGAAAAAGAGATGACTATTGCTGATATTGTTGAAAAATTAGCACTGTATAAAGCAGAATTACACTCTGCATTTGATGAAAAAATAACACTTTTCTCATCATCAGACAGCGCAAGGGAAGCGTCTTATAACGCGTTAAAAGAAGCACAAGCACCATTAAGTAAAGAAGTCAGTAAAATATTGGCTGAACTGCAAAATTTACAAAGCTTTGTGATTGATTTACGTGATAAAAATATCAAGGGAGAGCAATTGATGTCAGCATTAAAAGAATTTGGTATTGAGTCATTAGCTGATTTAAATGTGAGTTTTCAAAAATCGATTGTGACGCATAATCCACCCTTACGAAGTGTGCTATCGCCAATTGTAGATGAAGGAATACGCAGCTAAATGTCGTTTTGGGGTCAAGATTATCAATTTAGTGATTGATGGACCCACGGCACTGTACTTTAAAGATTGAATCATTCCTTTAGTGTGAAACCCTGTTTAGTTCTTTAAAAATGGATAGCCAAAATATAGGTGCATTACTGGTTAACGCACCTGCTTTTAATTGGGGGTAAAGTCTTGGCTATACCTTAGATGATACGCCTGTCGAAGGTTGTTGTTTAGTCGTTAAAGAGGGCAATATTCTACCTCATGCCTATGGTTTATGTATGAAAGCTCATAGTTACTGGCAGTAGTATTTCAACAATAAAACTGTCAATTAAGTGGCATTACATTAATAGACAGTCGCTTTACAGGCCATGGCCCATCGAAGCCGATTGTGCAGCTGGCTCATTATCACTATCTGTCATCAGGCTTATTGCATAAAACGATACAGGGTAATCAACTTGAACTCAGTCATGCCTATGATAGCTATTCAAGATTAATTGAGCAGACATGGCGACATGTACAAAAAGAGACTCAATTATTTGTGTCCAGACGTTATCTATATGATAAGCAACATCAATTACTTCGATTATCGTTACGACGCTAGTGGCAATCAAATCAGCCAAATTGGCACTGTCGATAAACAACAGCGCAGCTTTAATGGCTTAAATCAACTGGTGCAAATCAACGTTAACGGCAAGCTGACGCAATACGAATATGATGCCTTAGGCCGTCGCAGTGCAAAAATCACCGAACTCGGTCGAACCGACTTTATTTGGGATAATCATCAGCTGATTGGCGAATGCACCTTAGCTGAATACACCTGGTTTATTTATCAGCCTGATACTTTCACACCTGTAGCACTAATTAAGTCCGGGCAGGTTTATTATTACCATTTAGTCCAACTCGGCACGCCGATTTGCTTGACCGATGAAAACACCCAAATTGTCTGGCGCAGCCAACAAGACGTGTTTGGTCAAACTATTGAAGGCTTAGATTTTGAGGTGGGGATAATGAGCATGTTGATTATTCAGCTCTGCAAGACAAAATTACTAACCCAATCCGTTTTCAAGGCCAATACTTTGATGACGAATCAGGGTTACACTACAATCGTTTTAGGTACTACAGCCCTCAGCAAGCTCGATTTATACACCAAGACCCTATTCGTTTGGTGGGCGGTATAAACCATTATCAATATGCCCCAAATTCAGTGAATTGGGTGGATCCGTTTGGTTTAAGCTGTAAAGAGTTTACTGCTTCTGAAGAATCAGCATCTTACCAAGGGCAAGAGCCATATATCGGAGTTGATAATCTCGAAAACATCGCTATTCCAAAAGGAATGTTACTAGCGCATATAACTTGGAAAGAGCAAGGTGGGATCACTGGAAATTATTTTACAACTCAAGGTGCTGTTGAAATAGCAAGGGCTAAAGATGGTTTTGTTAGCTCTAAAGCGTTGAATCAGGGAGTGCAAGTTTATGCGGGTGATGGTCGTGATGAGTATAAAAAATATGTACAGATATTTGAAGTTAAAGAAGATATTCCTCTCGGGGCTGCCGCTGTTGGGTCGATAAAAGCAAACCCACAATTTAACCCATGACGTTATTAAACACACGAACAGTACTTTATTCAAGATAGTCAGTTGAGTAAATTGGCTCCGGTTCGAAACTCACTAGAAAAAATGAAAGATATTAATGCTCCAGATATAAGTCAAAAATTAAATATACTAAGAGCAAAGGGTAATAAATAATGAATAAAACAAAAGTTTTGCCTTATCCTAGAGATGGGGAACCTAGCTGTTCTCACTTGCAGCCTGTAGTTGATTACTTAATTAACAATGGTAATAAGTCAGTAAATACATATGTTTGGGGTAATAATAGAACGGGATATTTTTGTCATTTACGATATGACATCGATTTTAATGAATTAAAAAAAGTATTCGACTTTCCTGAGAGTATTAAACTAAATGAAAAAAATCAGACGATCGATTGTTTTAACACCTACTCTTCAATAAATATAACATAAAAGTCAATTAAAAAATGAGGAGATAACTGATAAATAATCATATTTAGTCAAGTTCTGGTGGTTTTTCTAAAATATTTGGTCTGTTAGGGGAAATAATTCGCCAACCATTGCTGAAATGAAAAATGTGACCACTATTCATTTAACATCGATTAAAGGATAAACACTTGAGCAATGTAATATGTAAACCATTGGGATTAATAGATCATCGTAATCTTAAAAGTGATGAGGAAGTATTGTTAATGGTTGATTATGAGATGTTTTCTGATGAGACAACTTTACTCATTAAAAAGGGTAGCCACTTGGTTATATCGACTGATTTTTATTCAAAAATGAAAAAGAAAAGAAGATATTCACAGTCCGAATATCCGTTAACCGCATTGCCGTGGATTATTGACCGAATAGAAAATGGTTTTTTTAAAAATCCGGATGCAGGAGGTTTTTCAGACTTTGAACGCAATACTACTGCGGAATTTGAAACCGAAACCATTGGCATTAATGCCATGGCACATTGTTGCACTGAAAACTTACCTGGCTTAAATATTTGGAATGGTAATAGGAAAAGTTATATTTCTAATATAACACCTCACGAGTGGAATATTCCTAATTATATGTTGAAAGATGGTTTGTTAGATAAACTAAAAATAATAGCCGATAAATACTCATGAATGTATTACTGTAGCTATTATACTAATGACAAGGATAATACGATGTCATCGATAAAAATAACTCAAGCTGTCGGGCTGGGTGGAGCTAACAATGTAAACGATGTAAAAACAGTTCAAAGCGGTTTAAACAAACTACTTAAATTCATTCCTCCTACAAAATCATTAATTGCTGATGGCCGTTTAGGCTCTAGGCCTGAAAGCTCTAAAACCGTTGCAGCGATTAAGTTATTTCAAAGCAAAGTACTTAATATGCTACGTCCAGATGGCAAAATTGACGCGAATGGTCGAACTCATCGAAAGATAAATGAAAAGTTAATAGCCGTATCAAGCAAGTTTAACTATAAGTTACCGATAGCATCTATTGATATTCCAACATTATCAGAGTCTGATTATCTAGATATTGCGAATCAACTTGGCTGTAAAGTCGCTGCAGTCAAAGCTGTTGCGGACGTTGAGTCTTCTGGTGATGCATTTTTTTCAAACGGAAAGCCAAAAATTTTATATGAAGCCCATATTTTTTCTCATTTGACAAATCACAAGTATGATCAGAGTAACCCATCTGTATCCAGCAGAACTTGGAATCGAAGCTTATATAACGGTGGCTCCCAGGAGTATGCAAGGCTTGAAATTGCCATGACGTTAGATTCTTCAGAGGCTTTGAAGTCGACTTCATGGGGGCGCTTTCAAATTATGGGCTTTAATTATAGTGAGTCAGGTTTTACTAGCGTAGAAGCATTTGTTAAAGCAATGTTCAGCTGAGAAAGAAAACAGCTTGATGCTTTCGTTAGCTTTGTAAAGAATAAAGGGCTAGAAAAGTACCTAATAACGCTAGACTGGGCTTCATTTGCTAAAGGTTATAACGGGTCGCAGTACGAACAGAATAAGTATGATGTTAAATTACAGAAGGCATTTGAAAAATATGACAAAAAGTAAACTCTCTAACGCTTTGTGGGTTTTACCCTTATTTTTAGTTGCATCGTGTAGTGCCTCTCAGCGTGATGAGGCAGAGATTATATTTAAATGCCACGCTGAGCAGCCCAAATCGATTGATGTTGTTATTAGTAAAATGGATAACACGTTTAAATTAGAGCAATTTAACATTGCAAGTTCAAAGCTTGCTAATGCAGAGCTAATTAGTGATGTGAGTAAATCGAGCTTCCACCGCTCTTTAGTCACTGAGCACAGTATGACTTTTACACACGGCGATAGTGAATTCATCGTGAGTGACTACTACAGCGAAGAACTTAATATGATTACTAAAGAAACATCAGTAACAATACAAAAAATTGCTAAAAAAGAATATTGGCTTTGTGATGATTCAGGTTTTAGTAAGTTGGGCTCTGTTGAAGATTTCTAGTAAATTAAAAATGTTCATTATCTTGCTAAAATCAAAGTGGTTAAATTGGAATAAATGTACAAAGATGATGAAGTAGAAAAGCAGGTCTATTTTGCTGAACAGGCTCATTCATACCTTCGCCTATGCTTTCTTTTACAGTTTATATTTCTCAAAAAAGAGTTCTTCAGAAGAGACTTTGGCATGGGGTGGGGGAAACATTTTTGTTTGCTTTGTCATTGTTATATCTTTCACCAACGCAGCAGGTCCGAGGTGGAATAATTCAATTGATATAGATGATCACAACTTAACAATTAATGTTGCAGTTCAACAGTGCCAAAAAAACTTAATTAATGCTCCTAAAAGCTGGAGCTATTGTGTAAAAAAAGCCATTAATATGGGTTCTTGGAGAGGTTTAGTACCTCTTAGCTTGCACACAGGTGATCTGGATTGTAATAGAGTCATCAACAAAGACTAGTTTGAGTTTAATTACCACCAACTCAAACTGATTACGGTAATACGACTTTGATCTGTTAACACTTGTAATATATAGGTTCTAATAAACATAGCTTCTAACAGATTATAAATTTTCAGAAGGTGTTTAGTGTTGATTTATACAATGCGTTGAATAGTAGCTGATGTTTAAATCTAGATAACAAAAAAGCGCCTTTCGGCGCTTTTTTCTGTTTGGTTAATCAGATGATTAACGCTTATCAACGCTCACAAAATCACGCGCAGATTCACCAGTGTATAACTGACGAGGACGGCTGATTTTATGGCCTGGTTGATCTAACATTTCTTTCCAATGTGAAATCCAACCAACAGTACGAGACAATGCAAATAGCACTGTGAACATATCGTTAGGGATACCAATGGCTTTCATGATGATACCAGAGTAGAAATCAACGTTCGGGTATAGCTTCTTAGAGATGAAGTACTCATCTTCAAGAGCGATACGCTCAAGTTCCATTGCCACGTCTAATAATGGATCAACCACTTTCAGTTCTTTAAGCACTTCATGACAGGTTTCACGCATCACTTTAGCGCGAGGGTCGAAGTTCTTATAAACACGATGGCCAAAGCCCATTAGACGAAATGGATCGTTTTTGTCTTTCGCTTTCTCGATAAACTCAGGAATACGATCAACGCTGCCGATTTCTTCTAACATTTCTAAGCAAGCTTCGTTAGCACCACCATGAGCTGGGCCCCACAACGAAGCAATACCCGCTGCAATACATGCAAATGGGTTAGCGCCTGAAGAACCGGCTAAACGGACGGTAGATGTAGATGCATTTTGCTCGTGATCAGCATGTAATACAAAAATACGGTCCATTGCTTTTTCAACAACTGGGTTGACTTTGTACTCTTCACAAGGAGTAGCAAACATCATCGACAAGAAGTTACCTGCGTAACTTAAATCGTTACGTGGGTAAACAAAAGGTTGCCCCATTGAGTACTTGTAGCACATCGCTGCGATTGTCGGCATTTTCGACACTAAGCGGTAAGCTGCAATTTCACGATGCTTTGGATTGTTAACATCAAGAGAATCTTGATAGAAAGCAGATAATGCACCCGTTACACCACATAGCATTGCCATTGGGTGTGCGTCACGGCGGAAACCTCTGAAAAAGAATGCAATTTGCTCGTGAACCATAGTGTGTTCTTTCACTGTGGAAACAAATTGTTCGTAATCAGCTTTAGACGGTAATTCACCATACAATAGCAAGTAGCATAAATCTAAGTATGTCGATTCAGTAGCAAGTTGGTCAATTGGATAACCACGATGCAACAAGATACCTTGCTCACCGTCGATATAAGTAATTGCTGACTCACAAGATGCAGTAGCTAAAAAGCCTGGATCGAAGGTGAAATACCCTTTTTTTCCAAGTGTACTGATGTCGATAACGTCAAAACCTTCAGTACCTTTCTTAATAGGTAGGTCGATTGAATCGTTTCCTGGTAACTCTAATTTGGCTATATTATCAGCCATACCCCGTTCTCCTTACTTCATTCTTCTATATGAGTGCGGCATGTTAAGCGGTCATTACTTTACAGTGGATCGGGATCACAGATCAATTTAAATAAGCGTTTAAATTCGTTAGACCAAGGTATATGTCTGCTGTAAACCGCTCTAGGCTTGAATTAAATTAAAAAAACAGTAAAAAAACTTATTTTGCATAATGTGATGTTTGTATTTGACAATTCCCGCGAGTATACTTGCCTGCGTCCCTAAGGGAGACTAACGTCACAGTTTAGAAACGATTAATTTACGCACTAAATAGTGGTTTCTCAACTGATTAGATGTTTTAGAGTGATCTGTTATTTGTTTTAAAACGTAAGCTAAGTGTTAGCGTTAGTGGTTAAACAAATAACAGATATATAACAAAAATAATGCTCGACGGAGCTGAGTGAGCAGAACGTGAAAAAGCAAAGACCTGTCCATCTAGACCTGCAGACGATTCGCTTTCCTGCAACAGCGATCGCGTCAATCCTACACCGTGTTTCCGGTGTTATCATGCTATTTGCTATTGGTATTCTTCTATGGTTGTTAAATTCGACTTTAACATCAGCAGAAGGGTTCGCTAGCGTACAATCCTTGTTCGATGGTTTCGTGATGAAGTTCATCCTTTGGGGCATTCTAACCGCGTTAGGTTATCACTTGTTAGGTGGCATTCGTCATCTGATTATGGATACTGGTCGCTGGGAAGAGTTAGCTTCGGGTACAGCATCAGCTAAAGCTACGTTTGCTTTAGCAGCGGTTCTATCAATCATAGCGGGGATTTGGGTATGGTAACAAATGCAGCAAGTTTTGGACGTAGTGGTGTTCATGACTATATTCTATTACGCGCAAGTGCAGTGATCCTCGCTTGTTATACTATTTTCTTAGTAGGTTTTATCGCGTGTAGTGCCCCGTTAACTTTCGAAATTTGGAGTGGCTTATTCAGTTCACTTCCAATGAAAGTCTTTACTCTTATAACGTTGGTTGCTTTGCTTATCCATGCTTGGATTGGTGTATGGCAAGTGTTGACTGATTATGTCAAAAATACAGCGTTGCGTGGTGTACTACAGTTTACTTTTGTTGTTATCGCATTGAGTTATTTAGCTTCAGGCATAGTAATAGTGTGGGGTGTTTAAGTGAGTATTCCAGTACGCGAATTTGATGCAATTGTGATCGGCGCCGGTGGCGCAGGTATGCGAGCAGCATTACAGATTTCTAAAGAAGGTAAGAGCTGCGCGCTGTTATCTAAAGTATTCCCTACTCGTTCACATACCGTTTCTGCTCAAGGTGGTATCACCGTAGCATTAGGTAATGCACACGAAGATCATTGGGAACAACACATGTATGACACGGTTAAAGGTTCCGATTTTATCGGTGACCAAGAAGCCATCGAATTTATGTGTAAAACAGGTCCTGAAGCCATCATCGAACTTGAGCAAATGGGTTTACCTTTCTCTCGTTTTGAAAACGGCACCATTTACCAACGTCCGTTTGGTGGTCAGTCTAGAAACTTTGGTGGCGAGCAAGCCGCTCGAACTGCCGCTGCTGCTGACCGAACAGGCCATGCACTGCTTCATTGTTTATATCAACAAAACGTTAAACATAAAACTGACGTTTATTCTGAGTGGTATGCCTTAGATTTGGTTAAAAATGAAGATGACGTTGTTGTCGGTTGTACAGCGATTGAAATCGAAACCGGTGATATTGTTTATTTCAAAGCCAAAGCCACTATTTTAGCCACCGGCGGTGCAGGGCGTATTTACGCGTCTACCACCAATGCTCATATCAATACCGGTGACGGCGTTGGTATTGCAGCTCGCGCTGGTGTTCAGTTACAAGATATGGAAATGTGGCAATTTCACCCTACGGGTATTGCTGGTGCCGGCACATTGGTGACTGAGGGTTGTCGCGGTGAAGGTGGATATCTTTTAAATAAAGATGGCGAACGTTTCATGGAACGCTATGCTCCTAATGCGAAAGATTTGGCATCTCGTGACGTGGTAGCACGTTCAATGATGACTGAAATTCGTGAAGGTCGTGGTTTAGACGGTCCATTAGGTCCGCATTTGTTGCTTAAACTTGATCATTTAGGTAAAGAAACCCTTGAAGCACGTCTTCCTGGTGTATGTGAATTATCCCGTACTTTTGCCCACATTGATCCAGCTGATGGTCCAATTCCTGTGATCCCGACTTGTCATTATATGATGGGCGGTTTACCGACTAAAGTGAGTGGACAAGTTATTCGCCAGAATAACGATGGCACCGAGCAAGATGTATTAGGTTTGTTTGCTGTGGGTGAGATTGCCTGTGTATCAGTACATGGTGCAAACCGTTTAGGTGGTAACTCACTACTTGATTTAGTGGTGTTTGGACGTGCTGCCGGTCAGCATTTAGGTAAAGCGTTAGACGAAACACCTGAGCCTAAAGCGGCGACAGACGAAGAAATAAGTGCATCACTTACACGTCTTAATCGTTGGGAAAGCAACAAAGACGGTGAAGATCCTTCGGTTATCCGTAAAGACCTTCAATTGTGCATGCAGTTAAATTTCTCTGTTTTCCGCAGTGGCGAAGCCATGGCAGAAGGTTTAGAACAGCTTCAAGCAATTCAAAAGCGTCTTGAAAATGCCAAGTTATCTGATAATTCAACAGAATTTAACACTCAACGTATTGAATGCTTAGAATTAGACAACTTGATGGCCACCGCGCTGGCAACGGCTTATGCAGCTAACTTCCGTACTGAAAGCCGTGGTGCGCATTCTCGTGAAGATTATTTAGATCGTGATGATGATAATTGGTTATGTCATAGCATATTTGACCCAGTCACTACCGCTATGAGTAAACGTGATGTCAACATGACACCTAAATTGCGCGATGCGTTTCCACCAGTAAAACGTACCTATTAGGCAGGAGTTGCAAAAGATGAAATTAACATTTGCATTGTATCGTTATAATCCTGATGTAGATACCAAGCCTTATATGAAGGATTACACCCTAGAAGTGCCAGATGGCTCTGATATGATGGTGTTAGATGCGTTAATTAAACTGAAAGAACAAGACCCAACGCTTGCGTTCCGTCGTTCATGCCGTGAAGGTGTGTGTGGTTCTGACGGTGTTAACATGAATGGTAAAAATGGATTGGCGTGTATTACACCAATTTCAACCTTTAAAGGGAAGAAAATTGAAGTCCGTCCATTACCAGGCATGCCAGTAGTTCGAGATTTAGTCGTCGACTTGACTCAGTTCTACAAGCAATATGAAAAGATTAAGCCTTTCCTGATTAATGATGAAAAGGCACCTGTTCGCGAACATTTACAATCACCTGAAGAGCGCGCTCATTTAGATGGTTTATACGAATGTATTTTGTGCGCATGTTGTTCAACTGCTTGTCCATCATTCTGGTGGAATCCGGATAAATTTATCGGACCAAGTGGCTTATTACATGCCTATCGTTTCTTAATTGACAGCCGCGACACGGCAACTGAAGAGCGTTTATCTGATCTAGATGATGCGTACAGTGTGTTCCGTTGTCATGGCATCATGAACTGTGTTGATGTTTGTCCTAAAGGATTAAACCCAACGAAAGCGATTGGTCATATTAAGTCGATGTTGCTAAAGCGGGCAGTTTAATGCACCAAGAAGAGCAAAATAGTCTGACTTATTAGCTCTATTAAGAGTCATCTCCAATAACGGGGATGGCTCTTTTGTGTGTTTATGCAATACCTCCTGAAATTAGGCTTTTTAAGATAGTTTCAGTCTACGTGTGATGTAACTTATGTTACTCACTGTTATGTTTATGGCTAGCACGTGTATCAAGTTTGAAAGGAATAACAATGCACCAAGGCATCATGAAAGCTTGGCTCGAGTCGTCGTATTTAAGTGGTTCGAACTCGACCTACGTAGAAGAGATGTATGAAGCCTATCAAGAAGATCCGCAATCAGTTACTGCTGATTGGCAGCTTGTTTTTGATAATCTCCCTCCCGTTAACGGTGCTTCAGTAGACGTACCCGAAACAGCCCACTCTAAAGTCCGTGACTATTTCCGTAGCTTAGCCCTAGAAGGTCGTTTTAAAAACGCAAACAGCGTAACCGATCCAGAGCTAGACGCGAAGCAAGTTAAAGTCCTGCAATTGATCAATGCCCATCGTTTCCGTGGCCATCAAAATGCCAATTTAGATCCATTAGGATTGTGGAAGCGTGAGGTTGTTCAGGAGTTAGATCCTGCTTATCACGGCTTAACTGTAGAAGACATGCAGCGTCAGTTTAATACTGGTTCATTCGCCCTCGGCGGTGAAACCATGAAGCTTGCTGACATTATTCATGCATTAAAGAGCACCTACTGTGGCTCTATTGGTGCTGAATACATGCATATTACTGATACCGATGAAAAACGTTGGATCCAACAACGTCTTGAACCGACATTAGGTAAAGCCCAATACGGTAACGATGTTAAAAAGCGTATTCTTGAAGGGTTGAATGCTGCAGAAGGTATCGAAAAATACCTTGGTGCTAAATTCCCTGGAGCTAAACGTTTCTCCCTAGAAGGTGGTGATTCGCTCGTTCCTATGATGCGCGAAATCATTTACCGTGCCGGTGAAGCGGGTACCAAAGAAATCGTTGTTGGCATGGCTCACCGTGGTCGTTTAAACCTGCTTATTAACGTGTTAGGTAAACGTCCTGCTGAATTGTTTGACGAATTTGCTGGTAAACACGCTGATACCCATGGTTCAGGTGATGTTAAATATCATCAGGGTTTCTCATCAGATTTTGAAACGCCAGGTGGTAATGTCCATTTAGCGTTAGCCTTTAACCCATCTCACTTAGAGATCGTTAATCCAGTGGTTATTGGTTCAGTTCGCGCTCGTCAAGATCGTCGCGGTTGTAAAGATGGCTTGCAAGTGATGCCAATTACTATTCATGGCGACTCTGCTATAACGGGTCAAGGCATTGTGCAAGAGACGTTTAACATGTCTCAAACACGTGGTTTTACCATTGGTGGTAGCATTCGGATTGTGGTCAATAACCAAGTTGGTTTTACCACATCTAACCATGCCGACACTCGTTCAACCGAATATTGTACTGATATCGCTAAGATGGTTCAGGCGCCAATTTTCCATGTCAACTCTGACGATCCAGAAGCGGTGGCGTTTATTTCGCAACTTGCAGTTGATTATCGTAATGAGTTTAAACGCGATGTGGTTATTGATTTAGTGTGTTATCGCCGTCATGGCCATAACGAAGCTGATGAGCCTAGTGCTACACAGCCGCTAATGTACGCTAAAATCAAAAAACATCCAACGCCACGTAAAATCTATGCAGATAAGTTAATCGCTGAAAATAGTATTCCAGCCGATGAAGTGACTGGTTTGATTAATCATTATCGTGATGCATTAGATGCCGGTGATTGTGTTGTTAAAGAGTGGCGTCCAATGACGCTGCATACGGTTGATTGGACACCTTATCTCAATCGTGAATGGGATGAAGATTATGCCGGTGCGATGTCGATGGACCGTCTACAAAACTTAGCCAATAAGTTAGTCGATATTCCTGATAATCATCCGCTTCAATCTCGCGTTGCCAAAATTTATGGCGACAGAACTGCGATGGCAAAAGGCGAGAAGTTACTTGATTGGGGTTTCGCAGAAACGCTAGCTTATGCTTCTATCCTTGAAGACAACAAGCGTGTGCGGATTACTGGTCAAGACTCTGGTCGTGGCACATTCTTCCATCGTCATGCGGTATTGCATAGCCAAAAAGACGGCACTACCTATTTACCTTTGCGTAATGTGGCAGATGAGCAAGGGCCAATTGATATTATTGACTCGGTATTGTCTGAAGCTTCAGTGTTGGCATTTGAATACGGTTACGCCACAGCAGAACCAGGTGGTTTAACCATTTGGGAAGCGCAGTTTGGCGATTTCGTTAACTGTGCCCAAGTGGTAATTGATCAATTCTTATCGTCTGGTGAGCAAAAATGGGGCCGTTTATGTGGTCTCACTATGCTGCTACCTCATGGTTATGAAGGTCAAGGCCCTGAGCATTCAAGTGCCCGTTTAGAGCGCTTCTTGCAACTATGTGCTAACCACAATATGCAAGTGTGTGTGCCATCAACTCCGGCGCAAGTTTATCACATGCTTCGTCGCCAAGTTGTTCGTCCGATGCGTCGTCCATTAGTGGTAATGTCGCCTAAATCTTTATTGCGTCATCCATTAGCTGTGTCTAGCTTAGAAGAGCTTGCTGAAGGTACTTTCCAAAATATCATCGGTGAGGTTGATACCTTAGACGCAAGTAAAGTTGACCGTGTTGTATTCTGTAGTGGCAAGGTGTATTTCGAGTTACTTGAAAAACGTCGCAAAGAGAATGTCACTAACGTTGCCATCGTGCGTGTTGAGCAGTTGTATCCGTTCCCTGATGTGGAACTTCGTGCAGCATTAGAAACTTATCAACATGTTACTGATTTTGTTTGGTGTCAGGAAGAACCGCAAAACCAAGGTGCATGGTACTGTAGTCAGCATCATTTCTGGGCTAATATTCCTGCAGGTGGTCAATTAACTTATGCCGGTCGTGAAGCGTCTGCTGCACCAGCATGTGGTTATCCTGGCTTGCACGTACAGCAGCAAGAATCATTAGTTAATAGCGCATTAAAACTGTCGTAATAGATAATTTATATAAGGGAAGCTTTCCATGAGTATCGAAATTAAGGTACCCGTATTACCAGAATCTGTTGCTGATGCAACTATTGCTACTTGGCATGTTAAACCTGGTGAGCAGGTGACTCGTGATCAAAACTTAGTTGATATCGAGACTGATAAAGTTGTTTTAGAAGTGGTTGCACCTGAAGACGGTTCAATCTCTGAATTGTTATTCCAAGAAGGTGACACCGTTTTAGGCGAGCAAGTGATTGCTAATTTTGTCGCTGGTGCAGTTTCTGGCCAAGAAGTGACTAAAGCTGAAGCGTCAGCGCCTTCTGCTGCGGCATCTACTGAAGCGGCTACTGATGAATCTAACGATGCATTGAGTCCTTCTGTACGTCGTGTGATTGCAGAGCACAATCTTGATGCCAGCAAAATTAAAGGTTCTGGTGTTGGCGGACGTGTGACTAAGGATGATGTTGATGCATTTCTTAAGTCTGCACCAGCTAAAACCGCGCCAGCTGCACCTGTTGCACCACTTGAAGGTCGTAGTGAGAAGCGTGTTCCAATGTCACGTCTTCGTAAAACCATTGCTAAACGTCTTTTAGAAGCGAAAAATTCAACGGCAATGTTGACCACGTTTAACGAAGTCAACATGAAGCCAATCATGGATATTCGTAAACAGTATCAAGACATTTTTGAAAAACGCCATGGTATTCGTTTAGGCTTTATGTCTTTCTATATCAAAGCAGTAACAGAAGCGTTAAAGCGTTTTCCAGAAGTAAATGCGTCTATTGACGGTGATGATATTGTGTATCACAACTATTTTGATATCAGCATTGCAGTATCGACACCTCGCGGTCTGGTAACACCAGTATTACGTGATACCGATACCATGAGTCTTGCTGAAATTGAAAAAGCAGTTCGTGAATTGGCTATCAAAGGCCGTGACGGAAAGCTATCTGTTGCAGATATGACTGGCGGTAACTTCACAGTCACCAACGGTGGTGTGTTTGGTTCGTTAATGTCGACTCCAATTTTGAACCTGCCACAAAGCGCAATCTTAGGCATGCATGCTATTAAAGATCGCCCAATGGCAGTAAATGGTCAGGTTGAAATCCTGCCTATGATGTACCTAGCACTCTCTTACGATCATCGTATTGTTGATGGTCGTGAGTCAGTTGGCTTCTTAGTTGCGATTAAAGACTTCTTAGAAGATCCAACTCGTCTGCTGCTTGATCTATAAGTCAGTAGATAAACCCTCGTCGCTGGCTCATATTGAGCCAGTTGGATTTGATTAGAAGTATATGGATAGATCATCATGAATTTGCATGAGTATCAGGCAAAATCTTTATTTGCCGAATATGGTTTACCAGTCTCTGAAGGCTTTGCATGTGATACTGCTCAAGAAGCAGTTGAAGCAGCTGGCCACATTGGCGGAAATTTATGGGTTGTTAAGTGTCAAGTACACGCAGGCGGCCGTGGTAAAGCAGGTGGCGTTAAAGTTACCGGTAGTAAAGACGAAATCAGAGCATTCGCTGAAAACTGGTTAGGCAAGAACTTAGTAACGTACCAGACTGATGCTAAAGGTCAGCCAGTTGCTAAAATTCTAGTTGAAAGCTGTACTGATATCGCCAACGAATTGTACTTAGGTGCAGTTGTTGACCGTAGCACTCGTCGCGTTGTGTTCATGGCGTCGACTGAAGGTGGTGTTGAAATTGAAAAAGTGGCTGAAGAAACGCCAGAACTTATTCATACAGCAATCATCGATCCGTTAACGGGTCCGCAAGCTTTCCAAGCTCGCGATCTTGGCTTCAAGTTAGGTTTAAACCCAACACAAATGAAGCAGTTCACTAAGATCTTTATGGGTCTTGCGAACATGTTTAACGACCATGATTTTGCATTATTAGAAATCAATCCACTTGTTATCACTACTGAAGGTAACCTTCACTGTTTAGATGGCAAAATTGGTATTGATGGCAACGCATTATATCGCCAGCCAAAAATCAAAGCGATGCATGACCCATCACAAGATGATGCTCGTGAAGCACATGCTGCTAAATTTGAATTAAACTATGTTGCTTTAGACGGTAACGTAGGTTGTATGGTGAACGGTGCAGGCCTAGCAATGGGTACAATGGACATCGTAAACCTACACGGCGGCAAACCAGCTAACTTCTTAGACGTTGGCGGTGGAGCAACTAAAGAACGTGTTGCTGAAGCCTTTAAAATCATTCTTTCTGACAGCAATGTTAAAGCAGTATTGGTTAACATCTTCGGTGGTATCGTACGTTGCGATATGATCGCTGAAGGTATTATCGGTGCAGTTAAAGAAGTTGGCGTTAAAGTGCCAGTAGTTGTTCGTCTTGAAGGTACTAACGCCGAATTAGGTCGTGAAGTATTGGCTAAGTCTGGTCTTGATATCATCGCGGCAACAAGTCTAACTGACGCGGCTGAGCAAGTTGTTAAAGCTGCGGAGGGCAAATAATGTCTGTTTTAATTAACAAAGATACCAAGGTGATCTGTCAAGGTTTCACTGGTGGTCAGGGTACTTTTCACTCTGAGCAGGCGATTGCTTATGGCACGCAAATGGTTGGCGGTGTTTCTCCTGGAAAAGGTGGTCAAGTTCACCTTGGTCTTCCAGTATTTAACACAGTTAAAGATGCAGTAGCACAAACTGGTGCAACAGCATCTGTTATCTACGTTCCTGCACCATTTTGTAAAGATGCAATTCTTGAAGCAATCGATGCTGGCATTCAGCTAATCGTTTGTATCACTGAAGGTATTCCTACACTTGATATGCTGCAAGTGAAAGTGAAGCTTGAAGAAACTGGCGTTCGCATGATCGGTCCTAACTGCCCAGGCGTAATCACTCCTGGTGAATGTAAGATTGGTATTATGCCTGGTCACATTCACAAGCCAGGTAAAGTTGGTATTGTTTCTCGCTCTGGTACATTAACGTACGAAGCGGTTAAGCAAACGACTGACGAAGGTTTCGGCCAATCTACTTGTGTAGGTATCGGTGGCGACCCAATTCCTGGTACTAACTTCATCGACGTATTGGAAATGTTCCAAAACGATCCACAGACTGAAGCGATTGTAATGATCGGTGAAATCGGTGGTAACGCTGAAGAAGAAGCGGCTGAATATATCAAAGCACACGTAACTAAGCCTGTTGTGTCTTACATTGCTGGTGTTACTGCACCAGAAGGTAAGCGTATGGGTCATGCTGGCGCAATTATCGCTGGTGGTAAAGGTACTGCTGCTGATAAATTTGCTGCTTTAGAAGCTGCTGGTGTTACGACTGTTCGCTCTTTAGCTGATATCGGTAAAGCATTACGTATTCGTACTGGCTGGTAATATTTACTCGGCTTAAAAAGGCGCTTAGGCGCCTTTTTTTATTGCTTTTTTCTCAGTACGGTTGAGATTGTTATCGCCTATTATAAGTTTAGGTTACCTCAGCGTTAGTAAGGTTGTTATGCATATAGTGAGTATTATTTTCCCGTTAATGTTTATGGTCACCCTAGGCTATGGCTTAACCCGAGTGGGCTTTTTTACTCAAGAACATATTGCAGGCATCAGCAAATTCACTTTTTATGTCAGCATTCCGGCATTTTTATTTATCAATATGTTGGCTGCGCCACTGGCACAAAGTATTGATCCACTTGCGTTGCTGGCTTTTTATATACCGGTCGTGGTGGTATTTACCATTGGTTATCTAATTAATCGATATTGTAGTCCAGTAGCACAACAAAGCCGAGATGCCAGTGCCGTTTTTGCCCTAGGCAGCTGTTATTCTAATACTGTATTGGTCGGATTACCGATCATTACCGCCGCCTTGGGCGACACGATGATCGGGCAGGTATTTATGATCATTACTTTTCATAGTGCTACCTTGTTTGCGTTGACATTTATCTTAGCGGCACGCGCAAAAACAAGGCTTTTCGTGGCGTCGATTTACTCGTTCTATGCTACTCAATCCGGTGGTGATGAGCATTAGCTTGGGCATTTTAGCTAATGCGATAAGTATTAACTTGGGGGAACAGCTTAGTGCAGGGCTAGCATTACTCGCAAAACCGGCATTAGCCTGTGCATTATTTGTTCTAGGCGCTAATTTAAGTTTCTATCGGATTGGCGATCATTGGCGTTTAGCATTAGTGGCAAGTAGTTTGAAAATTATCTTGTTACCCGCATTAGTGTATGTGATGGCGCATTTTGTGTTTCAGTTAACATTACAAAATACGGCGATGTTAGTGTTACTTAGCGCCTCGCCATTAGGTGTTAATGCTTATTTAATTGCTACAGAGCTTAAACAGCATGAATCAACCTTGGGCAGCACAGTGGTATTATCGACCTTGTTATCTGTGCTGAGTTTCAGTCTATGGTTAACACTGTTAATTTAACCGTATTTATTTAATAAGACTTTTTACAATGCCATCCGCACTTGTGTGCTATGTACGGCTCCCAGTTCTATACTTTTTACCCCAAAAAGAGATGCAGATGATAAATTTCAAGCAATAAAAAACCAGCAAATTTGCTGGTTTATTTGTTGCCCACATATAGACTATTCGTCAGCGTGATCACATGTATCGTTGGTGCAACGACCATAAAGGTACAAGCTATGGTGAGTTAACTTGATGTTATGACGCATGGCGATTTCGTCTTGACGACGCTCAATTACATCATCAGAAAACTCAATGACTTTATCACAGGTCAGACAAACCAAATGGTCGTGGTGTTGCTGAGTCGATAATTCAAACACCGCTTTGCCACTTTCAAAATGATGACGATTAAGAATGCCAGCATCATCAAACTGGTTTAATACTCTATACACAGTAGCAAGGCCAATTTCCTCACCAATTTCGAGTAACTTTTTGTATAAGTCTTCTGCACTGATATGCTGATTATTTGGTTCTTGCATCAGTTCTAGAATTTTAACTCGCGGCAGGGTTATTTTTAATCCGGCTTTTTTGAGCGCTTGATTTCCATCTGTCATTGCTAATCTCTTGATTGCAGAACCAATCGGTTCATCGGTGGATATTCTAATCATTATATGTCTTGAGTTTAAAAACATAAACCTCTTAAGGTGCTTAATCAACCTATATGGAGCATATTTAGCAAAACACTCGCTGAAGTTGATATTATTTGTTACTAATCTCTCAATAAACTTACTTATACTAAGGGATTATTGTGCCAATTGGCTAATTCGATATGATTATATTATCGATAAAATGGCTTTTTAGGCCGTCAAGTCACAACATTTTGAAACGTATGGGCGTATTTTTGATATCGTATTGAAAGTATATGGCATTATATTTTACATCATCACACTAAAGGATAATCAATGTACCGGCAAATTGTAGTGCTAACCGGCGCGGGTATATCTGCTGAGTCGGGTATGAGCACATTTAGAGATCAGCATGGCTTATGGGAACAGCATCATATTGAAGATGTTGCCACTCCAGAAGGCTATGCCAGAGATATTGAACTCGTTGAGCGTTTTTATAATAGTCGCTGGCAACAATTACACAGTGATGATGTTGTTCCCAATGCTGCACATTTAGCATTAGCCAAGCTTGAGACCGAATTTACGGGTGAGTTGTTAGTTATAACCCAAAATGTTGATGATTTGCATGAGCGGGCAGGCTCTAAACGATTGCTGCATATGCACGGTGAACTTGCTAAAAGTCGCTGTCCACAATCATTACAAACATTTATTTTACGTGAGCCATTTGGCGCTGACAATTGCTGTACCTGTTGTATTCCAGGTAAGCGTTTAAGACCACATATTGTGTGGTTTGGCGAAATGCCGTTTGGTATGGATAGAATTCATGATGCTTTAGATAATTGTGATTTGTTTATAGCCATCGGCACTTCTGGTACCGTTTATCCTGCAGCCGGTTTTGTCGATAGCGCTAATCATCATGGTGCACAGACGGTAGAAGTTAATCTCGATCCTGCTGATCGCCACAGTCAGTTCCAATATCATTTTACCGGTAAAGCAGGTGATATTTTACCAAGTTTAGTGGCAGATATTTTAGCGGGTAAGGTGATTGGTAGTGAGTAAAGTGTTAGTTGATGGGACGAACAATGAGGTGATAGTGCCAAAGTTAGCCATTATCATGCGTGGCTTACCTGGTAGTGGTAAGTCTTATTGGGCTGAACAATTTATTATATCTCAAGGTATTGAGCAGGCGATTCATATTCGACAACACGGTTACTTTTCAACAGATCGCTATTTTTATTATCAAGGTGAATATCGCTTTAATCCGCAAAAAATTGCGCAGTATCATCAGGCTAATTTAACAGCATTTATCCAAGCATTAGCCCGAAGTGAACCGATTGTGATTTGTGATAATACCAATATAGCTAAGTGGGAATTTATGGCTTATGAGGCAGCGGCTAAAGCACTAGGTTATAAAGTTAATGTAGTATTAGTTGGACAACCTAAAGATGAGCCGCATCAACAGCTTTGTGCTCAACGAAACCAGCATCATGTTCCATTAGTACAGATTCAAAAAATGGCCCAGTTGTTTGAAGAGTAGTGATTTGAACAATAATTGTCTGACTATACAGTTGATGCCATAACGTTATGCTTATATCTTGCAATGGTATTAAGAAAAAGGCGCATATAGCGCCTTTTTTATTGGATAATTATTACTTAGCAGCAACCGGCGTTGTTAGGTCTATGCTGTATATAGCAAATCCTGACACTACATCAGCTGTTTTAGGTAACTTGACCATTTTTCGTTGTTGGTTATCAGCAACGAACTTGTCGGCAACATCGCTGTCTTGAGTTTCAAAACGAATGTCTAATGCCACGGTGGCATTATCTATGGTTTTAAAGTCCCAGTTGTAATCAGCTGATGGATCAACCTTAGCATCATATCCGCCAGTAGCATTAGGCTTTGATTGCTCAGTAATATAAGCAGACAATGCATCACGGTTGGTATCAGGTAGCTCAAGTACTACATGATCAGAACCAGTACCTGCAAATGCCCCACCAAATGCACGGTAGTTATTTGATGCTACAACAAATGACATAGCAGCCAAATCATCACCGGTGATAACCTTTGAGTCTGCATCTGTATAAGCCAAGTCAACAATTCGATTTGCATCTGGGTTAACGACTTTGCAATCCCGATCAAACTTACTCGGTTGGGTCACATCAATTTTGTAAGTTAAACCATCAATTACGTCAAAGTTATAGGTTGGGTGGCCGGCGCGGTTAATCAAGTTTTGAGGAGCACTCAAGGTTGGATCAATTTGATTAAACTGATTTGCAGAGCATTCCAACCAGTCTTTTAACTCAGCCCCAGTCGCTTTAACTGCTACCATGGTATTTGGGTACAGATATAAGTCAGCGGCATTTTTATAAGATAAATTACCTTCATCAACCTGCACATACTGGCTAGCATCACCTTCAGCATAGCGTCCACCGGCTTTAAATGGTGCAGAAGCAGACAAAATAGGTAAATCTTTTAGATCATCGGTAATTAATGTTTTAACGCGGGCAATTTGGGCATCTGAAACAATTTGCACAGTTGGATCATCTTGCACCAGTGTTAAGAAACTGTACATATTGGCGGCAGCAACACCGATAGGTTGGCTGACGTATTCAATCGTACCTTGGTGTTCAATTTCAATCGCATCACGTAAGCTTGCTTCACCTTCAACTAAGGCCATTTTATTGGCATTGTCGTAAATAGGGCGTGCTTTAGCCGTTGATTCGTCATGGATTACGGTCCATTTACCTTCAATTTGACGCACCACTAAGTCAACAACGCCTAAGTTATCTCCCCAACGACCAGGCATCACTGCAGGGATACCATTTAATAAACCTTTTTCTACGTCGGTATTAGGTAAATCACTGTAGCTTGCAGCAGGGAACACCGAGTGGCTGTGACCAAAGAAGATAGCATCGATGCCAGCAACATTGGTGAGTGCATAAGTTGCGTTTTCAGCCCATGGATCCCCAGGGTTTTCACTTGACCCAATTCCTGAATGCGGAATGGCTAAAATTATGTCAGCACCTTCAGCTTTCATTTGCGGAATAAATTTATTAGCTGCTTGAACTATGCCTAATACTTCAACTTTACCTTCTAAGTTAGCTTTATCCCATTGTAAAACCTGTGGTGGTACAAAACCGATATAGCCTATTTTTATGGTGTGCTCATTACCGTCGACATCAAGGACCACTTTGTCTTTAATAATATACGGTGTGAACATATTCTCATTAAATAATACATTATCCCAGCAGCCGTCTTTATCAGCACAAATGACATTTGAGTTAATATAGGGGAAGTTTGCACCGGATATAGATTGCTCAAGAAACGATAAACCGTAGTTAAATTCGTGGTTACCAATATTGCCGACTTCATAGTCTAAAGTATTCATTGCTTTGTAGACGGGATGGGTCTCGGTAAGCGTGTTACTGTCAGTTTTAAATTTATTGGCAATATAGTCTCCCATCGGACTACCTTGTAATAAATCGCCATTGTCGACTAATACTGAGTTCGTTACTTCAGCGCGAGCGGCATTGATCAAACTGGCAGTACGTACAAGACCAATAGTCTTGTCTTCTTTACCTGAGTAGTAGTTGTAATCCATCATATTAGTATGAAGATCAGTTGTTTCCATCACTCGTAAATTAATATCTGCAGCAACAGTACTTGTTTGGTCGTCGTTATTTGAGTTGCAACCGCCTAGTCCTAGTGCACCCGCGATAACGACAGCAAGTAGTTTTTTATTTAACATATTTTACTCTCTATTTTTATTTGACCCTGAGGTATATTTGTTATTTTTACCTCTTACGTAGTGTTAACTTCTTTTTATCTAATTGATAATAAGATGAAAATACAGCGGTGATTATAAGCATAGTAAATGAATAAATTGTGATACAAGGCTAAATAAAATCTATTCGTGAGTGAGATTGCGCAATTAATCATCATCAGAAATGATAACAGGCTACGCAATGTTAATGTTACGGTGTCAATGTTAATAAGTGGTGTTATTTTGCTTCGGTAAAATGTGGCGAAATAACGCAACGAATAATTGAGTATTTTATATTCGCCAGAATTTACTTAATATTGAATTGTTAAATTTAACTCGATAAGCTATTAAAGATAGAGTGCGATATATTGCTTTTGCTCGTCATCATCTAATTCGACGTTATAAATGATGGTTATAAACCAAACAAGTTTTGGTGCTGATTTTTTATTAGGTTAGTCATAAAAAAAACCGAGCAATAAATATCATTACTCGGTTTATATTTCATCTTCCAATTAACTAACATCGGTGATTATGTGCTCACGTTTTTATGGTGAGTTAATCACAGTAGTAATCAATCTATGGCTTCAGTATGACTTTTACTGTGGCATCAACATCAGCTTCATCAATGTAGCCAATGGCATTTGGATTGCTTGCAATCGCAGATTTCATTGCACCCGCACCAGAAACCGCTGGTGGTGGCGTACCTTTACCGGTAAAGACTTGCTTAGACCAAAATGCTTTGAGTTGTGCATCTGTCTTACCGGTTACTGCTTGATGAAACTCACTGCGTACAGGATTGCCTTCTTCTAATTCGTAAACGACGACTGAAGAATCCCCTTTACCCAAAAACGCTTTTTTAACATCATTAATTGCAATATCTGCAGCGGCAGGATTGCCAATGACAACAACCGCTGCATTAGCTGAGGTAACGGCTGTTAAACTTAGCGCTAAAATAGTCAGTAACTTGTTCATTATCATACCCCTTAAAATACTGCGTCGAATTTAACGGTGTAAATCAAGGTGTCATCATAGGCAAATTTACCTGTTGATGCGTCGAAGCTGTTGGTATCTAATCCACCTGATGTATTGCCAAAGTCATCAGCGTAGGTGACATCAAATTTTATCGCGACATTATCAATTGCATCCCAACGTAAACCTAAGCTGTAAGCCATACGCTCAGCATTGAATGCGATCATTTGTGTTGCCGCAGCAGTTGATAGCGGTAAACGATCTTCATTGTCTTGAGTCTTCGAGTAAGCAACGGTGACATAAGGCGTGAATGCCTTAATACGATAGCCTAATGTCAAGTAACCTGAATCAATATCAGGGTAGGCATTATCAATTTCTGAACGAGTCCATTCAGATATTGCAATGACTTCACCGTTGTCATAACTGGCACCCACACCAACAAAAGAGCCTTTATCATCGTTAAGCTCTAACAGAGTATAGTTAGCTTGAGTATTCACCCCTGGCGCTAAAGGAACGGTTACTTCTGTCACAACGGGTCCGTCTAATTGGGCTTGTGCGTATACGGCACGTAAAGTCCATATTTCGTCGGTCCAACTCACGTTAGCACCCATAAGATTACTGAGTTCAACCGCTGTGTTTTTAACTTTTGATTCACCACCAAATGCTTGCATTGTTAGGGTTGAGTCATCGTATTCAACATCATAAGATACACCAGCACCTGTGTAAGATGAGAACGGAATGGCACCGTAAACTTCTTGTGGTGGACGAGCAAAAGGCTGTGCATATCCTACATCGAGGTAATCAGAATACATGAACAAAGGTACACGCAGTTTACCGCCACGAACCTTGATACCGTTTTCAAAGCGGTGAGATAAATAAGCCCATTCAGCTTCAACTTCCCAGTCATATTTACCGCGCATCATTAACTGCAATACCGCTTGAGTGTTGTCAGAAATGTTGAAGGTACCTTGTAGACCTAATTTACTGTCTTCACTAAAGTCAGCGCTTGAGTCTGCACCGTTATAACCCGCATCATTATCAGAGCTAATATAGGCTCCGCTAATAAAGCCATTAAATTTGACCTTGTCTGCTAAGCTGGCATTTTGTTGCGCCTGCAAGGTTTGTACTTGTTGCTCTAGTTTAGCAATTTTAGCATCAGCAGCTTCATCAGCTGTTGCCAGGCTAGGGACCATTGCCATCGATATCGCAACAGATAACACTTTTAAATTAAATTGCATGGTTTTACTCCTTGAACATCACTCATCAATACGCCATTAAGGCTTATATTTTTTGGTTTTTAATACTAGCTATGCAATCAATCTCAAACTTTAAATTGATTGGTAATTGATTGCAGTCTTTCACTAATATTTTGAATATCAACACTGATACCTCCCATATCAGCAGTCGTTACTCTTACTTTTTGCGAACCGGTTTCCATTTCAGTTATATATTGCTGGATTAACACCGAAGTGGTGTGTTGTTCTTCTGTCGCAGTAGCAATTTGATCATTAACTTCAGAGATTGCACTGACTTTACCTGTGATACGTTGTAATGCTTCACCGGCTAAAGAGGTTGATTGCACCCCTTTGGCAGCGGTGTGAATACCGCGAGCCATAGCGTCAACCGCTTGTTTAGAAGTAGAACGTAATTCTTGTAATACTTGCTGGATCTCTTGGGTCGACGTTTGTGTTCTAGAAGCCAATGTTCTGACTTCATCAGCTACTACCGCAAAACCACGACCATGTTCCCCCGCACGAGCGGCTTCAATTGCAGCGTTGAGAGCCAGTAAATTAGTTTGATCTGCAATACTGCGGATTGTGTCTAATATGTCATTAACATTATGGGTAAATGCGTCGAGTTGATTTACCACGACGGCTGTTTGCTGCACTTCGTCAGCCAAGGTGTTGATGGTAGAAACGGCATCATTAACTATCACAAGGCCTTGTTTTGCCTCTGTGTTGGCATCTTCAGCCTCTAATGCTGCACTGGATGCATACTCGGCAATGTGAGTCACACTAATAAACATCTCTTTCATCGCTTGTGATATCTGCTCAATAGCCTCATTTTGCTGCTTTACGTTGAGCTCACTGTATTGACTGCCGCTGAGTAAGGTTGCAGCTACTTCAGTTAAGTTTTCTGTGGTGTTCTTTGTATCGGCAATAGACGATTGAAGTTTAGAGACAAATTGGTTAAACCAGTAAACAAGCTGTGCTATTTCGTCTTTGCCCGCATAGTGGATCCGTGCGCGAAGATCGCCTTCACCTTGTGAAATATTTCGCAAAGATTGAGTGACATTGTCTATGGTATTAATGATTGAGCGATTAACCAGTAATCCCATAATGATCATCAGTGCAGTAGCCATCACGCCAATAAGCAGAACACTATTTTCCGCATTTTTTGAACTGGTAATCGTCGTTTGAATACTTTGTTGAAATTGTTCTGCCAAAAGTGATTTTTTTTCAGCAAATTGCTTGACCAATGTTTGGTATCGCTTTGCATTTTCAGCAGCTTGCAGCTGTATTTTGCTAAAATCAACATCATCTTTAATAAACTCAGCGGCTAAACTGCTAGCGTTATCATAGTAGATGTTCATATCGCGGTTCATTTTTTGCGCCACAGCTGCCTCGTCTGGCAGTAGATCGATAAGTTGGCGTAAATTAGCTGAGATTTGCAATACCATGTTATTGGCCACATCTAACGCATCTTCTTCACCTGTAGTAATTGCTGATTGGATTGTTTGATCCAATTGTAATATTAAGCCTTGGTTGATCGTTGCAAGATTTAAGGCTGGATAAAGTTGATTTTGGAGCCCATTTAAGCGTTGTTCATTATTCTTACCTGTTTGATTATTGATGATAATCGAAATGACAAACGACACGATAGCGACAAAGGTGAGTAGGGCAATTCTATGTTTGATTTTTAAATTAATGAGTTGCATGAGGCCTTTTGTTAATTTAGTTAAGCTATAAAAAGATAATAACAACTTAGATTGTGACTTAGAAATATTAACGTTTGATTAACTCGAGATATATAATTATTAACAATAATAGCAGATGCAGCAAAGTGGTTCATTAATCTTAATAATATTTAAACAGTTTGAGGATTAGCATGAGTCTGACTAAATAACATTTAAACTTATATTTAATTATTGCCATTGTTTATCCTGCGGAGCAGGGGATTGCTTTGCTGGGGAGTCGTTTCGAGTTTTACTGGACATGAGGTTTGGAGTTTTTGAACGAATTTTACTCACCAGTACAGTGGTAGAATATTAAGCGTAAAATGATAGTCGATATCAACGCATATCTTGGTATTAATTATATGTAATAGCGGCTTTAGATGGTGTAAAGCCGCTGCCTTTTTATACTTGCTGATTAACGCTCTAGTAGCCGATGGCGGCAGAGCCTGCACGTCTTGGATCTGATGCGCCAAAAAGACCTTGTTCTGTCATCATTATTGATTGAGTACTGCCAATTGATTCTTGAATTTTGACTTTATGACCTTTGGCTTCAAGTAATGAAATCGTATCTTTATTCAAGGTGTGCTCTACCCAAATAAAATCCGGTAACCATTGATGATGAATACGTGCTGCTGCAGTGGCTTCGGCAATATTTAAATTATGATCAATAACATTCATAATAATTTGCAAAGTAATATTAATAATACGCGAGCCACCAGGGCTGCCGGTCACAATGAATGGTTTACCATCTTTCATTACAATGGTTGGACTCATTGAACTCAGAGGGCGCTTATTCCCTTGAACAGAGTTTGCTTCACCACCAATTAAACCATAACCGTTAGGCGTACCAGGTTTAACCGAAAAGTCATCCATTTCATTGTTTAATAAAATACCAGTGCCTTTAGCGACTAAGCCAGAACCATAACTGAAGTTAAGGGTGTAAGTGTTGGCAACTGCATTGCCCCATTTATCGATAACAGAGAAGTGGGTAGTTTGATCGCTCTCATATGGCGCCAATTTTCCTGGCAGTATTTCGCTGCTTGGGGTGGTTTTATTAATGGAGATCTTACTGGCAATACTCTTAGCATATTCTTTGCTGATCAATTGTTTAACCGGAACGTCAACAAAATCGGGGTCGCCTAAAAATTTACTCCGATCGGCATAAGCATATTTCATGGTTTCAGCCATAAGATGCAAGGTATCGGCGGTATTGTGACCTAATTTATCAATTGGGAATTGCTCAAGCACATTCAGCATTTCGATAATATGTATGCCACCAGAAGAAGGCGGCGGCATTGATACCACTTCATAACCGCGATATTGACCACGAACCGGTTGGCGCTCAATCACTTTATAGTTTGCAAGATCGGTTAGGCTCATCACCCCACCAGCATTCTGGACCGCAGAAACAATTTTTTCAGCGGTTTCACCTTGATAAAACCCTTTACTGCCTTTCTCAGCTATTAACGATAACGATTGTGCTAATTCCGGTTGTTTGAATAATTCATTGACCTGATAATTACTGCCATCAGCATGATAGAAAACCTCTGCTGAACTTGGCCATTGTGTAATGCGCGATTTAAGGCCAGCAAGAGAGTTAGACAAATCTGAGGTGACTAAAATACCGTCTTTAGCCAGTTTAATAGCAGGTTTTATGACTTGTTCCATGCTCATGGTGCCATATTTTGTCAGGGCCAGTTCCATTCCCATGACGGTACCAGGAACGCCAACAGCTAAACCGTGCTCACGGCTGAGCTTATCGACAGCATTACCTTGTTCATCAAGAAAGATGTCTTTGTGTGCTTTAGCTGGCGCCGTTTCACGGTAATCGATAGCGATAGTTTTATGTTGCTCGGCTAAATGCACCAACATAAAACCACCGCCACCAACATTACCCGCGCGAGGTAATGTCACGGCAAGTGCATATGCTACCGCGACAGCAGCATCGACCGCATTACCGCCTTGTTTTAAGATATCTACGCCAATTTTACTTGCTAATGCTTCTTGGCTTGAAACCATGCCATGCTTAGCATAGATTGGCTGAGCCGTTGCCATTTCACTAAAAATTGAGGCTTCGTTTGCTTGGCTGTTAGCAATATGAATGGCGGGATAACAAAGTGTTAGTGTTAAGGCTGAGCTCAACAGAAGCGGTGTTAATTTAGGGAATAGTGTCACGATTAATCCTTGGCGTGAATGGAAAAGATATTGTGATAGAACATGCCACATGATAACAATAATTGGTATGTGTTTTAACTTTACAACGTTAATTATTATAGGGTAGGTGTGGGTGGAACAAGTACAAAAGCAAAGTTATCAATATAAATTTGTTAATAGTATTAATACTATAGATCCTTCTGTATGGAATGAAATGTTTGGGGTGTCCCATCCTTTTACCCGTCATGAATATTTATCCGCACTCGAAATGAGCGGTTGTGTTAGTGCTGAAACGGGCTGGACTCCCATGCATCTTGTGGTGATGGATATTGATAATGTTATCGCCTTAATGCCTTTGTATCTTAAAACGCATTCTTGGGGCGAGTATGTGTTCGACTGGGCTTGGGCAGAGGCTTATGAGCGTAATCACATTGAATACTATCCTAAACTTGTCGCGAGTATTCCTTTTACGCCCACCACTGGTCAGCGTATAGGTTTTAGTGCTGCTTTGTCGATCACGGCACAGCAAACTTTAATCGAGAGCATTCAGCACTTTTTGTCGCAGACTGTCATTGAACATAACTGGTCATCTTGGCATTGTTTATTTATCCATGAGGCGCAACAGCATCAGTTTTCTCAGGCCGATACTATGCAACGCTTGGGGTGCCAGTTTCATTGGCACAACCAAGGTTATGCTGATTTTAATGATTTTATTGCCAGATTAACGTCACGTAAACGTAAAAACATCATCAAAGAGCGAACCATAGCAAGACAACAGCTACAATTTAGTTTTATTGATGGTGATAAGGCCAGTCCTGAACAGTGGCAGGGTTTTGTTCGCTGTTATCAAAATACCTATTTGAAACGCTCCGGTCACACAGGGTATTTATCACCTGCCTTTTTCGAACAAATAGCAGCAACGATGGGCGCGTCGATACGCTTATTGATAATTGAAGATGTTGATGGAAATCTAGTGGCATCGGCGTTGTACTTCGTGTCAGATACACACTTATTTGGCCGCTATTGGGGAGCATTAACTGAATGTGATGGATTGCATTTTGAGGCCTGTTACTATCAAGGTATTGAGTTTGCCATTGCCAATCAATTAATGGTATTTGATGCTGGCGCCCAAGGTGAACATAAAGTTATGCGAGGATTTCGTCCGGTCAAAACTTTCTCAAGTCATTTTATTGCTCATGAAGGTTTTAATGATGCGATTGGTCATTTTTGTCAGCAAGAACGCGCGCACATTGACATCTACATTCAACAAATGTGCGAACAACTGCCGTATAAGGCGATAGAATAATAGACATATCGGTAGTGAAATGGCTAAGTCAGTGGGATTGTGTGGTTAGCCTAATGCTAACCATATACCAACAACGATCATTAAACTCCCAGCAATACGGTTCATCCAACGAATGTTATCGCCGCGGCTTAAGAATAAACGTAAGCTTTTACCACCACTGGCATAAGCCAACATAGAGACACTTTCGGTGATCATGATAATCCCGAGTAACACCGCAAGTTGTGGGCCAACGGCATAATCGACATTAATAAACGGTGGCAATAGTGAAATCATAAAGGCCCAACCTTTAGGGTTCGCAATGGCGGTGATAAAACCTTGACTGATTAAACTGACTCGGTTGGTTTTCACATCAAGGCCAGTAATGATTGCCATTCTGCCTTTGGCGCGCCACATATTAATCCCAATATAAGCCAGGTAGGCACCACCCACCCACTTAAGGATATCGAACACTTGTGGGTAATTTAACATGATGCTGGCCACCCCAAGTACTGCAGCAATGGCGACCAATGCCACGCCCACTAATTCACCGAGCATCATCCATAATGTTTTACGCACACCAATGCTCATGCCGAGGGTCATGGCTAATGTCATGCACATCCCAGGGGTGATAGACACAAAAAAGAATGTAGGGATAAAAACCGCAAGAACAGCATAATCTGGCATGGGTAACGTCTTTGGTTAGCAATATGGATGGCAGAGTGTAATGGCCTAAAATGATAAAAACCAGCACTTTGCTGGTTTTTATGTATCACTTAGTGTCTATAAAATTACAGCACACCACGTTTCATTTGATCACGTTCAATGGATTCAAATAATGCGGTAAAGTTACCCTCGCCAAAGCCAAGGTTATTTTTACGCTGAATGATCTCAATGAAGATTGGCCCAAATAAATTTTTGGTGAAAATTTGCAGTAAATAACCGTCATCATCACCATCAACCAAAATCTGGTGATGCTTGATCCGATCGTGATCTTCCGTGACCTGTGGCAACTTATCGAAAATAGTGTCGTAATATTCAGGAATAATATCCAGAGTCTTAATTGAAGTGCCTTCCATTGCATCTAATGAAGCAACAATATCACGGCTTCTAAATGCTAGATGTTGCACACCTGGGCCATTGTATTCACCCAAGTATTCATCAATCTGGTTTTTGTCGTTGCCTTTACCTTCGTTAATCGGAATGCAGAAGCTACCATCTGGAGAACGCAAAGCATAAGACACTAGAGCCGTTTGCGCGCCACTAATATCAAAGTAACGCACTTCGGTAAAACCAAAGATATCTTTATAAAAGTTAGCCCATTTTTCCATAGTGCCTTTGTAGACATTATTGGTTAAATGGTCGACTTCCATAAAGCCTTTTTCTGGTGTGACGATAGGCTGCTCTAAATCAACAAAGTCAGTTTGATAAATATTGTTTTGTTCGCCAAAGATATCAATAAAATAAATTAAGCTATCGCCAATGCCATAAATAGCCGGATACGGCATGTCTTTGTTGGCATCATCTGCCGGTTTTGCACCTCGAGCCACCGCTTCGGTATATGCAAAATTAGCATCTTCAACCCGCCAACCCATTGAACAAATAGCTGGGCCGTGTGATTTAGCAAAGTCTGCAGAAAAGCCTGCGCGGCCTTTATTCAACAAAAAGTTAATGTCGTTTTGTTTGTAATAAACGATGTCGTTATTTTTGGCTTTTTTTAACATTGAAAAACCAAAATCAATAAACACTTGATGCATATATTCGGTATCTGGACTGGCAAATTCGGTGAATTCAATGCCTAATAGGCCCAGTGGGTTTAGTTCGCTTGCCATTTTTTTTTCCTTTATTTTATGTCAACACCATCACTCTTAGATGACTTAGGGTTGATATAAATGTGGTCTTAGTTTTCTAACCAAGAGCGATTGTAATCATCACTCATGCAATTTTTTACATGAGCGGTTAAATTCAGTGGGGCGAAGGTATCGACCATCACCGCGTATTCGTAAGTTTCAGTTTTGCCGATAGAGGCTTCGGTCCGTCCAGGTTGCGGGCCGTGGGGGACACCTTTTTGATGTAAGGTCATGTAGCCGGCTTCAATACCGGTACGGCTCATAAAATCACCGTCGACGTAATACAGCACTTCATCGCTATCGATATTGTTGTGGTAATAAGGCGCCGGAATTGATCTAGGGTGGAAATCGTATGGCCGTGGCACAAAGTTACAAATTACAAAATTGTGTGCAGTAAACACTAAATGTTCAGATGGTGGTAAATGAATTTTGCCAACTTTAGGGGCATATTCACTGATGTTAAATGCCCATGGATAGACACAACCATCCCAACCGACTAAGTCAAATGGATGCCATTGAAGTGTCATCTGTTGATAGCGATCGCCAAACTTACACATTAACGGGAATTCGCCTTTTTCGACCACAGCCTCGGTTAAGGTTGGGGTTCGAATATCACGCTCGCAATAAGGAGCGGACTCGAGCATTTGGCCATATTCATTTCTAAAATGCTTAGGCACCTCTACCATTGACGAGGATTCAATCACAAACAAACGTACATCTTGATAATCGTTAAATTTTAGCTGGTAGGTGGTTCCGCGCGGAATAATTAAATAATCCCACTTCTGAGTATTGATAACACCGTACTCACTTAATAGTTGCCCTTCACCTTGGTGAATAAACACCACTTCATCGGCATAAGCATTGCGATAAAACTCATTAGTGTCTTCAGTCACTTTAGCCGTGTACATGGCGACATCATTATTGAAAAATATTTTATTGCGGGCACTAAAAAAATTGCCTTGGCAGTCGGCTTGGCGCGAGTCTAATTTGTAATTTTGAATGAGCGGATCTTGCCATTGTTCGCCATGTGACAGAGCGTAAGGTTTAACATCGATCGCTTTGGTTGGCATATTATGATGATATTTATTGGAATAAATATTTGAAAAGCCATGGGTCGAAAATAATTCTTCACGGTACAACTCACCATTATCTTTTTCGAAGGCAATGTGACGTTTGGTCGGGATCTGACCTTGCTTAACATAGAATGGCATGTGATTGTCCTATGGTGAATCGACTGCGAGTGTCGTGGCGTTTATGTTATTTATTGTTATGGCCTAATCTCATTGGCTAAACCAATATGTGATCTAACTAACAATTTAGTGGTAAAGATCAACAAAAAAAAGAATAATAAATAACTCAACTCAATCGACTTTTTTGATTGTTATGTTAGCTTTACATTTGTGTATGGATAACGGGACAGTGGAAATCTTATGCGAATAGATATAGATGCCTTTAATGTACTGCAAGTACTTGTTGAAGAAGGAAGTTTTGCAAAAGCTTCAGAACGGTTACACAAGGCACAATCGGCAGTAAGCTATCAGATTAAAAAACTGGAGCAACATCTGGGGGTAACATTATTTAATCGAGATCATTATCGAGCGGAATTAACCCCCGAAGGTAAAGTGATTTTGGCCGAAGGGCAGCGCTTATTACAGCATTTAGCCAATATTGAACATCTTGCCAGTCGCTTTAGTCAAGGATGGGAACCTAAACTTGAATTAGTGATAGACGGCGCACTGCCGATGGAACCGATTATGACCGCATTAAAACGGATGTCGGAGCATAACATACCCACTAAAATTCAACTCAATATGGAGTTTTTAGGCGGTGTACAGCATCGATTTGAACGTGATCAAGCCGACTTAATGCTAGTGAAAGACTATCGTACCGGGCCCTCTTATCATCCTAAAGCATTGCCTACCATTACCAGTGTGCTGGTGGCATCATCACAGCATCCATTAAGTCAGCTTAAGAGGATTAGTTTGCCTGAGTTACAGCAACATGTAGAGTTGACCATTGAAGATTCATCTCCTGGTAAACGTGACCGCGATGAAATGCAGTTTGGCGGCGATAAAGTCTTTTATTTGTCGGGCTTTATCATGAAAAAAAATGCCTTACTAAAAGGCCTAGGTTTTGGCTGGATGCCGGATTTTTTAATTACTGAAGAATTACATCAAGGACAACTTATTGAAGTTGATTTTATTGGTGGTAATAGGTTTAGTTTTACCCCGCAACTAGTATCAACTTTAGAGCGACCACTTGGTCGAGCAGGGCAATTATTTACTGAATTAATTTTGCAAGAATTTGCCCAATATCAGCAACAGCAACAATTAGGGTTAAGTGGTGCAGGATTGGGTTAATCATTGGCATACGTCTGGAGAGCCATCAACAGATTTATTGGGCAGCCTAGCACAGTGAAAAGTTGTCGTGTTAAATTGCGGATCCTTTTGTTATTTTATAACATTGTTACAGGGAAATTATTTAGCTTTGTTAGGCGACAACAATGTTAGGTGACAACAATCAATCATAAATTTTTAAGGAATGAAAATGACCAGAAAATGCCATGAAGTAGATTATGAAATTATCGGTTCTAGTATGCAGCTTGTTGAAGTTGAACTTGATCCAAATGAATCAGTGATTGCTGAAGCAGGCGCGATGACCTATATCGAAGAAGATATTAGTTTTGAGGCTAAAATGGGTGATGGCTCTGAGCCTGAATCTGGTTTTTTTGGCAAGCTACTGGGGGCTGGTAAACGTGCCATTTCGGGTGAGGGGATTTTTATGACTCACTTTACCAATGAAGGTCAACATAAACGAAAAGTGGCATTTGCTGCGCCGTTTCCTGGGACTATTTTGGCGATCGACTTAGCTCAACATCAAGGCGAACTTATCTGCCAGAAAGACAGCTTTTTAGCAGCGGCTTTAGGTACGCAAGTGAGTATGAAGTTTAATAAGCGATTAGGAACCGGTTTTTTTGGTGGTGAAGGTTTCATTCTACAAAGCCTTAAAGGTGATGGTATGGCATTTGTGCATGCCGGTGGCACACTGATAAAAAAAGAACTGCGTGGTGAGACATTGCGAGTTGATACTGGGTGTTTAGTCGGATTTACGCCCGGGATTGATTATGATATTCAGCGCGCTGGTTCTTTAAAATCAATGGTGTTTGGTGGCGAAGGTTTGTTTCTTGCGACCTTACAAGGTCATGGGACAGTATGGTTACAAAGCTTACCGTTTTCTCGCATGGCTGACAGAATTATTGCTCATGCACCATCTCGTGGTGGCAAAGATCAGGGTGAAGGATCTGTGCTTGGTGGAATAGGGCGGATGATTAACTAATCTGGGCATTGGCTGATCTTATTCATTTTCGTTCGTAATTAGATGCTCAGACGATTTAGCGCTAATTGTCTGAGCCGTCTTTAGGAAGCGGCTTTTAAAAGGATGGTTACCTGTTAGCGACCAGCTGCCCAGTGGTTAATTCAAGGTTATTAATCTACGTTTGTTAGTTTCATAATATGTTGGTATTGCTCTTGTGTGACGGGCTGAACACTCAGGCGAGTACCTTTAGCCACTAGTACCATATCTTGCAGTAAGGGATCTGCCTTCAATTGCTTCAAGCTGACTGGGTTAGAGAATTTGACCATAAATTGAATATGCACTTGCCACCAACGAGGTGCAGTGGCGTCAGATTTCATATCAAAATACGCTGAGCGGTCATCAAAAGCGCTGACATCAATTTGAGGCTGACTACTAATGTTGGCTAAACCTACAATGGCAGGTACTTTGCAGCTAGAGTGGTAAAACAACACTAGATCACCCAATGCGATTTGATCGCGAATATAATTACGTGCTTGATAGTTACGAATACCTTGCCAAGCAACCGTTTGCTGCTCACACATCTGTAGATCATCAATGCTAAAGTCATCTGGTTCAGACTTCATTAACCAATAGTTCATGCGATTCCATTACTGTCATTAAAGAGAGTGAATTACTTTTCTGTGCTTGATTATGGCAATGTACACGCTGCTAAGACAATTAGGCAAATAAAAAGCCGATAGCACTGTGCTATCGGCTTTTTATAACAGTAGTCATTCAACAGTTATTAATGAATGCTAATAAGTCGGTTTGGCAATAACAGTTTGACCAATAGGGGTTAAACTTAGTAAGGCTAACTTAAGATGTTGTAACGCGAAAGGAATACCTATAATTGTTACAAAACAAGCCAATGCATGGACTAGATGGCCAATCGCAAGCCAAATACCAAAGCATAAAAACCATATAACATTACCTACTAAACCTAACGTGCCAGTGCCAATATCTTCTTGGCCTGAAATGTGTTTTCGGTTAACCGTTTCTTGCCCAAATGGCCAGAAAGCCAGCTCGCCAATAACAAAACATGCACGGCCAAATGGGATACCAATGATACTGATAAAGCATAATAGCCCCACCAACCACCATGCTAGGCCCATGATAAACCCCCCCATAAGAAACCAAGCAATATTAAAGATTAAGCGTAAAAGTGACATTTTCAATCCTATCAATAGTCAATATTACTTAGAATGAAGCGATATTCATGCCATATTTTTAACTGTTTGATTATAATAGGTTAAATGTGAGTTTTTTACTTTATAGTTAGATGTGTGTGATGAGTAATACAAATGAATCGATGAGATTTATCATTTTTTAGTTAAAATACTCATATTACAGTTGATTAAGGCAATGTATGTTTTCGATAAGCCCAGTACAAGCGATGAACTTTGATGGACGCAGCATCTATATTAAACGGGATGATCTATTACATGCTGATTTTAGTGGTAATAAAGCGCGTAAATTTTATCATTTCCTCCATCATGATTATTCACACGTTAACCAGCTAGTGGCATCGGGCTCGGCACAAGCCAACTCATTGTACTCCTTGTCTGTACTTGCAAAGCTGCAAGGATGGAAATTTGATTACTATGTAAGTCATATCAACACATTCTTGTTACAACATCCTCAGGGTAACTATGCTGCTGCGATACAAAATGGTGCCAATATTATTGATGTCAGTCATTTGGCCGATGCCGAAAACCTTCAAGGTATGCATTTAGACGATGCGATGCAATACATTGTGTCGTCGCACCCAAATTACACAGATAAAAATCAATTACTATTTATTCCCGAAGGTGGACGTTGTGGGTATGCCGAAACCGGGATAACACAACTCGCCACTGAAATTATTCAATGGGCTCAAGACCGACGACTAAATGAGTTGATGGTATTTCTCCCCTCAGGCACGGGGACCACTGCGGCTTATTTAAATAAACAAATTATTCAACAACTGACTCAATTATCATTAACGGAAGTTTTTGCTATTGAGGTGTTAACTTGCAGTACCGTTGGCGGAGATAAATATTTACGCCAACAGTTTTCACAATTAGTTGATGAGATTTATTTTCCTAGAATTATTAATGATGGTCATAAATATCATTTTGGGAAATTATCACAACGTTGTTTTGATATGTGGAAAACAGTTTGCCAGTCGGGAATTGAATTTGAATTGTTGTATGATCCGGTTGGCTTTTTAGTATTACAACATTATTTAAATAGTCAGGCTGTCAGTGCCACCAATGTTCTTTACATACATCAGGGGGGAGCCTTAGGCAATAAAACCATGTTACCAAGATACCAACGAAAATTTCCTCACTCGGTTTGATCACACAAGTGCAGGATGCATTTTTGCTACAAGGTATTGATAGTAAGAGAAATAGGTTTTTTAGATGGTTAACTTGGGGTTTAAAACTGAAGAATAACTTGAAAATAAGCTAGTGAGCTATTCATTTTACTCTGTTTTAATAAACATCGGTAATTGAGAGGAGAATACCGAGAAATGAGTTTATTAAATAACAGAGTAAATGATTAACGCAAAGCGTTAGGGGGGATTACTTATTAGCTGATAATAACCATTTCATGAAGTTTATTGCTTCAATACGCTTTGAAAAGGTTTTTTTGTTTTTACCTAGGCTGTCGGTAAAAGCAATTGAGTTTTTGTTTGACGAAATAGAATTAACTGGAAAGCTAACTGAAATTTCGTGTCCATTAATGTTGTATGACATTGGCCACACTCCTTCTATATATTCACCCATTAGGTGAGACAATTGTTCAATAAAATATCCTTGGCATTTTTTAGTGTTGCAAAAGATTAATGTTTCGAGATTTAACTTAACCTATCTTTTACTCACTAATCAAGTGTTGTTATGTGAATAGTTGATTAAGGTCTAATTTGTGTCTACAACTTTTATGTTGCCACATAGCCTAAAATCACAGTAATACATACAGCACTTAATTTGTAAGTTGAACATAGTTTTATGACAATAAGATTACGCCAATAGAAATTATCATATCAACAGAAATCAATTGAATTTAAAACAATGTACAGAAGCTTGTCTTGGGTTTATTTACGAAGTGAAGTTGAGCAGACTTACAGGTAGGTAACCAAAATTAACAAGAAAACTAAATCTGTGTAGATAATATACTGAGTGTTTGCATATGGCAATAGTCTTTTTCAATTTTTAATCAAATTAATGTGCTTTTCGATTAAAAAATAGCTAATCCTAATGGCATTACTGGTTATTCATAGGATAATTTCACTGCGTTATACAGTTTAGCTCATAAAAATGGATGATGAGGTACCTCATCATCCATTTTCTAAATCATTCTTTTAGAAGAAATTAAACTAATAATCTAACTTATGCCGCCATCATCAGCTAAGTGATAAGTTGGCATACGTAAGCTATCTTTGCAGCGAGCAGTAAATAACTCGCAAGGATATTGATATTTAGTAAATTAGATCACCAATTGGATTTAGTAACTTACTTATACCTTTAGTGAAGTATAAGGGCGCATCGACTACGGTGTAACACAAACAACCATCAATTGTTTTAGGTGAATGTTGGTGCGCTTTATCAAGCAACATAAAATCACCTGGTTTATAAGTGTTATAGCAATCGCTAAACTCTCCTGCCAGTAACAAGGTTAACTCTGCACCTTTATGAGTATGCTCAGGTATTTCACCATTAGCAGCAATGTGCAACAAACTTGCTCTTGCTTGTGGCTCTCCGGTATCAAGTCTTAAACGACTCACTTTACCAATACCTTGCCATGATGCATTGATTTGATTGCGAAATGCTCTTGGTAAAGGGTAATGCTGACCTTTGATGTTGACACTGTTATCTTCTGTCTTGTCGATATTCGTCGGCTGCTCGGCCGCTAATGTATCTAGAGTTGAATTTAATAACTGGCTCAATAATGCGTCTAACTGATCATTATCTTTACTGTTAGTGAATTGTGGTGCTACTGCCGATTCAAATTGCTGTTCAGACATGGCAATTGTCATCTGGTCAAGCTGCTGTTGGCAATGCTGACAAAACTCAGCATGGGCAGAAATTGCAATCGACATGGACAGCGGTAATTCGCCTTTAGCATGGAGAGACAGCATGTGCTGGTCAGGGTGGTAATTAATCATAGTGTTTCTCCATAAAGCTTTTCAATTTTTCTAAACCTAGTCTAAGTCGAGATTTAACCGTTCCAATTGGAATATTAAGTTTGTCTGCAAGCTCTTGTTGAGTCAGCTCTTGCATATAAATACCTTGTACTACTTGGCGTTGTAAGGGAGGTAATTCCTCTACATGCTGCAACAAAGAAGCCGATAATAAGAAGTCATTGTCGTCATTTTCTGCATCATCAGATTCAAACAATGGCCAAATGTCATCACCAAATGCATCTTCGCGGTTATGTTGCACTTTGCGAAGCATGTCAAAGCATTGATTACGCATTATGGTGAAAACCCAAGTGCTTACAGCTGCTTTATCTGCATTATAAAGATGTGCTTTGGTCCATACTCGAGTCATTGTCTCTTGCACTAAATCCATTGCTAAGCCCTGTTGACTTAAACGCTGTACGCCAAAAGAATTAATTTTAGGGCCAAAATGCGAAAAGAGTTTGGCAAAAGAAGTCTTGCATCGATGATTAGCGACTTTCATCATTAATGCAGCGAGTTCATCTGCCATTGGATTTGGTTCGTCTGATTTCATAGCACCGCTTCGTTTAATTAGGGATCTCTGTGCAAGATGTCCCTTATCATAACGATTTTGTGCGCTTTGTGATTGAATATTTTCCATTATTTTCACTCGCATCCAATAATTACGTCATTAAGCATAATTAATTATCTTATCGATGCAGTTGCTAATGTGGCCTAAAAAGACATTAGCAACTTCATTGACAAACAATAGCTATAACCATGTATACGAAAGCTCACTTAATTAAGATCACTCTTGTTATTATTTTATGATATCGAATAAGAATGATTTAGCTAATTGGTGGTCATGACTATTTATACACTGATATTTTTGTTTTGAACTCAATGGGATAATTTCAAGCCAACGCTGGCATACCCAAGACATATCATTAAAACTTTCTTCAGAGTAATGGGCCAGATGCTGCGGATACTGCTGTAAAATTTGCTTTAACGTTTGACTCAGTATTTTATCTTTTTTTCGATTAATCATATTGCTTTGAGCCGGTTCAATTTGTTGTTCAATGATATCGCTTGGCCAAGAATCAATTAAACTGACGTCACCTCGTTTCAAGCCGTCATCATCAACGCTAATGTGGTTAATGGTGAAGGTTTGTTTTCCTTGAACACTGATGCCTAATAAGCCATCGTCAAGCGTCTCAAAGTCGATAATTTGGGTTAACGTACCAATAGGTAGAATGGTTTTTTTATCATCAGCCAGCATACATAAGCCAAACCCAATACCACTCTTTAGTGATTCAGATACTAAGCGTTTGTATCTGAGTTCAAAAATGCGTAATTGGGTATATCCCTGAGGCAATAAGCAAACGGGTAGTGGAAATAATGGGATATTCATAACGGCACCTGTGTCAGATATAACAAATAAACTTACTTAACGTACGTGTAAAAAGAGCTTAACGATCATCTTTTAATGTGCCTTGCTCCACCCAAATTAGATTGTTGGTGTTAATCCCCAATGCTGAGAGTTTGTTTATAAAACCTTGTTTGGTGTTGGAGTTAATCACAGCTGTTCTCGAGAGGATCCATGCATATTGCGTGTTAGGGCCAATCACTAGGGCATCGGTATATTGACCATTCGGAGCTTTGATTACGTCATGTATTTGGTATGCGCCATAAAAAGGACCAAAAAATGACACTTTAAGTAAGCCTTGGTCACTGCCATCAATAAAATAAGCTTTACCATTAGCTTCATCCCATTGCTGTTCATCTTGTTTAAATCCACGGTTAGTCACCACAACCTTGCTTCCTTGAAGTGTATATTGTGCGGTCACATGGGACATATTTCGCTCAAATGAATGATCGAGGCGGGCGATTTCATACCAAGTTCCTAAGTACTGACTTAGCTCAAACGGTTTTACAACAGTGACCGGTTTATCGATTAAGGTACAAGCGGATAAACTCATTATTGAGAGCCATATGCTCAAGTGCCTCAGAGGTTGGGTGATATTTATCATGTATAACCTTTGCAGAAAGTTTGCGAGATGCAACTGCTTGCATCTCTAATAAAATATGATACGAATTAAGGACGCTTTTTGATCTTGTTTAAAGGTTTTTTCTTTTTTTGGGGGATAAATCTTGTTTTAACACTGTTAATAAATCTTTTTTAAGTATAATTAGCGTTAATAATACATTTTTACGTTGTTTGTAGGTGGGACTCGTCCATGAGAAAAGTGCTCGATACGGTTGATCAAAGGACTAAGCTAGTTGGCGAAAATCGTTTAGAACTATTGCTGTTTCGCATTAACTCGACCCAGTTATTTGCCATTAATGTATTTAAAGTTAAAGAGGTGGTTAAGTTACCTCCGCTAAGTAACTTGCCTGGCAGTAACCACAACGTCTATGGTGTCGCTAATATTAGAGGGGTGTCGATCCCGGTGATCAATTTGCGTGAAGCAATTGGTTTTTCACCTATGCCGGTGACTGAAGACAGTAACTTGATTATTACTGAATATAACCGCAGTGTGCAGGGTTTTTTAGTCGGTAAAGTTGAGAATATTGTTAACATGACCTGGAGTGATATTATGCCTCCGCCTAAAACCTCTGGAGGGCATAATTACTTAACCGCGATAACTAAAATAGAAGACCAAGGTCAATCACGATTAGTATCCATTATTGACGTAGAGAAAGTCTTAGCTGAGATCATTAGCTATGATGTGAAGTTGTCAGATGGTGTGCTTGATGAATCTCTGACTTCTCATATGCCAGGGCGTAAGATATTAGTCGTCGATGACTCCTCCACAGCTCGCAAGCAAGTGAGGGACACATTAAGTAAGTTAGGCATTGAGATCCTTGAGGCATCAGACGGGCTACAAGCGTTACGGTTATTACAATCGTGGGCCGATAAAGGTCAAAACGTTGCCGAAGAATTGCTTATGATGATAACCGATGCAGAAATGCCTGAAATGGATGGTTATAAGTTGACTCATGAAGTCCGTAATGATCCCCGAATGGCGGCATTATTTATTACACTCAATACTTCTTTAAGCGGCAGTTTTAACCAAGCTATGGTAAAAAAAGTCGGCTGCAATGAGTTTATTTCTAAATTTCAACCCGACTTGTTAGTGAGTGTTGTTCAAGATCGTTTACGTGCTATTCTTTCATAGGCAATAGCATAAATCGTTAACCAGAGGCACGTATCCAGAGTGGATTGAGTTATTGAGCCGCACCTTGGTCCATATCTTCGATTAACTCATCAAGAATTCGACGCTGGTTTCCAGGGGTAATACCAATATTGAGCCGAGCTATTTTGACCGCATGGCCAAATTGGGCTTTACCCAATAGCGTAATGAGCTGCTGTAAAAAAATACTGTCTAAAGACAATGTTTGGCTGTAGTGGCTAATGGCTTTAGTGAGTGACGTAAACACAATGCCGTCAAATTCAAAACCTGTTTTATATTGACTCACATCGCCAGCAATCTCGCCATCGAGTAATATACCTTCCAGACTTAATGGCCAACCTCTTGCATTCATTCGACTTTGTGCAATTTGGTACATCATCCAAGCACTTTTTTTAAAGCCTCCAAAAATCATACAGTCAAATTCTGATTGTTCGAGTTCTTCTTCAGTCCAGTTAATTCCAATGGCCAAGTCTTTACGGTATAAATGCATTAAATTGTCTTTTACTGCATCTCGACAATCCCAAATAGAGGTCAGCAGATTTTTCTTGGCTAGCATATGGCATTCTTTACACGCCGGAATCGTTAAAGAGGGGTGGGGAGTGTGAGTCATTCTATAATAATCAAACAATTGATTACTTGGCTCGTTACAAAACCAACATGTATGACGTTTATCAAAAGGAATATCAATCTGTGTAGGCATGGATGCAATACTATTAATGAGCAGTGAAATGATGGCTGAACTTAGTCGCTAAGCGTAAATTAATCTGAGCTTAGGATTATCATACGCAGCGATAACACCAAGCTGTGGCTTGTGAGTTATCACTGCGAATGGCGCTCTTTGAATGACCTACAAAGTCGAACCTAGTGTAAAGAATAACCTTAACAAAAGGTAAAGACGCTGTTTAAAGTGCGCTTTTTATTCCATATTCAGCTTAAATTAGTGACGATTATTCTTTTTCAAAATCGACTAATTCTTTAGCGAGTACGATAGGATCAATTTCTAAGCACTCTTGTTCTGCTTCCCAATTAACACCGATTAGAACGCCATCGTCATTTAAATCACTCACCCAGTATTCTAAGAACTCCGTTAGCGTAATAGTAACCGGATTATAGTCAGCCCATTCATCAGTGCAGTGACTTTTTGCTGCAGCTTCGCTTGACCAAAGTGGCATAACATCTGTTTCTTCAAATTCTGATGAGTCACATACTACCCAACCCTCACCAGTTTCATCTTGTAAGCCCCATAAGACTTGATGTTGTTTTACGCTTTCGATAAAGCTTGATAATGCTGCAGTTTGTTCTGTCATGATTAATCGCTCAAATGAGTTAGAATTAATGTCATTATACGGACTCATTGAATAAGGAAAAGGCTTAATTAATGACAATTATATTTAGGTGGAGACTTAAGCAGTGTTTAAAGGCTAAATTGACTCATTATCTTGTGACTCTGCGGTAAATGAGAGCAGCATAGATAATAGACACATCAAAAGTGTTTCGGTGATAATAGCTAGTGGCTCGTTGTTGTTGCTGCAAGTCTTTATGGCATGGCTCCTATTAAACTAACGTTTAAATGCGATGATTGCTTGGTTTTATGAGGTATTCATAATGGATAAACCATGGGGCTATTTTAAATGCTGCTGTGGTTTTGAGTCGGTTCACCATGATTGCGCACTTGTGAGCAGATTTTTCATTTTTCACTTCGGTTTAGCATAAATAAACAGGGTTTAATGTTAACAGCTCTTGTTTCCTTAAGGCTGATGCGTCACGATATTCAATATTCATTTTGCGTAAATTAAGTGTTGTTCATGGCCCATAAAAGACGTTTATCTGTGTTTATTGCTTCAATGTTTTTATCTAGTACCTTATTAAGTGCTTGTGCGGTATCGGCATCACCCGATCCTGTTGCGGATGTTGCTCCTGCTCAAGAGCAAGCTGATTTTGCAACTTGTGTCGTTACGTTACAGCAAAAAGCTAAAGCCGCAGGGATTTCACAACAGATTATCGACACAACAGTGGCAAATTTAAAGTATGTCCCTAGAGTGATTGAATTAGATAATCAGCAACCTGAATTTACCACCACCTTTGGTGATTACTTTGATAAACGTGTCACTGCGTGGCGAGTTGAGCAAGGTAAAAAAATGTTGGCTGAGCATAAATCATTATTAGCTAAGCTCACAAAAGAGTATGGCGTACCAGGGCAATACATTGTTGCTTTCTGGGGGCTAGAAACTAATTTTGGGAGTTATAAAGGCAGCATGCCTGTGCTTGATTCATTAGCAACATTAGCGTGCGATCCAAGGCGTAGTGATTATTTTACTGGTGAGTTACTGCAAGCGTTGACCTTAAAGCAGCAGTATAATTTTGCCGACAGTAAAATGGTTGGTTCATGGGCCGGAGCTATGGGGCATACTCAATTTATGCCAACCAATTATCGAAAGTATGCGGTAGATGGCGATGGCGATGGTGTTGCTGATTTATGGAACAGTACTGATGATGCACTGACATCTGCGGCAAACTTTTTACAGCATCTAGGTTGGAAAGCAGATGAACGATGGGGGCGTGAAGTGTTGATTCCTAGCGATTATTCTTTTGCTTACTTAGGCGGTAAACATCCTCTACCACTGGTTAAGTGGCGTGAGCTTAATGTTAAGCAAGGTAATGGTCAGCCTTTGTCTACACCAGATATGCAAGCAGCGTTATATTTGCCAGCAGGGCACACAGGGCCTGCTTTTTTAGGATATGACAATTTTAATGTGATAATGCGTTGGAATCGTTCTGAATTTTATGCCATTTCAGTGGGGCATTTAGCCGATCGTATTAATGGTGGTGCAGTATTAACCCGTGCAGTACCTAAACAGCCAAGGCTAAGCCGAGAAACGGTCAAACAAATTCAGCAAAAGCTCAATGATGCTGGTTTCGATGTGGGTAAGCCTGACGGTATTTTAGGGCGTAATTCAGTATTAGGGTTACAAGCTTTTCAACATGAAAAAGGGCTTATTGCTGATGGATTTCCTGATGTAGAGACGTTTACTGCCTTGGGTATCAAACTATAATCAGTATTTTTATGAGCATTTTTTGTGGATGCATTAGTACGCTTTTGCTAAGCTTCGGCAAATTTTTGAATTAAGGAACGATAATGAGCATTAAAGACAATATGGTCGTGCAGTTTAATTACACGCTACGTGATGAAAAAGGCGAAGTACTTGAATCAAACGAAGGTCGTGAGGCGATTGCCTATTTGCATGGTCATGACAACATGATGCCTGGTATTGAAGATGCGATTAATGGCAAAGAAATTGGCGAGAAATTCACTATTACTCCGCCAGCTGCAGATACTTATGGCGAACGTCAACCAGATTCTGAGCAGCGCGTGTCGGTTAAACACCTTGTAGGTGCTAAAGTATGGAAACCGGGCATGGCTGCCGTGGTGAATACTGAGCAAGGCCAGCGTCAAGTGACCATTATTAAAGTCGGTAAGTTTATGGCGACGGTTGATGTTAATCATCCACTTGCTGGCCGTGAATTAACTTTCGACATTGAAATTGTCGGTGCCCGCGATGCATCTGATGAAGAAATTGCCCATGGTCATGCCCATGGCGCTGGTGGTCATCACCACTAGTAGGGGACCGCTTGGGTAAATTGATATTTACTTATGGTTTAACCCTGTACCGATCCCAAGTGAAGACTTGGGATTTTTTGTTTTAAGAGAGTAGATATGATTATTGATTTCTCATTAGGTAAAATTATTGTCACTGTGCATGAAATTCAGTGCCGGTTTCATGATAGCCAATTAGTGCTTACCGCATCCATGGATGACATTAGCTGTTTTCATCAAGGCTTAGTGATTGTTGCCGATGCAGGAACGGTGAGGTGGAGTATTAAACTGGATAATCCAGCGCAATTAGACGCGCTATTGCAACACACTGGCATTCAAGCGCAATAACTTAATTTGTATCGGCTTAGTGGCAAGATGAATGGGAATAGGCTGCTCGGCTATGAGCCTTGATTCACTTGAATGACAAACTGAAAGTATTGACATGCTCTGAGCGATACATGACATGTCAATACGATTACTATCTATTTAACCTCCAACCAAAGCGAACACTCAGTTTGTGGCTTATATTATTGCTGCCGTTTTCGCTGCACTTCTGACTGCGTATTGCCGCGAGTCCATTAAACTCCCAAAGCGTGTTCAAAAACCTATGACAGATTAACCTTGTGGGTGAGATGTTGACGTCATTAGTTGCTCACGGTTATGTGGGCGTAAAAAGTCAATATCAGGCCCAGCAGGGACGATTTGAGTCGGATTAATTTGTTGATGGCTAAAGTAATAATGCTGCTTGATATGATCCATATCGACTGTGGCAGCAATCCCAGGTTGTTGATATAAATCACGTAAATAATCTGAAATATAGGCCATGCTTTCGATTGTATTGCGGTTGGTTTTAAAATGGCCGACATACACATTGTCAAAACGGATCAGGGTAGTAAACAGACGCCAATCCGCTTCAGTAATGCTATCGCCCAATAAATACCGTTTTGTGCTCAAGCGGGTCTCGATGGTGTCCAGCGCCGAGAATAAGGCATCATAGGCTTCTTCATAAGCGGCTTGTGAGGTAGCAAAACCACAGCGATAAACCCCATTATTGATTTTTTCGTAAATGAACTCATTGAGTTGGTTTATCTGCGGTTGTAAGGCTTGAGGATAATAATCGAGTGTATTGCCGGTAATATCATTAAAGGCGGTATTGAACATTCTAATGATTTCAGATGATTCATTACTGACGATAGTGTTGGTTTTTTTGTCCCACAATACTGGTACTGTGACTCGACCATTGTAGTGTGGTTTCGCTAATTGATAGATTTGGTATAAAAAGTCTTTTTGATGTAAAGGATCGGCTTGAGCCCCTGCTATGTGTTGACCAATTTTGCCATCAACAGCATTGGCAAACTCCCAGCCGTTTTCCCGCATATGTGCTTCAACAACAGTAACATCAATAAGTGATTGTAATTGCTTTAATTCTCTAAAGATAAGGGTGCGGTGCGCCCAAGGGCAGGCTAGAGACACGTACAAATGATAGCGGCCTGCTTCTGCAACAAAGCCTGCGTCGCCAGAGGGGCCAGCTTGGCCATCCGCAGTTACCCAATGACGTAATTGCGCATCTTCTCGAACAAACTTACCGCCATTTTCTTCGGTTGCATACCATTGATCGACCCACTGGCCATTTTGCAGTAATCCCATATCTCTTATCTCCTTAGTGGCTTTAGTCTTAGGTTACAACAAATAAAATCGAATAAAAGTGTAATTAATCGCTAGTTTTGTTCGATTAAATTAATTACATTGCCGTTAAGGTTGATTATTTGTGGTGATGGGGTGTGAATAGATCGATGTTAAAAATCAATTGACGTAATATAGCCTGCAATATTTTATTGCATTGATAGGATTGATATATATGTCTTTTAAGCTAGAAAAAATTGTAATCGAGCCGCAAACACCTGCGACAGCATGCGTTATTTGGCTTCATGGATTGGGTGATTCAGGTGCTGGCTTTGCGCCCGTCGTCCCCGTATTAGGCTTAGCTGGTCAGCACAGTATTCGTTTTATTTTTCCTCATGCACCAGAACAAGCAGTGACCATCAATGGCGGTTTTGTTATGCGCTCATGGTACGATATTAAAAGCATGGATTTACACGATCGCGCCGATATACAAGGTGTTATGGCGTCTGAGCAAGCCATCCGTCAGTTAATTGTCGAGCAGATTAATAGTGGTATACCTGCTGATAAAATCGTTTTAGCTGGTTTTAGTCAAGGTGGGGTCATGAGTTTGTTCACCGGGCTGCGTTTTGAACAAAAACTGGCCGGTATTATGGCGTTATCATGTTATTTACCCGGTGGCGAAACATTGCCAGAGCAACTTGCTGATGCTAATGCTCATACTGCTATTTTACAACATCATGGTGAGCAAGATGATGTTGTCCCGATGTTTGCTGGTAAAATGGCTTATGACGCACTGATTGCGGCAGGTTATCAGAGTACCTGGAAAACTTATCCGATGGCTCACAGTGTATTGCCTAATCAACTTGCTGATATTGGTCAATGGTTGCAGCAAGTGTTGAAATAACGCAAGCTCATCACTGTTCTCATATAAAGACAATAATCGTTATTGTCTTTATATAAAAAAATCAATCTATTTAAATGGCTTAGCAGCAAAAATGCTTAAGCCATTTTTTTTACTTTACTTTAACATACCCGTTAACATGGTGATTGTTTTTTACTGGGAACTATTGAGGTGTAAGTTATTGTTAAATAATGTATTAAAAATCACATTCTGTCATAAAAGTGACATCAAATACCTTCAATCTTTGTTATCATTCTGGCCGTGAATAGGATAATTCACGGATTTAAAAATATAAATTATAACATCGGGGTAAATCATGACAAATATGTTAATTAAAGGATTGGTCGCAACGGCTGTACTAGCAGCGTTGACCGGTTGTGGCAGTGACGACGACAATACCGCTGTCGTTGCACCGACGACGTGTGCCGAAGCTGGTGCAGATTGTAAAATATTTACAGTATTACATACCAATGACAACCACGGTCGTTTTTGGGAAAACGGTGACGGCGAATACGGTATGGCAGCACGTAAAACGCTGATCGATCAGATCCGTGCTGAAGTTAGCTCAAACGGCGGTGAAACGATTTTACTTTCGGGCGGAGATATCAACACTGGCGTCCCTGAGTCAGATTTACAAGACGCAGTGCCAGATTTTATTGGTATGAATGAAATTGCTTATGACGCAATGGCAGTCGGTAACCATGAGTTTGATAATCCACTTGCGGTATTAGATTCACAACGCTCAATTGCTAACTTCCCAATGTTAGCGGCTAACATTTATAAAGCTGATGGCACTCGCTACTTTGATGCTTACAAAGTATTTAATATAAATGGTTTGCGCATTGCTGTGATCGGTTTAACCACTGAAGACACTGCGAAGATTGGTAACCCAGAATTTATCAAAGATTTAACCTTTACCGATCCAACCACTGAAGCAGCAAAAGTGATTGCAGAAATTAAAGCTGCAGATACTGCGGATCTTATTTTTGCAACCACTCATATGGGTCACTATGCTGATGCTATGAATGGTAGTAACGCCCCTGGCGACGTCGCCATGGCTCGTGCTCTAGCAGAAGGTGATTTGAATGCCATTATTGGTGGTCATTCACAAAACCCAGTATGTATGGAACCAGGTACAAACGATTACGCTGACTTTGCTCCTGGCGATGACTGTACGCCTGATATGCAAAATGGCACTTACATTATGCAAGCTCACGAGTGGGGTAAGTATGTCGGTCGTGCTGATTTTGAATATTTCAATGGCGAGCTTCACCTTGCTAGTTACAAGTTAATCCCGGTTAATTTGAAAACATCAGTGACTGATGCAGATGGCAACAAAACGAAAGTATTGGTTGCTGATGAAATCGCCGCAGATGCAGACTTAAAACAACTACTTTCTTATTATCAAGAACGTGGTCAAGGCCAACTTAGTGAAGTGATTGCTACCACCGATGGTTTATTAGACGGCGAACGTGCAAATGTACGTAATATGCAAACTAATTTAGGCCGTTTGGTTGCAGAAGCGCAACGCACTAAAGTCGGTGCCGATATCGGTGTAATGAACTCTGGTGGTGTGCGTGCTTCAATTGCTGAAGGTGATATCTCTTACCGTGACGTGTTAACCGTGCAGCCTTTTGGTAACATGGTAACGTTAAGCACTATGACAGGTGCAGAAGTCACTGAGTACTTAAACACTGTAGCATCTTTCCAACGTGGTTCTGGCGCATATGCACAAATCACCGGTGTGAAAATGACAGTAGATTGTACTGCTCAAACAGTTGCTATCAGTGAAATCAATGGTAAAGATTACAGTGCCACTGACTCATACAGCTTTACTGTACCAAGCTTCAATGCTGCTGGTGGTGATGGCTATCCTGAGCTTGCACCAATTCAAACAGGTTATGTTGATGCAGAAGTGTTATACACTTTCTTCAAAGATAAAGGCACTATTGCGGCTGCAGATTATGCTCCAATGGGTGACATTGTTTATGAAAACTCAAACAGCCCACTAGGTTGTGAAGTAACAGCAAACTAATTAGCCTCAATTTGGGTAAACAGATGGTATAACCATTTCTTATCTCGACCAAAGGTACGATTGCAAAAAAGGCAGCTGAAGCTGCCTTTTTTATTGGCTGCTATTTAGTTGACTTACAGTGGATTAAAGGGCTAATGTGATTGGAGAATATAGTGACTGATGAACAGTTCATTGATTGGGTTGAGAGATAATTAATATGACAGGTATCTACAGAGTCGTGGTCTTAATCGCATTAATTGCGCTGGCGTTGACATGTTATTTAGCCGGCAGCCAAACCGGGGCTGTGACTTTTTTTGTGGCTGGAGGATTACTTGAAACTGCTTTTTGGTTTGGTTTGTTTCGAAAATCTACCAATCGAACCATTAATTAATTCTCACAGCTAAGCTGATTAGTCATTTTACGATAAGCGATTTGCTCTATGTGAGCGATATCCTTAATGCTATTAAGCAACATGTGATAATCAACAGGCAGCCGAGGCTGCCTGTTGATTATGCTCAAGTCAAATTAGTTTGATAACTGCTCGTTTCATCAGTCTATGGCTGACATGATTAGCCACAATTAAGTGATATTATTTCCAGCCTATTTATTTCCAACCGATATGAGTGGTTAACGTGTGGGTTTGTCCTGGCGCTAACACTATGCTGTCGTCTCGCACGTTGGCTGCTTCTAAACAGACCATGGTTAAGTAATCATCATGATTAAACCGAGATAGGCGGGTTGACTTGTCTATCCAAGGGTTCCATAACACTGCGGATTGGCTGTTTTCCCGGCTCACCACAATCGTTCCATTTGGAGTATGTAATTCCTGAATGGGCGCTAGTTTGGTATAAACTCTATCGGTTTCTCGATCAAATTTAACCACATTGTCGACTTGTTCAAAAGGTCCTTGATCAAATTCAATGTATTGTGAACCGCTAAATCCACTGGCCTTAAGTTGGTGAATATCTTCTATGGGGAAATAGCTATGCAATGCTTGTGTGAGCTCGATGTCGTAATCTGCATTGTTAATATTGATGATGCTTACCGATAATGTTTCACCTAAGTTAAATAGCACCTTCACTTGGGTATTATGCGGCCAATACTGCTTATCTATTTCGCTGGCGGGCAGGGCAAACAGCAACGCAACAGATTGATCGCCCATGTTGATGGATTCTAATGACCAAATCTTATTGCGCGCAAAACCATGCTGCGGAAAGCCTTGGATATCGCTCATTCCAAACCAAGGCCAACAAACTGGAATTCCACCTCTTATGCCATTGCCTGGTTGGTAATCGTCGGCACTTGATACCCATAAAAGTGGTGATTTTCCACTGGGTGTAAATTGATCTATTTGCGCCCCTTGCAAAAAAATACGCGCTTGGCAAAACGCGGTATCGACAGCAACATAATCGAGACCATTGGCATGTCTCTTGGTGGTAACTGAACCCATAATCTGTGTCCTTATATGTGTGAATCCAAGCCGATAGCTTATAAATGAACAGAAGCAATTAGCTTATTGGTTAAATGATTTGGGCTTACTTAATAAAATGCAGTAAACGATTATTGGCTGGCATAGCAATGTCTTCTCGAAGCGTTAGCCCTTGCTGCTGTGCTAATTGACAGATCCATTCGATATCGCGGATGCCGCTTTGGGGATTATTGTGTTGTAAAGACATATTGAACTGTCGATTACTGTCACTGGTAAATTGGCCTTGGTAATTGAACGGACCATAAATAACTAATGAGCCAGCGTTTACCAATAGATTACCCACGCCAATAAAAAATGCTTCAACCATAGTCTTACTCATAATATGCAGAGTATTAGCACTGAATATCGCATCGACATTTGATGTCAGTTGCGGCCATGGTTGGGTGACATCTAATTCAATAGCGGGCTGTAAGTTTGGTGATGCTTGCAAATTGAGACGAGCTTGCAAATTAGGCAGATAATGCCGTTGATCGCTTGGTTGCCAGCGGATATGCGGAAGATGGTTAGCAAAATACACGCTATGCTGGCCAGTACCACTGCCTATTTCAAGCAAATGAACGCAACTAGGAAGCCACTTTGTTAATAGCGTTAATATAGGCTGCTGGTTATTTTCACAAGCTTGCGAAAAAGGTAGCTGTTGTAACGTTAATGATTGAGGCATTACGAGATATCAATTCTATCCATTTCTAATTGCTGTAATGCTATCACCGCTTGAGTGCGATTGCGAACACCCAATTTGCGAAATATTGCCGTTGCATGAGCCTTGATGGTGGCTTCTGATACCCCAAAATCATAAGCAATTTGTTTGTTGAGTAATCCTTCGGCAAACATCTGCAGTACGCGATATTGCTGTGGGGTTAAATCAGATAGGCGTGAGGCCATTTTATCGGTTGGATCATCAGAAACCGGCACAATTTGGGTACCTTTGGGTAACCAAATATCACCGTATAACACCGCGTTTAACGCTTCTTCCAACACTTCCATAGACGCTGATTTCGGTATGAATCCGCTACTACCATAATGTATTGCTCGGCTTATGGTATTGATGTCTTCGTGGGCAGAAATCACCACCACAGGAATGTCTGGATGATGGGTTCTAAGGTGGATTAACGTTGAATAACCGTGAGAGCCAGGCATCTGTAGGTCAAGTAAGATTAAGTCAAACGGTTGGTCTTTCTCATCAAGGACATGTTGTAATGCCTCTGCACTATCAGCCTCAAACCATTGCGTGTGTTCAAAGGCATTACTCAGCGCTAGCCTTAAGGCATTACGGAATAATGGATGGTCATCTGCAATAATGATATTTAAATTTTCGAGCTTCATGGCGTTTTTTATTCTATGTTGCACGTGAAGATAAACTCAATGTAACAGAAAAGTAATCGAGTATTCTATTGCTTTGTGCAAGATTATCATTGATTTGAATAAAAACAATCAAACTATAGACTTTAGTCTAGTGAGCGAAATGATGATGCAGCCATCTATCTGACTGCATTTACTGGGGTGTTATTAATTATGTGGCCACACTTGGGTCGGGTTGCGATTTTCATCTACCGCAACAAAAGTAAACACGCCACGTATTGCATGTTCCCTGTGATCGCGGTACATATCTTCAACATAAATATTCACTTCAACTTTTAGCGATGTGTTACCAACATGGATCACATTTGCAATCAGCTCAGCCAAGCTGCCAGCGGGTATCGCTTTTTTGAAATCAATCCGATCAGAACTCACGGTTACTAATGATTTACGACAAAAACGTGTAGCGGCAATAAATGCTGTTTCATCCATCCAGGCTAATGCATCACCACCAAATAAGGTGTTATGGTGATTAGTATTAGATGGGAAAATTGCCTTAATAACGCGGGCTTCTGATTGAGCAATACGTGCTGCAATGTCATCAGGGAAATGGTTTTGAGTTTGTGCTGGGTTTTGAGCAAGGGACATACAACGACCTAATGTTATGCGGTTCAATAAAGAATTAAGCGAAAAAGCCGCGCATTGTACTGTATTGAGCGTATTCGTGTCGATGTTGTGGTGCTTATTTGTCGATAAGGCCTCACGATTGTGCAACCTTATGGACAATATGTTGTTTAATAGTAACAACTGAATTTTTTGATTAACCTAATGTGCTTAAATGCAGTTGTCGATTGAGTTGATGTCTATTCTGCACAGGCTAATTAATAACGAAGCAATACCGTTGATACTATTTGTTTGTTGGCATTTAGGGTCACAATATATAAACGATCAAATTCACTGGCGTCATCAATCGGTATTTGTTGCTTTGCCCCGAGTTTTTCAACTAAATCTGTCGAAGTATTACTGTGGCCTACCACTAAAATATTACCCTGTTCGGCTAATAACTGCTGGGCAAAGTTTGCCATATGTTGAGGATCATAAACACTCAGCTCCAGGTGTTGATCTTGAGCGACTTGCTTGGCTGTTTCACGGGTACGATTATAATCAGTGGTGTAGACTTTTTGTAAAGGGGTCGCCGATAACACTGTTGCTAAACGTAAGGCTCGTAATTGTCCTTGGGCAGATAAACTGGGATTTTTACCAGCATTTTTTTCTGCATGCCTAACGATAAAGATAACGTGATTACTTGTGGCCCCTTTATGGTTAAGATCAACTGATGTCGATTCTGGCGACTGTGCCATTATCGATATGCTCATCAAGCTCATCAAACCAATCAGTATGCTGGTGATTATCTGTTTCATATGGTTAATCCGCTAAGTAATATTCGATGGTTGATACCACACGCACTTGCTTAATGTAGGGCGTATTCTTATCTCTGTTACTGATACTGAATTGCCCTTGAGTGGCTTTTTTAATTTTTCCTAATCGGCTTTGAGAATCTTTAGCAAATTTTTCGGCCACTGAGCGGGCATTGGTGGTCGATTCTTCAATCATTTTTGGCTTAACGTCATTTAATCGGCTGAAAATATACTCGACTTGGGCATCATAGTTATTCTGCGAGAATACAATGCCTGTTTTCCCCAGCTCAGTTAATTGCGGCATGACACCACGCACTTTATCGATGTCATTAGAATAAACCGTAATGGTTTGTGTCGCGGTATAGCGCAATTCTATTGGTTGATTACCACCATATTGTTGCGCCAATTTATCGGTAATTGTCGGCGCTGTGAGGGTAATTTCTTTTGGGTCGATATGTTGCTCAGTTAAAAAACTGACCACTTGGTTGTTTTGTGCTTCCAGCTGTTTATACAGTTCATCGAGATTATTATTGGCTGCAGTAAATTGGATAGGCCAGATGACAATGTCAGCAGGATATTCATTTTCTGCTAAGCCTTTAACTGTGACACTGCGCTCAAGTAATTTGTATTCAACAATGGCTTGTTTGAGTAATAGACCCAAAGCACCAAAGCCCAGCGCAATGAATATTCCAAAAACAGCAGCACTACGAGACGAACTTTGCATAACAACATCCTTATTAATAGGTAACAGTGTGGCTCGACGAAGGTGACTCTTTGTTGCAGAGAATGAATAGAAGTACCTCATTATCATATAAGGGCATCATTATGGTCAAATAAGGCACTATCAACAATCATCGTCAGTCCAATGAAGGGCGATCATAATCGAATATGGACTCAATATTGGTTTTATGGATTATTTTTAATCCTATTTTTTGCGTATTGTCAGTGTTGCAACAATACTTACAAGCGTAAATAACACAATTGCTATATTGCCTTTATCACTTGGATAACGTTTTAAGCTATTCAATTTACTATATTAAAAAAACTCAACGCTGTGAGCACAACCTCGCCTTAAAGGAATTAATATGTCTTCTCGGTTAACCGCACAGCTTATTCTTCATGGGTTTGATGATTCATTACCAGCATGGCGTCGAGTGATTTTTCAACGATTATTTAGCATATTAGCTTTATTGTGTATTCCGGTTTACATCACCAGTGTCTATTTGTGCGTCGTTAAAAACTTATGGGGCATGGCAATATTTGATACTCTCGCTTATGGAATATTGTTATTCATTTTGTTTTATTCTCGCATTACTGATAGGCAAAAATTTATCGTAGGATGTTACCTTGCGTTTGGTATCGGTATTGGTTTTGTCATTGCTATCGGCCCCTCTGGCGCGGGCTTTTTTTGGCTATTTGCTTTCCCTCCACTGTGCAGCATTTTGCTCGGCGAAAAAATGGCGCTATGGGCTCAAGTTGTCAACGCGATATCGCTATTACTAATCGGTATCGCCTATCAATACCAACTAGTTCATTGGCCTGATGTGAGTGGATTTTCGACCTTGATCTGGTATGTGGTAGCGATTAACTTTTTAGTAACTAATGCCATTGTGACTCAGTCTATATCTTATTTGTTGGGTAAATTAACGCATTCGTTAGCATCTACTTTGGCCTCACGTAAAGCCACTGTGATGGGATTAGCTAAGTTAGCTGAGTACCGTGATAATGAAACGGGGGCGCATTTAATCAGAATGCAGCAGTATGCCAATATGCTGGCAAAACAACGATTAACTGATGAGCATGTTCCACAAGAATTAACCGAAGCTTTTATTCAAGAAATAAGCCTCTCAGCCATTTTGCATGATATAGGTAAAGTGGGTATTGCCGATCATATCTTATTAAAACCTGGACGCTTAACGGCAGAAGAGTTCGAGCAAATTAAGGCGCATCCAGTGATAGGTGAAAAAGTACTGAATAGTCTATTAGCCTATGCCCCAGAATGTTCATTTATTCGGATGGGGCGCGACATTGCCGGAGCACACCATGAAAAGTGGGATGGCAGCGGCTATCCTAAGGGGTTAATCGGTGATGCCATTCCCTTGTCTGCGAGAATAGTGGCTCTTGTTGATGTATATGACGCATTAACATCACCACGCTGTTACAAGAGGCCATTTAGCCATGAAGAAGCGATGACGCTTATTTTAGAAGGTAAAGGTAAACATTTTGACCCTGAGTTAGTCGACAGCTTGGTGATGATCAGTGAACAGTTTGCCGTATTGTCTAAAGCCTCTTTACTAGAACAAGAGTAATAGGATGGATTTAAGACTATAAATGGCAATGCCAGTCATAAATGACTGGCATTGGTAAACGTTCATCAAGCTGCTCAACTAGCGAATAAGTCAGTAAGGACTTATTGTGCGAGTAAGGCTTTACGCTCTCTTGATGCTTGAGCTAAATCACGTAACAGTTTTTCTGAATCAGCCCAATGTAAACAGGCATCGGTAATACTTTGACCATAAACTAAAGGTTCGCCTTTAACGACTTTTTGATTACCTTCAATCATAAAGCTTTCTGCCATAATACCGGCGATAGCTGTGCTACCACTGCGCAGTTGCGCTATGATGCTATCGGCAACATTTAACTGATTTTTATGCTGTTTTTCACTGTTGCCGTGGCTAAAGTCAACCACCATACGCTGAGTTACACCCACTTGTTCAAGTTGGGCGCGAGCCACTTCAATGTCCTCTGCACAATAGTTTGGTGTTTTCCCACCACGTAAAATAATATGCCCAAATGGATTGCCATGAGTACGATATACCGCCATGGCGCCATCTTTATCCGGAGAATAAAAAATATGTGGAGCTTGGGCTGCGCGAACGGCGTCAACAGCGATATTAATGTTACCGTCGGTACCATTTTTAAAGCCCACAGGACAGGACAACGCAGACGCCATTTCACGGTGAATTTGGCTTTCGGTGGTACGTGCGCCAATAGCGCCCCAAGTGATTAAGTCAGCAATATATTGACCGTTTACCATGTCTAAAAATTCAGTGGCGATAGGCAGTTTTAATTCGGTGATCTGCTGCAATAGCTCACGCGCCAAGCGCAAGCCTTTGTTGGGGCTAAAGCTGCCGTCTAAATCAGGATCCGAAATTAATCCCTTCCAGCCAACAATAGTGCGAGGCTTTTCAAAATAGACCCGCATCAGAATGCATAAGTCATCTTTTAGTTCGTGGTGAAGTGCCGATAAGCGCTCGGCATATTCAAGTGCCGCTTTGGTATCGTGAATTGAACAAGGGCCAATAATGACTAATAAGCGTTGGTCTTCACCGGCAATAATGGCTTCAACTTCTCGGCGCTGTGCAACAAGATAGTCTGCAGCATCTTGAGTCAAAGGGTATTCTGATGCCAGTTGAGCGGGTGAAATGACTTTGCTTAAAAGGGTAGTTCGTAGTTCATCTGTTTTAATTGTCATGCATATTACCGAGAAATCGTGAGATGCATCAGCATCATATTACTCGGGATTATATACCCAAAGAAGTTCAAGATGCGAGGCTTAGCCTCGGATTCTCTGGCTGAATAAACAGATTGCTGTAAACGGCTTACCCGAATTAAGCGAGTCAGTCTGGGTTTGAAAGCCTATTTACAGCGTATTTTATTGTTTATAAATTAGAACATGTGACGTTCTAAACCGGTTATATCAATAATTTTTGTGGCAATTTCTTCAACCGAATGATTGGTGGTATTCACAAAGGGGATACGTTCTTTTTTATACATCATTTCCACTTCTTTCACTTCAAGCTTGCATTGTCTTAATGATGAGTAACGGCTGTTTTCCATACGGCTTTGACGAATTTCATGCAAACGATGGGGGTCGATTGTTAAGCCAAATAATTTTGATTTATTGCGTTTTAATGCCTCAGGTAACTGAAGGTTATCCATATCATCTTCAGTAAACGGGTAGTTTGCAGCCTTTATACCAAACTGCATCGACAGATATAAACTGGAGGGGGTTTTACCACAGCGAGATACGCCCAATAAAATGATATCGGCTTTATCCATGTGTTTCATGGTTTGGCCATCGTCGTTTTCCATTGTGTAGTTAATCGCATCTATACGAGTTTCGTAACCGTGGTTACTTTTACCATGAGTTCGATGCAATAAAGGCTTCGCTTGCACGCCCAAGTGTTGTTCTAATGGCGCAACAAAGGTATTCAAAAAGTCATAATCGACACATTCGCTTGAAAAAATCACATTGCGGATTTCCGGATTAATGATTGAGTGGAACACAAGTGGTCTTACACCTGTTGTAATAAAACAATCATTTATTTGTTGCTTCACTTTTTGTGCTTTCTGAATCGTTTCCACAAACGGAATCGTAAGTGCTTCAAATTCTATGGGAAATTGCGAAAGCACCGCATGCCCAAAAACCTCAGCTGTGATCGCGGTCCCATCTGAAATGTAGAATACTTTTGGTGTCATTCTGACCTCTTGTAGTAATAAAATTACAAATAAAATTATAGATTTACGCGTGTTGTATGGGAGTGTAAGATGCTATTGCCCTCGTGTGAAGTGGCCACTGAAATAAAAACTTGCGGAGATAAAACTGTGCAGCAATACGTACTCTGGTATCAAGAATTAGGCATGGGTGATGTAAACAAGGTTGGCGGTAAAAACGCATCCCTTGGTGAGATGATCAGCAATCTGGCTAATGCAGGGGTTCAAGTTCCTGGCGGTTTTGCAACGACCTCTCATGCGTTCAATGAGTTCCTTGAACAAAGTGGAGTTAACCAGAAAATTTTTGACATTCTGGCGACATTGGATGTTGATGATGTCAATGAACTGGCAAAAGTAGGTGCCCAGATCAGACAATGGGTTATTGAAACCCCATTTCAACCCGCATTAGAAGACGCGATTCGCGAAGCTTACGAGCAATTGTCGAGCGAAACGAAAGAAGCATCATTTGCTGTGCGTTCTTCAGCCACTGCTGAAGATATGCCTGATGCATCTTTTGCTGGTCAACAAGAAACCTTCCTCAACGTTAAAGGGTTCGATGCTGTCATGCTGGCAATTAAGCATGTATACGCATCACTGTTTAACGACCGTGCAATTTCTTACCGTGTCCACCAAGGTTATGAACATCAAGGTGTCGCTTTATCTGCTGGCGTACAACGTATGGTCCGTTCAGACAAAGCCGCATCTGGGGTGATGTTCACTATGGACACTGAGTCAGGTAATAATGACGTTGTATTTATCACTTCATCTTTTGGTTTAGGTGAAATGGTTGTACAAGGTGCTGTTAACCCTGATGAATTCTATGTGCACAAACCTATTTTAGCGCAAGGCCATCAGGCTGTTGTGCGTCGTAACATCGGCAGTAAGTTGATTCAGATGGTTTACTCTGATGATGCAGGCCATGGTAAGCAAGTTAAAATTGAAGACGTTGCAGCAGAGCAACGTCGTGTATTCTCGATTAATGATGATGAAGTCATGGAGCTTGCTAAGCAAGCCATGGTGATTGAAAAGCATTATGGTCGTGCAATGGATATCGAATGGGCCAAAGACGGTAATGACGGAAAGTTATATATTGTCCAAGCTCGTCCAGAAACCGTTCGTAGCCGTGAAGATGTGCAGTTAATTGAACGTTATCACTTAAAAACCAAAGGCGAGGTGATCTGTGAAGGTCGTGCTATTGGCCATAAGATTGGTACTGGTGTCGCCAAGGTATTAACCTCTATTGACCAGATGGATCAAATTGAGCCAGGTGACGTGTTAGTGACTGACATGACAGACCCAGATTGGGAACCTATCATGAAACGTGCTAGTGCGATTGTAACCAACCGTGGTGGCCGTACTTGCCATGCTGCGATTATTGCACGTGAACTAGGTGTTCCTGCTGTTGTAGGTTGTGGCGATGTGACTGACCGCATTAAGACTGGCGACATAGTTACCGTATCTTGTGCTGAAGGTGATACTGGCTTAATTTTCTCGGGTAAACAAGAGTTTGAAATCGTCACTAACCGTGTTGATACCTTACCGCCTTTACCAATGAAAATTATGATGAACGTGGGTAACCCTGATCGTGCATTTGACTTTGCTCGTTTACCTAACGAAGGTGTGGGTTTAGCGCGTTTAGAGTTTATCATTAACCGCATGATTGGTATTCATCCTAAAGCGTTGCTTGACTTCAATGGCCAAACTGCTGAGCTACAGACCGAAATTAATGAAATGATTGCTGGGTATGACTCGCCAGTTGAGTTTTATGTTGCGCGTCTAGTTGAAGGTATCGCGACTATCGCATCGGCTTTTTATCCGAAGAAAGTTATCGTACGTATGTCAGACTTTAAGTCTAACGAGTATGCAAACTTAGTCGGTGGTGATCGTTACGAGCCAGATGAAGAAAATCCAATGTTGGGCTTCCGTGGTGCGAGCCGTTATATTTCTGAATCATTCCGCGATTGTTTCGCGCTCGAATGTGAAGCGATTAAACGTGTTCGTAATCAAATGGGCTTAACCAATGTTGAAGTGATGATCCCGTTTGTGCGTACCGTAAACGAAGCATCTCAAGTTATTGAGTTACTAAAAGAACAAGGCTTAGAGCGCGGTAAAGATGGCTTACGCGTTATCATGATGTGTGAACTACCATCAAACGCCTTGCTAGCTGACCAGTTCCTTGAGCATTTTGATGGTTTTTCTATCGGTTCAAACGATTTAACTCAGTTAACATTAGGGCTTGATCGTGACTCAGGAATCATCAGTCACTTGTTTGATGAGCGTAATGATGCGGTTAAAGCATTATTAGCTATGGCGATTAAAGCGGCTAAAGCGAAAGGTGCTTACGTCGGTATTTGTGGTCAAGGTCCTTCAGACCATTCTGATTTTGCAGCATGGTTAGTTGAGCAAGGTATTGATTCTGTATCGCTTAATCCTGATACCGTTATCGATACTTGGTTATATTTAGCTGAAGCTCATGGCTAAATTATGCTAAAAATTGCTGGTGGATTGTCTGCCTAACATGCAATTTTATCAAGTTGTTAGAAAAGCCGCTTTTTAGCGGCTTTTTTTTGTTTATAATGGCTGCAATATGCCAATAAATAATAAGTCCTCTATGTTACCTTTACTATCACATAAACAAACATTAGAACCTATCTATCTTGAGTATCTTGACGCGCTGGAGCAAAGCGAGTTTGAAGGTGAAATAGACAAGCGCTACAGTGCGCGGCTTATTCAGGCAACCGATAATTCTGTGTATCAATTTTTGCCACAAGCGGTGATTTATCCTTTACATCAACAAGATGTCGAGTTGGTATTATCGTTAGCGGCGCAACCTCAATACAAAGCTGTGACTTTCAGTGCGCGCGGCGGTGGAACGGGAACTAATGGTCAGTCATTAACCCACGGCTTGATTTTAGATGTGTCGCGGCACATGAACCAAGTACTCGAGATTAATGCCAAAGAGGGTTGGGCTAGGGTACAAGCAGGTGTGGTTAAAGATGCGTTAAATGATGCTTTGCGCCCGCACGGCTTCTTTTTTAGTCCAGATTTATCTACGTCAAACCGCGCGACAGTTGGCGGCATGGTTAACACCGATGCCTCTGGTGCGGGGTCACTGGTTTACGGTAAAACATCGGATCATGTGTTAGGACTGACCAGTGTTCTCATTGATGGCAGTGTTCTCACTACTACGCCGATAGATCATGACAAAGTTGATCAACACCCTTTTGCTGCTAATCAACTTGGCAATGCCATTGCTAGTCAAGTAGCAGCTTTATGCTTACAAAAACGTGACACCATTATTGAACGTTTCCCTAAATTGAACCGATTTTTAACTGGTTATGATTTAAAGCACGTGTGGAATGACGACCTGAGCCAGTTTGATTTATCGCGTATTTTAGCTGGCTCCGAAGGGACGCTGGCGGTGATCACCGAAACCAAGCTTAATCTAACGCCATTACCGAAAACGCGCATGATGGTGAATATTAAGTATGACTCCTTTGAGTCAGCGTTACGTCATGCCCCATCATTAGTTAAAGCCAGTGCCACAGTTGTTGAGACTGTTGATTCCAAGGTACTTAACCTTGCTCGCGAAGACATTATTTGGCACTCGGTGGCCGATCACATTAAAGCCGTACCGAATAAGATCATCGAAGGTCTTAACATGGTTGAATTTGCTGGTGAAGATGATGAAGTTAAACATAAAGTTACCCTATTAGAAGAAATGCTCAGCGGACAACTCAGTCAACCTCAGTTTGGTTTAGTCGGTTTTCAAATCATTACCGACAGAAGTGATATTGACAGTATTTACGCCATGCGTAAAAAGGCAGTTGGCTTATTAGGTGCCACCAAAGGCACCCGTAAGCCGCTAGCCTTTGCTGAAGATACCGCTGTGCCACCAGAACACTTAGCCGACTATATTATGGAGTTTCGCGCACTGCTTGATAGCCATAATTTGCAGTACGGCATGTTTGGTCATGTCGATGCAGGCGTACTTCATGTGCGTCCGGCGCTTGATATGTGCGATGTCGCCGATGAACAATTACTCAAAGTGATATCTGATCAAGTGGCTGCATTAACGCTAAAATATGGCGGTTTAATGTGGGGCGAACACGGCAAAGGGGTTCGCGGTGAATATGGCCCCGCGGTGTTTGGCGAAGAACTCTACGGAGTACTTGAACAGATTAAAGGATTATTTGACCCTGACAATCGCTTAAACCCTGGTAAATTAGTCGCGCCACCTCAATCTGGCCCACTACTGTTTAATGTTGACAGTGCCAAACGTGGCAGTTTCGATAGACAAATCCCAGTGCAAGTGCGTAATGCTTTTCCTGACGTGATGAACTGTAATGGTAATGGATTGTGTTTTAACTACAGCAGCTATTCGCCTATGTGTCCGTCGTTTAAGGTCACTGGTGATCGAGTACAATCACCAAAAGGGCGTGCCGGGTTAATGCGTGAATGGTTACGTTTGCTTGAAGCTGAAGGTGTTGATGTTGACGCGCTGGCAAAGTCGAAGCCACTTGGCTGGATGCAACGTACTCAAAATACCTTAAATAACCAACGTGATTATGACTACTCGCACGAAGTCATGGAATCTCTTAAAGGCTGTTTAGCCTGTAAAGCTTGTTCAGGTCAGTGTCCGGTTAAGGTCGATGTACCAAAGTTTAGGGCGCAGTTTTTCAATATTTACTACAAACGTTATTTGCGTCCGGCTAAAGATTATCTGGTTGCAGGAATCGAAGATTCATTGCCGTTAATGGCTGCTATGCCTAAATTGACTAATTTAGCTTCGCAAAATCCGTTGAGTAAATGGGTGATTAAAAAAGCGATTGGGTATGTTGATGCCCCCAAACTATCTGTGCCGACACTTAAACAACGTTTAGATGGGCATTCTAGTCGTGGTTATGATTTGGATTCGTTATATACCATCCCAGAAGACCAGCGCAATCAGTATGTGCTAGTTGTACAAGACCCGTTTAACAGCTTTTATGATGCTGACTTAGTTTATCGCTTTATTCAATTAATCGAAAAGCTCGGCTTTAAGCCTGTTTTACTGCCATTTAAACCCAATGGTAAACCGACCCATATAAAAGGCTTTTTAGACAAGTTTGCCAAAACAGCGCAAAACAGTGCAGATTTCTTAAACCGTGTACATGCCCTTGGTATGCCGATGGTCGGCTTAGACCCTGCTTTGGTATTGTGTTATCGCGATGAGTATAAAGAAGCCCTCGGCATGCGCCGTGGTCCCTTTGAGGTGCTTTTAGCCAATGAATGGTTAATGGATGTTGTTGCAAATCGAAAAGAAGCGACAACGTTAGCCAATGATGCGCCACAATATACCTGGTTTAGTCATTGTACAGAATCTACCGCAAAGCCTAATACCGCTAATGAATGGAAAGCCATTTTTAGTCATTTTGGCGCAAACTTGAGCAGTGTTAATTTAGGCTGTTGTGGGATGGCTGGCACCTATGGCCATGAACTTGAAAACCTTGAACGCTCTGAAAAACTGTTTGAAATGTCTTGGCAACCTAGCATTGAAAAAATAGCTGAACAAAGTCAAGTTTTGGTGTCGGGCTATTCTTGTCGTAGCCAAGTTAAGCGCTTTGCAGGCTTTAAACCTCAGCACCCAATTGAAGCCTTGCTCAAGTTAATGGCATAAAGGTATCAGCATAATGACAGATGAAACAGCAGCATTAGCTTCGTTTACCCAGCCTGATGGAGTGGCGCTGTGCAATGATGATGCACTGTTTCACATCCAAGCTAATGGCGATTGGTTATATTTAGACAGTCCGTTGCCCGCAAAATTTGCGGCTTTATTCAGCAGTATTTTACATTGTATCGATGGCGAGTATTTCTTAATGACTCCGGTGGAGAAGGTGAGAGTCTCTGTTGAGGCATATCCTTTACTACTGGTGGACTATCAAGCTAATTCTGTTGATGTTAATGACAGTATTAAGCTGATATTTACCAATAGCATAGGTAAACAGCATTCCGTTGTTGATCGTGCTGATATCATAGTCACCGATGATGGTATATATGTACCATTAGTTCGCGGTTTGGTCGGGCAATTGAATCGAGCCTGCTACTATCGTTATATTAATGAATATTTATCTTTTGACTAAAAGCGCTTTTTTTAACGTATAGAGATGGTAATGTAAACATGTTCAAGTGTGGTTAGCTGCTGTATAGGCCAATATGGTAATAGGGCCAAAACATCCCACTGACGATGTAGGAGGTTTCATTTGAAACGCTTTGAAAGTTTAAGTTACCTGATTTCTCATCTGAATATTGCTTTGCAGCAAGAAATCGATACGCGTTTAAAGCGCTACGATTTAGACAGTAAACTTTGGCCGGTATTGTTTACTTTGTGGCAAGAAGAGGGCTTAAGTCAAACTGAGCTTTCTAAACGTTGTGATGTGGCCAATTACACCATGACCCGTCTACTCGACCATCTGCAAGTTCAGGGGTTTATTACCCGTCATCAAGAAGCAGATAACCGCCGTGCATTTCAAATATTTTTAACCGACAACGGTAAAGCGTTACAACAAGATTTACTTCACGAGGCTGCGTGGGTTAATGAACGGTTTTTAGAAGCGCTGACAGATTCTGAGCAGCACGAGTTTATGCGATTGTTGAATAAAGTGAATAAATTTAACCAATAACGTATTGTTTTTGGTTACTAAGACCATAGGGCTTTACCGAGACAAAATGAAGCTTGCCAGCTTCTATCCTGCAATAGCTAAATGGCGAGCAACAAGGATCAACTAAGGTATTTTGCAACCCCCCATTTTTGTATATCATTTATCGCGATAATTATTCATAATTTATTTATTGAATGGAAGTTAGCCAGTAACTATATCTATTTCTAATGAGAAAACTATCATGGCTTTTAACGATTTATTTAGACTTAGTTCCCATGCGGTGATCACCAATGACGATGGGCAAGTGCTGTTGTTAAAAGCCAATTATGGTAATAAACATTGGGGTTTACCCGGTGGTGGGCTTGATCCTAATGAAACCATACATCAGGCGCTGCAGCGAGAATGTATTGAAGAGCTGGGTCATGCTGTGACGATAAATTATCTCTCTGGGGTGTACTTTCACAGTGCTTATCAATCTCAAGCGTTTATATTTCGTTGCCAGCTACCTGAGTCGGCTCAAATTATCTTAAGTGATGAACACAGTGAATATGCTTATTTCGCTGTTGCCGATCTATCTGCAGTGCAACAACAGCGAATCAATGAGTGTTTAGCTTTTAGTGGTGTGGTGACAAGTGCTGCCTTCTAATACCGCTAGGGCTGACAACAGTGGTTATCTTTATCGTCAATCAATTAACAATACATTGGCATAAGATTATGGGTTGAACATTCCTTTTAATACTATGTCATCGTAAGCGACAAAGCCTAAAATATTACCAGATTCAATTACTGGGGCTTTGTTTATATTGAAACGTTCAAATAAGCGTGCGGTATAGCGCACATCCATGTCTGCAGAAACAGCAAATACCGGTTTAATCATAATTTCATAAATGTTGGTGCGCTCAGGTGATTTGTCCCTGGCTAAAACTTTTCGGGCAATATCACTCATTAATACCATGCCATATTCGTCATGTTCATTGCGCTTATTGACCACTAAAATGTTCACTTTTTTACTGACGGCAACTTCAATGGCTTCTGCTACCGTATGCATTCCATCGATCATAGCGTAATGGTTGTTCATCACATCGCGATTACGGGTCGGGATTGTGCTACTCATATTTGATCCTCAATTTCTTTACTTAGCTTTTCAACTTGATGCGCCACACCAACGGCATCTTCAACATCAATTTGAATCGCAATACCTTTACCAGAATTGGTGTCAAATTCGCCTACTTTAGTAATAGTTTCTAGAATATGCCGACTCATATGTTCTTCTACCAGCCATAAGATCACATCCCGCTGCACATCTAAGGTCAGTCCCATAAAGGTTTTCTTTTTTTCTAATCCTTCACCTCGGGCATGATTAATTACCGTAGCGCCAGTTGCGCCAGCGATACGCGCTGCATCGAGTACCTTGTCGGTACAGTCATCATCGACAAAGGCGACAATTAATTTAAAGCGCATAGGTTACTCCTTAATGGCTTTTCGTTTTGATAAGTAATCAACCACTTGGGCATAGCCCATCACAGTGATCATCGGAAATAAGCTGGCAAAGGCGATTAAACCAAACCCATCAATCAATGGATTACGCCCTTCAACATTAGTGGCAAGCCCAAGGCCTAATGCGGCGACAAGCGGGACAGTCACAGTAGAGGTTGTTACGCCTCCGGAGTCATAGGCTAATGGCACAATCATTTTAGGGGCGTAAAATGTTTGGATCACCACTACCACGTAGCCGGCCATAATGTAGTAATGAATGGGGTCGCCAACCACAATGCGAAAACAGCCTAAAGTGATGCCGATAGCGACTCCAAGTGCCACTGACATTCGCAAACCTTGAATGCCTATGGTGCCACCGGACACTTGGTTAGCTTTAATGGCCACAGCAATGAGTGAGGGCTCAGCAATTGTGGTACTAAAACCTATTGCTGCAGCAAATACATACACCCAAAAATAGTCTTGCCAAATGAACGGCGTATTATTACCGTCAGGATGTAAAAATGCGCTGGTGGTGAGTTGATTGGCCATGCTTTCACCAATAGGGAATAGCGCAAGTTGTAAGCCTACTAAGAAAAATGTTAGCCCAATAATGACATACACAAAGCCGAGTAGTACTTTGCGCCATTGGCTAACGGGACGTTTTAGTACGCCTAATTGAAAGCCAAACAAAATCACCGCAATGGGGATCACATCGCGAGCGGTCAGTAACAGAGTGGACATCAGTTCATTAAACAAATGTACGCCTTCTTCTTTTGATGATACTACTTAATTTAAAAATACCATGCCGTACAGCAATACAAAAATCATCGGACTAAGGCTAGCAAAAGCAATCAAACCAAAGCCATCAATCATCGGATTTCGGCCTTTAATGACGCTGGCTAAGCCAACGCCAAGTGCGGTGACTAACGGAACCGTAATGGTCGATGTGGTAACGCCGCCAGAGTCATAAGCAATACCTATGATATTAGCTGGAGCAAAGCTGGTAAGGATCATCACCAATACGTAACCGCCAATAATAAGGTAATGAATTGGCCAACCTTTAAGGATACGGATCACCCCCAGTAAAATCGCGAGCCCAACCGAAACGGCAACAGTTAACCTTAATCCCATGGAATATGAGCTCATTGCTTGTTCATTGGATTCTATGGCGCCAGCGTCAGCGGCAACCTGTGCGGCTTCGTTTGCCACGGCAGTCAGTGCTGGCTCTGCTAATGTGGTCCCAAAACCTAATGAGAAAGAGAAAATAATTAACCAAAATACACTGCCTTTTCGGGCCAGGGCTTCTGCAAGTGATTCGCCTATAGGAAATAAGCCCATTTCTAAACCAAAGACAAAAAAGGTCAAGCCTAATACAACAAACACTATCCCCACAAGAATAGAGCCAAGTTCTGCCGGTGCTTGATGAAGTACAAATAGTTCAAAAAAACTGACCACTAAGATAATCGGAATAAGATCTTTAAAACTGCTTAGCATGGCGTGGAGCAATTTCATGATGGCTGACATCTTGGCTCCTGTAGTTTTTGGTCATTATTAACATTGGTGCCGGTGTTATTATATGGGCCTATACCATCGTAGGCGGCGTCATTCAGTTTGCCAATTAAGAGAGATTAAACAACATATTGTTTACAAAAGTTTTCATTAAGTTGACGTGAGTCATAAAAATGATCCAAACTGTTTACGATATCGATAATGGCTCACATTGTGCAAAGAATGACAAAGGGCCAAGGATAAAAAATAAAAAGGATTTAGACAGTAATGAAAACACTTTTACGTATATCAATAGCCGCGGCGTTTGTGAGTCAGTTTGCTTATGCAGAACCTACCGATATAGATAGTTTTTCTCAAGCTTACCAGCAATACAATGTTTCTCTTGAAAGCCACAATAACCAAGATACGCTTAAATATGCGCAACAAGCCTATGAGTTAGGCCAAATCAAGTTTGGTCAAGATAGCTTTGATAGCGCTAAGTTAGCCATCAATTATGCAAATGCGTTAATGGTTGAACCAAAGAACAACAATCAGGGCCGTGTTATTGAAGATGAAGCGACACTTAAGGCGCATCAATTATTTACATCTGCATTAGCCGTATACCGTGAAAACGTGACGGATAATGGCATCGAGTTAATTGATCCTTTGGTTGGGTTAGCTGAATCGACAACAGATGATAAATACGCAAAAACGTTATTATTTGAAGCAATTGAGATTGCTGATAAAGCTGACAATCAGTTGACGGTTGCCGAAGTGAAACTCATCGCGTTTCATCGCTTATCACGCACCGAGTATTATACTCGTAAAGTGAGAGATTTTGCGTTTGATGCTTATGATATTTATAGCCGTAAATTACCAGAAGATGCCATAAAACGAGTTGATGCTACTTACCTAGCTGGTGCGTTATATGAAGCTATGGGTAAGCCAACTAAAGCTATCGACAATTTAGTTGAAGTTATCAAACAATATCAGGCATTGCCTTATAGTCATCCCTATGAGCTTCGTGCGCATGCCTTGTTAGTGAAACTGTATGAACAAAAAGGCCTTGGCGATAAAGCTACTGAGCATTGCGTTGCAATTGGTAAAATGACTCCATGGAATGACCAACAAGAACAAACCCCGTTATTTAGAAAACCACCTAATTACCCTCAATCATATGCCCAAAGAAGAAAATCTGGTTGGGTGAAAGTTGAGTTTACGGTTGATGCAAATGGCTTTGTTAAATCGCCGGAGATTATTGACTCTAAAGGTGGTGTCCAGTTTGCAAAAGAATCGATAGAAGCACTTAGCCAGTGGCGTTATGCACCTAAATTTGTTGATGGCAAGCCAACAGAAGCAAAGTCTACTGTCCAGCTTGAGTTCACTATAGGTTAATAGCTCAATCAGCTGGTTTTATACTAATCCCATTAGATATGTTTAGTTAACTCAGCCAATACACGCTCAACATGGCAATGCACAAGACAACAAAGCTAGTTTCAATCAGAAACTGGCTTTTTTGTAGCTGTTTTTTGCCTTGCTTTAAAATAGTAACGAGTTGGTTTTGTTTATAAATACGGCACGAGACTAATTCTGTCTGTGGATCAACAATTAATTGGAATCGGCATTTTTTACCATTATTAAGCAGCACGTCATGCATACTTTGTAGGCCAAAGTTGAATTTTCGTGACACGACTTTGCCGTTAATAAATACCCGCTCTAGTCCACACCAATTACTTGCTTGTAGCTCAATATTGTCTTGATTGAGATGGTAAGTAAACTTAATCATAATGCCGTCCTTATCACATGATACTCGCGAGCCCTGTGTACAATAAAAGCAGAGTAATGTGACATTTTCCAGCATATAAATATGAACAATTTACGAAATGTAGCTATCTAGTTGGCCAGCTTAATAATATTTATTTTTTACAGATTCGGTTGCAAAAATGGGTTTTATGTACACTCTAATATTAGCTATCTATGATGAATTAAGCGTGCCGGGAGTGGCACAATAAGCAATTAAGTTAGGGGTAAAAAAGCGACGACAAGCATAATTCAAACCGCAGCATTACGAGTAGTATATCTGGAGGGTTAATTAGATTTTGCTATCACGTTGATTGCTAAAATTAGTCATCGCTTCATCGAGATGGTCATCAGAATTTATCGAACGCAATAGGCATTTAATAGATCTTTCCAAGTAATAATACCGACAATGATGTTGTTTTCTAATACAGGTAAGCAGCCTATATCATTGTCTAGAATCATTTTAGTTGCTTGGTTAATATCGCAATGAGGGGCAATAGTGATCGGGTTGTGAGTCATGACTTGATGAACCCTTTTTTGCAGGGTTTCTGTGTCTCGAATGAGTTCAGCTGCAGTACCAATATTAGGACTAAGCGCCCGTAAAAAGTCCCGATGAGACAAGATGCCACTCAATTTCTCGTTATCAACCACGAGCAAATGGTGAAAGCTGACATTGTCGAAAATTTCTTTGGCAAGTACCAGCCGATCATCCATTTCTATGGTAACCACTCGAGTTGTCATGATGTCCGAGACACTGATACGGTTAGTCGTGCTATCTGATAATGTCTCTGTCAGCATTTCGGTAGAAGTTGTCATAAGCGATTCTCCACATATTTATTCTTTTATATCAGATAAATATCAGTGTAACAATCATTTAACGGCCAATGACAGTTGCTTACTCAGGTTAGTGCGCGATTGGCTCACGATGCAATTTTGTTTTCGGGTAAATGCCCCGCTAAATATTTTTGATATTTAATCGGTTTTAATTGATGGATATCGACTAACACTAAACCATCGATACAGTCACCAAACTCTGCATCAATACCAAAGTCTAAAAACTGAACGCCTTGGTTATCACACAGTTCACCATATTGCTTAAATAGTGTCGGTACTGATACAGCCATATTTGCAAGTGTCCGTTTGAGTATTTTAAAGTTTTCAGCATAGTCACTGCCATTAAATAGCTGGTGTAATTGATGCTGACGTTCGTCAGTGAATTGATATGAATTAAATGAGCGGGCTAAAACATCTTGAGTAGCAAATTGATGTTTATAAAAAAACACCAACATTTCTTTGGCTTGTACGGGTAAATTGTCGCTTAATGATACTGGACCAAAGAGGAAACGATACTGGGGATTGTTAATTAAAAATGCCCCAATACCTTGCCATAAATATTCTAAGCTACGACGCCCCCAATATTTAGGTTGCACAAAACTGCGTCCAAGCTCGAGTCCTTGGTCAAAATAGGGAGCAAACGCATCGTGGTATTCAAATAATGACTGACTATAGAGGCTATTTTTACCAATGGTTTCATGTAGCATTTTGGCACTGGCAAAACGGTAAGAGCCAACAATCTCTAACTCATCCTTGTCCCATAATACTAAATGGTAGTAATGATTATCATATTTGTCGGTATCACGTCGCTTACCTGTACCTTCGCCCACCGCTCTAAATGCAATTTCACGAAGCCTGCCAATCTCACGCATAATCGCACTGCTTTGACTATGCTTGTATAAATAGATTTGTTTGTTGTCTTGGGTCTGCCCCAGTAATTCACATTGTTGTAGCGCTTGTTGAAGCTCACTGCGTTTTTCTGGATGGGCAATGGCATTCTGAGTTATAAATAATGGGCTGCGATTTTTACCAATGCGGTATAAATGATTTTTAAGCAGTTTTACTTTGGTTTTAAGGGGGAAGTCTTGGCTGCCGACCACTTCCTTGGCAATTAATTGCCCAATTCTCACCGGCATCACATGGTCCATCTGCTTAAACATTTCTTTAACCAGCAGCAAGGTGGCTAATGGTTTGTAGATCATTGATGCACCATAAAATGTGGCTGAGTTTTTAGCATCAACAAATATAGGTAAAAGCGGTGCATTACACGCGCGGGCCATTTTCAAAAAACCACTGTGCCAATGTAAGTCTGTTACGCCTGTAGGGCGCAAGCGTGATACTTCACCTGAGGGGAAAATTAACACCGCACCTTCATTGTTAAGGTGATGATGGATTTCATTTAAGTGTTGTTTCGGCGTACCGCCAGTCATATTGCGTACTGGCAATAAAATTGAATGCAGTGGCTTAATGGCCATGAGTAATTCATTGGCAACGACTTTTATGTCTGGTCTAACTTGGCTAATTAATTTGATTAACGCTAATGCGTCTAACGAACCAATAGGGTGATTAGCATAGATCACCACACGGCCTTCGATAGGAATATTTTCAATTTCGTTATTAGGGACACTGTAACTGAAATTTAAACATGCAAGAATTTGTTCAACAAAATCGACGCCGGATAAATGCGCGTGTTCATTGGCCATGTCGTTACACTGCTTTTCATGCAGTAAATAGCGCAACATTGCTCTTGTTGGCACGGCTAACCAAGGCTTGTTATGCACATTGGGCAGGTTTTTTTCTACTACATTATCGACAGAAAATATCATATTTTAGCCTTATTTATGCAACGTGTTGGGGCTGAGGCGTAATGATTAACTCGGTTTGTGAAGCGCCGAAATAAATCGTGTTGACAACTTTTGCTTGTAGCGTTTGCTCATCCCACTTGAGCAACTCTACGTTACCCGTTTGGGTTTCAGCAATTAAGGTGCAATTTTCGACCCAGTCGCCATCATTGGCATAGGTGATAGTGCGATTATTGATAGTGTGCTGTGATAACTCTGGTTGATGGATATGACCACAGATAACCATGTCGACCTGTTGTTTAGCACAATAGCGAAGTACCGCATCTCGATACTGATTAATGGCTTGTTGGGCTTTATTGACCCGCAGCTTTATATAGCTGGCTAATGACCAATACGGATATCCTAAGCGGCTTCTAACACTGTGTAATTGGCGGTTTGACCAAAGTAAAACATCATATAAATGGTCACCTAATTTAGCGTAGATCCTGCTGACACAAACTTGGGCGTCAAATTGATCACCATGAAGAATTAAAAATCGTTTGCCGTTAATGGACTGATGGACATACTGTTTGGCGAGGGTAATACCTCTAAAGTGACTGTCTGCGTAGCTTTTAAACGCATCATCGTGATTACCGGGGATATAGATAACTTGAGTGCCATTACTGGCCAGTTCGAGGATTTTCTGGATGACGTTGTTATGACTTTCTGGCCAAAAGACCCGTTTTTTTAATGCCCAAATATCAATAATATCGCCCACCAGATACAAATATTGGCACTGGCTATGATTTAGAAAATGTAATAAAAATTCTGCTTTGCAATCTATGCTGCCTAAATGCACATCAGAAATCCACAGTGCATGAAAATGCTGGATTTTCCCAGACGTAGTTAAATGAGATAACGGTTGGCGTTGCTGGTTACTCTTATTGCTGTGGGAGTTCATCTGCCTTCACCCTAATACACAGATTGCGTCAGTGTTAACTTATAGTAGGGCAGTTATTTGACGCTAAGGTGAACGATTTGTTGCAACTTGATTAAGCTCGCTGCTTAAGTTGGGTCATAAAAAAAGGAAATGCCTGAGCATTTCCTTGTACATCAGAGTAAAAATCACTCTTAATCAAGCATATTAATGATCGATATTAACGAGCCGCGTCGATAATCGCTTTAGCCATTTCATCTGCAACTGAGCCTGTGGTGCGATCTTCAGCATCAGCACGCTCAAAAATGGTCAGTAGCGTATTGTAAATCTGTTCTACTTTGGCGGTTGACGCTATAGCATCATAGTTTTTCTCGAACGACACATTGATAATACCGCCAGCGTTTATCACATAATCTGGCGCATACAAAATACCCATTTGCTTGAGTTTTTCACCATGGCGAACTTCAGCTAACTGGTTGTTGGCACAACCGGCAACTATGGTGGCTTTGAGTAATGGTAAGGTCGTATCGTTAAGTGTTGCACCTAATGCGCATGGCGCATATACATCAACATCTTGGGTATAGATATCTTGCGGTGCGACAAGAGTTGCACCAAATTCGCTAGCAACACGGTCAAGTGAAGCTTGATGAATGTCGGTTACAATCAGCTCAGCGCCTGCTTCGTGTAAATGCTTACACAAGTAGTAACCCACGTGACCGACTCCTTGCACTGACACTTTAATGCCTTGTAGGCTGTCGATACCTCGTTGATGTTTTATCGCAGCTTTAATACCAAGGTAAGTGCCTAAGGCGGTCAGAGGTGATGGATCACCTGATTTACCTTCCAGACCTGCTACGAATTCAGTTTCACGATTGGCTATCATCATGTCTGACGTTGAAACACCAACATCTTCAGCTGAGTAGTATTTTCCGCCTAAACTGTTCACAAAGCGTCCGAATGCAAGAAATAACGCTTCGCGGTCGGTGGTTTTCGGATCGGCAATAATAACCGCTTTACCACCACCCATAGTAAGACCGGCCAATGCATTCTTATAAGTCATACCGCGAGAAAGGCGTAATACGTCTGTTAAAGCTTCATCATCCGATTGATAATTCCACATACGACAACCACCTACCGCTGGGCCGAGGTTAGTGTTGTGTACGGCAATGATGGCTTTTAAACCACTTTGCTTATCATGACAAAAGACCACCTGTTCGTGTTCATCGAACGAAACATGATTAAAAACTGCCACGTGACATCTCCGTTTACTAGCTTGTTAAAGTAAAGTTTTGGCACCTGATGCAATTGAGTACATAAGGTGCTAACGACTGCTTGTTATATTTATTGCAGCAAGATAGCATTTAGAGATACTCTCAACAAAGCATGATTTAGTTATTTTTGTGATTAGTGTGGCAATTTAGCTTGCCACTTTACGTAAACGTAAAGTATTTTGTGTTACGTAATTGTTTTTTGATTAAATCGCAGGTAAGTTTTTTGTTCTAATCTGCATTATAACAATAAGATAGGAAGTATTATGACTGAAGAAGTTGCAGAACAGGTTGCACAGCCAACACCAGAGCCAGAAGCATTAAGACAAGAATGGGTGCGAACTCAATTCCAAAAGGCGAATCGTTTTTTGGCTGAAAAAGGGGTGATCCCAAGCAAAGTCCTTGCTGACGAAAGTCGTTATCTTGCACCTTATTTAGCTATTTGGAAGATGGAATCGAAACAGCCTAAAAAACAAACCTTTTGGGTGATGTCAGGCGATTTACCGTCGGACTATGTTGATGTGAAAGTGGCCGCAACGGCGCGTGACGCGATTAGACATTTTTCGATGATGTGGCAACTTAAAGCGGAAAACTTGCATAAGTCAGGTGTCACCAAAGATGCTACCCAACTGAAATTTGCGCAGTTATTGGTGTCGCGTGCAGAAAGTCTATATAAAATGCATCAAGATGAAAAATTGTGGGCGTAACAGCCTGAGTCACCAAACTAAAGTAACAGACACAAAAAAGGCACAGTTAGTGCCTTTTTTATTATTTTAGCTAAGCGAGGTTAATAACCATCACTCAGCTTAGTCGCTTATACGCTATTGATCAGACGCTTATTCGCAATCGTCTTCTGCTAAGTAGAATAATCCTTGATTGAGTAATCCCGTGATGACATCTAGCGCTGCCACATTGTCAGTGAATAAATGAGCCTCATTAGGGGTAATGCTCACTTGATTGGCCAAAAGTTGTAGCATGTCATTCGGCGCATCAGCAAAGGTGTACGCTTCACCGTTAATAAACAAACGAGGTAGGTTATCATTTTCTAAGCGCAAGACTTTTAGACCACCGATACGTTGAATAACCGCACCTTGTTCAATGGCTTCTAATAAATCATCAGCCGTTAATGGCTCTTCGCCTTCACAAATATCCAGTTCAAAACGATTTTGACTGAGTAATTTACCTAACATAGTCTGGTAGCTGGCAGGATCTTGTGCCAACTGCGTCAATAAATCCATAATGCCTTGTTGATGAGTTTGGCTGATTAGGCCGGGTTCTGCTGGCTCGTCAGATGACGTGAAACGCTTCTGCCCCTGGTTGCTGTCAATTAACGCGTCAGCTAATTCAGTTAATAGCTCTTGCTGACTTGGGGCTCTAAATCCAATGGAATATGACATAGCCAGTGATAATGTTTCGCCGCAATGTGGGTATCCTGGTGGAATATAAAGTACATCACCTTTTTGTAAAATCACATCAATAATCGGCTCAAAATCGTCAACCAAAGGCGAGTTTGGATTATCGCCGCGGCGTTTATGTTGCCCTTTATCGCCCACTTTCCAACGACGTTCCCCATCACCTTGAATGATAAACACATCGTAATTGTCGATATGCGGGCCAACACCACCACCAGGTGTGGCAAATGATGCCATTAAGTCGTCAAAGCGCCAGTCTGGTAAAAATCGGAACGCTTCGACTAAAGCTTGCGAATCTGGGTACCAATGATTGACGGCTTGGACTAATAATTGCCAGTTGTCTTCACCAAATTGGTCGTAGTCTTCAAATGGACCTTGAACAACGTCCCAGTCGTCACCTTTGGTCACCACAACACGTGACGATATTTCTTCTTCACAGGCAAGTCCAGCAAGTTCATCTGCTGCGATAGGGTCGTCAAAGTCGACAAAAGCCTGTTTGATCACAAGTGGTTTTTGTTGCCAATGCTGTTTAATAAAGGCTTGGGTATCAATATTTAATGTGTACATGGTTAATCTCAGATCGGGATAATAAATAGGTGCAATATTCTGATTTAGCTTACTTAGCCCATCTCTTAATCCGAGTTGAGATTAGTGAGTCTTAATGAACAATAACGTATTTTCAGCAGAATAATAACAGGTATTTCATACAATAAAAAAGCGGCCACATATGCGACCGCTCATGTTATGCATAAAGCGTGTAAGACTATTTTAGCTCATCAACAAAGGCTTCTGCGCGGCCAATATAGTTTGCTGGAGTCATTTTTTTCAATTCAACTTTTACGTGTTCTGGTAATTCAAGACCATCAATAAATACTGCAAGTTGTGCCGCATCAATACGCTTACCACGTGTCAGTTCTTTTAGTTTCTCATACGGTTTTTCAATGCCGTAACGACGCATAACGGTTTGTACTGGTTCTGCCAGAACTTCCCAGTTTTTGTCTAATTCCGCTAAAAGTTGTGCTTCATTGACTTCTAACTTGCTAATGCCTTTTAAGGTCGCTTGATAAGCTATTAACGAGTGAGCGATACCTACGCCTAAGTTACGTAATACGGTTGAGTCAGTTAGGTCACGTTGCCATCTTGATACCGGTAATTTAGCAGCTAAGTGTTGCATTAGCGCGTTAGCGATACCTAAGTTACCTTCGGAGTTTTCAAAATCAATTGGATTGACTTTGTGCGGCATGGTTGATGAACCAATTTCGCCAGCGATAGTGCGCTGCTTAAAGTGGCCTAGTGCAACATAACCCCAAATATCACGATCAAAATCGATTAGGATGGTGTTGAAACGAGCAATGGCATCGAACAATTCAGCAATGTAATCATGCGGCTCAATTTGGGTGGTATACGCGTTCCAATTAATACCAAGACTGGTGACAAAACGTTGCGACAGCTCATGCCAGTTAACTTCAGGGTAGGCTGAAATGTGGGCATTATAGTTACCCACAGCACCGTTAATTTTACCCATGATTTCAACTGCGTTGATTTGGTTTAATTGGCGGTCTAAACGCACAGCAACGTTAGCCATTTCTTTACCAAGTGTTGATGGCGATGCTGGCTGGCCGTGGGTTCGCGACATTAGCGGTACGCTTTTATTGTCATGTGCTAATTTTTTGATAGCATCAATAATTTGCTGACACTGTGGTACTAACACTTGCTCGCGCGCTTCTTTTAACATTAAGCCATGAGATAAGTTGTTGATGTCTTCAGAAGTACAGGCAAAGTGCACAAATTCATCGATAGCAACTAGCTCGGCGTTGTCGGCAATTTGCTCTTTAATGAAATACTCAACCGCTTTTACATCGTGATTAGTGGTGCTTTCAATCGCCTTAATACGCAGGGCGTCTTGTTCGCTAAAATTGTCTTTGATGCTGTCTAACAAGGCGAGGGCGGTTTCGCTAAAAGGGGGAACTTCTTCAATCTCTGGGCAGCTAGATAATAGCTTTAACCAATTGATTTCAACTTGAACACGGTACTTAGTAAGACCGAACTCGCTGAAAATCCCTCGTAATGAGGCGGTTTTGCTACCATAACGACCGTCTATCGGAGAGATAGCAGTTAGTGCGGAAAGATCCATTTGAAGCTCCTTGATGAACTTAGTTGTAGGGTGATTCGATTAATTGTTATTTTGGCTTTGTTTTGCTGTGTCAAATATTGCCTTGCGAGCAAACACCAGATGGCGGCGTTTGCCACCTAATTGACGCCATAATACTGCACTGCGCATTGCTGCAAGCAGCAAAGCACGAATTTTATGTTGCACCTGAGGTTGCTTTAGGCAATCGGGATTACCCGATATTTGTAATTTAGGCCCTAATTCGCTGATGACATCACTATAAATACTGGCAAAATTGGCCAGGACTTGTTCATCAGTAATGGCAAAGTGTGCTAATTGGCGATGCACTTGATTGATGCGCTCAGCAAGCATGCCCAAACCATTTGGAGAGCGTGCAAGCTTTCGTTCCAGGGTTAACACGCCAACAAGGTAACGAGTGGTTTCGACATCTTTGTTGCTGCCATCCCCAAGCTGATTTTGGATCAATTGGTAACCATTATCTAAAATGGTTTTATCCTGATACACATCTGCCGTGGATTCTGGTTCGGTGACTAAAATAGTGTTGAGAGTTGCCGCTAAGGCGTCTTTGTCACTTTCACCGTGGCGGGCTAAATACTGCACTTGACCGATAGCTTGTAAAATACCGGCAAAAGCCATAGTGCGTTCAAACAAGATGTTGTCTGGAGTTTGGCTCACGGATTATCCTCGGATTAAGGTATCGATTATGCCGCCACCTAAACAGATGTCACCATCATAAAATACTGCTGATTGCCCAGGGGTCACAGCGGCAACGGGTTCATCAAACATCACGGTAATGTTTTCGGCGTCATCATAAGAGAGTGTGCAGCCGACATCACGTTGACGATAACGAGTTTTAACCGTGATATGGCAATGATTGACGGGACCTTTTCGATCGACCCAATGCAGTTGATTAACTGTCATGCCGTTGGACATCAGGCGAGGGTGGTTGCCCCCTTGCGCTACAATCAACACATTACGGACTAAATCTTTTTCAACCACATACCATGGGTCTTCATTACTGTTTTTAAGTCCACCAATGCCAAGGCCTTTGCGTTGTCCAAGAGTGTGGTACATCAAACCTTGGTGAGTTCCAATGACTTCGCCTTCAGAGGTTTCAATATCACCAGGCTGTGCAGGTAAATAGGTGGCTAAAAAGTCGGTAAATTTGCGTTCACCGATAAAGCATATGCCAGTGCTGTCTTTTTTGTCGTGAGTAATTAATCCCAGTTTTTGGGCTATTTCGCGAACTTGATGCTTTTCAAGTTCACCAACCGGGAATAAGCTGCGACTGACTTGTTCATGACTTAAGGTGTATAAAAAATAGCTCTGATCTTTATTACCATCAACACCGCGGAGCATTTCAACGCTGCCATCACTGTTATCTCGACGGCGGACATAATGGCCCATGGCGATGTAATCGGCGTCTAAAATGTCGTCGGCAAACTCAAGAAAGGCTTTAAATTTGATTTCTTTATTGCACATAATGTCAGGGTTCGGTGTGCGGCCCGCTTTGTATTCTGCTAAAAAGTATTCAAATACATTGTCCCAGTATTCTGCAGCAAAATTAACGGTATGCATTTTAATCCCGAGCTTATCACATACCGATTGTGCATCTTTTAAATCATCGGCCGCTGCGCAATATTCATCAGTGTCGTCTTCTTCCCAGTTTTTCATAAACAGACCTTCAACCTCGTAGCCTTGCTGCATTAACAAGTAAGCTGATACTGAAGAGTCTACGCCGCCGGACATACCGACAATGACTTTTTTACCGTTTGATGCTGGGTTGATTGATGTCATAAATCCTAAAAACCTTGAAGATAGATAGTGTGTATATGGTGCCGCAATGCCAATGTTTCAAGGCAATTGCACTCGATTTTTGTTGGTCGAGATGTTGGATATTGTTGCTTGCACGTATTGAACCGATTGATTCCGATAATGCTGAGTAAACATGACATTTGTGCGGCGCATATTCTATCACGCATTCGCTTAATGGGCTATCTTGAGGTGCAGGCAAATTGCCTGACACCAGTCATTAAAAGTAATCGACATTCAGCAGTGACAGAGGGGTGTGCTGTGATGGGTGGTTTTTATCGGCTTGCAGCACAAAGTCTGCAATACTTTTTACCACTAGCGGGCTACGAAGCTGGCTGCCAAGGGCAATGATTTCAGCTAGGCTTAGCCAATGCGTGGTTGTAATGGCACTGTCCAGAGGAAGCGCTTGGCGTTGTTCAGACAGTTCGATACAAAATGTATAGCGCACAAAGGCTAACTCGTCCGAGGCACTAAATTGGTAGATGCCGACAATGGCTTGAGGTGATAACGCGAGTCCGGTTTCCTCGACTATTTCACGAGCACATGCCTCAATTATCGATTCATTTGCCTCTAAATGCCCAGCCGGTTGATTAAATTTAATGGCACCGTTAATGCGTTCTTCAACCAATAAAAATTTACCTTGGCAGTGGATCACGCAAGCGACAGTGGTATTAGGTTTATAACGTTCAGTCATCTTGTCCTCTTGTATACAGTGTCTGCCAGCGATTACTTTGGTGTGTTGATCAGTTTATATTCACCATTTGGTAAATCATCTAGACACCATTGGCCTATTTTATAACGGATTAGTCTTAAGGTTGGATGGCCGACATGTGCCGTCATGCGCCTTACTTGGCGATTTCGGCCTTCACAAATCTGTACTTCTAGCCAGCTTGTTGGAATGGCTTTGCGCTCACGCACTGGTGGGTTTCTGGGCCAAACCGCGGGTGAGTCCATCAGACTGACTTTTGCAGGTAAGGTCATACCATCTTTTAATTCTACGCCATTACAAAGTGCGTTAATGGTGTCAATTGACGGCTCACCTTCAACTTGGACCCAATAGGTTTTGAAGGTTTTTTTAGCTGGATGAGTCAACTTTGCCTGCAATTGCCCGTCGTTGGTGAGTAACAGTAAACCTTCACTGTCGCGGTCTAAACGCCCGGCAGCATAAACATCTGCAACTGGAATAAAGTCTTTTAATGTTTGCCGGCCTGCTTCATCGGTAAATTGGCACAACACATCAAAAGGTTTATTAAATAACACAATGAGTGGATTTTCAGGGCGAGGTTTTTGCGGCGGACGCGATTTCACCCTGCTGCGATTGCCAGCTTTTGTCGACATGTCAGCTTTGTAGGGAGATGTTTTTTTGAATGGACTCAATTTACCGATTTTTGCCATAAAGGTATGGTTAACATCCTTTGCTAATACGAGTGAGTGATAAGTAAGCGAATATAAATCAATTTATGTTAGTTTACTGCGTATTCGCCCTTAGTGGAATTTGAAAATTATTAAGAATGATCTATGATGTCCGCCTAAAAATTGTGATCTGTGCCTAATTTATCATTCTGAGCTGGCGAATTTAACCGTCAAATCTCAGAGGTTTGAGAACAAAATATAATAAAAAATGGGATAGGGGATTTCACATACTTGGCTGATAACAAGTGGACCTAGATCGCTGATCTTGGCTTACTTATGCGAGTGTTATCCATCAAAGCCCGTCAAATGCTTACGCAATTTATTCTAATAAATTATTAATTTACAATAATGTAGGAAATAAAATGAAAGATAACACTCCAACGATCATATACACAGAAACTGATGAAGCGCCGGCACTTGCTACGCTATCTTTATTGCCTATTATCCGTACTTTCACTGACGCAGCAGGTGTGAAAGTTGAAACGCGTGATATTTCTTTGTCGGGTCGTGTTATTGCTAACTTCCCTGAAAAATTAACCGCAGAGCAAAAAATTGCCGATGCGTTAACAGAATTAGGTGAATTGGCTAACAAGCCAGAAGCCAACATCATTAAGTTACCTAACATCAGTGCGTCAGTGCCTCAGTTAAAAGCATGTATTGCTGAACTTCAAGCAAAAGGCTATGACATTCCTAATTATACTGATGAGCCTAAAAATGACGCTGAAGTTGAAGCGCAGTCACGTTACGATAAAATTAAAGGCAGTGCAGTAAACCCAGTATTACGTGAAGGTAACTCTGACCGTCGTGCACCAACCTCAGTGAAAAACTACGCCAAGAAAAACCCTCATTCAATGGGTAAATGGGCCAGTGATTCTAAGTCTCACGTTGCTCATATGAGCGAAGGTGACTTCTACGGTAGCGAACAGTCTGTAACCTTAGCAACTGCAGATAAAGTCAATATCGTATTGACTCAGCAAGACGGTAAAGACGTTGTTCTGAAAAGTGGTTTAGCACTATTGGCTGACGAAGTGATTGATTCTTCAGTGATGAGTAAAAAAGCCCTTGTAGAATTTTATACTCGTGAAATTGAAGCGGCAAAATCTGAAGATATATTATTATCTTTACACCTTAAAGCCACCATGATGAAAGTGTCTGACCCAATATTATTCGGTTTGGCAGTGAAAGTGTTCTTTAAAGATGTATTTGATAAGCATGGCGCATTATTTGCTGAGCTCGGCGTAGATGTAAACAATGGTTTTGGTGATGTCTATGCTAAAATCAGTACTTTACCAGAAGCTAAGCGCAACGAAATTGAAGCTGATATTGCTGCTGTTTATGCTGCTCGTCCAGCACTTGCAATGGTAGATTCAGACAAAGGTATCACCAACTTACACGTACCAAGCGACATCATTATTGATGCTTCAATGCCAGCAGCGATTCGCTCTTCTGGTAAAATGTGGGGCCCAGATGGCCAGTTGCAAGACACCAAAGCAATGATCCCAGATCGTAGTTACGCCGGTGTTTATCAAGAAACTATTTCGTTCTGTAAAAAGCACGGTGCATTTGACCCGACCACTATGGGCAGCGTGCCTAACGTGGGCTTAATGGCTCAAAAAGCAGAAGAGTACGGTAGCCATGATAAAACGTTTGAAATTAAAGCTGCAGGTACGGTTAATGTAATTAATCAAGCTGGCGATGTATTAATGAGTCATAACGTTGAAGCTGGCGATATTTACCGTATGTGCCAAGTGAAAGATGCGCCTATTCGCGACTGGGTTAAGCTAGCCGTTAAGCGCTCGCGTTTAAGCAACACTCCTGCAGTATTCTGGTTGGACAGCAATCGTGCTCACGATGCTGAGTTAATTAAGAAAGTGACTGTATATCTTGCCGAGCAAGATACCGCTGGTTTAGACATCCAAATCATGACCCCAGAAGATGCGACTCGTTTTACTTTAGAGCGCATTATTAAAGGTGAAGATACTATTTCTGTAACGGGTAACGTATTACGTGACTACTTAACAGACTTATTCCCAATTCTTGAGCTGGGTACCAGTGCAAAGATGTTGTCTATCGTTCCATTGATGAGTGGTGGTGGCTTATTTGAAACAGGTGCCGGTGGTTCAGCGCCTAAACACGTGCAACAAGTCGAAAAAGAAGGTCACTTACGTTGGGATTCATTAGGTGAGTTTTTGGCACTAGCGGCTTCTTTAGAGCACTTAAGCCAAACAACAAACAATGCTAAAGCGCAAGTGCTAGCAGATACCTTAGATGTGGCTATTGGCGTGTTCCTTGACACCAATAAATCACCTTCTCGTCGCGTAGGCGAACTCGATAACCGTGGTAGTCACTTCTACCTAGCGATGTATTGGGCACAAGCATTAACAGAGCAAACTGAGGATGCAGAGCTGGCGGCGCATTTTGCTCCACTCGCCCAATCATTAGCTATAAATGAAACGGTTATCCTTGCAGAGTTGAATGGTTCACAAGGTCCTGCAGTTGATTTAGGTGGTTATTACCGTTTAGATGCAACTAAAGCCGAACACGCTATGCGTCCTAGTGCAACATTAAACCAATTTGTTATTGGTTAAGGGCATAACCGCTCACTAAACGTGATTTTTGTTTAATGAATCCATCTTGGTATCAAGGTGTTAAATTGATAAATTTGACGTTTTTTAGATAATAAAAAAAGACAGGGATTAAAATCCCTGTCTTTTTGTTTTATAGTCTCACCAATTAAATTGTTGGCGAGATGGCTGAAGCATGCATTCCTTTAGGGCCTTCTTCAACTTCGAAGCATACAGGTTGACCTGCTTTTAAGGTACGATAACCTTCCATTTCGATAGTTGAATAGTGCGCAAATACATCTTCACCACCCTGATCAGGGCAAATAAACCCGAATCCTTTGGCGTTGTTGAACCATTTAACAGTTCCGTTTGCCATACTTCCACTTCCTTCTGTTGTCTACTTACCAGTAAGATAGTAAAACTTATTATCCAGCGGTCTAGTATTCGCCGCCTAGCAAACAGAATGAAATTTGTACGAAAAGAAGTCAAGAGCTAATTAACAAAAAGGCAACATTTAATTAATTTAACAATATCAAGTGGTCGGGAACCAAACGAGAGGCTAGTATTAAACAATGGCTAAATTAGGCAACGTAGAACATATTGCGGAAAAGGTTGAATCTGAACTACAACCGCCCAATATGTATAAAGTGGTGTTAAATAATGATGATTACACCCCAATGGATTTTGTGGTAGAAGTATTACAACGATTCTTTGAGAAAAATGAACAGCAAGCTGTTGATATAATGTTAGCTATTCATAATCAAGGTAAAGGATTGTGTGGTGTATTTCCATTTGGAATAGCAGAAACAAAAGTTTTTCAAGTAAATCAGTTTGCAAGAGAAAACCAACATCCGTTACTGTGTACGTTAGAGAAAGCATAATATCGATTTCTCATAGTCTGTGGTTAAATTTAAGAGGTGCTTATGCTGAACAAAGACCTGGAAGTCACCTTGAACCTAGCGTTTCAGCAAGCTAGAGATTCACGTCATGAATACATGACGGTAGAACATTTATTATTAGCGCTGATCGACAATCCCTCTGCCTACGAAGCATTAATTGCTTGTGGTGCGGATGTGAATCGTTTACGTGAAGAAGTGGCTAATTTCATTCAACAAACCACGCCGATTATTGCTGAATCGACTGAAGAACGTGAAACTCAACCCACCTTGGGATTTCAACGTGTTCTGCAGCGTGCGGTGTTCCATGTGCAATCATCTGGTCGCAACGAAGTCTCCGGTGCCAATGTGCTGGTGGCTATTTTTAGTGAGCAAGAATCACAAGCGGTTTATTTGCTGCGCCGTTGTGATATTACTCGCCTAGATGTAGTGAATTTTATTTCTCATGGCATGGCGAAAGAAGATGATTCTGGTGAATCACCAGATCAAGAACGTGTTGATGACCAATCTGAAACTGCCGAAGATCGCAGCATGTTGGCGCAATTTGCCGCCAATTTAAACCAACTTGCGCAAGACGGTATTATCGATCCACTTATTGGGCGTGATGCCGAAATTGAGCGTGCAATTCAAACCCTGTGTCGTCGACGCAAGAATAATCCTTTACTTGTGGGTGAAGCTGGTGTCGGTAAGACGGCTATTGCAGAAGGTTTGGCTTATCGGATTGTCAATAAACAAGTGCCAGATGTGATGGCTAATGCCACCGTGTACTCGCTAGATTTAGGCTCATTATTAGCGGGCACTAAATATCGTGGTGATTTTGAAAAGCGTTTTAAAAGCTTGTTGAAAGAATTGGCTGCAGATGAGCATGCGATTCTATTTATTGATGAAATCCATACCATTATTGGTGCTGGCGCCGCGTCTGGTGGTGTCATGGATGCCTCTAACTTACTCAAGCCATTATTGTCTAGTGGTAAGTTACGCTGCATGGGATCGACTACATTCCAAGAGTATCAAAGTATTTTTGAGAAAGACCGCGCTTTAGCTCGTCGCTTCCAAAAAATTGATATCAATGAGCCTTCTGTGGCCGAAACCACCAAAATATTGATGGGGCTTAAATCCAAGTACGAAGAATACCATGGTGTGCGTTATACCCAAGCTGCTATCAGCAGTGCGGCTATTTTATCGGCGAAACACATCAACGATCGTCATTTACCTGACAAAGCGATTGATGTGATTGATGAAGCCGGTGCTCGTATGGTGATGATGCCGCAAAGCAAACGTAAAAAGACCATTGGCCAAGCTGAAATTGAAGCCATCATTGCTAAGTTAGCCCGTATTCCTGAGAAGTCGGTATCGTCGACTGACAAGGATATGCTGCGCAACCTTGAACGTAACCTTAAGATGGTTGTATTTGGTCAAGACAAAGCGATTGAGAGCCTTAGCGCTGCCATACGCTTATCGCGCAGTGGTTTAGGTTCTGAGAAAAAGCCAGTAGGAAGCTTTATGTTTGCAGGCCCTACAGGGGTAGGTAAAACAGAAGTGACCAATCAATTGGCCAATTGTCTTAACCTTAAACTGATCCGCTTTGATATGTCTGAGTACATGGAACGTCATACCGTGTCACGCTTAATCGGTGCGCCTCCTGGCTACGTTGGTTATGATCAAGGTGGCATGCTCACCGACGCTGTGATTAAAAATCCGCATTGTGTGGTGTTGCTTGATGAGATTGAAAAGGCACACCCGGATGTATTCAATTTACTATTGCAAGTCATGGATCACGGGACATTGACCGACAACAACGGTCGCAAAGCTGATTTTAGAAATGTCACCTTAGTGATGACCACCAATGCTGGTGTACAAGAAACTATTCGTAAATCGATTGGTTTTAGACAGCAAGATCACACCCAAGATGCGTTAGCTGAAATCAATAAGATGTTTTCACCTGAGTTCCGTAACCGTTTAGATTCAATCGTCTGGTTTAACCATTTAGACATGACAGTTATTGCCAAAGTGGTGGATAAGTTCTTAGTGGAATTGCAGGCACAGCTAGATGATAAACGTGTCACCTTGGATGTCAGTGATGAAGCGCGAACCTTGCTGGCTGAGAAGGGCTATGATAAATCAATGGGTGCGCGCCCAATGTCACGTGTGGTGACAGAATTGATTAAACGTCCGTTAGCCGATGAAATCTTGTTCGGAGTGCTTGAACGAGGTGGTATTGCGCATATTGACGTCAAAGATGGTGAAATCAACATCGATTGCGAGTCGTTGGAAAAAGTCTCGTAATAATCAATTTGATTCACAATATGCTATTAAAAAAGATGACCCATGGGTCATCTTTTTTTATGCGTGTTAATTGCGCCTATTACCGTTGCTTCAATAAATCAGTCATCAAGGTAAAGCATTTCTTACTGTTCAATTCAATGGGTATTGATAACAAAATGGGTGTTCCCTTTTAGATCAATAAACATAGCAGTGGATCGTATGAGGTGCTTCTGCAAAACGGATTACAACCATCGCGATGCTTGGTTGAATGTCTGATAAAAGGGTTACCCATTACGTTGAACATTCGTCTTGTTTGATGCGTGTTGCGTTACGTTAAATACACTGTATTTATGCAGTTTGGTATAACAACAAAAAAACCGACAGGCAGTCGGTTTTTACATTGTTGAGGCTAGCGATTAACGTGCGCGGAAGACGATACGACCTTTAGATAAGTCATAAGGTGTCAACTGTACAGTGACTTTGTCACCCGTTAAAATACGGATGTAGTTTTTGCGCATTTTGCCAGAGATGTGGGCTATCACCACATGTCCATTTTCAAGCTCTACGCGGAACATTGTATTTGGCAAGGTCTCAAGGATAGTGCCCTGCATTTCAATGTTGTCTTCTTTCGCCATTAATTAGTTATCCCATTAGCCTTCAAATATGAAAAAATCGGGCGTATCATGCCCCAAAAACGCCGAACTGTAAAGGCCGTTAACAAGAAAGAGGCGTAAGATTTTCGCCAACTTGCCAACCAAGAGCCGTTAAAATTTGATATGGACGATATTGGCGTTTGTAACTCATTTTTCTATTTTGATCAATTTGATAGCCCAAATACAAAAATCGTTTACCTAATGACTTAGCCAATTGGCATTGAATTAAAATCATCAACGAACCCAGTGATCGTTCTGCGTAGTCTGGGTCGAAATAGCTGTATATGGCCGAGAAACTTTGCGCCATCTCATCGGTCACCGCCACGCCAATTAATTGGTCTTTATCAAACAGTTCAATAAACATTGGCGGTAACCAATCTGATAGTAAAAAATCATCATATTGAGCTTGTGATGCCGGGTACATAGGGCCATCGCTATGGCGTTCATTGATATAGCGTTGGTATAAGTCATAGTGCTCTGGCCGTGATGTATGACTGATCTTCCAATGCAAGTCTCGGTTGTTTTTTAAGGTTCTTTTTTGGCGTTTGGACAACACAAAATCATTCACATTCAGTCGAATAGATTGGCAAGATTGGCAACTCGGGCAGCGTGGTTTATAAATTGCGTTACCGTTGCGACGAAACCCCATCGCAAGAAGTTGTTCAAACAGCGATGGGTCTATTTGTGGTTCTTGGATTACCAATAATTGCTCTTTATTGCCTTCAATATAGTTGCAATCAAAAGGTTGGCTTATGCCGACACTAACCGATTTAGAATTCAATAAACACCTCTTGTTTGATCCATATGGATGCTGACTTTGTTTGATCTCGGCCGCAGTGAAGTATGGATAAAAACTCACTTCTTGGTATCGCCATAGCCCCAAGACTTAATAAATGTGGATTCATTACTTGCGCATCAATTAATTGAAAATCATGTTTCACCAAGTGTTGATTCAGTATAGCAAATGCAGCTTTTGATGCATTAGTTTGCCGATGAAACATCGATTCACCGCAAAAAACACTGCCCACTGGAATACCGTAAAGCCCACCCACTAAATCGTCGCCATCCCAGACTTCAATAGAATGCGCAAGACCTTGCAGATGAAGTTCATAATAAGCCATTTGGATTTCGGCAGAAATCCACGTGCCATCCTGTGAACTTCGTGGCTGAGCGCAACCGGCTAAGACATCTAAAAAGGCATGATTGATAGTGTATCGCCAGGTGGATTTTTTAAGAAACTTAATCAAGCTTTTGCTGCCAAATGGATGACGAGGTTCAAATACCGCTCGAGGATCTGGTGACCACCATAAAATGGGATCACTGACATTAAACCAAGGGAAAATACCTTGATAATAGGCTTCTGCTAAGCGCTCTGGACGTAAATCTCCCCCAATGGCTAATAAGCCATTGGGATCGATAAGCGCCAGCTCTGGTGGCGGGAAGTCGATGGATTGATTTAAATAAGACAGTGAGTTCAAAATGAGTATATTATTTGGCATACCTTATCGTTAACTTAGCGGATATTGATCATGTTTAAAATCATAACTGTCAATGTGAAGAGTATTTTTGCAGTTTTACTGACTATGTGCTTGTTTTGTGGTCAAAGCCAAGCTGCTTATGAGCGAAATCAAGCCGTACCCGTGGAAAAAGTCATCTATGGTCAGATTGAATCGGTCAAAAACATCACTGAAAAACAGCTCGTTGAAGACAGCCATAGCGGCTGGAAAACTTTTGGTGGCGCCTTAGTCGGTGGAGTTATAGGACATCAGTTCGGTGGCGGTTCAGGCCAAGATGTTGCTACCGTTTTAGGGGCATTAATTGGTGGCGGTATAGGCAGTCAGCATGGAAACCAACAGTATTATCTTGAAACTAAATTAGTTGAACTCATGATAAAACAAGAAGATGGAAGCCAAGTTATGGTGATCCAAGATGCAGATCCGGGGATGCGTTTTGCTGCCGGTGATGAAGTGAGAGTGGTTTATTTAAGCGGTTATGTCAGGGTTGATTTGGCGATGTAATGGCATACGCAATAAAACAAAAAGGAGCCTAGGCTCCTTTTGTGTATTACAAGGGCAAAATCCATTTGCAACAGTACATTGGCTACTTTGCTAAAGGTGATTAAAACCCACGAGGTAATGTTTGCTTACCTGAAGTGTGCTCGAGCTTTTGACGCCATAACTGCTTAGGCGTTAAACCGCCTGAAGTTATTTGAGCTTGGCGATTGGGTGATTTTTTTGCTGCCGCATTGTTGATTGGCTTGGCTGCAGGTTTAGCGATAGGTTTGTGCATCTCTGCCGCAGGCTGTTTATTTGTCGTCGAGGCAGTAAGTTGTGCAAGCATTGTTTCAAGTTCGCTAAAGCGCACAGATTTCTGGCCGTCAATTTTGTACCAACTGCCAGCTTGCTCAATTGATACTGTGTTACCAGATTGTCGTTCTAGTGCCGTTTGTAGTTGGCTGATGACCTCTTCTTTAGTCAATGTTGTCATAGTAAATAACCTATTGGTTGTCATGTTAAATTAAGGTTGTCACTAATTTTAAAGTGTTAATGCATCAAAAGTCCAATTGAGCTATAAATTGGCGGATTTTCCATCCGAAAGTTGATTTTATCAGCGAGTAGAGTGATATTTTCTGCATCATTAGGTTTCGATTTAATCTGGATTGAATTTGACAATCGACTGAACTTATTGGCGGCTCAAGCCTAATTTATTTGGTGGTTATTTTTGTTTTTTAAATTAATTTTTAGCTTGGATATTCTTCGCGAGAGCGACAGTATTCGGTTAAACTGATGATATCGCCATGGCGTACAGTATGGATCGCTATCGTCTGAGTGAATATCGGTTAAGTCCGCATGGTTTATACGAATAAGTTTATATCTTTGTTGCTTAAGATTAGTTAATTTCTAGGGGTTTTATGTCCACACATCATCAGACATCAGTTGTTTCTCGCCAAGCATTAGCGTCTTATCTTGATAGTTTTTTAAATGTTTCTGCCTTCAAAGACTATGCACCAAATGGGTTACAGGTCGAAGGCAAGTCAGATATTCGCACCATTGTCACCGGTGTCACTGCATGCCAAGCATTAATTGATGCGGCGATAAAGGTCAACGCTGATGCTATTTTGGTTCATCATGGTTTTTTTTGGAAAAATGAGCCCGAAGTGATCACCGGCATGAAATATCGACGGATCAAAGCCTTAATAGAAAATGATATCAGTTTATTTGGTTATCACTTACCGTTAGATGCTCATCATGGTGTTGGTAACAATGCTCAGTTAGCCCAACAGCTAGGCATTATTAGCCCAAGAGTTTATGAGCAGGTGGCTCAAGATTTATTATGGCATGGTCATTTGGAACACCCAATGACGGTTGCAGATTTTAGCGAGTTACTTAATACAGTATTAAACCGTAAACCTTTGCACATAGGGGATGAAACGAAAATGATTTCGACCTTGGCTTGGTGTACTGGCGGCGCACAAGACTATATTGATTATGCTGCACAAATGGGCGTTGATGCGTTTATTAGCGGCGAAGTATCAGAGCGCACATTTCACACCGCAATCGAGCAAGGTTTACATTATTTTGCTGCTGGTCACCATGCGACTGAGTTATTTGGCATTCAAGCTTTAGGTGATCATTTAGCGGAAAAATACAATATTGAGCATCATTTTATTGATATTGTAAATCCGGTATAGCTGGATTAATAACTTGGCGCTTAGCGGTGTTGACTGTGTTCTGCATGGTTTTTAAAGACTTTGCTATTGTGTAGATCACAAATGGTTGTAGCGACGCTCTGGCAAGGTTACTGGGTCATTGATATTGAATGTGGCCAGTATCATTGATGACAGAGCGTGTGCGGATGATATTGCTTTCTTTGAGATTGGGTAAATGACCGAGTATTTTTTACAAGCCTTTATTTATTTAACCGCTGCCGTTATCGCCGTCCCTTTAGCAAATAAATTGGGATTGGGTTCGGTACTCGGCTACCTCATTGCTGGGGTTGTTATTGGACCTATTATTGGTTTAGTGGGCAGTGAAACCAACACTATCCAACATTTTGCTGAATTTGGTGTTGTGATGATGCTATTTTTGGTTGGCTTAGAACTTGAACCAAAAATGTTGTGGGCGATGCGAAATCGTTTACTCGGACTGGGTGGTCTGCAAGTTGTGGGTTCGGTTGTGGCGGTTATGGCCTGTGCCATTTATGCTGGCTATCAATTGAGTATCGCATTAACTATCGGGTTAATTTTTTCTCTGTCTTCTACCGCAATTGTATTACAAACGTTATCTGAAAAACGTCTCAATAAGACTCATGCAGGTAAAAATGCCTTTTCGGTATTGTTGTTTCAAGACATTGCCGTTATTCCCATGTTGGCCTTTATTCCGTTATTGGCTTTACCCGAATTAGTTGAGCAAGCCCAAGCTGCTGTAAGCAGTATGAGTGAACAACACGAGCAGCTAAGCTTAGTGGCATCTTTACCTGGGTGGGCGTATGCGATTGTATTGTTGTTAGCCATTAGTGTCGTGGTGTTGGGCGGCCATTATTTAAGCCGACCTTTATTTAAAATCGTTGCTGAGTCTGGTGCGCGTGAAATATCAACAGCTGCAGCACTTATGTTAGTGATAGGCATTGCCGCATTAATGAGTTTGGTGGGGATCTCGCCTGCATTAGGTACCTTTTTAGCGGGCGTGGTGCTGGCAAACAGTGAGTTTAAGCATGAGCTTGAAGCAAATATAGGTCCGTTTAAAGGCTTGTTGTTAGGCTTGTTTTTTATCACCGTGGGTGCCGGGATAGATTTTTCGGTGTTGTTTGCTGATTTTGCTGAAATCATTGCCATCACCTTAAGTGTGATGTTGATAAAAGCGATGGTGTTGTACGTGCTAGCGTTGATTTTCAGGATTAAAGGCAGCGATCGTTGGTTATTTACCTTATGTCTAGCTCAAGCGGGTGAGTTTGGCTTTGTATTGCTAAATTTTAGTGTGCAACAACATGTTATTCCAACTGACTTAGCTCAGACCTTGTCTATCGTAGTAGCACTATCGATGTTTTTAACCCCTGGACTATTCATTTTATTTGATAAAGTCATTTACCCGCGCTTTCAAGTGAAAACTAATCAACGTGAGCAAGATAATATCGATGATGAGGGCACTGTGATTATTGCGGGTATTGGCCGTTTTGGCCAAGTGGTCAATCGCTTTTTAATATCAAATAATATTAAAACTGTCGTGCTCGATTATCAGGTATCGCAAGTGGACACTATTAGGCGTATTAATACCAAAGCCTATTATGGTGACGCCACTCGACCTGACTTATTAAAAACTGCCGGTATAGAACAAGCATCGCTTTTTGTGGTGGCTATCGATAATCGCGAAAGCAGCGTCGAATTAGTCAAATATTTGCATCAAACTTACCCAAAACTGAAAATTGTCGCCAGAGCCTTCGATCGAGGCCATGGTCATTTGTTAAAAGATGCCGGGGCTGACATCGTCGAATCAGAAACCCATCATTCAGCACTTGAACTAAGCGTGTCCTCGTTACAGTTACTTGGTAACAGTGAAGAATATGTTTTAAGACGAAAGGCAACCTATAAGCGGGTTGAAAAAGAAGCCTCAAAACGTTTGTATGATTTTTGGTTGAAAGAATCAGCAGGTGAGCGCTACAGTAACGATTTTATTAAACTGTTTATGTTGTATGAAGAGCGATTGAAACAAGCAATGGATGAAGATAATGCCGCTCATCATGCTGATGTTGATCTTCAGCATGCTATTAAGCTAACCCAAAAATCTGACGGTGATGTTAGCGCTAATGATTAATGGATGATTTTATTATTGTCGATGAACCTGCTAACTAGCTGCAATCGCTTTGATAATTAATAATTGCTTATTTATTTGATGAAGGTGCAAACTAAAAAAAAGACCGCCGCAGCGGTCTTTTTTATGAAGTTAAGTGTTATTTAACTCGCATACCTGGCTGCGCACCTTCATTAGGTTCAAGTATAAATAAATCTTTACCACCTGGGCCAGCCGCTAATACCATACCTTCTGAATCACCAAACTTCATCGTGCGTGGGGCAAGGTTTGCCACCATTACGGTGAGTTTACCCACTAAGTCTTCAGGCGCATAAGCCGATTTTATACCCGCAAATACTTGCTTAGTTTCGCCGCCTAAATCTAATTCTAGACGCAGTAGTTTATTGGCTTTCTCGATATGTTCCGCTTTGCTGATACGAGCAATTCGTAAGTCAATTTTTGCAAAATCTTCAAAGCTTATTTCTGGGCTGATAGGATCTTGCTCTAATTGATTAACGGCTTGTGTCGGCGCATCTGTGTTAGGAGCGTCCGTATTAGTGGCTTGCAAGTTTTCTTTAGAGGCATTGATGATAGCTTCAATACTCTTAGGTTCGATACGTTGCATTAAGGCTTTAAATGGTGCAATTTCATGGCCTGATAAATCTTGGGCCAAATTATCCCATGTTAAGGTTAACTGTAAAAATCCTTCAACATTTTCGGCAAGCTTAGGTAATACAGGCTTAAGATAAGTCACCAAAATTCTGAACAGATTTAATGCATTACTGCAAACCTGATGTGCTTCTTGTTGTTTATCTTCATGCTTAACTAATTGCCAAGGTGCGGCGTCAGCAACATAAGCATTAGCAATATCTGCTAGCGCCATGATTTCACGCATCGCTTTACCAAATTCGCGGGTTTCATATAATTCAGCAATAATCTCGCTTTTGGCTAAGAATATGTCGCTTAGGCTGCTGTCAGTAACCTTGGCTAATTTACCGTCAAAACGTTTACTGATAAAACCAGCGGTACGAGAGGCAAGGTTAACTAATTTTCCGACCAAGTCAGAGTTCACGCGTTGGGCAAAATCTTCTAAGTTTAAATCCAAATCATCAATACGGCTGTTTAATTTAGCGGCGTAATAATAACGTAGGTATTCAGGATCCAAATTGTCTAGATAAGTGCGCGCTTTGATAAACGTGCCTTTTGATTTCGACATTTTTGAACCATTAACTGTGACATAGCCGTGGGCATACACGCTAGTTGGTTTACGAATACCAGCGCCTTCAAGCATGGCAGGCCAGAATAAACTGTGGAAATAGACAATGTCTTTACCGATGAAATGATACACCTCTGCGGTTGAGTCTAGGCCCCAAAAATCGTCAAAGTTTAAGTCATCACGCTTATTACATAAGTTTTTAAATGACCCCATATAACCAATAGGTGCATCTAACCAGACATAGAAAAACTTACCTGGAGCGTCAGGAATTTCAAATCCAAAGTAAGGTGCATCACGGGAGATATCCCATTGCTTTAGGCCTTGATCAAACCATTCATTAAGCTTGTTGGCCATTTCTTGTTGCAAGGAACCTGATTGGATCCACTCTTTTAACATACCTTCAAATGCAGGCAGGTCAAAAAAGAAATGTTCGGTGTCTTTCATTATCGGTGTTGCGCCAGATACGGCTGACTTAGGATTGATTAAATCCGTAGTGCTGTAGGTTGCGCCACAATTATCACAGTTATCGCCGTATTGATCTTCAGACTTACATTTTGGGCAGGTGCCTTTAACAAAACGGTCTGGTAAGAACATTAATTTTTCAGGGTCATATAATTGTGAAATGGTTTTGGTTTTGATGTAACCACCATCACGCAGTTTTAGGTAAATATCACAGGCTAAGGCGCGATTTTCTTCGCTATGAGTGCTGTGGAAATTATCAAACTGGATATTGAAGTCGGCGAAATCTTGCTGATGTTCCTTTTGAACCTGAGCAATCATTTCTTCTGGTGTAATACCCATTTGTTGCGCTTTGAGCATGATCGGTGTGCCGTGAGCATCGTCGGCGCAAATGTAGTGGCATTCATGACCACGTAATTTTTGAAAACGTGACCAGATATCCGTTTGGATGTACTCAAGCATGTGGCCTAGGTGGATCGGGCCATTGGCATAAGGTAGGGCACTTGTGACCAGTATTTTACGCTGTGATTTTGTCATTTTGTCTCGATATCAAATTACACCAAAAATATTGCCTGATACTAACTGATTTGCAGACTTTTTTCACCAAAACATGACTTAAAAAAGCTTAATAGTCGCTATTTTTTTACCAAGTTCTGATACACTTGAGCAAATTTCTACTTCGGAGTTGCCGTTTTGGTCAATACACATACAAATTATCAATTAAGTGATGAATTATTGTCACCAGTGTTAGATATTTTAGAAGCATTTGAAGACCCTTATTTGCGTAAAGGCTTAGTGAGTGCAGGATGTGTAACCGCACTGTCGATAGAAGGAAAACGCCTACAATTAGGCTTAGTTTATCCTTATCCGTGTATGACACAATATCGCGATACTGTGATGGCAGTGACCAATAAATTGGCTGTACTTGACGCGATTGATGAAGTGGAGTGTGAAATTGATTTTCAGCCTCGAGTTTATTCAGCACTGCCTGCTATTGCACCTATTCCAAACGTAAAGCAAGTTATTGCCGTGGCATCAGGTAAAGGTGGTGTGGGTAAATCAACTACCGCAGTGAATCTTGCATTAGCCTTAAAAGCTGAAGGCGCTGAAGTGGGTATTTTGGATGCCGACATTTATGGCCCGTCTATTCCATTGATGTTAGGTATTCCTAATTTTCGTCCACAATCGCCAGATGGCAAGCACATGACGCCAGCGCTAGTTCATGGTATTTCTGCGCAATCAATTGGTTTTATGTTAAGTGGTGATGAAGCCGCGGTATGGCGTGGTCCTATGGCGGCTGGTGCATTAGCGCAGTTACTCAATGAAACCCAATGGCCTGAATTAGACTATTTGATTATCGATATGCCACCTGGAACCGGTGACATTCAATTAACCTTGTCGCAAAAAGTGCCAGTAAGCGGTGCCGTCATTGTTACCACGCCACAAGACATTGCCTTAGCGGATGCTAAAAAAGGCATTACTATGTTTAACAAGGTCAATATCCCGGTACTTGGGATTATCGAGAACATGAGTTTCCATCTTTGTCCTGAATGTGGTCATAAAGAACACCCATTTGGTACTCATGGTGGTAGTGAAATAGCTAAACGCTATAACGTGCCGTTGTTAGGCGCACTGCCACTGCATATCAATATTCGTGAATCAATGGACAATGGTACGCCGAGCGTAATGAGCGAACCAGAAAGTGAAGTGTCAGGGATATATCGCGAAATTGCCCGCAAGCTTGGGGCTGAGTTATCACTTCAACAAGTACAATCAACCGTAAAAATTAGCATATCAGAAGACGAGTAAGGTTAAGAGATGAATTCTCAGCAGTGTGTCATTATTGGGATTGCCGGTGCGTCGGCTTCAGGTAAAAGTTTAATTGCTAAAACAATTTTTGAAGAATTGTGTCGTGATTTAGGAACCAATCAGATTGGTGTGATCAATGAAGATGCCTATTATCGGGATCAAAGTCATTTGACCATGGAAGATCGAGTCAAAACCAATTACGATCATCCAAAAGCATTGGATCATCAATTATTAGCGACTCATTTAACTCAGCTAAAACGAGGTGAAGCCGTTAGTATTCCTTGTTATAGCTATACTGAGCATACGCGTACCAGTGAAACGCTTAACATGCAGCCTAAAAAAGTCATTATCCTTGAAGGTATTTTGTTATTAACCGACCCTAAGCTTCGTGAGTTAATGGATGCCAGTGTGTTTATGGACACGCCATTAGACATTTGTTTTTTACGTCGGTTAACCCGCGATGTTGCTGAGCGCGGCCGCACAATGGAAACCGTTATTGCGCAATATAAACGAACAGTACGTCCAATGTTTTTACAGTTTATCGAACCGTCGAAGCAATATGCCGATATTATCGTGCCTCGTGGTGGTAAAAACCGCATCGCAACGGATATTTTAAAAACTAGAATTCAGCATTTATTGGCTAGATAGCCTTATTTAAGAGAGTGCCGCATGCGTTTAACCGATATAGAAATTGAGCAATGTTTAGATAATGGTAGCATTATCATCGATCCTCGCCCTGGTATAGAAGCCATTTCTGGTGTCAGTGTCGATGTCCGTTTAGGCAGCCAATTTCGGGTATTTAAAGACCATACGGCACCTTTTATTGATTTAAGTGGCCCCAGTGCAGAAATGCAAATAGCCCTTGATCGAATTATGAGCGATAAAATTGAAATCGCTGACGACCAAGCTTTTTTCCTCCATCCTGGCGAGTTAGCTTTGGCTGTGACCTATGAAAGTGTCACTTTACCTGCCGATGTTGTCGGCTGGTTAGATGGTCGCTCATCGCTTGCACGCTTAGGTTTAATGGTGCATGTGACTGCGCATCGTATTGATCCTGGTTGGCAAGGGAAAATCGTGCTTGAGTTCTTTAATAGTGGCAAGTTGCCATTAGCATTACGCCCAGGCATGACCATCGGCGCGCTTAATTTTGAGCGTTTAAGTTCAGCGGTCGCTCGCCCTTATAACACTCGTAAAAGTTCGAAATATAAAGATCAACAAGAGGCTGTCGCAAGCCGGATCAGCCAGGATAAATAATGGCGCCAGTTTGGGTTAATCATCACGAAAACGGCACGATAAATCCATTTGATCGTGCTGTTGCTTATGGTGATGGTGTGTTTGCAACTATGCGCACCGCATCAGCTGATATGCCGGCAGGGATTTTATTCCTTGATGGTCATATTTGTCGTTTGCAGCAGGGCTGTGAACGCTTGGGTATTGAGTGGCATGCCAGTGATTTATTAATAGAGCAACTGCAGCAACTCGCGAGGCAATACCCACAACATTGTATTAAGCTTTTGCTCACGCGCGGAGTCGGCGGCCGTGGTTATCAAGCACCGTCAAGCTCAAACGTGACTGAAGTCGTGTCAGTTAATGCCATTCCAGATCATTATCTTGATTGGCAGCAAAGTGGCATTTCGTTAGCATCATCATCGATATGTCTAGGCAGACAACCACTTTTAGCGGGCATAAAACATCTTAATCGGTTGGAACAGGTGCTAATTAAGTCTCAACCTCTAGTTGACACTTATCAAGATTGGTTGGTGTTTGATTGTGATGGTTATGTGATTGAGTCATCAATGGCTAATCTTTTTATCGTCAAAAATAATCAAGTACTTACCCCTGCAATAACGCATGCGGGTGTCAGCGGCGTGATGCGCGAAATCATCATTGATACGCTGCTTTGTCATGGTATTGCTGTGATGGCAACACGACTTACGTTAAGCGATGTTCAAGCTGCTGAGCATATATTTATAACCAACAGTTTATTTGGCATGATTGATGTTACCGCCATTGACGATTTTCAATTTAGCCGTTGGACGCAAACACCGCGACTCAGGCAAATTCTAAGTGTGAATTTATAATATGATTAAAAAAATAAAAACATTTATATTAGCTAGTTTAATTCCTTTATTCACCTTGACTTGTATTGGTGGCTATTGGCTAGTATCTGGCCTAATTAGTTATCAAAAACAGCCATTGCAGTTAACTGAAAGCCAGACGCTGACAGTAGAGCCTGGCACATCGGTGATTAAGCTTGCGCAACAGCTTGAGCAACAATCATTGATTACTGATAGTTGGAAAGTTAAATACCTGGTTAAACTTGAACCTAAGTTTGCCAATATTAAGACGGGCTTATACCAGTTGATCCCAGGCGATACATTAGAAGCATTATTAAAACGTTTGTATTTAGGCCAACAAGTGGTTTTTAGTGTGACCCTAATCGAAGGCAAAACCATTGCTGAGTGGCAACAAACTCTGGCAACGACTGAAAATTTAGCAAAAAACGCTGATGATTTTAACCAAGTGTTATTACAACATGGTGATACATCTGGCTTGCCTGAAGGTAAGTTTTATCCGGAAACATTCCATTATCATGCGGATGATAATTTACAGACCATATTAAATCGTAGTTACAACATGATGCAGGAGAGCTTAGCCCAAGCATGGGAAGGACGTGATCCTGATTTAGCTTTATCGTCACCCTATGAGCTATTGATTATTGCTTCTATTATTGAAAAAGAAACTGGCAAACCTGAAGAACGTGATTGGGTTTCAGCAGTGTTTAATAATCGACTCAAAAAAGGCATGCGCTTGCAAACCGACCCGACAGTTATTTATGGTATGGGTGAGCGTTATAAAGGCAATATTACCCGTAAAGATTTACGCCAAGCGACTGCATTTAATACTTATACTATTGATGGTTTACCACCAACGCCAATTGCTGCCCCTAGCCGAGCATCACTCTTTGCAGCGGCCAATCCTGCTAACGTAAATTATTTATATTTTGTGTCACGTAATGATGGTAGCCATGTGTTTTCATCCACGTTAAAAGCACATAACAATGCCGTAAATGAATTTCAGAGAAAAAGAAAATGAGTCAACAGCAAGGCAAGTTTATTGTCATTGAAGGATTAGAAGGTGCCGGTAAATCAAGCGCGATAGCCCTGGTTAATGATATTATTCAGCGCCATATTGGTCAGGCTCCTGTGTGTACCCGTGAACCAGGCGGTACGCCATTAGCAGAAAAAATGCGCGATTTAGTTAAAATTGCTGATGATACTGACCCCTTATGTGACGAAGCAGAGTGTTTGCTTATTTATGCTGCCCGATCACAGTTAATCGCTAATGTTATCAAACCGGCATTAGCTACAGGTAGGTGGGTGCTGGGTGATAGGCATAACTTATCTTCACTGGCTTACCAAGGTGGTGGCCGAGGATTAATGCCCTTAGTCAAAGCGGTCAGTGATGCTTGTTTGAGAGGCTTTAAACCTGATCTCACCTTGTATTTAGATATCGATCCAACACTCGGCTTAAGTCGTGCGGCAAGTCGTGGCAAACTTGATAGAATTGAGCAGCAAGCGATTGATTTTTTCGAACGAGCCAGGCGTACCTACTTACAATTAGCCCATGAGGATGACAGCATAGTGGTTATCGATGCAAGTCAATCTATGGCGCAGGTTCATCATGATATACAGATGCAATTGCAACATCATTTGCCCGTTCTTATGGCAGAGCTGTGATTGTTATAAAAAAGGATAATGTGGCATATGAGTGATTATCAGATTGACCAATTACCTTGGTTAGCCGAGCCGCATCAGCGCTTTGTTGATCAACATTATCGCGGTAAAACTAGCCATGCCCACTTGTTCAATATTGATAAAGCGCTTGGGGGGGATAAGCTCGCTAAAGCTGCGGCACAAACAATACTTTGCCAACAACTGACTCCAGTTGGTGCTTGTGGTCAATGTAAAAGCTGTTTGCTATTGGCTGCTGGTAATCATCCAGATCTGTATATTATTGAGCCAGATGGCAACCAAATTAAAGTTGATCAAATTCGTCAGCTATGTCAAAAATTAACGCAAACGGCTCAACAAGGTGGGGCGCGCGTGGCGATAATCGTTGATGCTGAGCGCTTAAATTTAGCCGCAGCAAACGCATTACTCAAAACACTTGAAGAACCTGGTGATGATGTTGTGCTCATTTTGCAAACCAATACATCAGCTCAGTTACTCGCGACTATTACTAGCCGTTGCCAAACTCTTAAATTTATTGGACCGACTAAGTTAGATATCCAACACTGGCTAGCTGCGCAGCAGCTGTTACCTGCAGCCAATGCCGAGGGTAAAACTCACGATGTGACTTGGTGTCTTAGTGTTGTTGGTGGTCCTTTGGCGTTAGCAAACAGTTTAAGCAGTCAGCATTATCAACAATTGCTAACATTTCGCCAAGATTGGGCTCACAGTTTAAAAACGGGTCATTTAAGTGCTAGTTTACTCAAGGTGTCTGAACAACAAATTGTTGATGCACTTAATGTTTTGTATTTGTACTTACGTCAATATGTGTTAAAAAGTAGTAAAGTAAAAGCGGATCGTCAGCCATTAAATCCGTTAGTTCAAGCTAAAGTGATTGATCTTGGCGGGCAAGTGATGAAGATGTGTCATAAGCTTGAAACTATGCCCAGCGTGAATACTCAAGCATTGTGTCAACAATATGTTCTCGCATTTAGGAAGCTAACCAATTAACGCTATTTGGTTATACTAACATCTAACCTATTTATGGAATGAAAATAATTACTTATGGTCGATCTTGTTGTTCACTACGATACATTACATAAACTCTATCGTGCTTATATGCCGTTTATTAAGCCTGCTGGTTTATTTATTGCGACTACAGAAAGTCATTTTTTAGGCCAAGAGCTTACGATTGCTTATCGATTACCTGATGCAACCCAGGCCACAGAATTTAAAGGCACTGTGGTATGGATTAATCCATTAGGGGCATCCGGTGGGCGTCCTGCTGGTATTGGGGTTAAAATTAAAACGGATGTTGAAAGCCATAAACACCATATCGAAAAGTTATTATCGAGCGAACTTTCCTCTAGCGATTTGACCTGCACTATGTAGCTAGGTATTCTTGCGCATCTGTTTTATTTTTAATGTAGTTGCGAAAGAATTCCCATGCTAATTGATTCACATTGCCACCTTGACCGTTTAAAAGCGGCCCCAGACTCAGCCAGTTTACAATCCATTATGGACAATGCCAAAACTCAAGGTGTTGACTATTTATTGTGCGTCAATGTCCGCCAACAAGGCTTTGAAGCCATGCGCGACAAGGTGTCAGCCTTTGATAATGTTTTTTTGTCTTCTGGTGTACATCCTCTCGATGTGCAAGAAGGCTTGAATATTGAAGACATTAAACGTTTTGCTGACGATCCTCGCGTAGTGGCTATTGGCGAAACGGGTTTGGATTACTTCTATTCAAATGATACTAAAACCTTGCAACAACAGTGTTTTGAACAACAAATTGCTTTAGCTGTAGAGGTAAATAAACCATTAATTGTTCATACTCGTGATGCCCGAGAAGATACCATTAATATGCTTAAAGCTGGAGGCGCTGACAAAGTCGGCGGCGTATTGCATTGCTTTACTGAAAACTGGGAAATGGCTAAAGCGGCCATCGATTTAGGTTTTTATATTTCTGTTTCAGGTATTGTGACCTTCAAAAACGCGGGTGAGCTTCGCAGTGTTATTCGTCAAGTGCCCAAAGACAGATTACTGGTAGAAACTGATTCTCCTTATTTAGCGCCGGTGCCACATCGTGGTCAAGAGAATCAGCCAGCCTATGTTAGAGATGTTGCTGAGTTTGTTGCAGAATTACGCGGTGAAAAATTTGAAGCGTTAGCGCAGTACACCACCGATAACTTTTTTAATTTATTCAAAGATGCTGCTAAGTTGATCGGTCGCTAACTAGATTCTGGCAATAATAATCCATTTCCCACATTAAATGACCTTTAAATCAATATAATGGGGTAATGGATTGCTGCTTGTTGATTGGAAAATAAGATAAAAAAAGACCCAAAACTATCCAATTGTTCTGGGTCTAGGGAAAGGGCTCGATTAAGAGCCTTGCGCTACTGTCGTGGCTGCTTAAGATTGCTTAAGCAGCCAAATAGTGAATCAAACATTGATTAACTATAGTCAGGCCGATTGGTTTTTGCATGAAATTTAATCAAATAAATCACTATTAATTTGATATTCAATTCATCTTTACATCAAGCCACTGATTATAGGGTTTATAGTCATGATTAAAAATGACTTGGTTACAAGTCGTTATAGGCTTAGATTGACGTTATCGCGGACTAACTCTCGCGGTAAATTGTTTTTCAGTCTATGGCCTAAATGCTTTACTACGCCTAATACTGCGTGATGATAACTGACTAACATTTCGCCTTGTGTCGTGATAGCCAAACGTTGTTGTATGGCATCATCAAAGCTGTTACTGGCAATATCGCGTCCCATCAAAAAGTCTTTAGCTTGTGATGCTGTCAACTCAATGGTTCTTGGGGCATCGTATGTTGATGCTGATAAGGCAATGATGGCTTCATGTTTCGCTTTGTAGCCCTTCTTCATTGCGTCTGCGAGTTTCAGTCCAATACGCTGAAAACGCATTTTACCAATAAAAGGCATAAACTGAGCTGGGAATAACCAGTACTCGTCATCCCGTAACATAATGATGTCGTCGGCGGGGATATTGATAGAAAAGCTTTCTTTAAAATAATGCCTTAACTCTGTTTGTTGTTTATCGTTTGCGACCGTAAAAGGGAAGTTTTTTTGCGACTTAGGCTGTTTTTTTCGTCGTTCAACCGAGGCTGTTTTGCGGATTTTGGCGACAAAGAATCCTTCACTGTCGTAAATTTGCGGCCAAACATGTAGAAAACCTTCTTCGGTACATGCTTTGTCTGCGCCATCAAATAACTGCGCCAATGAGATAAACTCAACTGCATCAGGAAAGGTTTGTTGTAAATGTTGGCAAATATGCTGGTTTTCTAACTGGCTCAGAGTACAGGTTGAATACACTAAGGTCCCGCCGGGTTTTAGCGCTAAAAATGCCGATTCAATCAAATCTTTTTGAGTTTCGCCTATGGCGGTAACATCCTCAATATCCCAATGTTTTAAGGCCAATGGATCTTTACGAACCGTACCTTCACCGCCGCAAGGTGCATCAAGTAAAATGGCGTCAAATGCTTCAAATAAATACTCGCCAAAGACTCTGCCATCAAAATGGGTTAGAGCCGTGTGGCTAGCGCCCATACGCAGCACGTTGGCGTGTAATACCTTTACTCGGCTGGCAGAATATTCATTGGCCACTAACAAGCCACTGTTATTCATTAAGGCTGCGATTTGAGTGGTTTTAGAACCGGGGGCAGAAGCCACATCTAAAACAATTTCAGGGTTGGCTTTACTTGAAAACAATGCCGTCGGTGGCAACATAGAACTGGCTTCTTGAATATAAAACAAGCCTTGGATATGTTCTATGGCATTACCTAGTTGAACATCGTCTTTACCTTCAATCCAAAATCCATCTTCACACCAAGGGATCGGCGATAGCAGCCAACCTGCTTGGCTCATGATATTGAGGAACTGTGCGGTGCTAATTTTTAGTGTATTCACCCGAATAGATTTACGAAGCGGTTTGTCGCAATAGGCGATAAACTCTTCTAAAGATAAGTGAGTTGGTAACTCTTTCTCAATATGATTGATAAAGTTTGTATTTAATTGGGCCATAATAATAAACGATAAATTATTTTTGCAGTCATTGCAGCGATCATATCACGGAATTGTGCGCCCTGATCGGCAATGATTACTGTATATTGACGTTAGTAAAACTGACTAGATGATGGAGATATGCGTGTTAAATAGAGTGTGGTTATTATTTTTTATCATTGCAGCCTTGTCTATCGTAATCCAATTAGTGAATGGCAACGTCAATATATTAAGTGAGTCGGTTACGGCATTGTTTGCCAGTGCTAAATTAGCCGCTGACATTTCAATCGGGTTAATTGGCGTATTAGCCTTGTGGATGGGCTTGATGCAAGTAGGCGAAAAGGCCGGTGTTGTCGGTTTGTTTGCGCGGATATTCGAGCCATTGCTGTCTAAGTTGATGCCAGAGGTGCCTCGTGGTCATGTCGCTTATGGCAGTATTAGCATGAATTTGACTGCCAATATGCTGGGGCTAGATAATGCCGCTACGCCTCTTGGCTTAAAAGCTATGCACGATCTACAAACCCTTAACCCTGTCAAATCAGTTGCAACCAACGCCCAAATTTTATTTTTAGTGTTAAACACCTCGTCAGTCACCTTAGTACCCGTCACCGTATTTCTATATCGTGCCCAACAAGGGGCGGCCAATCCTGCAGATATCTTTCTACCAATCTTATTGGCCACGAGTGTCTCTACTGTAGTGGGGCTATTGGTTGTTGCCTTAGTGCAACGGATTTCGTTATTTAACAGTGTTATTTTAGCGTATGCAGCTGTCATTATGAGTGTATTCATGGCAGCAATAGCTTATTTGGTAACATTGTCGGCAGATGCAATAGGGCAAGTGTCTATGGTGTTAGGCAATGGCATATTGTTGTTACTGATTTTAAGTTTTATTTTGGTTGCAGGCTATCGCAAAATTGCTGTTTATGATGAGTTTGTCGACGGCGCTAAGCAAGGCTTTGGCCAAGCCATTCAGCTGATTCCGTATTTGTTGGCAATGTTATTAGCCATTGGCTTTCTTAGAGCCTCTGGCGCACTAGATTATGCGTTACACTTGTTGGCAAGTGGCGTTAGTGCATTGGGCGCAGATACGCGCTTTATTGATGCAATGCCAACTGCATTGATGAAACCCTTTAGCGGCTCTGGCGCGCGTGCCATGATGTTAGAAACCATGAGTCATCATGGGGTTGATTCGTTTGCGGGTCGTCTAGCGGCTATTTTACAAGGCAGCACTGAAACAACGTTTTATGTCCTTGCTGTGTACTTTGGTTCTGTTGGTATTCGTAATGGTCGCCATGCGCTAGGTTGTGGATTAGCAGCCGACTTTGCCGGTATTACTGCGGCAATTGCTGTGTGTTATTGGTTTTATGGTTAATGATTAACATTACCTCCTGATACTTAAGAGTGTTAAACATCAAAAGGCCGATACATATATCGGCCTTTTGATCTTGCTATATCGCGAGTATTTCGAGATAAGACTACTTAGTTTGTAAAGGTTGCCATTGTATCCATTCATCTTGCATATTTTTATGCAATGGAAAACGGCTCGTTGCATCAATACCATTGCTGTCAGAGGTTGTATCACGCGTTGCAAATGCAATGCCGCCAGCCAGTATGGTTTCTAGTGAGCCCGTTTCTAACTGTGCGCCAGAAAATAAACCGATATCTAACTTGATCCCAGAAGCATCCCAAAATTGGCTGCTTTGGTTTATTAAGTGGCTGTATTCAGCATTGACATGAGCAAACAGGGTAATTTCAATGCCTGATTTATCTAGTTGATAACCATCAATTTGACCAACCTTAATACCGCGGAAAAATAGCGGAGTGCCAACCTTAATAGAGCCTAACTGATCATCAACCAATTGGAATGATAAAGCATCTTTAGGCACCGAAGCCTCAAAGTTGGCGTGAGGTTGAGCAACAAAGTTATCGACCAATTCCAAACTATTACCAGGGATAACCCCAATGTAAGGCCCAGTGAGTAGCGTTTCTGGAGCATTAATACCGGCTAAAGAAATTTGCGCATCAACAATAAAATATTCACTGTCACTGGCACTAAAATGGTTTGCATATTGGCCATAAATATACGCTTGCGCATTAATTGTGGTTAAATCTTGGTTTAGCTTCACATGTGATATTTCACCAATTTTATGACCTTGATAGCGAATAGCGGCTTTCTCAGCAACTTTAGTACTCACAGGCAAGATAAGGTTAATCACCTTAGCCTGCATCAGGGCGAGTGACTTGGTATCATATAAACGCAGATTAGGTTGTGTGATCTGCGGATTCGCGGTCTCATCAATGTGTCCAAGGGCAATACTGCCATTGATTGCACCTTTTAGAGGCGCCACATTAATATCGACACCGGCTAAACTGGCATTGATGGCGACAGCATCATTGCGCCAAAAAACAGTATTGGCTTTGACCAGAGCAACAAATTTATTGTCGATACTAATATCAATATTAAATTTATCTGTCTTAGCAAACCAATTGATTTTATTGACCGAACCTATTTGCATTTTCTTATAATAAATCGGTGACCCTTCAGTTAAATCGGCGCCATCAATACTGGTCAAGGTAAAGTGTGTCATCTGTTGCTGGGCGTAAAGCACCTGTGCCGACTCGATTGATTCATGTAAGGGTAAGGTGCTGTTAGGTGCAATCAAGGTAGCGCTGTTACTTGGAATTAAGCTAATCGCACCTTCAAGCATAGTGGTCACGTCGCGAGTCTTAACCTTAATTCCGGCTAATGAAGCGTCAACGGCTAAGGCGCTTTCTGGAATAAAGAAACTCCCCTTTGTAAGTAAGTTTTTAAATTCCGGGAGAATTTCAATTTGATACTCAACGGTTGAAAAGTCTTTGCTTAAATTAATGCTGGTAATTTGCCCAATAGGGAGTTGCTTATATCTAACTTGCGCGCCATTACTGACTCCCGTATGCGTATTGGCCACTACGGTGAGCTTAAGTTTAGCTTGAGTGAGTAAATCTGGGGCCTCAGAGGCTAACTCAAATTGCATTGCTTTATCAGATGCTTGAGTACCAGGTAACACATTAATTACACTACCAGTGACCAGTCGACTGAGGTTTTTAATGCCTTTTAATGATAAGTCAGCTCCACTTAACCAAAATTGACTATCGCTGGTGATCAGCCCTTGGTATTGATGTTCAACTCGAGCGCTAAACTGCACTCCAGTGTCGGTCAAACTCACTTTTTCTATTTCACCAATAGCAATACCGCGGTAGATGATAGACGTGCCTTCATTTACACCATCGTTGTCTGTCGCGGTTAAACTAAAATGTACCCCACCGATAGCAGAAAGCTCATCCTGGTAAAGAATATAAGCATCACCATTTTGCGCTTTTTCAGTATAGCTTCCGGTATCAAAGCTGATCCCGCCAGCCAAAATAGATGCAATACTCTCAGTACTGACTTTAATACCCGCTAAAGAGGCATCAATCTTCAGCCCAGATACATTCCAAAAGTGTGAGTCTTTGTTAACTAAATGGGCATATTGTTCTTGAACAAAAGCGCTGATAATAATTTGCTTATTACCATCTAAGCGATAGCTGACAACGCTGCCAACGGGTGCTTGACGGAAAAAGACTGGTGAACCTACATCAATAGAACCCAGTTTAGGCGATTTAAGCTCGATCATTATGCCTTCACTGCCGGGGAGAATTGCGGGTGCTTCGCGCTGTGCTTCAAATTCAGTTGCCGAGCGGCCATCTCCGGGCTGGATGGCAATATAATTACCCGAAAATAGCGTATCTAAGCCTTCGACTCCGGTAATACTGGCTTTGGGTTTGACCAACCAAAACAAGGTGTTTTTATTCAAAAATGGGTCGGCGCGATAATCCATTACCACTTTGACATTAACACCTTTAAGGTCATCATCAATACCAATATCGGTGACTTTACCGACCGATAAACCTTGGTATTTTACTAATGTTTTACCAATATCAATGCCTGCGGCGCTGGGAAAGTGGATTAAAATTTCAATGCCCGACTCTTTAATGCTTTTTACCCCTAACCAAGCACCCAATATTAAGGCGACAATAGGCAATAACCATATTGGCGAGAATAATTTTTTCTTAACAATTTTCGGTGATTCAATTTGTGTCATCGGTGTTTTCCAAGCGGTCCCAGAGTAAACGAGTATCTAACACTTTTGCCGCAAGTTGTGTCAGTAAGATCACTAACGCAAATGCAGTTGCAGCAGGTGCAGGTTTAGCATCTAACAGTTGTCCCATATTCACTAAAGCAACGGTTAATGAGATAACGAATAAGTCGAGCATCGACCAACGGCCAATCCATTCAATAATGTGAAAACCAACCATTAATTTTCTTTTTGATACCGGCAAGTTAAAACTGATGGCGGTTAAATAAGTGGCTAAGCCAAAAATCTTAAGCCAAGGTACTAAAATACTGGCAGTAAAAACAATTACCGCTATCGGCAACATGCCTGTTTGCACTAAATGGCTAATACCACTAAAAATAGTATCCTTAGTGACCACCCCGCGGTTTGTCAGGAGGGTGATAGGGTAGATGTTAGCGACGATAAGTAAAATAGTGGCTGTAATCAATAAAGCCCAACTCTGCTGGATACTGGCATAATTACGATTGCTCAATTGGCTAAAACAGCGCTGGCAATGATTTTTGCTGGTTAAATTCAGCTTGCGACAGACAGGGCATAAACATAAGCCTAACTTTTGCCCCTGCAAAGAGGCTTGAGCTTTTTTTGGGGCTTCCTGGTTAATATTTACATGAGGATCTTCACTTGCTGAGGATAGCTCATTAGCGGGATTCATTGGAGTTTCAGGCATCAACATAACTCCACATGTGCTCAAGTTTATATTCACGTTGTAAAAAAAGAATGATGACAAACAGCATGGTAAAACTGAATGTCCCCATACCAAAATACACATCAGAAAAATCAGATAGTTGGAATGCAGATACCAAGAAGCTGATGACATAAATTTCTAGCATGGTCATTTGTGATATCAAACCATGATTTTTTAGCAATGTCGTATAAGTTCTTTGCCAAAATGAGCTGTGCAATTCTAATTTGACAATAACAACTTGCGCCAGTATCGACAATATTAATAATCCAGGGGCGATAACAGCCGCAACCATTACCGCTAAGCCTACGACCCAATATCCTTCGGCCCAAACCGTCATAGCCGCTTGCATTACGGTCGTGGTTCTGACACTGCCAAGAAAGTGAATTTCGAGTACTGGTAACAAATTAGCGGGAATGAATATAATTAACGCGGCAACGCATAGCGCCAACATACCATTGATAGAGCAGTACGGAGAATCATAGAGTACAGTATGACAACGCGGACAAATAGCGCGAGAACTAGAGGGTAACGCTCGTTTTCTCACTGCCAAATCACATGATCGGCATAATATTATAGAATCATGATCATCAAATTCATTCATGAAAAATTAATCTAATCCATAGTGAAAATCATTATCGGGTAGCTAAGAGGTAAACCTCTCAACTTTGCCTCATATTGGCAAATAAATGTGTCATTTGTTAAAAGAAACTCATTAATGTGTATTTGATAATATCAGAATAATCAGAACACTTGCATCATAAGTTAACTATGTGAGATTCTATGCACTGTATATAAAAACAGTGAGGATTACATCATGGCAGTGATAACCCAATTTGTCGTGGTCAGAGAAGGGGTGGAAAAGATGACATTTATATCGAAAAAAGAGGCTGATGCCTACGATAAGATGCTCGACATTTCCGATAACCTAGTGCCTTTTCTTATAAAGGCAGATCTTGGACTCGATGAAAATAAGTGCGAACAGTTGGCATTTTATCTCGCAAACAACAAAGATGAGCTTTCTAACTTGCTAAAAGGCGTAGTACAGGTTAAAAACGCTCCTGCAGTTAAAACCAAAAAGACTACGGCTAAAAATATCGCTGCAGAATAGCCGTATTTCAAACTTTTGAAGTAGATACCAGCTTAAGGAATGGAAATGAAAACCGAATTTTACCAAACATTAAATCGTCAAGCTCAAGCGTTACTTGAAGGCGAAGATGATTTGATTGCGGCAATGGCAAATTTTTCAGCGTTGTTAAATGACAACCTTGAGGATCTCAACTGGGCTGGTTTTTACATCAAGCGTGGTGAACAGCTCGTCCTTGGTCCTTTCCAAGGTAAAGTTGCGTGCACTCGAATTGATATGGGCAAAGGTGTTTGTGGCACCGCTGCTGCAGAAAATATCACCCAACGCATCGCCGACGTGCATCAATTTGATGGTCATATAGCATGCGATTCTGCGAGTAATTCCGAAATAGTCATTCCTGTAAGGCAGGGCAATGAAGTGGTGGCAGTGTTAGATATTGACAGTCCATTACTCAATCGTTTCGATCAAGATGATCAAATTGGCTTAGAAAACATGGTAAAAAGTTTCGAAACTTGCCTATTTGGTTAAATAGCGAACAAAATAGATTAAATCATGGTCGCATTCGCTGTCGCGGGCTTTATAATATGCCGCTAAACGCATTTGTGCTGGATTTACTGATGAGCGATGATTAAGCTGAGAGTAAGTTTGGTTAAATTGTTAAGGTTTGTTTCAATGACTTTAGCAAACTGGCGGATAGTGATATTTTGTACGTTGAGCCTTAACGGTAAGGTTTAACGAAAGATGAACGACTGCATGGCAAATTTCTGCCGCATAATCAGTCCCTTTATTAACGTGGAAGTAAAAATGGAATCAACAGACAAGTTGACCGACACCAACGCAATTTTAGCGTATTTATATGAAACCTTTCCTTTATGCTTTATTGCAGAAGGTGAAACTAAGCCATTAAAAATTGGTCTGTTTCAAGATTTGGCTGAACGGTTAGCTGATGATTCTAAAGTCAGTAAAACACAACTACGTGTAGCGCTTCGTCGTTACACCAGCAGCTGGCGCTATTTGAAAGGCGTTAAAGCGGGCGCTAAACGTATTGATCTTGACGGTAATGAATGTGCTGAATTAGAGCAAGAGCATATTGACCATGCTATTTTGACGCTCAAAGAGAGCCAAGATAAAGCCAAAGCAAAACGTCAAGCTTTAGCACCCAAAAAACCGGCAAAGAAAGTAGCACCTAAACGCGCTCCAGCTGTTAAAAAAGAACGTCCAGCGCCAGTCGTTGCTCCTGTGATTCAACTTGTGCCAGCTAAGCTTGAAGATTTAAAACAAAAACAACGCGTTAATGTTAAGTTAGGTGCTACCCCAGTACCAGGTGTTGTGACTGATATTAATAAAGAAGATGTGCATGTTCAGTTAGATTCTGGCTTGTCCATCAAAGTACGTGCAGAGCACATACTATTATAGAAATTTAAGGAGTACTTGTTGATGCGAAAACTTACCTTGGCCGCGTCAATTGCCAGTTTATTTGTCGGCTTTTCGGCATGGGCAATTTCACCAACGATTCAAATCAGCGAGTTACCTAAACTAGCACAAGAGCCACAACATAAAGTGGCTAGCAAGCGAGTGACAACATTGTTCACTCGCTCGCATTATCATCGCTTTAATCTTGATAATGCATTTTCTGAACAAATATATTCCCGCTTTCTTGAGCAGCTTGATTATCGTCGAAATGTACTAACTGCGGCAGATATTGCGAGCTTTAGTCAGTATAAAGAACAGTTTGATAATATGGTCGAGTCTGGCGATATTAGCCCCGCCTTTGCTATGTATGAAGTTGTGCAACAACGTCGCTACGAACGTTTTGCTTATGCTTTATCTTTGCTCGATAAAGAGTTTGATTTTACCCAAGCAGGCGATGCTTATGAATTTGATCGCAAAGATGCACAATGGCCAAAAGATGAAGTTGAAGTTAATGAGCTTTGGCGTCAGCGGGTTAAGTATGATGCATTAAATCTCAAGTTGACTGGTAAAAAATGGCCTGAAATTGTTGAAGTGCTCGAGAAACGTTACAACAATGCCATTAAACGTTTAAGCCAAACCCAAAGCGAAGACGTATTTCAAACCGTAATGAATGCGTTTGCTCGCAGCGTTGAACCTCACACCAGTTACTTATCCCCACGTAATGCTGAACGTTTCCAAATGGAAATGAACCTAAGCTTAGAGGGCATTGGTGCTGTGTTGCAAATGGATGATGATTACACTGTTATCAAAAGTTTAGTGGCAGGAGGCCCTGCTGCCAACAGTGATAAATTATCGCCAGAAGATAAAATTGTTGGTGTTGGTCAAAAAGACGGTGGCATTGTTGATGTTATTGGCTGGCGTTTAGATGATGTGGTTGATTTGATCAAAGGTCCAAAGGGTAGCGAAGTTGTATTACAAATTTTACCCAAAAAAGGTGGCGCAAATGCTAAACCTTTTGAAGTGGTCATTACCCGTGACAAAATTCGTTTAGAAGATCGCGCAGCTACCTCAAAAGTAATTGAACCTAAAGAAGGTCAGTACGCCAATCGTAAAGTCGGTGTGATTCAAATCCCTGGATTTTACATGAATCTGTCGCAAGACGTGGCTAAAGAAATCGCTAAACTTGAAAAAGACAATGTTGAAGGCATTATTATTGACCTTCGTGGTAATGGTGGTGGGGCGTTAACTGAAGCCACATTATTGACCGGATTGTTTATTGATCAAGGGCCTGTTGTGCAAATTCGTGACGCCAATGGTGGCATCAATCAAAATCGTGATAATGATGGTATTAGTGCATACAGCGGTCCACTGACTGTGATGGTAGATCGTTACAGTGCATCTGCATCAGAGATTTTTGCTGCGGCTTTACAAGACTATGATCGCGCTTTGATTGTGGGTGAATCGACTTATGGGAAAGGCACGGTTCAGCAGCATAAAAGTTTAGGTCGAATTTATGACATGTATGAAAAACCAATTGGTCATGTTCAGTATACCATTGCTAAGTTTTATCGTATCAATGGTGGCAGCACACAACGTAAGGGTGTTACCCCAGATGTGCGCTTGCCTACTGCTTTAGAAGCGGGTGAATATGGTGAATCGGAAGAGAAAAATGCGCTTCCGTGGGATAAAGTTCCTGCTGCTCAATACACTACATTGGGCAATATTACGCCTATGTTGATAAGTTCTCTTGATGTTAAACATCAAGCGCGGATCAGCAATGACGAAGAGTTTAGTTATATTTATCAAGATATAGCTGAATTTAAAAAGCATCACAATGACAAAACCATCTCGCTTGTTGAAAGTGAACGTCTTGCTTCTCGTGAAGATGATGACAAGCGTGCACTCGATCGAGAAAATGCCCGAAGAGAGCACGATGGTTTAGCAATTGTTAAGTCACTAGATGATATAGAAAAGACCGATGACAGTAAGTTACCGGATGCCTTTTTAGATGAAACGGCTTATATCACACTTGATATGGCGGATGCAGAGAAATTGGCAAAAACAAACTCAAAGTGATTTTGTGTGACAGTTAACAAACGCGCTTAGGCGCGTTTTTTCTTAATAATAACAACCTCAGCTCTGGATATAAACGGTTGCAAACAGTCCTTCGCATCTCTAACTGCGTTGTATCGACTTGCAGTAGGTTAACGGCGGTCGATTCGGCTTGTTAGTAAAATGACCTTTTTGAGGTGGAATAGGCAGCATATTGATATTTTATCCCATTTATCCAATCACTTAACCACGGCTGAAGTGAAATAAAAACAATACCAATTCGATAACGTTCCCACACAAGTTTAATCATATTGGCATGAGTACCATTGAAAAGGATCCTGTATGAACCAAGCGCAAGAGAAACACCTCAAAGATTATACTAAGCCTGCATTTACCATTTCTCATGTAGATTTAAACGTTATTCTTGATGGCAAGAATACCAAAGTAACGGCTGTTAGTAAGGTGATCCGTAATGGCCAACATCAGCATGATTTAGTGCTTGATGGTGAACAACTCTCTCTGAGCTCAGTCAAGCTTAATGGTACAACGGCAAACTATCGTCAACACGAAAGCCAATTAACGATCACCACTGAGCTAAATGAGTTTGAATTAGAGGTGGTTACTTTACTTGACCCTGAGGCAAATTCGAGTCTTGAAGGTCTTTACATGTCTGATGGTGCTTATTGCACGCAATGTGAAGCCGAAGGATTTCGTCGCATTACTTACTTTTTAGACAGACCCGATGTTTTGGCTATTTATACCGTACGTATTGAAGCCGATAAACATGCTTTTCCTTTTTTGTTAAGTAACGGTAATTTAATTGATAAAGGCGAGATGCCACGTTCTGGACGTCACTTTGTTAAGTGGCATGATCCATTTCCAAAACCAAGTTACTTATTTGCAGTTGTCGCTGGTGACTTTGATTTGCTTAATGACAGCTATACCACTCAGTCTGGTCGAGAGGTGACGCTGCAAGTTTTTGTTGATAAAGGTAATTTACATAAAGCCGATCACGCGATGGCGTCATTGAAAAAATCGATGAAGTGGGATGAAACCCGTTTTGGTCTTGAGTACGATCTCGACATCTATATGATTGTGGCAGTTGATTTTTTCAATATGGGAGCGATGGAAAACAAAGGTTTGAATGTGTTTAATACTAAATACGTTCTTGCTGATAAAGCCAGTGCTACTGACGAAGATTATCACGGCATTGAGTCAGTTGTTGGTCATGAGTACTTTCACAACTGGACGGGTAACCGAGTAACCTGTCGTGATTGGTTTCAACTGAGTTTAAAAGAAGGCTTAACCGTTTTCCGCGATCAAGAATTTAGCTCTGATGTGGGGTCTCGCGCTGTTAATCGTATCCAAGCCATTCGCGTGATGAAAAATCAACAGTTTGCTGAAGATACCGGTCCTATGTCTCATCCTATTCGTCCTGAAAGTGTGATTGAAATGAACAATTTCTACACAGTGACGGTTTATAACAAGGGTGCTGAAGTGATCCGCATGATGCACACTATTCTAGGTGAGGCCGGTTTTCAAGCGGGTATGAAGTGCTATTTTGAACGTCATGATGGTCAAGCTGTAACTTGCGATGATTTTGTTAATGCCATGCAAGATGCCAGCGGTAAAGACTTAACCTTATTCCGTCGTTGGTACAGCCAAGCGGGTACACCAGTCGTCACGGTCAAAGATCATTTCGATGCAGACAAGGGCGAATATCATTTAACTGTTACTCAGCAGGTGGTATCACAAGGTGTAAAGGGCCAAACACTGCATATACCTTTTAGTGTGGAGTTATTGGACCGAGCGGGACAGTCCATTGTCAATAAAGTACTTGATGTGACACAAGCCAGCCAAACATTTGTGTTTGATGGACTGGACAGTGCGCCTACAGCCTCCTTGCTTCAAGATTTTTCTGCACCGGTGAAACTCGTTTACGATTTTAGCATTGACCAGCTTGTTCATCTTATGCGCCATGCATCGAGTGAAGTTGCACGCTGGGAAGCATCGGTGCAATTAATCAGTCAAACCATCTGGGATAACGTTGCACAGTTACAACAGCAACAAGTGATGATGATTGACACCAGAGTGATAGAAGCCTTTAGAGGTGTTATTTTAGATGCTAATCTTGATCAAGCTTTAGTCGCTGAAATTCTGTCTATCCCGAGTGCTTCAGCAATTATTGAGCAGGTAGATCATGTTGATTTAGATGCATTGGCAAAAGCCAGAGAATTTGTTGTTGAAGAACTCGCCTCTGCTTGCGAAGATGAGCTGTTAGTGTGTTACCGAGCACTGATATTAATCGATAATCCAGCTGCCAGAGCATTTAAAAATATTGCCTTATCATTATTATGCCAAGTCTCTGATACCCATGAATCGTTAGTTGAAAAACAATACTATTCAGCCAGAAATATGACCGACAGTTTAGGTGCTTTGAAAGCGGCCGCGATGGCAAAGTTAGCGTGTTTACCTATGCTATTAAGTGACTTTGAGTCCACATGGAAATCAACCCCATTAGTGATGGATAAATGGCTTACTTTACAAGCTTTAGTTAATAGTGACGATGTGATTGATCAGATTAAGACACTCACTAAACATAGCAGCTTTAGTTTCTCTAATCCTAATCGCATTCGGTCATTGATTGGAGCTTTTGCTGCGGCAAACACTTATCAATTTCATCGTGCTGATGGAGAAGGTTACCGTTATTTAACTAAAATTTTAGTTAAATTGAATAAATCTAATCCACAAGTTGCTTCGCGAATGATTACCCCATTAATTCAGTTTGCTAAATTTGACCAAGAACGTCAGCAATTAATGAAACAGTGTTTGGTCGAGTTAAAATCATTACCAGATTTGTCGAACGATTTATATGAGAAAGTGACTAAATCATTAGCTGAATAAAGTCTTAAATTACTATTTATCCAGTAGGATTAATCAGTCTGTTTAGTGTGTTAAAAAGGAGAGCTTGCTCTCCTTTTTATGGAGTGATTTATGGAGTTATTTTTTTCTCTTAACGTAAGTTATGAAGCTTTTTTGCCATATTACCAAGGGGTTGCAGAAAAAGTGCAAGTAAGGGACCACAAAGGTCGTGTATTGCACATCAATGGTAAGTATTTTAGACCTTATTTAACCCCTAATGGCATCCATGGCGAGTTTAAATTAGTCCTTTGCCCTGACGGGAATTTCAAATCCCTTAATAAATTATAGAGCATTTACTTCAAACGTTTGATTGATTAATCGTGTGTGAAGTAGCAAGCTGTTAACATTTATAAGTACATGAAAATAAACTTTTTTCGTTAGTGGTTAAATGATTGTATTTTTATCGCCTGTGTTAATTCAAATATAGGCAGGTTTTATTTAGCCATTTTTACCCCGACATCGTTAATTTTCTTAAACATTTTCTTTTTTTTGACCTTGCTCAATATAGTTAAATGCTGTAACAATGGTGTTGCCTGTGGGCTAACAAGATGTTGGTTAAATTCCTATAACAACTAATCCAACAGGTTACGGAGATGAACTAAAATGAATATTGTTAAAAAAAGATTTAACAAGTCGGCTCTCGCTTTGGGGGTGGTGTCGGCATTATGTTTGGGAATGAGCACTTCAGCCTCAGCTGCTTCTTTTCAATGGGGCGATGTACGAGGTACGTTTGACTCTACTTGGACCGCAGGTGCCAGTTGGCGTGTGTCAGATAGAGACTGGAGTGGTCAAATTGGTAAGGTGAATCAGCCACAATTTGATTGGTCAGGTTACTCAGCATTTGGTGGCGCATTTGGTTCAACCAAATATACGTCAGCCGAAATTTGGGCTCAGCCTGGCTCATATTCAAGCAACAATGACTTAAGTAACTTATTGTATGCAAAAGGTGATACGACTTCAGAGATCGTTAAAGGTCTTCATGAGTTATCACTTAAGTATGAAAACTACGGTTTGTTTTTACGTGGTATGTATTTTTATGATCGCAAACTCAATGATGGTGACTATGGATTTAATGACCCATTAACCGGTAAAGAGTTCGATCCTTGTGCAGACAGCAAAGCATCAGAAGTGCAATGTAAAGACATTCGCTTATTGGATGCATTTGTCTATGCCAACTGGGATTTAAACGACGGCGCGAATCCATTAAGCGTTCGTGTCGGTAATCAAGTGGTTTCTTGGGGGGAAAGTACCCTAATTTCTCATGGTATTGCTGAAATCAATGCTGTTGACTTAAACATTCTCAATGCGCCAGGTGCTGAACTTAAAGAAGCATTCCGTCCACAAGGGATGGTTTGGGCATCGTTAGGGTTATCTGAAAACTTAAACCTAGAAGCTTTTTATCAATATGATTGGCAGCCTATTTGGGTACCAACGCCCGGTTCAAACTTTGCGACCAATGATTTTGCGGGTTTTGGCGGATACAACCAGAATGCGCAGTTAGGTTTCAACTCTAATCCAGATATGAACCAAGATTTCCTTATTTCTGAATACACACGTCTATACGAAGCTGCCGCAGCCAGTGGATTTAATTCTGCTTATGCCGCTTATATGACAGCGTATTCAACTAAAGCTGCCTTAGTTCAGGATGCTGCAGACCCAAGTAATGATGGCCAATTTGGTGTTAAGTTAGGATATTACTCTCCAGAACTTGGCGAAACTGAGTTTGGTTTTTATTACATGAATTACCATAGTCGTCGCCCACTTATCAGTGGAACAGCGTCTAATTTCACCACAGAGGCCATTGGTCGTGATTATGGTCGTTTAGCACAAAGCGGTGGCGTGATTGACCGTGATTTATTGCTGAGCATGGAAACCTTTACCAAGTCGCAAATTGTTTATCCTGAAGACATTCAGTTATATGGCTTCAGTTTTAACACTTTAGTGGGTGATACATCTGTTGCCGGTGAAATTTCTCACCGTGTAGATGAGCCATTACAAATTGATGATGTTGAATTACTTTTCTTAGCTATGCCTCAACAGCTAGCAAATGCAGGCATTCGTCCTGACTTAGATGGTATTTCACAAATGGATAATGTGGCGCCTGGCGAAACAGTTGATGGGTATATACTTACCGATACGACTCAAGCACAGATGACATTTACTCACCTATTTGGTCCCACACTTGGTTTAGACAACTTAACTATGCTTGCTGAAGTGGGTGGTGTTTGGATCCATGACATGCCTGGTTTTGACGAATTACGCTTAAATGGTCCAGGTACTGCGCGTTCTGGTGGCAATCCAGATATGCCTGGCATTATTGAAGCATTACATAATGGTCCAGAAACCAATCCATTCCCGACTGATTTTGCTTGGGGTTATCGTTTAGTGGCCAAAGCTGACTTTAACAACGTGTTTGCTGGTGTGAACATGTATCCAAGAGTAATTTTCTCTCATGACGTTGATGGCATTACGCCTGATCCAATGTTCCTGTTCACTGAAGGCAGAAAGTCTGTTGCTTTGGGTGTCAATTTTGATTATCAAAGTCGCTGGGGCGCAGATATTTCTTACAACAGCTTCTTTGGTGGTGTAGGAACAACAAATGCGATGACAGACAGAGATTATATTTCTTTCAACGTCAAGTATTCGATCTAAAAGGATAATTATAATGAAGAAACTGACGATATTATCGGCAGCAGTGATGATCGCACTAAGTGCACCTGCTGCGCTGGCGAAAGTATCACAAGCTGATGCAGATAAATTGGGTACAACATTAACCCCTCAAGGTGCAGAAAAAGCGGCAAATGCAGATGGTTCAATTCCTGCTTGGACTGGTGGTATCACTAAGCCTATTGCTGGTTACACCAAGGGTATGCATCATCCAGATCCGTTCCCAGATGACAAAAGCTTATTTACCATAACCAATGCAAATAAAGCCCAATATGCTGAGTTTTTAACTCCGGGTCAAAACAAACTATTTGAAGTCTACCCAGATACTTACAAAATGAATGTTTATCAGACTCGTCGTACAGCGGCTGTGCCTCAATATGTTTATGATGCAACTAAAGTCAATGCTGTTGGTGCTGAGTTAATTTCTGATGGTAATGGTATTAAAGGGGCCACAATTGGCGTTCCGTTTCCTATTCCTGCTAATGGCCTAGAAGTCATTTGGAATCATATCCTGCGTTTTCGCGGTGTAGATGTCGAAACGTATCGTAGCCAAGCTGCACCTATGGCGAATGGTTCTTATACTCTAGTTGAAAACTCTGAGGAAATTCGTTTCGAATATTCGCGTCCTGAAGTGACTTTAGAGAAACTTAAAGAAACCAACACCTTGTTTTACTTTAAGCAAGTTGTGACTCAACCAGCACGATTAGCCGGTACTGCATTGCTGGTTAAAGAAACCATGGACCAAGAGGCGCTTCCACGTCAAGCTTGGACCTATAACACAGGGCAACGTCGCGTTCGTAAAGCACCTAACGTCGCGTTTGATACTCCAGGTACTGTTTCTGATGGTCTAAGAACAACCGATGATTTTGATATGTTTAACGGTTCTCCAATGCGTTATAACTGGGAACTCGTAGGCAAAAAAGAAATTTATATTCCGTACAACGACTATCGATTACATTCAGACAAACTAAAGTATGACCAAATTTTAAAACCGGGTCATATCAATCCTGAATTTGTTCGTTATGAAAAACATCGTGTATGGGAAGTGAAGGCAACTTTAAAAGAGGGTATGCGTCATACCTATAAAACTCGCGTGTTTTATATTGATGAAGATTCATGGCAAGTGGCAGTAACGGATATATATGACAACCGCGACGAGCTTTATCGTGTTGGTGTTGCTCATCTTATCAATTACTACGAAGTGCCTACGTTGTGGAGTACCTTAGAAGTATTCCATGACCTTCAATCACGCCGTTATTTAGCGATGGGTTTAGATAACGAAGGTCGTATGTATAATTTTGATGCATCACTTTCTGAAGCTAACTTCACACCAGACGCATTAAGACGTGCCGGTATTCGTTAATAGCCATAATAAAATGGGGCGCCTAGCGCCCCTATAAATTTTAAAGGAAGTTTGTATGACGTTTAGCATGCTTCGCAGTATTGTGGCGATTGGGATTAGTGCATGTTTATATACTGCTTCAGTAGATGCCCAACTCGATCCGCTTTCAGTTCAAATTCAACCCTTAGCTCAATCCTCTTTATTACTTGATATTGCCAATGCGGGCGACAAACTTGTTGCCGTCGGTCAACGTGGCAATGTGTTGATATTAGAAAATAATCAATGGCATCAAGTCGCCACTCCCGTTTTGTCCCAGTTAACCAAAGTGTTTTTTTTCGATGACAAACAAGGTTGGGCTGTCGGTCATGATGCAACGATTATTCACACCCAAGATGGTGGTGAGACCTGGTCAGTGCAGATGCAATCAGCTGAAATTGAGAAGCCATTTTTAGATGTACGCTTCTACACTCCTGAAGATGGTATTGCAGTTGGGGCGTATGGATTATTTTATCGCACCGCTGATGGCGGTAAAACTTGGCAAGATGAGTTTCACCAAGAATTGCTCTTTGAAGATGATGTTGCTTATTTAAATGACCTTAAAGCAGAAGATGAAGCCTTGTATTTATCGGAGCGTGCGTCTTTATTACCTCACTTTAACCGTTTGATTCGTCTTGAAGATAAACGCTTATTATTGGTCGGTGAGCTTGGTATGGTGGCGGTATCTGATGATAATGGCCATACATTTACTAAAACCAATTTTGACTATGATGGCTCGATGTTCAATGCCATTTCGGTTGGTGATGATGTTTATGTAATGGGACTTCGTGGTCATGTATTTAAGTCAGATTTAAGTTTATCTGCATGGGAAGAAGTAGAACTACCGGTCCAATCATCAATCAATGGTGCACTTGTTACATCTAATAATGACCTATACCTAGTCGGTAATGCTGGAATTGTATTATCAGTTGATGATGGTAGAGCAACTATTGTTGCTAGGCGTCAAGGTGAAAATATTGTGGCTATTGCTAAAGACAGTAAAGGCCAATTATGGTTTGCCGGTTCTAAGGGACTGTTTCAGCTTGATTAACCTTTTGGTTAAATTGGACAATTAAAACAACAATAATAAGGCCGAAAAGATGTTAGAAAAACTGGTCAATGGATTTGAATCTCATTTATTTCGTAATCGAAAATGGGTCATAATTTCATTTATTTTTATTACTATTTTTTTAGGTTACCAAGCCAGCCAACTAAAAATGGATGCGGCTTTCAGTAAAAATATTCCTCTTAATCACTCTTATATGCAAACCTATACCAAGCATCAGAAAGACTTTGGTGGTGCCAACAGCATTATGGTTGCAGTTGAAGATACGAGCGGCAATATATTTAATCCGGAATTTTTTGATGCACTGAAAAATGTCCACGATCAATTATTCTTTATTCCTGGGGTAGAGCGTTCACAGGTTAAGTCACTTTTTTCGCCTTCAACGCGTTTTACCGAAGTCGTTGAAGATGGTTTTGCTGGCGGCCCAGTTATCCCTGCCGATTTCAGTAACGATGAGTATGGCCTTAAAGTGGTACGAGACAATATCGAAAAGGCTGGCATTGTAGGTCGTCTTATCGGTAATGATTATACTTCTGCCATGGTATCGGCCCAATTGATGGAGTTTGATCCGCAAACGGGTGAAGCCATTGATACAATTGCATTTGCCAATCAACTTGAGCAAGAGCTTCGCGGTAAGTTTGAAACCGATAAGATTAAAATTCATATCATTGGCTTTGCTAAAATGGCTGGTGATGTAGCAGAAGGCGCCAAAGGCGTACTGTTGTTTTTCTTAATCGCCATAGCCATTACTGCAGTGATGGTGTATTTATTTTCAAAATCGATAGTGCTGACTATTTTACCATTGATGTGTAGTTTGGTTGCGGTATTTTGGCAATTAGGCTTATTGACGGTTATCGGATTTGGCTTAGACCCAATGTCGATTTTGGTGCCATTTTTGGTATTTGCCATTGGTGTCAGTCATGGGGTACAGATGATCAATGCTGTGCGTCGTCGCGTGCTAGATGGCCAGACGACGAAAGCGGCATCTGCATCGGCTTTTCGCAGCTTGTTAGTGCCGGGCGGCGTTGCGTTACTATCTGATACAGTGGGTTTTTTAACCTTACTTTCGATTGATATTGGTATTATTCGAGAGCTGGCAATTTCTGCATCATTAGGTGTTGCAGTGATTATTCTCACTAATCTTATTTTGCTTCCTTTAGTGATTTCATATTTCGAATTGCCGACTAAGCAAGATAACCTACAGAAACGTCAACAAATAGAAAATATTTGGCGTTGGCTGTCTAAGTTTGCCACTCCGAAATATGCTGTAGTGGTATTGATTTCAACAGCAATCCTTTATGCCGTTGGTTTTCAGCAAGCGTCAAAAATGCAAATTGGTGATTTACAGGGTGGGGCGCCAGCGCTGCATCAAGACTCTCGCTATAACCAAGATACTTTCTTCATTACCAAACATTTCTCTATAACAACCGACGTTATGTCTGTGATTGTAGAAGCCACTCCTGAAGCTTGTACATATCATTCTGTGTTATCGCAGATAGATCAGTTTGAGTGGATGATGGCTAATACACCTGGGGTTGAGTCAACCGCGAGTTTGGCATCGATTGCCAAAAAAGTGAATGCCGGCTTTAACGAAGGTAACCCTAAGTGGGAGATTTTACCGCGCACCACAGCCAGTCTAGTTCAAGCCGTGGGTCAAGTTCCAACCACATCGGGTTTGTTAAATAGCAACTGTTCTGTTATGCCGGTTTACTTGTTCTTAAAAGACCATAAAGCAGAAACCATTGAGGTGGTTGTTGATAAAGTTAAAGCTGTTGCTGCTGAGCTTAACTCCGACACGTTACAATTTAAGCTAGCTTCGGGTCCGGTTGGCGTTATGGCTGCAACCAATGAAGCAGTAAGTGAAGCTCAGCTGCCAATGATGTTGTACGTTTACGGTGCAGTGTTTGTCTTATGTTTAATTAGCTTTAAGTCACTCAAGGCAACGATAGCAGTGATTATCCCACTTTATGTGGTATCGACGTTAGCACAAGCCTTAATGACTTTGCTCGATATTGGTCTAGCAGTCAGTACCTTACCTGTTATCGCCTTAGGGGTGGGTATTGGTGTTGATTACGGGATTTATATCTTATCGACCATGTCCAACAAGCTCAGTAATGGCATGCCTGTGCAACAAGCGTATTTCGAAGCATTGGTTGAGCGTGGCAGTGCGGTGATATTTACCGGGCTAACTTTAGCGATTGGAGTGAGTACTTGGTTCTTCTCCGACCTGAAATTCCAAATGGATATGGGAATTTTGCTGACTTTCATGTTTTTAGTGAATATGTTGGGGGCAATTATTATTCTTCCCGCACTTTCAGCTATGTTTTGGAGAAAAAAGTAACTAAAACATGCAATTAAACAAAAAAGGGAGCTTAGCTCCCTTTTTTGTTTTGCATAGTTACTCTATGCAAACGACTTAAATGTCATTTTAAGTACCAATCTATGCTGTCGAGTGGATTTATAGAGGATGTACCACTAAAATTTTCCTCGATATAGCAGCAATTTAGTAATAAACTTTGCATCAGATCTCAATTATGAGTTTCTTTTGTTAAACTAAAAACAGTTATTTACGTGATACACACAAAATGACTCGGACCTACAGAATCAACAAGCCGAAGCATCCATATAATGATAAGAGCGCTGCCATAGACGCTTAAGGAATCTGCAACATGGCCTTGAAAGATGCAATGCCTTCAGTACTACTGGAAAATGTAGTCAATTTAATTCACACAAAAATCCCTCATTCTCAAGCCAAACAAGTTGAGCAATTTGCTAATTGCCTCTACGCCCATATGTCAAAAGACGATCTCAATGCTCGTAATGACAGTGATTTATATGGTGCCGTATTGAGCCTTTGGAATGCGCTGAATAAAACCGCGCAGGACGAAACTCACATCCGAGTGTTTAATCCTAGCCAAGCAAAACATGGCTGGCAGTCAACTCACAGCATTATTGAGATTATTCAACTTGATATGCCTTTTTTGGTTGACTCGCTCTCAATGGCGTTAAATCGAATGGGCATTACCGCTCATGTGATGTTGCATACGCCATTAGCGGTCGTGCGTGCTGCTAACAACAATGTCACTGATGTGTCATTTGTTAATGAAGCTACAGAAGGCAGCAATAACGTTGCGGTTTTCTTAGTCGAAATTGACAAGCAAAATAGTGATGCCGACATCAAGGCGATTGAGAAAGAGATTCAATCTGTCTTAGCGGATGTATCAGCATCGGTCAATGATTGGCAATTAATGTCAGACACATTAACCGATACCATTAAACAATTACCTTCACGGCCATTTCCTGGTGAAAAAGCGGAACTTCAAGAGTCTGTTGATTTCTTAAACTACTTGAACAACCACCATTTCACTTTACTCGGTTATCGCTATTATGATTTAAAACGCGTTGAAGGTGATGTTGAGCTTGTCCCTAATATTGAATCTAGCTTAGGACTAATGAACCGTTCAAAAACCTCACACAGTGAGCGCGGTTTGTTACTTTCAAGTTTATCTGATTCTGCCCGCAAAGAGGCATTAGATGAAAGCTTACTTGTTCTGACCAAAAGCTCTGCCAAAAGCCGTGTGCATCGTCCAGCTTACGTAGATTATATTGGCGTTAAACGCTTCGACAAAAAAGGCAACGTAATTGGTGAAGATCGCTTCATCGGTTTATATGCTTCTAATCTTTATAACCGTAGTCCACGCGAGATCCCATTGCTGGGTGAAAAAGTTCAGCGCATTCTTGATAACTCAGGTCTAGCGCCGCGCTCTCATGACTATAAAGCGTTAATGAACATCCTTGAAAACTTACCTCGTGATGAGCTAATCCAAGCTAAAGATCATGAGCTGTCTAATATCGCTTATGGCATATTGGAAATGCAAGATCGCGATAAGTTAAAGTTGTTTGTTCGTAAAGATGGCTATGGCCGCTTCTTGTCGTGTTTAGTGTATGTGTCTAAAGACCGTTATAACACTAAGTTACGTCAAGATACTCAACGCATTCTAGCGCAACATTTCAAGAGCAATGAAGATGTTGAGTTCACAACGTATTTTTCTGAGTCTACTCTGGCTCGAACTCATTATATTATCAAAGTTGATAATAACAATATGGATGTTGATGTGGCCGCTATTGAAAAAAATCTTATCGAAGCCGCTCGCTCGTGGGATGATAAATTGCACACAGCGTTAAATAATACTGTCGGTGAACAAGCTGGTACAGGGCTGACAAAACGTTATTTAAATGCTTTCCCACCTAGCTATAAAGATGATGTTCTTCCAAGCTCAGCTGTAGTTGATATGCAGCATCTAGAAGCATTGGATGATGAACATAAGTTAGGCATGTTATTTTATCAGCCACAAGAAACAGCATTAAACGACAATAAAGTGCGTTTAAAATTGTTCCATAAAGACGAGCCAATTCACTTGTCTGACGTATTACCAATGCTAGAAAACTTTGGTTTACGTGTGATCAACGAACGCCCATATGAAGTGAAAACTAATGATGGTGCTACGTTCTGGATCTTAGACTTCTTAATGACAGTGCAAGGCGCAGCGACAGAAAACCTTGCTGATAGTCAAGATCGTTTCCAAACAGCCTTATTACAAGTGTGGCAAAAGAAGTTAGAAGACGATGGCTTCAATCGCATGGTACTTTCAACGGGCTTAAGTGGTCGTGAAGTGTCTATTTTACGTGCATATGCTAAGTACATGCGCCAAATTGACGCTACATTCAGTCAGTCTTACATTGAAGAAACTTTTAGCCGCTATCCAAAACTTGCGGATTTATTGGTTAAGATGTTCATTCGTAAGTTCAATCCTAAGCTAAAGACACGCACCTTGAGTAAATTCCTCGAGCAAGTGAATATTCAGCTTGATGACGTTTCAAGTTTAGATGATGACCGAATTATTCGACGTTATTTAGATTTAATTAATGCCACATTGCGTACTAACTTCTATCAAACTGCGATTGGCGGCAAATCAAAGGATTATATCTCATTTAAATTCGCACCGAGCTTAATTCCAGAAATGCCTAAGCCGATGCCTAAGTTTGAGATCTTTGTGTATTCGCCTCGTGTTGAAGGTGTCCATCTACGTGGCGGTAAAGTGGCTCGTGGTGGTTTACGCTGGTCAGATCGTCGTGAAGATTTCCGTACTGAAGTGTTAGGCTTAGTAAAAGCACAACAAGTGAAAAACACCGTGATTGTGCCTGTAGGCGCAAAAGGTGGATTTGTGTGTAAGCAACTGCCAACAGAGGGTGGCCGTGAGGCTTTATTCACCGAAGGGCAAGAGTGTTACCGTATCTTTATTCGCGCATTATTAGACATTTCTGACAACATAATTAACGGTGAAGTTGTTCCGCCTGCAGATGTTGTCCGTCATGATGAAGACGATCCTTATTTAGTGGTTGCAGCCGACAAAGGCACCGCGACTTTCTCAGATATCGCTAACGCGATTGCGATCGAATACAACTTCTGGTTAGGCGATGCGTTTGCCTCTGGTGGTAGTAATGGTTATGACCACAAGAAAATGGGGATTACCGCACGTGGAGCTTGGGAATCGGTTAAACGCCATTTCCGTGAAATTGGTGTAGATTGCCAAACCACTCCATTTAGCTGTGTGGCGATTGGTGATATGGCGGGTGATGTATTTGGTAACGGTATGTTGTTATCTGAGCAAACTCAATTGGTTGCTGCATTTAACCATATGCATATCTTTATCGACCCAACGCCAAAAATTGCCGAAAGCTATGCTGAACGTCAGCGTTTGTTTGTCTTGCCACGCTCAAGCTGGGAAGATTATAACGCGAAACTGATTTCTAAAGGCGGCGGGATCTTCTTACGCTCTGCCAAGTCAATTAAATTGACCCCAGAAATTAAGCAGATGTTAGCGACTGATAAAGACACCATGAACCCAACCGAACTGATGAAAGAACTACTGAAAATGCCAGTAGACTTGATTTGGAATGGTGGTATCGGGACTTATGTTAAGTCGAGCAAAGAATCTCATGCTGAAGTTGGCGATCGTGCTAATGACACTTTACGCGTTAACGGTAAAGAAATTCGCGCCAAAATTATTGGTGAAGGCGGTAACTTAGGTTGTACCCAATTAGGCCGTATTGAATACTGCGCTAATGGTGGCCGTATGAACACCGACTTTGTTGATAACGTTGGTGGTGTTGATTGCTCAGACAACGAAGTTAACATCAAAATTTTCTTGAATACCTTGGTAGCAGAAGGCGAGTTAACGGTTAAACAACGTAATCGTCTACTTGAAGACATGACAGATCAAGTTAGCGAGATTGTCATTCAAGACTGTAAAGATCAGACTCGTACTATCTCTGTGACTCAAGTCGATGGCGTGTCGCAGTTGAAAGAGCAAATTCGTTTTATTCAATATCTTGAAAAAGACGGCAAGCTTGATCGCGCGCTTGAGTTTTTACCTACTGATGACGATTTAGCTGAACGTTTAGCCAATGGACGCGCGTTAACTCGCCCTGAAATATCGGTATTAGTTGCGTACGCTAAAATGGTATTGAAAGAGCAATTAGTGACCCCTGAAATCACTGAAGATGCATTTTTAAGTAAATTGCTAGTGGCTTATTTCCCTAAAAAGCTTCAAGCAAAATATGCTAATAAAATGACCGCTCATCCTCTTCGCGGTGAAATTATTGCTACATCATTGGCCAATGAATTAGTTAATGATATGGGCTTTAATTTTGTACAACGTATGCAAGATGAGACCGGTGCAACAGTTGCTGAAGCCGCCATTTGTTACACTATGGCCCGAGAAATCTTTGGCCTTGATGACTTAACCACTTCAATTACTGATTTAAGTGGCGTCATCCCTGCAGTGGTGCAGGGTGAAATGTTGCATCAATTACGTCGCAGTATGCGTCGCGCGTGTCGTTGGTTTATCCGCCATCGTAATCGTGCTCATGATATTGACCAAACTATTGCGTTCTTTAAGCCAGTATTTGAACAGCTTAAAGCCAATGTTGACCAATATATGATAGATGCTGAAGTGAAAGTAATTTCTGCTGAGATTGCTGCGCTAACCACCGAAAATGTTCCTCAAGCTGTTGCACAAGTTGTGGCTAAAATGAGTACATTATTCTCAGCGTTAGACATTGCACAAATTGCTCAAATCGAGAACAAGTCAGTTGAACTGGTATCTGAAACTTACTTTAAACTCGGTGCAAAAGTTGAGTTACATTGGTTCTTAGAACAAATCAGTGCTCAACCTGTTGCTAACCATTGGCAAGCACTTGCCCGTGCAGCATTCAGAGAAGAACTTGATTGGCAGCAACGTGCATTAAGTTCTGCTGTATTACGTACTTGTACCGAGACTTGTGATGCAGATAGTGTGATTAATCAGTGGATTGAACAAAATAAGCCTTTACTCGAAAGATGGTATCACATGCTAGCGGATTTCAAGGTTTCTCAAACCCATGAATTTGCGAAGTTCTCAGTCGCCTTACGGGAACTGAACTTACTGATTTTACATTGCGTAGGTCAGAAGTAGTTTTTATAATGTGAATAAGCCCTGGCGATTGCCGGGGCTTTTTTTAGGTCTAGGAGAAAACATGTTTTACAAACTTGCACAGAAAGTAATGTTTCAGATGGACCCTGAGTTAGCTCATAATCTAGCGATTGGTAGCTTGAAAATTACCGGAAACAACCCATTAAACTGTTTCTATCGTCAACAGGTTAAATCCGCTCCTGTAACCTGTATGGGCCTGACGTTTCCTAATCCTGTTGGCTTAGCTGCGGGATTAGATAAAGACGGCGAGTCAATTGATGCTTTTCATGCGATGGGGTTTGGCCATGTTGAAGTCGGAACCGTAACACCACGTCCGCAACCGGGTAACGATCAACCAAGATTGTTTCGATTAAAACCTGCTAAAGGGATTATTAATCGGATGGGTTTTAACAATAAAGGTGTGGATAATCTGGTTCGTAATTTAATGGCCAAAAAGTCTGACATTATGGTTGGTGTGAATATAGGTAAAAACAAAGATACTCCAGTAGAGCAGGGTAAGGATGACTACTTGATCTGCATGGATAAAGTGTACCCATACGCCAGTTATATTGCGGTGAATATCTCTTCACCAAACACCCCAGGTTTACGTTCAATGCAATACGGTGAGTTACTTGACGACTTACTCAGTTCAATTAAAGCTAAACAAACAGAATTAACCGCTAAACATGGCAAATATGTCCCGGTTGCGCTCAAGATTGCGCCTGATTTAAGCTCAGACGAGATTAAAGCGATTGCGGATTCGTTACTGAGTAATCAGTTTGATGGTGTGATTGCGACTAATACAACATTAAGCCGAGATACTGTAACTGGTTTAAAACATGCCGAAGAAATGGGCGGTTTGAGCGGTAAGCCTTTGACTGATTTATCGACTCAAGTGATCAAACAATTAGCGATCTGTTTGCAAGGTAAGATCCCGATCATTGGTGTTGGTGGGATCAATAGTGCCGCAGATGCGATAGCTAAGTTTGATGCAGGCTCAACTATGGTGCAGATATACTCAGGTTTTATTTATCGAGGACCTAAATTAGTTGATCAGATCGCAAAGGCATATTGTTCAAAATAGCGCCTAAAACAGCTTTGCATTGATCAAAAATCATGCCGCGATCGAAATTTTGATCGTTCGATCGCGCTAACACTCTGAAATTTATGTTATAATTTATAATTAAATTTTGATATTGAGTGAAAAATCATCTAATATATAAGCGTGTTCAATATTTAGGTGTAAATAGTCATGTTATTAATGCCAAATAAGGACTGGCATTGGGAATACAATGAAAGCTTGAAGCAATTAAGTATTTCGTTGGGTTCTGAGATGGAGTTCTTAACGCCATATAAGACAAAATTGTTAATTCCAGATGCTCTTAAGGCAGCTGAATTTAACCTTGAACACGCCAAATTTTACATTAAAATGCTCGAAACCCTTCCTAAAGTGTTGCATATCTCTGATGCAGGTATTGTACAAACTGCACTGAACGCAACTGCCGCGCATTTTTTATTACAATCACAAATGCCTAAATCTTGGTTTTTTGACGTCAGTGATGAGTGTGTTTATTGTGATGTGGGTAAGTTGTTTCAGCTCAACTGCGGCTACTCTAAAGTATTGGCGTTAGTTATTGCAAATGGCTTACAAGCAGCAACTGTGATGATTTTGTCACAATACTGTCAGCTATCTGAAAATAAATCATTAGCACAATTTGATATCATAAAAGTGATGCATAATCGTTTACATCCACTGCGTAAAGCTAAGCAAGTTGTCGCGGCATAAAAGAGTTGAATAGATAAGACACTCGACTCAATTTGTTCACTAGCTAGCATGTGCGGTTAGCGTATAAAAATAGTGCGAGTCTACTTCTATTGATAAACTTGCTAAAGTTTAATCCGCATGTATTATTCAAATCGCTATTTTATCAGGCGCGTCCGCCTCAATATTAAGCATTCATCGCTTATTTAGCCCTTTATTTGGCCTGTTATTCGAGCCGATTTTTAATCAACAATACTTAATCTAGTGCAATGGAATGACTCTAAGGCATAAATTACTGACTCTTATTAGTCGGTTTAAGTGCCGGTAACAAGACGATTAACCAAATCAAACCGTAAACAGCAAATCCAACCATCATCCACTGCGCCATACTGACAGACAACCATGACCAAGGTGAGTCGCTACACATGCCTGTCGGTGAAAAGACGGAAGGTAACCAAGTGTCTAACGGCATAAAGCTTGGGAACTCAGGATAAAAGGAACACGTTTCAAATGGTGATGGATTAACTTGCATCTGGTTTAGCTCATAGGCTAATTTAAATCCCCAAATAGCTGATACTCCCCAGCTAACGATTCCGACCAAGCGTAAAAACCACACTTTGGGTTGTAGTATACCCACAAGCCCAGTCAATATAAGACCCAATACCGCTACACGAATGTAAATACACATCACACACGGAGCGAGATCCATTCCATATTGAAAAAAGAGTGCCGCCAACTCTAGTCCTATGGCGGAGAATAACAATAAACCCCAAGAAAGACGGCTATGACTAAACTGCTGTAATGGTGACAATGTCGGATTCCTAAGTGTGTGAATAGATAAAAAAACACCCTCAAATGAGGGTGTTTAAACAAACTATAGTGACTTTAAAATAATTTATCAGCTAAGTCCATTAAGCTGATGTAATTAATGTCCCATTGCCGCGCCACTTAAGTCTTTAGCTGAGTGGTGAATAATTAATTGGCTCTCATATAATGTGTTAGTCATGTCGGTTAAGAAACCTGTCTCAATCGCCATTACCCCCACAATCGATAGCACGATAGTATAGGGTAGTGCCATCCACACCATGCGGCCATAAGACAAGCGAATAAGTGGCGCAATAGCAGATGTTAACAAGAATAAGAATGCCGCTTGACCGTTTGGTGTCGCAACCGAAGGTAGGTTAGTACCGGTATTAATTGCTACAGCTAGTAAGTCAAATTGGTCTCGAGTAATTTGGCCACTCATTAACGCAGATTTTACTTCATTAATGTAGACTGTACCCACAAACACGTTATCACTCACCATAGACAGTAAGCCGTTAGCAATGTAGAAAATAACTAGCTGCATATTGCCTTCATAACTCAATGCCCATTGGATCACTGGAGCGAATAAATCTTGATCAATGATGACACCTACGATGGCAAAAAATACAGCAAGTAACGCAGTGAAAGGCAAAGCTTCTTCGAATGCTTTACCTAATGAATGTTCGTCTGTAATGCCATTAAATGCTGTAGCTAAGATGATGACAGATAACCCAATCAAGCCAACAGAAGCTAAATGAAGTGCTAAACCAGCAATTAACCACACACCAATAAGAGCCTGAACGACGAGTTTCATTTTATCTTGGTTGGTTCTGTGTGAGTCTTCATGAGCAGCGTAATCAGATAAGATCCTATGTACCGCATCAGGTAATTGGGCTCCATAACCAAATACTTTGAATTTCTCGACAAGAAAACACGTTAATATACCGGCAATCAATACCGGCATAGTCACAGGTGCCATACGTAAGAAAAACTCACCAAATTGCCAATGGGCCTGCGCCGCAATGATTAAGTTTTGTGGTTCACCCACCATAGTACATACGCCACCCAGTGCAGTACCGATACCAGAGTGCATTAATAAATTACGTAAAAATGCCCGAAACGATTCTAATTCTTCATCATTTAATTGTCCGCTAGACTCAGACGTATGATCGTGACCGTTATTATCACTAAAACTCTTACCCGATGCGACTTTGTGGTAGATAGAGTAAAAACCGACGGCAACAGCAATGATTACCGCAATCACGGTTAAGGCATCTAAGAAGGCTGATAAAAAAGCTGATGCAGTACAAAACATCAAAGACACGATAATTTTTGAGCGTACTTTAGTGATCATTTTGGTAAATACAAACAGCAATAGCTGTTTCATAAAGTAAATACCTGCGACCATAAATACCAACAAGAGCAATACTTCTAAATTAGCTTCTATTTCATGTAGCACTTGTGAGGGCGAAGTCATTCCTATGATGACGGCTTGAATGGCTAAAAGACCACCCGGTTGCAGTGGATAACATTTTAATGCCATAGCTAAAGTGAAAATAAATTCCACCACTAGCACCCATCCAGCGACAAAAGGATTTACATAGAAAAAGAGCAGGGGGTTGATGACTAAAAATGCCAAAATTGCGTATTTGTACCATTTAGGTGAATTACCTAAAAAGTTAACAAACAGCGCCTGACTTTTGGTTGCCTGCATAGCAGCCTCTCCGATATTGTGATTGTTACAGTATTGGTACCATTTTTGATGCTAGCAACACATTATTATTTTCAACAGAACTGGGAGAATAGAAGCAACTTCATATTAAAAACTTGATGGATATCAACTTTTCATTAATTTGCGCCAAATAACCTATCGAGGCAAATTGAACATTACCGTCTATTTATTGTTGTGAAATTATAGTGTCTTGATATAGCAAACAATGTGTTAGCCTACATATTTATGCGGCAAACTCGATATGGCTCTTGTATTTTCGCTGCTAGTGTAGCTCAAACAAAATTGAATTGTAATGTCGTTATTTGCTCCCAAAAATACTACATTACATCAACAAGCTAGCTACATGAGTATATACTAAACTTGTGTTATTTTATCGATAAAATTGCTATAGGTTTATGATTTTAGTAATTTAATGTGAATAGTATCTGATTATTGAAGTTGTAATGGCTCATAGTAGGTTAAAAAATAGTCGTAATGAGCGTCCTGAATAAACAATGGTTTTTATTTTCCACCGCTCTGGTATGATCAGTGCAATAGTTTCGCCATTGTTTAGCAATAGGATATGAAGGCTGATGATCATCAATGCCAAAGGGCCAGCGAGTTTTGCCGAGAAATATATTGTTCGTTCCATTTGGGAAAATAAATTTCCACCCGGATCAATTTTACCTGCGGAACGTGAGCTCTCAGAACTTATCGGTGTCACTCGTACGACGTTAAGAGAAGTTCTGCAGCGTCTTGCACGAGATGGTTGGTTAAAAATTCAGCATGGTAAACCTACCCAAGTGAACAACTTTTGGGAAACCTCTAGTTTAAATATTTTAGAAACCATTGCTGATTTGAACCCTGATGGTTTTCCATTACTCGTCGATCAACTCATGGCTGCTCGTGGTAACGTAAGCAACATTTATTTTCGTGCATCCATTCGCCACAATCCTGAAAAAGTGGTTGAAGTCTTGGCCGACATTCACAGTTTAGAAAATAACGCTGAAGCCTATGCTGCATTTGATTATAAGTTGCATCACACATTAGCATTTGCATCGGGTAACCCATTATATGTATTGATTTTAAATGGCTTTAAAGGCCTTTATAATCGTGTGGGTCGTTATTATTTTTCCAGCCAAGAAGCCCGTGAATTAACCCTAAGCTTTTATCTTAAGCTGGAAAAACTCGCCCAAGCTAAAAATTATATTGATGTACCAGCATTGATGCGAGCCAATGGTATTGAAAGTGGCAAAATGTGGCAAAAGCTGCGTGATGACCTGCCTGCTGAAATGGGCCATGATAATACTTAATTTACAGTGATGAGTTGAGCATTTATCGTTAATAGAGAATACCGATTTATTTACCTCGGATATTGAATCTCAATTTGAAAAGCCAATCAAGTCGATTGGCTTTTTTTATGCTGTCGCTTCAGGACAGCTTGATAATACCCTCACAATACCTACATCGTCTACTTGCTCTAAGCTGACATTGAAACCCCATAGCCGATGTAAATGCTTCAACACCTCTTGATGGTTATCTGCAAGTGGGATGCTGTCATAGGGGATGTAGCGTAAGGTGATAGAACGATCGCCATTCACTTGCACTTGTTGCACCTGAATATTAGGTTCTATATTGGATAAATTATATTGTTGTGACAGAGTGTTGCGGATATCTTGATAACCTTGCTCATCATGAATGGCCGAAATGGAAAGTTGGCTGCGTTTTTCATCATCTAAAATAGCAAATAATTTAAAATCACGAATCACTTTTGGTGATAAATATTGGCTAATAAAACTCTCATCTTTAAAGTGCTTCATCGCAAAGTGAACCGTTTCAAGCCAATCACTGCCGGCAATGTCGGGAAACCACTTTTTATCTTCCTCGGTTGGTGTTTGGCAAATTCGTTTTATATCGACAAACATTGCAAAACCTAAGGCATAAGGGTTTATGCCATTATAGTAAGGGCTATTGTAGGCAGGTTGCGTAACCACAGCAGTATGATTTTGCAAAAACTCCATCATAAAACGGTCAGTGACTTTACCATTATCGTATAAATGATTGAGTATGGTGTAATGCCAAAATGTCGCCCAACCTTCATTCATCACTTGAGTTTGTTTTTGTGGATAAAAATATTGCGCCATTTTACGAACAATTCGGACTAATTCACGTTGCCATGAAGCCAGTAATGGGGCATTTTTTTCAATAAAATATAAAATGTTTTCTTGGGGCTCACTTGGGAAAATAGTACTTGTTTCTGGCGTTTCTTTTTGTGGTGATGTTGGCAGAGTTCGCCACAAGTCATTGACTTGGCTCTGTAAATAATCTTCACGTTGCTGCTGTTTTTCTTGCTCTTGCTTCAGTGACACTTCTGCTGGACGTTTATAGCGGTCAACACCGTAATTCATCAATGCATGACAAGAGTCGAGAATTAACTCAACTTGTTCAACCCCATAACGTAACTCACATTCGCGGATATAATTTTTAGCAAAGACTAAATAATCGATAATCGAGCTGGCATCGGTCCAAGTATCGAATAAATAGTTATTTTTAAAAAAACTATTATGACCATAACAAGCGTGCGCCATGACTAATGCTTGCATGGTAATGGTATTTTCTTCCATTAAATAGGCAATACATGGGTTTGAATTAATCACAATTTCGTATGCCAAGCCCATCTGGCCACGCTTATAGCCTTGCTCTGTTTGGATAAATCGCTTGCCAAATGACCAGTGGGTATAACCAATGGGCATACCAATGCCAGCATAGGCATCCATCATTTGTTCAGCAGTAATAATTTCAATTTGATTTGGGTAAGTTTCAAGTTTAAAAAATGTCGCTGCATTTTCAATTTCATGTTGATATTGTTGCAGTAAGTCAAATGTCCACTCGGGTCCATCATCTAATGGGCTACGTTTTATATTCACCATGATCACCCCCCTACATAGCTTGTTTTTTAAAGAGTTCACGAAATACTGGGTATATGTCTTCTACGTGGGTAATATTCTGTACTGCAATGTTGTCAAATTGCTGTTGCAGTTTCTCATATTGGTGCCATAACGTCTGATGAGCGCGATGGGTTATTTCTATGTAACTAAAATAGCGAACCTTTGGCAAAATATGTTTTGCTAAAATGTCATAGCAGGCTGGCGAGTCATCGGCCCAATTATCACCGTCAGAGGCTTGAGCGGCATAAATATTCCATTCATTTTCTGGGTAGCGTGCTTGCTGTATTTCATGCATTAGCTTTAATGCACTTGATACGATAGTCCCGCCAGTTTCTTGTGAGTAAAAAAACTCATGTTCGTCGACTTCTTTAGCCTGTGTATGATGACGAATATACACCACCTCAAGATTTTGATAACTGCGCGTCAGGAAGAGGTAAAGTAATATATAGAAACGCTTAGCCATATCTTTGGTTTCTTGATCCATTGATCCAGATACATCCATCAGACAAAACATTACCGCTTGGCTAGAAGGGATTTCACGTTTGGCATAGTTGTTAAAGCGCAAATCAAAAGTATCGATAAAAGGTACTTTTGCGATTTGCTGCTTGAGTAATAATATCTGTTCCTTTATGGCTAAAATTCTTTCTGCTTGAGCACCTGGCGTGTCCTCCAGCATGACAAGTTCGGCTTCCAATGCCTGTAGCGCTTTCTTTTTGCCACCGCTCATGGCAATTCGTCTCGCCAAAGATGAACGCAACGATCTGACAATATTAATGTTAGCGGGCACGCCATCATTGGTAAATCCCGCTCGATAGGTTTGATATTCAACTAATTTATTTAGCTGATTTTTTTGTAAATTAGGCAGTTCGAGATCGTCGAACAGTAACTCTAGATATTCGTCTTTTGAGATAGTAAATACAAAATCATCATCACCGTCACCGCTATTTGATGCATCACCTTGCCCAGAACCGCCTTGGCCAGATTTAGGTCGTTGAACTTGGTCACCGCGATTAAATTGATCATTCCCAGGGTGTACTCGATCCCTTCTGCCACCTTGGCCTTGTCTGAAAACAGGTTCACTAAGGTCTCGAGTTGGAATGCTAATCTGTTCACCTTTATCAATATCAGTAACACTGCGACGAGTGACAGCTTCTCCGACAGCTTTTTTGATTTGTTTTTTATAGCGCTCAATAAAACGCTGCCGATTGACGGTGCTTTTTCCTTTTGCATTGAGTCGTCTATCAATAAAATTTGCCATACGCCTCTCCCAAGTCTAATTCATGGCAAAGTCAGCAAGGGCTGACTCTGCCAACCTGGCGTTTTACGATGATTTGCGCACTCGTAAATACCATTCTGACAATAATCTGACTTGTTTTTTGGTGTAGCCTTTTTCCATCATACGATTAACAAAATCGTCATGCTTACGCTGATCGTCATTGGATGTTTTGCCGTTAAATGAAATCACTGGCAGTAAATCCTCAGTGTTAGAAAACATTTTTTTCTCTATCACAACGCGTAATTTTTCATAACTGGTCCACAACGGATTATTGCCTTCATTGTTGGCGCGAGCTCGCAGAACAAAGTTAACAATCTCATTACGGAAGTCTTTTGGATTACTAATTCCAGCAGGTTTTTCTATTTTTTCCAGTTCTGCATTGAGTGCCCCACGATCGAACAGTTGTCCGGTTTCGGGATCTCGATATTCTTGATCTTGAATCCAAAAATCGGCATAAGTAACATAGCGGTCAAAAATATTTTGGCCGTATTCTGAATAGGACTCAAGGTAAGCGGTTTGTATTTCCTTGCCAATAAATTCAACATACTTAGGGATTAAATAACCTTTAAGGAACTCTAAATATTTTTCACTTACTTCATTCGGAAATTGTTCTTGCTCAATTTGTTTTTCGAGTACATAAAATAAGTGCACTGGATTTGCGGCTATTTCTGCACTGTCAAAGTTAAACACTCTGGATAGAATTTTAAAGGCAAAGCGGGTGGATAGTCCTTGCATTCCTTCATCTACGCCAGCGTAGTCACGGTATTCTTGGTAGGACTTTGCTTTTGGGTCGGTATCTTTTAAGCTTTCACCATTATATACACGCATCTTGGAATAAATAGATGAGTTATCCGGTGCTTTTAAGCGAGAGAGCACACTAAATTGTGCCAAGGTTTCTAAGGTGCCTGGGGCACAAGATGCGTTTGATAGTTCTGAATTGGCTAATAGTTTTTGGTAGATCGCCATTTCTTCAGAAACCCTCAAGCAGTAGGGCACTTTGACGATATAGACGCGATCTAAAAATGCTTCATTGTTTTTATTATTTCTAAACGTTGACCATTCTGATTCATTCGAATGGGCTAAAATAATGCCGTTGTACGGTAGTGCTGATAAGCCCTCAGTACTGTTGTAATTACCTTCCTGGGTTGCAGTCAATAATGGATGTAATACCTTAATCGGTGCCTTAAACATTTCGACAAATTCCATTAAGCCTTGGTTTGCTCTGCATAATGCACCTGAGTAGGCATAGGCATCAGCATCATCTTGTGAGAAATGCTCTAATTGACGAATATCGACTTTACCGACTAAAGCTGAAATATCTTGGTTGTTTTCATCACCGGGTTCTGTTTTAGCAATGCCGATTTGGTCTAGCACCGATGGATACACTTTTACTACTTTGAACTTTGAAATATCGCCACCGTATTGGTGTAAACGTTTTACTGCCCATGGAGACATGATTGTTTTGATATAACGACTGGGGATCTGGTATTCATTGTTCAGTAACTGACTGTCTTCTTCGGGATCAAACAAGCAAAAAGGATGGTCGTTAACCGGACTACGAACCCCATCAGCACTTAGTATGTAAATAGGCACATGCTGCATAAGTACCTTGAGTTTTTCGGCAATGGACGATTTACCGCCACCAACAGGACCGAGAAGATACAAAATTTGTTTTGATTCTTCCAAGCCTTGAGCAGAATGTTTTAAATAAGCCACAATCTGTTCAATCGCGTCTTCCATACCATAAAAGTCTTTGAATGCGGGATAGCTTGCAATAACACGATTAGAAAAAATACGGCTTAAGACAGGATTTTTTGCTGTGTCGATAATCTGCGGTTCACCAATGGCCATTAATAAGCGTTCGGCAGCAGATACATAGGCACTTTTGTCTTGTTTACAAATATCAAGAAATTGCTCCAAGGTATATTCTTCGTCGCGTTTTTGTTGATATCGTTGTTGATAATGCTCAAAAATACCCATAATAACCCCCTCAAAACATGCAGTAGTATTACGTAAAACGCCTCTGTGGCTAACGCAATGGTTTAACTATATTACTGGACCAATTAGCGCAATATTAGGCTTTACGAGTAAAGTGTAGGACAGGGAAAATGACTTGGCGAAGTTTTAATGGAAAATAAATTAAATAAAAACAAAGACAAACAGTAGCATTTGCAATAGTTGCAAAAATAGAAGTGTGATGTGAGTCATGCTTTGTGGCAAGAAAAGATTTAAAAAAGGAGCCAAAAGGCTCCTTTAGTTTTTTGCAGCTAATGAAGATTAAGCAGCAAAGTTCTTGTTAACAAATTCCCAGTTAACAAGTTGCCAGAAGTGAGCTAAATACTCTGGACGTGCGTTACGGTAATCAACGTAGTAAGCATGTTCCCATACGTCTACAGTTAATAAAATAGTCACTGATTCATCTGTTAACGGCGTAGCAGCATTGCTAGTGTTAACAATGGCTAATGAACCGTCAGCTTTTTTAACTAACCAAGTCCAAGCACTACCGAAGTTGTTGACTGCAGAATCGGTAAATTTAGCTTTGAATTCTTCAAAAGAACCAAAAGATGCATTGATAGCAGCAGCGATATCGCCAGTTGCTTCGCCGCCAGCGTTAGGCGCTAAGCAGTTCCAGTAAAAAGTGTGGTTCCAAACTTGAGCGGCGTTGTTGAACATACCACCAGTTGAGGTTTTAACAACTTCTTCTAGCGTTTTGTTAGCAAATTCAGTTCCTTCAACTAAACCGTTTAGTTTTACCACGTAAGTGTTGTGATGCTTACCATAATGGAACTCAATGGTTTCTTGAGAAATGTGTGGTTCAAGTGCGTTCTTTGCATAAGGTAAAGCTGGTAGTTCGAAAGCCATTAGTATCTCTCCATGGATTCAGGTTATCGTTTTGTTTACCAATCAGGTAACATTGCTCTACTTCTATTGTACTGATTATTTTTGTGATGTGAATCATTGTTTGGGAATTATCTGGATTGCTGTAGCTATTTAATGGATTTTAGATAAACCCTACAAACTGTGGCATTTTGTTCTTTGTCTAGGTGTCGTACAATAGTCGTTATGTGTTCATTCGTCGTACTTAGGAAATCCAATGGAAACTGTAGAAAAGATTAAACAGCAAATTAGCGAAAACCCAATTATTGTGTACATGAAAGGTTCACCTAAGCTACCAAGCTGTGGATTTTCATCTCAAGTTGCTCAAGTGATGATCAATTGTGGTGAACAATTTGCCTTCGTAGATATTTTACAGCACCCAGATATTCGTGCTGAACTACCAAAATTTGCTAACTGGCCAACATTCCCACAGCTATGGGTTGAAGGCGAGTTGATTGGTGGTTGTGACATCATCACTGAAATGTTCCAAAAAGGTGAACTTCAGCCAATCATTAAAGCGACTGCTGATAAATTCCGCACCGAAAACGCTGCAGAGTAATGAGTATTGATTGAGTGTTTAATGCACTGATAAAAAAGCCCCAATCGCAATTTGCGATTGGGGCTTTTTTATAGCGCCTTACTGATTAAGCAGCTTCTATGTTAAAGAGGTTATGCCTCAGTTGGTGGCTTTTTTATCGCTGGTAAAATCAAGTTCATCAAAATAGCCACAATCCCGCATAAGCTGATACCGGTTAAACTAAATGAGCCAATGCCAAATGCCATGCCACCAATACCGAACACTAACGTTACCCCAACAATACTGAGATTACGGGGTTCAGACAAATCGACTTGATGACGAATTAGGGTGTTTAATCCCACAGCAGCAATTGAGCCAAAGAGTAGGCACATTATGCCACCCATGACGGGAACGGGAATTGTTTGCATCATGGCGCCCAGTTTGCCAACAAAAGCTAAGGTAATTGCGGTAATCGCTGTCCACGTCATAATGCGAGGGTCAAAACTTTTAGTGAGTGTCACCGCGCCAGTTACCTCACTGTATGTGGTGTTAGGTGGACCACCCAATGCTGCTGCTGCAATTGTGGCAATACCGTCACCAGTCAGGGTGCGATGTAAGCCAGGCTTTTTAAAATAATCTTTACCTGTCACATTTGAAATAGCCAAAATATCACCAATGTGTTCAACGGCAGGCGCAATGGCCACTGGGATCATAAATAAAATAGCTTGCCAGTTAAACTCTGGGGCAACAAAGTTTGGCATAGCTAACCAAGCGGCTTCACTTACGGGCGTAAAATCAACAACACCAAAGGCTAAGCTAGTGCCATAGCCGACTAAAATACCGGCCAGAATAGGCATTAAACGAACTAATCCTTTAGCAAAAATCGCCACGATTATTGTAGTCGTTAAGGCTGAAAGAGAAATTATTAGGGCAATATTGGGCTCAACGATGACTAAGCTACCATCACCACTTTTACCTAATGCCATATTGACAGCGACTGGCGCTAAGCCTAAACCGATGATCATAATTACTGGGCCGACAACCACAGGGGGTAACAGGGTATGAATAAATCCTGTGCCGCGCAGTTTTACCGTTAGCCCAAGTAGCATGTAAACTGCGCCAGCTGCCATTAAACCACCCATGGTGGCTGGAATACCCCATGTTTGTACGCCATATAAAATGGGGGCGATAAAGGCAAAGGAAGAAGCGAGAAATACAGGAACTTGGCGTTTAGTGACTAATTGAAACAGAAGGGTACCGAAACCGGCTGTAAATAAGGCGACACTGGTATCTAAACCCGTCAATAACGGCATTAGTACAAGCGCACCAAAAGCGACAAATAACATTTGTGCGCCCTGTAGCGGAATTAACACGCGTTTCATATTGTTCTCCATCAGTATTTAGAAAGTTAGCGTGTGCTCAAACGGCGCGAATTGTCACATAAAAGCTATCATATGCATAACAACTTTGAGGACGCTGTAGCGATTAATGTTATTTGATATGGCTACAATATAGGGTCAATTTGGCAGTAGTAAAAAAGAGTTTTCGTTATCCATTACTCGATAGAATTTTATTATGATATAATTTGTTCACTTATATTTGCTGCGTTTATGTTATCTGATGCTGAAAAAACTAATTAATCTCATTGTGTTACCGATAATTGCATTAACCTCTATTGCGACTGTGTATGCTGCTGAAGTCGGCAAGTTAGATGAAGCCGATATTGCGGTGAGTTCACGTGCAAATGATGTAAAAGATAATGCGCTAAAAGAGGCATTAGCTGCTGTTTTCTTGAAAAATTCTGGTTTACCTAGTGTGGTGCTTCACCCCCTAGTTAAAGCTCAAATTAATGCCCCTGAGGTCATTTTGACTCAATATGGTTATTATGAGTCAAATGGTGAGTTGATGCTCAAAGCCAGTTTTGACCATCAGCGGGTGATTTCAACATTACGCGAAGCCGGTTTACCTGTTTGGGGGAGCCAGCGGCCATTAACCTTGTTGTGGATATCCGTTGATGAAAATAATCAGCAAACTATTTTAGCTGATGATTCGGCCACAGATATACGTACTGATTTAGCCCAAGAGTCTAATAATAAAGGCATTCCATTATTGTTGCCTATTATGGATTTAGATGATGTTATGCAAGTGAGCATTACTGATGTGCGTGGTATGTTTACCGATGTATTAGCCAAAGCATCAACCCGTTACCAAGCTGATTACTTTGCTGTTGCCAATATTGATACCCAAGGCAGCAACCTAAATTACAGCATTAAGTTATTCGATAAAAACAGAACTAATGGTGTGTTGGTGGCTTTAATTTCTCAACAAGGTGATGCCACCGATTATCAACAAGCTACCAAAAGTATGATGAGTATTCTGGCGGATTATTATATTAGTCAATATGCTATTGCTTCTACAGGCGGTGACCTTACAACACAAGTCAGATTTACCGGATTAAATAATATGACTCAAGTGGTGAATGTTGAACGTTACCTTCGTCAGCTTAGTGCCGTTAAGTCGATAACATTAAGCCAGTTTAAGGGCGATTCTGCCACTTATACTATTGACTTGTTTAGTAATTTAGATGATTTGCAGCGGTTGCTTAATATTGATAGCCGCTTATCACAATTAGATACTGTGGGCAGTGTCGATTCATTTTATGAGTCAACTACTGACAAAACTAAACCTAAGTTGATTTATCAATGGTTGGGTCAATAAGTATGATCAATCGGTGCGCTATACTGTTTTATCGTATAGCGTGAAATGCTGTATCTGAGGCATCTTTATGTTGAGGCTTATTGCCTATATTCGCATAATGGACTCACTTAGGTATAATGATGTTAGTTCGTTTATGATTTTGAGACCTATCTGAGTGACACAAAACTCACCAAGACAATTATCTTTACCCGTTTATTTACCTGACGATGAAACTTTTCAGAGTTATTACCCCGCTTCGGGTAATGACGAGTTGATCCAAAAACTTCAAGCCAGTGCTGAGGGATCCTTGGCTTCTTCTTTATATCTTTATGGTCCCGAAAAGTCAGGCCGAACACATTTAATGCATGCTGCTTGCGCTCATGCTAACGACTTAGACCGCCGTACTTTGTATATCCCACTTGGCATTCACGCAAGTATTTCTCCGGCCTTGTTTGAGGGCCTAGAATCGCTTGACTTGATTTGTATTGACGATGTTGAAGCGATAGCGGGCCACCCTGTATGGGAAGAAGCCATTTTTCATTTGTATAATCGTATTGCAGAGCAACAAGATTGTCGTTTGATTGTGAGCGGTAAAGCTTCACCTTCAGAAACGGGTTTTTTACTGCCCGATTTGGTTTCTCGAATGCAGTGGGGACTCATATATCAACTGCAACCTATGGCTGATGATGAAAAACTGCTTGCATTACAACGCCGCGCGGCAATGCGTGGCTTGCAGTTATCTGATGAAGTAGGGCGTTTTTTACTCACTCGTATGGCTCGTGATTTACGCACCTTGTTTGATGTGCTCGATAAACTCGATAAAGCCTCTATGGTACATCAGCGAAAACTGACTATTCCATTTATAAAAGAGATGCTTAGACTATAATTCCTTATAAAAAATTATCGTTGTCAGTCTATCCTATTAGATAATAAAAACGCCAAATGAATTCATTTGGCGTTTTTGTTTAGTGAGTTAATGACTTATTGCTGCAGATGATCATTGCCACTAAATTGTAATGGTCGAGGGTCAACAGCATTTTGTTCAGCTTGTGATGAGACTTTCTGTGATGATTTTGATGGATCAGTTGTTAGCACTAAATTTTGTGCCCAACTCAGACCGTTAACTAACGCCACAGGTGCAGGCAAACCATCCATCACTTGTGTTACCCCTATTGCAGGTAACATTTGGCTCACAACATAGCTGGCACGATCATATAACTCAGGTTGGCCGATACGGCCGCGCTGACCCCATTCAACCACAATGGTTGAACTTGTGGCAACTTCTGGTTTGTCAGTAATCGCGATATCACGCAAAATACCATATCGATGGCTCATCATCACTTCTTCAAATAGCATCGCTGCATCTTCTCGTGTTGATGAATAAGCATAGTCATCGTTGGCAAGATCGTTGGCAAAAAATTGTGCGACGTCACTTGGTGTATAAGCTTTTTGGGTATTATTTGCTGACTCGCCAGAGTAGTTAACGTTTGCAAGACCATACATCTCAGTACTGGTTAATGGGTAGCGGATGTTGAGTTGATCAGAGGTCATCGCATTAGCCTCATAACGACGTTGATATTCTTCTTTTAAGGTTGGACCTTGAATATTTGCATGTATGCTTTGTGGGTAATAATCATTTGCATGAGCAAGTTCGTGATATAAGAGCCTGGCTAGATTAGAAGACATATTCTCCATGGTACGGTTAGTACGATTGCCTATTTCTATATATTGACCAGCATAATCGTTGTTTTTGACATAACGATATGGCGAGAGATAATTAAGCTCTTCACCAAAGTTGCTACGATAATCAGGCGTTTCATTAATCGTATCTCGCTGTGCTGAAGTTAGCCACAGGTATTCAGGGTCTAAATATATTGCTCCTATATAACCAGCATAAAAGGCCGGTCTAATATCGTAACTGATGACGATAGCAGTCACTGATTGCAGCAATTCTACAAAATCATTGTGAGTTTGTGCACGTAAATAGGCTTCAAAGTTTGCTGCCATCCAGTCGTGTGAAACGAGTACTCTGTCCATAATAGTATCAATCGGGTCTGGATTAGTATCTTGGCTAATGAAGGGCAGCACATTAACAATATTGCATGGCTCAACGAATTGATTCGAGTAAACACAAGAGGCCAGTTGGTTAGCATAAGGTGAGTCATGCTTGTAAGCGTGCGTTCGTGCAACGGGATAACTGAAGTAGGCGTCCGCTGGGGCCGCTTTTTCTTTGGTTACGAGTAAATTGACGTCATCACTTATCGTTTGGCCATCAAATGAGGCCGTGGCTTTAAGACTGAAGAGTTGATCGGTATCGACGTTTGGCGCAACAAACAGTGGCCTAGTAATGTCACTTAAATCCACGTTAGTAAAGGCTTTATTATTATCACTAGGATACATGCACCAGCTAATATTTTCAGGTACTTGGCCGTTAATATTCTGTATACGTAAACTCGCATCAGTTCTATTGACCATTTGATGATCGCTGTTAATACGTAAAATATTGTCAGCTGAATCGGCAGTAATGGATACCGTTTCTTCAATACTGATGTTATCGCCAGAGACAGTCACCTTAAAAGCGTAATCTTGGTTACTTGTCGGTGTGAATGCTAAAACTTGGCTATTGACTGCTGTTAGTTCAAGGCTTGGTCCTGAAATCTGCTGCCAAAAAAATGTTTTACCAATACTGTCTTGTTGATTGAGATTGGCAATAATGCTACCGGGTTTGTCTTTGGCATAATGGTGTTCAACAATAAAAGTCAGTTGAGAGTTTGTGTCGGCAATAGAGTAAGTAATATTTTCACTGCAAATTTCGAAAGCGGATGAGGTTGGCGTACCTTGATCGTTATTGTTTGAATCTCCTCCGCATGCGCTAACTAACATGGCACAGGCTAAAAGGCTGTAGGGCCCTAATTTTTGCGATAACGGCATTAAACCACTCCATGATTATTTTGTTGTTATTAAAAAACATACTATGCAACATCTTGTTAACGGATAAATGTAGCATGCTGTCTTGTTTAAATGCAATCAACAAAAAAGCGCCCGAAAGCGCTTAGATAAACAACAAAAATGAAGGTGGTTTATTGTTGCTCAGACTTTTTCTTTAGCCCTAATCCTAGCTCTCTACCTCGCTTGCGGGCATAAAATGGAAAAGTGATTAATAGAATGCCAATCAGTACTGATTCAATCACCGCAAACACAAACGCATCGGTAGTGATGTAAGCCAGGGTTAAACCATGCAATAAATACACACACAGAATAAAGCTGGCCCATGCATAAGTATAAGGATTACCAGTTAAAATACCTTTTAGCGGAAATAATAAAGGTACAATCCATATTAAGCTGAACCCTAGCGAATAGGTGCCATTGATGCCTTGTTGAATAAACCAACCGCTAAGCAGTAGGAGTAACGCAAGGTAACCGATTCGGCTTAGTTGAAACAAGGTTTGGGAAGTCATTATGGTACTCGTTACAGAATAGACAAAACATTTTCAGGAGGACGGCCAATAGCAGCTTTATTGTTGGCTAGCACAATTGGGCGTTCAATTAACTTAGGTGTTGCCACCATAGCAGCAATAAGGTGCGCTTCTGATAAGGATGCATCTGCTAAGTGTTGGCTTTTATATTCATCTTCTTTGGTTCGCATTAGCTGGCGCGCCGTTAAACCCAGAAGCTGTAACATGGTCTGTATTTCCGTGGCGGATGGCGGCGTCTTTAAATATTCAACGACTGTGATATCGGTGTTATTAGCCTGCAGTAATGCTAAGGTTTCACGGCTTTTTGAGCAGCGCGGGTTATGGTAAATAATTGTTTTTACGGTTGTCATGTTTAGAGTCCGTCATTAAAAAATGGCAAACAATAAATTCATTTATTGTTTGCCATCATTCTATCAAAGAATGGCTTGTAAGGTTAAGTTATTGCGGCTACTTTAACGCCTCCATTTCCCTATCAGCTTGTCTAAATTGTCTTATTCTTGCTTCAATTCTTGCCAGTTGTAAGGTTTTACCATCTGAATAGCGATAAGCATAGTTGAGTTGGTCAATCGCTCCCTTGTAGTTAGCTGATAAGGCCATAAATTCAGCATTACTGTAATACTCGAGGGCTTTGTTATCTAACTTGCGGTACGCATCAGCCATAATTTGATAAGGCAGCATATTCTGCTTATCGAAAAATATCAGTTCCTCTAAAAGCGGAATGGCTTTTTGGGGCTGATCAGCCTGCACATAAATATTGGCTAAGTTAGTATTGATCACCTGTGAAGTTGGTTTTATTTTCCGCTGCGATTCTAATAATGCGATGGCATTTGTATAGTCTTTTTTCTGATCTAATAAATCTGTTTTGGTATCGATATAAAATAAATTATTGTCATCTTGCTTAAGCAAGTCATCAATGATGACCTCAGCTTGATCAAATTTCTGTAAACGGAAAAGTGCCAGCGCTTTGCCGTAGAGAGCAGCCTCTTTAAAAGTATATTCATTCTTTTTGAGTTGTTGTTCAAATAAAGATAATGCCGCATCGTCACTTAAACTTGAAAAACGCACTTGGATACGCGCTTTGGCTAATTGAAAGTTAAGGCTGTTAGGTACATATCGTTTAGCGTATTGAGCCGCACGGTTACGGGCTTCTGTAATTCGAGACTCTGGTAATGGATGCGTCAGTAACATTTGTGGTGGGGTAGTGGTAAAACGATAACGAATAGCCAGCTGACCGAAAAATGTGGCGGCAGCATTGGGATCAAACCCTGCATCAACAAGAGTTTGCATGCCAATACGGTCGGCCTCTTGCTCATTTGAGCGGGTATAGTTAATTTTTGCTTGTGTTGACAGTGCTTGGGTTGTCGCTAGTGCAGCCATACCTGCTTGAGGGGCTGCTATGGTTAATAAAATAGCGCCTAACATACCCACAATCGTAGCCGTAGAGCTTTTCTCTTGTGCTTCAAGTGAGCGCGCAAGATGACGTTGAGTTACGTGAGTAATTTCGTGTGCAAGTACTGATGCCAATTCACTTTCGTTGTCAGCATTTAAAAATAAGCCAGTATGAACGCCAACATGACCACCGAAAAATGCAAATGCGTTAATTTCATCATTGCGCAGTAAAAAGAAATAAAACGGTGTTTTGACTCCGGTAGCATTAGCAACCAGCTTATTGCCCAGTTCTGATAAATACTGACTTAGCACCGGATCACTTAATACGGGGGCAGAAGAACGAATAACCCGCATGTATGCGTCACCGTAAACGGTTTCTTTTTCTAAACTAAAGGTATTAACTGCAGCCGTACCCAGATCTGGAAGATCATTATTGGCAAAACTGTGGCCAATACTGGCGGCAAATAGTACGCTAATTGCGCTCGCGGCCAGTGTTTTTGAAAAGGTCGATAATGATAATTTGCTCAAGCGAAACCTTTAATGATGATTGAATTGAAAATTTAAGCTTAACCAACAAGTTTGCTTAAGTTACATTGCTTGTGGTTTATTGTCCAAGCTAGGATAATAGCCCTAGATTGTTTAAAGCAAGTTGATAATGATTTTAATTGATTTAACACCTTATGTTTGTCCCTATCCTTTGGTAAAAGTAAAACTTTTACTGAGGCACATGGATGTAGATGAAAAATTACATGTACTGTTATCAGACCCCGGTTCACGCCGAGATGTTCCCTTGTTGATAAAAAAAATGGGTTTTGATATTGAAATCATTGCTGATCAACCGCACTGCTTATCATTTATCATCACCAAAACAAATTGAAATTGTATATATAAGGTTCTTCAATGCTGGAATTTTTAACTGATTGGTGCAAAACCCGTTTTAGTGACCCGCAAGCCATCACCTTAGTGTTTATCATTGTGGGAATTGGTTTGGCATTATACTTTGGTTCTGGTCTGCTTGCGCCATTGCTCGTTGCTTTGGTACTAGCCTTTTTACTTGAATGGCCAGTAGCACAAATGTCGCGATTGGGAATAAGCAGAACGATGGCGGCGTCAATCGTCTTGGTGGTGTTTTTAGGCTTAATGATTATTTTGATGTTTGGTTTAGTGCCCAGTATATGGCGCCAAGGGGTGTCATTGGTAACTGATTTACCTTCTATGATCGATAAGGGTATGTTACTGGTTAGAGAATTTAGTGCCGATTACCCTCAATTTATCAGTACTCCGCAGCTTGATTCAATGATGGAAGAAATCAAAAAGATGCTCGATACGCAGCATATTATTGATTTAGGTAAACAAATTCTTGGTTATTCAGCGTCATTGCTGGTGTTAATGGTGTACGCCATTTTAGTACCATTGTTGGTATTTTTCTTTTTGAAAGATAAAGATTATTTGATAAATGGTAGTAAACGATTTTTTCCCACTAACCGCGGTTTAGCGCGAAAAGTGTGGTTTGAAATGGATCAGCAAATTTTTAACTATATTCGTGGCAAAGTAATTGAAATTGTTATTGTTGGCGTAGCCAGTTATATTTTCTTTGCGATTATGGGGCTAAGTTATTCTGCGTTACTTGGCGTGTTGACCGGATTATCTGTGTTGATCCCTTATGTCGGGGCAACATTAGTGACCTTACCGATTGCGTTAGTGGCATTTTTTCAATGGGGCTTTAGTGCTGAATTTGGTTATTTAATGTTAGGTTATGGCATTATTCAGGCGTTGGATGGTAATGTTTTGGTACCGTTATTGTTCTCTGATGCCGTTGATTTACATCCGGTAATGATCATTGCGGCTGTATTAGTCTTCGGTGGCTTATGGGGGGTATGGGGCGTGTTCTTTGCAATACCGCTGGCATCATTAGTTAAAGCGGTCATCAATGCTTGGCCCAATAACCAACAGCAACAACGAGTCTCGTTCGACAGTGAATAACCCCTGAAGATCCTCAATTGAGTGATAAAAAAAGCTAACCCGTTATGGTGTTAGCTTTTTTTATGGACTAAATACGCTGTGCTGATGAACGATGAAAATAGCAGTATGTGTTGCAGGAAAACCGCGCTTAGATGACGTTATTGTATTCGCACTATAGGGGCTTATCTTTACTGTCTTTATCGTCTTCGCTAGAAGGTTGTTGATTAAGTTTATCAGTTGCTTGTTGTGAGCTGTCTTTAGGTGCAGTTTTATCGGCGCTGTCTTTTTGTGCTCCAAACTGAGGCATCTTAAATTTGGCTGAATATTTTAATACTGCAATATTACTCGCGATAATCCCGATGACTAAAATAATAATTAGCCATACTTCATAACCTTCTAAACTCATGGAAAACTCCTGTTTAACCTTAGTATTTATCGCCTTATTGCTATAGTACTCAGACTAGATTAACACATGTTAGTTAGTCGACAGCTAAGCGCAATTCGCATTTGCGAATATCTTCAGGGGTATCAACTTCTGGTGAGTCAAATGCGCTGATAGCAATTTTAATTTTATGGCCGTATTCAAGAGCGCGAAGCTGCTCTAATTTTTCCAGATCTTCAAGTCTACCTAAAGGTAACTTAGCAAAGGCATTCACAAAACGTTTTGTGTAAGCATAAACACCTAAGTGTTTATAGACAGGGTAGTCGTTGGTATCACGGCCAAAAGGAATCCGAGCCCGTGAGAAATACAATGCATTATAGTCATTGTCAAAGACCATTTTAACGTGCATTGGGTCATCTAGTTCTCTTTTATCGACAATTTCAAATCCTAACGTCGCCATTTCAAACTCACCAGGATGACGTTCAAATAGGCTAATGATTTGCTCAATTGAGATAGGATCAATCAGTGGCTGATCACCTTGTAAATTAATCACTAAATCGTCATCGCTAAGACCCAGTTGCTCAATAGCATCATTAATACGATCGGTCCCAGAAGCAGCTTCAGGGCTAGTCATAACCACTTTACCGCCAAAAGATTCTACCGCGTGTTTAATGCGGTCATCATCAGTGGCAACATAAATATTATCGACTCCTTTGGCTAAAGAAGCACGTTCGTAAACATGTTGGATCATGGGTTTACCATTAATCGGGGCCAGCGGCTTGCCCGGGAAACGGCTTGAACCATAACGTGCCGGGATTAATAGAGTAACGTTCATTAATATGACCTATTTGTGTAGTGATTATGGTGTAGACAATAAATAAAAGGGCTCATAAGAGCCCTTTATGATTGAATCTATCGTGTATTATATACGACGGAACAACTTAGTCAGCATTTCGTCGGTAACTTTTTCTTCCCAGCCTTTACCATACACGTTGTCCCAAAGTGGGCCCATGCTCTTGGTAACAGCAACCATCTTAGCGATAGTCTCATCCGGTAAGTCTTTACAGATGTTTTTAGGTAAAGTGATGTTATGAATTTTCATCATTTTACGGAATTCAGTTACGCCTTCTGGGTAGAATTCTTCTAACACATTAAAAGCTAAACAGTTACCAATGCCGTGATGATAGCCCAGCACATAACCTAAGCCGTAAGACACTGCATGACATGCCCCCACTTGACTATAAGCAATGCTCATACCGCCCATATAAGATGCCATCATTAGCTTGTCATCTTTTTCTGCGTGGTCGTCTAAGAACACCTGACGGCATAAATCCATCGATTTTTCAGCGAATGCTTTAGCGAACTCATTTAAATAAGTCCCCTGTAATGATTCAACACAATGGATAAAGCAATCCATGCCAGTATAGAACCATTGATCAGTCGGCACTCCGGCAATAAGTTCAGAGTCCATAATGATTTGATCAAATACAGTGTAGTCCGAGTTTAGTCCGAGTTTACGTACCGGGCCGCACAATACTGCTGTACGTGATGCTTCAGCACCCGTACCAGAGACTGTTGGAATACCAATATGGTGCACAGCAGGATTTTTAATTAAATCCCAACCTTGGTATTCTGAAGAACTGCCTGGGTTAGTTAGCATTAACGATACCGCTTTAGCTAAATCCATGGTTGAACCGCCACCTAGACCGACTACGCTTACAGGCAATGTCGTGTTAAAGGCTTTAACTTGAGCCGTTAATCCATCAACTTGTTCGGTGGTGGGCTCTTCATCTACGTTTACGTAAATCAGTAAGTCGTGCGCTTTAGTTGGGACGCGGTCAGCCAGTGGCTTACCTTGGTGAACATCATCAACTAAAAAGACCACAAAATCGTTAGCTTCTTTGCGTTCTTGACCTAGTACAACATCAAGTTGCACGAATGAGCCACGGCCGAAAATCATTTTTGGTACGCATTTAAAATTTTTAAAACTCATTACAACAGTCTCCATTGAGATAAGTACTGTAAAAAGTGCTCTGAGCCATTACAGGCTCAGAGGTGTTTAGACTAGGCAAAAGCACGTTTGATGTTTTCAATACGCTCAGCAATTTGCTCATCTGTCCAAGATAACTTGATCAGCATAGAAATTGTGCGGCTCATGATAGCGTCAGACTTAGGTGTCAGCACCTTAGTATAATCTGGGCGATCAGCAATTAGCATGATCGGTAACGCCGCCGGTGCTTTGAGTTCTTGGATGTGCTTCCAGTTTTTAAGGTAATGCCAGTTGTTAACATACCAGTAAAAACAGCCATCAACTTTGTTGGCAGCCAGCTTTTGGTTAATTTCTTGGGTACGCGCTTCTGTTGGCATCATAAATGTTAAGAAGCCAGCTGAATCGCCTTCAGGATCAGGAATTTCACGGAAAGTGATTTCGGCAATAGAAGCCATAGCATCTTTGATGGTTTTTTTGTTTTTACGCTGAATGGCAATGATTTTATCAAGCTTACGTAATTGCGCTAAACCCATGGCTGCATTCATTTCAGAAATACGGAAATTCAACCCCATAATAGGATGTGATTCTGCACCACGATCACTGCCGACGTGGTCATGACCATGGTCAGAAAACATGTGTGAATGGTTATAAATATCGCTATTGTTAGTGACAATTGCGCCACCTTCACCACAGGTGATGGTTTTGACTGAGTCAAAAGAGTAACAACCCACATCACCAATTGTACCTAATGCTTGACCTTTATAACTGCCGCCGATAGCTTGACATGCGTCTTCTAAAATCACTAAGTTGTGCTTCTTACACACGGCTTTGATTTCGTCCATTTTCGCCATAGAGCCGCACATATGAACAAGGTTTATTGCCTTGGTTCGTGGTGTGATAACGGCTTCAATGCCCTCTGGAGATAAACATAATGTTTCGTCAATTTCTGCAAAAATAGGCACAGCACCGGCCATAAACACGGCTTCAACAGAGGCGACAAAGGTAAATGGAGGCACAATAACTTCATCACCAGCACCAACGCCTGCTGCTGCCATTGCAGTTTGTAATGCAGCAGTACCACTTGATACTAAATGAGCGTGTTTTACGTTCATCTTTTCGCAAAGTAGTTGCTCCATGTCGCGGGTTTTCCAGCGATCATTGCGCATATGGTCGAAGTTATAACGGAAGGTAAAACCGTTCTCCATTACATCAGCAACTTCCTGCTTTTCCTCAGGACCAAATAATTCAAAACCAGGCATGGAAATCATCTCCTAAAAATTCTGCGCATAGTAGCGCTAAATAAACGGCTTGATTATAACGTTCTTCAGTAGTGGTTCGCGACTTTTATTGCATATTTTTAATAACAATAAACAAAGGCCTGCTAAATAACAGGCCAATTAAAACAGCAGATGAAGATAGATTAAACAGTTATGCTAGATTTTGCCCATTAACACGGCCATTTGTACGGTCAATGGTCACGTCTAAATCAGTAAGCAATCCGTTATCAATCCCATAAATCCAACCGTGTATTGCGACTTCTTGACCACGATCCCAGGCTTCTTGAACGATATTAGTCGATACCACATTTGACACTTGTTCGATGACATTAAGCTCACATAGACGATCAAAACGTTGTTGCTCAGTCATTGATTCAAGGTCGTCTTGATGAATACGGTATATGTCGCGTAAATGACCAAGCCAGTTGTCAATTAAACCTAATCGTTCTTTATTCATTGCAGCCCTAACACCACCGCAGCCGTAATGACCAACAACCATTATGTGCTTTACTTTCAGCACATCAACAGCATATTGCAATACAGATAAGCAATTTAAATCAGTGTGAATAACCATGTTAGCAATGTTACGGTGAACAAATACTTCACCGGGCAGGAGGTCGATAATTTGGTTTGATGGCACACGGCTATCTGAGCATCCAATCCACAAGTACTCTGGGTTTTGCTGCTTTGCCAGTTGAGCAAAAAAGGTAGGATCTTCTCTACTGATCCGTTCTGCCCAACGGCGATTATTATCAAATAATGGTTTAAGAAGTTTCATTGATGCTCGAATTAGGTCGTTTTTAAACCTGTAAGTCATTACAGGCTATATGTCATTTTGTTACGAGTATATCAGCAATGCCTATCGATCTGGTCTATCCATTGATGTGATTAATTAAAATTAACTTTACTCAAAAAATCAATAAGATGCTGATTGAAAATGGCTGGCTTTTCGATGTTAGCAAAATGACCCGCTTGTTCAATGTGCAATAATTGACTGCCATCGATAGAATCATGCATTAAATAACTTTCCAATGCGGTACGCAAATAGCCACTTAAGCCGACTGCGATTAATGTGGGTAAAGTCAGTAACTCAACATATTCTAAGGTATCGCGTTTAAAGATAGCCATGTTGGCCATGTTAAGTAATACCGCAAGTTGTGCGCTTGAATAAGTGGTTAGTTGTGTATTGAATTGCGCCACTACAGTACTAAGGTTAGCATCTTGTTGACTCAATTGCTGGATCTCTTTACTGAAAAATAACCCGCTAATAGTTTGTGCAAGTTCAGCTGAGATCGTTTGTTCATTGGCAATTTTTGCCATGAGTCCTTGGTATTTTATGCAGTTAACTTGTGGCTCGAATCCGACAAAACTGTTTAACATCACTAACCCATGGATACGTGCAGGTGCTTGTAAAATAACTTCTGCAGCAATCGCGCCGCCACTACCATGACCTATGATAGCTGCCGATCCAATATCAAGCATATCCATTAATGTTAATACCTGCTGGGCCACATCTTGTAGGTTTTGGGTATTGTCAGGGACTGTGGTTGTTTGACCATGGCCCCAAAAGTCGATGGCGATACAACGATATTGTGACGATAATTTATCAATTTGTCCTTGCCACATGGCACTGGAGGCGAGTAAACCATGGCAAAAAATAACCACAGGCCCATGGCCTTGATCCACGTAATACAGAGGTTGATTATCAATCATTTTATGGGGCATTAAAGTGGACATAACAGACTCATATAAAGGGCTGTGCGCGCAGACATTACGTCGGAGAAGGCGCAACAAAGAAAACATAATGATCAACTAACTCAGTTAGTCGTTCAAGTAGCGGTAATTTTAATGATATTTCTGCAGCAGACAATACTTTTGCTAATTCCAGCGCGCTAAATTCAACTAATAACTCATTTGCCACAGGATAATAACTCATGTGCCAAGGTTCAGGACTGACACCGCTTAAATTGGCTTGATATGGAAAGTAAAATCCAAATTCGCCTGCGTGTAACTTGAGCCAGCGATGTAGCGGGGCGCAAGGGCCGTCGTTTGTGTATTCTGCGGTGACTAATTGTAATGATTGTTGGCTAATACCATTGGCATCATATACATCGAGGTCAGTGCCCCAGTGGTGTCGTGACGCCCCAGGTAATGCAGACCATATCAAAATAGTATCAATCAGTTGTTGTGGTGAAAGACTATTGAATACCACAGGGGTTGAGGTGTTATCTAGCAACGGCCGTTGACCATTGGCTTTGGCATTCCAAATGTTCAATTGACGATCAAACGGCCGATATGCCGAGCATATCTGGACATCAAATCCAGCTATTGATGCCGCGACCTGCAGCTGTTTAAATGCAGTTGCAGTTCGCTGCTCCAGTAAATACTGCCCAATAGAGACCAAATGATGATCGCCTAAACCGTATAGCTTAGCGTGTTCGCTAGGGATATCGATTAAAGGCGATTGGGGCTTTATTTGCACAAGAGTTTTTCCAAAATACGCTCATAGCAATTGGCCAATATTTCTAAGTCAGCCACCTTGACACACTCGTTTACTTTATGAATAGTGGCATTTACTGGGCCTAGCTCTAGCACTTGGGCGCCAGTTGGCGCAATAAAGCGTCCATCTGAAGTACCACCAGAGGTTTGTGGATCGGTTTCATAACCAGTCACTTCTCGAATGGCTTCGCGTGTGGCGTCAAGCAGTGGGCCATCTCCGGTTAGAAACGGTAGGCCATTAAAAATCCAATTGAGATCATAATCTAAGCCATGGGCATCAAGAATACTCACCACTCGTTGGATCAACTCTTCTGCAGTGACTTCTGTGGAGTAACGGAAGTTAAACATGACTTGTAAATCGCCTGGGATCACATTTGACGCACCCGTACCCCCATTAATATTAGCAATTTGGAAACTGGTTGGGGGGAAAAATTCATTACCACTGTCCCAATGCATTTGCGCCAGTTCTGTTAGTGCAGGAACCGCCTTATGAATTGGGTTGTCAGCAAGGTGAGGGTAAGCGACATGACCTTGAATACCATTAACGGTTAAATTACCGGTTAAGCTTCCACGGCGGCCATTTTTAACCACATCACCTAATTTATGGGTAGAAGAGGGTTCGCCAACTAACGCCCAAGTCATTTTTTCATTACGAGCTTCAAGGGTATCAATCACGCGGGTGGTACCGTTGATAAACGGACCTTCTTCGTCACTGGTAATTAAATACGCGATAGAACCTTGATGATCGGGATGCTTAGCAATAAAGCGTTCAGTTGCGACAATCATTGCAGCTAACGAGCCTTTCATGTCTGCCGCGCCGCGGCCATGTAAATAGTTATCAATAATGGTCGGTTCAAACGGAGGAGTATGCCAGCGGTTCAGGTCGCCAGTGGGGACGACATCGGTATGGCCGGCAAAGCAAAATACAGGATCGCTGTTTCCTCGTCTTGCCCACATGTTAGTGGTGTCTTCAAAGACCATAGGTTCAATATTAAAACCAATGGCAGCAAGACGCTTGGCCATCAGGCTTTGGCAACCTTCATCCAGTGGTGTTACCGAGGGACGTGAAATCAGATCTTTTGCTAATTCAACTACATCGTTATTCATTATGCAAACCACGCTTGGTATTCTGCGACGTTAAAGCCAATCAGTATTTTATCATCATTAACTAACACAGGGCGCTTTACCAACGTTGGATATTGCACCATTAAGGCGATGGCTTTGTCTTGGCAAATATCCGTTTTTTCAGCGTCAGTTAACCCACGAAAACTGGTGCTGCGCTTATTAAATAGCGTTTCCCAACCCGCAATATTAGCCCACAGTGCAACGGTTGTTTCACTTAGGCCATCTTCACGAAAATCGTGAAACGTGTAATCAATCTTTTCGGCTTCAAGCCATTTGCGCGCCTTACGAACTGTATCGCAATTTTTTATGCCATATAAAGTCAAAAGAATACTCCATTAATGTCTATTGGGTTGTGACGTTAAGCTTTAGCTCTCAAAATGAGCTTTGAAGACAGCCTAGTGCAAACTGGATATTAGCAACATTGTGGCATTGTGGGGCGGCTTGAACAAGCCGAAGAAGCTGTTTTGAAAAGATTTCATAATATGCAACCTACGATCGCTTAAGGTGAAGGTTGCATATTATTGTGGCGCGATAATTTACGGCAACTATTAACAGGTTGTTAAATAAAACGAGCCAATTTGATGTTACATTTGTACGGTAAAAATAATATCTTTACCAGCAACTACACTACCTTGGGCTTTATCGAGTTGTTTAACATCTTCCATATTAGCCAGTACCACTGGGGTCAGCAGGCTGTCGACCTTGCCACGTAAATAGGCTAAATCAAAAGATAAGATTGCTTCACCGGCTTTAACTTGTTGGCCTTCTTCGGCCAAACGTTTAAAACCATTGCCCCTGAGCTCAACGGTGCCAACACCAAAATGGACAAACAATTCAAGCCCTTGTGGTGATTCAATGCTAAACGCATGATTAGTCTCAAAAATTTTACCAATAGTGCCATCAATTGGGGCAACAATAAATTCGCCCTTAGGGTCGATAGCAATACCATCACCAACAATTTTTTCAGCAAATACCACATCAGGTACTTTTTCGATTGCGACAATATCACCCGATACAGGTGCATAAATGGCAATACCACCGGTTAGCGGTGGTTGGCCTGAAATCAGTCGTCGAATGCGGCTTAAAAATCCCATAAGAACTAGCCCCTTTTATTAATATTTTTATGCGGTTAATTGTAAACGGCTATACTCACTTTACCAACATTATTTGTGTGATTAAACGCAATCATGTGCAAAAGCGTTAATGGCTTTACGAATATCAGTAATGCGAGTTAACTGTGTGATGTGTTGTGCATGGTGAACAAAATGACTGTAATTACCCTCGATTAATGCCACTTTCACGTCTAATAAATTGGCCGGATTGATACTCAATTCATCAAGACCGAGTCCGACTAATAAAGGTAAGACTTGTGGGTCGCTGCCAAGTTCACCACATAAAGATACCTTAACCTGAGCCTGTTTACAGTGACTTACTGTCATAGAAATCAGCTGGATCACAGCAGGCGATAATGGAGGGTATTGTTTGGCTAAATTCGGATTGGTGCGATCGGCCGCTAAGGTATATTGAGTTAAATCATTTGTACCAATACTGACAAAATCAAGCATTGGCAACATGCTGGGTAAATTAAATACAGCAGCAGGAGTTTCAACCACAATACCATAGCTCAGTGTTCCGAAGCCTTTTTCTTGCTGATTTAATTCTTGTTTAGCACGTTCAATTAATAAGAACGCGGCGTCAAGTTCTTCGACTTGACTGACCATGGGGAACATTAATCGAACTTGGCCATGATTTGCAGCCCTCAGTATCGCTTTTATTTGAGTTATGAAGGTTGCTGGGTGCGCCAAACTATAGCGAATACCCCGAATGCCAAGGGCAGGGTTATCTTCATTGGTTTGCGGCAAGCAAGGAATTTCTTTATCGGCGCCAATATCAAAGGTTCGAATAGTCAGTACTTCACCTTGTAAGCTTTGAAGGGCATCACTATAAAGCTTATATTGTTGTTGCTCATCTGGCAGTGCTTTGGCATTCATTAATAAAAATTCGGTGCGAAACAAACCAATACCTTGAGCCCCTAAATCGGTGATGTGAGATATTTCGCTTAAGTTACCCACATTTGCGAGTAAAGTGATTTGATGGCCATCACGAGTTTGACTGGGTCTATCTTTGTAAATCATCAAGGCTTGGCGACGGACTACTTCTTGTTGTTGTTTTTGTTTTAATTGCTCAAAAACTTCCGTTGAAGGTGCAACATGTAACTCGCCTGACATGCCATCTAAAACCAGTTGTGCTCCATCTTCAATGACATCTTTGGTTTGCGAAAATTGGTAATTAAGCAATGCAGGAATACCTGCTGCACGCGCCAAAATTGCGGTATGGCTGGTTAGCCCGCCTGATTCGAGGATCAGTCCGGTAATGTGGGTTAATGGTAATATCGCAAATTCAGCAGGGGTTAAATCATCAGCCAGTAATATGGTGTCTTCGGTAAGAGCGGATAAGTCCCACTGTAAATGTCCATGTAACGCACTGGTGAGGCGCTTGGCTAAACAAATAATATCAATGCTACGATTTGCTAAATATGGGTCGTCTAATGCTGACATTTCTACAGCATGTTGATTAAATATACGATCAACCGCCACCGCAGCACATACTCTAAATTGGTGAATATGTTGATGCAGTTGTTGCTGCAGCTCCTCGTCTTCAAGCAGGATAATATCACTATCAATCAGTTGAAAATGATCACACTCAGGACACAGATGATGTTGGCAGTGTTGTAAATGAGCAATAAGCTGATGAATAGCTTGCGTTAATTTTTGCTGCTGATCGTCAATTTGTTCAATAGAAAGCAGTTTAAAATCAAGTGGCGGCAGTTGATTGGTGATAGTCAGTGCTTTACCAAAAGCGATACCAGCAGAAACAACGATTCCATTGATTGACATTAAGTTGTCCTAATTAGCTAAGCGTAACGAGCAGTGAGGCAATTTTATCAACCGCCGCTTGTTCATGCTCACCAGAAGCAAATACCGTGACAGACACACCTTGGTATAGGCCTAATGTCTGTAACTTAAACAAACTTTTGGCACTGGCTTGTTTGCCATTGCACTCTACCATAACGTCACAAGCAAATGCTTTAGCTTCTTTGACTAACAAAGCAGCAGGACGTGTATGAATACCATGAGGAGCAACAATGGTGACCGTTTTTTGATACATAAATAAAATACTCAGTAACGAATGACAACTAAATACTCATTTAACTAAACCATTCAAATAGACTGACTAAAAATACGATTTAGCTTAGGCCATATTTGAGTTGAAGTGTTTAGGCATTTAATCTGATGGCCATAATATACCCTAAAGTGATCAGCGCTAAAAGTGATGCTCGGCGCAAAGTCTTTAGCTGTTTCGATATTACACCATTAAGCTGGACAATTAGATGTGCTCTGAGGCTGCCAGTGATTTACTCGACTGGCAGCAAGAGTGAAAGGGACTAGATTTTGAACTGACCTAAGGTTTGGCTCATGTCGACACTAATAGTCTGTAATGATTGCGCTGCGTGGCTGTGGGTTTCATTTGCCATTAATGACTGTTCGGTGAGTTCTGAGATAGTACTGACGTTGACATTAATGTCTTCGGTGACTAATGCTTGCTCTTCTGTAGCACTGGCCAGTTGTGCTGTCATGCTGCTGATATTATCAATTAACGCTAAAATTTCGCTAATGGCATCACTAGACTGCATCGCTTTTGATTGTAACTGGGCAGACTGCTGTTGTGTGCTGGTAATACTCTGAATAACCGATTGAATACCAGTCTGAATTTCACTAATAATGTGATTAATTTCATTTGTTGAGGATTGCGTTCTATTTGCGAGCGCTCGCACTTCGTCTGCTACTACAGCAAAACCTCGACCATGTTCACCTGCTCGTGCCGCTTCAATGGCAGCATTAAGTGCCAGCAGATTAGTTTGATCGGCAATACTGCCAATCACATCAAGAATACTGCCAATTTCAGCAGATGATTGGCTCAAGGTTAACGATACCGTTTCTGCTTGATGTAATTCATTAACCAAACTTTCTGTTTGTGCAACGGTTTGCTGCATTAATTGTTGGTTTTGTTTGGCTTGATGCTTCACATTTGTTGCACCGTCAGCCGCATCCTGAGTGTTACGAGCCATTTCTTGGCTAGTGGATAACATCTGATTAATTGCCGCAGCAACACTTTGGGTTTCACTGTGCACTTGGTTAGCACTTTGATTGGACATGTTAACCGTGTCTAACAAATGCACCGCTTCATTATTTAAGGTATTTCCAAGCGGTTGTAGCGTTGCAACCATATTGGCAATTTTAATCACAAATTGATTAAACCCATGTGCTAATTTGGCCACTTCATCATTACCTTCAGTTGACAAGCGCTGGGTCAAGTCACCTTCACCTTTAGCAATTTGCTCCATGGCATCAATTGTCACGTTCAGTGGCTGGGTAATAGAGTGATTAAGTAATAAAAAGAACCCAAAAATAGGCACCGAAATAATCATCATAATAATGAAATAATCAATGATAATTCCCGTCATGCTGTTATTAACACTGTTGACGTTAACTTGAGTGATAATGATCCAATTCATTGCCGGATAATACTTTGCTGCGGCTAATACGGTTTGAGATTGATTTTGTTGGTTAATTATCTCAAATTGTGCCTGAGCAGTTTGCTGTTGTTTAGCTGTGCTAATAAGTTGCTGGTAAGATCTTGCACCGTCAATGGCCCCTAAGTTACTGATTGGCTTATTGATTGAGTCAGGGTTTAGTGGGTTAACAATAATATTATTTTGATTATCGATAATGATAAAAGCTTGATCTTCAGATACCTTAATGTCGCTGGCAAACTGAGTGATTGCTTGGACACTGGTATTAGGATCTGCGAGCTTGAATGCATCAAGTGTGCTATTTAACAAGGTCACTTGGCCAGTAACCTGCTTAAATTGCTCCTCGATTAAATGATTGTATTGTTCCTTTATTGAAAAAGAGCCAAAAACGACTGTGCCGACAGCGGCCAAAGCTAGCATTATAAATAAGCGCTTTAAAATGGTTAAGCGTCGCAATAATCCAATCATTGTCTATCCTAGTATCATATATCCATTTAATGTGGCGAAATTATAGTGATTTTATCAAAAAACTTAAGCCTAAATTATTATTTTTGTGAGCAAACAGTGGAATTTAGTTATTGATAAAAATAATGTTTGTTTTTATAAAAATGTATTGATTATCAATTAATTAGTTGGCTTATAAGTTTGATCGATTAATTAACATGCTAATTGATTGTTTTAATTTTGATTTTTTTTCTATTTACCCGCAAGATTAGGGTAATTAACGAAAAGGTATTAATACGATGAATTTATCTTCTACAGTAAAGAATGACGATATTTTACTAAAGCTTTGTCATTCTGTTTCTCATGTTCTTTCTAGTACAAGTGCTAGCCATATTAGCCATGCTGGGATGGTTCAAAGTATTTCTCGTACGCGCTTGAAACCTGATTTGGCATGTTTTTCTATTTTCGATGGCGGCTTTTCAGGTTTAGTTGTGATCAACTTTTCTGCCACCGCGGCGATTGAAATTTATCGTCGTTATATGCTCAACATGGGCATGCCAGAAACTGAATTAGCCTTTTCACATACTTCTGATGATGTCAGTAATGTGATGGGCGAATTAATGAACCAAATTTTGGGCGACTTTATTGGCAAAATTTCAAAAGAATTACAAACGTCAATTAGCCAGAGCCAGCCAAAAATGTTGGTTATTAATAAAGAGTTGACGATTTCAATTGATACTAACCTTGATAACGCTGTCGCAAGACGAGTGACTTTTAAAACCGAAAATAATCATATTTTTTATCTTGAATTTGCTATGGATAAAACAGAATTCATTCGTTCTGCAGATTTTGAAATGGACGAAGAGTTTGATCTTGATTCATTAATTGAAACTCACGGACAAAAACAGCAAGCTCAATCAGAAGCCTCAAAATATGTACTTGATCCTAATGTAAAAGGCATTGTTGTTGATGATGCTGATGATTTACTCAGTGAGCTTGGATTATAAGCACACAGAGTTAATGCAAAAGGCCAGTTAATTCATTTAGCTTGGCTTTTGTTTAGTAATGCGTATCACTTATAAAAGGCTAACCATCAAAAATGGCATCTAAAGCGACTTCTATTGATATAGCTTACCGCGCAGGCGTGTCGCAATCGACCGTATCACGTGCGTTGAGAAACAGTCCATTGGTTAATCTAGAAACGCGTCAGCGTATCCAAGCTATTGCCAAAGAGCTTAATTATAAAGTTGATAAAAATGCCAGCAATTTACGGACACAAAACAGTCATACATTAGCTTTACTGATCTGTGAAGATCCTACTAATGACGACTCAATGATTAACCCTTTTTTTCTATCGATGCTAGGCTCCATTACGCGTGCTACTGCACGACAAGGCTATGATTTACTGGTCTCATTTCAGCAGCTTTCAAGTGATTGGCATGCAGATTACGAGGATAGTAACAAAGCCGATGGCATCATTTTATTAGGCTATGGCGATTATATGGACTACGCACACAAGCTGGATAAATTGATAGAGAAAGAAACCCATTTCGTTATTTGGGGGGCAGAGCATAACAACAAATCTGTGTTGTCGATTGGCTGTGATAACCATCAGGGTGGAGTCATTGCCACTGAGCACTTACTCGGATTAGGCCGTAAACACATCGCATTTTTAGGTGATTCGTCCAGTCGCAGCCCTGAGTTTCGCGATCGATATTTAGGTCATCTTGATGCCTTAAAAGCGGCTGGAATTTCAATCGATAAACAGCTCCAGCATGATGCGATTAATACTGAAGGTTCTGGTTATGATGCCACCAACCAGTTATTAGACAGCGGTATAGTATTTGATGCCATTTTTACTGCCAGCGATCTTATTGCTATAGGTGCCATTCGGGCGCTGAAAAAGCGCGGAGTTTCCGTTCCTGAGCAAGTTGCTGTAGTCGGATATGACGATATCCCAGTGGCGAGCTTTGCTAATCCGGCGTTGACCACGATTAAGCAAGATACCCAGTTTGCGGGTGAAATTCTTGTTGAAAGTGTATTGAAATTAATCCGGGGTCAAGAGGTCAGTCAGCGGTTAATCAAAACAAATTTAGTGGTGCGTAGTTCTTGCGGTGCCAATGTAGAAGACAACTAGTTTACCTATTACCCAGTAGTTATAAATGTAATCGAATGGGGTTTTAGATGATTGCTATTGATATTAATTTTTTGCTGTTAAAAGGATAAGTCGATTTATGGCAGGAGCCAGTCTATTAACCCTATTAGATGATATTGCCACCATTTTGGATGATGTGGCGGCAATGAGTAAAGTTGCTGCACGAAAAACAGCGGGGGTTCTAGGGGATGATTTAGCGTTAAATGCGCAGCAAGTATCTGGTGTCGCCTCTGAGCGAGAACTGCCGGTGGTGTTCGCTGTGGCTATGGGCTCGTTGCGTAACAAAGTCATTTTAGTGCCTTTAGCAATGCTGATCAGTGCCTTTATTCCTTGGGCTATTACGCCGTTATTGATGTGTGGCGGTTTATTTTTATGCTACGAAGGCTTTGAAAAAGTTTACCATTCAATGACCCATAAGCAGACTCATTTGGTCGATGACGATACTGTCGTCGCGAAAGCACAAGCAGACATCGATGATTTAGGCGCCTATGAAAAACAAAAAATTAAAGGTGCCATTCGTACCGATTTTGTTTTATCTGCTGAAATTATCGCAATTAGCTTAGGCGTCGCAGCTCATATGGACTTAATGGCGCAATTTTTAACCTTATCGGTTATTGCTATTGTGATGACATTTGGTGTGTACGGCTTAGTGGCTGGTATTGTCAAAATAGACGATCTCGGTTTATATCTTGCTAGGCGTAAGCCAAGTGGAGTGGGGCATAAATTGGGATTAACTCTCGTGTCTGCCGCCCCTTATTTAATGAAAACTCTCACTTTTGTCGGCACTATTGCCATGTTTATGGTCGGTGGCGGTATCTTAACCCATGGTATTCATTTGGTATTTGAATGGATTGAGCATGCACAAGCAGCGGTGACTCAAATCAATGTTGTGGGTGGCTTTCTAGGATTGCTTACACCCAGTATACTCAATGCATTATTTGGCGTGGTTGCTGGTGGCGTTGTACTATTAGCCATCAAAGGTGTGAGTAAGTTAATGCCCGCTAAAAGCTAGCTTAATAGTGATAAAGCCGGCTGCAAATACTAAAAGAGCATAGTCAATGACTATGCTCTTTTTTGATCAGTGATACTAACCTCTGTTAGTGAATCACTTGAGATTACACGGCTAAGTTGTCACTCTCACCAAGGTTTGGTTCCGCTTTTGGATTCGGGCCATATTCGTTGTCATCTTTACTGTTAAAGCACATCACGACGAGCAGAATTAATGCACCTAACAGCGGGATAAACATTAATAATAACCACCAACCAGAATGGTCAGTATCGTGAAGACGACGGACACTCACTGCGATGCTTGGAATGACGATGGCGAGTGAATAAATAGAACTCAATAATCCAGCACCATAAAGTTCACTGTATAAGCCTACACCCATATCCAATAAGGTCAGTACAATACTAATGATCATGCTGATCAGTGCAAACATCCAGTATTCTTTACGACGTGCTCGGCCGCTAAAATCGAAATACTGTTTTAAAACCTTTAAATACCAATCCATTCGTTATTCCTTAACGTTAATGTTTTTTAATCTAGTGCATTTGTAACAAGATAGCCTTGAATTAACAAGATTTTATTTCAAAATCTATACAAAAAATAAAGCCGTTGTAAACGACAACGGCTTTATTAATCGTAAAATGGCGATGGTGTTTATCGAGCTAATTGCTGCTTAACTACTGGGTAAAAGTCCCATACTTGTTCGTCGGTCATTGAGCGAACCAGTTTAATGTACTCAGCATGAGTCCATGCCAGTGGTGTCGCAGAGTTAGTACCTTGACCCATTTTGTAGTCATAACGAGTAGCATTACCAACACCATCCCAAGCTTGTTCTGGCAACATAAGCCCTTGGTTGGCAAAAGTTTCCATGCCTTGAACATACGTATTAATTAGTGCTTGCTTGGTGTCAGCCGATAAAGTGCCATTTGCCTTGGCTAGCGCTAATTCATAATGGCCACGCTCGCCAGTAAAGAATGGCCAAACTCGGCCACGTTGATCTTCGGTATTGCCTTTTTCGGCATAGCTAAGGCCCGTGACAGTATCTTCACCATAACCATCGTTACCATAACGACGATAGCCAGGGATTGTGCTGCCATCTTTAGCACTAAATTCATACTTAACTCGCAGATTGTCTGCAAGACTTTGATCATCAATCAGCATCACGCTGTTTTTAATTACTGGATCTTGTGCATCGACTACGCCATAGCGAACTAATTCTAAAAAACCACCGTCTAAAATCATCCGCTGATCTAGGCCTGGTTTTCCATTGTTATCCAGTAGTTTATCTGTAGTGTTCGGATTACCATTTGGGCTAATACGTACATAGTAAGGGGCTGATGAAGTATCGTTTGTTTGTTCACCAAGCGAGCCTGTTGTCGTCACCATAGTGCTTTCGAGCTGACGTTGTAATTTACGTGCTAAATCGGTATACACAGATGCTTGTTCATCTTTTACCAGCATAGCGATGTCACTGGCGGCAACTAAACCGGCAATGATAGCCGCAGTTGTTGATGGTGAAAATCCTGCTTGTTCTTCCCAACGTTCTTGTTGAGTGCTTGGCGGATTGATTGCAGTGTCATTCCAGCCCAGTTTTACCTTGCCACCGTTTACTAAAAAATCCGCCGCAGGTTTAAGCATGTCTTGATACCACTGGCTGATCTCAGCATCGTTTAGTATGCCAGCTTGCCATAATTTCCAACCAAGCATGATAGGCATGGCAGTTTGATCCAGTTGTACGCCAACCCACTCAATTTCACCATCAACATGGGTTTTTTGTAAAAACCACCCAGGGGTACCAATAAAGCCAGGTGTTTGTTGCTGAACCTGTACCTGTTTTAAATATTCAAATGCCACTTTTGGGGTTTGGGTATCGCCCATGGCTAAAAACGCCATCGCACATTGGTAAAAATCACGTGGCCATACGGCTTTATAACCTGTACTGCCAACCGTTGCTGAAACCGTATCGCCCCAAGGGTTAGACAGCGAGGCAATCAGGGCACCCGCATGGGTTTTATCTTCTTGTGCTTTTAACACTAATGCACTGGCATAAAGAAGTTTGCCGTTATCTGTAGTGTTTGCGCTCATATTATTTAATGGCGCAAGTGACGCTAAATAGTCTTTCCAACCAAGATGGGTTTCGTCACCTAAATAAGCTTGTTTAACTGCATCGTAACCAGAATTTAATGTTGCTTGAGCGGTGGCTAAGCTGCTGGCTTTGTCTTGTCCAAAACCGATGACCAAATTAAAGCTTAGGCTGTCGTTTGCTTTCGTCAGGGTAGGGTATTGCGCAGTTAGTGCGACGTTACCGCCTTGATTAGTATCACTGGTTGTGCGGTAGTGCCAATCCAATGTTCCATTATCTTGTAAATCAACTAGGCCATCAGATGTGCCGACAAAGCCAGCACTGGCAGCAACAAAGTCAACATCGGTTTTAATTGTCATTACGGTTGAATTAGCATCGCTGGTGTGGGCAACGAGTGTTTGCCCTTCAACGCTGGCAATGTCATTCGCGCCGCTGTTATCGATATGTGGATTAACATAAAGATGTGGGGTTATGCCTGCTTCAAATGCGGTAAAAGTGACTTTCATCATTAAGCTATTTCTATCGGGGTCGGTAAAAATATGCTTTTCGATTTGGTATTTACCTTGAATATCTTTATTGATAATTTTATAAGCCAAAGATAAAGGGCGACCCGTTTCATCTGTGTCTAAATATTCAATAGTGCTAATGGTGTGGTCTTTTTCTGTATCAACAAAGCCATTACCGGTAATAATAAATTGCAGTTCTTTAAGCTGAGCGTTATGAATTAGGCCAAACATGGTTTCGGTTAACACACCTTGTGCAATCGAAAACCACACCTTACTGACAGGATTTGTCGCTTGGTCCTGGTATTGACCATTTACATAGGGCTCATAGGATGTACCTATACCGGTTTTACCTGAAAAAGCCCAAGTGGGTTCGACACCTGGTGCACCAGGAGCAAGCTTAACGACTTCAGTGGTTGTTTCGGTTGATGCATCACTTTGATCCTCAGCAGGAGAGCATGCGCTTAACGTTAAACCGAGAAAGCTAGCAGTTATCGCAGCTGCTATGGTGCTGCGATGGGTGAGAAAAGGCTTTATCATGGAATTCCCCAAAATAGTCTTAAGCAAAATTAAACGTGAGTCGCTACCTGTGACAAAGACAGATAATCGTAAAAGAGTTATTTTTCTTGTTTAACGAATAACACTGCAATACCCGAAATCATCATAGATACGCCGCCTAAAATCAGTGCATAAATTGGTTCGCCATCAAAAAACGTCTTGAGTAGTAAACCTAAAATACTGGCTGCAAGTAGCTGTGGGATAACAATGAAAAAGTTAAATATGCCTAAATACACTCCCATTTTTTGAGGAGGAAGTGCGGCTGATAACATGGCGTAAGGAACTGATAGGATAGATGCCCAGGCAAAGCCAACACCAATCATGGGTATCCACAATTGAGTGGGATCTTGAATAAACATAAAGCTAATTAGCCCAAGTCCACCTAAAAACATATTGATGGTATGGGTTAATCTAATGCCAACCGCTTTGGCTAAAAATGGAATAATAATCGCGGCAATGGCGGCAAATCCATTATAAGAAGCAAACAACATACCGACCCAATCCGCACCGTCGTTATAGGCTTGGCTTAGCACATCTGAGGTATGGTAATGATGTGACGTTACGGCAGCAGTGGTATAAATCCACATGGCAAATAAGGCGAACCAGGCGAAAAACTGCACCACAGCAAGCTGGCGCATGGCTTTGGGCATATGAAATAAGTCATCGACCACATTAAATAACATGCCAAAACTTTCACGTTGTTGGGTTGACACGGGAGCGTTTGTTGTCGTTTTCGCTAATTTACGCGCACAAAATAGTTGTAATGGGCCAAAGACAAATATACCTAAACTTAATATGTACAATTGTTTATCAAGGTCTTGGATCATAATGGCTGCAGTAAACAATGCGCCAATGACTATCCAAATAATCGCGCCAGTTTGATATTGACCGCTGGTGCGAGTATTCGCGCGGGTTGCCTCATTGTCTGTGGTGTCATGTTGGTGAAACGCTGCCAGTTGTTCCGGAGAATATTCCTTGGTCGAAATAATGGTCCAGCCAACCGCGATAAATAAAATGGCCCCACCAAAATAAAATGAATAACGCACCGAGTCGGCTATTTCACCAGCAGGGGCAGTATTAGCCACATCAAACACATTGGTTAACATGTATGGCATGGCTGAAGCGACCACTGCGCCAATGCCGATAAAGAAACTTTGCATGGCGTACCCTTGGGTACGTTGGCTTTTAGGCAAATTATCACCAACAAAAGCGCGAAAGGGCTCCATGGCGATATTGATTGAGGCGTCCATGATCCACAGCATGCCCGCAGCAATCCATAATGTCGGCGAGTGCGGCATTATAAACAGTGACAAGGTAGTAAGAACGGCACCAATTAAAAAATACGGGCGACGGCGACCAAGGCTATTCCAAGTGTTGTCGCTTAAGTAGCCAATGATGGGCTGGACAATTAGGCCTGTAAGTGGGGCGGCAATCCACAGAATGGGAATGTCGTCGATAGACGCGCCTAAGGTTTGAAAAATACGACTGACATTGGCATTTTGTAGGGCAAAACCAAATTGGATCCCCAAAAAGCCAAAACACATGTTGAAAATTTGCCAAAAATTTAGCTGCGGTTGTTGGGTGACGTTTTTATGATTATGGCCAGACATGTGACATCCTTTTTGGTAAGTCGTTGTGCTTACTTCTTTTAATTCTAATCTTAATCTTATTTGTTGTTAGTCTTACTGATTTTTGGCTACCTTTTTAGCCCAAGGGGGTTACCGCTAGTTTGTTGCTGAACGCGATGAAGATCCCGTTATTAATAGCTAAAAAAATAGCGAATACGCATCTCCCTAAGACGGGTATTCGCCAAGACCCACGCTTTATTCTTTGTCGACTTCTATTAAATCAGCAATTAATAAAGATAATGAAGGTACTTTAAAGCTGATGCTCTCTATGGACCAAGATACATCAGAAACGACCTAACCCATTTCATCCTGCAATCACAGACGAAATAGCTTGGTTTATAGTATCCCTGAGCGAGAGAATGGTACAACTGAATACATACGTATTCATGCCATTCAAGTAACCTGATACAAACACAGATGCAACATTCGTTTTAACACATCACAGTGCCTTAAAACGAATGGCAGTACCGCCGCTGGCTGCTAATGATAAATCGAGAGTATCTTTTGCAGTGACGGTTTTAGTTTCAATCACATAATCATAAGGGTTGGTTAACCAATCAGCTTTGCTACCGTCACGATATATTTGCGCTTCATAACGTTTACCTGTAGTTAAAAAGTCCAGCTTTAAGCTTAATTTACGGGGTTGTTCATCAGTTAACGCGCCTAAATACCAATCTTCAGCGCCGCGTTGTTTGCGTGCAAAAGCTACGTAATCGCCAACGTCTCCGGCAAGGGCGATACTGTTACTCCAGTCAGTCGGCACATCTTGAATAAATTGAAATGCATCTAAGCGTTGTACATAGTTACGGGGTAAATCTGCCGCCATTTGGATCGGGCTATACAACACAACGTACAAAGCCAATTGTTTTGTTAATGTGGTTTTAACTCGATTAACTGCATCTAAACCCTCAGGGGCTAAATTAAAAATCCCCGGGGTGAAGTCCATCGGACCGGCTAGCATACGAGTATAAGGTAATATTGCCGTATGCTCAGGCGTATTGGGTGGATTACCCCATGCATTAAATTCTTGCCCACGAGCACCTTCGCGGGCGATCCAGTTTGGATAAGTACGGCGCAGGCCAGTATCTTTAATGGGTTCATGGGTGTTGATGCTAATACCACGCTTAGCGGCTTCGGTCACACTGTGCAAATATTCATTAACCATAAATTGGCCGTCGTGCCATTCATGTCGCACAATGCCATTTTCGTCAACCCGCTTAATATCGCCACCATCGGCCACATAACCAGTTTTTACTTGTGTCACGCCATGCTTTTGATACAAATCATAAGCATCACTCATTTGCTTACGGTAATTGGTTACCGAGCCAGAGGTTTCATGATGTCCAATTAAGCGAACATGTTTACTTTGACCGTATTCAGTAATCGCATCCATATCAAAATCTGGGTACGCTTTAGTAAAGCTAAACACGTCGCCATTATCGAACCAACTGCCATCCCAGCCTTCATTCCAACCTTCAACCAATACCCCATCAAAACCATATTGGGCGGCAAAGTCCATATAACGCTTGGTTTCGCTGGTGGTGGCGCCATGCTTAGGGCCGCTTCCCCAAGTGTTTTCATTTAAATGCATTCCCCACCAAATTCCGACGTATTTACCCGGTTGCACCCAAGACACATCGCCGAGCTTGTTAGGCTCGTTAAGGTTTAGAATTAAATCAGAATTTAATAAACCAGGGGCATCTTTAGCAATTTGAATGGTTCGCCAAGGTGTAGAAAATCCCGGTTGGGTTTTAACTCGTATTCCGTCTGACCATGGGGTTAAATCGGCACGTAAAATACCATCTCTACCTTGGTTTAACACCATGGCAGCATAGTCGGTTAGGGCCGCTTCATGAATACTTAAATGCACGCCATCTGCCGTTCGAAACGTCATGGGCGTATGAGCTCTATCGATTTTATCAAGCGAGGTAGTACGGTATAAATATTCGTATCGGTTCCAACCACGTCCAGGGATCCACCAGGCGGTCGTGTGATGCGGGTCAGGTATCGCAAACTCGGTTAATTCATCAGTAATATCCAGCTTTGGCGTGTTAGCAAGCCCTGCTTGTTTTGGTACTAAGTAGCGAAAACCAATCCCGTCATTAAAGGCTTTAAATTCAATATCGAAATCTACCTGGCCATTACTGAGGGTCGCTACGATGCGATTGTAATGATCACGCACGTTTTCACGTTCACCCCAAGGTTGCTGCCAAGTTTGGTCAACGCTGTTGTTGGTTACATTTTTTATGTTGAAATCCAGCCCTAATTCACCTAATTGCTGGAATACCAGACCTAGTTTGCTCGGGTTAACTACGGTTTTACCGTTAAATTGAACTTGGTATTCAGGACGGCCATTGTCATCAGTCAAACTGATGGCAATGTGTTTATCTGGAGAGGTCACATTAACCGTTTTAGCTTGCACCATGCTAGGCATTGCCATTGCTGCCAGTGCCAGAGCACATGAAAAACTAATTATGTTGGGAGTAAAGCTTATATGAGTTGTTGAGGCAGTTGAGTCTGATGAGTTAGCGTACGTCATACGAAGTCCTTGTTTATTATTTTATTTATTCAGCAATCAATATATGACGTTTTTAGATTTTGCAGCAAAGATCTGCATACGTATTCACGATGTCAGCTCGCAAAAGATAACCGTTTATTAGCTAACTCATTTTCGGATAAAAAGCGTTAATGCACTACCACTTGGTCGATGGTGCTGATAACTCAAAGTGATAAAGCCGCGTATGGAATCCTCAAATGATTGCTCTGTTTCAGCTTTGGGCTGGTATTTTAATACAAGGTTAAAGCTTGAGCGGTAATGATCAATTCGCTCGGCATTAAATTAAAAAGTGCGCAATAAAGCTGATTTAAAGCAGCATCAGTCGCTTGATATCATGCCCTAGGGATGTAGTGCTAATTTGATAACTCTTACTAGAGTAACTATAGCGCAAGATAAACTTTAGCCGATACGGGTTATTATTGAATACAGGCTTACATTGCTGAAAAACACCTAAAATATGAAGTTTAATAACCCTAGATTGACTCCTCGGTCCAATTGAGACTACATCGAAGAAAATACTATTTGCTATGCATGTATTTGAAAGGGGCTAAATCCGTACTTTCACCGACCCCCAATGGATGGGGGCACTGTGTTTTAGCTGCATATGTTCTACAGTCTGGGCTAGACAATTGATAACACAAATTTTTAACGAACTTTTTAAATATAAGAATCTATACAGTAAAAGCCCAAGCATTTTAATCATTGATTAAAATGCTTCATCTTCACTATAAACATTCACCGTAATCTCACCATTAACACTTTCAGTAACCAAGAAATTTATCGGTTTGCAACATACTTGGCAATCTTCAATATACTGTTGTCCTGCATCTGATGAATCAATAAGAACTTCAATTGTTTCACCACAATAGGGGCAATCTATAAGCTGTTCTGTTAATTGGTTCAAATTTGTAACCTCCTAAATTATATTAATTTATATCGGCTTATAAATGACTGATATTATAAGATCAGCCGCTTAAGTTATTCGCCAAACTGTTTAACCCCTCTATATCGACGGTTTATAGAGCATCGTTATCAAGCTTGCCGCTATGATTGTAGCAGGAACGCGTCCATCGATTGTCGCAGCTAAGTGAGTTTAGACCACTAAATATTGAACAGTTTAGGGCGCTTTGTCTGTTCAGTTTAGCGAGAAATACAATATTGGTTAAGGTGTTAGAGAATTTTTTAGCTCTGTAGAGTGGTGGTGGCTATTTTGTGATGATTTGCAAGAAGCGATGAGACAAAGATAAAATCAAACTCCATTCTACAAGCATTAGCAGAATGATGGCAAAATTGACTGACCCACAATTCAATTAATCACTGCAGGCCATATCGATTACAATCTCATATCTAATTCATTGTGGATTAACACCACACACTGAGATGCGAACAACATTTTTGGCCCTAAATTGATATGTAGGGTACCAAGACGCTTCAAGCTGTTAAAGCTTTTTTTAGGCATAGGAATATGATCTGTTAGTAAAAAGCATGGATTAGCAGCAAACTCTACATCACGTACTGGGGTGCCTTTTTTCTCCAACATATACAGTTGATAATCTTCAGCTAATTCTTGTATTAACTTTTCAAAACTCACCGTGCGCACCGTAATTCCAGGCTCTACTTCACGTAACTGTTCTTTGGTCATCCCTTTTGATGCGCTTAAGGCTTTAGCAATTTTATTGGTTAGGTTTTGTTCATGAAACCCACCGATATGGCCTAATTCGCTTGAACGAAAACAGATGGTACGTGAAAAATCAAGGGTGCTCTCTAACACCAAATATACCACGACATCGTCGCGATGGGATTGGGCGACAAAAATGGTGTTCATTAAGGTGTGGGCTAAAATTTCAGTATGAGCCGATTCGCCAATACCCGCTAAAAACTGCTGACTATCAACTGGAGCAGCTCTGGCTCTAACTACAAAAGCGCGCATCGGTATATCCTATTTGAAAGTAAATTAAGCATAAAGCGGATAACGTAGTCGAATAATCAATCAGTTACAGCTTTTATTGTCGCTATTATCCCAGTTTTAAGCTTGACTGTAACCTGATTAATCTAATGGTTGAGTTTTAGTTGGCATAGACAAGTACAATTGAGCAATACGCTTGTTAAAACAAGCGCTAAGCGTGATGTGATTGAGCATGCTGAAGTGAGATTTATTCGACTATTAATGCCGCTCATCAGGCCAATAAAAGGCTGTTTAATCCTAATATTATTGATAGGTAAAATAATAAGGCCAAAAATAAAAAGTCACAGAGGTGTTAGCTGAGACTTTTTTGATTTGACCAATTAAGGTTATTGATTATACAGCTTATTTCATCGGTGACAGTAGTGCAGGATTCGTGACTAAGTTTCTCACACCATGAGGATGATCTTCTTTGAACACGTTACCCTCACACCATTTACCGACAGTGTCAATATTCACTTTCGCGACTTTAGGATGAACACTCCAAGACACTTGAAATGGCGAGCCGACTTGATTGTAGCTTGGGCCTGTTGTTGAGCCAAGATATTGAATCGCTTCGCCAGTATTACTAAGCATATTCAGTGCTTGGTGAAGTCCATTTTTGATATCTAATGCCGTTAATGTTGAAAAATCTAGCGCTTTAGCGTCATTGACTAAGACAAAGACTTGCGTTTCAACTCGTAGCTGTGGGTTATTGATTGCCTCGTTTAAGCAAGCACCTAATGTTGGGCCAGGGCTAACCTGTGCACTTGAATATACATAATGCACTTCTATGGTATCACCAGAGATTAAAGCGCCGTGTTCACTAGAGCAAACAGCATGGTCCACTGGCATCAATTCGGCTTTAGTTAATTTACCTGAATATTGATAGCCAGATGTCACGCCTTGGCCATTGCCATTGCCGTTACCGGCATAGGTAGTAAATTCACCTCCTGAATGTTCAGCATTTTTATGGAAATGGATGTTACATAAATTCATTTCTGTATAAGCTGGCGCAGGAGAAAAATTGATTGGATTGGTTCCTACCAGTGAGTTTAAATCTCGGGGTGATTGAGGCCCAAAACCTCTACCTTTAGTACTAATTGCAAGGTTTGCCCTTTGTGTAGCAATAACATTATCAGCTATCGAGATCTGATGTTCGCTGTGGTTTTCCTTCGCAATCGCACTCATAGAAAGCGATAGTGTTGTTATTGTTACGATAAGTGGTTTGATCATTGTTATGTCCTATAACACGATGATGTTCATGTATCGAAGATAACATTAGTTGGCTAATCATTAATACGCCAGTGCAGGTCTATGATCAGTACTGTTATGTGTCGCTATTAGCGAATTGATTTAACGCCTATTAGAGAATGATTGTTGTTTGAAACGGATGAGGAATATCTGCGTACAGAGAGGGATGGGTAAATTGCAGGGCCGATAGCTTGAGTACAATCATTATCCTCCCTAAATTGTCAGAGGATAATGATTGTTATGTGTCTGGGCAGCCTAGGAGCGCTGCGCCCGATGTTAGTTTTTTAGTTCAAGGATCACTGATTGCAGTGGTTGCAGGTTAATATCAACACTGGCACCACCTTGGTTATTTAAAATAAGTTGCTGACTTATTGTGTTATTTGTTAATAAGTTCGTCAGCGTTTTATTGCCTGTAATATGCCAGTTTTGTATTAACGTCTTTGGTAACACAAGGGTAAATTGTTTGCTTTGTTTTTGGCTGAAATTACTGACAATGATCAATTGCTGGTTGTGGTTAAAACGGCTAAAAGCAAATACTTGGTTATCGTAACCTTGAGTATTCAGCTGGCGCTGTAGGGTGTCTAATTCCATGTAATCACCGCTTAATGCCGATGCTGTATGGCTTAGGTTTAATAGCGTTTGATAATAGGTGCGCAGGGCTTTTTCATCGGCTGTGGATTGGCCGCCATCAAACTTGCCGTTATTCATCCAACGTTGATGGGCTGGCACGCCCATATAGTCAAAAATACTAGTGCGAGTCGGTTGGCCAAAGCCTGCTATTTCAGCGCCTTTTTCGCCCACATCTTGGCCAAAATACAATAAGGTAGGTGAGCGACTTAACGTGGTCGATACCACCATAGCAGGTAAGGCGTTAAATGGATTGCCGGCAAAATCGCTGGTATTAATGCGTTGCTCATCATGGTTTTCTAAAAAGTGCAGCATATGCTGGTCAATGTCACTGACTTTTGCTTGAACTGTCGCAATGGCTGCTGTACTGGCCTTACTTTGAATGATGGCTTTTAAGGTGTCGTATAAATCGACTTTATCGTAAAGATAATCCATCTTGCCTAAATGAATATAATCACGGTACAAGTCGGGGTTATACACTTCTGCAAGGATAAATGCGTTTGGATTAGTGTGCTTGATGTGACTATTGAGATAGCTCCAAAATTCCACAGGCACCATTTCGGCCATGTCATAACGAAAACCATCTACGCCTTTGGCTAACCAATATTGGGCGATATGTTCAAACTTACGCCATGAATCGGGAATATTGTTTGCATCTTGAGCTTGCCAAAAGGCTAAATGCTCTGCAGCAGATTTAGTTGCATAGTTACGCGGTAGCGTTGGAAAGTCATGGCGGCCATCGGGTTTAACGCCATAGTTAATTTTAACGGTTTCATACCAATCATTGGCGTCGGGTTTGGCTAAACGCGAACCATTTCCGGTCCATTTAGCGGGCGATTCTTGAAACTTACCATCACTGAGTGGTTGAGCTTCACCGCCTAATGCTTGATAGCCATTTGACGCATCAGGGACTTGAAAATCTTCACCGACCACATAGTAAAAATTGTTGTGTTTGCTGTACACCTGGGTTTTATCGTCATTAACACCAAAGTCTAGTTCACCTTTGGGCGCTGAAATGGAGTGATAATTTCGTGCAACATGGTTTGGCACTATATCGATGATAACTTGCATGTCATTGGCGTGAGTTCTGGCGATCAGTGCTTCAAACTCTGCCAAGCGGCTAGCCGGATTATTAGCCAAATCAGGATTGACGTTGTAATAATCTTTTACGGCATAAGGTGAGCCCGCACGGCCTTTGACAACATCAGGATCATCATTACTAATGCCATAGGCAGTATAATCATTGATCAGCGCATGATGTGGTACGCCAGTATACCAAACGTGAGTGGTACCTAAGGATTTGATATCTTGTAATGCCACATCCGTGAAGTCGCTAAATTTACCCACACCATTAGCTGCAATTGTGCCCCAAGGTTTATTTGTGGTGTTAGTGTTGCCATACAGACGTGTGAATACTTGATATACCACAGGTTTGCCCGTTGCAGGTATTTGGGTGGTTGGAGTAACTGATAGTTTATTTTTATCGATTTTTATCGATGTATTGGTTTGTTCAACTTTACTAGGTTGGCAAGCACTTAATCCTAAACCCAGCATACAGGCGATAACCAACACTTTTACGCTTGGTGACGGTAGGTGAATGTGAAGTTGGCTTACTAACGGTTTGGTGATGGGGCCCATGAGTCTCTCTTTTATTGTTTTTATTGGCGTGTTTGTATTGAAGACCATAGAAACACGCCATAATTTGCAGTACCTTAATGATTGAATCGTCTACATATCAGCGTTCAAGTTTAAGTATAGTGACACCTTTATTAGCCAACGAAAGTGGCTTGGATAATGAATACGATTGTTTGCTGATAATATCAACGCCGATAGTATTGTCATTAATAGCAGGTTTAAAGCGCTGTAAATCAAGCTCAACGGCTTGGGTATTTTTATTGTAGATGACCAGTAAGGTTTCATTGCCTTGATGACGGCTTTGGACATAAATACCGTCTTGTGGCACAAAGTGCTGCAATTTACCTTGTTGAATCGCTAACGAGTTTTTACGGTAATTGAGTAATGTACGCACAAAAGTCAGTGCTTCAGTTTGTTGTGGATCCAAGCCTTTTCCTGTAAACACATTGACACTGTCTTGTGGCCAGCCACCCGGAAAATCACCCCGAACAGCGCCGTCGTTACGGCCTTCTGCAGGGCTCTGCATGACTATTTCTGAACCGTAAAATATTTGCGGAATACGGTTGCTGGTGAGCACATAAGCCATGGCCATTTTGTACAGTTCAATGTCGTTTTTCATTAAACTATAAATACGGTTAGTGTCGTGATTACCTTCAAATAACACTAACTGACTTGGATTGGCATACACCACGTCGTTAGCCAACATTTGATAAAGGTCGATAAAGCCGGCTCCCCAATCTTCTTCTTTAGTTAAGCTGGCTATGAGCGTGTCGTAAAGCGGGAAATCCATCATGCTGGGTGCAAAAGATTGATAACCATCGGCATTTTTCTTTCCTGCCTGCCAGTAGCTCACCGTCACTGGATTACTGCTCCATTCTTCACCAACGATATTAAAATGAGGGTATTCATCCATAATGGCTTTTGACCAAGCAGTTAAAAACGCTTTATCTGCGTAAGAGTAAGTATCTTCGCGAATACCGCTCAGCCCTGCATATTCGACCCACCAGATACTATTTTGGATTAAGTATGTTGCCATCTGTGGATCGCGTTGATTGAGGTCTGGCATGGTGACGTCAAACCATCCGTCGCTAAAATCAGTTTTGTCTGCATTCACAGAGTAAGGATCTTGTACTGTCGTGCGTCTATGGCTTGAGTAACTGACATCGGTTGGATCTTTTAGCCAACGTGATTGGCCATTAATCCAGGTGTTGCTCGGCATACTGCTCATCCACTGATGGCCTGACCCCATATGATTAACCACGACATCCTGAATGATCCCAATACCAAATGATTGCGCTTCTTCTACGAGTGATTGGTATTCTTCATTGCTGCCAAAACGTGGATCTATGCGATAGAAATTGGTGGTGGAATAACCATGATAAGAATACTTTTGTTGGTTATTTTCAAGCAGTGGATTTATCCATAACTGGGTCACACCTAAGTCATGTAAGTAGGGCAGTGCTTTGCGGATCCCCAAAATATCACCGCCATGGCGACCGCCATCAAAACTGCGGTCAGCTTTTTCAAGCATGTCTGGCTGATTATCATTGTCTGGATTACCGTTAACAAAACGATCCGGGGTGATTAAGTAAATCACATCTTTATTACTAAAGCCTTGGCGATCTCGTGAGCCTTTTTTGCGGGTTTGTAGCTCATAATCAAATTGTTCAATTAACTGATCATCTTTAAATAAGCCTAAGATCAGTTGTTGTGGTTTAGCTTGGCTTAAATCCAAATTAACGAATAGATGATTATTGCTATCAGTTGTATCAACATTAATCAGCGTGACACCTTGAGCCTTAATTAATTTAACTTGGCTTTCACGAATATTTTCCCCCGTAAGCAATAGTTGTAGCTGGGGTTGTTGCATGCCTGCCCACCATGACATTGGCTCGACACTGAGTGTTGCATTGGCCGACATGGCATATGTGCTCAATGCACAACCGAGTAAGAAGCTTGATGCTAACCTGCCCAGGTGTTGTTGGTAGGCTTGTGCTAAATGGGGGTAATGAAATGACATAGTTACTCATCCTGTATTTTTTGTTGTTTATTGATGACGGTTAATTAGTCGCTAAAGATAATTAAATCATGTTGTTATAAACCAGTTACAGCGCTGCAATATAGTCTTTATGGCTCGGCATTTGACTCACAGTGGTGTTAATAACCTTACGGATATTAGTTAAGTAGTCGGTTAAATCATCTTGGCTGACCGCTTGTGTAAGCGGATGATAATCCTCTGGAATAATGCCTTGTCCTAACATCACCTGGATCCAGGCTGCTTCAGTAAACAATTCATCTTGATGCCTGAAAACTGTTGCTGTGGCTTTAAATAAATCGATTTTATGTTGCAAGCTTTCGGGAATGTCCATATCGCGACATTGCTGCCATAAACCACGTTCATTGTCGGCAGATTGTTTTGCATTAAGATGGTAATGCAAAATAATAAAGTCGCGGATTTGCTCAAACTCAGTTTGTGATTGGCGATTAAATTCATCAATGTGCTGGGGTTGAATACCGTTTCGTGGAAATAATTTAGTTAAACGAATGATTGCTGATTGGACTAAATGTAAGCTGGTGGACTCTAACGGTTCTAAAAATCCACTCGATAAGCCAATAGCCACGCAGTTTTTATGCCATTGCTTGACGCGCCTGCCAGTGGTGAAGTTTATTTTACGCGGCTCGGCTAAGGGTTTTCCATCTAGGTTGGCTAATAAATGCTGTTTTGCTTGTTCGTCGCTCATATGTTGGCTGCTATATACAATGCCATTGCCTGTGCGATGTTGCAGTGGAATACGCCATTGCCAACCAGCATGGTGGGCAGTGGCTTTAGTGTAAGGCGTAAGGGGAGAGGTGCTTTCACAAGGCACTGCATATGCGCTGTCACAAGGTAGCCAATGCTGCCAGTTTTCGTATTCAACGCCTAATGCCTGTTCAATTAACAATGCACTAAAACCCGAACAATCAATAAATAAGTCGCCACTAATACAAGGACCATTTTGTAAGGTGACACTTTTTATACTGCCATCGGTGCTAAGTTCGGTGCTGGTAATAATGCCTTCAACTCGATTGATACCACGTTGAACACTGTATTGGCGGAGCAAGTTGGCATATAAGCCTGCATCAAAGTGGTACGCGTGGGTAATACCGCTCATTTGTGCTTGAGCAATGGTTTGAATGGGTTGAAATTTGTTGTGTTTGGCCGCTTGATAGTTAAGCGAGTATTGCCAAAAGTCATTGGCATTATATTGACTGCCATTGGCTTGAGAAGGATTGCTTTGAGAAAGATTGGCCTGAGCACTAAGCCAATAATGATGAAATGAGGTAAAGCCTAGGTCACGGCCAATATTACCAAAGGCGTGCATATAAGCTTCGCCTTGTTGATGCCAATTTTGAAATTCAATACCCAATTTATAAGTGGCTTGAGTGGCTTTGATAAAATCAGTTTCACTAATCCCAAGTACACTGTTAAATATCTGCAGTGGCGGGATAGTGGCTTCACCCACACCGATAGTACCTATGGCGTCGGATTCAATAAGGGTGATGTTGAGTTGTTTATTAAACAACTTGGCTAACATGGCTGCGGTCATCCAGCCCGATGTTCCGCCGCCTACAATGACAATGTTTTTTATTATCGTTTGATTCATTGTTATCGCCTTTTAACTATTTGGTATTTATTGTTACTGAACCCGATAAAGTAAAAAAGCCCCTGTAATAGGTTACAGAGGCTTTTTTGTCGGTTTAGTGCATTCTACAAGCCCATTAGAACTTGTAGTTTGCGCCTAACATAAAGTTACGACCGTAGTTTTGATAATCACGCACTAAACGTTGGTCATCACCAGTGTAAGACGTAAATGGCTCGTTGGTTAAGTTATTCACTTGGAACTGTACTGATAAACCGTATAGCGCATCGATGCCGCTTTCAGTAAAGTCATAGCCAATTTGCGCATCAACAACCGTTTCTGCTTTGATGTTAACGTTTTCACGTTGAAGACTGATTTTAGTCACTTCACCTAAGAAGTCACTGCGGTAACGAGAGCTGATACGGGCTTCGAAACCTGAGTTTTCATAGTAAACAGTGGCATTGAAGGTTTTTTCAGAAAGACCAGGCAGAGTCGTTGGATCGCTGTCTGCAGTTTCTTTTACTTCGCTGTCGTTGTACGAACCACTTAAGATTGTACCAAAACCACTTAGAGAATCAGCAAACAAACCAAAGTCGATTGATAACGAGGCCTCAATACCTTGTACATAACCGCCATTACCATTTAAAGGTTGGCTGACATTACCAATTGGGTTGTCACCTGGGTTCTGTGGCAAAATAGTGCTGAAATCAAAGTTAGTTTGTTGATCATAAACGTAGTTTTCTAAGTCTTTGTAGAACACTGCTAATGAGAAATAACCTTGGTCACTAAAATAGTTTTCATAGCTAATGTCGTATTGACGCGCTAACCAAGGACGTAGTTCTGGATTACCAGCGCCACCAGACCAGTTAACACCATCATTAGGGTTTTGAGTGTAGCTAAAGTTAACGTTAGCATTCATTTTGTCCATACGAGCACGGGTTAACGTACGCGCAGCAGCAAAACGTAACATTTGACCATCGGCAACTTCAAAGCCTAAGTTCATGCTAGGTAACCATTCAAGGTATGAGTCACCCGCAGTGCGAGGCGTTAAAGTCACAACGCCATCTTCAACTGTGGCCACTGTACCGTCTGAGTTTTGGTTTGTGTTTACAGCTTGAATACCGACGTTACCCGTCAAAGGAAAACCGAACAATTCAGATTCTATATTGGCTTTAACATAAGTCGTGGTGACTTCTTCTGATACAGCCCAAGAGTTAGTCGCACGTGATAAATCCACATCTGCTACGTCAGTTTCGGTATAACCACCAGCATTATAAAACGCTAATGAGTCATAACTTAGTACGTCACCCATGCCAAAGAAATCAAGTGAAGTTGGTGATAGTAAATACTGTTCAGGAACGGTCTCTAAGTAATTAGCAGATCCGTCATAGCCCGCTAAAGTCAGGTAATAACCTTTATCAAGTTTGCTTTTATCGCGATTAGTGCGGTTAACACCAAACTCGACACTGCGCACAGCACCTTCATCAAACACGTATTCTGCTGTTAAACGGAATGATTTAAGCTCATCGTCAATTTCAGGCTTGTTAATAAAACCGTCTTGAGTATTAGCGCCCAGTGGGCTGCCCCAACCGAGTGGATCACCTAATTTAATGACATTAGGATCTGCATAGTTAAGGCTATGAGTAAAGTCGTAGCCGCCATTTCCATTGTAGTTAAAACCTAAGTCATCCACTGCGCCGACGCCGGTTCCACGGCCTGTGCCACTATAGCTTTCCATACCAATATCGGTACGTTCAGCTTTTGATAGGGCAATATCAGCTTCTACGCGCCAGTTATCATTGATGGTAAACTTGTTATTCCAACCAATCGCAAGCGATTTAGCATCTCGTTTGTTGACATCGTTACGCACAACGACTTCGGCACCATTAATGGTTCCTTGAGTGACTAAACCGTCTTCAGCAGTGGTCGATGTTACGCCGCCATTAGTGCCCCAAGCAGCAGGAATTTCGATACCACGTAAACGTTGATCATCAGTAAATTTTGTATAGTAAATATCAACAACTGAAGTGAATTTTTCGTTAGGTGCGTATTCAAATACTGCTAATACACCATCACGTTCTAATTCGCTTGAACGCACAAATGGTTTTGCGCCACCTAAAACACTGTCACCAGCATCATTTTCTGGGTAACCCCATGCCTGCCAGCGTTCTTCTTGGTTAGGGGACATCATGCGCGCATAACCTAGGGCAATACCTATGGTGTCATCAGCAAACTGGTCAATATACGAAATACTGCCACGATAACCGGTATCGCTTGAACCGCTATTAAGTGAGCCTAAGTCGTTCATTTCGCCGCGAAGCGACATGGCTATCGTTTGTTCCCCATGAGTTAACGGGCTAATCGTTTGCATATCTACCGTGCCGCCGATGGCTTGCGCCATGACAGAAGCATCTGGTGTTTTGTATACCACCACACGGTTTAATAATTCAGAAGGGTATTGGTCAAACTCAACACCACGGTTATCGTTCACCGAGGCTTGCTCGCGACCATTTAATGTTGCAGTAGTGAAATCTGGACCTAAACCACGGATAGAGATAACGTTAGCTCGGCCATCAAGGCGCTGTGCTGATACGCCAGGTAAACGGGCGAGTGATTCTGCAATACTAACATCGGGTAATTTACCGATGTCTTCGGCTGAAATGGCTTCAACAATTGATGACGAAGACATTTTTAGTGATTGTGATTCTTGTAAGCTGCGACGAATACCTGTGACTTTTACCACTTCAATATTTTCGTCGGCAGTTGCCGTAGTATTTACGTCATCAGCAGCGTAAGCAGTCATGCTTGCACCAGCTGCAACTAACGCCAGCGTGAGTAGGCTCGGTTTAAATAGCAACATCAATATTTCCCCTTTTGTGGATACTTAACAACGTAAAGTACAAGTTGAGTGTTAGTATCCTTTTGATTTTTGGTTACATTCTTTATTGTGTTTTTACCTCAGCATGCTTAATTAACTTTTGTAAGTGACTGCATAAGTGCTGAAGTTATGACCAAATTGTTGCACAACAGTGACGATACTACTCCCAGTTCAGTTTTGCCGACAATATTATGCATACGTATTCAGCGCTAATCATGGCTAATTAGTGACAGTTTTTTACAATTTTGAAACAACTGAGTGGGGCTTGGTATCATACTTAATTCTTTGTATTAATAAGGCTTATGCCGTTTTAGTTGTATGTTGCAAGCTAATTATTTCTTTGCATACGTATGCAGGTGTATTGAACCTGATTTCCTTATTCACGTATCCTCGGGGTAATAAAAAAACACTAGCGAACTGTTACGCAGTCGCAACATCAAGGTAACTCGTCGATTTATTTCAGGGTTAACTTACTTCTAAGGGGATGCAATGGGTCAGGTCAGTTGGTGGCGCGGCGGAGTGATATATCAAGTTTATCCTCGCAGTTTAATGGATACTAATGGTGACGGTGTTGGTGATTTACAGGGCATCATTGCTAAACTTGATTATATTGCCAGCCTGAATGTTGATGCAATTTGGATTTCGCCGTTTTTTAAGTCGCCAATGAAAGACTTTGGCTATGACATCAGCGACTATCTCGAAATTGACCCGCTGTTTGGCACCATGGCTGATTTCGATCAGCTTATCGAAAAAGCTCATCAGTTAAATATCAAGGTCGTGATTGACCAAGTGCTAAGCCATACTTCAGACCAACATGCTTGGTTTGAGCAAAGTCGTCAAAGCCGAGACAATGACAAAGCTGACTGGTATGTGTGGGCTGATCCTAAAGACGATGGCAGTGCGCCTAATAACTGGCTAGCCATTTTTGGCGGTTGTGCATGGGAGTGGGAACCTCGTCGTCAGCAATACTATCTGCATAACTTTCTCAAAAGTCAGCCGGATGTAAACTTCCACTGCCCTCAGGCTCGTCAAGCGGTATTAGACAATGTTGAGTTTTGGCTCAAAAAAGGCGTTGACGGTTTTCGCCTCGATGCGATTACGTTTTGTTACCACGATGAACAATTACGTGACAACCCTGCTAAACCCAAAGATAAGCGCCAAGGCCGTGGTTTCAGTGAAGATAATCCTTATGCTTACCAATATCATTATTACAATAATACTCGGCCGCAAACCGTTGGCTTTATTGAACAGCTGCGGGCGTTAATTAATCGTTATCCTGGCGCCGTCACCTTAGGTGAAGTGTCATCTGAAGACTCGTTAGCCACTATGGCTGAATACACTCAAGGTGATGACCGATTACATATGGCCTACAGTTTTGAGTTGTTAACCGATGACTTTAGCGCGGCTTATATTCGTCAAACCGTGGAAGAACTAGAAGCTAGTATTGGTGATGGCTGGCCATGTTGGGCCATAGGTAATCATGATGTTAAACGGGTTGCATCTCGTTGGGGTAAAGCCAGCGTGAACCCAACAATGGTGAAAATGCTCAATGCGATGTTATTTTCATTACGTGGCAGTGTGTGCAGTTATCAAGGGGAAGAGCTGGGGTTAACTGAAGCCTCAATTGAATATGACCAGTTACAAGATCCCTTTGGTATTGCCTTTTGGCCGATGTTTAAAGGTCGTGATGGATGCCGTACCCCGATGCCTTGGGTAAAAGGGGCTGCTAATGCAGGCTTTACTGAAGCAACACCTTGGTTACCTATTGATCCTGCGCATAATAATAGTGCTGTGGATGTGCAAGAAGCTGATCAAGATTCGATTTTGCAAAGTTACCGTCATTTTTTACAGTGGCGCAAAAAGCAACATTTGCTGATTGAGGGTGATATTACCTTTATCGACAGTCATCCTGATGTGTTAGCCTTCATCCGCAGTCAAGATGATCAGCGCATGCTAGTGTTGTTTAATTTGTGTGGTGAGCAACAAACTTTTGCATTAAATGAGTTACGATTGTCTTCAATTATAGACGATCATGGGTTACTCTGTGGCGCGCAAGATATACTGGACCCTGCAACTATTGTGTTGCCAAGCTTCGCCAGTTTTTATGGCCTACTTGGATAGCATGACGAAGCCGAAATACTGCTGTATTTCGGTTTTTTTTGGTTTATTTTTTGATTGAACTATTTTCAGTATATTGGCGATAAAGTTTTACACTATCATAGCGGATGTGATGGTGAGTTTAACGATTAAAAACAGTAGTATAACAATAATCATTAAGAAGAGATCTCCCTATGGCTACAGCAATTCACAGTACCCTTGAAACAACAGAAACAGGCAATAGTGGTAATTACCGCTTTGCGCTCGTGTCACTGACATCATTATTTTTCATGTGGGGATTCATTACCTGCTTAAATGATATTTTAATTCCTCATTTAAAAGCTGTATTTTCGTTAAATTACACTGAAGCCATGTTGATTCAATTTTGTTTCTTTGGCGCCTATTTTTTAGTTTCATTACCAGCCGGTAAGTTAGTCAAAAAATTAGGCTATCAAAAAGGTATCGTCACTGGGCTTATTATTGCCTGTATCGGTTGTTTACTGTTTTATCCTGCTGCTGCATTTGCAACTTACGGATTATTTTTAGGTGCATTATTTGTATTGGCATCAGGGATAACTATCTTGCAGGTGGCAGCTAATCCGTATGTGAATGCGTTAGGATCAGTTGAAACAGCCTCAAGTCGTTTAAATTTAACCCAAGCCTTTAATGCCCTTGGCACCACGGTGGCCCCCTTTTTTGGCGCGGTATTAATTTTGTCGGTAGCGTCAGGTGCATTGGATGGGCTGGATCACGCCCAAGCCGAAGCTGAAGTGGTTAAGCTGCCCTATTTAATTCTTGCTGCAATGCTCGGTTTGCTGGCTTTAATTTTTGCCAAGCTTAATTTACCTAAGATTACCGAACACAATGATACTTCTGATACTGGTGTGGTAACTCACAATGGTAAAACGAGTGCATTACAAAGCATTCACTTGGTCTTGGGAGCAATTGGTATTTTTGTTTATGTTGGGGCAGAAGTCTCAATTGGCAGCTTTTTAGTGAGTTTTCTAGGTGAAGAGCAAATTGCAGGTTTGCAAGAAGCTGATGCCGCAAAGTACATTACTTACTACTGGGGCGGCGCCATGGTTGGCCGTTTTGTGGGCTCTGTGATCATGCAGAAAATTCCTGCAGGGACCTTATTAGCATTTAATGCTTGCGTCGCCGCGACCTTGGTTTTGATTGCTATGAACAGCAGCGGTGCCGTAGCCATGTGGTCAATTTTGGCTGTAGGTCTATTCAATTCAATCATGTTCCCAACCATCTTTAGTTTAGCGCTACGAGATTTAGGTCCTCATACCTCTCAAGGAAGTGGTATTTTATGTTTGGCGATTGTCGGTGGGGCGATTTTACCACTGTTACAAGGGGTGTTGGCCGATAATATGGGGCTGCAATTGGCGTTTATTCTGCCGGTTGTATGTTATGCCTTTATTGTCTTTTATGGTGCTAAAGGCTCAAGAATGTAGTGTCGTGTAAACACTCACTTATGTCATGATGAAAAAGCGGCTTCGGGCCGCTTTTTTATTTAAAGCAATATATCATTGGTCTGTGGTTTATCTTGAGGATAACTCGCAAACAGAGTCCGAATGAGTTAAAGCGATAAACTGACGTTAAATGGATTAAAGAAATGACTGATTTAATCACCCAACTGAAGGGACAAAGGCCGATATTGCCTTGCTATCAAGTGTTTTAATCCCTATGATCAGCACGTTTTTAAATTGAACGTAATCTTAGATAGAGAGCCCCCATGTTGACTTATCCGTTGTCAGGCAGTTCATCAGAGTTAGTCTTAAATGTACTTACTATGGTGTTAACCCGAGGAAAACCATTAGATAGAGCTTACTCAGAGCATTTTTCTGGTTTAACGCTTAACCCATCAGAGCAAGCGCGGATCACGCAGGTCACTGGCGATATTTTACGTCGATTAAACTTATATTGTTTTCTGGTGGATATTGAACCGGAAGAATTCGATCGTTTAGGATCGAAGTTACTCAACGGTTGGCACGTCTTTCACGGTTTAGATTTACCCAAAATGCAGTATTCATTGCAGATTGAGCAAGCGAAATTTGATGCTAACCTTGAACAGGCCAAAATGGATCCTGTGCTTTGGGACGGTTGCCCACAATGGCTAGACTTACTTGGACAAGCACAATTAGGTGATAAATGGCCAGCTGAACGTGCAGCACTTGCCGAGCAACCAAAACGTTATTTACGCGTTAATGAGCTTAAATGTGACCGTGAAAAATTGATCAGTCGCTTACAAAAAGAAGGTGTAACAGCTGTGCCTTTGGATGATGTGGCTTCTGCAATTGAGGTAACGTCTGACTCAGCACTGTTTCGAACTGACGCCTTTAAAGACGGCTGGTTTGAACAACAAGATGCCGGATCGCAATTGGTTGCCGATGCCGTTGGCGCAAAACCGGGTATGCGAGTTGTTGATGCTTGTGCTGGTGCGGGTGGTAAAACCTTACACATTGCTGCACAGATGCAGGGCAAAGGCCGTTTGTTAGCCATGGATGTTGAGCAATGGAAACTCGATAATCTTAAAACACGCGCTAAACGTGCAGGTGCTCATAATGTTGAAACGCGGATTATCGCCAGTTCGAAAACCATTAAACGCTTAAAATTAACCGCAGACAGGGTATTGTTAGATGTCCCTTGTTCTGGGCTTGGGGTATTGAAACGAAATCCGGATTCTAAATGGCGTGATACTCCAGAGCGCTTGCCAGTATTGATTGAATTACAAAAGCATATTTTACAAAGTTATAGCCGCATGGTGAAAGTGGGCGGCATGTTAATTTATGCAACTTGCTCAATTATGCCTGAAGAAAATCGTCATCAAGTGGATGCTTTTCTAGCTGAAAATCCGCAGTTTTCGCTGATAGAAGATGAAAATATTTTAGTGTCGGAACGTGGTTTTGATGGCTTCTACCTAGCTAAGATGGAACGGATAGCAGAATAGTTATTCATCATTACTCTTTTTTACAAGCACGACATTGATTATTAATCACTTAAAAACAGCGCAAAAATATTGTGCTGTTTTTTTATGGGGAATATTTAGGGTTTAGGTGTAATTAATTTATTAAAAAAACGTTAATATATTGATAATATTCTCACAAATGCATAATCTTATGTGTATTATAAAAAGTATGTCGAATCATTCGTTGTGATGTTGGAGTGTTATGGATATAGGTCCGCATATCAATAAATTCATAGAAGATACGCCTCAAGCCGATTTTCGTGAATCGAGTATTGAGCGTTACAGTGCAATACTTGATATGGTACTAAAGGGCCTTCCATTAGGCGAAATGCTCCACGCCTTAATATTGTTGATTGAAGCTCAAAAGATAGGCACTCGAGCATCTGTGCTGTTATTGAGTGATGACGGTAAACGTCTACTATTCGGGGCGGCGCCAAATCTGCCTGAAGAATATAATAATGCCATTAACGGTGTTGAGATCGGCGCTGATGTCGGTTCTTGTGGTGCAGCGGCATATACCTGTGAAAGAGTGATTGTTGAAGATATTGAACATCATCCCAATTGGACAAAGTATAAAGAATTACCGCTTAAAGCGGGATTAAAATCGTGTTGGTCAGAACCGATAAAAGACAGCAATCAAAAAGTACTCGGCACGTTTGCCATGTATTATGACACGGTTAAATCGCCTTCAGAGCTAGATTTATACTTAATTCAAGAGGCGGCACGTTTGGCCAGTTTAGCCATTGAACGCAGTCGTGGCATGCATATTCAACGTTTAAGCAGCACAATATTTAACAGTTTGCCTATCTCGCTAGTGATCACCAGTGAAGATAATGTCGTTTTGTCTGCTAACCCTGTTTTTAAGTCGTTAACATCGACCTATTATGCCAATCTTAAGTTATTCGATGTTCATCGCTTTTTAAGCCACTCCAAAGCGGAGGAGGTTGCAGATTTATTTGAACATTTAAAACGCGGGCATGCTTGGAAAGGGGAGTTAAAAGGACTTAAAACTGATAATGATATCATTGACATAGCGCTCAATGTGACGGTTATTAGAGATACCTTTACTCAACAAAATTGTTTTGCATGGCTAATTACTGATATTTCTGCACGTAAAAATGCTGAGAAAATAATAAGTTTCCAAACTAATTATGATCAATTAACCGGATTGTCAAACCGCAAGTACTTGTTTGAAACTCTGCAAGCAATGAAGTGCAAAAATAGTATTGATGGTAAAAAGCAAGAATTCAGTTTGATGCTGATGGACATTGATCACTTCAAACAAATTAATGATACGTTTGGCCATGATAACGGTGATCTGGTTCTCAAATTAGTCGCGCAACGTTTGTTAAATACAATTCCCGAGAATGTCCTTATTGCCCGTATTGCCGCTGATGAATTTGCCTTGGTCATACCGGGAAAAATGTGTACTGAGTCATTGATAAGTATGTTTAACAACATCACTGATGAGTTAAAAAAGCATTTTATTATTGCCGACCAAGATATGATGTTATCAATGAGTACCGGTCTTGCTCGTTATCCTTATGATGCTGATAATGTTGAACAGATATTAAATTGTGCCACTCAAGCTATGTACAGTGCCAAAGCGCATGGCCGTAATTGTATGCAGTTTTTTAATCAACAAATTCAAAAAGATGCCGAAAGAAATGCGGAACTGCATCTCTACCTCAAAACAGCATTAATCCAAAATGAATTTCAGTTGTATTATCAACCAATTGTTAATCCTTTTACCGCTCAAATTACCAAAGCTGAAGTCTTGTTACGCTGGATACATGATGATCAGTTTATTTCCCCTGATGAGTTCATTCCTATTGCAGAAGAGTCTGGGCTAATTGTCCAAATCGGTGAGTGGGTACGAATGCAAGCGTTAACAAGTATTGTCGCGATGCAAAAAAGTGATTTTACTATCCCGTTATCCATTAACGTGTCCACTATTGAGTTTTGGAATACTGATTTACAACATCGTTTTGCCGCTTACTTTGATGTGTTACAACAACAGTTTGGGCTTGATGTTTTTCCTTATTCTCTGCTTACTCTTGAAATAACAGAGTCATTAATGATGACGCAACAAGACAGCATAAATCAGTTACTGACAGAGCTAAGGCATCGCGGCATGCAGATTTCGGTAGATGATTTTGGTACCGGATACTCTTCTTTATCGTATTTAGTTAACTTCCCTGTTGATCAAATCAAAATTGATAAATCATTCATTCAACGAATTTCATCAGGTTCACGTCACAAATCCTTAATTGAAGCCATTGTTAGCATGAGTCGCGCATTAGACTTATCGATTGTTGCTGAAGGAGTGGAGACCGAAGCAGAGCTTGATTTTATTAAGCAGCAAAACATAGACGCTGTACAAGGTTACTATTTTCATAAACCGATGCCACAAGAGGCGTTTTTCGATTTGTTAGCTAAACAAGCGGAATCAATAGCAAGATTAAAATAGAACTGCAGAACGTCAATTACCCAGAATGATAAGTAGAGTGATGCCAGCAAGTTAATATATTCATATCTTGGTTGATAAGTTCATTTTCTTAATCAGAATAGTGAAGTAAAAAATGCCGCATCAATTAATGCGGCATTTTTATTTAGTAAGGCAAATGTTAGGTCAAAATAAATTAAGCCAACATGCTCTTAGGTTCAGTAAATTCAAGGCTTAATGCTTCAGCCACTTCTTTACAGACTAATTTTCCGTGGATAACATTTAAGCCATTAAGTAAATGCTTGTCATTTAATAATGCTTGTTTGTAACCTTGGTTCGCCAACTTGATAATGTAAGGAAGCGTTGCATTGTTTAATGCAAACGTCGAAGTGCGGGCAACTGCACCTGGCATATTTGCCACACAGTAATGCACAACGTCGTCAACAATATACGTTGGGTCTTGGTGCGTCGTTGCGTGTGATGTTTCAACACAACCACCTTGGTCAATTGCCACGTCAACAATCGCGCTACCAGGCTTCATACGCTTAACCATATCTCTGGTAATCAATTTTGGTGCCGCTGCACCAGGAACCAATACACCACCAATCACAAGATCGGCTTCTAATACATGGCGTTCAATAGCATCCGCTGTTGAGTAAATCGCTTTTACAGCAGAACCAAACTGAATATTCAAGCGACGTAATGCATCGATACTTCGATCTAATACAACAACGTCAGCACCCATACCTACAGCCATTTGTGCAGCATTAGTACCTACCATACCGCCGCCAATTATGACAACTTTAGCAGGCTCAACACCCGGTACACCACCAAGCAACATACCACGTCCGCCTAATGATTTCTCAAGAGCACGAGCACCAGCTTGGATTGACATGCGCCCAGCCACTTCTGACATAGGTGCAAGTAATGGTAATCCACCACGGTCATCTGTTACGGTTTCATAAGCAATACACACAGCACCGCTGGCGATTAGCTCATTTGTTTGTGTTAAATCTGGTGCAAGATGTAAATAAGTAAATAAAATCTGGTCGTGACGTAGCATTGCACGTTCAACGGTTAGCGGCTCTTTTACTTTTACAATCATCTCTGCTTTAGCAAAAACTTCAGCTGCAGTGGCTAAAATCGAGGCACCAGCGTCTATATAATCTTGATCGGTAAACCCAATCCCCACACCCGCTTCTGATTGTACAAAAACATCGTGACCTTTTAAGGTCAATTCACGTACGCTTGAAGGGACCATGCCTACACGGTATTCGTGGTTTTTGATTTCTGTTGGAACACCAATAATCATTTTTGAGCCTCGATTGACATAAAACCCACTTCAAATGGGTATAATTGTTATTAATTGTGACCTGAACGTGCTTATTTCAAGCCACTCTAGTATAGTGCTGCTTTAGCAGATTATGCTGCTGAAATTGCACTTTTTATAGACAAAAATATTGTTTTAAGTACAAAGCAAGGTTAAATATATGGCAAATAGTAAAAGCTTTTCAGTAAAAGATTTAGACCGTATAGATCGCAATATTTTAAATGAGCTTCAATTGGATGGTCGCATTTCGAATGTTGAACTATCAAAACGAGTAGGCTTGAGTCCAACCCCATGCTTAGAAAGAGTGAAAAGGCTAGAAAAACAAGGCTTTATAAGTGGCTATACTGCACTGGTTAATCCACATTTTCTTGGTGCTTCTTTATTAGTATTTGTTGAAATCACTCTTAATCGTGATACTCCTGATATTTTTGACCGCTTTAATCGTGCAGTACAATTACTCGATGATATCCAAGAATGCCATTTGGTCTCTGGTGATTTTGACTACCTATTAAAGACTCGAGTATCAGATATGTCTGCTTATAGACGTTTATTAGGTGAAACATTGCTGAAACTGCCCTCAATTTCAGATACTCGTACTTATGTGGTAATGGAAGAGGTCAAACAGACTAATAAGGTCGCGTTATACAACTTAGGCTAATCCTACAGTTTAATCTCCCATCAAGTCTTTAGCCGTTGATTGATGAATATAGATGACCATTGTCCACTTATATTCATCATCTAATCAAATAGAACTAATCTTTGTATATAAAATCATCATCTTGAGAGTAATCGTTAAGGCTTTTTTGTTTCTGGATTAATTCGGTATAACAATCGATTGAGCTTGACTAATTCAAGGTGCATAATCACTGCAAATACAGTGATATTCTGTTATCTTAACCCTTATTTTTCACTTTTTATGGATTCTTTCGTTTGACTCAGGAAAATAGTCTAAAAACACTCAGTGGCCTTCAACGATTGCTTGAAGGTGGCCTTATTTTATGTTGCATGATCGCGACATACATTCTATTGGCATTATCCAGTTTTAATCCAAGTGATCCAGGCTGGAGTCAGTCGCATTTCCAAGGTGAAATTCACAACTGGACTGGTGCTGTTGGCGCTTGGACTGCAGATGTGCTGTTTTACTTCTTTGGTTTCATCGCCTTTTTAATTCCTATTATGATAGCCACCACGGGTTGGTTTATTTTTAATCGTGCACATCGTTTGTTTGAAATAGATTATTTTTCAGTCGGATTAAGAATTATTGGTTTTATTTTGATGTTGTTAGGCTTAGCTGCATTGGTCAGCATGAATGCCGACAATATGTACGTCTTTTCAGCCGGTGGGGTAGCCGGTGATGTGATTGGTCAGGCGATGTTGCCGTACTTTAATAAGCTAGGAACCACATTATTGCTAATGTGTTTTTTTGGCGCAGGCTTCACTTTAGCGACTGGGATTAGTTGGTTAACCATTATTGAATTAACCGGCTTAGGTTCTATCTGGTGTGCCAAGAAAATATGGCATTTACCTAAATTATTTAAACGAGAAACAGAAACCGAAGATACTAAAGGCTTCCTTTCATTAGTGGATAAATTTACCCAACGTCGTAACGAAATGGATGATCAACATGAGCCAACAAGAACTCAATCTAACAAGCCGGTTAAAACGCCAATCCATATTAAACAAGCAGTCGAGAAACCGCCGGTTGTAGAAAAGAAACGTAGCTTCTTTAGTCGCAAGCCTAAACCCGCTGAAGATATTGCGGTTTCAGACATTGATGTCCAACAGTTTGATAGTGACGATCGTCAAGAACCGTCAATACAATTTGATCATGAAGACACGCCATTTGCGCCTTGGGTCGCGACAAAAGACGACGTTGACTTCAATCTTGACGACGACAATGATGACCTCGATATTGCTCAGAGTATGAATCACTCTGATAGTGATGAGCCATTTGAGGAAGCTTTTGCCAAACCTCATTCAAAGGGGGCATTAGTTGCACAACAAAAACCGAAAAAAGAAGCCAGAATTGTTGACGGCGTAGTGGTAATCGATGGTCAAACCACGCAACAAGCTCGCCAGAAAATGGATCCTTTACCAAGCATTACCTTGCTTGATGTGCCTGATCGCAAGAAAAATCCTATTAGTGAAGCCGAACTTCAGCAAGTCGCTCGATTAGTTGAAGCAAAGCTGGCGGATTTTAATATTATCGCCAACGTTGTTGGCGTTTATCCTGGCCCGGTGATTACTCGCTTTGAGCTTGAATTAGCCCCTGGGGTCAAAGCCTCTAAAATTACCAATCTTTCGAAAGACTTAGCCCGCTCATTATTATCTGAAAACGTGCGTGTTGTTGAAGTGATTCCTGGTAAAGCTTATGTCGGTTTAGAGTTGCCAAACAAATTCCGTGAAACCGTATTTATGCGTGATGTGCTCGATTCTGCCGCTTTTAAAGACAGCAAATCAACATTATCTATGGTGCTGGGTCAAGACATCGCCGGTGAACCTGTGGTGGTTGATTTAGGTAAAATGCCTCATCTATTGGTTGCCGGTACGACAGGTTCTGGTAAGTCTGTGGGTGTGAACGCGATGATCACCAGCTTATTGTATAAATCAGGCCCGGATGATGTTCGCTTTATTATGATTGACCCTAAAATGCTCGAATTATCTGTGTATGAGGGGATCCCACATTTACTCTGTGAAGTGGTTACCGACATGAAAGAAGCTGCTAATGCATTGCGTTGGTGTGTCGGTGAAATGGAGCGACGTTATAAATTAATGTCGGCATTAGGGGTACGTAACCTTAAAGGTTACAACATCAAAATTAAAGATGCTGCTGCAAAAGGGGAGTACATTCCCGATCCATTATGGAAGTCATCTGAAAGTATGTTAGATGATGCGCCACCGCTTGAAAAGCTACCATCTATCGTGGTGGTGGTTGATGAATTTGCTGACATGATTATGATTGTTGGTAAAAAAGTTGAAGAGTTAATTGCCCGTATTGCCCAAAAAGCTCGTGCTGCAGGGATCCACTTAATATTGGCGACTCAGCGGCCATCGGTTGATGTGATCACTGGTCTGATTAAAGCTAACATTCCAACCCGTATTGCGTTTCAAGTGTCATCACGTATTGATTCTCGTACCATTCTTGATCAGCAAGGTGCAGAAACCTTATTAGGTATGGGGGATATGCTGTATCTTCCACCTGGTACTGGTTTACCAAATCGTGTTCATGGAGCGTTTATTGATGATCACGAAGTTCATAAAGTGGTTGCCGATTGGTGTGCTCGAGGCAAACCGCAATACATTGACGACATTCTTAACGGCGCCACCGATGGTGAGCAAGTATTGTTACCCGGTGAAACCTCAGACAGTGAAGAAGAGTTAGATGCGTTATATGATGATGCCGTTGCGTTTGTTACCGAAACGCGCCGTGGCTCTATTTCTAGCGTACAGCGTAAATTTAAAATTGGTTATAACCGTGCCGCCCGTATTATTGAAATGATGGAAAGCCAAGGTATTGTGACAGCTCAAGGTCATAATGGTAATCGTGAAGTATTGGCTCCACCGCCACCGAGATCATAATAGGAATGATAATGAATAAACGTTTTGCTGTATTAAGCCTATTATTAACCACCAGCGTAACTTGCTTTGCCGCGATGGCCGATGACGCCACTGAGCTAAGAGCAAAACTGTCTAACATTGATAGTTTGCATGCGACATTTTCCCAGCAAGTTACCGACATTAATAATAAACCAATTCAAACTGGCAGTGGTGTATTTGCCCTGGCATATCCCAATCAATTTTACTGGCATTTAACTCAGCCAGATGAATCTTTGATTGTGGCCGATGGCGCTAATTTATGGATTTATAACCCCTTCGCCGAAGAAGTAACCGTAATGGATGTTGCTCAAGCGGTTGATGCATCGCCGATGGCTTTGTTAGTGCATCGAGATGAAGCCACATGGGCTAAATATTCAGTCACCAAACGGGTTATTAATGCGACATCTAGCTGTTTTGATATTCAGCCTAAGAAACTCAACAGTAACGTTATTGCTGTTAGTGTATGTTTTGACGCCAAGCAGTTAGTCAAATTTAACTTAACCGACGAGCAAGGTAATTTAAGCCAATTTTCGCTCACCGAGCAGCGCAGCGTAAAAGCAGACGAGACCAATATCTTTAATTTTGCTGTACCAGATAACGTCGATATAGACGATCAACGCTTAAAGCAAGCTCACTAAGCAGTTTATGGCTAACTTAGGTTTTGATTTCGCCCCAGACTTTCGCCCCTTGGCTGCGCGTATGCGCCCAAGGGATATTAGTGAATACATAGGTCAGGCACACTTATTGGGTGAGGGCCAGCCACTGCGTAAGGCGCTAGAGGCAAATCGAGCCCACTCAATGTTACTGTGGGGCCCGCCCGGTACCGGGAAAACCACCTTAGCTGAGCTTATTGCCCATTATGCTAACGCCCATGTTGAGCGTATTTCTGCGGTGACTTCTGGGGTGAAAGAGATCCGTGCGGCGATTGAACAAGCCAAAGCCGTGGCCCAAAGTCGCGGTCAACGTACCTTATTATTTGTCGATGAAGTACACCGTTTTAATAAAAGCCAGCAAGACGCATTTTTACCCTTTATTGAAGATGGCACGGTTATCTTCATTGGTGCTACCACTGAAAACCCCTCATTCGAACTTAATAATGCCTTGTTATCCCGGGCGCGTGTTTACCTTATTAATCGCTTAAGCTCCGATGAAATCAGCTTAATTGTGACTCAAGCGTTAACTGATGTTGAACGTGGTTTAGGCAAACGCCAATTAACATTACCTAGCGCAGTGGCTAAGCAATTAGCCGACATTAGCGAGGGCGATGCACGTAAAGCACTTAATTTAATCGAGTTAATGAGCGATTTAGTTGCAGATGAAAGTGCGTTTACCACCGAAATGCTCACTCAAGTTGCGGGCCATCAAGCTGCGGGTTACGATAAAAATGGCGATCAATTTTACGATTTAATTTCTGCAGTACACAAGTCTGTGCGCGGCTCAGCGCCCGATGCGGCATTATATTGGTATTGCCGCATTTTAGAAGGTGGTGGCGATGCCTTATATGTTGCTCGTCGTTTATTGGCCATTGCTTCAGAAGACATCGGTAATGCCGATCCTATTGCCATGACAGTTGCACTTAACGCATGGGATTGTTATCACCGTATTGGACCCGCTGAAGGTGAACGCGCAATTGCTCAAGCCGTGTTGTATTTAGCCAGCGCGCCCAAAAGTAACGCCGTTTATAGTGCGTTTAATCAAGCCCGTGAGCTTGCCAAGCAAACTGGACACGAGCCTGTGCCTAATCATCTGCGTAATGCGCCGACAAAATTGATGAAAGAAATCGGTTTTGGTAAAGAATATCGCTATGCTCATAATGAACCTGCGGCCTATGCTGCCGGCGAAAACTACTTCCCTGAATCATTGCAACACAGCCAGTTTTATCAGCCAACCAACAGAGGTTTTGAAAAACGTATTCAAGATAAATTAGGGCAATTGCGTCAGCTTGATCAACAAAGCGAGGACAAACGCTATGACTAATGTGATCTTGGTGGCATTAGGTGGTTCAATTGGTGCAGTTTTACGCTATCTTCTATCAATTTTTATGATCCAGCTATTTGGAAGCAGTTTTCCTTTTGGTACACTGTTAGTCAATCTACTGGGATCGTTTTTAATGGGCGTAGTTTATGCGCTAGGGCAGTTAAGTCATGTTAGCCCTGAAATTAAAGCGCTAGTTGGCATTGGCCTATTGGGCGCATTAACTACATTTTCAACTTTCTCGAATGAAACCTTACTGCTGTTGCAAGAAGGCTTATGGCATAAAGCTATTTTAAATGTGTTGTTGAATGTCACCTTATGTCTATTTATGGTGTATGTAGGTCAACAACTTATATTTTCTCGCGTTTAACTAAAAAGAACTCACAACATGCTAGATCCAAAATTTTTGCGTAATGATCTTGACGTCACCGCCGAGCGTTTAGCCACTCGTGGCTTTATTTTAGAGGTTGATAATTTGACCAAACTTGAAGAAAAGCGTAAATCGCTTCAAGTAGAAACAGAAGACTTACAAGCGTCGCGTAATGCGATCTCCAAGTCGATTGGTCAAGCTAAAGCTCGTGGCGAAGATACCAGTTCCATTATGGCGCAGGTAGGGGATTTAGGTGTGCAGCTTGATGCAAAGAAAGCTGAACTTGCTGAGTTATTGCAACAAATCAATAGCATCGCCATGAGCATACCAAACTTGCCTGATGAATCTGTGCCAATTGGTGCCGATGAAAATGACAATGTAGAGGTGCGTCGTTGGGGTACACCTAGAACATTCGATTTTGAAGTGAAAGATCACTTAGATTTAGGTGAAGCTCTCGGTGGATTAGATTTTAAAAGTGCCGTTAAAATTACTGGTTCACGTTTTATTATCATGCGCGGCCAAATCGCCCGTTTAAATCGTGCTTTAGGTCAGTTCATGCTAGACCTACACACCACTGAACATGGCTATAGCGAAACCTATGTACCGCTATTGGTTAACGAAGACAGCTTATTAGGTACTGGTCAGCTTCCTAAGTTTGGTGAAGATTTATTTCACACCAAACCAGCAACAGAAGAAGGTCAAGGCTTGTCACTTATCCCGACCGCAGAAGTGCCATTAACTAACTATGTGCGCGACATGATTGTTGATGAAAGTGAGCTACCCATAAAAATGACCGCATTAACGTCATGCTTCAGAAGTGAAGCGGGCTCTTATGGTCGTGACACCCGTGGTTTGATCCGTCAGCATCAATTCGACAAAGTCGAATTAGTGCAAATTGCTCATCCAGATAATTCAATGCATGCGTTAGATGAAATTACCGCACATGCTGAAAAAGTATTGCAGTTATTAAACTTGCCGCACCGCACTATGGTGTTATGTACTGGTGATATGGGCTTTGGTTCAAGTAAAACATTTGATATTGAAGTGTGGTTACCAGCACAAAATACTTACCGTGAAATTTCATCGTGTTCAAACATGAAAGACTTCCAAGCGCGCAGAATGCAAGCTCGATACCGTAGCAAGGTAGATAACAAACCTGCGTTATTGCACACTTTAAATGGTTCTGGTTTAGCAGTGGGACGGACATTAGTTGCCGTGCTTGAAAATTATCAGAATCAAGATGGCACTATCACAGTACCTGAGGTATTACGTTCATACATGGGCGGCTTAAGCGTTATTGGCTAGGTTCTCTAATCACTCTGTGCTTATTACTATGAGCACAGCGTGAGGTAACAACGCATTATATTTGGGCTTACTTCGAGTATTTAAATTGGTGCCACTTTGTTTAAGTTGAGCATTATTGATAAGGATTGGTACAACCAGCAATGGGTTCAAGTCGGCGTGATAATCGTAGGCTTATCTATTTATCAGTTATCTTCTTTTTTATTTTGTTGGTAATTGTTGAACTAGCTCAAGCAGCATTGATAGTGGTAGAAAACATTTTCCCTAAATAACCTTTATTGAGGTTAATTATTTAAAAGCCCGCTTAAGTTATCTTAAGCGGGCTTTTTTGTAGGCTTTAATTAACTATAAACATTTAGCAGGTTTGGGCAGCCCAGCAATTTTGGTTGCTTGCTTAGCCGGGCCCCCAGGAAATAAGGTATACAAATATTTAGAGTTACCTTTATCGGCTCCTAATCGTTGACCGATAGCTTTAACCAGCACACGAATAGCAGGACTGGTTTTGTACTCTAGATAAAAATCACGCACAAAACGAATAACTTCCCAGTGTTGCTCGGTTAACTCAATGTTCTCAGTGGCGGCAATCACAGTTGCCATAGGTTCTTGCCAGTCATTGATATTTTTTAAGTAGCCTTGATGATCGGTTTCAATTTGCAGGCCATTAAATTCAAAAAAGTTTACCAAGTTATCACCTTATCGTGTCGCAAAGATTGTTCAACAAATTGTGAATAGTCAATAATATCAAAATCACCCGCAGCTTTATTGGCTAAAATAATCATTAAGCGATCTGATAACCCCCTAGCGACAACATCATCTTGTAGTACAAACAGTGCAATATTTGCTAAACGCTGTTGCCATTGAGGTTGTAATAAACAATTCACCGCATCGCTAGACAATAAAATACTGTCTTTAGGGTGAATATAGCGCAGGCATGTACTTAAGGCATCGTCACTCATTACTGATGCTTGGATATGATGTAATATCAAAATACTAGCACCTCATCAGCCGATTGCAGGGTTTGCCTAATCATCTCTGGCGTCGCTACCGTTGCCGCAATACTGAGGTCATTGGGCTGCAATCCTAATGTGTGCATTGATTCAGCGCAAACCAATACGGTATCAATATCGTAAAGAGATAGCGCTTTAAATGCCGACACATAATCTTTCGATCCTGCTTGCTCAGGTGTTTGGCCTGCCAGCAAATGCAATACAGCTTCATTGGTAAACACAATACTCACCTGTTGTTCAAAGCTGGCACTGAGCATAGCAAAATCAAGCCCTTCACGAGTACTCGTGGTGCCTAAAGGTGCATGTCTAAAAATAATCACCAGTGATTTCATTATCTATTCCACAAATATCTTAAAAGCTAATTAATCTGTCAGCTTGTTCAATACCGACCACTAATTCACCTAAGCCGCCCATGGTAAATGCGTCACTGCTATTCCATTGTGGCTTACCATTTTCTGATGCATCTTGTGGTGAGAGTATGCCACGACGCAATGCTGCTGAAACACAATTGGTTAATGGTATTGCGTGCTGCGCTGACAAATTTTGCCAATGTGAGTGCATATCTATTTCATCAGATGCCGGACAAGTAAGGGCATTACTGTTGGTTACGCCATCTTGATAGAAAAAGACATTGATGATTTGATGACCGTTAGCTAATGCGCTTTGGCAAAAAGATAACGCACGAAAGCTGGCTGTTGAGCCATAAACACTTCCGTTTACTTGAATGATGAATTTGCTCATTATAAAAAAAATGACCCTAATGTAGGGTCATTTTAACGTAATTTACGAATGAACTCTATCGACGATTAATCGTCGTTGCCCATACCCAACAAATGTAGCAGGCTCATGAACAAGTTCAAAAAGTCTAAGTACAATGAAATGGTCGCGCGAACATAGTTGGTTTCGCCGCCATTCACGATTCGACTAGTGTCGTAGAGGATGAAACCGGTCATAAGCAATGCAATACCCGCATTCATTGCCATAAATAATACTGAACTACCGACGAAAATATTAATCACTACAGCACCGATCATCACTAACATACCGGCAAATAGGAAACCGCCCATAAATGAGAAGTCTTTTTTGGTGGTTAGTGCATAAGCCGACAGTGATACGAAAATCACTGAGGTTAAGCCTAACGCCTGCATGATAAGCCCTGGGCCGTTCGCCATACCAACATAATGATTTAAAATATAACCGAGTGACGCACCTTGCATACCCGTAAAGGCAAATACCCAAAATATGGCTGCAGCACTATCGGCTTTTTTTAGGGTCACAAATAACAATACTAAGCTACCAAGCGATAAACCTAATGACATCATTGGGCCAAGGTTAATCGCCATGGCTAAACCAGCAGTAACAGCAGAAAATGCCAATGTCATCGCCAGAAGCATGTAGGTGTTTTTTAGCATTTTATTGACATCAGTCGTCGATAGACTGGGTGATATAACTGATTGTTGATTCATTATCGTCTCCAGGTGTTAACTCAATGATTTGCTCAACGAGAAAAAATCTTTCTCACTCTGAAGCTAAATCCTTTTCTATAGCGTAAGCAATGTACATTAAACAAAAATTAATTCATAACAAACATCATCTTAATAGGCGCTAATTTATCATAAACTATTCGATAAGTAATGTTATTAACAAAAACATATTTTGCATAATCTGTTTAGCTAAGCCATTCTTTTTTCAGTTTTTCAGTGTCACCTAAGTGATCTAATACCCACTGTAGAGCAGGGCTCATATTGGCAGTATTCCAAGCTAAACAGCAGGCGGTGTCTTGTTTGGGGGTAGCGAGCTGTTTTTCTATTAGCGCACCAGCTTTGATAAAGATATCGGCTAAATGATATGGCATATACCCCACACCTAAACCTTCTCTAAAGCAATTTATCGCTCTGATCCAATCGGGTACTACAATTCGACGTTGATTATTCAATAACCAATTCGGTCGATGAGCAATATTATGCGCTGTGTCTTGCAGGCAGATTGACGGATATTGTAATAACTCTTCATCGGTTAACGCGTGCTCAGCTTTAGCTAAAGGATGATTCTTCCCAACTAAAAAAGACCACTGGATCATCCCCATATCGCGAGATTTAAAGGTGCCACCAACAGGAATGCTCGAGGTAGCGCCAATCGCGATGTCACTTTTTCCTGTAGACAGTGCTTCCCAGACGCCGTTATATACTTCTAAGCGAATAATCAATTCAATGTCGGTAAAATGCCGATAAAAATCAGCTATTAAGCCACTTATTTTGTCGGCGCGAACCATATTGTCAATCGCAATCGACAATGAAGGGCGCCAGCCATTAGCCACTTTTTGTGTATCACGCTTAATGTTATTAAGTTTGGTCATGATCTCACGAGACTGGGCGACAAAATGTTCACCAGCAGGGGTTAAACTCACGCTGCGATGATGACGTTCAAACAATATTACCCCTAAGTCATCTTCAATCTGCTTAATGGCATAACTCACCGCAGAGGGCACTTTATTTAATTTATTTGCGGCGGCGGTAAAACTGCCTACGCGGGCCACAATATCTATCATTTCGAATGCTTGTTCTGAAAGCATCTCGCTATCCTTGGCATTAGCAACATTACTTGCAGTAAAGGTAAACATTAACCCAAATCAAATCAAGCAAAGTCGCTGTTATCGACCGTTTAATCACATTTGCATTAAGCTAGTGGCTATTTGTTGTGGCTTAAACAGCAGTTATTACAAATAGCGGGTTATGGGTGTTTATTGAGTGAATACCATCAAGCAAGCTGAGCTTTGTAACTATGTTTAATAGCAGATGTGCAAAGGGGATTTGAACTTGGGCATAAAATAGCCACTTAACCAATTATTTGCAATTTACTCTTTACACCATAGGGGCATTATCATATTATTCGCCCGCTCGGAGGGATGGCAGAGTGGTCGAATGCACCGGTCTTGAAAACCGGCAACGGTTTATCCCGTTCTAGGGTTCAAATCCCTATCCCTCCGCCACATTCAATGAAAAGGCCTTATCGAAAGATAAGGCCTTTTTGTTTGGGCAAAAGATAGAGATTTAAACCCAGGGTTCCTCTTTATTACAAGCAAGCTACCCCTCTGTCACATTCAACGGGGAAGCCTCATCAGTAATGATGGGGCTTTTTTGTATTTATAACATTTAAATCCAAGATTAATAGTTTTAAGATTGCTATATCTTTGCCATATTGAATAAATAGATAGGACTTTAATCCCACTAATTCTTGTTTGTTATAAACATGGTCATCCATCAATGTTGTTATCTTGAAAATGGCTGGCATAGTCAATTACTTTTAGATGTAGTAACTAAAGTTGATGCTGATAACGCGAAATAATAGCAGATAAGCATAGCGCCATTTATTTTTAATAGATTGAATATTGCTGCTGAAAACTGCTTAAAAATCACAATAGAGTTTGGCGCGTTATTCAAAGAAGAAGTAGGGGGCTTTGCCCATATTAAAAGACATTACCAGCATTTAGACCGAAAACGACGACAGAGCACAGCTAAATGCCAGCGTTGGAAGTGTGCGTATACAATCACTTCTGAATCCCACAAACTATTTTCTACTTGATCGATATCAAGCTTTTCTGTTGCCTTGGTTTTAACTAATGCGTCATTTTGTGGCTATTGAGTAAACATTATTTTTAATAACTCGGTTGAATCTGTGCGTTTAGAAAATGAGCGCAGGTGTTGGCAACTCAAAAACGAAAGGCGTTATGTGTTATCTTAAAATAGCTGGAATATTTTGATGGAGATAGTGATCTTATGCTCTCGGTTAAGAGCATGTAATGAGTTTTGTTCACCCTGACTGAGTAAGCTAGGCCATATTTGGCTTGATTATTGTTATTGTTGAGCCATGAAATAAATGGCAATTTAGGCTGAGAATTCCACATTAATGCCAGTAGAGGCAATCATATTCTGCACGTCCCATCATATCCTGCATATATAGACAAGAATTAACCTAAGGGGTCTTTAAGCATGAATAAAGCAAAGAATAGCGGCAGCCATCATTTGCCAGTTGACACTTTCAGTAGCCACACCCCGACAGCAACATCCGTTTCGCACCCCATACCCACGGGGTTTGTGCGCGTGCGCGGCGCCCGAGAGAATAACCTGCAGAACGTCGACGTGGATCTACCCAGGGACTCGATAGTCGCCTTTACTGGGGTGTCCGGCTCCGGCAAATCCTCGCTCGCCTTTGGCACCATTTTCGCTGAGGCCCAGCGACGTTTCTTCGAGTCCGTCGCGCCTTACGCCCGTCGCCTGATCCAGCAAGGCCATTCGCCTCAGGTGGATGAAATTACTGGATTACCGCCAGCCGTCGCACTGCAACAGCGCCGAGGAACACCCAACTCACGCTCAAGTGTAGGCACAGTTACCACCCTCTCGAATTCCCTGAGGATGCTTTATTCTCGAACAGGAGTTTATCCTGATGGGGCTTTGCGCCTCGAGTCAGACTCCTTCTCACCCAACACCGCCATGGGCGCATGCCCTAAATGTCAGGGACTTGGAACCGCGCACACAGTCACCGAGGCATCGCTGGTGCTCGACCCTTCACTGAGTATTCGCGAAGGTGCCGTCACGGCTTGGCCTGGGGCGTGGCAGGGTAAGAACCTGCGTGACATTCTTACAGCGCTCGGTTATGACGTGGATAAACCTTGGGAACAGCTGTCCCGCGCCGATCGCGATTGGATCTTGTTCACCGAGGAACAACCCGTGGTCGACATCATGCCGGAGCGGGAAAGGCCCCGACCTTACAAGGGAAAATTCTGGAGCGCGCAGAGTTACGTGATGCACACGCTTGCCGATTCAAAAAGCACCTCGGTGCGTAACCGTGTATTGAAATATGTTGAATCAGGGCCATGCCTAATGTGCGCGGGCAGTGGACTGCGCAGCGAAGCTCTCGCGGTTACCTTTAACGGCCGCACCATAGCCGAGCTTAACAGCTTGTCGCTCACCGATCTCCGCCGTGTGCTTGACCGTCCGGCGGCCAGCAATACCCCAGGTGAAACTATCACCAAGGATCTCACTCGCCGCCTCGATGTGCTGCTCGATCTCGGCCTCGGATACCTCAGTCTAGGCCGCGCAACACCCACGCTCTCTCCAGGTGAAATGCAGCGGCTGCGCATTGCCACCCAGCTGCGCTCTGGGCTTTTCGGTGTAATCTACGTACTCGACGAACCCTCCGCTGGGCTGCACCCGGCAGATGCCGAGCCGCTCCTTACCGTACTCGAGGAGCTCAAATCTAGCGGTAACTCAGTTTTTATCGTGGAACACAATATGGACGTGGTGCGCCGCGCTGACTGGGTCATCGACGTCGGCCCACATGCGGGAGAGCAGGGCGGAGTTGTCCTTTACAGCGGACCGACGGCGGGACTCAAAGATGTACCCGCCTCGATCACGCGAAAATTTCTCTTTGCAAGCGAGCGCCCCGTTCCGGCGGCACGCGAGCTACGACATCCGCTCGGCTGGCTGGGCCTGACGGGGATCACCCGCCATAACCTACGCGGCCTTGATGCCAAGTTTCCGCTCGGCATACTGACCGCGGTTACAGGTGTATCGGGCTCTGGCAAGTCCACCCTAGTGAGTCAGGTGCTCGCCGAGACCGTAGGCTTGTACCTTCATCCAGATCTAGATCCCAGTACCGGGATCGCATCTACAGCCTCGATGAACGGCGAGAAGGATGATCAACCCGAGCCTAAACCCGTCGAAATTACCACGGTTGAGACGATCACTGGGGCGGATCTGCTCGATCGACTGGTGCGCGTTGACCAGAAACCGATCGGTCGTACACCGCGTTCCAACCTCGCCACCTATACAGGCCTGTTCGATGCCGTGCGTACCACATTCGCCGCGACCCCCGAGGCTCGGAGCCGAAACTTCGGCGCCAGCCGGTTCTCGTTCAACGTGGCGGGGGGCCGCTGCGAGACCTGCCTTGGCGAGGGATTTGTGGCGGTCGGTCTGCTTTTTTTACCAGGTAGTTATATGCCCTGTTCCGACTGCGACGGCACGCGATATAATCCTGAGACCCTCGAGGTGACGTACTGTAACAAGAATATAGCCGAGGTGCTTGGGCTTACCGTGGATGCGGCAATGGTGTTTCTCGCCGATGTGCCCTCGGCATTGCGCAGTCTTAAGACCCTTAGTGAGGTGGGGCTTGGCTACCTGCGACTCGGTCAACCCGCCACCGAGCTTTCCGGAGGCGAGGCGCAGCGCATCAAGCTTGCGACCGAGCTGCAGCGGGCACGCCGCGGCCATACGCTGTACATTCTCGACGAGCCCACAACCGGGCTGCATCCTGCCGACGTGCTATTGCTGCTCGCTCAGCTCAACCGGCTCGTCGATGCTGGCAATACCGTGATTGTGGTGGAACACAATATAGACGTAGTTGCCGCCGCCGACTGGGTTATCGACATTGGCCCTGAAGGCGGTGACAAGGGCGGCTGCATAGTGGTCGCCGGCACGCCCCATGCTGTGGCCGCTCATCCGGCGAGCCGAACGGCGCCTTACTTGGCCCAGTGCGTCTCTACCAACTGAGTTTACTGTTTGCCGTGGCAAATTCAGTAAACCTGACGCACTGGGGCACCGATCCCAGCGTCAGTTGATAAGCCGCAATAGTTCCTACGCGGGTTCGACAGTGCAGCACAACGAGTAGCAAAGTAGGCAGCATAAATCTATCTGTAATAACACACTAAACCATCACTTTAGTATTTAAACTGATTACATTTTAACCGCGACAGCAAATAGAGAGGCATTGCGAAATAGCACTGCCTCACAAGCGACCCTAATTTTACTGATCCAAAAGCGTATTGTTATCATGGAAGTTAAATCTGATATGTGTTTTTAAGCGGTTGTAATGGTTAACTCATATTTTGATGGTTAAAAAATTGACTTTTTAATTCAGGAATAAAGCCAGTTTCTGTTAGCAATTGCAGGGTTAATTTTAGCTTATGAAACTGACCAATTGAAACAGAATGATTAATTTAATATTTAACGCGAGAGTCTTGGGTGTAAACTCTTTTGGGAGCATTGCGGAGGCTTTATTTATCCATGGCCTTATTCCACATTTGCTTATAGGTATTACGGGTTCTTGAGCTTAGAGGGCGCCATAAATATTGCTCAGAGAAAAATGTCTCATCTCCGACTCTGGCATCTTTAACTAATTGTGGGTCGAGTAACTTAGCCGTAGCGCCATTCACTATAATGGAACCATACATTTCTAATATGCGTTTTTGCACTGGTTCGCTGATCATAAAGTCGATTAGTAAATAGGCCGCATCTAGCTTTTCACCTTTAACATGCCTTCCTATAGCTAAAGTATCTAGCCACACAGTTTGGCCTTCCTTAGGGTTTGCTAGTTTCCAGTTTTGTCCGCTTTTATTGGCAGCTGCTACCCCAAACCAATATGTGGTGGCCAATTCTAGATCTTTCATGCGCTCTACATCAGCCATACCGTTCCAAAATGAGTCTGCATTTTGGACTAGGCTCGTCAGTTTAGCTTGCACTTTAGGCTTATCAAACTCTATAGCATCTATGTCGTAGAAAGATTCTGGTGGGTAACCTAAAACCAGTAGCGTGGTATAGATGTTGGCTTCAAATTGATCGCCTGTGATAGCAAATTTAGCTTTATTTTCCGGTTGCCACAGTTCTTCCCAGGATTTTGGCTCATCTCGCTTTGCAGCATTATAAGCCAGGCCATAGGAGCCTCCAAGTAAAGGAACTGAATATTTTTTGCCTTTAAATTCATCGTATTGACTGTTTCTTAATGAATTTAGTACTTTGGGGTAATGACTCAGGCGACTAAAATCTATGGGTTGTAATACCAGAAGTAACCTGTTTTTATTCATCTTGTAGTAATTGTGTGTTGGGGTAGTCACATCAGCGGCTCTGGCTCGCAGTTTGTTGAAGATAAGTTCAGGATCTGTGATATAGGGATCCATAATATTTAGCTCAACTTCCATCCCCTTAGATTTAGCATAGACCTTAAAATCTTCTTTAAATGGGCTGATATAGCCTTCCCATTCTAGTATGTTCAATGTCACGGCTAGGGTATTTGTCGACATCAATATACCAGTTAAAAACAGGTTGTTTACTCTTAAGTATTTACCTATTTTCACTATGTGTATCCTTATTTAGTCACGAGCTTTGATTTATCGAATCAGTAAAGCGGTGAGTTCATCTAACCATGCATCTCATGTGTTATAAGGATTGTTCATAACAAGGAGTTTAGCCAGTTTGGCATAGCGTTTTTATTTAATACTTTGCGCTAATAATCTCATAAACCAACCACGGCAAACTAAAATAAACCCGCTTCAGTTGGTTGCACGCCGATACAAGTAACAGGTTTTTATCCGGTGTTAACTTAATTAAGTCTAAAAAACATCAATATGATATTTTCAAATAACATCATATTTTTATTCAATTCCCCGCCTACAAAAAGTGAAGTTTTACAGACAAAATTGGCTAAATTTACAGCCTTTTATGAGGTTTTTTATGTTTTACCCACCAATGTTGATTATTTCAGCCTGACTTAAGCCACAAATAATAAACTAGTCGATAACGTATTCAATGAGTTGTTTACTATGAAAAATAACAAATATTAAAAGAAGGAAGTCGTTGTTATATGAAAATCAATCTTATCGCGCTAGCCGTTGCAGGTACACTTTCAACCACCCTGTTTATCACGGGATGCCAATCAGCATCAGAAGCGGACAACAAGCAACAATTACAAGTTAGTCCACTATCCGCAAATCCTTTATTTGTTGCTAGCACATTGCAATATCAAGCCCCCGATTTTAACATTATTAAAGATGAGCATTTTCAGCCAGCACTTGAGCAAGGTATTAAAGAGCATTATCAACAAGTACTGATGATTGCTAATAATAATGATAAAGCCACTTTTGCCAACACCATAGTTGCACTGGAAACTAGCGGTGAACTACTCAATAGAGCAGCGAATGTGTTTTATAATTTAGCGAGCACAGACAGTAACCCAACACTGCGAAAAATTCAGGGTGAAATGGCACCCAAAATGGCGGTTCACTCGGATAATATCCAACTCAACTCGGCATTGTTCTCTCGTATTGACTCACTTTATCAACAACGCCAGCAGTTAGGCTTGAGCGCCGAAGAGATCCGTCTGATAGAGGTTTATCATCAGCGCTTTATCATGGCTGGCGCTAAGCTAACCGACCAGCAAAAAGCCCAAATTAGATTACTCAATGAAGAGCAATCAACACTCACCAATGAATTTAGCCAACGCCTACTCAGGCTGACGAAAGAGATTGCAGTTGTTGTTGATTCTGAAGAAGAGCTTGCAGGATTATCTGTAAATGAGCTCCGAGCAGCGAAAGCAGATGCGAGTGCACAAGGTCTTGAAGGTAAATACCTGCTAAGTATTACTAATACCACCCGCCAACCTGTATTAGCCAAGCTTGAAAATCGCGAATTGCGCCAACGTGTTTGGCAGGCTTCATCGACTCGCGGAATGAGTGGTGATAATGAAACCGCATCATTGGTGTCACGTTTAGCCCAGCTTCGTGCTGAGCGTGCAGCGCTATTAGGGTACGATAGCTGGGCGGATTATACTCTGGCACCGCAAATGGCTAAGACGCCAGAGGCGGTATATGAAATGTTTGGATCTATGGTGCCCGCTGTTGTCGCTAATACCGAAAAAGAAGCCGCTGATATTCAAATGATGATCAACAAGACTGGCGCTGATTTTACCCTAGCACCATGGGACTGGGCTTTCTACGCTGAAAAAGTACGTAAAGAGAAGTACGATCTCGACGCTGCTTCAATCAAGCCTTACTTTGAATTTAACCGTGTATTGGAAGATGGTGTTTTCTTTACCCTTGAAAAACTCTACGGCGTCACCTTCAAGCCACGTCCAGATTTACCGGTTTACCATAAAGATGTAAAAGCCTATGAAATGTTTGATGTCGATGGCAGTTCGATGGCGATCTTCTATGCCGATCACTTTGCCCGAGAAGGTAAGCGCGGCGGAGCATGGATGAGTGCATTTGTCACTCAATCGACATTACTTAACAGCAAACCTGTCGTTGTTAATGTCATGAATATCAAAAAGGCACCTGAAGGTCAGCCGACGTATGTTAGCTATGATGAAGTGACCACCATGTTCCATGAAATGGGCCATGGCACCCATGGAATGTTTTCAAAAGTCACTTATCCAAGTCTTTCTGGCACGGCTGTTACCCGCGACTTTGTTGAGTTCCCATCAACCTTCGAAGAAGATTGGGCCGCGCACCCTGAAGTACTGGCAAATTACGCTAAACACTATCAAACCGGCGAGATGATCCCCGATGAGCTACTCCAAAAGTTACTTAAGTCGCGCAGCTTTAATCAAGGCTTCGACACTCTTGAGTATATGGCGGCCGCACTGGTGGATTTAGAGTGGCATTCACTGCCGGCAGATGCGCCGCTTCAAGATGTCGCGCAGTTTGAAGCTGCTGCGTTGAAAAAGCATGGTGTTGATATCGCTGCAGTGCCGCCACGTTATAAATCGACTTACTTTGCTCATGCTTTCCCTGGTGGATACTCAGCAAGTTACTACGCCTACATGTGGAGTGAGATCTTAGCTGCTGATGCATTTGCTTATGTACAAACTCAAGGTGGATTAAACCGAGAGATTGGCATGAAATACCGCAAGACTATTCGTGAAGTGGGTAACAGTGTGCCACCGATGGAAGCTTATAAAGCCTTCCGTGGACAAGAGCCGACAACTGAGGCTCTCCTCAAGCGACGCGGTTTGGACTAAGCATTCACATTGCATCGACAAAAATGCCGCTAATTTAGCGGCATTTTTAATTAAATCAATTAAATATTCTGTTTGTGTTTTGTAGATCAAACCTCAGTAAGACCTTTGTTTTTTAATCAACTAATGCTGATTAAGTAACCTAAGCATAGTGTGTTAGTGTTGATCAAGATCAAGCATATTGTTGCTCTGTGAGTCTACACTCATTAATGTAGCTGTGTTTAAAGCAGTCCGACACTCCGTTGCAAACGTGTTTTTGTTAGGGGATAACATGAATTTTAAAGACTATTACACGGTATTAGGCATAGATCCTCAAGCGGATGATAAGGCGGTAAAAGCCGCTTATAAAAAACTCGCGGTCAAGTATCATCCCGATGTGAGCAAGCATGATGATGCAGAGGCAAAATTCAAAGAAATTGGTGAAGCTTACGCGATATTACATAACGCTAAAAAGCGTGCTGAATACGATGAAGTGCGTCAGCATCATTTAAACCGAAGCCAAAATCAATATGCAAATCACGCAGCTGGCGGCCAAGATTGGGGCCAACAGCAAAGCGATCCTCAAACGGATCAAGAATTCTCTGATTTTTTCAATTCAATTTTTGGTGGCAGGCATACAGGCTTTGATCCTCGCGGCCAATATCAAGGTCGACATACTCAACCTGCAAAAGGCCAAGACATTGAAATGGAGTTCCCGATGTTTCTTGAAGAAACATTGGCCGACACGCTTAAGCCTGTCTCGTTCACTCTTCAACAACGCGATGCAGATGGTCATATTGTTGAACACCCCAAATCGTTAAAAGTTAACATTCCTGCCGGTGTAGCCAATGGTGAACGTATTCGTCTTAAAGGCCAAGGCGGACCGGGACAAACCAAAGCCGACAACGGTGATTTGTATTTGAAAATTCGTTTTGCGCCTCATCCTTTATTTGATGTCGACGGGCGAGATTTAACTATTGTAGTGCCTGTAGCACCTTGGGAAGCCGTGCTGGGCACTAAGGTTAAATTACCAACATTAACAGGTCACATCCAATTAAGTATTCCTGCTAATAGTCAATCTGGACAGCGATTACGCATAAAAGGTAAAGGGTTACTGAGTAAAAAACAGCAAGGCGATTTATTTGCGCTGCTGAAAATTGTGGTGCCTACGGTATCAGATGATACCAGCAAAAATTTATGGACTGAATTAGCTGAAAAAAATACATTCGACCCTCGTGCCAGTTGGAGTAAATAATCATGCTGCAGATTAATATAAGTGAACAAGATAGTTGGTTGAGCAGTGATGAATTGTGTGAATGCAGCGATATTAGCCTGGCACTACTACTGGAGCTTGTGGAGCATAGTATTGCCATTCCACAGCAGGGGGAGGTGATAGAGCAATGGCAATTTAGTGTCGAGAATTTACATCAAGTTAAAAAAGCCACTCGTATACAACGTGATTTTGCACTTGACTGGGGTGGCGTCGGTTTAATTTTACAATTACTCAATGAAAGAGACAGATTAGAGCATGAAGTGTATACGCTAAAACAGCAACTTAACCGTTTTAAGGTATAGCCTTATGCCGCTGCCTTAGCAAGGTTAACGCGCTTTGTGCCTTTATTTGTAGATGCAAAATAAGCGCAGGCTATGTAATGCCCAACGCTTATTTTGAGTCTTTATAGATGCTTATTAAACCGTTTTGCCGCTAATAGTACCCCAAGACAGGTAAAGCCCAGTAGCCACAGTGCATCCTGGCTTAATGACATGACTTCCGCTTCTCTAAGCACAATGCCTCGTACCATACGAATAAAATGGGTTGCAGGTAAAGCTTCCGATACCCATTGTGCTCCAATCGGCATGGCTTCATAAGGAAACATAAATCCAGATAATAAAATTGAGGGCATCAACACAAAAATGGTTAATTGCATGGCTTGAAGTTGAGTTTTCGCAATAGTACTTATCACTAAGCCTAGTGATAAACTGGCACAGATAAACAAGAAAGACGCCAGTAACAAAGAGTCTAATCCACCGCGAACCGGAACAGCAAAGATCCAGTGCCCAGCGCTAAGAATAATGGCGACTTGGATGAGTCCTACCAAAATGTACGGAATGATTTTACCCAGCATCAGTTCCAGTGGCCGAACCGGAGTCGCAATTAAAAACTCCATATTTCCCAGTTCTTGCTCACGTACAATGGCCGCAGATGTAAACATAATCATTGTCATTGTTAGGATAACTGCCAGTAATCCAGGCACAATATTGACCACAGATCGCTGCTCAGGATTAAAGTATTCGACCACTTCAAATGTCGGCACACTCATGCTGGCTGAGCGGTTAGCCACTTCGTCCAACGGTAAATTCCTCAATGAGCGAATTGTTGCGGCTACCATAGTATCGGAACCGTCCAAAAGCCATTGACCTACCGGACGAGTGATTTGCGATGAACCTTGTTTGGCATCAAATGCAGGATGGATGAGTAAACGTTGAGGCAAATCAAGGGGTAAATAAAGTACGGCTTTGACTTCACCATTGGTAATCGCTTTCTCAGCTTGCTCGATAGAATAATATTGATATTGAAAATCCACTGCTTGAGTTGCGATTATCGTCTGAGTGACGGCTCGGCTATAGGTGGTTTGACTCATATCGATGATGCCTGCGGGCACATGGCGAATGTCGGTGTTAATGGCATACCCAAATAGCATTAACTGCAACAATGGGATCATCACTATCATGCCAAATGTCATCCGATCCCGAGACAGTTGCTTCATTTCTTTGACAACAATCGCCACTAATCTATCCCACATTGCGACCTCCGGTGCTGGTGACAAATACGTCTTCAAGACTCGGACGAACAATTTCAAGCTGATATTGCTGACAAATAGAACTCAGGTACTGCAGAGGCTCCGATATCGACTCATTCACCAGGACCCTTAAGCGCGTACCAGATTGAGACGCAGAAATAATTGCATCAACAGCCGACAGTTTCTGTTTTAACTCTCTTATATTATCGCCACTGACTTCAATAACCGTGGCTCCCATTGATTGCATCAAGTCACGCGGCGTGCCATTTGCTCGTCTGATACCATTTTCAAGAATGGCTAAGTGATGACAGCGCTCAGCTTCATCCATGTAGTGCGTCGATACCAAAATCGTTGTGCCACTATTACTCAGATCAAATAAATGCTCCCAAAAATCACGTCGGTTTTGTGGATCAACGGCTGATGTTGGTTCGTCAAGAAACAGCAGTTCAGGGCGGTGCATAGTGGCACAGGCCAACGCCAAACGTTGTTTTTGTCCACCGCTCATGGTGCCTGCTAGCTGCTTTTGTTGCTGCTCGAGACCATATTGGCCCAGTAAGTCGGTTATGCGTTTTTTGTCTTTAACACTGTAGATAGCCGCCACGAAACGCATATTTTCCAATACCGTCAAATTGTCATATAAGGAAAATTTCTGCGTCATATAGCCGATTCGGCTTTTAAGTAATTCTTCATTTCCTTGCAACGGTAAACCTAAAATGGTGGCTTCGCCCGCAGTAGGCTTTAATAACCCAGTTAACATTCTAATTAAGGTTGATTTACCACAGCCATTGGGGCCAAGAAAACCGTAAATGCTGCCTTTAGGCACCTGTAAATCGAGTTTATCTACCGCGATTAAATCGCCAAATTGACGGGTTAAGCCTTGTGTTTCGATCACATTTTCGAAGTCATTCATGGTAAACGAACCTCAACACCCAGACCATTAGGCAAGTTTGCATCAATAGGTAAGTCTATTTCAGTTAAATACATTAACCTTGCTCTATCTCGTTCATTTAGAGCAAAGTAAGGTGTAAACGCTGGGCTACTTCTGATATTGCGAACCGTCCCGGTTACTGGGTGTTCATAACCATCAATCCACACCGCTACAGTGTCACCGCGGTTAATTTTACCCAGAGCCGTTGCGGGCAAATATACTCGCGCGTAAAGTCGATCACTGGCTAGCAATGTCACTAATTGCACGTTCGCTGCGACTCGATCGCCAAGTTTCCAAGGTAAAACATCTACCACTCCAGCTTTAGGGGCTCGAATGCTTAATTCGGCTAGAGATTGCTGGGCATCGGCCAATGATGCTTGCGCCGCATCAGCTTGAGCTTGTGCTTGGACGACTTCTTCGCTGCGGGTACCATTTTTAAGCTCTAACCATTGCTGTTTTGCTTGGGTTAATTGTGCAGTTGTTTGATCTTTTATTGCTTTGGCTGAATCAAAATCGGCTTTGGCGACAATTTTTTTAAACCAAAGGTCTTTCATGCGCACATAGTTTCGGTCTGCTTCTTGGGCTTGAGCTTGTACGGCAAGCATTGCTGCATTAGCGGCGGCAAGTTGCTCTAAACGAGTTCCGGTTTGCAATTGCTTAAGTTTTGCTTGGGCTTGAGTCAGCGTCGCTTGTCGTTGGTTAATAAGCCATTGCGCGTGCCGAGGATCAAGTTGAAGTAACAAGTCTCCTGCGTTGACTTGTTGTCCTTCTTTTACCTGTATCGAGCTAATCTGCTCTGTTACCGGCGCTGAAAGCATAATCCGATCCCGTTCAATTAAACCCATTGCGCGGTTACCTTCTTCAGCGGTACAGCCCGCGAAGAGCAAAATAATCGGCAAGTAAATTAGATGAGGTTTCATTTTTGGACTCCTGGTCCTGAAGATTCTAGAGGTGGAACTTGAAACAGTCCTTGATTCATCACCAGCATATTGTGGGCAATCAGTTGGTCTAACATAGACTCGCTCAGGGGGAGATTCATTTGTTTGAGTAATACTTTGGGAGCAATTAATGGAAAGACCATTAAGCTAATAAAGCTTAAGCGGACCCATTTGGGATCGAGCTGTGGGTTGATTTTTTGTTGTTCGGATAATTCTTTAATCCAGTCGCCTGCATAGCCGAGCATTTCATGAATAACATTCGATACTATGATAAATGCCTCATCACTGGCCTGTTGATTTAATGATTGGAAAATTAGCCGAGGCAGGGCAGGAACATGTTCCATTATGCGATAATAAGCGCGCATTAATGCTTCTGGTGAGTTCTGTTGTTTTTTTAAATCATGCTTGAATACACTGGCGACAGGAGCAATGGTTTCTCTCACCATGGTTTCAAACAAACCAGCTTTAGAATCAAAGTAATAACGGATCATTGCTGCATCTACGCCAGCACGCCGAGCGAGTTCGCGAATAGACACACGATCGTAGCTGTTATGAAGAAAGCATCCTTTTGCCGCCTCTATCAGTGCCGCGCGAGTTTGTGTCTCCCCTTTGGGCCTTCCCGGTTTATCAGCCATATCAAACTCCGTTAATTCATCTATTGATGAATAATAACAAATACTGACTAAGAGAATAGGATATTAATTCCCCAATATAGGATCTCGTGCGGAATTATATTAATAAGCCGTATTTTGGTAAGACCAATAATTATCGCGCAGCAAGCTCAATAATTCATTTTATCAACTAAGCTATAATATGGTTTAAGTAATTATATTAGCGTAAAAAAATGGCCTGAATAATAATGAATATGATTAAAAGCTAACTCTCTAATGGCGCAAGAAATGAATATATTTATCGCGTATCTGTCTGTGTGTAAAAATTAATCTTGTTGAGTTTTTAGCAGGCAAAAATCTAATAATAGTCTACTGAGGCTAAATCAACTCTTATATCCTCATAAGATCAACTATTACAATATTGAATAAAGATAATTTATAGGGAAATATATTTAATATACAGCAGTTTATTTATAATTATTTTTGATTTAATAAGTTGTTTTCAAAGGGGATTATTTTTGTAAATATGCTTGATTTCTAAATAATCCTGAAATGATGAGCTTATTTTGTTAAAATCCCCACCAAGAACTGAATTGAGTGTCAAATTTACAGGGCTGGCGGCTCTAACAGAGGATTTATGAAGATAAATAAGGACAAATACAGTATAGATAATACCGATTATACTGTGGGGCAGGATAATATCCAAAAATGGGGCTTTGATATTCATAATTCCGTTTTTGGTATTAGTGCAGGTCTCATAGCGACCTTTTTAATTGCAATTTTAATTATTGATCCGGCAACATCAAAAGAATTTTTGGACGGTTTGAAATGGCAGATTATAGGCGCTTTTGACAGTCTATTTATGTGGTCTGCGAATTTTTTCGTACTCTTCTGTATCGGATTAATTTTATCTCCTTACGGTAAAATTCGTTTAGGTGGCGATGATGCCAAAGCGGACTATTCTAGGCTTTCTTGGATAGCAATGCTCTTTGCTGCTGGTATGGGGATTGGTTTGATGTTTTGGGGGGTTGCTGAGCCCCTAGCGTATTACACTGGTTGGTATGAAACGCCACTGAATGTGGTTGCTAATACACCTGAAGCGGCAGAGCTTGCTCTTGGTGCAACTATGTTCCATTGGGGATTACACCCATGGTCAATTTATGGCGTTGTTGCTTTGTCTATGGCTTTCTTTGCTTATAACAAAGGTTTGCCACTTTCAATACGCTCTGCTTTTTATCCTATCTTGGGTGACCGTACTTGGGGTTGGCCTGGACACATTATTGATATCTTAGCGGTATTAGCCACATTATTTGGTCTTGCAACGTCATTAGGTTTAGGTGCTCAACAAGCCGCTGGCGGATTCCAACATGTTTTTGGTATCGAAGCTGACTTGACCTTACAAATCACGATTATTGTGGTTGTCACATTACTTGCCGTTATTTCAGTGGTACGTGGTCTTGAAGGCGGTGTTAAAGTGATCAGTAACATCAATATGTTACTTGCGGTTGCTTTACTTGTGTTTGTTGCACTTGTTACTTTTGCCGTTTCCATGGGGACGATTCCGACCACGGTAATGGGCTATGTGAAAAATATTATTCCATTGAGCAATCCTATCGGTCGTGAAGATGAAGCTTGGATGCATGGTTGGACTGTGTTTTATTGGGCTTGGTGGATTTCTTGGTCTCCGTTTGTGGGTATGTTTATTGCTCGTATTTCACGCGGCAGAACCGTTCGTGAATTTCTGGCCACTGTATTGATTGTTCCAACTGTAGTAACCATTTTATGGATGTCTGTATTTGGTGGTATCGCTATCGATCAAGTGATCAATAATGTCGGTACATTGGGCAGTAAAGGGCTAACCGAAGTGCCATTAGCTATGTTCCAAATGTTTGATTCGTTGCCATTAGGTAATCTGTTATCAATGCTGGCGGTACTTTTAGTGTTGGTGTTCTTTATTACCTCTTCTGATTCAGGTTCACTTGTTATCGACAGTATTACAGCTGGTGGCAAAATAGATGCTCCGATCCCACAGCGTATTTTCTGGGCTGTCATCGAAGGTGCTATTGCTGCGGTATTATTGTGGGTTGGTGGTACTGAAGCGATTGAAGCATTGCAGGCCGGCGCGATATCAACAGGATTACCGTTTACCATTATTCTGTTAATCATGTGTGTCAGCTTACTGTTAGGCATGCGCACCGAGAAACATAATAAAGGCTAGTCTTAATCTGTAACAAAAAGCCGATGATTAATTCATCGGCTTTTTTATGGGTTAATGGTTATCGATGGGACTATAGCCACAATTTTCGAATTTCAGTATCAGAGCTAAAATGATAGTTAATTTGTGCCTGTAGTAACTCGGCAGTGGCAATCGCGTCGGTTAGGGCATCATGAGGTGCATAAGCGGGTAAGTTGTAACGCTCTCGAGTATTAGCCAGTCGAATTGACACCTTGTGTTTGGGTTTAAAAAAACTCAATATTCCCTGAGATTTAGCCCGTTGTAAATTAGCTTCAATTTGCATGGTATCAATCACTGGGAAGACAATGCCTTCATTAATCAACAGTCGTAAAGCGTGATCCAGAAAATCACGTTCAATATGGCGATAATGTACCACGACCACTTTACCTGCCAGTTCATCTAAAAGCTGCTCTAAAATCAGTAACAGATCAGGTGCTCCTTGTAAATCGGAGTGGGTAATACCATGGATAATAATCGAGTTTTCTTGGAGTTTATCTTGTGGATTTAGATACCATTTTTTGGCTTTACGGCAAAAAATTCGCCGTAAATTAAACGGCACTAGACCAATACTAATAATGCTATTTTGCTGCGAATCTAGGCCAGTAGTTTCAAAATCAAGCGCGACAAATTCAATGTCGCTCAATGGAGTTTCATTGCAGTAGGTACCCGCTTGATAAAAATCATATAAGCGTCGATCTTTACTGTTTTTTGCTTTTAATTTAAGCAACGCTGCCCAGTTTAAAATTTCGTTATCGCTGAAATTGGTCATGAGTTAGCCTTAAAGTTTGTTGGCTGTATAACGATATTTTAAAAAGTTTTGCGCATTACTTAACACTAAAAAAGCATCTTTAAGGTTGCGTCGCTCAAAATCAGACATACTTTCTGGTTCAATATTATTATCAGGCTCGATACCAGATTCGATATCTGACGACTGATGGCGCAAGCGAACCAGAGAGATAAGCTCCATGGCATGTTGTAAATCCTCACCTTTTGAGGTGGGCAGAATACCCGCTTCGATAATATCTTCTAAGCGTTCAAATGAGTTTTGTGATTGCGAACCGATGGCTAAGGCATGTACTCGAATTAAATCCGCCAATGGTGCAGTACCACGACGTTTTAAATTAATCGAGTTATTGTGGCGACCATCTTTTTCCATTACAAAATCTTTAAAAAATCCCAGCGGAGGTTTACGGTTAAGAGCATTGTGCGCCAAGCAGGCTAAGAAGCGGTTGTTTTTCTTTGCTTTTCTAAGAATAAATGCATTTAACTGCTCAGCCCATTTGATGCGGCCATAGACACCGGTAAGGTCAAAGAAAATTGAACAATTTAATAACGCTTGTGGATTAGGATTGTCTATCCAGTCACCGAAACATTCTTCCCACTGCGCACGTGTTTTGCGGTTCTCTGGGTTGCTGGCCATAATATCACCGGTGCAATAGCTGTAGCCGCAGGCGGCTAAACCATCACAGACAAAGTTTGCTAGCTGTTCAAAGTAGGCACCATGCAAGGCGACTTGATAACTATTGTCGAGAATAATGGCATTGTCTTGGTCGGTGACCATCAGCTGTTCATCACGGGCCATCGACCCCAGTGCTAAAAAGCAGTAGGGCACTGGTGGCGGGCCAAATTTTTCTTCCGCCAGTTCTAACAAACGCTGTTTAAAGTTACGGCCAATTTCTGACATTGCCCGACCAACCATGTGGGAGTTGGCATCTTCATTAACCATACGCACAAAACAATTTTTCAGCTGTGCAGAAAGAAACACTAAATCTTCGCTACTTTTTTGCTGAAAAATACTGCTGACAAATAACAAACTATTTTGTGATTCGTAACGGATAATATCCGCAACTTCGATCAGTCCAATGGGTTTTTTATTCTTTAAAATAGGCAGATGGTGAATGTTATTACGCAACATAAGCAGCATGGCTTCAAAGATATATGCGTTATGATCCAGTGAAAACAACTGAGTCGTCATGACTTGTGAGATAGGATTGTCAACATTGATGCCTGCAGCAATTACATTTGCACACAAATCGTGCTCAGTAATAATGCCAACGAAACTGCTGTCTTGTTGATTTTCTATCGTCGGATCATTAATTAATACTGCAGAAATATTCTCGTCGGCCATAATTTTGGCCACGGCCTGGATTGTCGTATTACAGGGAAGCACCAGAGCTTCCCGAGTCAGTAAGGTTTTCACCTTAGATGTGGTCAGCGCATTGTCACTGGTTTTACCTTTTACCGCCTGTTTTAAACGCGTGGTATCTTCAACCTCTACAAAATCGGCGAAATCGTCGTAATGTTCGCACAAATCAGTAAATACTGACTCTGGAATACAATATAGCAGGGTATCTTTTACCGCTTTGGCTGGGAAACGAACTTTATTATTAGTCAGTAAACCCATTTGGCCAAATAATTGCCCTTGATCGAGGCGATTATACAATTCACCTTTACGGCGATATAGCTCAACCACTCCGCTGCGGATCATATAAAGTTCGGTAATGTTATCGGTGAAATTAACTATCATGCTATCGGTACGGTAATAAGAAATTTCAACGCTTTTGGCAACTTCAATGATGACTTGTTCAGGAAGCTGATCAAAGGGAGCGTACTGGGCAATAAAGCTTTGAATTTCGAGTAGTTCGGCTGACATAAATAGGCCTGCTAATATGTGATGACTGAGCTTCGTTGATAGTATTTAAATGCAAATCTATCAACGCGAAAATAGTGGCGTCTATCGTTGTTGATGAATATTGAGTCTGCTTAGTGGTGATGTTATTGCAGATAATAAGTAAACAATAGGTAAAGACAAACGATAGTCAATTTGGAAGTCTCATTCTATCACTGCTGTGCTTGTGTTGTAACAAAAGCTGCTATCTGCTATTGAACAATACCGATATAGCTAACCGTACTGGGTTTGCTTGATTGTATTTTAAGCACCTTTGTGGTGATTGATACCTAGGTTGCTGCTTGTTGAGTTAACATGATGGGACAAAAAGATCACTAAAACATAAGTTCACTAAAACATGAGAACACTAAAAACATAAGATGAATCACGCGAGTCTTATACTTACTGTGCCCGGGTTAACAGGCACTGTGTTATTGAGAGAGAGATATTTACAATCGCTTAAAACGGTATTTTCAATTGAGATACGCCGTCACAATAGACTCGTTCACCTTTACTGTATACCGCCTCTATTGCCAATGTATGTGCATTAAGTAGATTAATATCGGCATCCAACCCAGCTGCGATACAGCCTTTAGCCTTAAGTTGCAAAATGCTCGCAGGGGACAGAGTTATCGACGTCAAAGCATCTTCAATTGACACGTCAAACTGTTTTACTGCGTCAACCATAGCTTGATGAAGACTGCAGACTTGACCCACTTGTAAATCGATTAATTTACCTAAGTGATCAAATACCGGCAAACTCGCATTACCATCGGAGCTCATGGTGATTTGGTGCACAGGTACTCCCTGTTTTAACGCTAAGGCTAATGCTTGTGCGGCCGGTATTTCGCCTTGCTCAATAATTTGCGCTGTTGTACTGGTAGTAAAGTCGATATAACCCCCTTTGGTGGTAAATTCAATCCCAGCCTCAAACAAGGCGCGACTGCGATTAATATGGGTTGGATAGTACTGGGTGATGGGAATATCAAATTGTGCAATAACATCATGAAGCAAATCTAGGCGACTGTTTTCATCGCCTAAATGCACACTTACAATTCCTGCTTTTCCCGCTAACATGCCGGCCACTCTTGCTTCAGATGTTAACCTTGCCATTTCATGAGCGGTTAATTGAGAACTTCTGTGATCAGCAATGGCCACCTCTCCAACACCAATAAACTTCTCAATAAGCATGATATCGTGTTTCATGGATTGAGTGACTGTCACCATAGGATAATGGTAAGAACCTGTATAGCAGTAAACCGATATGCCTTGCTCTTCTAAGGCATAGGCTTTGGCGAGTAAGTTCTCTAAACTTCGGGTTTGTGCATCTGTTCCCAGTACTCCAATTACAGTCGTCACGCCGCCTTTTATGGCTTCATTAATATGCATCTCCGGGGTGCGAGTGGTATAACCGCCTTCACCACCACCACCGGTAATATGCACAAGTGAATCAACAAAGCCTGGAGTTAAAATAAGTCCATCAGTTTGGATCACTTCAATAAATGAGTTGGCGATTAAATTGATGTTGTCTTCAACGGCAATAATTTTATCACCAGCAATCAGCACATCTTTTTGACCAAGATATTGGGGTGCATAAACGTGAGCAGATTTAAATAATTTCATGAAATTCCTTAACTGAGATTAATGCTTACGGCAATCACGATGAATGAGATTGATATCACTGCCAGTAACAACATAAATCGCCATATAAATTTAGCCCACACAAACCAGTCTACTTTTGCAACACCTAGACAACCAATTAATGCAGCGGATGTGGGGATAATAATATTAGTGAGACCGTCACCGAGTTGAAAAGCTAATACTGCAATTTGCCTTGGTAAACCTAAAATATCTGATAACGGTGCCATAATGGGCATGGTTAACGCAGCTTGGCCTGACCCCGAAGCGATGAAGAAATTAAATACCGATTGAAATAAGTACATACAAACGGCGGAGATTGTTTTTGGCAAATCGCCTAAAAACAAACCAGTATAGTAAAGCAGGGTGTTTAACACTGAGGGTGTATTGGCTTGATCGCCGCCTAATATAATGACAATGCCTTTTGCCATCCCGACAATCATTGCTGCTGGCAATAATTCCATTGCGCCTTTTTTAAATGCATCAGCAACAGCATTGACCTTAAGTCGGCCGCTAAAAATAGCAATAATGCCAACTAAGCAACCAAGAGTAAAAAACTGGCTTGCCAGTTCAGGAATATAGTATCCACGGGCGATAACCCCCCAAATAACCCAAACAATACCGAGTGCAAAGGTGGTTAAGATAAGGATATCGGTTAGAGTGATATTTGCTTTTAAGGTATTTTCAGCGCTGGAGTCAGTGTCGCTATGGATTGTTAGATGACCATCAAGATGATCATCTAATAACCCACTATTATTCTTTACCTGTTTGGCATACCGCATCGTAAACACCACACCAACAAGTGTGAAGATACACCACATGACGACTCTAAACTTCAAGCCAGACATTAAAGGTAAATCAGCGATACCCTGTGCTATGGCAACACTAAATGGGTTCATCCACGAGGCGGCAAAACCAATTTGTGTCGCGACATAAGTGACTAACACGGTCACAATACCGTTGTAACCAATCGCCCGCATTAATGGCAGCAAGACGATACAAAATGCTATGGCTTCTTCACCCATACCAAAAATAGCGCCACCAGCAGAAAACAACACAAATAAAATAGGAATAAAGGCTAATTCATACTTTTGCGTTTTAGCGATGAGCGCTAAAATACCATTGTCTATGGCCTGTGTTTGCATGATGATGCCAAAGGCTCCCCCGGTAATAATGATAAACATCATTACGCCAATAGACGATCCCCACTTATCTCCAGAAACCATGCCTTCAAAGGCAAAATTGAGAAATCCAATTTCGCCATGTTCAGCAAATAAAGGCACACCTTGGTACTGGCTTGCAAATTGAAAACTCCCGGCAACTAATTCAGATTTGTTTGTGTGTGGATTGATCGTAACTTCAAAAAAACCTGCTGGTATAAAGTGAGTTGCGATTGCTGCAAACATCACAACAAAAAATAAAATGATAAATGCATCAGGCATTTCTCGAACAGTTTGTGGCTTCATATTGTTATACTTTTTCACCGAAAAGAGAGAAACGTTGGTCGTTTATGGACAACGACCAACGCAGATTTACTTAGAATTTAAAAGTATATCGGACATTCCAACGACGGCCGAGCCAATCATGAATTGAACTGGCGTAACCGTTAGTCGGTGACGATGCATAGGGTGGTTGTTCATCAGTGAGATTACGAACCGAAAACAACAGTGCATGCTGTGGCGAGAAATCATATCCCAAGCTGGCACTAAAGGTTAACCAATCATCCACGGTTTCGTTATCAAATTTAAAGTCACCATCACCAAGTGAACTAATATAGTGGCTCGACACACTGGCATTCCAATCATCTAGCTGCCAATCTGCGCCAAAATCAAGTACGCTTTCTGGTCTGGCTATTTCAGATGCACCACTGAGTTTACCCAGTAAATCTTCAACAGGAGTTGTCGGAGACACTTGTCGTTCAAATGAGAAAGTTTCAGTACCCGTGAAATAGAATGAAAAATCACCCATATTGCTCGTTTGAAGACGATAGTTAATTTTATAATCTATGCCATCGGTACTTTGGTTACCAACGTTAAAGTAACCAGTGCGTAAAAAGCTAATATCGCCTTGACCATCGACAACACAACCAAAATTATCACCTAAGTCACCGATATTGTTCACCACATTAGCTGGGTTTTTAATGCACGAATCTAAGGTAGTATTGGCATCAATATCAACAATGTCATCGTGTTCATAGCGCCAATAATCAAGAGTGAATTGTAAATCATCTGTGGTATTCCAAGACAATCCTACATTCATCGCCTGTGATTTTTCAGCCTGCAGATTTTTATTGCCTATGGTTTCTTGATCAAATTCTAACTCGCCGTAATCAGCCCCCGCAATACCACAAAGTGCATTATATGGCTCGCCTGCACCACAATTAATATATTGGCTACCCAAAGATGTTCCCGCACCTAACTGCGATAGAGATGGTGCCCGAAAACCTGTACTCCATGACGCGCGCAAGACAAGGTCATCAAAAGGATTGTATCTCAGTGACACTTTAGGATTAATATCGCCGCCAAAATCACTGTAATGGTCATAACGCAAAGCCGCGATGACATCCAGAGAATCGAAAATCGGGAAGTTAAATTCACCGTATGCTGCATATTGTGTTCTGTCTGCTGCAGCATCACTGGCTCCAAGACCAATAATGTTGTTATTAACCGCATTGAGTGACGGTGTGTCTGAGATATCTTCTTTTCTAAATTCGCCACCAAAAACAGAGCTTATTACGCCCGCGGGTAATTCGAATAAATCGCCTGAAAAGTTAAAGTCGACTGATAACACCTCTGACTCACCTTTGCGCACGCCAGGATCCCTTAATGCAGCAATTTGTTGTTGTGTATTATCAAGCCCAAGATTAAACGGATTAAAACTGCCATTTGCGATTGCTGCATCGAGTAAGTCGCCATTCATATAACCAGAAGTATTGCTAATCTCGTTAATCGACTTTCCGTAACTCAACGCCGTTTCCCAGCTCCAATCGTCCCATTCTCCGCGAAGACCAGATAACACACGATAACTTTGAGTATCATATTGCTGAATTCGACGTTCAGGGAAGCGGGTTCTTACGGTAATAGAATCACTTACTGTGCCATCAAGTAAGTCTATATCGCGCAGATACTGTGGAACATTAGTGGAATTACCATCGATATAAGTAGTATAGCCAGCGGGGGCTTCATAAGATGATCCGGTATTTTTCTGATACATTGCTTCGGCAAACAATGTCATCCCATTATCTAATCGATAAAGGTGATTTAACGTGGTGCCTATATTCTCATAATCTGGTTGAATTGCTCGTTGGATAACATAGTCATAATTACATCGACTACCATCTTGTTGAGTATCGTCACCACACCATGATTCAGCATAATCATTACCATCTATCGACACTCGTGTACTTGACTCATAGGTAACATTAACCGCTCTGTCGCTATTAAATATGGCATTACGAGTCGCATAATCTACCACTACTGTGGTGTTGCTATTGGTTGTTTCAAAGCCTCCAGCATAGGTAAGGTTGGTGCGACTTGCATCGTGGCTTGATGTGTCGTCTCCATACTGAGCGCTAAATTCATGACCGACAAAATCTTTACGTAAGATAAAGTTAATCACCCCAGCGATGGCGTCAGATCCGTAAATGGATGATGCGCCATCTGTTAGCACATCAATACGTTCAATGGCAGACAGTGGAATGGCATTAACATTCACAAATGAATCAGAACCATTGGAGAACGAATCAACCGCAACACGGCGGCCATTAATTAATACTAGGGTAGAACTTGATCCAAGACCGCGTAAGCTGACACCGGACGAGCCTGCTGGGGCACCATCTGCACCGGCAACACCACCGGTTTCTGAAAAGGTCCCAGCGCTGGAGGCTTGTGGTAAATCTCGGAGAAATTCGCTGACTGATCCATAGCCTTTTTTAGTGATGTCATCGTGAGTAAAGCTTTGTAATGGATTAGCGCCTTCCATATCAACGCCTTTTAACCTTGATCCGGTAACACTGACCCGTTCTACTTTTTTGACCTCTGTTTGAGTGTCATTTAATTCATTGCTAACAGCACTTGCAACAGGTGATAACGCTACGCCAAATGCAGCGCATAATAATACTGAACTTCTCATGATAAGCTCCCGAGATATCTCTTATTGTATTTTTTAGATGCAGACAAACTGCGCGTGAGTCAATACGCGTGGCATGTAAGAATATGCAGATGCACTACATCAATTAAGTTTTGAGAGGGGAGTAATGACAGCAAGACAAGACTCCACCGAACACTATTGTATTCAGTGGTTTATTCGTCCCACCATTCAGACAAATACCATGTGCGGTAATGGTATCTTTGGAAAATTGTTGCCATTAGAATCATGTTATAAACTATGAGCTATTGTTGTTGACCTGTTAAGAGGCTATCCGTAAGATAGGTGCTGAGTCAATACATGGCAGAAACTTTTTTTGAGTACTACCATGAAAATTTCGATTAAACCTAATTTCAATGCCTTATCTTGTCTATTATTTAGCTTGTTAATCAGTACTTTGTTGCTGTCGTTATACAGTTCAATGGCGCTAGCTAGTACTGCTGTCAATACCGATGTTACTCCGCCGGTTCAAACTTTCGATTTAATGATGGTTGGCGGTGGGTTGGTCACTTGCAGTTCTTTATCTAGACAAAACTGTGTGCCTGGCAGTCAATTTGCTGCTGATGCAAAACAAACCTCTGTTTATCGATTAACGCATTCTGCACTCGAGCGAGCCTTTAAACATCCGAGTTTATCTGGGTTAACAGCACCTCAAAAAGCTATATTGCTCCATGCCAGTCAGCAGCAGGGTGTTGCGGGTTCTAGTTTGAGCTATCAAGCATTTTATGATGCCATCTCTGCTGTTGAAAAAGATTTTTTAACGGATTTAAACGATCAAGTTTATTATGCTTTATTGGATTTACTTGAAGACGAACAAGCCATTACCTCGGGTATCAATCGCCAAGAACATGTGATGCTGAGTGCGACCCAGAACCAATATGGCGCGCAGATATTCTCTTTGTTTACTCAGCAAGCATTGTTAAAAAAACAACAACGGCAGCCGCAAGCTAAGCGGCCATTAATCGCCGTAGTTACCGCATCTGCAAGAGATCCTTTTGAATCAATTGATTTCTATACTCAAGTTTTTGAGCAAGCCGGTGCGGATGTTATCTGGCTGCCTTTAGATAGCGCATTGCAAGCCGCTATAGCACAACAACAATGTGATCAGTTACCTGCATTGCGCGAAAAAATTCAAGGTAATGTCGATCGCGCGCGATTGTATCCGGTTGCTACCGCATTACAACAATCCATGTGTGTATCTCCTGATTCTCTTTACCAGCAACTGCTTAATATTGATGGCTTATTTCTTAATGGTGGTGATCAACGTTTAACATTATCAGCTTGGTTAACACCACAGAAAAATCCAAGTAAAGCGCTTGATATTATTAAACAAAGATTACAACAACATCAGATTGTGATTGGTGGCACGAGTGCAGGAACGGCAGTAATGACAGCTCAATATATGGTCACAGGCGGCACAAGTCATGGTGCATTAACCTATGGCGTGTTGGCTGCCGAGGCGCCAAGTGAGCGATGTGAGGAGAGTCATTGTCAGTCAGACATTCCGGCTACTGCGGTTACATATTCCACCACGGGAGGATTAGGTTTTTTTCCATTTGGAGTCACTGATACCCATTTCTCACAGCGTGAGCGGCAAGTGAGATTATTCATGCTAAGTGCCTTGTCTGAAAATAAATTAGGCTTTGGAGTTGATGAAAATACCGCACTGTTAGTTGATCTTCGCAATCACACAGTATCTGTTGTTGGCGAGCATGGTGTTTGGGTAGTGGAACAATCTCATGTAACTCAAACACCACTATCTTATTCAGGAGTCATGCATTACTTAACCGCGGGCGATAACGCAAAAGTAGATGTAGTCACGCAATCGTTAAACCATATTCAATTATTAAGCGCTGATAAGACGATCAATAAGCAAGTCGATGTTAAGCGAGAGTTTAATGCTTGGGTTGATAAAGCCTGTGTAGATGGCCAAAATGATATTGATCTTGGCCAAGCTAAATTGATTATTAAACCCCAATCACAACAAGAATGTGACCAAATTAAGCGTAATGGTCAACATTATCAAAATATAAATATACAGCTCAATTTAGTTAATCATTAATCTGTTTTTATGCCCTTTATTTAAGCCATATTTTGGACTTAATTGGGTTATGTTAGCGAGACTGATAACTAAATTTCTACATATAATCTATCAAGGTTTTTATCCCCCTTAAAGGTTAGCTAACCTCATCTGTTGATGTGAATCCCTAGCAGTATTGTGTTGGGGATTTTTTTAGACAAAATTCTGATTTTATTGGCTGATATTTAAGTTAATCCATTTTTAATGCTGCTATCAAAGCGAAATTGCGACAATGAATCACGTTGTTTTAACTTACTGATCAATAAGCTTTCATCCCCATTGTCGCAGTAGAGGCCATATCAATTATTGGATCAAATCGATTCGTCATCACCGCATAAGACACTTGCTCTTGCAAACAAAAATAAGCACCGACTGCATTCAATTTTACAGCGTTATCTGCCTAGCGGTTAGCCAGTCAACACTAAGCCAAAATGCTTAACACAATAGTGACAAATAACGCCCATGAAGAAAGTGATACCGGTGAGTAAATCAGTAGCAATGATCCTAAGTTAAAACGTTGTCAATCTGCTCGGAATTTTTACAATTAAATTCAATGATTTATGTCTAATTTTAAAAACGCTAACATTGACAGGGCGATCGCTTAGGGACTACTGTATAAAATATACCACGAAAGTGTGTGGTAAATATTTAACAGCGCAGGATCTATTCATGTGCTTTTTATGTAGCGTTAGTGCAAAAAAGCCGAACGGCGTAAAAAAGCGTCATGGAAATTGGTATGGAAAAAATAGAGATAAAAAACCTTTATAAGGTTTTTGGTTCTGAGCCTCGCAAGGGGGTGAAATTACTTGAACAAGGGAAAAGCAAAGAAGAGATTTACGAACAAACAGGACTAACGGTTGCCGTACAAGGTGCCAGTTTTGTTGTCAATAAAGGTGAAATTTTTGTGGTTATGGGGCTATCCGGCTCAGGAAAATCAACCCTAGTAAGAATGTTAAACAGGCTTATTGAACCCACATCGGGAGAGGTGTTGGTTGATGGCCAAAATATCCTCGACATGAATAAGGACGAACTGGTCAAGTTTCGCAGAAGTAAAACCAGTATGGTGTTTCAATCCTTCGCGCTTATGCCCCATCAAACAGTGTTAGAGAACGCCGCATTTGGCCTCGAACTTGATGGCATGGATAAAAAACAGCGTGAAGAGCGAGCCCTAGATGCTTTAAAACAAGTCGGACTCGAAGGCTTGGAGAAGGCCTATCCCAATGAGTTAAGTGGCGGTATGCAGCAGCGAGTAGGATTAGCGCGAGGCTTAGCGGTTGATCCTGATATCTTGCTCATGGATGAGGCATTTTCGGCGCTTGATCCGCTTATCAAGACAGAGATGCAAGATGAACTGCTGAAACTGCAAGATCGTCATGAGCGCACCATCATTTTTATCTCCCATGATTTAGACGAAGCATTACGCATTGGCGACCGAATTGCCATTATGCAGGGCGGCCGAGTGATTCAGGTGGGGACGCCAGAAGAGATCTTGCAAAATCCCGCAGATGATTATGTGCGCGCATTTTTCCGAGGTGTGGATCCAACTGGTGTTATCTCCGCTGGGGACATTGCCCGCGACAGTCAACCAACCGTTGTTTGGCATACTAAAGCCGGTAGCCCACGCGCCACCCTAGAAATGTTGAGTATTAAAGATCGCGAGTTTGCCTATGTACTTGACTCAGAGCACCGCTTTTTAGGTGTGGTCTCTTCAGACTCCCTGCGCGACGCTATTGACCAAGGAAATGGTGCCAGCAAACTTGAGCATGCTTTTCTAACAGATGCTAAATCAGTTCAAGAAACAGATAGTCTTCAGGATATCTTATCCCTGGTCGCTTCTCATTCTTGGCCTATTCCAGTTGTAAACTCAGAAAGTAGATATCGCGGCGTTGTTTCTAAAAATCTGTTTCTTCGTACCTTAAACCGTGCAGAGAAGGGGACTTATTTTGAGCAGTCAGCATCTTAGAATATTAGCTTCAGGAGTTTTAAATCATGTTCAGTTTTGATGAAAGAGTGATTCCTTTAGATGTTTGGATCACCAATTTAGTTAACTGGTTGGTTGAAGGCTATCGATGGTTTTTTCAACTGATTAAATGGCCTGTCGACTTTATTTTGTCTGGTGTGTCAGATGGTTTACTGGCAACTTCACCTCTGCTTGTTATTGCCCTGTTTGGTGTCATTGCTTGGCGAGTGTCAGGTCTAAAGCTGGCTGCCTTTACGCTGTTATCATTGGTGCTCATCGGTCTACTCGGTTTCTGGTCAGAAACCATGATAACCCTCGCCATGGTCTTTTCATCCGTGGTGTTCTGCACCCTTGTTGGTGTGCCATTTGGGATATGGGCTGGACGCAGTGATCGTGTTAACAACATTCTACGACCCATTTTGGATGCGATGCAAACGACACCAGCCTTTGTCTATTTGGTCCCCATTGTGATGCTTTTTTCTATTGGCAACACAGCGGGCGTTCTGGCGACCATCATTTTTGCCCTGCCACCCTTGGTGAGATTAACCAGTCTCGGTATTAGGCAGGTACACCCAGAGTTAGTCGAGGCTGCGCTCGCCTTTGGGGCAACAAGCTCGCAGGTTTTACTTAAAGTTCAGATACCACTTGCTTTACCGACCATCATGGCGGGCCTGAATCAGACCATCATGATGTCGCTCTCCATGGTGGTAATCGCCGCAATGATTGGCGCTGGTGGCCTTGGGGCACCTGTCGTTCTGGGCTTAAATACACTTGATATTGGTTTGGCCACGGTGGGCGGTCTAGCGATTGTTTTATTAGCAATCATTCTCGATAGGATCACCCAATCAATGGCAACCAAAAAAATAAGGACGTAAAATGATACTTAAAAAAGTAATACTGAGTGCAGCGTTAGCTGCAATGACAGTGACGGGATCAGCAGCGCTTGCTGATACTCTCAAGCCAGGAGAAGGGATAACCGTTAAACCCGCTCGTGCGACATGGGACACAGGTTTTTTTCAGGAAGCACTTGTTCGCCGGGGTCTTGAAACGCTTGGGTATGATGTCGAAAAGCCTAAAACCCTGGTTAACCCCATTTTTTACAAAACCGTCACACTCGGTGATATTGATTACTGGACCAATGGTTGGTTTCCAATGCATAACGAGCAGCTACCGAGCAATTTCGACGAGAAAGCCGAAAAGGTTGGTTATGTTATTAAAGCCGGTGGATTAGGCGGATATTTAGTCTCTAAAAAAGAAGCCGATAAATATAATATTACCTCTCTTGCAGATTTTAAACGCCCTGAAGTTAAGAAAGCATTCGATACTAATGGAGATGGTAAAGCGGATTTGACTGCATGTCCTCCTGGTTGGGGATGCGAGAAAATCATCACCCATCATATGGATGTTTACGGTCTAAAAGATTCGATTAATCCGGTGAAAGCAGCTTATGCAGCTGGGATGGCATCCGCTATGGCGGGTTATAAAAATGGTGGTCCGATATTTTTCTATACTTGGGCGCCTAACTGGACCATTTTTAAAATGAAGCCAGGTAAGGACGTAGTGTGGATAAACGTGCCTGAAATTAATCCGACTAAAGCTCAAAGTTCAGCTGTTGAACGAATGACAGTAAAGGGGCTTGAAGGCGCGGTTTCTGATCCGGTAAAACTGGGGTTTGTTGCTTCTGATATTCAGATTGTTGCCAACAAAAAATTCACTAAACAAAATCCTGCTGCAAGGAAGTTTTTTGAGGTATTTACACTGCCATTGGCTGACATCAATGAGCAGAATACTCGTATGAACGATGGCGAAAAGAGTAAGAAAGATATTCAACATCATGTAGATGGGTGGATTACTAACAACCAAGAAAAATGGAACGGTTGGCTTACTGAAGCACGAAATGCGGCTGAATAGTCTCAAGCTTTAATAATATATAAGTAACCCGGCGTACATCTATTGTACTTCCGGGTTGTTTTTTATACTTATGATTAAACCGTTAAACCGTTAAACCGATAGAACTTGCAAGATAGCCCGAGGAATATAGTTGAGTAGGTCACTGGCTAACATGCCATATTGACTTAAGTCCTCTGCGGCAATATCACCTGCTAAACCGTGTAAATAGACACCTAAACATGCGGCATCTATAGGGCTGACACCTTGAGCACAAAAACCAGCTATCATTCCGGTTAACACATCGCCGGTTCCGGCTTTGGCAAGCGCGCTGTTTCCTGTTGGGTTGATAAATACCTGCTCGCCATCACTAATCACAGTATGTTTGCCTTTAAGTACAACGACTGCATTTAATTGCTTAGCGGCCATATTGGTATAGTGCACGCGTTTGGCTTGGATTTCGCTAACATCAAGATTCAATAATCGTGATAACTCTTTGGGGTGTGGCGTGATAATGCTGTGTTTTGGTAGGGTTATCGATGTGGTTGCGATATTACCTGGGTGAAGTAAGCGACTGATAAAATTCAGTGCGTCAGCATCGAATATGACCGGATTAGGATTAGCTTGTAACTGAGTTAATAGTGCGTAAAAAAATTCACTGTTACCATTAGGGACAGATAAGCCATCTGAATCGCTGTTGTGATGCTTTTTGTTATCCAGAGAGCTGTTGTCGAGAGAGTTGTTGTCAAGATAATTATGGCTATAGTTAACGCTGAGTTGGTCAGTACTTTGGCCAATACTTAATCCACTGCCTATAGAAATCACACTGGCTTGGTTAAGTTTATCGCCAAGTTGTAACACGGCCATTTTATCAATTGCTTGTACATCAATTGTCTGCCAACGAGCGATCTGTATTTGTGTTGCTAATAAGTCAGTATTTGGGGCGTTATTATCATATTTTGCTGTCATCTGAGTCAGCAGCGGTAAGGTTACAACATTTGGCGTTAATGCACTCACACTGTCACATACCGATGGGCTGCTGGCTAAGGTGACGTAACCCGCGCCAACCCGCAATGCCGATATACTCGACAGGTAAGCCGCACCGCGATAATGAATCGAACCTGCAATATTCAATACATGGCCAAAAGTCATTTTATGGCTGTTATCTGGCCGAGGCGGTAATAGAGCGTTGATATGGTCATGGGTGAGATTTTGCATAGTGGCCAGCGATTATGATCAATGTTTATATCATAACTTATCACAGCAACCACTAAGATAGATGCCTGCAACAAAAAATGACAATACTGAAAGTATTGTCATTTTATTTATGGTGATACTAAAACTGGATTTAATCGTGATGATATTTTTTAAGCAATGACATGCATATATATCTTTAACATAGTGGCTAAGTTTTTCGGTTAATTTCTTTGTTGGGATTAGCCTTCTTGCGCCAGGTATTCAATAATTTGTTCCATGTTCAGATTAAAATCATCAGCACGCACACACTTTACAATTAAGTCATCAGTGACGGTTGCCAAATCAATTTTTTTATCAGAAGCAAAATGATCCGGTTTTAGATGATAAAAGGGTTTCACAAGAGGACGTATTGGATCTTGAGGATTATGACCTTCAACGATAGCCAGCCTATTTGATTCAAGTTGTACCACAGAGCCAACAGGATAAACTCCCATACAGCGAATAAATTGGTCGACTAAATCTTTATCTAATTCATTGTTGTCTGCTAACGCACGTAAAATACTAAAGGCTTTTACCTGAGCATAGCCTTGTTTGTAGCAACGATGAGAAGTGAGCGCATCGAAAATATCACAAATGCTAATCATACGGCCATAAAGGGTAATTTTATCAGCCGTTACGCCGAACGGGTAACCCAAACCATTGAGTTTTTCATGGTGTAGGCTCGCCACTTCTAAGCTCAGCGCACTGATCCCAGGAGTATTTTTCATGATCTCAATAGAGTAACTGGCGTGAGTTTTCATAATATGAAACTCTTCTTCAGTCAGTCTATCGGGTTTATTGAGAATGCGATCGGGGATCATGATTTTACCAACATCATGTAAAAAAGCCCCGATGGCCAGTTGATTAACAATCTCTTTGTCGATTTTCTTGTATACGGCAAACATCGTCATGAGTACTGACACGGACACTGAATGCTCAAGTAAATATTCATCTTTATTACGAATATTAATCACACATGATAAGGCATTGGGATTATTAAAAATTAAATCTGTTGATTCGGTGGTAATTTTTTCTACCGGATCCATGTCTAACGGAAGACCGTGCTGCGCATTATGAAACAGCTTTTTTTGAATGTCTTTTGACTCATTGAATACTTGGCGCGCTCGTACTATTTCTTGATTAAAGAAATTTGCTGTCACATCGGTGCGCGCAGGCGTGACTTTTTGAGGCGCTTGAGGCTTAGGCACATTGACCTTAAGATCAACTTTTTCAACAATAACTTCACTTTTACTGGTATCAATGAGCAGCTTAGTAACCGACTTTTGTTTTAATGCTTCGATAACACGCTTGCTTTTAATCACACCTGGCTTAGTTAATGAAAACATGTCTTTAGGTTCAGTGATTTCAACTACATACATTCCAACATCAACGTCAGTAATGTTATGTTCAATCAGCATATATCGGTTCCTTGGGTATTTATTTGCATCAAAGATAAATCAGTTACTCGGTATTTATTCATACAGCATTGCATAAGATAGTTCATTTAACATTGTAATATAAGCAAAAATGCTAAGAACATCAGCCTGTAGCACAATCTTTAGCATGATATTGTTCAAAAATGCTTGTGCAGTTAATCAACAATGTGAAAGGAGTACTATTTGGATATTATGCCTAATTAGCCGTGAGGTCCAATGGCTTTGAACAATCATTATTTAATCGTGTTATTTTAGCCCGATTTATAGAGTTTATACCGTTAATACAACCCTTTAAATACAGGTGTGAATATTGGCTAATGGCACATTAGTCTGAGTTAACAGACTGGTAATGTTCAACAATAGAGATTCTGGTCATTGAGAAAATAACGCTATGCTAAGAGTTAACAATCCTAGCTAAATATCATAAATGATTTGAGTCGCGTGAAACCTGTACGTTATGCCTTGGGCATACATCCATATATCGCATATTTTCGCTTATGCTTTAGCATATACATCAGCCGATATTGCTCATTTTATTAATGTTATGGCGTTAGTAATTGCCGTAATGAGTGCCTTAGCTGTTTAAATACTGGTTCGCTGCTATAGCGATGATGCTGAATAACATCGACATTTGCTTGCCAACCAATTTCTTTGAATTCAGAGGGCAACAGCACTAATTGGCCATTATCTACATAGCTGTTGGCAATATGATTAGGCAGCAAGCACCAACCATGTCCCTGTAATGCCAGTTCAAGTAAAATATAATAATTGTCGGCATACCAAACATCAGGACTAATGGCTAACTGAAAGCTACTGGATTTGGTATTACGTGAGCGCATCAATAATTGGCGGTGCAGCTTTAAGCTGGCTAAGTTTTCACATACTTGTTGTGCTAGCGCATGGCTACTGGCGACATACATATCAAACTTAATTGAGCCAATGGATTCAAAATCAATTTGCGTTGGAATAACCAGTTCACTGAAAATAATTCCAGTGACGGCTCGGTCAGTGTCAATCATATCGATAATATCAATGCTTGAAGCGGTTAAAAATTCTAAGGTGACATTTGGAAAGTTTGCTTCTAACTCATTAATAATATTTGACAGTTTTTGCAGTGGAATGCCTTCATCTAAGCCAATGGTTAACTCTGAAAGTGTTTGCTGTTCTAAGGTTTGGGCGCAATAGCGTAAGCGTTGATGCTGCGCTAATAAGACTTGGGCATGTGGCAACAGCTTTTTACCGGCCGAGGTTAACTGCGGATATCGTCCACTACGATCAAATAAGCTAGCGTTGCAGTCTATTTCGAGGTTTATCACATGCTGGCTGACCACCGACTGCGCTTTATGTAAGGATCTTGCAGCAGAAGAGAAAGACCCAGTTTCTACTGTCGCCACAAAGGCCTCAAGTTGCTCAATACTATACATATCGCTATTCCCGATGCTATCCAACTATTATGTATCCCTATTCTGGATGACAATAGTTGAAAGGTCACGATATATTGAGTCTATTATGCAAGGTAAAGAAAGAGTGTTTCAGGCGATAACGTTTGAGCTGCTGGCAATGGCGCTTATTGTGCCGACAAGCGCGTTAATGATGAAGCAAGAGGCCAGCGATATGTTGGTTGTGAGTATTGGTTTGTCGTTATTTGCTATGTTATGGAATTACATTTATAACGTGTGGTTTGATAAAATAGTTGGTCCAAATAGGATTGAAAGAACGTTACTGATCAGGATTGTACATGCATTGTGTTTTGAAGGCGGCATGTTGTTGGTCACTATTCCATTAGTATCATGGTATCTGTCATTAAGCCTTATCGATACCCTGATATTAGAAGCTGGAGTGTTGATTTTTATTTTAATTTATACCGCGGTCTTTAATTGGCTTTATGATATATATCAACCGTATCAAAAATGGTTTGCTAATTTTGCGCAATAATTTGGTTTATTAAATTGGCTCAATAATCGTTAACTTATATTACTTGTATAAACTAATGATTAACCTGTGTGGTCTATTAATGCCTGAGCAGAGTTTGTTTATACTATTGTCATGACTATTGTCATGATCATAGTGCCATCTTAGCCCGTCAATAATTATAAGCTGGAAGTGAATGTGAAACATGATTGCCTAGGTTGCACACCTTATTTACCCACACCCTTTCGCTGGGGTGATGGCTGGTCGTATCCTAGAAATTACGGCTCGTTAACTGTCGATGAGCTTAAGCAAGTTGAGCAACTGTCACAACCCTTATTAATATCACCATTCTAGTTCAACTCAAGAGGGGCAATATTTGGGGCTACCTAGCCAAGATGATACATTTGCATTTTTAAGCTTACACGCGAACATTATTTGTGTTTTCTTGAGAAAAAGTGAGCGATTTTTTTCTTCGTAACCACTCAGATGTCGTTGGTTTTTAATATCACTTATCGGCTAGTGTTAACATTTTAGACCGATTAACTTACGCTTTGCAGCTTATTACTTTCAGCTGGTTATTTCAGTTTTCAATTGATGCTATGCCTTTTATAAACCTATCATCATCAACTAAGTCCGCTTAAATTCATCCACGGTCATGAGTGATGTTGTACCATCCATCACGCTATATTAGGCTTAAACGATATAGTTAACATGACTACTTGCACCACAATATAATTTAAGAGTACAATCGTGCGCTGAAATTGAGCTAACACTTGTGCGCTAAAATGAATCTATTGACCCGACTTAACCAAGTCACCGCAAAAACCTTATTCCATACTGACTCTCTTGGCAGTTATTTCGAACCTATTATGCAGCGCATAAAGCCCGCTTGGCGCACCCATTGGTTTCGCGCCCAGGTGTTGGGGCATCAATTACTTCGTGCCGATGTTGTGCAACTAGACTTGTGTGCAGATAAAGCCTGGCCGCAAGCCATAGCAGGCCAGCACGTGTTATTGACGGTAGAAATTAATGGCCGTTTAATGACCCGACCTTTTTCAATCTCCTCAGCACCCGACCAGTCTCATAGCCAATACCCTAAAAAGCGCGTGATTCGTTTAACCATTAAGACCCATGTTGACGGTGCTTTTACGGCAAAATTATTGGCGAATATTACCGCGGGTAGTTACGTCAATTTAAGTGCGCCACAAGGTGAGTTTGCAGTAAGTGACCGTATCCAACCATCAACACCATTATGGTTTGTGGCGGCTGGCAGTGGCATTACGCCATTTATGGCGATGCTAAACCAACTGGCGTTGCTACCACAACAACCACAAAATCCCATTAATTTGGTTTACTTTGCCAAGCCGGGTGAGCATTTGTATGTTGACGAACTCATGGCGTTACAGCAGCAGTTAAACCAATTAAAAGTGCAATTGCTTATTCGTAAAAATGGCGACAATTTAGCGGATGCTCTGAGTGACTGCACCGTGCAAAGCCAAGTGTTGGTATGTGGCCCAGGACAGTTTAAGCAGGATGTTGATCGCCAATTAGATGCCATTAATCACCCGTTAAAGCAGCGGCAAGCGGAGTATTTTCAAGCTCCGGTTATGTCACAAACACTCAGCGGCGAGCAGCATATTCAGTTAACCCAGCGTGGTAAACAAACCCAGCTAACATTAGCAACCAACAACTCTTTACTCAATGGCTTAGAGCAACAGGGGATCAGTGCTAATTTTGGTTGCCGTATTGGTGTGTGCCATCAATGCCAGTGTATTAAAAAATCTGGTGTGGTGAGGAATATGCGTACCGGTGAGATATCACAGCAAGGTGAGCAATTAATTCAATTATGTATTTCTCAGGCGGTGACGCCACTTGAGTTGGAACTGTAAAGTGATGAATAAGAATATTAATTTTGATCTGTTAGCTAACGAGTTAGATGAGTTGAAACGTCAAACGTTAACCGAAGTTGGCACAGCCGATGCGGCCTATATTCGTAACGTCATTGTGTGGCAACGAGCTTTAGAGTGGGGCGGGCGTGTGTTATTGATGTTGGGGGTTATTCATCCACTCTGTTGGATTTTGGGTGTGTTGAGCTTAGCCAGTGCCAAAATTCTCGACAATATGGAAATCGGTCATAATGTGTTGCATGGACAATACGATTGGATGAACGATCCTCATATTAACTCGCGTCAGTTTGATTGGGACATAGCCTGTGACGGTAAAAGTTGGCAACGGATCCACAATTATGAGCATCACACTTATACCAATGTGATTGGTAAAGACCGAGATTTTGGTTATGGTTTGTTGCGTTTGTCGAATGACTTTTCCTGGCGGGTTAAAAACCTGTGGCAATTTCTCACTTACCTAAATTTAAGCATGCTATTTCAGTGGGGAGTTTCTTATCATGAACTCGCCGCAGAACGTGTTTTTATGGGCAAAAAGAAACAAGACCGTCCATCAAAAATTGATCCAAGCGAACTGAAACGACGTTTTTTTAGTAAAGGTGGTAAACAATTATTCAAAGATTATCTGCTATTTCCCTTGCTCGCGGGGCCGCTATTTTTGTGGGTGCTATGTGGTAACTTAATCGCCAATTTAATTCGTAATTTATGGACATCGACTATCATATTTTGTGGTCATTTTACCTCAGATGTTCATACCTTTAGCCAAGCTGAGTGTGAAAATGAAACTCAAGGTCAGTGGTATTATCGCCAGGCATTAGGTTCGTCGAATATTCTCGGCGGCAAATTATTTCATATATTCACTGGTCATTTGAGCTTTCAAATTGAACATCATTTGTTTCCCGATCTGCCATCGTCACGCTATCAGCAAGTGGCGCCAAAAGTGCAAGCTATCTTTGCCCGTCACGGTATTGCTTATCATACGGGACCTTTTTTACGTCAATATAGTCAAGTGGTTAAACGAATACTGCGTTATTCACTACCTTAAATGATCTTCAGGTTAACGGCTAAGCACTTCAACTGAAGTGCTTTTTTATCGGTAAAATAGTCATTGGCGTCATTGTTGTGAGCCGCTAATATAGGCTAATCGGTTTAGAGTGGATATGCGAAAATGATAGCGTCAGGCAAAGGTGTACGTGCGGTTGCGGTATTAGAAGCCAGTAAAGGAATGTTGGCTTTATTGGTTGCTATCGGCCTGCATGCATATGCTGGGCAAAACCTGTCGGCGCTGGCAACACAATGGATGACTCATCTGCACTTAAATCCTGCGAGTCACTATCCCGGTATTTTTATTTCGGCCGTTAGCGCAGTATCACCATCGAGTTTAACGTTAATGGCAATAGGTGCTGCAGCATATACCTTAATTCGTTTTATTGAAGCTTATGGTTTATGGCATAACTTACGCTGGACTCAATGGTTCGCGTTGGTCAGTGGCGCGATATATCTGCCTTTAGAGCTTTATGAAGTGGTTAATCACTTTAACTTAATGAGTGTGGTGGTGCTGATAATTAATCTACTGGTGGTGGGATATATGTATTTGGTGTTATTTCCTCGTCGCGTTTCAATATGAGCTGTATTTCAAATTTTTTATAAAGCGATTAAGTTGAACTATTAACATAAATTAATCGTTGAGAGTTGATCCTTTATATCATGATGTTAGTATAAATACATTAGTAACGTTAACGATGAGTTAGCCATAGCGCTATTCATCAACAGTAACTATATGGTGTGTAATATATTGTTAAGGCATCTGTTAAGATGTTATTGGTTTATTTTTAAATGAGACCTTTTAAAAAGAGACCTATGAGTTGAGTAATAGTGTTAATATATAGACTCTATTTATAGGTTTAACAAATAGGTTTGATACTATACACTGATGCAATATTATATTAGTTAAGTTGGTATATGCATTAAGGCCAATATATTGTTATTCGATTTTATGCTTATGTTATTAAGCGACTCATGAACAACGTGTATTCACCATTTATACAAATGCTGTAATGTTATGACTAATTAATTCTACTTTGAGAGGAATAAAATGACAGACATCGATATTGGTATAAAAAAAGACGACCGACTAAAAATTGCTGAAGGCTTAAAAAGTTTATTAGCAGATTCATATACACTTTATTTACAGACTCATAATTTTCACTGGAATGTAACAGGCGTACACTTTCGTGAGTTACACCTGATGTTTGAAGAGCATTATACTGAGCTTGCGGTGGCTGTTGATGATATTGCTGAACGCATTCGTACATTAGATGTAGCAGCACCGGGGACTTACAAAGAGTTTGCTCGTTTAAGTTCAATAAAAGAAGTTGAAGGTGTACCAAGTTCTGCAGATATGGTTGATTTATTAACCCAAGGCCATGAGCAAGTGGTTAAAACATCGCGACAAGTGCTTAAATTAGCTCAAGCGGCTGATGATGAATCAACCGCTGCATTAGTGTCAGATCGGATGCGCATACATGAAAAAACTGCATGGATGTTAAGAGCTACACGCAAGTAAGCTGCTGTATGAGATCAACCGCTTCTGATTGGCGTTATATCGCTAATAAAGGCTAATAACTTGCAGTAAAATCAAACCGCTGTCCTTGCTACAGCGGTTTGTTGTTTTTGGCTTTCGGATACGAAATTTATCGATCTCAATAGCCAAAAACGATAATCTAGCGTTTTGATTTTTTGATGATGCTATTGTGACCGATAAAGCCCTTAATAAACTTGCTAAGCATTTATATGCTCAGCGTGGTATTCCTCATCCTGACTCAAACTATTTAGCCTTTGTGCCCCAAAGTATTGAACAGGCTATTGCTGTCCAACAATTGATGATAACTCAACATGGCACCATTGCAGGTTGGAAATGCCTAGTTCCGCAAGCTAATGGTCAGTTAATTGTTGCGCCAATATTATCAACAGCAGTGAGCCAGACTATTGATTGCGGCATTATACCCAGTATTAAAGACGGGCAGCCAACCGCGCTGATAGAGCCTGAAATTGCGTTTATTTTAGGTCAGGACATTGAGCCTTATCGCCATTACAGTAATGATGACATTGACCAAGCTATTAGTGCTACACACATGGCTTTAGAATTGATTCAAAATCGTTTTAGTCGTGAGATACAACCCAGTTTTTATCAAAAACTTGCCGATGGCTTGAGCAATCAAGGTCTGTACATAGGTCCAAAAATAGACACTTCTATTGCTTATCAAGCCAGCCATATTGAGGTGGTGGTCAGTGACGGTGAACGCACCGCAAGATTACAGCAATTTTCTGGGGTACACCCTTGTGAATTACCGCAAAACCCTGTGTATTGGTTAATTAATTACTTAGCAAAATTGGGCATTAAGCTCAGTGCTGGTCAAGCCATTATCACGGGTTCATATTGCGGTGTTGTTAAAGTCCCCATGGCAACAGAAGTGAATATTGAATATACAGGTATCGGTCATTTTAATATCAAGTTTTATGACTTACTTGCCTAGTGGAGTTGCTGGCGGATTTAAAGCTGTCGTTAAATAATACGACATATTTTAGTTATCATTTGTTAAAAATTAAAAAAGCGCTCAAGGCGCTTTTTTAACTTTCTAATTGAATAAAGAATTCTTCTAGTTCTCTGTTTACTGTGTCTGTATCGCCGGTGGCTTTGAGATAAGATCGTAAACCAATAATGTGCACTTGTAGCTTTTTCGCCACTTGAGATTTATCTAATTTGCTTGGTAAATCACCATCATGCTGAGCTTTTTCTATGATACTGGCAAAGCGATGCTCAACTTGAGTCAGCAGATCTTTAGCTATGTTAAGTGTTTCTTGATGAGATTCATCGAGTTCAGCTAAGGTGCGCACAACCATACATAATTCACTTGGCACTTCGGCACAGCAAGGCACGATAATACTGCGTAAATATTGCTTAAATCCATTCCAGGCACTGTCACTTTGGGCTATTTTTTCATTTAAATCACCCGTGGAGGTTTGCACGTAATGAATCAACGTTTGGTGAAATAAATCGGCCTTACTACCGAATGCGGCATATATGCTGCCAGGCCGCATATCCATGGTAGTTTGAATTTCTCGGGTCGAAGTCGCCAAAAAACCTTTTTGCCAAAATAGATTTTTTGCTTTTTCAAGTACTTCTTCACGATTAAATTTGGAAATATTAGCCATTAGTGCCTCTTTTAGTTAGATCACTATTTTACGACAAGCCGGTAACCTAAGGCCAGCCTATTGTGCTAAATATTAATTATAAAGCGTAACAGTTATCTATTGTTAACCCTAAAATAGACACCATATAAGTGACTCAATACAGCCATTGATGCGTGTTATCATTTAGCGTTTTTATCGTTAGCATGGATCAAGTTAACGTTAAACAGCAGTCATTCATTTATAATAAATGACTTCAATATTATGTTTTGTCGTCATTATCTGCTCACTTATTTCAAAGGTGAGGTTAAACCTGCTTGCCAATAATCACGTCAGTGTGTTGTTGTGAATTAAATGGTCAATATTGGCATCACAATGGTGAAATAGTTTGATAAAGTGATTTGCTATTATGGCAAAGTCAGAATAGTGGCAGCAGGGGATTGAGCTGAATATATCATCAACATTAGGATCGCAATAGTATGGCAAATGTGAACATGCCTTTTAACGCAAGTCAGCAACAATTGGCCTTACTACGACTGGTTAATTGGGGTTTAAAAATTGGGCTGATCTTGTTTGCCACAGACTTATTTGGGTTAACAACTCCTCCAATAGCTTTATCATACGTGTTAATTATTGAAGCTTGTTATGTTGGCTTTAGTTATCGTTTTCATCGACTGAGCATGAACAACAATGGTTTGTTGTTTTTAACCTTATTGTTAGACACTTTGTTTTGGGCAACCTGGTTATATTTTACCGGCGGGGCGACCAATGCTTTTGTATCATTACTGTTATTACCGATAGCTATTTCTGCCATTACCTTGCCTCGTTGGGCGCCTTGGTACTTGACCATAGTATCAACCGCATTTTATACCTTAATGATTGTCGATATTTCAGATGAAATGCGCGATCCCGCTATGGCCCATGACATGAGCCAAATGCTAATGACCCATACGATGCAAGCCAATCAGGTTATGCCTGTAAGCCACAGTATGGATATGGGATCGCACTATTTAGGCATGTGGTTTAATTTTGTGATTTCTGCATTGGTGTTAACGGTTACCGTAGGTTTTATCGCTAAACGGATACGTCAAAAAAATGCAGAGCTACGCTATTTACGCGAAGCCCAGTTACGCCAAGAAAAGATTTTGGCGTTAGGCACCGCATCAGCACAAATGGCTCATCAGCTGGCAACACCACTGGCAACATTACGCTTATTGGTTGATGAGCTGTTCGAATCGGCCAATGATGCTGAACAAACAGAATTGATTAGTGAGATGCAACAAGCGCTTAATCGATGTGAAGTTACCTTAAGCGATTTACGCCTCGCCACAGAGTCGATACGCGAGCATAAATTAACCCACCAACCGGTTAATCAGTTAGCTGATATGTTGATTGACCAAGTGAATTTATTAATGCCAGAAACTCAATTAAACATCACCTTAACGCCACAAGTCGAGCAGGGGATCTTATATACCGACATGAGTTTATTACCGGCGTTAATGGCCCTGATCCAAAATGGCGCTCAGGCGAGTCAAGATAACCAGCACTCAGCCGTTGTTGATATCAATATCAGCCTGTCACAGCCACAAGAATTGAGCATCACTATTCGCGATTACGGTGTCGGCATTGCTACTCATTTGCTTCATACCTTAGGTAATAATATGGTAAAAAGCCCTAAAGGGATGGGCATTGCGGTATTATTAAGTCACACCAGTTTTGAGCGTTTAGGCGGTAAGTTATACCTTAAACCGCATCCAGATTGTGGCACCGAAGCCATAGTGACATTACCGCTTAGTGTACAAAAAGCGAGTTGAAGCTATTTTAACGAATAGAAGCGAATCGAAGTAAACAGAAGTTGAAATAAAGATAAGCTGGATTGAGATCACCATGAACAAGCTATTGATTATTGAAGATGATTTGGCCCTAGCTGCCATTTTAGCCCGCCGCCTCGGCAAGCATGGGTTTGAGTGTAAAACCTGCCATCACGCCAGTGATAGCTTATTAATGGCAAGGCAATTTGTGCCCACCCATATCGTGTTAGACATGAAATTAGCCGAACATAATGGCTTGTCGTTAATTAAACCCTTAAGACAACTTTTACCCCAGGTACACATGGTATTGCTCACTGGCTTTGCCAGCATCGCCACCGCCGTCGAAGCCATCCGCCTTGGAGCAGACAATTACCTCGCTAAACCCGTCGATACCCAAACGTTATTAAATGCATTATCCGTCTCGGCTGAAACCACAACCACTTATGATGATATTGAAGAACAGCCACTTAACCCCAAGCGCGTTGAATGGGAACACATTCAACAAGTGCTCGCCAACAACAACGGCAATGTATCAGAAACCGCACGACAATTGGGTATGCACCGCAGAACCTTACAGCGGAAGTTATTGAAAAAGCCTACGGCAGATAATCGGTAAGAAAGGTGGCTAAACCAAGTGTCATTCCGGTAATGCTTTTGAGCCGGAATCTAGGGTTGTTCTTTTATTTTTTATGTTTTGTGCTTTATGGCCTAAGGCCGCTATCGTCGTGGCGCTTCACCCACACCAGAGCAGAGGGATAAAGCGCATTCTTATTTATAAATCAGCCTTTGCAAACCCTCAGCGTTCCGGCAACATTTTCAAAAATCTAAATGGTCGCGACGGAAGGAGATCCCGCTTTTAATTTCGTTTGAATTCCGCTTTGGCCCATCTTGTCATAAAGAGTGAAAATGCTAACGATTGTGAATGGATGCACGAACGTCATGGTGGCATGTATGCAAAAGAACGACCTGTAACTCGAAAGCTAGTGGGGATCTGATAGGCAGGATGCCTTGGAATACGTGAAAGGCTATGGTCAGCTCACTGATTCTTTTATAAAGAGTCTTCAACGGCCTCAAGTTCAGCGTTGAATTTACCCATTTACAGGTACTAACTCATTTTTGGACAGAATTTTTAGAGAAGCTAGTGTTTCAGTTTAATTTTATAAAAGTTTACTCTGATTCGATTGAGTTATTAATATCCCCACCCAGTTTCATTTGAATGTCTGCGAAAGCGCTTGATGCTTGGAATGAGCCAAAAACAAGCAAGCAATAAAATTATGACAGGCATTCAAAAATTAGAACCAATTGGTTACTTGTATGGTGTTGCCATGCTGACGCATGGGGGAGTTCAAAACACAACAATATCGATTAGCTCACGCTGATAGGTTCAGCAATACCGTTTCAGCTCACATTTTTAAATGAGTTTCTTTGCTATGTTTTATTGTAAGCTGAGTCGCAATATGATTATTTAAGGAGGGAGTATGGGGAGATCACTTGTATTGTTTGTTGCCTTTAGTCTAATACCCATATCTTCTGTCTATGGAAAAGAATTAAGACTTGCCGTGGTACCTAAATTTCATAGTGTTTTTTTTGAGCGAAGCAAAGCTGGCTGTATAGATGCAGCTGCTCAAATAAAAGGCGTGGAATGCATATATCGGGGACCAGATATAAGTAATGTTAGGATGCAAGATCAGGTAATAAATCAACTTATTGATGAAGGTATAGACGGTATCGCAGTAGCCGTTACACAATCTAAATATCTCGTTAAAAATAGCCTTAAGAGAGCTAAAGAAGCAGGTATTCCGGTTATTACCTATGACTCTGATATTGATGTTTCAATCAATGAAGATCCTAATAGTTTACGCCTAGCCTATATCGGCACTGACAATTTTGAATTGGGTAAGTCATTAGGTGAAGAGTTAAAAAAACTTCGGCCCAATGGGGGAACGCTAATAATGCAATCTGGGCGACCAGATTCTCCCAATCTGAATTTAAGATTGATGGGTGCCCGTTCCGCATTATCGGGAAAAAAATACGATGTACCTCCTGGAGAATTGCTTAATAACGATTCGGGATGGACTGAAGTTAGAGAACCTTTCTTTAATTTTGATCAATTGGATCAATCTATTAATCAAATGGAGTCTGTAATGAAAGGTAAGCCTGTAAAAGCAGACTCTTTTATTGCTGTTGGTGGTTGGCCGCAAAATGACCAAGCACTTTATCGTAAAATGATTGCCCCGTACCAGGCAAAAATTAATAACAACAAGGTCATCATTGTTATTACTGACACATCCTCTGAACAATTAGCTATGTTGGAAGATAATCTTGTTCATATCAATATTGGTCAAGCCCCATATGAAATGGGAAGACTAGCCATTTTGACACTGTATAAAATTGTAACAGAACAAAAATATGAGAAAACAATTTACACACCTATCACAGTTTGCACACCAGAGAACGTTGATACATGTACCAAGATTACGGGATTGTAATCATATTTAAACAGCATGGTATAAAAGCTAACGAATAACTATTTATAATATTTCCCAAATTTCTTTTGGACAAAAGTTTGTTTGAGGTATTAATTAACTCAACTTACTTGGTATTAGTTTAGCTTGATTTATAATGTAGCTTCATTTGAGCTTATTGCCTGCAGCATGCTGATGTGCAGATGATTAAGCGAGACGCCACGAGCACATCCCTGTGGGCTTAACCAAAACATCCCTGTTTTGGATACTCGCTGACTCATCTACACCTGTAATTTAACTATCTTCGATTTAGCCGCATAGTTGTCTATAGATGAAAGCTAAATAGAAAAAGCTCAAATCTAACTAGCTGACTTACTTTGGGGCTGATTCGTGTCAGCCTAGATACCCCGTACCGACACGTAGATAGACATTTCCGTGTTAAATTTTTAACTCTAATTCGTGAGTTTCAGATTAAAATGTCTATGGGTAACGAGGCTGTATAATAACTCTAACAGCCAAATGCAACAAAAAACGAGCCCCTGAAATCAATCCTAAGGGCTTTAAAGACACTATGTGATGCATCTAGAACCCATAAAACATGTTGTTCTTCTTAAAAAAGAGAAACTCTACAGCCTCAACGCCTCGTTAAGCGGAGAAAAATAGTTGATTATAATCACGAAGCGATGGTCAACTATTTTATTATTTTTAAACAATTAGTTATATCTTTATTCACCGAAAAACTTCATAACCAGTTCTGATTTTTTTTGCTCAATTATATCTATTAGTTGAGGTGTTATATCTGATTTAGCGGAATCAGAAACAAATACCCTTATAAAATATTTTATTGATTGGTATTTATCTAATTTATCACCACAATCAGAAAACTTATTTATACCGTAAGTACCAGAAAGATGTTTTCCTAACAACTTAATTTCAGTTTTATCAATATCTTTAAATGCATTGTCTGTCATTATATCAATTGCAAACATATATGGGGTCAAATGGCTTGAAAGTAAATTATTTAACTCATCTTTCAACTCTGAAGTGAAACATTTGTTTATCCCATCAACAATTTTTGTGTTGTTAGGGTAAATTTTTGACTCATATTCTTTAGACCATGGAACTCTATTAATTATATCGGCAATTATAGATTCCCCTATATCAGGGTGCTCACTATCAAACACAAATTCTGGTAACTGTTCATGTAGGAAGTAGTCATCTGAGTTTTTTATATAAAAAGCTTCAAGTTGTTCTGATTTACTTTCAGTGTTTGCATTATCAGTCTCATAAAACGTAAATAGATTTAGCCCTTCCCCTGTTTTTTTCTGCTTTGCTATCTGGCACACATTAGCAAGCATAGCGGAAAAGGCTCTATTTGTTTTATGATAATAGACTTGTCCAAATAAGCTAGACCTTGAGTTTATAAACTCAACAACAGAATCGACACCACTTTCTTTATACGCAAGAAATACCTGACCGTCATTTATAACTGGTACAATAGACATGAATAATCGGTTGTAATCATAAACACCGCATTTTACGCCAGAAAAATAGCTATCTCTTAATAAGTAATCCATTCTATCCGCATCAATCGGGCACGAAGATATAATAGATGTAAAAAGAGGAAGAACATCAAGTTCGTTATCTTCGATGGTAACCATTATTTTTTTATCTTTATACTTACTTTCAATAATTTTCATTACATTATCGATGTTAATTAGATTACGAAACTCTTCGTCAAGGCTATTGTAAATAATTTTCACAAACATAATTGAAATATGCTCATGTTCAATGTTTGAATCATCTTCAATCATGTCAAAAATATCTCTAAACTCATCACCAAGGTGCACTTCTAGCTCTTCTTTTTTACACATAAATGAATCAAATTGATGTGACATAGGGCCATGACCAATGTCATGTAGAAGTGCAGCTAACCTCAATTCTTGAATATTTGCTAAAGATAAATTATCTATACCGTCAAAAACATGACCGTCTTGGTATTTACTCTGGTACCGATATGAGTTTAGCTTTAGATTTTTAATTATTTCATACGACAAATGCATTACACCTAATGAATGCTCGAATCTACTATGCATTGCTGATGGAAACACCTTATACAAAAATGTATTTTGTTTTATGCTCCTCAATCTCTGAAATAATGGATGATCTATAAATTGTAGTTCCAATTTACTAAGTCTAATAATCCCGTGAATAGGATCTAATATTTTACCAATTAATAATTTGTCAAATTCCATTATAAACCCTTCTTAATAAAACTTAAAAACATACAAAATATAACGTCCCAAGCAGCGAAAAATGCGAACCATTTGGAGCAGCCAGTGAGTGTTTATCCGTTGACTTGGTTTGTTAGCTTTCATTCATTGCTTTCTTGATTAGCTGTTCTCGCCATTCCGAAACTAAACTAGAGACATTTTTATAACCATAATCAGTCACTATCAACTGCTGAACATCATTTATTGGAAACTCACCTGTGATTGAAAATGCGACAAGTACTTTAGTCGTATAGTTGTCAGGCCAAACGTCATTCCACTCGTCTCTGTGCTTGAAGTAATTTGCAGCTGAATTCACTAACTCTATTAAAGAAAAATTTTGAACAATTACGTGATGATTTTTATATGCATCTTGTTTGGTTAGCTGAGTAAGACCTAAACTCTTTCTAACTTCGTTAATGTCAAGAGTAGCGCCAACACAATAAGCTTGGGCGGTAACAAGCAAAGATCCAAAAAGGACTTCTCCGTACTCATTCATCCACAACCCATCAAATCCAGGTTCCTGTTTATTTCTTTCAAATAGCTTTTCTATACCGGCGAGGATTGTATTTTCTACATCGATTAGAGGCCCGATACCATAATCAGCTTCCAAAATATTCATGCGGCCTCCCTGAAAGCTAACTTTTTAGTATTTATATGTTGCGCTGTTTGCAAGGCGTAAATCGCTTGTTGGGCTAGGCCGATGCCGAGTCCAGATTAATCGGTACACTTTATCCTATAGAAAGTTGCTTTTTTTGATGCTGGCTCTGAGCTGTAGAGCTATTTTCAACTGATTATGCGGCTTGATTTGTACGCGTTTCATTGAAATTTCCTTGTCATTGTGGTGTTCCATCACATCTTTTTAACTCTAGCTGATTCAATACCTGTAGTTAAATCTATTGATGCATCATTTTGCTCCGCGTAGTGGCTTAGTTCGACAGCTTATTGAACGGCTCGCCAAATAAAGTCGGCCGCTTAAGTTATTGATTAATATCATCCTACATTTCCTATATCATTGATGTAAAGAGATAAATTATTCTCAAAATCCAAAAGCAAACCGAGGTTGCCTAAATAAAGTGTTCATAAATTTACCACTGACATTTATTTACTATAATATCAATTGGTTAAGGTTTATTTCATAATTGATACTTACTACTTTAGACTTACTTATTGGGTTGTTTGATTTAAATTAAGCCAAAACTCATTATAACTGTATATAAAACCAGCTCATTAGATTAAGTAATCTAGGCAGTAAAAAATGTTCTCTTTAGAAGATCAATATCGATTAGCTTTTGTATGGAAAACTAAGGCAAGCATTGTTAAATAGAGCTTTGGTTCTAAGTCGCTTCGGGGCAAAGATGAGTTAGATTTTTGGCTTTTAAAGTACACATTCAACTCTGAATTTGAGGCCGTTGAATACTCTTTATAACAGAATGCGTGAGCCTGACAGGACGTCAGGCTAGTTTTCACTGTACAGGTCGTTCTTTGCCTTCCATGCCACCAAGACATTCGTGAATCCATTCACATCAGATTCCCATCGCAAGCGTTAGCATTTTTACTCTTTATGACAAGATGGGCCTAAGAAGGTTACAAATCAAAGTTAAAAGCCAAACTTATTTCCGTCGCAATTTTTTCGCAGCTGTTGTTTTTTAGATAGCTAAAATGTTGCCGGAACGGCAGGGGCCCATTCTTTTATAAACAGCAAAGAGCGGATTGCTGTTGATCCCCTTTTGGTCGGTGTAGGGTGGAACCTTGCGATCTTAATTCAAACGAAGTTTGATAACTCGGTGTGCGCGAAGCGCCCGACGTTAGTGGCAGCAGGCCATAAGTCAGAATAGATACCCATGACAAGCTATCGATTTTACAGATTCAGCAAGCTAAGCTTTCCATTATTATAAGCAGAAGTTACCATGGATGCGGGTTGTTTCCGTTTCTCTCAGGCTCTTTCAAATTACCCTGCGCAGGCCTTCGACATCAAAGGATGAAATGATTCGACCCCAGACATCGAACACATTGAACAATCATCGATACGACATATCTCGCAGCGGGGAATAGCCCTTCTACTTAATCAATAAGGTATCCCTATGACTAAGCAACTGTCCCAGCATACATCCACAACTGTCGAGACAGTTGACGATCTTGCTAAGTTGGCCAATTACTCTTTGATGGACACGCTTAATAGTGATCCTGACGCAACAACAAATGGCGACGACCATAGAGCACGACAAGTGTTTTCGGGGCACTATGTCCCTGTTAAGCCGACGCCTATTGAAAACCCTGAGTACGTAGCACACAGCCAACGCTTTTTTAGTGAGTTGGGTTTTGCAGACAGCATGGCGCAGTCTGCCGATTTTATTAGCTTGTTCTCTGGCGATATTTCGCAGGTTCCAGAGCCGATGCGCAAGGTCGGTTGGGCGTGTGGCTATGCACTGTCAATCTTCGGCACCGAATACATCCAGCAATGTCCGTTCAGAACTGGCAATGGCTACGGCGATGGTCGTGCGGTTTCGGTGCTTGAGGCTGTCATCAAAGGCAAACGTTGGGAAATGCAGCTTAAAGGGGGAGGCCGCACGCCATATTGCCGCGGCGCTGACGGCCGTGCTGTATTGCGATCCAGTGTGCGGGAGTTCCTCGCACAGGAACACATGCACGCGCTTGGTGTGCCAACGTCACGTTCGCTAAGTTTGTATGTGTCTAAAACTGAGACGGTGCAGCGGCCGTGGTATTCCGAGGGCTCTAACTCACAAGATCCTGACCAAATGATCACCGAGGCTGTGGCTATCTCAACTCGTGTGGCACCCTCGTTCATTCGGGTCGGCCAGCTTGAGCTATTTGGTCGCCGCGCTCGCAAGCAAGAACACCCACAAGCGATGGCAGAGCTTGAACAACTGATGCTGCATTTAGTTGATCGAGAATACGCTGATGTTATCGACCCGCAACTCACCAATGCCGAAAAGGTATTGGTGCTGGCGGGCGAGTTCCGAACTCGGCTAACTTCACTGGTGTCGAACTGGATCCGTGTCGGCTACTGTCAGGGCAACTTCAATAGCGATAACTGTGCAGCAGGTGGCTTTACACTGGATTATGGTCCATTCGGATTTTGTGATGTGTTTAACCCGCAATATCAGCCTTGGACAGGTGGCGGACAGCACTTTGCATTTCTTAATCAAGGTGTGGCAGCGGAACGCAATTTCTTGATGTTTTGCACAGCATTAAGCCCATTACTGGCATCTGAGCCAGATTATGTCGACCAGCTGCAACAGCTGGTCAATGGTTTTTCGGCCGAGATGCAAGCAAAAATGGAGCAGATGTGGGCCGCCAAACTTGGGCTTGGCACTTTTAACGCGGCGCTATTTGATGAACTTGAAACGCTCATGCTGCAAACACCAGTGGATTACACTCTGTTTTTCCGCGAGCTTTCGGCGTTACCGGATGATATTGGTCCACTGAAAAAAAGTTTCTACCGAGACTTAGCACAAGCCCCCGCAGGACTTGAGCAGCGCTGGTCAGCTTGGCTGACACAATGGCAATCTCTGCTCGACAGTAATGTGGTCGACAGCTCTGAGATTGGCAGTACAGGTGACACTAATACGCAGGTACGTAGTCGTGACGAGATTTCTGCACAGATGAAGGCTGTTAACCCTAAATTTACCTTGCGTGAGTGGTTGCTAGTGCCTGCTTATCAGCAAGCCAGCGTCGGTAATTATGCACCGGTTAGAGAATTGCAGGCCGTTATGACCCAGCCTTACGCAGAGCAGTCCCAGCAAGTTGAGGACAAATACTATCGAACCAAGGCATCTGAATTCTTTGGTGTTGGTGGTTGCTCGCATTTGAGCTGTTCATCGTGATTTTTTAGGCTATTGTCACCGCCTGTCTAAATGATTCTATTTACATAGGCTGGCTGGCAATGATTTGATCATTAACAGGGCTTGTTGTTGGTCTCATTTTCGGTCGTGCTCGGCAGTTAGCTATTTCTGTCTGGCAAAATCAAGCGTCACTAGGTTAGTGGCCACAGGTCATAAAAAAAGGGCCTCTATTGATAGAGGCCCTACAATCTTAATAAGATTAAAAGTGATACCTTTACCCAGTATTTATCCCCATTCCCATAGCAAATAAATACTGAGTAAAGTTACACATGCATTGTGTAGACATTTGATTGAAACCTCAAAGTATGCAATCAAACAATGCTAACGTGTTGTATCAAAAGTGGATTAACGTCATGAGTTAATGGATCATTCTTAACAGGGGATCTCATTGACGTCATTCAGTAAATTCAGTGTGCTTAATCGCTGCGATTGTGGCAATCAATAAAGTCCAAACTGCGACACATTGTCGCAGGCATTGTCTATTAATCCTCCTATGCATAGGTATTAGCCTGGTGTATGCAATGAAATGTAAGATATTTATCATCACGATTTAATCCTTCAGTATCGAAACAATGCCTCTGAGAATCATCAAAATAATCTTGCTATCAAAAATGGAAAAGTCTGCGGCGATATTTACTAAATAAGCACTACATATTGTAAGGATATTGGCATACATTGGTTGCACGATTATGAGTCGTTAGTCATGACATTGAATCAATAAGTGTTGATTGAGTGCCATGTTTAATAACGCTTTGGGGATACATCGCTTATGAAAATAGCATTATTTATACCTTGTTTAGTCAACCAAATGATGCCAGAAGTGGCCATCGCAACCCTGACATTATTAGAAAAATTGGGTCATGAGGTTTTTTTCCCTGCAGGACAAACCTGTTGTGGGCAGCCAATGACAAACTCAGGTTGTTTTGACGAAGCTAAAAATACTACCCTTAAATTACTTAATGCCTTCAAAGGGGTTGAGTGCGACGCCATTGTTTGTCCTGCAGCCAGTTGCTTAGTCGCTGCGAAAGAAAACTTCCATGAGTTTGATGGCAGCAAAGAAGCTCAAGATGTGATTAATAAGCTTTATGAGTTGACCGAATTTCTACATGACGTTGCTCCGATTAAATCCTTTAAACGTCCCGTGGCAGCTAAAATAAGTCTGCAAATGAGCTGTCATGGTATTCGTATGCTTAATTTAGCTACGCCCACGGAAGAAATGGGCAAACAACGCTTTAACAAAGTAGAAGCGGTACTGGGCAACATTGCCGGGCTTGAAATTGTCTACCCAGCACGTATTGATGAGTGTTGCGGCTTTGGTGGTACGTTTGCGGTTGATGAAGGTGCTGTGTCAGCCAAAATGGGCAAAGATAAAGCTCAAGCGCACGCTGCAACCGGTGCTAAATATGCAGTAGGGTTTGATCCCTCATGTTTATTGCATTTAGATGGCATGATCCGCCGTCAACAATTACCGATAGAAACCCGTCACATTGCCCAAATCATTAATGACGCACTTTAGGAGCCACTATGTCCGAACTATATACCGCATCGGGTTCTAAGGTGCATGCCCATAAAGCTGATATTTTCTGTCGCGATGAAACCAGAGTTGATTGGCATTCTAAAGCCCTGTGGGCATTACGTGAAAAACGTGATCGTGCCGCGGGCAGTTTACCTGAATGGGAGCAACTAAGGCTCCTAGGCTCACAGCTTAAACTGCACACCTTGAGCCATTTAGCGCAGTACCTTGAACAATTTGAGCAACAATGCATTAGTAATGGCATTAAAGTGCATTGGGCTAAAGATGCCCAGCAACATAATGAAATTGTCCACGGTATTTTAGCTCAACATCAGGTTAAGAAGCTGGTTAAGTCTAAGTCGATGTTAACTGAAGAATGCCATATGAATCCGTATCTAGAACGTCACGGCATTGAAGTGGTTGATACCGATTTAGGTGAACGGATTATACAGCTAGCACATATGCCACCTTCGCATATTGTGGTGCCGGCCATTCACATGAAAAAAGAAGAAGTGGGTGAGTTATTTCACCAACAATTAGGCACTAAGGCTGGTGAGTCGGATCCCTTATATTTAACCCGTGCTGCTCGTGCGCATTTGAGAGAGAAATTCCTCAGTGCCGATGCGGCCATGACGGGGGTGAATATGGCGATTGCCGATCAAGGCGCTATTGTGGTGTGCACCAACGAAGGTAACGCTGATATGGGCGCTAACTTACCTAAGCTGCAACTGCACTCAATGGGCATTGATAAAGTACTGCCTGATATGGATTCTGCTGGGGTGTTATTGCGCACCTTAGCCCGAAATGCCACTGGGCAACCGATCACCACTTATTCTTCATTTTATCGCGGTCCGCAAGATGGCGGCGAGATGCATGTGATTATTGTTGATAATGGCCGTACTGAGATGATGAAGGATAAAATTTTAGCCGAATCGCTAAAGTGTATCCGTTGTGGCGGCTGTTTAAATACTTGTCCGGTATATCGCCGTTCAGGTGGGTATAGCTATAACTATACGATTCCTGGTCCTATTGGCATTGCTGTGGGGGCTAAGCATGATGATACCAACTCTATCCCTTGGGCATGTACTTTGTGCGGTAGTTGTACCTATGTGTGTCCAACAATGGTGCCATTAGATAAGATTATTGCTCATCATCGTCGTTTAAAAGCCCAGGCTAAGACCTTGCCTTACGGAAAAGGTGGCTATATGCCGTTAGTGGGGCGCTTTATGGCCAGTGAAACCTTAATGAATACCTCTATGTCGGCAGCAAGGTTAGCCTTACGGGTGTTACCGGGGAGTTTACTTAAGCCATTTAGTGGTGCATGGGGTAAGTATCGCGAATTACCAGTGGCACCAGAATCAAGCTTTGCTAGCTGGTATAACAAGAATCGGAGACGTTAATATGTCGAGTAAACAAACCATTTTATCAGCATTATCACAGTCGGCATTGGATAATCATGCCATGCCTGAGATCGATGTTGTGGCAAATAATGATGATCTTGTCGGCCAGTTTAATGCCAGTTTACAGTCTGTTGCAGCTACGCTTCACACTGACGGCGGTTTAGCCTCGCTCCAGCAAGCTGTAGATGATCTGATAAAGCAAAATATGCAGGTGATATCATTAATTGAGGGCATTAAAGGTAATCGTTCAGTGCCAACAACTGCGCATCTTTTAGCGGATATTGATTATGCTGTGATTCCAGGCGATCTCGGTGTGGCCGAAAACGGTGCGATTTGGGTTAATCAACCGAGCCATAGAGTGACGCCGTTTATTTGCGAAAACCTGATCTTGGCATTATCCAAAGACAATATTGTCGCCAATATGCATCAAGCCGTTAAACAGGTGTCGCTGCAACAAGGTGATTTAGGATTATTTATATCGGGTCCGTCTAAAACGGCTGATATTGAGCAAGCATTAGTGGTGGGCGCTCATGGTGCCTGTAGCTTAAATGTGTATTTGTATTAATTTATATGAGCCAAGAGTCGTGAGTAATGTTTAACTCATGACTCATTAACACTAGCTTGCCGTGATGCCATTGACTAAGTCAGTGGCATCACTGTAACTGTTTGTCAGATTGAATCGATATCATCAAGGCATTGCAACAGCAAAAACCGCAACTCAAATCAGTAAAAATAGCCATCCACTGCCTTATAAAAGCGTTCAATCATTCCAAGTAGTTAAACCCAAGTACAGCTTAAAAATAGTCGAAAATACTCGCGGCTCGCTGCTGCAGAAACTCAATAAACAATTTTACCTTTAATGGCTGTTGTCGGCGTTGATGATACAAGATGCTGATACGGCGATGCTCGCCGGCCCATTGTGGTAATACTGTGATCAGCTCACCGTGTAAAAGCTGTTGTTTAACGAATAACTCAGGTCCGTATAAAATCCCACCATCACCGACGGCTGCCCGCACTGCGCCGTGTAAATCACCTAAAGTTAACTTTGCCGGTCCATCGTAATAATATTGCTCACCGTCGCAATGTTTTAAGCTCCAGTTAAACAGTGGCCATACTTTAATTAATTGGTAATCAACCAGCTGCTGCGGGTGCTGTAGTTCAATCAGTTGCTTGGCATAAGTTGGCGATGCGTAGAGTCCGTAGTTCAACACCCCTAATGATGTTGACACCCAAGATGAGTCTGGTTGCGCACCACCTACTATCGCGACGTCGACACCTTCATCGATTAAATCAATGGTGCTGTTATTTTGGGTGATATGCAGTTGAATGTGCGGATGTTGTTTTGAAAAGTCATTAATCGCTTCAATTAAGATCATTGAGGTAATAGAGACGGGTGTTGATATCCGCAAAGTGCTTTGGGGTTCATTGAGGGCTTGGCCACAAATCGTATCGAACTGTGCCACCACATGATGATAACGGTCGAATAACGCTCCGCCTTCTTCTGTTAATCGCAGCTTACGTGTGCTGCGCATAATTAACTGAGTATTGAGGCTCTGTTCTAGTTTACTAATTTTGCGACTAACGGTGGCAATAGGTAACTGTAATTCTTGCGCAGCAGACGAAAACCCTCCGGCATTGACCACATGAACAAATAGATGGATCAATTCAAGATGACAGGCTAAATGTTGGCTCATTAAGAAACCCTTATTTTATTATTCGACTTATCCATTGTTTGCTCAGCACTGAGTAAAACGGACAGTTGGGTGAGCATCTGGGCATCATATTGATATCAATAATGCCATTTTGGCTAATATTAGCATGGGCTGACTTAAGGCATTACCGACTGATTGCATAAATTAGTGATAGGTAACACTTTAGGAGGGGATTTTATTTATTGTCGACAAAAAGTCTATTTTGGGGTTGTTATACGCCTTAAAGGTGCTATATTGTCGACAACTTGATTTGAGTTATCCCATTTTATATTCAAGGTATGAGCATGATCCAGCCGATTACTTCAGCAGATAAGACCTTTATAGCCCTAAGAGACGATATCGTCGAAGGTCGTATTGCAGCGGGTTCTAAGTTGAGTGAAACTGAATTGTCGACAAAGTATGCCGTCAGCCGTGCGGTGATCCGTGAAGCCATTAATCGCTTAGAGTCGTGCCATATTGTTGAGCGTAAAGCGAACGTCGGTGCCAGAGTCGTAGCCTTGTCACCTCAGGGACTTATCGAATTATACCAAGTGCGTGAATCACTTGAAGGAATGGCAGCACGGTTAGCGGCAAAGAACATGACCGACGATGAAATAGCCGATTTAAACCAGTTATTGCAATCTCACTTTGACGAGGTCAAAGGTGGCGAGTCTTATTATCAAGAAGCTGGCGATGTTGATTTTCATTACCGCATCATCTTAGGCAGTAAAAATAAACACCTAATTTCAATGCTATTTGATGGCATTTATCACTTGGTACGCATGTATCGAGTGCAACTTGGCATGGCGGGTCCGCGTGTAACGACTGCTTATGATGAACACAAACATATTGTTCAAGCCATTTTAAATCGTGACGCAGAATTAGCCGAAATGCTGATGCGCCGCCATATTTTGTATTCTAAAAATAGTATCGAACATAAATTATCGTAACGACTATTCTGTAGCGTTTCGCGTTTACAGTATTAATTGCAGAGAGGGAAATATCATGAGTGCAGGTAAAAAATTTCGTCAAGCATTAGCCAATAACAAACCACTGCAAATAGTGGGTGCCATTAATGCTTATTCAGCAATGATGGCTAAGCAAATTGGCCATCAAGCCATTTACTTATCCGGTGGTGGCGTGGCTAACGCCTCTTATGGTTTACCTGATTTAGGCATGACATCATTAAATGATGTGTTGGTTGATGTGCAACGTATTACATCTGCTTGCGATTTACCTTTGCTGGTGGACATTGATACTGGTTGGGGCGGGGCATTTAATATTGCCAAAACCATTCGTGATATGGAAAAAGCGGGCGCAGCCGCTGTGCACATGGAAGACCAAGTGGCGCAAAAGCGTTGCGGTCATCGTCCTAATAAAGAAATTGTCCCAGTAGAAGAAATGGTTGACCGCATTAAAGCGGCTGTTGATGCCCGCACAGATCCTGACTTTTTCATTATGGCGCGCACAGACTCATTTGCTCAAGAAGGCCTTGAAGCTGCAATTGAACGTGCTAAAGCCTATGTTGCAGCGGGTGCTGACGGTATTTTTGCTGAGGCAATTAAAACCGAAGAGCATTATCGTGCTTTTGCAGCAGCACTTGATGTGCCTATTTTGGCTAACATTACCGAGTTTGGCCAAACTGAACTGTGGAATAAGCAGCAATTAGGTGAGTGGGGCGCATCTATGGTGTTGTACCCATTGAGCGCATTCCGTGCGATGAATAAAGCAGCCGAAAATGTTTACAGCGCTATTTTAGTTGACGGCGACCAAAAAGCGGTGGTTGATACCATGCAAACGCGAATGGATTTGTATGACTATTTAGGTTACCACGATTATGAACAAAAATTAGACAGCCTATTTGCCGAAGGCAAAAACAAATAGCCAGCCACTCTAAGAGTGTGGACTGCTTTTATAATCAAAATAAAAATACCCTACAATCGCGATTAGGCACGGCTCAATCGCGACAAGCACAATAAGGAAGAGATCATGGTTGACAAGAAATTATCAGGCGCAGGATTACGCGGTCAGAGTGCTGGCGAAACTAAATTATGTACTGTGGGTAAATCAGGTTCAGGTCTGACTTATTGCGGTTACGATGTATCAGATTTAGCCGATAATGCGACCTTTGAAGAAGTCGCATATTTGTTATTTAATGGTGAATTGCCGACTCAAGCACAATTAAGTGCTTATAAAGCCGAATTGAAAGCGCAGCGTGATTTACCCGCCGCCCTTAAAGCCGTATTAAAACTGATCCCTGCTGATGCACATCCGATGGACGTGATGCGCACAGGTTGCTCGTTTTTAGGTAATCTTGAACCAGAAGTTGATTTTACTCAGCAACATAAGGCCTCGAACCGCTTGCTTGCCGCGTTCCCAGCTATCATGTGTTATTGGTACCGTTACAGCCATGACGGTGTTGAAATTGATTGCACTACAGATGAAGACTCTCTTGGTGGCCATTTCCTTAAGTTACTTCGTGGTGAAACGCCGTCAGAGCAACATCGCCGTGTAATGGATGTGTCGTTGATTCTTTATGCAGAGCATGAGTTTAACGCATCTACCTTTACTGCGCGCGTATGTGCATCAACCTTATCAGATATGTATTCGTGTGTGACTGGCGCGATTGGTTCGTTACGCGGCCCGCTGCACGGTGGTGCTAACGAAGCGGCGATGGAGATGATCCAAAAATTTAGCTCGCCTGCCGATGCTAAAGTGCAAATGGCCTTGATGCTTGAACGCAAAGAAAAAATCATGGGCTTTGGTCATGCTATTTATAGCGTGTCAGATCCACGTAATGTGATCATTAAAGCATGGTCTGAAAAATTGGCTCATGAAAACGGTGATACATCTTTATATGACATTTCTGTCGCCTGTGAAGAGTTTATGTGGGACACCAAAAAGCTATTTTGTAATGCCGATTTCTTCCATGCCTCTGCTTATCATTTTATGGGTATTCCAACTAAGTTATTTACGCCAATCTTTGTTTGTTCACGTTTAACAGGTTGGGCGGCACATGTAATGGAACAGCGTTCGAACAATCGCATTATTCGTCCAAGTGCTGATTATGTTGGTAGTGAGCCACGTAAAGTGGTTGCTATCAGCCAACGTTAATCTGATTAGCCGAGTATCAATATGATGGCTCGGCTTTTTTCAATTAACGCATATCAAATGCGGTGATGTCTTAACTTAGCTGATATCAACAACCGCTCACCGATCACCAAATTTACTGTGGGTCTTACTATGAATACTGATTATCGTAAACCTTTACCCGGCACAACTTTAGACTACTTTGATACCGAAGAAGCCGTTGATGCCATTGAGGCGGGCGCTTATGCCAAACTGCCTTATTGTTCTCGCGTGTTTGCCGAGAACTTAGTGCGTCGCTGTGCGCCAGAGACGTTGACTGATTCGTTAAAACAGCTGATTGAGAGTAAAAATGACCTCGACTTTCCGTGGTATCCCGCTCGCGTGGTGTGTCACGATATTTTAGGTCAAACCGCTTTAGTTGATTTAGCCGGTTTACGTGATGCCATTGCAGAAAAAGGCGGTGACCCATCAAAGGTTAACCCTGTTGTACCGACTCAATTGATTGTCGATCATTCGTTAGCGGTAGAACATGCCGGCTTTGATAAAGACGCGTTTGAGAAAAACCGCTCAATTGAAGACCGTCGTAATGAAGACCGTTTTCATTTTATCAACTGGACTAAAACGGCGTTTAAAAATGTTGATGTTATCCAACCGGGTAACGGCATCATGCATCAAATTAACTTAGAACGTATGTCGCCAGTGGTGCATGCTCAAAATGGTGTGGCGTTCCCTGATACCCTAGTCGGCACCGATAGCCATACACCTCATGTAGATGCGTTAGGTGTTATAGCCATTGGCGTAGGTGGTTTAGAAGCGGAAAGCGTGATGCTCGGCCGCGCATCTTACATGCGTTTACCGGAAATTGTTGGTGTTGAAATTACCGGTAAACCACAACCAGGCATTACCGCTACCGATATTGTATTAGCTTTAACCGAATACTTACGGGCGCAAAAAGTCGTGTCATCGTATCTTGAGTTTTATGGCGAAGGTACCACCCATTTAACCTTAGGCGATCGCGCCACCATTACCAACATGACACCTGAATACGGTGCCACCGCGGCGATGTTTTATATCGATAAGCAAACCATTGATTATTTGACATTAACCGGTCGTGAAGACGCACAAGTTAAATTAGTCGAAACCTACGCCAAACAAGCCGGTTTATGGGCCGACACCTTAACGAATGCTGTGTATGAGCGTGTTCTGCACTTTGATTTGTCATCGGTTGGCCGTAACATTGCCGGTCCTTCAAATCCGCATTCTCGGGTTCCAACCTCTGAGCTTGCTGCTCGCGGCATTAGCGGCGTAGTTGAAAATGAGCCAGGAAAAATGCCCGATGGTGCCGTGATTATTGCCGCCATTACTAGCTGTACTAACACCAGTAACCCTCGCAATATGATTGCCGCGGGGTTATTAGCACGAAATGCCAATGCACGTGGTTTATTACGTAAACCTTGGGTGAAATCATCGCTTGCGCCTGGCTCTAAAGCGGTGCAGTTATATTTAGAAGAAGCGGGCTTGTTACCTGAGCTGGAAAACTTAGGCTTTGGTATTGTTGGCTTTGCCTGTACCACCTGTAATGGCATGAGTGGCGCACTCGATCCGATTATTCAACAAGAAGTGATTGATCGTGATTTATACGCAACGGCTGTGTTATCGGGTAATCGCAATTTCGATGGACGTATTCACCCATACGCTAAACAAGCATTTTTAGCCTCACCGCCATTAGTGATAGCTTACGCGATTGCCGGTACCATTCGTTTTGATATTGAAAAAGATATCTTAGGTATCGATAACCAAGGTCAAGCGGTTACATTAAAAGACATTTGGCCTACCGACGAAGAAATCGATGCGGTTGTTAAATCTAGCGTTAAACCTGAACAGTTCCGTAAAGTGTACGAGCCGATGTTCGACATCAAAGTAGAATATGGCAGTCACGTTAATCCACAATATGAATGGCGTCCACAAAGCACTTATATTCGTCGTCCACCTTATTGGGATGGAGCCTTAGCGGGTGAGCGTTCGATGAAAGGTATGCGCGCATTAGCGGTATTGGGCGACAACATCACTACAGATCATTTATCGCCATCAAACGCAATTATGCTCGACAGTGCGGCAGGGGCGTATTTACATAAAATGGGTTTACCGGAAGAAGACTTTAACTCTTATGCCACTCACCGAGGCGATCACTTAACGGCGCAGCGTGCGACATTTGCCAATCCAAAACTGTTTAACGAAATGGTGCAGGAAAACGGCAAAGTGAAACAAGGATCGCTGGCGCGTTTAGAGCCAGAAGGCCAAGTCACTCGCATGTGGGAAGCCATTGAAACCTATATGGAGCGTAAACAGCCACTGATTATCATTGCTGGTGCTGATTATGGTCAAGGGTCATCTCGTGACTGGGCAGCTAAAGGCGTGCGCCTTGCGGGTGTTGAAGTGATTGTTGCTGAAGGTTTTGAGCGTATTCACCGTACCAACTTAGTCGGTATGGGTGTGTTACCGCTTGAATTCACAGCAGGTCATAACCGTCATACTTATCAGATTGATGGCACAGAAACCTATGATGTGGTTGGCGAGCGTAAGCCAGGTGCTATGTTAGATGTGATCATGACGCGTAAAAACGGTGAGCAAGTGACAATTGCGGTGAAGTGTCGTGTCGACACGGCTGAAGAGCTGTCTATTTATGAAGCTGGCGGTGTATTACAACGTTTTGCGCAAGACTTTTTAGCCAATGAAGTGGCTAACTAGCCTCATATTCGTCTAGCTTAATCGGTAGTTTATAACGCATAAGCTACCGATTTTTATGTTTTATAATAGGATGAAGTTATGGCACATTTACCACAAATAAAGATCCCCGCAACCTATATGCGTGGCGGCACCAGTAAAGGTGTGTTTTTCAGCTTAACTGACTTGCCAGCAGCGGCCCAAGTGGCAGGTGCAGCGCGTGATGCATTGTTGCTGCGCGTGATTGGCAGCCCTGATCCTTACGGTAAACAAACCGATGGTATGGGCGGTGCAACCTCTAGCACCAGTAAAACGGTAATCTTATCTAAAAGTACTCAAGCCGATCACGATGTTGATTATCTATTTGGCCAAGTGGCTATCGATAAACCGTTTGTCGATTGGAGTGGTAACTGCGGTAATTTAACCGCAGCAGTTGGCTCATTTGCAATCAGCAACGGTTTAATTGATCCCAGCCGCGTGCCACACAATGGCACTGCTGTTGTGCGGATTTGGCAAGCCAATATTCATAAAACCATTATTGCCCATGTGCCGATAACCAATGGTGAAGTGCAGGAAACGGGCGATTTTGAACTGGACGGAGTGACATTTCCTGCCGCTGAAGTTCAAGTTGAGTTTTTAGACCCCGCAGATGGTGAAGGCGCTATGTTCCCAACGGGTAATGTGGTCGATGAACTTGAGGTACCTGGTGTGGGAACGTTTAAAGCCACCATGATTAATGCCGGTATTCCTACCATTTTCATCAATGCTGCTGACATTAATTATCTTGGCACTGAACTACAAGATGACATTAATAATGATGATAAAGCCTTAGCCATGTTTGAAACTATTCGAGCTTATGGTGCTGTTAAAATGGGCTTAATTAACCATATTGAAGAAGCCGCTGCTCGTCAACATACCCCCAAAGTCGCCTTTGTTGCACCGCATGCTGAGTATGTTTCTTCCAGCGGTAAAACCGTGACCAAAGATGATATTGATTTAGTTGTACGTGCGTTGTCTATGGGGAAATTACATCACGCTATGATGGGCACTGCTGCTGTTGCAATTGGCACGGCTGCGGCAATTCCAGGCACCTTAGTTAATTTAGCTGCTGGCGGTGGCGAAAGAACCGCAGTCCGTTTTGGTCACCCTTCAGGCACGCTCAGAGTCGGGGCACAAGCGCAGTTGCTTGATGGTCAATGGCAGGTTAAAAAAGCCATAATGAGCCGCAGTGCTCGAGTATTAATGGAAGGTAATGTAAGAGTACCGCAATAGCCAATATGACTATGTTTTGTGTCAAATAGAAAAAGCCTTGGTCATGCCAAGGTTTTTTTTGTCGATAATTTAGCCTGTAAGATTAATCTAATATCGTTTACAGACATAAAAATTTAACAATTAAATTATAGACTTAATATGTTACTTTGTTATCGGTATAAAATGTGATGACCGTCAAAAACGCTTGATCCTACAGTTAAAGTAGTATGTTATATGCTGAATTTACGACAACAATGAGTATTGTTAGCCTGACTAGATACTCTTTTGGCGCCGTGAATTAACAAGATTCAGACTTCGATTACTCGTCAACATCTGAATAACTTTTGGGTTAGGTTATAAAATATTAAGCCTGATGGATATTACAGTTCACGTATGATCGTGAAGCGCATTGCATAGATGTTATCTTGTGGTGTATCGAAAAAGAAGGAAACAAATATGGTTGAACACATTACAGGCATGCTGGCATTAATTGGTGTGTTGTCGCTTTTGTGTCAATGGATAGGTTGGAAATTACGTCTGCCAGCAATTTTACCACTGTTGTTGTGTGGTCTATTACTTGGGCCCGGATTAGGCATATTAGATCCAGATGAGATTTTTGGCGATTTATTGTTTCCTATCATTTCCCTCGGTGTTGCTGTCATCTTGTTTGAAGGTGCATTAACACTTAACTTTAAAGAAATTAAAGAACACGGACGAATGGTGACGCATCTCGTGACCATTGGCGCTTTCATTACCTGGGCGTGTATTGCCCCTGCAGCCCATTATCTGCTTGGTTTTGATTGGGCAATAGCCATGTTGTTTGGTGCATTGGTGGTCGTGACAGGACCAACCGTTATTGTGCCTATGTTGCGTACCGTGCAACCCAAATCCAATTTAGCCAGCATTTTGCGTTGGGAAGGTATTGTTATTGATCCCATTGGCGCCCTATTGGCCGTACTGGTGTTTGAGTATATTGCCGTGGCTGCCGATCCCACCACTCATGTATTAAATGCCTTAGGCCTGACCTTACTCCTTGGTTTTGGTTTAGGCGCAGCAGCAGGGTATTTAACCGGTCTGGCGATACGTAAGAACTTGTTTCCACATTATTTACGTAATACCGCAGTACTCACCATTATGCTGGGTATCTTTGTTGGTTCAAATATTATTCAGGAAGAGTCTGGTCTATTAACTGTGACCGTAATGGGTATTTGGCTCGCCAATATGCGCGGGGTCGATATTGCTGACATTCTCGAATTTAAAGAGACCCTTACAGTACTGTTAATTTCGGCATTATTTATCCTACTGGCGGCGCGTCTTGATTCTGGTGCTATGCTCGACCTTGGTTTCGGTGGCCTTGGCGTGTTGTTGGTGGTGATGTTTATTGCACGGCCATTGAGTATATGGGTTTCAGGTTTAGGCACGAATTTATCATCTAATGACAAGTGGTTCTTAAGCTGGGTTGCCCCTCGCGGTATCGTTGCGGCAGCGATTTCATCCTTGTTTGCGATAAAATTAGAGTCAGTGGGTTTAGAAGGGGCCAGTTCAATCGTGCCGCTAGTGTTCTTAATCATTATCGGCACTGTGGTTATTCAGAGTTTAACCGCGGGCCGTTGGGCTAAGTTTTTAGGGGTAAAAGAAGGTTCTAACCAAGGGTTATTAATCTTTGGTGCATCTAAGTTTTCCCGTGAATTGGCATCAATTTTAATGTCTAAAAATATCAAAGTTATTTTAGCTGATAACAACTGGGACAGTATTCGCCAAGCTCGAATGGAAAACATTCCAGTGTATTTTGGTAATCCGGCATCGGAGCATGCTTCAAATTACATGGATTTAAGCGGTATTGGCCGAGTATTAGTGATGTCGCCATATCGTCAGTTAAATCCTCTAGTGACATTTCATTTTCAAGATTTAATGGGCACTGAAAAAGTATATGGTTTAAACAATGCCGACAGCGCCAGTGCGCGTCATCAACTATCTGAATCTTATCTAAAGCGTTTATGTTTATTTGGTGAGAATATTTCTTACGCTAAAATTGCTACGTTAATGGCAAAAGGTGCGGTACTCAAAATTACCAATATTACTGAAAACTTTACCTTTGAGCATTTTAAAAAACGCTATGGTGAAACCGCTTTGCCGCTGGTTTATTTAACCAAAGAAGGTAAGGTTAAAGTGCTATCAGGTGTTGAAGCTATTGTGTTGCCAGTGGGCATAGAGCTTATTAGTTTATTACCACAAGAGGCGCAAGATCAGGCTGTTATTCAACGTGCATTAGACGATGAAGCTGATCGCCAAGCGAAAGCCTTAGCAGAGGCAGAAGCCAAAGCAGCCGCTGAAGCAAGAGCTATTCGAGAAGCGCAAGAAGCTGAGCAACGAGCCATTGAAAAAGCCCGCCGTAAAGAGGAAGAACTTGCACTGTTTGAAGAACAGGAAAAAGCGCGCTTATTAGCCGAGGAGGAGGCCACACTGATTAAGCAAGAAACCTCTGAATTGGCGAAAGAGCTGGCTGCAAATGAGAAAGCCAAAGCTGCCATGGCATCGGCCTCAACAGACAAAGAGCCGCAATCGACGGACACTATGTCTGAAGAAAAATCAGATCCTAAAACTCTTTAAGCCTTAGCGTTATTTGAGTCGTCATTGAGTTAATCGTAAATACGAAAAAGGCTTAGCAATTAAATGCTAAGCCTTTTTATTGTCTACTGAGTGATACAGGCTAATGTCGATTGAGGCCTGTTAACTCAATCCACTATTGCGCAAGAGTGTCTAGCACAACTTGATGATGATCTTTGGTTTTAAACTTATTGAGTAAATGGCTAATTTTGCCATCAGTACCAACGATAAAACTCAAACGGTGAATCCCGTCATAAGTTTTACCCATAAATGATTTTTCTCCCCATACTCCGAAGGCATCGGCAACGGCATGGTCTTCATCACTTAGCAGAGTAAAGTTGAGCGCTTGCTTTTCAGCAAATTTGGCCAGTTTCGCCACAGGATCAGGACTAATACCAAAAACAGTTACATTTAAGCCATCAAGTTGTGCTTTGATATCGCGCAGACCTTGAGCTTGTACTGTGCAACCTGGCGTTGCCGCTTTAGGATAGAAATAGACTAAGACAGGGCCTTTGGTGAGTGTGTCTTGCAAAGAAATGGTTTCGCCAGCTTGATTTTGTAATGAAAATTTTGGTGCTGTATCACCAACTTGTAGTGTGTTCATCATGTTTCCTTTAGCGGATAAAAGTGAATTTATTACGTCAATGTTAGTAACAAAGTTCACTACTATCTGATGTGAATATTGGATTAAGGTGCAGCAATGCCCTGCATACGCTTAATGCTGCACTCTAACGACATCGATTCTGCCAGTTCATGAATACCCTGTTCAAGTTTTAATAGGTCGACTTTTTCTGGAATATTAATGGCTAATAAAATCGACTGGGTTTTAAGACTATCGTTATCATCAGCGTGGGAGCGGACGGCCGCTAAATCGAGGCCTCTTTCTGCTAAAAACTGAGTAATACTCTTCATGGTTCCACGTTGGTCTTCGCCATTAAAAATGACTTCAATACGTGAGATAAAGTTTTTCGGCGTATGTTTAGATGTTCGTTTCATGACGGTCATGAGTTCAAGTTCAACACTCAATGCCGGTAACAAGCTTTCAATTTTTGTTATCGCTGTCCAAGAGCCCGATATCATCATAATTAGGGTAAATTCATTACCAAATAATGCCATACGACTATCTACAATATCGCAATCACATTCACTTGCTAAACGTGCTAGGCGACTCACTAACCCCGGACGGTCTGCGCCCATTGCCGTAACGACCAGATAATTGGTCATGGATTTTCCTCACTTGTCGATATCTTTGAGCGAAAACTTACGCTAAGCATGTAAGTTTTGGTGCGGGTGTTTATGTTATCATTTTTCATTAAAACACCTCAATATACTAACCTATATCACTCACATAAATATGATTATTTTTTAGCGCAATGGCTCTAAAGATGCTAGGTTACGTGCATTAAATAGCATAAATGACTTATTTCAGTTTATGGTTACCGAAGAGCTTGTCATTAGTGGTTGGCATCAGTAACATAGCGAATCCTGAAACCGTGGGGAAGATAGATGATAAACGGAAGCATCGTAGCCTTAATCACTCCAATGAACAGTGATGGCACAGTAGATTATGCAAGTCTTGAACGACTTGTTGAGTTTCATATTGAACAAGGTACTGATGCCATTGTCGCGGTCGGTACTACTGGTGAGTCAGCAACATTGCCTATGGCAGAGCACGCCGCTGTTGTCAGCCAAACTGTTAAGTTTGCCGCAGGTCGTATCGCCGTTATTGGTGGTAATGGCGCCAATGCAACGGCTGAAGCTATTGACTTAACCAAAGCCATGCAAAAATCAGGTGTTGTCGCCATGTTGGGTGTCACGCCTTATTATAATAAGCCAACGCCTAAGGGCTTAATTGCCCATTATACGGCCGTTGCTGCAAGTACTGATATTCCTCAAATTTTATATAACGTACCAGGTCGAACTGCAGTTGATATGAAGCCTGAAACTGTGGCTGAGTTATCAAGTGTCAGTAACATTATTGGTGTAAAAGAAGCCACTGGTGACTTGAGCCGTGTGGCACGTTTACGTGAATTGTGTGGTGATGACTTTTTACTTTATAGCGGCGATGATGCCACTGCCCGCGAGTTTTTATTGTTGGGTGGTAATGGTGTGATTTCCGTAGCAAATAATATTGTTCCACATGCGTTTAAAGCCATGTGTGATGCTGCGTTAGCCAAAAATACACAATTAGCTGAATCAATCGATAAACCACTCATGGGCATCTATAGCTCGTTATTTTGTGAAGCCAACCCTATCCCAGTGAAATGGGCTGTTCATAGAATGGGTTTGATTGCTAATGGCCACATTCGTTTACCTTTAACTGAACTTTCTGAGCAGTTTCATGGTCTGTTAATAGAAACAATGAAACAAGCTCATATTGAGGTAAAATAAATTCATGTTAAAGAAAGTCACTCCGTTACTCCTTGTTGCAGCTGTTTCAGCTTGCTCTACGCCATTAGACCGCCGTCAGGCAAATGGTAATGATGATTTCATTAATGCTGAAACTGCACCATTATTGACTATCCCACAAGGGCTAAATACGCCAACTTATAGCAAGGAATATGATATTCCTGCGGTAAGTAACAAGGTCAATAAACAACTCGTTGGTAAAAATCTTGATATCCGTGCGCCATTACAAGTGTTACCTATGGCCGAAGGTACTCATATCGAAGAAAGCAGTGACAATATTCGTGTTGTGATTGAATCGATTGAAAGCACCACAGATTTAAAACAAGAAATTTATGACGTCATCAACGGTTATCTAGCGAAGAGCAATATCCCTGTTCGCAGTGAAGATATGAATGCCGGTTTTATTGAAACAGATTGGATTGAAAATGATGAAATCATTGAATCTAATTGGTGGAGCAGTGACAAAGTGTATCAACTGCGTCAGCGTTACCGTTTTCAAATAGACGTAAAACCCCACGGTCGTTCAGGTACTGTGGCGATAGATTTAATTGAACACCAAGAGTTCTATGACGATAAAGATCAGCAAATCTTATTAAGCGGTGAAGATAAGCGTCGTTATACCACTGACATGCTTAATAATGCTATTGCTTACATGAGCATCAAACGTGATCAAGCGATTCGTGCTGCACGAATTGAGCAAAGCCTTGGTATTAAGGTCAACTTAGTCACAAATACTGACGAAGCGGCTTATTGGTTAGCTGACGCAAGTTACAAGTCAGTATGGGATCGTTTGCGTTTAGTATTACCGGAAATGGGTTTTGATGTTGTTGATACCGATAACAGCCAAGGTTTGTTTTACATTAATCTAGAAGAAAGTGGTGGTTTCTGGAGCTCGTTATGGAGCGAAGAGAAATTAACACTGAAAAAAGGCAATTATCGTTTATTGCTTAAAGAAACAGATGATGTCAATCAGACTAAAATTTTACTTCGTGATGCAGAAGACAAACCTCTTCCTGATGAGTCTATTACTGAAGTGTACAAAATTATCTCTGACTTAATGCAAGAAGACCGAAAAGTTCGTTAAGTTTCATGCATAGCTTGGACTAAAAAAGAGACGCTTAAAGCGTCTCTTTTTTTTGCTCTTCACAAGCCCTCAATACCATTTTTTGTCCAGGCGTTGGCAAGTTGTTAATTGTTGTTTTGACAGTTAACGCAGCAAATTTGCAAATTTGAGCCCGATCATTGGCGTCATGATGTTAAGCAATTTGTCACAGCATGTGTCGACAATCAGGCTGTAATACTTTTTTTTACTCAAATACTGCCTAAAATATTCATAAAGCGCTTAAACCTTGGTTAAAACAGCCAATTAAGTGAATATGGAAAGGATATGATCTAATTGTTGGATATGTTCGTAATTTGTAAGCAAAAGTAAAACGACTTGATGTGGAATCATTGCTAAGTACAATCACATAAGCTCATTAATCCTATACATAATTCATTTAGCCTTTAATGGTTTTGGACTCAAAATGAAAAAGATAATCGTACTGATCGTCATAGTGCTTGCGGCACTGTTGGCGTACAACTTAATGTCTCCTGAAGAAGCTATTGTTCAACGCCCACGGCCTATACCTAATGTGGTGGTTGCTAAAGTGGCGATTATGCCTATTCGTGATGAAGTAGAAGCTTTGGGTACTGGTAAAGCGTACGAGTCTATTATTGTGACATCCAAAGTTACTGAAATTGTCACTAAGATTGATTTTAATGACGGTGATTTGGTCGAAAAAGGTGCACTGCTCGTGCAGCTCAGAAACGAGGAACATAAAGCCAAGCTGGCCGTAACCGAAATCAAGCTAGTTGAAAATTTACGTGAATTAGATCGTATCCGCTCATTGGTCACCAGTAAAACCATTGCCGAGTTAGAGCGTGACCGTTTACAAAGTTTAATTGATACCACTCGTGCAGAAGTGCAACAGGCAAAAGCGGCCCTAGAAGACCGTGCAATTAAAGCTCCATTTGCGGGTAAACTTGGTTTACGTCAAGTTAGTGTGGGCAGCTTAGTTACCCCAGGCGAGCAAATCAGTACTCTGGATGATGTGAGCAAAATTAAATTAGACTTTTCTGTACCAGAACGTTTCATTCAAGAATTACAGCCAGGTAAACTCGTTGAAGCCCGAGCTGTAGCTTACCCAGAGCAGATATTTAAAGGTGTTGTTACCTCAATAGACACCCGTGTTAATCCAGATACTCGCGCGGTAATCGTACGTGCTGTTATGCCAAATGATGATTATAAATTACTGCCCGGCATGTTAATGAAGGTGCGTTTAATTAAGCAAAGTCGTGAAGCATTATTGTTACCCGAAGCTGCTATTATCCCAATTCAAAACAAGCACTTCGTTTATTTCGTTAATGCAGATAACAAAGTAGAACAAATTGAAGTAACTTTAGGTACACGTTCTCGAGGTTGGGTTGAAATAGCGAAAGGCCTTGACGTGGGTCAACAAATTATCATTCGTGGCATTCTCAAAGTTCGTCCTGGTGATACTGTTAAAGTGCAGCAAGCAGAAAACTTCACCTTCGCTCAAGTCGAAGGAATGGAGACATCGGCATGATATTAACTGACTTATCGGTTAAAAGGCCGGTCTTAGCATCTGTAATCAGTATTTTGCTTATTGTATTGGGTCTGGTGTCTTTTGGTAAATTACCGCTGCGTGAATATCCTAATATCGATCCACCGATTGTGTCGGTGGAAACCAGTTATCGTGGTGCCAGTGCATCGGTAGTCGAAAGCCGGATTACTCAGCTTATTGAAGATCAAATTAGTGGCGTAGAAGGCATTCGTCATATCAGCTCATCCAGTAGTGATGGGCGCTCAAGTGTGACCATTGAGTTTGATATTAATCGTGATATTGAGGCCGCAACCAATGATGTGCGAGATCGCATTTCTGGTTTACTTGAAAGGCTACCTATAGAAGCGGACGCGCCATCGATTTATAAAGCGAACGGCGGCGATGAAGTGATCATGTGGCTCAATTTGGTATCAGACCAAATGGATATTTTGCAGCTAACTGATTATGCCAACCGTTATCTAGTGGATCGTTTTTCGGTGATTGATGGCGTATCAACACTGCGCTTAGGTGGCGGTAAGGTATATGCTTTACGGATCTGGATTGACCGTCAGGCATTAGCCTCGCGTAACTTAACGGTATCAGACGTTGAAGCAGCATTGCGGGCAGAAAACGTAGAATTACCAGCCGGTTCAATTGAATCAAAAGAACGTATTTTTACCGTGCGTTTAGACAGAGTATTCAAAACCGCAGAAGATTTTTCAAACTTGGTGATAACCCAAGGTGAGGATGGCTACTTAGTTAAACTTGGCGATGTGGCTAAGGTCGATATTGGTTCTGAAGAAGAACGGATTATGTTCCGGGGCAATAAAGAAGCAATGATTGGTTTAGGTGTCAGTAAGCAATCAACAGCCAATACTTTAGAAGTGGCGCGAGCGGCCAATGCCTTGGTCGATAAATTAAATCCAACCCTGCCAGCAGGGATGCACATTAAACGCTCCTACGACAGTTCAGTGTTCATTGAAGCCTCCATCGATGAGGTGTATCAAACCCTCTTTATCGCCATGGTGTTAGTTATTGTGGTGATTTATTTATTCTTAGGTTCGGTCAGGGCCATGCTTATTCCTGCCATTACGGTACCGGTATCTTTATTGGCTACCTTTATTGTGCTGTATGCCCTTGGTTATACCATCAATTTATTAACCTTACTGGCGATGATATTGGCGATTGGTATGGTGGTCGATGATGCCATCGTCATGCTGGAAAATATTCACAGGCGTATTGAAGATGGCGATTCACCATTGAAAGCCGCTTTTTTGGGCGCTCGTGAAGTTGCTTTTGCTGTGGTGGCGACAACTTTGGTGCTGGTTGCTGTGTTTATGCCGATTACCTTCCTCGAGGGCGATTTAGGCAAGCTGTTTAAAGAGTTTGCGGTCACCATGAGTGCTGCGGTGATTTTTTCCAGTGTTGTTGCATTAACACTGACGCCGATGATGTGTTCTAAGTTACTTAAACCGGCCGATCAAGATCCGTGGTTAGTTAAACAAGTTGATAAGATGATGAATATTTTATCTGGCTGGTATTTGACCACCCTGAAAATAGGCATGAAAAGCCCTGTTCTAGTATCGCTGGTTGTATTAATTGCCTTTGCATTTAGTGGTTTTTTACTCAATAAAGTGCCACAAGAGTTCGCGCCGCAAGAAGACCGTGGTTCCATGTTCTTAATGGTAAATGGTCCGCAAGGGGCGAGCTTTGAATATATTGAAAAATATATGGATGAAGTAGAAGGACGCTTAATGCCATTGGTTGAAAGCGGTGAAATTAAGCGTTTATTGATCCGTGCTCCACGTGGGTTTGGAGGCTCCTCTGATTTCTCTAATGGTATGGCGATTATTGTTCTTGAAGATTGGGCAGAACGTCGTAGTGCTAACGAGATCATTGTTGATATTCGCAGTCGTTTATCTGACTTAGCCGGTATAAGGGCGTTTCCTATCATGCGCCAAGCATTTGGCCGTGGTGTGGGTAAACCGGTGCAGTTTGTGATTGGTGGCCCTAGCTATGAAGAACTGGCTCAGTGGCGCGATATCATGATAGAAAAAGCCAAAGAAAATCATAAGCTCATTGGCTTAGATCATGATTATCAAGAGACTAAACCACAGTTGCGAGTAGTGATAGATCGTGAACGAGCAGCAGACTTAGGTGTGTCAATCTCTCATATTGGTAGAACACTCGAGTCGATGTTAGGTTCTCGTTTAGTGACCACCTTTATGCGCGATGGTGAAGAGTACGATGTTATTGTAGAAGGTAATCGTGAGAATCAAAGCACGGCTACCGATATGGAAAATATCTACGTGCGTTCAGATCGTTCTCAAGAATTGATCCCTTTATCTAATTTAGTTTCAATTGAAGAGTTCGCCGATGCCAGTTCGTTGAACCGTTATAATCGAATGCGATCAATTACCTTAGAAGCTAATTTGGCAGAAGATTATAGTTTAGGGGAAGCGTTAGACTACCTGAATGATTTGGCTGCAACCTATTTGCCTGCCGAAGCGGTCATAAGTTACAAAGGTCCATCACTTGACTACCAAGATTCTGGTAGCTCAATGAACTTCGTCTTTTTATTGGCGTTAGGGATTGTATTTTTGGTTTTGGCGGCTCAATTTGAGAGCTTTATTCATCCCATGGTCATTATGTTAACCGTGCCACTAGCCACCTTAGGTGCACTCGTGGGGCTTTGGTTAACAGGTCAAAGTCTGAATATATACAGCCAAATTGGTATTATTATGTTGATAGGATTAGCGGCTAAAAATGGTATTTTGATTGTTGAGTTTTCAAATCAGCTGCGCGATCGAGGAGTTGAATTTCAACAAGCCATTTTACAAGCATCAACACAACGACTCCGACCTATCCTAATGACAGGTATTACGACAGCAGCAGGTGCGATTCCGTTAGTGATGGCGTCTGGAGCCGGTGCTGAAACTCGCTTTGTTATTGGTGTTGTTGTGTTATCGGGGATTTTATTAGCAACATTCTTTACCTTGATTGTCATCCCGGTTGCATACAGCTTATTTGCCCGTAACAGTAGCTCTCCTGAAGCGGTAGCCAAACAGTTGGAAATAGAATTACAAGACGATTGATCCTAGTTTGACACGATAATAAGCACAACAAAAAGCCAGTCATTTTCATGACTGGCTTTTTGTTTACTCATCTCAGAATAATCTAGTCTATTGTAAGTTAATTCAAGGTGATTGGCAGTGCAAGCTGCTGTTTGCAAGTCGTTTTCATACTAATTTGAGGTGGCATATTGTATTAGGTTACATTGGCTGGCGTGAACAGTTCAGTACACCTTGCCAGCATGAATATCCGCGCGGCTATAGATTAAACCCAAGTGAAGTAATATTTTGAGTTTAACAATCTGTTCATCCTAACGCGGTCAAATATTGACTATTTGCCACGAAGAATAAGGCAGCTTGCGGTGGCTGTGGCCAATAGTTTACCGTCTTCGGTGGTTAAGGTTGCTTCTGCAATGCCCAGAGATGTAGACAAGTTCATTACGCTACCTTTAGCCAATAAGCGTTGCTTTTGAGGCACAGGGCGAACCATTTTAATATTTAAATCTATGGTTGAATAACCGACACCTGCGGGTAATGCAGAGTGCACAGCACATGCTGTAGCTGAATCAAGAACCGTTGCAGCAAAACCCCCATGCACGCCGCCCATTGGATTGAGATGGCGCTCATCAGCGAAAGCTTCAAAAGTGACACTGCCTTCGCTTACCGCAATCGCGTTCATTGGCATCGTTTGGGTGATTGAAGGAGCAGGGATGTCGCCATTAAGCATGGCTTGCATCAATTGTAATCCAGTAAGGTGTTTCATCTTAGTCCTTTAGTTATCTGAATAATTTATTACTATAAAAAAGGGTAAAGCTTACGCTTTACCCTTTTTATTTTTAGGTTGAAAACCTAGCAGCTAAGCTGCTTTCTCTTGCTTAGCTTTTGGTGCAAGTTGTGCTTGAAGCTCATTGGTATCGAAGTCATCAACGTTAATTGATTTCAAACGTCCAATTTCAGCTCGTTCAAGTAAAGCGATTTCGCTGTCGCTTAACACACCAAGCGCTTTACCTTCTGCAGCAACTTTATCTAACCACATAAATGGTAGACGTTTACCAGCAGCTTTACAGACTTTGTCATAGAGTGGTTCTGCAGCCAGGATATCTTTGAACGTTTGTTCTTGGATACCGACGGGATTGAACTCAGAAGCAGTCCAGAACTGGCCTTTACCTAAACGGTCACGACTCGCACAAGGCGTTTGCATTATCTTAGCCACTTTATGATCTAACACATCACTAGGACGCTTAATTGGGCGACCGAATGGGAAGATTACCGCACGCAGTGCAATGCCTAAACCCATTGGGAAGTTGTTAAGCAAGTCATCTAATGAATCTTGTAACTTGTATAATGAATCTTCAACAGCCCATTGCACTAAAGGTAAATCTTCAGTTAAACGGCCATCGTCTTCATAACGCTTAAGCGTGGCAGAAGTTAGATACAATTGGCTCAGTAAGTCACCTAAGCGGGCAGAAATACGTTCTTTGCGCTTTAGGTTGCCACCCAGTGTCGCCATGGCCAAATCAGATAATAGCGCTAAGTTTGCACTGAAACGGTTCATCTGTTGATAATAACGTTTTGTTTTATCTGAGTAAGGGCTATTGGTGAAGTAAGATGAGGTAACACCCATCCAGAAACTACGAATAAAGTTCGAGGTTGCAAAACCAATATGACCAAAGATAGCTGAATCAAAGTTAGCTAAGCCACGGTTTGCATCAGTATCAAACGCAGATTCCATTTCGGCCAATACATATGGATGACAGCGGATAGCACCTTGTCCATAAATAATCATTGAACGCGTTAGAATGTTTGCACCTTCAACAGTAATGGCGATTGGAGCAGCTTGATAGCCACGACCTAAATAGTTATTTGGGCCAAGACAGACGCCTTTACCACCATGAATGTCCATAGCATCAATAATACATTTCTGCATTCTGTCGGTTAAGTGATACTTAACGATGGCAGAGATAACTGAAGGTTTTTCACCTAAATCGATGGCAGTTGTGGTTAAGGTTGCAACGGCATCCATTAAATATGCGTTACCGCCGATACGGGCCATTGGCTCTTCGATACCTTCTAATTTACCGATAGGTAATTTAAATTGGCGACGAATACGTGCATAAGCACCTGTAGCAACAGCGGCAGTTTTAACGCCACCGGCTGAGTTTGAAGGTAAGGTAATACCACGACCAACAGACAGACACTCAACCAACATTCTCCAACCTTGGCCGGCCATTTCTGGGCCACCAATAATGAAGCTTAATGGTACAAACACTTCGTTACCGCGTGTAGGACCATTTTGGAACATACAGTTCAATGGGAAGTGACGACGACCGGTTTCAACACCTGGAATGTCAGTTGGAATAAGGGCACAAGTAATGCCTAATTCTTCTTTATCGCCTAGTAGGTGCTCAGGGTCGCGTAGTTTAAAGGCCAGGCCTAATACAGTCGCGACTGGTGCTAACGTAATATAACGTTTGTTCCATGTTAGCTTCATACCAAGCACTTCTTCGCCTTGGAATTCACCTTTACACACCACACCAAAATCTGGAATTGAGCCAGCATCACTACCTGCTTCAGGGCTAGTCAGTGCAAAACATGGCACGTCTATACCTTTAGCTAAACGAGGTAAATAGTGATCTTGCTGCTCTTTGGTACCATAGTGCTGTAAAAGCTCGCCAGGGCCTAATGAGTTAGGAACACCAACAGTAGAGGCTAATTCACTGCTGACGCCAGCAAGCTTTTGTAATACGCATGACTGGGCATAAGCTGAATATTCAAGACCACCAAATTTCTTCTTGATGATCATCGCGAAGAAGCCATGATCTTTTAAGAATTGCCAGATTTCTGGAGGCAAATCGCCTAATTGATGTGATACCTGATGTTGATTAGTCATTTTACAGACTTCTTCAACAGGACCATCTAGGAATGCTTGTTCATCGGCAGTTAAACGCGCTTTAGGATAGTTGTGTAATTTGCTCCAGTTAGGGTTACCGGCAAATAAATCAGCTTCCCACCACGTTGTACCTGCTTCAATGGCTTCTTTCTCTGTAGAAGACATTTCAGGCATGATACCGCGATACACTTTTAGCAGCGGACGACTGATAAAGTTTTGTCTGAATGATTTAATATTGAGTGGCAGCGCAATAACAAGGAATACAATCCATGTAATTACACCAATAATGTCCAAGGTGCTACCGACGACTAACACAATTGCCGCAGCAATCATGGTTGATAATAGCGATACTCTTAAGTATGCCATAGCGCCGAGCACAAAGATCATCGCGATGATCCAAAGTAGGGTGGTCACTGTACTTCTCCTTAAAGCTATTATGTAGGCAAAATAGCTTATTTATTGTTGATCTCATTCACAGGAATGATCGTGGTCGGACCTGTGTCACATAAAAGTTAACCTTATGCCGCCTCGATTACAAGCCTTTTTCAAACAATTGTTTAAATATTTGTGTGTCAGAAATATTCCACTCAATTGGCTTACTCGATACAATACGCTTATGAAAAGTGTTTAGCTCAATATAGCAACAGAAAAGGCAAGGCTAATGTGTGAATTACTGGCGATGAGCGCGAATGTGCCAACGGATATTGTTTTTAGTTTTACAGGCTTAGCTGAGCGTGGTGGGGTAACGGGTCCTCATGTTGATGGCTGGGGAATTACCTTTTATGAAGGTAAAGGAAACCGCACATTTAAAGACGCTTGTCCTAGTAGTCAATCACATATTGCACAGCTGATAAAGTCATATCCAATTAAAAGTGAAATTGTCATTAGTCATATTCGCCAAGCGAATCGAGGCTGCGTATCCTTGGTCAATACCCATCCTTTTAGCCGTGAGTTATGGGGCCGTTATTGGACTTATGCCCACAATGGCCAATTGACGGATTACCACTCAAGATTCATCGTTTCTCGATTTCAACCTGTAGGTGATACAGACAGTGAATTAGCTTTTTGCTGGATTTTAGAATCTGTGGTCAATAAGTTTGGTGAGCATGAGCCTGATAATCTCGATGATGTGTTTAATTATATCAGTCAACTTGCTGATGAAATAAGACAGTTAGGCGTGTTTAATATGTTGTTGAGTAATGGCATTGATTTGATGACATATTGTACCAACAACTTATGCCATATCACGCGCCGTGCACCGTTTGGAAAGGCAACTTTAATTGATACCGATGTGGTCATTGATTTTAGTCAAGAAACCACGCCAAACGACGTGGTAACCGTTATTGCAACTAGGCCACTGACCAATAACGAAAATTGGGTTGTGTTACAGCCAGGTGAGTGGAAGTTATTTAGAAAAGGTGAGTTAATCCTCCGCTAATTGCTTTATTTCATCTAATTCTGACTCTGTGATTTGAGCACTAGTTTCAGGGTCTGTATGCAGTTCATCTACCGCCGTTGAACTTTGCTTGTTAGGGCCATCAATGAGTGTCGGTGTCATAGGTGGTAGAGGTTGCTCAAATTGGTAGCTCGCTAGCTGAATATCCAGTTGTTTACTGCCTTTTGAGAAATGGCTTAACCTCACTGGCAGATACGCTAAAGTCGGTGCCATCCAGAAAAAGGTTTGTCTTTTAGTACTGTCGCGGACAACTTCAACTTTTACGGTATCGTAAGTACCGCTTTCTATCGTGACTTTTTCTTTACCTAAGACTCGAAACTGATAGTCATCAATTTCTTTTTCTTTCACCATTTTATAATCTAGTGGTCGAATATTGGCCGCTAAATCCATTCTAAATTGTAATTGCACCATCAAAGGGTCAAATACTTTCTCTTGGTATGGCAGCTTTAATGCTTCTTGCTTGTAGATGGTGTGAATAAATTGTTGCCCTTTGACAAAGGCGGTTTGTTCAGTGTAATCACTACCTGTACCAGTGCGTTCTTGTATGTATCGAAATGGCACTAATTTACCGTTTTCTAGGGTAAATTCACTTTTAAGGTGGCGTTGATCAGATAGCATTAATAAGCTGACATCGCTGTCGAAATGATAGCTGTAAAAACCGCTATCGGTTGCAGGTAAGCGATAATTTGCTACACCTAACTCGAAGCTACCATAAAACACCTTATAGCTAGCAGTATGGGCTGTTAAGGGTGATAAAATGGCTGCTTGTTCCATGTCACTTAATGCCGCAGCTGGATTAACTTGTGCAAATTTTTCTGTTATGACGGCGGTTTCTGACTGATGTAATCTAGGCGTGGTTTCGCTATCAGCAATAGGTTGTTGATTGTCAGTTGCGTGTGCGTGGATCACCGGGCTAATACACAAGATTAACGTGGATAAGCGAGTTAATTTATTGACCAAAGTATTGTTACCTTCAATTTTGATAATAGTTAATAGCTTGATATTAAAAGGGTAAAGTCATTACTAGGGTGGCGATATCAGGTTTCCATTGATATTGAGACAATGAAATCTTGCCTGCGTTCACTTCTATTCCATCTAATCTTAATAATTGTTGTTGAGTTTGAAAAGCATCAGTGTTGTTAGCAAACGAGATTTTACCCTGGCTATTAATCACTCGATGCCAAGGTAAGGTTAGATTCTGTGGTGCTAATTTTAACGCCCTAGAAACGTAACGTGCTCTGCCTGGTAATCCTGCAAAGTCAGCAACAACGCCATAAGGTAACACATTGCCTTTTGGGATAAGGTTAACAATAAACCAAATGCGCTCAATTGAAGATAGGGTAGACATTAGATCCCAAATAAACCCACTGTAGACACAATAGTGATTAGATATTGAATATTAGGCAAGGATAATAAAAACATTTTCAAAAGTACAATCGTAATCAAGCTGATTACGATTGTACTGTATTTTATTTGGCGATTACCTTAGCTCACTTTTACAGTACGGTTAAGTAGATACACAAAAAGTGACTAATCGCACCGCCAAGAACAAATAAGTGCCATATAGCATGATTATATGGGATACGTTTACCTACATAAAATACCACGCCTAAACTATAAAATAAGCCGCCTGCGAATAATAAGCCCAAGCCTAAATCACTCATTTTAGTGTTTAAGTCGCTTATTATAGTGACACATAACCACCCCATGGATAAATACAGCAGCACACTAAAAGCTTTAAATCTGCCAATGAACAAGGTTTTAAATATAATTCCTCCTAGCGCTAATGTCCAAATAGCCACAAGGATAATCGTGGCCTGAGAACTTTGAAGGCTAATCAGCATCATTGGAGTGTAGGTGCCTGCTATGAGCGCATAAATAGCGCAATGATCAGCCATTTTAAAGCGTTTTCGCCACAGCGCGCTTTTACTTGAGTGATACAAGGTCGATGCTAAAAATAACGCAATAATACTGACCCCATAAATCGTTACACCTGTGATTTGTAGCAAGGTTAAATGATCTGGAGCTTTTATAAGCATCAGAATTAACCCAACAATACCTGCTATCACGCCAAGCGCATGCGATAATGCATTGGCTTGTTCTTCCCTATGGCCGTAATCTGAGCCAGAAGAAACGGTAGATGTTTGCTCTGATGTCGAGATGTTTGATAGTGAATTCATAATATCCTGTGAATAACGCTGAAAGGATTTTGAGCAAATTGAGTTTATCAGCCCTAATATTAAATAGCTATATTTAGGTGAACACGTGTAAGCTGAAATTCAAGTCTCATACATCATGGCGTAGATGTTCTATTTACGCTTTATTGGGTTAAGCTTTATTAATCTCATTGAGGGGTTAACCGCATAAATAAGGTGCTATTCAATAAGGCGGTTGACGTTATACTTAGGCAATCATTATTGGCAGATTAGACTTTATGTTTAAAAATAACCAACAATCCCATTCGAGTATTTCAGCATCAACTCGCCATCACTCGCGTTGGGGAAATAAATCATTACCGCAAGCAGATGCTGTTAGTATTGATTTTGACAAAAACGTGACACCTTTTGTAGAGTCAGAAGATGATGTTGTGGATGAACATGAGTTACAACGGCATCGCCAGCAAGTCGCTGATGATATCCAACTGCAGTTAACGGGTGTAACAAGTTCAGTCAATGGCAACGAACCTTTGTTACAGCCTGATGAGCCAAATGCTAATGCCTTGCAACGGGCTTTGGCTGTTGTGAGTAGGAGTCCTTATCTTGCTTTACTCGTGGTATTTGTCCACCTGCTTGTGATTACACTAGTGGTGTTATTTGGACGAGTTGATATTAGTGGTATGTCAGATATTCCCGTGACTGAACCGGCGACAAAATCGTTACCCGCCTTAAAAAGTTATCTTATTACCCAAGCAGAATACGATAAATTAGTTGAGCGAGCACAAGCCAATGCCGCGAGCCAGGTGACACAACCCGATGCTGGGATAGCTGCAGAAATGGATCAATCCGAGGTTACGCCCGTATCAGAAGTTGAGCCAATAACGACACAATGAGTACCTTAGTGTACTCATTGTTTATCATTAATGTCTGATAGTGAAACGATTGTCTGTGAGGCTATTGTTAGTGAGATTATTGTTAGTGAGATTATTGCAGTAAGACAGACACAAGTTTATGCCTCATTATGGTGTTTTAAGCGATTATCCATTATCGACCAACACAACACGCACAATAGACCGCTTATAAGGCCAATAAGATGTGATTCAGTGGCAACTCGTGCATTGATTAATTGAGTCACGCTGTCACTGGCACCAAATACTTGCTCATAACCTACTTTTAACATGACTCCTATCACGAGTAAGTATCCCGACTTGTAGCCTTTACGTATATCCATCACAGCACCAAATACAAATAATCCGTGTAATACGCCACTTAGACCCACATAGGCCTTTAAGGTAGGGTAGAACAGGTATAAACCTATGCCTTCAAATAAACATAAGCTCAAAAACAGTAGCAACAACTTGCCTGAATGATTTTTGTAATGTACTTCATGTAAAAAAACAATTACCCAAAATCCAGCTAAATTCATTAGCAAATGCCATAAATTGGTATGCAACAGGTTTCCAGTGACTAAGCGCCAAACCTGACCACTGGCAATTAAGTCATACTGATAGCTAAAATACTGATCAATAGGTAAAAATGCAGGAGAGGGAATATCTGCTGCAAACAGAGCAATACAAATAAGACTGATCACCACAAGAAAATGATACAGGCCAATTGTGTTTGAATTATGTTTTAGCAAAATATCCTCTATATACTTCTGTTCACGACTAATTAAGCCGATTTAGCTCAACACGGAATTAACTGTAGACTAAAAAGACTTCACTAGGCTAATAGTGTGTTTCATATTGATTAAGCAATCTTAAAGAAAATAAAAATCAGATGGTTAACTTTACACTACAGGCTAAATATCAATAATAGGCTTACAGCTTACTGTTTAACGAGTCCATCACGAGTTGACTGTTTTGTAAATAATCATCTAAACCACGTTGACGAAGTACACAAGCAGGGCAATCGCCACATCCTTTGCCTACTATTCCGTTATAGCAAGTTAAGGTTTGATGTTGCACTAAAGCCAATTGGTGATATTTGTCTGCCAATGCCCATGTTTCTGCTTTATTGAGCCACATTAAAGGTGTAATAATTTTCAGGGGTTTATCCATGCCTAATGCTAATGAATGTTGCATAGATTGCACAAACTCATTGCGGCAATCTGGATAACCAGAAAAATCGGTTTCACATACGCCAGTAATAATGTCATTACAGCCCAATTGATACGCGTAAATTCCTGCTAAGGTTAAAAATAAAATGTTACGGCCAGGAACAAAAGTATTTGGTAAACCATTGTTCATCAATTCATGTGAAACCGGAATTGCATCACGCGTTAGCGCCGAAATAGCTAATTCGTTTAATAAGCTAGTATCCATGACTTTATGACTGGCTAATTTCAACTCAATTGCCAATGATTTTGCCACTTCTATTTCTTGTCTATGACGTTGGCCATAATCAAAGGTGATCCCATGTACTTCATCGTACTGTGATAATGCTTGGATAAGACAAGTGGTTGAATCTTGACCACCACTGAAAACAACAAGGGCTTTAGTCGGTGTGTTTAGCTTTGTATCTGACATGGATATACTCTTAACGTACTGAACTGACTTGCAAGATCGGGGTGATCAACGCCCAGTGGTTCAGGTAAATAGAATGGATATTTTACCTAAGGCAGGCTCAACTGCAAAGCCATAGCGGTAAATACTTGCAGCTAATGGCAAAATACTCTATAAATGCCGGCCCGTAATTCTTCAGCCGGTTACTGCTGGTCACTACAAGTAAGGTAAACAATGAAATATCCCGTTAACGAAGTATTTGAAACCATACAAGGCGAGGGTACATATACTGGTGTTCCTGCGCTGTTCGTTCGCTTGCAGGGTTGCCCTGTTGGGTGTTCATGGTGCGATACCAAGCAAACGTGGGATGTATTACCTGAGAATAAGGTGACCGCAGAGCAAGTGATTCAGGTCGATGGCACCATAGGGCGTTGGGCTGATCATAATGGTCACACATTACTGCAAGCATTTCAGGACAAAGGTTTTACCGCAAAACATATCGTGTTAACTGGTGGTGAGCCGTGTTTGTATGACCTAACGGAATTAACTAACGATTTTGTTGAGGCGGGTTATCAGATCCAGATTGAGACCAGTGGTACGTTTGAAGTGAAATGTCATCCTGATGTGTGGGTGACGGTATCACCTAAAATTAATATGAAAGGTGGCTACAAGGTACTTGATCAAGCCTTAAATCGTGCTAACGAAATTAAACATCCTATTGCGACAGAACGTCATATTGAAGAATTAGATGAGCTGTTACAATACATAGATATCAGTGCCAAAACGATTTGTTTACAACCGATTAGTCAAAAGGCGCGGGCAACCGATCTTGCAATGAAAGTGTGTATTGCGCGTAATTGGCGTTTATCGATTCAGACTCACAAATATTTGAATATCGACTAATGTGTATTTAGCAACGTTTCCCCTTGATGCTGAGCCAATAATGAAAGCCGTTGAATCCAGATTCAACGGCTTTTTTAATGTTTAGTTAACTGATTAAACCACAAACATTAAAGGCAGACAGTTTCTCGCGATAGTGCTGAAAACAACCGATATTATTTTCGATCCACTCGGGGTTGTAGTAGGTATCGAGATAACGTTCACCAGCATCACAAATTAACGTCACAATTGAACCTGTTTGGCCTGCATGTCGCATCTGTGTTGCCAGCAATAACGCTCCATACAAGTTTGTGCCAGTGGACGCGCCCGTTTTACGACCAATTAATTGTTCTAGCCATTGAATGGTTGCGATTGATGCGGCATCTGGGATTTTAATCATGCTATCAACCACCCCTGCAATAAACGATGGTTCAACCCGAGGTCGGCCAATACCTTCAATTTTACTGTATTTATCACTCACTATCGTGGCATCACCACTGTGAAAATAATCATAAAAGACTGAGTTTTCTGGGTCAACGACGCACAGTTGGGTTTTTTGTTGTTGATAGCGAATATAGCGACCAATAGTGGCACTAGTGCCGCCAGTTCCTGGACTCATCACAATCCAACTTGGGATTGGATGTGGTTCGCGTTCCATTTGGTTAAAAATAGAATCAGCAATATTGTTGTTACCCCGCCAATCTGTTGCACGTTCAGCATAAGTGAATTGGTCCATATAGTGACCTGTTAACTCAGCAGCCAATCTTTCTGATTCTGCGTACATCTGACTGCCATTATCAACAAAGTGGCACTCAGCCCCATAAAATTCAATTTGTTCAATTTTCTTTTTAGCGGTGTTTTTAGGCATTACCGCAATAAAAGGTAAACCGAGTAATCGAGCGAAATAGGCTTCTGAAACGGCAGTGCTGCCAGAGGATGACTCAATGATTGGGGTATCTTTTTTTATCCAGCCATTACAAAGGGCATATAAAAATAATGATCGAGCCAAACGGTGCTTTAAGCTGCCCGTAGGATGTGTACTTTCATCTTTTAGATAAATGTCTATACCATCAAGTTGTGGCAAGTCTAATTTGATTAGATGTGTATCAGCAGAACGTTGATAATCGGCTTCTATTTTTGCAATGGCCTGATTGACCCAAGATGATGACATGCAATAATACTCGTTATTCCAAAAAGGAATAAATAATAACTAAAATACAAAGTTAAGAGTAGTGTTTATCGACCCATATAGGTATTTATTGTTCAATAATGGCAGTAAAGGATGAAATAGAGCAGATAAAGACAAAATACCGTAAATAATGGCATCAATAATGTTGACTGGCGAAATAACCAATTAACAGCTGCAGAAAAAATTAAGCAAAAAATAGTACCGTTAGGGGGTAAAACTTGTCGTGTGGGAACTGAGGAAAACGATGCTTGATAACGAGGAATTGTGGACAGATATTTAGCTAGTATCACGATATAAATTGATAAAACAAAATGTAAAATGGTGGAGGGAGAAGGATTCGAACCTTCGAAGGCTGAGCCGTCAGATTTACAGTCTGATCCCTTTGGCCACTCGGGAACCCCTCCACAGCAAGATAATATGAATAAAAGAAAGATGGTGGAGGGAGAAGGATTCGAACCTTCGAAGGCTGAGCCGTCAGATTTACAGTCTGATCCCTTTGGCCACTCGGGAACCCCTCCACATATTTTCTTTTTTTCTTACTCTCTTTTTACATTCTAACGCTTTACAACTTTAACGCTTCACAACAAACACTTTATAACAACGCAAATGGTGGAGGGAGAAGGATTCGAACCTTCGAAGGCTGAGCCGTCAGATTTACAGTCTGATCCCTTTGGCCACTCGGGAACCCCTCCTCAATTGCGGTCGCCATAGTAGTCAGAAACCTTTTGTATGTAAAGTGTAAAGTTGAATAAATTACTAAAGTTTATGACTGTTTGGTCGATAAAATAGCATCGAGCAGTAGTTGTGATGTTTTTATATGCAAATTGAGTCAACATTAGTCAATGAATTACAAATAGGGAACCGATTAAACGTCGCGATTGAGCATAATCGTCGCGGTGAATTTGGCTTGCTATTGGCTATGCTGTCTGTAGATGCTCGTGATATGGCACAGTTTCAATTAGAAACTGACACTGATAACACACAAAAGTTACGCAACAAATTTTCTGTACCGCAACCGCAGTTATTAGTTGATGATATTTCTGTCCATCCAGACACCTTTGATCACGCGATGATATTTCAGCAACAAGGTGCCAGACAGTTTCAACTGCAACAAGCATTAACACCTGAAGCTCTGGTCATTAGAGGGTCGCAATCTGATGCTATGGTCGAAGTATTAAGTAACTGTGATTACCTCACTAAAAATAAAGCGATTAATGCCTACCAGCAACATACTCCCATAGAAGACATGCATTTTTTAGATCAACTCAGCACGCAGCGTAAGATATCAAACACGTTAGCACTTCAGCTAGCATAAGCCTGTAATGCGGTGATCTTGTTTAGATTAAGTGAATACTTTTAGGATTTGTGAGCATGGCAAATAAATGGCTGCTTGATCTACGTTATATTGATAAGTGACCGTTAAATTAACTAGTGGGTGAAGTCATGATTAAACAAATTAAACAGCAGCAAGGCCTTGTAAGCGATAGTTGCACAGAATGCGGAAGTTACGTCGATATTGGTGCCGTAGTTGAGGCAGAAGATACATTATTAGTGCTTAGTTTTGCTGGTGACGATGCATTGTCACAAGCTCAAGCGATGCAGGAAATTGCTCAGCAACGTTTTGCTGATACAAAAGCTGTCATTATTGATGCCGATAATACCATTGAACTCAAGCTTGATTTCGCTTTTAGTGTAGAGAAAATGATTTTTCAACTTGAAAATCAACTGTAGATCTTTCTGCAGTTTAATGAAAAGAAATATTGGTTATATGTTTGTTGTTAAAGATTTTTATTCGAGTATACCTCGCGTAATATTAATCCTAGTAAAGCGTAACAATGTATTACCAAAGGATTGCTGTTTTTAAGTATCGCGTGTAATCTGCGTTACTTAACTAAAGACATAGTAGCTTTTGCTAATGTAACTTTATGATGCCTTTAACGCGAGTTTTGCTCTCTAAGTATTGCTATAACATGTTGACTCACACTCAGAATACCAAAACCAATAATGATAAGTATTTTGAGTTACAAACGTTATAGATTTAGGAAATGAAACCATTTTTTTCGGGATGTAAATGAGTCGAAGAGAACACCAGCACTTATTGGAATTAATTGTAAATTCCAGTGCAAAACAACAAGGTGATTTCACCAAAACCGCAGAGCTGGTTTGTCAATTGCTGCGGGATTATTTTAAAGCATCATTTGTGTCTGTTTGGTCATTACGACATAAAAATAATGATGGCTTGCTGGTTGATGAACGCCTTATTTCTGAGCATGCATTGGTTGCAAGTGATGTGGACCAGACGCTGGTGTATACCTCCCATTTGAAACAAATGACCATTGATCCACAGTACATCAACGAACTACGTTGTCATCGCTACATATTATCCACTGACAATGCTCATATTAACCTCGTCGACACTTTTTCTGATTACTACCAACACCACAATATTGTTACCAGTATCGATATTGCCATCCGAATTAATGGCCATATCGAGGGCGTATTATCGGTGGAAAGTTGCCAACAGACTCAATGGGGTAAATTAGACATTCAGCTTGCAATCCAGTGTGCAGATCAGCTGGCGTTAGCCTTGTCTACACGTTATACCTATGACAGTAATGAACAAATTCATTTGTTACGCAATGCCACAGAGCAATCAGAACATGTTGTTATGCTGGTCAATATCGATAGTCGTATTATTGAGTATGTGAATAGTGCTCATCAAAAAATGACTGGATTGCTTCGCAATAACGTTGAACATCATAGCGTTTCTAATCTCGATATTTTTAGAAACGCTCCTAAACTACTTGATCATATCATCGAAAAATTACGCGCTAGTGAAGTTGTTGAAGGCGAACTTAAACTGACACGCACCGATGGCAGTGAATATTGGCTAAAGTATCATATTAAGCCGTTTGTCACCGAACAAGGTAAACATTATGCGCTAGTTTCCAGTTATGATAGTTCCGCAGCATTTTTACATAAAGTGGCATTAGAACGTTTGGCTTGGCATTGTGCGTTAACCGGTTTGCACAATCGTAGTCATTTTACCCCCATACTTGATCGCGCTGCTGATGGCATATTAATCCTCATCGATTTATTGGGCTTCAAGCGTTTTAACGATACTCATGGCCATGAAGATGGCGATGCTTTACTGATTGAGGTAGCACGACGATTAAAACATTTTGCAACTTCTGCCAATGCGATTGATGTCGCAAGGATCGGTAGCGATGAGTTTGCTGTCTTATTGCCTCCAGTGACTTCTGAAATCGAAGTCGAAGCCATTATTAGCCGTTTGTATATGAATTTGGCGGCGCCATCAATGATCTCCAGAGCCAAAATACAACCTAACCCCGCCATTGCCGTGGTAGACATCAAGTCTGTTGTGGGCTTATTTACTCCGTTGTCCTGTGCGGATATTACCTTGCAATATGCCAAGAAGAAAAACGATAATAATTACCAATTTTTTAATGAAGCGTTACTTGAAACATTTACCACTAAAGCGGAAATAGAGCGAGATTTGCAGCATGCGATTCGCGGCCGTGAGTTTGAGCTGTACTATCAACCTTTGATGGATCTCCAGCATCATCAATACATTGGTGCTGAAGCATTAATTCGCTGGAATCATCCTAAAAAAGGGGTGCTGTATCCAGGCACGTTTATTGAAATAGCAGAACAAACCGGGATGATTAATCAAATTGGTGAATGGGTATTAGAGGCGGCCTGTAAGCAATTAAATTTATGGCAACATAAAAACGTTAACATTACCATGCATGTCAACGTGTCAGCGCGACAATTTTTTAGTGGCAATTTGTATGAACTCGTATGGCTATTAATCACCCGCTATCGAATTAAGCCCAATACATTGATCCTTGAAATCACTGAGACTGAACTCATGGGTGACATTCGCTATGCGATTAATTTATGTCATGAGTTGGCAGAATTAGGTGTTGGCTTAGCGATTGATGATTTTGGTACTGGTTACAGTTCGATGAAATACCTTAAACAGTTTCCTATTTCCAAATTAAAAATAGATCGCTCATTCATTATGGATATATCTTCCAGCCGCGAAAGTCGTGAGATTGTCAGTGCCATCATCGCTATGGCGAAAGCACTGAACATTTCATTAACCGCTGAAGGGGTGGAAACGACAGAGCAAGAAGCCTTTTTAACCCTAAGCGGTTGTCATCAAGCCCAAGGATTTTTGTATAGCCCTGCAATACGGGTGAATGATTTTGGTTTATTCATTAATAACCACCAGTCTGCGACTACAGTTAATATTCAACCTGAATCATTTATCGCTTAGTTTTGAGATTTTGTTAGTGTTTATCTTTCATGTGACATTAAGACATTCTCTAGTTCAGGAACACATGTAAGGTAAGTTGGAGAGCGTCTTTTTACTTATACACTAGGGCGGTTCCAAGCGATGTTTGAACTAAAGCGGTGAACGATTTGCATGAATTAAAAAAAGGAAGTCATACATCTAACTTCCTGTTATTTAACTGAGTTGTTAAGCCTTAAAGTCTAAATTTTTCAATTTCTGCTTTCATCGTTTCGGCTAACTTAGCTAATTCATTACTGGCGGCACTGCTTTGTTCCGCTCCGGCAGCGGTTTGATTGGAAATATCACTGATACTCGTAATGTTGCGGTTTATCTCTTCTGTCACCGAACTTTGTTCTTCCGCTGCAGTGGCAATTTGTGAATTCATGGCATTAATTTGATCAACACTGTCAGTTATTTCAGCTAATGCATCACCCGCTTTTTGTGCTTCCGTTGCCGTTTGTTGTGCATTTTCAGCCCCTTGCACTAAACGTTGAGTCGCATCTCGGCTAGCTTTTTGTAAGTTTTGAATCGTTTCTGTATTTCTTGGGTAGACTGTTGTGTACGACTGGCCAAGGTTCTAACTTCATCCGCTACCACAGCGAATCCTCGACCCTGCTCACCAGCACGAGCCGCTTCTATGGCCGCATTTAATGCTAATAAATTCGTCTGTTCAGAGATGGCTTGGATCACGTCGACAACACTGCCAATATCTTCAGCATGTTGTGCCACTGATTTCATTGCTGAGACTGACTCTTGCATTTCAATCGATAAGCGTTCAATTCTGGCAATACTCTCTTTAACCACCTGTTGCCCTTTAGACGCAGCATTATCTGTATGTTCAGAGGCTTGAGCAGCCGAACTGGCACTCTGGGCCACATCATGTACCGTTGCGGAAAACTGATGGATAGCGCTAGCAATACTCTGAGTTTGTTGTTGCTGTTCGAGAATATTTAGTTTTGTTTGCGCCGCAACTGCCGAGTTTTCTTCTGATGCGCTTGCCAACAAGAATGTAGATTGGTGCATTGATTTAACGATACTTTGAAAACTATAAACAATCTGATTTACGTAAGTAGCTATGTGGGTAAATTCATCGTTCCCCGTCAAATGGATCCGTTGGGTCAAATCACCCAAGGAAATTTTATTCGCGCTATCTTCTAAATGCTGTGATGCTAATTTGATGCGTTTAATAATCACTAAGGATAAAAAGGTGACAATTATCATACTCAACAGCACTGCTATGATTACCTTTATCCGGAACGCACTAATATTCTTCTCTGATTGTTCAAAATTAGCTTTTGCTTCAGCAATTTGTATATCCAGAAAGCCTTGGGCCTCTGCAGAGACTAATTTGAAAACAGGATTAATATCCTTTAATAGAATCATATTTGCTTGTCTGAATTTGCCCGCATTTAATTCTACCAATGCCCGATTAAAACCGTTATCTGTGATGACATCAAGTTGATGAACCAATCTGTTAACTTGGGCTCTTTCATCGGCATTTAAATTGGAGCTTAGAATTTCATTATCAATAATATCATGGAGTATTTTCAACGATTGATTAATATCATTAATGTGTATGTCAGTTGGGTGATCATGGAGTTTGGCAAATTCTGATGAGGGATCATGCTGCAAGGATAACAACAAGGCACTTCTTGCATTGCCTAACTCATCTAAGACTTTGCCGGCTCGAATGGTATGTTGCATGCCCTGCGAGTATAGGTCATCAATTGAGTTTGTGGCTTGTTGCATACCTGATATACCTTGATATGCTAAAAATAATAGTGCGCCTAAAGTGATTAACATGCTCAACGTCAAGCGAGCACTAACTGATTGCAGTTTTTCAGTAAACTTGGATGGTTTAGCTTGGCTTGAATCTTGGCTAGGCTGTTGGCCAGATAATGATGTCATAAAATATCCTTTATTTTCGACACAACCTAGTGTGCTCAATATAAATAAGGTAAATAAAACGAATATTACACATTAATTAAATTTATATATGAGAGCTAGCTAACATATTATCAACAACAGCTAATCAACGCTGCCTGACCGATAAGAATTAGACTTTTTAAACTGAGTTGATGACGAAAAGACAAGCGTGATCAGATAAGATTTATTGAGTATGAAGGCGAGGTCATTTCTGCCATATTGGTTACATCTTGAACAGATAGATCAGGTTATTGATCAGCTAAAAAGTGCATTTATGCACTTTTAGCTGATGATATGGCACAGTGATAATTAAGCGGCATTATTGGTTTTGCTGTTTTAACTCATGAGCTTGGCACAGCACTGTTTAAACTTTTTGCCGCTATGGCAAATACAAGCATCATTTCGACCGGGTAAACGATTGTGCATTTGTGTTCCACTAGTATAAAACCAATGGCCATCTTGTTTGATAAACGATGAACGCTCATATATCGCATCGATCTTTTTATCTTCGATAAACCATGCTTTAAAAATCACTTCACCTTTTTCAGCGCATTGTGTCGAAGAAAGCACTTCTAATCCCAACCACTGCGTTTTAAATTGTGCCAGCTGCTTCTCGGTTAATCCCTGTAAATGATCCGCATGATGAGTCACAATTAAATAATGAAATTGCTTTAACACAAAGGCGCTATAACGAGAGCGCATTAATCGCTCTGCTGTGTCAGCCACAGCCTGATTTAGATGAAATGGCTGACAACATTGAGCATAGTCGACGGCGCTGCCACAAGGGCAATACGTGCTGTTAGTGTCTATTAAATCATTATGTTTCATTGAGTTTATTCTTTCGCAGCGGTAATAAATTGGCGACCGTAATAAAGATTGGGGACGGGTTTGGCATCATAGTAAAAATGGGGCGCAGCATGGGTGTTCGAATCAACACTAATTTTCCATTGCTGTTTGTTATCTTTACTAAAAACAGTCACAAATTTACCAGCAAATTCACTGACAGGTTCTCCTGAATCTTTTCCTGGATGAAAACGCACTAAATAATAACCCACATCAGTTGCGCTATTGGGCTCGTTGTGTCGTACCAGTACTCTGAAGTCGACTTCAAGTTTGGCATTTTTTCGTTTAATTTTGTTAAAAAAGTGGCTGTACAGGCTAAGAATATTTTCTTTACCGCTAATGATACCTCGGTCTTGTGTTTCAGAGATATATACAGCATCGTCGGTATATATTTGTTCTATCGCGGCAAGATCTAATTGTTCAAATGCCTGCGTCAATTTTGTAAAATTAGCATTCAACGTTTTATGGGGTATAGATTCTGTTGCATAAACGTTCATGGTGCTTAGGCACACACTAACGGTTAGCAATATCAATAACCTGAGCGTATTCATTAAGGACAATATTCTTTTCAAGGAATGGTTCTCTTTTTTATCTAGTGTAAATCAATAATGGCAAGCGATACCGTAACGATAACTATAAATTAATCATCCACTTTGCTAAAGCATAGAATCTTTACAAAGTATGTTGGAGGTGGCACATGTCGTTAAGTGATGACGAATTATTTTTACAAGAAATGGCCGATGTTAGTCCTCTTAAGCAAGAACATCAGTCGCATACAGACCCAAGATGGCTTAATCCGTTAAGTGTAACAGATGCTCAATTGGCAAAGCGAGCAGCAGCGGAACAACATGAGTTGTTACAGTTATTGCCTACCGATCCTTATTTATTTACAGCGGTTGAGCCCGATGATGTAGTGAGCTATAAAATGGATGGGATTCAAGATGAAGTATTTACCCAACTGCGCCTTGGTAAATACCGATTCAATACCGTGTTGGATTTACATCAATATAGGCTCCCGCAGGCCCGTGAAAGTTTACTTAGTTGCGTGCTAGGTGCTTATGAACGCGGTGAACGTAACATTTTGGTTATTCATGGCAAGGGTTATAAAAGTAAACCTTATTCAGGGTTAATGAAATCAGCGGTATGCCATTGGCTAAGATTTATTGAACCCGTTACCGCGTATCATTCGGCCACAAAAGAATGTGGTGGAGTAGGTGCGGTATTTATCATGCTAAAAAAATCACCGCAAAAAAGAATTGAAAATAGTGAACTGAATAGAAAGGGTCGTGGTTTTAGGTAGGTTTTATCGGGTGTATGTTGCATCGAAAAAGCCAGTCATATTATAAAAGCAAAAAATAATGCCAAAAATTTAACTGCCGATGTTGTTTGGTTGAAAAAATTTGATGGCAAATAACTTTTTCAACTAAGCACTAATTAGCGCTAACATTTGTATTTTGACGATATTTTTACTCATACTCATACTCATACTCATACTCATACTCATACTCATACTCATACTCATACTCTTAGTCGCTCAAGTCAGCATTACCAGTCGCGCTGTTGGCTGGCTTGTGCGTTTTGCATACCTAGTTATATTTGTAGTGGAGCAAAGCCATATCGTTAAGCTTTTGCAGTCATGTTATCTCACCTGTCACCACTGAATGCTTCAGGCCAAGGTTAACAGGCAGCGATTTTGAACACATACTTGTGTTTGCCTCAAGCGTCTTTACTTCTATAAATACTAACGTAATGAATTGGGCTAGAGTATTGGCAATATCACACTAGGTTTGTATAACGGCAATGTATGGACTAAGCGTTACATAGGCTCTACGTTGGAATTAATCTCTGCTTCACACTGCTCCGTTGGTTCTTTAACTCCTCGATGCTTTTCTTCTAGATCCCAGCAATCTTGGTTTTATTTCTACGGTTTAGTGGTATCGGTGAATACTTGTCTGTGCAATAGAGCAATCAATAAACTCACAGGCCTAAGGCAATGTTATTTCTAATCGTTTTCATCATAAGCCAATGTCTTTGACGTATTGGGCAGCGTTTAGAGTAAGCCCATTATCTGTCAGTACATAGTGGTATTAGAAAGTGCAATAATGGCTTCATTAACACTGTCTATGGTGGCGTTTTTTAAAAATAAATCCATTTGTGCAATTACAGTGACTGAATTCTCATGTCATAAAGGCGCTGGATCAATTTGAGACGGTCGTTTTAAAGGCAAGTGTATCTAGTGTATGTCCTTTTTATCTGCTGATGTCTGCCAACCACAAAATAGCAAACTTTGTATAATAGTTAACAATTTGGCAGGTTTATTGCTGTTTTTGATGTTGATGTTGTTAAAGAAAGCTAACAATTTCGATTGACATCTGTTCGCTCAATGATTAATTTAAACGGGTGTTTAAATTAACTTGGGTCTTGGAATGGCAAGTCGTACTGATACAAAAACAAGAATACTCGACGCAGCTGAAAAGTTGTTTGCTGAAAGAGGTTTTTCTGAAACGTCGTTGCGACTGATCACCAGTAAAGCTGAAGTCAATTTGGCATCGGTCAATTACCATTTCGGTTCGAAAAAAGAATTAATTCGCGCAGTACTCGCAAGATACTTAGATGTATTTATGCCAAGCGCTGCGATAGAAATTAAACGCATACATCATGCGCCTGAAGATGCGTCATTAAATGAAATTTTTTCTGCTTTAATTAAGCCATTACTCGAGCTTAACAAAGTGCGCAATGGCGGCACGATTATTTTCTTGCAGCTGTTGGGTCGTGGTTACATTGAAAGCCAAGGGCATTTACGTTGGTTTATCACCACGCATTATGGCGAACACTTAGCGACTTTTGTGCAAGCCGTATCGGCCAGTGCACCGCATATTCCCGCAGCTGAAATGTTTTGGCGTTTGCATTTCACCCTCGGGACGATAGTATTTACCATGGCTTCTGCAGATGCGTTAAATGAAATTGCCGCTGCTGAGTATGGTGAACATAACAACATTGAAGCGATTCTTCGTAAAGTCATCCCCTACATGGCAGCAGGTGTTGCTGTTCCTGTGTTAACAAACTAAGAAGGTATAAAATGAGTATCGTCATATTGCTAGTTATAGCGATCATTGTCCTCTTTGGCGTACGTAATATCAGGATGCAATTTATTACGCGTCCAGTATTTTCGTTCTTCAAAAAAGTGTTACCTCCTTTGTCGAGTACCGAGAAGGAAGCAATGGAAGCGGGTGATGTTTGGTGGGAAGGTGAGTTATTCCGTGGTAAGCCAAACTGGAACACCTTACACGGTTACGGTAAGCCAACGTTAAGTGCTGAAGAGCAGGACTTTATAAATAATCAAGTTCAAACCGCATTAACCATGATCGACGATTTTGATATTGTTCATAATCGCAAAGATTTACCGCCAGAGTTGTGGCAGTACTTTAAAGAGCAAGGTTTTTTTGCGTTAATTATTCCTAAAAAATTTGGTGGTCGTGAGTTTTCTGCTTATGCAAACTCAACCATAGTAGCAAAAATTGCTACGCGCAGTGTCAGTGCGGCGGTTACCGTTATGGTGCCTAATTCTTTAGGCCCTGGTGAGTTACTAACGCATTATGGTACTAAAGAACAAAAAGAACGTTGGTTACCTTCATTGGCTGTGGGTAAAGATATTCCATGTTTCGCATTAACAGGCCCAGAAGCGGGCAGTGATGCTGGTGCTATTCCTGATGTCGGTATTGTGTGTCGCCGTGAGTTTGAAGGCGAAGAAACATTAGGCTTAAGTTTAACCTGGAACAAGCGTTACATTACTTTGGCTCCTGTCGCGACGGTTTTGGGATTGGCCTTTCAAATGCGTGATCCTGACGGATTGTTAGGTGATGTTAAAAATATAGGGATCACCTGTGCGCTTATCCCGACAGATCATCAAGGTGTTGAAATCGGTCGTCGTCACAACCCATTAATGATGGCGTTTATGAACGGGACAACCAGTGGTGAAGATGTGTTCATTCCATTGGATTGGATTATTGGTGGACCACAGTTTGCCGGCAAAGGTTGGCGTATGCTGGTTGAATGTTTGTCTGCTGGGCGCGGTATTTCATTACCTGCACTCGCTACGGCATCTGGCCATGTGGCGACCAAAACGACCACTGCTTATAGTTATGTTCGTCAACAGTTCGGTATGCCAATCGGACATTTTGAAGGCGTACAAGAAGCTACAGCGCGAATTATCGCTAATACTTACCAACTTGAAGCTGCTCGTCGTTTAACTACCCAAGGTATCGACTTAAAAGTGAAACCTTCTGTGGTGACCGCGATTGCTAAATACCACATGACCGAGTTAGGCCGTGATGTATTAGAGGACGCGATGGATGTTCAGTCTGGTAAAGGTATCCAATTAGGACCTAAAAACTATCTAGGTCATGCGTATATCGCCACACCTATTTCAATTACGGTAGAAGGTGCAAATATCCTGACTCGTTCATTGATGATTTTTGGTCAAGGAGCAACGCGCTGTCATCCATATGTTTTGGCGGAAATGGAAGCCGCAGCAATGGAAGATGAGACATCAGCTTTAGATCGTTTCGATTCATTGTTACTGGGTCATATTGGTTATGCCATTGGCAATGCATTACGCTCATTTGGTTATGCATTAACCGGAAGTCGTTTAGGCAGTGCACCAGTGAGTGGTCCAACTCAACAATATTATCGTGATATGACGCGGATCTCTTCATCGCTTGCGATAATGACTGATTTATCGATGTTGATTATGGGTGGCGATCTTAAACGTAAAGAAATGATTTCTGCGCGAATGGGTGATGTATTAAGCCAGTTATACCTAGCATCTGCGACATTGAAATTGTTTGAAGATAATGGCCGTCAGCAAGATGATTTACCTGCTGTACATTATGTGATGACAGAGCGTTTACATCTAGCGGCAAAAGCACTTAATGATGCTATTCGTAACTTCCCGAGCAAAATCGCTGCGGTATTGCTACGAGTATTGATATTCCCATTAGGAAATCATTTCAATGCACCAAGTGATAAATATGCGGTTGATTTAGTTACTGGTATGCTCAAACCTGGACCTGCTCGTGACCGTATTACCTTCCTATGCAGTGATGTTGAAGGTGATGAAAGTGGTATCGCTGAAGTCGAGCAGGCTTTCTTGGCAAAATATGCTGCGAAAGATTTGTATAAGAAGCTAAAGAAAGCGCAACGTAGTGGCCATTTAAAATCTAAGCTGCCAATGCTTGAGTTATTTGAGCAAGCACTAGAAAAAGACATTATCACCAAAGCGGAACATAAACAGCTTGTTGAAGCAGATATATTGCGTTTAGCGGCTATCAATGTTGATGATTTTGATAAGATTTAATCAGAATTAATAAAACCCTTTAATGGTTTTATAAAACCTTTGTGTAAATAGCCCTGACTCTGTCGGGGCTTTTTTTTACTATGGCAAAACTAAATTAACAAGTTATCGGTCTGAGAAGATAAATACCAAAGTGCATAACGCAGAATATCTTAAAATACACCCATAAAAAAGCCAATCCGGAGATTGGCTTTCAAGTGCCGAGTCTACTGCAATATACCTGCTATTGAGTATGCCTCATGACATGCAATATCAATTAAGCAACGATCAATACTTTGCAAGTGTTAGTGCCACCAATGGTTTCCATCGCGTCACCTTTAGTCATCAGTACCATATCACCACTGACCAAATAACCTCTGCTAACCATACAGTTTAATGCTTCTTTAGCGAGCTCATCTGCAGGATATGCTGTTGAGTCAAACTCAATTGGCTGTACACCACGGTACATTGCCATGCTGGCCAATGTCTTTTGATGACGAGATAAAGCAAAAATTGGTAAACCAGAGCTGATACGTGACATTAATTTTGCTGTCGCGCCAGATTCAGTTAACGAAATAATGGCTTTAACGCCAGGCAAGTGGTTAGCCGCATACATGGTTGAAAGCGCGATAGTTTCTTCAACTGAAGAGAAACGCTGATCCATACGGTGCTTAGACACATTAACACTAGGATGTAATTCTGCACCTAAACAAACGTTCGCCATTGCCATAACCGTTTCTTCAGGGAAGTCACCAGCAGCGGTTTCCGCTGACAGCATTACCGCATCGGTTCCGTCTAACACAGCATTCGCCACGTCCATGACTTCAGCTCGTGTTGGCATCGGGCTTGAAATCATCGATTCCATCATTTGTGTAGCAGTGATCACGGCTTTGTTTAGTTGGCGAGAACGCTCAATTAAACGTTTTTGCACAGCAACAAGTGCAGCATCACCAATTTCAACACCTAAATCACCACGAGCAACCATGACAACATCTGAAGCGCGGATAACATCATCCATTGCTTCATCAGTTTCAACCGCTTCAGCACGTTCAACCTTAGCAACGATTAATGCGTAGCTACCGGCTTCTTGTGCAAGCTTACGTGCTAGGTCTAAATCAGCACCTGTACGAGGGAACGACACAGCAAGGAAATCAACATTGATCAATGCAGCCGTTTTAATGTCTGCCATGTCTTTTTCGGTAAGGGCAGGAGCGGTTAAGCCGCCACCTTTTTTGTTGATACCTTTGTTGTTCGATAACGGGCCAGCAACAGTAACAGTAGTAAAGACTTTATGGCCTTCAACACGGTCAACCTTCAGCTGCACACGACCATCATCAAGCATTAAGATATCGCCAATGACAACATCATCAGGCAGTTGCTTATAATCAATACCCACTTGATCCTGGTCGCCTTCGCCTTTAGCTAAGTCAGCATCGAGGATAAAGTTATCACCCAAGTTAAGTTTGATTTTTTTGTTATCTTTAAAGGTAGAAATGCGAATTTTAGGACCTTGTAAGTCTCCTAAAATAGCGACATGTTTACCCAATTCTTTAGCAATTCTACGAGTATCCGTAGCACGCTTTAGATGATCTTCTGGTGAACCGTGTGAGAAGTTAAGTCTAACGACGTTAGCGCCTGCTGCGATAATTTTTCGTAAATTGTCATCGCGGTCAGTTGCTGGCCCAAGTGTTGTAACGATTTTAGTTCTGCGGAACATGAGATACTCCGTTAATGATAAGAAAGATTTTGTGTTAAATAGAATTCGGTTATTAAAGTGCTCTTGTGATCTTGGCACTAAAATGATGTCACTATATTAACAGACATTCTCAGTAAATGTAGTAAAGTTACCAACAAAAAGATCGTTTTTAATGTGTAATTTATGTGACAGTTTCGCGGTTTTTACAATAAAAAAGGCCAAACAGAATAAAGTGTTTGGCCTAGTGAACAATAATTGATGGCTATTTATGAGCATTTACACGATCAAATAGAACTTAATTGTGTAATTATTTACCAGTTCTTTGGTAACCTTGGTGCAAAAGTCAGTTTAAAAGGTGGTTATTGTTGTTCAAACGAGCATAAAAATCACGGCTGTACATGAGTGTTAATGTTAACAACCCATCAATTTAGATAGTCATATCCTTGTTTACCCGAGATTCTTTCAATACTTCTTTTACGCGTTTTAAATTATCACGGAAACGCGGACCACGGCGTAAGGTAAACCCTGTCGCGAGTACATCTATGGTAACCAATTGCGCTAAGCGTGACGCCATAGGTAAGTACATGTCAGTGTCTTCTGGTACTTCCATAGTGACAGGCAATGTACATTCAAAAGACAGTGGCGAGTTACGTGCCGTAATGCCGATGACTGCAGCGCCGTTTTCTCGAGCAATACGCGCTATTTCAATCAGTGATTTAGTTCGGCCAGTATGCGAAATTAATACCACTACATCGCCTTCATTACAGTTAATGCAGCTCATTCGTTGCATTAATACATCATCAAAACAAATCACTGGCACGTTGAAACGAAAGAACTTGTTTTGCGCATCATGGGCCACAGAAGCAGAAGCACCAAGGCCAAAAAACGAAATAGTCTTGGCTTGAGTGAGAATATCAACCGCTTTATTAATTGCCGAAGTGTCTAAACTCTGACGAGCCGTATCCAGCGATGCCATTGAAGATTCGAAGATTTTTGTTGTGTATGACTCTGGAGTGTCATCTTCTTCAACGTGTCGACTAACATAAGGTGTGCCGTTAGCAAGACTTTGAGCCAAATGTAACTTAAAATCAGGGAATCCCTTAGTGTCTAATCGACGACAAAATCGATTGACCGTAGGTTCACTAACATCGGCCATCTTTGCTAAGGTGGCAATACTTGAATGTATCGCTGTTTGCGGTGAGGCTAATATGACTTCGGCAACTTTACGTTCAGATTTACTAAATTGGGTAAGGCTTTTTTGAACCTTTTCAAGGGTATTCATAAGCAAGCATCCGCTAGAAAGTAGCTAAAAAGTAGGTAATGTAATTTTATATCATAACTTACAGGAATTACGTGAATTAAGTTATTTATTTACCGTTGATTATCAACTGTAGTTATTTTTCACGACATCGATCACGATTAAATGATTTGTAAGCCTTGGTGTTGGTGGAAAATCATAGCAGATAATAGATACTTGTGACTAGGTTAACAACAATACAAAAATTGCAAATTAAAGATGCAATATTCAAATTCTGTTGTTATATTACAACAAAAGTGTGCTTTTATTCATCTACCGAATTCGAACATGACACACACATATAATTAGGAGAGCTTTCAGCAATGGGCAAATCAATTGGAGCTAAGGCTTGCGACTTCGTACTTTTCGGTACTAAAGGCGATTTAGCTAGGCGTAAATTATTACCTTCTCTATATCAGTTAGATAAAGCAGGATTGCTTGATAAAGAAACCAAGGTAATCGGAGTAGCAAAAGACGCATTCACTCAAGAAGAGTTTGTTGCCCTAGTTACTAAAGCATTAAATACATTTGTTAAAGACGAACTTTGCCCCACCACGTTAGCGCGCTTCCTGAGTCGTTGTCATTATATCGGTACTAATTTTACAGATCCTGAAGGTTATAGTGCCTTCCACGATTTACTTGAACCAAGTAAACGCGTCATGGTGAATTATTTCGCAACTCCTCCTTCTATTTTTGGTGCTATCTGCCGTTGTTTACACGAGCAAAACCTTATTCAATCTGATACCCGTGTTGTGCTCGAAAAGCCAATTGGTACTGATTTAGAATCATCGCATGTGATTAATGACCAGGTTGCCGAGTTCTTTAACGAGAATCAGGTTTACCGAATCGATCATTATCTTGGTAAAGAAACCGTTCAAAATCTCATTGCCCTGCGTTTTGCTAACTCTTTATTCTCTTCTAAATGGGATAACCGCACCATAGATCATGTCCAGATCACGGTTGCTGAAGAAGTGGGTATTGAGGGCCGTTGGGGTTACTTTGACGGTGCGGGTCAAATGCGCGACATGATCCAAAACCACTTATTACAAGTGCTGACCTTGGTTGCCATGGATCCTCCCGTCAATTTAGATGCTGACAGTATTCGTGACGAGAAAGTGAAAGTGCTTAAATCACTGCGGCCAATTAACCAAGACAATGTGTATGAAAATACCGTTCGTGGTCAATACAGTGCTGGTTTCTTAAAAGGTTCACCTGTTCCTGGCTATCTTGAAGAAGAGGATGCCAACACTCAATCCCACACAGAGACCTTTGTTGCTATCCGTGTTGATATTGATAACTGGCGTTGGGCTGGAGTGCCATTCTATTTACGCAGCGGTAAGCGTATGCCCTTTAAGAGTAGCGAAATTGTGGTGTACTTTAAAAATCCACCTCATAACTTGTATCGTGCAAGTTACCGCAATCTGCCACCGAACAAGTTAACCATTCGTTTACAACCTCATGAAGGGGTTGAAATTCAGATGATGAACAAGGTTCCTGGGCTTGAGCAAAAGCAGCGTCTACAAACGACTAAGCTCGATTTAAGCTTCAGTGATACCTTTAAAAACGAACGTATTGCAGATGCGTATGAACGTTTGTTGTTAGAAGCCATGCTCGGAAACCAAGCACTGTTCGTTCGTCGTGATGAAGTTGAGCAAGCCTGGAAATGGGTTGATGGCATCATTCAGTCATGGGAACAAAGTGGTGAAAAGCCTAAATCTTATCCTGCTGGCACATGGGGACCTGTGGCATCGGTCGCATTAATAACCAAAGATGGCCGTTCTTGGGACGAGTAGGGAGCTGACATGATTAAAGATACTGTATTTAAATCCTTCGACAATCCAGCAGATTTAGAAGCCAAACTAGCTGAGAAAATTGCCCAGCAACTACAAAATGCTGTGGATACTCGAGGCAAAGCCAGTTTAGTGGTTTCTGGTGGTTCCACACCATTGAAATTATTTGATTTACTTAGCCATAAAGTAGTCGATTGGGCTGACGTTTATGTCACTTTAGCTGATGAACGCTGGGTTAACGCTGATGAAAAAGATTCAAACGAAAGGTTGGTTCGCCAGCATTTACTGCAGAATCGTGCTTCGAGTGCCAAATTTCGCGGCTTAAAAAATATGTTTGCAACCCCTGAAGCAGGTTGTGATATGACCAGCGAGTCGTTAGCTAATTTCCCGCGTCCCTTTGATGTGGTGATATTAGGCATGGGCACTGATGGGCATACATGCTCTTGGTTTCCTTGCAGTGCTGAACTCGATAATGCATTAACTACCAAAGATTTATGCGTTGCAGTCAATCCGACAACTGCTCCTCATGCACGTATTAGTTTGTCTAAAGATGCCATTTTAAATAGCCGTCAGATTTATTTGCATCTTGTCGGAGAACCAAAGCTAACTGTTTATCATCAGGCTCTTGAGAATGATGATGTTACCCAAATGCCCATTAGAGCCGTATTAGCGCAGCGTAAAACGCCCGTTGATGTGTTCTATAGCGCGTAAGGAGTTTTACCATGCACTCAGTAGTACAAGCCGTCACCGATAGAATTATTGCACGCAGTAAACAGTCTCGTTCAACGTATTTAACGGCCTTAAATGATGCCAAAGCAAAAGGTGTTCATCGTAGCGCCCTAAGTTGTGGCAATTTGGCTCATGGATTCGCGGCCTGTCAGCCAGCGGACAAAGACTCTTTACGTCAACTAACGAAAGCCAATATTGGTATTGTCACCGCTTTTAATGACATGTTATCAGCACACCAACCTTACGAAACCTACCCAAATATGCTTAAACAAGCGTGTATGGATGTCGGCAGTGTTGCACAGGTTGCTGCAGGTGTACCTGCTATGTGTGATGGTGTTACTCAGGGCCAACCAGGCATGGAGTTAAGTTTACTGAGCCGTGAAGTTATTGCTATGTCTACCGCGATCGGCTTATCGCATAATATGTTTGATGGCGCGCTACTACTGGGTATTTGTGACAAAATTGTACCGGGACTATTAATCGGTGCCTTAAGTTTCGGCCATTTACCTATGCTATTTGTGCCTGCTGGTCCAATGAAGTCTGGTATTCCGAATAAAGAAAAAGCCCGTATTCGTCAGCAATTTGCTCAAGGTCAGGTTGATCGCGCGGCGCTACTTGAAGCAGAAGCTAAGTCATATCATAGTGCTGGTACTTGTACCTTCTACGGTACGGCTAACTCTAACCAGCTAATGCTTGAAATAATGGGCTTACAGCTACCAGGCTCATCGTTTGTTAATCCTGACGATCCATTACGCGATGAATTAAGCAAAATGGCCGCGAAACAAGTGTGCCGTTTAACATCTATGGGCACACAATATACTCCAATAGGTGAAATCGTTTCTGAGAAATCAGTAGTTAACGGAATTGTGGGAATTCTTGCGACAGGTGGTTCAACGAACCTGACTATGCACATAGTGGCAGCTGCTCGCGCCGCAGGCATAATTGTAAACTGGGACGACTTTTCTGACTTATCTGATGCCGTGCCACTGTTAGCGCGCGTGTATCCTAATGGTCATGCTGATATTAACCACTTCCACGCCGCAGGTGGTATGGCGTTATTAATCAAAGAGCTACTCGATGGTGGTCTATTGCATGAAGACGTGAATACTGTCGCCGGTCAGGGCCTACGTCGTTATACCCAAGAACCTCGCTTACTTGATGGTCAACTTAAATGGGTTGATGGCGTGACAGAAAGCTTAGACAAAGAAGTGTTAACGCATCTTGATACCCCATTCCAACAGAACGGTGGCTTGAAATTACTCAAAGGTAATCTTGGCCGTGCAGTGATTAAAGTGTCTGCAGTACCCGATAAAAATCGTGTGGTAGAAGGACCTGCGATTGTCATTGATGATCAAAACAAGCTTGATGCGCTATTCCAGGCCGGTGAGCTTGATCGAGACTGTGTTGTTGTCGTCAGAGGCCAAGGCCCTAAAGCTAACGGTATGCCAGAGCTGCACAAGCTCACACCATATCTTGGCACTCTGCAAGACAAAGGTTTTAAAGTTGCATTAGTGACCGACGGCCGTATGTCTGGTGCCTCAGGTAAAGTTCCTGCAGCAATTCATTTAACTCCAGAAGCGCTTGACGGTGGTTTGATAGCCAAAGTTGAAAATGGCGATCTGATCCGGGTTGATGCTTCAACAGGTGAGTTAACCCTGTTTGTTGATGAGAAAACACTGGCAAGCAGAACAGCAGGCGTGGTCGATTTACACCATTCAAGTTATGGCATGGGCCGTGAATTATTCGGTGCATTACGCAGTAGCTTAAGCAGCCCTGAAACAGGTGCCCGCAGTACACATGCTCTTGATGAATTATATTAAAAATAAAGGAAGTCGGTATTATGATTGAGCCTAATAACTGGTTACTCCAGCCACAAGATGTATTTAAACGCAGCCCGATTGTTCCTGTGATGGTGATTAATAAAATAGAGCATGCAGTGCCTTTGGCTAGAGCCTTAGTTGCTGGCGGTATTAGCGTACTTGAAGTAACACTTCGAACACCTTGTGCGCTTGAAGCCATTGCTAAAATAGCTAAAGAAGTGCCAGAAGCTTTAGTGGGTGCGGGAACTATTTTAAATCAGACCCAATTACAACAAGCAATTGATGCTGGTTCACAATTTATTATCACTCCAGGTGCAACAGTTGATTTGCTAAAAGCAGCTAAAAAAGGCACGGTGCCATTAATTCCTGGTATCGTTAGTATTTCAGAAGTTATGGTGGGAATGGAGTTAGGTTATACTCATTTCAAATTCTTCCCTGCTGAAGCTTCTGGTGGCATTAATGCACTTAAATCTTTCTCTGGTCCATTGTCGGGTATTCGTTTTTGTCCAACAGGTGGCATTAGCCCTGCGACGTATAAAGACTACCTTGCACTGTCGAATGTAGATTGCATTGGCGGTAGCTGGATTGCCCCGACAGATGCAGTTGAAAATGAAGATTGGGATCGCATTACCCAACTGTGTAAAGATGCTTTAGCAGCGCTTTAATCTTTACCAATGAGTTTACCGTTGAAAAACCAGCTTATGCTGGTTTTTTTATGTCTTAAATTTGGCAGGGGTTAGTTTGTAGGTGATATAGACGAGTTGAACGACTAAAAATTGTTAATTGTAAGTAACTTGTAATAACATAGCGCTACTTAAAAATGGGCGGAACAGCCCGTTAAATGACTTTTGTTAGCACAAGGATATTTTTATGGTGCGCTTTTTAGATCATATGGCCCATGGTCATCGTTTGTTGTTGTCAGCAGCATTGGCGTTATGCAGTATTTATTTTATTACTTTTTACTCCCCCCTTGTAGCTGCTAGCCCAATCCATGCTGAATTACCGAGACAATCTTTCAATTCTCAATGGCACCTTGGGGATCATCAAAACCAAGGCCTATTGGTTGACAATGTGCCTAATTGGGTTACACCAATAGCGTATGATTTACCAGATAAGGTTCCATCTTCAGAGCTTGCCGATGGGGTGTATTACTTGCTTATTGATGAGCAGTCTAAAGTCACCGCCGATGGCAGTCTAACTCAGTTTAATCATTATGCGACCAAAGCGATGACGCCCAAAGGCTTAGAAGCTGTCTCGCAAATTAGCATTACGTTTGATCCCGCTTATCAGAAAATTATTTTCCATAAGATGAATGTTATTCGGGATGGGGTGGTCATTGATAAAAAAGCAGACAGTGAATTTAATTTACAACAAGTCGAAAGTGGGCAGCGATTAATTTACGATGCCTCTAAAACGGCGAGCTGGTTTTTACATGATATTCGTGTCGGCGATATTGTTGATTATCAATACAGTATTGTTGGCACTAATCCTGTTTACCAAGGGATCTATTCAGATTCTCGACGTTTACAATGGGATGTTCCCGTACATCAACAATTTTTACGTATTATTTGGGGGAAAAAGCAACCGCTTAATTTTTCTGTAAATAATACTGAGATGAAATTTACGCAAACGCAATTAGGCAATGAAATTGATTATCAGCTGATGTTAAAAGACATGCCCGTGAGTAAGTATTATTCAGACGCTGCCAGTTGGTTTCATCCTTATGCTAGCGCTTATTGGTCTGAGATGGATTCTTGGCAACAGGTTAGAGAGTGGGCTCAGGCGCTCTTTGCGCCACAAATAGATCAAAATCAAGCAATTCAAGAATTGGTTAATCAATTCCGAAGTGCTGATACCCAAGCCGAACAAATCATGCTTGCGTTGAATTTTGTTCAACAAGATATTCGTTATTTGGGTATTGAAATTGGAGCCAACAGCCATTTACCCGCTAAGGCGAGCGATACATTGGCCAAGCGATATGGCGACTGTAAAGATAAATCTGTGTTATTAATTGCGCTACTTAGAGGATTAGGCATTCAAGCATCACCTGTTTTGGTTAATACCAAAGAGGGCAAGATCTTACAAGACTCCTTACCTCGAGCATCAGCATTTAATCACATGATAGTCAAAGTCAGCTTAGATAATAAATTTTACTGGTTAGACCCTACACTGCTGAATCAAAATGTTGCTTTACCGGTTGTGTTTCAACCCAATTATGGCTTCGCCCTTGTGGTTGGAGACAATACTCAACAACTTGAATTAATGGATTCAGCAGCAAGTGGTTCTCTTGTAGAGTTTCATGAAGTGTATGATTTTACACAAGGAGTTCATGGTGAGGGGAGTCTACATGTCACAACCACTTATCAAGGAGATCAAGGTACTCGTATTCGTGGACGATTAGCTGATATTGGCTTACAGTCTCTGTCAGACAATTATCAAAATTATTATAAAAATTCGTTTAATGATCTTGAAGTTGCTACGCCTATGTCTGTAAGCCAAAATACTCAAACCGGCACGACAATTTTTAAAGAACACTACGTAATCAAACAACCTTGGATAAAAGCTGACAATGGTAGTTTTGGTCTTAGCGTTTACGAAAGCCAAGTATCCCCCTACATTTCCATGCCAGAAAGTCATGGACCAAGAGTGTTGTCTTTGAGTCATCCCATTACTTTATCGGGTGATATTAAGCTTAAATTATTGGATCAGAAATGGACATTTGATAAAGAAGTTTTGAACGAAACTAACCCCTTTTTTGATTTTAATTACAAAGTGACATTCGATGACTCTATAAATGAGCTGACATTAGCATATCATTATCAATCGAAAGTTGACCGTGTCGAAGCCAATGAAGTTGATCAATATGTTGCAGCATTACGAAATGTCGCTGATGTGGGCAGTTTTGGTCTGGTTGATTATGGTACTGCTAATTCCACGACGGCCTCAGATAATAATTTTATTGATGATTTAGACACAGATTCACGTATTTTACTCAGCTATGTTGTTTGCTTTTTTATCGGTATTTCGTTTTGTTTAGTTTCCTGGCTGCGAGAGAAAGCTCCTGCTGATGATGCCCAGTTCTACCCAGTATCCACGACCAAAATGTCTGTGATGATCTTTATGACTCTTGGTGTGTATATTTATTATTGGTGCTATAAAAACTGGCAATATATTCGCACGCTAGAGCAATCATCAATTTGGCCGAGGGCAAGAGCCTTTTTTAACGTAGTCTGGTATTTCCCATTGTTTGCTAAGTTAAAAGCAAACAATGATGCTAGAGAGCAGCCCAAAAAACTGATCTCAGAAACTACCGCCATTAGTTTATTCGTTGTTTATGTGATTGTGTCGATAACCTATTCAATGCGTGATGACTTTTATGTAGATGTGTTGATCCTTATTGTTACTTTTTTGCCATTAGCGTTATACATTAACCGGATTAATGACAAAGCAGGAGCCGCATATCAACATAACTCTCGCTGGCGACTGCGTCATCTCGTCATAGGGCTGTGTGTTTTACCACTCTATTTGGTGAGTATTGCGTCAACTATTGGCTTGTCTAGTCAAGATGAGGTCATTGAAGGACAACAGTTGTGGAGCCGAGATATTGCATTTTTACGCCAACATCAATTGATCAGTGAACAAGAGCTACCGGTATTATTTTACAGTCATCATTGGTTTAATAATCAAGTTGAAGGAAATGGTTTTAGTGCCACGAAGGTGTTTTCATATTGGACTGAAAATGGCAAGTTTATCTCGTATTCAGTGGCAATTGCTGATATCAAAGATATCACCACTGAGTTAAATGAACAAAAGGATCAATTATCCACCATCATGATAGAGCCTTTGCAAGGCGAAGCATTTAGGCTGGTTGTTTCCAATTCTAAAAACAAAGACAGTCAATTTGTTGAGCAGCTCACTGCGTTGTGGAAAACGAGTCAAAATGAATAATTTGAATACATCGACTGTTTTAAGGTATTAGCACATGAAAACTATTGGCATGATCGGCGGCATGAGTTGGGAGTCGACACTCAATTACTACAAAGCCATTAATCAAGGAGTAAAGTCCGCGTTAGGTGGCTTACATTCAGCGAAAGTGTGTTTATACAGTGTCGATTTTGCTGAAATTGAAACCTTACAACATCAAGGTTTGTGGCAACAAACAGCATTGTTATTGACCGATGCCGCTAAAGCGGTTGAGGCAGGTGGTGCTGACTTTTTGTTAATTTGTACCAATACCATGCACAAGGTTGCCGATGAGATACAAGCCGAAATAGGCATCCCAATTTTGCATATTGCAGATGCCACAGCCAATGCGCTACTTGCCGATGGTATTAGCAAAGTGGGCTTGCTCGGCACCCGTTTTACTATGGAGCAAGACTTTTATAAACACCGTATTAGCGACAATTATCCTATTGAGGTTATTGTGCCGAATACGGCAGATCAGACCATTGTTCATGATGTAATTTATCAAGAGTTATGTTTAGGGCAGATTAATGAACAGTCTCGTCAGGCTTATTTATTGATTATTGATAAGTTGTTTGCCCAAGGAGCCGAGGCGGTTATTTTAGGCTGTACCGAGATTGCATTATTGGTGCAGCAACAACATACCCCAGTGCCTTTGTATGACACGACGCTAATCCACGCTAATAGTGCAGTGAAGTTGGCTTTAGATAATCATGATGAGACCTAATATCTGATTATGCTCGAAAGCTAGTATCGGTTGCCTCGTTTAATATCGATAGATAAAAAAACGCCTTACACTAGTGTAAGGCGTTTATCATTTCTAATAGCGCTTTTGGTTAGTCTTTGTAAGCACGGCCATAGAAGCTATCGAGTAACACTTGCTTAATCTCGCTGATTAATGGGTAACGAGGGTTAGCACCTGTACATTGATCATCAAACGCGTCTTCTGCAAGTAGATCCAGTTTTGCAATAAAATCTGCTTCATTAACACCGGCTTCTTGAATCGATGCAGGAATACCAATGATCTTTTTCAGCTCTTCGATTTTATCTATTAGTTTGTCTACTTTTTGCTGATCCGTTTTGCCGCCTAGCTTTAAATGATCTGCAATTGCAGCATAACGGCATAATGCTTTAGGGCGGTCGTATTGACTGAAGGCCGCTTGTTTAGTTGGCATATCTGTCGCGTTAAAGCGGATAACGTTAGAGATTAAAAATGCATTAGCTAAACCATGAGCCAAGTGGAACTCTGCACCCAGTTTGTGCGCCATTGAGTGACAAACTCCTAAGAATGCATTGGCAAAAGCAATCCCCGCTATTGTCGCACCATTGTGTACTTTTTCACGAGCGACAGGGGCTTTGGCACCTAACTCATAGGCATCAGGCAAGTATTTCACCAATAAATCGAGCGCTTGCAATGCTTGGCCATCGCTGTATTCGTTTGCCATTACACTGACATAAGCTTCTAACGCGTGAGTTATCGCATCAATACCACCAAAAGCGGTTAATGACTTGGGCATGTTCATCACAAGGTTAGGATCAATAATCGCGATATTAGGTGTTAATTCATAATCTGCAATAGGGTATTTTTTGCCTGTGATCTCATCGGTGACTACTGCAAACGGAGTCACTTCAGAACCGGTACCCGATGTGGTAGGTATCGCTACCATTTGGGCTTTAAGTCCCATTTTAGGGAACTTATAAATACGTTTACGGATATCCATGAATCGCAATGCTAAATCAGCAAAGTCGACATTAGGGTGTTCGTACATTACCCAAATAATCTTAGCAGCATCCATTGGTGAACCACCACCTAATGCAATAATTACATCAGGTTGGAAACTTTGTGCCACTTTAGCACCTTGGCGCACAATGGCTAAGGTTGGGTCTGCTTCTACTTCATAAAACACTTCGGTTTCTAGGCCCTGTGCTTTAAGGATTTTTAATGTCTCGTTGCAATAGCCGTTATTAAATAAAAACTTATCAGTAATAATTAATGCACGTTTTTTGTCGCTTAATTCTTCTAATGCGATTGGTAAGCTACCACGACGGAAGTAAATTGATGATGGAAGCTTATGCCACAACATGTTTTCAGCCCTCTTAGCGACCATTTTTTTATTAATTAAGTGGCTTGGGCCAACGTTTTCAGAAATTGAGTTACCGCCCCATGAACCACAGCCTAGGGTTAATGACGGTGCTAATTTGAAGTTGTATAAATCACCAATACCACCTTGAGAAGCAGGGGTGTTAATCAAAATACGTGCAGTTTTCATTCTAAAACCAAAGGTTTTAACACGTTCTGTCTGAGTGTCTTGATCGGTATACAAGCCTGAGGTATGACCGATACCGCCTAAGGTCACTAAGGCCTCTGCTTTATCCATTGCTTCGTTAAAGTCTTTGGCTTTATACATACCTAACAACGGAGACAATTTCTCGTGGGCAAATGCTTCCGCATCATCAATATCGTTAACTTCCCCAATTAGTACTTTAGTATTACTTGGGACTTCAAAGCCTGCCATGGCCGCAATAGCTACCGCACTTTGACCAACGATATCAGCATTAAGGCCACCATTTTTAAGAATGACATTTTGCATCGCCGCAGTTTCAGCTTTAGATAAAATATGACCACCGTAATGAGCAAAACGTTCTTTAACTTGCTTATATATACTGTCTACTACAATCACGGCTTGTTCAGACGCACATACAACACCGTTGTCGAAGGTTTTTGACATTAAAATAGAGCTAACAGCACGTTTAATATCAGCGGTTTCGTCGATCACGATGGGAGTGTTACCCGCACCAACGCCGATAGCAGGTTTACCAGATGAGTAGGCGGCTTTAACCATGCCTGGACCACCAGTGGCTAAAATTAAATTAACTTTTGCGTGGGTCATTAATTGGTTTGATAATGCAACACTGGGTTGATCTATCCAGCCAATAATATCCTTAGGCGCACCAGCCGCTACTGCTGCATCTAATACTATTCTCGCTGCGGTAGTCGTTGAGTTTTTGGCTCTTGGATGCGGAGAAAAAATAATCCCATTACGAGTTTTTAAACTAATAAGCGCTTTAAAAATAGCGGTCGATGTTGGATTAGTGGTTGGCACAATACCGCAAATAATGCCGACAGGTTCGGCAATGGTGATGGTACCAAAGGTGATATCTTCGGAAAGAATTCCACAGGTTTTTTCATCTTTATACTTGTTATAAATATATTCAGATGCGAAGTGGTTTTTAATCACTTTATCTTCTAATACACCCATACCTGTTTCGATTACCGCCATTTTAGCCAATGAAATACGCGCATCTGCAGCAGCAAAAGCAGCGGCTCTAAAAATGGCATCTACTTTTTCTTGGCTAAAGTTTGCAAATTCAGCCTGAGCCTTGGCAACGCGTTCTACTAATAAATCAAGTTCTTGTGTATTGGTGACTGTCATAGTGGTTTCCTTTAAAAACATTCAACAAAGCAGTTTTGCAAAACATTCTTTGTAAATAAAATTACATCTTCTAGGGGCAGTTTGTTGTGATGATGACCACAAAATCGTAATGTTTGGTAATTTTATTACGGTTTAGGTGTTTTTAAATCAGTAATATCGCATCTTAATAAGGCTTTGATTTCACTATCACTTAAAACACTCTAGTACACAATACTATGGTTGTTTATGTTAATTACAGCATGAAAGCCTTGTTTACATAATGAATGAGCAGGCCTTCGTTAAGTGAAATCGGTTGGTATTGAAGCATTAATCATTGTTTTATATTTAAAACGGTATGTTTCTTGTTCACTTTTATAAGTGACTCTGAAGCAAATTATTAACCAATATAAAAATACAGCATTGAAATTTAATAATATTTTATTCCTTGCTAGCTTACATAAGCAATACCTAAAGTTTGTTTAGCTTATTTAATTGAAGATTTGTGATTGACATCAATATTTATAAAAGGGAATATGCTCAGTGTAAGGGCATTTGCTCATCTTGGTGTTTTTAGAGCAATTGAATAGCTTTAGTGATCTATACACGCCTTATGCAGCATTAGTGGGCCTATCAACTATAACGATATTGGATAAATGATTGTTATTTTATGCCCAACAAGCTGTAAAATGGATTTATAGTTCTGATTCATAGCGTTAAGGCGGATATATGAACACTGATACACAATTGATTATTTTTGACTGTGATGGCGTGATTATCGACAGTGAAGTCATTAGTGCCAAAGTGTTAATCGACAAACTCGCCGAGTTGGGCTGCACCATTGACATGGCGTTTGTACAAGAACACTTTTTAGGTTGTCAATTTACAACTGTAGCAGACAAGGTGAAGCGTTTATTGTCTACCAGCTTACCTCAACATTTTGAGGAAGAGTATCGACAGCAATTACTTGTAGAATTTGAAAAAAATTTAACGGTAACAGATGGCATCAAATCAGTATTGTCTAGCTTGAAGGTACCATATTGTATTGCAACCAGTAGCAGTTTACCCCGAACAACGAGAGCATTAGAGGTGGTGGGATTAACCGAGGTGTTTGGCAGCCATATCTTTACTGCAAGCCAAGTTGAACAAGGCAAACCTGCTCCCGATTTATTTTTATATGCAGCAGACGCAATGGGCGTAAAGCCTCAGCATTGTTTAGTCATAGAAGACAGTTATTTTGGTGTAAGTGCTGCAATTACAGCCAATATGGACGTGATTCATTATGTTGGCGGTGGTCATATTATCGATCGCCTTGATAATGAATTACACCGAGTATCACAAGTATTTCCAACAGTGCCAGTATTAAGTCATTGGCAGAATTTTGATCGTTTAATGCCAGCATTAGTGCGTTGATAGTGCATAAAAGGGATAGCATGGATACCAAATCAAACTCTGAACTCGCAAGACTTGAGCAAGCTGCACGTGCTGCCTGGCTATATTATGTTGCTAAAAATACTCAAGATGAAATCGCTCAAAAATTAGAAGTATCAAGACAGTCTGCACAGCGTTTAGTTGCTTTAGCCGTGAGTGAAGGCCTAATTCAAGTCCGTTTAGACCATCCAATTGCTAAATGCATGGAATTGGGACATCAACTGACCCAGGCCTTTAACTTACTAGAATGCGAAATTGTACCAAGCGATCCCGCTGACAGCAGTTCGGTTCATGGATTAGCACAAGGTGGCGCGAGTGTACTAGAGCGTTATTTAAAGTCCGAACAGCCAAAAACGTTAGCTTTTGGCACTGGCCGTGCACTTAAAGCGTGTATCGATGAATTACCTTCAATGCAGTGCCCACAGCATAAAATCGTATCGTTATTGGGCAATATGATGCTCGACGGTTCAGCATCTGCTTTTGATATCGTAGTGAGTATGGCCAATAGAGTACAAGCTAAGCACTACCCAATGCCGTTACCCGTTATTGCCAGCTCGGTAGCTGAGAAACAGCTTTTGCATGACTTGGCGCCGGTAAAAAGTATTTTTGAATTAGTCAAACAAGCTGATGCGACTTTTGTCGGAATCGGCCACATGGGCATAGAGCCACCATTACTACTTGACGGTTTTATTAATCAGTCTCAGTTAGATGCATTAGTTAATAATGATGCTATCGGTGAAATCATTAGTTGGGTTTATAACCAACAAGGACAATTACTTGATAACTCAATCAATCAACTGGTGATGAGCTCACCGTTAAATATTGACTTAACCAATCCTGTCTATGGTATCGCGGCAGGGCAGCAAAAAGTGGATGCGATATTTGCTGCATTACAAGGCCGATTAATTAATTCATTAATTACCAATGAATATACTGCTGAAAGATTATTGGCTAAGCTAAAGTAAATATAAAAATACTTATAAAATAAATATAAAAACACTTACATTGAGATTTAAATAATACTCAGCGAGTAAGTTAGTATCCATAATCTTACTAATACTAATACTAATACTAATACTAATACTAATACTAATACTAATACTTTAGTCATTAACAAGGACGATAAAAATATAAATGGGGTTATTATTTCTACTCAAGCGAAATAATAAATAGTCAGTAAAGGTTATACAGTATCACTTTATCATCGTTTTTAGGTGAGGGTTTTACTTATCTCCTAAACAGGAAATAAAAATAATGACAATAAGTCAACATGAGGCTTCATTCAAACTGATGAATGAAGAGCAACTTCCCGTTGCCAAAAATAAATTGCACGGTTGGAAACATTTTGCAGGTTTGTATGCTGGGGAGCATGTTGCCGCAACTGAATTTGTTATTGGGGCAACGTTTGTCGCTTTAGGGGCGTCGACCATTGATATTCTTTTAGGCTTACTTATTGGCAACCTACTAGCCATGTGTTCATGGTGGCTATTAACTGCACCAATTGCGGTCGAAACGCGTTTAAGTTTATATAATTACTTAAATAAAATTGCAGGCGATTCGATGACTAAGCTTTATAATTGGGCAAACGTGGTGATCTTTTCGGTGATATCGGCAGCAATGATCACTGTATCATCCACTGCAGTTCGCTTCTTGTTTGATATTCCCGCACAGTTAAATTGGTATCCCAGTAGTCTATGGTTTGTGATGATTGTATTAGCCGTTGGCTCAATTGTTGTTGTGGTCGCCATGTATGGTTTCTCGACTGTGGCAGATTTTTCTAAAATCTGTGCGCCTTGGTTATTTGTTATCTTCATCGCGGGTTCTTTTTCGTTATTCCCAGCGTTATCAAATCATGTGATTGGTAGCACCACTCTCAATAGCTGGCAAGATTTTATGACGATAGGTGATAGTTCAATCTGGACCGGCTTAAATGATAAAGGCGAGCCTGGTATTGGCTTGCTCGAAGTGATTGGTTTTGCATGGGCCGCCAATTCAATTACTCATTTTGGTTTGATTGATATGGCAATTTTTCGTTTCGCTAAACGTAAAAGTTATGGTTTGTTATCAGGTGTCGGGATGTTCTTTGGTCATTACTTAGCGTGGATCTCCGCAGGTATTATGGGGGCGGGGACTGCCGTCATACTTAAGACCACTATTAGTCAACTCGATCCTGGTGATGTGGCATATCAAGCTCTAGGTTTTTCTGGCTTTGTGATTATTATTATTGCCGGTTGGACTACTGCTAACGCCAATCTCTATCGCGCAGGATTAGCTGCACAGTCGATATTTGTTAAACAATCTCGTGAACGGACTACTGCGATAGTCGGTCTTGTGACCATGGTGATTGCCTGTTTCCCGTTTGTATTTACTCAGATGTTACCCTTATTGACTTACGCTGGTTTATTAGTCGTTCCAGTGGGAGGCATAGTGTTTGCTGAACACGTGTTATTTCCTAAGATTGGTTTAACCCGTTATTGGGCTAAATATCAAAACTTAACCAAGAGCACTCCGGCAATTGCATCTTGGGCATTAGCACTCGTGTTTGGTTTTGGCCTAAATACGCTTGATATTATTTCATTTTATTATTTGTTTATTCCTACGTGGATATTCACCATTATTATTTATACTTTATTAGCTAATAAATATGGTGCAGGTTTGGATTATTCTGAACATATTAAAGCTGATGAAATAGAGCAAAAGCAAATTGCACAATATCAGGATACTATGGCCAAAGGTGATAATCCTCACGTTGAAGACAATAGTAAATTAACAAAGTTACTCAATGGTTTTGCATTTTTCTCATTAGTTATGATTAGTATTTTAGCGGTAAGAGTGATGTTTTATAGCCCAACGATGGAGATCTATGCCGTTAATAAATCACTGTTTGAAACCATCTGCCTAGTTTGTACTGTTATTTATTTTAGTTGTTCTTATGTCGCGTTAAGAAGACATAAAAAATTAAATTATCATACTGCTGAACCAAGACTTTTGCGAACAACGGCAAATGAGTCTTAGTCTGAAGTGTTATTTGATTAAAATAACATTCAGTTCCATCATTTATTATTTTATGAGGCATGTACATGCATCACGCTCAACAAGTAAACGTTCCACTTAAGACATTAAATCAACAATGTTTATCCACTTTACCTAGTGATGTTGATGTACCTAGGTACGATCGTAGTAAGTTAACAGCAGGCATCGTTCACATTGGTGTTGGCGGTTTCCACCGTGCTCATCAAGCGGTATACATTAATGAGTTATTAAAACAGCCGGGCTCTGAATCTTGGGCTATTTGTGGCGTTGGTTTATTAGAAGCCAATCGTAGTTTACGTGATGTGTTGGTTAAACAAGACTACTTATACAGTTTAACCGTGCGTCATCCGAATGGTCAGATTGATCATCAAGTTATCGGGGCTATGATTGATTTTCTGTTCGCACCAGAAAATAAGCAAGCCGTGATTGATCGATTGATACATAAACATACTAAAATTGTGTCACTGACAATTACTGAAGGGGGCTATAACTTTAACTCTGCTACGGGTGAGTTTGATTACTCTAACCCAGATATTATTCATGACATGAGTTATCCAGAAGATCCTATTACCGCATTTGGTTATCTAACTGCCGCATTGAAGCAACGTAAAATCAAAGGGATGAAACCTTTTACGGTGCAGTCTTGTGACAATATTCAGCATAACGGTGATATGACTCGTAAAATGCTGTTGGCCTTTGTGAATAAAAACGATACTCAATTAGGCGAATGGATAGCAGATAATGTCTCGTTTCCTAATGCGATGGTAGATCGTATCACCCCAGTGACTACCAAAGCCGACATTGATTATGTTGCCAGTACCTTAGGTATTAATGATCAATGGCCGATCACGTGTGAAGCGTTTAGCCAATGGGTCATTGAAAATAATTTTAGTGATGGTCGTCCGCCGTTAGATAATGTCGGTGCACAATTTGTTGCTGATGTTACTCCGTTTGAAAAAATGAAGATCCGCTTATTAAATGCTGGCCATTCAGTATTAGGTTTATTAGGATCTATCCATGGCTTTGCCACAATTAATGAGTCAGTATCTGATCCACTATTTGCAGGCTACTTACGCCGCTTTATGGACGATGAAGTCACGCCGTTAATTGAACAACTTGAAGGGATTGATTTAACCCAATACAAAGACACCTTAATTGAACGTTTTGCCAATCCGAACATTAAAGACAGTTTGGCGCGTATTTGCTCAGAAAGTTCGGCAAAATTGCCTAAATTTATCATTGCATCGATTAATGAAAATATCGCCTTAGGCCGCGATAGCTCATTGGCGACTTTAGTGATTGCGGCATGGTGTTTATACAGTGATAAGCGCGTCGATCAGCAAGGGCAAACATTAGCGATTAGTGACCAAATGGCACCGCAATTACACGATTTTGCCAGCAAGACGGCGCAAGATCCGTTGGCTTTTTTACAGTTAAGCGATTTATTTGGTGATCTTTGTCATCAAGCAAGCTTTTGCCAAGATTATCGCCAAGCGATTGCGGCCTTATATGCACCAGAAAGTGAGATTAAAACTATTATGCAAGCAAGATTAGACGCTAAGGAACAGTGATGAACAGTATATTAATCAATCATAAAGTCACCGAAGATATCAATATCAGCTGTTTTGGTGAGGTATTATGGGACTGTTTTCCTGACGGTAAACGCGTTGGCGGTGCGCCGTTAAATGTCTGTGTCAGACTCAACGCCTTGGGGATTAAAGGGGCAATGATCAGTGCGGTTGGCGACGATCAATTGGGTCATGAATTATTGGCTTTCATTGATGAACGCGGCGTTAATCGGAATTGTATCGCCATTGATACCGTAAAAAGTACCAGTACAGTGCAAGTGAGCTTAGATAAAAGTGGTTCGGCGTCTTATGACATCGTCGCGGATACTGCGTGGGACAATATCGCATTAACTGACGCTATCATCGATCTTGTTCATTGTTCAGATGTGTTGGTGTTTGGCAGTCTAATCGGTCGAAGTGCGGTGTCACTTGGTACATTAACCGCGCTGGTAGATTTAGCCAAATTTAGTGTGTTTGATGTCAATCTTCGTGCGCCACATTATCAACTTGAGAGTATTGTCGAGTTAATGAAGCAAGCAGATTTTATTAAGCTCAATGATGATGAACTCTACGAAATCGCTAAAGCCATGGGCTCGCCATTTCACTCACTTGAGCAAAATCTCGAGTTTATTGCTGTGCAAACCCATACCGATTATTTATGTGTCACCAAAGGCAGTCATGGTGCATTACTGAGTATTGCTGGGAAGAAGTATTATAATTCAGGTTATTTAGTCAATGTAGTTGATACCGTTGGCGCCGGAGATTCTTTTTTAGGGTCGTTACTGTATCAATTGTGCACTGATACTGATCCGCAGTATGCGATTGATTTTGCTTGTGCAGTGGGTGCTATGGTTGCTCAGTCTCATGGGGCTACGCCACAGCTGACGTTAAATCAAATCCAAGCGTTTATGTACCCAAAGTAAACAGTCCGATGTTTTTTGTGTGAAGTGTGAGAAGTGTGGGTTATTTCCCCTTATCTAACCCGTTAGCGCTTGGTCGTAATGAACAAGCGCTTTTTTATGGAAACTTAACGGCGGCAATTAATTTTATTGCTCGCTGCTTAACTCCATAATACCCGCTGCTTTTGAACCAAATAGTTGCTGATGTAAGCGACTTGCAAATCCATCTGTCATGCCAGAAATATAATCGGCAATCACTCGCATTGAATTATTCCCTTCATTACGCTCCGCTAACCATCGCTCACGAGTATTGACGGGTAAAAGACGTTCAGGATCTGAGGCAAATGCTTCAAATAATTCCATCACAATTTGTTGGCCTTTGTATTCCAGCATTTGGATTTCCGGTTTACGAATAACGTACTTGAATACTAATTGTTTCAGTACATGCAATGTTGCAGCAAAGTCTGGCTCCAGTTCGGCATTATATTTTAATAAGTCTTCGTCAAACTGCGGATTGGCACTAATACCAATCGCGGTGACGAAACCGTTGACTAAGGTACCGATAGCATCTTTACGTAAATGATGCTCATGGGAAAACAGTTTGCCACCAATGCTAGCCATTTCCGATATCAGCCATTGATCTTTGATTTCAGTTAATTGTTCGACCACATCGCGTTGCCACTGATGTTGGTTGACAATCCCCATGACAATGGCATCTTCGAGATCGTGTACTGCGTAAGCTATGTCATCAGCCAACTCCATAATCGAGCAATCAAATGATTTATAGCGTGTTTTTAAATGGGGATAATCAAGATGCGTATGGCTTTGTTCGCTGCTGATAAATAATTGCCTGTCAGACTCGGATAATGGCGCTAATACCCAATCAATAATGGGCTTGTCATCATTAAATAATCCTTTCACCGGCGGCCATTCTGAGGGTTTTAATTGACGGTGATTAACGATATCTGGACGTTGTTGATCCACAAATAACTGCCCATGAGTTGCGGGATATTTCATTACCCCGAGTAACGTTCGGCGGGTCAGGTTCATTCCCCATGAAGGCGTGTAGGGTTCTAAACGAGTTAAAATCCGAAAGGTTTGCCCGTTGCCTTCAAAGCCACCATGTTGGCGCATCATGTAATTTAATGCCACTTCACCGCCATGTCCGAAAGGAGGATGGCCTATATCGTGGGCTAAACAAATTGATTCAATAAGGCTCATTGAATTGAGCAAATACCGCAGTTCTGGATATTTCCGCCGTAGTTGAGCAGTAATGCCGGTACCAATTTGTGACACTTCTAATGAATGTGTCAGCCGAGTGCGATAAAAGTCATTCATACCAACGCCAAGCACTTGTGTTTTGGCTTGAAGCCGACGAAATGCAGCTGAATGCAGAATACGGGCGCGATCACGCTGAAATGGACTACGATGATCATTTCGGCGTTGTTTATCTTCACCGAGTAAACGCTGTAGCCAACGGCTGTTCTGTTGTGTATCACTGGACTCGATGGTGTTATCAGGCATAAAATTCCTTTACAGCATTTGATTAATTTCGTCTAAATTCAATGTGAAACTTGGAATAAAACACTCACGGAAATAACCAACAGCAGGGTTAGGGTTGTCGTCTAACATTTGTTCTAAACGTTTACGGGCACTATTAAATTCACTATTACCGGCTTTTTGCTCTTCTAAACACTTTAAATATGCGCAAAGTGTATCCGCCGCTTTTACAATGGCCTTATATTGTGGGTCGGCTTCTTCACTGATAAACAGACTGCGATAATCTTCTCTAAACTCAACCGGGACCATTTCCAGCATACGCTGTTCTGCTATAGCTTCTATTTTTTTATATTCAGCTTCGATTTCTTTATTAAAGTACTTTACTGGTGTCGGTAAGTCGCCGGTCAAAATTTCACTGGCATCATGATAAATGGCAATCGCAGCCGCTTTATTAGCATCTAAGTCAGTAGCGAATTTTTTATTACTGATGATCACTAAAGCGTGAGCGACCATCGCCACTTGTAGCGAATGCTCTTGAACGTTTTCACGGCGTACGTTATGCATTAACGGCCAACGTTGGATCAGTTTCATCCGTGATAAATGGGCAAATAAATGACTCATGAGACTCCTTACTGCGCTCAATAGTTTGTCTCAGCTTACAGCAGCTTATCGATAAAAAAAAGCGACTGTTCAGTCGCTTAGTATTTTATGGCAGAGATATTGTGTCTATTGACGATAATCTTCTAAGAAATTGCCAAATTCAGTCATTGCTTTAGTTAGATCTTCTTTATACGGTAAAAAAACCACGCGTAAATGATCCGGTTCTGGCCAATTAAAGGCTGTGCCTTGAACTAGCAAAATCTTTTTATTTCTGAGTAAATCTAATACCAAGCGTTCGTCATCGCGTAAATTAAACTTTTTCATGTCTAATTTCGGGAATGCATACAAGGCACCTTGAGGCTTTTTGCAACTGACACCAGGAATTTGGTTAAGTAATTCATACACAGCATCACGCTGAATCGTTAAACGGCCATTAGGTAATATCAGCTCATTAATGGACTGATAGCCGCCCAATGCGGTTTGAATCGCATGTTGATTGGGTACGTTGGCGCACAAGCGCATTGAAGCAAGCATTTCTAAACCTTCAATGTAGCTTTTAGCGGCTTTTAAATTACCCGATAACATCATCCAACCCACACGAAAGCCTGCGGCGCGATACGCTTTTGATAAGCCATTAAAGGTGATAGTTAGAATATCATCAGACAAACCTGCTGCAGGAATATGTTTAGCTTCGTCATAGAGAATTTTATCGTAAATTTCATCAGCAAATAAAATCAAATCGTGCTGGCGACATAGCTCAATAACTTGCAACAACAACTCTTTACTGTACACAGCACCAGTAGGGTTGTTTGGATTGATTAATACTATCGCGCGGGTGCGACTACTAATTTTACTATTAATGTCATCTAAGTCAGGAAACCAATCCGCTTCCTCATCACACCGATAATGCACTGCTTTGCCGCCAGCGAGGTTTGCAGCTGCTGTCCATAACGGGTAATCAGGTGAGGGGATAAGGACTTCATCATCAGTATTGAGCAATCCTTGCATAGCCATGACGATAAGTTCTGACACACCATTACCAATATAGATATCTTCAATATCAACCCCAAAAATACCCTGTGCTTGATAATGTTGCACAATTGCTTTGCGGGCAGAAAATAAGCCTTTTGACTCACAATATCCTTGAGCACTCGGCAGATTTAAAATAACGTCACGCACAATTTCTTCTGGCGCTTCAAATCCAAACGGGGCCGGGTTACCGATATTAAGCTTTAAGATACGATGACCTTCGTCTTCTAAACGGCGGGCTTCTTTGTGCACTGGTCCACGGATATCGTAGCAAACAGAGTCAAGTTTATTGGATTTGATAATGGGTCGCATACTACTCTCAATAACTAAATACGGCTTAAGTTAGCGAACCATAACGAATTTATCGTTATTGTGAAAGGGGCAAATGGGTAAAAATGATAATAATATCAGTCAAAAATACTGTTTTTTGGGCTAAATTAGGCTTTGCTTCAGTGTTTTATGCTATTTACGACGCTGTTTTTAGCGGTGATATAGGGTTTAATAACAAAAAAGCCAGCACGTAGTGCTGGCTTTTAATGAGTTGACTTGTGTTATTACTATTTTACTAATAACCCAAGTTAACTGGCGATTAAACGCGCTTTTTGAACTCGCCTGTACGAGTATCAATTTCGATCTTGTCACCCACTTTAACAAAGTCAGCTACCGTAATAGTACCACCACCAGTAATGGTAGCTGGCTTCATTACTTTGCCTGAAGTGTCGCCACGAGCTGAAGGCTCGGTGTAGATAACTTCACGTACAATGTGAACTGGTAATTCAACAGAAATTGCTTTCTCGTTGTAGAAAGTCACTTGGCAAACGTCTTCCATACCATCAATGATATAGTCAGCAGCATCACCTAAGTTGTCAGCTTCTACATCATACTGGTTGTATTCTTCATCCATGAATACATACATAGGGTCAGCAAAGTAAGAGTAAGTACAATCAAGACGTTCTAAAATGATATCGTCTAACTTGTCTTCACCTTTAAAGGTTTGTTCAGTACCAGAATCTAGCAATACGTTCTTTAATTTTAACTTAACGATTGCAGCGTTACGGCCAGAACGAGTTGTTTCAGTCTTCTGAACAACCCATGGGCTGCCATCTAACATGATCACGTTACCAGGACGGATTTCATGAGCAGTTTTCATTTCACTATTTCCTATATATTTGGACTTTTTTTATTTATAGAGCAGTATCTTAGCAATTGTTAACGAATTGAACGAGTCGACTCGCAAGATCTGCATCATTTAACGCGTTAATTGGCCATTTAATCGCATGGTGCGTTAAAGGCAAACTAACAGAATTTAACTGTTGCCAGTGCATTACTACCGAGTTTGTATCACCACAGTTGAAGGCCGAATTCACCTCAGACCAAGTGGTAGCAATTTCTGGAGCAAGATTATCGCAGTAAATTTGCATAAAAGCTTGTAATTTTACCAGGTGATAATCATCTTCTTGAGGATAAATGTGCCATATAAAGGGTTTTGCGGCCCATTGAGCACGTAAAAACGAATCTTCACCCCGCACAATATTAAAATCACAGCTCCATAGCAAGCGATCAAAGTCATTTTGATCTGTCATAGGTAATATATGTATGGTTAGGTTGCCAAGAGTAAATTGTTGACCGGGCATCAAATCTGTAATGGCGCAAGGCAATAAACTGGATAAACTATGTAAACTACGGCCTTTAGGGATAAGCGCATGGATGGGCGTTGACGATGCTTGCCATAATTCACACAGCGCAGTTAACGCGGGAGTTTCATAACTGAAAACACTGATTACCCTATCTTGAGCATTAATACCCTGCAAACCTAGTTGCTCGAATAATGCTAATTTATGTTTAGGATCGGCTTGCCATTGATCTCGTTGCTTGAACAATTGTGTTTCACAAATCAGTCCGCCAGTTTTAGGGCTAAATCCTGGAAAGTAAAACCACTTCTTAACACCATTGGGCTGTGTCGATGGTAGTCCATGACAGCCATCAACCCATTTTTCAGCGCTTAAATATTCAAGGTTTAACCAAATAGGCGTCTGAGTATCTGGCTGAATATGTAACTGGCCAATAATAGATTTAACCTGTGATGGTAATTCACAAGCAAAGGCTTCTATTATCACGGCACCAGCTTCATACTCTATTTTAATTGGGGTTTCCCAGTGAAAAATATTCACGCCATTAAATTCCTGCTGGCTTTTTGCAGGATTGAGCAAGGGTAAAATATGAGAAAAACTCAATAGATCGTCGACCCATAAATTAATGGGTATGCCATATTCGCTTGCCAATTGTTTAGCTAAACGCCAAGTTACACCTATGTCGCCGTAGTTATCAACCACGGTACAAAAGATATCCCAATGAGGGGATAATGGGTTTGAATGATGGACTGACATATTAATAGTTACTTAATCGTTAAACCTAAACTATAGGTATAAAAAAGCGGCAATAAAGCCGCTTTCAAGCACAAAACTAATCTGATGATGTGGGTTAGTCTTCTAACTCAGCTAAACACATTTCTTCATATATCTGCTTAACCCAACCGTCAACACGTTCTTCGGTAAGTTCTGGCTGACGATCCTCGTCAATCCCTAAACCAACAAAGTGCTTGTCATCAGCCATGCCTTTAGATGCTTCAAAGTTATAACTTTCTGATGGCCAATTACCAATAATAATGCCACCACGAGCTTCAACGATGTCTCGTATCATGCCCATAGCATCAAGGAAGTATTCAGCATAATCTTCTTGGTCACCACAACCAAAAATAGCGACTAGTTTATCGGTGAAGTCGATTTGCTCAAGTTCCGGGAAAAAATCATCCCAATCACACTGTGCTTCGCCGTAATACCAAGTTGGAATACCAAACATAAGCAAATCGTATTCAGCAATTTGCTCTTTAGTACTCTTGGCGATGTCTTTGACATCTAACATGCTTTTACCCAGTTTTTTCTGGATCATTTTGGCTACAGCTTCGGTGTTGCCAGTGTCGCTACCGAAAAAAAGACCTACAGTTGCCATTGTCTATCCTTTAAATATCTAGTTCGCGTTGTGCGATGTTCTAAAAACGTCTCAGTTGTCGAGTTGCTGTTGCAGAATAAATTCGATTAACTGGCTACGGCTGATGTTACTGTTCAAAGCTTGTTGGTTCAAGGCATCATATAAATCTTGTGACACCTTTAACTCTATTCGTTTTAAACCGTTAGCGCGATCACGCTGAATTTGGTTACGCTTATTGATCTTTAATTGCTGCTCACGAGACAGTGGGTTACTTCTCGGACGCCCACGGCGAGTTTCTGCGGCAAAAAGGTCAATAGTCGTTCTATCTGTTGTTTCTTTTGCCATTGTACTCTTTAACCGATCCCAGAGCCTTCCCAGGTCATCTGAATAATACCTTTTGCAATAAACCCGGCGCAGCCGAGGAATAACACTGCCCAAACAATATATCGACCAAATTTGGGGACGTCACCCTGTTTAAGCACATCATGGATAGCCATGCCGATAAAAAAGAATATCGATGCAAAAAACAGGTTTAAGCCAACCGCTTCAATTTGATCCATGTATTGGTTTAACATACTTCTACCTTCGCGATTAAGTGTCTGGCGAAAAGAGGGCGCGAATATATCACATCAGGATACGATCGGCTATGTACAAAAGGGGAAATATTAAAAATTTACCCTTGGTTTTGTTCAATAAACTCAGACACGATACGGTTAAATATCTCTGGCTTTTGGGCATGTAACCAATGACCTGTGCCATTTAGTGTTTTCGCGCTGGCATGTGGAAATTGACGCATGATCTCATCGCGATGTTCAGCCGTGACATAATTTGACTCACCGCCACGGATAAATAATGCAGGCTTATCGAAATGATTGTCGTCTGTTAACGGTAATGTCCAGCCAATAATACGATCATAAGATTCAATTAGCCCAGTTAAATTCATTTTCCATTCAAAACCGCTATCAGTGCGTTGCAGATTCTTAAGTAAAAACTGCGATGTTGGCTCATCAATACCGGCAGACGTTAAATGTGATAAGGCTGATTTGCGTGTGGTATTGGCGTTTAATTCTAAACTGGTTAGGCCTGCAAACACGATTTGATGTCTTGGGCTGTAAGCAACAGGTGCGATATCGGCAACAACCAAGCTTATAACTCGCTCAGGATGTAGCAGTGCCATTGCCATGGCAATTTTACCACCCATTGAGTGGCCAACCACATGGGCTTGTGTAAGATGTAATTCATCGAGAACATCTATCATGGCATCAGCCAACTGTGGGTAGTCCATCTGATCCCAATGCTCACTTAAGCCATGATTGGGGACGTCAACCCGAATAACTTGATGTTGTTGCTCAAGCACACTACCGAGATTTTTTAGATTATCAAGATTGCCAAATAGCCCGTGAATAAGTAGGACGGCTTCACCTTGACCAGAAGATACGAAATGCATAACGCAATAAGCTCATTGGGACAATTTGTACGGCAGATTTTGCTGTAATGAGCCAATCAAATCAAGTCATCATAACGATAGTGACCATTGTTGATGATATTTTACCCGCCTTTTGATAAATTTTTAAGAATATAGGCCATTTAATGATTTTGTGACTTTATTAGTTGGTTAAGCTTGGCTTACACTGAAGCCATAATTTTTGATCGCATTAGTAATAGGCGATCTGCGCTCCCGAATTACCAAGCGCCAGTCAAATAATGGCGACAGTAGTACAAAGACCGATAGAAAAAGGATGACTCTGATGAAATACATTGAGATTGACGAAGAACTTTATCGCTTTATTGCCAGTAAGACTGAACGCATTGGCGAAAGCGCTTCGGATATTTTACGTCGTTTACTGAACTTGTCAGTTGAAAATGTCGATATAAGTTTACCCGCTTCCATCAGTCAGCCTAGTTTAGAATCTGAATCAGCAGCTAGTCATCATCCGGTTTTTAACCAAGCAAAAGCTGCTGTTGAAAAAATCATTGCTGAACAAAATAGCACCGGCCAATACAATCCTGCAGATGAACAAACATCGTCATCAGCAACGATTGATTTTGATGCTATTGTTAGTCAGCATTTGTTGAGCCAGCAAAAAGGTGCAGTAGGGCGTTTTATGCACTTATTAGCCAGTCTTGAAACCACAGCTCGCAGTGACTTTGATAAAGTACTGAATGTACAAGGGAAAGGGCGCTTGTATTTTGCCCGTTCTAAACAAGCGCTACTCAATTCTAGTCAATCTTCTAATCCAAAAGAAATCGCTGCTAGCGGGTTTTGGGTGACAACCAATAACAATACTGCCAAAAAACAAACGATATTAACTGAAGTATTAGAGCATTTAGGTTGCGATAGTGAACGTGCCAAGAGTATCGCTGAACACATTTAATGTTTGAATTTTGTTGAGAATTATATTTTTCATTTACTAACAGGAGACCATTCGTGGCCATTCACACACGCGCAGGGCAGCAAGCTTTACAAACGGATTTAGTGAATATTCCTAAATTAATGAGTCATTATTATCGCATTATTCCAAACGTGGAAGACGTGCAGCAAAAAGTGACGTTTGGCACTTCAGGCCATCGTGGTTGTGCCTATACCGCTAGTTTTAATCAAAACCACATATGGGCTATCACCCAAGCTGTGGTTGATTATCGTATTTCTGCCAATATTACCGGTCCAATGATTGTTGGTTTTGACACTCATGCACTGTCTTATGCGGCGTTTATGTCAGTCATTGAAGTGTTAACGGCTAACCAAGTCAAAGTATTAATTCAACAAGATGACGGTTTTACCCCGACACCTGTCGTATCTCAAGCAATTGTTCGTGCCAATTCGTCTGCACCTGCTGCCTTAATCGATGGCTTAATCATTACACCTTCGCACAATCCTCCACAAGATGGTGGCATTAAGTACAATCCACCTCATGGTGGACCTGCTGAAGGTGAAATTACTAAAATCATCGAAACAAAAGCTAATGAATATCTAGCCAATCAGCTGTCAGGCGTTAAAAAAGTCAATTACGGTGTCGCGGTTAAATCCGGCTGGATTGATGAAGTCGATTTTATTGCACCTTATGTTGAATCTCTTGCTGAAGTGATTGATATGGAGGCGATTAAAAAAGCCAATATTCGAATAGGTGTTGATCCTTTAGGTGGGTCAGGTATTTATTATTGGCAACATATTGCGACACAATATGGTCTTGATATCACCTTAGTTAATGACAAAGTTGATCCTACTTTTGGCTTTATGCCATTAGATAAAGACGGCAAAATCCGCATGGATTGCTCCTCTCCTTATGCGATGGCAGGCTTATTAGCCTTCAGCGAAGATTATGATTTATGTGTTGGTAATGACCCAGATTATGACCGCCACGGTATTGTGTGCCCGGGATTTGGTTTGATGAACCCGAATCATTACCTAGCTGTTGCGATAGATTATTTAATGACCCATCGTCCGCAATGGTCAGAGTCGTTAGCTGTTGGTAAAACCTTAGTATCAAGCGCGATGATCGACAGGGTTTGTAATGCCTTAGGCCGTCATTGTTTAGAAGTACCAGTTGGTTTTAAGTGGTTTGTTGATGGCTTAGCCCAAAGCACCATAGCATTTGGCGGTGAAGAAAGTGCCGGTGCCGCTTTTTTAAAGCGTGATGGCAGTACTTGGTGTACCGATAAAGATGGTTTTATTTTAGCCTTGCTTGCGGCGGAGATTTTAGCCGTAACCGGTAAAACACCCGCTCAGCGTTATCAAGAGTTAACGACCAAGTTTGGCGAGAGTTTTTATACTCGTATTGATAGCCCTATTAGCCTTAAGAAAAAGGCCAAGTTTGAGCAATTAAATCGTGATAGTTTCACTGACACTCAATTAGCGGGTGAACCCATTACGGCTATTTTAAGCCACGCACCTGGCAATAATGCCGCCATTGGTGGCATTAAAGTCACTACCGAAAATGGCTGGTTTGCTGCGCGTCCATCAGGTACTGAAGCCTTGTTTAAAATCTACGCCGAAAGCTTTATTAGTCAGCAGCATTTGGATGACATTATTACTCAAGCACAGACTATGATTGACCAAGCCTTAAAAGGCTGAGTTTACTGTAAGTTGTTTATTAAATATAAAAAGCACTGATTTTCAGTGCTTTTTTTGCTTCTATTGATGCGATTTTTTTGTCAGTATGGCTTAACTGCTGGTTGTTAATAATTAATGTTAAGTCATTTCAAGGAAGATATTAATGAATAAATATATGTCACTACTTTTTTTACCGGCGATGATGTTAACGGCTTGCCAAACTCAACTTGAAACTGTTCAAGTACCTCAAGCCGTGTTTAATACAAAGGTAATCACTATTGAAAATTCTCAACTTAATCAATATTGGTCATTGGAGCAGATTAAACCTGTAATGTTAAACAAACGTCCTGATTGGTTACCAAGAGGTGCAGGTAAGGGTGAATATTATATTACGATTGACTCAAACGGTAACGAAGTCAGCAAAGAGCTTATTAGCTCGCAGCCAGAGGGCTGGATGACGCAAGCATTAGTCAATAAGATGCCAAAACAGCAGTATGTGCCAGCGGCATCGAATATTAAGCGAGTACCAGTGAAAGTGAAAATGGATTTTGAAGTAAAGCGTATGAATTGATCTTGAGGTTACTTAACCTGTATTGAGCGATTTAACCCAATATAACAACAGGGTAGAATAATACATTCTGCCCTGTTGTTATTTTACAAACTAAACATTATTACTGACGATAGTCACTACGCTAAGTCAAATCGATCAGCATTCATGACTTTAGTCCATGCTTTAACAAAGTCTTTAACAAACTTTTCTTTTGCGTCATCTTGAGCATAGACTTCTGCATAAGAGCGTAAAATAGAGTTTGAGCCGAAGACCAAATCAACACGCGTCGCAGACCACTTCATCTTGCCTGTTTTGCGATCGATGATGTAATACAGGTTATCGCCGGCAGGTTTCCATGTGTATGACATATCGGTTAAATTAACAAAAAAGTCATTCGATAATACGCCTACATTATCGGTAAATACGCCGTGTTTAGTATTGTCATAGTTAGTACCTAGCACTCGCATACCGCCGACTAAGACCGTCATTTCATGAGCGGTTAGGCCCATTAATTGAGTACGGTCGAGCATCATTTCTTCTGGCTGAACAATGTAGTCCTTCTTTTGCCAATTACGATAAGCATCGTGTAATGGCTCTAACACTTCAAACGACTCAATATCGGTTTGCTCTGCAGTGGCGTCACCACGACCGGGAGCAAATGGCACAGTAATCTTAACGCCTGCTGCGTGAGCTGCTTTTTCAACCGCAGCGGTTCCGCCTAGGACGATTAAGTCGGCCATACTCACAGGTTTTGTTAGCCCAGCTTGAATATCAGTTAGGGTATCTAACACTTTATTTAATCTTGTGGGTTCATTGCCTTGCCAGTCTTTTTGCGGCGCTAAACGAATACGCGCCCCATTGGCTCCACCGCGATAATCTGAACCTCGGAAAGTTCGGGCACTGTCCCAAGCTGTCGCCACCAGTTCAGCAATGTTTAATTCACTGGATAAAATTTTAGCTTTAAGCTCAGTGATTTCTTGTTCACTTAAGCTGTAATCGACTTGTGGAATAGGGTCTTGCCAAATAAGATCTTCAGCAGGCACATCAGTTCCAAGGTAACGACTTTTAGGACCTAAATCACGGTGAGTCAGTTTGAACCACGCGCGGGAAAACACCTCTGAGAAATAGGCAGGGTCTTGATAAAAACGGTCTGAAATTTTGCGATATTCAGGATCCATTTTCATCGCCATATCAGCATCGGTCATAATTGGACTTAAGCGAATAGATGGGTCTTCAACATCAACCGGTTTATGCTCTTCCTTGATGTCGATAGGTTGCCATTGCCATGCACCAGCCGGACTCTTTTTCAGTTCCCACTCGTAGTTAAGCAGTAATTCAAAGTAGCCGTTATCCCATTGAGTAGGATGGGTTGTCCAGGCACCTTCGATTCCACTGGAAACGGTATCTCGGCCTATGCCTCGACTGGTTTTATTTAACCAACCAAAGCCTTGGTCTTCTAATTCAGCACCTTCAGGTTCGGCTTGTAAATTGTCGACATTGCCATTACCGTGACATTTACCAACAGTATGTCCACCCGCGGTTAACGCGACGGTTTCTTCGTCATTCATTGCCATACGTTCAAAAGTAGTGCGAATATCATGGGCGGTTTTTAATGGATCAGGATTACCATCAACACCTTCAGGGTTGACGTAAATTAATCCCATCATTACGGCTGCTAATGGATTTTCAAGATCTCTTTCACCAGAATAGCGGCTGTGCTCTGAACCGCTTGGTGCAAGCCATTGTTTTTCAGATCCCCAATAAATATCTGTTTCTGGATGCCATATATCGGCGCGGCCACCAGCAAAACCAAATGTTTTTAGCCCCATAGACTCATAAGCTACGTTACCGGCTAAAATGATCAAATCAGCCCAAGAGAGTTTATTGCCATATTTCTTTTTGATCGGCCAAAGCAGTCTGCGCGCTTTATCGAGGTTAACGTTATCAGGCCAGCTATTGATTGGTGCAAAGCGTTGATTGCCAGTCCCTGCGCCACCGCGACCATCAGCAATTCGATATGTACCTGCAGAATGCCAAGCCATGCGGATCATTAATCCACCATAATGGCCCCAATCTGCTGGCCACCAATCCTTACTGTCTGTCATTAAAGTGGTTAAATCGTGTTTTACAGCAGCGAGATCGAGGCTTTTGAATGCTTCGCTGTAATTAAACGTCGGATCCATTGGATCCGTCTTTTTGTCATGCTGATGGAGAATATCGAGATTGATCGCTTTAGGCCACCAATCCATGTTATGGCTATCGTTTGAAGTATTGCTGCCATGCATAACAGGGCACTTACCTTGACTATGTTGTACTTTGTCCATGAGATTTCCCTTTATCACTAGAGTAGCTTAATTTTGATATATCATTGGATGACAAGCTCAGGCTAACTGACTGTGGTTACTAATTAAAGCGACTTTTTCCGGTTCAGTTAATCGCTTTTATTGATACATAAAAGTAAGCCGTTGATTCAAGTTTGCGCTAACGTAATAAACTCAGTCTAGTTATCAATACCATAAATGCACCAGTAAATAACATCATGATGGAAATATACCGTCGGTTTTGCCAAGTCATAATGTTTACACTGTTTATCAACAAGCCCTAATGAGAGCCAAGATTAACACCATTAACCTTTTTTAAAGCCGCTGTGACTGACATGTTTTATGCCAATGCCATTTAGTGGGTAGGTTTAAATACATCATTAGCCTTAACGATAAGCATTGTTAAGGCAATTATCTGGATGTAGAACCAGTTCTTATTGCATTGAGGAAGTAAAAATAGATGAGTTTTATTAACGGCTAGCGCATTGTCTAGGTGATACACATAAAAATGGCTAACCCAATACAGGTTAGCCATTGAAGCGATAATACACTATAGCAGTTGTGCCAAAAGGTTGTTGCTTTACAGTGATCAATAATCTTTAAATCAAATACTTAAGGGTGACTGTTGGTAGGATTTTATCCACGATAACCAAATAATTTTTGTTCCATGATTGCTTTGCTTACGGCTTCCGGAACGGCGTTAATCCAATCGCCTTGACCGCGGCAAATTTGTTGTAAAATTTCTCGCGAGAAAATATTAAATAAATCAGGGTTGCTCGACTCAATACTGGTGATAAAGCCATTATCGAGAACATGACGGAATAAATAGCGCAGATTATTGGGGACACTAATGGTCGTTAAGTTATTTAGATCACCTTTTTCATCTCGTTCAGGGTAAACGAACAAGCGCGTGTTATCGGGGAATAATTTACCGAATGCTTCGAGTATTCCGCCTTCCATTCCACGATAATATTCTTCATCAAAAATTTGTTTAATATTAACCATACCGACCACAATGCCGATTTGTAATTGGGTGTATTGGCGGAAATAGGCTCGTAACGAGAAATATCGGGTATAGTCGGACACCATGACATTGTAGCCGAGTAAATTAAGTAACTTGACCCGTTCCATAATGTCTTTTTCAGACATGTTGGCATCTTTACCGCTCAAGTCATTTAAGGATATTTCAGCAATCAATACGGTACTTTTATCTGTTACACCATCGAGTAAGGAAAAGGCTTTATAGCCTTGTTCGATCATATCGACATTAAGTTTTGTTACTGGCTTAAATGAACCTCGAATGGTTAATACGTTCTTTTTGTAAAGCATGTCAGCAGGAACTGCGACACTGCCATCCGCTTTAAACATAATGGCGCGCGTTTTCCAACTGCGAATAAGATGAATATTCTTGGCTTGATTGTCGACATCTTCAAAGTAGGGCCCTTGAAAGTCGATACAATCAATCTCTATTCGATTAGCTTTCATGTTATCGGTTAATGAATCGATAATCATTTTCGGATCTTCAAAATAGTAATAACTGGCGTAAATGAGGTTGACCCCTAAAATCCCTAATGCTTGTTGTTGTGCTTCAGCGGTATCGTCAAACATACGCACATGAACAACAATATTAGACGGCTCTGCCCCCGGGTACATTTGAATTCGCACACCACACCATGCATGACATTCATTTTTACGATTAAAGCTCTTGGCTGAGACAGTTGCTGCGTAGGTAAAATAACGCGAAGACTTAGAACGAATGGCACCAACACGGTCAACAACGAGATCAAACTCTTGCTCCATCATTGCCAATACGCGTGCTTTACTGACATAACGACCATCTTCTTGAACACCATAAATAGCGTCAGAAAATTTCATATCATAGGCCGACATGGTTTTCGCTATCGTACCCGCAGCAGCACCAGCGACAAAAAAGTTACGTGCGACTTCTTGTCCTGCACCAATTTCAACTATAGTGCCGTACTTTTTTTCGTCTAGGTTTAAACGAAGAGCTTTTTCTTTTGTGCCACGGGAACTGACTTGCTTATCCATAATATCTCCACACGATAAAACATTGGTATCTTAAGATTACTGCTAACAATGTTATAGCAAGTTAAAATATCCGCTAGTGCTGAAAGGATATTTGTGGCGATAAATTAATAATTTAACCTTTTTGAATAGCTTATAGATGTTTATTGCGACACTTTTGAGCATCGTCAACCGTGAGGAGCGCGTTAATAGCATGATTGCCGCAACCATACACGTTGCGGCTTTATAACTTTATTATCTAGGTACATCCATCATGGTTTGTAAAAATACTGCAGAAAAGGGGGCTTTTTGCTGTTTTTTAATTTGAGGACTTAAGCCATTTTCAAACAACACAAATAAATAGTTATGACCATTACTCACATTCACTCTACCGGCCAAGTTTGCAATTCCTAGCATACTGCCGGTTTTTGCAAATACATGATGTTTGAGTGGTGATTTATTAAAATAACGTTTGTAGCGTAAGGTGCCACTGACACCTGACTCTGGAAGTAAATCGAGCAAGAATCGGTATTCTGGTTGTTGATATATGACGGTGAGTACACTTAATACGTGTTCTGGTGTGAGCAAGTTATAGCGTGATAAACCTGAACCATCGGCAATGTTTGCCGTCGATAAGTCGATACCTATCGAGTACAGAATGGTTTTCAATGCCTGGCCACTGCGAGCAAAGTCGCTTGGGGTTTGATAATACACCTCACCGAGTTTTTTTAATAAACTGTCGGCAATTAAATTATCTGATTCGAGTAACATGGTTTCTAGCAATTGCGGTAAAGCATCAGATTGGTGGCTGGCAATAACTTGTCGTTGCGCCATAAACTTGGGCTGCTTGTTCATCTTAATTGTCGTAATGGGGTGGTTATAGCGAATTCCTAAAGATTCGAGTTGTTTAGCTATGATGTGCTGAGCGTAAATTTGCGGATCGCTAATGGCTATTGCTAAAGGTAATGACTTAGCTCCGACATGACAACCGCTTAGGTGATAGCGATTATTATCGAAACGACTTAAGGTTAACTGACACTGGGGTACTGACTCAGTGAGGTATGCAGGCAGAGCATTGGTCACTGGTAATGTAACAGCGGGCTTTACCACTGGGTTGTCTATGGTAGGTGAAACAAAATATGCGTCATTAGTGATGTCAATTGGGCGATTTCCCATCATGGTGATTTTCGCCACTTTATTGTAACCATTGGTGGATAATCGACCATAGACGCAATTTTTATTAATGATAAAAGGTGAGATTGGCGCAGCGTAGCAAATTCCTAAATCGTCCCATACCCAGCCAGGTGCCTGTAATTGGCTGTCTTGTTCGCTCGCCAACATAATATTCCCGGTAAGTTTTGTGATCCCCAACGTGCTTAAGGAACCAAGAAGTTGATGTAAATCTTGGAATGTTAAGGTTGGATCGCCACTGAATTCGATATAAATGTCACCAGAATAAATCCCATTGTTAATCTGAGTTTTATCCAGCGGTTGATCGGCTAAGGTTGTGAGTTGGGTTTGATAGCTAAATTGTTTACCGAGTTGCTTGGTTGCTGCCAATGCGGTTAACAGTTTTTGAACACTAGCAGGTTGCATTAATGATTGATTATTATATTGAAATACTGTCTTTTGACTGGTCATATCCCACACGGTAATGCCCAGCTGTGAATGTATCGGTTTTAATAGTTGCAACATATTATCAAGATACAGGGCTGTGGGTTGTTGATTAATATTCTCTAGGGGTGAAGAAGGTATCTGTGGTTGCACCACCGCTGGTTGAGTAAGCGGCTCGACTGCGCTGACGGTATTTGGCAGGCAGATGATCATCAAAGACCCTAATAGAAATAAACTACGCCTCAGCCATAAAGGTTGTTGCCTATGAGATGAATGAGGCCGTGGGAGATGGAATAGTATTGAAGTCATATAAGTCTACATCTAGGTATCACTAACGATAGGTTATGGTAGCTGATGCTAACCTTGGCTGATACGAATTTGATAATGTTTCGTCCTTTTTGATGACATGCTTATCCCTTTAGTGTGATTATCATGTTTCTATAGCTGACCATAGGCTGGCTAGTTCGCAAGCAATATGGCATTAAAGTATTAATTATCGGCAAAAAAACACACTAAAACGGCAGCTAAGTAAGAAAAATCTTGCTCATCACCTTGTTAATCGGTAATTTCTATCAGCTTAAGAGGACGCCAATCTCAACTATCTGCCAAATAACAATGCTACAGTGCTGCAACAGCAGTATTTGATTGCATATTGTGTCTTAGCAAAAGCAGATTTGAGTTTGATAGACTGGCGATAATTTATCGTTAAACAGTATTGTTTTTACTGAGATGTTATTTTGTCAGTATTATCGCAATCGCGTTGTAAGAAACATCATCAGTTGAGGTTGGTTATAAAAACGGCCTTTATGTCGAGACAAACATAGCGTGTGCTTAAACATGCAACCTTATGCTTGTTAAACAATTGAACAGCGTACTCACAATTACAATATATCGCTGTGATGTTTTTGAATTTGATCCCATTACTGATAAGCGTAATGGTCACCCATTTTAAGGAGGATGCCTTGCTGGATAAGCTAGGTGGTATTGCCCTAAATGCAGATGCTGTGTCTTGGTTGCTTAACCCGAAAGATTTTAAGCAAGCCTTGCTAACTAAAATCGCAGCGGCAACATCTTCAATTTACATCGCGGCATTATATGTTGAAGATGATGAAGCAGGTCGTGAAGTATTGCAGGCGTTATTAGACGTCAAAGCCCAAAATCCACAAATAGATATTAAGGTATTAGTTGATTACCACCGTGCACGCCGCGGCTTAATTGGTCAAAAGGGCGACAGTGGCAACTATATTTTATACCGTAAATTAATGGCTGAAGCGTCACACCCATTTGATATAGTGGGCGTGCCAGTAAAGTCGCGAGAATTTATGGGCGTGTTGCATCTTAAAGGTTTTATTATTGACGACGCCGTGATTTACAGTGGCGCGAGCATTAACAATATTTATTTACAGCAACAAGAAAAATACCGTTTCGATAGATATCATGTTATTGACTGTCCAGAGCTTGCTCGCAGCATGCGTGACATGATCAAACAAGATATCGTCAGTGATCCTGCTGTAAGCATATTAAGTCAATCTGGCGATATTGAAGAAAACCCTGAAAAGAACGACATCAAAAGTTTTAAACATCGTTTATCTCAGGTGCGCTATCAGTACAAGTCAACCACAGTCGGTAACCGTATTACACCGTTAGTTGGCCTTGGCAGAAAGAACAACCAATTAAACGACACTGTGATCAACCTGGTCGATTCCTCTACAAAAGAGCTGTTTATTTGTACCCCTTATTTCAATCCACCAACGATTTTGACTCGCGCATTAGCTAGACACCTGCGTGAAGGGAAGAAAATAGACATCGTTGTGGGTGATAAAACCGCCAATGACTTTTATATTCCACCGGATCAGGATTTTTCAACCATTGGTGCATTGCCTTACATGTATGAACAATCACTGCGTAAATTTGCCAAGAATCAGCAGTGGGCGATCGAGAATGGACAACTTAATATTCATTTATGGAAAGATGGGATTAACAGCTTTCATTTAAAAGGCATTAGTGCCGATAATCGCAAGCATCTGATCACCGGCTCTAACTTAAACCCGCGAGCTTGGGCGTTAGATTTAGAAAATGGTTTATTGTTGCATGATGAGTCGGGGAGTTGGAAAGAGTCGTTCATCAAAGAGCAGCACTATATTTTACTCCACACTGAACGATTATTTCATTATAGCCAAATTGATACCTTGCAGAAGTACCCAAAACCAGTGAAAAAAATTATGAATCGAATTCGCCGTTTAAAAGCAGACTTTTTATTGCGGCGTATCTTATAATTACCTCATCAGTGTCATATCCGTTCATCACCAAATTTGGTGATGAATTTTTTTCACCTCAGAGTTCTTTAATGTCAGAGTTATCAATAAAATCAATTAAACCGCCTATTCATGCAGTCCATCGCTTACATGAATACCGAAAGTCATTATCGACTAAGCCGTTTGGTGCCCGCGGTAAGAAGCTGATTAGGTGTAATCTTTGTCTCTTAGGTGAATTATTTTGTACCTGTGAACATCGGCAATATTTAACCACTAACGTTAGCTTTATGTTGATGATGTATAACGACGAAGTCTTAAAGCCCACTAATAGCGGCAGGTTAATTGCTGATTTAATTCCAGATACCCATGCATTTTTATGGACTCGAACAGATACCGACAGCGCAATGTTAGCGTTACTCGATAATCCTCAATACCAACCCTTTTTAGTGTTTCCACAACAATATGTGCAGAGCGAGCAAATTATTGTTGAGCAAATAACCCCAGCCTTGCTAACTTCGGAGCAGGGGCAAGCTAAAATTCCTTTGTTGGTAATGCTTGATGGCAGTTGGCGCGAAGCAATCAAAATGTATCGTAAAAGCCCGTATTTACATCAAATGCCGGTATTATCATTTGCGCCAGAAACCTTAGCGACTTATGCACTACGTAAAGGCAGTCATGATTTTCAGTTAGGCACAGCTGAAGTTGCGGCGCTGGCATTAAGCGCTGCTCAAGAGCCTCAAAATGGTTTGGCACTATCGACCTGGTTTGATTTATTCGTAGAATCTTCATTGCTGGGGCGTAATCGCCGCGCAAAAGAAACCTTAACCCCAATTGCTGTGTATATTGATGCGTTCAAACTCGCATTAAAAGTCAGTCATGAGCACATAAAACGCAGTATTTAGGCGGCTGAATCGACGCCAAACGGTTGCATATTGTGACTAATTACGAGATGCTAACAGACGTTTATTACTTGAGTTATATTGCTAACAAATGAGCGAAGCTAAGGCTTTACGCTAATGTCAGGTTTTCATTAAGGACTGTTTTATACGTTATGGAAGAGTTGATCAACAGTGCTAAAGCGCTAAATGCTAAGAAATTGGTTGTGTTGTGTCGTCTTGAACCGGGTTGTTTAGGCCCTGATGGCATCGATCATATTGACGCTTTTTGCCAAGTTGCAGAACGTGCATTAGTGAATTTTAATGCCGATATATGTCATTGGTGTCTTGCGCCTCGCTTAGATAAAAGTTTGATTGAAATACAATACAGCCTTGCAGGAAAAGTCTTATCTCGTGATAAAGCAATTAAGTTTATCAGCTCTTTTGAACAAGACCTTGATGTCATAGAAGAACGCTTTGAAGATAAACTGACTCAATTGATCAATCAGTATATCGCCCGTAAACGTTAGATTGAGCGTAGCGTGCTTTAGCTTTTCCTCCATGCTACTGATGCTCGATCTCATATCGTTAACAGTTTAATCCTATGTTATTTGGGGTTAATAATAGGATTTATTATGACTCCCTTTATAGATTCAGCCGCCGCTGAAGCCTGCCCAACATCTTCCGAAACTCAGATATTGCACCAACAATTACAACAGCAATTTGGTTTTACTCAGTTCAGAGAAGGCCAACAGGCGGTTATCGAAACCATTTTAGCGGGCCATTCTGCGCTAGCCATATTTCCTACCGGTTCGGGTAAATCCTTGTGTTATCAATTTTGCGCTCAACAGTTACCTAATCTGACTTTGGTTATTTCACCGTTATTAGCGTTAATGAAAGATCAATTGGCCTTTTTAGCAAGTAAAGGCATAGCTGCAGCGAGTATTGATTCAAGTTTAACTTATGATCAAACTCAGCAAGTGATGCGCGATATTCGTGAGCAACGTACGCGGATTTTGATGGTATCGGTTGAGCGTTTTAAAAATGAGCGCTTTAGGCAATTTCTCAAGTCGGTTCCCATTTCTTTGCTGGTGGTTGATGAGGCGCATTGTATTTCGGAGTGGGGACATAATTTTCGCCCCGATTATCTGAAAATCCCTCAGTACTGCCAAGAGTTTTCCATACCGCAAAGTTTATTATTAACCGCGACAGCCACTGAACAAGTTAAATTAGATATGGCTAAGCGTTTTGGTTTGTCCGCGCAACACATAGTACAAACCGGGTTTTACCGAGCCAATTTAGATTTGGCAGTTGTTGCAGTGAGTCAGCAACAAAAACTTACTCAGCTTACACGTACCGTAAAAGACTATTCCGGTAGCGGTATTGTTTATGTCACCTTGCAGCATACTGCTGAAGATGTAGCCGCGCACCTAATCGCTGAGGGTATTAATGCCGCGGCTTATCATGCGGGAATGGATCAAATACGACGTCAACAAATTCAACAGCAATTTATGGATAATCAAATCCAAGTGATTGTGGCAACCATTGCCTTTGGCATGGGCATTGATAAATCCGATATTCGTTTCGTTATCCATTTTGATTTGCCCAAATCGATTGAAAACTACAGTCAGGAAATTGGCCGAGCAGGGCGTGATGGTCAATTATCCCATTGTGTGACACTCGCTAACTTAGACGGCTTAAATACTGTTGAAAATTTCGTTTACGGTGACACTCCTGAACAACAAAGCATTGGCCAGTTATTAGAGACCATTGCCTCAGAAACCGACAATGGTCGCTGGGAAGTACAAGAATACCCTTTATCAAGCGCATGCAATATTCGCTCATTGCCGCTAAAAACTTTATTTGTCCAATTAGAGCTATTGGGCGTGATCCGTCCAAGTTATGCTTATTTTGCAGAATTTAAATACCGCTTTGTTGAAGAGCAGGATGTCATTCTCAGCCGATTTAACCAACAATGTCAGCTGTTTCTTCGCCAAGTGTTTGCTCATACACAGTTTAAAAAGATTTGGGGACAGTTGGATTTTGATACTTTATATCAACAACATGGCTGTGAACGGCAGCGTGTTGTGGCTGCACTAGATTATTTAGCAGAGCAAAATTTGATTATTCTTGAGACAAAAAAAATCACTCAAGTGTATGATGTACAAGAGCAGGCATTAGCGACACCGCAACAATTGCACCATTTGACTCAGCAACTCGGTCAATATTTTAGTGACAATGAACACAAAGAGATTGTGCGGATTGGTAAGCTAGTCGAATTTTTTGAACTTGATCGTTGTTTAAGTGCGAATTTAGCTCAATATTTTGATGACCACTCAGTGCCACAAAATTGCGGTCACTGCAGCGTTTGTCGTGGGCAAATTGCCATCTTATCCAAACAAGCTGTGGCTCCGTTACCAGACTCGGCCACAGTGACAACATTGCTTGAACCGTTAATCTCAGTGGCTCAAGCAAAATCGTTACCCACTCCAACCATTGCTACGCAAGCTAAATTCCTTGCTGGTATGATAATGCCAATGTTTAGTCGTTTGAAAGTTAAACAATTAGAGGGCTTTGGACGTTTTAGTGCTTATCGATATCAAGATATCCTGGATACTGTTAAGAAGGTAAATTCATGAAACCGGTTCCTAAAATATTGTTAGAGCGACACGGTGAGTTAATACAAAGTGAAGGTGTGACAGTCGTGTCCCATATTCAACGTCAAGTTGGAGACTGGGTGGTACAAACGTTAATGATTAAAGATTGTGATGTGCCATTTAAATACAAGCGACCTCAACGTTTCAAGAGCTTGTTAGATCATAAAGTCAATTTGATTTATTACCCATCGAAAGAGGTCATTGGCGGCTTTGAAATTGAAATAATGCAAGTAGTAAGGGTGCGCCGTTACTAAAACCTATATTAAGCTCAGCTCACCAAGCTTTCGGTGTGCTGAGCGCAATATCAGAGAGCTTGAGAACTTGACCCCCCCAGTATGTTTATCATCTCTATCTGCACCGTTATTGGCTGCTTGAATGCGATGCCCCCACAAAGTCAATCAATAGTCGATGATTAAAGACTCAAGAATTACTTAAGTCCTTTATATCTAGAGCTTACTGCCCACTAAACACAAACTCATTTGCGGTTTTCCATAATCTATAGCGTAATTCTGTTCCTTGTGGCAAATAAAACACTTTTGGTTGACGACTGTCATAGCTGAGTGTCAGGGCTTGATTGAGAACAATAAATTTGGCTTTTTTCGCTTCAGTACACATCATTCTGGTCGTCGGCCCCTGCATGACCTGATCGACTTGATAATAGACATATCCCCAACCAGGTAATGATAGGGTGTTAATATCGCCCATCAGTTGAGTTTTATTACAGTCAACGACTTTATTTTGGCCTATTTGCACTTCAAGCATGTAATCTTGTTCATTTGTCAGAGCAGGCAATGTCAGGATGTGTTGCACCATTCCAGAAGTGGGGGCTGGATACATTTTTGTGGACTCTTGCGCTTGATAGTCACGGGTATCCATCACGCTGCTACTGATGTTTATGCTGTTTAAGTGATTGTTGTCAACTGGGTTGGTCGCACAAGAGCTAAATGATAATGCACTCGCTATGACAACGGTAAGTGTGAGAGATATTTTCTTTGCATAAGCAAATGTTTGCTGGTTCATCTTGTTTCCTTATGGAGTAAATATTGCCAATAATGAGTGGCTGGTTGGCTTATCTATTTACATTAAACGTGCTGTAACTTAAAAAGGGTTAAATAAATAAAGTTAATTTTCCCATGTTTAATGGTTAACATAACGAACAATAATTGAGTTTAGTTCATAAGTATGACATAACATACTGATAACCTTTAACACATTGTATTTATCAAAAAGGTATCGTCGTCGATGCATAATACCCAAAATCTTGAGCAAACCGCGCATATTCTGAATTTAGCGTTACCTAAAATGGCGTCTTTAGCTATTCCTGTAACGCCAGAAAATTATGCTATTTGGTTTGAATATTTTGCTGAGACGAACCTTAATTTAAAGCGCTCTATTGATGGCTTAATTGCTAATGGTGTTAAATTCACACCCGAAGTTAATCTAGGCTTATATAATCGCTTTATCGAAGAACGCTCTCCAGAAATCATTGAAAATGTGCAAATTGAAACGCATATTTTGATCAATAGTTTGCTGAGTAAGATAGAGCAGCTTAATGAAGGTACAGAAAAATTCTCAAGTAATCTCAATCAGTACGGTGAAAAACTGCAAACCAACCCTAATGTCGATGATCTTAATCTTATTGTGATGAGTATAGCGGCTGAAGTTGAACAAGTCATTGCCAAAAACCGGCAAATGTCGGCGAGTCTAGAGTCGTTGTCGACAGAGATCCTTCATCTTAAAGATGAAATGGACAACTTAAGTAAAGTCGCCATGATGGATGAACTCACCTCATTAAAAAATCGCCGTTCATATGAACTGTTTGCCGCGGAGCAGGTGACTAAGTTTGTTGATACTCAAACCGTATGCAGTCTGTTAATGATTGATATCGATGATTTTAAGCAATTTAATGACACCTTTGGTCATTTAATTGGCGATAAAGTGTTGGCCTATGTCGCCTTAGCGATGAAGAATACGGTTAAAGGTGACGATTTAGTCGCTCGGTATGGCGGTGAAGAGTTTGTCGTGATGTTACCTAATGCCAAACTTAATGATGCTGTGAAAGTCGCCGAAAAAATCCGCGAGCGAATTTCATTAAAGCAGCTTTCTATCGGTAAAGAGAAAAAACAAAATCTGGGCCATATTACCGTTTCTATTGGTGTGGCAACCATTAACACTGGCGATGATGTTGATACTTTATTATCGCGAGCAGATGAACAACTCTACAAGGCTAAAGCAGCAGGCAAAAATTGCGTTAAGTTCTCTTAATGCCAAACCGCTTTATTCACGAATGTATTTATTCCCTGATTTATGGCTATACACTTTTAGCCGAGTACTCAAATGTTCATGAATTATTTTAGGTTTGTGTTTAGCTGCCGTTAATCATTACCTTTTGATCATCATAATGTTATTTATCTTCAGCCTTAGTGCGTAAATCCATGTGCATTTTTATCAGATGTTCTTCCATATCAAACGACACAGTAAAACCAAGTGATTTAGCCAAGTTGGCCATGTTACGGTTTTCAAACATGGTAAAGCCCATTAAGAAAGGCGTGTTATTGGTTTTGTAATAGGCAATCAGTTTTTCGAGTAATAACTTCCCTAAACCTATCCCTTGATAGTTACTGCGCACAGCCATTGCAAACTCAGCTTCGGTATTATCTGGGTCTATAGAGGCTCTGACGGCGCCTAAGGTGAGCTCTTCACCGTCTGCAGTCATTGTGGTTGCAATAAACGCCATTTCTCGCGAATAATCAATTTGAGTTAATACCGCCATCTCTTCGTGGGTCATGCGCGAGCGCACCCCAAAATAGCGTTTATATCTGTCTTCATCACTTAATGAATTATCAAACTCTAAATGCCTGGGTTCATCTTCTGGCAAAATAGGTCGCAACATGACGTGTAGACCATTTTTTAAGGTGGTGGTTTGTTCTAATTCCTTAGGGTAGGGCAAAATAGCTAATCTGTTCAGATTATCTTGTGGGGTGTCATGCAGACGGATATTGACGTCTAATAAGGTGATTCTTTCGCCCGCAGCCAACACGGGGTTTATATCGATTTCGGCGATTTCTGGACAATCTATAATCAAGTGTGAAATTTGAGTCAGCATCACACACAAGGCATTCATGTCTAGCCCTAGGGGTAAATGACGGTCACGCAATTTATGCGTTTTAAGTGCTTGAATGACCATATAGCGTGCCAACGCCATATTTAATGGTGGCAGTGCCACAGCAGCATCGCGAGTGGGATCCCATTCAGAGCCACCTTCACCTAAACAGATCGCAGGGCCAAATACTGGGTCATTAATCACCGAGACTCTTATTTCTTGTGCGCCTGCCGTTAAGGCCATTTTTTGAATGATTAATCCGTCAATTTTGGCTGTAGGATTAATTTGATGAACCCGTTCAATAATAGAGTGGGCTGCATGGCTAACTTCTTCGTCTGAGGTTAAATTTAATACCACGCCATGTACATCTGATTTGTAAAGTATGTCGGGTGATTGCACTTTCAGCGCAACCGGATAACCTGCTTGATTCGCGACATTAACCGCTTCATCAACATCTTTTACAAACCAAGTTTCAATGGTGTTTAACCCGTAAGCCCTTAAAATATCAACCGCCTGATGAGTTTCCAGTACCGTTTGACCGTTTTCTAAGCTGTGTTGCAATAATGCCCGTGCTGCCTTGCTGTCAGTGGGGATGTTATCAGGTATTGATTGTGGTACTTCTTGGAGTAGCTTTTGGTTACGTCGAAACTCAACCATGTGCATAAAGGCTCTTACAGCACCTTCTGGAGTTCGATAGGTAGGAAGACCCGCAGTGGTAAAGCGTTTACGACCGAGGTAGGCTGAATCTTCACCGCTCCAATTGGTGAGCATATTAATTCGATGTCGGTTGGGATGTTGGTTAACCGTATCAATAATACTATTGGCAATTTCGACACTTTCACCCAATATAGACGGCGAATGCAGCACTAAAATAGTGTCAGTGTCGTTACTGCTCATAAGCACCTTTAATGTATCAGCGTAGCGTTGACTGTCGGCATCACCAATCATGTCAATAGGATTTTGTTTCGACCAGGTACTGGGTAAAATAGCGTTAAGTTGTGTGACTGTTTTTTCGGATAATTGAGCTAGTTTACCGCCTTTGATAATTAACTCATCCGCAGCCAGTACCGCAGGACCGCCGCCATTGCTCATTATCACTAAACGTTCTCCCTTAAGCGGGGTAGAATGCGCCAGACTTTCAACTGCAGCAAATAATTCAATGAGATCATTTACCCTAAGCATACCTGCACGTCTAAAAGCGGCTTCATAAACGGCATCATTGCCACCAATTCCGCCAGTATGCAGCATTGCCGCTTCAATGCCTTCTCGGCTGCGGCCTGATTTGATCACAAAGATAGGTTTGTTTCTTGAGGCTGCGCGGGCGGCAGACAAAAAATGGCGCTTTTCATTAATGGAATCAATGTACAACATAATAGCGCTGGTTTTACTGTCACGGCCTAAGTAATCGAGTAATTCATCAAAATCGATATCGGTGGCATCGCCTAGTGAAATAAACGATGAAAAGCCAATTCCCTTGTTGTTCGCCCAATCAAGAACCGTGGTACAAATTGCAGCAGATTGCGATACAAAAGCAATTTTACCTATGTTAGCTCCTGCATGCGCTAAGCTGGCATTCAATCCCATTGGCGGTAATATCATCCCCAGGCTGTTAGGGCCTAACAAACGCATGCCGTAGCGTTTAGCATATTGCTTGGTAATTTCGAGTAAATTGTTACCTTGCTCGTCGGTTTGCGATGCCATCCCAGAGGCCATAATAATCGCCACTTTGCAGCCAAATTGAGCTAAGCGTTCGACAATACTGGGAACCTTTAGCGCATTGGTGCATATAATGGCTAAATCAGGTTTGATGGGTAAGGCTTCAATGTTCGGGTAAGCTAAGACTCCCATGACTGCGGTATATTTAGGTGTTACCGGCATAATTGGACCCGAAAAACCACCCGAAAGTAGGTTCTTCATCACCGCTTTTCCTGCACGTTTATTGCCGTTAGATGCGCCGATAACCGCCACTGACGTTGGCTTAAATAGCGCATTAATGCTGCGTTGACTCATAGAATTTGACCTTAGCTGGCTGGCAATAAACACTGTGATTATGCTTAGATTAGCATAAACTTTTATCAAATAACGATAAACAATCTATTTTACTTGATGAGATATTTTATGAATAAAACCAATTACTCAGAAAGTTTTTACAATTAATTGTCACATCTTAAAATTGTATACTGGCTTACACTTTAGATTAAAAATCAATGTTGAATGAATAATAGATAAGGCTCAGTAATGCAACAAAGTAAAAGGGCCATTAAGGCCCTTTTTTATGGTTGATACTCATTATTGCAAGTCGAAGTTGCCCGTGACTAGTGTTGCTCGGTGACTGTTGTTGCAGACGAGGATTTAGGGGCATAAATATTGATAAGCTTGCGCATCATGTCTTTACCGTCTTCAATTGCAATGTATAAGCAAGGGATGAGACACAAGGTCACCACAGTTGCAAACAGTACCCCAAAGGCCAATGATACCGCCATTGGGATCACCATTTGAGCTTGCATACTGGTCTCGGCCATAATCGGTACTAAACCAATGAATGTAGTCAATGAGGTTAGCATGATGGCTCTAAAGCGGCGGCAACCTGCATTTAAGACAGCTTCTTTTATTGGTACCCCTGATTTTCGCGAAGTATTGACATAATCGACCATCACTAACGAATCATTCACAACCACACCCGCAGCAGCGATAATACCAAACATAGATAGCACACTTAAATCGATACCCAGGATAATGTGTCCCATTACCGATCCAATGACACCAAACGGGATCACAGACATGATCATAATCGGTTGAATGTATGAGCGTAGTGGAATTGCCAATAAGCTATAAATCAGCAATAACGATAAAATAAAGTCACGCATTTGGGTATCTGCGCTGTCTAATTGCTCTTGAATACTACCTGATACTTCACTGTGTACCCGCGGATACTTAATTAGCAACTCTGGCATAAAGTTATCACGGATATCTTTAGCCAATTTAAAGGGTTCAGTTTGATCGGCATCCACACTGGCCCATACGTTAATCGTACGGTTTCCATTTTCACGGCGGATGCTGTTAACCCCTTGAACCACTTTAATGTCTGCCACTTCGGATAAAGGTAACTCTGTCCCTTGTGGAGTGTTAATCATCACATCTTGTACCAGTGCGATAGAATTGCGCTGTTCTTCTGGATAGCGAAGCATTACTTTAATTTCTTCACCATTTCGAATAATTCGCTGTGCTTCTAAACCGTAAAAACTGTTACCCACTTGCGAGGCAATATTGGCCAGTGTTAGGCCTAATGCATTGGCTAACGGTTTTAATTGGAATTGCACTTCTTTAACACTTGATTGGCGACTGTCATTAACGTCACTGACACCCTTAAGTGAATTAAGCTTTTGTTTAAGCTCTAGTGATGCAGCAACTAATTGGCTCTCATCTTTTCCCTCAAGTCTGAAGCTAATGTCGCCGTCTTCACGACCGCCACCCATTAAACTGTCCTGAATGCTAAATGATTTTACCCCAGGAATTTGCGGCATCGCCTTACGCCATAAATCAGCTAAAGCAAATGTATCCATTGGTCTGAGTGACGGATCGACTAGTTTAGTCATTACTTCTGCAGTCGTTTGATCTTTGAGATCAACCTGCATATCAGAAATCATTTTTTGGCCGTATTGTCGCTCTATTTTTTTATCGACATCGTATAAGGTTTGCTCAATCGCCAATGCCGCCGCAAGTGTCGACTTCTCTGAGGCATCTACGTTCATTTCAACTGTGACTCTAGGGAAGTCATGAGGAATTTTTGGTTGACCAATAAAGCGCACCAAACCACCCATATACAGACCAACACAGATCAGGATCAAGCTGATGAACAACATGATCACGGCATAGCGATACTGAACCGCTAATTCAAGCGAAGGGCGATACATAGAAGTAATGAATATATTCAAGCCACGATCAATTTTGCCTTGAATAAAATTGACCCCGTTACGCAACCAATCTAATGGATTTTTTGAACCGGGTTTAACGATTTTAGGTTTTTTCATGTGCGCCAAATGCGCGGGTAAAATCAGCTTTGATTCTATTAATGAAAACAACAAACATAAAATAACGATATAACCAATAGCCTGACCAAATGCTGATGACGGGCCATCGTCCATAGTGATGGGGAGGAAAGCAGCAATAGTCGTCAGTACCCCAAAGGTTGCTGGCATGGCGACTTTTTTGACCCCACGGATAACACTGTCGATGCTTTGGCCGTGCTCTTCAGATTCGCTGTGGGCACTTTCGCCCATCACAATCGCATCGTCGACCACGATCCCCAGCACCAAGATAAAGGCAAACAAGCTAATAACGTTGATGGTGACATCGATAAATGCCATTGGCATAAACAGTAAGGTACCTAAGAAACATACTGGTAGTCCCATCATTACCCAAAATGCTAATCGAACCCTTAAGAATAGCGCTAGCATAATAAATACCAGTACGGCACCACTTTTCATACTGTCGAGCATCAGCTGTAAACGCCCATCTAAGTAGTAAGTCATGTCAACCCAAGGTTCAAGCTTAACTCCTTGGGGTAATATTTTTTGCTGTTTTTCGACAAAATTATTAATTGTTTTCGCTACATCGGTAATGCTCTGATTTTTAGCCGCACCAATAAAGAAGGTAACCGAATTCTTGCCATTAAATTTTGAGTATTGAATACCTTCTTGAAAGCCATCATTGACGGTGGCGATATCACCCAATAAGATCTTAGTGCCATCATCTAATGTTAATAATGGTAGCTGTTCAAACTCATAACCTACATAGGCTTGGTTCTGGACTCGTAAATTAATGTAACCATTTTCTGCTTTAATTTGTCCTGCAGACATATTTCGTGAATAACCACGCACCGCACTAGCAACATCGTCAAAGGTTAAACCATATTCACGTAAGCGATCTTTGCTGACTTCAATACCGATTTCATATCCAAGACCGCTATAGTATTCGCTAATATTGACACCAGGCAGTTGCATTATCTCATCGTTAATTCGCTCGCCTAAATCTTTGAGCTGTATTTGGTCTAAATCGCCATACAGACTTAAATACATCACCTCTTGTCTGAATTTAATCCGTTCAACTTTAGGTGGTTCCATACCACCTGGAAAGGTTGAAATAGAGCCAATTTCGGCTTTAACTTCTTCAAGTACTACTTGAGGATCATATGATTCCTCAACTTGAAAATACCCTTGAGCCATATTACGGTTTGAATAGGTAATGACCCGTTTTAATCCTTGAACACTCTCTAAAGCTTGTTCAATTTTAATGGTAATGCCTTCTTCCACTTCTTGTGGTGCAGTGCCTGGGTAGACTGCGCTGAATTGGATCCAGTTAATTTCAACCGCTGGGAAGAATTGCTTGCGGATAGTATTAGCAGTCAACAGACCGCCGAGTAAAATAATGATCATCAGCAAGTTTGCCGCGACACTATTACGGGCAAACCAAGCGATGATTCCTTTATTCGTATCGTCCATGATGTTTATTTACCTTCCATAGCGATTTCAGTTTTATCGGTTTCTATCGGCTCGTCCTGAAGGATTTTATCTACCGGCAACGCCAGCTTCATACCTTCTAATGGGTAATCAAGCGCTGATGTGATGACTTCCATTCCAGGATCCAGACCTTCAGAAATAACCACATTGGCGCCTTCTTGGCGAATAATCTTTACGGGTTTATAGCGTAAGGTGTTGTCGCTATCCATTATTGCGACTAAGCCATTTACAATTAAATGACGTGGAATAACGGCGACATTGCCAGCATTACTACCTTGTATGTTTGCAGTAACATAGGTGCCGAAACGTAATTCATTTTTATCGGTTTTCAGTCCATATGGGTCTTCAATTTCAGCAACCAGATAGGTCATGCGACTTTTACTGTCAACAACTCCTTCACTGCGAACTATTTTCCCTTGCCACTGTTGTTTACTACCGGCGAAGTTACCCATTAATGTCACTTCAGAATGAGTGCCTTTTTGATCCAAATATTGCATTTCTTTATCGGCGAGAGGTAAGCGAATTTCAGCCGTATCGGTATTATAAATGTGTCCGATTTTACTTCCTGTGGTGACATAAGCACCTAAACCAATTTCACGGCTAGAAATAAGTGCATCATAAGGGGCGCGGATCACAGTCCGTTCTAGATCTCGATGTGATCGGAGTAAATCGGCTTCTGCACTTTTTAGCTTAGCTAATTCTTGAGCGAGTTGTGGTTTACGCAAACTGAGAGCGGTAGGCTTACTATTGGTAATTTCTGCCCATTCACGTAAGGCAACTTCACCATTAGCGCGTTCTTGAACCATGTTAGCTTTTGCTGATGCCACATTAGCCTGAGAATCTAATAAGCCAGCTTCGTAATCACTAGGATCAATCTTAGCTAAAATATCGCCTTTTTTAACAAAGCCACCTTTGACGAATTTATCCGCTAGATAAATGATTTCACCACTGACTTGTGCAACCAATTCGGTATCGTACTTGGCTGCGACGACACCGTATGAACTGACCGAAAAGGTCATGGGTTTGTACTCGATGGCTTCCACTGACACCAGAGGAGTAGTATCAACGACAGGCTTTTCCTCTGGGGGCTTTTTTAACGCAGAAATCCCAACTAAACCAGCTATTCCAATTGCTAATACTATTATCGGTAGTATGATTTGTTTTTTAGTTGCCACGATCTTTCCTTATAAAATAATGCGTTATTTTTGCAGTAAGCCAAGTCAATACTGCCAATAGTCTTTTTTGTCATTTATATGTTAATCGAAATGTTTAATCTTTGGTGTTTCATTGTGTAAACTTGTGTGTCAACCCAAGGAGAAAACAATGCAAGTCGCCAATACATCTAGATTACAATTATCATTAATAACCCTTGATGACAGTGCATTATTATTTGAACTCGACCAGGACGAGCGAGTCATGCATTTTCTCAATGGTGGAATTAAAACCACACAGCAGCAGATTGATACGGTGATGATGCCAAGATTAGCTCAATATTTACATCCTGCTAAAGGTTGGGGGTTATGGAAAGTCCAAGCGCTTGATTGTGCTGAAAATGAGCAACACGGCTTAAGCGGCGAGTATTTAGGCTGGGTATTAGTCAGACCGATGCACTTTTTTACCCAAGCACAGCCACATAACTTGGAATTAGGTTGGCGGTTTAAACATATCAGTTGGGGTAAAGGCTATGCTACCGAAGCAGCGAAAGCGGTAATAGAGGCTGTGAGTGCCTCAGCTGAAGTAACCCATGTCAGTGCTATTGCAGTAGAAGACAATCTAGCTTCAATTGCAATAATGAAAAAACTCGGTATGACTTTTCAGCATAAGAGTATTCACCGCGATCCTTTAGGTGATACCGAAGCGGTGTTCTACCAAAAAATGGTGTAATACTCATTCGATTCATTTTGATAACAGCTATAAAAAAGAGCAGCCTGAGCTGCTCTTTTTGATTAAATGTAATCAATTACTTTTTTGCGTCTAGGTAACGTTCAGCATCAAGTGCAGCCATACAACCCGTTCCGGCAGAAGTGATGGCTTGACGATAATGTTGATCCATTACGTCACCACATGCATAAACACCTTCGATGCTAGTTTGTGTTGCATTGCCTTGTAAGCCACTGTTAACTTTTAAGTAACCGTGATTCATTTCTAGCTGATCAGCAAAAATGCCAGTATTTGGGCTGTGGCCGATCGCAACAAACACACCAGCGACTTCTAAGTCGGTAACTGAACCATCTTTAGTGCTCTTTTTCTTAAGACCTGTCACACCCATGTCATTACCCGTCACTTCTTCCAGTGTTTGGTCTAGGTGTAAAATGATATTACCGTTAGCGACTTTATCCATTAAGCGGTTAATCAAAATCTTTTCTGAACGGAAACTATCACGACGGTGAATTAAGTGAACTTCAGACGCGATGTTGCTTAAATAAAGTGCTTCTTCAACAGCAGTGTTACCGCCACCGATAACCGCAACTTTTTGGTTACGGTAGAAGAAACCATCACATGTTGCGCAGGCAGAAACACCACGGCCCATGAACGCTTCTTCAGACGGAAGGCCTAAATATTTAGCCGATGCACCGGTCGCAATAATTAATGCATCACAAGTAAACTCGCCGTTGTCACCTTTTAAGCGGAAAGGGCGCTCAGTTAGGGTCACTTCATTGATATGATCGAAAATAATTTCAGTATCAAACTTTTCAGCGTGCTTTTGCATGCGTTCCATTAATGCTGGACCAGTTAAGTCTTCCGCATCGCCTGGCCAGTTTTCTACTTCCGTAGTGGTCGTTAATTGGCCACCTTGTTGCATACCTGTGATCATCACAGGATTTAAATTTGCACGCGCAGCATAAACAGCAGCGGTATAGCCGGCAGGGCCAGAACCTAAAATTAGTAGGTTAACGTGACGAGCTTCACTCATGATTTTGATCTCCGATAACATGCCTTAAGCAATTTGCATGGGATTGTATGGAATTTACTGCGGCGGGTAAAGTGAAGTTGAGTGTAGGAAATCGATTGGGGTTATCTATTATGTAAATATTCCGTTTCAAGTGAACGAACTGACCTGACATAAATCAAAACTACCCAGCACCTGTTGAACTTCATTCGATATAATAATCAATCGTTATAATTTGCTTAGGTAGAAGCAACCACAACGAGAAAATACACCAAATGAGTACTGACGAACAATATAAGTGATATGAAAAATTTTTATTATGAACAAATTATAACTGGTGTTCAAAAAATCGTTTTTAAAATAGCGCCTGAATAATTGCTGTGTTTAAAGCATACCTTGGATCAGAAAAATAACATTTATTCCAATGAAACGACATTGCTAATAGCTAAGGCCTTATATTACTTTAAGAATTATACATCGTTTTTTTTTAATGATAATATAAGCATTACTCACGGAATGAAGTTCAAACGATTCATCGTAGCTTCAATAGGATTGATTTTTTAAAGGACTAAACTATGTCAAATGATATAGAGCTATGCTACAGCAAAAGTAATACCTATCCAGTAAACCCAAATAACGAGCCAGCTTTTGCTACGTTTCAACAAGACAACCCACATATTAATAGTGCCTTTGTCTCTGCGGGCACTCCATTTATTATGCGTAATGGAGCTAGCAATGGTTCTAATTGGCGAAAAGAACGCCCTGAATTAGTTTGCACACTTAGTCAAATACAATCTTTACCGCAACAAGCAAAACGAAATATTGCTTTGATGGATGATATGTTTGGAGGCGAAAACCTACAAGCCCTCGCTGATTTTTATCAAGCTGAATTAGCACCCATGGTGCGCAATGAAAGCATCGGAGCCATAGGTGCAGCATCTACAGCTTTAGATACAAGATTAAGTAACTTTGCTAAAGCCGCTCATAAACTTCAAGATGCATTAGAGAAAGTTAGAATAGGCGCACAAGCAAAATATCCTAAAGCCAAAATGATGATGTTAGAACAAAACGCAAGGGAACTTGGGAAAGACTTCAATCAAAAATTCCAGACAGAAATCAATAAATACATTGGTCGGGTCAAAAGCAAAAGAGGTACTGTTTACAGTAATGCTGATCGTGGTATCAATAAAGCAAAAAGCGGTAGGTCCATAAAACCGATTCAATTTACCTCTACAGTTGATTTTCAAAATTTACGCGCTTTTGAAATGGGAGCAAATCTTCTCGGTAAAGGATTAATTGTGCTTGATGCTGGGATCCGTGCGGGCAATGTACATGTTGATTATTTAGCTGGAGCTAATTGGCAAAAACGTGCCGCGGTTGAAACAGCCGGCTTTGGTTTGAGTACTGCGGCAGGCTTAGCTACAGGTGCTGCAATAGTTGAAGCAGGATTAGGTATTGCTCTATTAGCAACCCCTGTTGGCTGGGTAATTATTATTGGTACAGCTGTAACTGTTGGGTATGTTGCAGCTAAAGGTGGTGATTCTATCGGGCAATGGGTTGCCAATGAAGCCTATAATATTGGTGACTGGTTAAATAGCCTATAGCGAGGGATTTATGGAAGAGTTATCCACTGAAAGCTTGATGGCTGTAGTGTTTTTTATTGTATTGCTTATATGGGGTACTGCCATATTTTTATTTGGCCGCATTACTATTAAACATCTTGAGCAAGAAATGTTGAAAGAAGGGATAGAGCCCCCTGCTTGGGATAAAGGTATTGGTGCACGAATGGTTGCTTACGCTGGGGTTATTGCTTGGCCCAACCTCAAACGTCATGCTTCTCTTGTTAATATTGAAGCGACAAAGCGCTTTAGTCGAAGCAAAGACAAAAAACTTGCGTGGTTCTACATTATTTCTTCGGTAAGTATTTTTACTCTTGGATTATTTATTTACTATTTATATATCCATAAGAGTTACTAGTGTGAATGGATGATTGATTTAACATCGATGAGTAATATTAAGTAAAAGCTAACAAAAAAATCTATCCTCTGCCGTTGCTTAAATAGGGTGTGTTTGTTTCATTGTTGAAATAAGGACATCCCTCTTATTTCAACAATGTGTCGTAAACTCAAAAATATCAGTGATTTTGGTTGATCACGTAATAAGAAAAGTATTATTTATCTCAATCCAATTAGTAAACCAAGTGACAAGTTGGTAGGTTATTTTTTTCTAAATAATTCTGGTGATATTCCTCGGCTATGTGGAATGTTTGTATCGGTACAATTTCAGTCACAATATGACGCTGTCCCCATTTACCGCAGCGTGCTAATGCCAGCTTTGAGGTTTCAGCTTGGGCTTTTTGTTCTTTATCGTGAAAAAATATCGTACTGCGATATTGAGTGCCAATGTCGCCACCCTGCATGTTTAACATGGTCGGGTTATGGTTTTTCCAAAACACATCCAGTAGGTCGTTAAAACTGACCACTTCAGGATCAAATTCAACTTGGACAACTTCAGCATGGCCAGTGGAACCCGTCTTCACTTCTTTATAAGTTGTTGCAGTGTCTTTGCCACCCATGTAGCCACACGTTGCGTTACTGACGCCGTTAATTTCACGGAAAAAATATTCAACACCCCAAAAACAGCCTGCACCAAATGTTGCTAACGCCATGACATACCCTTAAAACATATTATAGAAGTCTAGATGGCTGTAATTGTGTTGAATATTGTGATGTTTTGCAAGCAAACTTTTATTAATAAATAAAACTAACATATGCCTGCAATAAAATAGTCTTTGGCTATGATAGAATCTGTGGCAATAAGCATCTTAGTTAACAGCCGTTTACGTCAAGTTTAACTACGCCATATAATAATGAGACAAGGAGTTGATAGTGTTATCTGACCTGATGATAAACCACGATTTTTTAGCCTATACCTTAGCAAATCCGACTCGACTACCAGCAGCGTATGACTTTATGTTAGCCCAACATACTCGGGTTGATGTATTAGATACTGGGGTGATTGTATTTACGCCAACAACTGCCACTAAAGACATTGTGTTGTCATGTGCCGTGCACGGTAATGAAACTGCGCCAATTGAAATATGCAATCAACTGATTAAAGATTTGCTGACTCAACGTATAGTGGCCAAGCAGCGTGTAATGTTTTTAATCGGTAATCCCGCTGCGATCATTAATAAAACCCGTTTTATTGATGAAAACATGAATCGCCTATTTAGCGGTGCGCATTCAAAGGGCGAGGGTTTAACTCATCCTGAGCGCCATCGAGCTAAAGCGTTAGAGCAATACGTGGCTGACTTTTTCAATGCCAATAGCGACAATCAACGCATTCATTACGACTTACATACTGCAATCCGTGCTTCAAAGCATGAAAAGTTTGCCATTTACCCATACCGTCCAGGTCGTGCTTTTAGCGGCGAGCAAATTATGTTTTTGGAGGCATGTGGTGTTGATACCATATTATTCCACCATGAACCGACAACTACGTTTAGCTACTACTCCTCAGAGCAATTTCAAGCAGATGCATTTACAGTTGAATTAGGAAAAGTGATGCCATTTGGTCAAAACGACATGAGTCGTTTTGCGCAAACTCATACTATGCTTGAAAAACTGGTTACTGAGCCTCAGTTAGCGCCTGTTGAGTTTGACGCAAGTAAGGTCAACTTGTATAAGGTGTCTAGGTCGATTAATAAACATTTCGATGACTTTGAATTTAGCTTTGCTGGTGATGCAGAAAACTTCAGTGCTTTTAGTCAGGGGGCTGCGTTAGCGACAGAAGGTGGTAAAGCGATCACCGTCGAACAGCCACAAGAGGCCATTGTATTTCCGAATGCAAATGTACCCATTGGGCAGCGTACAGTGCTATGTTTAGTACCTGCACCGAACGAGTCAATCTTATAGTCGTAAAGCAATATATACATGTCAATCGTGAGTAAAATACGTTTACAGTGAGAGTAAGTATTGATAGGTAGTTTACGTTAACGTAATGTCTACTCGCATAGTATAAATAGAGCCATGTTTATGTTGAACATGGCTTAACAATAACAAGAGCATAATATGAGCAACGCACCACTGACCAATGAAACAGTGCACCGTGTCAGCTTCCTAGACAAAGCGTCATTGCACATCCCCATTTTGCGTATTTTGCAAGCTGATGGCACCACATATGAAAATGCGGTTTTACCAGTAATCGACAAGGCTCTGGCCGAAAAAATATTTGATACCTGTGTTTTTACACGAGTATTAGACGAGCGTATGTTGGGTGCGCAACGTCAAGGACGAATTAGTTTTTACATGACCTGTACCGGTGAAGAAGCCTCAATTATCGGCAGCACAGCTGCGCTTGATAAAGACGATGTCATTTTGGCTCAATATCGCGAACACGCCTCATTGCGTTATCGTGGATTTAGTACTGAACAATTTATGAATCAAATGTTCAGTAACGAGAAAGACTTAGGTAAAGGTCGCCAAATGCCGATCCATTACGGCAGCCGTGAACTCAATTACCAAACCATTTCGTCACCACTGGCAACGCAAATTCCGCAGGCGACTGGTGTTGCTTACGGTATGAAGTTACAAGGCAAGCGTAATGTGGCCATTTGTTATTTTGGTGAAGGCGCTGCATCAGAAGGTGACTTCCATGCTGGTTTGAATATGGCCGCAGTACTCAAGTCTCCTACCATCTTTTTCTGTCGCAACAATGGTTATGCTATTTCTACCCCAACCGAAGAGCAATTTGCCGGTAACGGTATTGCCAGTCGCGGCGTAGGTTACGGTATGCATACCATACGTGTAGACGGTAACGACATGCTCGCAGTGCTAGCCGCTACGCAACAAGCTCGAGCTCACGCATTAGAGCACAATGCTCCGGTATTGATTGAAGCGATGACATATCGTTTGGGTGCGCATTCTTCATCAGACGATCCATCTGGTTATCGTTCAAAAGAAGAAGAAGCAAAATGGCAACAGCACGACCCAGTAAAACGTTTTAAATTGTGGATGATCAACAAAGATTGGCTTACTGAAGCCGATGAAGCCAAGTTATTTGAACGTTATCGCGAAGAAGTGTTAGCGGCAGTTAAAGTGGCTGAAAAGTTGCCGGTGCCGAAACTCGACGAAATTATCGAAGATGTGCTTGATAAACCAACTCCAGCGCTTAGAAAACAGCTTAAAGAGTTGAAAGAGCATATCGCTAAGTATCCAAAAGCCTATCCAAAAAGCGCAGGGAGACTCTAAATCGTGGCTCAAATGAATATGTTACACGCCATCAATGAGGCGTTATCAATAGCCATGACTGCCGATGAGCGCATGGTGATTTTTGGTGAAGATGTGGGTCACTTCGGTGGCGTTTTTCGTGCGACTTCTGGTCTGCAAGAACAGTTTGGTCGTGATCGTTGTTTCAACACACCACTAACAGAGCAAGGCATTGCAGGTTTTGCTAATGGCTTAGCATCTTATGGTATGACTGCGGTTGCTGAAATTCAGTTCGCTGATTATATTTTTCCAGCATTCGATCAAATTGTTAATGAATCAGCAAAATTTAGATACCGTAGTGGTAATCAATTTGATGTGGGTGGATTAACCTTCCGAACCCCTTATGGCGGTGGGATAGCAGGTGGTCATTATCACTCACAATCTCCTGAAGCCTATTTTACCCAAACACCAGGCCTAAAAGTGGTGATTCCACGCAATCCAGAACAAGCAAAAGGATTGTTGTTGGCATCTATTCGCGATCCAAACCCGGTTATTTTCTTTGAACCTAAGCGTTTATACCGCGCATCTGTTGGCGAAGTGCCAGCCGGTGACTACGTTATCGAATTAGGTAAAGCACAAGTGGTTAAGCAGGGCAGTGATATTACAGTCCTGGCTTGGGGCGCACAGATGGAAATCGTTGAAAAAGCCTGTGAGCGAGCGGAAAAAGAAGGTATTTCATGTGAAATTATCGACTTACGTACTATCGCACCATGGGATGTTGAAACCATCGCTAAATCAGTCACCAAAACCGGTCGTTTACTGATTAACCATGAAGCCCCTTTAACCGGTGGTTTTGCTGGCGAGATTGCCGCAACGATCCAACAAGAATGTTTCTTATCGCTTGAGTCACCAATTTGTCGAGTGTGCGGCTTAGATACGCCTTATCCATTAGTGCATGAAAAAGAATACATGCCAGATGAGTTAAAGACCTTCGAAGCTATCAAGGCCACAGTTGCTTATTAGGAGTAAGATATGATTAAAGATTTTATTTTACCTGACATCGGCGAAGGTGTAGTGGAATGTGAATTAGTCGATTGGTTAGTCAGTGAAGGTGACATGGTTACCGAAGACCAACCGATTGCTGATGTAATGACTGACAAAGCCTTAGTACAAATTCCTGCGCCACATGCCGGAAAAATCACTAAGCTTTATTATGCTAAAGGCGAAATAGCCATAGTGCATCAGCCATTATATGCGGTTGAGATGGACGGTGATGACAGCTCTAGTGTTTCTGAGACTCCTGTAGCTGCTGTCACTCCGGTTAAAGAAGCTGTTAACGATACATCGGCTAATCACGATCCTGTTGATCGGGATAACTCTGTCGCTGCGACAACAAAAAGTTCATCAAATATTGAAGAATTCTTACTACCCGATATTGGTGAAGGAATTGTTGAATGTGAGCTAGTTGACTGGTTGGTAGAAGAAGGCGATATGGTGGTCGAAGACCAACCAATTGCTGATGTGATGACCGATAAAGCGTTAGTGCAAATTCCGGCGATGAAAGCCGGTAAAATAGTTAAACTGCATTACCGTAAGGGTCAGCTTGCTAAAGTGCATTCGCCTCTATTTTCCATCGAAGTCGAAGCTGATGCTGATAGTGCATCTGCTAGCGTTGACGTGGTTCAACAGGCTCAAGCCGCTGCACCACATGTTAATCTAGAGCCCGTTGCCCAAGGTAAAGCGTTAGCCAGCCCAGCTGTTCGCCGTATGGCGCGGACACTCGATATAAATATCGCAACTGTAGTGGGTACGGGCAAAAATGGCCGTGTTTATAAAGAAGATATTGAACGTCATCAGCAAGGTGCAAGTGCCTCTCAACCCGCTGCAAATACAAATGCTGCTTCATCGTCTGCTGATCAAGTGACAAGTCCTGTCAGTGGTCAATTAGTTAGCCCTGCTTCAGCAAGTGATCGTGTTGAACCTATCAAAGGCGTCAAAGCTATTATGGCTAAAATGATGGTTGAGTCAGTATCGACAATTCCACATTTTACCTATTGCGAAGAATTTGATTTAACTGAATTGGTTGCTTTGCGTGAAAGTATGAAGCAGCGCTACTCAACCGACGAAGTGAAGCTCACTATGATGCCATTCTTTATGAAGGCCATGTCGTTAGCTATCAATGAATTTCCGATCTTGAACAGTCAAGTAAACGCTGATTGCACTGAACTCACATATAAGTCGCGCCATAATATTGGTATGGCAGTGGATTCAAAAGTGGGTTTATTGGTTCCGAATGTTAAAGATGTGCAAAATAAGTCTATTTTAGATATTGCCGCTGACATTTCACGCTTAACCACAGCTGCACGCAGCGGCCGTGTGTCACCAGCTGATTTAAAAGATGGGACTATTTCAATTTCTAATATCGGTGCATTAGGCGGCACGATAGCAACACCTATCATTAATAAACCTGAAGTGGCGATTGTGGCATTAGGTAAGTTACAGATACTGCCTCGATTTAACGCCAAAGGTGAAGTTGAAGCACGTAAGATTATGCAAGTTAGCTGGTCTGGCGATCACCGCGTTATTGACGGTGGCACCATAGCTCGCTTCTGTAATTTATGGAAACACTACCTAGAGCAACCACAAGAAATGCTCTTAGCCATGCGTTAATAATGATTAAGCTATCTTATGCAAAAGGACGCTAACGCGTCCTTTTGTTTTAAGTGGCTTTTTCGTATAATACACAAACAATGTAAATCGATTGGAACTTTGTATGAGTCTGTCGGCACCTAAAATTGAAACTATTGAATATCCGTTTCCGCCAAAACCTGCCGTGTTGTCTGACGCTGAAAAAGCACAATATAAAGCACGTATCAAACAGTTATTGATTGATCAAAATGCAGTCCTTGTTGCCCATTATTATACCGATCCTGAAATTCAAGCATTAGCTGAAGAAACTGGTGGTTGTGTGTCAGATTCTTTAGAAATGGCTCGCTTTGGTCGCGATCACCCAGCAAAGACATTAATTGTTGCTGGGGTTAAGTTTATGGGCGAAACCGCTAAAATCTTAAGCCCTGAAAAAACCATTTTAATGCCCACTCTGGAAGCAACCTGTTCGTTAGATCTAGGTTGTCCGATTGAGCAATTTAATGAGTTTTGCGATGCCCATCCAGATCATACTGTTGTGGTGTATGCCAACACCTCTGCAGCAGTAAAAGCTCGTGCAGATTGGGTGGTCACCTCAAGCATTGCTTTAGAAATTGTTGAGCATCTCGATAGTCAAGATAAAAAAATTATCTGGGCACCCGATCGCCACTTAGGCTCTTACATCAATACACAAACTGGCGCCGACATGTTGTTATGGCAAGGCGAGTGTATTGTGCATGATGAGTTTCAAGCTAAAGCATTGCGCGAGCTTAAAAAGCAACATCCTGGTGCAGCCATTTTGGTTCACCCAGAGTCACCAGCTAGTGTGGTTGAGCTTGCTGATGCTGTAGGTTCTACCAGTCAGTTGATTAAAGCGGCGCAAACCATGGCCAACGACACCTTTATTGTTGCCACGGATCGCGGTATTTTTTATAAAATGCAGCAGGCTGCTCCAGGTAAAACCTTGCTCGAAGCCCCAACCGGCGGCAACGGTGCCACCTGTAAGAGTTGTGCCCATTGCCCGTGGATGGCCATGAACGGTTTGCAAGCTATCGAAGCTTCACTAGTTGATAGCGATAAAACTAATCATGAAATATTTGTTGATGATGAACTGCGCATCAAAGCACTCATCCCACTAACTCGCATGCTCGATTTTGCCAAAGAATTGAATATGAAAGTGAAGGGCAACGCATAAGTAAATAGCTAAGTTTGCGAATCAATTACTAGCCAGATAAAAAAACCGACTCCATGTCGGTTTTTTTATTCTCAATTGTTATTGTTGTGATGCGGTATTCTGTTAAATTTTAAATTGCCCAACTAAGGTATTAAGTTGCTTAGACAAATCAGCAAGGTCCTCGCTTGCCTTGGCTGTTTGCATTGCACCATCCGTAGTCTTAGTAACGATATAGTTGATGTTATTGATGTTTTTATTAATCTCATTTGATACCGCACATTGTTCATTTGCTGCACTGGCGATTTGAATATTCATTTCAGTGATAGTATTGACCGCTGCAAAAATGTCATCGAGCGCTCGGTCGGCATTATTTGCCTGTGCTACACAAGAATCTGTGACCTTACTACTTTCTTTCATGACTTGAACTGCTTTCGCTGCACCACTTTGTAATTGTTCTATCATGGCTTGAATGTCTTGGGTTGAGGCCTGTGTTCGGCTTGCTAAGGTTCGAACTTCATCAGCAACAACAGCAAAGCCTCTGCCTTGTTCGCCAGCGCGAGCAGCTTCGATTGCGGCATTCAGAGCTAACAAATTAGTTTGATCAGAAATATTGCGAATTACTTCCAGTACACTATCAATGGCTGTTGTTTGGCTTTGTAAATGTGAAACAGTTTCTGTCGCAATGTTGATTTCTGATGCTAATTGATTAATTTCTGATGACACTGCGCTGACGACAAGTTTTCCCGTTTCTGTTGCTTCATTGGCTTTTTGGGCAGCATCAGCTGCTTGAGTAGCATTTTGTGCAACCTCTTGAACGGTTGCACTCATTTCATTCATCGCGGTCGCAACCTGCTCAGTTTCCTGTTGCTGTTGAACGGTATCAGCTCGTGTTTCAAGTGTAATATTAGATAAGCGTTCAGCAGAGTTATTAAGCAGCTGAGTAGCTGACATCACTTGGGTAATTGTGCTATGAACCTTGGTAGCAAATTGGTTGAATGCTTTGGATAGCTGAGTAATTTCATCGTTGCCGATAACGGTTAAACGCAGGGTTAAGTCGCCATCGCCATCTGCAATATTATTCATCGTGTTAGTGGTAGTATTAATTGGCTTTGTAATACTTCTGCTTACCACCCAAGCAATGGCTATCCCTAATAATAACGCAATAATACCTACAAAAATCATAGTTAAAGATACTGTCTTTAGTGCACTCGTATTATGAGTACGATCCATTGCGATTTCTAGGACGCCAATAGGTTGACCAGAAAAATCTTTTATTTGACGTAAGTAGATAGCATAGGGGGTGTCGTTTAATGTTGACTGGCTATTAAGCACTTCACCATTAAATGCTTGCGTTAAATCGGCATTATTTGAAAAACTATTAGGTTTTGTTGTGGTTCCAAAAGCTTCAAATCGTCCATTTTTCTCAGTGTAGAGAGCAATATCGACGTTATAATCTTTTTTAAATTCGTCAAAAAATGTTTGTCCAAAAGACATACCAAACTCAACAGAGCCAATATGTTTGTTTTGATAATTTATCGGCATAATTCCGCGAATGCCTATCCCAGCGACTCCTTTTTCTAGTCCTTTAACCGCTTTTTTGTCTCGATTTGCGACAACGATGGTTTGTCTAAAAGAGGATAAATCATCCCCAAACTCCTCTGGCTTGTGAACCCTTAAAAAGGACGTCGCAGGAGGTAAGTGGAACTGGAATTGACGAACGCCATAACTAGTTTTTAATGAGTCGAAAAGCGGAATAGTTCTAGCCGCTAATTCATTTCTATTGCCCTCACTGAATAGCTTTTGTAATTCTCTATCGCTAGCAATGACAGTTGCTAAAGCTTGAGCCAATTTCCCTGTTGATTCAATATCAGCTGTAGCCGTTTCATATAGCTTGTGTAGCTCGCGTTGCTCGGCGCTATCGATAGTGGCTGAGAATTCAGATAGTACGAAAGGAATAACGGTACCCATGACTAAAAACAATACAATGGCAATACCTAAGATAATACGGTTGCCGATAGTTAAATTAAATTTGCTCGCCATTTTTAATTCCTGTGACTTTTTGTAAATAAATAATATTTAATGATTTAAAATATCAGCTATAAACAGAAAATAAACAAGGCTCTATTGGTCGAATTTTGTGCTCTATGTTGTAATAACTTACCTTTACTCATAATTCATTTCATTACTTTCATTCCATTTTGTACGATTAATAGACTAATGAACGAATTGAAATAGAAGGGGAGTCGAATCTGTCTTACTTTATTTAGTGCTATTCGACTTCGTCACTTATAAGCAATAGATATTGGGTAATAGGATGTAACAGCTAACAGTGTATGTATGATTTCAGCGTGTTGATAAAATTGTAGGCGATGAATTTAATGATAATAGAAAATTGCAGTATTATTTGAATCCCAGAGCGATGAACTAACTTTTTAATAAATAAAAAAGCCCCGCAAATGCGAGGCTATTAAGTTTACTTTAAATTAGTTCTTAAAGAGCTAATTTATAGTTTAATTACTTGGCGTTCATTAACGCTACAGCGTTGTCTAACATGCGGTTACTGAAACCCCATTCGTTGTCATACCATGACATTACTTTCACTAATCGACCGTTAACACGAGTTTGTGTAGCGTCGAAATTAGAAGAGAAAGGATTATGGTTGAAGTCGATAGACACTAATGGCTCTTCATTAATCGCTAATACTTCAGACATTGGTGACGTTAGTGAAGCACGAGTAATGATGGCATTCACTTCTTCAACAGTGGTGTCTCTAGAGGCTAAGAATGTTAAGTCAACTAAAGACACGTTGATTGTTGGCACTCGTACCGCTAAACCGTCAAATTTACCCATAAGCTCAGGAACCACTAAACCTACTGCAGCAGCTGCACCGGTTTTAGTAGGGATCATCGACATTGCCGCAGCGCGAGCACGGCGTAAATCTGTGTGGTATACATCAGATAGACGTTGATCATTGGTGTAAGAGTGGATCGTGGTCATTAAACCAGATTCAATACCAATTTCATCATTTAACGGCTTAGCAATAGGAGCAAGGCAGTTAGTGGTACATGATGCACCAGAAATCACTGTCATGTCTGAAGTTAATATATCGTTATTTACACCATATACGATTGTGGCATCAACATTCTTGCCAGGAGCCGAAATAATAACTTTCTTAGCACCAGCAGTAAGGTGTGGTTGCACAGATTCTTTAGATGTGAAAATACCCGTACATTCAAAGACAACATCAATTTTTAATTCTGCCCAAGGTAACTTTGATGGGTCACGTTCTTGGAAAGTTAAAATTTTGTCGCCATTAACATAGATAGCTTCATCGTCATGATCAACTTTCGCGTTGAAACGACCATGTACAGTATCGTACTTAGTTAAATGAGCATTAATAGAAGCATCACCTAAATCGTTTAACGCAACGATTTCGATTGGGTAATCTTTGTCGCTTTCGTACAGTGCACGTAGAACGTTTCTACCGATACGGCCATAGCCGTTAATTGCTACACGGATAGTCATCTCATATCCCTCAAGTTAAAATAATTTGGTGGCATATCATTCGCCTGGTTGTAAAATTACCAAATTGGCCGTAATAATCAAGTTAAATCACCCAAATATGCCGAATTAAGCCAATAATATTCGTATTTTTTTTACATTTAGCACATTTTGAAGATATTTTAAGCACAGTTTTGTAAGTAATAATAAATTTAATAAGCCACAAAATGGATTCAAAGTTCACAATCCTAGCTTATTTTAATAATGCTTCACTGTGACTATTGGCAAATTGTTCGCTCATTACCACTGAGACGAGTTCAATTGCTTGACTGTCTAATGTCGATGCAAGCGCTTGATCCCCCTTAATGATAGCTAATAACTGTTGTTCATCTGCTTGGTTTTCACTGATCAATAAGTTGGCTCTGGTTAACAGGTATTCTTTTTCACTATCTTGTTGTTGGCGGTAAATAGAAGCGAGGGCTAAAAACCAGTCAGGATCAATATCTGCTGGCTTGGTGGTAGCAAGCAAATGCAAATAAAGCGTTTTGGCATCATTAGGCGAAACTCTTACATAATAGGCTGCTAGTTGAGTAATGATATCGTTATCGACAAGCAATCCTTGCTTATAAGTGTTTTCTACAATCGCTAATCCTGCTTGATCGTTAAAACGCATCCAACGATAAAAAGCTAAATGCACTTCGTTATTTGCACGGGTGGTTTCTTGAAGTTCGCTGAGTGTCTGAGTGCTTACCGTAAAAGCGCGTTCTCGATCACGGGTTCGGTCAGTATTAATTTTATGTTGTACACCAGCAGCCAATTCGATGCATTTACTGTATTTCTCTAAGTAAATAAGTTGCTGGTAAAGTTGTTTACCTGTAGGCGATGAGCTCTGTTTTAACGCATATCTGTGGCGGATCAGGTCACCTTTCTCAAATCGGCACCAACTATCTTTGTGTAAATCACTACAAAGTTCAGGATTATTTTTACAAATAAGGTCGCTGTTTCGGTCATTATCGCAGCCAAAAAGGCCAAAACAGGCCCCGATAACTGTAAATGATGTAATTAATACAAAATTATGGCTCAAAAGCGTCTCCGAGCGGTAAATTGTCTAATAAAATTACACATTTACCGAAAATTTGTTACTAGCGAAATCGGCTGTATTTCTTTACAATGTCGGCGACCAACAGGGGGCCACCCCCATACAATATACTAAATTATTGGTCTTTTCTTTTTGTTACTCAAACCTTTCTGAAAAAACGAGAAAAGTGAGATAAAGGATCCCTACATGAGCGCAGATAAACATTTACAAAGCTGGCAAGAACGTTTCGAAATGGCAGAAGCAATGCAACCGTTGCTTGGCAAGTTGTATCGTAACCAAGGTATTGAGGTTATGGTATATGGTAAACCACTACTCAATGCATCAACCATCGAAATCATTAAGTCACACCGTTTAGTACGTCGTCATGTCGGTGAAAAATTACGTCTTCGTGAAAGTTTCCCATTTGTTGTAGCACTTAGCAAATTAGCCATCAAGCATTGCCGAGTCGATATTGGTAAATTAGCGATTAATTACTGGCGTGATAACAAGGATGCAAGTGGTATCGAAGCTTATATGGCACAGGAGTTGTCAGAAGCGGTTAATCATGGTGATGACACCCCAGCTCGTGATGTTGTACTTTATGGCTTCGGTCGAATAGGGCGTTTGTTAGCTCGTTTACTCATTGAGCGTACTGGTAAAAGTAATAAAATGCGCCTTCGTGCCATTGTATTGCGTGGTGGTAAAAAAGGTGATTTAGAAAAGCGTGCCAGTTTATTACGTCGTGACTCAGTACACGGACCATTTAATGGTTCGGTTGAAGTTGACGAAGAAAACAACGCAATTATTGCCAATGGAACTTACATTCAAGTCATTTACGCTAACTCACCAGATGAAGTTGATTACACTAAGTATGATATTAACAATGCGTTAATTGTTGATAACACAGGTATTTGGAAAGATGAAGCTGGTTTAGGTTTACACCTTAAGAGCCCTGGAGCAGCAAAAGTATTATTAACAGCTCCAGCCAAAGGTGCGATTAAAAATATCGTTTACGGCGTTAATGAAAACGATATCCTTGATTTAGACACCATAGTGTCAGCGGCAAGTTGTACAACTAATGCCATCACACCAGTGTTAAAAGCGGTTAATGACAAATATGTGATTGAAAATGGTCACGTAGAAACGATTCACTCATATACCAACGATCAAAATTTAATTGATAACTATCACAGTGCAGATCGCCGTGGACGTAGCGCCCCACTTAACATGGTCATTACCGAAACCGGCGCGGCTAAAGCTGTTGCTAAAGCATTGCCTGTATTAGCGGGTAAACTAACCGGTAACGCGATTCGCGTTCCAACGCCTAACGTCTCTATGGCTATCATCAGTGTTAATTTACAACACGAAACTAATCGTGATGAACTGAATGAATACTTAAAAGATGTCGCATTGCAATCTGGGTTACAAAATCAAATCGATTTTACTGAATCGACTGAAATTGTTTCAAGTGACTTAGTGGGTTCACGTTATGCAGGTGTTGTCGATTCACAAGCAACGATTGCAGAGGGTAAACGTGCCATTTTGTACGTATGGTATGACAATGAATTTGGTTATAGCTGCCAGGTTGTTGGCGTTATGCAAAAAATGCTTGGCTTAACCACATTATCACTACCTAAAAACTAATATTTAATTAGTACCAAGTTTGCTGACAGTGGATGTTTAACAAGGTTTGCAAAGTGAATATCGCTGTTTATTGAGTACTTACCTAGGTATGTAGTCTTGAAAGCATCTCTTTGGAGATGCTTTTTTATCCGCCTTGTAATATATTTAATCAGAATGATGATTTATGCATCAAACAGTCATTTTGTTGCAATAAATCTGTTTTTATTGATTGACTATCAGAGCTAAAACGGTAGAATGCCATTCCGCAGTCAGGGGAAACATCCTCTTATTGCAACGTCTCGTTTTAAATAGAGCGTTAAAGAGATACAAATGCGACATTAGCTCAGTTGGTAGAGCGATACCTTGCCAAGGTATAGGTCATCGGTTCGAACCCGATATGTCGCTCCAATTTCTTATCTCCTCCGATGGATTTGATTTTGGTTAAAGCATGGCGCGATGGCAGAATGGCTATGCTACGGATTGCAAATCCGTCTATCTCGGTTCGACTCCGGGTCGCGCCTCCACAAAATTGCGTTTAATGGTTGCTTTTAGTAGCGGTTAAAACAACACTTTGCCCGAGTGGTGGAATCGGTAGACACAAGGGATTTAAAATCCCTCGCTGAATAAGCGTGCCGGTTCAAGTCCGGCCTCGGGTACCATTATTTATAGTAAGAAATTACATACTTAAGTATGGTGTAAAAAAGCCTCAACAATAGTTGGGGCTTTTTTACGTCTGCAATTTGGCTTATATATTCAAAGGTAAGAAGATATAAGCAGAGAAGATAAAATCCCTCGCGCTCTGGTTGAACATCAGGCGTACAGGCGCAAGTCCGGCCTCGGGTACCATTATAATCTCTAGCAATAGAGAGTCTGTAATTTAGCTTACACATTCAGTGATAAGTAGATAGATAAAAAGCTGAAAAGATAAAATCCTTCGCGCTCTGGTTGAACATCAGGCGTGCCGGTTCAAGTCCGGCCTCGGGTACCATTATAATCTCTAGCAATAGAGAGTGGTGTAAAAAAGCCTCAACATTAGTTGGGGCTTTTTTACGTCTGTAATTTAGCTTACACATTCAGTGATAAGTAGATAGATAAAAAGCTGAAAAGATAAAATCCCTCGCGCTCAACTTGAACATCAGGCACACAGGCGCAGGTTAATTTGATGATACATCGCGTATTGCTCTTAATATTGTGGGCTGATTTTAGATATAGCCACAATATGCCATGCATGAGTTAAAGGCCTGTAATGAGCTTGGTGTGAATTTGGTATGAAGTTGATATTTTAATCGGGTTGCACTGCAAGGCATCGCAATGATTGCTAAGCAATAGCATCATCTGGAGGGCTAAGAGATTAAAGGCTAGGCTAGCCAAAGCTTATAACGCAAGATTATTCTTGCGCTACAGGCTGTAAAGGGGACTTATTGAGCTGGATCGTCTACTTGAATTTGGCCGACGTACAATACAGGCGCCGCATCAATATCATTTGCATCCATCATGGTGGCGATGCGCTCAACGGCCGACAATAATTGGCTTTGTTCCCATTCTTCAAGATTTTGATAACGCATAATAAAATGCTCTTGTAGCGGTTTAGGTGCACTGTTTAATAATGTTTTACCAGCATCACTCAATGACAAGTGTACTTTGCGCTTGTCTGTTTCACTGCGCGTTCTAATCACCATGCCACGATTTTCGAGTCGATCAATTATGGTCGTCACTGTCGCCGCACTTAAATTAATCTCTTGCGCTATTTTTTTTGCTAATGGTGCTTCAAGTTGATCCACTTTCTGCATAACCATTAATTGTGGTCCAGTCAGACCGGATAGTTTATTTAATTGACGCGAGTGAATATCAATAGCTCTGATCACTCGCCGTAATGAAATTAGTAGTTGTTCGTATTTTTCCATAATCCCCTCATAATTCACCACGCACCATAACAGAATTCAGCTTATGACTCATGTCCAATATCAAAAAAAAGCAGAATAATGCTATAGACATTATTCTGCTTGGTTATTTTTTCAATTATGGCAAATTATAAGCTAAAAGTACGCGCCACAGATACCACAGCACGAGTATCACTGATATCGCTATCTAGGCTGGTATCTTCTACTGCAAGGTTGAAATCAAAACCTTCCCAGCTTGTCATGTATTCTGCACGATAATGGTTGTAAGAATCACTGTCTCCCCATGCCCATTTATTTTCGTCTTGCGACGTTGAACGATCGAAGCTGACGCGAATGTCATGACCTTCTGCAACAGTGAAGGTATGGGCTGCCATCATGATGTAATGACCTGCATCAACACCAAAATAATCCCATGAGTACCAGAAGTTTAATTCACTTTGACCAAGCGATGAAGCATAACCAAACTTGGTGTATACCTCTGGATAGTAATACTCATCAGAGGCATCATCCCCGTGATATGTGTAGTAAGCAATACCCGCATCGAGCGATACTCGATCTGTTAATTCAAAATATTTACCAGCATAAAAATCAAGCTCTAGCCAAGTATCATCTCCGCCACCAAAGTCTACGTTTGATGCCCAAGCACCGACATACCAACCATCATCGGCCGCGTAATCTAGGCTAGCTTGTAATGCTGGGCTATTATCTGTTTGGCTTACACCATTAAAAGTGTAATCAGACGTTGCATTAACCGTTGTGCTCAGTTCTCCTGCCATGACAGAAGTGGGTAGGGTAAATAAACTTAATAGGGCTAACTTTTTTATTGTCGTATTCATCATTATTCCTTGGATTGTTTTTATTGTTTAGTCTGCTAATTCGATTTTAGTAAAATCGATTTTATTTTCTTTTGGAGAGCGTTCAATATCCCCGACCGTACGATGGTGCGATTTCAAAATGTATATGAAACAGCTTAATATCAAGCCTATAGCCAGTGCGCCTACTAATTGAATCTGTAAAAAGTCTAGTTTAAATAATAAGGTTAAGCCACTCAGTACAACAATATTACCAACGATATAAGGAACTTTACCAAAACGTTCAACAGTGATGTTCAAATTGTCAGTATATAAACGAACGAGTGAATCTAATGAGTTAATTACAAATGTTATCCCTACTACTACCATAGCAAGATTATAAAACCCTGAGGTATCGAGAGCGTTTGCACTGTAGTAATACAACACTGTAAACCAAATCGCGATCGGGATTGAAGGGAATACCATCATAGCCAGTAACACTTGATAGGTTTTCATACCACCCACAAAGCGTGCCGTAAATTGACCAATCATAATGCTCCAAGCGAACCACCAGAACAGGTAGAACTCATGATAATCGTTTATCGGTAGTACAAAGTTATGAATGTTAGCAAAGTAGTCGCCAATTAATGCAAATGTAGTGAAAAACTCACCGACACTTGAGTCATCTGATAAAAATGCACCAGACCACATAACGGCGATTAAGCCTAAGAATAGCCAAGTACTGCCTAAACTGAGATAACGAACATAGCGAATACTGGTGCTTGAATACACTGCTGCTGCAATAACCATAAACACAATGAGGTAGAAGCTGCCGACAATGCTTTCACCATCACCTAACTGTGGTAAATACCAAGGTAAATTGCTTAATAATAAATAAGCGGTGAAGGCACACGTACCAATGATGACGATGTTATTGATAAACTTAATCAGTGGAATTTCAAAATACTTTACTCTTGGTTCAATGACACAGAAGTAGAAGCAGGTTAAAAAGTAAAATGCCCAAATTAAGCAGGCCCAAAAGCCAAACTCAATTGCCAGTGGATTAGTAAATCCATATTCTGGACTGGCAGCTAAATCGGCATAACCGGCAAACTCAGTCAACGGGAACATGATTAAACCTACATCTAGCCCGGAGGTGAACAAAATAGCAATAAAGGTAAACTTACGTACTGGGGTGACACCAATACACTGCATGTTACCCCAACGATAAATCACAAATGCGATTGCGGCAAAAGTAAATAGAATACCTATTGATAACCAGGTCGTCATTTTTTGGTTCCTTGTTGTATGTTTTTAATGCCATAGAACAATTTTTAAAGGCAAAATGCCCTCAAGCCTTAAGTATCGTGTTGACGATAGTTAAACCCTGATAGATTGATCTCAGCTAAATTGGCCATTTACAATTGTGAAGGTTGGCCACAACCTGTTATTGATGTGTATATAGGAATACACATCAATGAATGAGGGCTAATCGGAATGTCGTTTCGGAGCTTGTAAGCGTTGTGATGTTTGCCAATGCTTAGCAATAGTCACTTTTGCCAAACTGGGTGCCAGTGGCTTATTACCTAAAATAATGTCGGCAGCACGCTCGGCAACCATGATGGTCGGTGAGTTCAAATTCCCATTAGGAATAGTTGGAAAAATAGATGAGTCAACGACTCTTAAACCGTTAATACCGTGAACTTTTGTTTCTGAATCAACCACGGCCATATCATCCTCGCCCATTTTGCACGAGCAAGAAGGGTGATAGGCACTTTCAACTGAGCTTCTGACAAAACGGTCAATTTCTTCATCGGTTTTGACCGCTAAGCCTGGCTGAATTTCTTCACCACGATATTCATCTAAACCCGGTTGATTAATAATTTCACGGGTCAAACGGACGCACGCTCTAAAACCTTCGATATCATCTTGATGTGACAAATAATTGAACTGAATTTGTGGGGCAACCTTGGCATCATTTGATACGACCGTTACTGCACCGCGGCTTTTAGGTTTGTTGTGGCCAATATGCACTTGGAAACCATGGCCCGCAAACGCTTCTTTACCGTCGTAACGCATTGCAGCAGGTAGGAAATGATATTGCAGATCTGGCCACTCTAAACCCGCTTTTGAGCGGATAAAACCACAAGACTCAAAATGGTTAGTTGCGCCTAAACCCGATTTATTTAAAATCCATCGCGCACCAATAAATAATTTGCTTAATGGATCTATCTTGCCATTAAGCGAAATCGGTTTTAAGCACTTAAATTGGAAGTAAAACTCTAAATGGTCTTGCAAGTTTTGGCCTACACCAGGCAATTGATGAACTTGCTCAATACCTGCACTCGCTAATGTACTGGCATCGCCAATGCCCGACAGTTGTAAAATATGCGGCGAACCAATAGAACCTGCTGATAAAATCACTTCTTTATTGCAGTTAACATCAATTAACTCGCCTTTACGTTCGTAACGAACGCCAACAGCCGTTTTGCCTTGCATAATTACTTTATGTACAAGCGCATGAGTAACCACGGTTAAATTCGAGCGCTTCATCGCAGGGCGAAGGTACGCATTTGCTGTAGACCAACGCACGCCGTTTTTAACTGTCATGTGCATTGGGCCAAAGCCTTCTTGCTGACTGGCATTGTAATCACTCGTCGCTAGGTAACCGGCATCGACACCTGCATCAACAAAAGCTTGATATAACGGGTTTTTCATCTCATTACCGTTATTAACTGCTAATGGACCTTTATCACCGCGATAAACATTACCGCCAAAAGACCAGGTTTCAGCTTTTTTAAAGTAAGGCAGACAGTGAGCATAATCCCAGTCTTTTGCACCTTGTTGCTGCCACTCGTCAAAATCACGCGCATGGCCACGCACATAAACCATGCCATTAATGGATGATGAGCCGCCGAGTACCTTGCCTCGAGGGCAATGCATACGACGATTATCTAAATGGGGCTCTGCTTCTGTTTCAAACTGCCATGCATACTTTTTGGTATTCATCGGGATAGATAACGCCGTAGGCATTTGAATAAAAATGCTTTTGTCGCTACCTCCGGTTTCAAGTATGAGGACTTTATTGTCAGGGTTTTCCGTTAAGCGGTTGGCTAATACACAACCTGCGCTTCCGGCACCGACAATAATATAATCGTATTCATGAGATATTTGCGTAGACATTAATTGGTCACTCCTAAAATGGGCTTTCAAGTGACTGCATACCAACGTAAACAGCTTTAATTTGGGTATATGCTTTCAAGGTTTCAGAGCCATTCTCGCGGCCAATACCAGACATTTTGTAACCACCAACCGGCATTTCTGCTGGTGAGGCACCATAAGCATTGATCCAACAAATACCAGCTTGAATTTGATGAATAACCCGATGAGCGCGAGTAATGTCTTGGGTAAACACCCCAGCCGCTAAGCCGAGATGTGTACTATTAGCACGTTTAACGACTTCGTCTTCATCAGTAAAGGTCAATACCGACATGACTGGGCCAAAGACTTCTTCTTTAGATAGCGTCATTTCATCAGTGCAATCAGTAAAAATTGTTGGCGCGACAAAGAAACCATTTGGCGCATTGTCAGGCTTTAATGCACTGCCGCCCGTTAACAAAGTCGCCCCTTCTTTTTTACCAATATCAATATAATCAAGCACTTTTTGTTGATGATCACGTGAAATCAACGCGCCGAAATTAGTGTTTGGGTCCATTGGGTCGCCGCAAACAATATTCTGCTCAGTACGTTCTTTTAAACGTTGAATAAATTGTGGATAAATATCTTGCTGCACAAAGACTCTCGTACCATTGGTACACACTTCGCCTTGCGTATAAAAATTGGCTAACATTGCCGCAGAAACGGCATTTTCAACATCGGCATCGTTAAAGATTATCAATGGCGACTTACCACCAAGTTCCATGGTTACGTCTTTAAGTGTTCCCGCCGCAGCTGCCATGACTTTTTTACCGGTACCGACTTCGCCAGTGAATGACACTTTAGCGATATCTTCATTACTGGTTAGCCATGAGCCCACTTTACCGTCACCTTGAACAACGTTAAATACGCCATCTGGTACGCCAGCTTGTGTGAATATTTCCGCCAAACGCATTGCACCGCGTGGTGTTTCTTCTGATGGCTTAAAAATCATCACATTACCGCAAGCGAGAGCAGGTGCCGCTTTCCAACAAGCTATTTGCAGCGGATAGTTCCAAGCACCAATACCGGCACAAATGCCTAATGGCTCGCGGCGAGTGTAATAAAAGTCCGCTCCAACAGGTTGTTGATTGCCTTCAATACTTGGGGCAAGTCCGGCAAAGAACTCTATAGAGTCGGCGCCAGTAACCACATCAACTACCGATGCTTCTTGCCATGGCTTACCGGTATCCAATACTTCACCTGCAGCAAGTTCATCATTTTGTTCACGTAGTAGGGCAACGGCTTTTAATAAAATGCGGCTACGTTCGATTGGCGTCATTGCTGACCAAATTGCAAATCCTGCTTTCGCGCTCGCAATAGCCGCCTGTTGTACTGTTTCGGTAGCCACTTCAACTAAATAACTGACATCACCAGTCGCAGGATTAATAACCTCGAAGGTTTCTCCGCTACCATTTGAAATGTATTTACCGTGAACATAATTTTGGTATGTAATTAACGCTGACATTCAATTTCTCCATGTTGCACGATCGCAGCCTCAATAAAGGCTTTAGATAAAATTTGGGCTTGCTTAAAATCTTCTATAGGGGTGGAGCTCAGCGCGCTGCGTAACCAAAAACCATCAATCACTGCAGCGGTTTGCTTTGCTGCATTAATCGCTGCGGTATTGGGTAATAATTGCTTAAACGAAAAAAGCAGATTGCTGTATAACCGCTGACTATTAATATTTTGTAATCTTGCCAGCCCAGGATCGTGCATCGCTTGGGACCAGAAGCTTAACCATGTTTTTGTCGCGGCATTTGAACGTTGTAATTCAGTAAAGTTTGCTTCCACTATCATCGAAAGCCGTGCTACTGGAGTTAATGTTTTGCCTGATGTTCTCGTCAGTAATGCCTGCTTTAATTCATCTAACAGAAATTTCTGCGTGGCTTCTATTAACCCTTGCTTGCCACCAAAATAGTGACTGATAATTCCCGATGACATTCCCGCCAAGCCACTAATGGTATTAATCGTAGTGTGTTGCAACCCATGACGTTCGACTGACATTAACGTGGCATTTATCAGCTGTTGTTGTCTGACGTTTTTCATTATCGGTCTTGACATAAAAGGGGTCCGTTATCTGTATTAAGAATTATTAATTGAACGCTCAATTAATAAGTATGCTAATGATTAGTGCTGTAACTATCAAGCTATAATTTGATATAGGTCACAACAAAGTGGCTGTAAAATAGGGTAGGAATGCGATTGTTTTCTGTAAATATATGTTTTACATAGGTTGATTGTTGCCATCTTAACGTTGATCTTATGTTGTTAAAAACAAAAAAAATTTACATGAAATCATTACAGCTGCAGTTATTTTTGGTTTTTTATAAAAAAATGACTTCATCGTAACGTCGATATTTGTCATCAATAATCCTTTATTGATGAACCGTTATTGATGGTTAACATCTAAGAAAACGTTAATCTGCAACCCACTATCGTAATCATGAGTTATCGATCGTCACCATTTTAAGGACGTAACATTTAGAACTAATGGGGGGTTAACATTTACAGTAAAGTGCCTATCTGATGCACTTAAGTCATTAGCCAGATTAACTGTAAGGCTCAATATAATTCTGCATCGATGTCAGTGATTGATCATTGAAAGGGAGTGGCTTGTGAGTAGCTGGCGATAGATAGGTAAACAAGTTCCATGCTATAACCTTATACAAGCTTATGATCTAAGGTGTAGATATTAAGATTGTTAACTAAGAAACCATTAAATATTCAATTATCAGGCGTTAACTAAGCGGTTAAAGATGGGCAGTAGACGATCAATGATTATCTTAACGCTTTCTTTAATGGTCAATTATCAGGCGTTAACTAAGTGGTTAAAGATGGGCTGTAGACGATCAATGATTATCTTAACGCTTTATTATAATGGTCAATTATCAGGCGTTAACTAAGTGGTTAAAGATGGGCAGTAGACGATCAATGATTATCTTAACGCTTTATTATAATGGTCAATTATCAGGTGTTAGCTAAGAGGTTAAAGATGGGAAGTGCATCAATGATCATGTGGAGTGTTCTATTTGGCGCTATTGGTATGGGTTATTTTGTTTTTGGTAAACGCCAACGTGCGATTGTCCCCTTGTGTATTGGCATCGCGTTATTTGTGTTTCCTTATTTTGTTGCCAGTGTCACTAGCTTACTGATTATAGGCGTTGTTTTAGTTGCGATACCCTACTTTATCCGGCTTTAGTCGTGAGTATATGCCACGATTTAGCATCAGAGTTAAATCTGACCATTGCTACACTAGTGGCTTTTTATGCTCCAAAGAAAGTGGCTCCAAATAAAGGTTTAGCATTTTTTATGTTTGGTTGAATGGGCTTTAAGATTGTACCCTCATTACAGTCAATCACCTGCAGTGGGCTTATGTGCAGATACTGTTTCGGGACGCTTTGCGCCGTCCATGGCCGCTTGTATGCCTTGGAATATATAGATATACGTGAAAGGCCATGGTCAGAATCGGTGAAGTCAGCTTTGTTGTACTCGTAGTCAGAATCCTTAAACATAATTTCATCAATGCTTTCTTTTTGTATAATATGCTCAAGCATTCTGACTCTTGTTGTATTGTTAGTTACCTAAGAGGGAAAATATCCCCTCAAAAAGACAAACTTAGAATTTACTGATTGCAGCAAGCAAACTTTGATTGAATGTCTTATCAGTAACGACGCCTTCCTCTAAGTCAAAATTATCAAAAAAGCTTGGTAATGATATAGCGGCTATTACTGTTGCTGCAAAGTAGGGCGCTGATGCTTGCGCTGCGGCTAAGACACTTTGCGCTCCTCCAGGACCTGGCGAGGTGGACAGCATAAGAATCGGTTTATTTTGAAAGACTTTCATGTCTATTCGAGATGTCCAATCGAACAGGTTTTTATAGGCTGATGTATATGAGCCATTGTATTCAGCGAATGACATAACGATAGTATCTGCTGCGCCAATCGCGTTATAAAAATCGTGTGCTAATTGCGGAATACCAAATTCAGTTTCTCTGTCTACGCTGTATATGGGCATTTCAAAGTCATGAATGTCGATTAGCGATATATCTGCGTTGTTGATTTGCTGTGCGGCATAAAAAGCCAATTTTTTGTTAATAGAGTTTTTGCTGTTGCTTGTGCCGAAGGTCAGTACTTTCATTTTAATTTCCTGTGATCAATATTATTTCAAGTGTGCAGTATAGATTGCTTTTTAAGGGTGGCGCGCCTATCTGCGCGAGGGCTAAAGTAACACCGCCATTAGTAAGTAAAAGTCACTGTATCCCAGCTTGGTGATGTATAGTGGTCAAGTGAAGTTAGCCACTATTTTTAGTTAATTCAATTACTTTTTCATATTAAAGGTTATTCGAAATCATTCTGACTTATAAAATAACTAACACACTTCTATCCCTAAACGAGTTATAAAGTGCTCACACTGTATTGCCAGCGACGATGAACCAATATGTCTAGGCCGTAAACATATTCAAACGTTATTCCGTCATCGATCAATCTTGAGATAATTTGTATCTACTGTTGAGACTTCACTATTATCCATTTCATTCGTTTCTGATGTGAGTCATCAGGTTGCTGATATTTGTTCAAGCATTTGTGCCGATAGTGATAAAAAATGCCAGTCAGTTAACTGACTGGCATTTTTACATTGTGACGGATGCGTGTTGTAACTAAGACAACTTATTGCAGGTCTTTACTCACTAAATTACCAAATACGTACGCGTTGCTCTTCAGGTAAGTACAACTCGTCACCGGGTTTAACATCAAAGGCTTTGTACCAAGCATCGTGGTTACGTGGGGCGAGGGCGCGGTAACGACCTGGTGCATGAGTGCCAGCACGAAGTTGGCTTAACATGCTTTGCTCGGTACGTTTTTCTTTCCACACTTGAGCCCAAGCTAAAAAGAAGCGTTGATCGCCAGTAACGCCATCAATAACCGGTGCTTCTTTACCTTTTAAGCTCAACTTATAAGCGTGGTACGCCATTGATAAGCCACCAACGTCGCCGATGTTTTCACCTAAACTGTTACGTCCGTTGACAAAGTTTTCTGGAATAGGCTCATATTTGCTGTACTGCTCAGCCAGTTTATCGGCTTTAGCATCAAAGGCGGCACGATCTTTGTCGGTCCACCAATTACGCTGAATACCATTAGCGTCTGATTTAGAGCCTTGATCATCAAATCCATGACCCATTTCGTGACCAATGACCGCACCAATACTGCCATAGTTCACCGCGGGATCTGCGCTTGGATCAAAAAATGGCGGTTGTAATATAGCCGCAGGGAACACAATCTCATTAAACGAGCTGTTGTAATAGGCATTGACTGTTTGCGGGGTCATGCCCCAACGATTACGATCGGTTTTTTCCAGTTCCTGAGCTACGCTGTCGGCTTGGAAGTATTTGCGCAGATTTTTAATATCACCGACTAAATCATTTTTAGTCAGGGTTAAACCATCAAATTCTTGCCATGAATCTGGATAACCAATTTTAGGGTTAAATGCCGCTAATTTAGCATGGGCATTTACTTTAGTTTCATCGCCCATCCACTCTAAACCATCAATACGCTGTCCAAGTGCTGTGCGTAAGTTTTCAACTAATTCGGCCATTTGTTGCTTAGACGACTCAGGAAAGTAACGTGATACATACACTTTACCGATTGCAAAGCCCAATGATTGAGTGCCTGACATTTCTTCTACCGCGCGTTTCCAACGTGGACGAGGTTGTTCTTGACCTGTTAACTCTTTGCCATAAAAAGCAAAATTAGTATTGAAAATATCTTCTGACAATAATCCGGCATTATTACTGACCGTGTGGTAGGTCAGATAGTCCTGCCATACATTTAATGGCTGTTGATTTATCAAGTCAATGATAGCTTTAACCGGTTCAGGTTCAGATATATTGAGTTGAGGGACTTGATAGCCTGTTTGTGCAAAATATAAATCCCAGTCAAATCCAGGATATTGCTGAGCAAGATCTGCGCGCTTAAGTTGGTTTAAGGTTAAATCGCGATTACGACGTTTCTCTCTAGGCCATTGTGCTTGTGCTATTTTAGTTTCAAGTGCAAGAATCGCCGCGGCACGTTTTTCACCGTCTTTTATCCCCGCAAAAGCCAACATTGCAGCGATATGCTCAACATAAGCTTTACGAATATTCACAAAGCGATCACTTTCTTCTAGGTAATATGAACGGTCTGGTAAACCCAAGCCACCAGCGCCAATGGTCATTTCATATTGATTAGGGTCTAAACGGTTAAACCACATTCCACCCCAAATAGGTGATGATGTACCTGTAAGCCAGGCTTCGCCGAATATTTTTGTTAAGTCTTGAGTCGAGTTGATTGCCGCTATTTGATCTAAGGTGCCTTTAATTGGTGTGATACCCAACTTATTAATGGTTTCGGTATCCATATAGGCATGATAAAAATCAGCAATTAATTGTTCTTCTGCATTTAAATCACTGCGGCCAGCAATATCATCAATAATTGCTTTGACTTGATCTTCACTGCGCTCAGCTAAGGCATTAAATGCGCCGTAACGGGTTTTGTCTGCTGGCATGACAAAGTTGTCGTACCAATGACCACTGGCATACATAAAGAAGTCATCGCCAGGTTTAACCGCTTCATTACGCGCTGTTAAGTCAATACCAAAAGTACCTAATTCAGCTTTAGCGGGAGCAGGCGAAGTGACGGCTGCAACCTGAGTATTCGTTGTATCAGATACACCACAACCTGCTAATAGTGCAGTGGTTAATCCAATCGCAATTAAGGATCTATTCATTGTTATCGTATTCCTTAGCCAATGTGTTGACAGAGTTATTTGCTTCGTCATCTTGAAAGAATGACACAAAATGTCAACATTTGAATTGTTAGCAAATTTTAGCAACTAGGTTATTAATAAGACATTTCAGCGATGAATCTTCCTTGTTAACTATGGTTTTTTGCCACTTATCTCGCGATGATTTTACACCGTAAAAATAGTATAATTTGAATAAACCCCATGTGTGGAGTATTATTGGTTGTGGTAATGATTCGTTTTATATCGCTGTATAAATCTCTGAGGGGGCTGGATATGTCTGCAATTGAGCAAGCTGTGTTACAGCAAAATCCTGAAAAAACTGCCCAAGTCGCGCTGAAGGTGTTTTTTAATATCATGGATGCTTGGCATGTAAGAGCAAAAGATCAAATTGTGCTGTTAGGTAAGCCGGCCGAGTCGACATTTTATAATTGGAAAAAAGGTAAAGTGTCGTCATTGTCGCCAGATACCTTGGAGCGTATTTCATACGTTTTAGGCATTTATAAAGCCCTTGGGAGTTTATTTCCGACAAGAGATCAAGCCGATGCTTGGCCTCAAAAAGTCAATCAAGCCTTTAATAATCAAACAGCTTTGGAGTATATGCTAAAAGGTAGCATGATAAATTTGAGTGATATGCGGAGATACCTTGATGCACAACGAGGTTAATACCATTGAGCCTAACGCGGATAAGCTGTACAGATTAGTGCCCAGCCATTTTCCGCCTATCGACTTATTTGAACAGGTCGCCAACCCTGATGAGCTTGAGATAGTTTTTGCTATTGAATCACTCACTAACGACCGCTTACGTGAAGAAGCAGGCGAGTTGGCCCTGGTGCCAGTAGAACAACGTATTTCTGGTATTGGAACCTCGCCAATAATGGCGGCATTTACCCATATTGGTACGCCGTCACGCTTTACCAATGGTTGTCAATTTGGAGTGTATTATGCGGCTAAAACGTTACATACCGCCTTTGCTGAAACCATTTACCACCGAGAAGTGTTTTTACGCGCGACTAATGAGCCCGATACCGAACTCACTATGCGTTGCTATATTAATCAAGTCGCGTTGGCACTGCATGATATTAGATCCCAAGAATTTGATGACTTACACACAGATGACTACGCGATAGCACAGCAATTTGCTAAAGCATTGCGTGCCCGTGACAGTAATGGCCTGGTATATCGTAGTGTAAGAGACTGTGGTGGTGAATGTATTGCGGCATTCAAACCTAAAGCCGTCACAATCCCACAGCAAGGTGGGCATTACAAATACATCTGGAGTAGTAAAAAGCAAAAGATTGAGCACATATTAGAAGTCAATTTGATTAAGTAACCGCAGCCATTTAACGGTTCTCATCTTCAGATAAACAAATGTAAAATGAATCGCATCTAATGCTACAACTTGTTTAATACCTAAATCTTTTACACGTTAGACGCTCAAGCCGCTATCTAGAATCAACCTCACTATTCTATAAATTGCATTATCTCTTATGCTTAAACTTTCCGGTTACTCTGGCAGTTGTTGCAGTGACTTATCGATTTGCTCAGATAACTGAGTCAATAAATGGCTGTATGCACTAACCATGTCTGGCGCCGTTGCTCCTGCTTTGGTGACAGCAGTGAAGTGTTGCTGGGTGATATGTCGGTTTACTTGGTTATCGATAAGATCCCAATAAACATTTAATCTGACATTGTTACTGTCTCTGCTTAAGCTCATAAGCTTTATTTTGACACTGTACTGCGGGCTATTTTCTGCTCCCCAGGGGAATAACACTAACTTACGACTATGATCGCTTTGGTTGAGATTAATACTCACGACACGGCCGATACCTTGATCTAATGGCTCAGCCCAGTAGCTGTTGGCCATTCTTTGTAGGCTGCCATCTTCAAGCGGATATACCATTTGAGTAAAGTTTAGGTACTCGGGTATTTCAATAGGGCCAATGCCAATATCGTATTCGAGTGATGTACTGCCGGGCTCTATCTGCAAGGACGGTGCGGTTAACACAAAGTACTGTTTTGGCGGTGAGCTTTGGCAGCCGCTGATCAGGCTAAGTGCCAATAAACTCACACTCCAATATAGTGATCTCATCCAAGATAGCCTCATAACATTATTCTCCTTGCTTACCACGTATAATTGCCTCGGGTTGCTCATCTAAGGTTTCACTTAAACTACGTAACGCCCGAGCTGTGCGGCTAATTTCTGCCAATGTATTGGTTAATTCAATCACAAGTGGGGAGTTTTGATCTAAAGAATTACCTGCTTGATTCGCCAACTGATCAATACTGACTAATGTTTTGTGCAATGCCGCTAAACTGAGGTTGAGGGACTCAACCATTTGCGGTTCATCTTTATTCAACTGCATCAATAAACTATCTAGTTTAGCCAGTACTTCGACACTCTTGGAGCCTAATGTCGCCTGAGTTGTATCGATATGCACAGCGGTGTTTCTAACGGCTGTTGCAGCGCTATCAAAATTATCCAGCGCTTGCTGTATTTTGCCACTGGCGGCAATGTCGCTAAGTTGCTGAGCCAATTTATCCACATTGGTGATGACGTTTTTCAAGTTCAATGATTGCAGATCTTTAAACAAGGATTCGAAATCAGTCGCTATGGTTGGTAGCTCCAATAATGAATCTTTGTCATCATGGAAATGTGCGGATGTGTTGGGATAAAAATCTAATTCAACATAGAGTTGTCCGGTTAATAAACTCAGATAATTCAGCTGAGCACGTAAGCCATTCTCTATCGCATGGGAGAAAAACTCTTCTCCAACTTGTATGCCTTTAAGATTGATGCGTTTCAACAGTAAATCGGCGTGAACTGAGGCCGTGACACCTTGGCTACTGTCGTTGGGGAAATCAATGCTAATATCGCTTATTTCACCAATGATTACGCCTTTTAACTTCACTGGTGCACCGACTTGAAGCCCTTGTACTGAGTTATTGAAATACATGACCACAGGCGCTTTTTCGGCAAATATTCGCCCACCAGAAAAAAATAGCAGGGCGATAAACACTAAAATAATCGCGCCAAAGATAAAGGCCCCAATCGCAAGAGGAAGTCGCTGGCTTTTACTCATGATGCCTCCACTTTATCAGCACGATTGAGAAATTGTCGCACTCGAGCTTGGCTACTGTTAAGTTTTAATTCTCTCGGATCGCCACAATCAAGCATGGTATTGGTTTGATTATCGAGAAACACACAGCGGGTGCCGATTGACAATATACTGGGTAGCTCGTGCGATACGATAATCACGGTCGAGTCCAGTGCTTGGCAAATTTGCACAATTAGGTGATCTAAGCGCATAGAGCTAATGGGATCTAAGCCTGCTGAAGGCTCATCAAAAAATAACAATTGTGGATCCAGTGCAATCGCGCGTGCCAAGCCTGCACGCTTATGCATACCGCCACTTAATTCGGCAGGGTAAAATTTTTCAAATCCAGCTAAGCCGACTAAAGCAAGCTTATATGCCACAGCCTCTGCTATTTGCCGATCCGAAAGGTCGGTATACAGTTGTAGCGGTAAAGCCACATTTTCGGCAAGCGACATACTGGAAAACAACGCGCCAGTTTGAAACGTGATCCCCCAGTCTTTGAGCATGGCCACTTGCGCTGGTTCATCAGCGTCATAAAAGTTTTTACCTTGATAAAGTACTTCTCCCTTAAGTGGGGTTAACAATCCTACCATTGATTTAAGTAAGGTTGTTTTGCCGCAACCGCTTCCGCCAATGACAAAAAAGATATCATTTTTGTTAATCTCGAAGTTCAGTTGTTTTTGTACCTCGGTCGTACCATAACCGACACTAAGATTGCGTACACTGATGAAGGCATCATCCACCATAATTAGATCCCTAACTTATCGTATAAGATATTGAGCGCGGCATCGGAAACCACCAGAAACACAATGGCTTTAACTACAGCACTGGTCGTGGCTAAACCAACGGCATTAGAATCTCGCCCGCATTTAAGCCCGGCCTGACAACCTGCAATCGCAATCAAAAAACCAAAAATAAGGCTTTTTATCAACCCGGTGGATATGTCTACCCAATCAATGGCAACCTGAGTTTGTAAAATATATTGGGTGTAACTCACGCCCATGCCATTGGCAACTACTGCACCGCCGATCATGCCTATCACGTCAGAGTAAATGCACATTAATGGCATAATGAAAATCAATGCCAACAAGCGAGGTAACACCAGAAACTCCATGGTGGAAATACCCATGACTCGCAGCGCATCAATCTCTTCATTGACCTGCATGGTGCCTAATTGAGCAGCATACGCGGCTCCCGTTCTGCCAGCCATAATAACGCCTGTCATCAGGGCGCCCATTTCGCGTACCATTCCAATAGCCACTAGGTTAGCGACATACACCTGAGCACCTAACTGACGCAGCTGCACTGAACCTAAATAGGCTAAAATCATTCCCACTAGCAGACTAATCAAAGTGACAATCGCCAGTCCTTTAGGCCCTGCTTGTTCAATAAAAAATACGATATCACTGCGCCGAGTACTGGCTTTACCTCTTAACCAACGCCCTAATGCCAACGTGCTTTCCCCGACAAACACTAAGCCATCGTGCACCTGTAAGCCTTGTACAATCATGCCTTTACGAAGCGTGACCCACATGCCACCAATGACACCATCATTCGCCGTTTGATACACAGGCACATCGGTAGCTAGCTGCAGTAATTGTTGTAATCCTTGTGGGGTATCTTGAATATTGAGGGTTATTTTTTGTTGTTCACACCAGCGGGATAATTGTAATAAGGCAATGGCAAGGCTTGAATCCCACTGAGATAATTCAGTCGTCACTAATCTGACAGTATGGCAAGTTGCGGGAAGGGCGGCACAAATATCGGCACCTAGTGGTGCTTGGCCTAATTGCCAATCACCTGCAAGACTCAGGTCGCAGTTGTCATCGTGCATGTCGATATCAAATGTGGCGAGTGTCATACTAGACCCCAAAAAAAGTAGCAATCAAGTGTATATTTGCATCAAGTTCATTGTTGTACTGATCACAAGTGTAGACCAATCGCTCAGATTGTATTTTGACCTTGAACAAATAAACTCATTAACTATTAAACTGATAACGCTATCTAGCTGGCTAATAACAACCTTCAATGGCTAAATATGCCGCTTGCATATCGCGATTTAACATAAATAAACTTGCACAGACAAAATTTAGCGCTACTATGTACCCTATAAATGGTACTGTGTTTTTATACAGTATCTAGTATAAATGTACGAGGTTAGCGTATGCGCTTTATTCCCATTGTCGCCAGTGCTGGCATTACCGGTTTTGAAAGCCCTGCTGCTGAGTATCTTCAATTAGGCCTCAGTCTTGATGAGATGTTAGTGCAACATCCAAGTTCGACTTTTATCGGCTTAGCCCAAGGTGAGTCAATGCAAGGTGTTGGGATATTCGATGGCGACTTACTGATTGTCGATCGTCATGAAACGGCTAAAAGTGGCGACGTGATTGTGGCTAATTTTAATGGTGAATTTGTGTGTAAAATTCTCGATCTGCAACGGCGAATGCTAGTGTCATCTCATGAGCAACATTTACCAGTAACCATTTGCGATTATGATGACTTTAGTATTGAAGGTGTGGTGATCCGCTCAATTCGTTGTCATCGCCAAAGCCCCATGTTTGTTAGCCACCAAGGGTAAGCAACAATGTTTGCCTTAGTTGATGCCAATGCTTTTTATTGCAGTGCTGAACAGGTATTTCGCCCTGATTGGCGTGGTAAGCCAATCATTGTACTGAGCAATAACGACGGTTGTATTGTGGCTGCTAATCGACAAGCAAAAGAAGCGGGCATACAAAAATTTCTACCCTATTTTCAAGTTAAAGCGCTATGTGCCGAGCGTAATGTGATTGTGTGTTCATCTAACTATGAGCTCTATGCCGATTTATCAGCAAAAATGATGGCGATAATAGGCCGCTTTGCGCCCGATCAGCATGTGTACTCCATCGATGAATGTTTCCTGTCGTTTAAACACAGTTACCCCGCGATTAAATGCCTGCATACCCATGGTCAGTTAATCCGTCGTACGGTTTGGAAAGAAGCGCGTTTACCCGTCTGTGTCGGTATGGGCGACACCTTGACCTTAGCCAAGATAGCCAATCATGCCGCTAAAAAAATCCCAGGATACCAAGGTGTTTGCGTAATTGAGACATTGCAGCAACGCACTGACATTTTGCGTCAGCTTGCGGTCGGTGATGTATGGGGCATTGGTAGGCGTATAAGTAAAAAACTTGAAGTAATGAATATTCGCAGCGCATATGATCTTGCCTGTATGCCACCGAGCCTTGCGAGAAAACAATTTAGTATTGAAATAGAGCGAACGGTTCGTGAACTGAATGGTCAAGTCTGTAAACAATGGGATGAGGCAAGGGCAGATAAAAAACAAATTTTCTCGACTCGTAGTGTTGGTGAGCGCATCACTGACTATGAATTGCTATTACAGGCATTGAGTAAACATATCGCTATCGCGGCGCTTAAAGCGCGTCAGCAAGGCTCGTATTGCAAAACCATGTTGCTGTTTGCCAGTAATTCCCCTCATGACGAACGGCCCGTGAGTGATAAGGTCATTGTCCATTTCCCTTGCCCGACACATTGCTCTGTTGAACTCACCAAAGCGCTTAGACAAGCTGCACCAAGGTTGTTTCGCGTCGGGGTGCGGTATTACAAAATTGGCGTAGGCCTTGTTAATTTAGCCAGCGAGAAATATTTTCAATTTGATTTATTCAATCCTGCTAAGGTCGATTATGCCCTCATGCACACCCTTGATAGCATCAACCAACGTTATGGCCGCGATACTGTGTTTCTTGCTGCACAAGGAATACAACAAAAGTGGGCAATGCGTCGTGATTTGCTTACTCCTCAATATTCAACTCAATGGAAATGCTTACCCAAGATTAAATGTTAATATTTTTATGGGTTCCATCATTAAAATTGTCATTGAGTAAATAAAATAGAAATCACTGATTCGATTATTGATATTGAGCTAAGCGTGGCACCAGTCACAAAATATCAATGCTAATTGGCATATGCCATTAATCGGCGTATATATAGCATATGCCAATTACTATTAATCGATAATGGCAAGCATTAATGTCATCAACCATAACCATTTATGCCGTTTAAAATAAATGGTATCTCGATGATAAAATTGAATATTATACAGTGAGGACAGCCCCCATGATTACAGCCATACCCATGAAAGCAGAAAATATTTCCAACCATTTTAGCAAAGCCGATGAGGTACTGTTTATTAATGACCAAGCTCAAGTCGTCGGACGTTTTACCAACCCAGCTTTACTCGATGGATGTGAGGGCAAGCAGCAATTAGTCAGTTTGATACTGGCACAAGGCGCTAATCGGGTGATCATACGTAATATTGGCCAGCAGTTATTGTCTAAGCTACTAAACCAGAATTTGAGTGTATTTCATGCAAAAAACGGCCGTACAGAGTTACAGCATTTTGCGGCTGCTGTTTTATCCGACTGTGAACAATATACCCAAGTAAGTCAGGGGCGTCCGTCAGTGAAACATATTGCTAAGCAAGCTAATGGCGGTTGTTGCGATCATGATCATGCTGATGGAGAAGCGGGCTGTCACAGTGGACCTGAGGTGATAAAGAAACGTTGCTGTGAAACTAAAGCGGGCGCAGAAAGCGCCATGATGAAACCTTGTTGTAATAAAAAGCACTCACTCATGCACCAACATTAGTGAATGCGCAGGTCGAAGTGATGTGCTTACAGCGCTGTTAGTTTTAAATCATAGCGCTGTAATTTACGATATAAAGTACGAACACTAATATTAAGCTTAATGGCTAATTCTGCTGGAGACCCTTGAAATTGCTCACAGACCTGAAAAAGATACCTATACTCAACGTCATCTAATGACATGATCGTGGTTGCCGTTTTTAGGGAATTGTTTTCTTCGGTCGACAGGTTATTAGGTTGAACAATTTCAGGTAAATCACTGCTGTGGATCATATCTTCGTTGGCTATTAATGCTGATTGCTCAATAATGTTTTTCAATTCACGAATATTACCTGGATAGGCATAACGACTGAGTAAGGTTAACGCATTAGCTGAAAACTTTTTATGCTTGTATTCAGAATATTTAATAAAGTGATTAACGAGCGTTGGAATATCATCATGGCGTTCACGTAACGAGGGTAAGTAAATCGGAAATCCTGCAATGCGATAATACAAATCACGTCTGAATTCTCCTTTTTCAACTAAATCGAGTAAATTTTTATGGCTGGCGCTGACTAATCTAAAATCAGAACGTTTTTGTTTTAAGCCCCCAACGGCGCGATAGCATTGAGTTTCAAGTAATCTGAGTAACTTGACTTGCATATTCATTGGTACGTCGCCAATTTCATCAAAAAACACCGTCCCACCATGGGCGATTTCAATCAGACCTTTTTTGCTGGTGGTCGCCCCGGTAAAGGCACCTTTTTCATAGCCAAATAATTCACTTTCGAATAGATTCTCACTCAGTCCGGTACATTCAATCACCACAAATGGCTTATCACTTCTACTGCTGGCTTGATGTACAGCTTTGGCGACCAGCTCTTTACCAGCGCCTGTTTCACCTTGCAATAGTACTGCAATGTTGGATTGAGAGGCGCGATTTATCCGATTGAGCATTTCCTTAAACGGCGCGGATTGACCGACCATAGTGCCTTTTTTAGATTCGATCGATGCATAATCAATAGCATCTAGAATCTCTAGAAATCCTAAGATTTGGCCATCATTATCTTTAATCGGTTTCATTAAAATATCGCAATATGACTTGCCATGAGCCGTGCTATGGATATGCATCGCATTGGCTGCTCTAGTCGTACTCAAGCATTGCTGTAAAGGGCAATCTTCGCCGTGTTTGTCACAAGGTTCGTTACTGTGATGGGAAATCTGATGACACTTACTTCGACCCAATATCACTTTGGTCTCATATGTTTCTGCATAGGCTTCATTGACCGCATGTATGACATAGTCTGGGGTAATAAATATTGCCGGTTTATCAATCGCGTTTATCATCGATTGGACTACGGTAGTGTTATCCATTTATTGCTCTCACTTGTCTATATATGCATCAGTTAATTCTAATATGTCATTATAGGTGCCATAATTGTCACGTCAATGCCACATTTGTCACTTGGTAACCTTGCATTTACATTATCTAAACATTGATTGGCTCTAGGTAACTGATTTCATTGCCTTAAAATTTAAGATGTGATCTGGCACAAGCTTTGTATAGCTCTAATATACATGTCTGATGGCCGTATTGAGTTCAAAGACACTGTAAATGGGGAGAACATTCAATGGCTAAAATTGTTGTGATAGGTGCCGGTACTGGTGGCATGCCAGCCGCATACGAAATAAAAGAGATTTTGGGTAAGGACCATCAAGTTTTAATGGTTAACGAACATGATACATTTCGTTTTACCCCTTCTAATCCTTGGATTGCCGTTGGGTGGCGAGAACCTAAAGCCATTACGTTCCAGATAGAAAAACACTTAGCAGATAAAAAAATAGAATTTAAATGTGCCAGAGTGACTAAAATTGATACTGAAAAAAATCAACTTATAACTGCTGATGAAGACATTATTGACTATGACTATTTGGTTATCGCAACCGGTCCTAAACTGGCATTTAACACTATACCTGGAGCAGGCCCTGAACACTTTACTCAATCTATTTGCACACTTGAACATGCAGTAGAGTGCAAAGTTGATGTCGATAAACTGTTAGCTAATCCGGGTCCTGTGATCGTGGGGGCATTTCAAGGTGCAAGCTGCTTTGGGCCGGCTTATGAATACGTGTTTATTTTAGACAAGGTGTTACGTGATGCCGGCATTCGAAGCAAAGTGCCAATTCATTTTGTCACTAGCGAGCCTTATGTTGGGCATTTAGGTTTAGGTGGCGTTGGTGATTCAAAATCAATGCTCGAGTCTGAGTTACGCCAAAGAGATATAAAATGGATATGCAATGCCACGGTTGACTCTGTAGAGGAGGGCGTGATGCATATTTCAGAGCTTGATAGAAAGGGGAATGTTGATTTTTCTCACTCATTGCCATTTCAACATTCAATGTTAATCCCCCCATTTGCTGGTATTGATGCTGTCGCGAATGTTGAAGGACTATGCAACCCTAAAGGCTTTGTTATTACCGATGAACATCAACGTTCACCAACATTTGGTAATATTTTTGCGGGTGGCGTTTGTGTGGCAATCCCGCCAGCAGAAATAACGCCAGTCCCAACCGGAATGCCAAAAACAGGTTACATGATTGAGTCGATGATGACTGCAATCGCTCACAATTTGCATAGCATTATTATTGAAAACAGCCCGCCTAAAAGTAAAGGCACCTGGAATGCAATTTGTATTGCCGATATGGGTGACACAGGTGCAGTATTTGTGGCAATGCCTCAAATAGCACCGCGTAACGTCTCTTGGTTTAAAAAAGGGAAATGGGCACATTTTGCCAAAATTGGTTTTGAAAAATACTTTCTACGAAAAATGAAGACTGGTAGCAGTGAACCATTATACGAAAAATATGCGTTGAAACTCATGGGCATCACGCGCCTAGAAGCAGAGGATGATGATAATGACATTAACAAAGAATTGTAATCAACACGTGGCAGGATCTGGCAAATTAGGCGCTTTACTAATACTCGCGAGTATGACCAGTGTTAGCCAAGCAGCATCATTAACCGAACAGCAAATGCTTGAGCAAGAGGCTAATGAGCGTATTGCCGAATTTAGCCAAACATTAAAAGGTCAGTTACAGGCAGCCATAAAGCAAGGTGGATTGCCCAATGCTGTGTCTGTGTGTAAGTCGGTAGCGCCTGCAATTACTGCACAGAATGCGAAACAAGGCTGGACGCTCGCTCGAACCAGTTTGCGGGTGCGTAATTCAGACAATACGCCAGATGCATGGGAGTTAGCACAATTACAAAAGTTTGAAGCCATTCAGTCTTCAGGACAGTCATCCGTTGATAAACCGATAGTGGCTAGCGAGTATATTGTTAATGGCGATAATACTGAGTTTCGTTATATGAAAGCCATTCCAACCCAAGAGTTATGCTTAGGTTGTCATGGTAGTAATATTAACCCTGAACTGAGTGCATTGATTAATACAACCTATCCTGATGATAAAGCAATTAACTTTGCCCTTGGTGATATTAGAGGTGCATTTTCATTGCAAAAAGTCATCAGTGATCCAGTATCGCCGATGACAGCCAAACCCTAATAAAGACGTAAATAATGACGTAATAAGGCTTAACAAACGTTAAGTCTTATTACGCAAAACCTAAATCATAGTGAGTTTATTCGTTCGCAATTTATTGCGACATAATTCGCAGTAAAAGATGATGATTTGACTTAACATTATACTGTAATAATCAAACTTCCTCAGTCAACGATAAATGATGTTGCGAATGTGACCGATATTCATATGAGGTTTTATCTAACAAATGCCTAAGGGATTTTGTTGGGAGTAATGTGTCATGAGCAAAATCCGCATCGATCCTTTTTATCATCACGTTAGCCATACGATTACTTATGTGGTGACGGATCTTGCTACGCGTCAAAGCGCCATAATCGATCCTGTTTTAGACTTTGATATCGCCTCTGGAACCATAAGTACCCACTTTGCCGATATGCTGATTGAGCATATCGATAAACATGGATATGAAATTGAATGGATTTTAGAAACGCATGCCCATGATGATCATATTTCAGCGGCATGCTATATCAAGAAAAATCGAGGAGGGATAACGGGAATTGGCGAGAATATCACCAAAGTCCAACACACGTTTAAGCGATTACTTAATCTTGATGGAAGCTTTCAGTGTAATGGTGAGCAGTTTGACCAACTGTTTGCCGATGAAGAATTGATTAAATTCGGTCATTTAAATATTCACGTAATGCACACTCCGGGGCATACACCAGCTTGTGTTAGCTATCTTATTGAAGACACAGTGTTTGTCGGTGATACCTTATCGACACCTGAGTTAGGGACTGCGAGTACTGAATTCCCAGATAGCAGTGCAACCACCTTATACCATTCAATTCAACGGATATTAGCATTGCCAAATTGTACCCGTGTATTTGTAGGACATTATCCGTTCACAGATAAAAACGCGGAGAATCAATTAGAAACATCGGTTATTGCGCAAAAAAGGAATAACCGCGTTGTAGGGGGTAAAGTCACTCTTACTGAGTTTGTTCAATTACATCAACAACGTCATATAAATGCTGATACTCCAGCTTTGCTACTACCCGCAATACAAATCAATATTCGTGCAGGCAATATTTCACCCATAGAAGGTGAAGATAACTATTATATTAAAATACCGCTAAATCAATTGTGATCACATCACGAAAATAATCATCTTACCAATTAGTGGTCAAATAAACGGCCTCCAGCTAATGGCAATAAAAGATATCAGCCATTAGCCAGAGCATATCTAGCTTACTGTGATTTAAACCTTATACGGCACTAATGGAAATCCATCTTGTTGCCATTGCACCATACCACCTGCCACAGATAGTGGTTTTTTAAAGCCCATATTTTGTAATGAATCGGCAGCAAGAGCGGAGCGGCCCCCTGTACGGCAAATCAGAAATATCTCTTTTTCTGCTAATTCATTTAATGCTAAAACCCATTCGCAATGGTGACTGACCAAAGGATGCTCGTGTATTTTCATCTCTAATACACCACGAGGGAAATTCACTGCACCTTCGATATGGCCTAATAAAAATTCTTCGTGTTCACGGACATCGATAATAACCACATCAGGGTTAAGCATTGCCGTGAGTAAATCATGGGTACTCACTTCGATAATGTTAGCTTTGATTTCACTTATGTATTCTTGAGCAGTTTTCATGTGTACCTCGTGATATTAAATAATAGATTTAGTTAGGATAAATAGCGCCATTAAGACTAAAAACACGGCAAATATTTTCTGTAATATTGCTTTAGGTAAATATTGGCTTATCCATTGACCTGCAATACTGCCGACAAACCCGCCAGCAATCATGATCCCAATAACTGACCAGTCAAACTCAAGCCCTTTATCTGAAAGCAATGAGTAGTATTTTATAAAGCCAACAAATGAATTCATGGTAATAATCAGTAAGCTGGTGCCAATCGCGAGTCCAATATCAATACCACCGAGGATCACCAAAGCCGGCACAATTAAAAAGCCGCCACCAACACCAACAAAACCAGTCACAACACCGACCCCTAAGCCTTGTAAGAGGATTTTGGTCACATCCAGCGTGCCTGCTTTACATCGACTTGATTGATTACGCCACATCATGACGGCACCCATAAGCATTAAAATGACAAACACAGTCAGTTGAATGTCACTGGTCACAAAAGTGCTTGTCCAAGCACCTAAGTAAGTCCCCGCCATGCCAGGTAAGCCAAATAAGAACACATGACGCCAAGAAACCTTTTTATGCTTAATGAAACGCATACTGCTGATTAAACTGATTACACCAACGATACATAATGATGAAGCTATGGCTAATTGTGGTTGCATACCAATAAGATATAACAACACTGGAACCGTAATAATTGAGCCTCCAGAGCCCAATACACTCAGCACTAAACCAATCAATAAAGCGCCAATAATTGCTTGTATCATTTTGATGACTCTTAGGTTTAAAGAAGGTTAATCGGGATTTTTAAATAGACTGTGCCATTGTCTTCAGCATCAGGCATTTTTCCTGCACGAATGTTGACTTGAATCGATGGCAATATCAGTCTTGGCATGGCTAACGTGGCGTCTCGTTTTTGTCGCAAAGCAACAAAATCGGCTTTTGACATGGTGTCGTTAACATGAATATTGTGTTGTTTTTGTTGACTGATTTGAGTTTTAAATTGGTGGTCACGGCCTTCAGTAGGGTAGTCATGGCATACATAAATGTCGGTCGAGTCTGGCAAACTGAATAATGTCTGGATTGAGTCATATAAGGTATTGGCATCGCCACCAGGGAAATCACATCGCGCAGTCCCCACATCAGGCATAAAGATAGTGTCACCTACAAAAGCGGCTTGTTCGTTAATGATGTAGGCTAAATCGGCAGGTGTGTGCCCTGGAGTATGCATAATGCGTATGGTCATATCACCGATTTGTAGCCGATCACCATGTTTAAATAGTCGATCAAATTGACTGCCATTCGGCAAAAAACTCGCCTCAAGATTAAATATGCTTTTAAAAGTATCTTGAACTTCGGTGATATGCTCGCCAATGCCTATTTTGCCACCGACTTTGTCACATATAAAACTGGCAGCAGATAGATGGTCTGCATGGGCATGGGTTTCTAATATCCATTTCACCGTCAAGTTTTGACGTTCAATCCAATGTAAAACTCGTTTGGCACTTCGAGTATCAGTACGACCTGACTTGTAATCAAAATCTAAAACAGGGTCAATAATAACGGCATATGAAGTGGCATTATCGGCAACGACATAAGTGAACGTTTCACTGTCATCATCTAAAAACTCATGGACACTAAAAGTAGAGTTCATTATAAAGTTCCTATATTAATCCTATGTAAAAGATGCACAGGAACTTAGATCCCTGTGCCGGCAAAATTAAAGCGATTTTTTGCTGAAATACCAATCAGTGTATTCATAACCTTGGCTTAAACGGGCTTTGGCTTCAGCAGTAGTGGCTGGTGGGGGGACAATAACGTCATCACCAGGCTGCCAGTTTTCTGGAGTCGCTACGCCATTGGCGTCGCTGGTTTGCAATGCTTTGACTAAACGAACAAATTCGCTAATAGAACGGCCGTTGCTCATTGGGTAATAGACCATGGCACGTAATATACCTTCAGGATCGATAATGAAAGTTGCACGCACAGCGGCGGTATCACTCGCGCCAGGTTGGATCATGCCGTAGGCTTTAGCCACTGCCATTGATAAATCGGAGATAATAGGGAAGGTAATTTCAACACCAAAGTTTTCTTCAATATTACGTACCCAAGCAATATGAGAGTGAATGCTGTCGATAGATAGACCTAATAATTCGGTATTAATCTCAGCAAACTCTGCAGCGTGTTGTGCAAATCCCATAAACTCAGTAGTACATACAGGGGTGAAATCTGCTGGATGCGAGAATAACACCAACCACTTGCCTTTATAGTCAGTGAGAGAGCGCATACCATGAGTCGTCTTGGTATTAAATGCAGGTGCTGGTCGGTTTAATTGTGGAAAAGAAACAATAGAATCAGTCATGTTATTACTCCAGTAGTGGTTAACTTAAATTCTGCCTAATCTGTAAAACAGATTACAAACATACTTAGTAATAGCAATTGGTGGGCCAAGTTGGCTTGGTGCGAGATCTTATTGGAATAGTATTTATAACACATTGAAAATTATCATTTTTAAATCAGTTAACTTTATAAGGCTTGATATCGGTGTTATCTAATAGCGACTATCGTCTCGCTATGCTTTGCCATAAATGACACCAGTGACAATAGTGGTGACAAATATGGCGTAGAGAAGTCAGTTATTGATGGTAATAAACCCAGAACCCAATCCACAAGATCAGAAACACTGCTGCCTAGTACGCATGTGAAGTGCTGGGGGAAATGTGATTGGATATTGAATAGAAAAGAAATTAACGGATCAGCAAAGGTTAATGTGAAATAAGCAAAGACTCATAAGCAACTAGAATGACGTTGAACGGCCTTAAATAGACTCTTTATTCGTCAGCACTGTGAAGCGGCTCTTGATTATGACTTTTGAGCCTATACACATATCCTCTTTAGCTTTATATTTTAATGATTAAATCCAATATTTATAAAGGGTTAAGACACTAATGGATTTGGCAAAGCTTTCCCGTATTAGCATGAAACACTTAATCACTTTGCATGTAATGCTTGATACCCTCAGTGTCACTGCCAGTGCTGAACGCTTATGTTTAAGCCCCTCATCGGTAAGTAAAACCTTGAGTCAGTTAAGAAACAGCCTTAATGATGAATTATTTTATCGACATGGTAACTCGCTAATCGCCACACCCTTAGCGCGAAGACTGGGCCCTAGTGTGCAGCAGATGATCAATGATATGAACCATATCATGAGCCAAGATGTGTTTAGTCCTGCTGATTATCAGGGCCGTTTTGCGCTCTCGATGCGTGAAAGCACCTTTGAACTACTGGCGGCAAAAATAAGCGCTCATATTCTTAAGTTAGCGCCTAACATCCATTTAGATATTTACAGTAAAGACAATATTGGTTTTGATGGCTTAATAAAGGGCTCGTTAGATTTCATTATTTTACCCCACGACCTAAGTCAGCCGACGGATATTGATGACGATTTAGTCTGGGAAACCTTGATCAATGATGAGATGGTTTGTTTAATGAGTGCATCACATCCTTTGGCTTTGCAGCAAGACATCAGCCTTGATGACTATTTGCGATTCAGCCATATAGGTATAACCGATACCGACTTAAGCACACCCTTTTTTGATATTTTGCTGGCTCAGCAATCCAAAAAACGCGCGGTCCCCATTTCAGTAGCAGACTTTGGCAGTGCCGCCTTAATGTGTCACCACAGTGAATTACTGTTTACCTGCTCGCGCTACTGGGGAGCCACAGCCAAACAAGCCCAAGGGCTGATCATTAAAGCTTTACCTATAGATTATGGCAAAGTCGCTTATAGCCTCGTATGGCATAAACAAAGCATGAATGATCCCGCACACCGATGGTTATATGAGCAAATATTACACTGTCGTCATTGCTGAAATAGGATGTCGAGATTAAATCGACTTGATTGAATTAAAGATATAGCGCCGGTAAGGCAAGATTATTCACTCCTCGCTGGCTCAGCAGCGCGGCTAATTTTTCGATATCAGCCTGAGTGCATTGCTTCCATGTTGAAGCGATTTCACCAACTCCGTGATGGTGAAATGCATTTAGTTTAACTCGGGTATCACTTGGTAGCTGAGTTAAATAAGCCGCTAGGGCATCTATCTGGGTATCATAATCTGTAACCTCAGGAATATGTAACAGTCTAACTTCATACAGCTTATTGTGCTGAGCAAGTAACTCAATTGAGTTAAACACCGCTTTGTTGTCTCGCCCGGTAATATAGTAGTGAGTAGCTTGGTGCCATGCTTTTAAATCAACCATAGCACCATCTAAATAGGGGAGTAACTTATGCCATCCCGTGCGACTTAAACTACCATTGGTGTCGATCATGCAAGTTAAGTGTGCTAGTTGCTCAGATGATTTAATCGCCTTAAACAGAGTAATAACAAAAGGTAATTGCAAACTCGCTTCGCCGCCGCTAACCGTAATACCGTTAATAAAATGTCGCTGACAACTAATGACCTCAAGGATTTGCTCAAGCGTATAAGTAACCGTTTTGGGCGAGGATTGTGCTTGGCATACCCTAAGGCAAGTATCACATTCAGTGCACTTAGTGCTGTGCCACACGATATGTGGCTTACTTTTTAATTCTGTATCTTGCGACGCAATGAGCGTCAATGCTTGCTCAGGGCAATGAACAACACAATCGCCACATGCACTACACAAACTTATCGTTTGCGGATTGTGGCAATTTTTGCATTGATAATTGCAGCCTTGTAGAAAAATTACCAATCTACTGCCCGGTCCATCGACGCATGAAAACGGCAATATTTGGCTTACAACAGCCAGTTTACTCATAAACAAAAGGCGCTTGTTCGTGAGCAATAACACGGGCTTGGCGCTGTAATATGCCGGTATTCATGGCGGCCTCAGCAGCTAAACCGCTAGTATTGCTGCGTGAACCACGTTGTTTGAACGTTTCAATGTCAGATCGTTTGACCATATAACCAGTAACGCGGACTAAATCATTATTCGCGACATTGGCGGTAAACTCCCTAAAACCTAAGTTAAATGCGCCTTTACAGAGTTGGAACATGGCTTGTGGATTCGATTTTACGGTTTCATCTATGCTAAGAATATCGCTAATTCCCGCAGTATAATATTGATGATGCTTCGCTAATGCTTGAACATGACTAATGGGATCAGGCTCTGTGCCATAAGGAATACGAACACCAGGAGTCACATCTTTATCGACGCTAATACCACTTTGAGAATGCAATAACGCGCGCCCCTTATAACCATAGGTCACCGGAGTTGATGTCACCATGTTAGCCAATGCAGCTGAGATCCTTAGGCCTAATTCATTAGCTGCCAGGCTGTGACCATAGGCGTTACTGGATAGATCAGTAGCCTCTTGCGATCCAATAGCGGCAGCTAACTCCTTAGCAGACAGGGCTTGTAAAATATTGACCGCCTCAGCCATACCGTAAATCCCAAACATAGGCGCAAAACGGTTCTCATCAATGAGTTGCTCCTTAACCAAAAAGCTGTCGAAAAAATGTGATTGTTGATGTAAGAATGCCGAACGCGCTTCAATAAGCTCAAAGGTGAGTTGGCCATAATAAGGCAGTACTTGTTGAAAAAAATCATCGATGCTAGTGGCTTTTAAGGCAACTTGTTTTAAGTTAAGTCGTACTAACGTATTGGCGCCGCCAGCTAATGGGAGCGCGTTATAACAACTGACAATGCCAAACCCACGCTTATCGAATGTTTCAGCATGCAACGAATAGTTGGCGATGTGAGGTTTATTGCAAAAACAAATATTGGTGGTCGCCTGCAACAATAAATCATCTGGTGTTATTGCAGGCTCGTACATAAAGGTCAAATTAGGCGCAATTTGTTGTAACTCAAGGTCAATACGCAATAAAGTCCGGCAAATAATATTATCAGTCGGACCAATATTCACATGCATAAATGCATCGGGCAATATGCGGTCAAGTAAGATCCAAAAACGGGTTAATTTGCGATAAATGGCATCAGCGTCAAGCCCAGCAACAAAAGGCATCAATAACGCATCCAAATGACCTAAGAACACCGGAATATTGGTCACCGACGGCACGTGATGATAAAGCACCATTAACGCATTAAGGGCATCATCAAAATCTTCAGCCGGTGATAACGCTAAGTACTCTGAGCCTTGCTTCAGGTATTTAGCATAGTCGGGCAGAACATAACGCGGTTTAAACGGCGCGTGGCCTTCAAACATATCGCAAATAATACCGTCCTTCATCGCATTACTAACCTGCTCAGACACTGCTACATATGGCAGACTATTTTCAGCTTCTAGGGCCAAATAATTTGATTTTTGCTTAGGAGAAAGGTGAGGGTGGCTGACTATTTGGACAATATTTTCTTGTAATGACATGACTGAATTCACTTTTTAAAGGCTAATGCTTAATAGCCATTAATCTACTCAGTGACCGGGTGTTTAAACAGTGAAAATAGCTGAGGTTGGCATTGATAAAATCGAAATCCGATGATGCAGATCACAATCAATCAAGTTCTCTACTCCATACTATGTCCTAATAATTCTAAACGCATAATGATTATCGTTAAGCTGAATTGATTAACGGTTGAAGTCATTGATAAACTATTCTAAATTGGCTCTTTAAAACTGATAGATAGAAAAATAAAACTCAATTACAATGGACGACTTTTGCTTCAAAAATATTCGCGATCTGAGCATAAAATGCCAGCGTAAGATCTAAGGAACATCTTTAATTGAGAACATTAATTGTCTTTATCACAACAGGCTTTATCCTGTTAAGTGGTTGCCAAACGGTGGCAATTAAAGATGCCGACGCAGACAACAATATCAGTACTGCCAATAAAACAACCTCAACGATCCCTAAGTCTTTAGCCCGCCGAAATTACCAAGACAATGGTGATGTGTGGGAACGCATCCGCTACTCAATGGATATGCCAATCCCAGATGAGCAGTTAGTTAACCAATATCGACAGTGGTATATCGATAATCCACAGCATCTTGAGAGTATTTCGCAACGCGCAAAGCCATTTTTGTATTTAATTGTGCAAGAGTTTGAGCATCGAGATTTACCTATTGAATTAGCCTTACTACCTATGGTTGAGAGCTCATTTAATCCTTTCGCGTATTCCAGTGCCGATGCGTCAGGTCTATGGCAGTTCACCTCACCAATGGCCAGCCATTTTGGCTTGCAGATGAATTGGTGGTATGACGGTCGAAGAGATGTGCCAGCGGCAACATCCGCAGCATTAGATATGCTCGAATACCTGTACAAAAAGACCGATAATTGGTTATATGCATTAGCCGCATACAATGCCGGTGAAGGTCGGTTACGTGAGGCGATTAGATACAATGAAGCGAGAGGACTGAGTACTGACTTCTGGTCTTTACCATTGCCTAAAGAAACCAGACAGTATGTGCCGCAATTACTGGCAATCGCTGATGTGATAAAAAATGCTCAACGTTATGGTATTGCACTCAAAACGATTCCTAACAAACCACTTGTTGAAGTCATTGATGTTGGCAGTCAAATCGATATCTCGGTGGCAGCTGAGCTTGCAAATATGCCCATTGCTCGGCTACAAAATCTCAATCCTGGATTTAATCGTTGGGCGACATCGCCAGACGGACCGCATCAATTAATAGTGCCTGTTAGCAAGGTAAATGTATTTAAAAAGGCACTTGCTGATACTGACATTAGCGCCAGAATGAAATGGTCTAAATATAAAATAAAACCGGGCGATAGCATGAGTGCTATTGCTAAACGTTATCAAACGACTGTGTCTAAAATTCAACAAATGAACGACATCAATAGTGATAAAATCGTTGCCGGTCAATTTTTGTATATGCCACAAGGCGTATCGAGCATGATACCAGAGGTCGAACTCGCTTCAACAAACAAACAACCAAGGACCATCACCACATCTAATCAGCCAGCAGTTCGGAGCGATCACACGGTAAAATATGGCGATACTCTTTGGAGTATTGCCAAAGTGTATAAGGTCAGTGTGGAACAAATTATCGCTTGGAACAAAATGACGGACAAAGACAAGTTGACGGTAGGCAAAACCCTGCAGTTTTATCAACAGCCCTTCCAGCAACAGCAGACTCAATTGTAACCCTGTTGTTTAGAAACTGATAAACACGATAGCTCAAATGTTGTAAAAGTTGAGCGTTACATAAATGTGAGTATTTATCGATTTAACCTAGTGAAGTACATCGAAATCCAGCTTTGCCATCTGGACACTTTTGATTATACAGATCGTTTAATAGAGTGACCCACAAGGCTTGAGTGATGTTAAATCTTAGTGTTCATATTTTTTCATATTTGTTTCCCATCAGTTCATAACCAACTCAACAGCCATTCATAAGTTTTGAATATAGTCACCCTATCAACAAGAACATATATTTTAGGGTAATGAATATGAACATTAGAAAAACTCAACTAGCTCAGTCAATTTTGTTAGGCAGTCTAATCTTATCGGCTACCTCTTTTGCCAATGCTGCAGATGATAATGTCTTCGATGGAGCCATAAGTGGTAAATTAACCTTTGCTTCAGATTATGTTTTTCGTGGCGAATCGGAAACGATGGATGCAGAAGTACCAGTGGTACAAGGTACTCTAGGGTGGGGTAATGATCTGGGCTGGTATACCGGTGTATTTGCTTCCAATATCAAATTTGCAGACCCCAATTTAGAAATTGTTACTGCACCTTATATAGGTAAAGCAGGTGAGTTTGGCGATAGTGGTATCAGTTACGACGTTATGGTTTTTTCTTACCTGTATCCAGGTGCCTCATATTCGAATTATACCGAACTGTGGATAAAAGTCGGTAAACAATTTGGTCATGCAAATGTGCAATTAGAAGTGACTCCAACAATCGACGATTGGTTTGGCGTAGAGGGCTGGCAAGGTGTTAACTATGCCGTTCATCCGAGCTATCAGTTTGACAATGGTTTACATGTTTCAGCAAGTATCGGCTACCAAGATTTAGATGGTAATGGAGCAGAAGGTTGGGGACACTGGAATTTGGGAGTGAGTAAAGCCTATGCCGGCCTCAATTTTGATGTTCGTTATCATGGCAGTACCATGGATAGCGATCATAAGGTCTATGGCACTCAAACAAAAATCTTTGATGACCGAGTGGTTGTCGGCATCAGCAAAAGTTTCTAATATAAAAACATAACGTCTTTTATTGCTAAACTACAAATATAATTGGATCTTGTTTTACATATCCCCATTATGTGATCTAGGTCCTTTTTTATAAACCAATTTTGCTAGCTGCCACTCATTCCTTGTATATCTTTATAGGCAAATATGAAAAGTTATGAATAATAACGACCATTATTAGCAACACTATCTGGATTGGACGATGGCACATCCTGGTTTAACAAATACAGTACTCGTCGTTGACGATGAAGCAGTGATCCGAGCTCGATTAAAAGGTTATTTTGAGCGTGAAGGTTATCGGGTACTTGAAGCTGGAGACGGCGAACAGATGTGGCAACAGTTTACAAATCAACATATCGATTTGGTGATGTTAGATATTAACTTACCCGGTACCGATGGTTTGAGCTTGGCACGTGAACTGAGAAGTCGTTCGGACGTTGGCATTATTTTAGTCACAGGTCGTGATGAAACCATTGATAAAATCGTTGGTCTTGAAATGGGCGCTGATGATTATGTGACTAAACCATTTGAATTAAGAGAACTATTAGTAAGAGTTAAAAATTTGTTGTGGCGAATTTCATTAGTTAAAAAAGCACAGCAAGACGTTGTAGAACAATTTGAACAGTGTGACGATATCATTGCGTTCGATAAATATATTCTTGAGTTAAACAGCCGAAAACTGAGTCGTGGTGACGAGGTGATAAAGCTGACTAAAGCAGAGTTCGAATTACTTACCGCCTTTGCATTGCATCCGCAGCAAGTACTATCTCGTGAGCGACTAATGCAGCAAACAAGCCACCGTAATGAAGATGTAAATGATAGAACCATTGATGTCATTATTCGTCGATTACGAAACAAGCTACAGGCTGACCTGTTTGTGACGGTTCATGGAGAAGGCTATTTGTTTGCGACAAAGATTAAAGATTAGTTTTTGGCGTCACGCGGTAAATAGGGTAAAAACTTGCAGGGGCTAAGCTGTTATTAAACATATCGAGTTGCACCTTTCCTTGTTCTAACGCCTGTATTTGTGGGCCAATATCACCAAATGATTGTGCTCCCTCAAGTAGTTTTACCATGATGTCTATTGCTAATTTACCTTGTAACACCACTTGATCATCACTGCTGAAAGCGACTTTATTACGATGCAGTCCTCGCAATGTCGCTGGCGATAGATAACTGCTCACAAGCTTTACTTGGCCAGCTAATTGTTTATGTTGCAATGTTCCAATTGCTGCTTCGATAGCAACAGCACTGCCTATAATATAGCTAGGAATATGATCATTAAGCAGATGATGAAGTTGGTCACGATAAAGGTCACGATTATTATCGGTATGGCGAATTGATGTAATCTCAATATGACTATTGGCAATAGCATCTTGAATACCGAGCTCAACCCAATCGCTGCCACCAACACTTTCTGGACCAGTTAGTAGTGCGAGTGTTGCTGGAGATGATGGCGGTATTTTTTTAACAGCTTTAGCAATAAAGTGGCCAGCTTCCCAGCCCATTTGATACCAATTAACGCCTACACGAGTCGTTATCATGGGGTTATCGAGTCTATTCACTAACGCTATGATGGGTTTATTAATCTGTCCCGGATAGTTATCAAGTAAATTAGGGGCCACGGCACCGAGTAAGATGGCATCGAACGGCTGATTAAGGCAGTATTCAAGTTGTTTTAGTTGTTGCTCTTTTCTGTAATAACTGCCGGCTTCAAATAATTCTAAATTAATGCCTAATTGGCTGGCTTTTGACACCAAACCGTAATCAATGCCGATCCAATAAGCATCTTTGAGGTGAGGTACTAAGGCACAGATCCGCCAAGGCTTTTTGGCCGAAGTCAGTTGATTATATTGTATCGATTTTACTGTTTGAATTTTGGCATTAAATGGCGTCCGCTGTTGTAATATCCAGCTAGAATCTAATGTAGCCTCAGCAAGTAATGGTATTGTCCCTAAGCAAGCTATGAGCAAATAAATAAGTCGGCGCATTATATTGTCTCGATTAAGGTTTCTAAACAGAACACTAAGATTTTTTGTAATTATAACATTTTAAGGAATGACTGTGAGCACTTTATCACTATCAGGCAAGAGCTTAGTAGGTCGCCTTATGTTGGCATTTTGTTTGCTCGGATTGTTACTGTTAATGTTAGTTAGCCTTGGCAGCATTTCGCTTTATTGGGTAAAGCTTGCTGACCAATATTTATATGAAGAGGCGTTACCCGCATCTGAGGCTGCAAGGCAATTGATGCAGTCTTCTAATGGCTTGCTCGACAATGCCCAAGCGCTGGAACGAGTGGAACAAGAGGCACAACGCGTTTTCCTTGGACGTAAGTTGTCACTCGAAAGCACTAATTTACTTTCCGCTATTGAACGACTCAATTCGTTAAATCTACAAAATCATGGTGTCGATAAAGATAAGCAATTAGCTCTATTAGCTGGTGAAATTATCCATGACTTATCGGTATTCGGCCGCCAAGTGGGTAAACGTTTAGTATTGGCGGCTCAATTGAATAATAAAGGAAGCGCACTCGCGGAAGCAGCCAGTAAGAGTAGTGTTTTACTTGAAGCAGAACAAGCTGTGGTCGATTCAACCATTCTGGCCAAGTTAAGTTTAGCTTACCCTCAAGTGGTTGGTGCTGAACAAAGTGCCCAACTTTTGGACTCCATCATAGAACAAGACTTGGATGTTCGTGAACGTTTAAATCGAGCTTTGGGATTGATCCATCACATTGAGTTAGTAGGGCAGTTATTACAGTCTCCAGAACAACAACTCGGATTAAATAACGTACTCGACAATATGGCTCGAGTACTGTCTCCAACGACTTATACCATTAATTCTACTCGCGATAACTCCCAAAACGGTAATGAAATACCGAGCCCTTATACTGCTTCAGGCACGAGTGGGCAAATTGATTTAATGCCTCTAGAATTACTTAAAGGCTTAATTCGAGATCCGGTTAGAGCGACAGAGCTTGAGCACCAATTGATAATGTTAAGGGAGGTGAATGATGGCTTAAGTTTGCAGCAGCAATATGCTCAATTGCTAACGAAACAAAATGCGCAGCTGTTAACGCTGACGGATAAATTAGGCCAACTGAATAAGTCAGTCGATAGCGCAATGAAAGCACAACAGCTACAGGCAGAACATGCCCGAAGTAATTTTTTACAGCAATTACTGTGGGCTAAATCAGGACTGTGGGCGACAGGTATTTTGATGTTAATCATTATGCTGTTGGTGGTTTATCGAGTTATTTATAAAGGTATCGCTTTACGCCTAAGTGAAGCAACTGCAGCATTATCTCAATTAAGTCAGGGCAATACCGAAGTAGTACTTGATCCTCACGGAGACGATGAACTCACCGCGATGGCTTCTGCCATTGAAGCTTTTAAACAAAAAACCGCGCACAATCAAGCACTGCAATCTGAATTACAACAAACGGCATCAGAATTATTTGCCCATAAAGCCTCACTTGAAAGTACCGTGCAGGCACGTACACTCGAACTGGCTGAAACCAACCGTCAACTAGACGCTGAAGCAAAAGGACATTCGACGGCTAGAGTGATGGCAGAACAAGCTAACAAGGCAAAATCGCTATTTTTAGCGACCATGAGCCATGAAATCCGTACTCCGCTAAATGGTCTTTTAGGCACCCTGACTTTACTGAGTCACTCGCCATTACCTCCAGCACAAAAACAAATGTTGGCATTATCGCAATACAGCGGCACCTTACTGCAAAATGTACTTAATGATATTTTGGACTTTTCCCGTTTGGAGCAAGGTAAATTAACTAACGAACCACGGGCTGTTGCGCTTAATGAGCTGCTCGATGAAGTGATGGCAATCATGTTAGCTGGTGCGGGATTGTCAGGTATCTCGTTATATTTAGTTCGCGGTAATTTACCTAAATGGATAACGGTAGATGGCCCCAAATTGCGCCAAGTGTTGTTTAATTTGCTCGGCAATGCCATTAAATTCACTCCAGCAGGACAGGTTACATTACGGGTAAATGTGGTCGAGAAACGATTAACCTTTGAAGTGTCAGATACTGGCGTTGGCATAAGTAAAAAGGCCATAGATCAATTGTTTATCGCCTATAGTGCACAGCCTAATCAAGGCAGAACCAGAGGCACAGGACTCGGGCTCGCAATTTGTAAAGAATTAGTCTCGTTAATGAATGAGGTTAATACTGCCAATGATTCTATTTGGGTCAATAGTAAAGTGGGTGAGGGTTCCACCTTTGGTTTTAGTTTGCCATTGCACATCTGTGAGCAAGAACATGAGGTTATCTGTGCAAAATTACCTAAAGTTGATCCTAAATGTGTACTCGTTATCGAAGACAACAAAGTCAATTCCATGGTAGCCCAAGGGTTTTTAGCACATCTTGGACATCATTCCGTACTGGCTGATAGTTGTGCTCAAGCAAGAGCGTTGTTTAACGTTGATAGTGCGTTGAAGTTTGACGGCATTATGCTTGATATTCAATTAGGCGATGGCTCAGGAGTTGAGTTATTGGTAGAGTTGAAGAATATTGCTAACGCAGCCCAAAAAGACATCAGCATAGCCGCTTTTACGGCACAAATTCAACATGATGACATAAACGAGTATCAAGCAGCGGGCTTTGACGACGTATTAGCCAAACCGCTTAATATGAAGTTTTTAGCCAATTGGATTGGTGATGCAAGTGATAAGTCAGCAATCAACAGCGACAACACGAATAAGTTAACTAAGATGGATAAACACAAAGGCTTTACACAAACGACCATAGATCAAAAATTTTCAGTTTGTAATGAAGACAATCAGCCTTTACTCGATGAAAAGCAAATTAATGAAGACTTACAATACCTTGGTACGGCAGCTGTTAAAGAGATGTTAGCGTTATTTAAAGTCAGTAGTACACAACACATCAATGCACTGGCAGCTTTACCTACAGATAGGCCAAAAGCGTTACACGCACTTAAAGGCAGTAGTGCCAGCATTGGCTTTATTCAGTTGAGTCAGTTGTGCAAACAATTAGAAAAAGATGGCATTAGTGATGATTCATATTTGTTGCTTAAGCAAGTATTGCAAGCATCCATCAACGCACTTGAGTTGAAAATCTAAACCTAAGATGTTGTAAAATATGGATAATAATTATAGCCAAGTGTGTGTAACCCTAACGCTATTTATCCTGAACTCAAACATTACATATAAAAACACCGAGCTTGATCGGTGTTTTTATATGGGGGTTAATTATATAGATATCCTGTTACTGAGCACCTTTTAGTCCTACACAATCGCTTTCAACCCAAGCCAGAGTGAGGTGAGCAATGGCTGAATAAAACTTACCAGTATCCACAGAGGTAAGCCTATCTACAAAACGGGGTAACCAAGCGTGGAGATATTGCCTAATAAAGCTGAGCTGAGTGTTATCGTCACAAGCACACGCTTGGTGAGCGACATAAGCCAAAATAACGGCAATATGGTCAGACGGTTCAGGAAATTCACTTTGAACAGTTAATTGGCTTTGTTTTAGATATGTTTGCATTTGCTGATGCTGTTCACAAAATAAGAGTATGTCGTCCTTGGCAACTGCATTATCGTTAAGATATAAACTGGCATAAGGGCTGGCGCTATGCTTTGTACCTACTAAAAATAGGCCACAATAATCGGCAGCAAGCTCTAATAAAGCGTGATCAGTATTGACGCTGTTAAGGGTTGAATTAAGCGCTGAGTTTATGGTTTCAATGTCTTGACTCAATAACGGGTCACTGGCCAATTTAGCAAAGAATGCCTGAGCCTGACTTGCAGTGAGCTCTTGTAATAGCTGTTGGTCTAGCTCTTTTGCAAACAGTGATGAGAGCAGCTTATACACCATCGAACGACCCTGGTTCATTGGCGTGTTATACAATATCTTGTCATTCATCTATGTTATCTCCTGACCCTATTATGGCTGTTAACTTAAGCGCCAAGAATTAAATCGCTTGGCGCACAGTGATAATACTTACACTTTATAGCTGCGTTTCTATTGGGCCACTAAAAGAACTGACGTCAGGTAACTTACCTTGATACTTTTCGAAATCGACCAAGCAAGTGTATGCGGAGCAAGCCTGGGCAAGCTTTGATGTACCAATATCTTGCGTTAACGTATTAGGGTCACCATAGCTGCACAACGCCCCAATTTCACTACCGCCTTCTTTAGACCCATCTTTACCGACTGGGCCATACCAAGCCCCTTCATGAATTCGGATAACCCCACTAGGGAAGCTGTCGGATACCACTGCACCCGCTAACAGTTGACCTCGGTCGTTAAACACACGAACAACATCGCCATCTTTAATGCCGCGCTGTTTTGCATCGGTAGGATTCAAGTACACGGGTTCACGACCTTGTACCGTATAGGTTTCCCGATATTGCTGCGACTCACACATTTGTGAATGTAAGCGTTTATCTGGGTGGCAAGATTGCATCCACATTGGGTATTTATCTGAACCAGGACCACCATGGCAGCGCTCTGACTTTTCTATCCAAGTAGGATGGCCAGGACAGTCATCGTAATTGAATTGGGCGATTTTACGGCTGAAAATTTCAATCAAGCCCGATGGTGTACCCAATGGATTCATTTCAGGATCATCCCTAAAGTCGGCATGGCGAGTCCAAGGTTGGCCTTCACCAAAATGTACATAACCTTGTTTCCAGAACGTGTCGAAATTTGGCATATCGAACTTACCGGCATTATCGGCTTTACAGTCATTATAAAGTTTCTTAATCCAGTCAAATTCAGACATGCCACGGGTATATTCTGTCTCTTTACCCATTATTTTGGCAAAGCGGGTAAAGATATCAAAATCAGACAAGCTATCAAATAATGGTTCAACCATTTTTTGCATCGCTAAAACACCACGGTTAGCGTAGCTGCCATAAACGTCAATGTCATTACGTTCAAATGTAGTACAAGCGGGTAAAACGATGTCTGAGAAACGGCACGTTGCTGTCCAGTTAATGTCGACAGTGACCACACATTCAAGCTTTTGAAATGCTTGCTTCATCTTATTTCTATCTTGGTGATGACTCCATGGATTATTACCTGAAAATACCATCATCTTAATATCAGGATAAGTGACCTTAGCCCCGTTGGCATCGATGGTTTTACCCGGTTCTAAAATGGCATCAATCCAACGTGCAATCGGAATTGTGCTACTCGCACCTTTAAAATCATTACTGTCGAATAATGGCTTTTGGCCTTCATCAAGATTACGAGGAAACGCGCCCGGTGCAGCTGCGCCCGATGAAGGAACACCAATACTTGAGTAATGATGGCCATAGCTGATACCTCCACCAGGTAAACCAATTTGGCCAATCATAGTGGCAAGTACAGCTGCCATCCAATAAGGTTGTTCACCGTGTTGTTGACGTTGAATACACCAACCCATCATGATTTGAGTACGACCTTTGGTCATCACTTTAGCTAAATCACGTATAATTTCAGGGCTAACACCAGTAATTTTACTGGCCCACTCTGGTGTTTTAGCTACGTTATCTGACTCGCCTAAAATATAAGGTACGAATCTGTCGAAACCTAGGCTGTAGCCCTCAATAAATTTTTCATCGTGTAACTTACTGGTGATCATTTCATGGGCAATACCCAGCATTAACGCAACGTCAGTTTGTGGGTTGACGTAAAGTTGCTCACAGCCTAAGTATTTTTGGGTTTTAGTGACCACTGGGTCGATACTGATCACCCGGATCTTACCTTGTTTTACTTTTTCTTTAAGCTCCGCTAGATAAGCGAACGATTCATGGGTTTCGGCATTCCAACCCACTTGCAGGTTTTTATAGGGATCATTTGACCACAAAATGATGGTTTTAGATTGCTCAAGGATCAACGGCCATGAAGTACCTTGGGCATAAACTTCAGTAGAACCTAAAATATAAGGCAAAATAGTTTGGCCAGCACCCGTTGAGTAGTCACCTATTTTTTTGACAAAATTACCGTGCATTCCAACAGCGCGTTGCATGTGACTGGTACTTGAATGCAGTTGTCCAGTGGCGCGCCAGCCAGTTTGACCTGCGTGCAATCCTGATGGGCCATATTGAGTTTGCACCTCATCAAGTGAATCTTTAAACAGAGTCAATGCTTTATCCCAAGTGACACGGACAAAGCGAAAATCACCTCGTTGACTGGTATCACTTTTATGACCTTTCAATAAAAAATCTAGGCGTACCATAGGGTAGCGAACCCGTGAAGGGTTGTAGACTAAGCCTTTAACGCCATTAATCATATCGGTAGGGTATTTGTCCAACTCAAATGGAATCACCTGGTCAATCACGCCATTCTTACGTTTCATCTTGAATGCACCAAAGTGCGAACCGGTAGTCAACCAGTCGTCATTTGCTTTAGTGCCCGCAGCTGCAAGGGCATTGAATGGTGCCAAAACTGATGTACTGCTTAGTCCAACATAAGAAGTCGCCACTAAGCCTTTAAGAAAATGTCTTCTGTTCATGATGATGTCCTATTAATGCGCCGACTTATCGAAAGTAGATGAATGCTCTTGTAAGTACTTTTGTACAAGCGCTTGAGTGTCTTGGTCCATGTTGACGAATGCAATCATGCCTTTAAACATTCCAGGCCAACTGTTAGCGTCAAAGTGTGCTTCTGCTGGTTGGGTATGACACACGCTACAACTGCTGGTATAAGTGGTGCGGGCATAATCCCAAAGTGGCTGTAAATCACTTACTAGGTAGTCTGCATCGGTCCAAATTTTGGCTTCAACACGTTGCCATGTTAATCCGGTCATGGGGTCTTCTTTTTGTTCAAAGACATTCATTACACCTTCTTCTAGCGCAGCATCTTTTGATAACTGAGCCGACAGAATGTTAAGACCAAAATCGAAATAGATAACACGACCAGCACCAATTTTTTTACGCCAACCTTTAATACCAACTTGTACACGACTGCCATTGGTTTCAAGTACCGTCACTTTAGTGGCAATGTTTAACGTGCCAGCTTCAACATCTGTTTTTTGATTAAAATAAAGGGGTTTAGTCAAGGCAGTAAAGTACTGAGCACCAACCACAAGACCAGTTTCGCCAGATCCGACTTGTGCAATGAGTTCTGGAGCACGAGAAGTCCCCATATCAGGAAGTTTGTGAGCAATACCTTTATGGCAATCAACACAGCTCTGGTCTATCTCTGCTGCACGCTTCATTTGTTTTTGCGCCAACTTTGACATGTCATCCCATTTCATCGAGTCATAGTTATGACAGTTTTTACACGCTAAAGAGTTATCACGATCGAATCGTTTCCACTCACGGCTAGCCATCTCTAGACGTTTTGATTCAAATTTTTCTTCAGTATTAACGGTTTGCATCAACCAGCCCCACATATCATGTGATGCTTCAATCTTGCGACCAATTTTACGACTCCAGTTATGCGGCACGTGACAATCGGGGCAAGTGGCCCGAACGCCAGAGTGATTAGACCAATGCACAGTTTGCTGTAGCTCTTGGTAGGGCTTGCTTTCCATACTGTGACAGCTAATACAGAACTCTTCAGTGTTGGTCATTTCCAGTGCGGTATTAAAACCACCCCAGAATATAATCCCCATTAAAAAAGCAGATAGGCTAATTGTGCCTAATGTAAGGTATTTGGCAGGCTGGTTTAGCGTCCGCCAGGTATTAATAAACCATTTCATAACAGCATCCTTTATAAGATTGATTCATAATTTGTTTGAGGATTAGTGCGCAACAACGCCACCAAATGCTTGGATCATCCAAATGACAAAACCGTACGCACTAATGCTGGTTACGGTGATAATGGGAAAGAATAAAAAAATGATAAATCCAAGAGCTTTCAGCTCCTTTGACTTCACATTACGTTGGGGATCTACTACGTTTTTTGTTGTCATAGCTTGCTCGCTTAAAAATTACCTTTGCTGATGACAGCTATATTAGATAACAATTGTTAATGGCACTCAGACCGTGGATGAATGAACGTAGACAATATATGAAAGATTATGAACAGACTGATTGAGTACCAACAAGAAAGGTTGCGGTAGAAAATAACACCGGGGTAGAGACTAGGGAAAGTGAGATTATGGTTTATGCACCGCATCGCTATCTACCATAGCTTTAGACTATTTTGTGGTTTTTTAACCCGTAATTTTATTCAGGTCTAATAGAGAATTACATTAAACTATTACGATAATAAAAAGCTAAACACTCGATGTGATATGACGTGTGATAACAATGTTAAACAACACCATAAAAAAATAGATTAAAATCTATTAACTACACTATAGTTATTCTATTAATTTGACACTAATGGAGTAATACAAGGATGTTGATTTTAAAGTTTATTTTATTGTCTTTAATCGTATTTATGCCAACTTCACATGCAGGTGAAACATGGAAAATCGCATCACTAGAGTGGGCTCCTTATGCGGGCTCAACCATCCCAAGTATGTAAAGATGCACTTGTACCATGGATTAATACTATGGGTTCTTGATCAGACTTTGGTCCTTCATCTCTTGAGTGAATATTCATCCTGAGAAGCAGGTTGAGCCCAACGCTTACTCAGCTCTGCAACTGACTTATCAGGTGCTTGATTAAGGCAAGCTAAAAGTACCAACAACAGATATAAAAAATATTTCAACAATTCGAACATTTGTGCACCTTATTATTGTCACAGGTATTATTGCTAATAAATATTAACAGCAGTGTTCCTTAGATTAGATAGCCACTTAAGACTACAATGCAAATGAGGTAAATCTCTGCTAAGTAGCTTCAAATAATGACAGCCATATAGTTACAATAATGTTAATAGCAGGCTTGCAGCATACACAATGACATTGTTATCACAATATCCCCAGAACAAGATGCATTGGCTCTCTTAAGTGCAAAATATAGCTTATATGGTAGAGCTTTATTGGCCGTTAAATATGTTAAAATTTGTTTTTATCACTATAAAACAATGAGATAATCTTATTCTAAAGAGTTTGTTAACAAATATTAGCCTAGCTCACAGCATGATATAACTGATATAGAATATATAAGCCAGTTCTGACCGTTCTAGGCGGATAGAGGCGCTCTCTGTAGTGAGAGTATTAACGTACTTAGCTTTTTAATCACTTACTAGGCATCGTATAGTTAGTCGCTAAATGTGACATGAGTCGAACAAATCTAACTAAAAATCGTTATAGTAAGATCATCTTCGAATTCTTGGGCGCCATATATGCTGAAAGTTTTGTTAAATATAGCGATTATAATATCACTAGTAGGGCAATTATTGATGCCTAGCTTCGCTATGTCTAATGAAATGTCTATGCCTGCAGAAATGGTCATGACCAACTCACAATTGAGCCCACCTCATCAATCCGCAATGATCGCAACTGACTGTGCTGGCAATGATAATTGTTGTTTAGGCGATACGAGTCAATGTATTAGTCATTGCCATGCGATCGCAAATACTTTTGCGTTATTTTCGGGCATAGAACTTATCACTATAAGGTTAACCAGCGCTAAAGCGAGTTTGCCTTTATGGGTATCAACCCCTTCTAATCTATCAAGCCAAAACCCACCTCCAATAGCTTAATTCTTTATCTAAATTAATTATTTATATTAGTTACCTATATTAATTACCCACATTAATTTATAAAGATTTTTGTTGCTGTCGTTATCAGCATCAAAAAGTTAACGGAGTTTATTATGAAAAAATTTATTGCTATTTCACTACTATCTTTAGTCAGCTCAGTATCAATGGCTGCCACTATCTCATTGCCAGATTATTTGATCTTTACGGCGGTCGATGGAAAACCGGTATCAAATAAAAGCCAATTAGAAATCTCTCCTGGTCAACATCTCATTGAATTACAGTTTTATGAATTGTACTCATCTGGCGCTGATGATACTAATTTCATTAAGTCTGATGCGTTATATTGGAGTTTTAATCTATCTAGAGATGAAGATATTAAAGTGTATACCAAAGAGATTTTATCTTCGAAAAATGCAAAAAACTTTATCAAATCACCGTTTATAACATTAGAAAGCGCCACTATTAAAGGTGAAACCGTCAAGTTAGTTAATCACGAAGAGCTAATGGCTATCATCATGAAACAACATAGTAAAATGATGCAGCAATAACCCTCTAATAATAGGGCGCTCTAATGCGCCCTATTATTTTAATATTCAAACCCTACTTGACCTGTGTGTTACACATAGGTTTATAGTCAGATGATTATAATGATTAACCTTAGTGGTGGAGGCTGCATGAAAGTGAACCAACTTGCTACTGAATTAGGTATTACTGCCGACACAGTGCGCTTTTACACTCGCATTGGCTTACTTAATCCTAATAAATCTCCAATCAATGGTTATAAAGTCTATGACCATAAAGATAAGTCGCGTATGCAATTTATCTTAAGCGCTCGAAGACTTGATTTTTCAGTTGAAGAAATTAAAGTGATTTTTTCAAAAACCGACCATGGTGAAAGTGCCTGCCATCTTGTGCGAACGTTAGTTAAACAAAAGCTGGCTGAAACGGAAAGACAATTTAATGAAATGGTTAAACTACGCTCAAGGCTTGCACACGCAGTTGAGCAATGGTCAACCATGCCAGATAACTTACCGACAGGAAATATGATTTGCCATTTGATTGAAGGTTCACATCAAACAGATGGCACTCCTGCAAGAATTAATCAGGATGATAAGATTACATTAACACCAACGGAGGTTAAGTAATGGAACACACAACACATTCACCTATACAGCTCAATATTATCGGCGCAGGCTGCGCTAGCTGTGTTGGTAAAATTGAGAAAGCCATTAAAACCGTACAAGGCGTAGATTCGGCCGATATGAATTTTGCAGATAGAACGGTACTTGTTACTGGTCAAGCAACTGCAGAGTCCATTATCAACGCGGTAGAAAGTGCTGGCTACAATGCCACTCAAATCCAGGCTGAGTCAGCAGAAGATGCCATGAATGAGAAAGAACAGGTTGATTTACAACATTATAAAAGTTTATTACGGCATACCATTATCGCTTTAAGCGTCGGTATTCCATTGATGATCTATGGACTTTTTATTGGCGAAATGACGGTATCAAGCCTCTCAGAGCAAATGGTATGGGGGCTGGTCGGTGTAGTTACCTTGGCCATTATGTTGATATCCGGTAAACATTTTTATATCGGTGCTTGGAAATCTTTTTTAAACCATAACGCCAATATGGACACCCTCATCGCCTTGGGAACAGGAACGGCTTGGATATATTCAATGCTAATTGTGGCATTTCCACAGTGGTTTCCTGAAATGGCAAGACATGTTTACTTTGAAGCAACCACAATGATCATTGGTTTAATTAATCTTGGTTTAGCACTAGAAGTAAAAGCGCGCGGTAAGACCTCTGAAGCCATTAAGCGTCTTATTGGCCTGCAAGCAAAAACGGCGCGGGTTATCCGTGATGGCAAAGAAATCGATATCGACATTGCCCAAGTGTTACTTAACGATCATGTTAGAGTCCGTCCTGGCGAAAAAATCCCCGTGGATGGGGTGGTTATTGAAGGTAAAAGTACCATTGATGAGTCAATGCTGACCGGTGAGCCCATGCCAGTTGAAAAAGCTGTTGATGATGATGTGGTCACCGGTACTTTAAATAAATCTGGCTCAATCATATTTAAAGCAATACGGGTCGGAAAAGATACCGCACTGGCGCACATTATTAGTATGGTCAAACGGGCACAAAACTCGAAGCCACCGATTGGTCGATTAGCGGATGTCATTGCGGCTTATTTTGTACCAGCCATTATGATCATTGCCATTGTCAGTGCCATGGTGTGGTTTAACGTTGGACCTGAGCCATCAATGGTATTTGCCATAGTGTCTGCTACAACCGTGTTGATTATCGCTTGTCCTTGTGCCCTCGGACTCGCAACACCAATGTCGGTAATGGTTGGCGTTGGTAAGGCGGCTGAATCTGGGGTACTTATTCGTAACGGTGAAGCTTTACAAACGGCCTCTAAAATCACCGCAATGATTTTAGATAAAACTGGCACCATTACCGAAGGTAAACCGCAAGTTACCGATATTATTCTGGCTCATGCAGACAGTGAAGAGCAGGTAATTGCCTTATCGGCTGGAATTGAAAGTCACTCCGAACACCCCCTAGCACAAGCCATTGTTGACAGTGCCAACGCTAGAAGCATTAAAGCCATTAACACTGAACACTTTAATGCCATTTCGGGTCAAGGTGTAGAAGCTCAGATGGATGGACAAACATTACTGTTTGGTAATGAAAAACTGATGCAAGACAACAATATTGCGATTAGTGACTACCAAGCCAAGGCCCAAACCTTAGCCGAAGAGGCTAAAACACCTATGTATTTGGCGCTTGCAGGGCAGTTACTTGCCATTATCGCAGTATCTGATCCGATAAAATCCGATTCAATCGAAGCGATTGCGAGACTAAAACTCAGTGGCATTAAAGTGATTATGTTAACCGGAGATAATAAAGCTACCGCAGCCGCAGTGGCGAAGAAAGTCGGTATTGATGACTTTTTCGCTGAAGTGATGCCAGCAGATAAAGCCAAAAAAGTCGCTGAACTTCAGCAACAAAATGAAATTGTTGGCATGACTGGTGATGGCATTAATGACGCTCCAGCGTTAGCCTTAGCCGATGTCGGCTTTGCAATTGGTACGGGTACCGATGTCGCGATAGAAAGTGCCGATATTACCTTAATGCGTGGATCACTTCATGGATTAGCCGATGCCATAGCCATTAGTAAAGCAACGCTGCGCAACATTAAACAAAACTTGTTTGGTGCATTTATTTATAACGTTGCGGGTATTCCGTTAGCGGCAGGAGTGCTTTATCCGGTATTTGGTATTTTGTTAAATCCAGTGATTGCCGGGGCGGCGATGGCCTTTTCATCGCTTACCGTCGTCAGTAACGCCAACCGTTTACGTCTGTTTAAAGCTAAAGAACACTAGGAGACTCAAAATGTTGATTAATTTACTGTGTATCGCATTAATCGGTTTTATCATTTGGTGGTTTTGGCTGTATAAACCATCAAATGAAACTAAGGTTGATGCCAGCACATCAATAGTGGTTAAAGACGGGGTGTATTCGCCTGCAAGAATTAACATTAGCGCCAATACGCCGACAGAAATAACCTTTTTACGCCAAGATAAATCCGGATGTTCCGCCACAGTCTTGCTACCCGACTTAGATATTAGCCAAGATTTAGCACTGGATAAACCCACCAAGGTAGCATTACCTGCTCTGGAAAAAGGCGAGTATCCATTTCATTGTCAGATGCAAATGTATAAAGGCGTGTTGATCGTTGAGTAAGCGTTGCCAGCCCGTTATGGCATAACGGATTGGATAATGAATCTTTGGGGGACATGAACAAAATTACGTTCAGAACTTGATAGTGTAATGTCACCCTAAGATTTAATTAATGATTATCGTTAATGTAACGCATGCCTATCGGAAAAATGAATTTACTGAGCAAAAATGACCCAGACAATTGACGTACCCATACTTTATTCTTTAAGAAATTGCCCTTATGCAATGCGGGCTAGGTTGGCGATTTATGCTTCAGGCCAGCAAGTTCAGCTACGCGATATAGTGTTAAGTAACAAACCTGATGAGATGCTTAAGGTGTCACCTAAAGGTACCGTCCCGGTACTAGTCACCACTGATAACCAGGTGATCGATGAAAGCCTAGCCATCATGCAATGGGCATTTTTACAAACAGACCCAGAAGGTTACACTAACAAAGCTGTCCCCAACGCTTTAGATGAAATGTTGGCTGTTATTGCGATATTTGATAATGAATTTAAAGGTCATCTTGAACGCTATCGCTGCTCAAAACGTTACCATGAACCCTCATTACCAGAAAATAGACAGCAATGTGAGCGTTATCTTGCCGATCTGGAATCGCGACTTTCTCTGCACCAGTATTTGATGTCCGACAAACCGAGCTTAACTGATTTGGCATTAATGCCGTTTATGCGGCAGTTTGCCCAAGTAGAGCGGCAATGGTATCTACAATCTCCCTATCCCAAATTGCGCCAATGGTTGAATCATTTCTTGCAAAGTCGGATGTTCAGCAAGGTAATGGTACAAAATTCAATGTGGTTAGACACTAAACAACGCCTAATATTTGGCGCTGATGTCTAGGGCTATTATTTTTATTGAGCTTGAGTATTTAAGATTAATTCGGCATAACGCGCCATTGGAATATTGATTTGTTGTTGCAATATTTGAGCATTACGCATGAGTTGTTCAGTTTCTATTTGGGGTATGGCATTTTTGAATGCCAGAATGATCCTGTTGCCACTGTCAACTTCGAAACTGATTAAGCGATGTTCAAATTCTAGCGCAAGTAATGCATCCAACTCTTGTCGAAGTTCTACCGATGTATGCCAAATATTGAGTACTAAAACGCCATTTTCATTGAGTGCATTTTTACAATCCCGTAAATAGGATGACTGCACTTGGTTAGGTTCCATGCCTTGTGAGTTATACAAATCTGAAAAAATAATATCACTTTTGACAGTAGTATATTTAATGTGATGGACTGCATCGTCTATATGAGTAACGATGCGATGGGTATCGGGTAAATAAAAGTAATCTTTGGCGGCATTGACTACCGCTTCGCGGTATTCAACCGCATGGACGTTTATGTTAACGAAACTATTGAGTAAACACTTTGCCATCGATCCCGCCCCCAGCCCCATAATAGTGGCGATGTTCACTGTCGGAAGAAACAATAATCCGCTCATCATGGCTTGGGTATAACCAAGATGTAATCCATTTATATCATTGAGTTTCATGCAGCTTTGATAGATTTTCCCATCAAAGCTAAGAATACGGCTATTTTTTGTTTGATAAACATAAATGGGGCCGTGCTCATCTTCAGTTGATGAGATGCAGGTTCCTTTGATATCCATGGTATTGTTAACATCGCTTAAATACGTACATGTAACGGGTAGGGCAGTATAGCTGATAATAGACGCGGTAAATTAATTGCTTACGAAGTAAAGCTCTTTTAGTTGATATCAAACGGCTAAATTATTCGTGGTTAAGTCAATATAATGTATCCAGAAAGTGACTTTTTTCAAATATAAAACTACTATCATTATTACGACAATAACAAATTGATTTTTTATGAAAAAATATCTCTTTACCTTAATTATCATTTTGCTATTCGCTTGCGAACAACCCGCTACAGAAAAAGCCCTGCAGTACAGTCGTTCGCCTAGTAATCATACCGCGTTAACCTATCGATTTGCGATTCACCCTTTACACAATCCGCAAAAGTTATTCGAAGCTTATCAACCGCTGATTGATTATATCAATCTTAAAATCCCTGAGATTGATATTGAACTCGAAGCATCAATCGATTATGCCTCCTATGAACAAAAAATCCGCGACAGAAAGCCAGATTTATTACTGCCTAATCCATGGCAGACCTTGCAGGCTAGGGACAACGGATATCGAGTGATTGCCATGGCTGGTGATGCTGATGATTTCAAAGGGATTTTTATTGTAAGAAAAGACAATAATATCCAAAAACCAATTGAGCTCAAGGGTAAAAGAGTGAGTTATCCTGCACAAACAGCGCTTGCTGCGACAATTATGCCACAGTATTTTTTGTACACGAATGGAATCGATATTAACCAAGATCTTGATAATATCTATGTGGGTTCACAAGAATCTTCAATCATGAATGCATATCTTGGTAAGGTAGCTGCAGCAGCAACCTGGCCACTTCCTTGGCGATTATTTCAAAAAGATCACCCAGAAAAAGCAAACCAGCTTAAAGTCATTTGGCAAACACCATCTTTAATCAATAACTCAGTTATGGTACGTGATGACTTTCCTAAAGAGATTAGTCAAAAAATACAACATTTACTGATTACTTTAGCAGACTCACCAGAAGGTAAGGCGATTATGCTCGGTATGGAAACCGCTAGATTTAGTCAGGCGGAAGATGCTGATTACGATGTTGTACGCAGCTATATAAATAATTTTGAGAGTAAAGTGCGTCCAGTGGAAAGTTCAATCAATGATTAAAAAATTGCAACGTATTCTATTAGGCACATTGCGCCGTCAAATGATGATTGGCATGACGCTCATCATCACTTTGATGATGGGATTATTTGTCTGGGATACCACTCACCGCCAGCAAAAAATTAAAGTAGAACAATATAAAGATCAAGCTATTGCCCTTGCAGATACTTTAGCGACTTCGTCTGCTATTTGGGTTGCCTCACGAGATGTCAGCGGTCTGCAGGAAATCGTTAATGGTGTCTCAAAATACCCTAATTTAAAGCAAGCTATCGTCATCGATTTACGTGGCCAAGTGTTGGCACATACAGATTTAACTAAAGTGGGTTTGTATATCGATGCATTCAACCAAGACAATGATCTGCAACAGATACATTATTCTGATAGTAGTATTGATGTGACTAAAGCCATTGTTTTAGCGGATCGAGAAATTGGCTGGGTGGTGATTGATTTAGATAGACGCGCTTACTTAGAAGAAATTAACCAAATAAAAATAAACAGTTTCTTTTATGCTCTTACTGCCATTTTACTTGGTGTTTTAATCACCACTTTAGCCAGTCGTTATTTAACTCGTCGTTTGTATATCATTCAAAAAGTAGCCGATAAAGTCCAAACTGGCGCCACTCATTTACGTGTCAACATGAAGGGAACAGATGAAGCTTCGTTACTTGCTAAACAATTTGATCAAATGCTGGATAGCTTGGCATTAAGGGAATCTCAGTTAGCCTCATTCTATTCTTTAGATTTGGTCGGTTTAACGGTTACGTCACCAGATAAAGGCTTGATCAGTATCAATCCTTGTTTGTGTAAGATGCTGGAATACACCGAAGAGCAACTGAAAAAATTAACATGGAATGATTTAACCTACCCTAATGATTTAGAGGCTGATGAAGCCCAATTCACCAGGTTACTTGCCAATGAAATTGATGGCTATAGTCTAGAAAAACGTTTTATTAGCAGAACAGGCAAAGTGATCCCTACCATGTTAGTCGTTCGTTGTGTGCGTAAAAACGATGGCAGTATTGATTATGTTCTGGCAATGGTTCAAGACATCAGCAAGCAAAAAGAAGACGCTATTCAAATAGAGCGACTAGCCTACTTTGACCCGTTAACGAAATTACCCAATCGGCGGTTATTAGATGATAGGTTAAAACAAGCATTAATATTTAGTGATCGGAATCAGTATTATGGTGCGATATTATTTCTTGATCTTGATAATTTTAAAACACTCAATGACACCCTAGGACATGATATTGGTGACCTGTTATTGCAACAAGTGGCCAATCGACTTATCAATATTATCCGTGAAGGTGATACAGTCACTCGCTTTGGCGGTGATGAGTTTGTGATCATATTAGAAGGCATTCATTCTAATGCTTTTGTTGCCGCCACACAGATAAAAGCGATTGCCACGGCTATTTTAGATACCATTAACCAGCCTTACAATATAGCAGGCCATAGTTACTCGACCAGTACCAGTATTGGCGCGACTTTGTTTCTCGGCAATAATACCACCCCAGATGAGTTACTCAAGCAAGCTGATATTTCCATGTATCAAGCCAAAAAATCAGGTCGAAACCTTGTCTGCTTTTTTGACCCTAAAATGGAAATCAGCATTATCAATAGAGTGGTGCTTGAACGCGATTTACTCATTGCACTAGAACATAATCAATTCCAATTGTATTACCAAGTACAAGTCGACAGCTCAAACACCCCCGTGGGCGCCGAAGCCCTTATCCGTTGGAACCATCCACAGCGTGGCATTGTGTCCCCCTTAGAATTTATCCCGTTGGTAGAAGAAACCGGCATGATTATCGAAATAGGACAGTGGGTTATTGATTCCGCCTGTAGGCAACTCAATGCCTGGCAGCAACATGTTAATACAGCAGGATTATCATTATCTATCAATGTCAGCGCCAAACAATTCCATAAAGCCGATTTTGTCGACATAATCAAAAAAAGTATTGATAAATATAGTGTTAATCCTAAATTACTTAAAATTGAATTAACTGAAAGTGTACTGTTAAATAATATTCAAACCATTATCGAAAAAATGAATACTTTAGCGGCTATAGGTATCCAGTTTTCGTTAGACGATTTTGGTACCGGTTATTCATCGTTACAATATCTCAAAAAACTTCCATTACATCAGCTTAAGATTGATCAGTCATTTGTGCGTGAACTCTGTGTTGATAGTAACGATAAAACCATTGTTAAGACCATTATTTCGATGGCACAGAGCTTAGGTTTAAGTGTAATTGCAGAAGGTGTAGAAACTGAACAACAACAGCAATATTTAATCAGCCAAGGGTGCCGTAATTTTCAAGGTTACTTGTTCAGTAGACCGGTACCAATTGACCAGTTTGAAAGCCTAATACCTCAAATCGCTTAATTAGGCAGATGCTAGTAGGCTAGGGCTACGATAATCAAAATGCGCCTATTGACTTAGAGTCAATAAAACGGCTATTGCGTAGAACATGAAATGAGATAAATCGAGATAAATACTAAGATTTTTATTTTGAGGTGTGCGTATAAGGGTTAATGTTTCCGCTGGAATAAACACCGAATGAATCAACACGATGGACCAATAGTGGCTAAAGTTAATTAGCCACTATACTGGACATTATCTAACAAATGCCTGTTAACATAGACTGTCCCAACTCAAGATAAGCATTAGCATCATCAACAATCCCTTTCGATTTAAGATGATGGGCAAAACCCAATCGTGCAGTCATCAATAACCAAAATATCGTACTAATTAAGCCCACAATGCGCCATAGAGTTGATTTTGCCCATTTAAGCGTAAAGGTAATCGAGAGTACATAAAGTACGAAACCACCTAATTTAGACGATGCCCAACCGTTCACAAACGGGTACAAGTTCAATGGATTAACGATAATCATGTAAACAAAGGTGCAGATAAACAGAGCATACAAAACATGAGGACCGATCTTTAGCAGTTTATTATTGACCTTGTCAGAGCCTTTCATCGTCAACACAAAGTTAATGATAAAAAATATAAACGTCAGCGCAATTATTGTCAGGTGGGTGTGCTTAACTATCATGTACATGGTCTTGTTCCCTAAAAAGTAATGTGTATATAGTACTTATACCGTGTGTTTGTAGTTTAAAGCAAAGTCTGTAACCAACGAACCTTAATTACGTACTACGGTGGCGTTAAGATCAATATCACCAACTCAGTCTAATTATTGTATTTGAGTATCGTGCTTGTATGAAAAATAGGCATCAAACTTTCTCTTACAAGCTTTCTCCTCATATCAGCAATACAGCACTGTAGGCTACAGTTTTTTCATTTTAGCGCAGCTCATGATTACTAACTCCTTAATCCGTTGCTCAGGTGTTATCTTTGCGCTTTTTGTCGGTTTTTTGTCTTAAACCATTACACTTTGCGCACTGACTTTAAAATGAATTTACTAGCCAAGCGCTCATCTCATTTAGCTTCGTCCTATCCAAAGATAACAGGATATTTTTCAATGAGTCTGTAGACATCTTCGATGATATCGCCCAATCCACACCAATAATTCTAATGGCTTTATGTGGGTCATACTATTCTCGGTAAGGTTTCTAAATATGTAGATCAGACAAATATTCATGCCAAGCTGAGTGCGGCAGCGAACAGAGTGAAAAATAAAATACACGTATGATGAGTATTAACATCATGAGTTAAATCGTGGTCGCTAACTCTTATTTATGTAGCCAATACATAATGTTGCATAGACTGAATGAGTTCAAAGTGATTGTAATTTAAGCCGCAGATGGTGATATTTTTTTACCATTTTTTATTTTTATGCTAGGCAGGCGCTTCACTTTGCACAGCAAAGTGATCTAAACGCGTCAATTTTGAGGATAATATGCAAATAGAAACACTTCACGATGTTATGCAATGGACTAAAAACATGCACCAAGAACTGCACTATTTTGCAGTAAATTGTGCACTAAAAAGCGATAGTGTCAGAGTTGGATTGCTGCTTAAGTACATTTCAGAGCACGAAAAAAAAATGGCGCAGATAATGAAAAAGTTCGAAGACAGTGGTAATAACAGTGCACTTAACACTTATAGTCGGCATTACTACGAAAAACTCGCTATTTCAATTCACACTGAAGGTGAGCATCCGTTTGAAAAGATGGATACGGATGAAATAGCGATTGTCACTCTTGAATATCACAAAAATATTGTCGGACTATTTGAGTATCTGCAAAAGTGCAGTTGTGCACCTTCCGTGACAGAATTTCTTAACGATATATTGTCGGTTCAAGAGGCAGAGGGAAGATTATTGGCACGTAACATGAAACAAATTGACGATTTGTAGCATCAATACTCCTCAGACCAAAAGTCATAGCGTCATGCTGAGTGGTTTCGTAATAGAAACTATGCAGAATGCGCTCCCTCTGGTAAGCAAAGCCTTTTTAGTGGCTGACTTTATACGTTATTTTAGCCACCAAATTAGCGTTAATTTGGCAACAACGGCGAATTCACATCAAGCCATATATAGATAATGCGACATTTCAACAAATCTAAGCCGAATTTATCGGTTTTATGACCTTAACTTGGTGTGACTCTGCAATAAAACTCCGCGATGTTAGCAAAAAAATGACAGATTATTCACAGTGTTAAGATTTTTTAACATTATGAATATAAACATTAAAATCGAAAATAAAGCCACAATCAAGCGTATTCTCGAAAGTACGCTAACGCACAGAGTCTAAAAATAAAGACCAGTATAATTTACTCGTTAGTCATCAAATCTTAGGTATCACTTAGATATCAAATGTCTCTAGTCATTGCAAAATACAATTTATTAATATTGAGGTGAGCACATGCTTTTTAATAATTCGAATATCTCGGACTCTCCTATTCGTCAGAAAATTCGCGAGTTCTATCGTATTGATGAAAGTGTTGCGGTAGAGCATATTTTACCGTTAGCAAAGGTTAACCCTGAAGCTGCCAGCAGAGCGTGGGAAAAAGCCCGTAAAATATCACTAAAAATACGTAGAGATGAGTCAGGAAACGGTGCTGTAGATGCCTTACTCGCAGAATACACATTATCCAGTGAAGAAGGTGTGGTGTTGATGTGTTTGGCCGAGGCCTTATTGCGTGTACCAGACAAACACACTCAAGATGCCCTAATTAGCGACAAAATTTCTCAAGGTGAGTGGCGAAGTCATTTGGGCAGCAGTGATTCACTGTTCGTTAATGCCTCATCCTGGGGATTATTAGTTACCGGCACTATGGTTGATTATGCTGATGAGCGCGAAAAAGATAGTTTTGATTTATTGAAAAAGATTATTGGTCGTTTAGGAGAGCCTGTCATTCGTAAAGCAATGAACTATGCCATGCAAATTATGGGTGAGCAGTTTGTTATGGGCGAAACGATTCAAGCTGCAACAGAGCATGCTACCAAACAAGACCGGCAAGGCTTCGTGTATTCTTACGATATGCTAGGTGAGGGTGCGCGCACCATGGATGATGCGGATAAGTATTTTAAAGCATATCAAGTTGCTATAGATACTATTGGTGCGGTTTCACTCGCGTCAGGTAAGGACGATCCTCGCAGGGTTCCTGGTATCTCAGTTAAGCTTTCTGCTATCCATCCTCGTTACGAATTTGCGCAAAAACAACGGGGAATGACTGAAGCTGTGCCCAAACTTAAAGCGCTTTGTTTGCAAGCTAAAAAATACAATATTGGTTTAACAGTAGATGCGGAAGAATCTGAGCGATTAGATTTATCCCTTGATGTTATTGAGGCGGTATTTAGTGATGACGATTTAGCGGGTTGGAATGGCTTTTCGATGGCGCTGCAAGCTTATCAAAAGCGGGCTATTTTTATCCTTGATTGGTTGCATGAGTTAACCGTTCGTGTTGGCCGGACAATGATGGTGCGTTTAGTTAAAGGTGCTTATTGGGATACTCAGATTAAAAACACTCAAAAAGGCGGCTATCAGCATTTTCCGGTATTCACTCGCAAGGCTTCTACTGATGTGTCTTACCTCGCCTGTGCGAAAAAATTACTAGAATATAGAGATACTCTCTATCCACAGTTTGCGACACATAATGCTTATACTGTGGCGACTATTCTTGAACTGGCGGGCAATGACAAAACAAGTTTTGAATTTCAATGTCTATATGGCATGGGTGGTTCTTTATATGATCAAGTTGTTGCCAGTGAAAATGTTCAATGTCGGGTTTATGCACCGGTTGGTCCTCATAAAGAGCTACTCGCCTATTTAGTCCGTCGTTTGTTAGAAAATGGCGCTAACTCTTCTTTTGTTAATGCCATTATTGATGATTCTCAACCGGTCGAATCGTTACTTAAAGACCCAGTTGAAAAAATGACTCGCTTAACAGACAAATATAACGGCCAGATAATCAAACCTATTGCGTTATACCATGATGAAAATGGTGTTGGTCGAGATAATTCCAAGGGCCTAGATTTAACCGACATCAATATGCTTACCCCGTTAAAAACATCACTGGATAACTGGGTTGAAGCGAACCAGTTCTGTGAAAGTGATATCCCAGAAGGGGCTGTAGCCATTAGAAACCCAGCAAAGCAAAGTGAAATCATTGGTTTCCAGCGACATCATAGCAAAGATGACATGCTCGCGATGATCGATACGGCTCAAACGGCGTTTGCCTCATGGTCACAAAAGCCTGTATCGGAGCGCGCAGCCTTATTATGCAGTATCGGCGATATTCTCGAACATCATAGGGACGAGCTCATAGCCTTATGCATCAAGGAAGCGGGAAAAACGACTCAAGATGGTATTGATGAAGTCAGAGAGGCTGTTGATTTTTGTCGTTATTATGCACAACAAGCGATTGAACTTGCAGAAGATGATCGTTTAGAAGCCCGTGGTGTGGTGTTATGTATCAGCCCTTGGAACTTCCCGTTAGCGATATTCATAGGGCAAGTAACTGCAGCCATTGTTACTGGTAATACGGTGTTGGCAAAACCCGCCCAGCAAACAAGTTTAATTGCATTACGCGCTATCGAACTCATGACATCTGCTGGACTACCTCACGGGGTTGTACAAGCGGTTATTGCCAAGGGGAGTGAAGTAGGCAGTATTATTATTCCTAATGCACATATTCAAACGGTTATTTTTACGGGTTCGATTAAAACAGCGACTATGATTTCGCAAACGTTGGCTGATAGAGATGGCGCAAAAGTGCCTCTCATTGCTGAAACGGGCGGTCAAAACTGTATGATAGTTGACTCCACAGCTTTGCCAGAGCAAGTGGTTGATGATGTTATTTCTTCAGGATTTCAGTCTGCAGGTCAGCGTTGCTCTGCGCTCAGGGTGTTATTTTTGCAAGAAGACATTGCTGATACGGTTATTACAATGCTTAAAGGCGCATTAGCAGAATTGCATGTGGGTAATCCAGAACAACTGAGCACTGATGTGGGGCCTGTCATTGATCAAAAAGCGCTAGAATCACTCAATGCTCACAGTGATTATATGAAAACTCATGGTCAACTATTGTATCAATGTGCGATATCTAATGAAGAAAATGAAATAGCACAAAACGAAGCTTTCTTTTTTGCACCGCGACTTTATGAAATAGACAATATTAGCGTGCTCAAGCATGAAGTCTTTGGTCCCTGTGTGCATATTATTCGTTTTAAAGGCGATGAAATCGAAAAAGTCATTGATGACATTAATGGTACCGGTTTTGGTTTAACTATGGGTATACATACCCGGATTGAACAGCGAGCCATTCGTTTGGCGACACTATCGCGTGCAGGTAATGTATATATAAATCGTAATATGATTGGCGCTATTGTCGGGGTGCAACCTTTTGGGGGGCGTGGCCTTTCAGGTACAGGGCCAAAAGCGGGTGGTCCCTACTATTTAACGCGTTTAGTGAAAGAGAAAGCCACTCCTGATGCCGATAAATATAACTTGTTGCCATCGCAAGTCGATGCCTTAGTGAGCGATGCGGGATCAAAAGCAGAAGCAGAATTATTGATGGATAGGGCGAATGTAGCAGAAAAAATCTGGCGCATGACCGAGTTAAATCAGCGTATTGCTTTTGTTCGTCAAATGTTAGTCGAAATGGCTAATATCGATATTATTGATGATTTAGCCGATGACTTAAATCGTACTTTGACAGCCGCTAATTCACAATTAGTATCTGTTGAAAAACATCTGCAAAAGCCAACAACACTTCCAGGCCCAACAGGTGAGTCTAATATTCTCTATTTGGAAAACCGCGGTAATATCATCTGCTTTGCTGATAAAAATGTAACTTTCCATTTTTGGATGCTCTCTATCGTAACGGCTTTGGCAACCGGAAATACCGTTATCTCGGTGGTTTCTGATTTATTTTATGATCAAGCGCTAGCCATTAGAGATAAGTTCGTTACAACAGGTGCTGATGAGAATGTTTTTCAAGTTACCCGGTTAGGTCATTTAACCACTTTATTGGCTCATCCGGCGTTATCAGGAGTTGTTGTTGATAGTCATTGTGACCGAAAACATTATATCAGTGACAGACTAGCCGAGCGTCAAGGAGCAATTTTACCGGTTATTAGCTCAGAGTATTTTGATAATCTCATTCAACGTTTATTAACAGAAAAAACCGTTAGCATTGATACAACCGCTTCTGGTGGTAATACGTCGTTGATGACTTTAGATGAAGAAAACTAACTATTTTAGAATTTTATGGTTAAACAAACATTCTGAATATTTATAATTTCATCAACTGAAACGTTGATGAAATTATTCACTTTAGTGGCAATCGATAAAATTAAAACGACCTAACAGGCAAACTAAAACGATAGACGATCAGATGTATTATTCGTGTTGACCATCAATGGTAACAGAGGATTTGGATATGCAGTCTGTTCGTTGTCGAACAGACTGCATTTGGTTTTATCGGTATGATTTTACTGTGCGATTAGGAACATTAAGTAACCAATTATTGCAGTTAAAGTCAAAGACAATCCCGGTTAGTGAAGCTTGTCAGATGACTGATTGCACATTTATAAATAGAAGGGCTTGTACTGAGCCCTGAGGATAAACTATGATTCAAACCAACCAAATTCAACCTGATATGCCTGTTGTTTGCTCCGAAGATGGTCAATTTGCTACTGTAGATCATATGGAGGGCACCGATACCCTCAAGCTGAAAAAAGATGACAGCGGTCAACACCATTACATTCCGCTGAGCTGGGTAACTTCAATTGAGGGCGATAAAGTTAAAATAGATCGTCCAGGAGACCAGGCTATGCAGGAATGGTCTCAAACTCCGCCAACAGCTACAGGACACTAAAGTCTTGTTGTACCGCTAAACAAATATGGCATGCACTCATGCCATCTTAAGACCAGAGCGGGAAGTACTGAATGTATTTCCCGCCATCACTATCACGTCGTATGTTAGACAATAACTCATTCTCGCTGACAGTTTAGTTTGCCCTTCTTTTATAGATGGTCCCTGTAAATAACATACTGGTATTGTGTCTTAGACTCAAAGATGAGCCAGTGCACAATACTCGTGTGTCGTTTTATTAATGAGATAACCTGGTGAAGCGATATTAAGTGCAATTTCATATCAAGATTCTTCTTCAACATCAAACAATCTCAATGTTTACTCAAAATCACGTTTTTACATATTTAAGTTCTGTATCTGCATGTAATCATTGGTGATACTAAGGCTTTGTGGCAAACTGAATATTATTGCCGTTTGCAATCGCGCTAGAAGGATCTAGATCTCGTATGAGTATCAATAAAGCCAAGCTTACCGAAACCGATATTATCTCTAAATACATCATGCCAGCTATCAAAAATGCTGGGTGGGATGATATGTCGCAAATTCGCCAAGAGGTGAAATTGCGTGACGGTAAAGTCATTGTGCGTGGTCAATTGGGTGTGCGCAAAACGGTTAAGTCTGCTGATATTGTGCTGTATCACAAACCCAGTATGCCGCTGGCTGTTATTGAGGCTAAAGCCAATAAGCACGAAGTGGGTAAAGGCATGCAACAGGGGCTAGATTATGCCCGTTTACTTGAAGTGCCTTTTATTTTTGCCTCCAATGGCGATGGCTTTATCTTCCATGATAAAACCAAGTTAGGGACGTATGAAGAAAACCAACTTGAATCAGAGATCCGCTTAGAAGACTTTCCATCACCACAAGAATTATGGACTAAGTACTGCGTGTGGAAAGGTTATACCCAAACCCAGTTACCTATTATCAATCAAGAATATCATGATGATGGCACGGGTAAGCACCCTCGTTATTATCAACTGCAAGCCATTAATAAAACCATTGAAGCTATTTCATCCGGTAAAGACCGCGTGTTACTTGTCATGGCGACCGGTACGGGTAAAACCTATACCGCATTTCAAATCATCTGGCGCTTATGGAAGTCTCGCGCTAAAAAACGAATCTTATTTTTAGCCGACCGTAACATTTTGGTAGACCAAACCCGCATAAACGATTTTCAGCCCTTTGGCACTTCAATGACCAAAATCACTGGACGCACGGTTGATCCTGCATTTGAAATTCATTTAGCCTTATACCAAGCACTAACCGGCCCAGAAGAAAGCCAAAAAGCCTTTAAACAAGTCGACCCAGACTTTTTCGACCTAATCATTATCGACGAGTGCCACCGTGGTAGCGCTTCAGAAGACAGCGCCTGGCGTGAAATTTTAGAATATTTCAGCAGCGCTGCTCAAGTTGGCCTTACCGCCACCCCTAAAGAGACTGACCAAGTATCAAACTCCGACTACTTTGGTGAGCCTGTCTATACCTACTCACTCAAAGAAGGCATTGAAGATGGTTTCTTAGCTCCTTACAAAGTCGTGCGGGTAGATATTGATGTCGATTTACAAGGCTGGCGCCCCACAAAAGGTCAAATAGATAATAACGGTGAAGTGATAGAAGACAGAATTTATAATCAAAAAGACTTCGATCGCAACATGGTGATTGATGAACGCACCCAATTAGTTGCCGAAACCATTACCAACTACTTAAAACGCACCGACCCGATGGCCAAAACTATCGTGTTTTGTAACGATATTGACCACGCCGATCGCATGCGCCGTGCTATTGCCAATCTCAACCCTGAGCAAATGGCCAATAATGAAAAGTACGTGATGAAAATAACCGGTGACGATGAGCTTGGCAAAGCACAGTTAGACAACTTCATTAATCCCAAAAAAGCCTATCCTGTTATTGCCACCACCTCAGAACTAATGTCTACAGGGGTAGATGCCAAAACCTGTAAATTAGTGGTGCTGGATCAAAATATTCAGTCCATGACCAAATTTAAACAGATTATTGGTCGTGGCACCCGCATTGACGACCGATACGGCAAGCTGTGGTTCACCATTCTCGACTTTAAAAAGGCCACTGAATTATTTGCCGATGAACGTTTTGACGGTACACCAGAAAAAATCATTAAAGTGACCCCTGAAGATATCGAAGATGAAGACGTTGATATCGACTCAGTTGGTGATGATGTAACGAATGAAAACGGTGCCGATGATAATCAAAACCAACAGGTCGATGAACATCAGGATGATGAACAAAACACCATAAACGAACCCCAAGGCGATGGCAGCCTTGATGGTGAATGGGACGAAGGTGAGACCCGTAAAATACACAAGTATCGCGTGTCAGGTGTTACTGTTAGCAAAGTGGCCGAGCGAGTGCAATATTACGACAGTGACGGCAAATTAGTTACCGAATCTTTTAAAGATTACACCCGTAAAACCATGGCGAAACAGTTTAGCTCACTCGATGAGTTTGTTAAGCGCTGGAATGAATCAGATCGCAAACAAGCGGTGATTGATGAACTGGCACTAGAAGGCATTATTTGGTCGGCACTTGAGGAAGAAGTGGGTAAAGACATGGACCCTTTCGACATGATTTGCCACGTGGTGTATGACCAACCCCCATTAACTCGAAAAGATCGTGCAAACAATGTGCAAAAGCGCAATTACTTCACTAAATATTCCGACACTGCACAAGCCGTACTGCAAAATTTACTGGTAAAATATGCCGATGTCGGCGTGCAAGAAATTGAAAACATGCAAGTGCTTAAAGTCGCACCGTTTACCGAGTACGGCAATTTGAGTGAGATCGTTAAAAAAGGCTTTGGCGGCAAACAAGAATACGAGCAAGCCATTAGTGACCTAGAAGCGCAGATTTATCAAATTCATCAGCAATCAGCCTAATAGAAATGACAAAGGGGTGTTGACCACCCCCTTTGCTTATAAAATTGGTCGTCGAACGAGTTGTTGAGCTAGCTGTCTAGTTCACCTGAAAGTGCTGTGATACTCATCGTAATGTCATCATTTAAGCAGCTATGATTAACATATTGGCTGCGAACCTTATCAAGGTTGAGGCCTTGATAACTAGGTAGCTCTACCAATATATCAAGGTATGAATCTAAAACTTCCTCTTTGGTTGTTTTCCGCTGTAGTTGCTTCTTAATGTTCTCTGCAAGCTTTTTCTCTGCTTCATCATTATTGTCATCATAAAGAGCCTCATAAACTAACCCTGCAAAGTTGTTAATACTGAGGTTTAGCTTTTGCAGTAACTCTTTTATTTGTTTCTGTTTTATTTCTGTCCCCATGTGTCCCCACCCCCTATGTCATTCTGTACCTGTCTTAGCGAAGACACCAATAATATTAACTAGTAAAAAGGAATTGAACATGACTAAAAGTAAAACTCCAATGACACCAGAAGCCGCTGCTCGCATTCACTCGGGTACCGCCAAGCAAAGTGGTGGCAAGGTAGAAAAAGGCAGTTTTGTAGGTCGCGCACAACGTGCGGCAGAAACTAACCAAAAGTCAGGCAAATAAGGAGACTACCTTGAGCAAATCAACACCAACCTCAAAAGCACCAGCAGCACCACGTCCAAGTAACAATCCCAATTACCCAAGCACGACGGGTAAACCTTCAGGTTACGGGCGAGGTAACGTTCCAAAGAGTAAATAAAACGATTTAGCGTTAAATTTGGCTAAAGCGGTCCCAGAAGGTGACCGCTTTTTACGTATGTAATTATCGACAGCTGTTAGCATACTGACGAAAAATAGGAACGAACCCTTTCGCATCATCTTTATAATCAGAGTAGGGATAATCTTCTTGCGCTCCTTTAAGAGCACATAGGCAAACATCACGCTTGCTGAGATAACGGCTTTGAGAAATAGAATTTTTACTTCCATTAATACAGCTATCTAATAAAGCATATTCAACCGCTATCGGATAACGATCTCCGTAACCTTTGACCTCGTCATTCAGGGTATGAACGCCAACATAAGTTAAAAGGATCATCGCTGTGCCTGTGATCAATTTTCGTTTAGAAAATTCAAATCCCTTGTAGTCTTTCTTACATTTGTTACAGCGGACATTTTCGGCGTATTCGATTTCGTTATCGTGCTTACAATGAGGGCATTCAATAATCATGGGACACCACTAATACTCTTCCTTGTTAATTAGTTGTAATAAAAAATATTTAACCATAAAAAATTACATTTTGCATAACCAATTTCATCAGAATCATATAAATGATTACCATTTAAATTCTAATATTAAACTTAACAGGTTCAGCAAATAGTATTTTGTTTGGCATTTTAGATAATTAAGAATTATATCAGTGTATTGACATAATGATTTTGTTATTATCATTGCAATATTTTTGTTTTGTGAGCACATTCATGTCTATCAGTTCAGCAATTAAATCCATCCAAGATATTATGCGTAAAGATGCCGGTGTCGATGGTGACGCCCAGCGATTAGGGCAAATGTCTTGGTTACTGTTCTTAAAAGTATTTGATGCCCAAGAACAGGAGTTAGAGCTTGAACTAGACGATTATCGTGAGCCAATCCCTGAAGCGTTTTTATGGCGCAACTGGGCGGCAGATAATGAAGGCATTACCGGTGATGAGTTACTTGATTTTGTAAATGATGAGCTATTCCCACAGCTTAAAAATCTCACTGCACCAATAGATAAAAACCCACGGGGTTTTGTGGTAAAAGCGGCATTTTCTGATGCGTTTAACTACATGAAAAACGGCACGTTACTGCGCCAGGTGATTAACAAGCTTAACGAGATTGACTTTACCGACTCAAACGAGCGCCACTTGTTTGGTGATTTATACGAACAAATATTAAAAGACTTACAAAGTGCCGGTAACGCGGGTGAGTTTTATACCCCGCGCGCCATTACTAAGTTTATTGTGGCGGTAACCGATCCCAAATTGGGTGAGTCGATTATGGACCCTGCGTGTGGTACTGGCGGATTTTTAGCTTGCGCCTTTGATCACGTTAAAGCCAACTTCGTTAAAACAGCAGACGACCATCAAACCCTGCAACAGCAAATCTTTGGTGTGGAAAAAAAGCAGTTACCGCATTTATTGTGTACCACCAACATGATGTTGCACGGCATTGAAGTACCAGTGCAAATTAGACACGGCAACACCTTAAAAAAACCGCTTTCAAGTTGGGACGAGCAAGTAGACGTTATCATCACCAACCCACCATTTGGTGGCACCGAAGAAGACGGCATTGAAAAAAACTTCCCTAGCGAGTTTCAAACCCGCGAAACTGCTGACTTGTTCCTGCAACTTATTATTGAAGTGCTTGCAACGAAGGGGCGTGCCGCCGTGGTATTGCCAGATGGCACCTTGTTTGGTGAAGGCGTTAAAACCAAAATCAAAAAAATGTTAATGGACGAATGTAATCTGCACACCATAGTGCGTTTACCTAATGGCGTGTTTAATCCCTACACCGGCATTAAAACCAACATTTTGTTCTTCACCAAAGGCACGCCAACTAAAGACGTGTGGTTTTACGAACATCCATACCCAGCAGGGGTAAAAAACTACAACAAAACCAAACCGATGAAGTTTGAGGAGTTCGAGACAGAACTTGAATGGTGGGGTAATGAGGCTGACGGCTTTGCATCGCGTGTTGAAAACGAGCAAGCCTGGAAAGTGTCGATTGAAGATATTATTGCCCGCAATTATAACCTGGATATTAAAAACCCCCATGTGGGCGAGGTCATTAACCATGACCCACAAACGTTACTAAGCGATTACGCCAAACAACAAGCCGATATTCAAGCACTACGTGATCAACTAAAAGGCATCTTGTCAGCCGCATTATCGTCTCCTTCGGCAGCATCAGACGGTGAGGGCAAGTAATGGCTGATCCAATATTAAACCGTCATTCCCGTGAAGATCAGAAGCCAAGTAATACATCACCAGATAGTTTAATCACTGACCATATTGATATTTGGACGACCGCCATTGAGCGAAAATCCTCTGTAGGACGTGGCACTTCAAATAAATTTACCTTATATGGCATCAAAAAGCTGCGTGAGCTGATTTTAGAATTGGCCGTGCGCGGCAAGTTAGTGCCTCAAGATGTTAATGATGAACCAGCTTCAATATTGCTTGAACGTATTGCTGCTGAAAAAGCCCAATTGGTGAAAGAAGGTAAGATTAAAAAACCGAAGCCGTTGCCTGAGATTAGTGACGATGAAAATCCTTTTGAATTGCCGCAAGGTTGGGCTTTGTGCCGATTTGATAATGTAATTGATCAGCAGTTCCCTATTTCATATGGTGTTTTAGTGCCTGGGGATGATGTAGAAAATGGTGTTCCATTTGTAAGGATCGGGGATCTCGATATTAAAGTCCCTTCCTCCTTACCAGAAAAATCAATATCGTGTGAGATTGATTCGAAATACGAAAGAACAAGGTTGTGGGGCGGAGAAATCCTTATGGCGATTGTTGGCAGTATTGGAAAGCTAGGGGTCGTTCCTGCTAGCTGGAAAGGTGCTAATATAGCTAGAGCTTTGTGTAGAATTAAACCTTGTGAATCGATATCTAAGCAATATATTCTTGTTTTATTGCAAAGTAGATATATGCAAGGAAGTTTTCTGGGTGATACCCGAACATTGGCTCAACCAACATTAAACATAGGATTAATTAGGACTTCATTGACCCCAATCCCTCCACTCGAAGAACAACACCGTATCGTCGCTAAAGTCGATGAGTTGATGAGCTTGTGTGATGCCCTTGAAGCGCAAACTGAAGCGAGTATTGGGGCACACCAAACCTTAGTCGAAACCCTGCTGAATGCACTGTTACTGCCTAACATCACTCAGCAAAAAGATAGCCAATCAGCCAGCCCAGAGACATCTTTTGCTGACAGCCTTGAGCCTGCACTTAATGATAGTTTTGTAGACAGCTGGCAACGTATTGCCGAACACTTCGACACCCTATTCACCACAGAAGCCAGCATCGACACCCTAAAACAAACCATCCTCCAACTCGCCGTCATGGGTAAGTTGGTAGAACAAGATCCAAATGACGAACCCGCCGCCAAGCTACTAGAGCGAATCGCCGCCGAAAAAGCTCAATTGATTAAAGACGGTAACATCAAAAAACAGAAACCACTGCCAGCCATCACCGACGAAGAAAAACCGTTTGAATTGCCTGTTGGTTGGTCATTTTTACGATTAGAAAATATGTGTGAGTTAATAACAAAAGGATCATCTCCCAAATGGCAGGGTGTTTCATATACTGAAAATCCTGAAGATGTTCTTTTTGTTACAAGTGAAAATGTTGGCGCTTTTAAGATGTTACTTGATAAAAAAAAATATGTTGAAAGAAAGTTTAATGAAATTGAACCTCGTTCAATTCTGAAAAAAAATGATTTTTTAATGAATATTGTTGGCGCCTCAATAGGTCGGTGTGCAATTTTTGATTTAAATGAAGTCGCTAATATAAATCAAGCAGTCTGTTTAATTAGATCATTCCCAAACTCAATTGCTTCAAAGTTTTTTCTTCACTTTTTTAATAGTCACACATGTATTGCATATATGTATGACAAACAAGTTGAAAATGCCAGGCCTAATCTCAGTATGAGTAACATTGCTAAATTCATTATTCCTATTCCTCCACTAGAAGAACAACATCGCATCGTCGCCAAAGTCGATGAGCTAATGACCCTGTGCGACCAACTTAAAGCCCGTTTAAGTGACGCCCAAACAACTCAACTCCACCTCACCGACGCCATCGTCGAACAGGCTATTTAACATCAAACCTCAACCTATAAAGAAAGAAGTATATGGACATATTAGAAAGTTTATTGCGCAGTTTAGATACACAATCAGTAAGTAGTGCCATTTTAGTATTGATGGTTATAGTTTTTGCATTAGGGTTATTTTTTACCAAACAAGCCAAGCAAGTTGAGTTCGTCAATTATGTGCCGACGTTATTAACGACTATGGGGATTTTTGGTACGTTTTTAGGCATTGTATTGGGCTTGTTAGATTTTAATCAGCTTGATATTGAAGCCAGTATTCCGCCTCTACTTGAAGGATTAAAAACCGCATTCATTACCAGTTTGGCGGGTATTTTATTCTCGCTGCTTTTCAAAACAGCATCGACATTTTCTTTTTTAAAACCCAAACAGGTTGAAGAAAGTATGTCTCATGCAACACCTGAGGCAATATTGGGTGCAATGCAGGCGCAAGTGACTGAAACACGCGCTTTAAAAGATGCGCTTGTGGGTAATGAAGAATCCACTTTATTTGGGCAACTTAAAATTTTGCGTGGTGACATAAACGACAATGCCAAGTTGTCGGTAAAAAATCTGCAAGAACAATCCATTAAGCAACAAGAAAAGTTTGACGCATTTTCTGAAAAGCTGTGGCTAAAATTGCAAGACTTTGCCGATACGTTATCTAAATCTGCTACTGAGCAAGTGATAGAAGCCCTAAAGCAAGTGATTACAGATTTTAATAATAATTTAACTGAGCAGTTTGGCGATAACTTTAAGCAGCTTAATGAGGCAGTGATTAAGCTTGTTGAATGGCAAGAAAACTACAAATTACAACTTGAGCAAATGCAGCAGCAATATGCCCAGGGTGTTGAGTCCATTTCAGCGACAGAGTCTTCTGTTGCGCACATTAGTGAGCAAAGCAAAATCATTCCGCAATCTATGCATGAACTAAAAGGCGTAATGGAAGTAAATCAACATCAACTGGCTGAGCTTGAACGTCATTTAGAAGCCTTTAAATTAATGCGTGATGAAGCGGTTAAAGCAGTACCTGAGATTAGAGCCCAAGTACAAAGCACCGTAGAAGATATATCTGCAGCAGTGACTACAGCGAGTGACCATTACAAAACACTTCTATCTGAGTCAGATGATTATATTAAAGCGCATGTTAAAACATCAAATGATCTACTAGAGAAGTTTGCTAGCGAAACTGAAAAAGGCATTAACAGCGTTGGTGAACGTTTAATTGAAAGCTCAGATAAAATAGGCAAAGGAATTGAAATCGCGGGTAATGAATTTACAGACAACACTGCTCGAACAAATGAAAGCTTAAAAACCACGTCAGATCACCTGCAATCTCAAACAGAAATCATTAAACAGCACTTACAAGATACTGTTACTGACTTAAATAGCACCATGCGAGACATGATTGAAAAGTTAGTTGCTGATGCTAAAGACATAAACTCGACAATGAAAGAAGCCAATAAAAACTTGGTTACTGACACTGAGAATGTCCGTGACACAGTAGTTAAATCAGCAGAAAAATTACAGCAAAGACTTAATGAAGTGATTGATGATGCTGCGACGCAACAGATTAACCAAGCTAAACGTACATTTGATGCAATGGAAGAGCAAATTAAACAACAAGTTGGCTTAACAGGTGAAGCCGTCGATTCACAACTCAAACTGATTGACACTGCCATGCAGCAAGAAATCAATCGTGTGATGAATGAGATGGGTCAAGCATTAGCTCAAGTCAGCGGTAAGTTTGTTGAAGACTACATTAAATTGACTCAAGCAATGAATGAAGTTGTTAATCAGCGAGTAGCCTAATGGATAAAATATTTGGCACGAGCCACAGTGCACAGGACAGTGGCGAACATTGGTTGACAGTGTCTGATTTGATGGCTGGTTTAATGATGGTTTTCTTGTTCATTGCTATCGTTTTTATGATGATAACGCAAAAAGAAAACGACAAAATTAAAGATGTGGCTGTTGCTTACCAAGAAAACCAAGTGGCAATTTATCAAGCCTTAGAGGAAGAGTTTAAAAAAGATCTCGATAAATGGGGCGCGACTATAGACAAGGAAACGTTAGCCTTCAATTTTCAATCACCAGATGTATTGTTTGCTAATAATGAAACGCGTTTAAGTGATGCATATAAAGAGATTCTTAACGATTTTTTCCCAAGATATATCAATGTTCTAGCACCGTATAGAGAATCGTTAGATGAAATAAGAATAGAAGGGCATACGTCAAGTTTAGGGATTCGTGGTTCATCAGATGCAGAAGCCTATTTCTATAATATGCAACTATCGCAAGGTCGTACCCGGTCCGTCTTAGAATATGGATATGCACTGATGCCAGCTGATGCTGAGTGGATAAAAGCAAACATTGCAGCAGTGGGTTTTTCATCCTCACGTTTAATTTTGAACGATGGTGTAGAAGATGAGGCAATGTCTCGTCGTGTTTCGTTTAGAGCAATAACGAACGCTGATATTCAAATTAAACGGATATTAGAGGCTCAATAATGAAACTAACCGTTGATTTAAGTGCATTGCATCGAGCGGTTGCGCCACTAGGAAATGTCGTCACTCATTTTAATATTAGTAGTCGTTCAACAGAACTTGAGAGTATTGGAAGCCATTTAACGAAAGGATTAATTCTCGGTAAAGATATCCAGTTAGACCAAATTGATGGCTCCGATGGGATTTTGAATTATGATGGTCATCAGGTCATGCTTTATATTCCTGATCAGGGCGAAGATATTGAAGTTGTAATGGTAGATGGAAAACAAGGCCGTCGTATCCATGTCGCTGAATGTTCTACATTAGATTTAATGCGAAATACTGGACGATTCAAACGGTATGACGTCATTAGTCGAGTAGATGGTTTATTTCCAGTATTTGGCTCTGTACACAGCTATCAAGAAGATATAAGGGGAGAGGCCGCTTTAGGTGTATGCAAAAACTGTTTAAAAATCCTTAATTATAAGGGATATGCAACTCAGAGCTATGCAGCAAAAGAGAAAGTATTTAATCATTTTTCATTTGAACAGTTTTTTGAAGTGTACAGTTCCTATTTTAAAAGTTTGCCTATTAATAGTACCAAAGCATCAAGTAATTACACTGCAGATTGGCCTGCTATCTCATCAAAGTTAAGAAGTGACTTAAATTACACTTGCGAACAATGTGGTGTTCATTTAGCTAATGACTCTAAGTTATTGCATACACATCATATTAATGGCAATAAAGCTGATAATGGCGCTGATAATTTAAGAGTCCTTTGTGCTGATTGTCATAAAAAACAACCTCATCATGGTCATATTTATGTGAGTAATGAGGATGTGTTAAAAATAAACCAACTTCGCCGAGAACAGCATAAGTTTGATGTGTTTGATTATAACAATATCCGAGAATGTGCTGACACTGCATTAGATGGTCTATTGCAAAAGTGTCAGTCAATGAGATTACCTGGGGCAGAGTTAGGCGTCGTTATCAATGATAAAAGTAATATGATTGCTATCGATTTATGCTGGCCTAGACGTAAAGTGGCGGTGTTAATCAACATGTCTAATGCTAAAGCTTTGAGATCACATGGTTGGAATGTGTTTACTGCATTTGAAGCATTAAACAATTTTGAAGTATTTCAGGCACAAGTTAGATAAGCCACAATAAAGTAAGTTTAGTTTGTTTTAGTCAAATCCCCCTATGGGGGCCTAACCCAATGTACAGGTAAGATTATAATGCATACCAAAGCAGCATTTGTTTTTTGGATAACCTTAACTCTCTACATAATAACACTTTTTACAGTTAGTTATGTGGGGGTGTATCTCACTTATGTTGCATTACCAGTAATAATACTTTCAGGTTTGATAATGAAATTCACCAAACCTAAACCTGAATATAACGAAGTGATAGGTTCTGCTAGAGCTTTAATAATAGGAACTAGTGAGACAACTACAACAGCACTTGGTGGTTTAAATTCTTTTTTAACCGAAATGAATAATTCTATGAGTGATTTTAATGAAATCACGGATTTAAGCCAGAAGCGAACCGAACACCTAAGAAAGCATCGTCAACAATTAAGGTTAAAATTAATTGAGATAAGCCCTAAATACGAAAACAGCCAAGACATTGATAGTATATCTAAAAATAATAAAGCACGAATAGATGTTGAGTCGAAAATACTGGATATAGAAAATCAAATCGCTACGATAAAGACTGCATGTGAGTTAGAAGTTAAAAGCAGAAGTCTAAAAGGAAGTTAATGTAAATTGTCTTATCTGATGACATTTTTAGGTTCATGTACCTTAAACCAAGGAAAATAATTTTTGTACATAACATAGGACTTCTATGGCTATACGAGGATACTTTGTGAACATATTTAGTTTATTTAAATTAAAATCTGCAAAAAAACGTCTTGTGGAAGAGGCTACTTATCAAAAGGTTGTAAATGAGATTGCCAATGGAATGCGCAGCGATGGTTTATGGGCCAAAGCAATGGATAAGGCTGCTGGAAATGAGATGAAAACAAAAGCCCTTTACATTCAATATAGAGTTCAATCACTCAATGATGAGACTTTTATGAATTCTGTTGCTGCCCATGAGCAACGAATTATTACTGCAATACAAGCAATTGTATCTATAGGTTGTAAGGTTGAGGGTGATGAAAATAAAGGTTGGCGCATCATCAGTTTAAAAAAAGAAAGTAAGGATTTATCTTGGAAGGTAAGAAATCTTAATGAATTAGAAGCCTTTGCTATTGCTGCAAAAAGTATTTGAATATGGATTAATTTGGAGTTAGCTAAAAAACTAGTGGAATGCATCGAGTTTATTCTGGTCCATGAATTGGTGCATTTAATTGAGCGTCATCACAATGAACGCTTCAAAGGGACTATGGATAAGCATCTTCCTAATTGGAGAGAAAGACGCAGCTTACTGAACAGTTTACCATTGGCATATGAAGATTGGAGTTACTAGACACAAGGCTTTATAAAGTAGGTCTAACGACAAAAAACATACCACAGGATTTGAAAAAGTCAGGTGGTATAAACTGACAACAAAAAGCGCTCTGAATAGGTTATTGCACCGAAATTGTGCGCTGAAATCGTTCTTTTCAATTTAACTATCTGACTCTAAATACTAAAAGGCCAGATCCACGAAGTGAGACAAAACTCATTTGGTATGAGAAACCACAAAAAGGCAATTGGATAAGATTACACAATTACTCTATTTAACATAATATACATTGTGCGCATACTTATGTGAGGTGATATATGCGCACATTTGCAGTTATGTTCAATAACGGTATGAATCAACAGTATGTTTCATTTACATGGGCATTCTAATCAAAACCTAGCATACAGACATCAATACTGTGTTTAACATCGTGCTGAGATTGCATACTTTAATTTTTTACGGTCTATTCCTAGCAATTATTTAATCTCAGCGAGATGATTTAATGGTTTATTGAATGCACTTTGATGTCGTTCAGTTTGTGTGGTGTGCAAATACTGTGATGTTGTGTCGATGCTCTCATGACCAGCGTCGGCCTGGACATGTGATAATGGCCGCCGGTTGATATTGATATCATGGGTGATCCCAGTGTGACGAATATTATGAGCACTGAGTTTTCGCATAAGTTGACTGTCATGTTCAAAACCATCTTTAGCGGCATTGTCTGCAGCTAAGTTAATGAGCTTGTCTATTTCGTCACGTATATGCCGAATACCAAGATTGGCGTTGATGACACCAGATTCTCGTCCGTGGGCTGCGGCTTTGTGCCTGACAAATATAGGATGTTGATCGTTGATATTGGGTAAATCGCTGAGCTTTAAATAACGTCGATAATCAACTAATCCAGCCAGCAAGGCTTTTGATATGGCAATATTACGGGCTTTGCCGCTTTTGGAAAATGGTACATGGAAATACCAAATACCAGAATGTGGATCTTGTCTGAACTGGCTCATGATGGGCGCATAACCTGCACGGGCACTGATTTCAGATATGCGTAAATAGCAGCTATATAATAGTGTAATGAGAAATAAACTGCGTTGATGTTGTTCCGGCTGAGTGCTGGCCAATTGGCTAACGGTGCTAATAACATAAGACCATTGTAACTCGGTAAATGCGTGATGATTATTGTCTTCATCGATAGTGAATTTACGTTTTATGGCAAAACGACTGTGTTTAAGCCATAACTGAGCTGGGTTTCGCTCGGTATATTCCTCGCTAATGAGATAGCCATAAAATGACGATAATATGGCAACTTTAGTCTTTAGTGCATTATCACTTAGTTGATATGGTAAACATTTCCCAAGTTGTTTTTTGCCTATAAATGGTCGCCATTGTGGGTTTGGTGATCGCTCTCCAGAGGCTTTATTGAGTTTAAATTGCGCAACATTAAAATACCCGATTAATGCTTTTGGTGGCGATTGGCAGTAATCGATGTATTTGGCTATGTCTTTTCGTGTAACTGATATAGGCGATAATGCCACAACATCGAAACACCAATGTAGAAACGTAGTTAATTCGCTACGATAGGCTTTATAGTTATTTTCAGACTGCTTTTGCTCAAATAACCAATCAGCACAATGCTCTATTATGAGTCCTGCATCAGCAACTTTTTCGATTGATATTTTGGTAATATATTGATTTATGTAAGCATTACCTTGAAGTACATACTCTGCCGCATCAAATAGTGGCAATACTGGCGGTAACTCATCACTTATGTTCTTTGGCATATTCTTAAATATAGGTTATTGATTACATTAGTTTATAATACTATTTTTTGCCTGATGCCGATAATGTTATTTATCGGCATCAATGATGATGATTTTTTAACGAAACTGATTTCAATTGTAGGTTTTAATATGGGTCATTTTAATATGTGTTTACGGCAATATGCTGGTCTGATATCAGTTGCGACACACAATGATCTATGGGGTTTAATCTAGTACACGCCTGATGGCATTGCTTATTGTGGCAAGATGTTCGTTTTTGACAGCTCCATAGACATAGCTGCCAAACGGTTTGTTTACTTGCCTTATCTAAACATTGCAGGTCGGCAGCACATAAATGGCCTGCTTTGATTAGTTGGGCCACTTTGTCTGCATCAATAGAGACATTTAATCTGTTCATGTCTACCCCCTTCTTTTTAGCTATATCTATTAAGCGTTTATTGTAATTAGCCACGTTAATTCTGGGCTCTGTCACGTTTACCCTCTTCCCTTCTCAGTTTGAAGATTGAGCGAGTTAGATTTATCATACATCAATGAGAATGATTATCAATTACGTTGTTGATGTTAACGTCACTTCTGCGCGATTTATCACAATTTAGTTAACATAAATAGTTATGTTTCAACAATGGATGGTGAGTAGAAATGATTGGCTTGCATAAGAATGGGGTCAAAAAGGTTAATAATCACATTTTACAGCAGCGTTTGGCGGTGAAATATCACACTATTAATAAATATAGGAACAGAGGTTCAATCTCAGAACAAGAAAACGTCGTTTTCGTATCGAGGTTTAAGTTACCTTTGCCCTAACCTGCAAAGGTATTGATATGCAGGATGATTAAACCATTGACCTACTAGTTATCGTTATCCGCTAAAAAGTCGTATATCAAGGTACGTGTTTGTTTTTGGTAATCAAATGAGATAAATACCCGCCACACCATATAATTACTGCTGCATGAGCCAAAGATTAAAGAGCCTTGATAAGTATTGTCTTTAATTTCGGACAATGAAACGGGGATAATCCCCATAAACATATCGCGCCCTTCTATTCTCATTGAAATATTAGTGATCGCTTGATTGCTATTCAGCGTAACTATTAATGGTTTCTCGCTAGGAGTATTAACGGGATCAATCAGTAAACCAACTTGTAAGTCGGCTACTTTTTTGTAACATTCTCCAGCAGAAAATTGACATAAACTGGTATCAATTGCTAAATCATCATTTTCTTGTGTTTTTGGTTTGTCACAGGCTACTAAAAACATTAAGAAAATGGTCAAAATGAAAATCTGGATAATTTTGTGCACAATTTTTAACCTTTTAGGCTGAGTTAGTAACATTATCTTCCAGAGCTTGATCTAGATCAACTTTGGTATATTTTGTGAAGTATCTTTTTTGACTTAGCTCAAGTATCATAACACCGCCTCATGCTAGAGAGAATTAACATGAGGTAACACCTTGACAAATGGCTTTAAAAATAGCTTTTAAAAGCTCAATTTATAACCTTCTGTCAATCTAACTGGTAAAGCTCGCTTTACTAAATATTAAAAGTATAAGTAATAAGCCGTGGAAGCATTATGATGAACCATTCCCAGTCTACAGGCGCTGATTACAATTACACTATTGTTCGCCAATTCGCATTAACCACAGTTTTGTGGGGAATCTTTGGTATGGCAGTAGGTGTATTTATTGCTGCTCAGTTAATCTGGCCGCAACTGAACTTCGACACACCTTGGTTAACGTTTAGTCGTTTACGACCTTTACATACCAATGCTGTGATATTCGCGTTCGGAACATCAGCTCTTTTCGCTACATCTTACTATGTTGTGCAACGCACTTGCCAAGTCCGTCTATTTGCGCCTAAATTGGCCGCATTTACGTTTTGGGGTTGGCAAGCCGTTATTATTGCAGCTGCTATCACTTTACCAATGGGGTTTACTCAAGGTAAAGAATATGCAGAATTAGAATGGCCTATCGATATCGCAATTACGATTATTTGGGTTAGCTATGCAATTGTTTTCTTTGGCACAATCGCTAAACGAACTACGTCCCATATTTATGTGGCTAACTGGTTCTTTGGTGCCTTTATCATTACTGTTGCAGTACTTCACATTGTTAACTCAATGGCAGTACCAGTAAGCTTATTTAAGTCTTACTCTCTGTACTCTGGTGCAGTCGATGCGATGGTTCAGTGGTGGTATGGTCATAATGCGGTAGGCTTCTTACTTACTGCTGGTTTCTTGGGGATGATGTATTACTTCGTGCCTAAGCAAGCTGGTCGCCCAGTTTATTCATATCGTTTATCAATCGTCCACTTTTGGGCATTGATTGCGTTATACATCTGGGCCGGTCCTCACCACTTACATTACACCGCCCTACCTGACTGGACTCAGTCATTAGGCATGGTAATGTCATTAATCCTATTCGCACCTTCTTGGGGCGGTATGATTAACGGTATTATGACCCTGTCTGGTGCGTGGCATAAGCTTCGTACAGACCCTGTATTACGTTTCTTAGTTGTTTCATTGTCTTTCTATGGTATGTCTACCTTCGAAGGCCCAATGATGGCAATCAAAACAGTTAATGCTTTATCTCATTATACTGACTGGACTATTGGTCACGTTCACTCTGGCGCGCTAGGCTGGGTTGCAATGGTGTCTATTGGTTCGTTATATCACTTAATCCCAATTCTTTTCGGTCATGGTCGTATGTACAGCATGAAGCTGGTTAACGTTCATTTCTGGTTAGCGACTATCGGTACTGTATTGTATATCGTCAGTATGTGGATTTCAGGTGTTATGCAAGGTCTTATGTGGCGTGCGGTTAACGCAGATGGAACTCTAACTTACAGTTTCGTTGAGAGTTTAGAAGCCTCTTACCCATTCTACTTTGTACGCTTTATTGGTGGTTGTTTCTTCTTATCCGGTATGTTGCTTATGGCCTATAACGTTATTCGTACCGTTAAAGCGTCTAAAGATTCATTACCTGCTATTGCAGAAGCTTAAGGAGCCGATTCGATGAAATTTAATCATGAATTAATTGAAAAGAATGTCGGTCTGCTTGCTATCTTCACTGTTATCGCCATTAGTTTTGGTGGTTTAGTGCAGATTACTCCGCTGATATTTCAAAAAGACACAACTGAACCAGTTGAAGGTCTGATTCCGTATACAGCTTTACAAATTGAAGGTCGTGATATTTATGTTCGTGAAGGTTGTTACAACTGTCACAGCCAAATGATCCGTCCTTTACGAGCTGAAACTGAGCGCTATGGTCACTACTCTGTTGCTGGTGAGTCTGTTTGGGATCATCCATTCCAGTGGGGCTCTAAGCGTACAGGTCCTGACTTAGCACGTGTTGGTGGGCGTTATAGCGACAGATGGCATGAAGTTCATTTAAACAATCCTCGTGACGTTGTACCGCAATCAAACATGCCTGGTTTCCCTTGGTTAGCTGAAAATGTGCTAGACGGTGAACTGACCGGTGACAAGATGACTATCCTGCGTAACCTGCATAAAGGCGGCTACAAAGGTAATGATCTTTACACTGATGAAGAAGTTGCTGGCGCTAAAAAAGCGGTTGAAGGCAAGACAGAAATGCAAGCGCTGATCGCTTATTTGCAATCTTTGGGTCACGCACTCAAATAGGAGGCAATAATGGATTACGGTACTTTTCAAGGTATTTTGACCATAATTGTTATGGTGACTTTTGTGGGGATATTTTTCTGGGCATACAGTAAGCACAGCAAGTCAAAATTTGACGAAGCGGCGAACTTAGTGTTTACAGAAGAAGAACTTGCAAAAATGTCGAAAGACTCGGGAGATCAGAAGTAATGATTATGAGTAACTTCTGGAGCATTTGGATTTCTGTACTGACGATTGTGGTCATTGCTGGTTGTTTTATCCTTCTTAAGGTAGTTAATAATAACTACACTGGTGTAGAAGAAGGTAAATCGATGGGCCACAGTTTTGATGGTATTGAAGAACTGAACAACCCACTACCAAAGTGGTGGGCGTACATGTTCTACTTAACCATCGTTTTCGGTGTGATCTATTTAGCTCTATATCCAGGCCTAGGAAACTATAAAGGTCTGTTTGGTTGGACAAGTTCTAACCAAAGTATTGGCACTGACAAAGGCATTAAAGCTGACTCAGCGGCAGCGATTGAAGCAGCAAAAAATGATAACCGTTTATCACAGTATGACCGCGAAGTGGCTCACGCTGATGAAAAATACGGTCCTATTTTTGCGGCTTACTTAGCAACTCCGTTAGAAGAGTTGGTAAAAGATCCTGAAGCATTAAAAGTGGGCGGACGTTTGTTTTTACAAAACTGTTCACAGTGTCATGGTTCTGATGCTCGCGGCTCTAAAGGCTTCCCGAATCTAACAGATGACGATTGGTTATATGGTGGCGATTTAGCCACTATTAAAACCACGTTAATGAATGGTCGTAACGGTATGATGCCGCCTAAAGGTGGTTTACCTATCGAAGACAGCGAGATTAAAGGTCTAGCTGAATACGTCATAAAACTATCTGGTGGTGAACATGACGAAGCGTTAGCAGCCCAAGGTCAAGGTTCATTCATGAAAGGTTGTTTTGCATGCCATGGTATGGATGCAAAAGGTAACAAGTTCATGGGCGCGCCCAACCTAACTGATAACATTTGGTTATATGGCGGAAGCCGTGGTGTGATTGCTGAATCTATCATTAATGGTCGTGCCGGTGTGATGCCAGCATGGAAAGACATTCTTGGTGAAGAGAAAGTTCACGTCATTACAGCTTACGTTTATAGCTTATCAAACAAATAGTTAGTTATGAGTAATATTAAGGCCTCGAGATTATCGAGGCCTTTTTTTTAAGTGATTATTAAGCCATTACGGGGTAAAATGTCCCCCGAATTATTACCACTATTTTAGGATGTATTATGTCGGATCAACTCCCTTGGTATAAGCAATTTTGGCCTTGGTTTTTAATCATCTTGCCTTTGTGTGCCGTTATTGCCAGTTTAACGACCTTAAAGATTGCTTTAGATAATTCTGACTCATTGGTAGCAGAAGATTACTATAAGCAAGGTAAAGCGATAAACATGGATTTGCGCAAAATAAAATATGCTCAACAAATTGGCATGAAATTTTTAGTCACGGTTGCAGATCAAGAATTAAAAATTACCCAACAAGGTGGTCCGGAATATCGTGCAGCGCTGAATGTGCAGTTTTACCATCCAACAATAGAAGCCAAAGACTTCAGTTTAAATGCTACTGCTGACGCAAATTACGTGTATCACATCCCATTAGATTCTGCGATAACAGGGCCTTGGGAAGTACGCATTGAAGGATTTGATGCCAAATGGCGTATCCAGCAACGAATTGATATTAAAGATGATGTTGAATATTGGCTCAATTAATAACACATTGACTGCGTATCTGATTAAAAATTATTAAATGAAGTTGGTATAGCCACATGACATCTTGCTTTCATTGCAATGAGCCAGTTCTTACGGGAGATCAGTTTACTACGATAATAAATGGGCAAGCACAGCCTATGTGCTGCCCAGGTTGCCAAGCCGTATCGCAGGCCATTATGGATGCAGGCCTGAGCAGCTATTATCAATTTCGCAGTGAACCTGGAAATCGTCAGACGGCACTGGTGCCAGAACAGTTGTCGCAATACAGTGCCTACGATTTACCGGAAGTGCAGCAAGATTTTGTCCATAAACAAGGTGCTATTGATTCAACCTCTTTGTCTATCGACGGTATTACCTGTGCTGCTTGTGCCTGGTTAATTGAACATAAACTCAAACCGGTTGCGGGTGTCACTAATGTGCTGGTTAATTCCACCACACAACGGGCGTTAGTCAGCTGGGACAGTGAACGTATTCAACTCAGTGAAATTTTACAAATTATCAGTAAAATTGGTTATCAAGCTGCGCCCTACCAGGTTGATGAACAAGAAAAACAATCTAAAGCAGACAGTCGTAAATTCTTACTTCGCTTAGGGCTTGCAGGTTTTGCGACCATGCAAGTGATGATGTTTGCCCTCGCCTTATACACCGGATACTTTACTGATCTGGATGTTCAATTTCGTGACTACTTTCGCTGGGTAAGTTTAATTTTTGCAGCGCCTGTAGTGCTTTACTCAGCTCAACCCTTTTATTTTAGTGCTCTTCGTAGTGTATTAAGTGGCAAACTTAATATGGATGTGTCTGTTTCAATTGCAATTTTAGGTGCTTATATCGCCAGTTGTATTGCGACCATGCAAGGCAATGGCGAAGTGTATTTTGAATCCGTATCCATGTTTACCTTCTTTTTATTATTAGGTCGTTACTTTGAACAAGCTGCAAGGCAAAAAGCTTCTGTTAGTTCGAGTAATTTGCACAAACTGGTGCCGCTGACAGCGCATTTATGTCATGAGGGTGAGATCACTGAGATTGCCGCTAAACAATTGACCATTGGCGATATTATTTTAGTTAAACCAGGCGAAGTGATTGCCGCTGATGCCGAAGTGGTAACCGGACAATCAAGCGTCAATGAGGCTATGCTTACCGGTGAACAAATGCCGATCAGTAAACGCGTTTTAGATAAAGTCTATGCCGGCACCATCAATATAGAACAACCTATTGAAGTGCGAGTGACAGCCCTTGGGCAAGATCAATTGGTTGCAGAGATCATTCGTTTACAAGAGCTTGCATCAAATAATAAACCTACCATTGCTTTAATTGCCGACCGTTTAGCTCGATACTTTTCGGGTACGGTTTTATCCATAGCGGCAATAACATATGTCGTCTGGTCGTTCGTATCTCCAGAAGACGCTTTTTGGATTACATTATCCGTGTTGGTCGCAACCTGCCCATGCGCCCTCGCCCTTGCCACGCCAACTGCCGTTACTTGCGCAACCGCTATTTTTACTAAGTTAGGTGTGATCCCTCGAAAACCAGGTATTTTTGAAAAACTGACCAAAATTAATCATGTGGTGTTTGATAAAACTGGCACACTTACCTGTGGCCAATTATCAATTGGTGATGTACAAACCTTTGCTGGATATTCATCAGCGCAAGTACTGTCTATTGCAGCGGCCATTGAACAAGGATCCCTCCACCCGATTGCATTAGCGTTTAGCCCTTTCTATGATAATCAACATCAAGTAGACACAGTTGAACATCATATTGGTTTAGGCATTCAAGCCAGTATGAACCAACAGCAAGTGTCTATTGGAACAGCACAATTTGTTAGCCCAGATATGTTACCGATATCAGTAAAAGCCACTCAAAGTCAGTGGATTTACCTTTCTATTAATAACGAGCTAATTGCCAAAATCGAAATGCTTGATAAGTTACGTGTTGATAGCATCGCGACAGTTAATGCACTAAAGGCTGCCAATATAAAATTGAGTATTGCCAGTGGTGATAATTCCGGACATGTTGAGTTTTTAGCACATAAAATCGGTATTTCAGATGTGCATTCAGGTTTATCGCCTCAAGATAAGTTAGCCTTAGTGAATCGCTTACAGCAAGATGCTAATGTAGCCATGTTTGGCGACGGTATTAATGATGCGCCAGTACTTGCCGGAGCAAATTTGTCAGTAGCGATGGGAAGCGGAAGTGCAATTGCCAAAAATAGTGCGGACTTAATTTTACTCGGCGATCACCTATCACGTTTTAATGATGCTATTTATGTCGCTAAGCAAACCCAGCGCATCATTCATCAAAATCTTTTATGGGCTTTCGCTTATAACATTATTATTTTGCCATTAGCGGTTACCGGACATGTTGCTCCGTATATTGCCGCTATTGGTATGTCTGTTAGCTCATTGATAGTGGTGAGTAACAGTTTACGCCTTCTTAGGATCAAATTATGAGTATCATTTACGTATTAATACCTATTGCGATGTTGTTTGTATTAATTGCAGTTTCAATTTTCTTTTGGGCGGTAAAGTCTGAACAATTTGATGATCTTGATAGACAAAGCGTGTCGATTTTATTTGATGAAGACAGTACCAACAATAAAGGTAACGTCAGTGTAACCAGTGATATCGATAAACAACCATCAAATAGTGATACTCATATCGCTGCTGTAAAAAATAAGCCAGAACCCATGGCCTCAGACACTGCACATAAACCAGAGTAAAGCTTGTGATTGAATATAATCTTGGTGGCGCATTTATTGTTGGCTTAATGGGGGCTGCACATTGTTTTGGCATGTGTGGCGGATTAATTGGTGCTTTTTCAGCCAACATTCCCACTAATGGCCAAAGTCGCCTAGGCAATCAACTGACGTTTCTTTTTAGCTATAATCTTGGGCGTATTTTTAGTTATACCATCGCGGGGGCCATTGTCGGTGGCAGTGTGTCAGCCTTAGGTCATTTATTTGATGCTGATAGCTATCTAATATTCCTGAGAATTTTTGCTGGAGTCATGATGATATTGACTGGGCTTTATATTGCTCAGATATGGTTCGGCATTGTGCATATTGAGCAAGTGGGTAAATTGTTGTGGCAATATATACAACCGCTAACCCGTAAATTTATACCGATAACTCACCCGCTACAGGCTGTTATGGCGGGTATGGTTTGGGGCTGGTTACCCTGTGGACTGGTGTACAGCACACTCACTTGGTCTGTTGCATCAGGTAGCGCATTACAAGGCGCCTTGATCATGTTGGCGTTCGGTTTAGGCACTTTACCTGCTTTATTTGCTGCGGGTTTAGCGGCGAAAACCTTGGCGCAATGGGTACAAAAGCGTGCAGTGAGATTATTCAGTGGTGGCTTATTAGTGGTATTTGGTTTGCAAACACTTTACATCGCTTTTCAACAACTCATATAGTTCGGTCACTGTTATTTTATGATATTGTAACAGCCAATAACAAAACCACTTTAGCTGATATGCATTAGCAAAGGCTGAATTTAATTGTTATTTAAATCAATTGCTTGATGTGTGATTTGTACATTTAGTTACTGTGAAAATAAGATAATATAACAAGCATTAATGCGTAGATTGTTGTCAGTGAACTCGCAATTAATACACATTTTCATGACGTATTGAGAGCTAACATGGTGTGATAAATAGACTTCTGTTTACTAATATTACTCTATATCGTCGGAGTACCTTATTAGTTCAGAATGGTATAACATATAATTGTCTTCATAAATTGAGAATGGGTATGTCTTCAGATTTGATAAAAGCTCGTCCATCCACAACAGGTTGCGCCATTCATTGCCATGACTGCAGCATGGAAGCCTTGTGTATTCCTTTTACGTTAAGCAATGATGAGCTTGATAAACTTGATAACATTATTGAACGTAAAAAACCCATTCAAAAAGGTGACCTTATCTTCAAGTCTGGTGACACACTTAAGTCACTGTATGCTATTCGTTCTGGTACGATTAAAAGCTATACCATTACAGAACAAGGCGATGAACAAATTACCGGATTCCATCTTGCCGGTGATGTGATTGGTTTTGATGGTATTCATGCCCTACGACATCAAAGCTTTGCGCAAGCATTAGAAACGTCAATGGTTTGCGAAATTCCTTACGATACCCTAGATCAATTATCAGGCACTATGCCTAAACTACGTCAGCAAATAATGCGATTAATGAGTAATGAAATTATGAGTGATCAAGAAATGATCCTCCTACTTTCTAAGAAAAATGCCGAAGAACGTTTAGCCGCATTTATTAATAATCTTGCGAATCGTTTTGGTAATCGTGGTTTCTCTCCCCATGAATTTCGTCTCACTATGACTCGAGGTGATATTGGCAACTATTTGGGATTAACGGTTGAAACGATTAGCCGTTTATTAGGCCGATTCCAGAAATCAGGACTAATTGAAGTTAAAGGTAAATACATTTCGATTGTGGATCATGCAGCATTAAGTACTCTTGCCGGAAATGCGCGGATTGCCACTTAAATTAAATTTGTATGATCTATCTCATAGTTTATTCATTAGGAAACGGTAATACTATCAACAAATAAACAAGTAAAAAACTCAACAGCTTTGGAGGTTATATGAAGGATTATAAGAAGATATTAGTGGTGATTAATCCTACAACGGATCATCAACCCGCATTGGCACGTGCTGTTGAATTAGCGACAAGAAGTCAGGCAGATATTACTGCATTTTTATCTATTTTTGACTTCTCTTACGAGATGACCTCAATCCTGTCTAGCCAAGAACGTGAAGCGATGCGTCAAGGTGTGATTGATCAACGTGTTGCTTGGTTAGAAAATGCGATTAGTGGTTTTAGTCAGTCTAATATCAAGATTAATACTGAAGTTGTTTGGCATAATCGTCCCTTTGAGAGCGTGATTAATCATGCAATGAAAGGTCAGTATGATTTGATTGTTAAAAGCACCCATGAACACGATAAATTAAAAGCCGTCATTTTTACTCCAACAGATTGGCATTTAATGCGTAAATCTCCAGTGCCTGTACTGCTGGTTAAAGAACACGACTGGCCAGTTGAAGGCAAAATTGTCTGTGCCGTTAATGTGGTGAGTGAAGATGAAGATCATCAAAGCCTAAACGGTAAGATTATTAACCATGCGCTTGATTTAGCTAAAAAGTTCTCTGCCAGTGTGCATCTGGTTAATGGTTATCCTGGTACGCCAGTTAACTTAGCCATTGAGTTGCCCGATTTTGATGCAAATGTGTATAACAACACTGTGCGTATGCAGCATGAACAAAGAGTACAATATTTAGCTCAAGCTTATAATATTCCTCTTGAAAATTGCCATGTCGAAGAAGGTTTACCAGAAGATGTTATTCCTGAAATGGCAGCAAAGTTAGATGCAGAGTTAGTGGTATTAGGTACTGTTGGTCGCACTGGTTTTTCAGCGGCATTAATTGGTAACACTGCAGAGCATGTTATCGACAGCATAAATTGCGACTTGTTAGCGATCAAACCCGATGGTTATAAATCACCTTTACAAGATTAGTGTTCATTAGAATGGGTTAACTACTTTACCCTGACCTAGAATACTGGAATAATACGCGCCCTGAAACACTTGGTTACTGGGCGCATTTTTATGTCTGAAGTTGAAGTAGATACAATCGTTAAAAAAAATATTACTCGTATGAATAAACTGCAAAAGCGTCTGCGACATAACGTTGGTTCTGCCATTGCAGATTATAATATGATCGAAGATGGTGATCGGGTCATGTGTTGTCTTTCTGGCGGCAAAGACAGCTACACCATGTTAGATATTTTATTAAATCTTCAACAACGTGCCCCAATTAAATTTGAAATTGTGGTGGTTAATCTAGACCAAAAACAACCTGGCTTTCCGGAACACGTTTTACCAGCTTACTTAGATGAGATAGGCGTTGCTTATCACATTCTCGAAAAAGATACTTACTCTATCGTTAAAGAAAAAATCCCTGAAGGCAAAACCACGTGTTCTCTTTGCTCTCGTTTGCGTCGTGGTACTCTTTATGGCTTTGCTCAACATATTGGTGCCACAAAAATTGCATTAGGTCATCATCGTGACGATATTATCGAAACATTATTTTTAAATATGTTTTTTGCTGGCAAACAAAAAGCCATGCCACCTAAGCTCTTGTCTGATGACGGTGCCAATATTGTCATCCGTCCTTTGGCTTATTGTCGTGAAAAAGATATTCAAGAGTATTCGACACTGAAATCGTTTCCTATCATTCCTTGTAACTTGTGTGGTTCGCAAGAGAATTTAAAGCGTGGTGCCGTTAAAGACATGCTACAAATGTGGGACAAACAACATCCGGGTCGTCTTGAAACTATCTTTACTGCAATGCAAAACACCTCGCCATCGCAAGGTGTAGATCGTGAACAGTTTGATTTTGTATCACTAAAACGTAATCCAGATGTAGTTAACACTGGCGATGTAGCGGATGCAGACTTACCAGCGTTTGATTTTGTCGATATCAGTAATAATGGTCATATTAATTTAGACATCAGCAATCGAATCGATGTAGTGGCAACATTTAAACCCTAGTAAACATGTTAACGTTCGCGATTTAAATTAAAGGCGTTGATGAACATCAACGCCTTTATTATTACTGGGTCACCAGAGGGCTGATAATGCTAGGCTTTTGAGTAAATGAAATCTGTTTTAGCTGATTTATTTGTTCAACTGTTAAGGTATATTTTTCCTTAGCAATAGTTTCCACATCATCGATAACGACTTTCACTGTCTGGTTTTGCATATCTGTAAACTCAAACGATAATCCATTAATCGGTTTACGGAAATACTTCATCGGGAAACCTTGTAAACCATCAAGCAGTTTATTCATATCCTCTGTTAAGGCTAACAGTTCAGTTTGAGTGAAACCTTGCTTGGTTTCTTTCGCTCTAACTTGCATGGCAATCGCACACTGTTTAGCCTCTCCAGCCACCTTAATATTGACTAACCCTCTATCAGACTTTAACTGTGGATCATAAGGAATAAATAATCGCTGCTGTTTGCTATACGTTAATGGATATTGGTCATTCTCGGTAGTAATACTGCCTGACACTATGGTGCAATCTGGGGTGATTGGAACGCTAAATGCTAACTCAACTAATGGATAGTTTTGCTTATTGACTTGTTTTAATCGGTCATAAAAACCTTTGTATTCTAAAGACACGGTTTCAGCGCTACTGCTGTTGATTAAAAAAATAGACGATATAAAAATAAATCCGTTAATTAACGTACGATTACGCATTCGCGTTATTCCCTTGTAGATATTGTTTATTGTGTTTTAGCATTTCGAGTAATTCATCAATGTACTCATCTTTTCGTTCTGAATAATTAATTAAGCCATAGACTAACTTTTCAGCCGTAGGCTTAACTTTCTGCGCACGTAAATCAGCACGAATAGACCGGAATACGCGATATGCTGGATGGGTATTTAAATTAATCATGTAGGCAATAATAGAATCTTTGGGTGAATCAAAAACTGCAACTTCATGAGTTTTGCCATCGGTTCTTGCTAATGGAACTAAACCACAACCTTCAGTGAAACACCATTGACCAAAAAAGTTAAACCCTTCGATAGCAAACCTGGAGCTGCCCCACCCGCTCTCATTAGCTGCTTGTATTAGCACCATATCAATAGGAATAATATCGATGCGCTTTAACAATGGCGTCAAGGTATTACGAGTAAATGATTTCACGTCATATTGGTATTTGTTTAAAAGTGATGTAAGCCTATTATTATCCGCTTCACTTAATCCTAAACCATTATCAATTTGCTCAATAACAGCCAATAAAAATTGACGTTCGTGAATAATAATTTGATTTTGAGCTTCTATAGCAGGACGAAAATAATTAAAGAAAGTTTGTTTTTTAGTAGGAATATCACTTATTTCAGCAAACTTAGGTACTTTACCAAGGTCAATGTTACTTAGCTGCTGTGCTGCTGAGTCTACCGAGACCTGTGTCTGACTAGGGATAATCCATAGCCTAATTGCTAACAGTGCTAAAACGGCTAAGCCTAACGCAAATGTCACTTGACCTATAGTGCCTATTTTCAACAGTACCTGCCTTATCAAAATGCATTTTCAATTTATAAATAAAATTAATTATAACCTTAAAGGTCGATAGGATACAGTAAAGCACTTTTGTGATTAGCGTGATCCAAATCTGAGAATGACATTTGTGATTGTCTCAGATAGCAAAACCTAAAAATAATTACACTTTAATGACCATATACAGTTAAAATTAATCGACAGTGACAACGGGGCAGTGTTTCATTAACTGCGTATCGTTTTATTCAACAACTCAAGGACTTGAGCTAAAATTATGTTGAATCAACAACTCAATAATTATCATCATGTTGTCGCCATTGGTGGCGGACATGGATTAGGCCGTATTCTAGCTGCATTATCTTTTTTAGGCCCAAGATTAACCGGCATTGTTGCCACCACTGATAATGGCGGTTCTACCGGACGACTTAGACAGGATCAGCAAACTATCGCGTGGGGCGATTTACGTAATTGTCTTTCACACCTTGCATCACGGCCTTCGTTAGGTTCGATGTTGTTTGATCATCGCTTCACCGGCGACAATGAACTTTCTGGCCATAACTTAGGTAACCTGGTGTTACATGCACTCGATCAGCTTTGCGTAAGACCTCTTGAAGCTGTTAATTTAATTCGAGGTTTACTTAAAATTGAAACCCAAATTATCCCTATGTCTGAAGCCTCGACTCACCTTGTTGCGCTTTCCCATTGTGGTAACAAAGTGTTTGGAGAACTCAACGTTGATGGCATGAGTGAGGCACCGATTGCTTTATCATTAGAGCCCGAAGTAGAAGCCACTTTTGAAGCCTGTAGCGCTCTAGCAAAAGCGGATTTAATTATTATTGGTCCAGGCAGTTTTTTAACCAGTATACTTCCACCTTTATTACTGCCACAAATTGCCAAGAGCATTCGTGACTCCAACGCACATGTTATGTTAATTGATAACTTAACCGCGGAGTACTCACCTGCAAGTACTTTTAGTATTGAAGATAAAATTGCTTGGTTCAATCAGGTAATAGGTAAAAAAGTCATTGCTGATGTTATTCAGCATGGTAAAGAAATTGATCTTTATCACTCAAATATCGACGGTGTTCGTTTTAATTGTTTCCCATTAGTCAGTCAACATCATCCTGGGCTTCATGATAAATTGGCATTAGCGGCAGCGATTGGCCAAGTTTGCGACTTACACCATAAACCGGTTGACTGCATAGCCTAAGTTCAAGTGGCCTTTGTTGCTGAGTTGGACTGACGTTATCATGTCCCTATAAAAAGGCATAAAAAAGGGCTACTTAAAGTAGCCTTTTTTGTGTCTTATGCATTCAATGCTAGATAACTTGTGCAATCGCCTTACATACTGCAGCCATATTATTTTTTGTTAAGCCTGCGACGCTAATACGACCAGAACCGACAATATAGATAGCAAACTCGTCTTTTAAACGAGCCACTTGGCTTTTGTTTAAACCAGAAAAACTGAACATACCATTTTGGCGCGAGATAAAACTGAAATCTTGTTGTACGCCTTCAGATTTTAAACTCTCAACAAACAAAGTGCGCATTTCGGCAATACGTTCACGCATCAGAGTTAATTCGGCTTGCCATTCTTGACGCAGTGCAGCATCAGATAAAATGGTGCTAACGATTAAACCACCGTGTGCCGGAGGATTAGAATAATTTGCGCGAATGGTTTTTTTAATTTGGCTAAAACTTGTCACTGCATCTTGTTGAGTTTCTGCAACTATAGTTACCGCGCCTACACGCTCATTGTATAAACCAAAGTTTTTAGAAAACGAATTAGCAATTAATAACTCTGGTACCACAGCGGCAACGGCACGCAAACCTTGAGCATCTTCTTCAATACCAGCGCCAAACCCTTGGTAAGCAAAATCAAATAACGGCAATAATGATTTTTCTAAACAAATATTAGCGACTTGTTGCCACTGATCCAACGATAAATCGATACCGGTTGGGTTATGACAGCAACCATGGAGTAATACCACGTCACCAACATTTGCAGTGGATAAATCGGCTAACATCGCATCAAAATCCATATCGTGGCTTTCAGCTTTATAGTAACGATATTCTTTAACCGTTAATCCAGCTGTTTCGAAAATATTTTGATGATTGGCCCAAGTAGGATTACTGACCCAAATGGTGGTTGACCCAGTATTTCGAACTAAAAATTCTGATGCTACTCGTAACGAACCTGTTCCACCTGGGGCTTGAGCTGTAACCGCACGTTTATCAGTAATAATAGTGCTCTGAGGTCCAAACAATAATTCTTGAACGACCTGATTATAGGCTTGCACACCTTCAATACCCAGGTAGTTTTTTGTCTTTTCGGTTTCAAGTAAAATGGCTTCAGCTTTTTTTACAGAAGATAGAATCGGCGTTTGCCCTGCTTCGTCTTTATAAATACCTACCCCTAAATTAACTTTGTGAGGCCGAGTATCAGCTTTGAAAGCATCTGTTAAGCCTAAAATTGGGTCTGCTGGAGCAAGCGTGACTTTAGAAAAGATCATTACTACTATCCTAAGTGAAGTGGATGGACAAAATTTATTTAGTTATACCACTGTATGCAAGCGCTGAGTAGTGAGACTTTTAATAGTTGCGACAAATTTGATAATAAATTACATATTCATCAAATTTAAGCCCATTTATTATCATTATTATCAACATTAAGGTTTAGTAAAACTGAATATAATCAGCCTTACTAGACACTTGTTATAGGTACGTCTTTAAAAATCACTCACAGGCCAGTATTAAATGCCTCACTTAAGTGATTAATAAAAAGCCCAGTATTGCGATTAATTTATATCAATGGCTACATTTATATAAGCATGAGATACCTAAGTAAAATACACATAAATGTGATTTGGGTGAGTGATTATTGCAGATATTAAAATTGTTACAGGCATAAAAAAAGGAACCCGAAGGTTCCTCTTTTTAAGCGACAAACTAATTACTTAGTTTAACGCTTCTTTTGCTTTTTCAACTAAAGTTGCAAAAACAACTTTGTCGAAAACAGCGATGTCAGCCAAAATCTTACGATCGATTTCAATAGACGCCTTTTTCAAGCCGTTAATGAAACGGCTGTAAGACAGACCATTTTGACGAGACGCTGCATTAATACGTGCAATCCATAACTGACGGAATTGACGTTTTTTCTGACGACGGTCACGGTAAGCATATTGACCAGCTTTAGTAACTGCTTGAACAGCAACACGGTAAGTACGGCTACGAGCGCCATAATAACCTTTAGCTAGTTTAAGTACTTTCTTGTGACGAGCACGTGCGGTTACACCACGCTTAACTCTTGGCATTTTCTATCTCCTAAATTAAGCGTATGGTAGTTGACGCGCGATTGCTGGAACGTCAGATTTAGCAACTAAACATTTAGCACGTAAGTGACGCTTACGCTTAGTGCTTTTCTTGGTCAAAATGTGACGTAAGTGTGCTTGCTTGCGCTTGAAACCATTAGCGGTTTTCTTAAAACGCTTCGCTACACCCTTGTCTGTTTTCATTTTAGGCATTTCTAAAACTCCGCATTGGGACGTTAATAAACGTAAGGCGAGCAAAAGCCTCAAGAGACTTTTGCTACTTTAGGTTGCCCTACTATTTCTTTTTAGGTGCTAGCACCATAATTGCTTGACGGCCTTCCATTTTCGGGAAAGATTCGACAACCGCATATATTTCCAAATCAGCCTTGATACGGTTCAAAAGATCCATACCTAGGTTTTGGTGTGCCATTTCGCGACCACGGAAACGCAGCGTAATTTTCGCTTTGTCACCATCTTCCAGAAAACGAATCAGGTTGCGTAGTTTTACCTGATAGTCGTTTTCATCAGTGCCAGGACGGAATTTAATTTCCTTAACCTGGACCTGTTTTTGCTTCTTTTTTTGTTCCTTTTGAGCTTTCGCTTTATCAAAAAGGAACTTACCGTAGTCCATTATACGACAGACAGGAGGCTCAGCATTGGGACTGATCTCTACTAGATCAACTCCGGCTTCATCTGCAACGATCTGAGCTTCTTTTATAGTTAATATACCAATTGGCTCACCATCTAAACCTGATAAACGGACTTCAGGTACACCAGTGATTTCATCATTGATTCTATTAGGGGCTGGCTGTCGCCCTGCTGTTCTTTTGATCTTTATGACCTATTCCTCCAACAATTTGAGACTACGGAGCGAAATCTGTTGACGTATCATCGCGGCGAAATCTTCTAGTTTTAACTTGCCTATATCGATACCGTCACGTGTACGCACCGCTACTTCCTTATTTTCCATTTCTTGATCACCAACGACCAATAAATAAGGCACACGTCTAAGTGTGTGTTCGCGTATTTTAAAGCCTATTTTCTCATTCCTCAAGTCAAAAGATGCTCGAATACCCTGTTCTTTAAAGAATTTAACGATTTCTTCAACATAATCAGCTTGTTTGTCGGTAATATTCATTACAACAACTTGCATTGGAGCAAGCCATGTTGGGAATTTGCCGGCGTATTCTTCTATCAATATACCTATGAAACGTTCTAAAGAGCCTAAAATAGCACGATGGATCATTACTGGCGTTTGGCGACTGTTGTCTTCTGCGACATAAGTAGCACCTAAACGAGTCGGTAATGCATAATCGAGTTGTACTGTACCACATTGCCATGCACGATCTAAACAGTCATGCAAAGTAAATTCGATTTTCGGGCCATAAAATGCACCTTCGCCCGGTAATATCTCATATTTAATATTATTATTGGCAAGCGCTTGCTTTAAAGCATCTTCTGCTCGGTCCCACATATCGTCATCGCCAATACGTTTTTCAGGACGCGTAGACAATTTAACCACGATATTTTCAAAACCAAATGTCGCGTATGTGTCATATACCATTTGAATACATGCACTAACTTCTGCTTGAACTTGGTCGTCAGTACAAAAAACATGTGCATCATCTTGTGTAAAGCCGCGTACGCGCATTAAACCATGAAGAGAACCTGATGGCTCATTACGATGACAACAACCAAACTCAGCCATACGTAACGGCAAGTCACGATAAGACTTTAACCCTTGGTTAAAAATCTGCACATGACCAGGGCAGTTCATTGGCTTAATTGCGTATTCACGGTTTTCACTGTTAGTGGTGAACATGGCTTCGGCGTATTTATCCCAGTGGCCAGAACGTTCCCATAACACTCGATCCATCATAAGTGGACCTTTCACTTCTTGATAAGTGTATTGGCCTAACTTTTGACGAATGAACTTCTCGAGTTCTAAAAATATGCTCCAACCATCGTTATGCCAAAACACCATTCCTGGCGCTTCTTCTTGCATATGGTACAAATCTAATTGTTTACCAATTTTACGGTGATCGCGCTTAGCCGCTTCTTCTAGACGGACTAAATGTGTTTTGAGCGCTTTTTTGTCTGCCCATGCTGTACCGTATATACGTTGCAACATTTTATTGTCAGAATTACCACGCCAATATGCACCTGCCACGCTCATTAACTTAAAGTTTTGGCAAAAACGCATGTTTGGTACATGAGGGCCACGACACATGTCGATGTATTCTTCATGGTGATAAAGCGCTGGTGTTGCATCTTTACTGATGTTGTCATCAAGAATCGCAATTTTATACTCTTCACCTCGAGCGGTAAATGCATCACGAGCTTCTTGCCAAGAGACAACGTTTTTGACCACATCGTAGTTAGTTTTTGCAAGACTAAGCATGCGTTTTTCTAAGGCTTCAATGTCTTCATGGGTCAGTTTATGGTCTAAATCGATATCGTAATAAAACCCGTTGTCGATTGTGGGACCAATCGCCATTTTAGTTTCAGGCCACATTTGTTTGATCGCGTGACCAAGTAAATGCGCACAAGAATGGCGAAGGATTTCAACACCTTCTTCGTCTTTAGCCGTAATAATAGCTAATTCAGAATCTGCAGTAATTAAGTCATTTGCATCTTTCAGTTCACCGTTAACGCGGCCAGCAATACACGCTTTTGCTAAACCAGGGCCGATGTCTAATGCAACATCAAGAGTCGAGACAGGCGTAGCAAACTCACGTTGGCTACCATCAGGCAGTGTAATAATAGGCATTAAATTTCCTTTTCCAGTGGTGACCCACACGTAGGGCCACATGGTAATTAAGTATGTTCTATTTGAACGAGAAACACGTTAATGAAATCAAGACAGTACAGGAGTCTTAGTTACCCAAAAACGTAATCGTTTATTTTATGCGATAAGCGCTTTAGCACGCAACCACACAATGGTGATTTAGTGACAAAATTCAGGTTTTATGCAGGAAAATAAGGTTAATACACACTAAGACAGGGTTAATCAAAGAAATCACTTTTAAGATTATTGACGGATAACGCTAAGCATAAGAAAAATAACAATCTATGGCCGCTTTCATGAATGATATAAATTCACCATTCAACTATTTGAAAGAAAGTGCTTTATACATAAAATTGTAAGTTTAACTTTATTTTAAATGAATTAATTTCTAACCATAAGAATCATTCTTATGGATGATCCAAATGTTGAAATGCTCACTATACTTATTAAAACGAGTTAGTCAGTGAGGAGTACTCGCTATGAGATTACTTTCGCGTGTCATCAGTTGCCCCCACTGCGGGCATCATCAACATGTTGCTTTAGATACCAGTTCTGGTGATCAAGAATATTACGATAATTGCCGTATGTGCTGCAATCCGATATATATTCGGATGCATCTTGATGATAATCGTAAAATGATAGAACTTCATATCGACGCTGACGATGAACAAATTTACTGATCGATGATGGCTTACTTAAAATGAAGCAAGCCATATCGTTTTAACAGCTTATGCAAGTTGCTTTTTTGCGAGCACTCTTTCGACCGTATCAACGATCACCTGAGTTTGGCTGTCAATTTCGATATTGATCGTGTCACCAACACCGTATTGATTTAAATTGGTAAGTTTTAACGTTTCAGGAATTAAGTGCAAAACAAACCCACTGTCATTGACCTTTCCTACGGTTAAACTACAACCATTAATTCCCACAAAACCTTTATAGAAAATGTAGTTCATCCACTGCGGATCAACTTGGAGCTCTATATTATAATGTTCAGCGGTATTGCTAACCCCTTTAACTGTCGCCAAAGTATGCACATGACCAGATAGTATATGTCCACCTATTTCGGTGCCAAACGTCAACGAACGCTCTATATTCACTGAGTCACCAACCTGGGTATTGCCTAAGTTAGTCACGGCTAATGTTTCTTCCATTACATCAAAAAAAACCTTATCATTTAGTATCTTGGTTACCGTAAGGCAAACACCATTATTGGCTACGCTAGCACCTGTCACTAATCCTTGTGTTAACGCTGGTGTCATAGCGACTTCAAAGGTTTTAAGGCCGGTCGCATTGTTAATTGATACCACTTCACAAGTGGCTTGAACTATACCAGTAAACATAATTCTCTCGTTCCGTTATAGGTTTTTTAATGAATAATACAGGGTTTCAAATATCACGCTTAATCAAATTGGCGCTGCCAGTGCTGATAGCACAAGTTACACAAACCATGATGGGCTTTATTGATACTGTCATGGCTGGTCGCGTCAGTGCCGTCGATATGGCTGCTGTTGCGGTAGGAACCAGTCTTTGGTTACCGGCAATCTTATTCGTTCAAGGTTTATTAATGTCTTTTACGCCTGTCTTTTCTCAACATCATGGGGCGAATAATCAGCAAGCCATTCCCAAAATACTGTTTCAGGCAGGATATATTGCCATAATTGGCGGTATTGGTGTGATGTTCTTTCTTGCATCTTCTACTTATTTACTCAATTTAATGCATTTAGAACCTAAACTGCATGAATTAACGGTTGGATATATAGATGCTATTTTATGGGGAGCTATGCCGTTTGTCTTGTATCAAGTGCTTCGTGGTTGCAGTGAGGGGATCTCTTATACAATGCCAACCATGGTTATCGGGTTTATTGGATTAGCCGTCAATATACCGGCCAATTATGTGTTTATCTATGGCGGTTTTGGTATTCCTGCAATGGGTGGCGCCGGTTGTGGCGTCGCTACCGCACTGGTATTTTGGGCAATGCTAGCGGCGATGATTATTTATATGTTGGTTGATAAAACCTTTAAAGAACTTAAACCGTTTCAACAGTTTTATCGTCCGCACTTGGCGAGCATGTGGTCGATGATTAAACTGGGAATGCCAATTGCCTTGGCATTATTTTTTGAAGTGAGTCTATTTGCGGTGATCGCGTTATTTCTTGCCCCATTAGGCGCTAATGTTGTTGCAAGTCACCAAATCGCGCTTAATTTCTCTTCAATCATATTTATGCTGCCACTATCTATTGGTATTGCGGTCTCCATTCGTATTGGTTACTACCTTGGCCGTGGACAACCTGAAATATCGGCTCTTGTGGCCAAAGTAGGATTAGGTTTGTCTTTGTCATTAGCGGTATTAACCGCCCTACTGACAGTGATGTTTAGGCATGAAATAGCCTTGTTATACAATGACAATCCTGAAGTGGTTGCTTTAGCGGGTAGCCTAATGATGTTAGCTGCATTTTATCAAATCTCAGACTCAATCCAAGTTGTCGCAGCTGGTGCACTCAGAGGTTATAAAGATACTCGAAGTGCATTTTACATTACCTTGTTTTCCTATTGGTGTGTTGGTATGACTACCGGATATGTATTAGGCTATACCGATATGATTCGACCATCAATGGGGGCTCATGGATTTTGGATTGGATTAATTGCAGGATTAACATCAGCAGCAATTCTGTTTGCAATTAGGTTAAAGTACATTCAAAAGAAAGGCTTGGTATTTAGCCAAATAGGGTAATAACTGTAAATTATCAACGTTAAGCATGTAATTTTGCTTAACGTTGAAGCAAGTTGCACAGCAAATCACCATTTAGGCATAAATATGTTTTTTTTGCTTGCAAGCAGTAGGCTATCCAACTTACTATAGCGGCCGCTTTGAAGCGAAATGTTTTGAAGTGATACTGTAGTAAACAATACACCCGTAGCTCAGTTGGTTAGAGCACTACCTTGACATGGTAGGGGTCGGTGGTTCGAGTCCACTCGGGTGTACCACTCTTCTCTAAGAGTCTAAACATTGAAAATCATATAATACACCCGTAGCTCAGCTGGTTAGAGCACTACCTTGACATGGTAGGGGTCGGTGGTTCGAGTCCACTCGGGTGTACCATTTCTTGCTTTATATCCTCGTTTTACAAGCCTTTTTCAAGTCAGTCATATTGCTAGAATTAACCTAGCCTTTACCAAATCTGATTAACCTTGTGACAATTTGTATTTTTTGATGTGCAAATTTATAGGGTTTCCTTGCATTATAAATTGGTAATTAGCAGTATGTAGATATAAAAAAGGCACAAATCACTAACGAGCTAAATATGTTTGTACAAGGTGTTTTGAAAACAACCTTTAATACTACCCTCATCTCCCCCAGCTTTGATTCTTAGGCCGTTAGTTAATCCTGTTCAGCCAAAAAACAGTCAAATTATTTGTCTTGTATGCTAATGGACATTCAATAACGTTGATACTCATGAGTCTATACACTTAGAACCCCGATTGTTGACTAAGATGATTTATCTACAGTCAAAAATCGGTCTAAGCAAGCATGAGCGACTACAAGTAAACTCGTCTATTAAATTCTCCAGCGTTCAATCTTTAAACTGGATAATAAGATTATATTGGTCGCTTAACCTGATAAGCAGCTCTTTACTCATGGATACAGATTTAATGCTTTGTTGCTCACTATGCTTTGCCATATCACTAATGGCGACAACGCTTCGACTTATTTGTTCAGATACGACCGATTGCTCTTCTATTGCTGTTGAAATTTGTGTATTTAAACCAGCTATTGCCGAAACTACATTGGTTATATTTTCGAAGGAATCACCAGTTGCATTAGCTAAAGCAACACATTTTTCCGATTGTTCATTACTTGAATTCATTGCTTTAATGGCTAGAACTGACTCCCCCCTTAACTCACCTAAAAGTTGACCAATCTCATTGGTTGATTGTTGAGAACGCATTGCTAGGGCCCTAACTTCATCGGCTACAACCGCAAATCCTCTTCCTTGTTCTCCCGCTCTTGCCGCTTCAATAGCCGCATTTAGTGCTAGTAAATTAGTCTGATCTGCAATACTGCTAATTTCACTAAGAACAGCTTCAATTGATTTAGTACCTTTAACTAAACGATCTATTGAATGGTCTACATTACTAAGTTGCTTTGATAACTCCTCAATAGCGGCAACCGTTTGAGTAACAATTTCTTGCCCTTTATTACTGCTATTTAAACCTTGCTGGGAAGATTGCGCCGCTCTACTTACAATACGAGCGACTTCTTGTATTGTTAAAGACATTTGATTAACCGCTGTCGCAACTTGATTGGTTTCACTCGTTTGTCTATTTAAGATGTTTTTAACGTCTTCGCCGCAATAAGAGGAGTCCTGCGCCAAGGCTGTCACTTTTTCTGAATCGTCAGATACTCGACCAACTACCGCACTCAATTCTGCTTTACGCATTTTTAAAGCTAATTCTATGATGCCGGTTGCATCGTTATTACCTGAATATATGAAGCTCATTAGAGGATTATCAAACACAGCTTTTGCCGTTTTAACCACGCGAGAATATTTAGTCCTCCATGAGGAAAAAATAATTATTCCACAGAGTGATACAGCTAAATTTGGTAAAGTAAACCACAATGAACTGTTTGCAAAAAATAAGGAACTTAAGGATAGCGCCATAAGAATGATGAATATAATTTGCACCCATAATGTTGAGTCTTTACTGAAGCTAATTTGCTTAAAGGGTTTACCCGCTGCAATTTTTCCGTATACAGAATCTGCTCTACGTTTTACATCACTGTCTAAATAAGTACGCACAGATTGATATTCAAACGTTTTACCCGTTTTGTCCTTTATTGGTGTTACAAAAGCATTTACCCAGTAGTAATCACCATTTTCACATTTATTTTTAACGGGTCCCATCCAGGAATTTCCAGCTTGAATATAGCTCCACATGTCTTTGAATGCCGCCTTCGGCATATCGGGGTGCCTGACCATGTTATGTGGCTTACCCATCATTTCATCTAAAGAAAACCCAGAGATATCACAAAAACTTTTGTTGGCGTACTTTATGTAACTGTTCAAATCTGTTGTAGAAAGGAGAATTTCGCTAGGCGAAAAAGTTTGTTCTTTACTCATGTAAGTTACTCATTAGTTAGTTTGTGTGAAATGTTTACTGTGGCAATGCTTTCAGGCGTCTTTTACAAGCAGTGAAATAATATTTTCAGATGTGAGTGGCTTACTAAAGTAGTAACCTTGACCATAATCACAGTTAATATTGAGGAGATGTTTGATTTGTTCCTCGAGTTCAATTCCTTCAGCCGTTACCATTAGATTTAAAGAACTCCCCAGCGATACAATGGTATTAACCAAAACCACTTTGATTTCATTGAAGTTGTTATTATTGATCCCGCTAACGAAAGACTTGTCGACTTTTATGGATGTAATAGGATAATTAGCTAAATACTGTAGTGATGAATAACACGTGCCAAAGTCATCTAACGCTATACCAACGCCTATTTTCCTTAAATTCGCTAATGCTTGATCTAACATTAGTGAGGGCTCAATGAGTGTTTGCTCAGTAAGCTCTATCTCTAAACAACGTCCATCTAATTGATACGTTTCTAAAAGTTTTTCAATGGAACGTGAGAATGTCGGATCTTTCATCTGGTAAGGAGATATGTTTACTGCAACATGAAGCTCTTTTCCTGTTAAATCCTGCCAGTGCTTGATTGCTTCAAGGGAAGTTTTTAACACAAAATCGCCGACCTTATTTATAAGGTTTTTTTTCTCGAGAATAGGAATGTAATCTTCTGGAACTAAATGACTGAAGCGAAAATTGTTCCATCGCAGCAATGCTTCAAAACCAATTATATTTTGAGATTTGATTTCGAATTTTGGTTGATAAACAAGGTAAAATTCATTATTTTCATAAGCTTGCTGCAAAGCTATTTCTAATGCGTAGTATTCAGCTGTCTGAATAAACATCGCATCCTCAAAATACGAATAAGAGCTTTTACCCAAACTTTTTTTCGCATCATACATAGCGAGATCGGCATTGCGAATTAATTGATCACAATTACGCCCACAGTCTGGATAAATGCTTATGCCAATACTCGCGCCAATTTGTACACTTTTTCCGTCGATAGGCTCAATGCATTCAATTGCGAGTAATATTTTTTCAACTATATTGGTCAGTGACTCACTATGAATAATGTCAGGTATGATAACCAGGTACTCATCGCCACCAAGTCGACCAATTGTATCTTCGACTCGTAATAAGTCTCTAAGTACATTTGCAATACAAATAAGTAACTTATCGCCGAATTCATGACCGTGGAGGTCATTGGCCTTTTTGAAATGATCTAAGTCGATAAACAACACACCAAATTTATTATTACTTAGATTTGCCCGACTAATAGCTTGGTCCAGTCTATCGTTTATTAGTTTCCTATTTGGTAAGTTGGTCAGTAAATCATAATTAGCTTGATGTATTAACTTCGCTTCATTTTGTTTCTTCTCTGATATATCCCGAATAACGGTAATAGCCACTTTGCGATTATTCAGCTCTGCTAGATTCAAACTTATCTCAACTGGAAATTCTTTTTCCTGCTTATTTAGTGCATATAATGTCTTTCCGAGCCCCATCATTCTCGCGCTCGAATAGTTGAAAAAAAGTGCTATTTTCTCGTGATGATTAACAAACCTTTTCGGCATGAGTGTCGCAATGTTTAATTTTACAAATTCACTTTTTGAGTAACCAAAAAGGTCTTCTGCACTCTTATTCACTTGAGAGATAACTCCGTCTCTATCGGAAATTATCATTGCATCAGGAGATGATTCTAAAAGCTTGTTTGACCATGCAAGTTGGCTCGATACTGCTTGTTTTTCATTTGTTATATACCTCTGAAATGTATAAAAAACTATTAACAAACATGATGCCAGTAAGACTAAAATGAGTAATTCAATACGTAAATATTCTAATGAACCGTTATAAGACGTTTGTGTAATATTGTTAGCTTTACTTTCAGCCGTATTTGTCAGAAATTCTAACTGCTTATTAATTTTTTTTATGTTTTGCGTATTTTGTTGTAGCTGGTTAAGTAATAAACTCTTTTCTTCATTAAGTCTAATTCTAGCAATAATTTGTTCTCTGACAGAGAGCCAATCTAAGTAAACCCGTTTAACCGTATCGACCCTACTTTTATCTCCAACAAATTCTTTACCCAGTAGATCAAATGCTCGATTAACTTGATTATCATAATGGTCATTTTGACTAGCTATATTTTCCAGTCCGTGCTTGTTAGGAATGTATATTAAATCAACTAGTGACAGTTGACTTAAAAGCGTATGTTTCCTTATGTCACTAACTGCTTGTGCGACGCGACTATAATTATTGAATGACTTATTTAAGGTGATTACACTCTTTGTGTACAATAAAAATATAGAAAACGTACAAGCAAGTGCTAAGATCAAAAAAACGACTATATATTTCATATTTCTTTTTTTTGCTAAGACACATTCAGAGCTTTTTTCACTTTTAATTTTATAAGCCATTGAAATAACCTCATTAAATTTAATGTTTACAATCAGTACATTGAAAAACTGATCGAAGACTTTAAAAATAAGCTCAATCCTTGCTGCTGTTTTATATTATTTACAGGCACCTATAACTGTTAAAAAATATTCATTCACCAGTGTAACTTTGCCGCGCAATTATTTAGTTATAAGATAATATTCTTTATTACTAGCTGCCATTACTGCTGTAGAACTTATTTTAAGCGGCTAGGCCTGGCGAAAAGTCTTACTCTTAACTTAAAGATGCGTCGTCACTTCGCACATGATATTTGCATATGTAAACAACCATATAGCTGATCATCTCATCATTGCCTGCCGGTTCATACCGTAGATCACCATAACGTTGTAACAACTAATTCATATCCATTCTGCTCCTTTTTGAAAACGCGGAAAGACCCAATTTTCAATGGCTTGATGAACTAATTTAGTGACTAAACTTATAAAGAAAACACACAACCCCTTATCATTGGCATTGCATTTTTTTAGAGTAGTTATGTTAGTAACTTAGCTATAACAATACACTCAAAAAAACATCCAAACTATTATTTTTAAGGGATAAAATTCATATTGCGATTTTTGTATGATTACTAACATTATGGTTTGTAGGGTTTGTGTAGCTCAAACTGTTATAATTGCGTAATTTGTATGCCCCAGTAACTTTATTTGCTGTAGATTATTGGCATATTATATTCATTCAATTAGAAAATATTAGTTTCTAGTGCGTTGTATCCAAAATGAAGTACGTTGAGTGTAATAGTATTGATGTCTATATTGATAATTTAAATGGACTGGACGTAGAAGCAACGCAGGTTGGTAGTGGACGTTTTTTTAGCACAAATAGAAATGTTAAGCTCCCGCTGATTGAAATCAACCATTGGCGTATTAATACCAGCATCTTATATCATGGAGCTTTAGCACAGGATAAAATTTATCTCTCTTTCCCCATAGAAAGGGAATCACAAATAATAGATGGCAAGGTTTTCGGTAGCGACTCTATTTTAGCCGTTTTACCCGACGAAGATCTATTGGTTCTTCATCCTAAACTTGTTGAAACAATGGATTTTTTAATCCCTTTGGCAGTATTGCAAGATTACTATAAATACCAAAACCTTACTGATACCTTACCATCATTAAAAAACCTGAGAAATAAAACTACATTTTCAAATATTGAGAATTTAAAAATAAAACAGCTTATTAATTATACGTTAAGTGTTATTGACCAAGTAAGCCAATGGAATTATCTGGCCGCAGTAGACGCTCAGGATACGATTTTAGTAAACATATTAGAAATTTTGGGTGAATCTGGTGGTAAAAAGGTAATTTGTAGTTCAAAACATAGAGTCGTTGTTGTTAAACGGGCGTTAGCTGCTATCCATAAAGAACCTAAATCCAATTTAACTATCGTAGAATTATCTAATATCTGCTTTTGTAGTATAAGAACTTTAGAATATTCTTTTAAGTCAATCCTTGGATGTTCACCCAAGGCTTATCTTATAAAAAGAAGACTAAACCTTATTAAGCATGAAATAAAATGCAGTCCAGAAAAAAGTATTAGTAGAATCGCTATCGATTTTGGGGTAGTTAATGCAGGACGATTTTCCAATGACTATTTTATGTATTTTGGCGAGTACCCTTCGGATACACGGAATAAATAATATCAACTGCCATAGGCTCATTTTATGGCAGTGCAGACTTTGCCAATAATGATATAAGTTAGGCCCTGTATGCAGTGGCGCACTAATTATGTGCCACTTAACTAGAGATGAGTATGTTCTTTACTTTATGAGCAGCTGCTATTGTGAAAAGCTATCACCCGAGAGCAAAGTCAGTATGATTAAGATGGTAATGTACTGACCTTTTACTTTTGACCAACGTGGATCGTACGCTTACCAAAGCTTTCACCATTAAGTAGACCTATGAATGCATTTGGGGCATTTTCTAACCCTGTGATAATCTCTTCTCGATATTTAATCTTGCCGCTTTTAACCCAAGCAGTCATCTCTGTCGCGAAATCAGGATACAGATGGCCAAAATCATCAAAAATAATGAAACCCTGCAGTTTTATTTTCTTGCGCAGGATCTGCCCCATCAGCCAGTTCATCCTGTCTGGCCCCTCTGGCAAATTGGTAGCATTGTATTGCGATACCAGCCCGCAAAGTGGGATTCGGGCGTTCGGATTCAATAGCGGAATAACAGCATCAAGGACCTTACCACCGACACTTTCAAAATAGACATCAATGCCCTTTGAGCTCACCTTAGCAAGTTGGACGGCAAAGTCAGCAGCCTTGTGGTCGATGCAGGCGTCAAAGCCCAACTCGTCTACTGCATAGGCACATTTTTCCGCACCGCCCGCAATTCCAACCACATGGCAGCCAAGTAGCTTGCCAATTTGACCAACAGTGGCACCGACAGGACCGGTCGCAGCTGCCACAACAATGGTCTCGCCTGCTTTAGGTGCACCAATCTGCTTCAGGCCAGCCCAAGCAGTAAACCCAGGCATGCCTAAAATACCGAGCGCCCATGAAAGATGCGACGAAGACTTACCGAGGTTAGTAAGCCCAACGCCATCAGACACAGCATAGTCCTGCCAACCATTGTAACTAAGCACAAAGTCGCCTGGAGCAAAGCCATCGATATTAGAATCAACAACTTGAGACACTGTGCCGCCTATCATCACCTCGCCTAACTCGACTGGATCGGCATAAGATGGTGCATCGCTCATCCGCCCCCGCATATAGGGATCAAGCGAAAGGAACTCAGTCCGCAGTAGCATTTGTTGGTCGCCAGCAACAGGGATGGCAGTCTCAATCAAAGTTAACGTGTCTTCCGTAGGCTCGCCTGAGGGACGTTGGCTAAGAACCCATTGTCGATTCGTTGTGTTTGTCTGTGTCATGTTCTATCTCCTTTAAAGTGACGCTTCGAGAATCCGGCGCACATCAGTTGGGGTGATGTCTTTATGTTCGCCAAGGGCCGTCATGCCATGTTCCTGCAAGGCACTAACGATAACTTCAATTTCTGGGGCGGCAATATCGTAGTCGCTTAAGTGAGTCTTAATGCCTAGTTGCTCAAAGAATGCACGCGTAGCATCTATCGCAGCGTCAATTCGTACGGCATCAGAACCTTCGTTGATCCCCCAAACATTACGAGCATATTGCAGTAGTTTTTCGTGCTTGTGGCCGCGCTGATCATTTAATAATGACGGCAATATCACTGCAAGTGTACGGGCGTGGTCGGTATCATTGAGCGCGGTAATCTCATGTCCGATCATGTGAGAAGCCCAATCTTGTGGCACTCCGGCACCGATTAATCCATTCAAGGCCAGCGTGGCCGTCAACATCAAACTTGCGCGGATGTCATAATCTTCTGGTGTCTCTAGCGCTTTAGGACCAAGCTCAATAATGGTGCGCAGTAGAGACTCGGCAAAACCATCCTGTACGTGTGCGCCGCTGGGGTAAGTCAGATACTGCTCGACGATATGAACAAAGGCATCTACTGCACCATTGGCAATCTGACGAGCAGGCAGCGTATAGGTAAGCTCAGGATCGAGAACAGAAAAAATTGGGTAGCAATGTGGACTTCTAAAAGGAAGCTTGGCTACCTTCTCTGGGTTAGTGATCACTCCACCATTATTCATCTCTGATCCTGTTGCAGGCAGTGTTAGCACAGTACCAAACGGCATAGCCTCGGTCACTTTTGTACTGCCAGCAGTAAGGATTTCCCAAGGGTCACCGGCATAAAGCGCCGCCATGGCAATGAATTTAGTCGCATCAATAACAGATCCGCCACCCACGGCAAGCAAAAAGGTGATGTCGTTATCAGCGATTGCTTTAACGGCATTAAGGGTAGTGGCATAACGAGGATTTGGCTCTATACCGCCGAACTCGACTAATGTGCGATCAGCTAGTGCTGTTCGTACTTGTGTTAACACGCCGGTCCGTTCTGCGCTACCGCCGCCATAGATAATCAATACTTTTGCATCTGCTGGAACATGATCGTTCAGGTCTGCGATGCGGCCTTTGCCAAAGAGGATTTTTGTGGGGTTATGAAAGTCAAAATTTTTCATATTAGGATTCCTTCTGATTAAATGTGAAGGCGTATGTTTATGCTGACATACGTCGATTTTCTGTGTCTAGTATTCGAATACCGGTAAACCTGATGACAAATATACTGGAAGGGGTTGCGCTCCCAGCCATTACAAAAAGACTTAGCAACAACATCGTAAATAGCGCTATTTTGCCAATAATGGTAATAGCCTAGATGGAATAAAATGCGTTGATCATATTCACTTACTTGATGTTTACATTGTTATTCTTTACTAAATGGCCAACTATAATTAAATGAGTAAATTACCTAAAGTAACCACTTGGATATGTCAATACGATATTTAAATATAAAACTCTTCACTACCTATGATTTAAGACATTTATATTTAGAGATAATATTTAAATATATTTTCAGTATGACACTAACCATATTAAAACAAGCTGATCAAAATCACTGTTAGTGCTGTGCTTTAAATAAACCAAATTATATTTTACTGTTTAGTTACACTAACATACCAATGTTAGCCTTTCCAATTAGGCCAATAAATCTTAATAATTGTAAACAGTTCAGACTAAAAGGATGTAATTGAGTACATTCAGTTAACAATACTAACGATTGAGATTAAGTTTTGTTTAAGTATGGAAATGATGATAGGTACTAACAATAATCAGCGTATGTTATTACGCCACATAAGATTAACTTAATAATAACTCTTAAATAGATAAATAGATAAATAGATAAATAAGCATCTTTGTTTTTGAATAAATCCTAACGCGCGTGAAAATCAACAGTTTCAATACTGCTTATTTCATCATCCATACAGAAATGTGGGCAGCCCAACACGCGGCCATGTTTCTCGATAGCTTCAACTAGTGTTTGTTATATATCGTAAAAGTAGGCTTTAAGTCGTTCTAAAGGTGGCCTAGTTACCGAACAAAGGTGTTCATTTTCGGCTTTTTTTCCTCCGATCCGTCGCGGATTACCTCAGTAGCATATTGTGATTTAGATTTGAAAAAATAGTATCAACAGCCCTTCTTCACGCCGGCTCGCTCACATATAGCATCAATAGTGAGAGTGCCATAGCTGCTCTGCCACATTAAATCTAATATTGCTTGTAGCAAGCGTTCTTTGCCATCACTTTTGCGGCCCATTTCCAGTACCTATCAATACGTTGACATTATTGAAATTAACTATTATCTATTCGTCTCGATACGCTAATTGGGCCAACTATTTAACCTAATCTTTAGAGACCGAAAACAATATAGCAGCTCCTATTATACCGGCAATTAATGAACCGAAAAGGATACCTAGTTTTGCTTGTTCAATTAAAGCGGGTTGTCCCTCAAATGCTAATACTGATATAAATAATGACATTGTAAAGCCTACACCCGCCAAAAAACCGATACCAATGATATGAGAAAATGTCACACCATCAGGCAATCTTACCGCACCTACTTTTAATCCCAACCAGGCAAAAAAGCTAATACCAATCCCCTTTCCTAAAACCAATGCGAGTATTATCGCCAGTGTGACCACAGTATCTTTAAATTCAGGAATGACCGTAGGTAACATTACGCCTGCATTTAAAAACGCAAACAAAGGTAAAATAATCAAACTGACAGGTTTATCTAGTGTATATCCCCAGCGTAATATTGGCGCTGTCGTTTGCTTGGCAATATCTTCTGCCTTTACAGCCAGTGCGTGTTGTTGTTCATTTTCAAGGATAGGAGTATCTTCACTGTCTACGTCCTTAAAATCATGGATGACATTTTGCATTTTACGGCGAAACCAGATTTTGTTGGTATAAGGACGTGTCGGCACCATCATTGCGGCTAACAGACCTGCGGTGGTTGCATGTACGCCTGATTGAAGAATAAACCACCAAAGAAAAAAACCGCCCACTAAATAAAAGACAGGTTTCCTGATACCAAGAAGGTTTATAAAAAACAGGGCTAATAGCGTGAGCCCCGCCCATAGAAGTGACTGAATAATAATTTGGTCGGTATAAAATAAACCAATAACAGCTACTGCTCCCATGTCATCAACAATGGCTAAACCAGTAAGAATAATGTAAGCCGCTCGAGGGGCTTTAGCGCCTAACAGTGTGAGAATACCTATCGCAAAAGCCGTGTCTGTGGCCATAGGCACACCCCAGCCTTGATAAGCGTTGGACGACTCACTAATCCAAATAATGCTTGAATATATCAGTGCCGGAAGCACCATGCCCCCCAGTGCCATAACAATAACTAATCCAGCATCTTTTAAATCGCTTAGCGCTCCGACCAAGCATTCATATTTAATTTCTAGCCCTAAAATGAAAAAGAACAACACCATCAAACCGTCATTGATCCAGTAATGTAATGAATGACTTATAGCCCAATCGCCAAGCGAAATAGTTAGCTCAAGTGTACTTAGGGCTTCATAACTGTGTTGCCATCCTAAATTAACCATAAGAATGGCTGCTATTGCTGAAACAAGTAATACGATTCCAGCTACGATCTGACTATTGATAAATGACTCAACAGGCAATGAGAACTTAAGAAAACCACGCTCTAATGGAGCATGATCACGATTTTCTTCCTTTATTTCGTAACTCATAACTTGTCTCCGCAACGTTACTGTGTGCTTTTCAACCACATAATGTGGCCAGATCCCTTTAAAATCAAAAGAGTAAACTGGTAATAAATACGATACCATCTTTTTATCAACACGGCTTTGTATGCCGCTATTAGCGTTAAAACTCAATCCGAATTCACATTATGCCGTCCAAATCAGCGCTCAAGCCACAGTTAAGGACAAGTCGTAACCTGTTTAACAAGCTTAGATACCCTCGACAACGATTCGGTATATTTACCATCACTTTGATTGCAACATGCACGTTAATATTGTTAGTGTGAGTGAACAGCTAGACATCAATATCAAACAATTAATGGAGTGCAACTAATGGGATCGCATAATACTGATCAACATAAGCACAGTATCGCTACTTTTGCAGCCTTAAAAACAGCTATCGCAAATGATGAAGAGCAGTTGGTAAAAGATTTATTAGCAAATGAACCGATGCAAGAGCTTGAGAAAAGCTATCTAATTGATTTAGCAAATATAAACAATAATCAAACTATCTTAAAATTACTGAAAGATATCCCTGAAATATAGCTACAAGGTGAAATATAGCCTGTTAGTACTCGCTCTATTTAGATAACCATTTTCACTAAAGAGAATCGCCGCATATGGCGGCGCAACACTTATCTAAGCCATAGCTAAATATCATTTTTCCCAGGCTTACTATTCACTTTCCTCTTCTCTTTTTTCGATAGTCGCGCTTAATTTTTGATATACACCAAGCGAAACAATCAAAATCGCTGATACCATGATAAGTAAAGCCGGATAGAGTAAAAGGCTAAGGTCTTTCGTTCCTGCTTTGAATATAAACACCAGTCCTTCAATACTGACGGCAATGGTAATAATGACAATAATTTTTGTAATTGTTCTTCTTGCCTCTTTGGGATCTCGCAGCTCTTTATCCTTAAACACTTCTTCTTCCATCATGTACTGTGCAACATCGATAATCGCTGCAGCTATGATAATAGCGGCGACAGATTGAAGCATTAATGGAATAAATCCAGAGTCATACTCTATGCCAGAAATGACCTCGTAAATAGACCACAGCATAATTATCAAAGATAAGATGATAAGAGTGACAGCTGCGAACAGATGAACTCCAGCAAAAATCTTATTGAACAGTTTTTTCATATTTTTGACCTGTAATAATTTATCGACCAAGGTGGCTCATTGCGTTATTAATGTGCACGCATAAATGAGGTTATGTTATTCATCTAATACAGTGCTGATGACATTGACCTATGATGGAATAGCACTCACTTATCGGCACAAGCTTGATCTAGATAAGGTCACTATAGATTGAGAACAGATGGCAAAACATCATATGAACTCAAGTGAACACTAAGTTGACTGTAAATAACCAGAAAACATGGATAGACCCAATGGAGCTTGAGAGGTAACTTAGTATTGCTTGCCTACCCTGTTAATCGTTCAAGGGTAACACACTCGAGTTTATGAAGGGGTTACAGTAATAAAATGCAGTCACTTATCAAGGATTAGGATCTGCATTATGTTGTTTAAGACTCTGTTTTCTGCCAATTAAAATGGTCGTAAGGGCAATTGTTGTTTATCGCAAGGTAGCCTAATTCGACCTTACCAAGGAAGGCACTTGCACTATTTTATTGGCTGGTAATAGTAAGCTTCCACTGCTAATTGTTAATTGTAACTAAGCTATTTAGGTCGTCCAATGGAAAAACTGTCATTAATGACTGGCGTGATTTATAGCTGTTATGGCGACCAAGATTAATAGTCCATTTCACAATGTGTAACGTATTAATCATTGGTCACCTTAATAGAGGATAGATATGATATAAATATCTTTAGTGCAACATGATTACTTAAACCTTGAACTCGCTGACTTAAAAGCTGCACTGAGCGAATCCCAGGCGCTATCAATGCCGACTTTTACGTCTTCCCAAGCATCATCACTGGCTTTTTTAAGCTCATTAAGTTTTTTATTGGCAGATTGTTTCATCGACTCAAGTTCCTCTATTCTTTGATAGTATTCCAACTGCTCATCAGCAGCTTTACCATCGGCTTTTGCTTTCAGTCTATCAATTTGCGCACTCCACTCATCGAGTTGCGCCTGCAATTTTTTTTCGTATGCTTGTTTCTTACTCATAATGATTGTCCTTTTAATGACGTGGTTAAAACAGCTTTAACGACTGAAGTTTTTGCTTAATTTAAATACTTGGCTTCAGAATATTGGATTTTTATCCTGAAAATATACGTTAACATGCATGGCAACATAATGCTCATTTATGCCTCATTTGCCCTTGTATGATGCCACAGGGCGATCAAACATTATTTAATGGATCTATTTGTCATCCTTGAACGTAAAAACTAGCTCTTTCGAATTATCTCAAAGCAGTAATATGATCATTTTCTACGATGGCAATTGCCCACTATGCAGCATCGAAATGCAGCAACTAAAACACGCTGATATTCATCAAAAAATCATCCTTGAAGATCTTAATGCGCTTGATTTTAGTCTTCGATACCCAAGTATTGATGTCAATCAGGCAATGACGTATTTACAAGCACAAACACTTTCGGGTGAGATGATTTACGGCCTTGATGTGACTTATCAGGCGTGGGAGATTGTTGGAAAACATCGCTGGTTAAAACTTATCCGCTTACCCATCATTCGCTTATTTGCCGACCTTGGATATCGCTTTTTTGCAAAGTATAGGCATTCTATTAGTAAATTTTTAATGCCCAATTCAAGCTGTTCTAACGGCCAGTGTCATAGGAAACTAAAATCTGACAAACGATAAACACAAACGTGTTACATGTTGCCAACAGCGCACACTCAGAAAAATTGATATCTAAAAAGTTAATCAGCCCATTAAGATTGATAGGGTGACACTATTTTACTGTTAAGGACTTCAAATGCATTTTACCCAAGAGCGCATAGACGCGCTTGATAAACACACCCGTACCCATTTGATTAATTCACTCTCTGGTTTTAAAAGCGCTAATTTAATTGGCACTCAAGACTCACAAGGCTTAACTAACTTATCTATTGTCAGCTCGGTGATACACCTAGGCGCAAATCCGCCGCTGGTGGGTATGATAGTGCGCCCACATACAGTACCTCGTCATACATTTGAAAATATTTTACAAACGGGTTGCTATACAATTAACCAAGTTAATCAATCAATTTATAAGCAGGCTCATCAAACATCAGCCCGTTATGATAAAGACGAGTCGGAGTTTGCGGTAACGGGACTAACACCTGAATACTTAAATAATTTTACCGCGCCATTTGTAAAAGAAAGTCGTTTAAAATATTCGGTAAAATTTATTGAGCATCAACATTTAGCCGTTAATGGTACTGAGCTGGTGATTGGTGAAATTATCGATGTGTATGTTGATGAAGCAGCACTTCAAAGTGATGGCTTTTTAGACTTGCAAGTAATAGACACAGTGGCGATTACAGGATTAGATAGTTACCACACTAGCAATAAACTTATGCGTTTACCCTATGCTAAAAAGTGATTCAGCTATGTATTCCGCCAAGGTAAAATAGCCTTTAGTCAGCAATAAACAATATGCTAATCAAACCGTAAATCGTAGATTAAAAGCAATGTAAGCAGCATATTGGCTAACATGCTGCTTACATTATTTAATCATTGCATGGCATAAAAAATCCCATTCAAATCGGTAACGATTTAAATGGGATCCATTAAATAAACCGGTACATTTTTACTGAGCTAAAAATTGTTGGTTAACCGCTTCCGCCATTAATTTAGGTGGGATCAAGCCTTGGCTCAACACAAAATTATTAAACGCTAAACGATCGAACTTGTCGCCTAGGGCTATTTCAACTCCGGCGCGGATCTCCAATAATCGTGATAAGCCATAAAAGTAACTGCCAGCCTGGCCAGGCATTCTCATAGTGTATCGATCAACTTCTTGTTTTACAGCCGCTTCTGAAAACACCACATCGTTGCGTAACAATGAATATGCGTTTTCTTTTGTTGTCAGACCTAGGTTCAACATCGGGTCTAACATCGCGCGAGCATTACGCAATAACCTATGTTGCAGGGCAATAAGCTGTGCTTCAATAGGCAGATACGGCAACATTTCCGCTTCGGCGTACAATGCCCAACCTTCTACGTTAACGCTGTTAAAAGCATAATATACACGTGCCAGTGAAACGCCCTGCTCCAACATGACCGCAAATTGTAATTCATGCCCAGGTCTGCCTTCATGGGCACTTAATGTATAAGCAACCGCATTAAAATTAAAGTCATCGTAGGCAGCATCACCCGTTAATGCAGGGTTACCGGTTGTCAGAACAAATTGGCCTTGCTCACCAGTATTGCCAATAAACGGTGGCGGCAACATATGAGGCGCAGGACTACCTGCCGCTTCGGCATCACTTGCAAGTCGCATGATCATATCGCGTTTAGGTAAATCAACCACATGATGTTTACTGATCAAGGCCTCAAGTTTTTTATTGGTTTCACGATAATAATTTTCAATTTTATCCTTGGTTAATGATTCTTTTTTAAGAGCTTTAATCACGTCACGATAATCACTTGATGGCATATTAAATTTTTGTGCAACCAAGGGCGCTAACGCCTGCATATTCGCTTTGGTTATCATGTAACTTGCTTTAGCGCGTTCAATTAACAACTCAGGGTCGATATCGATGCCAACGGTTTTAAGCTTTAAGGCATAAATTTCTTCGGGTAATCTAAAATCATCACGAGTGTTTGGGATAACCGTTTTTTCAGCCCATTGGCGATAATCTTCAATTTGCTGCTTTAATAGCAACATATTCTCATCGGCTTTTATGAATTCATTTTGTTCAAATAACTGCTGTAAACCTTGTAATAAAGTGTCAGTTCTCGCTAGGGCTTGGTTAACTTCTTCTTTTGTCGGCCCAATTAACTTTTTGTTGGCTAACGCCGCTTCAAATAAGGTTTTGGCTTGCTCCGTTAAAGCTGCTTGCCCTGTTTTACCGACATAACACGCAAGACGGGTATTAGCCGCTTGTTTGCGAGTATCTGACATTTGTTCATCTAATAATGCCGACACACCTCTGAATATAATCAGGGGGACATCAACCCAAGGCAGCATGTATTTATCGTCTAAATTACCCGCGGCAATGGTCTGATCAATATTGTCGATAATAATGTTAAGGTCTTGACGAACTGGCAATGATTTTTCAGTTTTCACCGCTTGTAGCAAGGTTTTCTTACTGGTTTCAAGCGTCTCAATATACTTATCTTGCTGTGCCTTAGTTATATTACTACACAGACTATCGGCTTCAGTAATCCCTATTGAACTGGCCATTTCTGGCTGAAATTGACTGGTTATCTGTATTTGTTTGTTTGTGTATTGATTACTGACATCAACCCAAGAGTTGGCTGATGACGTCAATGGAAATAAAGCGAGCAGTGGAATCACTGAAGTAAATATTTTACCTGACATCTGTTTAATCCCTTGTTATTTTTATTCTGAAGTTAACCATTATAGCCGAATTAAACCTCGACGCGACATGCAATCAGTTAAGTTATCACCTTAAGCAGTATTAGATTATAAGCGTTAATTATCAATATATTACTATGTATTTATGGTATCAATATCTTCGGTATTATTGTCTGGTTACAAATAAAAACACCGCAACCTATAAGGTTGCGGTGTTTAGGCAGAACGTTATCAGCGTTTACCGTTTACTTAAAAAGCAAAATCATCGCTGCTCAGTGCCATCATTGAGTCAACGCCATTTTGAATACATGCTGCATGGCCTTTTGCTCTTGGTAACATACGTTGCATATAAAACTGAGCGGTTTTTATTTTAGCTTCATAGAATGCTGTTTCACTTGTATCTGTAGCCAGTTTATCTTGAGCGACTTTTGCCATTTTTGCCCAGAAAAACGCTAAGGTTACATAGCCGGCATACATGAGGTAATCAACTGAAGCACCACCAATTTCATCAGGATTTTTCATCGCTTTAGCACCGATCAATACAGTAAGTTCATGCCACTCTTTTGCGTAAATCATAATGGGTTTAATAAACTCTGCCATCGCAGGGTTGTCCATGTTCTGTTGACAGAATGCGGTCACATCTTGAGAAAAAGGTTTTAACACTTCGCCTTGGCTGCCAATAATTTTACGTGCCAGTAAATCTAAGGCTTGAATACCGGTTGTGCCTTCATATATACAACTGATTTTGGTATCACGCATTAACTGTTCCATGCCCCACTCTTTGATAAAGCCATGGCCACCGAACACCTGAACGCCAAGGCTGGTACATTCAAAACCAAGTTCAGTGAGAAAGGCTTTTGCAATTGGGGTTAATAATGCCAATTTGGTCTCAGCATCCGCTTTAATTGCCTCATCTTTTTCAGCATGGCCGATATCCACTAACTGAGCCAAATATGAAATTAATGCACGGCCACCTTCGGCAATAGACTTTTGAGTTAACAACATTCTACGTACATCTGGATGAACAATAATCGGATCCGCAGGGCCATTAGGGTTTTTAACCCCGCTTATAGAACGCATCTGTAATCGATCTTTGGCGTAAGCTAGCGCACCTTGGAAAGAAGCCTCTGCTGCGGCAACACCTTCACTCGCCACACCGATACGGGCTGCATTCATGAAGGTAAACATGCATTTAAGGCCACGATTAGGTTCGCCAATTAAATGGCCTGTAGCGCCATCAAAGTTAATCACACAAGTCGCGTTACCATTGATACCCATTTTGTGCTCTATTGAGCCACAATTTACGCCATTTCTATCTGAAATGGTGCCGTCAATATTGACATTAAATTTAGGCACAATGAATAAAGATATGCCTTTATTACCTTCTGGCGCGCCAGGAATACGAGCAATAACAATATGCACTATGTTGTCTGACAGATCGTGTTCACCCGCCGAAATAAAGATTTTAGTGCCCGTTAACGAATAGCTACCGTCATCTTGACGCTCAGCCTTGGTGCGCAACATTCCTAAATCTGTGCCACAGTGCGGCTCAGTTAAGCACATGGTGCCAGTCCACTTACCTTCAACAAGTTTGGGCATAAACTGTTGCTTTTGTGATTCAGTTCCGTGGGCTTCAATGGTGGCTAATGCACCATGACTGAGTCCTGGGTACATGGCAAAACTATGATTCGCACTGGAAAATAGCTCAGCGATACTAATATTTAGCGAATGTGGTAAACCTTGACCACCAAATTCTTCAGACTGAGATAATGTTGGCCAACCGCCTTCTACATACTGGGCATACGCCTCTTTAAAGCCATCAGGTGTGGTTACCGCGCCGTCTTTCCATGTACAACCCTGCTGATCGCCAATTTGATTTAATGGCGCAACAACCTCTTCTGTTAGTTTTGCAGCTTCATTGATAATGGCATCAACCATATCAATAGTCGCATCTTGATAGCCTAAATGCTCATAGTGGCCTTCACAGCCGAGCAATTCTTGCATCACAAACTTAACATCACGAATGGGGGATTTGTATTCAGGCATTGTTGCTCTCCAACTATTATCTATAAGTGTTAGTGGCTGTTAATCTTTTGTGGCTAAATTTTATTTAACACAGACGGCTAATGGTTTATTTAAGCATGTAGAACAAATGTTAGACAGAAAGTCTCTAAATAAGTAATACCTTATGAAAACCTGATTTATATAAAAATAAACCCTATCGATTAGCCACTCCCAGATACCGGTGTGAAGAGTCGCTTATGTAGATAGATGAAGACATCTAACAAGCTCCGCCTTAACTATCATTGCCGGTAACGTCTGCAAAATTTATCTCAAAAAACAACAACCTCTGCGATTAAGTGATTATTTAAATGATTTTCCATATAAATAACCCGTCATATTACTGATGCTAAAGTAACAAGATGTATTATCCAAATGCATATTAATTATAGCTACACATTCACCTTGCTAATAGTACTTCTAACTTAACAAGCAAATGGCACAATATTGCGCATTAATCTTGATCACTTGCCCGATAGTTTACTTGTCTACTGTGCCCTTTGTGGCGCGACTTGCGGATATATAGCAGCTTTATTAGCCTATACCAATGCACTATTCATTATGTGAATAGTTCATCATTAAAATAATCGATTGGTTTAATTTTAATACAGCAACTAGCATCGTTTGGAGCTAAATTAGCATAGTCGCAGGGTTTTATTTGGCTAAAGAGTGGGCAAGACTGGGATCAATCTTAATGTTCTTCCCTGTGGTTATTGACTCATACTGTTCTACGAAAATGATCGTTGAGATTATCAATAACAATGCTTAATCGTGGAGCAATACCATTTTCCCTCAATGAATCAACAAGCTTGTGCCTGGATTAAAATATACATTTTAAAACAATTCAAAATCCAACTAATAAGAGTATCAAACATGTCTATAGAATCGATATTACAACAGCGAACTTCAGTAAGAGCCTTTGTTGACCAACCTGTGGCAGATGACACATTACAGAAAATTTTCGCCAGTGCGCAACTTTCCCCGTCCAATTGTAATGTGCAACCATGGCAAGCTTGTGTGGTATCTGGGGCAACTAAAGATAAACTGAAACAACGATTGATAGAAACTTTGATGAGCGGCGCATCACCAAACCCTGATTTTAATTGGTTACCGCAATATCAAGGCATTCATCGTGAGCGTCAATTTGGTTCAGCTAATGCGTTATACAGTGCAATTGGGGTCGCACGCGAAGACAAAAAAGCCCGTCAAATGGCCATGTTACGTAATTGGCAATTTTTTGATGCGCCACATGCGGTGTTTTTTACCATGGATAAATACTTAGACATTATGGGGGCTGTCGACTTAGGTATTTATGCACAAACGTTATCGCTTGTCATGGCAGAACATGGCATATCAAATTGCATGCAAGGCGCGCTAGGACAATTTCCTGATCCTGTTAGAGAAATACTTAACCTGCCAGATGAACGCGGAATTTTGTTTGGCATGTCTTTTGGTTATGCCGATGACAGCGCTGCGGTAAATAAAACCAGAACAGACCGTGAGTTGCTTGAGAATTCAGTTACATTCTTCCAATAAAGCATCATCTGTACCGTTTAACTAGGCCTCAATAGACCTTAATTTGTGCTGAGATTGAATATGAAGCTAATGCATCAGTATATTGCAGTGGATAAGGTCAATATACATTATGTTGAAACTGGCCATATGTCCGAAACAAAACCCTTATCGACCATGGTATTTTTACATGGTTTTCCTGAATATTGGGGCTCATGGCAAAAACAGTTAGACTATTTTTCAACTCACTATCATGTTATTGCACCTGACTTACCCGGATATAACCTAAGTGATAAACCCAGTGATTTGGACTTTTATACTGTCCCCAATTTAATCGCGTTTATCGCTCAGTTTATTGCAGCCATAAGCCCTACAGAGCCTGTCATTTTGGTTGCTCATGATTGGGGCGGCGCTATAGCCTGGCCATTAGCCGCTTTTTATCCTCACTTAATAAGCAAACTGATTATTCTTAATGCCGCTCATCCGAGTACCTTTACCCGAGAGATGATCAATAACCCTATTCAACGACAAAAGAGTGCTTATATTCATCAGTTGATTAGTCCATCAGCTGAAACACTATTAATCGAGGATGATTATCGCTATTTAACTGAAAAAATAATGGTTAGCTCACAAGAGGCAATTTTTACTGAACAGGTGCTCGCACATTACAAAAAAGTGTGGGGCCAATACGGAGCCATTAATGGCATGCTGCAATACTATCGAGCTATGCCACAATTAGCACCCAACGACACAGATGATGGCATTGAAAAAGCATTAGCTGATGAGACGTCAATCAACACAGGGCAAATCAAAAACACGGCTGACATAAGGATCCCCAATATTCGAATTAATCAGCCAACGTTAGTGCTTTGGGGTGAACAAGATTTAGCGTTCGTTAACGAAACCCTCAATGACATTGAGCGCTATGTTGCAGATTGCACAATTAAACGTTTTGCAAATACCAGTCACTGGCTGCAACATGAAAGACCCGCTGAAGTGAATCGCGCCATTCATGCATTCGTCAATCAACCAAGTTTACCTATGAATCACTTGCATGAGTCACTTAGATGACTAAAGACTCAAAATAGCGAGTATTAAGCCATCGTTATTATTCAATATGGATAACGAATGAGTCACATACCGTAATCTAGACACTAATGCTGCGGGCAAAGTAAAAAATATCTTTTATGCCAACGCTTTAGGCAATAACCATGTTATTTACTGGCAGGTTTTTAGTTGCTATGTTGGGCATAACATATTGATAGCAAGGCTAGGTATAAACAAACAACAACTAAAGGCCTTAGGGGCAAATATACCGATTACCCCTTGCCTAGCCCATTAAACTAAATTATTGTTTAATAAACAATTAGCAACCATATTTCAGGTGAAAAATGCACTTAATTAACGTCACAATTGAAGACAATGTCCATATCATCAGTTTGAACAATGGCAAGGTAAATGCAATCTCACCAGAGGTGATAGCACAGATTCATGCCGCCCTAGACGATGCTGAACAACAAGCCGCTGTGGTGGTGATAACTGGCCAAGCAGGAATATTCTCAGGCGGCTATGACTTAAAAACAATGAAGCAAAGTTCAGATTCTGCCATTGCCCTTGTGACTGCGGGCTCCGGCTTGGCATACAGAATGTTGGCGTTCCCTACTCCGATCATCGGCGTGTGTACTGGTCATGCAATCGCCAAAGGGGCATTTTTATTACTCAGTTGCGATTATCGAATTGGTTGTACCGGTGACTTTAAAATTGGCTTAAACGAAGTCGCTATTGGCATGACAATGCACCAAGCTGGCATTGAAATTGCCCGAAATCGCATTCCACAAAACTACCTCAGCCGTGCAGTGATCAATGCTGAGCTGTTTGCTCCTGAATCTGCTGTGCTTGCAGGATTTCTTGACCAAGTGGTGCAAGCAGACGTTCTCATGAGCACAGCAATGAGCGTTGCTAAACACATGCAGACGCTCAATATGAAAGCTCATCATGGTACTAAACTAAAAGAGCGCCAAACAATACTCGCGTCGCTAAGTGATGCAATTGAGCTGGATAAGCAAATCACATTGAATCTATAAGGAAATAGTCATGACTTCTGAGCAAGAGTACAACACGCTAACCGTCAATATTAGCCATAAAGTGGCCCATATCGTCCTAAACAGACCTGACTCGTTGAATTCAATGAACGTCGATTTTTGGCATGAGTTCCCAAGGGTTATTGATGATATTAATAATAAATCAGCAGCTCGGGCGATTGTTATTTCATCAACAGGTAAACACTTTAGTGCTGGTATGGATTTGGCCGTATTCAGTGCCAATGGCCCAAACGACAATATCGAGTTAGGCCGAAAACACGACCAACTACGTCGATTAGTGCTAAAGCTACAAGACTGTTTTAGTGTGTTAGAAAAGGCTCGGATGCCTGTATTAGTGGCGATTCAAGGCGGCTGTATTGGCGGCGCGGTTGATATGGTTACCGCCGCCGATTGCCGCTACTGCACACAAGATGCGTTTTTTAGTATTGAAGAAACCAAACTCGGCATGACTGCTGATGTTGGTACGTTACAGCGTTTGCCTAAGTTGATTTCAATCGGTCTAGTGAAAGAGCTTGCTTATACGGGTCGCAGAATGCCAGCAGAAGAAGCTAAACAAGCCGGTTTGGTTAATCAAGTGTATGACGACCAACAAACGATGATCACCGCAGTATTAGCCATAGCAGCCGAGATCGCCGCCCGCTCGCCTTTAGCGGTAACAGGCTGTAAAGAGATGATTAATTATGCCCGCGATCATAGTGTTCAAGACAGCTTACAATATATGTCGGTCTGGCAAAGCGGCATGTTCCAACCACAAAACGATATGATGGAAATATTCACAGCTAAAGCGCAAAATCGTGCGCCTGAGTTTGCCGAGTTAACGCCCATTGATCCGATAAAAATATTCTAAATATTGGGAAACACTGTGCTATTTGCGCTTAAATAAAATATAGAATGAATTTATTTGAATCAAAATACACCGCAAATAGCCCAAAAATCCATCAGAGACATTATGACAAAACCACTGATAAATCTAGTTCATGCTAATGGCTTTCCAGCGGGAAGCTATAAAACATTATTAGCAGAATTTACTCGCGATTATCGCACCGTAGCCCATGATCAGTTTGGGCACAACATCCTCTATCCGATACACAGCAACTGGCAACACCTAGTTACAGAACTAGTTGAATTTATTAGAAAGCAGGATGAAAAAGTCATTTGTGTCGGCCATTCATTTGGCGGAGTCATTTCTTTTATCGCAGCTTGCCAGCATCCGGAATTGTTTCGCGGTTTAGTGATGTTAGATCCACCGGTGGTGACTGGCGCATTGTCACATTTACTGAGTTTTATCAAACGTACACCGTATATTGATAGGCTATCTCCTGCTGGTAAAGCCAAAACTCGCCAAAATCACTGGCCAGAAAAAACAAACTTGGTTGATTATTTTTCACATAAGTCATTATTCAAAAACTTCGACTCTCGTTGCTTGCAAGACTATGTGCATTCTGGCGCAGTTTCACGTAACAAGCGTTTAGAATTAACCTTCTCACCGGCTGTCGAAGCGGATATCTTTAGGCACTTACCGACTAACTTAGTGACATATAAAAACAAACTCAAGGTGCCCGCAAAACTGATTTATGGTGAAAAGACTACCATCTTCCCGATTAAACATTTTGTTCGATTTGCCAAACTTAACGACATTGAATTAATGACGCTACCTAACGGCGGCCACATGTTCCCGCTAGAGCAGCCAGAAAATACCGCGGCGATGATCAAAAATATTATTAAAGATTGGTAAGCGTAGGCTATTGATAATGATAGTCTATTGATAATTTTAAGATATTGATAATAGTCGATTATCGATAAAATTCTTGATAAGAATCGATGTCGATAATCTTGTGATTGAACTTCATAGTGATTGTCGTAAAAACATTGATAAAAGTACTAAGATTACCTTGTTGATTAACAATGCTATTGCATAAAGGGACCCTCAATATGACTAAGCCAATTACCTTGTTAACTGCTTTCACGTTGGGGTTGAGTATCTCTTGCCCATCAATAGCATTACCTTTAGATAGAATTCAATTACCCCAAGGCTTTAGCATCGATATCTACGCTGAAAATATTGAAAATGCTCGTCAAATGGCACTAGGCGATAACGGCACTGTGTTTGTTGGCAGCCGTAAAGCGGGTAATGTCTACGCACTTATTGACACTAATCATGATTTTAAAGCGGACAAAAAAATCATAGTTGCGACCGATTTATTTATGCCCTCAGGGATAGCGTTTCATCAAGGCAGTTTATATGTCGCAGAAGTAGATAAAATCTGGCGTTACCCTGATATTGAAAAGTCATTACCCACCATCCCTAAAGCAGAATTAGTGTTTGATAAACTGCCGAATAAATCACACCATGGTTGGAAATTTATCGCCTTTGGCCCCGACGGTAAATTGTACGTTCCTGTAGGTGCGCCATGCAATGTGTGCGAAAGTGAATTGCCTTTTGCCAGTATTCTAAAATTGGACCCAGACTCTCAACTAACAGATAACCAACTAACAGGTAGTCAACAAACACAGACTCAAAAAGCAGGCTCTACACAACAAGACTCTATGCAAACCACCATAGTCGCTCAAGGCGTACGTAACAGTGTTGGCTTTGATTTTCACCCTGTCACTGGCGAATTATGGTTTACCGATAATGGCCGTGACATGATGGGCGATGACCTACCCGATGATGAGCTAAACCGCGTCAGCCAAACCGGCCAACACTTTGGTTTTCCTTATGTTCACAATAACAATATCGCGGATCCCGAATTTACCAATCCAGAGATTGCCAAACTGAATACACTGCCAGCATTAACCCTTGGCGCTCATGTCGCAGCCTTAGGAATGGAGTTTTATCAGGGCCAGCAATTTCCTGCTGAATATAAAAATACCATCTTAATCGCGCAACACGGGTCGTGGAATCGCAGCAATAAAGTCGGCTATCGCATCATGAAAGTGGTGCTAAATGGTAATACGGTGAGCGACTATTCGCCTTTTGCTACAGGCTGGCTCAATGGTGAACAAAGCTGGGGACGCCCAGTAGATGTGATGACTCTGGCAGATGGCTCGATCTTGGTATCAGATGACTTTGCCAATGCCGTGTATCGAATTAGTTATTCCAAGTAGTAAAAGCTATGCGTTATGCTTCAACTGTACGACTGGAATACAGTTTGATCACTATCAAACTCCCTCTTGGATATTTATAAGCGAAGGCATCTACTCATTTATGGACAGATGATTGCTTACAGCCTTCTCGTCGTCCCAACTCTCACGTCGTCCCGGTAATGTTTTTTAGCCGGGATCCAGGTGTTTGTCTTATATTTTGTATTTTATACTTATGGCCTACGGCCATATATCCGACTCATAGTAGGCAGAAACGCATGTCATACATCTATTTCATTAAATAGCTGCAGATTTAATGCCACCAACTATCTGCTCCACCACTAAATTTGCCCATGCATTATAAATCGGTGCTCCTGGGTGAAACCCATCTGTTGCCATGACTTTGCGCATAAATTCAAGCATGGTGATATCGGGTTGTGGGTTGTCTAACGGCAGTTTAATTAATCTAAAGGCTGTAGTGGGATCGATATGTTGATTTATAGGCAGAGCGCCTTGCTGATCAAGTTTAATTAATAATTGCTGTAATTTACGATTAAATTGATTGGCGCGCTGGCCTAAGCTCCACCGAAGTGGATTAGGCAAAACAGGAAATAACCCCAGTGGTGGTAACGCCGTCACTAGTATCAGTTTGGGTTTGTACCGCTGAGTAATGAGCTCTAACAACTGTTTTTGTTGCTGCAGCCACTTATCGCAACTGATTGATGAAGTAATGTCGTTGACACCCAGTGATGTAACAATAACATCATAGTGCTTTTGGCTGAGGATTGGATGGGCTGTATCAATGCGTTCATTTAAGGCTTGTAACGTGGTGGCTGTCGTCGACCCTGTCTTAGCAAACAATGCATAACTAAATTCGAGTTGAGGGCTTAATAGCTCAATAATCTGTCCCAATAAAGCGTGTTGTTGATTGGTCACTCCAACGCCTGCAGCAGCTGAGTCACCTAAAATAAGCAAGCTTAACGCAGGATTCGATCCAGTTTGTCCAACTCGTTCACCCTCGGGTTCAGGCAACCTTGGCGTAGTACGGCGAACCTTAAGTCCCTGAAACACTAATACTGGGGCCAGCATGATAGAAATGCCTTGATGTAACATTACGCCTCCCTTTTACTCAACCAACGACAGATACCGCAGTAAACTAAACCATTCATTTTGCTAATGGAATACCGTAACTAGTTTGATTAAATTTTCGATAGCTGACCAACACCTAAATATTTAATGACAAAATGGTAAAAATCATCACATGGTTTATAGATTAACACTAAATAAAGGGTCTAGACGGAACATTACAAAGGCAAACAAACTCAGCTAAGGCCATGATTTACTCTATATCATTAATAGAACCTGCCTGTATGGCATATGACATCAATAGATAATTTCATTTTAAGGTTAGATCACGTAAACTACGCGCTGTTTTTTAAGTCTCTTTTTTAGGTAAATCATGATCCGTTTAAACCAAGTAAAATTGCCTCTCGACCATAATGAAGATGCACTCCAGGAAGTGGTGTTGCAAAGGCTCTCTATTTCAGCGGATCAGCTGGTTGACATCCATATATTTAAGCGTGGCTACGATGCACGCAAAAAGAACTTAATTTTCTTAATTTATACCTTGGATGTGACCTTAACCAATGTAGACGAAGCACAGTTATTAGCATCAGTTGCTGATGATCATAACATTCGTGTATCGCCTGATACCGATTATAAATATGTCGCTTGTGCACCTGAAGGGTTAACCGAACGTCCAATCGTGATTGGCATGGGACCTTGTGGTTTATTTGTTGGGCTGATGTTAGCGCAAATGGGCTTTAATCCTATTATTTTAGAACGCGGTAAATCAGTGCATGAACGCGCTAAAGATACCTTCCGCTTTTGGCGTACCAGCGAGCTCAATACCGAATCAAATGTGCAATTTGGTGAAGGTGGTGCTGGCACGTTTTCGGATGGTAAGTTATACAGCCAAGTGAAAGACCCAGGTTTTAAAGGCTTAAAAGTAAAACAAGAATTTGTTGCCGCCGGTGCACCTGCTGAAATCATTTATGTGAGTAAACCCCACATTGGTACCTTTAAATTGGTCACCATGGTAGAAAAAATGCGCCGTGAGATCATTCGCTTAGGCGGTGAAATTCGCTTTGAAACCCGCGTCGATAAAATCAATATTAGCGATCGCCAAGTTACTGGTGTCACCCTTAACAATGGCGAAGTACTGCATTCTAAGCATGTGATTGCGGCAGTAGGCCACAGCGCCCGTGATACCTTCCAAATGTTACATGACCAAGGCGTGTTTATGCAGGCGCAGTCATTTTCAATTGGGTTTCGTATTGAACACAAGCAAGAGATGATCGATAAAGATCGCTTTGGCATCAATGCCGGCAACCCTATTTTGGGCGCGGCTGATTATAAATTAGTCCATCATTGTAAAAGTGGCCGCAGTGTTTACAGTTTCTGTATGTGTCCAGGAGGTGTTGTGGTGGCGGCAACGTCTGAAGAACACGCAGTGGTAACCAATGGTATGAGTCAATACTCGCGCAGTGAGCGTAATGCCAACAGTGCCATTGTAGTAGGCATAGATCCTAGTGATTTTGATAACGATCCACTACAAGGTATTGCACTACAACGTAAACTAGAGCGTCATGCATATGCTATGGGCGGCAGTAATTATGATGCTCCGGCACAAATGGTTGGCGACTTTTTGGCAGCAGGATCAGGATTACCGTTCGAAAATGTCGAGCCGTCTTACAAACCTAATGTCAAAATGACTGATTTAAGTGATGCATTACCGCAATTTGCCATCGATGCCATCCGTGAAGCCATTCCTGCCTTTGGTAAAAAGATCCGTGGTTTTGACAGTAAAGATGCCATGTTAACGGGCGTTGAAACTCGCACCTCTTCACCAGTGCAAATTAAACGCGGCGCAGATTTCCAAAGTATCAATACCAAAGGCTTATACCCAGCGGGTGAAGGTGCGGGTTACGCTGGTGGGATTTTATCGGCGGGTATCGATGGCATTAGTATTGCCGAAGCCGTTGCTTTAGACATGATAAAAGCAATGAAGAACAGTTAAGCGAGTCTGTGCTTTAACTGTATATAGAGCCTATCGACTCATAGCATCATGTGATTCATATCCGTTAATAAAAACAGCAGCCTAATTGGCTGCTGTTTTTAATGTTAGCTAATGTCTTTAATTGCCCGCCCAATACCATCCACAGTGAGTGGGTACATTTTATTGCCAACAAGCTGCTGGATAATGGCAATAGAATGATGGATCTGCCAGTGATTTTCAGGTTGCGGGTTTAACCATGCGACCTTATTGAAATGGCCTAGCAATCGATTCATGTATTCAATACCTGGTTTTTCATTCCAGTGTTCAACACTGCCACCTTTAGCAATAATCTCATAAGGTCCCATGGTGGCATCGCCGACGAAAATCACTTTATAGTCAGATGAAAATGTTCTGATAATTTCTTCAAGATCGATGGTTTTATCAAAGCGGCGGTTGTTGTCTTGCCACAGTTGATCGTAAACACAGTTATGAAAATAGAAAAACTTTAAATGTTTAAATTCGCTGTGGGCCGCGGAGAACAGCTCTTCGCAAGTATGGATATAATCATCCATCGAGCCGCCAATATCGAAAAACATCAGCACTTTAACGGCATTATGGCGTTCTGGCTCCATATGCACATCTAACATGCCACCATTTTTAGCGGTTGAGCTAATCGTAGTATTGATGTCGAGCTTTTCACTGGCGCCGGTACGAGCAAACTTTCTTAGCTTTTTAAGGGCCAACTTGATATTACGGGTGCCTAATTCGCGATCTTGGTCGAAATTTTTAAACTCGCGCTTGTCCCATACTTTCACGGCACTGTTATTACGATTTTTATCTTGGCCGACTCTGATCCCTTCGGGATGATAACCATAAGCCCCAAAGGGTGATGTACCACCTGTTCCGACCCATTTATTACCGCCAGCATGACGCTTTTTTTGTTCTTCCAAACGCTCTTTTAACGCCTTCATTAACGCTTCAAGGCCACCAAGTGATTTGAGTTGATCCTTTTCTTCTTGGCTAAGGTGTTTTTCGAATTCTTTTCTGAGCCAGTCTTCCGGCAAGATCTTATCGAAAATATCAATACTCTCTATGCCGTTAAAGTACTCAGCAAAAGCCTTGTCATATCTGTCGTAGTGTATTTCATCTTTAACCATGACGATTTTGGCAAGGTTATAAAAATCGTCTACGTTGGCAAAAATCAGCCCTTTTTTGAGCAAGGCAATAAGATCTAATAGCTCGCGTAAGCTACAAGGCACCTTGTGTTTTTTTAGGGTAAGAAAAAAATCAATAAACACTGTTAAATCACCTGTTTCTACGACTCATAAAGGCCAATTTTTCAATCAGTGAAACGTCTTGCTCATTTTTTAACAGCGCGCCAAACAAGGGAATAATATCTGATTTATTATCGAGCAAGATGTCTTGTGAGATGTCGTCGGAAATCAGTAGCTTGAGCCAATCAATTAATTCTGATGTTGAGGGTTTTTTCTTAATGCCATTGACCTCACGTAAATCAAAAAACACCTCTAGTGCTTGTGTTAATAAAGCTTGTTTAACATCAGGATGATGCACATCGATAATTTTTTCCATTTCAGCTTTAGTAGGAAACTTAATGTAATGGAAAAAACAGCGCCTTAAAAAAGCATCAGGTAACTCTTTTTCGTTATTTGAGGTGATGATAATGATGGGCCTTTGTTTGGCCTTAATCACTTGTTGAGTTTCATAGACATAAAACTCCATTTTATCGAGTTCTTGCAGTAAATCATTTGGAAACTCAATATCGGCTTTATCAATTTCATCAATCAACAATATCGGTCTTTGCTCTTCCTCAAACGCCTGCCACAACTTACCTTTTACGATATAGTTGCCAATATCATGCACGCGAACATCACCTAACTGACTGTCGCGTAAGCGCGATACAGCATCGTATTCGTAAAGCCCTTGTTGCGCTTTAGTGGTCGATTTAATGTGCCATTGGTACAGTTTGCAATTGAGTGATTTAGCTAACTCTTCGGCTAACTGGGTTTTACCGGTTCCAGGCTCGCCTTTGATTAATAATGGTTTCTCTAATGAAATGGCCGCATTTACCGCCATGGTGAGGTCGCTGGATGCAATATAATTCTGTGTACTTTTAAACATGCTCTACCTTTTCATTGATTTCGTTTGGCGCTAATAGCATTTACCAGCAGCAAAATATTAATTGATATCAGTTTTATCGATTGTAACAAAAGCCCGCTGGCTTAGTTAGGCCACTTTGTACTTAGCGCCCTTCTTTTAACACTAAAGTGATAGCAACTGGCGTACCATTAAATGCTGCATTCCCCGTGAGCATATCAACTCGACTGGCATCTGTTAAATCATTAATGCTCACGCCTGGCTGAGTGGCGGCAACCGACATCTTTGTGCCCTGCTGATTATGGCCCCAACCTTGGGGTATGGTCACCACACCCGCTTGAATATCATCAGTGAGAACCACTTCGATATCAATTTGGCCCACTGCAGAACTGACCGTCACTAGCTGGCCTTGTTCAATACCCAGCTGGTGCGCATCTTGTGAATTCATTTCTAAAGTACAAGGATTTTTACCTTTGATGAGCCGTGCTGAATTTTGGGTCCAGGTGTTATGGCTTTTAACCAGTCGACGCCCAATTAATTCAAATGGATAAGCCAGATCGCGCGAAACTGGTGTCATCACAGCTTGCAATCGGGGCAAATCATCACTAAATACTTGCGGAAACAGATCGATTTTGCCGTTAGCGGTTTTAATTCGTTCTGCTAAACACGGCATTAATGGGCCAATATCGATACCGTGAGGGTTATCGATTAACCTTTGTAAACTCATGCCTTGCTCGCCATAAGGGCCTTGTTTGAGTTCCATATCCAAAATGATTTCGGGAGTGATTTTTTGCATTGGATCATCTGCTGCAATATTTAGCATTCGCGCAGAAATTTCTTTGAGTATTTGCCAGTCGCTACGTTGATCGACTTGTTTTTCAAACAATGGCGCTGAGTATTTAACTGTGTTTCTAACCGAGAATGAGTTAAAGAAAATATCAAAGTGCGAATTCTCAACGCCCGTGGTGCCCGGCAGAATAATGTCGGCATATTTAGTGGTTTCATTGAGGTAAATATCGACCGAAACCATATAATCTAAACCTGCGAAGGCTTGGGCTAATTGATGACCACTGGGGGCCGACAATACCGGATTTCCAGCAACGGTTATCAAGCTTTTAATCTGCCCTTCTCCCGGTGTTTGTATTTCTTCAGCCAAAGAAGCAACCGGAAACTCACCATTAAAAAATGGTAACTTACGCACTCGGGTTTGATGCTGGCCAAACGAACTTTTATGGCCGACTTGATGGTTACGCAGTAAATCAAAGGCCGGTTGTGGAAACATGGCACCACCGGGGCGATCAAAATTGCCTGTGATTATATTGAGTACATTGGTAAGCCATAAACATAAGCCACCAAATGTTTGCGTAGATGCTCCCATACGGCTGTAACACACAGCGGAATCTGCCAACAACATATCATCGGCTAAGGTGCAAATGGTACTCGCATCAATGCCGACTATGCTTGCAACCACATCGGGTGAGTAGGTTTTGGCAAGTTTAGCAACATCATCAAGCCCCTCTACTAAGTGTTCTAAATGACCTAAATTAACCTTGTTACGCTCAAACACACAATGGATCAAGGCGAGCAGTAAAAAGGCATCTTTCTCTGGGCGAATAAACAAATGTTGGTCAGCAATTTTAGCGGTACGGGTTTTACGAGGGTCAACCACGACAATTTTTCCGCCACGCTGTTGAATAGCCTTCATGCGGCCAATAACATTGGGCGCAGTCATCATACTGCCATTGGATACCACAGGATTAGCCCCTATGATCAACATAAAGTCAGTTCTATCAATGTCGGGGACCGGGATTAACATACCAGCGCCAAACATAAAGTTAGCCGCGACATGATGCGGCAATTGGTCAGCAGAGGCTGAACTAAAGCGATTTATTGTGCCAAGTGACTTCAAAAAAGGCTTGAGGAATAGCGCATTCCCCAGACTATGGGCATTGGGATTGCCGAGATAAACGGCTAAGGAATTTTTCCCGTGTTGCTGTTGAATGCTTTTAAACTTAGCGACTATCTCGCTAAAAGCGTCATCCCAACTAATAGCTTGCCAACCAGAAGCGGTTCGTTTTATCGGCGTTTTTAAGCGATCTTTATCAGTATAGAAATCTTCTAAAGCAAGTGCTTTAGGGCAATTATAACCTTGGCTAAAGGGATCAAGTTGGTCACCTTTAATCGAGATGATTTGTTTGTCTTGATGGACAATTTCCAAGCCACACATCGCTTCACAAATATTGCAATTTCTATAATGGGTATTCATTTCGCTCATATATATCGCCTGACTTGGATGGGTGAACACAAGGTTATTTAAAGATTAAAATAAATCTTCAAGCCATTTCTTGGCACTGCCAAGCACAACCATAGAGTTAAGTTTAAACAAGGCAAATGTATCGCCATCTTGCAGTTCTGGTTCACCGCAACGAGGGTCCGAACGCTGCAATGCACCTGTCATACTGTGATCTATCGGGATAGGCTCGCAACCATGACCTGATTCACAAACAAAATCCCACTTTTCAGCTGCAGGTAAATGGCAAGTAAAACAGTTACCGCCAAAACGGTTATTCACATCAGTGAATCCACGTTTAGTGATAGTTGAGCCTTGTTCATCGACTTCTAATTCAAAAAACTCCCAGTCACCGGTGGCAGGAAAAGTGCCCGCTTCGCGTTTAACCATCACTTCAGTGGGAACTAACTGCACCACAGATCCTTCAGGATAAACTGCACCTTCAGGATTATTAGCAACAGCTAAAGTACCTTGAGTATTACCAAGCAGGTTATCGACATAAAAATGGCGAACAGGTGTCATATCTCTGATGCAATTAAAGCTATTATCATCAATATTGCTGACTTGGTTTGCCGCGTTAATCGAAAACGCTGTAGCCGTTAACAGCACCGAACTAATGCTAATAACAATACGTTTATTACGCTTGTTCATAGTCAATCCCTTTGACAGCATGGTGGTAATAGCTCCCGCCACCATGCATGTTGAGTGAAGGTTAATTAATTGAAGGATGATTTTATAATTTAACGATGAGCTTGCCTTTGTTTTGACCAGTGAAAAACAAGTTTAAGCCAGTGATGGCCGACTCAAGTCCAATTAATACATGGGCGCGATGTTTAATCTGCCCTTTCATGACATAAGGGGTTAATTTTTCGAGTAATGCCGGTACATCACCAAAATGATCTGGCATAGTAAAGCCTTGGATAATGAGCCTTTTTTTAATTACCTGCACCCAGCTTGGGCCTAAATCAGGTACCGCTTTGGGATAATCAGCAATCATGCCACACACCACAATACGCCCATGGGGATTCATTTTGGCAAACACATGATGCTGGATAGGACCACCAGTGTTTTCAAAATACACATCAACACCATCGGGGGTTAATTCAGCCAGTTTGGCTGCTAAATCATCGGTCTTGTAATTAATCGCACCATCGAAACCTAGCTCGTTAATTATCCAATCCGCTTTTTCATCACTGCCGACTACGCCAATGACTCTTAAGCCATCAGCTTTAGCCAGTTGACCCACAATCGAGCCTACAGAGCCCGCAGCACCAGAGACTACAATGGTTTCACCTTTTTGTGGCTTTCCTACGTTGAACAGTCCTTGTGTCGCCGTTAACCCAGGCAAAGCAAATACCGATAAAATAGCTTCATCGGGTAATGGCGCCGTCACTTTATGCAAACCGGCACCATTACTTAGAAAATATTCCTGCCAACCCATCATCCCCATCACTCGGTCGCCAACCGTAAAGTCAGGGTGGTGACTTTCGACAACTTCACCTATGCCAGAGCTGCGCATAACCTCGCCCAAGGTGACAGGAGGAATATAACTTTCGGTATCTGGGCTCATCCAACCAAACATGGCCGGATCAAGTGACATATGATGTTGCTTAACTAAAAACTGCCCTTGTGCCACTGCCGGCATTGGCTTTTCGACAATTTCAAATAATTCTGGGCCAATTGGGCCACCTTGAGGACGGGCGACTAAGTTAATGGCGGTATAGGTATTCATATTTGATTCCCTTTATATGTGAGTCAATATCAATAATCGATCTCTAAAAATGATAGCAAATGATGGATTAACCTTGTCACCTGATGAGTTGCTTGATGCTTTTTATACTGTTGATATTTTGCGTTTGATAAAAGTGTTTAAAGTGCTGGGCAAGTTTTTCACTTTCAACAAAAACCTGTCGCCAGTATTGGATCCGTTGAGCAGGTTTAATTTCAACAAAATCTTTGCGATCAGGGATTTTATGATAAGGCAACGAATCAATAAATTCTGCTGATGGACACAATAATACTGTGTTGTCGTAATGTTCTAGCCTGACTTTTCGAGATAAGTTTTTGTCAAACCAGCCCGCCTTTAAGCTGGAACTGAAATGAGGATAAAGAGTTAGCCCCTCATTTTTAATTTGAAAATCAAAATGATAATCAATGATGCCGCCATCACGATACATGCCAGGAGGACAATCTGCAATGTTGTTTATCCCTTGCATCACCAGCGGAATTGAGCCAGATGCCAACAATGCCGTTTTGATATTGTGTAGGCTTAATGGCACTGACGTGGTGGGGATATAATCAGGATCAAAAATGGTTAAATCACTTTGATGATGCTGAAAAATGTACCGCTCGTACTGGCTTTTGAGTAATGGCCGACTTAACGCGTTTCTCAGAAAGCTATTGAGTAACCCGGCACCTTGTTTTAGTTTGTTTTCAGACGCCACCAATCCATGACATTTAGCCACAATAAAATGGGCTTTAAAAACACTATTATTAGTGATCTCACTTGCGCCCGTATCGCCAAATAACTCATCAAGTAACGTTATCGCTTTAGCAGTTATTTCGTCAGCTTGTGGCTTAGTGTCATTTGAATACACAGTTTCACTGTAATGTTTAGCTAATCGCTCTATTGCTGCAACGGGATCTTTTTGCGCAAAACATGCGGCGCGAAATGCTCCTGCACTTGAGCCAATGACATTTAACGGCTGTTGTCTGCCATTAAAAAATTCACCAAAGATATACTTGTCTAATCCCAGTAAAGTAAACCATTTCGGCCCACCACTTGCACCAAGAAAAGAGCTAAATAACGCTGGAGAAAATCCATCTTGATGGATTGTAGTTAAAGCCGTTTCACCGGCATAAATTTCTAACATAACATTCTTATGGTTAACCTGTCGGCAATCAATGCCGACAGTGATTTTAGTGACTAATACATAGTGACCAATTATTGATGCATATAACTTCGCACTAATGCTGGATTAAAAAGACTTAGCGCTTGATGAAGGCTATAAGCTTAACGCTATAGCCACGAGTGATCCGTTTCGACCAAGCTTATGCCATATTACGAAGGTTTTTACGTAACACTTTACCGACGTTACTTTTCGGTAATTCATTCATAAATTCAATCACCTTAGGGCGCTTATAGTTGGTCAGCATTTTATTACAATGATCAAACACATCTTGCTCGGTAAGGTTAGGATCTTTACGCACTATGTACACTTTGACTCGCTCGCCGGTAATATCACATGAGGTCCCTACCGCAGCGGCTTCAAGTATGCCTTCATGCATCACGAGTACTTCTTCAATCTCATTTGGAAACACATTGAAGCCAGACACATTGATCATGTCTTTTTTACGATCAACAATTTTAAAGAAACCATTTTCATCCATGGTGGCAATATCACCGGTGGCTAACCAGCCATCAATGAGCACTTCATCCGTTGCTTTTTGGCGATTGTAGTAACCTTTCATCACTTGAGGGCCTTTAACCCACATTTCCCCTGGCTCACCTAATGCCACTTCTTCACCATCAGCCCCAACAAGGCGAATATCAGTTGATGAAGCCGGTAAACCAATCGATCCATTGTAACTTTTTTGATTGTAAGGGCTCATAGTCACTAAAGGCGCACATTCAGTTAACCCGTAGCCTTCTAAAAGACGACTTTTAGTGACTTTTTCCCAATGTTCAGCTACAGGACGCTGCACTGACATGCCGCCGCCAAAGCCCATTTTTAAAGCGCTGAAATCAAGCTTGTCAAAGCCAGGAGTATGTAACAATCCGTTAAATAGCGTGTTGACGCCAGTAATAATGGTAAAGCGATATTTAGCCAACTCTTTAACAAATCCTGCCATGTCACGTGGATTGGTAATTAATAGATTGATGCCACCAAATGGCAAAAAGGCTAAGCAATTAGAGGTCAGCGCATAAATATGATAAAGCGGTAATGCGGTGACAATGATCTCTTTACCCACTTCAAAGATATTTTTAGTCACAGCATTAGACTGTTCAAGATTAGCAACCATGTTGCGATGAGTCAGCATTGCCCCTTTTGATGGACCTGTAGTACCACCTGTATATTGTAAAAAGGCCAAATCTGAACCGACAACGGGAACGGCTACAAAATTCAGTTTGCTGCCTTTAGACATAGCATCATTAAATTTAACCGCATTGGGCAAATCAAACGCAGGGATAAGTTTTTTAACATGCTTAATGGCGCCGTTAACTAATGCACCTTTTATGAGCCCTAATCGGTCACCGACACCTGTGGTGATCACATGCTTAATATCAGTTTTATCGATCACGGCTTGCAATACATGAGCAAAATTTTCGAGGATAAGGATCCCTTTGGCACCAGAGTCTTTTAATTGATGTTCTAATTCGCGGGCGGTATACAATGGATTAACGTTTACAATGGTCAGTCCAGCAATCAGCGCACCAAATAGCGCGATAGGATATTGCAGTGTATTGGGGATCATGATGGCAAATTTGTCGCCTTTGACTAACCGCAAATCTTGCTGTAAGTAGGCAGCAAAATCAGTCGCTTGCTGAGCCAGTTGCTGATAAGTAATACTGACATCCATATTAATAAATGCAGTATTATCGGCGTATAACTTGGTATATTTTAAAAATAAATCTGCCAAAGAATTATATTTATCAGGATCGATTTCAAACTCAACCCCGGGCGGATAACTCTTTTCAAGCCAAATTTTTTCCATAATATTGTCCCCAAAATGTAATGTTATTAGCAGCTGCAAAGTCCATCTCAAATACGCAACAGAACCTAATACCCGAGCCGCTATCTGTGTTTATTATTATTTTGCATCATGTCATCAGCGTCATTAAACTGAGCACTAACCTTAAATCTACACACCAATCTTAAATTTAAACTTAACGAACCATTAACAATGGCTGTTGATCTTTTAAGCGTCATTTTATAACACTTCAAATAATCCAGCTGCGCCTTGACCACCGCCAATACACATACTGACAACCACATATTTAATGCCGCGGCGTTTACCTTCAATTAAGGCGTGCATCACCATACGTGTGCCGCTCATACCATAAGGGTGACCGATTGAGATTGCGCCGCCGTCGACATTTAAACGATCGGCGGGAATGCCGAGATATTCAGCACAATAAATTACCTGAACCGCAAACGCTTCATTGATTTCCCATAAACCTATGTCGTCAATGCTAAGGCCATTTCGCTCAAGCAGTTTCGGAATTGCATAGATAGGTCCTATGCCCATTTCATCTGGCTCACATCCACTCACCACCATGCCTCGATACGCGCCTAATGGTGTTAAACCTCGTTGCTCGGCGAGTTCACGTTCCATTACCACAACCGCTGCTGCACCGTCTGATAGTTGTGATGCATTGCCACCGGTAATCGATCCATTTTCTTTAACCGCTTTTAAGCCAGCTAGAGCTTCTAAATTTGTCGATGGGCGATTGCCTTCATCTTGAGTTAAGGTCACTTGTTGTTTACTGATTTCACCGCTGACTTTATCCATTATCAGCATAGTGCAACTGACCGGGACTATTTCAGCATCAAATCGGCCTTGTGACTGTGCGATTGCGGTGCGTTGCTGAGAGGATAATGCATAGGCATCTTGTGCCTCGCGTGAAATATTATATCGCTTAGCCACCACTTCAGCCGTATCGAGCATCGGCATATAAATCGCTGGTCGATAGGCTTTTACGCTAGGATCTACCGCGCGATGCATGTTCAGCTTATCGTTTTGAACCAAGCTGATAGAGTCACAACCTCCGGCAACCACAACTTGGGCACCATCACAAACAATATGATTGGCGGCTATAGCAATAGACATGAGTCCTGATGAACATTGGCGATCAACCGTCATGCCCGGCACCGACACAGGTAATTGCGCCGCCATGGCCACTTGACGACCAAAATTCATGCCTTGGTTACCTTGGGTTAAGGCGGCGCCAAAAATACAGTCTTCAATTTCATTTGGATCGATTCCGGCTCTTTCTACCGCGGCATTAACCGCAATAGCGGCTAACGTGGGGGCAGATAAATCGTTAAAGGCGCCGCGATAGGCTTTACCAATTGGTGTTCTGGCGGCTGAAACAATGACGGCTTCTCTCATGACAAATCCTTTTTTTAATAATGTGTGCTGCTAATCAATTCACCCTAGAGCCTGAGATTTCATAAACGCCATGGCTTTCATCACAAACTTCTCACCTTGTTGCGAACCCGACACTAAGGCTTTTTGATTGTGTTGATCGGTGAGTTGATCCCAATGTTCACGCACAGTTTCTGGGCTTTGTTTCGCGCTAGGAATAAAGCAGCCATCGGTTTCAAAGATACTCGCGCTTGAATAACCGCCTGCGCCAGCACATAAAATAAATCGATTGGGCGCGTCATCGTCACACAAAGTCAGCATGCCTGCGGTGACCGCTTCTGGTGCAAAGGCTTTAACGATTTCTTCAGGCATTAAATCTTCGGTCATACGTGTGCCAGCCGTAGGTGCTAGCGCATTAATATGGATATTATTTTTCGCACCTTCCAGCACTAAGGTATTCATTAGGCCAATCAGCGCCATTTTAGCCGCGCCATAATTGGCTTGACCAAAGTTACCGTACATACCACTCGATGACGTCGTCATCACAATTCGACCATAATTTTGCTGCTTCATGATGTCCCATACAGCTTTAGTGCAGTTAACCGAGCCCATCACATGCACGTCCATGACCAGTTTAAAGTCATCTAAGGTCATCTTTGAAAACGACTTATCACGTAAAATACCGGCGTTATTGATTAAAATATCGACACGCCCCCATTTATCCATGGTTTGTTGCACCATGTCTTGTACTTGATCAAAATGGGCAACGTTAGCGCCATGGCTAATCGCTTCACCGCCCATTGCTTCAATCAACTGCACCACCTCTTGTGACGCTGCAGAAGATGCACCGCTGCCATCACGTGCGCCGCCTAAATCATTAACAACGACTTTGGCGCCACGTCTGGCTAATTCCAACGCGTGTGAACGGCCTAATCCGTTACCTGCCCCAGTAACAATAGCCACTTTTCCTGCAAAACTGATAGTCATGTTATTACCTTAACTGTTTATTTTTATTTGTTATTATCTTTTCTGTGCCAGCATGATGAATTAACGATCATCACTTAACCAATATTAGTTAACCATTTGTACTGATATCCACTCAGCAACTAATGCCGGTGTATCAACGCTTTCAATTTCAATGGTCACTTCGGTCGATAAGCGAAATTGCCCCGGCTTTTTTTCTTCAATAGAAAGGATTTTCGCATGTGCCCTAATGCGGCTATTGACGCTAACGGGTTGCAAAAATCTGACTTTATCGAAACCGGCATTGAGCCCCATATAGAAGCCATCAATAAGCAGGCTAAATTCTTCAGCAAAATGAGACAACATAGATAACGATAAAAAACCGTGGGCAATGGTGGAACCAAAAGGAGTGGCTTTCGCTTTTTCTTCATCGACGTGAATAAATTGATGGTCGAGAGTGCAATCGGCAAATTGATTAATTTGATCTTGGGTGATTTGGAACCAGTCTGTAGCGGCTGCTTGGTAGCCAATATAGTTAGCAATATCATTGCGATTAATTTTTGTCGGCATTATTCCCTTTCCTCTGATACTTTCGCGGTACTATCCATGAATGAAATTTAAGCGATATCTCATGCTAGTTGCGCTAGGTAAATTAAACAAATGAATAGTTTTGATACCAAGTTATTCACAATATGAATAGCCTGGCGTTTGGAAGGCAGCTAACAGAAACAAATATCTTGAGAGCTTTAACAACAAAAAAACATTACTGCACTGGGCGGTAATGTTTTCATTAGATTGGATTTTATAACGCTCACCTAAAGCTAGGTAAAACCGATCAGCCTAACAGCGCCTTAAGTCGGTTTAATTCACATTAGAACCAATCAGGCTGCATATCAAAGCTGGTGCTGTCAGTGGTAACGAGTAGGTTTGACCAGACGTTAATTTCAGGTAATTCAAAGCGATAAAAATACTGACACGCCAGCAATTTACCTTGATAAAAATCCATATCAGCTTGATGCGGTTGTTCAGCTATCGCTTTAGTGGCGACAATAGTTTGCTTAAGCCACAACCAGGCAATAATCACATGACCAAACAACTCTAAATATTTAACCGAATTGGCCAAAGCAAGATCAATATTCTTAGTCGACATTGCCGCTAACACTGCTTGGGTTGTGGTACTTAAGGTATCAACTGCTTGGGTTAATTGGCTAGAAAACTCATGTAAACTCGAATAGTGTTTTGCCTCATCAATGGTGATGACCATTTCAGCTAAGGTCGCTTTATAACCTTGTAAGTTATTCATCGGTACTTTGCGGGTGAGCAAATCTAATGATTGAATCCCAGTAGTACCTTCATGGATCGGGTTTAAGCGATTATCACGATAGAACATTTCAACCGGATGCTCGTTAATATAACCGTGACCGCCCATCACTTGAATCGCCAGTGAATTGGCTTTGGGGCCATATTCTGACGGCCACGTTTTAATAATGGGGGTTAAGAAATCCAACAGTATATGGGCATGTTGGCGTTGCTCGACTGTGACGGCAGTACGTTCATCATCACTTAATTGAGTACCATATAGCACTAACGCCATTGCCCCTTCCGCATAGGCTTTTTGGGCTAACAACATGCGTTTTACATCAGCATGCTCAATGATATTCACCATAGGTGATTGTGGATCTTTACACGAGGGTAATCGACCTTGGGGGCGATTTTTGGCGTAATCGACTGAATATTGATATCCCGCTACCGCCAAAACTGCGCCACTGGTGCCGACCATAATGCGGGCTTCGTTCATCATGTGAAACATATACTTCAAGCCACAATGTTCTTCACCGACTAAATAGCCAATGGAGCCCTGTTTTTCACCGAAACTCAATGCCGTTGACGTTTGCGCGCGACCACCCATTTTATGAAACAAACCAGCCAGAGCGACGTCATTGTCTGCGCCAATGCTGCCATCATCATTAAGTAAAAACTTAGGTACCACAAATAACGAAATGCCTTTAACACCTTTAGGTGCACCTTGAATTCGAGCCAATACTAAATGAACGATGTTGTCGCTTAAATCATGATCGCCACCGGAAATATAGATTTTATTGCCCGTAATCCGATATGTACCATCATCGGCTTTTACCGCTTTGGTAATTAAATCACCTAAAGCAGATCCGCTACCGGGCTCTGTCATGGCCATAGTGCCCATAAATCGCCCTTCACGCATAGGTTTAACCCAGGTTTCAATCAACTCAGCATTGCCATGGGCTTGCAGTAAATTGGCATTCGCCGTGGTCAACATGTTATACCCCATGCCAACACCACCGGCAACACTGAGATACGCCCCTGCTGCACTGGCAATGATTGGCGGCAGTTGCATGCCACCTAACTCATAATCTGCTGTTGCAGCGCCAATACCCGACTCGTTTACTGCGTCGATAGCGGTTTTAAGTTCTGGGATAATGTGTACTTTTTTGCCGTCAAAAGTTGGCTGATGGGTATCGAGCTTTTGACGAATAGGAAGAAAATATTTTTCTGCAATTATTTTAGCAGTATTGACCACCTCATTAAACGTTTGGCGATCATGATCTTGATAGCGATCTCTGCTGGTTAATGCTTCACTATCAAACAGTTCATACAGCATAAATTCTAGGTCACGTTGATTCATTAACGTCGCAGGCATAATATTCTCTTCTTATTGTGTTTTCTTCTATAACGTGGAAATGACGTAGCGAACGACTCAGAAAATGTTTACGCTAACTGCACGAGCTGGCGTGTCAATAACACTGACTGCAAAGCGCAAATTTAATAGGCTGATACGCCACCGTCGACCGCAATACATTGGCCTGTCATATAGGTATTGGCAGGAGATAACATCATCAGCATCACCGCGACAATTTCTTTAGGCTCACCTAAGCGATTCATTGGCGCGCCAACGGCCATTTTCTGTTGCTTTTCTGCATCAGCAAAATTGGTCACCATAGGTGTCAGGGTAAAAAATGGGCATATCGCATTGATGCGAATATTATTACGGCCGTACTCAACCGCGCCGGTTTTGGTTAAGCCAATTACCGCATGTTTCGCCATAGAATAAGCACTGCCTCTGGCGGCGCCGACTAACCCAGCCATAGAACTCACGTTGAGGATCGCGCCCTCGCCTTGTTTGAGCATTTGCTGTATTTGATAACGCATACCAAACTGCACGCCTTTAACATTGATCGCAAATTGACTGTCCATAATCGCTTCATCAATTTGATGAAGCGGCATAAATTCATGGGCAACACCGGCATTGTTTACCCCAATATCCACTCGACCAAAATGCTCAATCGCAGTATCAACCATAGCTTTACACGAGGCATCTTTTGACACATCACATTTCATCGCGATAACCTCAGCGCCACGAGAGGCAATATCATCCGCCACCTTACGAACACCAGCTTCATTAATGTCACTAATTACTAACTTAGCACCGCGTTTGGCTAATTCTTGTGCCAGTAACTGACCAAAGCCTTGAGCCGCGCCAGTGATAACAGCAACCTTACCGGTAAAGTCTAATAATGGATCCATGCGAGTTACTCCTGTAATTGATGGTCTTTTTGATGTTGTTTTATCATACGGCTGATGTTATTTTTTAGCTTCGCAAGCAATGACGTCTAAGGCCATTTTGGCCAGAGGCTCAACAAATGATCCCACTTTATTAGCGTGTTCATTGGAGGCATTACCTTCTGTTGCTCGTTTGGCGACACCTTGTGCAATCGCTGCTAAGCGGAAGAAACTGAATGCCAAATAAAAGCCCCAGTGCTCAATCTGCTCAATACCCATGCGTTGGCAATATCGAGCGACATATTCTTCTTCAGACGGAATCCCTAAGCTGGCGCGGTCGATATCTTTTAAACCATCAATGCTGCCCATGCCTGCTGGCATCCGCAGTTGCATACATTGGTATGCTAAATCAGCAAAGGGATGGCCTAAGGTCGATAATTCCCAATCCAGTAAAGCAATAACCTCTGGTGAATCTTTGGCAAACATCATGTTATCTAAGCGAAAGTCACCGTGCACTAAGCAAACACGACCATCATCACTGGGTAGATTATCTTCAAGCCAGTTAATTAAGGCATCCATTGCAGCAATGTTGTGTAATTCTGTGGCGCGATATTGTGATGTCCAGCGACCGAGTTGACGTTCAAAGTAATTGCCCGCTTTACCATAATCAGCTAAACCGACGCCATCAACATCGACACTGTGCAGCGCGACAAGGACTTTATTCATCGCGTCATACATAGCTGAGCGTCGATCATTACTGTCTATTTCGGCTAATGATGCACTCCAATACACAGTGCCATCGCAAAACTCCATCAGATAAAACATTGAACCAATAACGCTGCAGTCTTCACACAGGTGAAATACTTTTGCCACTGGTACATCACTGTCTTTTAGTGAATCTAATACCCGATATTCACGATCGACTGCATGGGCTGATTTTAATAATTTACCCGGCGGTTGACGACGCAACACATACACACCCGTTGGCGAGGTCACTTTGTAAGTGGGATTGGATTGACCACCTGAAAATTTTTCTAAGGTGATCGGCCCTGTAAAGTCGGCGACATGCTGCTCTAAATAAGCGCTAAGTTGTTCATTATCAATGGGGAATACCTGTGACATTTAGCAATACTCTCGTTGTTTGATGGATTTAGCTTGGCTGAAAAAGTACGATTACGGGGTGAAACGCTTACTGCGTTTCACCCTAAGCATTTACTTACCCAACTATCTTTTTTACTAAATCACGACCCAACTGCATCATATGCACTTGATCTGGGCCATCCGCTAAACGCAACGTTCTCTGGCCAGCCCAGGCATGCGCTAAGAAAGTATCTTGGCTGACACCCACAGCGCCATGGCATTGAATCGCGCGGTCGATCACATCAAGAGACATACTTGGGGCAACAATTTTAATCATAGCGATCAATTCTTTAGCCGCTTTATTGCCTTCAGAGTCCATTTTCTGGGCTGCTTTTAAGGTCATCAAACGTGCTTGTTCAATTTGGCAGGCTGATTTGGCTATATCTTCGCGAACCGACTGCTGTTTGATCATAGGTTGACCAAATACAATACGCTCGCCAACGCGTTTACACATTAAATCGAGCGCGCGCTGAGCAATACCGATTGAACGCATGCAGTGATGAATACGCCCAGGGCCAAGACGTCCTTGGGCAATTTCAAAACCTTTGCCTTCGCCAGCAATAATGTTATCCAGCGGCACGCGCACATTAGTAAACGTTACCTCAGCATGGCCTTCAGGTGAATCATCATAGCCGAACACTTTCATCGGTCTTACCATGGTGACACCAGGGGTATTCATCGGTACAAGCACTTGAGATTGCTGAATATAACGGTTGCTATTTTCAGCATCTGTTTTACCCATCACAATCATGATTTCACACTGTTTGCGACATGCGCCGCTAATGTAAAATTTGCGGCCATTAATCACGTACTCATTGCCATCACGCACTATGCTCAGTTCAATATTAGTGGCATCGCTTGAGGCGACTTCAGGTTCTGTCATTGCAAAAGCAGAGCGTATTTTTCCGTCCAGTAAAGGCTCTAACCATTGTTTCTTTTGTGCTTCATTACCGTATTTGGCCAGTACTTCCATGTTGCCGGTGTCGGGTGCCGCGCAGTTAAACACTTCTGGCGCCCACATAACCTTGCCCATAATTTCAGCTAACGGGGCATATTCTAAATTGGTTAATCCAGCACTGTATTTACCGTAGGCAACCGGTAGAAACAAATTCCATAAACCTTCAGCTTTAGCTTTGGCTTTAAGTTGTTCCATTAACGGCGGCGTTGACCATGGTTCGAGCTCAACTTGCTTATGCATTTCTTCTTCGACAGGAAACACATGTAAATCCATAAAGTCGTTGATTCTCTTGATTAATCCTTGAACTTTTTCGCTGTATTCAAAATTCATTACTGTATCCTTTTACCCGGTAATAACGGCGCTAATCGCTGTGGTAATGAGCCTCGACCCACTGACTTAAGCGATTAACTCAACGACATTAATGACTTCTTATTAAACGGTTTAATTTCATCAATGGCGTTGTGCTGGATTTTTTTAACCCACTGAGGATCAACTAATAACGCCCGCCCAATGGCAACTAAATCAAATTCATCATTGTTTAAGCGCACTAATAACTCATCAATACCAGTTGGATTTGAAGTACCCGACAAATCAGCATTGCCCTCACCGATAAAATCAGCATCTAGGCCGACATTACCCACAGTGATCACCGGCTTGTTAGTCAATTTTTTAGTCCAACCTGCAAGCCCAAGATCTGAACCCGCAAATTCTGCAACCCAAAAACGACGAGTACTGGCATGGAAAATATCAACGCCAGCATCACTTAATAAACCTAAAAATGTATCAAGTTCTTCAGGTGTTTGGCACAACTTGGCGTTGTAATCTTGTTGTTTCCACTGCGAAAAACGGAAGATAATGGTAAAGTCATTACCCACAGCAGCGCGGATGGCATTCACGATTTCAACACCAAAACGGGTGCGATTTTCTAATGAACCACCATATTTGTCGGTGCGTTGATTGGTCCCTTCCCAGAAAAACTGATCAACTAAGTAGCCATGAGCGCCATGCACCTCTATGGCATCAAAACCGATGTTTTTAGCATCGAGCGCGGCTTGAGCAAATGACGCAACCACGGCGTCGATATCGTCTTGGGTCATGGCAACGCCGTTAGCAGCACCAGGCTTATACAAACCTGAAGGGCTATAGGCTGGTGCCTCTTTGTGTGGACCTATACCTGACTTTCTTACCGAACCCACATGCCAAAGTTGGGGCGCAATTTTGCCGCCAACAGCATGCACTTCATCAACAACATGCTTCCAACCTGCTAAGGCTTGGTCACCATAAATCGCTGGCACATTCTCGTATCCATTCGCCCCTTCATGGGAGATAAATGTCCCTTCGGTGATAATCAGGCCTACATCGCCTTCGGCGCGTCTACGGTAATAGGCTGCTACTTCATCATTAGGGATATAATTAGGCGAAAATGCTCGAGTCATTGGCGCCATCACCGTCTTATTTTTGAGTGACAATGATGTTGTGACAAAGGGTTCAAATAATCTATTTACACTGGTGTTTTTGTCGCTATTCATATTTGCTTCCTAGCGTTAATTGATGCTTTATTTTTATGTTGTTTGTCTTGTTCAGTTGGCTTAAGCGTTTGGCATTGGAGTCAGCTTGAGTGTTAAGCAGTTAACCAATCAAATAACCGCCATCAACATTAATCGCTGTACCTGTGGTGTAGCTTGATGCATTTGAGACTAAATATAATACAGTACCGGCCATTTCATCAGGTTGTGCCACGCGCTTCATCGGTACGTGATGCATCATTTGTTTAAGAATGACTGGGTTATCTACTAAAGCAGAAGCGAATTTAGTGTCGGTACCACCGGGTAATAATGCATTTACGCGAATATTAAATTGGGCGCACTCTTTAGCAAAAGCTTGTGACATTGAAATCACTGCCGCTTTGGTAATAGAGTAGATACCTTGACAATCGCCCGGGATCACGCCATTAACTGACGCAACATTGACAATAGCGCCACCGCCACTGTCTTTCATTAATTGCGCGCCCTTAGTCGACATAAAGAAATACCCCCGAATATTCACATCAACCGTCTTTTGAAAGGCAATTAAATCGGTATCGATAATGTGACCAAAATAAGGATTTGCCGCCGCATTATTGACTAAAATATCCAGCTTGCCATGTTGCTGTTTGATTGCAGCAAAGATTGAGTCAATTTGATCTAACTCGCCAATATGACAAGCAATGGCTTGTGCACTGCCGCCTGCGGCAACAATTTCATCTACCACGGTTTGGCAGGCTTCAAGTTTTCGGCTTGATACAATCACATGAGCACCATACTGGGCTAATACTTTAGCAACACTTTCGCCAATACCACGACTGGCTCCGGTGACTAAAGCAACTTTCCCTGTTAAATCAAATAAATCGCCCTTGTTCATGTTATTTCCTTATTATTTTGGGTTAATCGTTTTCGAGTTAATAGCTTCGAATCAATTGTATTCGGATTAAATTGTTATATTGGTTTTGCTCGCTGAACTCAGCGAGTAAACACCGGCTGTTGATAGCGTCAGTCAATGTTTACGTTACTCCATTTGAAGCTTATTTTTAAACGTGTAACGGCACTTAAGTTTACTTATAGGTGATCCACTCATCACCAGCCTGCTCTAGATGGCTATAGTTATTAAAATAATCCACGCTCAGCATATTTTCCGAAAACAGCAATTTGGTCACGCTGGTATTTCTGGTTTGTTGATTAATGGCTAATGTTTGCTGATCGTTTAATTTTAATATGTGCTGGATGATCACTGAAATGGTACCGCCTGAGGTGAACACTAAAATATCTTTAGACGGTTTAGGTTCATGGTTCACCGCACGTAACTGGCGTTTATGACTCAATTGCTGTTGAATAATATCTTGCAATGCACGAATACAGCGCGCCTGAAACTGCGGCCAACTTTCTTTATACTCATGATGGTTATCGCCTGAAATCCAGCGTTTAAGTGCTTGATAAAATTCTTGCTGCAGTGCCTTATTGGGCTCATCCAGTTGGTTTAGCGCGTCATTCATTTTGGCAAAGTTATTCCACTGGGGATTGTATTGCTGCAAAATCTCGACATGATCAAACTCATTAAAACCCGAGTGGATAACCATAGGCGTGGTCTCACCTTGGTATCCATTGACAAAGTGAGTTAACGTTTGGCCGTGACGCAGCAAGTCGCCGCAATAAAACTGACTCGGGGCCCCTCTTGAACGCCAATACTCGCCCAACAATCTCGCCTGCTGGCTACCTTTGTTTGATAATTGATCGTAATCAGTGCTGCCAAATGAGGCTTGCCCGTGTCGAATCAAATAAATTGCTGCCATGTCGTGTCTCTGACTGAGTAAAAGAATGATGACTCAATAGGTAAACAATGAATCGTTGCTAACTTAAATGTAATTTCAGCCGTTTAATCTGCTGTATCACATCGTTTATTTGATTGTCATAACGGTCATTTTGCATGCGTTTTACGCTATATCGAATCTACTTGACTATGCTAATGCCAACATCTAAATTGAACAAATGAATAGTTCTAATACCCTACTATTTATAATTTAAATAGTATGCCCATCTTAGGTGGTGTTAATGCACAGTAAGGGATCACTGGAGTAAATATGAAAATTGATTTGAATTTGTTTGTGGTGTTTGATGCAATCTATTGCGAAGGTAATATCACTAAAGCGGCATCGGTATTGAATCTATCCCAGCCGGCTGTGAGTCACTCGCTGGGTAAATTACGCACTCATTTTGATGATGCTTTATTTATCAGGCAAGGTAATGAAATGCGCCCGACTCCAGTGGCAAAGAATGTAATAGATGATGTGCGCGAAGCCTTGCACCAATTACAAGTATGTTTAGTGCAATCTAGACAGTTTGAGCCATTAACCTCACGCAAAAGCTTTTCATTATCCTTACACGGTTCTTTAGAACCTTACTATTTACCTATCTTGCAACAAAGCTTGTCGTTAGAGTCGCCAGCAATCAATTTAAGCAGTAATAAGCGAGTAAGACGCACAGAACTTGAAAACAAGCTGGCCAGTGGCGACATCGATTTGGCCATTGATACCTTAATCCCTGTCAGCAATAATATTATGCATACGCAATTAGAGTTAGATCAACTGGTTGTTATTGCACGTAAAAATCACCCTGCTATTACAGACGCACTCGATTTAGAGACTTATTTGCGCCTAGAGCATGTATTGGTGTCATCTCGCTCAACCGGGCCTAGTTTGGAAGATTTTGAACTGTCACGTATCGGTTTACATCGTAAAATATCCCTACGGTGTCAGCATGCGTTATCGGCGTGTAGAGTGATCTTAAATAACGACATGTTACTGACATTACCGAAAACGGCCGCAGCCATGTACGGTCAAATGCTTGATATCGCCATTTACCCCATGCCAGTTGAATTACCCGATATTGGGGTGCATTTATACTGGCATATTAATGTCGACAAAGAGCCAGCGAATAAATGGCTCAGAAACAAAATGATTATTGCGGCAACAAATACAAGAATCACACCTTAATCGAAATCCATAATGGGTAAACAAACAGCTGCAACCATAAGCCGACTGACATATCCTGCGCAACATAGTAAACAGATAATATTATCCACTATGTCGAGCAGCTTAATCGCTACACAGGCATGCCCCTTGGGCCACTAACGTCAAACATTATGAGAATAATGAGTCGAATTTTACGCGCTTAGGCCATCACTTTTATCGGTGTAAGGTGCTTCTGAGCATCCGAAAGCTGGTTATGTAAATGCGAAGTATCAGTGGCTTTAGCTAAAGACAATTAGGCTATGTTATCTAGACGTGGGATCGTTAAGTATTAATAAATAACAGCAAAATAATTATGATACAAATTAGCCAGCGAAGAGTGAGATTAATGTAATCATCCTTGATTACATTTTACTATTAACAATTATCTATCCAATCAATAATATCGACATCTTCTATCAAGGTTTTTAGATTGCTTTTTGCAAATTCATCAAGTTGACCAGACAAAAATACTTTCACTACATACATAATGAGCCCCAACTTTTGGTCTGTTAAGCCTTTTGCGGCAAAGTCAGGCTTGTCTTGCATTAAAATGATTTGACATAATTCCAGCGGGTAGCCCCATAGCGTCAATATATACACAGTTAACGAGGTTGCTTCATCGAGTATCATTTTATTATCATCGGCATCGATATTAATAAATTCATTTGCTTCAGCAATAAACACTAAACGACCAATGCCACTGAGTAACGAAGCAATAAACACATTATCAAGTTGAACGGCTTTAAAGCCCAATGACTGGCTTAACTGGCGGCTAAGTTTTGAATAATTAAAAGCCCACTCATTAACCTTTTTGTGAATTTCTATGGGTAATTTTGGCGCAATACAATTATTGACAAGCATAGATATTACAATGGTTTCTGTCATTTTAAGACCTAATCTTTTGATGGCCTCTTCTAACGAAACAGTTTTACTGTGGTAGCCTAAAAAAGCCGAATTGGCGATTTGAATAATTTTTGCCGCAATAAACGCTTCTTGCTTAATAAGGTCTGCAGTTTGTCCAATATCAACTTCATCAATGGCAAATAATGTTCTTAACTGTGCAGCTATTTCGGGTAACGGAAAAAAATAGCCAATTCGACCTAATTTGTTACGCATTTCTAAACTAAAATTAAGCGAATCGAGGCGTTCCAAACAAAAGAATACATCTTCTAAATCAGCTGCTGCAAAGGGTTTTTTTAGTACAAAATGCGACACTTCACTGACTTTTGAGACCACATCTTCGGCGGTATCGCCAGTGAGTAATACTCTTACTGATGAGGGAATAATCGCAGCTATTTCTTCAAGAAGCTCATCGCCATTTTTTTCAGGCATAAGGTAATCGCAAAATATTGCATCGGGCAACACGCCATGAGGCAATGCATCTTGCCAACTTAGGGCATCTTCACAAATATAAAAGTCCCAGTTTGGCTGAGCTCGTCGAGCGGTGCGTTGCAGTGCTTTAAGCATAAACATATCATCATCGATGAACAGCACAGATAATTTTTTCATATTCCCCCCATTACCGCAGCAATTGATGCGTCGGCATTGGCAATCAACCGAGTAAAACTGTCTTCATCTTGAGGCCGAGCAATAAAGTAGCCTTGAATGACATCACAGTTAAGTTTTTCAAGGATCAACATTTGCTCAATGTGCTCTACCCCCTCCACAACAACTTTCATGCCTAAGTCGTGGGCCATTCGAGTGATATTACCGACCATGCTTTGAGTATTTAAATTGTCTGAGATATCAATAATTAGCGACCGATCAATTTTTAACACATCAATAGGCAGTTTTGAAAGATAAGATAAGGATGAGTAACCAGTACCAAAATCATCAATAGCAATACTGATACCGGCATTTTTTAATCGGGTTAACTTTTCTGCACTTTCTTCAATATTATCAACTAACCATGACTCAGTGAGTTCAAATTCCAGAGTCGACATATCAATATCAAATCCTGCTAATAATGCTTCCACTCTGGGAATAAAATCGGCATGGGATAGCTGTTTCCCCGATATATTTATTGCGACTTTATCGAGTCTGATACCTTTTTGGGTCCAATTTGATATTGCCATGCACGCAGCATGAATGACCCAATAACCTAGCTCTATAATTTGCCCTTCTCGCTCTGCTATCGGAATAAACACCACAGGGGAAATATTGCCTAATTGTGGATGTTCCCAGCGTAGTAACACTTCACAGCTGGTAATTTTACGCTGATTTAAATCAAACTTAGGCTGAAAATGCAAATAGAGTTGTTGATTGTCGACTGCGTGGAATAAGGCTTTGCTGATAAACAGTTGCTTGCGTTTTTGCTCAATAATTGCCGCATCATAGCGCATAAAGAAATGCGAATGACCCGTTCTGTGTAAACGATTAGAGATTAATGCATTGCTGAGTAATTGGGCGGCATTATCACCATCTTCTCTGGCGATACAATAGGTGACGACCAGTTCAACTCTGACTGATTTGTCTGAATAACTAGTATGACTAAAGGGGGCGATAAAATCAGTGAGCTGTTTGTGTAAATCATGCTCGTTGGTAAAATTATCCATGAGCAACACAAAATGCTCATTAGTCAAAAAAGCTAACGCTGAGGAAGATATTTTAGACTGAGTAAATAAGGTTAACGCAATATCATCAAATAACTTTTCAGTCGCCACCGGGCCAATTATCTCAGTCCAATAACTGTAATTTTTAAGGTGGATGGCCACCATCGCAAATGGCTTGACGGTCTCGAGCAGTGAATCTGCTAAATTAACGATTTCGTTTTGATCTAAAAATGAGGCTAATTGTTTTCTATATGGCAATGCACCATCATTTTTATTCATAAATTGCAGTTCAAAAAAGCGCGATTTATCTGTCGTTTTCTTCAACACGAATTCGACATTTTTGCCAGTGGTTGCCTTTAGCACCACGTTATCAATATTGCTACTAAATAGCGTTAACAGACATTCATAGGAGCAAAATGGAAACACATCGGCGATTAAAATACTGCTGGAATCTAGATTAAATATTTGCTTGGCAACACCATTAACTCTGCCGATCTGGCCGTTAGGATAAAGTTCAATCAGGGCCTCTGCGCTATTGGCCATTAATTGATTGACTTCATTTTCGTCAAAGTGTTTGTTGTAAGCAATAAAAGCGGCTTCAACCTCGGAATAAAGAAGCGTTTCATCCCAGGGTTTTTGTAAAAAACGAAACACAGTACCAGAATTAAGTAACGCTAATACTGAACTAAAATCAGTAAAACCACTGAGGATCATGCACAGACTTGTAGGATATTGCGCTTTTATGGCCGCCAATAATTGCGAGCCGTTCATTACTGGCATTCTAAAATCAGAAATAATCACCTGACAATGTTCTTGAGCCATGATGTTGAGCGCGTCAAAACCACTGGTTGCAGTAAATACCCGATAGCCTGCACGAGCAAACAATCGTTTTAATGCCCGTAAAATGGCCTCTTCATCATCAACAATCAACAGCTTATTCGTCATATTTCTACCAGTTAATTAAAAAATTTATCTACCGCTGAACGCAATTGCTCATTATAGAATGGTTTTGGTAATACGGCATCTGCGCCTAGATCTAATGCTTTTTGCAATTCAATTTCAGATAACCCTGACACCACTAAAATTTTTAAATGGTTTAGCTCTGGTTGTTGGCGGATAAACTGCAGAACTTCAAAACCGTCTAATCCAGGCATAGATAAATCGAGTGTAACAAGGTCAGGTTTATCGCTAAGCACTTTAACCCCAGCCTGAAATCCATCAGATGCAAATGAAAATTCATAGCCGCTGGGTATCAATACGCGGCGGATCGCATTTCTAATTTCAATTTCATCGTCAATAATTAAAATGCGCTTGGGCTGTTCTTTCACTGAATCAATTTGGTTAGAGTGACTTAATAACTCCTCAGGCATAGGCATTTTTTGGGTTTGCAAAAACATAATAAAATCGTCTAGTAATACACGATAATTACCTCGACCTGGTAGCTTATGTCCTTTTAATCGCCCTTGTGCAATCCATCGACTTACGGTGCGCTGGTGTACATCGCAATATTGCGCAATGTCACTGGGTCGTAATGTCTTCATAGAATGTTATCCATCATATATCTTGATTAATTAACCGTTATAGCATAACTTAATCTAAGAGACAAATAAGACAAGCGAGAAATTAAGGACATTATGAGCTCATTAGAAACATCAATGCCTATTATTTTGTGTGTCGACGACGAGACCAGCATCTTGAAGTCGCTGCAACGTTTATTTATGTCTTCAAAAGTGAAGCTATTACTGTCATCAAGTGGCCAACAAGCGCTTGAACTTATGCAAACAGAAAAAGTTAATATCATTATTTCAGATATGCGTATGCCTAATATGACAGGTGCTGAATTCCTTGCACAAGCGGCAGTGCTTCAACCGGATGCTTATCGTATTTTAATGACTGGATATTCTGATATTCAATCAACCGTTAGTGCGATTAATGTGGGTAAAATTCATCGTTATATTCAAAAACCTTGGGATAACGCAGAGCTACTTGCTCAAGTTCATGAAGGCTTAGAAATCTATCGTCTCGTAGAAGCGAACAAGTTGCTGACAAAAAAAATTACTCTGCAGAACAAGCAACTAAAACAATTAAACAATAACTTAGAAGAGATGGTTCAGCAACGAACCACTCAATTGAAAAAGACATTATATCAATACAAACTGTTGGCCAGTACACGTGGTAATGAGCAAAAAGCCACACTTGAAGTTCTTTATAATTTGATCAGTATTAATCCAGCATTAAATGGCAAGTTTGCACTGCAAGTGAGTGAAACATGTGGTCACATAGCCACTGCATTAAAGATGAATAAAGCTCATGTCGAGTTAATTAGTAAAGCAGGTCTATACTGTGAACTGGGTAAACTAGGCTTGCCTGCACATTGTCTTACAGGCCCCTACGACCAACTCAGTAGTGCAGCCCAAAAACGCTTTTTTCAACACCCGCAATTGGCAGAAGAAATGCTGGCACCAGCGGTTCACCTATCGACGATGAGTGAGATCATTGGCAGTCAATATGAGCACTATAACGGTACGGGTGAACCGTTACAAAAAGTGGCACAAAACATTCATATTGGGGCTCGTATATTAGCCGTTGCAAGAGACTTTTGGTTAGCGTTATTTGAACAACAAAATGCAAAAGACCATACTAAAGACCTCACCAAAGAAGAAATATATAAACACATAAAACTACAGCAAGGTAACGTGTATGACCCCAAAGTCGTCAATGTGCTAGGGCAAATCATTACTGCTTACCAGGACCAAGAAACGATTAACCATTCAGATGCGCAATTAGATGATGGTCTGCTTATTGAACAAATCACCGAAGGTATGCGCTTAACTCAAAATTTATACAATCGTAAACACATGTTGTTATTACCTAAAGGCCATGTGTTTTGCGAGAAAACACTGCAGAACTTATACCGCTATCAGACAAAAAATAACGAAAAATTGCTCATCAAAGCAGAGCGAGTTGAACAAACGGATACCCAGGAAGAATAAAATATATGATCAACCCAACAACCGAATTAACAATAATATTTACCCGCACTTTTTACAGGTAATCGTGCCGATATGATGGATATTGTTACCAGACTATTTTACTCAAAGTCGTTTTCATTAAGACGATTATGGTTTTTTTGCACCACAACGCTGTTGGGATTTATCGCCAATGCTATGGCGATCGAACTGCCTATTGTCGTACCTTTTCTGATCGGTAACATTGCCTTTTCAATTATCCTCATTCGCTTGGGTTTTATCTGGTCTCTGTTGGCTCTTGCTATCGTCAGCGTTCCAATAGCAAGTAATATTGAATTATTTAACAGTATCTTGCAGCTGTTTTGCTTGATGTTATTAACATTAAATTTGAAACAACCTCTTTGGCGAGTAATGGGGGTTTATACTGTCGCCATAGGCTTTATCTACCATCAATTTGCGTATCCCATTTTTACTGAATCGCCAGCGTTATTAGTCAGTGCCACACTGTTAAACGGTTGTATTTTTATTTTATGTACAAAAACGGCGTTAATGCTAAATGTCATAACAATCACACCAAAAAATCAAAAAAATCAAAGCTTAAAGCTACAGTTAAGTCATCGAATTGGTTTGTATAGCGCCGTCCCCTGCACGATTTTAATCGCATTTATTTTACAAGGTGCTATCAGTCTCCACATATCATCCGTTCTGCAGTATTACGATAATGAACAAAGTAAATTTATTAATGAAATTCAACGTCATATCGAACGGTATATCGGCAATACAGAACTTATCGCCAGTTTAGGACATGACAATATTGACCAAAACACATTACGTAAGTTAACTGAGCAACAAGCAGAGCTGATATCTGCACTGGTCACCGATAAGAATGGCCTTATTTCACTATTTTATAAAGCCGACTTACCTAACAGTAAAATGCAAAAGACATCGGTTGCCGACCGGAGTTATTTCAGTAAACCTAAGGAATTGGGCAAAAGCTATGTCAGTGAGACCTTTCAGGGAAGAGGACTGGGTGAAGATCGATTATTTGCGGTCAGCGCACCGCTTTTCCAAAATGGCACATTTGATGGGGTAGTCGAGATTTCTGTCAATCTTAAAACGTTAACCAATACCTTCAAATCTTCAGATGATATGGATTCTAACCGTATTTTACTCGACAGAGACTCGAAGAAAATTTGGGGTAGCGATACCTTAGGACAGTTAGGTCGTGTCTGGACAGAACGGCCATTAATGACACCTTTCACAAGCTCTGTATTTGGACAGCATATATTCAATAAAGTTGAACCAATTTCCTTCACATCAGACGGTCGTTATATCGTTATACGAAAACACCTAGACGAATTGAATTGGACAGCGCTGTACTATTTAGACACCCGCTCATTTGTGATTCGCTATTTTATTTATTTATCGATTGCGATGATATCAGCGCTGTTATTGCTGCAATACATCACAGTGTTGTCTGGGCGATTAATTCATCGGTACACCAATACATTAGAACAAATTACCCGCCACACTCATCGCTGGCGATCTGATAATCCTAATACACAGCCTCTGACATTTACCACCACAGCACTTGAGTTTGAAGTATTGTCTGAAAGTATTAATGGTTTGCAAAAGCGAGTAATCGATTCTCGCAAAGCTATGCACAAATCAATGGCTGAAGTGAGCACTCTCAATAATGAATTAGAAGCAAGAGTCAAAGACAGAACTCAGCAACTGGAACAAGAACGTGATAAAGCAAAACTGCTCGCAGAAATTAAAACCCGGTTTCTAGCAAACATGAGTCACGAGATCCGCACACCGATTACTATTATTAAGGGTTTTACTGAAGAACTGCTTAGTGAAGCGACGGGCGATACCTACCGCACGCTTAATCGTATAAATCAAAATACTCTGCACTTACAAAATGTAATTGATGATATTCTCGATACAGCTAAAATTGAGCAAGGCAAAATGCGCATCGCATTAGAATCGATTAATCTTGCCCATTTTATGACTGACTTTATCGATAGCACGGCACAAATGGCGCACAAAAAGGGCTTGTCTATTGACTATGATGTCAGTGACATTGCTGACGTTCATATCATGGCCGACCCTTTCCGATTACAACAAATATTACTTAACTTACTCAGTAACGCGGTAAAGTTTACCGCCACAGGATCGATTACCCTTAAAGCTGAAAAAACAACTGCGCAAAGCTGTAGCATCAAAGTAATAGACCAAGGTATTGGCATTAGCAAACAGCAACAGTCCACCCTGTTTGAGGCATTTACCCAAGCCAATTCCAGCACGAGTCGAGATTATGGCGGTACAGGACTTGGCTTGTATATTAGCAAACAACTTGCTGATGCAATGGACATATCACTCACGGTAACCAGCGAGATTGGTCAAGGGTCGACTTTCATGCTGAGTTTTAACACCCACAGCGCTTTGCAAAAACCAATAAAAGACTCGACTGTAATAGCAACTGAATTGCCTACCAGTGCAAGTCATGGTAGAAAATTGCTCATTGTTGATGATGTCGAAGACATTCGCATCTTAGTGGCTGCTTACGTTAAGTCACTTAATATGGAGTTATTGTTTGCGGAGAATGGTCAACAAGCCTTGGATATTGCCCTCAAACATCGCCCAGATATCATTATTATGGATCAGCAAATGCCAATAATGGATGGCTTGAGCGCGGGTCAAGCAATGAGACGTCATGGGTTTGAATCGGTGATTATTTCACTGAGTGCAGATGTGTTTGAACAGCACCCTGTAAGCGACACCGTATCACCTTTTAACGCAACGCTTTGCAAGCCTATCGATAAAACACAACTGTTAAATACCATACAATTTTGTTTATCAAAACATGATATAACACTGCCTAATGAAGATATTACTAGTATGAGTGCACAACAAGAGATGGACGGATTCGACGAGTTACGACAGGACTACTTGGAAAGTTTACGCGCCATACCTGACGAGTTAAACTTGCTTGCTGCAACCTCAGAGCATAAACAAGTTGTCATGCTATTACATAAAATTAAGGGAACCAGTGCCTGCTTAGGGTTACACGACGTGAGTGCAACAGCACAACAGGCAGAAGCCGCGCTAAGAGATGGGGGCAATCTTAATCAAGTGTGTAATGAGTTTAATGCGCGCTTAACGCAATTGTTCTCTTGTTAAGATCGCTTACTATGATGGTGTTTCAAGGTCACCAGGCGTTAATAATGGCAGGGTTATTATAAAGGTGGTGCCCACATCAAGCTCGGAGCTTACCACAATACTACCTTTGTGTTTTTGCACGATACTATAAGACAATGACAATCCCAAGCCGGTCCCCTGACCTACAGGTTTAGTGGTGTAAAATGGTTCAAAAATTTTACGCTGTGCCGATTCACTTATGCCACAACCGGTATCTTTTATTTCGATAACCAATGCTGTGCTGCTCGCCGATACCTTAATGTAAATGTGCCCTTTACCATCAATAGCCTGGGCTGAATTGACAATTAAATTCAAAAACACCTGGTTTAACTGCATTGGCTGGCAAAATAATGCCGGTAATGGCTGCTGAAATTCGCGATGGACTTCAACATTATATTTAAGCTGACTGTTGGCAATTTTTAACGTATTTTCAATACCTTCAATAATATTAGCATGCTGCCATTCACTACTGTCGACATGTGAAAACACTTTAAGATTTTTTATAATATCAGTGACCCGATCTATTCCGGTAATTGACTCATTAATTAATTCAGGCATGTCTTCACGTAAAAACGAATATTGACTGCGATCTTGCATTTCTTGCTGCAAAGCCATAAAGGTTTTGTTTTGGGTTTTATTCACCACCTTTTCATAAAAGCTGATCAAATTTAAAAGCTTAGTTGAATAATCTTGTAGGCTTTGTAAATTAGAATGAATAAAACCAATAGGATTGTTTATCTCATGAGCGACGCCCGCAGCCAACTGCCCAATGGCAGCCATTTTGTCTGCTTGTAATAACTGATTCTGCGCGGCTTCCAGTTTAGTGTTTAGCGCCAGTAATGCTGAGTGTTCTTGTGCTAACTCTTCAGAAAGTTGTTTCTTACCCTGGTAATAACTCGCCAACTCAGTGACGTCTTGTACTATCATGCATACGGTTTTAACCACATTATTACTAACGTGTAACGGTATAAACTCAATGTTTTGGTACATTAATGTTTCTTCGCCTGTGATTGGGCGGCTACTACTGAATAAAAATACGTGTGGTCTGTGCTCCCAATATGAAAAACTAGCATTGTTCAATACAAACACACTGTTGATCTTTTTCTTTAAATATTTTGCTTCATTTGGGAAAAGAGTCAGCAAATTTTGCCCTTTTACTTGGTCACAACTGATGTTCAGCCGATCAGCAAAAAAGTCATTCCAGTACTCTATTTCTAATTGCTCATTAAGAACACATACCCCTAAAGGCAATTTTGCAGTCAGATTCTCTAATACTGCGAGGGTCGTCATCGTTACTCCAACAAGCTATTTAATCGACTTAATAACGTCGAAATTGACTCTGCTTCTAAACAAATAACAATTTTTGAATCAAAATGACTGGACTCTACTTTAAATTCAACTTCCATGAGTAAAGTGTGAGCCCAACGATAGTGTTCTGGCGACAGTTTTTCCGGTTCAAATACTGTCGGCATACTCAGCTTGGTGGTCAGCTCTAACTGCTCGGCAAAACCATTTAAACAGGCTCCAGCTAGAATATTTGACAGTTCAAGCAAAAGCTCTTCGCGGGTAATATCTGACAAAGGCAGCTCATAATCCATCAGCTCAGCAATGGCTTCACAACCCGCGTGCGATTGTAACGAAACGACCTCACCCTTCACTGTGCCCAAAAAAGATTGCCGAGTATGCCACATGACATCGGAACTGATCATATCGACAAATTCAGTGGGGGTAACAGATGAAATGAGTGGAATAGAAAGGGTAATTTTAGCGCCAATTAACCTCGCTAACGAATTGGCTGCTTGGCCCATTGAAATATTCATCAACTCCTGTAATGCATCACGCTGCAGTTCACTTAATTGATAAATCATATCAACCCCACATCTGTTAATGCTTGTGATAATTGCTCAGAGTTCAATGGCTTGTGCAAAAACCGAAACGCTCCAAGCTTGTCGACTAACTTTTTCGCTTCTGGCTGTATATCGGCACTAATCACAATGACGATAGTTTTCGTTTTACGCTCATTTAAGTAGCTGAGTACACCAAAGCCATCGAGTTCAGGCATAGTTAAGTCTAGGAAAAGAACGTCAGCTTTTCCAGCTTCAACGGCCTCAAGAGCTTCTTTACCGTTAGTGACCTCGGTTATTTCAATATCCCAATCGGCGGGTAAAGCGCGTCTAACGACTTTTCTTGACATCATTGAATCGTCGGCAATGGTTACAGGTATCGGCATTACAATCTCCACATTGTCTCATTTGTCCTCTAAACATTATGGTGACGACAACCTTGAATGTCAAAAACTATTAGTATTTATTTTAAACACTGGTTTTACGCTGCAATCATTGCCATACTCAGGGGACAAATAAGACAAGTTACACTCTGTACTTTATTTCACATAAACTAAAATTGAGAGGCGCTATGAAAGGCATTATCTTTAATGTGCTTGAAGAAATGATAGTTGAACAAGCTGGCATGGAAGTTTGGAACACATTACTTGAGAAACATACGCCACAAAATCGGGTTTATGTGTCTGCTAAAAACTACCCTGAAACGGAGTTATTTGCCATTGCAACCGATGTTGCTGCGCTGCTCAATGTTCCTCTGCAACAAGTAGTAAAAGCCTTTGGACAGTATTTGTTTTCAGGATTAGCCACTAGACATACCGGTGTAATGACACGTTTTTCAGGTTTCACTTCTTTGGTGATGGGTATTCATAATGTTATTCATGTTGAAGTGAATAAGCTTTACCATGAACCCGCTTTACCCACCATTAGTTGTGTATTAGTAAATAACCACAATATTGAACTAACTTATCATTCACCACGTAAATTATGTTTTTGTGCAGAAGGCCTTATCTTTGGCGCTGCAGAGCATTATCAACAAGCCATCACCATTAAGCATGATGTCTGTATGCACCATGGTGATGAAAAATGTATTTTAAATATTGAGTTAATTAATGACTGATAAACCTGATCCATATTTAGCAGCCTATCAGCGAGAGAAAAAAGCACGTATTGAGGTCGAGCAGTTGCTCGAAGATTCGATACGTCAGTTATACGAAAGAAACGTATTACTTGAAAGCCAAATAGTGCAAATTAAAAATCAACAAAAATCACTTATACAGCAAGAGAAATTGGCATTATTAGGCACATTAGCGGCGGGCGTAGCTCACGAAATTAATAACCCGCTCGCGTTTGTCAGCAGTAACGTAACAACCTTAAATGCCTATGTTTCTGACTTGCTTAACGTGATACCGAAAGACAGCTTAAATGAGGCTGACACTCGAAATATCAACTTTATAATGAGCGACTTACCTGAGCTGATTTCGGATACCGAACATGGGTTGGTACGCATAAAAGATATTGTTAAAAACCTATTATTTTTTGCGAGAACAGATGCTGATCAGTTATCTGAAGTCGATCTACTGCTAGCTGTTGAGATAGCGTTAAAGTTATTAGGACCGAAACTTAAAAATGTCCTTGTTACACAAAATCTACAACCAGTGCCAAAGATCATCTTTAACTCTGGTGAACTCAATCAAGTGCTCATTAATATTCTGGTTAACGCCATACAGGCATGCGAGTACATGACAAATCATACCTCAAAGATAGGTGTCGATCTGACTCAAGTTAATGATGAGATATTATTAAATGTTACCGATAATGGTTGTGGAATGTCAGAAGAGGTTCAGCAAAGAATATTTGATGCATTTTACACCACAAAACCCGTCGGGACTGGAACGGGTATCGGTATGTCAATAGTGCTACAAATACTCGAGCAACATGACGCCAAGATTGTCGTAAAGTCTGAATTAAATAAAGGCACAAGTATTCAAATTTACTTTCCTATATCCACATCCATGTAGATATTTATCATTAAAATAAAATGGTTAACTAATTTGTTTATTGAAAAAATCTAATGTTCGCTGCCACGCAAGCTCTGCATTGGCTTCATCATAACGGCCGGTAGAGTCGTTATGAAATCCGTGGTTGGTTTTGTTATACATGTGCATTTGATATGGCACATTAATGGCTTGTAAATCCTCCTCATATTCTGGCCATGTTGCGTTCACTCTTTCATCTAATTCAGCTAACTGAATCAGTAAAGGGGCTTTGATGTTTTTTCTAAGTGCTTTAGCCGCTGGGGTGCCATAAAAAGGCACCCCAGCTTGAATTAAATTAGCCTCCACGGCGGCAAGATAATTCACAATATAACCACCAAAACAAAAGCCGACCGCGCCCAGCTTGCCATTACTTTGCTGATGGCCTTTCAAAAACTTAGCCGCGGCAACAAAGTCTTGCTCAATTTTGCTTCGGTCTAATGATTGCTGCATTGCCCGACCTTCATCGTCATTGCCAGGATAACCGCCGAGTGAAAAAAGCGCATCAGGCGCAAATGCAATAAAACCCGCTTTCGCTAAACGGCGAGCAACATCTTCAATATATGGATTTAAACCACGATTTTCATGAACTACTAATACCACTGGCAATAAAGCGGTTTTATTGGTGGGCTCAACTAAATAGCCCTGGCCTTTGCCATAACCTAAAGGCGAATCAAATTGGGTATAAGTGGCTTTAATGTCGGCATCATTAAATGACACTTGCTCAGCTAAGGCATAATTAGGCAGTAACGCTGAGGTCAGAACACTCATTGAATAACCTAACGCCACTAACGAGCCTAATTTAGTCATAAAGGTACGCCGGTCCATGCCACCATGAGCATAGGCGTCATACCAATCAAAGGCTTCTTGCGGAATATTATCGACGGATTTGTGCTGCATAAGTTCCCTCTTCTGATCAAGTGTCATTACGGTAATTGATGGTTATTGATATTAGTTGATAACAGTTAATGTTAGCTGAAGATGATTAATTAATCACCGGCAGCGCAATTGATACGCTTAGCCATCGGCTTAAGTTCAATTGATTTGGTGCGCCTAATTATTGCAATGTGACACTCTAACGATTGTGATGAGTCAAGGTTGAGCTGGCTGATATCGCTGACGGGTAACAGATGGATTCTCGCCAAATAATTGGGTGTAATCTTTAGTAAATTGCCCTGGATGCCAAAAACCCCAGTTTGCTGCAACCACTGAAATAGGATGGTGTAGATCAGGCTGTTTAAGCTCTCGCCTAACATTATTCAAACGGGTTAATCGTAAAAAACGCAATGGATTAATGCCTAAAATACTCTCAAAACTATACTGCAGGGTGCGGCGGCTAACAAAAGTAAGCTCACAAAGCTGAGTGATGGTCACGGCCTGTTGCGGATGATCATCGATAAAAGCTTTAACTTTTTCAACGACGGCTAAACGATGTTGATAACTGGGGGCCACCGTTTGCGTTGATGCTGGTTGGCTTAATAAATTCAGTGCTAAGGTGCTTAACATGTCTTGCTGTAGATCGGTGCGCAAGCCTAATTCACTGTGGTTAATCAGCTTTTCAATCATCAAACGAGTTTGATTTAGTAAAATTGGATTGCAATCAATCCGTTCCGCCCCTTGTGTTGATAAGTTCTTCAACGACAGCCCTTGTATTTCAGCCATGGAATATAAGCTGTGTTGATTAAGCACCACACCATAAATAGTAAATTGCTCAGGGGTGATTAACTCAAAATCATAATCACTGCTTCGACACATCAACTGATGAGTATCAAGCTGTAAACCATTTATTTTACTTTGCTCAGAACGACATGGAATGCCCAACCAAATAGAATTAGGCGCAATGTTGCACTGCTGCCTTAATGCTCGTTGAGTAAATTCTTTGAATAAATGCATGTCTGGATAATCCAGGCCCTCAATACAACCATAAAAACTGCCGTTACTGACCTGATCATAAACTTGCTGCCATTGGGTTAAATTATGCGCTTGCTCATCGATGTCATTGGTTTGCACCACGCTCTTTTTTGGTGCGCGCTGATTAAAATGGTGCTCCATCTGTCATCTCCTAGCGTTAAAGATTGATTAACCCCACCTTATTATCTTGATTAAATCCATTTTATCTTTCTGATATAAAACATAAAAAATGATTTTGCCGAAACTTGATAGCCACTTGGTACGAATTAAGCTGGTATTGAATTAATTAAATGAGTTGATTAACGATTACAGCAGCAAAACCTGTACCAAGGTTTGATCGTTGACGGTGAGGTAATAAATGAGCCATTCGTATCGCTACACTCTAGGTAGCCAAACATATCAATTTAAAGACTTGGCCCAGCTAATGGCCAAAGCAACGCCGCAACGATCGGGCGATCGCTTAGCGGGCGTAATTGCCTTATCAGCCAAAGAACGAGCCGTTGCCCAAATGACACTGGCTGATGTGCCCTTAAAAACGTTTCTTAATGACGCTCTTATCCCCTATGAGCTAGATGAAGTGACCCGCTTAATCATCGATGAACATGACACCCAGGCATTTGCTTATATTAGCCATTTAACCGTTGGTGATTTTCGTAATTGGCTGTTAAGTGACTACGCCACACCGCAAGTATTAGCCGCGGTCAGAATGGGTATTACCCCAGAAATGGCTGCTGCGGTAAGTAAAATCATGCGTAATCAAGATCTTATTCTTGTGGCTAAAAAATGCCATGTCACTAGCGCTTTTAGAAATACCATAGGCTTACCCGGACACTTATCGACCCGCTTACAACCTAACCACCCAACCGACGATGTTAATGGCATCGCAGCGTCAATACTTGATGGTTTGCTATATGGCAATGGTGATGCGGTTATCGGCATTAATCCTGCAACCGATAACGTGGCACAAGCGATTAAGCTAATGAAGTTAATGGATGATGTGATCCAAAAGTATGATATCCCGACCCAAAGCTGCGTGCTCACCCATGTCACCAACACCATTGAATGCATTGAAGCAGGTGCCCCGGTCGATTTGGTGTTTCAATCGATTGGCGGAACTGAAGCAACCAACTCCAGTTTCGGATTTAATCTCAATACCTTAGCTGAAGCGCAAGATGCCGCATTAAGCCTACACAGGGGCACGGTTGGCAATAACGTAATGTATTTTGAAACAGGCCAAGGCAGCTCGTTGTCTGCTAATGCTCACCATGGGTTAGACCAACAAACCTGTGAAGCTAGAGCCTATGCCGTCGCGCGCAAGTTTTCACCATTACTGGTCAACACTGTGGTGGGCTTTATTGGTCCTGAATATTTATTTGATGGTAAAGAAATCACCCGCGCAGGGTTAGAGGATCATTTCTGCGGCAAGTTGTTAGGCGTGCCAATGGGCTGTGATGTTTGCTACACCAACCACGCTGAAGCTGACCAAAACGACATGGACAATCTGCTCACTTTATTAGGCGTTGCCGGTTGCTCGTTTGTGATGGGTATTCCTGGATCAGACGACATTATGCTTAATTATCAAACCACCTCATTTCATGATGCCTTGTATGTCCGCCGAGTACTGGACGCGCATCCAGCGCCCGAGTTTGAACACTGGCTAACCAAAATGAACATCATGAAGAATAACACCGACTTTGTTTTATCGAGCACCCTACCCAGCGCATTTGCCAAACCGCTTTATGCTTTGCAAGGAGGCGCAAAATGAGCACGCCTGATGTAAAGCAGTCTAATAATGCTGTCGATACTGGCATATCACATCAAGATAATGGCAAGGTGGTGGCCAATCCTTGGCGCGATCTGCGCCGTTTTACTGACGCCCGCATTGGTCTAGGTAGAGCAGGCATTAGTTTACCCACAGCAGAATTGTTAGCGTTTCAATTATCGCATGCACAAGCTCGCGACGCGGTAAATTTCCCTCTGGACATTGATGCACTCGCAGCGCAACTGGCCAGTATTCCTTTACTGGGTAAGGTTAGCCCAATCAAGGTTCACAGTCAGGCAGATGATCGTATTACCTATTTGCAACGCCCTGATCTTGGCCGAAAACTGTCCCAAAGCGGTCGTGACAGCTTATTAAGCCACATGAATAGCCAAGGACCAACGACCCACAGCCAATACGATCTTGCCATCGTGGTGGTTGATGGTTTGTCATCACTGGCGGTGCAGCTTAATGCTCAAGCTTTTATCAACGAATTACTCACCCTACTCAAGCCGCAAATCACACAGTGGAAAATCGCACCAATTACCTTGGTTGAACAAGGACGAGTGGCCATAGGCGATGATATTGGCCAGCTGTTAAATGCCCAAGTGGTGATGGTGCTTATTGGCGAACGCCCGGGACTCAGCTCACCAGACAGCCTCGGGTTATATCTGACTTGGGCACCTAAAACAGGACTTAATGATGCCTGTCGAAATTGTATTTCTAACATTCGCCCTGCGGGGTTGCCTTATAAAGAGGCAGCCAAACGTGCGCTGTATTTATTAACCGAGGCCAAAAAACTCAAACTAACAGGAGTCAATTTAAAAGATCGCACTCAAGACGATGTGATTGAACACCAACAGCCAAGGCAAAATTTCTTAATCGCTGAATAACGGCGAATAAATTCAATATGTTAAATACTCATTCGAAATAAAAATTAAATACTACTGGAGAGTTAATTATGTCAGATAACAACAAAGAGTACCTTGCCAAAAGGCAACTAAAAGGCGGCACCGCCGGCTGGGTGTTGCTAGCAGGTTTGGGCGTGTCATACGTTATTTCTGGTGATTTTGCTGGATGGAACTTTGGCATCGCTGAAGCTGGCTGGGGCGGATTTGCCATAGCGGCGATATTAATGGCGATCATGTATTTAGCTTTAGTATTATCTTTGGCTGAAATGTCGGCGGCTATTCCTGCCGCGGGTGGCGGTTACAGTTTTGCTCGCCAAGCCATGGGCCCTGCTGGTGGTTACTTAACCGGACTAGCCGTATTAATTGAATATGCTCTCGCGCCTGCTGCAATCGTGATTTTTATTGGTTCTGCGGTGCAAGCATTACTCGGCTTTAATGGTCCTTGGGTTTATGCACTCTTCTATTTAGTGTTTGTGGGCATTCATCTCGCTGGTGTGGGTGAAGCTCTTAAAGTGATGATGGTGATCAGTGGATTAGCTGTTATCGCTATTATTGCCACTGCAGTGGTGCTTATTGGCAACTTTGATGCAACCCGGCTTTATGATATTGCGGTTACTGATGCTGCAGGTGCCAGTGAGTTTTTACCCTTAGGTTGGTACGGTGTTTGGGCTGCACTGCCGTTTGCCATGTGGTTATTTTTAGCGGTTGAAGGCGTGCCGTTAGCCGCTGAAGAAGCCAAAGATCCAGCCAAAGATGTACCAAAAGGCATTATTGGCGCGATGATATTTTTATTGTTTACGGCCTTACTCGTGGTGGTATTAGTACCAGGTGCTGGCGGTGCAACGGCCATGGGAGCCAGCGCAGTGCCATTAGTTGATGCGCTCAATCTCACTGGGAATAATGGCTTAGCAACGATGGTTAATATTTTAGGTTTAGCAGGTTTAGTGGCCTCATTCTTCTCTATTATTTATGGTTATAGCCGGTTAGTGTTTGCGTTATCACGTGCGGGTTATATCCCCCGTTCATTATCGATTACCACCTCACGTAAAGTCCCCGCTCGCGCATTAATCGTACCAGCAATATTTGGCTTTTTGGCTTCATTAAGCGGCGAAGGTGATTTACTGCTAGCGATGGCGGTTGTTGGCGCTACTGTGTCTTATGCGTTAATGGCACTCAGTCATATTATATTACGTATCAAGCAGCCTGAGTTGATCCGTCCATACAAAACGCCTGGTGGCATTGTCACCTCAAGTATTGCGTTAGTCTTGTCTTTAATCGCATTAACAGGTGTGTATGCCTTCGATCCACGGGCATTCTTGTTCACAATAGGCTTATTTGTGATTGGCGCTGCTTATTACTTTGGCTACAGCTCATCACGCTTGGTGGCCAAAAGTGCCGATGAAGAATTTGCCATGTTAGCCGCGGCAGAATCAGACTTATCGATAGCCAACTAATCGGCAGTTAACTTATCGATACTGTTATGTAAACATAAAGGATAAAGCGCGGAGCATAGATCACCGCGCTTTATCCTTAACAGTATATAAGGGTTAACGGAGCAACTGTGACAGTTTAAATCGCCTATTGATGCCCTACTCTGAAGCCAGCAAGCCTTCCCACCTGCAGATACCATAACCCTGATACCTAAGCGAATGTGGCCATTTATCCCCAGGTAAAATCAATTGCACACAGATTAACCCATTTAGCGTAATCGTACTTTTAACCAGCTGGGTTAAGCGCATCTGCATATAAAGGCATAGATAGACAATATTAGCAGATTATAAATCGACAAATTAACCCTAACCTGTATAATCCGCGGCCTATTTACTTACATATACTCGCGTCTGTCTTATTCTCACACGGCTGTTTACTCGCCCTTTGTTGATAAATATTCAGTTAGTACACAGTTGGAACATTGCTTTGATTTCTACCGCTAATATCACCATGCAGTTTGGCCCTGAGCCATTATTTGAAAACATCTCGGCTCAATTTGGTCACGGTAACCGTTACGGTTTAATCGGCGCAAATGGCTGTGGTAAGTCTACGTTCATGAAAATCTTGAGTAGCGCCCTAGCCCCAACCTCAGGCAACGTGTCAATTACACCTGGCTTTAAAGTCGGTACCCTGAGCCAAGATCAGTTTGCCTTTGAGCAATACAGCGTAGTTGATGCTGTGATCATGGGCGATGTTGGCCTGTGGAAAGTGAAACAAGAACGTGACAGCATTTATGCTAAAGCTGAAATGACCGACGAAGACGGCATGCGAGTGGGCGATTTAGAAAGCCAGTTTGCAGAAATGGACGGCTACACTGCAGAAAGTCGCGCCGGCGAAATTCTGTTAGAAGCTGGCATTGAAGAGTCATTCCACTTTGGCTTAATGCAACAAGTTGCTCCAGGTTGGAAATTGCGCGTGCTACTGGCACAGGCTTTATTTGCTAACCCAGACATCTTGTTACTCGATGAGCCAACCAACAACTTGGATATTCATACCATTAGTTGGTTAGCCACCGAGCTAAACAAACGTAAATGCACCATGATCATCATTTCGCATGACAGACATTTCTTGAACTCTGTTTGTACCCACATGGCTGACATCGATTACGGCGAATTACGAGTTTACCCAGGTAACTACGAATACTTCTTGGCACAATCAGGCTTAATACGTGAACAGCTATTAGCGGGTAATGCTAAGAAAAGTGCTGAGATTGACGAGCTACAAGACTTCGTTAACCGCTTTGGTGCCAACGCATCTAAAGCGAAACAAGCTAGCTCGCGTGCTAAAAAAATGGATAAAATTAAGCTTGATGACGTTAAATCATCTAGCCGCATTACCCCATCAATTCGCTTTACCGAAAGCAAGAAATTGCATCGCCAAGCACTGGTGCTAGAAGAATTGTCACACGGATTTGATGAAGTGTTATTCGAACACGGTGATCTTATTCTTGAAGCGGGTTCAAAACTGGCGATTATTGGTGAAAACGGTGTGGGTAAAACCACGCTACTTCGTTGTTTAGTTGATGAATTACAGCATAATCATGGCCGTATTAAATGGTCTGAAAATGCCGCGATTGGTTATTGCCCACAAGACAGTACCGCTGACTTTGATAATGACATGACTTTATTTGATTGGATGTCGCTATGGCGCACACCAAAACACAATGATTTGATGGTTCGCGGTATGTTAGGTCGTTTGTTATTCTCAGATGACGATGCCAACAAAAAAGTCCGCAACTGTTCTGGCGGGGAGAAAAACCGTTTATTATTCGGTAAGTTAATGATGATGGATATTAACGTACTGGTAATGGACGAGCCAACCAACCACATGGACATGGAAGCCATCGAAGCGTTAAATCAAGCCTTGAAATTATTTGAAGGCACATTGATATTTGTCAGCCATGACCGCGAATTTGTGTCATCTTTGGCAACGCGTATTATTGATGTAAAAGACAAAAAATTGATTAACTTTCAAGGTACATTTGACGAATACCTTGCAAGCCAAGCGGAAGCAGAAGCCAGAGGCTAATCCCCTTATGGAATACGTATTAGTCAATGCGCATGAATAGATAGATGGTTAGCATTAAGGTCTTCCTATTGCATTACATTGCAATCATGAAGACCTTTTTTGTTTCATTTATCCCCAAAAAATGAATACATTCGCATTCGCTAATCAATAGTAATCCGTTTCAGATACACGTAAAATCGGCTTATAAAATTTATAACTAACGACTTAACAAAGCGAAAATATCATGAATAGAAAAATCGAATTATTGGCGCCAGGTGGAGATGTCGATGCGATTAAAGCTGCGATTATAGCCGGTGCTAACGCCGTTTATTGTGGCTTAGATACCTTCAACGCCCGTAACCGAGCAGCCAACTTATCCTTCGATGACTTAATTGGTGTTATCGCACTTGCTCATCAATACCAATGTGAAGTGTTTCTCACCATGAATATCGTTATTCTTGAAAACGAAATTCCAACATTGGTTAAGTTGCTCAATCAGTTGGTTAATACCGGCATCGACGGCATTATCGTGCAAGACCTAGGTCTGTTTAATTTGGTCAGCAAGCATTTCCCCAGCTTAGCCATTCATGCCTCAACCCAGCTGACAACCCACAATGAAGGTCAAATAGGCTTTTTAGCTAAAATTGGCGCCACACGCGTTAATTTATCGCGCGAGTTAAACCTTGGCGAAATAAAAAGCCTCACCACCCTAGCCCACGATCACGACGTGCTGACCGAAGTGTTTGTTCATGGTGCATTGTGTATTGCTTTCTCTGGCCAGTGCTATTCAAGCTCAGTCAGTGTCGGTAATTCGGGTAACCGTGGCCGTTGTAGCCAGGCCTGTCGTGACGAATACGAAATTACTGCCGCGGGCAATAAGTTTCCGCTCAATTTAAAAGACAACTCAGCCTATTTTGACTTACCTGAACTGGTCGATGCGGGTGTTGATTCACTTAAAATTGAAGGCCGTATTAAAGGCGCTCAATATGTCCACACTGTAGTAGATAGCTGGCGCAAGCAAATTGATAAATTTATCGATACCGGCAAACTGCTAGCCGATGACTCTAATTTACACCGGGTATTTAATCGTGATTTTACCAACTCATTTTTAAAGGGTAATCTCACTAAAGACATGTTTATCGATAACCCGCGCGATAACAGTTTTAAGCATGCTAACGACAAAAGTAATGCAATATCTGTGGTGCAAATTCAAGAAGCACAACAAACATTGTCGTCTGAAAAAGACGCGATTGTGCAGCTAGTTGCAGAAAAAATTAATCACTTAAGTATTGCTAAACCAACACTGTCACTGGCATTTTCCGGTAAAGTGGCGCAGCCGTTATCAATAGCGGTTAGCACTCCAGAGCAACATTTTGTCATTAACTCGACACTGACCTTAACTAAAGCCACTGAATCTCGCGTTGATGAAGCGGCAATTGAAAAGCGCTTTAAAAGCTTAAAAAGCAGTGGCTACCAGTTACAAGCATTCAACTTTGACGGCTTAGATGCTGACTTAAGCCTGCCGTTTAGCCAATTAACGCAGCTTAAAAATGAATTACTGTTACAGCTAACTCAACGAGAATACATAGGCGCTGTAACCTTGCCTAAGTTACCTAAACACCCAAAAGTCACTGAAACGCCAACCCTGTCTTTGCTTATCAGCGATGAAAAAGACGTTAACTTGTGTGATGTTACCCAGGCCGATATCTACTTTAAGCTGCCAGAAAGCTTTAAGAAGAATGATAACAAGTACATCGACATATTCTTGCGTAACCCAAGACTCATCCCTTGGTTTCCAGCAGTGCTTATTGGCAAAGATTACCTCGAAGCGGTAAGAGTGTTAGAAGTGGTTAAGCCCAAGCGTATTGTCACAAACAATACCGGTGTCGCGTTTAAAGCTTATGAAATGGGCATTGAGTGGATTGCTGGGCCATTTTTAAACACCACCAACTCTTATGCTTTACTTACCCTGCAAGAGCAGCTCAATTGCGCAGGCGCGTTTATCTCTAACGAGATTAACCGTAATCAAATTAAAAATATCGCCAGACCAGAAAACTTTAAACTGCTGTATAGCATTTATCACCCAATTTTGATGATGACCAGCAGACAATGTTTTTTCCAACAAACGGTGGGTTGTAATAAGCCCAGCATTGAAGATGGCTGTATGTTGAAATGCGAAAAAGCTACGACGATCACTAACGTAAAAGGCATATCGTTTGCGGTAGACAAGCAAAAAGGCGGCTACCCAAGTATTTACAACCACGAGCAGTTCTTAAACATCGAAGCGGTTGAAGACTTATCCTACTTGTTTGATGAATTCTTTATCGACTTAACCAATATTGGTTCTGGTTCAAAAGCTGAAATTGATAAAGTACAACTGGTTAATCACTTTGAAAACGTGCTTAAAGGTGTCACACAAGCCAAAATTGAACTTAATCAGCTGGTCACCATTGCAACCAATGCTCAGTATCAGCAAGGTTTGTAGTTGATTATGTGAGTGTGAAGCCGGTTGGCAACAAGTTTGAAGCTACAGCAAAGGGTCAGATTACGCTATAAAGTACTCTGACCCTTTTGCTTAATTGAAACTGGCACGGCGAAACAGAACTTGTTATCGACTGTTCAAGCTCAAAGAACCCTTGAGCCTGAGCCTTAAACAGAGATGGGTAAGCGAATATAAAACCTGGCACCATAACCTGGTGTTGAACTGTAGCCAATACTGCCATTCATTGCTTCAGTCAGCTCCTTACACAGCGCTAAACCTAAACCTGTACCGCCTTTGGCCTTAGAGCTACTGGCGTCTGCTTGAGAAAAACGTTCAAAAATTTTGCTCTGAAAATCTTCAGGAATACCATCACCTTGATCTTGCACAGCAATCTCAACCTGATTACCAATCAGTGTGGTAGACAGAGTGACACTTCCCGCTGTCGGTGAAAATTTAACTGCGTTTGACAGAAAGTTAGTCAAGATTTGTAATAAACGATGCTCATCGACATAGACAAGGATCTCATCCATTGCGTGGTTTAATTGCAATGCCAGGGTGATTTGATGTAAGTCAGCATAGGGTTGATGATCGTTAATGGCTCTTTGTAATAGAGGCACAACATTTAAGCGTTTCATTTCAAACAACATCTTCCCAGCCGCGAGTTTTTCAATATCCAATAAGTCATTGATCAAACGGCTAAGCTGCTTACAGTTGCTGCTGGCAATTTCAATCAGTTTGTCCGCTTTTGCGGGTAAGGTAACCAACTTACCAGACTGCAATAAATTTAAGGCGCCAAAAATCGATGTTAATGGCGTACGCAGCTCATGACTTACTGTTGAGATAAAGTCATCTTTAACTTGTTGTAATTGCATCCTATCGGTAACGTCTTGTACTGAGCCGATTATTATCTGATCAGGATTTTTATCCTCGGCAACTAATTGCCCTAACTGATGCACCCAACGAACTTCACCATTAGGTCGAATAATTCGGTGAACCACATTATGAATGCCTGTTAAGCGAGCCTGCTGCTCACTTTTATCCACTTTATCAATATCATCTGGATGAACGGCACTTTTAAGCAAGGTCACACTGGGAACGATATCATGGGCGTCAAAACCAAATATTTGGTAAATGATAGGCGACCACCATAAGGTGCCCTGTTTTAATGACGCATGCCAATAACCAATTTGAGCTTGTTCGCTAGCTAAATCAAGGCTTTGCTGAGCAACATTCAATTGCAAATTGAGATCTTCAAGTTTGAGGTAATGTTCTTTCGTTTGAGTAATATCTTGAATGTACCCATGCCACAAAATACTGCCATCAGGCATGGTTTCTGGCGAAGCACTGCCGGATAACCACACTAAGGAATTATCATCCCTGTAAACCCGATATTCCTGTTCCCACAGCGTGAGTTGTTGCGCTGAATCTTCAATACTCTTGGCTACCGCCGGTAAATCTTCAGGGTAAATTTTGGCAAACGCGGTGGACGCATCTGTTTGCACGTCTTCGGGTTTTACACCATAAATGTCTTCGATGGCAGAACTGGCATACGGAAATGCACTGTGACCGTCAGGCCATAACTGAAACTGATACAAAACCCCTGGCAACTGCTGTGTGAGTTTATGTAATTGATCTTGAAGTTTTTTCTCTTTGCTAATATCTAAAATAAAACCATCTAGGTATTTAATAGCCCCACGACTATCATATTCCGCAGCGCCGCGACCTTCAGCCCATAGAACCGAACCATTTTGATGCAAAATACGGAAATTGAGTACCCAACTGGCATGGTTAAGCACTGCTTTTTCAACCGTTTGAATTAATAAATCTCTGTCTTCGGGATGAATGATGCTCACGAAACTGCGTTGAGAGTTATCAATAAAATCGCTGGCGAGGTAGCCTGAAAGCGCATAAATATGATCGCTCATATACAGCATGGACCAATGCTCATCATGATGACATCGGTAAGTTGCCCCAGGTATATTAGTCACTAAGGTTTTAAACTGATCTCGACTTTGTCGTAATGCTAGTTCGTTATCATGTTGTTTGGTGATATCTGCATGGGTGCCGTACATCATCAAAGGCTTACCATCGTCTGAGTATGAAATCACTCGGCCTCTGTCATGCACCCATATAAAATGCCCCTGTTTATGTTGCATGCGGAAATTAACATCATAAAATGGGCTTACCCCATTAAAATGATCCTCTAATGCCGCCTTGGCGTGGTCTAAATCATCGGGATGAGTCACTGCTAACCAGGTGTCGATAGAAATAGGCTCAAGCTCAGCAAGCTGATAACCAATCATTTCTGCCCAACGCTCGTTAAAAACCGTTTCACCGGTTTGTATATTCCATTGCCAAGTACCAATTCTGGTCCCTTCAAGCACCGACCGATACATTAGCTCACTTGCCGCTAATAGTTCATTTGACTGCTCTTGTAATCGGTCTTGAATTTCTTGCTCAACGCTCTTGCCAAACTCAAAAGCGATTTGGCGCTCTTTATCGGTAAACTGCCGAGGTTGGCTGTCAATAAAGCAAAGTGTGCCAATGCGCTCACCGTTAATCTCTAACGGAACACCAGCATAAAAGCGAATAAATGGCGCGCCGGTAACCAATGGATTATCTGCAAATCGGCTGTCGAGCTGGGCGTCGTGGATTTCAAAAATAGATTCGGCTAAAATCGTATGACCACAAAATGAAATGTCTCTACTCGTCTCACAGGCCGCTAGACCTTGTTTGGATTTAAACCATTGCCGCTTAGCGTCCACTAATGAAATCAGCACTATTTCGGTGCCAAGGCAAAGTTTAGCTAAATGAGTTAGGCGATCAAAACGTTGCTCTGGAGCCGTGTCTAACAGGCCAGTATTGTGTAACGCTAAGAGTCTTAGTTGTTCGAAAATCGGTGTTACGGGAGCTTGCATCAGTTACTCCGGATGGTTGATTTTTGCTGAAGCAAGATGGGCTTGATAAATACGCTCTAGTGAATCGCCAAGACTCATGGCATCAAAGGGTTTCTCAATAACGTCAACAGCGCCGGCATCTAAATATTCCTGTTTTTCAGTATGCTGAATTCTGGCGGTCATAAATACCACCGGAATGTTAACGCAATGTGCATTTTTACGAATTTCGTGCAGGGTTTGCAAACCATCCATACCTGGCATCATGGCATCTAACAATATTAAATCGGGTGTAAAGTGCGCCAGTTGACTAATCGCCTCATGCCCACCCTCACAAGACACCAAGGTAAGACCTGAGATATCAACCAGAGCCATTTCAACGATAACTCGAATCGACTCATCATCTTCTACGTGTAAAATTTTGTCTAGCGGCATGCCGGCTCCGTTTTGGTGAGTAAAACCCAAATTTGGCTAATTTGATTTGCTAATATAATCTTATAAATGATGTTGTAGCAAACTAAGTTGTTGAATAACCCTATTGATTACAATAAAGCACTCGTGTCTATAGGTATAGTTCATCCAATATCACTGTTGTAATTAAACTGCTATTATCTTTTTGGTAGCGTATCAGCCAAGCCATCATAAACCGAGAGTAAAGAGATGAAAGCGAACAAAAATCCTAGTAATCCGCACTCGGTTGCACAAACTGCCTCAAATAGCGCTAATCACTTAAGTTCAACATCAGCAAATAAAACGCTCGAAAATTTACTTGCCCCCTTTGCAGGCAACGAACTATTTTATCGGCGCTTAATACATATTTTTGAAACAAATTTACAACAACAGCTGCAAAATCTTGATCAGATGATCTTAGATAACAATACCAAGGACATTCTGGTCATTATTCATACCCTAAAAGGTAGTTCAGGATCCACCGGCTTGTCATCTCTGCATTTAGCCCTATTAGACGGCGAAAAAAAGCTTAAACAAGCTTATGATGAAAATGCTGCTAACCTTGATCTTGTATGCGAAGAACTGGTAGCGCATGTTCGTGCTGTGGCGCAAGCTGAGCTTTCAAGTATTCATAGCCTATTACTAAATTCATCTGTAACAGATACACCGGCACCTGCAGAAGACTATTCAAGCGCAGAGTTAACCTCGACCCTAGCAGAACTTAAACAGCATCTAATATACGGTAATCTCAACGCACTCGACGTCACTTTACGCCTACAAAATATGCTATCGGATAAGATGTTACTGCAACAAGACTTAGCTAGTCTGCATGATACCGTTGAGATGCTCGATTTTGAGCAAGCACTCGACGCATTAGCCTCACTATCGCAAAAGTTATAAGCTCAAGGTTGTACTTATTCTGGGCTGATAAAACCCGCATACGACACTTCCACTAACTTAAGCGCTATAGATAAGTGAAATGAATACGTGAAATGAATAAGCGATTAATAAAAATCACTTCTTTAGATAACCTTATTTGTTTTTAGGACGATAAAAGCACTAAGCATAAATCAGCTGAAAAGTATCATCACAAAGGCACTTTACCAGACGTTTCTTGTGTTTTAGCTATTGATATTTGCTGCCATTTAACAATCACTTGCGCTAGCTCTCCCCGACTGGATAAACGTTTAATTGATTGGTTAATGCCTGTAATTAACTCTGGGTTAGTGGTTTTTTTACTGATCAGAAAGTGAATTTGGTTATGGTCTAATACCAGCGGTAATTCTGTAACAGAAATCCTTTCAATCTGAGTTGCTATATAAGGTACGGCAATAGAATCGCCAATGACAACATCGCCTCTACCGTAACCCAGCATGCGAATTGATTGGGTGGCATTGCGACTGAAAATTAATAGTTTTTGCTTGATTAACGCTTGTTCTGATGCCAAAAAATCTGCCCCATACCAACCAAAAATAGGCGCAAGGAGGACGAGCTTTTGACTAAATATATCCTGCCATTTATCAATTTTGATCTGTGAAGCTAAATCAGATTTTACAAATAACTTAATTTCTTCGTCACGGTATGGTACTGAGAAATCAGCATAAGCTTCTCTCTCAGGTCTATAACTTGCGCCCATCATAATATCCAAGGTGCCTTCTTGTAACATTCTGTGGGCTCGCTTTACGGGCATATCGATAAAATTTAACTTACAACCTAAGTTGTCCGCCACAATAGTGAGCATATCAACATCGAGCCCAACGGGTTTACCGGCGCTATCCAACCAAGAATACGGCGCCCAACTATTAAAACCAACGTTAATCGGCTCATAACATGATGACGTTGCTTTTTGCCCATAGGCAAAATAGGGTTGAAAATAAATAAATAAAAGTAATAAAATTCTTAATCGCATAGGCTTACTTCTCACCTTATTACTTATCAATTCTTGCAGGGTAAAAGTCGATTTGATGGGATATTGAAGCACTGTCTAGTCAAACGCCACTTTGCTAGCACCTATAAACCTTAGACTATAAACATTAGACATAAAAAATCTGTTACGCCAGTCATCACACCAAGGCTTTTGGGCCTGAACCTTCAATTGAGTGATAAACAGCAATCCAATGTATTTTTTCGCCAGCATTTTGCCTTCAATACATCATGGCAATGCCAGCAACACATTTATCGATACATTAGTTCGATGACGGCTATTTTACCCATTTATCATCACGATTGCAGTTCAATCTGGTCAGCGTAATCAATAAGCGGTATTGTTACCCCAAATGAACCCAGATAACGGATGTTGATTGTTTACCTATAATATCAATGGCAAAGCGAGTCGCTTTTTTACCTACGCAGATTTAATAAACTGCGGGGCTACGGCTATCGAACATCAAATAGAAAATTTGCCACTGCAACCCGACACTTGGCGCGCACTCAGTTTGTTAGCCACTCAAATACTTGATCCAATCGTCGATCAATTTGGACCCATAGCGCTGACATATGGTTTTTGTTCGCCTGAGCTGGTCAGAAAGATTGCTAAAAATCGCAATCCGCATATTGCGCCAAAACTTGATCAACATTGCTCGCACGAACTCAATCAAAATCAAAAAATCATCTGCGATCGCTTAGGTGCCGCCTGCGACTTTACCCTAGTGAGCAACAAGGATGATAAAGCGATTGATATGCAACAGGTGGCGCAGTGGATGTGCGAAAATCTGAAATTTGACCGCCTGTACTATTACGGTAAACATCGACCGATACACATCAGCATTGGTCCACAAATGAATCAATTCATACAAACCATGAAAACCAATGCCGACACTGGCCATCGTGTCCCGTCTAAAAAAGGCCGTAATGAAACGGCGATTGCGGTGATTAGGCAAGTGGATTATTAATAGTAAAACGAGGCCGTATGGATAAACCTCAAACAGAAATAGATGAAACGTCGCAATGGCTAAACAGTAAAGACACCATGCGACGGCTAAAAGTATCCTCTTGTCATTTAATGCATATGCGCCAAACAGGAAAAATTAACCACAAAAAACAAGGCAACAGTTTTTGGTACTTAATTGAACAAAAGTAAACGTCGTTGAGATTTATCACCTAAACGAAACGGAAATACATTATGGATGCAGTTTTATTTAAAAAGCTTGTGACAACAATGCCGTTAGGTAAAAAATTACCCGACGCGCATTATCTACATCAAGACGGTTTCGCTGAAATAGATGAACAACTCAGTGGTTTCATCATTGCGGTAAGTAATGCGTTAAAAATCCCACTCGACGATTGGCAAGTCATCAAGCTCAGTAAAGCTGAATTTAAATTATCACTCTTGTCATACCCTACTTTTTTTACCGAAGCCTACCCTGCACTTACCCAAAGCGTTACTGTTGACTTAAGCAAGCTTGAACATCGCATCACCCAATACTTATCTAGCGATAATCCGCCCATTCTGCATCGTAAAGAAACTATGTTGCCAAGCTCTCATGCTTGTTACCAAGAATTTGTCGCCATCACACAAGAAGGTGAAAATGCAGGCTTATATGCCAAAAGTCGCATGATAGGCTTTAAACAGTCATGGGAGAAAATAATCCAACAGCACGGATACGAACTCGTTGATGGACGACTGTTTAGAAGCTCTAGTTTTGCATCTGCAAACGATGACGGCAGCAATATCGACCGACATAAAACCGCATTGGTGCGGCATGATCTAAGCTCACCGATGAAACATCTAGCCAAACAAAGTTATTTAAAGGGTGATTACAGTATATTTGATTATGGATGTGGTCGAGGGGACGATTTAAGAGAACTGCAAGCCCACGGTTTAGAAGCATTAGGCTGGGACCCTAACTTTTGCCCAGACTCAGACAAAGTGGAGTCCGACATTGTCAACATTGGCTTTGTGATTAACGTCATCGAAGACGCAATAGAAAGAACAGAAGCCATACGAGGCGCGTGGCATCTTTCTAGAAAGTTATTGGTAGTGTCAGCCATGCTGGCAAATGATAGCTTTATCAGTCAATTTACGCCCTATAAAGACGGTGTCATTACCTCACGTAATACGTTTCAAAAATATTATGCCCAAGCAGAACTAAAAGGTTATATCGAACGCACGTTAGACGAAAATGCTATCGCTGTTGCACCAGGCATTTATTATATTTTCCGCGACAAAATTGAAGAACAACGCTTTTTAGCCAAGCGTCATCAACGCCATCACCAATGGCACCAAATAACCACACCGACGCCAACAAGCGAAGAACAAGCGCGATTATTGTTCACTCAACACCAAACATTGTTAACCACGTTTTGGGACCGATGTTTAGAGCTTGGCCGCTTACCTGTTGAAGATGAGTTTGCCGAATCAGCTAATATTACAATGCATTTCGGTAATGCTAAAAAAGCCTTTAAATTACTCATACAAGTACAAGGCAAATCCGCTGAACTCGAATTTGAACAAGCCATAGCCTTAAGGCGTGAAGACTTACTGGTATATTTTGCATTAAGTCAGTTTGAACAACACAAGGGTTACAGTCGTTTACCCGACGAGCAAAAACGCGACATCAAAATATTTTTTGATACCTATAAAGTCGCCATTAATGAAGCCAAAGTATTATTATTTGCCATCGCAGATACCCAACTTATTGAACAAGCTTGTATCGACGCACACGACAACAAACTGCCCGCTAGTAAACTCAATAACGGTCACTCGCTTGAGTTCCATAAAAAATACTTAAGTTACCTGCCCGCATTACTGCGTGTCTATGTTGGCGCAGCAGTGCAACTGTATGGTGAACTCGATGAAATCGATCTAGTTAAAATCCATATCACTTCAGGTAAAGTCAGCTTTATGGGATACGATAATTTCGACACCAATCCACTCCCAACCTTGCGCGAACGCATTAAAGTTAAGATGTGGCAGCTCGATGTGGATTTTTTTGATTATATTGAAGTGGATAAAAGGCCGGTGTTGCTGGATAAGCATTGTTATCTAGCAGATAACGATCCGTGTTATCAGAAGCAATTAATCTTCGAACAAAAACTACAAAATATGTTAATCAATGAAACTGATGAACTAGCTAATTTATCATTACAATATATTGAATCTATTCTGAAAAAATTTAACAAGATAATCGTCAATCTCACAATAAAGTCTGGTAAAGTATAAAAATCTTAATGTGTTGAAACGGAAAACATAAATCCAAATGCTACCCAATGATCCAACGCTAGACATAGCGGCGTTTAGCAGAATTTTCAACAACACAACAAACTCATATAAACTACTTCTGTTCAAATCACTGTTAACTATCATAAGCTCAAATTTACATGTAAATGGTGTTATTGATAGCAAACAACTCTCGAGCCTTATTCTTGCTCATGCTTGGGTACCTTCTGTTTATTACAAACTCAACTTAGGCTCACAAGACCAAATTTATAAACATCTTTCTGTATTGTCATCGTTGGATATTGAACTCGCGAGTAGCAGTAAAAATCATTTTGAATTGATTACAGACACAATCAGCCGGAATAACGATGAAGTAATCACTAAAGATATACTAAAATATGTCCCCTATAGACTGCTACAGCCCTTTTTTAGTGATGAATTGCAAGGTAAGAAAGATGCCATCAAAAATGCATTAACCACCACGCTCTCTTGTCTTCATTTCAATGATAAATATCCAATTTATAAAATTGAACATTGTAAAACAGATAAGTTGGTTAAATTAACGATACATGCTCAATGGCTTCAATATATTAAGCAAAACTTTGCCATTATTTCAGGCTGGGTTGAACTGAATTGGGTGCAATACCTCCAAGCTAAAAATCCAAACACACCAACTATCACAAGTAAAACTTCGCTTGATTTTGACCGTATATCATTAGTAAAACAAAGAAAGTTTTGGGACAAGTACATAGAAGACAATCAACTTGAATGTATTTTCACTGGTGAAATATTAACTAAATCAAATTATGCATTAGACCATTTCATTCCTTGGACATATGTCGCACACAATCAATATTGGAACTTAATCCCCATCATAAGCAGCTGCAACTCATCAAAAAGTAACAAACTACCCAATAAGACTTTTATTGATAGTTTCACAACAACTCATGTCCAAGTGATAACCTTCGCATTAAAAAACAATAATAAAGCCGTAATTGAAGACTATCTATGCACATTGCACTGCACGATAGATGATTTATCCAATGAAACCGAATTTAAACGAAAGCTTGCCGAGTTAATTGCTAACCTAATAGACTCCGCCGCACTTCAAGGATTTGAACAAAACTGGACTTGGAAGCAATCAGATGACTCAATTTTACAATCAGAATTCTAATAACTATTTCAATTCAACGGTCGATGCCGACATGTCCAGCGTGCAGGAAAAATTCTTAGCCTATATTCCTAAATACGGAAGTATTCTAGATGCAGGATGCGGCTCTGGTCGCGACACTAAATCTTTCATCGATATGGGGTTTAAGGTTACTGCCTTTGATGCATCAAAATCACTTTGTTTACTCGCCGAAAATTACACTGACATTAGAGTAATCCACAGTAAATTTATCGATTTCGCTTCAACAACCAAATTTGATGGCATTTGGGCATGTGCGTCATTACTTCACGTACCTCGCCATGACTTGCTCAAAACAATAGAACATTTAGGGCGATTATTAATGCCTAATGGATATTTATATTGTTCATTTAAACTTGGCGAAGAAGATGCAGAAAACGACGGTAGATTATTTAACAATCAAACGACCGATACTATTCCCCGCTATTTACCCAATTCATTCAAGGTAATAGAAATCTGGATTAGTGAAGACAGCACTAAACTTAATCGACAACAACAATGGTTAAATGTAATCCTCAACAAATCGGCTTAATTCGAGTTTTTTACGATTTTTAGCTGTAGAATATCATCAGAATAATTTATCCTATGGCCTCTTTTCTGCTATTTAAAATGCTTAATCACGTCAACTATTATCAAAATAACGTCAAATGTATAAAAAAACCCATAAATGACGTGAAATTTTCACGTCATTCGCTATAATTCACGTCAAATTTAACGTTAGGCTATCGTGATGAAAAGTGCACAAGACGGATATTGTTTTTCTTTCCCAGCAGTTAGAGGGATCCAGGCTGGAAAACCATTCTATATTGCTACTTGTCCATTAAGCACAATTCCAAAGATTTTCGTATTTGACGAAGATGAAGTGCCGCCAGAATTACGTGCACAGCGCACATTAAATAAAGCACGTATTCCTGAAATGGTGCGTTATCTTGTGGATAACCCTGACGACTATGTATTTTCTGCATTGACCGTATCAGTCGCATCAAGTGTTTCATTTGATGAAAGTGAACACTCAGAATCATCAAATTTAGGCACTTTAAAAATCCCTATGAATGCACAGATTCTTATTAATGATGGTCAACATAGACGTGCAGCAATAGAAGCTGCTTTAAAAGAACGTCCCGAACTGGCATATGACAATATCCCAGTACTGTTTTTTGTAGATGAAGGCCTGACACGCAGCCAACAAATGTTTGCTGATCTGAACAAATATGCTGTTAAACCAAGCCCTTCTCTGGCTGCACTTTACGATAGCCGTGATGAAAGCAGTGAACTTGCCAGATATTTAGCACAAAAGGTTAAGCCTTTTGCAGGTTTTACTGAAATGGAAAAATCCAGTATCAGTTCAAAAAGCGGTAAGTTATTCACCTTAAGCAGCTTAAAGCAAGCTAATAGAGCTTTGTTTGGTAAAGGCATGAAAGACTGTTTTACTGAACAAGAAAAACAACTAGCTGCAGAATTCTGGCAAGCTGTTTATGAATCAACGCCGGAATGGCAAATGGTCATCAATAAACAACTTGCTCCCTCTCAATTCCGTCAAGAATACGTTCATGCACATGGCGTCGGGTTGCATGCATTGGGATCATTAGGTTGTGCGCTAATTACTGCTCAACCTGACGAGTGGAAAGAAACAATCAAAAAACTAATAAACGTAGACTGGAAAAAGTCTAACCCAATATGGGCTAATAGAAGCATGTTGCACGGTAAGTTAAGTAAAGCAGCAACCAATATCATGCTAACAACCAATGCTCTTAAGCATGTGCTATCTCTTTCGCTCACACCAGACGAGCGCGCCCTAGAAAATCAATACATCCCAAATAGTGAGGCATCTAATGGCTGATTTATTCCAAGCCGATGCGCTAGATGATGAGCAGAACGACTATATTCATAAAGAATTTTTTGCTGGTTTCAAGCGATACAAAAATTGTGACACGCTCCCTGCTGAGTTGCATAAATATGACAAACTTGATGACGCATTAAAGCATCAAGTCAGCATGAACCTATGTCGTGATTTGTTAAGAGAGCACGCCAATAAAGAAGGTTTTTTGCTTAAACACTTTATAGATGACGTGCAAAATGTTTATTGTGCCGATAATCGTCCATGGGTTATTGGTTACAGTGGTGGTAAAGATTCATCTGCAGTGGTCACATTAATATACTTAGCATTGCTCTCGCTAGATGAAGCAAAACGCACTAAACCTATTTATGTGGTTGCCTCTGATACACTAGTGGAAACACCGTTAGTTGTTGATCATGTTAATCGCTCATTAGAACAAATTGGCAATCAAGCAAGACGTGATGGATTACCCATAACTACCCATAAAGTTGTGCCTAAGCCAGATCAAACTTTCTGGTCATGCCTTTTAGGCAAAGGTTACCCTGCCCCGACTCAAAGCTTCCGTTGGTGTACTGAACGGATGAAAATTGATCCTGTCAGCAACTTCATTAAAGACAAAGTTTCTACTCATGATGAAGTCATCGTTGTGTTGGGTTCTCGTAGTCAAGAAAGTGCATCACGTGCACAGGTTATCGCTAAACATAAAATCGAAAATACCCGCTTAGCCCGCCACACCACACTTGCAAATGCATTTATCTATACGCCTATTGATACATGGAGCATGGATGATGTATGGAAACTCCTTCGCTCTTGTAGTCTTGAAGTAACTATATCCCCAATGGGCATAGGTAAAAAATGGGCTGACGAATATGAACTTGAATGGCAAACGCCATGGGGCGTTAATAATTTAACCCTCTGGAATCTTTATAAAGACTCATCTGATCAGGGTGAATGTCCAATGGTCATTGATGACAGTACTCCCTCTTGTGGTAATTCACGATTTGGCTGTTGGACATGTACCGTTGTCACTAAAGACCGAGCTATGGAAAGTTTAATAAAAAGTGGTGAAGAATGGATGCAGCCCCTTCTAACGTTTCGAAATAAGTTAGCTGAAACCAACATTCCAGCCAACAAAGAAATATACCGCAACTATAAACGCCGACAAGGTCGCGTAAACTATCAAAGAGTAAAAGAAGGCCAAGAGCTGTCTTCAGAGCGAGCTCATGTACCAGGTCCTTACTGGTTAAAGTATCGTAAAGAATGGCTAACCGAATTGTTAGTGCAACAGAAAAAATTTAATGAAGATGGCTACTCTGTCACGTTAGTCACTGAACCTGAATTACATGCAATACGCCAAGAATGGTTAAACGATCCCAATGAACCAGATTGGGCAGATTCGTTACCAACAATCTACCGAAATATTTACGGTAATGATCTCAAATGGGTCATCAACGACAACAGTAGTTTTGGTGAGGTTGAGGCTCAAATCCTGCAAGGACTTGGTCAGCAACACAACGTAGAACCAGAAATGGTTCAAAAGTTATTAGACCTCGAATTATCGCTTGAAGGGCTTAGCCGCCGTAGCGGCGTGTTCGACAAAATAGGCACCTTGCTCAAACAAGATTGGGGAACACTTGAACAGATTAAAGAAAAGCATACTGAGCTACAAAGCAAGTCTGCATTCGATATTCATAAAGATCAAATAGACAAATATGAAGCTGAAATACTCGCACTTGAAAAACAAACCAAGGTGGAATTCTAGATGATTATCAAAAGCTTGGTGATAAACAATTTTCGAGTATTTAGAGGCGTTCATGAAATAGACCTCGAACCGAGAGTACTTAATAAGCACCGAACAAAAGCAGCGCCAATTGTATTGTTTGGTGGTTTAAACGGTGCAGGTAAAACCTCCATTTTATCAGCCGTCCGTGTAGCACTATATGGTCGCGCAGCATTTGGCCGTGGGATGAACGCTGCTGAGTATCAAGCTCAGCTTGATGCGTTAATACACAAAGGCATTGGTATTAGTGATAACAAATCGTCTATCCAACTTATTTTTAGCCACAGTTTAAATGGTGTGGAAAACGAGTACCGTGTTACCCGTGGCTGGCAGCGTGGCCAAAAAGATAAGTTAGTATTAGAGCAAGACAATACTGAACTCAGCAGCATGAGTTACGATCAATGCCAAAGCTTCTTAAATGAATTAATCCCACCAGGAATTTCAGACTTATTTTTCTTCGATGGTGAAAAAATTGCCGAGCTAGCAGAAGATGATTCCGGTGAAGTGTTACAAACAGCCGTACGTCGATTATTAGGCATCGATGTAGCAGAAAGACTGAGAAACGATTTAGCGATATTTCTAAAACGACATGACGCTGCAGCAATGCCTGAAAATATTAAAGCGCAAATAGATAAACTTGAACTGCAACGCAAAGACGCAGAACATCAAGCCGTTGAGCTTGCGAACAAGTCAGCACTTTGCCGTGCAAGAATAGAATTAATTGGTGCAGATATAGCAAAAACTGAAAATGAATTATCTTCACGCGGTGGTGCCTGGGCGCAATCACGTGAACAAGAAAAAGCACATCAGTACGAACTTGATGCTGAACGCAAAGAATTAGAAAAAACCTTAAGAGCTGAAATCGAAGGCAACCTGCCCTTTGCACTAGCGCCAAAGGCATTACAGCAATTGTTAAATCAGCTTGAGGCCGAGAAAAAATCTAAACAAGTTGAACACTTTAATCATGAATTAACAGACTTCATGGCAGAGCTTGAACAAAAATTATCATTTGGATTATCCGACTCATTTGTGGCTATCCAAACAATAAAATCTTGCTTTGAAGAACGACAAGCAGCGCAAAACAATTCTGAGGTCTTACTTGATATATCTGACCGAGAGTTTGATCAAGTTAATGCGCAGGTTAATAGTCGCGCAAGCGAATCGTATCAACGATTCGACATTGCCCGTAAACGATTAGAAGTAGTCGAAGAAAAAATCGCCAACATTTCATTCAATATTGCGCGAGCACCAGAGCAAGAACAACTTGAAGAACAGTTAGAACAACTTAAAAAATTCAACAATCAACGCACTAGCGCGATAGTTGAATTTAAACAAACAACAGAAGAAGCCAAGCGTAAATACCGCGAAGCAATTGACTTTGCGCGCAAGGTTCAAAAACTACATGACAAACATAAAGTCGCCTCAACAGCAGAAGCCTCTGTATCTAATGCGCTTAATACCCATGCATTACTTGCTGACTTTAGTGAGCAATTAACTGCAGTACGCGTTAAACAGTTAGAAACTGAGTTCATTAAGAGTTACCAAAAACTTGCACGTAAAGAAGACTTAAAATTATCGGCACGCATCAATACCCAAACCTTTGACGTTGAATTAATCGATGAAAACCAGCATGTAATCAACCGTAAAGGGTTATCTGCTGGTGAAAAACAGATTTACGCCATTGCGATATTAGAAGCGTTAGGTAAAACATCGGGTAAAAAGCTACCGATCATTATTGATACCCCGCTGGGTCGACTCGACTCGAAACACAGAGATAAGTTAATAGAGCATTATTTCCCAGAAGCCAGTCATCAAGTCATTATCCTATCGACTGATACTGAGATAGATGAGAGTTACTTTGGTAGTGAATACCTTAAAGATGATATTTCCCATGCCTTTGAAATCCAGTTTGATGGTAAAACTAAGTCATCTAGCTTGAAAGAAGGTTACTTTTGGGAAGCGCATACTCAGCAACAAAGTGCTAATCATGGCCAACAATACAAAAAAGTAGGAGCAAACTGATGCTGCCTAATCGCATGAATATAACAAAACAGACCGAAGAACACTTAAAAAAACTTAAGCAGTTTACGGGTATTTCACCCAACGTATCAGCCCGTATTGCCTTTTTTAGGTCGATTGAATCAGGCTTTAAGTGCACTAATACCACAACGGTGAAACTAGACGGTGCTTTAGTGCTAGATAAAGTCACCTGGCTGGGTGATACCCAGCTTGTAACCGAATTGATGATGAAAATGCACTATCCGGATTTAAAAGGAAGAGAACTCATGGCCGCGTGGGCGGCACATGTTGAGGATGGCATTGCCTCAATTAGAAATAACAAACAGCTTATAAAGCTGTCAACAAACCTATAGATCACACGAGTGAGATCCCCTCACTCGTATTTATATAAAAACTAACGTGGAATTATTTCAATATATATCTTTTTATCACTTGGCTTTATTGACATATCATCTATCATTTTCACTCCAGAAGCTATAAGCATAGTATTTTTCAACCTAGCTCTAAGTTTTGTTTGAACACCATAGAATTGGTTATTAAAATCGATGGCCATCATCTTTTTAAATAGTGAATCAAAGAATTCTTTAGTCAATTTATCTGAAGAATTCTGTTCACTAATCACCTTAAGAAAATCAAAACTTGCATGTACCCCTAAAGTTTTCTTAAATACATCATATGCCCACAAAGATGACTCCATTGCAGAAAAGTAGTCTAGAACTATGTCATATAGAGTTTTATCTTTCTCTTCTAAATATAATCTTCTTAGCGGCGATCTTGATTTCACTTCAATTAGCATGCTTCGATCTCGTCCATCTTTAATTTTCTTTGTATGTAGTATTTCCCTATCATTCTTAGGGTTGCTTGTGATTAATGATAAAATACCATCAATAAACGATGCCATCGATATACTTGTTTCAGAAGTATTATTGAGTGTTCCTAATTTAATCTTACCTTTGAGAGGAGAACCTTTATCATTTGCAAGCACTCTTGTGAAGTAAACAGCGAGGGTTTCTGGAGACCAACTGTTAGGTTTCCCTTGCTCCATATCAAACTGAAATAAGTTATATGCTAAGTTTTTATCTACTCTCTTTTGATTAATATTAATATTTGTAAAAATTCTAGCATGGTATGCCAAAGGCAGATCTATATATACTGAACAAAGTAGTTCGGTATCCTTTGCCGATGAGTTTTCAAAGCCAAATACACGATGCTGACCATCAATAATAGAAGCTAACTTTTTCTTGGATGGTATTAATAAATAGTAAAAATCATCATCAACCTTTTCAATATCCCATCTTTCATCATTTGTAATAAGACTTCCATTTTCATCATAATTTGCACCAAGTATGATCGAGTTTGGAAAGCTAGCATCTACGGTTTCAGTGTATCGCCTTATTTCTTCGAGCCTTTTCGGAGCCCTTTCCCTCTGATTACCAACTAAACTATTTACAACTTTACCTAAATAAGACAGAGATTCACTTTCATCGTCGTCATCTAGAATTTCAGCTTTTATTGTATAGCATGTTTGAAGAAGTAATTCTGCCTTTAAAGAAACGACATAGAAATCACCAAGAGGCTGGCTAACTTTAATTGCTGGGGCTTTCATTGGAAAAATCATTTAATCTTTATCCTTAATCAAAGCTAAATCTACTTTTTTGAAGCCGGTTGCATCAGCAGAAGTATCACTATCATCGTGCTCACTATCAAACTTTTCGTCATTTACAGTTGAAAAAAGAAAGATAAAAAGAGTAATCAAAGCTCCCGCACTTACAAAATATGAATGCCCAAGTTGAGTATTTACATAACCGTAGATACCTAAAGCCAATGAGACCACACCAAATATCAAGCCAATCGATGCTAAACTCGCACTCTTGCTTTTTGAAATATATCCTTCTATGGATAATGTCCCTAGAATAGCTAGATAGAATGTAAGAACGTTTTGACTCTCGAGCAACACTTTATTTTCAGAGTCACTCAGAATATAAGGTAGCCAAATACCGACTCCGCCAATGATAATGATCCCCACTGCAAAATAAGCAATAAAACTAAGACTTTTCAATCCATTACATAGCCTAGAAAACAATTCCGCACTTACACCAGCCCAGGAGTTTTTACGAATTTTTACCATATTCCTCTCCTAAGAAACTTTTAAGCACCTGTTCATCCAAATCTTTCCTTATCATCCAAATGCCTTTGCTGACTTTCTTGTATATGTCAAATCTTCCATCAAATAAATCTGCATTAGATGAATTTGTATAGATAGCTTTTCTTACAGTGCCCCTCCAATTTGTCGAGAACTTCCTTGTAGACGTTTCGAAAATTATTCTATATATATCCTCTAACGATCCCTTCCCCTTTAGCCTTATAAATGCAAAGTAAACATCTCTACTCCATGTGCTTTGAATATCATGATTTAGCTCTCCTAACTGCTTGTTAAGCTTTCTTACATTAGTATTAGAAGGTGAGCTTTCAAAGATAAGCTTTGATTTCAAATTCATTATTTGTTCGATTTTTTCGAAAGTAGCTATATCAATTTTACCGTCTTTCTTAAGCTGATTAATGAGTTCTAAAAATGTTGTTCCTTCATACTCAGTATATAAGTTTCTAAACTCAACCTCATAAAAGCTTAACTCCTCTAATGACTGCCTTAATATAGGATCTAAATCCTTTGCCACTCTCTCTGAAATTGATAGTCTTTCATTAGACTTCAATTTTATTGTGTTTAATTTTTCAAAGGCTGATTGTAATTTAGGTTTAACATCATTCACCAAACTTAATATCTCATTGTAATTATCTTCAGATAAGCTAGAAGTATGAGCAACTATATTCCTTAATTCATAAAGCGAATCCCACCTTGATTTCAAATACAAATCATCACAGTCAACTATACCTTTAAAAAAACTATCCCAATTTGATGTAGGAATAAAGGATTTTAATTCTTCCAAATCAATTTGACTTGTATTTTCGTACGAAGAAATTTTACTCAACAGTTTACTATTATCACTGTTTTGGTAACTACTGAACAACACATCCCCCAAATGCTTAAAGTCTAGTTGTTGTAACACATCAGAATACTGTTTCCTTTTAGATTTATTGATAGCTTCTTTAATTATTTTAGGAGAATTACCTTGAACCCAATCCTTACCAACAATAGCAACCATGAAAAACGTTATAAACTTTCTCATATAGTTTTCAATTTCATGAATTAATGAGTATGCTTGTTGCGAATAATAAAATGACAGATCATCTTGCAGAGTTTCAAGAATAAATCCCTCCTCATAAACCATTTTCTTTATAGCTCTGAGCAAATCTTTATACTCTGGCTTAACTTCCCCCTTATTACCAACAATAAGGTAAAAATACTTTTGTTCTTTCCCATCTACTTGGCCATGTTTTACATTATAAGTAAAAGTAGTATCTTTATAGGAAATGACACCACTTTTAGCTTGAATAACTAAATCTTTGTCCTGCTCTAGAAATTCATTAAATCGTTTATTAGAGTTAAGAAAACTATAAAGAGCAGAAGTACTAACTTTATCTATTATTATTAAATATTCAGTCTTTAGCATATTTAGTTCACTCACCCAATAGCTCCCAAAATGCTTTATCTTTTATTCTTGCAATATCATTACCACCCACGACATAAAGACTATGATGTTTATCTAAACTCCTAATAGTTTTCATCAATAAATCTTGCTCTGCTTTATCATCTTTATTGAATAGAGCCTTTATATCTTTATTACTAATATTTGGGACTTCGTGAATAACCCAACTTCTTATAGAAGATGAGTAATCATTCTCTGTTGTCCTAAAATGTGTAATCTCTTGAGTTGATAAAATTATTCCGACCCCGTATTCACGACTTTCGTTGAGAATTTTTCGAAGGCTAACAAAATTTTGTTTCATGAAATTATCAGCCTCATCAACCAATACAAATTTAGTTAACTGCCTAAAGTCGCCATCTACTTTAGGCTTACCACTTTTTTGCATCTGCGAATAAAAAACATCCAACGTTAATGCTACAACTAAGTTTTTAAGTTCATCAGAATAGCCTTTACCGAGCTCAATAATTGTAATCCCATCAACTAAATCATATAAGCTGCCACATTTATCAACATTAGACTCAAATATCTCAAGCTCATTTAAACTTTCAAGTGCAGCATACAAGGAGTCCTCCACGGGCTCACCCTCTTTAAATAAAGCCCAAACATCGGCAATAGTTGGTGCAGGTTTATTCCATGTATTAGGATCTGATTTTTTAATACCAGCTAAATCGTATGCCTCGTTTATTAATTTGCGCAATTTGAGTTGTTGTTTTGTACCAAGACCAAAAGCTTTACCCATTGTTTCAGAAAACCCTCGCGCAGTTAACACCGGGAGCATTGGAGTATCACCAAAAAGGCTTAACGGGTTAAAAGGTAACCGATGTAAATTGTAGGTTTTTGAATCAGTTTCTCGCTTGAAGTTTTCATCTACATAATCTTGTTTATAATCAAAAATAAGTATCCCTATCGGCTTACCTTCAACATTGTTTTTTTGATTACGATAGAGCTGCGTTAATAATGATTTTGTGCACTGAGTTTTACCTGTACCTGAGACACCGATAATTCCAATGTGAGCGTTTAAAAAACGGTTTGTATTAGTTGGCTCCCAATACACAGGTTTATTACTGGGTAACTCATGTCCGACTAACACTTTTAATGTGTCAGTCGCTATTGGCTTTTCTACAACACTTGATATTGATTCTTCAGCTACGCCCTGTAACGCATTGACCAGCTTTTCGTTATCTGAATAGTCGACATCGACTAACTTTATAACTTCTGCTTTTACCTTAACGATTGGTATTACTTCGCCAGTTAATATGTATTTTTCTGGGATGTAACACAGCTCACTGCTTTTAATGTGTGTTAATAAGGTCTGTAGTGGCGTGCTAATAAATCGGTTCAAGTTAGCGCTAGGCAAACTAATCTGCAAAATGTCGTCTTCTAGGGTGAAATCTTCTTTGGCGTAATCAGCATTTTCAAAAAATGCCATCACAAAACCTTGAGGATAATCAGCTAAATCGGCAACGGTATAATCACCTTGTAACCACCACTCACGATTGCTTTGAAGTTTGCTGAAATGAAAACTGTCATACACCTTGTACAGCTCAAACTTATCAACTTGCATTAGAATTTGGCGTACAAATAGCCCACGGTATAAATGGCCAGCTAAGTCATTACGACCAAATAGATTCTCAACCAAATAGCGCTTCAGCTCTTTAGCTTGCTGTATCCCTTTAGTGTGAGTCCGTTTTTGGCCAATCTTAACTTCTAGCGGTAACAAGTAGATGTGCTGTCCTTTAAAACCAACAAACAACACATCATCAGAAATAGGACCGCTTTTATAACCCTGTGAAAAACGAGAAAATTCACTCTCGCTCATTTTTAAACCAATGTTACCGGCTACACGAAGCATTTCGGCAACGCTCATTGGTACCCAGGTGATGTCACTTTGGTGTAATAAACAATTCACGTATTTGTAAGCACCAATAATGCTTTTTTTCTCTTTACGTTCGTTATCATTACAGGTGATCATTTTTAATAACCACTCACCATTAAATGAATTGAACTCATCTATTAGGCCTTTGACACCTTGGGACAATACTTGATCGTACAAATCGCGTCGCTTAGTGACGGTTATCGCATCATAATTAGCCGAGTTAGAAAAGTTATCTGAATAATGAATAAGCACTGCATCTTTTTGTGATTTAAAGAAATCCAGCGTGACTTTAGGATCGATAATCACGGTCCACACTGAGTTTTCATAAACCTCTTCTAAAAGCTCAGTTAACTTACCGGCGACTTTTAGTGCTAGGCCATTATTTTTTTCGTACTTTTGCCCGCACCATGCCGCTTTAACGAGGTTATTGAAGTGGCTACTAAGCCTAAGGCTTGGCGTGTCATCAATATCAAGTTTGCTTAAACCGTAGGTAGTAAAATAAGTATTTTGCTCATCGTATGCGGTTTCACCAGCGAGTAAACCATGAGAGGCAACACCTGTTCTCTCGGTGAGTACGTCGACAGGAATGGGCACCACGCTGGTATCATTTCTAACAAAACTAATGTGAGCATAATTAAAGCTAGTTACATCGTCAGTAATTTTAAACTTACTGTAGGTAATCCTATTTTTAAGCATATCTGCAATAGCATCGGCTTTGTCTTTTTCACTTCCTAACTCAGCGAGGTCTTTTAACTCGTCATAACTAGGTGCATCAGCAAATTCATCAAAGTAGGTGCGTTGCAGTTTTTTGTCATAAATATTGACGTGTACTCTGTTGGCATTTTCTGGCGATTTCTTTTTAAAGTAATCAACTAGGCCTAAAAACAAAGAGGTGTTATCGGTATTATTAATCGAGTTGATATAAAGCGTTTCTTTGCTGCCTTTACTAAATAACACATCAAAAGCTTTAGTAAATTCGTTGGTTTTTTGCCTAACCAATGGGCGTACATAACTTAAACTCACATCTTTGTTGGCAACCAAATTACACCACATGCGATTTTCTGCAACCGCTTGGTTATAAGCAAAGCCGTCTTTAACATGCCACACAAAAGGAAGTAGTCCTTCGGCATTTAAGCGTTTAATGGTCGCTCTTGGCAATGTACTAAAACTATCATCGTCATCATTACTTGCCTGGCTAACAAGCTGCGCAAAGTAAGCCAAAGTCAGTGGATGATAAGGGGTAATAAATTCTTGACCGTCAAATTCAGCAATCCCGATATTAACCAGCATTATCGCTTCTGGTGATAGCAAAGATTTAGTTTCAAGCTGTTCAATTTCTTGTAGATAACAATCAACAATCTTATTGACCAACTCAAGAAATTCTGGCCCCCAAGAACAAGTGCTGATTAATACTTTTCTATGATCTAGATAATCAAATAATGCAGTGTAGGCAGTAAATAAGGCATAAAATGGCGCTTGCAGATACTCGAGCTTAACTTCTGGTCGCTGGTCTACTTTAGTAGCCAATAAACGAGTGTCTTGTAATTGTGCTTCCCAGTTAAGGAGTTTTTTACGCTCGCCGGTTGGACTTAAATCTTTACCATCAATAACGACTTTTTCTTTTGCTCTGTTATAAAGGCCATTAAAGTCATCATTGTATAAACGGGTAAATAAATTAGTGTCTAACACCAACGGTAGGCTAAGTGTGTCTGACGAAACCGCACCATCCACCTCGAAATTTAAGATGCATTCACCACTTTGTACTGCAAAAGTGAGACTGTCAGTCTCATTGGCAAATTCCGAAAAATCAATTATTTGAACTTGGTTTACCGCAAACGTTTGATTAGATTGCGTGACCTTAGTAGTGGTACCTTGCTCTGAAATTTGTAAAGTACCAGCATTGGTTTGCAATGTGATAAGTTCTTTACGTGGAGCAAGAATAAAACTATCCGCTAAATCATCTAGATAAAAATAGCCTTTTGGTACGACTAGTACGCGATACTTAAACCGCTCTTGCGGCTTTTCTCTTTTAAAATCAACACTAAAATACATTGGTTGCTTGTCAAAAACACCGACAATTTCTACAATACTGTGTTTTTGCGATCGATTATTTACGTCGAGTACAATGGGTTCTTTAATGTGTTGTAGTTTAAGTTCATTTTTTTGAATTTTACCGCCGGAAAAATAAGCTTCAATTTTGAAATTTTTGGTATCGTCTGGTATTTCAATAATTAAATGACGCTCTTTTTTATTTTCTCGCGCTTTAAAACTAAGACCTTCGATCGTTTCTTTTTCAAATGAGAGCAAGTTTTCTTTGTTTGTCCGGCGCTCTTTAATTAATTCACCAAAATCAAGGTCAGCCAGATTGGCATTATCACCGAAATGTTTGAGGACGAATTTTTCACCAAGATCTAAATCGCCAAGTTTTTCGACTAACTCTTGTGGGTATTTTTCAACGATTTCACTGATATTTTGATACAGCTGGTGATTGTCAGATAAACGCTTATCAATTTGTGCGGTATCGTCCCAGCCAATAATTGTATGGTCATTAAATAAACCAAGCTCACTAAATTGAATGACACCATCGTCAAGTGCTTCAAATAGCTCAGTGAAACCAAACATGGTCGCACCATCTTCAATAATCAATTTAAAACGGTGATCGAGTAAGCATTGTGATATTTGATCTGGGCCATTTATCGATGTAATTAATTCACTGAGTGATTGCTTAATTGTTGATGGGTGCCAAACTTCGCCTGGCTTACCTAAATCTCGAGCTGAATTGATAAGCGTATCTAAGTATGAATTATGTACGACGAGTAATACACAGTCACCCAATTGACCATCTTGGCTAGACACCAAATCACGTAAGTGGGAAATAAAGTTTTCACTTAAGCCACTCTCGGTTTCGCTGTGTACTACGGGAATAAGCTTTTTATCAGCAAATTGTATCGCCTGAAACTGCTGGTCAATATCAGATGTTACAATTGACACTGTGGTATCAGTAACTCGTAGCAAGGCTTCGTATAGCTTTTGACTGTTAGTGCTGTCAGGCGAGCGAAATTGAAAACGACTTTCACCCTCAAAACCTTTTTTGGCCCACTTACAAAAGTGTTCGACTAAAAAGTCTTCATATTGTTTTTCTGACATATACTGCATCCCCGCTGTCACTCATTCTTTCTACGTTACCCATGCGTTCGAATAGCTCGACTAAACACACTTCACTGCTTTTATCAAAAAAGACACCACGACTTTGAAATTCTTTTAGAAGCTCATGAAGCCTTATTTTATCTCGATTACCGATAGTGATATTGGTTAGCAGTAAGAGATAGTCTTGGTTTAATACAAGGTATGAACCGGCGCGCTTTCGCCCTTGTTCAAACGGTCTTATTAGGGTTTCTCGTGTCGCTTTAACAAAGTTATTGAAAGCCGTTTCTCTCGTTGAGCCTTTTTTAAATTGCTCAGTGAATAGTTTTGCCAATGTCGTTAACGCATCACTGATGCTGCTTGCTGGCTGAAGTTTTTCGATTAATTTTCTATCTTCATGAAAGTTTTCAGCATAGTTGTTAAGCGCATCAATATCAGCGGCAGTGAGTTCTGTAAAGAGTTGCCAAAGCGGTAACTCCACATTTTTAGTATCTTGAAGACTTTCATTTAACGCTAGATAAGGAAATAACGCATAACTGGCTTCAATAACTTGTTTATGGCCATGTAATTGTAATTTGGTACGTTCTTTACTGGCTTTTTCACTGTCTAAGATGAAGTAACAGTCTTTAACGGACGGCTCTTTTGCCCAACCTTTTATGTTTAGCGATAATTGCGCCGTGTAAAGAAATCCATATAGCTTTAAAAACGATTTAATGTTTTGTAAAAAATGTTCAGGATGACTGACTAAAAAGTGTAAATCTTTTTGGAATAACTCACTCAGATACGGCAAATATGGCATGTGCTGCTTAGGTGTTTTTTTGCTAGTTCGAGTAACTTGTGGTGAGTCAAAAACCGCTTTTATTTCTTTTTCTAAAAAGTTTAAGTGAACAGCAGGCGGTTTATTTAATTGCATACCGCCCATTAAATTAACCAAAAGAGTCGTTAAGCGCTCATCACCTGCATTACTACTTTCAGGATTTAGAACTTTTAATGCCTGCATTTCGGGAGCAATATTTAAAATTTGATTATTATCAAAGTACATTTTCTCAATAATGTGCCAAAAAGGCTCACCATCAAGTTTATTCATTAATCTGGTCTTACAAAGCTGCTTAAAGTCATCAAGTGTTTTGATTGGTTTTTCAAGCTCAAGGTTATGCAGTGCCTTAATGAATAATCCAACAACAACATTCCAATCATATACGTTACTTGCGCTGTTGGCAGAGACAGGGAAAAAAGTGGCAGCGCTATTTTGTTTTTTTGGTTTTAGGTCTTTTTGTAATGGCATTGCTTATCCCTCACTTACCATTATTTCATCATCATCACATTCTAAAAGGTACTTTTTACCTTCTCCAGTGATCACAAGCTCGCAAGCCGATTTAGCTTCCTGGATTACTTCACTCGCTAATTCATCCAATAAAATAACCGAGTTTTTGTCGTGTTTATTGGGTCTGTAGCCATTATTGATGTTAATGAGTAAAGACAATAAATTGATGTTTATGGGTAGTGCAAACTGTTTTGTTTTTAGCTTAAGTCGAGCATTAAACAACACACTGTTTGTGGCTGTATTTGCTTTTATTGCGTTCGAGTCCATTGATAAATCTGCAGGCGCTGCAACTTGGTAATCGCCAAAGTCAGACAATAAAAAATACTTTTTGCCTAGCTTAGGTGCATTGCGATTTATATAAGATCTTATTGCAGAAATTAGCGTGTCTCGATAAAAGGTTTTTAGTAAGGCCTTTTGTTCGGGATTATCTCTGTAGTCCTTGTGTAGCTGATAGATAGCAATGTATTTCTCTATAAGCGACTCGTTATAATCGTCAGCAAAATTTAGGTGATAATTATTAGCAAAATCATCATGCCTTAAAATATAAAACAATCTTAAATATTGAATTCCACTTGATAGATTTTGAATACCAAACTGTTTAACTTTTTCTTTAAATTCAAAGAACTCACTGTTTGGCAATCCCAGATCATAAGCAAGAATGAATCGATCAATTTCTTTTGTTCTGTAGTGGCCTGGGTCAAAATCTTCTATCTTGCTTGCTAGCTCATTGTCGCCACCAGCAAACAAGTTATCAAAAAGATAACCATCACCAACAAGTAACTCGTGGATGAAATCGAGTAATGCCCTTGCTGTTAAAAATTGGTCGCGCATTAATCTGGCTTTAAACAACAGTTCAATGATGACTTGCTGTACTGAAGGAAGACTCAGCAATTCAAAGTTTGTAACGAGCCTTTTAGCATCTGGTTCATCATATTGTTTTTCTTTTTCTAAAAGCTGCCTGATGATGTTGTCTTGTGGCTGGGTAATTCTAACTAAAAGTTGTTTCGCAAAATCTGAATTAAAGCCGTTTTGATGAATTTCAAATTTTGGATAGTCTTCAAAATTGATGAATTTAATTTGTTCGCTATCGAATTTGTTATCTTCTAAATAATTGGCTATGGCAGATTTAACATCTACATTTTGCCCTTCTTCGGCATAGTTACCCATCATGCCGGCATTGATACCAACAACCAGCGGATATTGACCAAGGGAAAAAGCATCAAACACTTTATCTAGTGTTTGTATTGCTGTGCCTTGAGGATCAAAACTATGAGTGGCATCGAGATGAAACGTAATTCTTTTACCAAACTTAAGTTTCGCTTTAGTTAGCAACTCTGACTTGCCATCACCACTACTTCCACACAAAAAAAGTAATTTTTTATCGCTAGCACCAAACGATGAAATGCATTTGTTTACTGCCTTTTCAATCGGCATTTCTATATATAAGTGCGACTTTACTTGATGATGTAGATTCGTTATGTCGTTATTTCGCTCGGTTGATACCGCGTAAGGCGAAGCCATAGACATGACACTGAGTGCTTCTTTTAATCTCATAACGTTCCCATTTTGACCATCATGCTTCAAATGAATTTAAACTATGAATCGTGGTACCACTTGTTAACAATAACAACTGATTAAAAATTAATATGCTATTAGGCATCAGCTTGTCTATTGCGCATGAAATAGCAGTACTAAGCGAATAGTGATTTGGTGAGTTAGTAAAATAACTGACGTAAATTTCGACAATTTAGAGAGAGGCAGAAATAATATTGAAATAGAAGAACTGGGCATTTTTTACCCTCCCTATAAATGACGTAACTATCCTTGATGAACATAAGATACTGCTATATCTGATTTTTTAAAACAGTTTAAACCCATGTTTTTAAATAAACTTGAACATAAGTTCGGTTTTAGTGTAATAAAATACTGAATCGCTCAAAAAAAGAACAGACTTTGATTTGTTGAATTTGACTCAATGAACACCTTTGCGCGCTTAAAGCAGGTATTAGGTGGCTCTGATTTTGTGTAAATGATAAACACCTACCATTTAGCACTTCTCTAAAAAGCCACTCGCGGCTGGCTTTGTTTATGCGATTTTTAATCGATCTTTCTATTACGCTCTTTTCGCCAAACTTGCTTCAATGACTTTCTGCTAATACAAATTGATACACAAAATGATTACGGTTAAATTTAACACGTTGTTAATATAAATTATCATTTTAGCCTTGACCTCTCACATACTTTTCACCTTATTAAACTGATAAATAATTGATTGTTCCTAGTACGATACAAAGTAAAAATGTCCGTACATAATAATAACAACAAAGGATTTTACCAATGGCCATTCCTCTAAAAAGAAACAAGATTAGTGCAATTCAACTCACACTTAGCCTGAGCTTATGTTCCACTTTTATTGCTCCAGCGTTTGCCCAAGACACCTTGATTTTGGCTGATGCCTATATCGATGTAGCTAAAGGAAAAAGCGTTGATAATGCAGCGATAATTATCTCTAACAATCAAATCGTTAAGGTTACCACCGCGGCAAAGATTACGAATAAAGCCGATTACAGCTTGATTGATCTTAAAGGTAAAACGCTGGTGCCTGGTGTGATGGACATGCATGTGCATTTATCTGGCGATGCTGAAGATAATTTTTTAGAGTCGATGAATTATTCAGTACCAAGACAGACTGTTAAAGCGGTTAAAAATGCTCAGAAAACCTTGCTCGCAGGCTTTACCACAGTGCGAGACTTAGGTGCATCTGGCTATTCAGTCATTGCTACCCGAGATGGAATAGATGCTGGCGATATTCCTGGTCCACGTATTTGGGCCGTAGGCCATGCAATTGGTATCACCGGCGGTCATTGCGATGATAACTTTCCTGCTCCAGAAGCCCATGCTAAAGCTCAAGGTGTTGCCGACGGTCCTTTGGAAGTGCGCACCAAAGTACGTGAAAACATAAAATACGGTGCCAATGCGATTAAAGTCTGTGCCACTGGCGGAGTTTTTTCTAAAGGTACTCAAGTCGGTGCGCAACAAATGACTTACGAAGAACTTAAATCTGCCGCAGATGAAGCGCATATGCGCGGCCTGGTTATCGCCGCCCATGCACATGGCACTAGTGGCATTAAAGATGCGATACGCGCGGGTATCGATAGTATTGAGCATTGTAGTTTTATGGACGATGAAGCTATTAAGATGGCAATAAAAGCAGGCACGTATTTGTCTTGCGACATTTACAACACCGAATACACCCTCGCCTATGGCGCGGCTAATGGCGTACCAGAAGCCAATATCAACAAAGAAAAGCAGGTGTCACAAGCCCAGCGTGACAGCTTTAGAAAAGCCGTTAAGGCAGGCGCTAAGATGGTGTTTGGTTCAGATGCGGCGATTTATCCCCATGGAGACAATGGTAAGCAATTTTCACGCATGGTGACCTATGGTATGACGCCAGTTCAAGCGCTTCAGGCTGCAACCATTAACAGTGCCGCCTTGATAAAACAAGATAACCTAGGTCAAATTAAAGCCGGATTCTTGGCTGACATTATCGCTGTTGATGGCAATCCGCTAGATAACATTAGCTTGATGGAAAACGTCACTTTTGTTATGAAAGATGGCGTTGTGTACAAAAAGCGTTAAGGCATTAGCTAACCGCTATTGGTTATGCCACAGCCCGATTGGCTTGGATAGCTTTAGCAATCAAATACCAAGGCCTATCTTAAACGCTAGGCCTTTTTTATATCTAACAGATAGACCGAGAGATCTCAGAAGCATGTTGATTCGTTCAATCATTATGGTTCAAGTCTTTTTATCTATAACAAGGCTATACATTAAGCGCTGGCTGACTGTCCCGATTGTGTTTATCAAACGCTAACCCTAAGGGTTCGAAATAGGCCAATAGTGCTTGATAGATTTCACGGCGGTGTTGGGTATCTGGGTAAGCACCATGTTTGGCTAAAGGTGAGTTAATCGTGCTGTTAACTAGGTATGGATTAGATATTTCGGCATTAGCCTGTGAGTACATTTCAATACTGGCTTCGAATGCGCGCGCCATCATTTCGGTTGGTTTGGCAAAGTAATGACAAGCTTGCAGTTTATCTAACGCGATTGACCGTCTCACATACTCGTGTGGCTCTTGGCCATTGCTGTTTAAAAAAGTGATTTCAAATAGCTTAGATAATTGTTGGTTCAGTGGATGAGCAACTAATGCTTTGTCAGCAAGCCAATGGTCGGTAGCACAGGCATACCGGTTAGCCGGACTCATGTACTCATCTTGGCTCAGTAGAGAGTCATCAACAAACATTTTGTCGGCTATGTAATGATCGAACGCATGCCAAAACTCATGAGCTAACGACCCTGCGCCGGCATTTTTGGCTAACGCCAGTTCTCGATATGCTGGTGAATAGTGTGCCTGCACGCCCTTTTGGCCGCCATGGCCGAAGGCAAACCGTAAACTGCCGCGCAGGCCAATTAGCTCTGGTGGTACGCAGAGTATATTGGCCAGATCGGCTAATGAATCAAATATCAAGTTAGCCGCTAATGCCGACTCCTCGCGATTAACCCATTTGCCCACTCTTATGTGCTGTAAACCAAAGGTGTGCTTGATATCTAAAAAGCTCACCGAATCACCATTGCGATAATCGGGACCAATTCGCTCAAAATGACGCTGATGATTTAATAATGAATGATGTGAAGCCAAACAAACCTCTATTACACGAAAGCGATTATAAACACGTTTACAAAAAAACGAATGCTGAACTCAGTGGGTAATTATGCCATGTTTAACGCCAGCAACCGTGCAATAAAAAGGCTAATGGTGGTAAAAGTCTCCTTGGCGCAACCTCATCCACCAGTATGCGATAAGCATTTTTATTCAGCTTTATGCAAAAATAAAAGTATTACCCTCGGTAAATTTTTAACCTTTATTCATTTAAATGCTTATTTAATCAAAATAAGGCTAAACAGATTAAATTAAAAGCACTGCATAATCACCGAGTTTATTTTACTCTTCTATTAAGTGGTCCATTAAGAACCGATTAAGTGGCTTAGTACGGCCACCAGCACTTAATGGATCGTATACGTTACGACTGTTTATGACGATATGCACCTAAAGAGTAAGCCGGTGTATTTGGGGGCCTTTTAAGTATCGCTCATTGAATGTCTATTTATCCCTGTTCACAGTACAGTGGTTTAAGCGCAATTGTTTATGGAGGATTTATGATTTATACCACAACAGAAACCATTCCTGGTCGGGATATTATCGAGATTGTCGGCATTGTAACGGGTAATGTTGTTCAATCTAAACATATTGGCCGAGATATTATGGCCGGTTTAAAAAGCATTGTCGGCGGCGAAATCCGCGGTTACACCGAAATGTTAAGTGATGCCAGAGATGTCGCCATTGAGCGCTTAGTTGCCAGTGCGGCTAAAAAAGATGCCGATGCGATTGTGGGTATCCGCTTTACAACAAGTGCCATTATGGATGGGTCGTCGGAAATAATGGCTTTTGGTACCGCAGTGAAATTAGCGCCGCGCTGATAAATAGCTCGGTTACTTAACCTAAACTTAGCTCATATTAATATCGCTCGCGAAGAACAAAGGCTGAGATAAGTACTTCTCACCATGTTGTTAACCTGTTTGTTTGTCCGAGTTTAGGCCGCCATCTCACGAGTGATCAAACATAACTAATAGGTAAATTTATGATTAAAAATATTTCCTTAGCCCTTGTCACCTTGATAGCCTCAACTCATGCCTTGGCGCTAGAAAGCCTTATTACTGTTGAAAGCCATTACTCGGCCAAAGAAACCGCTGATAGGTTTGAGTCGATCATAAAAGATAAAGGGTTTACGGTTTTTGCCAGAATAGATCATCAGAAAAATGCGGCGGGGGTTAATTTAACGCTAAGACCAACTGAAGTGATTGTGTTTGGCAACCCGAACATTGGCACTCAATTAATCCAGTGTAACCAACTGGCGGCAATTGACTTGCCCCAAAAGGCATTGATCAGTGAAGACGCTGATAATAAGGTTTGGCTGTCGTATAACAATCCGCAGTATCTTAAGCAGCGTCATAACATTGCAGGCTGCGATAAGGTTATGAATAAAATAGCCGCCGCGCTCAATACATTAAGCATTGCTGCAACGTCCAAACCGCTATAATGTAGAATGATATTAATCAATAACTTATATAGCATATTTATCAGCAGTGCTGCGTATAAGGATATATTTTGAGGTGTTAAATGAATAACCAAGTGGTATTAATTACAGGTGCAAATAGAGGCATTGGTTTGGCCTTAACTGAGCAATACCTTATTAACGGCTGTCGGGTTATTGCGACCTGTCGCGATGATGCCACAACGACTGAGCTAATGTCGTTACAGGCGCAGTTTGCTGATAAATTATTGATTGAATCAATGGATATCACATGCCCAGATACCATTCACCGTTTAGCCAATAATCTTTGCCAGCAAAATATTAGTATTGATTTAATCATTAATAATGCGGGCTATTTGGATCGCGATAATCACAGTATTCATGCTATCGATTATGCAGATGCTGAAATGTGCTTTAAAGTGAATGCGATCGGGCCATTATTTTTAATCCATTGTTTATTATCCCTATTAAACAAAACACGTTTATGTAAAATCGCTATTATCTCATCGTCCAAAGGATCATTAACAGAACCACAAGGCGTTGATTGGTATGGTTACCGAATGTCTAAAGCCGCTGCCAATATGCTCGCGGTGAATTTATCTAAAGAACTTGTTGATGATAATGTTGCTGTGGTATCGGTTCATCCTGGCTGGGTTCAAACTGACATGGGCGGCAGCGCTGCACGGGTTAAAGTTATCGATTCTGCATTGGGGATTATAAAGGTGATTGACCAGTTATCGATTGCTAACACGGGTGAGTTTTACAATTTTAACGGTGAGCAACTGCCGTTCTAATATGTGGCAGCTTGAATGTGTGGCTACTCAGCGTACTTTTTGCCTGCTTTTTGGCTATCATTGAACGCACATTATCAAAACTATTAGCTTTGTGGGCGGGTGCGATTAATCAATTTACCGCTTAATATGGTCTAGGATAAGTTTGAGGCTGTTTTTAGGTCGACAATAGTGGGCGAATTATGTTTTTTGACCATGATATTGAGGCTAATTTAACCGGTTACACTTAAGTACAAAATAATATCCAGCGATATTTACTGCTAGCTTGCCTTACAGGTGTAAGTTGGTAAGATGTTGTTTTGATGACTGTATCGTTAATATCGTTATGATACTTTGGTATTAATAGGCACAGTTAGACAATATTAATTAAGTCGATAGTTACAATATTGACTACGACACAATGAAGATGTGTTTATCTTCTTCTTGCCGCATAGCGGCTTAATTCAACGAACACTTTAAGTTAATTTGTAACCTGCTGCATTTGTACTTTAATCAGTACGACGTTAAGCAAAACCTAGGTTGCGTTACTGCATAGCTTAAGCGGGCGTTATATTTAGTGAGGTTGCGATAATGGAAACAAAGCCGATAATTTATGACAGATTTTCTTGTAATAAATGTTTTGATAAAAGCAGCCTTGATTTTGATTTCACCATGGCTTTTCAGCCAATTATTAACTGTAAAACCAATACTATATTTGGCTATGAAGCATTAGTTCGCGGTTTACAAAATGAATCTGCTTTTTCCATTATCGATCAAGTCAATGATGATAATCGTTATTTATTTGACCAGCTTTGCCGAGTGAAAGCCATCGCACTGGCTGCTAAGCTCAAACTAGACTCCATGCTTAGTATCAACTTTCTTCCCAATGCCATTTATAAACCTGAGCGCTGCATTCGAACCACCTTAGAAGCCGCAAAAGAGTATGGTTTTCCAACCAATAGAATCATGTTTGAATTTACTGAAAATGAGAACATCAGCGATACAGAATTTGTTAAGGGTATTGTTGAGTATTATAAGAAATCAGGATTTATCACTGCACTAGACGATTTTGGTTCTGGCTATGCCGGTTTGGGATTATTGGCTGATTTTCAAACCAACATCATCAAATTTGATATGAAGCTTATTCGTAATATCGACCAGGATAGTACCCGACAAGCTATTATTAAAAATTGTGTTAACTTGTTTGCTGAGCTTAACATTACCTCGTTAGCCGAAGGCGTAGAAACCATCGAAGAAATGCTCTGGTTGCGCGATTCTGGCATTGACCTGATGCAGGGCTATTTGTTTGCAAAACCTGGCTTTGAGAGCCTACCGCAAGTTGATTTTGATGAAATATCCCGCTATGAAAGTAAAGCTAAACATTCCCACAAGCAAAGTTTACATGATGGTGCAGGTATTTAAACCTCAGCTTAAGGGGTTAAATCATCATCCTTAGGCCGATTTTGCTTAACCATTACCGACTCGAGATAGTCACAAAAAAGACTACACATCTAAGCGGGCTAACTTAAGGTTTTGACTGACGTTTATAAGCGTTTTATGCCCATTTCAACCAATTCATTTACCTATGTCTTTGCGTAATCCTGTATCATTGAGCGGTGCCAAACTCTTGGCCCCTTTCCCTCCCCTATGCTGGAAATATCATCGATGAAAACAGACGCTTTACGCGGCAAACTATTCTTATTACTGGCCACTATGCTTGCTGGTGTAGGCTGGATAGCCTCTAAACTTGTTATTTTACAAATGCCTGGTGAGGTGTTTATTGCAGCTCGCTTTTTAATCGCCAGCCTGATTTTATTACCATTTTGCTATCAGCAGATTTTGGCCCTGCGAGGCAAACAGATTGCCGCGCTGTGTGGCGTTGGCCTTGTATTAGCGGCATCGATTGAAGTATGGGTACATGCGATTACCATTTCAGATACCCTGTCTGAAGGCGCGTTTATCATGAGTTTAGCAATGATTATTGCGCCATTTATTTCTTGGCTATTATTCAAAGTTAGACCCAACCGCATGTTTTGGATAACGCTGCCTATAGCCTGCATTGGTATTATGTTATTGACCATCACAACGGGCTGGGAGGTGGATAACAGTCAATGGTTTTTCTTATTGTCGTCGGCCTTACTGTCATTACATTTTGTACTTAACAAGCGAGTTCTGACCAATATAAAGCCATTAACATCCATCTGCGTTCAATTATTCATGGTGGGGGTTGCTGGTAGTGTGATTATGGCGCTGGTGTCACCTGAGCATTTTGAACTCAATGGCCAGCTGTTTTTTTGGTTTGCAGTCTCCACTGTCATTGCCACCAGCGTACGCTACTTGTTACAAACCCTTGGCCAGTTTAACGTTAAGCTAGAAACGGCCTCATTGATCATGATTTTAGAACCCATTTGGACATTAATCTTGTCTATTAGCTTTCTTAATGAAGTGGTTGAGGTACAAAAGCTTATCGGTGGCGGAGTGATTCTGCTGTCACTGTTTATTTATATCAAATTTTCTAAAAAGTAGTTTTGACTAAAGGCGTTATGGCGCGCTCGGTTTATGTTCATCGGGCTCGGCTGCGCCTCACCTGTTATCGGCAAAGATTCGACTACCAACAACAGATACATTTGCCAGTCTAGCCACTTAAACACCTTGCCGCTTTTAGTTCATTGGCGATGAGACTATAATGACGGGTAATCGCAAACCAATGAGTCATTAATGAACAGTAACATAGAGATAGTCGATCTTCTCCGCGAGCGTATTCCTTCATTTAAATGTGTGCCGGGTTGTCACGATTGCTGTGGCCCAGTAACGACCTCGTCTGAAGAAATGTCGCGCCTGCCAGTCAAAACGGCCGCAGAACATGAAGCCGCGCTAAATGAGTGGAACTGCGTATATTTAGGCCCTAATGGCTGTGAAGTGTATGAGGAACGCCCTTTGATATGCCGAGTATTTGGCACGACACCGCGTATGCCTTGCCCTGAAGGTCGTGGTCCTGAAAAGCTGATTGACTCAAAAGTAGAAGCTCAGATCCATCACTATATTGCCAATACCCGCCAAGTGTTAGTGTAAACGCATAGCAACATCTAACCGATAATGGTCTTTAACAACAGGCGAATACCCTGGATTGATGCGTAACATTAATGTGGTCGTGAATAACACAGCTTACATAAGAGTTAGCCGCATTAAAGCTTAGAAGTAGCATGACTCGCCTCAGTATGACACTGAGACTAGTCATGCTCTGCGGTGTGAATCATTACCGCCACAGAGTGTTAACTGAATTAGCCAAAGTGTTCTTGGAAAGCAATCATAAAGTCTTCTCTTATGAGCTGCTCTAAATGTATCGCGCGTTCAGTGGGGCAAAAAATCATGATATGTACATTCTGCTCACCATTTATGCCGCTGGTAATATGAATGTGTGGTTCACTGCCCGGTAAATCGACACCGGCGTGTTTTTCTATCACGCTATTGTAGCGCTTGGCCACTTCAATAAAATCTTCACAGTGCTGTTCTATTTGACGAGTAAGTCCAGGAAACAGCGGATACAGGTTAACAAACTGCACCAGAGTAATAGTAATATTATGATAAACGTAACGTTTCATAAAATTAAGGTTTTTAACCGCATAGGTAAAAAACATACTATTTGGCAGCGTGGCGGTTTTACCTGTGTAATGGTATTGGCCTTGGTCCAGATCAATCTCTTGGATCACTGTGGCCATTAAGTTATGTTCTATCACTTCACCGTATATCTTACCCACTTCAATCCAATCACCAATCACAAATGAGCGTGAACTCGCGCGTTGTATCGAGCCGGTAAAACACAGAATAATCTCTTTTGAGGCGATGACTAAAGCAATTGCGATGGCTGTTACTGACAATGCAAATTTGCTGACTTCGGTCTGCCAAAGTACAAATAACACCACCAATATTAAGATAAATGTGCCATTTTTAGTACGCGACATCCATTTGCGTTGCACATCAGAAAGAAATGCGACATCGCCACGTATACTTGAAATGATAAAGCGTTTAATCACTGAGATGAGGATTATTATCAACACTGTTAACAATAATTTGTGCTCGAGAAGAAAATCGACTGCTAATGCTATTTTATCTACCAAACCTACAACCTATATCAATTTTGTATTCATCATGCTGAACCAATATTATTCAGCCCAGTACTTTATGGGGAATACCAACATAAAACAAGGTAATTAACCTATACATTGGATAAAAAACACCTCTCAAACAGTGCTTTTTGTTGCTAATAGCGTTGAATTAACTGTCATAGACCCGCTATTAATGCGTCCATTCGCCTTATGAGTAACACCAATCATGAGTTTGTTTTTGGTTAACGTCTAAGGTGATGATCTTTATCATCATATCCTCATATATCATCCCGATTTCAGGTTAGTGAGCAGATAACTCAGCATTGAGAATAGGATTAGACAGCTTTGATTGTTGATGTCACTTGAAAGTATTCAGCCTTCAGAAAATCATCCTTGAAAAAATATCTCTACTGTGTTGAGTAGCAAACGCCATATTTACAAAATAGTTATCAACGCATTAATGACATCGCTAATGATCACAAGCTTGGGCATTAATTCAATATCTTTCTACTCTAGGCATTTTTGTCAGTTGGCGTATATATAGGGTGCTTGTTTAGCTACAAGGAGTTAAATTAGTATTAAGCTCAATCAATGATATTTTACATAAAGTTACATTGTTGTTAAATTAGCTAATTATATGCTTTTATTATGTCAGACATGGATGCATCTTATGGAAGCTGGCTCTCGTAGAATACTACTTTTCTCTGTTCCCCTAACTTTGCTCATTTTGGCAATCGTTTATTACTCCTTAAACTCCGGTCGTGATATTGCGTTTCGTTACTCTCCGCTGATCGATGCCGCTATCAAAATTAAGCTTGAGGCGACAACAGGACACTTGTGGTTTGAAGAGGCGATTAGTGGTGATAGCAGCATCGATATTGACACTGTATGGGCTCATTTTGATAAATCACTATGGTATGCGCATGTCATGCTTGATGGCGGTAAGAATGGCGACACCGTCATCATGCCTCTTGATAATCCTGATTTACGCCAGCAAATTGACCAAACCATAGTCGACCTGCAAAAATTTCGCCATATGGCCCAACAACGTTGGGATGCACAATCCACATCCGCTATTGGTTCTGATATTGACCAACAATTTGACCAAGCCTTTATCGCGTTTAATTTTGCGGTTGATCATGTGGAAACCGCCCTGCAACAAGCTATCAATGACGATCTACACACCTTTAAACTCATGCAACTATTGCTTGCGGCTCTTATCTTGATGGTAGGGATTGTTATTGTGAGTTTGTTGTTGCGTTACAACACAAGAATAAACAAACACCTGCTGACGTTATTTAAACAAGAAGAAAGACTGCGAATTACCTTAAGCTCTATCGGTGATGCAGTAATAGTTACCGATACCCATGGCACGGTGACCTATATAAACCCAGTCGCAATTCAACTTACTGGCTGGACATCTCTTCAGGCATTAGGACAACCGCTTACAAAAGTGTTTAATATTGTTGATGCTTACACACTTGAATCGGTCAATAACCCGGTAAAAAGAGTCCTTGATACTGGCTCAATCGTCGGCCTGGATAATCACACTAAGCTTATCGCTAAAGATGGATCTGAATATCACATTGCCGACTCTGCTGCGCCAATGCGCAATCCTGCTGGTGATATCAGTGGTGTGGTACTTGTGTTCAGGGATATTACCGAAGAGCGGACATTATTTTCTGAGCTTGAATCGAGTCAGGCAATGATAAAAGCTTTATTAAACACTGTGCCTGATATGATTTGGTTGAAAGATACCCAAGGAAGTTATTTAGCCTGTAACACCAAATTTGAAGAAATGTATGGCGCCAAGGAACATGAAATCATCGGTAAGACTGACTTTGATTTTGTCAGCCATGAGCTTGCTACTTTTTTTCGCCACAATGATGCCAAAGCACTCCACGCCGGTGAATCCACCGTCAATGAAGAATCGCTGACATTTGCCAATGACGGCCACGTTGAACAGGTCGAAACCATAAAAACACCGATGAAAGACAATCATGGTCACTTAGTGGGTATTTTAGGTGTAGCCAGAGATGTCACTAACTACAAGAAATCATTGGAACGACTTAAGCAAAGTGAGGCCAGGTTAAAAGAAGCGCAAGTTTATGCCAAAATTGGCTATTGGGAATTACTGCCCGACCAAAAAACCGCTGTTTGGTCTGATCAAATGTGTGCGTTATTTGGACTGGTTGAAAACGCCAAAGCAGATCCGCAAACCCTTTGTAACGTGATGAATAAAAGTGACATTGACACTTTTATGGCGTCAGTTAAAGAATGCTTCTTGACTGGCCGAGAACACCATGTTGAATATCGGATCATTAGGCCCAAAGATGGTGAAGAGCGCTGGATAGAATGTCGAGGACAATTGATCACAAATAGCGCAGGTGAAGTGCAAAAGATAGCCGGTTTTATCCAAGATATTACTGAGCGCAAACAAGCTGAAGATACCTTACGCAAAAGTGAAGCAACCATCCAAAACAAGCTCAAAGCAATATTAGAGCCCGATGCAGACATTGGTGCCTTATCGCTATCGGATATCATTGATGCAGAGGCGCTGCAATCTCTGATGGATGATTTTTATGATTTAACCGGCATGTTAGGTGCAGTACTTGATATCGAAGGAAATATTCTTGTCAGCGTAGGTTGGCAAGATATCTGTACCCAATTTCATCGCTGCCATCCTCAAACACGAAAAAATTGTATAGAGAGCGATGCAGTGCTCACACACAATGTGGAGCACAATTCATTTAAGGAATACAACTGCAAAAACAATATGTACGAAATGGTTGCCCCTATTGTTATTGGTGGCAAGCATCTCGGCAATGTGTTCATTGGTCAGTTCTTTTATCAGGATAAAATCCCTGATGTTGAGATATTTCGCCAACAAGCACACCAATATGGCTTTGATGAACAGGCGTACCTTGCCGCTCTCGATAAAGTGCCGCGCTTTACCCGTGATGAGGTCGCCCATGGAATGCGATTTTATACCAAACTCACCGATATCATTTCCGCGTCAAGTTTTAGTGCCATCAAACAATCAAGGTTACTTGCGGAGCGAGAAAAAGCGCAAGAAAGACTGCAATTATTCTCTAGAGTGTTTAGTGATACCCATGAAGGCATCATGATTACCGACGCCAAACAGCAGATACTTGATATTAACCCAGCATTCACCCAAATAACCGGTTATAGCCGAGGAGATATTATTGGTAATACACCAAACATATTGAGTTCGGGTAAACAAAGCCCGCAATTTTATGCACTGATGTGGCACACAGTTTCAGAAAATGGATACTGGCAAGGCGAAGTATGGAACAGGACAAAGCAAGGGCAACTCTATGCAGAATTACTCACTATTTCATCATTAACCAATAGCCAAAATGAAGTGACTCATTATGTTGGGATGTTTTCTGATATCACCAACAGTAAGCTACAACAAGACCAACTGAATTTAATGGCTCACTATGATGTTCTGACGAAACTGCCTAATCGCGCGTTATTTGTAGATCGTTTTCAACAATCCATTGCTCATAGTATGCGCACAGGACATCAACTTGCGGTGTGTTTCCTAGATTTAGATGATTTTAAACCCGTAAATGATAACTATGGTCATGATGTTGGAGATCGCTTATTAATTGAAGTCGCAAACCGCATTAGTGCCTGTATTAGAGAAGAAGATACCGTATCACGGCAAGGCGGCGATGAATTTGCCATATTACTCAATGATATTAAGTCTGCTTCACAATATGAAGTAACCATAGACCGAATCCATAAAGCGTTAGCAGAACCTTATATCATTGATGATATACAACATCGTATTAGCGTCTCTAGTGGGCTGACCTTATATCCTGCTGATAATGGTGATATCGATACGTTATTGCGTCACGCTGATCACGCTATGTACCAATCGAAATTAACCGGTAAAAATCGTTCTCGATTGTACAGTGCCGATTCTGACCAGCTTATTATCCAAAAAAATCATCACCTCGAAGAAATTCAACAGGCATTTGCTAACCATGAATTTCAGCTCTACTATCAGCCGAAAGTGAATATGGTCAGTGGACATGTATTTGGCGTAGAAGCCTTAATACGTTGGAACCACCCACAGAAAGGGCTCACTTCACCGGGAGATTTCTTACCATTTATAGATGGTACCGTACTAGAAATCGACATCGGCGAGTGGGTTATCAATCAGGCTTTACAACAACTTGATGATTGGCAAAAACAAGGTATTAAACTTGAAATTAGCGTTAATATTTCGTCAAATCATCTGCGTACGCCAACGTTTGTTGCCCATCTTGACGATAGTTTAAGCCAGTATCCCAATAATAATGCTCAATATTTGCAACTAGAGATATTAGAAAGTTCTGCTTTTGGCGACATCAATACCATTAATCATATTATTGAGGAATGCCAAAACCGGCTGGGAGTGAGTTTTGCACTGGATGATTTTGGTACCGGGTATTCATCGTTAACTCATTTAAGAAGTTTACCGGTGAATACGATTAAGATAGATCAGAGTTTTGTGCGAGACATACTCGATGACCCAAGTGACTACTCCATCATTGAGGGAGTCATTGCATTAACGAAATCATTTGACCGCAATGTTATTGCCGAAGGCGTTGAAACAACCAATCATGGCCTACTGCTGTTACTCATGGGCTGTGAGCAAGCTCAAGGCTATGGAATAGCCAAACCTATGCCTGCAAAAGATTTTTTACCATGGCTAAGCAACTATATTCCAAATAAAAGTTGGCGTATTGGTGGTAATCAAAATCACAGTAACAAACAAACTAGCCTAGATATATTTAAACTGATCACTGCACAGTGGAGAGAGAAATTTGCCAAAAAGATTTTATCCTCTGCAGATGAAGGAATTCCTTGGCCCATTCTTGATGAGCAGACATGTCAATGCGGCAACTGGATCCGTCGAGAAAAGCAAGGGCAGTTATTTGAATCGCAATATATTCAACTATTTGAACACCATCATAGTAAGATTCATTTTATTGCTGATGGGATAAAGCATCAATATCTGCAAGGGCATCTTGATGCCGCCTGTGAGAGTCTGGTTGATTTAGATCTCGCATTCGATGACATCGATAATACTGTTAGCTTATGCCAATAGCCTTGTTTGATTTTGCTCAAAGCACAGGGCTAACTCAAGTCTAGCGCGGCGAACATAAGTCGATTAGCAGAGCTTACCTAAACTGATGGGTAATCTTAAATACATCATACTCTGGCAGTATACTCTGGCAGTAGTCAGTTATTTTACGCCAGCTTATTGCTATTCAAAATAAGCATCAAGCTTCACCCGTTATCCCCATCTAGCTGATAATGGCCGCAAAATTTTTTTTCATTTTCACTGATTCATTTTGATCTATAAGCAAATGAATCAGTCACGCCATACTATCTCAACTGAATCACTGCCGTTCACTGCGCGATCACGTCCTGAGCTAAAATATGATCTGAGACAATTTGTCCAAATTGAGTTTTGTTAACTTGATCAACCTCATAAATTAGAAGCTACAAGCTTATTTTTGATAAGGAAATTTCTTACAAGTTGATTTACATCAAAGAGGATTTTTAGCCGAGTTCTAAAATTGATACCGATAGATTGCAACTCATTATTAGCAACTGAGCTAACTTAAGCAGAAGGTATCAACATGGACACACATGCAGCCCTTTATAAACAGGGTCAAGATCGCCTTGATTATTTACGCCAATTTGCCCAACGTCAGCCTGTCTCATTACAAGAAAAAATGGCTAACCTTGGGATATCTCGTCGAGACTTCATTAAATGGACCGCATCGGTCTCTGCAATGTTTGCCTTGCCCCTACCCTTTAGTAACTTGGTCGCTGAAGCAGCTGAATTAGCCGACCGAGTCCCACTCATTTGGTTACACCTAGCCGAATGTACTGGTTGCTCCGAGTCATTAATTCGCACTGACTCCCCCAACCTTGACACGTTAATTTTCGATCATATCTCACTTGAATATCATGAGACGCTGATGGCGGCCTCTGGTTGGCAAGCAGAAGAAAACTTAGAGAATGCCCTTGAAACCTACAAAGGTCGCTATTTACTTGCGGTTGAAGGCGCGGTGCCGACGGCTAACAATGGCACCTTTTTAACTGTCGGCTGTAAAGGCCATACGGGTCTGCACATTGTCAAAGAAGCGGCTGAAAATGCTGCGGCAATTGTCTCTGTTGGCACCTGTGCCGCCTTTGGTGGTGTACAAGCCGCAGCGCCAAATCCGACAGGGGCAAAAGGGGTTTATGAAGTGGTCGATAAGCCGGTGATTAATTTAGGCGGTTGCCCTCCGAGTGAAAAGAACATTGTTGGCACAATAATGTATTTCATTATGTTCGGTAAGTTGCCAGCCCTGGATATGTTTAATCGTCCTAAATGGGCCTATGGCGCACGGGTACATGATAATTGTGAACGTCGTGGTCGCTTTGATGCCGGCGAGTTTGTTGAAGAATTTGGTGATGAAGGCGCAAAAGCTGGTTACTGCCTTTATAAAGTCGGTTGTAAAGGTCCTTACACCTACAACAACTGCCCTACGGAGCGTTTTAATCATCACACAAGTTGGCCTGTGTTAGCCGGTCACGGATGTATGGGGTGCTCTGAGCCTAATTTCTGGGATGACATGGCCGATTTTGAAAAACCACTCGGACGCCAACTGTTACACGGTGTTGATGCTACAGCTGACACCATAGGTGCAGTCATTTTAGGCGCAACCGTTGTCGGTATTGGCGCCCATGCAGTAGCAAGCGTATTTGCTAAGCCTTTGGAGGAATAATCATGAGTAAACGTGTCGTTATCGACCCTATCACCCGCATCGAAGGCCATTTACGTGTCGAAGTTGAAGTAGATGACAATAATGTCATTACTAAAGCTTGGTCTTCGTCGACCTTATGGCGCGGCATTGAGGTGATTTTAAAAGGCCGAACTCCAATGGATGTGGGCTTAATTGTGCAACGTATTTGTGGCGTATGTACTTATTCGCACTATCGTTGCGGTACTGAGGCGGTTGAAAATGCCCTCGGAGTTAAGATCCCTCTTAATGCAAAATACTTACGCAGCTTAATGCAGTCGTCACTCTACATGCATGATCATATTGTGCATTTTTATCATCTACACGGTTTGGATTGGGTGGATGTGGTATCGGCATTGAGCGCCGATCCGGCACTGGCGGCACAAGTGGCGATGAAATATTCTGATACGCCCATTGCTGCTGGTGAAGGTGAACTTAAAGCCGTACAAGCCCGCGTAAAAGGCCTGGTTGAAACCGGAAAACTCGGGCCATTTGCGAATGCTTATTGGGGTAATAGTACTTATCGCTTTAGCCCTGAACAAAACCTCATTGCGTTATCGCATTATTTAAAAGCCCTTGAAGTGCAACGTGTTGCCGCTGAAATGTTAGCGATATTTGGTGGTAAATCGCCACATCCACAGTCGATTGTTGTGGGCGGCGTAACCTCAGTACGTGACATGTTAAGCCCTGCTCGGTTACAAGAATGGAAACAAAAACACGCTATCGTACAAGATTTTATTGAACGAGCTTATCAAGCCGATATTGTGATGGCAGCAGAAGCATTTGGCTCTGAACCCAGTGTACTTGGCGGGGTAAATGTTAGCAGCTTCTTATGTGGTGAAGACTTTATTACCTCTGATGGCGAGTATTTATTCCAACAAGGGGTGATTTTAAACGGTGATTTAGCCAATGTATCGGATATCGACCCTAGCTTAATTAAGGAAGACGTCACCCATGCTTGGTATCAAGCTGATGGGCCGCAACATCCATATGTAGGCACCACAATTCCTGATTACACTGGCTTTATTGAGCGCGATACTGTGTACGGCAAATTGCCAACCATTAATGGCGACGGTAAATACTCTTGGGTTAAATCACCACGCTATCAAGATGAGCCGTTAGAAGTGGGTCCACTAGCCTGTTTACTGGTTAACTATGCCCGCGGAAATCAGGTTGTTGTCGATGCGGTAAACGGCTTGTTAGCCCGTACCGGCTTACCTCTTGAGGCGCTATTTACCACCTTAGGTAGAACAGCTGCACGTATGCTGCAAACGGTATTAGTCGGTCAAGCGAGTTTACAAACCTTTGATGCCTTGCTGATCAATATGCAGTCAGATGAATCAACTTATGTGAAGCCTGAAATTGATCCAGACCGCGTTTATGAGGGCTTTGCGATGATTGAAGCACCTCGCGGTATGTTAAGTCATTGGATCCGCATTAAAAATGCTAAAGTTGAAAACTACCAAGCAGTGGTCCCCACTACCTGGAATGCTGGTCCTGTGGATGCTAATGGAAAAATGGGCCCTTATGAAGCATCCTTGATTGGTTTGAAACTTGAAGACCCAACTAAGCCTTTAGAAGTCATTCGCATCATTCATTCCTTTGATCCTTGCATGGCGTGTTCAGTTCACGTGATGGATTACAAGAAACAGACTCTAGGTCAATTTAAAATTGATCCAAATGGGTTTTAATCAGAGGTAATGGATTAGGAGGGAAAAAGTATGCAACATATTGCAACCCACGACCGGCAGTTGATATTTACTCCAGCGATTCGAATATTTCACTGGTTACGTGCCTTGTCTATTTTAGTATTAGTGATCAGCGGATTTTATATCGCTTGGCCATTTTTAGTGGCACCGGCTAGCACAGATGTCTTGGTGCAAGGTTGGATCCGCTTTGCGCATATCATTTTTGGATTTTTGTTAACCAGCATCACCTTAGTGCGTTTTTACTTGTTTTTCTTTAGTCGAAATAGCATCGAACGACGTTCGTTTAAAGATGTGTTGAGTGTAAAAAGCTGGATAACACAAATAAAATCCTATTTTTGGATGGGCAGTTTAGACAAAGCTGGGGTTTACGGACCATTACAGTTTATGACTTATGTGGCCATTTCGTTTGTTGCCTTGATTATGTGCATCACTGGCTTAGTGCTTTACGCCAATGTGTATCACTTAGGTGTTGGCGGAATGCTAGGTGATGTATCAGCATGGATAACTGGTCTTTGTGGCGGATTAGCACCACTGCGAACTTATCATCATTACCTAACATGGGCCTTCATTATTTTTGTGGTGATCCATGTGTATATGGCGGTGTGGTCTGGTATTCGCTTTAAACATAATTCAGTCGATTCCATTGTATCTGGTTACGACTATCACAAAGTACGTAAATAGGATGAATCAATAATAGTGAAAAAAATATTGCTGTTAGGTATAGGCAATGTATTGTACGCCGACGAAGGAGTCGGCGTGCATTTTGTCAATTATATCAAAGACAAATATCAAATTAGCCACCTAACTGACAGTATGGATATTGTCGATGGTGGCACCCTCGCCCAAGGGCTAATTCCAATGATCAGTCGTTATGACCATTTAATAGTGGTTGATACGGTTAACAGTGTTGGTGTGAAGCCTGGCGAAGTGTATTTTTTTGATTTTGACCACGCCCCTGCTGAAATTGATTGGCAAGGCAGTGCCCATGAAGTAGAAATGCTGCAAACACTCAACATGATGGACATTGTCGGTGACAGACCGCTAACATTTGTTCTCGGCGTTACCCCAACGGTAATTGAACCAATGACATTAGGATTGACGCCAGATTTACATGCCGCCATTCCTGTGATGGAACACGCACTATTATCCCATTTGGCCAGCTTAGGATTTAGCCTGGAAATTGTGAATAATATAACCATTGATCAGGTGATTCCTGACGCTTATAAGCGAGGTTGCTATGTCGATGCATAACATTCGATTTGACTTTGTATGCCAGAGGCATGTGCCATTATATGAGCACTTGTGTAATCAATATCTGGACCGGACTGAACTTAATATTAGTATTGGTGCAGAATCTGACCCGCAAACAAGTACCACACGTTATTTTATTGAAGCCTTTGCCACACAAGCTCAACTTGAAGCGTTAGCAGACGATATTGCCAGTGATTTTTTACTGTCGGTTTGGTTACTCAACACTCATATTGAACGTATTGAGCAGCACAGTGGCCAGCGAAAACCTTCGGCGATGTCAGCCAAATCGTCAGGGTTACCTTTGTATTTTTGCCAACATTGCCAACCACTTTTTGGCGATAATCAACAGCCCTCTTTTGGTAATATAAACCTGCACTGTGAACACTGCATGGGGCATGAGAAACTCAGTCGTGATGAAAAATCGTTAACTCAGGCCGACATTGTGTTAATGGCCAACCGCTTAATTAGCCATAAATCACTGCCCTTACCTATTCTCGGGTTAACCTTGTGGTTAACGCCACCCAGCCCATCAACAGATGAGCAAGCCAAAACGCCAACGCAGACTGAAACACGCCAAGCGAATCAATACCAAAGACCACACATATTAATTTGTAACCCCAATTCACTGAATAGCCATTTCATCGTCAATGACAGCCAAGTGTTGGCTTTATCGAGTATTGAAAAACCGTTAATTTGCGTTCGAGCAAGTAGCGATCATCCCAGCTTATTGGCGCCCTTGTATGAGATCCAATTCTCTGAAAACCGTTTGTTGGTGATCCTCACCGAAGTGCTGCGCCAAAAAGGCATTCATTGGTTATACGTGAGCAAGAATAGCGATCAACAAACCAGCCAAGATGGCGTACTGAAAGCGCCATTGCGTTTAGCGATGATTAATCATCAGTGGTTGCCCATTACCAGCCTGAGTAATGGCACTATGCCCTTGCCCTCTACTATCACTTGTTTACATGATGAAAATAACTATCAAGATGGTCATTTTGCGTTTCGTGCTCACACCACAAACACCAGCATAGACTGGCAAGTCAGCCCTGCTGAGCCACCAGCAACAGTGTTAGAGAATGTCATAACTGACGATTCAAGTGATGTCAGCACCTCAATAACGACCAGTTTATGTGCATTAAATGCCGCACTATTACGTTGTGACCTGACCAAAAAAATTCGTAAAGCGCAATTTGTAAAACATGCTGCGGTACTATATTTCAGCCAACATAATGCCAGCCAAATCGTCACCCTAGATAGCCAAAGTCAGCCTGAGTTGTTTTTTGAAATCCCCAAACTGCCTTTATCTGGTTATGAGATTTGTCATCGCTTATCTGAGTCGCCACAAAAAAGTCTGCTGGATAAATTTAAGCAGTTATTTCCTGCAGAGTATAACCAACTGTTGGATCTGCACATTCAAGCAGATGATGGCGCATTGTCACAATTAATGGCGGTTGCCACGCTTATTATTGGCGGCTATTCGGTTGAGACCGCTCAGCGAGTCACTGTCACTGAACTTGCCGATAAATTTATCGCCCTGGCAATGGCGCATCAGGGTAACAACGCTCCGCGAATTGACTTTCCGCTCACCAAGGGAGCCGCGCATCGAGGTCTCAATTGGTGTAAAACGTTAGGCACATTAATGAGTTTCAAGCTAGCGGGTGAAACTAACTTAGCCAAATTAGCGTTTGCATTTCATGATTCGTTTGCAGATTATTTAAGTCATTGGATAGAGCATTTAGATCAAAATATTGGCATAAAACAATTAGTAATTGCTGGCAGTGACTTTGCCAATCCGGTGTTAACTGAACGAGTGCAAATACGCATTGGTAAAAATTTTCCCCTAGTGGTTAATCCGTTATTGGATTTTGATGGCGTTAATATCGCAATAGGTGGTCTATATCTCAAACAACGCCGCGGATAAAGGGTATCTTTAGGTATATCAGTTTTTGCTTATCCTCGTTTGAGATTGAGTTTTTATGAAGCCATTACGACAAGTTACCGTTATTGTTAAAGGTATTGTACAAGGAGTTGGATTTCGTCCCTTTGTGTTTCGGCTGGCACACCAATTGAATTTAGTGGGCAGTGTGCTCAATAATCATCTTGGGGTGACAATTATTTTGCAAGGCAGTAACCAACTGATTGAGCAGTTTATGGATAGTTTGACTCAATCACCTCCGCCATTAGCGCGAATTGATGCCATTGAAGTCATAAATCACCGCCAATTAAGTCAATTTGACGGATTTAGTATTATCGATAGCCACATTCTAGACGGCGAACATGCCAACGTCGCTATTTCAGCCGACATGAGTATTTGCCTAGATTGTCTCGATGACATTAACGATCCTCATAACCGTCACTATCAGTACCCGTTTACCAATTGCACAAATTGCGGCCCGCGTTATAGCATTATTGATTCACTCCCCTATGACAGATGCAACACTGCGATGGCGGATTTTGTGATGTGCGATCGCTGCCGCGCGGCTTATACCGATCCACTCAATCGACGCTATCATGCTCAGCCAGTGAGTTGTCCCCACTGTGGCCCACAATTAACCTTTAGTACCATCAATGCTAACGCCGAATTTCTCTATGACTCGTCGATGTTAATCGCATTAGAGCAAGCCGTTGAAATGATTAACCGTGGCGGCATTGTGGCCATTAAAGGCTTAGGCGGATTCCATTTAGTCTGCGATGCCACTAATAATGACGCTGTGGCAGCACTACGCCAACGTAAACAGCGCCCAGCAAAGCCTTTGGCGATTATGGTCACCAACTTAGCTCAAGCTCAACTGTGCGTTAGTGGCACGCCAGCAGAATGGCAAACATTAACCAGTCCTGAGAAACCCATCATCTTGATGAATAAACGTCATACTCGTGCAAAGAGTGATATCAATGATGCTGCAAGTAAACATAATAACACTATCGCACTTAGCTCATTGCTAGCACCAGGTATTGATCGCCTTGGGATCTTTTTGCCCTACACCCCATTACACCATTTATTAATGCAGCGTTTAAACAAGCCCATTGTGGCGACCAGTGCCAATCGCAGCGGCGAGCCGATTATCACGAATAAGACGGATATCGAACGACATCTAGCCCATGTTATTGATGGGATACTTGACCATAACAGGCCGATTATTAATGCCTGTGATGACAGCGTGGTGCAAGTGATCGACGAGCAGGTGCAAGTGATTCGATTGGCCCGTGGCTATGCGCCACTGACCATCAACCTTCACTCTCCCATGCTATCCAATAGTCAACACAGCGTATTAGCAGTTGGTGGGCAACAGAAAAACACCGTTGCATTTGGCTTTGACGATAATCTGATTGTTTCGCCACACATTGGTGATTTATTCAATCTAGAAGCACAGCAATATTTCAACCAAAGTTTAGCAACGTTCAGGCGCCTATATGATTTTAGCCCGAGCCATATTGTGCATGATAATCATCCACAATATGCACCGACTCAATGGGCGGTGAAGTATCAATGTGAGCATCAACTGCCGCCATCTCATTGTATTGGCGTACAACATCATTTCGCCCATGTACTGTCGGTGATGGCAATGCATCAACATACTGATCAAGTTGTAGGATTTAGCTTTGACGGAACCGGCTTAGGCGATGACAGCGTGCTATGGGGCAGCGAAGTGATGCTGGCAGATATACACAGTTTTACCACTTTGGCACACTTTAGCTCTTTTAAGCTTATTGGCGGTGAACAAGCGATTAAGCAGCCAGTGAGAATTTTACTGGCATTATTATTTGAGCAGATGTCACTGCAACACGTGCTCACGCTTCCTATTGCTGCAATACAAAATTTAGGCCGACATAAGGTAATGAATTTGTATCAGTTATGGCGTAACAACAGCCATTGTATTGAATGTCGCTCTGTTGGACGCTTATTTGATGCACTGGCGGTGGCATTAGACTTTATTGGCAGCTCACAATATGAAGGCCAAGCCGGCATGATGATTGAAGCCGCTGCAAATGACTATCTTAACAATGTCAGTGTTGAGGGCTTACCGGCACTCTTACCGGTAACACTCAACAGGTTAAGCTGCACGGGTAATCAGGCGGATAAAGCAATTGAGCCAGTGCAATGGCACAGCAGTGACTTTATCGCTCAGTTAATCAATCATTTGCTCACTCACTCACAGAGCACTTCAATTAAACAGCAAATATGTTGGCATTTTATTCATGCCATTAGCCAGCAAGTTAATCAAGTCGCTCAACAGTATCCGCAGCTACCACAGGTATTTTGTGGTGGTGTATTTCAAAATAAACTCTTACTTAGTCAATGTCTTGATGATTGTCATCAAGGTGGCAGGCGCTTTTTACCCAGTGGTCATATCCCTATCAATGACGGTGGTATTGCATTGGGACAATTGTGGTACGCCATTCATCACATGGCTTAGTATTAAATGCTAGAGGTTTTTTACCCTGCCTCTGCAATCGACTTACCGTGAATTAGATAATGCTTAACTGCTAATAATTGCGCTATTGATCACATAATTTACTCAATAGCACTTTTGTTCACAGTCTTTATTACAAAATCTGATGTGCATCAAAGAATGCAGCAACCAATTAACCGACACTTATTGATAATCATAACAATAAGGTTAGGGAACATCATATGTGTAAAGATTGCGGTTGCTCAATGACTCATGACCATACTCTTCATAGTAATCCTCAGCTTAACGACAAAAAGACGTTAGCGGTTATCCATAAGATATTGGATAAAAATGACGTAGAAGCACAACATAATCGTGATCATTTTGCCGCTCATCAGGTAAGCGCATTTAACTTAATGAGCAGTCCCGGTAGCGGTAAAACCAGTCTGTTAGAGTGTTTACATGAATATCTCGATGCTCGTTATGCGGTAATTGAAGGCGACCTTGAAACCTCACGCGATGCCGACCGCTTAATAGCCAAAGGCATCAATGCCTATCAAATTCAAACCGGCTCAGCCTGTCATCTCGACGCTTTTATGGTTCACGGCGCACTGCATCACATTAATTTAGATGATGTAGAGATTTGTTTCGTTGAGAACGTCGGCAATCTAGTGTGCCCAGCCAGTTATGATGTCGGCACCCATAAAAATATTGTGTTGTTATCAGTGCCTGAAGGTGACGATAAAATTGAGAAGTATCCAGTGATGTTTCGCCGTGCCGATTTGGTCGTTATTACTAAATCTGATCTGCTGCCTCACTTTGATTTTAGTATCGATGAGGCTAAAGCACAGTTAAGTAAATTAAATCCCAACGTTGAATTATTAGTGGTATCAGTGAAAAATTCTGATTCAATGAAAGCATTGGCGAGCTGGTTTGATAAGCATCAGGAATATTAATTATGTGTTTATCAATCCCATCAAAAGTTGTTGAAATTCATGATGATGAAACAGTAACGGTTGATACGCTTGGCGTAAAACGCCGCGTGAGTTGTCATTTAATCAGTGATCCGCTCGCCATCGGTGACTTCGTCTTGATTCACATTGGTTTTGTGATGAATAAAATTGACCATAAAGATGCCCAAGAAAGCCTCGATTTGTATCGTCAAATAGTCACCGCGATGCAATTGGAGTCGGCGCAATGATGACCCTCAATGACTTTTATCAAGGATTTCGAGATCCACTGACGATTCGTCATTTGGCGCAATTAATTGCGCAACAAGCAGCTAAAACCAACGAGCAAATAAACATCATGGAAGTGTGCGGTGGTCATACACACACCATTATGAAATACGGCTTATTACAATTATTACCCGCCAACATTCACTTTATTCATGGTCCTGGTTGTCCGGTCTGCGTTATGCCCAAAGAACGCATTGACCATGCAGCCGCCCTTGCCTCCCAAGCCGATACCATATTAGTCACCTTAGGCGATATGATCAGAGTTCCCGGTTCTGTGGGCAGTTTGGCGCTATTTCGCTCAAAAGGCTGTGATATTCGGCCAATATACGATCCACTAGATACCTTAGCGATTGCCCGTGATAATCCCGATAAAACGGTGATTTTTTTCGCCATTGGTTTTGAAACATCAACGCCAATGACAGCGGCATTATTAGCGCAAGCTGAAGCGCTAAAGATCGACAATTTATTGTTTCATATTAACCATGTGCTAGTGCCACCAGCCATTGATGCTGTGATGTCTGATAGCCGCTGTCAAGTCAATGCCTTTATTGGACCAGCACACGTGAGTGTGATTAGCGGCGCTCAAATTTATCAATCTACTGTGGATAAATACAAGACACCGGTTGTGGTGTCTGGCTTTGAACCTGTGGATGTTATGGAATCTATTTTGCGCATTGTGCGTCAAAAAGTAGCAGGCAAAGCGGAACTTGATAACCAATACAGCCGCTCAGTGAGCTACGAGGGCAATATTGCCGCACAGCAACTGGTCGACAAATATTTTATGGTTCGCGACAGCTTCCGTTGGCGTGGACTTGGGCCGATTGCTAACTCTGCGCTGACGCTGCGGCCTGAATATCATCACCGTGATGCTGAACGTATTTATGCCAAGATATTGCCCACAGAGGAAATTGATGATCATAAAGCCTGCATGTGTGGCGATATTTTGCGTGGTTTGGCCAATCCTAAAGACTGTAAAGTATTTGGCCGAGGTTGTACGCCACAAAGCCCGCTTGGCAGCTGTATGGTGAGCTCTGAAGGCGCCTGTAATGCTTATTATCGCTATGGAGAAGTGAGTCATGTCGACTAAAAAAACCATTCAGCTTAGCCACGGTGGTGGCGGTAAAGAGATGGACCAATTGATCCATGAGCTGTTTTTTAAAGCCTTTGATAATCCCATTTTGACCGCGCAAGAAGATGCGGCCACATTGAACATGTGTGGTCATATTGCCTTTACTACCGATTCATTCACAGTTTCACCGTTGTTTTTTGCTGGTGGCGATATCGGCAAGTTGGCGATTGCTGGCACAGTAAATGATTTAGCTATGATGGCCGCGCAACCTGAATATTTGAGCTGCAGTTTTATTATTGAAGAGGGATTTCCTCTTGATGACTTAAAAACCATTGTTAACAGCATGGCGGCTGAGTTACGTAAATCTGGCGCTCGAATTGTCTGCGGTGATACTAAAGTGGTGCCTAAAGGCTGTGCAGATGGCTTGTTTATAAACACGTCTGGCGTAGGGCGTATTTTACGTCCTGATATTTCAGCGCGTAACTTACAAGTCGGGGATGCGATTATTGTCTCTCGGGATATTGGCTGCCACGGCGCGGCCATTTTAATGGCTCGCGATGGCTTAACGCTTGAGTCTGAATTGCACAGTGATTGCGATACTTTATGGCCTATTATTGAGCAGTTACTTGTGGCCAACATTAACATTCATGCTATGCGCGACGCCACTCGGGGCGGCTTATCCGCTGTATTAAACGAGTGGGCTAAAGCGTCGCAAATTGGCATTAACGTTGACGAAGCCAGTATTCCTATTTGTGATGAAGTCAAAGGCTTATGTGAATTATTTGGCTTTGAACCTTTTGATTTAGCCAATGAAGGCACCTTTATTATGGCCTTACCAATGGATGTAGCCGAAGGCGCAATTGAAGTCATGCAGCGTTATGGTCATTGTGAGCATGCGGCGATAATTGGCCAGGTGACTGACGGGCATCCTGGTAAAGTGGTGCTGCAAACCCCTTGGGGCAGTAGTCGCTACTTAGATTTACCACAAGGTGAATTGCTGCCAAGGATTTGCTAATGCACGAATACTCGATTGTGATGGCGTTAATGGAGCAGTGCGAAGCCTTAGCTTTGGAGCATCAAGCCACAGGCATAGAGCAAGTGGTGCTTAAGATTGGTATTTTAAGTGGCGTCGAACCCGCTTTATTATCCCAAGCATTTGAGACCTTCAAGCTTGAAACGGTATGCCATAACGCTAAATTGATGATAAATATTCAACCGTTAGTGTTGCAATGCCGCGACTGCAAAACGCAATCAGAAGTCAATGAGCGCACTGTGATATGCCCCGAGTGCGGCGGCAATAACACTCTAGTGATCGATGGTGAAGACATGATGCTGATGCAGTTGGTGCTCGATACCTAGCATTGACACAGGTAACAATTAACAGATTATTGAACGACGTGTTAACTCAATCAAAACGATGATAACAAAAGTAAACCCAACAGAAGGACTCCACCATGAAATATTTATCTCTTGCCTTTATTCTTGCCACCATTCCATCTATTGCCATGGCACATGAGGGACATGGAGGGGTAGGACTTTTTCATCATTTCACTCAACTCACTCCAGCCATCGTACTTGTGGCTATTGTGGCCTTTATCTATTGGAAGCGAAGTAAGTAATCAAGCGACTCGTGGTTAAGCGATAGGTAACGCCAGTTTAGGCTCTGAATTGCTAAGCAAGAACAAACTGATTGCCTTAACAGAGTTAACCTGAACTCAAGTTAGTGAGTGTATAGCTGCAATAAAAAAGCCTTCCAGAGGAAGGCTTATTGTGTGGCAGCAACTTATCAGCAGCGCATAATGGACTCAGTTATCGACTCAGTTCTGCGGTAACTAGGCTTAGAACATGTCAGCTGGCATGGCCATAATCGATTTATCACCTTGATTAACTTGTGATAAATGATACTGAGATTTTGATAGTAGCTTATCCATGTAGAAATCTGCCACAAATTGCTTTTGCGCCGCAAAGCTTTGATCTTCGTGGCTTGATGCTTTATCGGCCATCAGCAACCAGAAGTAGCCGTATACTGCGTAACCAAAGGCATCTAAAAAGTCGACTGCACAAGAGTTTACTAATGCTGGTTGAGTTTTCTTGTTAGCATTAATGTAGTTAGCAGTTGTCAGCAACTCATCAAATACTTGGCTTACCATCGCTTTATGATCGCCATTTGCCTGAGTTAACTCAATAAGACTCGCATTCACTTCAGCGACAAATTCAGTCAAGGTGGCAACGTCATCACCGGTAATTTTACGGCCTAAAAAGTCGATAGCCTGAATACCGTTAGTGCCTTCGTATATTTGTGCAATACGGGTATCACGCACAAACTGCTCAATACCTGTTTCACGGATATAACCATGACCACCAAAGACTTGCTGGCCCATGATGGTGGCATCTAAACCGCGGTCAGTTAAAAAGGCTTTTGATACTGGGGTCAGTAAACCTACATATCTAGCCGCTTTTACTTGTACATCACCACTAGCATATTTTGCTAAATCCAGCTGCTTACCGGTATATACCGACAATGCTCTACCCGCTTCAGTCATAGCGCGAATCGTTAATAGCATACGACGCACGTCGCCATGAACAATAATCGGATCAGATGTTGCACCCGTGGCAGAACCCGCTGCTGCGATACCTTGTAAACGATCTTTAGCATATTCACTGGCCATTTGATAAGCCGCTTGCGCGTTACCTAAACCTTGTAAGCCAATGGCTAAACGCTCATAGTTCATCATGGTAAACATACACACTAAACCACGATCCGGCTCACCGATTAAAAAGCCTTTAGCATTATCGTAGTTCATCACACACGTCGCGGATGCTTTCAGCCCCATCTTGTGTTCAATAGAACCTACCGTTACACCATTAGGTTCGCCTAAGCTACCGTCGCTGTTAACGCGAATTTTAGGCACTAAAAATAATGAAATACCTTTTGAACCGGGTAGTTTAGCTAATACTAAGTGAATAACGTTTTCAGTTAAATCTTGATCGCCGCCAGTAATAAAAATTTTGTTACCCGTAATGGCGTAGCTGCCATCATCAAGTGGTTCTGCTTTAGTGCGAATACCACGTAGATCAGAACCAGCATGAGGCTCGGTCATGTCCATGGCACCAGCCCATTGGCCAGTATACAAATTAGGTAAATAGGTTTGTTTTAACTCGTCGTTTGCATGAGCATTAATACACAATGCAGCGCCTGCGGTCAGTGAACTGTAAAGCGTAAATGAGTTACATGCGCTATAGCCCATTTCATCTACCAGTACACCGAGCATTTTGGGCATACCCATGCCACCAAAATCCGCCTCGCCGCATAATCCCACCCAACCGCCATCAGAAAACTGCTGATACACTTCTTTAAAACCATCAGGGGTAATAATGTCGTTACCTTTATGAACCACACCTTGCTCGTCACCGTTGCGATTTAAAGGGTGAAGCAGATCACGGCTGATCTTATTGGCTTCCTCTAGAATGGCGAATGCAGTATCAAGGTCAACAACATCTGCCATCGCAGGAAGCTGTTCCCATGTTGCTTTTGCATCAAATACCTGTGCCAACAAGAATTGCATGTCCTTTAACGGTGCTTGGTATGGGTTCATAAGAGTCTCTTAAACGAATAATTAAAACAGTTGTTTTAATTTATACTAAAGCGTCACAAAAGGAAAAGCTTTTTAGCAATTATCTAACCATATTTTGACGAATGTTGGCTTCTCACTTGCCTTTATGTTGATTGTTTAGGTTTCTCAACCCAATAGGGTTTCAATGAGTTACAATTGGCCGAACGCTGATTGGGTGAGCAACTTATTTGATTAACAACTATGGTGTGTTTAAAGCACATTGTTCACCACAATAAACAGACCTTAGCATTAGATAATAGCAAGTGACACTTTATGCATACTCGCAATGACTCGCAGGCCTCATCACCGATTTTATCTGAATACTTTCAGCAAGTAACAGTTATTGGTAATGCAAGTGGTGATTGGCAACCCGCTCAAATTGGACATACTTTCATCTTTAATGGCACTCAACATGAAGCCGATAAAGTGATTAATATTTGTAATGGGCCTTATGCTGGCTCACATTATGCTTTTGTGGTCAGTAATAGCCCGGATAACGATCAATTAGTGTCACTGCTTACCGAAGTAGGCGAAACTCTCGAGGTGCAGTTAACCTGTTGGCCATCATCAGGACTGGTGACTATTTTATTAATGTCCCTAATGGCACAACAGGTCAATGTACAGCGGATGTCTTTATTACCCTCTTTAGCCAGACTTGATGACATGCCGGCGAATGAGTATTTACCCTGCATGGTGCATAATTGGTTAGGCGAACGTCGTATCGCCTTAGGATTACAGCTCACCAGCCATAATATTCAGTGGCCAGCGTTATTTCTCGATGATGCATCTCCCCTATTGCCGCAGGATAACGAACCCGTTGATATTAATCCATTTGAAGTATTACTGAGTGATGCGGTCCGTCGCCGGCAAAATAAGCTATTAAGTCCAGACAATACCGACCCACAATTTAAGGTGGCGCAACGCTTAGCCCTGCAAGTCAGCTCGGATACACCAGATAATCTTGAGGTGCAATATGCGTTACTCGCCGCATTAAGTAACTTACCTAGTGTGCAATGGTTAACCTACGCCAATCAAAGCGACTTAATCTTGGCTGAGTCGTTGTTTTATAATCAATACCCAGACAGCCAAGCCAGTTATTGGTACCTAATTGATTATCAAGCATCACAATACTTAGACACTATCCGCCATCACCTTGCTTATTGTCAGCAAGTCATAGCGTTAACGGCCAAGCAGGCTAATGCAGACTAGTAAACACCACACAAAAAACGCCTCTATTTAGAGGCGTTTTTGTTAATGATTAATGATTAATCATTACCACATTAAATCGTCTGGAATTGCGTAGTCGGCATATGGATCATCAGCGCCGCTTACCTGCGCCACAGAATCTTTAGCCGCTTTATCCCACAAATAACCACACCACTGCGGCACAAGTAACTTCACTCGTTCAGCAAGCTTATGCGGCACTATGTAGCTTTTATCTTCATGACGGATGATACCTAAGGTGCCATTTAATAAATCAGCTTGAATTTTGTCGGTGATGTAAACCGAATAAATTTTGTTTTCTAGGGTGTAGTTGAATTTCAGCTCTGCATCTCTAGAAACGGTAATGGCAAATTTAGCAAACTCGCTGATTAAGCCACGGACTTGTCCTTTTTCAGTTGCTGCGGCAAAGCGCTGCTCATTTAAGGCTTTATCTTTTTTGGCTTGCGCTAATTTTTGCTCAGCAATCTGTTGCTTGAGCGCTGAACTGCCGTCATCTACCTTTGATTTTTTATCACGACGCTTTTGGGTTTTAACGTCGCGCACTTTTTGTTTACTGGCAAGACCTGCTTTAAGCAATTGATCTTGTAATGCATTGGCCATGTTATATACCTTTAATTTATCGATTTTTATAAACCGTGCTTCGCGGCAATGTCACCTAATTCGGTCATTGCAATACTGGCGCCACCTAATGACCAACCGCCATCAACGGGTAATACTACACCGGTAATATATGATGCCATATCTGATGCGAGGAATAAGGCAGCGTTAGCAATGTCCTGACCCTGGCCATTACGTTTTAACGGCACGCTATTTGCCACCCGTTGCTGTAACTCATCAGTGGGGGCTAAACGGTTAAAGCCTTCAGTATCGGCTATAGGCCCTGGCACAATAGAGTTAATTCTAATGCCTTCAACGCCCCACTCTAACGCTAATGTGCGAGTGAGCATATCAACACCGGCTTTAGCGGCGCAAACATGCACTTGCAATGGCATGGCGATATAAGCTTGTGGCGCAGAAATTTGAATAATGCTGCCATTTGGACGAGATAACAATGGATAAGCATGTTTCAATACTTGAAAGCTGCCAATTAAATCAATATCGATAACCGATTTAAAACCATTAGGAGACAATTTTGCCGCACTGGCAGGGAAATTACCTGCAGCACCACTGATCAACACATCAATGTGCCCATAAGTGGAAGCAATTTTATCAAACCCAAGGATTAACGCATCGTTGTCGCGCACATCAAAACTCACCCCTAAATGAATAGCATTTGGATTAGCTTGATTGAGCAATTCAACGGCGGCGTTGACCTTATCAACACTGCGACTGGCAACGGTAACATTGGCACCGGCTTTTGCAAATTGAATCGCAACTTGAAGATTAATGCCAGAGGTACCACCCACCACGACAACATTTTTAGCCGTGTAATCAAACCTTGTATTATCAGACATAGTCATCCTTTATTTCTGTGTGATTGCTTGATGTAGATAAGTGTACTTTGCTGGCATCATAGCTAGAGAATATCTCTGTTTCAATAATGCCTTTACATCAAACATGTAGCGATTGGTAAATAGCCTTGAGCGCCGCTAAGGGATCGGCAGCTTGAGTGATTGGGCGACCGATCACCAAATAATCAGCCCCAGCAGCAATGGCTTGTGGAGGCGTCATCACCCGATGTTGATCACCCGCATCACTGCCAGCCGGTCTTATCCCTGGGGTCACTAAGGTAAAGTCTTGGCCAAATGATGATTTTAGTAATTTAGCTTCTTGAGCTGAGCATACCACCCCGTCTAAACCAGCTTGATGAGTCAGCTTAGCTAAGCGCAGTACATGTTCAAATGCTGGCACATTGATACCCAGTAAGGCTAAGTCTTCATCTGACATTGAGGTTAATACGGTAACCGCAATCAGTAGTGGTGCTTCTTTACCAAATGGTATTAGTGCTTTTTTAGCGGCCTGCATCATAGCAAGTCCACCACTGGCATGCACATTAGTCATCCACACGCCTAAATCAGCAGCAGCGGCAACGGCTTTGGCAACTGTGTTGGGAATATCATGAAATTTCAAATCAAGGAATAAATCAAAGTTTCGGCTGTGAATATCATTAACCAACTCAGGCCCAAATAAGGTAAACATTTCTTTGCCAATTTTTAACCGACATATCTCTGGGTCGAGTTTATCAATAAAGGTCAATGCGTCATGTTTATTGTCATAGTCGAGGGCGACTACAATTGATTTCTCAGTCATTGGAACTCCAGCGGTAATATGGTGTTACTGCATTAATTATAGGGTTGGTATTTTACGATGGCCACGTTATTCACCATCTAGGCCTTTTATCCGCTTGATACTGCCCCATTGTTTGCATGATGGACAATGCCAATACAAACCGTGAGAAGGAAAACCACAAGCAGTACAGCGATAACTTGGGCGGAATTTAATTTGTTGTTCAACAAGTTGCTCTAGCATAGATAAACTTTGCTTAGCTTGACCATCTTCAGCTTGTTGAATGTGTAACTTCATTAAATGCTGAAAACCTTTCATGGTTGGATGACGATATAAATTATCCAGCATCATGGTTTCAGCACTTTGATGTTGATCTAGGCTTATTTTGTGCTCAGCTAATGCCACCACTACACTTGCTCCCGCGCCATCGGCAATGGCTTTAGCGAGTAGTTCGTGAAAACCGTTAGGATCTTGTGTGTCGCGATAAACTTGTTTTGCTATTGAAACGCCATCAGCAAATAAATCAATATCAGCCACTTTCAGCTCTTGTAACGCGTGCTTGCATAAGTCAACTTGGCCAGCATCAAGATAAATCTTGGCGAGAGTTAACCAAGCTCGACCACATTGAGCATCTTGCTTAATGGCTTGTTGCAGCTTTTTGATTTTATCTGTTTCATTATGAGCTTCATCAGCTAGCTGGCAATAAAAATGGGCTGTGGTGCGCTTAAGCACTTGCTGACGTTTACGAGGAAGACGCTTAGTGATATCGATGGCACTTTGCCATTCTTTAGTCACCTGATAGATTAATAGCAGCTGAGTTTCGGCTTCTTCACTGTGATCATCTTGGCTGACCAAGTTAATAAAAATTTCTTCGGCGCGGTCATAAAACCCAGCAGCCATATAATCTTTACCTAACTCCATCATCGCAATATCGCGCTGCTCATTGGTTAAGCTCGGTCTGGCAATCAAGTTTTGATGGATACGAATGGAACGATCCACTTCACCTCTTTTACGGAATAACGAACCTAACGATAAATGAGTGTCGATGGTTTCGTCATCGACATCCAGCATGCTGATGAATAAATCAACCGCTTTATCAGACTCGTTAGACAGTAAAAAGTTAAGCCCAGTAAAATAATCTCGGCTTAATTTTTTACTCTGCTGGCTATCGCTATGACGAATACTGCGTCGTCCCATATACCATCCATAACCGGCAGCGATAGGTAATAACAAGAACAAGATTTCTAGCATACTAGACAGCTTGATCCTTAGGCATTACAGCAACACTTGTTGCATCTGCAGCAGTGAGCTTTTTAAGGGCTTTATTGCTTTTACGCAACGCCAGCTTTAGCTTGACGATATGGTAACTTGCAAATATCCAGCTGATAATAAACCCGCTGAAAAATACCACGGCAAGCACAATAGGTAATCGATATTGCCCTTCAGCAATAAAGTAGCTTAAGGTGACAACTTGCTCATTTTTAGCACCAAATAATAATGCTAAAACAAACAATAGCCCAACTAGTACAACGACAATAAATGATCTCACGCTATTCTCCATGAAGGTGCATCAATATAATGATTATCCAAGAAATTTACTGGGCTGACCAGCATTGACTGCCATTAGATACAAAAAAGCCTCCAAGAGGAGGCTTTTTATTAAAGCGTTAATCAAGGATTAACAGCATCGACACGTTCGCGCAGTTCTTTACCCGGCTTAAAGTGTGGAACATACTTGCCTTCCAAATCAACTGAGGTACCAGTTTTTGGGTTACGGCCAGTACGTGGCGCACGATAGTGAAGTGAAAAACTACCAAATCCACGGATTTCTATACGATCACCGCTTTCTAATGTTGTTGCCATTTGCTCCAACATCTCTTTGATTGCACTTTCCACTTCTTTCGCCGACAGTTGCGACTGCCTAGTGGCGAGTTTTTCGATAAGTTCAGATTTTGTCATCTTAGCTATCCCATATTATCAAGCCAAACACAGTCGCCTAATGGGGACCACGTCCCCATACAACAGACGATTTTCGATTACTTACGAGCTGCTTTGAATGCTTCAGCCATTGCGCTGCTCATTACAACTTCGTCTTGCTTGTTCAAAGTAGCGATCGCTTCTTTCTGTTCAGCTTCATCTTTCGCTTTGATAGATAAGCTGATAGAACGGTTCTTACGATCTACGCCCATGAACTTAGCTTCGATAGCATCACCTACTGAGTATACAGTAGATGCATCTTCGATGCGGTCTGCTGAAATATCAGCTACACGAATGTAACCTTCAACAGTTTCTGCTAGTTCAACTGTAACACCTTTTGCGTCAACAGCAGAAACAGTACCGTGAACTACGGTGCCTTTCTTCTTGTCAGCTAAGTATGCGTTGAATGGATCGTCTTCAGTTTGCTTAACACCTAAACTGATGCGCTCACGCTCTGGGTCTACTGAAAGCACTACAGCGTGGATTTCATCGCCTTTCTTGTATTCAGAAACTGCGTCTTCGCCAGTACCGTTCCAAGAAATGTCAGATAAGTGAACAAGACCATCGATTCCACCGTCAAGACCGATAAAGATACCGAAGTCAGTGATTGACTTGATCTTACCAGATACTTTGTCGCCTTTGTTGTAACGAGTTGCGAAGTCATCCCATGGGTTAACTTTACACTGTTTCAGGCCTAGAGAAATACGACGACGCTCTTCATCGATGTCTAGTACTAACACTTCAACTTCATCACCTAAGTTAACAACTTTAGATGGGTGAATGTTCTTGTTAGTCCAATCCATTTCAGAAACGTGTACTAAACCTTCAACGCCTTCTTCGATTTCGACGAAGCAACCGTAGTCAGTTAAGTTTGTTACGCGACCAGTTAGCTTAGTGCTTTCTGGGTAGCGCTTGCTGATTTCTAACCATGGATCTTCGCCAAGTTGCTTAAGACCTAGTGATACGCGAGTACGCTCACGGTCATACTTAAGTACTTTAACGTTGATTTCGTCACCAACATTAACGATTTCAGATGGGTGCTTAACGCGTTTCCAAGCCATATCAGTGATATGTAAAAGACCGTCAACACCACCTAAGTCTACGAATGCACCGTAGTCAGTAAGGTTTTTAACGATACCTTTAACAGCTTGGCCTTCTTGTAGATTCTCAAGAAGAGTATCACGTTCTGCACTGCTTTCAGATTCGATAACAGCACGACGAGAAACAACAACGTTGTTACGCTTCTGGTCAAGCTTGATAACTTTGAATTCTAATTCTTTGAACTCTAAGTGAGCGGTGTCGCGAACTGGGCGCACGTCAACTAGAGAACCTGGTAAGAAGGCACGGATACCGTTTAATTCAACAGTGAAACCACCTTTAACTTTACCATTGATGATACCGATTACAGTTTCAGCATCTTCGTACGCTTTTTCTAGAACGATCCAAGCTTCATGACGCTTAGCTTTTTCGCGAGACAATTGAGTCTCACCGAAGCCATCTTCAACAGAGTCAAGGGCTACGTCAACTTCATCACCTACTTGGATTTCTAAAACGCCTTGTGCGTTTTTGAATTCGTCAGCATTGATTGGGCTTTCAGACTTAAGGCCTGCGTCAACAAGTACCATACCGTTTTCGATGGCAACAACTGTACCACGAACGATAGAACCTGGACGGAACTCTAGGGTTTGAAGGGATTGTTCAAATAGATCAGCAAAAGATTCAGTCATGTTTTAGGTTACTTTCATTAAATAAACCACCATCCATCCTAGATGTGGAGTCTAGTAATATTATTCGTGTCATCCTTAACACGAATACCTACCGCACAGTAATCGACAATTCGGTTACGCAACAGTAATTTTTTGTCTAACGTACTCAAGCACTTGCTTCAATACATCTTCAATGCCAATGCCGCTTGTATCAATAACAAGTGCATCTTCAGCTGGGACCAGCGGCGAAGCGGCGCGATTGATATCACGGTCGTCTCGTTCAATAATTTCAGCTAAAAGGCGGTCGATTTTAACATCGAAGCCCTTGTCCTGCAACTGATTATAGCGTCTTTGCGCTCGTTCTTCGGCAGACGCTGTTAAAAATATTTTTACCGGGGCTTTTGAAAAAACTACGGTGCCCATGTCACGTCCATCAGCAACCAGACCTGGCGCGGCACTAAAAGCCCGTTGACGACGCAATAATGCCTCACGTACCCGTGGAAGCGCCGCGACTTTAGAGGCTGCATTAGAGCATTCTTGAGTACGAATGGTCGTGGTAACGTCTTCACCTTCAAGAATCACTTTAATGGCATCAATGTCGGTGCCAGTTAAAAATTGGACATCAAGGTGAGCAGCTAATAAGGTAAGTGCTTCTTCGTTTTCTAGCTCAACGTCATGATGAATAGCGGCTAAGGCTAAAACACGATAAATCGCCCCGCTATCTAATAAATGCCATCCTAAATGTTGTGCCAATAATTGGCATATTGTGCCTTTCCCTGCACCGCTAGGGCCATCTACTGTGATCACTGGAGATCGTTCTGACATAGTTTCCTCCGAAAATAATCTATCGTCCCTGAAAAAGATAAAGGGTTCATCAAAATAAGCGCGCGCATTGTATAACAAAAAAATGTTAATTACTGATGAATTTTCGGTTATTAAAACCAAGATCGCTCTTTTATATTGCAAGACAACATAAAAGAGCAAGTGACAATCTGGTTAGGTGGATTATTTTGCTAGACGAGCAAATTGCGCAAAATAATCTGGAAATGTCTTAGATGTGCAGTCTGGATCGTTAATGGTGATACCGCTGTCAGCAAAAGCCATCATTGAAAAGCACATCGCCATCCGATGATCGTTATAGGTATCAATCGCTGCGGTATTTAATATCGCTGGCGGCGTGATAGTAATGTAATCATAACCTTCATCAACAATCGCACCCACTTTACGTAATTCAGTCGCCATCGCCGCTAAACGATCGGTTTCTTTAATGCGCCAGTTATAAATATTAGTCAGTTTTGTGGTGCCTGTGGCAAATAAAGCTGCAGTGGCGATGGTCATAGCGGCATCAGGTATGTGGTTCATGTCCATTTCAATGGCGCTAAGAGTGGATTTTCTAGCAATAATAAAATCATCGCCCCACTCTATATCGGCACCCATTTGGGCTAATGCATCGGCAAACTTAACATCGCCTTGAATACTTAAGCGGCCAACACCAGTGACCTTCACTTTACCGCCTTGGATAGCGCCAGCAGCGAGGAAGTAAGATGCCGATGAAGCGTCACCTTCTACCAGTACTTTACCTGGTGAGACATATTGCTGACCGGCCTTAATTTCGAAACGTTGATATTGATGATTGAGCACTTCGACACCAAACTGCTTCATTAGCGCAATGGTGATATCAATATAAGGTTTAGAAACAAGCTCGCCCTTAATATTAATGTTGACGCTGTCTTTGGTCAGTGGCGCGACCATGAGTAATGCGGTTAAAAATTGACTTGATAAATCACCGGCAATGTCAACATCACCGCCATTTAAGCCTGTTGCCTTAATCGTTAATGGTGGGAAACCATCATTTTTCAGATAGGTGACATCAGCGCCTAATTGACGCAGCGCATCGACCAAATCGCCAATTGGACGCTCCTCCATACGAGGCTCACCGGTTAAGGTAAATTCGCCATGACCTAATGTCAGTGCGGCACATAATGGACGCATTGCTGTACCAGCATTACCAAGAAATAAACTCTGTGCATTTACAGATGAAATTGCGCCCCCTAAACCGGTCAGTTCACAAACAGTATTATTGTCAGACAATTGGTAATGCACACCTAACTGCTTTAATGATGCCAACATATAACGAATGTCATCAGAGTCGAGCAAGTTAGTCAGAGTGGTTTTACCCTGTGCTAAAGTTGCCAATAATAACGCGCGGTTAGAAATGCTCTTGGAGCCAGGAATGTTAATTTCGCCATTCATGCGGGTAATGTGGTCTAGACGCAATTGTTTCATTAATACTCTTCTTAGTGTTGCACTCATTAAACGTCGATAGACCGATATATGAGTAAAAGGCTTAGCCGGAGAAATAAACGTGACATTGTTAATGTAATATGGAGCGGTGCACATTTTACAAATACATGTCACTGGCAATGTTTCGGTACAGTTTACTAATAATTTACTAAATAATTCTTCGTAGCCCTACGTTACTGATTGTCAGCAAGGATTCAACCGTTATTTTGTGTTTTAGGTGACTTTTATACTCAAGTTGAATTTATTTACTATTAAGTAGGTATTGAGGAGGTCATTGCGAGCATAATAATGCTTGTTTCAGTTGTCAGCCATTGTTGCCAAAATTCACTAATTACGCTTTTCTAATATGCCATCACAGTATATTTAGCAGTTCTTTATTGATGTAAATCACGTTATGCTAAAGACCATAATATGTATCTTGTTAGCTTATTTCGCCCTAATGCCTGTAAATTTAAAATAAGAAGGTCTATTCATGTTCAATTCATTAACCGCGTTGCCTGCCGATCCCATTTTAGGCCTATTGACTCAATACCGCGAAGACAATCACCCAAATAAAGTCGATTTAGGTGTTGGCGTATATAAAGATCCTCTTGGTCATACACCTATTCTAGATTGTGTAAAAGCGGCTGAAAAAATTCGTTTAGACACAGAAACAACCAAAGTGTACATAGGCCCAACAGGCTCAGCATCATTCAATCAACTTATGGGTGAATTAGCGTTTGGTGCCAGTCACAGCGCATTACTCGCTAACCGCGTTCGAACAGTGTCAACGCCTGGCGGAACCGGTTCTCTGCGCGTTGCAGCTGACTTTATTAAACGTTGTAATCCTAACGCCGTGTTATGGGTAAGCGACCCAACGTGGGCAAATCATACGGGATTATTTGAAGCGGCTGGCATTACAGTTAAAACCTATCCGTACTATGACTACGACAGCAAAACCCTTAAATTTGATCAAATGCTGGCAACCTTAAATAGCATTGGAAAAGATGACGTGGTGCTTTTACATGCTTGTTGTCATAACCCAAGCGGCATGGATTTAACCACAGAGCAATGGGATGAAGTGGTTAAGGTTACTGTTAAGCAAGGCTTTACGCCATTAATTGATATGGCTTATCAAGGTTTTGGTGACGGCGTAGATGAAGATGCTTACGGCGTACGCCAAATGGCTGCGGCCGTTGAAAGCATGATTTTATGCAGTTCTTGCTCGAAAAACTTTGGTTTGTATCGCGAACGTATTGGCGCTTGCTCCATTGTGGCTAAAAACAGCGCCACTGCAGATATTACCCAATCGGTATTGTTATATGTAGTACGCTGTCTTTATTCTATGCCGCCAGCACATGGTGCGGCGATTGTTGAAACCATTTTAGGCACCCCAGCCCTGAAGCAGCAATGGTTGGACGAACTAAAGGTCATGCGTGATCGCATTAATGGTAATCGTGCCATTTTAGTCGACAAGCTTAAAGCCAATGGCGTTGATCGCGACTTTAGTTTTATCGCTCGTCAAAAAGGCATGTTTTCATTCTTGGGGGTTAATCCTGAGCAGGTAGCCATACTTAAACAGCAATACAGCGTTTACATGGTAGGTTCAAGCCGCATCAGTATTGCCGGTATCAGTGAAACTAATGTGGATTATTTAGCTAAATCTATCGCAGCAGTATTGTAACTAAACGCTATTGTCATCAAGGTGCGTTGAAGCCACATTACCTCATCAAAAAGGTCGCATATTGCGACCTTTTTTAAGCCTGTTAAACCAGCCTAAATATATTTACCCATAAGCATCGACTGGTTTGATAGCATCTGCCCCCATCTTTTATCATTTTGTCTTGCAAGCCATATTACTAGTGTTTATTTTTGAATCTCAACAGTGCCATCCCCCACTTCCATCAATGAGTGATGAATGCTTGCTGCAGCAAGATTGGTAACTGCACTGTTAAATCTATACATGAGGGTTGTAGATAAATTGAAAATGCTTGTGATGTTTGATTTACCATCATCGGGATACAGCTCCCAATTCATGAACCTTATTAACATTTCGACTTGGTAACTATTTAATTCCTCGAAAAAAGATATAGTCTGGCGCTGAATTTAACCTAACATCAACTCGGGAAATGTAAGGCCAATAACAAGAGTCAGCCTATTTCATATTGAACTTGTCATTTGGTTTACTAACACGACACAGTCTTTTATTACTGGCTCAGACAATAGCGGATCTATTGCAAGTCAATGCAGCACAGTTAGCGAAACAAAGGACTGTTCGATATCCGTTTATGACCCCGAGTTAAGATTAATCTACCTTAAAGGTAAGTCAGTTATGCAAAATGAAGCCGTAAGTGTACAAGATATCCCCGAGTCGACCGTTGTTTCAAGTACGGGCTGGTCGCGCCAAGATACGACCTGGATGTTAAGCCTGTTTGGTACAGCCGTCGGGGCAGGTATTTTATTTTTACCAATCAATGCCGGAATGGGCGGATTTTGGCCACTCGTGTTTATGGCAGTAATAATAGGCCCGATGACCTATTTTGCTCATCGTGGTTTATCGCGTTTCCTGTGTTCTTCAGCCATTCCTGGTAGTGACATCACCCAAGTAGTAGAAGAACATTTTGGTATTGGCGCAGGTAAAGCCATAACCTGGCTATATTTTTTAGCCATTTTCCCAATAGTGTTAATCTACGGTGTGGGGATAACCAATACTGTTGATAGTTTTATTATTAATCAATTAGGCATGTTTACCGACGTGCCAAGAGCCATGCTGGATGGAACGCCTATGCTGACTGAAGCAGGCGTGCAAGTTGTTGATAAAATCAGTGGTATTCCGCGCTGGTTACTTTCAGGATCACTAATCTTATGCATGATGTCTGTGATGGTCGCGGGTGAAAAATTTATGCTCTCGGTGACACGACTTTTAGTCTATCCATTAGTTGCGATCCTCGCCTTCATGTCATTGTATCTCATACCAGACTGGAAGTTTGATGCACTGATGGATGTGCCTTCACCCACTAATTTCTTGGGCACTGTTTGGTTAACCATACCAGTATTGGTGTTTGCCTTTAACCATTCACCTGCTATCTCTCAGTTTTCGGTGTCACTAAAAAAACAACACGGTGTCAATGCCTCGAAAAAGGCGGACGCTATCCTACGCAATACAGCCATTATGCTAGTGGGATTTGTAATGTTATTCGTGTTCTCTTGCGTGCTGTCGTTAACACCGGCGCAGTTGTTAGAAGCAAAGGCTGATAACCTGCCAATCTTGTCTTATCTTGCCAACGTGCACGAAAGTGGCTTTATCAGCTATTTTGCTCCTGTGATTGCTTTCATCGCTATTATTTCATCTTTCTTCGGTCACTATATGGGTGCCACTGAGGGTTTGAAAGGCATTATCACTAAGCAACTGCCTAATAGCAGCAAGCCAGCCAATAGCAAAACATTAGACAAATGTATTTTAGGATTTATGTTTTTCACTATTTGGGGCGTAGCGATTATCAATCCAAGTATTTTGGGGATGATTGAAGCACTTGGCGGCCCTGTGATTGCAGCAATTCTGTATCTCATGCCAATGTATGCGATACACAAGGTACCAGCACTTAAAGCCTACCGTGGCCGAGTAAGCAACATATTCGTCGTTATTACTGGTTTATTGTCTATGACGGCCATTCTATTTGGCTTACTGAGTTAAATAAGATAATTCGAGCGGGATCAGCCCCGCTCGAATTATTCATTGAGACAGAGTGATATCAACAAACTCAGGGCGAACGGCGCGATAGAAATTCAGCAAGCATTGATTGTAAATACGCTATTAAATGCCAAATTCTCCACGGCCGGCTCAACGCGTGCTAACGCGGCAGTGAACATAAAGAGGTGATTACCGGAAAAATAATCCCAAAAACGAATGTTATCCTTCTGCATATATTGTTATAACTTTATCAAAAAAAACTAGAATTAGCTCAACCCCTTACTAGCATGATCTGGCTACAATTAAAGTCATATCACCTCCTGCCTCGAGTTAATGCTGTTAATGTCTTTTTACCCATTCCCAAAAAATGTCTGCATTTGATGCCCAGTTTGAAGCACAAACAATAGCCTTCGCACCGATAAGCGTTTAAGTAGCCCGTTACTTAAGTCAATTTGGCTTACTGGCAAAAGTTGATGACGCCGGAAACGAAGGTATTAAGCTAATTCAACTGACTCAAGATTTTAAATTGTCTGAATATACCATTCATGTATTGCTCGATATGGGATTAAGTATGGGCGTTTTTGGTGTAAGGATGAGCGTTATCGACTCGATAAAACCAGCTATTTTTACTTCATGATGATATGGCATTCAAGAACCTAAACTTCGTCGATGATGTTTGCTATCAAGGCTTGTTTGATCAGCAATGAAGCGTTGAAATACACATATATCGATGACATAAAAAAAGCGAATGCTATTTGGCATTCGCTTTTTTCATTATTAAGCCGAGCTTACGGTAAATAAGCGGTTCGAATTAACTGTGCTTTACAGCAAAGTTATTCATAAAATCAACTAACGCTTGCACACCCGCTAACGGCATGGCGTTATAAATACTGGCACGCATACCACCAACAATACGGTGCCCTTTTAACGCGACTAAACCGGCCTGCTCTGCTTGGGCTAGAAACTCACTGTCTAAAGCATCGTTCACTAATTGAAAAGTAACGTTCATACGTGAACGATTTTGTGGCGCAACACCATTTTTATAAAATGGATTATTGTCGATACACTCATACAGTAACTTCGCTTTTTGCTGGTTTATCTCTGCCATGGCACTCACGCCGCCATTAGCCTGCAACCAAGCAAACACTTCAGAAGCTAAATACCAGGCAAACGTTGGAGGGGTGTTAAACATTGAACCGTATTCAACCGCGACACGATAATCCATTATTGAAGACTGCGGTAAACTTGGTAATTTGAGCATATCGTCACGCACAATAACAATCGACAAACCCGATGGGCCGATGTTCTTTTGCGCGCCGGCATAAATAAGTCCGTATTTACTGACATCAATTTCATGCGACATGATAGTGGATGACAAGTCAGCAACTACCGGCCACGGACTAGTAAACTCTTCAAAAATTTCAATACCGTCAACGGTTTCGTTTGAGCAATAATGTACATAACGATAGTCTTTATCGATTGCATGTAAGTCAGGTAATGTCACTTGATTAAGGCCATTGACTTGCTCAACAATATTAATGCTGTCGATACTGTGCTCACCGGCTAGCTTCTGCGCTTCTGTTACCGCAGAAGATGACCATTGACCGCTGACCAAATACAGCGCCCGACCATTATCACCCAAGAAATTATTGACTACGTTAGAAAATTGCGCCCGGCCGCCACCATGCATAAACAACACATGATAGTTTTTAGGTATGTTCATTAACTTACGCAGTGTGACTTCTGCTTGTTCGGTCAGGGCAATAAACTCTTTACTGCGATGACTGATTTCCATCACGGAGACGCCAAGGCCATTCCAATCGATTAATTCCTGTTGTGCTTTTTGCATTACAGCTTGAGGTAACATAGCAGGACCCGCACAGAAATTATAAATCGCGCTCACAGACAACTCCTTGAATCAGTTTTTAATACACACATAAGACTATTAATACTAAGGACTTTAGCACCAGTTGAATAGACTTTTATCAGCCTATTTTGATGAATTATTTTCCGTAAAATAAAACGAGCGCCATAAGGCGCTCGTTATTGATGTTACAAAGTAAACGTTCAGGTTAGTCCTGTTCGTCGCTCTCTACATCACTTTGTCCGTCACTCTCTACGTCAGACTCAGTAGACTCAGCCGCTTCAAGGTCAATAGCGTCACCTTCGATAATGTCCGCAGATGGAATAACATTGCCTTCTGCGTCTAACAACTCTTCGGTTTGAATCTCTTCAATACGCTGCAAACCAACGACTTTCTCGTCTTCTGCGGTACGAATGATCGTCACACCTTGAGTGTTACGACCAATAATAGACACACCTTCTGCAGGAGTACGCACTAAGGTGCCTTTATTACTGATCAGCATAATTTCGTCAAAAGTACCTACTTGAACGGCACCAACAACTTCACCATTACGCTCACTGACTTTAATCGATACCACACCTTTAGTGCCACGGCTCTTCGCTGGGTATTCACTCAGCTCAGTACGCTTACCATAACCATTTTCGGTTACGGTTAAGATAGCGCCGTCACCTTTAGGCACAATTAACGACACCACTTTTTGGCCAGCATCAAGCTTAATACCACGAACACCCGTTGCAGTACGGCCCATAGGGCGCAATGCAATCACTTCTTCGCCAGTTTCAGCATCAATCTTCACTTCACCGGTTTCAGAATCACGCGCTTTCTCATTAAAGCGAACCACTTTACCTTCGTTAGAGAACAACATAATGTCGTCACTACCTTCAGTAATATCAACGCCAATTAATTGGTCGCCGTCTTTTAGGTTCACAGCAATAATGCCGTTTGCACGAGGGTTACTGTACGCCGTTAATGCGGTTTTCTTAACGGTACCGTGTGCTGTGGCCATAATGATAAACTTATCATCAGCATACTCACGTACCGGTAGAATGGCAGTAATGTGCTCACCGTCAGAAAGTGGTAATAAGTTAACAATTGGACGACCACGAGCAGTACGACTGGCCAAAGGTAATTGATACACTTTTAACCAATACATTTTACCAAAGTCAGAGAAACACAAGATGGTGTCATGGGTGTTTGCCACCAATAACTTCTCAACAAAGTCTTCATCTTTTACTTTAGTTGCCGCTTTGCCTTTACCACCACGACGCTGCGCTTGGTAGTCGGACAATACTTGGTATTTTGCATAACCTAAGTGAGACAAGGTTACTACAACGTCTTCTTCATTGATTAAGTCTTCAAGACTCATATCAATTTCGTTAGCGTTGATAATCGTACGACGTTCATCACCGTATTGCTCAAGAATTTCTTCTAGTTCTTCTTTAATCACTTCCATCAAGCGCGATGGATTACGAAGAATGAATAACAGGCCTGCGATAAGTACTAATAGCTCTTCATACTCAGCTAAAATTTTATCGTGCTCAAGACCGGTTAAACGGTGTAAACGTAACTCGAGAATAGCTTGTGCTTGTTGCTCAGTTAAATAATACTGACCATCGCGAATACCGTACTCTGGCTCTAACCATTCTGGACGAGCTGCATCGTCACCCGCTTTTTCAAGCATGCCTTGTACATGGCCTAACTCCCAACCTTGTGCGACTAATTTAGCTTTAGCTTCAGCCGGTGTAGGCGAGGCTTTAATCAGTGCAATGATCGGATCGATGTTAGCCAGTGCAATAGCAAGTGCTTCAAGGATGTGGGCGCGTTCGCGGGCTTTGCGTAATTCAAATACTGTACGACGGGTAACTACTTCACGACGGTGAAGAATAAAACACTCAAGCATTTCTTTAAGGTTAAACAATTTAGGCTGACCATTGGTCAATGCCACCATGTTAATACCAAAAGAACACTGCATTTGTGTTTGAGCATATAAGTTGTTTAATACAACCTCACCCACTTCACCGCGTTTGATTTCAATAACAATACGCATACCGTCTTTATCAGACTCGTCGCGTAGGCCACTGATACCTTCTAATTTTTTATCTTTAACAAGTTCAGCGATTTTTTCAATTAAACGCGCCTTGTTAACTTGATATGGAATTTCATGAACAATAATACGTTCACGACCATTCTCTTCCGTTTCGATTTCCGCTTTAGAACGCATAATCGCGCGACCGCGGCCGGTGTTGTACGCATCAATAATACCTTTGCGGCCATTAATCGACGCTGCCGTTGGAAAATCTGGACCTGGAATGTATTCCATTAACTGTTCAATCGATAAGCTTGGATCTTCGATTAACGCCAAACAGCCTTTGACTACTTCAGTTAAATTGTGTGGTGGAATATTGGTGGCCATACCAACCGCAATACCCGATGAACCGTTAATTAATAGGTTCGGTACGCGTGTTGGTAACACCGCGGGGATCATCTCAGTGCCATCGTAGTTAGGCACAAAATCCACAGTTTCTTTTTCAAGGTCGGCTAATAATGAATGCGCCAACTTTTGCATGCGGATTTCGGTATAACGCATCGCAGCTGCAGAGTCACCGTCGACAGAACCAAAGTTTCCTTGTCCATCAACTAAGGTGTAACGTAGCGAGAATGGTTGCGCCATACGTACAATAGTATCGTATACAGCTGTGTCACCATGTGGGTGATACTTACCAATTACGTCACCAACGACACGAGCGGATTTTTTATATGGTTTGTTCCAATCGTTTTTTAATTCGCTCATTGCGAACAAAACCCGACGGTGAACAGGTTTTAACCCATCACGAACGTCAGGCAATGCACGACCTACAATTACGCTCATGGCATAATCAAGGTAAGAATTCTTAAGTTCGTCTTCGATGTTAATTGGCGAAATAGATGATGCCAGATCAGTCATAAACTGCGCGTTCCTCTAAAGTGAGCAGACAATAAAACTTCCATATTATTATCTAGCTTAAAAACGTGATTTGGCATTCTAACACAGATAATTAATGTCGCCAGAACAAAGACCTGTCAAATGCTCTATGACTCTTAAAAATGATAAAAAAGCTAATATATTCAGCGAATTTATATTATTGGCACATGAATATAGGCTGATAAATAAGTCATAATCAAAGCCAATTTGCTGATGCTTTAAGCAGTTAAGAGCACAATTTTACAATTAAGCTGGCTTAAGTGGATGTTTTATGAGCAAGTGTGAACAAGCCAAGCCATTGTTGACTACTATTCACAAAGGTTATCGTTATAATAGCCATCATACTTTATTAGACACTTAGGTTAAGTTATGTCACACGCTGAACAATCGACACCCAATGTTGATCCGCAAGAGATCGCAAAATTTGAAGCCATGGCACAAACATGGTGGGATCTCAATGGCGAGTTCAAGCCATTGCACTTACTTAATCCACTGCGTTTAAACTACATTGATCAAACCGCTGGCGGTATTTTCGATAAGAAAGTGCTTGATGTTGGCTGTGGCGGTGGCATTTTGTCAGAAAGTATGGCTCGCCTGGGTGCACACGTTGATGGTATTGACATGGGAACTGAACCACTTGAAGTGGCAAAACTGCATGCATTAGATTCTGGGGTAGCGGTTAACTATCTTAAAACTACCGCCGAAGCACACCGCGATACGCACCGCGAGCAATACGATGTAGTAACCTGTATGGAAATGCTTGAGCATGTACCGGATCCACAATCGGTAATTCAAGCATGTTGTGACATGGTTAAACCCAATGGTTTTGTGTTTATCTCGACGATTAACCGCAATATGATGTCATACCTTAAAACCATAATCGGCGCTGAATATCTATTAAAAATGCTTCCAATTGGCACCCACGATCACAGTAAATTTATTCGCCCGTCTGAACTGATGGCATTAGTCGATAACACCGATTTATTGTGCAGAGATGCATTAGGTATTACCTACAATCCTCTATCTGGTGTATTTAAGTACACCAAGAGTGTCGATGTTAACTATATGATAGCCACACAAAAAATAGATTAGCCAGCCTATGTTTTTCACTGTTGCAACAGTGAAAAACATAAATGAAGCCCAATAGCGTTATGTTATACCGATAACGCTATTAAAGGCTGCGTGGATTTACTGCCATTTCTCTGTGAGGAGCTAACTCTTGCATATGCACGACATTAAAGGGGTACTGTTCGATTTAGACGGTACCTTAGCCGACACCGCACCTGATTTAGTCCAAGCATTAAATTTGAGTTTAGACGAAGCCGGTTTTAAGGTTCAAACGCTTGAAACCATGCGCCATGCGGCTTCACATGGCAGTTTATATTTGGTCAAGACCGCCATACCACAGGCAGATGAACACGTTCAACTTGATATTCAACAAGCACTACTGCGCCATTATGCACGCATTAATGGCGATCACAGCCGTTTGTTCGACGATTTACCCGAACTCTTAACCCTATTAGATTCCCAAGCCATTCCCTACGGTGTCGTCACCAATAAGCCAGCTCGATTTGCTCGGCCATTAATACAAAAGCTGGGCTTAACCGATAAACTGAAAACCATGATCAGCGGCGATAGTACCTGTCACGCTAAACCTCATACTGCGCCGATGTTATTAGCCGCTCAACAAATAGCCATCGCACCTCAAAGTATTTTATACCTAGGTGATGCTGAGCGTGATTTAGTTGCCGCTCGCAACGCAAGTATGATAGGTGGCATTGCCTTATGGGGCTATTTATCACCCAGCGACACACCGAATACATGGCCAGCAACATGCCAATTTGAACATGGTGCAGCATTAAAACACTTTTTTACTCCGTCGTCTTTTTGAGATCGATTCATCGAAAATACACCTCTGAATGCATCATTGGCTAAAGATTATGCTGACAATCACTTACCGATCAAAAGCCCTAAAAGATCAATCTAAAATTGAGGGTAAATTTTCGATCGCTGTTTATTTTAGCGATCAAAACTTTCTTATTTGATGGTTGAAAAAATATCATTTATAAAAAACACGTTATAAATTTGGGCTCTAGGGTTAGCTGTCACTAACCCTGCCGTTTATCCTCAAGTTATCCACAAGAAGTTAATATAATTGTGGCTTGCAAAAAAACTCAAACCTCACTATCTTGTATCTTAGATTTTAAATAACACCATATCTTGTGTGTGGCCGACAATCAAAACACTACTCCACAGCATAACAAGGAGATAGATGTTAACTGAACGTATTGGTGGTTTACTGCCATGTTGTGAGTACCTTCAAGTTGATTGTTTTAACATGGAATTGTTTTGTAACGGGTTCAGATCGAACCCAGCAGCACTGCATCCAACAACAGATCACATGATTAGATATAGAACCAAGGCCTCTCTTCAATGAATAGCAATATGACAGTCACTAAACGCAGTGGCGAACGTGAATCGATCGATTTAGATAAAATTCATCGCGTGATCACTTGGGCAGCCAAGGGATTAAAAAACGTCTCAGTATCTGAAGTAGAACTTCGATCTCATCTGCAGTTTTTTGATGGCATTCCAACTGAAGCCATTCATGAAACGATCATTAAGGCCGCGGCTGACTTGATCTCTCCTGAGTCACCTGATTACCAATTTGTGGCAGCCCGCTTAGCGGTATTCCATTTACGTAAAAAAGCGTTTGGCCAATTTGAACCGCCTAAGCTATTCGATCACGTCACCAAGTTAGTTGAAATTGGTAAATATGACATGCACATCATGGCGGATTACAGCCGTGAAGAGTTAGATATCCTTGATGGCTACATTGATCACTGGCGTGACATGAATTTCTCTTACGCCGCAGTCAAGCAGCTAGAGGGTAAATACCTGGTTCAAAACCGTGTGACTCACGAAGTATATGAAAGTGCACAGTTTTTATACATTTTAGTCGCAGCGTGTTTGTTTGCTCGTTATCCAAAAGAAATCCGTTTGAAGTACATTAAAGACTTCTATGACGCGACATCTTTATTTAAGATTTCACTTCCAACGCCAATCATGGCGGGGGTTCGTACACCAACACGTCAATTCAGCTCATGTGTACTCATCGAGTGTGATGACAGCCTAGACTCAATCAATGCTACGGCATCGTCTATTGTTAAATACGTGAGCCAACGTGCTGGTATTGGTATTAATGCAGGCCGTATTCGTGCTTTAGGTAGCCCTATTCGTGGCGGTGAAGCATTCCACACCGGTTGTTTACCGTTTTATAAGTATTTCCAAACGGCGGTTAAGTCTTGTTCCCAAGGCGGAGTCCGTGGTGGTGCAGCAACACTGTTCTACCCGTTATGGCATCTAGAAGTTGAATCACTGCTAGTACTGAAAAATAACCGTGGTGTTGAAGACAACCGTGTGCGTCATCTTGATTACGGCGTGCAGCTAAACAAATTAATGTACCAACGTTTAATCAAAGGCGACTACATTAGCTTATTTAGTCCATCTGACGTGCCTGGCCTTTACGATGCTTTCTTTGAAGACCAAGTCGAATTTGAACGTTTATACCTGCAGTATGAGCAAGACAGCAGCATACGTAAAAAGCAGATCAAAGCAGTTGAATTGTTTTCACTGATGATGCAAGAACGTGCCTCTACTGGCCGTATCTATATTCAAAACGTCGACCATTGTAATACGCACAGTCCATTTGACTCTAAAGTGGCACCGATTAAGCAATCTAACTTATGTTTAGAAATTGCCTTGCCGACTAAACCGTTAACTAACATTGACGATCCAGACGGTGAAATCGCCTTATGTACTTTATCAGCGCTTAACTTAGGTGCGATTAAGGATTTATCTGAACTTGAGCCTTTAGCAGATTTAGCTGTGCGTGCATTAGATAACTTACTTGATTATCAAGATTACCCAATCAAAGCCGCGCAAACCAGCTCAATGAATCGCCGTACTTTAGGTATTGGTGTGATTAACTTTGCCAACTATTTGGCTAAAAATGGTAAAAAGTACTCTGACGGTTCAGCAAATAACCTGACTCATAAAACCTTTGAAGCAATTCAGTTCTATTTACTCAAAGCGTCAATGAACTTAGCTAAAGAGCAAGGTGCATGTCCGTTATTCCACGAGACAACTTATTCGAAAGGTATTTTACCTATCGACACCTATAAGCGCGATTTAGATAAAATTTGTGACGAACCATTGCACATGGATTGGGAAGGTTTACGTAGCGATATTAAGCAGTACGGCTTACGTAATTCGACCTTGTCTGCATTAATGCCTTCTGAGACTTCATCGCAAATTTCAAATGCGACTAATGGTATTGAGCCTCCACGTGGATTGATCAGCGTTAAGGCCAGTAAAGACGGGCAGTTAAAGCAAGTAGTACCAGACTTTGAGTTGCTTAAAGACAAGTATGAACTGCTGTGGAATATGCCAAACAATGATGGTTATATCCAGCTTGTTGGTTTAATGCAGAAGTTTATCGATCAAGCGATTTCAGCCAATACCAATTATGACCCAAGCCGTTTTGAAGGCGGTCGTGTACCAATGCAAACCTTGCTTAAAGACCTGTTAAGTGTCTACAAGCTAGGGATTAAAACATTGTATTATCATAACACTCGCGACGGTGCTTCTGATCAATTTGACGACATTATTGCTGTCGAAGAAGAAGACGATGGCTGCGGTGGCGGTGCGTGTAAAATTTAATCTTCACTTTATGTATATTTAGCGGGGGTCTTCCCCGCTTTTGGAAAATGCGTTTTCAGGACACCTAAATAATGGCTTACTCAACATTTTGTCAAATACCTAACGATTCGACCAAAGAACCTATGTTTTTCGGTCAATCCGTGAATGTGGCACGCTACGATCAGCAAAAATATGAAATTTTTGAAAAACTGATTGAAAAGCAATTAAGTTTCTTCTGGCGCCCAGAAGAAGTTGATGTCAGTCGTGACAAAATTGATTTCGGTGATTTACCTGACCATGAAAAACATATTTTTCTGTCAAACCTTAAATACCAAACCTTGCTCGACTCTATTCAAGGGCGTTCACCTAACGTAGCGTTTTTACCGTTAGTATCGCTACCTGAATTAGAAACCTGGATTGAAACCTGGTCATTTTCTGAAACGATTCACTCGCGTTCGTACACTCATATTATTCGTAATATTGTTAACAATCCTTCTGTGGTGTTTGACGATATTGTGCAAAATGATGAAATTTTAAAGCGTGCCGGTGATATTGCGGCTTATTACGATGATTTAATTCACCTTACCCAGATAAATAACCTGTTAGGCGAAGGCACTCATGTGATCGACGGCAAAGAAATTACCGTTAACTCACGCATACTGAAAAAGTCATTATATTTGTGCATGATGTCGGTTAATGCTTTAGAAGCGATTCGTTTCTATGTCAGTTTTGCATGTTCATTTGCTTTTGCTGAGCGTCGCGTCATGGAAGGAAATGCTAAAATCATTCGCCTGATTGCCCGTGATGAAGCCTTGCACCTTAACGGTACGCAACACATATTAAGCTTAATGCAAGGCGGTAAAGACGATCCTGAAATGGCCGAGATCGCAGCTGAATGTAAGCAAGAAGCCTACGACTTATTTGTCAAAGCAGCAGAACAAGAAAAAGCATGGGCCAAGTATTTATTTAAAGACGGATCAATGATTGGTCTTAACGAGCAGATTTTGTGCCAGTATGTTGAATTTATTACTAATCAGCGGATGAAATCGGTACATTTACCACTGCCATACGAAGAATCGTCAAATCCTCTTCCATGGATGAAAAACTGGTTAGAAAGTGATGCAGTACAGGTTGCCCCACAAGAAGTTGAAGTGTCTTCATACCTTGTAGGACAAATTGATTCTTCTGTTGATGGCGATGAGTTTTTAGATTTTGACCTATAAAACATTTTTCAAAAAAGCGCCTATTGTAAGCTTGAAAGGACAGCCGGTTATTTTATTTGACGGCCAACACTCAAGCTTACTAGAAGCGCTTGAAGCGAAAAAAGTAAAAGTATTTTCAGAATGCCGCAACGGTTTTTGCGGCGCCTGTAAAACCACAATCATATCAGGAGAAGTCAGCTACCTCTCCAAACCTTTGGCAGAGCTTAAGTCTAACGAATGTCTGCCCTGCTGCTGTGTGCCTGAAAGCGATTTAAACCTCAAATTATCCACTGAGGGCGTACAAATTGTGGCTAAACGTCAATATGCGGCAGAAAATAGTAGCCATAAACAGACAACAGCATTAACCCAGCAGTTACAGATAACCCCAAAATTAGCTCACGAAGGTTAATCGATAAATTATTCTGTACGGTTTCTTGTATTTCAGTTGATCTGTTCAGTTAAGCGACTTCAGCAAATATCTTGCAGTAAATGGTTTGCAGCGGCGGTATTGACCTTTACATACAAAGGTTAGGATTACGGCTTAACTGTTGGGATTTAACTATTGAGGTTTAACCTACACGGTGATATTCAGGGCGAAAATGAATAGTATTTATTTACCCAACTGAATCTGGACCTTCCAACACTAATACTAATACTAATCTAATGCTAATCTAATCTTAACCTCAGTTATCTCCATAACAGCAGATCGCGGTGTGTTTTAACGCCGCTAACACTATCCTCTTAAGCACATATGTCTCTTCATCAGCTTAGTTATATTTAGCAGCAACACTGTCTATTTAACCTGAACTCGGGATAAGCATTGGACAACAAAAACCTGAAGGAGTGATGTTAAATACGATAGGCAAAAAGCGGATTGTAGCGCGACTGATATACCTAACGTCAGCTGAACCCTATGACTAACACTGATAACTGCAACTGAATCGCCATAATATGGAGCATGAAGGGATCAATAAGCAGCGTTTAAGCTTGTTATCGGTGACAACAAGCTATTCAGAGGACATCGCTTATCACCTCTTTACGTTAGCGATTAACTATTGCTCAAAGCGTCGCAAGATGACTGGTAACTGTCTAACTCAATATTCCCTTGTAAAATAATCCCATGGTAATGTGCTTTTACCAGTTGATAATCTATGCTCGGCGCAAAATAGTAAGTCACCTCTTCCACCCCAGTTTGCTCAACGGGTATAAGTTGTAATTCTCCCCAGGGTGCGATGTTAGAGGTGAGTGAGTCTTTAACATAGTACTGATAGGATTCAACCGCATCAGAGGCTTGTCTTATCAGCGCAAATTGCTGTCGCCCGTTGAGTAAATACTCACGAATTTGAATGGCTAAGGTATCAACATCTCTGAGCGGTATGCTATTTGATTGGTAATGGCTGACTTCACCATCAACATCAACACGAGAGCCGAGACCGTGATTTTCTAGAGTGACTTGCATGTCTCGGGCACGAAAGCCGGTCACTTGTTGATGAAACTTATGCGTTAGCCATTCATGAGTGGAATTTGACCAAGATAACTCAGTGCGCTGCTGGTATTGAGTGCCAATACCTAAAATACTGGCTTTACTTGTTGAGGTAATAACGGCTGATTTACCCTGCCAGTTTTCGGTGCGGGTCATGTTGCCCATGTGCAGACCACTGAGAAAAATAGAGTAACTAAAGTTTCGCTGACACTCTTGCTCAACCTCAGCGGCCATGGCACTACTACTGTGCAGCAATCCACTTGAAAAACCGACAATCATCAGTACTCTCGTTGCCGCTAAACAAGCTGTGGTTGATATATTAATATGACAATACCTTGTCAGTATCGGTTTTATTGGTGCCATTGATGTCACTAGAAAAAGCATTTCGGGTTTCTTTTCCTTTAAAAATAGGAATCGCATGAAGGCCTTATAAGCAATAATAAGACCTTAGGAAATATCGACTTAAAAAACTTCATTCACATTTAAGTAGAAGTTAGTGTCATTCTCACCCACCCCAACGTCAAAACGTAAATTAATATTGTCTTTAATTTTAAAGCGGAATCCAGTGCCGTAGGCGGTTAATAGAGTATCCGTTAACTCACTGACTTTAGGCGCAACACTGCCAACCGATCCCCAAAATACCATGCCATAGCGCTGAAATATTGGTAACCGATATTCAACCTGTCCCATCATCATTTGCTCATCGCGATATCGGCCTCTAATGTAACCGCGCATCGCATCTGAACCGCCAAGGTCAGGTAAAAGATTCCACGGCACGTCACCACTAGTAAGGTGACCTTGAACTTGCCAAGCGATTAATCCAGGTGTTGACCCTAAATCGATATAATTAGCTAATTCAATATTATAGGTAGAAAACGAATCGAATTGGTCATTTTGATATAATCCAGCATCCAGCTGAAACAACCAACCTTTTGTCGCATTTAAACGATAATCTCTTGAGTCATAAATACTGGTGATCACAACACCTGAGCTAAAATTATCTGGCAAAAGGCTATTTGCATCAACAGGGGCTTGGGTGGCAACTAATTCTAGACTGTCTGCTGTGGTATAAATAAAATCAGCACCTACGCCAATAAAATAGTTATCGGCGACTTCGGTCATCCAGCGCGGTTTAAAACTATACAGTTGTTCTTTGAATTCGTGATGATTAAGATCTTGATCGCCTTGTTCAATCCCAACACCATAATACACTGCAGCTTCATTGTGCAGCTCTAAATCGAGCAGCAATCGCTGCTTACCTTGATTTAAAAACGTCATGTTCTCGACTGTAACGCCATAGGATTGATTCATAGATGCAAACGAGTTCAATACTAATGATGAGGGCTGCTCTTCACTCGATGCATTATCGGTTTTATATAACCCTACCATTAATAGCCCTACACCAAACTTCTTCTCTGGGGTGTAATAAGCCGTAGGCAAATAGCTCATATCAATGGTTTTAGTGTCATCAAACTCACCATCGGCACCAAACACAGACAAAATATTATCAATCCATGTTGGTTGCATGTCTTTGGGGGTTTCAAAAAGAGGTTCAACTGCGTTGGCGGCGTTAGAAAAAATAAATAGTGCTAAAAGTAAGGTCCGTTTCATAAAAACTCTATTAAATGTAAAAAGAATTAGGCTTGCATGATGACTTCCATGCCAATGATTGAATCAAGCTTGTGTTAGTTGGCTCCATAATACTGAGTGGTAAAAGCTGTTGTCGATACAATGGTTTCAAATTCAATAACGATCAAATCTTCAAGTATTATCCTCGCTATCACTCAATACTAACTGAATAAAAACTGAAGCCTTACTGAATATAACGCTTATTTGAGTCAGAATTTAACCATTATCTCTTCCTCAAGCATCACTGTAGACATACTCTATTTGGCATCATTTACGTCAATGATACCACTAGTGTTCATAATGCCTGCTAATATAGCATATTCAGTGGTTAATATTGATGATAACTCCGAGCTCAGCCGATGGGCCTCACTCGGGGGAAATGTATAACATCAGCTATATTTAGGTGGGTTGCTACAGGATTTTGATTCATTAGACAAGAGTATACAAACGACAAATTCAGTAATATATGCCTCATTTAATCAGTGATCCATCTGCAAGTAAAAATTATTTCCTTAGATATATCATCCAGCGCGCAAGTAAGGTATAACGACGCTATGAAAACGCCTATACGATTACAACCACTGGTTGACGATGGTCTCGTCGATGAAGTGATAAGCCAACTCATGAGTGGCAAAGAAGCTACGGTCTATATGATCAGATGTGGCGATGCGATCCGCTGCGCGAAAGTGTATAAGGAAGCCACTAAACGCAGCTTTAAAAAAGCAGCACAATATCAAGAAGGTCGAAAAACCAAAAACAGTCGTCGTGGTCGAGCCATGGAAAAAGGCTCTAAATACGGTCGAGAAGAACAAGAAAAAGCCTGGCAAAATGCCGAGGTCGATGCATTATACAAATGCGCGGCGGCTAAAATTAGAGTACCTGTGCCTTATGGCTGCTTTGATGGTGTGCTACTAATGGAGTTGATCACCAATATTCATGGTGATGTTGCACCGCGATTAAACGACGTAACACAGATGAGTGTCGAGCAAGCACAAAGCCAGCATTACATTATGATGGGCTATGTTGTGCGTATGCTATGTGCGGGTATTGTGCATGGCGATTTGTCTGAGTTTAACGTGCTGGTCGACAAGGATGGTCCAGTGATCATTGACTTGCCTCAAGCTGTTGATGCATCAGCCAACAATAATGCCAAAGCAATGTTATTTCGTGATGTGACTAATATGACTGACTATTATTCACAATTTGCTCCGGAATTAGCCGCGACAAAATACGCTAAAGAAATGTGGGCCTTGTATGAACAAGGTGAATTAACACCCGAAACACAGTTAACCGGTTTGTTTGAAGAAGACACCACAGCCGCTGATGTCGATTCTGTATTAGAAGAAATCAACGCTGCTTTTGAAGAAGCTCAAGAAAGACGCGAGCGTATGAGCGAAGCGAACAACGACGAGTATTAAATCGATAGTTCATTCATGTGAATACCTAGGGAGACGTGCGGACAAATTATCGAAGCTTTTATAGAAGATATAGTCTGGTTAATGTCTCCCTATTCTTTAGCCCTAATGAAAACGCAGAATCACGTACGCCCCCTTGTTAATTAAGCAGCAAGTTGTGTAAATATAAACGCTAGCTGCCTAAACTCTTCAGATTTGTGCAACCATAGCTAATCCTATTACGAACAAATACAATAATGTCCTTAATGGCTAAATCAGATCCTTTTTCCGCCATAGTCAGCAGAGAACCTTGCCCTTGGCACACAGGCAAAATAATCAATTTACCCGCCTTACATAACCTTACTTTTATCATGGTTAATTAGGTGTATAATAAGATTGAAAGTTAACAAGGAGAATATTATGAATAGCCATGTTGTATCAGTATTACTCGTTTGTCTTACTACTTCTTTGCCTGTTACTGCTATTGGAAATGAAAATGGAGCCATGAGAATGTCTCAGATGCCGGTATTTTCAGATTTTGATAAGAATCAAGACAAATTGATATCTGAAGAGGAATTTGTGCAATTTCAAAAAGCACGGCAAGAGTTGCATCAATCTGAAGGGCGCATGTTAAAAAATGCCTCACGTGATGGTATGTTTGAACGTATCGATTTGGATCACAATAAGTTTATTGATGCTGAAGAGTTTCAATCTCATCGTGAAATAATGAGAAAGTCTAAATAATCTCTGCTCGGAATAATAATCAATGTCACTTTAGAGAGGTCATCAACATCACCTCTCTTTTTAAATACACGAAACGAGAGCACTTGAGATTTAGCCATCTCAATCAGCATAATAGAACGCCTAACTCCCACTTCAAAACAAACACCATTCAAACTTGGCTTTATCGGGCTATGCTTTGTGCTGTTCTCTGTACAACCCTAGACATCAATTGGCCAGTGAAAATAATATCACTATATTGTCGACGTTTTTATATGCTTGTGATGATTTTATCCCGAACAAACATCGCCTCGGCCCTTTGGCTTATCAATGCTGACTATGTGTAGGTAAATGGCTAAAACACTGGGTCAAACAGCCTCAGGTACTCATTGCTGCGTCGAATATCATAGCCTCACTATCACGAAGCATCACCAAGCTAAAACGGATAAATTATTCTGCCGCGACAAGCTTGCTTTTAAACACGCCATAAAAGGCAATACAGGCACCAGCAAAACCTAAGAAAGAACACACCAGACGATAGTCATTGTTGTCGATAAAGAAATTAGCCACACTGAATACCAATAAAATCAATAAACCAATATTTTTGGTCATCATCATTTTAGGCTCAAACATCAGCCATTGTTCGCATTTAGGACATTGTGTTTCAACGCCATGTTTACCTTTGCGCACTTGTTTAAGTGCCTTGCGGGCAAACACACCCTGACAACGAGGACATTCCATTTTACATCACCTTTAATGATTTTTAATCAATATAATACAATGAATTAACTTAGTATCAAAGCTTATCATTCAACCCAATTTCTGATAAGTATAACAAACACCTTTAATTATTTATTAATTTTAACGATCGCTCAAAATCATATTTGAACGAATGTTACAGTTAGTTTATAGTCAAGGGAACTAGGGCATCATTAGCAAAATAAACACCGCATAGATGTGGATATTAACAACCTAGCTTGGCTACTTACTCAGAGCTTCAGCATTGACCATACACTCACAGAGCAAAAATCATGAATAAAGTCATTGGATTTGATGTTTATGGCACCTTAGTGGATCCGCTAGAGATGGGCCAACATCTGCAACAACAGATTGGCGATAAAGCGCTAGAGTTTGCGCAACTGTGGCACGATAAAAAAGTCGAGTATGCGTTCCGTCGCGGATTAATGCAGCAATATGCAGATTTTGCAGTTTGTACTCAACAAGCACTGCAATATTGTTTGACGGTTTACAACCTTACCCTCACTGCAAGTGCACAACAGCAACTGCTGGCAAAATTTAGTCAACTATCGGCCTTTGAGGATGTTATTGTTGGCCTAGCATTACTGCGCAATCAAGGCCATACCCTAGTCGCATTTTCAAATGGTCCAGAACTAGCCGTGCGCAATTTAATGCATAATGCTGGCGTGTTACCTCAATTACATGATGTCATCAGCGTGGACGACCTACAGACCTTTAAACCTAATCCTGCGGTTTACCATTATTTAATCAACCGCACTCAAACTGATCCCACTCATTGTTGGATGGTATCGAGCAATCCCTGGGATGTTATTGGTGCAAAAGCTGCTGGACTTAACACAGCTTGGATCCAACGCGACAGTAAAAAAGTATTTGATCCCTGGGGCATTGAGCCAGACTTAACCGTCAGCAATTTAATCGAATTAAGTGAACAGTTAGAAGCCAGGTAATAAATAATTAACATGTTGCATTTAAACAATAAAAGCATAACTCATACGCGTTGATGCTAATACATTATAGCGATACACGCTACACTCATAATATTGTGCTAAGCGCATTATAAATTTACATAACCTGCTTTCAGGTTGTACAAGGATATTTTATGACTAACCAATATACTCCACCTAAAGTTTGGCAAAATAATACCAATGGAGCTAACAAGTGGGCGAGTATTAATAGCCCTGAGTCAGGTGCTAGATTCGATAAACAACTGCCTGTCGGTAAGCATTCTTTACAACTCTATTCCCTTGGTACACCCAACGGGCAAAAAGTGACTATTTTGTTAGAAGAGTTACTTGCATTAGGCATTAAAGAAGCGGAATACGATGCTTATCTGATTAACATCGGAGAAAAAGATCAATTTTCGTCAGGGTTTGTTGCAGTCAATCCAAACTCAAAAATTCCTGCTTTATTGGATAAATCTGCTGATGAAGATGTGACAGTGTTTGAATCAGCTTCAATTTTGGTTCATCTAGCAGAGAAATTTGACCAATTCCTGCCTAAAGATGGCAAAGCCAGAACGCAAACATTTAACTGGCTGTTCTGGGCCCAAGGCTCTGCCCCATTCCTTGGCGGGGGTTTTGGTCATTTTTACGCTTATGCCGATGAAAAGCAGGAATACCCGATTAACCGTTTTGCAATGGAAGTGAAACGCCAATTAGATGTGTTGGATAAACAACTGGCAAGTAACACCTTTGTAACCGGTGAAGAATACACCATTGCAGACATCGCCATATGGCCTTGGTATGGCAACTTAGTCTTAGGTAATTTATACAGTGCCGCTGAGTTTTTAGATGTTGCCAGCTATAAGAATGTAACGCGTTGGGCTAATGAAGTATTAGCGCGCCCGGCTGTTCAACGTGGCAAAATAGTCAACACTTCATGGGGCGAACCATGGGAAATGTTACCAAATCGTCACAGCGCAGCAGACATTGATGCCGTATTAGCATTAAAGCCTTAATCTAAGCCCACAAATAATAGCTGATGAGCTAACCTCGTCAGCGTATTAAAAAGCCTTCTGCAACACAGAAGGCTTTTTATTTAATTCACGTTATGAAAGTGCTCTCAATGCAATCAGGTAAATACTCGCATTTCACAATGATTAGATGCTCATGGCAAGCTCAGCGCCTTGACGGATAGCCCGTTTAGCGTCTAATTCTGCGGCCACATCTACCCCGCCAATTAAGTGCACTGGCAAGCCACTGCTCTTCATTTCATCAACCAGACTGAGGTTAGACATTTGTCCTGCACACAACACCACGTTATCAACAGCCAGAATTTCAGATTGTTCGCCGACTTTAATGTGCAGCCCTTGCTCATCAAACTTTTCGTAGCTTACACCGGTTTTCATGTGAACCTGATGCTGTTTTAACACACTACGATGGATCCAGCCGGTTGTTTTACCTAAGCCTTTACCCATTTTGGTGGTTTTACGTTGCAATAAATACACTTCACGACCAGGGACATGTTCAGCTTCTACAGTTAATCCGCCAGCGTGTTGATAGGTCTTATCAATGCCCCACTGCTTTAACCATTTATCGGGTTGCAAGGTGCTCGATTCTAATTCACATAAGAAATGCGCCATGTCAAAACCGATACCGCCAGCACCAATTAGCGCTACGGTTTTACCGATCTCAACTTGGCCAGTTAATACTTGTTGATAATCGACCACTTTAGGATTATCAAAACCCGGTAGTTTTAAAGCGCGAGGGACAACACCTGAAGCAATGACCACTTCATCGAATTTCTCAGTAGCTAATACCGCTGCATCTAATTTAGTGTTAAGACGCAATTCAACCTTATGCAGCCTAATTTGATTCATAAAGTATCGAATGGTTTCGTTAAACTCTTCTTTACCCGGTATTTTACGGGCCAAATTAAACTGACCACCGACCTCTGACTTGGCTTCAAATAATACGACCTCATGACCACGAGACGCAGCATAAACAGAGAAAGCCATACCTGCTGGGCCCGCCCCCATAACAGCAATGCGCTTTTTATGGGTGGTAGGTAGAAAATTAATTTCGGTTTCATAACAAGCGCGAGGATTAACTAAACAGGTTGCTCGTTTCATCGAAAAGGTATGGTCCAAACACGCCTGATTACAACCAATGCAAGTATTAATCAATTCAGGGGTATTGGCAGCAGCTTTATTCACAAACTCAGCATCAGCTAAAAATGGTCGGGCCATTGACACCATGTCAGCTTGACCCGAAGCAATAATTGCCTCGCCAATTTCTGGGGTATTAATTCGGTTCGTGGCGATTAACGGTATTTTGACTTCTTGTTTGAGTTTTTCAGTCACCCAAGAGAATGCACCACGCGGCACACTGGTCGAAATGGTCGGAACACGCGCTTCATGCCAACCGATGCCAGTATTAATAATACTCACACCCGCTTGTTCAAGGGATTTAGCCAGCTGTACCACTTCGTCCCACGTTGAGCCATTATCGACTAAATCGAGCATCGATAAGCGGAACACAATAATAAAATCACTGCCAACCTTGTGTCGAATAGCGTTGACGATTTCAATCGGGAATTTAACCCGATTTTCATAACTGCCGCCCCATTCATCACTGCGTTTATTGGTACGCGAACTGATAAATTGATTGATTAGATACCCTTCAGAGCCCATCACTTCAACACCATCATAACCGGCTTTTTTTGCCAAGGCGGCACTGGTTGCGTAATCCTTAATGGTTGAGCGCACTTGGCGTGCAGACATCGCTGAAGGAGTAAAAGGGGTAATAGGTGATTTAACTTTGCTCGGCGCTAAACTAAAAGGATGATAACTGTAACGGCCCGCATGCAAAATTTGCATACAGATTTTACCGCCCGCTTCATGCACGGCATCGGTGACGATTTTATGTTTACCGACTTGCCAAGAAAAGCTTAATTGACAAGCATGTGGCGCAAGACGGCCGCGCAAATTAGGTGCGATACCGCCAGTAACGATTAACCCTACGCCACCTTGAGCACGCTCTTTATAAAAAGCTGCCAGTTTCTCAAATCCGCCTTTTTCTTCTTCTAAACCCGTGTGCATTGAGCCCATCAACACGCGGTTTTTCAGCTTTGTAAAGCCGAGATCTAAAGGTTCTAATAAGTGTGGAAACGACATTCAAACATCCTTTTTAAACAAGTGATTTAAATCAGCATACCCTGACAGTAAATTTTGCTCAATCATTTAAACGCTCCCTTGTTAAAAACCTTTACAATTGAATTTCACATTTATATTGATTTTCAGTTAGGATGACTACATTAGACTGATAAAGGAGTGGCAAATGTCCGCTAAACCCTCGTTTTTAAAAAGGATGTTTTTACTGTTATGGAATACAGTAAACGGTATCCGCAAGTTAATCATCAACATCATATTTTTTGGTTTGTTGGCCGTCATCGCTGTGGTATTGCTCAATAGCGAAGATGAGATTGTCATCGAAGATCAAACAGCCTTGGTACTAAACTTATCTGGCAGCATAGTCGATCAAAAACATTATGTTGATCCGATTGAAATGGCATTAAAACAGGGACAAGCTAATGATCCCGAAGGTGAAATGTTATTAGCAGATATTCTTTATACTATTAATAACGCCACTGAAGATAAACGTATTAATAGCATAGTGTTGGATTTGGCCAATCTTCAAGATGCTGGCATCAGTAAAATGACCGCCATAGGTGAAGCATTAAATCAGTTTAAAGCGGCTGATAAGTCGGTGATAGCCATGGCCAATGGCTATGATCAAAACCAATACTTTTTAGCCAGCTTTGCAGACAAAATATACCTTAATAACCAAGGTATGGTGTCGCTTGATGGGTTAAGTCGTTACCGTTTATATTACAAAGCGGCATTGGACAAGTTGAAAATTACGACTCATGTATTCAGAGTTGGTACGTTTAAATCTGCTGTAGAACCCTTTATCCGTGATGATATGTCTGATGCGGATAAACAAGCCAGCAAGGTATTACTAAATGATATTTGGCAGAGCTACTCAACCATTGTGGCCAGTAACCGTCAAATTGCCCCCGACCAATTAGTGTTAACCACTGATGAGTACTTGGCTCAGCTTGATAAAGCTGAAGGTGACAGTGCTAAAATGGCTATAAACATGAAATGGGTCGACGAGCTGGTTTCTGCAGATGCATTTCGCGTTGCCATGATTGAGCGTGTAGGTAGTGATAAAGAAGGTAAAAACTTTAAACAAATTAGTTTTAATGACTACCGCAAATTAACGGCGCCAATGCCTCAATTTATTGAGCATGACTCTGTAGCGGTTATCGTTGCCAAAGGTACCATCCTTAACGGTAAACAACCTGCTGGACAAATTGGTGGCGAAAGTACCTCTGCACTGCTGATGAAAGCTCGCTTTGACGACAAAGTAAAAGCCGTCGTACTGAGAGTTGATAGCCCTGGCGGCAGTGCATTTGCCTCAGAGCAAATTCGTCAAGAAGTGTTAGCGCTAAAAGCGGCAGGTAAACCTGTAGTGGTAAGCATGGGGAGCCTAGCGGCGTCTGGTGGCTATTGGATATCAGCCAGTGCCGATTATATTGTCGCAACCCCAACTACCCTAACCGGTTCGATTGGTATTTTTGGTATGTTTGCTACATTTGAACAAGCACTGAGCCATTTTGGGGTGACCTCTGATGGCGTGGCAACCTCTGAATGGGCTGGATTGTCGCCGGTTCGGGAATTAAGCCCTCAAGTTGCTGCGGTAATTCAACGCCATATTGAACGTGGTTATCATGAGTTTATCTCTCTTGTGGCTACAGAGCGTCATATGACGCTTGAGCAAGTTGACGAAATTGCTCAAGGCCGTGTTTGGACAGGTAAACGCGCATTAACCTTAGGTCTAGTTGATGAGCTAGGTGACATGGATATTGCATTAGCCAAAGCGGCTGATTTAGCTAAAATGGACAAATTTGATGTGAAAGTGATTGAACAAGAACTCAGTGCTGAACAACAAATTATGCAGCAATTCATGGGGGCTGTGGCCGCTTATGTACCAGACAGCGTTCGTCAGACCAACATAGTTGAAAAGTTTGTCAGTCAGTGGGCTGGTGCATTTGAAACATTGTCAATGTTTGATGATCCTAACCATGCTTATTTGTATTGCGAAAACTGTAATTATTAACCTATTGCATCACCGTAATATGAAGATTATTCAAAAAAAGCCTGCCTAGCAGGCTTTTTTATTGGGGATCGTTAAATAAGCTCGTATAATTTACACAATCTGCAATTATCGCTAAATAAGAGTCCTATATTTATGCCAAAACGATCGATTTACGTAGCCTATACAGGCGGTACCATCGGAATGCAAAAAACAGCCAATGGTTTTGTGCCTGTGTCTGGGTTCTTAACCGATTGTGTACAGTCTATGCCGGAGTTTTATCATAACGAAATGCCTGAATTCGTGATTCATGAATACAGTCCACTGATTGACTCATCTAATATGGCGCCAACCGATTGGCAAATGATAGCAAACGATATTCAAGCAAACTATGAAAAGTACGACGGTTTCGTTATTTTGCATGGCACTGACACCATGGCTTATACCGCATCGGCTTTGTCATTTATGCTCCAAGGTTTGTCTAAACCTGTCATCGTCACCGGTTCCCAAATTCCATTGGCGCAATTGCGCTCAGACGGTCAAACTAACTTGCTCAATTCACTGTATATTGCCGCCAATTATCCTGTTGCTGAAGTGTGTTTATTTTTTAATAACAAGCTGTTTCGTGGTAATCGCTCCACGAAAGCGCATGCTGATGGCTTTGATGCATTTGCATCGCCTAACTTCCCTATGTTGCTTGAAGCAGGTATTAAAATTAACCTCAAAGCAGGTAAAATTAGTAAGCCAACAGGAGAGCCTTTAGAGGTTGTGACCATTAGTCCGCAACCCGTTGGTGTGGTTACGCTTTACCCTGGTATCTCTACGGACATTTTTAATAACATTTTACAACAACCGGTAAAAGCACTGATTTTATTAACCTTTGGAGTGGGCAATGCGCCACAAGATAAAAAGTTGCTTGATACTCTCAAACAAGCCGATGAACGCGGCATCATATTGGTCAATTTAACCCAGTGTTTTCAGGGCAAAGTCAATATGGGCGGTTATGCTACCGGTAATGCTTTAGCTCAAGCTGGGGTGATAAGCGGTGCAGACATGACCATTGAAGCTGCATTAGCAAAACTGCATTACTTGCTTTCAATCGGATTAACCTCAGCGCAAATCAAACAACGCATGCAGGAAAACCTTATTGGTGAGCTAACAGTCGATTAAGTTGCCTTGTCTGCAGATTAATAGCAAATCTGAAAACAAAAATGCGAGCTCTGTAGCTCGCATTTTTGTTGACTATAACTCGTTTATTGAATGAGTTTATAAATCAGCTTCTTTAAACTCGGCGATAGGATCGCCTTTAAACTGTTTTTTCAGCTCTGATTTAGGCAACTCATTAATATTCCCACCCGCACCAATAGTAAAATGTTCAGTTTGCTGAAGCTTACGTGCTTGATACAACATCACTACTTGCAAAGTCGATTCACGCTGAGGCTGAGTTAATACTGTACCATCATCCCACTTACCTAACTCAGACGCAGACAATAAGCGCAGGTATACTTCTTCAGGCATTTCATCAATGACTTTATTGATATCGTTCATACTGATTTCCGTTTATGTAACACTATTCTGACTCGGGTAATAAGATAGCCCGTAAAGCCAATAACAAAACTTGCAATCGCGAGATAAGAAGTTGTGCCCTGAGCAGGCTCTCCTCCCCAAAACCACACGACAACCCCTGCGATAAACAATGTCAGAAAAATAAAGCTTTGGGTCATTAAGCTATTAGAACGCTCAATATGACTGATAATTTTTAAAGACTCAGTATTACCATCCAAGGTTGTTTTACAATGTTGACATTGTTTAGCCAGACTTGAAATACGCTTTTGACATTTAGGGCATGCAACTAAGGCCATAATTTACTCTACCTGCTGATCATCTAACATTAAATTTAGCATTTATGTGGAAATTATAGCTGTTCAACAACAGCTAACATCGCGACTAAAGACGCTTCACCTAAATATACGCAACGTTCTGGAGACCAGCCCACAAATGGGTCGGCTAAATTAGCATTGTCTTTAAATGGCATCTCTAACGTGTTTGATAAACAACTGAATGTATTCGCTACCCAGTTAGACCCTACGGTTAAATTAGCTTGCCCAGGTTCATCCTTGTCGTAACCAAACTCTGTTTGGAAATCAGCACTGGCAATCGTTAATGCACTCAGGAATTGTTGTTGTAATGCGGCCATTTTATCGTTGTAGTTTGGTACACCTTCACAACCCGCTAGGAACACATAAGGCAGACCTTCATCGCCATGAACATCGTAAAACAAATCAACACCTGTTTGGTGCATTTTATTGACAACATAATACACCTCAGGACTTTTCTCTAAGCTCGGAGTCTGCCATTCGCGGTTAAGGTTGGTACCAACGGCATTAGTCCGTAAATGGCCACGAGCGCTACCATCTGGGTTCATATTAGGCACAATGTAAAAATTGGCTTTGTCTAACAACGCTTTAGATGTTGGGCAATCACTATCAAGTAATTGATTTAACAAGCCTTCAACTAGCCATTCAGCCATGGTCTCGCCAGGATGTTGACGCGCAGTGATCCAGATATTTTTCTTATCAGGATTAGCATCACCAATTTTAAGCAAACTCATGTCACGACCATCGAGGGTTAACCCAAGGTGCTCAAGACTGACAGCTGGATGCAATTGTACTTCGCTGATTAAATCTAAATGACGTTCGTAGCTATAAGGAGCAAAATAGGCAATTTGAATCGCTTCACAATCTAGCTCTGCGTGAATGGTTAACTTGCCATCAACATATTGGGTTGGCAATCTGAACCAAGTTTGACGATCATAACTGGCAACCGCTTGGTAATCTTCCCAACCTTTCGGGTATGAGGCATCACCTGCATTGATAATATTAAGGGTATATGTCTGGCCAACTTCACCTTCTAGACGAAAGTTAAACCACTGATAAAACTCACCGCCGAAGTCGGGACGAATGGCGAGTTGTATATCGTCATGTTTATCAATATTAATGACGTTAATGTTGCCGCCGTCGAAGTTTGCTGTAATCCGCATTAGATTATCCTTTAATGTGCTTGCACTTATTTTGGGCTGAGTAATCGCCTTTTTTATGCGCCATAGCTTATCAAATGCGGCAATTGCTGTGAACCTTTAAAAGTTAAAGCTGTACCCTTGACCGCGAACCGTATTAATTAGCTCACGTGGCAAATTGCGTTTAACTAATTTACGCCGTGTATTACTGATGTGCATATCTAAATTACGGTCAAATCGACCCAACTCTTTGTGTAATACTCTGCGTTGTAATTCTTGTTTAGTGATCACCTCACCCTGGCGATCAAACAAATATTTAAACAGGCGATACTCTGTTTGAGTCAGCACCAGGGACTTTTCAGCAAAACGAATCGTATAACTGGTGTCATCAAAGCTAATATCATGATTAAAATTATCATTCATTGGTGCTTGGAGGCGCCGATGAAGCACATTAAGACGCAATTGTAATTCACGTATATTGATTGGTTTTGCTAGATAATCATCGGCACCTAACTCAAGAGCATTAATGCGCTCTAGTTCGCAGCGACTGTCTGCGAGCACAATAATAGCCGTTGAAGGCTTTCTGGTAACGAGTAACCAAAAGGAATCCATTTTGGGCACTGAGTAGTCTAATAATATCGCTTCGAGCTGAGTGGTTTCCATATAAACCAATGCATCGAAGGCATTATTGACGCGATGAACACTATAACCCTGCTCACTTAGTTGTTGACCTAAGTCGCTTTTATCGGAGAGGCTATGTTCAATGAGTAGGATATTGTTCATGATAAATCACTTAATGATAACAATTACCATTAAGATTATCATATTGATTTATGTATAACTAGATGTAATCTTTGTTGCCGCCGTTTGATTAACAAAAAAAGGCCTGAAAATTCAGGCCTTGAGATATTTGCCACACAATTCAGCAGAAGCTAAACTATTTTTCTAGCATCAACTGCTTGATAAATTTAACCGGGGCACTGCCGTAACTTAAAAACTGTTCATGGAACTGTTTTAAATCAAAATCATCGCCTTGATTGGCTTTTAGCTGTTCACGGAAATCATAGATCTCACGATAACCAGCATAATAACTGGTTAGCTGCACTTGACTTAATGTTGCTCGGCGCCATTTTCCTTCAGCTTCAGCACGTTGCTGGAAGGCTTCATTTTCAAGTAAATCAATCACCTGCTCTTCGCCCATACCGTTGACTTGAATACTGTAATCTAAAATAGTGTTACAAATAACGCGTAAGTTCCACTTGTAATACATCAACCACATCTCTGGCTCAAAATTACCATAGCCCTCTTCTAACATCATGCGTTCAGCATAGACAGCCCAACCTTCTATCATGGCACCGTTACCAAATAGACTTTTGACTAAACTAGGCGACTGATTTGAATACACCAATTGGGTGTAATGCCCTGGGATCGCTTCATGGATATTAAGCACTTGTAAGATCCAATGATTGTATTCACGTAAGTAACTTTCAGCAGACTCGGCACTCATACTATCAAGGGGCGTCACATTATAATAAGTGTTACCACCTTGATCATAAGGCCCTGGGGCACTGATAGATGCGCCAGCAAAACCACGCATATACTCAGGGGTTTCACGAACAACCAATGGCTTATTAGGATCAAGTGTTACCAATTGCTTGTCATTCACAAATTGAATCAGCTCAGGAATTTGTTTGCGTACTTCAGCAACAAAATTTTCCCGTTTAACATGTTTGCTAGATAACACATCGATGAGCTGACGGATCGCTTGTCTTTCATCGGCAGGTTTTGGCGTATCAATATACTTTGACCAAAGAGTATCGGTTAGCTTAGCCATTTCTTGCTGAACTTGATTTTTATCTGCTACCGCTTTGTTGTACAACTGTTTTGCGGTCATACCAGACTGAATATCAAAGGCGAACTTTTCTTCATACAATGTTTCACCGATACGAAAATCTCGGGCGCCCTTTTCAGTCAATTTGCTTTCAAGTGCAGTTAACCACTCAATATGCTGTTTAATGGCTGCTGTTGCGGCATCAAAGCGCTGAGTGAATAAGGCCTTTTGATCTGTACTTAAGCCAGAATCAGCAACTTGCTGTACTAATGCATCAGACAATACCGAAAAAGCCCCTTGGTTTTGCATAATCGCAAGTTGAGTGTGTTCAAGAGTTGGGTCGCTAATGTTATTTCGTGCCGCTTCGTAATAAGCAGGTACATTTTCAAGACGAGCAATCACTGAGGTGAGGCGTTCATCTAATGGTGCAAAGTCCTCATTAATAATTTGCGCAAATCCACCGGCAACATTGTAATTTGACGGGTCCCACTGCCAACCTTTAAACCGAGTAATTTCCCACTGCATTGAATCAACTAAATTACTCAACAGTTTATAATCGATTAGCTCATTAGCTGACAAGGATTGCGGATCAAACTCAGCCATAGCCATTTGCTGTTGCTTAACAAAAGCCAATGTTTTATCACGGCTAGCTTGATTTGGGATATCCAAATAGCCATCATTAACATGCTTACCACTATACAAGGCCCAAGTCGGTGACAATTGCCAAAGCTCATCGATAAACCTTTGTGAATATTGGTTAAAATTTAATTTTTCTGCTGATGTACTAGCCTGCGCATTAACGCTATTTTGTGGATCACTTTGTTGCATCGAGTTATCACTACAGCCCGCTAATGCGGCTAAAGCGAAAGAAACCGCCAAAGGAAGTAGACCTTTTTTCATTTGTTATCCCTTAAATTGTTATTATTGTTTGTGCAAAATGACTTATCTTATTATGTTACATTTAGCGCTTTTTGGGTGCTATTTTTATGAGTAATAACTTGCTTGATTAACGTGATCAAGTTGGAGAAAATTATCTTGCTAGCATTATTAACAGTTAATCATGTTCGTGACTTATTTGCAGCAAGCAGACATCTTTTGTGACATAAAATCTTACGCTATCGATGCTATAACTGCCGACTACAAGGTATTTGGTTACATTTGTGCAGCCGTACCCATCGCCAATGGCAGACCTTCAACATGACCACTATCCCTATTACCTAGATCTTAATGGCAAAAAGGCCACTAATGCTGAAAGCTATGAGTATTCAGGTTGCAGCTTATTAAGATGAGATTACCTATGATGCTCAACGATTGGTGATTGCAGATAGCCGTTAACAGCAACAATTACTCATCGATATTATCTGGAACAACAATAATGACGTTATCAATGCCACAGTCAGCGGACTTGGTGCACAAAGTAGCGTACAAGCCCCAAAGCAATTCAAAGATTTTATTGGCGCTTATAGCTTAATGAGTTGAACGAGCTTAATTGGTTGAACAAAAGCGTTGGAGGTTAGCCAGATCAAGGCAATGTTACCAGGCCTCATGGCTGTTTTGATGGCAAACCTTACCCTAGACAGCAAAAGCAGTTTGCAGTGTTAACCATAGCCATTCGATTTGTGCTGTCGCCAGACTCCCCTAGCCTTTTTTTTATCGACACAAAAAGCATCGACACAAAAAAGCGGAATAGACATTCCGCTTTAATCAGAGACGAATTAACCTTTGACTCAGTCTAGGTTAGATATTCCATGGATTCACTTTACCGCCTTTAGTGCTTGTCGCTGCTTTGGTGGTTTTGGTTTTTCTAAAATCAGCTGGAGCCGTTTTCGACTTACCTAAACTAAGCGTTGGTCTGTCAGTATCGGGGGTTGATTTATGTTGACGACTCTTAGGCATAAAATTCAATACCGAAATTGGGATCGGTTTTTTTGGTTCAAAACCTTCGATGACTTTACGTTCAATTAAATGCCCTAAACGACTTTCAATCATACACAGATTTTTAAAGTCATCATTTGACACAAAAGAAATTGCCACACCAGCAGCTCCCGCGCGACCCGTTCGGCCAATACGATGAATGTAATCATCGGCAGGAAAAGGTAAATCGTAATTGATAACACGAGATAAATCATCAATATCTATACCGCGGGCCGCGATGCCGGTTGCCACTAAGTATTTAATGTTACCTGATTTAAAATCAGCTAGAATTTGCTCTCGCACTGGCTGACTTCTGCCACCGTGGATGCATTCAGCGCTAATGTCACGTTTTTCAAGCTGACTGACCAACTTGGCCGCACCTTGTTTGGTTTCGATAAATATCAGCGCTTGATTCCACTCTTCTGTTTTAATTAAATGACTTAATAAAGCAGATTTTTTATCTTTATCTACTGTGGTTAACCACTGTTCGATTTTTGGTGTGGAATCGCGATCAGCAATCACTGAAATTTCTACTGGGCGCTTAATGGCCGTTTTCGCTAACGCACGAACTTGGTTTGATAAGGTGGCTGAGAACAATAAACTTTGGCGCTCAGAAGGTAACTTATCAATCACTTTATTAATGTCTTCAATAAAGCCCATATCGAGCATTCTATCTGCTTCATCCAGAACCAAGACTTCAACTTCATCAAAGTGCACAGCACGTTGAGTATATAAGTCGAGTAAACGTCCTGGGGTTGCAACCAGAATATCGACACCCTCGATTAATGCTTGTTTTTGCGGTTTTTCATCAACACCACCGTAAATCGCAAATGATGTTAACGGTAAGAACTTAGCATAATGCACAATATTGGCTTGTATTTGCACAGCCAGTTCACGTGTTGGGGTTAAAATTAATGCCCTAATACGCTTTTTACGCTGCATTTCACTGTCGGCTAAGCGCTCTAATATTGGTAACACAAAACTGGCGGTTTTACCGGTACCGGTTTGCGCGGCCGCAAGCAGGTTTTTACCCCGTAAAATAACCGGAATAGTTTGTTGCTGGATTGGTGTTGGTTGACTGTATCCCACTTCATGTAGGGCATTGACAATCGTGTCGCGTAATCCAAGTGTCGAAAAAGGCATGAAAGTGGGTCTCAGTAGTAGAATAAGAATAAAGCATTATAGAGGCTGCGCATAACAAGCGCTAACACCAAGTAACGATAAGGCATGCGATAAAATAGCATGGTAGACAAGGGAGAGAACTAGCATCACCCAAATGTCGTGGTTTTATTTAAAAATACAAATGAAAAAAGACGTCCGAAGACGTCTTTTTTCATAATATGGCGGTGAGCGAGAGATTCGAACTCTCGTTAGGGATAAACCTAAACACACTTTCCAGGCGTGCGCCTTCAGCCACTCAGCCAGCTCACCAATTTTTTGACTGAATTTTTATCAATAACAGCAAAGTCATATGATAAAAAGCCAATCTTTAATATCTGATTACATTGAGGCTATGTATTAGTTCTCACATACAAAACTGCATCAAGCTTAGTCGCAGTATTGCTAATCGAGGCGTACTTTACGCAAATGCCGATAGCGGGTCAAGCTAAAAAACCCGACTATCAAGCGTTTGCACAAATGCTCAGCAACTTATCAGTGAACTAACCGATTAATGTGGGGAAAAGGCCTTTAGCTCCTGCGGCAATGACTTCAATGCCTAATGACAACATTAATAGTCCCATTAAACGGGTAATAACGTTAATGCCGGTTTTTCCGAGTAACTTAAACAATACTGGCGCCATACGGAATAAAGCCCAGCTGACAAGGCCTATGGTCACAATAGTTAAGAACATGCCAACGAAGTTAACCATCTTATTATGCTCTGCGGCAAACACAATCACCGAGCTAATAGCGCCAGGACCTGCCATCAAAGGCAACGCTAATGGCACCACAGCAACAGATTCCATCCCAGAAGACTCACGATCTTCTTCTTGGTTACGTTTTACTTCACTGATCTTACCTTGCAGCATCGACATCGCAATAATACATATCAAGCTACCACCAGCAATACGAAATGCAGACAATGAAATACTGAACATACTCAGAATATGCTGACCGGCTATCATAGTGACTAATAAAATCACCACAACCGCAAAGTTAGCCACTCGGTTGGTATGGCGGCGCTCAACTTCAGTTTGATGGCTGGTTAAGCTCACAAATACAGGCAATAACCCTACTGGGTTAATGATGGCTAACAGTCCTAAAAAGAACTTAATATAAAGCATAAAATCCACTGACTGCACCCTCTTAATATTACCTGATTTAAAGCTCGATTCTGAGGGCGCTAATGTAGCTGAAACCCAGACATTTCCCAAATGAATTTTTTTATATTTGATAGGCCATTTTACAATACAAAAACTAATGGAACATCTATTTAACCTCTCTGACCGTTTAATTATAATCCACGAAAAATGAGGCGCTAAGTAATTTTATTTCACGATATTGCACACATTAGCCACTAACTGATGCTTTAATCTACTAACCGCTTTGGCGAATCACCTTGTCTGTACTAAAAATACTAACCCGCCACTGGTATGCATATTGGCCAAAGATGAAAAATACTAACATTGAGCCGAATTAGATAACTGAAAAAAATTCATGTTTAGGCACTCGTTTATCGTCGATAAAATCCCTTGCTATTGAGACGTTAATATTCACTCGCAACACCAAGATTAACCAGCCACTCATGCTTTCATGTTAATCCTGCAATAACCGCTGATATTAGGCCATAAAATAGCGTACAACAAAAAAGAGATGTTGCCAGTGGCAACATCTCTTTTATTTGACCGTTAATACTCATCTGTGTAATGACTAGGTCGCTGATATCAACACAGGACTGAGTCTAAAATTGCAGATAAGGTATAAAACCTATTTAGCCGTCCAACGATCCATCCAGCCAAGCACATTCTTGTACCATAGCTGTAGATTATCTTGATTTAAGATCCAATGGTTCTCATCCGGGAATACCAGTAGCTCAGATGGAATACCTCTACGTTGCATCAAAGTAAATGCGGCTAAGCCTTGGCCATAAGGTACGCGGTAGTCTTTTTCACCGTGAATAACCAGCATCGGAGTTTTCCAGTTTTCAACATAATTAGCTGGGTTAAACTTTTCATATAGCTCTTTGTTTTGATCGTATGGACCACCAAATTCATATTCAGGGAACCATAATTCTTCAGTGACATAATACATAGAACGCATATCAAACAAACCGGCATGATCAACTAAGCACTTGAAACCATCGTTCCACTTGCCTTGGAACCAGTTCATCATATAACCACCGTAAGAACCACCGAGGGCACATGCATTGCTCGCATCTAACCAAGGTTGCTGAGTCGTCACGGCAGCCATACCCTTTTTAAGATCTTCAAGTGGTTTACCGCCCCAATCTTTACCTATTGAGTCAGTAAACGCTTGGCCATATCCGGTAGAACCATGGAAGTCGACCATCACCACACCGTATCCAGCACCAGCCCATAGCTGCGCATTCCAGCGGCTGCTAAAACTGTTGCCAAATGAGCCTTGTGGGCCGCCGTGAACGAGGTAAGCAATCGGGTATTTTTTACCTTCTTCATAGTTAACTGGTTTAATCCAGTAGCCATGAACGGTTTCATCGTTCCAACCTTTAAAGTTGAACTGTTCAAATTCCCCAAAGGTAATATTGGCTAATTTGTCTTTGTTGACATCAGTCAGCTGAGTCAATCGCTCACCTTCTAAAGTCACACTGTATACATCACCGGGTTCAACTAATGTCGATTTTTGGAAGAACAATTTATTATTGGCGACCGCAATTAAGCTGTTACTACCTTGATTATAAATCGGACGTACATCGCCAAATTGGGTATTGACCTCAAACAGTGTCACTTGACCAAGATCTTGAGCCGTCACATATAACGTACGGCCATCGGCACTGAAATTGATCGAACTTGGGCTACGATCCCATAATGGAGCGACTTCTTTTTCTTGGCCAGTGACATTGTCACGTAACATAATGCGGTTGCGATCAGCTTCATAACCAGGCTTAGTCATGGCTAAATAAGCCAGATAACGGCCGTCGGCTGAGTATGTTGGTTGTGAGTCCCAGGCTTTGTTGTCTGGGGTTAAATTAACCGTTTCACCGCCCGCAACTGGCACTTGCCATAAATCATAGTTGGTGGTCCATGCTTGATCGTTACTGGGCGCTTTAGCACTATAAACAACGAATTTGCCATCTGCGGTGAAGGTTACTTCTTCCATGCCTGAAAAAGGCTTAGGCGGCGTTTCAGTATCACGACCGGCTGTAACATCAATCGCGGTGGTGACTTTTTCACCATCGAGTGAAGCCACAAATAAATGATTACGCGCGTGATCTTCCCATGTATCCCAATGACGGACCATTAGCTGCTTATATAACCGTCCAGTGCTTTTACGTTCAGCTTCTGCGGTAAATATCTCTTTTGAACAGGCTAAGTCTTTACACTCTGGAAATACCCGCAGGGTCATGACAAGCTGTTTGCCGTCGTTAGACAATTTGTAGCCATTAATGTCTAAAGGTAAATCAGTAATCGCTATCGCTTCACCACCATTTAGCGCCAGTTGATACAATTGGCTGCTTCCAGTGCGGCTAGCAAGAAAGTAAATTGATTTTCCATCAGGCGAAAAACTGACATCATGCTCAGTTCCGGCGGCAGAAGTCAGTTGTTTTGGCTTAGCATTTTTATCGCTCAAATCGAGCAGGTAAAGATCCGAGTTAGCCTCGCCTTTATCATCAACCACTTTGACGCCGTAAACCATGGTTTTGCCATCATTTGAAACGGCTGCCGAATGCAACTTATTTAGCTTAACTAATTGTTGAACGTTAAAAGCGGTGGGCTCTGCCGCATAAACTGATGTAGCCAAACCAGCAGCTACCAATGCAAATAATACAGAAGACTTTTTCATTGTTATCTTGTCTCAGTTGTTTAAATAAAAACATGATGCGCGTTGAGCTAGTTACAACTCGACTAACGCGTAATCATAAAATGTGTATTGCAGACTAACCAAAGCAAAACGCTCAGGCAACATGCCTTTTGTAAAAAGCTGTAAACCCGAGCGTTAGATCACATTGACACATATGGCTTAAACATAAGCACAGTCGTGTTTATCGCTTACTTTGTTGCTTTACTGTTCGCGATATTAATTTTCCAAATCGCCGGACCTGTTTCGTGTGCATTGACACCATTGGTATCAACCGCAACCGTTACCGGCATATCTTGTACGTCAAACTCATAAATGGCTTCCATGCCTAAGTCTTCAAATGCCACCACGCGTGACTTCTTGATCGCTTTAGACACTAGATATGCTGCGCCGCCAACGGCCATTAAATACACCGCTTTGTGCTTTTTAATCGAAGCAACGGTTTCAGGACCGCGTTCAGACTTACCAATCATGCCCATAAGGCCTGTTTGGTCTAACATCATGTCTGTAAACTTATCCATGCGAGTGGCGGTTGTAGGACCGGCTGGGCCGACCACTTCATTGCCGACAGGATCAACAGGGCCCACGTAATAAATAAATTTACCCGTAAAATCGACACCTTCAGGTAAACCTTCACCAGACTCAAGTAACGTTTGAATGCGTTTATGAGCAGCATCACGGCCAGTAAGCATTTTACCGTTGAGTAGTAAGGTATCACCACTTTTCCACGTTTCAATTTCGGCTTGAGTGATGGTGTCTAAATTCACATGATGAGTATTCTCACCCGCTTCACGAGTGATCTCAGGCCAATCAGATAACGATGGTGGCACTAAATCCACAGGACCTGTGCCATCTAAATGGAAATGAACATGACGCGTTGCGGCGCAGTTAGGGATCATCACCACAGGTTTTGAAGCGGCATGGGTCGGTACAGACTTAATTTTAACATCCAGCACTGTGGTTAAACCGCCTAAACCTTGTGCACCAATACCTAAATTGTTTGCTCGTTCAAAAATGTCTAAACGCAGCTTCTCTTCAGTTGTAACCGCACCACGTTGCATTAATTCATGGATATCAATCGATTCCATTAATGACTCTTTTGCCAGTACAGCCGCTTTTTCGGCTGTGCCACCTATACCTATGCCTAACATACCCGGTGGACACCAACCCGCGCCCATTGTTGGTAAGGTTTTTTCAACCCAAGCAGCAATGTCATCAGACGGGTTAAGCATAGCCATTTTAGATTTATTCTCTGAGCCACCACCTTTAGCGGCAATCATCACTTCAACTTGGTTGCCCGCAACCATATCAATATGCACCACAGACGGAGTATTGTCTTTAGTGTTTTTACGTGCGCCAGCAGGATCTGACACAATTGATGCACGTAAAGGATTATCTGGATTAGTGTAAGCACGACGAACACCTTCATCGACCATTTCTTGAACGGTCATATCGGTTTTGTCCCACTGAACCGACATACCAATTTTAACAAAGGTAGTCACAATTCCGGTGTCTTGACATAAAGGACGTTTACCCTCAGCAGACATACGCGAGTTAATCAAGATTTGAGCTATGGCATCTTTAGCCGCAGCGCTTTGTTCACGCTCATAAGCCTTGTTCATTGCATCAACAAAGTCTTTGGGATGGTAATAGGAAATGTATTGCAAAGAATCTGCGATACTTTCAATAAAGTCCGCTTGTTTAATCACAACCGCTTGACTAGACATTGAAGATTCAGTTGTAGAGTGAGATGTGGTATTCGTCGACATATGGGGCGCTCCAGCAGCCATTGCGGCCTAACATGGTTATCGTTTTTATTAGAATCGATTTAATATTAACTATTAAGGCCAATATGATACTCTTTCCATCCTTTTTGGGCTACATCACATTTTAGATAAGGGTTATCGATGTCTGCGCGGGCAAAAAACGCACTTTTTATGCAAAAACTGGATTGGAAAATAGACACTAAGGCGCTATTTTCACTTTTTAGCCACCAGCCATGGGCGACATTACTCGACTCCGCCAATGCGCCGCACCAAGATGCCACTTTCGACATTATTGGGTTTAATCCTATCGCGACCTTAACTAGCCATGATGGAATTTGCTCATTTAACCCTAAACATCCAAAAATAATCGCGCTTAATATCAATATCAATCAGCAAGCCAGTCCATTTGAAACATTAGCGCAACTGCATGCTCGTCTTTATCCTTGTGCGCAAGGATCTCTGCACCCTTTTAGTGTCGGTGCACTTGGGGCATTGGGTTATGATTTGGGTCGAGATATTGAAAACCTGCCTGAAATAGCGGTTAAAGATATTCATCTTAATGATATGAATGTTGGATTTTATGATTTCGCCCTGATATATGATTACGCAGAAAAGTCCTGGTATGCATACCATTTCGACGGCTGCGGCGCACTTGAGTATGAGTTGAATTTAATTCAATCAAAAATAGAGCATAATCTAAAACAGACATCCAGCTTGCCTGCTTTTCAATTAACCACACCATGGGTTAACCACATTAGCGCTGAACAATATCAACATAAGTTTGCACGTGTTCAAGAGTATTTACTCAGCGGTGATTGTTACCAAATCAATTTAACCCAACGATTTGAGGCGCAATATCAAGGTAATGAATGGCAAGCTTACTGTGCATTATCCACGGCGAATCAAGGCCCTTTTTCAGCGTTTATACGCCTTGAACATCATTGTATTCTGTCTATTTCGCCAGAACGCTTTATTAAACTAAGCGACCAGCAGATTGAAACTAAACCGATAAAAGGCACGTTACCTCGCCATCAAGATCCACTTTTGGATCAACAAGCTGCAGCAGCATTACTTGCATCCGAAAAAGATCGCGCTGAAAATGTGATGATTGTTGATCTGTTACGCAATGACATTAGCAAAGTCGCGGCGCCCGGCTCGGTTAAGGTACCGACATTATTTGCAATTGAAAGTTTCCCTGCAGTACACCATTTGGTCAGCACCATAAGTGCCACACTGGCACAAGATAAAAATGCATTTGATTTACTCCAAGCAGCCTTTCCTGGCGGTTCAATTACAGGCGCACCAAAAATTCGCGCCATGGAAATCATTGAAGAGTTAGAGCCATCACGACGAAATGTATATTGTGGGAGTATTGGTTATATCAGTCAAAACGGTAATATGGATACCAGTATTACCATTCGCACTTTAGTCACCGAAAATAACCGTATTTACTGTTGGGCTGGCGGTGGCATTGTCGCTGATTCAAATGCCGACGCCGAGTACCAAGAAAGTTTTGATAAAGTCAGCAAAATATTGCCTTTGTTGGCGAGTCTGAATCAGTAAAAACAGGTGTCGATAACCATTCGTTATACCAAAACTTACAACAACAGTAGATGATAGCGATTGTTGACTTGTCAGCAATCGAATTGTTTTTAGTGCTGCCGCGTTATTGATTACCTAGCTGAAATAACGCCCTGTCAAAGCCTCTACTTTAGATAAAACAGTCACACACTGCTAAAACAACTCCTAAAAGATTATCAGGCCTTAAAGGCCATAGCTTTCACTGCAATCAACTTACAGTGCTCTCCCGTATATTTAATTACATAATAACAATACCCTATCGTCTTCCTATTAATTTGAGCGATCGATCAAATTAATTTGAGCATTCGTTCAAAAACTGTTTTAATACACTTCTTACTTATAAGGAGTTCACATGATTAAATTTTATTTCCATCCAGGCCCTAACCCAATGAAAATTGCGCTGTTCCTTGAAGAAACTGCTCTCGAGTTTGAGCTTGTGCCAGTGGATACCTTAAAAGGTGAGCAACATACTGCGGAGTTTAAAGCGATTAACCCCAACAGCAAAACCCCCGCTATTGAAGATAATGGCGTGCGTGTATTCGATTCAAGTGCCATTCTTTTATACCTTGCAGACAAAACAGGTCAATTAGCTGGCGAGCCTGAAAATCGTGGGGAGCTATTATCTTGGTTAATGTTTGTCGCCACTGGTTTAGGACCTTATTCTGGTCAATGTGTACATTTCACCCATCATGCACCTGAAAAAATAGCTTACGCCACAAACCGTTATCAACGTGAAACTCAACGTCATTACCAAGTCCTTGACGCACATCTTAGTAACCGTGAGTTTATCGTGGGTGATGCATTGAGCATTGTCGATATTGCTGCATGGGGTTGGGTTGATAAAATCGGCTATGTATTAGGTCAAGATGCACTGGCTACTTACCCGAATGTTCAACGCTGGTTTAACAGTATCAACAATCGTCCAGCCGTTGCACGAGCCAGAGACATGGGTAAAGATATTGTATTTAAATCAGAATTTGATGAAGCCGCAAAACGTGCTTTTTTCCCACAAAATTATGCTGCTGAAACAAAATAGGTTTTGATCCTGTCACAAAAAGGCTTGTTGATAACGCTCACAAGCCTTTTTTGTATCTTGTCTAGGCGACAATGCTCTTGCTTGTAATGCACGCTTAACGCGATGGATTGGTATATTGACTTTAGAGGTTGTAATACTTGCTTTAGAGGTTTCATATTTAGCGGCAACTGTTTGTTTATAGACTAATGATTAGGTTCAAGCATGTAGACTAAGCGTAGAAATCATGAATACAAATTGTTATTTTTATTGATTTGGTAACGAATTCACTTGTTCTCGTGGCGCGATTTTCCTACTGTTATTGAAAATGATTATCAATGAGGTGATTCATGAATACCCATCTTCAACATCAAATAAACCATTGGCTCAACAAAGACCCCGACCCAAAAACTCGTGCGCAACTGCAAGCACTCATTGATTCAAACAATGAAACTGAACTTGCCGCTCGCTTTGCAGGCCGTTTAGCCTTTGGCACTGCAGGGCTTCGAGGTGAAGTTGGTGTTGGCCCAATGGCGATGAACCGTTTAGTTATTCGCCAAACCACTGCCGGTCTGGGTGCTTACTTACTCGAGCAGATTAACAATGCTGCCGAGCGCGGTGTGGTAATTGGTTACGATGGTCGCCACGACTCTTATGATTTTGCCCACGATGCGGCGAGTGTACTAACTGCCATGGGCATTAACGTGTACTTGACTCATAAAGTTGCCGCCACGCCATTAGTCGCTTTTGGGGTAAAACATCTTAATGCTGCCGCAGGTATTGTGGTAACAGCCAGCCATAACCCACCACAATACAATGGCTATAAAGTCTATTGGGAAAATGGCGCACAGATTATTCCACCTCACGACAGCGGAATTGCTGCCCAAATCACTCGTGCAGCCACTCAAGCTATCCCGTTTTTAGCCTTAGATGATGCCATTGCACAACAAAAGCTGAATTGGTTGCAAGACGATTTTTACCAAGCCTATCGCCAGGGAATATTTGATGCCAAAGAGCTGCAATATCGCAATGGCCAAGATAAAGTCAGCTTAGCGTATACCGCAATGCATGGTGTGGGCGCCGACATGGCTGAAACTGTGTTAAAAGATGCCGGATTTACTCAGGTGTATTCGGTAGCCGCGCAACGTGAACCTGATGGTGACTTTCCGACAGTTAACTTCCCCAACCCGGAAGAAAAAGGCGCCATGGATTTAGTGATTGCTGAGGCAAAAAAGCACAAGGCGACTCTGGCTTGCGCCAATGATCCTGATGCAGACCGCTTTGCTGTTGCAGTACGTACAGCAGATGGCGAATATAAAATGCTAACTGGCGATCAAGTCGGGGTTTTATTGGGTCATTACTTACTCAGCCACGCCCCTAAAAATCAACAACTCAACGGCACAACCATAGTGTCATCAAGCCTATTGTCTAAAATCGCCTCTGAGTTCGGTGCCCAAAGCTACACCACGCTAACAGGTTTTAAATGGCTGATGAATGTCGGTATTAGTCAGCATCAACAAGATAACCAATTTTTATTCGCGTATGAAGAAGCACTCGGTTATACCATAGGTAACTTAGTGTGGGATAAAGATGGCTTATCGGCCATTGTTGCCTTCTCGCAACTCACTGCTGAGCTTGCCGCCAATGGCCAAACCATCTGGGACAGATTAGAACAGATTTATCGCCAACACGGGTTTCATCTTAATGCCCAAGTCAGTATTGCGCTCAAACCTGACACCCCTAATATTGGTGAGTTTTTACGTGAAAACCCACCACTTACCATTGGTGAGTTCGCTGTGGTGTCTAGCGATGATTTAAAAAGCCTGCAGCGTACTTGCGCCGATGGCAGCAAACACAGCATTGATCTGCCCAGCAGTGATGTATTAATTTATGCTTTAGCAAATGGCGCGCGCGTGATAGTTCGTCCCTCTGGCACTGAACCTAAAATTAAGTGCTATTACGAAATAGTCGAAACCATGACCAATACCGATACTTGGGCATCAGCACAAGATCGCGCCGAACAAGCGATGGCAGCTTTTATCTCATCCCACCAAGCAAGCTTACCTAACTAAGAGCCGCTTAACAGCAATCACATCATCTACAATAAATGCCTGTGACTGATCGCAGGCATTTATTGTTTGCGCGGTTTAATGGTCAATAAATGAACACCACTAAGTGTTCAACTAGACCAGAGTGTCATGACATATGACTGATTAGACTAACTAAGTCAGCAGTTAGTACTCCTATGCATCAGCGAAAATGTCCTATAATGTTACAAAGTTTACTATAACGTTATCGCAGGATTACTAATGTATAAAAGTCTCGTTTGTTTGGCCGTTATTGGCAGTATTTCAGCTCCTGTAGCCATCGCTGCAGAGGAAGGTGAAAACCTAGAGCGCATTCAGGTCATTGGCTCGCGTATCGCCCTTCGTACCGCTACAGACAGTGCAACACCTGTCGATATTATTACCTCCGAACAACTTGAAGCCACCGGGATTACTGAAACGGCCAAAGCATTACAATTTGCGGCACCAAGTTATAGCTTCCCATTTTCATCAATTACCGACGGCAGTGACGCTGTGCGTCCAGCAAGCCTTCGCGGCATGTCACCGGATCACACCTTAGTGTTGGTTAATGGTAAACGCCGTCATGGTTCGGCATTAGTGCATTTGGCCGGAACCTTAGGCAAAGGTTCGTCAAACGTTGATTTAAATGCTATTCCGATGACAGCCATTAAGCGAATTGAAATTTTACGTGACGGTGCCTCTGCACTTTATGGATCTGACGCTATCGCTGGGGTGATTAACGTTGTACTGAAAGACAGTGACCAAGGCGGCAGCATTACGACTCAAGTAGGTCAAACCTATGAAGGTGATGGTGAACAAGTTCGTTTAGGCGTAAACCAAGGCTTTAGCTTCAGTGACGAAGGTTTTGTGAACGTCTCTTTAGAGGCTCATCAGAAAAACTCCACCAACAGAGCGGGCTTTGATACTCGCCAGCAATATCCAACATTAGTCGACGGCAGTCCTGATCCCCGTGAAGCCACATTCGATCGTAAAAACCATCATGTTGGCGACAGTGACTACGACAACTACGGCTTATTTTTGAATGCTGAACAAGGGTTAGATACGAAGGGTAAGCTTTACGCCTTTGGTGGCATTAGCAAACGTAACTCAAGTTCAGGCGCTTTTTATCGTCGCGCACTTGATTCTCGCAACGTGATTGAAGTCTATCCAGACGGATTTTTACCACAAATAAGCCCAGAAATTATCGATTACTCTTTAGTAACCGGTTATGAGTTTGAGTTAGGGAAATGGCAAGTTGACTCATCGGCTGGTTTTGGTAGCAACAGTTTTGAATATACCTTAGAAAACAGTATCAATGCCTCTCTCGGCCCTATTAGCCCAACAAGCTTTGATGCAGGAACCCTGTCAACCAGTGAACTTAATCTTAATGTCGATGCTTCAAGCTACTATGATTTTGCTAATGACTCAGACTTATTAGTCGCGATGGGCGTGACATGGCGTCAAAGTGGCTATCAAATTGATGCAGGCCAAGAAGAGTCGTATATCAAAGGCGATTACCAAGGGAAATCCGGCGGTAGCCAAGGTTTTGGTGGTTTTACCAAAGAGTCTGAAGTCGATGAAGACCGCACTAACCTCGGACTGTATATTGAACTTGAAAACCAACTCACCGAAGATTTTTATTGGGCAGCAGCAGTGCGTTATGAAGATTATTCTGACTTTGGTAGCAACACCAGCTGGAAGCTATCTGGCCGTTATGAGCTGACGGACAGTCTGGCACTTAGGTTAACCACCGACACGGGGTTCCGTGCACCCAGTGTGCAGCAACTGTATTTTACTAACGTATCGACCTTTTTTGATCCCGATCCAGTCACTGGTGAGTTTATTCCTAGAGAATCAGGCACCTTTAATCAGTTATCGCCGATTAGATCAGAGCTAGGTATTCCAGATCTTAAAGCTGAACAATCACATTCTTATAGTGCAGGTATTGTTTACACGGGTAATAATGGTTTTGCAGTCACATTAGATGCTTATGAAATTAATGTCGATGACAGAATCATTTTATCAGGCGCTATAGATAAAGAAAGTTCACCGGCGATTGCCGCTATCCTTGAGGGCACCAATGCCGACTCGGCTCGCTTCTTTATGAATGCGGTTGATACTAAAACTCAAGGTGTCGACTTAGTTATCACTCAAGGGATAGACCTTGGTGAATTTGGCGATTTAAAAGCCAACCTAGCCTACTCATACAAAGAAACTGAAATTGAGTCCATTTCGTTGCCTTCAATCCTCAATGGTTTAGAAGACGAGCTATTTGATAATATTGAAGTTGTTCGCATGACTGAAGCTAATCCTAAAAACACTGCTAACATTGGCTTTACGCATCAGTATGACGACTTCACTACCAACTTACGTTTCAGTTATTTCGGAAACTACACTGTGGGTTATTCATCAAGTGAAGTGGAATATGGCTCAAGATGGACCACAGATTTAAGTACTCGTTACCGTGCAACCGATAATCTCGCCGTCACCTTAGGGGTACAAAACCTGTTTGATACTTATCCAGAGAAACGTCCTGAGGATAATAACTTTAACGGAATTTTCATATACCCGCTCACCAATACTCCATTTGGCTTTAATGGTGGTTACTATTACTTGGATCTTCGCTATACCTATTAGTCACTAAACTAGTAACACAAGACGGTATCTTTATTGGTCATAGCACGATATCAGCAGCTGACTCATGAGTCATCAAACGGACAACATCGTTCGATGGCTCAGCACAACGCTTCGACATAAAGTGCACCATATAAAGTCGTCAGCTATTTAGCAGGTCAAGCTTAAGTGGTTATTGGAAGATAAAAAAGCCAATCAATTTGATTGGCTTTTTTATTGGCTAATTGAGCAATTGCGGCTATCAATACAAAGAGTGCCAAGAGCTGCCTGCTACTCGTTTGCTAATAATTTGAGTAACCGGTTGAGTGCTACCTAGACACATTATCCAATATGATTCGCTTGGACACTGACTGGATAGCTCAACTGCTCACATATAACTTTTCAATATATTGTTTAGCAACCTCATCCCAGGTGAATCGTTGTTTAGCGGCATTTTGTTTCACTTGCTTCCAAGTATCACTGCCAAATAACTCGAGCACTTGAGTAAAACGCTCAACCAAGGCTTCACCTTGTGTCGCCAGTGTTGCACCGTTAAATACCCAGCCACTGACATTATCTTCAATCGTATCATTGAGCCCCCCCACGCCATGAACTAAGCATGGTTGGCCTGCCCGCATCGCGAGCATTTGACTGATCCCGCAAGGCTCAAATGAACTGGGCATTAAAAACAAGCTGCCCAAGCGATAAAGTTGCTCAGATAAAGCTTCGTCATAACCATGTAAAAACACAAAGTTATCATAACGTGCTGCGGTAGCTTGTAATGCATTAGCAATATTCACATCACCACTACCAAGTAACATAAACACGCCATTAGGTTGATGTTTCTTGAGTGATTCGAGAATAGCCTCTAACACTGTTTTCGCCGAGGCATGAATTTTAGTGGCGTGAGTTGGGTTAAAAGGCTGCAACAGAATCAGCACTTTTTGTTCTGTTAAACGCCCAACTGAGGTCAGTAAAAATCGTTGCTCATCATCTGATACGCTGCTTTTTAAGGCGGTTAAGTGATGATAGTCGGCTAATATAGTCTGCTTAGATTGACTGATCCGTGTTAACGCAATGGAGTCTAATACACTCAACTGGCTTGTTTTAGTTTGCCACTTAATGACGGCATTCTCAGCTTGAAGTAATAACGCCCAATACTCGCTCTGCTGAGTAGGCTGGGCTTGATTGGATTTATGGCTAACATCATCATAAACGCAGCCATTAATGATCCCAACCACATTACCTTGCAAAGACTTAACCACTAAATCGGCCTCTAACCCTTCGCCACCAAAAAAGCCTTTGTGATAGTCAGATGGCATTAACACCTCTTGCGCATAACTGGGCGACACTAAATGCACTTTGTCACTGAGTACAATTCCCATGCGCATCGGATTAACACAATTGCTGTAACGAGGGTCAAATATACTGGTATCGGCAATAAGGTTTAATTTACCCACATATTGCGGAAACCAATGGGCAAACGATGAATCATCGCCAATAAAAGGCCGGATCCCTTGTAAGGCCAAATTATGAATGGTAAACACACAAGGTAATGCTCTCAGCGCAGAAAAATCATCTACGCATCCACGCAGCATGGCAACCATTGCACTGTGCCAGTCATGTAAATGCAACACCTCAAACCGTGGTAATAATTTATTCACCAAGCACGTGGCCACACTAAGAGAAAACAGCGCAAACTTGGTTGCATCTTCGGCAAACGGTCTGTCTGCCGAACCACTGCAATACACTTGGCCTTGGTGATTAAATAGCGGATGATCAAATAGATAGATTTGAGCTACCGCGTCATCCCATTGATCTTCAGCCACATTAAGGATGGCATCTTTATGTTGTGGTCTTGGCAAGCGATAAACCGCTACAGTATGGCGCTGGCCGGCAAAATCAACTTCAACATCAGCCATGTGTGCGGCATGATAATGTTGCGCTAAGAAGCCATAATTTGGCATGGCCACATCGGCTATTACGCCGCATTGTGCTAATGCTGGCGGCAAATCACGGATGACATCCGCCATGCCCCCAACTTTAGCGCCATGCAGTGCATCATTTTCTGCTGCCACCAGCAGGACTCGTTTTACACTCGCAGGAGTCATCTAGGATCCTTATTCAAAGCCAACCGCTAAACCTAACATTTTGCGGGTTACCAAGGTAATGCCTTTTTCTGACACCCTAAAACCCCTCGCCTTGTCATGTTCTTGATTATAACCAATCGACATGCCTTCAGGAATAATACAACCCCGATCTAAAATGGCATTTTTTATTTTACAATTCTTCAGTACCACCACATCGGGTAATAATACCGAATCTTTGACTGATGAATAAGAACACACACGCACTTCGTCAAATAGCACGCTTCGTTTCACTTTGGCACCAGAGATAATACAACCGCCAGAAACGATCGAATCAACTGCCATACCGCGGCGATTATCATCATCAAACACAAACTTAGCGGGTGGAAGCTGTTCCTGATATGTCCAAATAGGCCACTTAGCATCGTATAAATTTAATGCTGGTGTTGGCGACAATAACTCCATATTCGCTTGGAAAAATGAATCTAAGGTACCCACATCGCGCCAATAGGCTGGCTCATCAGACACTGAAGTTGTAAAAGGAAACGCGAACACATTATGTGTTTTGATAATTGCCGGAATAATATCTTTGCCAAAATCACGATCTGAGCTTTCGTTATTGGCATCTTTTCTTAATTGTTCGAACAAAAATTTAGTATTAAAAACATAGTTGCCCATTGAGGCTAAACACTTTTCTGGATCAGTTGGGGTTGGCTTAGGCTCTGCGGGCTTTTCTTCAAAACCAATGACCCGATTATCACTATCAACTTCCATCACTCCAAATGCACCTGCCGCTTCTGCAATTGGGGTTTCTAAACAACACACTGTCATATCGGCACCCGACTCAGCATGAGCTGCGAGCAAACCAGCATAATCCATACGATAAATATGATCGCCAGATAAAATCATCACATACTTAGGGATTTCATGCCGAATAATGTCAATATTTTGAAATACCGCATCGGCAGTACCTTGATACCAGTTACCAGATGTTTGCTGTGACGCAGGTAAAATCTCAACCGATTCCCCTAGTTCCTTTTTGAAATGACCCCAGCCACGAGTAACATGTCGAATTAAAGAATGTGACTTATATTGCGTCACCACTCCCACTCTTCGTATTCCTGAGTTAATACAGTTTGATAACGGAAAGTCGATAATGCGATACTTACCACCAAAATAAAGCGCAGGTTTCGCACGCCAGTCGGTTAATTCATACAACCGAGAACCTCGACCACCCGCTAATATCAACGCATAGGTATCACGAGTTAAATTACTAATATAACGAACATTACTCATAAGCAGACTCCATTTGGCTATTCAACTTAGCCACCAATAAACAAACATTAATCTACGATTTACGTTAATTACAGCGTCGCTGCACTTTCCTTGTATTACTTTTTCATCCATATTTCATCGCGGTAGCCCGCTATGGTGTTGTCGCTTGAAAAACGCCCACTGGCGGCAGTATTTCGAATACTTATTTTTTGCCAGCTATCTTGATCAAGATACGTCTTAGCGACCTGCTCTTGTGCTAAACAATAACTGTCAAAATCAGCAGCGGTCATCCACTGATCATTAGGATCAATTATTGAAGCGATAATGTCGTTAAAAATACCCGGTTCGACCAAATTAAAATGGCCACTTTTTAGCATACTCATGACCCCATTAAGGGCTGTTGAATGCTCAACAATGTGTTGCGGTTGATAATTTATCCGCGCTTGAGCGACTTGGTTAGCATCTATACCAAATAAGAAGAAATTATCATCACCCACCTCTTCCAGCATCTCAATATTGGCGCCATCTAAAGTACCAATCGTTAAGGCTCCATTCATCATGAATTTCATGTTTCCTGTGCCCGACGCCTCTTTACCTGCTGTAGATATTTGCTCAGATAAATCGGTACCCGGACATATTTTTTCCATGGCACTGACGTTATAGTTGGGCAAAAATGCCATGCGTAAAAATGGCGTGACCAAAGGATCGGAATTGACCATATGAGCGACATTATTAGCCAGTTTAATAATTTGCTTGGCCATGGCGTAACCTGGTGCGGCTTTGCCTCCTATGAGTACACAGCGTGGCACCATATCTTGTGTATCGCCACTTAAAATACGGCGATATAAATGAATCACATGGAGGATATTCAGGAGCTGACGTTTATATTCATGAATACGCTTCACTTGCACATCAAACATCATTAGTGGGTCAAACTCAACATCGCATTGCTGCTTCACAAATGTGCTTAGCGCTTGTTTATTTTCAAACTTAATTTGCGCCCATTCTTTAACGAACTGCTTGTCACTGCTAAAAGCATTGAGTGCGGTAAGACGAGATAAATCATTGATCCATTCGTCACCTAAACGACGGCAAATAAGTGCCGATAACTTAGGATTACAATACGCAAGCCAACGCCTTGGGGTAACACCGTTGGTTTTATTATTAAATTTATCGGGCCACAATTGATAAAAGTCATTAAACAGCCCTTGTTTAAGTAGCTGAGTATGCAAACCCGCCACACCATTAACTGAAAAACTGGCGACAATGGCTAAATATGCCATCCTAATATGTTGCTCGGGGCCTTCTTCGACAATCGACATACTGGCTAACTTTTGAATATCTCCCGGCCAATGGTGAGCCACTTGTTCTAAATAACGAGCATTAATTTCGAAGATAATTTCGACAATGCGTGGCAACATGTTTTTCATCATAGGTACCGACCAGCGCTCTAACGCTTCGGGCAGTAAAGTATGATTGGTATAGGCCATAGATTGACTGGTAATCGCCCATGCTGCATCCCAACTCAAACTGTATTTATCCAGTAACAGTCGCATTAACTCAGGTACGGCAATGCTGGGGTGAGTATCATTAAGCTGTAACACGTTATGTTCACTAAACTGGCTGAAGTCTTCACCAAATTGACTAACGTAACGGGCCAGTAAATCTTGCAAACTGGCTGATGATAAAAAGTATTGCTGGCGTAGTCGTAATTCTTTGCCATTCACACTCGAATCATTTGGGTATAACACCATGGTGATTTGTTCAGCCAAATTTTTAGTGGCAACGGCTTCAGCATAATCGCCCTCGTTAAACTCGGCTAAATCAAATTCGTCATTCGCTTCTGCTTTCCATAAACGCAGCGTATTGATACGACCATTCTTAAATCCTGGGATTGGCATATCATAAGGGACAGCTAACACGTTTTGCGTATCTGCCCACACATGATGTCGATGTCCATGCTTATCAACATAAGTTTCGGTATGACCAAAAAAAGGCACGCTAACAATACGGTTAGAGAGGCGAACTTCCCATGGGTTGCCATGACGTAACCAGCGATCGGGACGTTCTACTTGATAACCATCGACAATCTTTTGCGCAAACATGCCATATTGGTAACGAATCCCATAACCAGTAACCGATAAGTCTAAACTCGCACAACTGTCTAAAAAGCATGCCGCTAAGCGCCCAAGTCCACCATTACCAAGACCAGCATCTTGTTCAACTTGCTCAATATCTTCTAAGCTGGTGGCGTAATCGGTTAACACCTGTTGGGCATCAGCAGTAATGTCTAAACTCAACAATGCATTACCTAGGGCTCGGCCCATTAGAAATTCAAGTGATAAGTACGCGACCTGTTTTTGTTGATATTGATTGTCTTTAATCCGTGTTTGACGCCAGTTATCCAGCATTTGTTCTTTAACGCTTTGCGCTACGGCATTGAAAAGCTCATGTTGTTCATGTTCGTCACGACATAGCCCGTAGCGGATATGTCGGGCAAGTGATGCCGATAAACTGTCACAGGGTTCACAAGGATCATGATGAGCACTAACCACCTTGTCAGCTTGCGAGGCCGCCACGACATTTTCTTTACTCGTCGCCTTAGTGCTAGCTTTACTGCGACTGGCACGCACAGTGGTTTTTTTTACACTGGCGTTATCTTTTGCTGTGGTCATCAATGACTCCTAGTAAATTCGGTATGAAATAGCATTAAACTACGACTGATTACATTCACTTGCTTATTAGCATCGACTTCAGGTTCACTTTCTTGGGTATGCAGTAAGCAATGCCAATGGCGAAAATGGGGTAATTGCGGCAGAGTAAATTGGTGGGGCAACTCATCGACATTAATCATCAATAATAACGCTTCGGTACTTTCCGCCACCGCACCAATGTCGGCATCCGCTAGATTACCGGTTAAAATCACGCTTAAGGTACGGGTATGATGTTCACACCAATTTGATTTATTCATCACCTCACCTTGGCGGTTAAACCAAGCTAAACCGTTATCAAATAAGGCTTCTGGTTTATGAATAAAAGCTTGGTGACACAGCATAGGAAAACGTTTGCGCAAGCTGATCAACTGCGCAGTAAAATTCACTAACGACCAATCTATTTGCTCCCAGTCAAACCAGCCGATAGGATTATCTTGGCAATAGGCGTTATTATTGCCTTGTTGTGTTTGACTTGATTCATCACCCGCCAACAACATGGGCACGCCCTGAGACAACAATAAACAGGTTAGTAAATTGCGTTTTTGTCGCGATCGAATGGCATTAATCGCTTCATCGGCAGATTCGCCTTCAATACCATAGTTATAACTGCAGTTTTCTTGATGACCATCACGGTTATCCTCACCGTTAGCCAAGTTATGGCGATCGTTGTAGCTCACCAAATCATGTAGGCTAAAGCCATCATGACTGGTGATAAAATTAATACTCGCCGCTGGGCCTCGGCCATTATGTTCAAAGAAATCACTCGAGCCATGAAATCGCTTGGCAAATTCAGGTAATAAACCACTATCCCCACGCCAAAAACGGCGCATTGCATCACGGTAGCGATCATTCCATTCACTGAATGCTACGGGATAATTACCGAGCTGATAACCACCAGGGCCGATATCCCAAGGCTCGGCAATGAGCTTAACCTTGCATAATACTGGGTCTTGGGTAATAGCATCAAAGAATCCACTTCCGGGATCAAAACCATAAGCCTCACGGCCAAGACAACTGGCGAGATCAAATCTAAACCCATCGACGCCCATAATTTCGACCCAATAACGCAAAGAGTCCATGACTAACATTAATACTTGCGGATGATTAAGATTAAAGGTGTTACCACAACCAGTATCGTTAATATTAAAGCGCTTATCATTAGGCAATAAACGGTAATAACTGGCATTATCGATACCGCGAAAACTGTACGTCGGCCCTAAATGGTTTCCTTCGGCGGTATGGTTAAATACCACATCGAGGATCACTTCAATCCCTGCTGCGTGAAGTGTTGAGACCATTTGCCTAAACTCAGCAATATCCCCCTCATCAGATAAATAAGCAGAATGCGGCGCCATAAAGGCAATACTGTTATAGCCCCAATAGTTATTGAGGCCTTTTTCAATCAAAAAAGGCTCATCGAAAAAGCCATGCACGGGCAATAACTCTACGCTGGTAATACCAACATTTTGTAAGTAATCGACTATCGGCTTGCTCGCTAGGCCGGCAAAGGTGCCTTTTTTTGTTGCATCGACCTGTGGATGTTGTTGAGTAAACCCCTTTACATGGGTCTCATAGATAATGCTTCGAGCCAGACTAATATTGAGCGGTACGATTGGAATGTCTTTAACAAACTCATAATCGATCACTTGCGCTTTGGGTAAATAAGGCGCGCTGTCTTGAGTATCAAATGACAAATCTTCATCAAGGGCATTAATGTCATAACCATAGACTGCCGGATGGTATTTTAGCTCTCCTACCAGCTTTTTTGCATATGGGTCGAGGAGCAATTTATGGTGATTAAAACGATGACCAAGCTGCGGTTGATAGGGCCCAAAAACGCGGTAACCATACAAAAGCCCAGCTTGAGCATTGGCTAGATGACAGTGCCAAATTTGCCGTGTTTTCTCAGTCATAATGTACTGAGCAACCTCAATTTCCCCCGTGGCATCAAAGATACACAACACCACTTTGGTGGCATGTGCTGAAAATAACGAAAAATTCACTCCGCTATTATCAACCGTCGCCCCTAGTGGATAAGGATAACCGCTGCTTATACCCATAACATGCCCTTTTGAAGTCAAACCCTGCTGTTTTAACATGTTGCACTATTATGGCAACTCATGCGGTTCCGGTGCCCAAATACTGCATCCCAGTGGTGGCACTGTAATCACTAAGCTGTAAGGCATGCCTTGCCATTCTGTTGCTTGTATTTCATACGTTGCATCATTGACAACATGACTGCCGCCATAATGACGGTGGTCACTGTTAAGTATTTCGTTATAGGACTGGTCGGTTGGCACCCCAATTCTAAAGTGGTGAAAAACCTGTGGCGACATGTTGACAACAATCACCACAGGTTGTTGTTTATCAATACCAAAACGACAAAATACTAAAATGTTATCGTCGGCATTATTGCAGTCGAGCCATTGAAAACCATCACTGTTGTGATCGCGTTGATATAACGCAGGATATTGCTGATAACACTGATTGAGATCGCGTACCCAATCTTGCACGCCTTGATGCGGCGTATAGTTTAATAAATGCCAGTCAAGGCTCTGGTTATGGTTCCACTCATTGCGCTGGGCAAACTCATTGCCCATAAACAATAACTTTTTGCCCGGATGCGCCCACATGAAACCGTAATAAGCGCGTAACGTAGCAAATTTCTGCCAATCGTCGCCGGGGATTTTATGTAATAACGACCCCTTGCCGTGGACCACTTCATCATGACTAAGCGACAAAATAAATTGTTCGGTAAAGGCATACACTAAGCTAAATGTCAGCTCACCATGGTGATAACGTCTGAACAAAGGATCGCTGCTGATGTAACGCAGTGTGTCGTTCATCCAGCCCATGTTCCATTTAAAACCAAAACCTAAGCCGTTATTACTGGTCGCTTGAGTCACGCCTGGCCACGCAGTTGATTCCTCAGCGATCATATTAATGCCAGGAAAACATTGGTACATGCGCGCATTAAGCTCTTGTAGAAAGCTGATAGCTTGAAGGTTTTCTCGGCCACCTAGTTCATTGGGGATCCATTGGTCGGCTGTGCGGCTGTAATCGAGATATAACATCGACGACACAGCATCAAGGCGTAAACCATCAAAATGGAATTCGTTTAGCCAGTAATAGGCGTTGCTGTATAAGAAACTGCGTACTTCGGCGCGACCATAATTATAAATTAGCGTATCCCAATCAGGATGCTCACCTCGGCGCGGATCTTCATGTTCATATAAGCAGCTACCATCAAATCTCACCAGCCCGTGTGGATCTCGAGGAAAGTGTGCGGGTACCCAATCAAGCAATACTGCAATACCTTGTAAATGGCATTCATCGATAAAGGCTTTAAGACCATTAGCGTCGCCAAAGCGATAGGTAGGCGCAAATAACCCGACAGGTTGATAACCCCAAGAACCGTCAAATGGATACTCACTGATCGGCATCAATTGCAAATGGGTAAAGCCCATTTCTTTGACATACGGCACCAGTTCGGCAATGAGCTGTGAATAATCGGTGTAATCTTGACCGTCATCACCACTACGACGCCATGAGGCTAATTGCACTTCATAAATAGACATAGGTTGAGCATGAGGCTCACGGCTAGCTCGTTCAGTTAACCATTCGCCATCTTGCCAGTCATAGTGATCAAGATTAGGGATTTTTGACGCATTGTGCGGCGACGATTGCATGGCAACGGCATAGGGATCAGATTTAATAATCTCATTGCCATGAACATCGCAAATAGCGAACTTATAGTGTTGATCAGGTTCAACATCTGCAATAAAAATATCCCACAACCCACTCGCAGGATGGTGGCGCAACACATGGCGTTTTTTGTCCCATAAGTTAAAATCGCCCACCACAGCCACTTGCTTGGCATTTGGCGCCCACACACAAAAATGCACACCTTTAACATCATGATGCTCGCGCCAGTTAGCCCCTTGAAAATGATAAGTTTGTAACTGACTACCTTCACCGAATAAATACACATCATCAGGATTGAGTAAACTATCAAACTGATAAGGATCATTGATGAGCTGTTCACACAATGGGTATTGCACTCGCAATAAGTAAGCAAAAGGTTTCACTCTGCGGCCCATTTTACCGGCAAACAAACCTTGTTGATTAACCTGTTCAAGACTGGCCACTTTACGGAGATCTTTTGCGTTTAACACATCGATACTCAGTGCACCGGGAAGTAAGCAACGAACAATTAATCCTTTATTATCACTACTACTGTGCATACCAAGTAATGAAAACACGTCAGTGTACTCACCATTTAATAAGGCTATTTCACTATCTTGCTGAAAATACGGGGTCGCTACAGTCATAATCAGTGATCCATTAATGGCCGAGTGTATCGGATGAGGGAATGTTTACAGCACTAACGCTGCTTCGGGCGTTGCTGCGAGGTTGTCGTGCACAAGCTATCGCTTCAAGACGTTGTTGTACTTTAGGACTTTGGGACATTTGCTTAATAGACAAAGGTAACCTGCGCTGCCAGTTAGGGAACTCTTTCCAAGTACCAGGAATATTAACCCCATGCTTATCAGCGACTAAGTCACTTAATTGCATACTAAACAATTGTGCATTGCCTTTGGCGGCAACACTTATCCAAGCCAGTAACACACTGTCAAACTCTAATTCATCCACTGAAGATGTGGGCAGTGGTAACTCAAACGCATGTTCGCGGATAAGTAAATCGACTAATTGTATTTTTTCTTGCTGACGCTGCGCTAAAAGCTGCTGTAATTTATCATCGGTTTCGATCAAATTAAGCTGACGTCGTAGACGTAAATCGTCGCCAGACCACCACGCAAATAATGTAGGAACATCATGATTAGCTAGCATCATCAAGCTCTGGCGCTTGTGTTCTTGTGGAGACTTGAAGCCGTGATAATCTTTACAGAAATAGAATAATTCGTTCGAAAAAATACCCGCGTCACGCAAACAAGCCACTATTTCTGGCGGAACTATGCCTAAGTCCTCACCAATAACGACACAACGCGCCCGTTGGCTTTCTAAACACACAATAGCTAGTAAGGTTTCAAGCGGGTAATAGACATAGCTGCCATTGCCTAAATCGTCCTGTAACGGCCACCACCATAGACGCAGCAACCCCATGACATGGTCGATCCTCAAGGCTCCGCAACTTTGCATATTACTGCGAACCAGTTGGATAAAGTGGCTAAAGTCATGTTGTTTTAATTTGACCGGATCAAATGGAGTTAAGCCCCAATTTTGGCCTTGCTCGGCAAACGGATCTGGCGGCGCGCCGATACTGGCGTTATCGCAAAAAAAATCAACATTTGCACTCACCTCCGCCCCATGGCTAATGGCACCAACAGCTAAATCACGGATCAGTCCAATACTCATGCCGCACTGCTTCGCATTAAGCTGACAAGCTTGTAATTGCTCATTGGCAATGAACTGTAAATATAAATAAAACCCAGCATCATGAGTGAAATTTTTAGATGCTAATTTCAATTCCATGGCGACAAATTGCATTAATGCAACGTTATCTTGTTCTATGAATGCCAAATACTCTTTAAATCTGGGGGTTTCATACTTAACATGGTCCAAGCAAAATATTTGATACAGTTTTTCAAATGCAGCATATTTTAACTGCTGAACTTCATCATAGTTAATCAAATGAGCTTGATTGAGGATCTGTCTTTTTTGTTGCCATTTTTGTGATAATAACTCCCCATCAAGGGCGTTATATTCACCAACGGCTTCAATTTGTATGTATAAGGGATTTAAACGACGACGATCGGTTGGGCTATATGGGCTGGGATTATCTGGCTGGCTGATGTCTAAAGCATGAAGTGGATTAAGCAGAATAAAATCAGCACCAGCATGAGCCGCGTAATCAATCAGTTCGGCTAAATTGCCAAAATCGCCTATGCCCCATTGCGCATCATTACGTAATGCATAAAGCTGCGCATTCAGTCCCCAAAACTGTTTATCTGTTTGTGCTAAACGACCTTGATAGGCCATAGATGGAGAGACCATTAATTGCCCATGCAACACATCAGGATGAGCAGGATCATTGATAAAGGATAAACTCAATGAGTAGTATCCTAACTGCAGGCTGGGATGAACGAAAAATAAGCGATACTGACAATAACGCTGACCGTTAATATGGTATTCACCGACAACAATACAGTCATTGACCTGTGCAGAGATCGAGATAGATTGTGTATTTTCATTGTGGATCTTGATGCTAAAAGCACCTGAGTCACGCTCTGGTAAGTAAATATCAACATGAGGCTTATCAATTAAACACCATTGAAAGTTATGCAGTGGCTTTAACCAAGGTTGGATATCGAGCTGGCTGATCTTAGCTGCAACCTGTGACTCTGATAATGGTTGATGATAAGACTCATTGAGATGACATAACGCTTCGCTATGACGGCTAAAAGCATGTTGATGACCTGAAGATGGTAACAACATTGTGGTTAAAATACCCTGCCTGTCCTTAGCGGGTATATGAACAAGATTACCGAAACAATCGATAAACTCTGCCCCTACGCCTTGCAAATACAGTAACTTTTCTAGCTCCATATTTGTCCTCCTCGCGTGAATTAACTACTGAAAATACAGCAGTTACCATGCCAGTTAATCATAACAAATTGACTACAGATTAATGGCAGTAAAATGACAAAACATATTACTTATTAATCAGATGGTTAATTAAATTCAACTCAGAAAATATTGTTACTTGTTACGCTCATCTGCGATTAGTTATCGCACAGAAATAGTGCAGAAGATACAAAAAAAGTGCATAACATCATAAAGTTTGCTTTGCTATTGCCATAAAATAGCGCAGCTCAATAGAAGAGACTTACAGATGAATTAATGATCATCAGTAGACCACTGATTCGCCACCAATAGCATTTTCCTGCTATTGATGAAAGATTAATATAATAGGAACGAAATATTGATTTACTGTAGACGGGGTATTGCATGGTATTAAATTTATAACAGGTGTTGTTTTCCTATAAGATATCTAAGCCCACTCATATCGATCATTGTGGTAAAATGCCACCATTAAATGGCTCCGTTATGCTGGTTAAGCTTTGGTAGATACCATCGAATGATTGTGACTATTTACGACTAAAACAGCCTGATATAATGAATAGGATCCAGACGTTACCAATGAATAAACACGAATTCACTTTACGCTATAACTTACATCGGCTGCGCTCAACCATCACCTCTGCGCCCAAATCATATCTTGGTCGTCAAGCCGCGGTGTTAATTGCAGTAATGGAAGTCGATCAGCAACTGCATATTATGTTAACTCGGCGTCCTATGCATTTACGTCACCATCCTGGTCAAATCAGCTTTCCTGGCGGTAAAGTTGAGCCAAATGATAGGGATATTATTCATACGGCACTGCGCGAAGCGCACGAAGAAATAGGATTACAGCCTGAAAATGTCGATATTCTAGGGATTTTTCCTGCGCACAAAACCTTTACTGGTTTTGAAATTACCCCTGTGGTGGCGATGGTAAAGCAGCCTTTTGAATTGGTGCTAGATCCTGGTGAGGTTGAAGATTGCTTTTTGGTACCACTCAATTTTTTTATTGAGCGCAGCAACCGCCATAACATGTTTCATTACCGTCATGGGGCAAGGTATCAAGTTCACTTTATGCCTTTTGAAGACAAGTTTATTTGGGGGGTTACCGCCGCCATTATCGACTTATTGTGTCGTCATATCGATGTCAATTAAGCCTATAACATTGGCGATTTAAATAAAAATCCAATTCAACGCGCAAACGGTAACCACTTTTATTGGCTTATGCATGAGCATTAATCAACACATCTACACCACGTAACGAATGTACAAACCCGCAGACACTGACACCAAAAACAACAACGGAATATTAACCCAAAACCCTATGCGCGTAGTGGCCTTAGCATAGAAATTTACCAGCAGGTTGAGAAAACTAACACCGGCACACCACCAAATTAGGTATTCTAATTTAATGGTTAACTGTGGATCCCAGTTTAAGCGGACCGTGGCGCCCTTACTCAAAAAGTACCCTACGGCTCTATCGGGTCTGGCTTCGCCAAAGATAATCAATGCATAAATGGCTAAGCTCCAGCCTAATAATGACAAAATAGTCAATACCACTTGTATAATACCTAAACGAGACATGGCCTTTTCCTTGGTTAACGAGAGAATACGAGGCTAATTCGCCAAATATTTAATCGACTTACTCAAAAGTATCACAATAATCTTTATAGAATAGCGTTTTCAGCTTGAGAAAAGCCACCAGCAAGGTAAGATAAACCCAAATTTTATATTTATATTCTATACGTTGGAGAATAAAGCAACAATGAGCATTGCATCTGTCGCTTCTGTATTTAAAGCTGAACACGCCGTTGGTTCACATGTCACTATACGTGGCTGGGTAAGAACTCGTCGTGATTCAAAAGCGGGTATCTCTTTCTTGGCCGTTTATGACGGTTCATGTTTCGACCCTATTCAAGGTGTCGTGCCAAATAGCCTAGCCAATTACAATGACGATGTATTGAAATTGACTGCAGGCTGCTCTGTTGTGATGACAGGTGAAGTGGTAGCCTCTCCAGGTGCCGGCCAAGCATTTGAATTACAAGTATCTGAAATCGTAGTGACTGGATTTGTTGATGATCCAGATACTTATCCAATGTCGGCTAAACGTCATTCTATTGAGCATCTTCGTGAACTCGCCCATTTACGCCCACGTACCAATATTATTGGTGCTGTAGCTCGAGTTCGTAACTGTTTATCGCAAGCAATCCATCGTTTCTATCATCAAGAAGGTTTTATCTGGGTATCTACCCCACTTATTACCGCTTCTGATTGTGAAGGCGCAGGTGAAATGTTCCGCGTGTCGACATTAGACATGGAAAATCTTCCACGTACTGACGCAGGTAAAGTTGATTACGATAAAGATTTTTTCGGTAAAGAAGCATTCTTAACCGTATCGGGTCAGTTGAACGCTGAAACCTATGCTTGTGCATTATCCAAAGTGTATACCTTTGGCCCGACTTTCCGTGCTGAAAACTCCAACACAACTCGCCATCTTGCAGAATTCTGGATGGTTGAGCCTGAAGTGGCGTTTGCTACATTAGACGATGCGGCTGAGTTAGCGGAAAAAATGCTTAAGTTCGCTTTCAGTGCGGTACTTGAAGAGCGTATGGATGACTTAACCTTCTTTAATGAGCGTATTGATAAAACCGTTATTGAACGTTTACAAGCCTTTGTGAGCAGTGATTTCGCCCAAGTGGATTACACTGATGCGGTTGAAATCCTTAAAAACTGCGGTAAGAAGTTTGAATTCGCAGTCGAATGGGGTATCGATCTACAGTCTGAGCACGAACGCTACTTAGCTGAAGAACACTTTAAAGCACCTGTGGTAGTAAAAAACTACCCGAAAGACATTAAAGCTTTCTACATGCGCCTAAATGATGACGGTAAGACAGTTGCCGCTATGGACGTGTTAGCACCTGGAATTGGTGAGATCATCGGTGGTGCGCAACGTGAAGAGCGTTTAGACGTACTTGATAAGCGTTTAGCTGAAATGGATTTAAGCCAAGAAGATTACTGGTGGTATCGCGACTTACGTCGCTATGGCACAGTACCTCATGCAGGCTTTGGTCTAGGTTTTGAACGTTTGGTATCGTACGTTACTGGCGTTAACAACATTCGTGATGTTATCCCGTTCCCACGTGCCCCACGCTCAGCCAGTTTCTAATTAGCTCAATAATATGCAACAACAAAAACGCGCCAATTGGCGCGTTTTTTTATAAGCAGTTTTAGAATAATTTACCGATGCAGTTGTTTGTGATCACATAAGATCCTTCCCCGTCTGCAGCAGACAGGGATTATATTTTGAACTTGTTAGCTATTAACAATAATCAGATCTCGTAAATGTTTAACGTCGTCACGCACAGCAGCGGCTTGCTCAAACTCTAAATTTTTAGCATGCTCATGCATTTGTTTTTCAAGTTTATCAATTTGATGACTCAAATCAGCAATACTGGTGTATTTAGCGCGCTCTTCTGCTACTTCAGCAAATTTAGAATGATTTTTACGTGTACCTTTACTGAAGTTGCTATCACCAACATCCATCACATCTGTAATACTTTTCACCACACCTCGCGGCACAATCCCATTAGCCACATTGTGTAGGTGTTGTTTTTCGCGTCGACGCTCCGTTTCCCCCATGGCTTTAGCCATTGAGTTGGTTATGCGATCTGCATATAAAATAACTTTGCCGTTAACATTACGGGCCGCACGACCAATGGTTTGGATAAGTGAGCGTTCGGAACGTAAAAAACCCTCTTTATCGGCATCTAAAATACAGACTAATGATACTTCTGGTAAATCTAAGCCCTCACGTAGTAAGTTAATCCCAATCAGTACGTCAAAACGCCCTAAACGTAAATCTCGGATAATCTCAACCCGCTCAACGGTATCAATGTCAGAATGCAGATAGCGCACTTTTATGCCATGTTCATCAAGGTATTCACTCAGATCTTCTGACATCCGTTTGGTCAATGTGGTAACCAGCACCCTTTCATTCACCGCCACACGTTTGTGGATCTCAGACAATAAATCATCAACTTGAATACCCACAGGACGCACTTCTAAAACAGGGTCGAGCAACCCGGTAGGCCTTACCACCTGCTCTGCTATCTCTCCGGTACTTTTTTCAAGTTCATATAAACTAGGTGTCGCCGAAACAAAAATAGTTTGCGGCATTAATCGCTCAAACTCTTCGAACATTAATGGCCGATTGTCCAATGCAGATGGTAATCGAAAGCCATACTCTACTAAGTTCATTTTTCGGCTTCGGTCACCTTTGTACATAGCGCCGATTTGCGGCACTGTGACATGTGATTCATCAATGATCAGTAAACCATCTGCAGGAAGGTAATCAAGTAATGTTGGTGGACCATCTCCAGATGATCGACCGGATAAATATCGCGAGTAATTTTCAATTCCAGAGCAGTAACCCAGCTCGACCATCATTTCAATGTCATATTGAACCCGTTCAGTGATCCGCTGAGCTTCAATCAATTTATTGTTATCAAGTAAATACTGACGGCGTTCTCGTAGCTCTTCCTTTATCTCTTCCGTGGCGGCAAGAATTTTTTCTCGCGGGGTAACATAGTGGGTTTTAGGATAAATAGTGGTGCGTGCGATGCGCTTGTTAATCTGTCCAGTCAAAGGATCAAATTCGCTTAAACGTTCTATTTCATCGTCAAACAATTCAATTCGAATCGCTTCACGTTCAGATTCTGCCGGAAAAATATCAATCACTTCACCACGAACTCGATATGTGCCGCGTTGTAATTCAATATCATTGCGTTTGTATTGCAATTCACTGAGTCGGATGAGGATGTCCCGTTGCCCCATAAAATCACCTTGGCGCAAATGTAATAGCATCTTCATATAAGAGTCGGGATCACCTAAACCGTATATAGCTGATACCGAGGCGATGAGCACCACATCTTTACGCTCTAAAAGCGCTTTAGTGGCCGATAGACGCATTTGCTCTATGTGAGCATTCACAGATGCATCTTTTTCTATAAAGGTGTTAGACGCAGGAACATAGGCTTCAGGTTGATAGTAATCGTAGTAGGATACAAAATATTCAACCGCATTATGTGGAAAAAACTCTTTCATCTCACCATAGAGCTGAGCTGCAAGGGTTTTGTTAGGCGCCATGATAATAGTTGGCCGCCCCATTTGCTTAATGACATTGGCGATTGTGTATGTTTTACCTGATCCAGTAACGCCGAGTAGCGTTTGGCTAGCCACACCAGATTCTAAACCATCAACTAATTTTTTTATCGCTGTAGGTTGATCGCCGGCGGGTTCAAATTTGGACTCTAGGGAAAAAACGGACTCAGACACAACACGGCTTCCTATTTTAATTAACTGTTTATGATATACCCAAAAACAAGCAAATGGCGATATAAAATATCATTGCACAGCTTCTCTTATCATTTAAAGCTATGCCAAAATGAACCCTAAAAGCGCATTATAGCCATTAATTGGGGCATGTTTTATTCAGATCAATATCAGCGACTTAGCACTGTAATGTGACAAAATAAAGATCCTAAAGTGAAAGTTATAAACAAATGGATAAGGTCATGATTAAATCACTGTAATACGCCGAAAAACTAACTTAAATCATAATTTAATACACAATCTACTGTCCAAAGAGATTACAATTTTGCAACTGAGAGAACAGTGACAAAAGAAAGTTATTGATTTTTGTATCTAGTTGATTAAATACAACTTAACTTATCGCTAAATAATTGTACCAATTTAAGTCCGACTCAAGCGCAATAAGGGGTTGCCGCTCATTTACATAAGAAGTCCACAAGTTTATCCACAGATTTAGTGGATAAGTCAATAAAGTTCAATACTGCTGCGGGGTAGCGACCAAGTGAGTTTCATAAAAGCGTAAGAAATTTGTGATGAAATTTAATTACATTTGCAGATTAATACGAAAGATAGCGACAATAGTTCACCTATTGGGTCAAGAATAGCTAAATTAGATAATCTACAATTACTTTAGCAATCGATTGAATATCGATCAAGCTTGCGATCCCATCTCTGAGTCATCTACTTTCGATACCCATTTCATTAATGTTAATGTTCATTCGCTTAAATACATTAGTTAAACTGAGCTCGCACTTAGCCGAAATATCAGCACTTGAATAATCACTTTATTATGATGAGGCATCAAGATGGAAATCATCAGATGGAGTTGAGCGTCATGAGTGAGCGGTGCTACAGTAAAAGTGACCACAAACGTGATCTCAAGAGATTAGCTAAGTAGTCTAATGTATCAACGAACAATTTATTGCTCGATATATGCTTATTGAGAGACTTTGTCGCTAAAACTTGTGCCACATTCTTTTACAAAGAGACAAATCAAGTCAGTCGAACAAATTTCAACCACAAACTACCTACTCCCCAAAGAAATTGACATAAACAGCATCGTTAGTGTTCGACAATCCATTTTATGAGTAAGTGATTAATTTTGTTTTCATTGTCAAAATATCACCACAAACGAGCAAAAGTCGTTCACGATGTGTGTTTGGTAACCAATTAGTCACATAAATGCGTTTTTTTTTATAACTCGAGTTGACTCAGTTACCAGAGCGTTTTACTATGCGCTCCGTTCTCAGCAATACATTGCTAAAAACGCTTCCCCAGTAGTTCAGTTGGTAGAACGGCGGACTGTTAATCCGTATGTCACTGGTTCGAGTCCAGTCTGGGGAGCCATTTAGTAAAAGTAAGTTGAGATGTAAATATAATTCCCCAATAGTTCAGTTGGTAGAACGGCGGACTGTTAATCCGTATGTCACTGGTTCGAGTCCAGTTTGGGGAGCCAATATTTACTGTTATCGAAACGATTCCCCAATAGTTCAGTTGGTAGAACGGCGGACTGTTAATCCGTATGTCACTGGTTCAAGTCCAGTTTGGGGAGCCATCGAGATAACATATTTGAAATAATACGCTTCCCCAATAGTTCAGTTGGTAGAACGGCGGACTGTTAATCCGTATGTCACTGGTTCAAGTCCAGTTTGGGGAGCCATTTCAAAGTCTAAAATAAGTAATAATAATTCCCCAGTAGTTCAGTTGGTAGAACGGCGGACTGTTAATCCGTATGTCACTGGTTCGAGTCCAGTCTGGGGAGCCATTATTATTAACTTCATCGCACAGCTAAAACTCCCCTCCTACGAACCTCCCATGTAATTCAATATCTTATTAGTCATTGATGATCCTTTATCATTGGTCATTTATGTTAAAATTTTTGTGATTAAAATCGTTAAATTTTCTATCGGAAATATAACCTTAGATTAATCATTATTTAATCTCATTTCTGCTATGATATTATTGGTTATTATACAAACTATATAGCGCATTTTACTTTTGGTTAAAAAACGACATTCGAACCACTGCAGCACAAGGTTTGTGCCAGAACGAGCAAGTTTAACCAAACATACTCAAGGAATAGATGTTTTATGGGCTTATCGAAATCCTTTCAGCTTGTTCTTTTTATCGTTTTCGGTTTATTAATTTTCCGAATTTTTACGGTGGAAAATAATGAAGTTCAACAACAAGGTGAAATTGCACGGGTTAATTATCAGCAATACGTGCAAACTATTGATCAGTGGCAAGGGAGTGGCGAAGCACTATACCAGCTTATGTCTGAAAAATTTTCGTTTCAGTTTTTTCAGTATATTGATAAAACTGATAATAATAACAATTTTACTCATGGCAGCTTACTTCGCCCAGCGGGAGATTTCGCCAGTGAAATCTTCAATATTGAATTAGGTCATGTACAAAATTTTCCTGACGGTCGCTTACAAGTTAGATTAGATACCGCGAGCGTATTATCAGCCAGTTTTGATGATTTACAACAGACAGCAACCTTATTGATTATCGCTTATGTGTCATTGATGTTGTTATTTGCATTGCTGATGCAACTACACCGCCGAAGAATCAACTATGCTGCCGAATACATCTCTCATATTCCTGATTTATCCTTCCTCGCCATTGAGAAATCGCGCTTTCCAGGTGTTTTAAGACCACTCGGTAATACACTGGAAATTTGTCGCAGCCAATTAAAGCTCAACTTAGATCGTGTCAGAAAAGAGAATGAACAGTTAACTAAAGCCGCATATCAAGATCCCGTCAGTGGATTTTCAACTCGACAACGTTTTACACAACATATTGAAGCAATTAATAAAACGGATAAGCAACAGTATGGTGTACTCATAGTCGTTAAGGCTGCTGAACTGGCAAGCATCAATCAGTTGCATGGACGTGCGGCTGGAGATGATTATTTAGCAAAATTGGCAACCTGTATTCGAAAATCGCTAGCTAATCTTGGAATGAGTGAGTGCTTTAGAATCTCAAGTGGTGATTTTGCTATTTTTATTGACAGCATTTCACTTAAAGAAGGCGAACGATTTTTAGAACACCTTAAACGCCACTTAGATGAATATGCTCAAACAACTAAAAGTGATTCCATTGCACATGCTGGTATGGTGCCCTATCAGCAAGGTAACGAGCCATTGGCATTGATGGCATTAGCCGATACGGCCGTCAGCGTGGCGCAAACAATGGGACCAAATCGTTACTATCAATTAGAGAAACTATCGGGTAGTGAGCAAATAAGCACGGAACATTGGAAAATCACTATAGATGACTTAATTAATCGAAGAAGTATTAAGTTTTATCAACAACCTATCCAACCTTGTAATAATGCGACTGAAGTTTACCGTGAATTATTAGCACGCTTTTATAATGTCGAAGGTAAACATTTACCCACGACCACTGTTATTGCAATGGCTGAACGATATGGGATGAGTGTTGAATTAGATAAAATGATCGTGACACAAACCATTAAGGTGTTGAGTGAGAACCCAAGCATTTCAGGCCACATGGGAGTTAATATCAGTGCTTCTTCAGCACATCAAGACGGTTTTACCATGTGGCTTAAAGACATATTAACTAAAAATCGAGGCACAGCGGCTCGATTGGTGTTTGAACTGAATGAATCAGGCATGCAAACCAATTTAGAATCTAGCCATAATTTTGTAAACGAGATACACAAAGCTGGAGCAAAAGTGGCTATCGAGCGCTTTGGTTTAGGTTTTACATCATTTAAATTTTTCCGAGAGGTTCGTCCTGATTTTATCAAGTTAGACAGTAGTTACAGTGACAATATCGAACAGGACAATAATAATAAGTTCTTTGTCCGGATGATTGTCGATATTGCTAAACGCATTAGTATCCGTGTTATCGCTACAGGTGTTGAAAAACAAGACGAAAAGCTGACGTTAGAAAAACTGTTAGTAGATGGTATGCAAGGTTATTATATTGCTAAACCTGAGTTATTGTTAAATAAACAGTAAAAACAACGTTAATATACGGTAAATATATCGCTTTTATTCTAAGGTTAAACATTTTATGTTTAACCTTATTTTTTATCCGTTGTTTATCGGCGCCAAACCTAAGATAATACTCGTATCTATTGGTCAAAAAAATTGTAGCAATGACAGAGTATCTTCTCCTGTTGATCGGCACAGTGCTGGTAAATAACTTCGTTCTGGTAAAATTCTTAGGTCTATGCCCTTTTATGGGGGTGTCGAGCAAATTAGCGTCGGCGATCGGCATGTCAATGGCCACCACGTTTGTGTTGACCCTCGCTTCTATTCTGAGTTATTTAACCAACGAATTTTTACTGCAACCTTTTGACTTAAGCTATTTACGCACCATGAGCTTTATTTTAGTGATTGCTGTTGTCGTACAGTTCACTGAAATGGTGGTGCAAAAAACCAGCGCGTCTTTACATCGTGCTTTGGGAATTTATCTACCGCTTATTACCACCAATTGCGCGGTATTAGGCGTGGCATTGCTTAACGTTAATGAAGACCATAACTTTATTGAATCGGCTATTTATGGTTTTGGTGCTGCTGTTGGTTTTTCTCTAGTGTTAATTTTATTTTCGGCCATGCGTGAGCGCTTGGCTGCTGCAGACGTGCCCTTACCTTTTCAAGGTGGTGCGATTGCGATGATCACTGCAGGTTTAATGTCATTAGCCTTTATGGGGTTTGCGGGGCTGGTTAACTAATGTTGTCGAGTATATTCATTGCTGTAGCGATATTGACCGTTTTAGCGTTAGCATTTGGAGTCATTTTAGGCTTTGCATCGAAAAAGTTTAAAGTCGAAGGCAATCCTATTGTTGATCAAGTTGACACCCTGCTGCCACAGACTCAGTGTGGACAATGTGGTTATCCGGGTTGCCGGCCCTATGCCGAAGCCATTGCCAATGGCGATAAAATTAATAAATGTCCTCCTGGTGGTACTGCTACCATGGAAAAGATTGCCGAACTCATGGGCGTAGAACCGGAACCATTAGGTGAAGCAGCTCAAGCCAATGTGAAAAAAGTGGCTTATATCCGCGAAGATGAATGTATTGGCTGTACTAAATGTATTCAAGCATGCCCAGTCGACGCTATTTTAGGGGCTGGAAAATTAATGCATACCGTGATTGCCAAAGATTGTACTGGCTGCGATTTATGCGTTGAACCTTGTCCCGTCGATTGTATTGACATGATCCCCGTTGAAACCACTATACAAAATTGGGATTGGAAATTACGCGCAATTCCAATAAGCGTAATTGATCAACAGCAAGAGGATAAACGGTGTTAACGTTATTAGAGCAATTAGATAAAGGTCATTTGTGGCGCTCTCCTGGCGGGATCCATCCACCTGAACTGAAAACATTATCCAATCAAAGCGTAATATCATCGTTACCCTTGCCATCGCGATTTGTCGTACCGGTTCCCCTCGTCGGCCAACTTGCGACCATGAGTGTCAAGGTGGGTGACCACGTACTAAAAGGACAAGCTCTCACTGAAGGAGCTGGCTTTACTTATTTGCCTGTTCACGCGCCTACCTCTGGTGTGGTTGTCGCCATAGAGCAACATAACAGTAACCATGCTTCTACATTGCCAGTGTTAAGCTGCATCATCGAAGCTGATGGTCAAGATACTTGGTGTGAATTAATACCAAACCAGCTTGAACAACTGTCAAAGTCGGCTATTTTAGACAAAATTAAACAAGCGGGAATTGCGGGTATGGGCGGCGCAGCGTTTCCCAGCCACGTAAAACTTAACCCTGCCAGTGAAATAGATTTAGTGATCATTAATGGTGTCGAGTGTGAACCCTACATCAGCGCCGATGACAGATTAATGCGTGATTACAGTGATGAGATCTTAACTGGGATCAGCATTATTCATCACTTACTCAATCCTCAGCGCATTGTTATCGCTATTGAAGATAATAAACCTGAAGCAGCAAAAGCGATGCAAGCGGCAATTACTCGCAGTACATTGCCTAATGATATTATTCGCGTCACGGTTATTCCGACCAAGTATCCTTCTGGCGGTGAAAAACAACTGATTCAAATTATTACCGGTAAAGAAGTACCCAGTGGAGCCATTCCAGCCCAACTTGGTATTGTGATGCATAACGTCGGTACCGCCTATGCGATTCAAGAAGCCGTTTTACAAGGTAAGCCACTTATTGAACGCGTTGTCACTTTCACTGGGGAACGCGTCGGAAAACCAGGAAACTATTGGCTTCGCATAGGAACAACGGTGGCCGATGCTCTAAATCAAGTCAACTTTGCCCCAGATAATGGCCAAAAAGTCATTGTGGGTGGCCCAATGATGGGATACGCACTAGCAGATCTCGATGTACCAATATTAAAAGGTACTAACTGCTTACTGACCCCCAGCCAAGCTGAAATCGCCCCAGACGCCGATGAGAAAGCCTGTATTCGATGTGGTGAGTGTGCAGTTGCCTGCCCGGCATTATTGCTACCTCAGCAATTATTTTGGCATGCAAAGGCCGAAGAATACGATAAGGCTGCCAGCTTTAACTTAAAAGACTGCATAGAATGTGGTTGTTGCAGTTACGTATGCCCAAGTGATATTCCATTAGTAGAATACTATCGCGTGGCTAAATCTGCGCTGAAAAATACTGCAGAAGAAAAACTACAAGCTGAAAGAGCAAAACAACGTTTTGAAGTGCGCCTGCAACGACTTGAAGATGAAAAAACGGCTCGAGAAGAAAAATCTAAGCAAGCAGCTGCTAAACGCCAAGCGAATATGAAATCGAGCGACAAAGATGCCGTTGCCGCTGCAATGGCACGTATTGCTGCTAAAAAGGCTCAAACAGCAGATGCGACAAAGGACTCTGTCACAACACACACAAACATTACCGATGCACCAAGTGTAGCTGTGGACAGTCCGGACGCGAAGAAAACCGCGGTTAGTGCAGCAATTGAGCGGGCTAAAGCTAAAAAAGCCGCTATTGCAGCTCAGTCTTTAGCTGATAAGCAAGCTGATGTCACAGAGGCAACTGCTGATCATTCCGCTGACAATATCGACGACAAGAAAGCAAAAATTGCCGCTGCGGTAGCTCGAGCAAAAGCCAAAAAAGCCGCGTTAGCTAATGAATCGGCTGCAACCGATAACCCAGCTGAGCCTGATAGTGCTGTTGCGGCTGAGGCGATAAATAGCCCGAGTGCAACAAATAGCAGTATTAATGCCGCTCCTGTCGATGACAAAAAAGCTAAAATCGCTGCTGCGGTGGCTAAAGCAAAAGCCAAAAAAGCCGCGTTAGCTAATGAATCGGCTGCAACCGATAACCCTGCTGAGTCTGATAGTGCTGTTACGGCTGAGGCGATAAATACCCCGAGTGCAACAGATAGCAGTATTAACGTCGCTCCTGTTGATGACAAAAAAGCTAAAATCGCTGCTGCGGTGGCTAAAGCAAAAGCCAAAAAAGCCGCGTTAGCTAATGAATCGGCTGCAACCGATAACCCAGCTGAGCCTGATAGTGCTGTTGCGGCTGAAGCGATAAATAGCCCCAGTGCAACAGATAGCAGTATTAACGCCGCTCCTGTCGATGACAAAAAAGCTAAAATCGCTGCCGCAGTGGCTAAAGCAAAAGCTAAAAAAGCAGCATTAGCTAATGAGTTGACGCAAACAGATGAGTCAGCCGTATCATCTACCGTCGTCAATCAGGCGATTAATACCGCTAGTGATGTTGATATGACCAATAGCGAAGCTCCTATTGATGACAAAAAAGCCAAAATTGCCGCCGCTGTCGCCAAAGCGAAAGCCAAGAAACTCGCTAACAGTGCTAAGCAAGAGGAATAACCACTATGGCATTTAAAATTGCCTCATCACCACATGTCAGTTCAACATCGCAAACCAATACAGTGATGAAGCGCGTTGCGCTGTGCCTGATCCCCGGGATTGCTGTACAAAGCTATTATTTTGGCTATGGAACCTTAGTTCAATTATTACTCGCCATCACAGTAGCTTATCTCGCTGAAGCTGCAGTAATAAAGTTACGTCACAAAAATATAACGGCAACCTTAGCGGATAATAGCGCATTGGTGACGGCAAGCTTACTGGCGGTTGCAATTCCGCCTTTAGCCCCCTGGTGGATGATCGTTATCGGGACATTATTTGCGATTGTGATTGTCAAGCAGCTCTATGGCGGATTGGGCAATAATGTCTTTAACCCTGCTATGGCCGCATACGTACTGCTGTTAATCTCATTTCCAGTGCAAATGACATCATGGGTTGCCCCGCAAACATTAGCCCTTAACAGCGCTGATATGTTGCATACGTTCAACAGTATCTTTCAATTAAACACTGGCTACGCTGCAGACTATTTCCATCTTGCGATTGATGGCACAACGATGGCCACGCCACTAGATACCCTAAAAACCGACCTGTCGATGGGCCTGACGACAACAGAAAGTATGACTAAGACTATCTTTTCTGGCACTGTTGGCGAAGGTTGGTTTTGGGTCAATCTCGCCTATCTCATTGGCGGCATAGTTATGCTGAAGCTCAAGTTGATCCGCTGGCACATAAGCGGATCAATTCTTTTGAGCTTATTTGTTTGTGCCAGTATTGGCTTTTTAATCAGCCCTGATACCTTCGTGAGCCCTACGATGCATTTATTTTCTGGGGGAACCATGCTGGCGGCATTTTTTATTGCCACTGACCCTGTTACTGCGGCAACGAGTACTCGTGGTCGTCTAATATTTGGCGCCATGATAGGCTTATTGATTTACTTAATAAGAACGTTTGGCGGCTATCCTGATGCTGTCGCATTTGCTGTGTTACTGGCGAATATGTGCGCACCATTTATCGATTATTATGTTCGCCCTCGCAGTTATGGTCATCGAGCAGGAAATTAATTATGTCTATTTTAACTACTAACCCGATGATTAAAAATGGTCTTTTACTGGGCCTATTTGCCTTGTGTTGCACAGGTCTTGTAGCCTTAGTGCATGCGTTGACCAGCGACACGATTTCATTGCAACAGCAAAAACAATTAACCTTGATTCTTAACCAAATCATTCCGCCCCAGTTACACGATAATGTACTCAGTGAGCAATGTATTTTGGTTAACTCGCCAGAACTATTAGGCACAGAAGCCGATTTACCGGCATATCTTGCTTATCAGGGTGATCAACCTGTCGCTATCGCAATAGAAGCAATTGCACCAGATGGCTATAACGGCGAGATCAAACTGATTATCGGCGTTGATAACCAAGGGGAAATATTAGGTGTGCGAACCCTTTCCCATCAAGAGACTCCTGGGTTAGGTGATAAAATCGATCTTCGTAAATCTGATTGGGTGACCCATTTCAGTGGCAAATTATTTAAAGACAACACCAGCATGTGGAAAGTAAAAAAAGACGGTGGCCAGTTTGATCAATTTACCGGTGCAACCATTACTCCGCGCGCTTATGTTAAAGCCATTGCTAAAGCGATGACGTTTATTGAACAACATCGTCAAACACTGTACCAAAGTCATTATGCCTGTGAGGCCAGCCATGAGTAATTATCGTGAAATAGCCGCTCAAGGGCTATGGAAAAACAATCCAGGGTTAGTGCAACTCTTAGGCCTATGTCCACTACTTGCCGTTACTGCCACCATTACTAATGCATTAGGTTTAGGTGTGGCCACTTTGCTGGTATTAGTTGGCTCAAATATTTTAGTCTCTTTAGTGCGCGATTTTGTTCCTAAAGAAATTCGAATCCCGGTATTTGTGATGATCATTGCTGCACTGGTGACTTGTGTGCAATTACTGATTAACGCTTATGCCTATAATTTATATTTATCATTAGGTATTTTCTTACCCTTGATCGTCACTAACTGCGTCATCATAGGTCGCGCTGAAGCATTTGCATCGCGTAATTCATTAGCCCACTCGACGTTCGATGGATTGATGATGGGCTTGGGATTTACCGCAGTATTGGTAGTGTTAGGTGCAAGCCGTGAACTCATTGGTCAAGGGACTCTTTTTGACGGTGCAGATCTATTATTAGGTGATTGGGCCAGTGTCTTGACCATTCATGTATGGCAGGTAGACACACCATTTTTATTGGCCATGTTACCGCCAGGAGCATTCATTGGCATGGGATTACTAATCGCCCTTAAAAATGTCATCGACAGCCGAGTAAAAGCCATGCAACCTAAAGCTGAAGTAGTTGGTGTTACGCGGGCTCGGATCACTAAAGTCAACTAATACTCAACCGCTGTTAACCGACAGCGGCCGTTAACTTAACGATAAATTGACCGATTATTATGAATAAAGATAAACGCCATCAAATTCTCTGCCGATTAAGGGACAATAACCCTAAACCTGAGACCGAACTTAATTTTTCCAGTCCATTTGAGCTCTTAGTTGCGGTCACATTATCAGCACAAGCAACTGACGTCAGTGTCAATAAAGCCACTGATAAACTGTTTCCAATTGCCAATACGCCTCAAGCAATCTATGACTTAGGCGTTGACGGACTCAAGCAATATATTAAAACCATTGGCTTATACAATAACAAAGCCATTAATGTGATTAACGCCTGTAAAATGCTGATTGATTTACATGCTGGTGAAGTGCCCGAAAATCGAGAAGCGTTAGAAGCTTTACCTGGAGTCGGACGGAAAACGGCCAATGTAGTACTCAATACGGCATTTGGCTGGCCAACCATTGCCGTTGACACGCATATTTTTAGGTTAGCAAACCGGACTAAATTTGCCCCAGGCAAAAATGTCGATCAAGTTGAACTGAATATGCTTAAAGTGGTGCCGAATGAGTTTAAAGTAGACGTACATCATTGGTTTATTCTTCACGGACGGTACACTTGCTTAGCCAGAAAACCCCGTTGCGGCTCCTGTATTATCGAAGACCTGTGTGAGTTTAAAGATAAGACTGAGTAAGCTAATTTTTAATTGAAATATATTGATGATCATGCGAATAACTTAAATATGTGCTACTCGCATGATTATCTTAATTTGAAAACCTTAAATAGCCGCTTAACCTTTAATTATTACTGAACATAAACTCTATACTCCCAAGGCGCCAACTTAAGGCTTGTGTCTTCAGTAAGCGTTACCTTTTGTTTGCTAAATAGCTCTGTATATACTCCAGCTGTTTGTAGCCCCATAAATTGAATATCTTGCTCTTTATCAGAAAAATTAATCACAACAAACACTTTATCTTTGGTATTTTCGCGTATAAAACTAAACACTTCAGTCGGGTTAGTATTATAAATACGTTCCATTCTCGCGCCATACTTGCCATGCCATAACGCACTATTTTGTTTCTGTAAAGCTAAGAGCTTCTGAATCAATGGCTTAAACTCATGCTCTTTCCATTTAATAGGATCTTTTTCGAAAAACTCAAGCCGCTTATTATTCCCAGCTTCAAGTCCATTATAAATTAATGGCATACCTTCACCGACAATAGACAATACAATAGCTGTCGCTACTTTTTCTTCACTACCATAACGTTCAAATACGGTACCTTCCCACGAATTAGCATCGTGATTTGAAACATACGTCATCCGGTAGCTATTTTTTGGGTAAGCTCCCTCATTCCATGAATAGTATACAAACAACCTATTTAGATCAGCGTGACCACTTAAAATATCATGAATAGCTTCCTGCCAAGACCATGCATAAGTAGCATCAAAAGCTTTAGCATGTAAATCCCGCATCTCCCATTCAGCTAACATAAAAACAGGCTTGATCGCGTCTAGCTCTGACCTAACGTTTTCCCAAAAATCTAGAGGAACAAAACCTGCTACATCACATCGATAACCATCAATGTTAGCTTCTTTGACCCAATACTTCATTGCATCAGTCATGTATTCACGCATTTCTGGTACGTTATAATCAAAGTCTATTATGTCTGACCAATCCCACCAAGGCGTAGGTTGAAAATTGCCTTGCGAATTTTTTGTATACCAATTTGGGTGCTTATGCCTTAATTCATTATCCCAGGCACTATGATTCGCGACCCAATCTAAAATAACGTACATACCTAATTCGTGAGCAGCATTAACAAAGCTTTTTAAGTCATCTAAAGTACCAAACTCAGGGTTAACACCGTAGTAATCTTTTACTGAATAAGGGCTACCCAGCGACCCTTTTCTGTTTTCTTCGCCAATCGGATGAATCGGCATTAACCAAAGAATATCGACGCCAAGTTCTTTTAATCGTGGTAGTTGATGCTCAGCGGCTGCAAATGTTCCTTCAGGCGTGAACTGTCGCGTATTAATTTGATAAAAACTTGCATTCTTACTCCACTGAGGATGCGTTAACTTCACATATTCTTGCGGAACATAATTTGAGGAAATATTCGTTGTCTTAGTTTTTTTACTTATATTAGTACAAGCACACAGCCCTAAAAGCAGTAATATGAGCGTAAGTTTTTTCATTTGTGGAACACCTTAAACGATTAAGTTCAAAGAATATACGATGTAGCGACATTATTTTAAACAGTCCATTAACATGAATACGAATGCAAACCTTTGCGCCTGTCTAGCATAATTACCTTTTGGCTGGCCAACCATTGCCATTGACACGCATATTTTTAGGTTAGCAAACCGGACTAAATTTGCCCCAGGCAAAAATGTCGATCAAGTTGAACTGAATATGCTTAAAGTGGTGCCGAATGAGTTTAAAGTGGATGTTCATCATTGGTTTATTCTTCACGGACGGTACACTTGCTTAGCCAGAAAACCCCGTTGCGGCTCCTGTATTATCGAAGACCTGTGCGAATTTAAGGATAAAACAGAGTAGTGAGATCCTTGGATTCTTTTTCTGCAGGCTTTTAAGTTTTTGTTGCCCTAAAATTAAGGTATAGATTTTCGGTAATAGATAATTCAAACCTCTTTTCCTTTATTTTCTTCATTACATTGGCACTCAAACGAGTAACTATAATAATTAGCACTCGTTTGAGCACCATTATGTGACTATTTAATGTATAAAATTTTCGCTTAGCTTATTAATATCACTGAACATACACTCTATATTCCCAAGGTTTCAATTTAAAGCTTGTCTGTTGAGTAAGTTTACCTTTTTGCTTACTCAATAACGCTGTATATTCTCCAGATGTTTGTGGTCAAAAATCATCTGATTTAGCAATAAAAAATTTGGCTACAGTAAGCCAAGATTTATAGTTACTGCTTATATTTGTAATAAAACTATTATAAAAACACATAAATAAAATCTAATCAGCTGTTATACTCTAATGACTCAGAGAGGGTCTTATTCTAGTATGGTTACAATTAAGCAAGTGGCTGTCCACGCAGGTGTTTCATTCAAGACAGTATCGCGAGTGGTCAATAATGATCCAACAGTCAAAAAGATTAACCGCGAGAAGGTTCTTAAAGCAATAAAAGAATTAGATTATCGCCCTAATCGTGCGGCAAGCTTAACGCGACGTAAAAAATCAAACATTTACGCAATTATTGCTGATGAACTGCTTAGTGTTCCTTATACTTTCGATATTATTCGTGGTGCCCAAGAAATTGCTTGGCAGAAAAATAAAGAACTGTTGATCCTCAATGTTAACGAAACCCAAGCGAGTATAGACAGAGCTATCGAAAGCCTTTTAGAGTATCGCGTAGAGGGTGTTATCTATTCAGCAATGTATCATCGCCAAGTTGTAATCGCTGATGAACTAAAAAAAATCCCAACTATTTTAGCTAACTGCTTCCCTGCTTCAAATAACTTTCCTTGCGTAGTACCTGATGAGCAACAAGCCGGTGAAGATATTACCGATGCATTAATACGTAAAGGCTATCGCCGAATTGCTTTCTTAAACTTAAATGAGCATATAATTGCTGCCAAAGGTCGCAAACAAGGCGTTATAAATTCATTTAAAAAGCACGGCTTACCGCTCGATGATTTACTCATTGAATCGGTTATTTTTTGTCAAGCCGATGGTAGTGATATTTCTACCTCGAGAGAATCTGCGGCGCGAGTGATAGACGAGTTTAAACCTGATGCTATTATATGCGGGCAAGATCCCATGGCGCTGGAAATTTATTTTGTTGTGCATGATAAAGGAATGGTAGTTGGTAAGGACATTGGTATTGCCAGTTTTGATGATTGGGGCAGTATTCCAGAATTATTACAACCGAATTTAACTACGATGGCATTACCACATCATGCGATGGGACGTTGGGCAATGGAGTATCTTATAGAGCAGCGCACTGATATTGTTCACCACCACTTACCGTTTAAATTGATTGCTCGCAATTCGTTTTAATAGCATCTGCCTTTAATGCAAAAAACGATAATACGATAAACACACAGATAACCAAACCCAAATATTGATAGGCTAACGCAAAGCCTACATGATCATATACAACGCCTACCCCGACGGCTAACATTGATGCCACCAATTGCGTAGTAAATTGAAAGCCAATAATATAGATCATCGCTGAATAGCGAGCGTCAAAATGCATATTTATATATTTAAATAACGCAATCAGCATCAGCGGTAATTCAATTGCGTGTAACAATTTCAATAAACTAATGCTGATAGGATCACTAACAACCCCCGAGCAATATATTCGTATCGCCATCAATACACCACTTAACAGCAACGAATTTTTAACGCCCAAATAATTCACCCATTTTACAGCTAAATACAAAATAACCGCTTCAAGGATAACTTGCGCTGAAGTTAAATAGCCAAAAATTTCTCGACCTTGCTCTGGGGTGTCAAAAAAAGAGGTGTAATAAATAGCAAATTGCTGATCAAATACCGCATAAATACAACTAACACCGATCACAAACACACTTAACCGCCACAGTCCTGCGATTTTAAAAAAAGCTTTAAGCTGTTTTACAGGAGTAAAAGTTCGAGAAGGCGCTATTTCACTCTGATTTTGTGCGACCTTAACAAAGGCTAAAAATCCCATTAAGCAAACCGCCGCAATGCTTGATAACCAATAATTTAAACTAGGAGATAAATTAAACGATAGACCTGCAAAATAGCTTGCCATGGCCCAACCTAGTGACCCCCACATTCGAGCTTTACCAAATTCAAAGTTCGTCGAGCGACTTTGTTTATCAATATAACTTTCAAGCGTCCCTACTCCAGCTAAAAATGCACATGAAAAAACGGCACCGCCTAAAATAGCAGCCAGATAAAACTGCGTTTGTAGTAGTGGCGCGTATACATAACTAACAAACGGGCCAATCAACATGATGAAAAATGCAATGAAGTAAAGCAGTGTTTTTTGTAAACCGAGTTTATCTTGCAAAATGCCGTAGCAAGGCATCACGAGTAAAGCCATGATGGAATTAATACTAAAGATAATCCCGACTTTAGCACTATTGAGGCCTACCTCTTGACTAAGCCAAATAGGAAATAATGAAAAAGAAAAAGACCATGCCATAAAATAAACAAACAAAATGACACTTAAGAGTCGATAGTTGCTACTCATATATCGCATAGCCTTGGAGAAAGATTAATGACTCTATAATAATATAGAGTCATTTTGGAAGTTATTTTTCTATTGCTATATTATTTAACTTAACGTCACTAAGCGACAAAGGCTGCTCAGCACTTACTTGTATTTTATTGTAAGGAGAGGTTGGAAAAACAATCGAGGTCATAGAGCTAACCCCTTTATTTACAAACACTTCTACCGACGCTTTATCTACCCATATCTCAACATCGTAATACTCAAGGCCCTTTTGTAATGGGGCTGTTTGTAAAGAAGCAAACCCATCTTCAAAGTCTTTTAAACCTGATTGTCTGCGATCAAGTACAAGTTGCCCTTGAGCTGGGTCTAGCTGCAGCTTAGTGTATTCGCCCATATCAGAGCTAAGCACGATATCAGTAACTTGCTCAGCGTTTGATAAACTAAAACTCACCTTAAATTGCCCAGGTTCGATAGTAAAAAGCTCATCTAACTGATAGCTATTTGCGCCAGTTAGGCTTGCCTTTTGTTGTGTGTTACTCAATAAACTATCGAGTTCTTTAATAGGCTGAGATGCTAAACGCACGCCACTTGCTGTTTGCAATAAGGTTAATTCTCTGGGAATCGTCATTGCACTGCGCCATACTTCAGTGGGTACTTGGTTTGCGTATTGCCAGTTACTCATCCACCCCATAAATAAGTGTCTACCGTCTTTGACATCAGAAAAAGTGACACCTGCATAATTATCTGTGCCGTAGTCTAACCATATTGAAGGTTCGTATCTTTCATTTGCTGCATTATCAGAAAATACGATATCAGCGATTTTTATATGCCCCCAATCACCTCGTTCATTATCGACCACTTTAATATAAGCTTGCTGGCCTTTTAATTGACTCACGTTCCATGAACGCTCTGTCATAGTACCGGTATTATTTCCGCTTGCGGTTTTAACAATCTCGCCATTAACTAACAACTGTATTGCGGTACTATTGTGATGCTTTCCGCCTGCAATCTTGAAGTTAATGAAATCATGATCGATCGCAAATGATGTTGAGGTTAATGTGCCAATTGCCTTATCAGAACCTTTAAAAGAACTGGCAATCGTATTTGATGGTTGATCATTAACTATATGGAATGCATCACCAGATACTTGCCAATTTTTTAAACCACTCTTGAAATTAGAGAAATCAAGTCCTTGGGGGAAAACGGCTGGCGTTGCGGTAAGCATTTTTTGATAATCACTATCAAGTACAAATTTTTCACCGTCGAAATCGCCGACAAAGTATTGTGTACCAGAGCCGCCATTTGGGGCTCCTGGGTTGATACTCACTAATAAAACATATTTATATTCATCAGTGCCTTCAATACGCACGCGAATAAGGTCTGGACACTCCCATACACCTGCGTGACTGCCCCAATCGGCGCCAAAGTTACTTTCAAATTGCCATGTTTTTAAATCTTTTGAGCTGTAAAAGCCAATATGATCATCTTGAGCCAATACCATGACCCACTGTTGGGTATCCTCATGCCAACTTACTTTAGGATCACGAAAGTCGCGGATCCCAGGGTTTTTTAATACCGGATTATTAGCGTATTTTTTCCATGTACGGCCTTTATCGGTACTATATGCTATGCCTTGGGTTTGAAAATCAATCGCCCCCAGTGCAGCCTTTTTATCATCGTGATAAGTAAATATAGCCACTAATGGTGGATTTTCTTTAGTGCCAAAGCCGCTACTATTTTGCCAATCAACCACCGCACTACCGGAGAAGATAGTACCGTGCTCATCAGGAAACAGCTTAATGTCTTGATGCTGCCAATGAACCATATCTTTACTAATTGCATGTCCCCAATGCATTGGCCCCCATACAGATGAATCAGGATTATGCTGGTAAAACAGATGATATTCACCTTGGTAATAAACCATACCGTTAGGATCATTCATCCAATGCTTTTTAGGGGTAAAATGAAAAGCGGGACGAAACACCTCTTTGCTAGGTTTATCTACACCCTCAAGGGCAGTTTTTTCAGTTTGGTTTGTCATGCTACATGCTGCCAAAAATGATGAAATTAACACTAAATTAACGGTTCGCATCTAATGCTCCATGCTTATTATTGGTATCTAATGAAATTGCTTCTAAAGACCGTCCTTTTGTTTCTGGCATAAACCACGCAACAAAAATTAACTGGCCTAACATCATTAACGCAAAGAAAGTAAATACTTCAGTGGCACTAAAGCGCTCTAAGAAAAATGGCATAAGTAAAGTGATTGCTGCGGCAAAAAACCAATGCGTACCGGAGCCCAAAGACTGACCTTTTGAACGTACTTTATTAGGAAATATTTCTGCAATGAAGACCCAAATAACGGTACCTTGGCCTATTGCATGAGCAGCAATAAACACAAATACAAACGCTACAACCGTTAAGCCGCCAGAATCCGTACTAAACGCCCACGCCACCACCGAAAGAGAAATAACATAGCCAATTGAGCCTATATACATCAGCGCACGGCGACCATACTTATCAATCAAGGATAAACCTAGCATAGTAAAACATAAGTTAACCACACCGATCCCAGCGCCTGAAAGTAATGATTGATTTACATCCAAACCAGCAAGTTCAAATACACGCGGGGCATAATAAATAATAAAGTTAATGCCAGATAATTGATTAAATGCGGCAAATAAAAATGCAAATAATATGGCCTTATTGTAACTACCACCAAATAGCTTTGATTGACTGTTGTGTAACTTGTCGCGCTCAATTTCATTTAATACTTGGTCTGGATCTTCTTCACCTAAGGTAACTAAAATGGAACGCGCTTTGGTTCTCTGATTTTTCTTTTGCACTAACCAACGTGGGCTTTCAGGTGCCTTAATGATCATTAACAAATAAGCTAAGGCAGGTATTGCCTCCACACCTAACATTAAACGCCAATCAATTGAGGATGTACCTGCAATTAAAAAATTAGAAACAAACGCGACTAAAATACCAAATACAATTTGGAACTGATAAAGCGCAACCAAACGCCCACGGAACTTAGCTGGAGCAATCTCAGAAATATAGGCAGGTACAACAATTGAAGAAATCCCCACTCCCACACCGCCAATAAATCGCAATAAAGCAAAGCTGTAAACTTCAGGAGCCATGGCAGAGCCAAGTGCCGAAATAAAAAATAACACCCCGACTAAAATCAATGTCGGTTTTCTTCCCCACTTATCGCATGGGTAATTACCGGTTAATGCACCAAGTAGTGTTCCCCATAAAGCCGAAGACATAATAAAAAGACCATGAAATAACGAACTCGTATTCCATAATGCTTGAATAGGTTTATCAGCACCGGATATAACCGCGGTATCAAAACCAAATAAAAATCCAGCAACTGCAACAGTCGCTGACCAGTAAATAATTTTTTTCATAATCACTCTTAACACGTTAAATTTAAAAGGTGGGCCGAAACCCACCATTAATTAGTAACCTGAGTTTGTGTATAAAACTCGCTATTAATCACCTGAGTATTGTGTATACAAGCCACCGCTATTAATCACCTGGGTTTTGTGTATAAAACCCACCGCTATTAATCACCTGAGTTTGTGTATACAAGCAACCGCTATTAATAACCTGGGTTTTGTGTATACAACCCACCACTTAAAATCATTTGCTGATTCGGAATAGGTAAATACTCATCACGACCTTTAGTGAAAACAGCATCGGCCAAATAAGGTTTGCGTAACGCTTCAATTGCTAAATAACTATCAATCGTTTCTTTCGCTATTCCCCAACGCACTAAGTCAAAAAAGCGATGTCCTTCAAGCCCTAATTCTAAACGTCGCTCAAAGCGCAATGCCTCTCTTGCTTGCTCTTTAGAAACAAAACTTGTATATGAACCAATGTTATAAATACTGGCGTTGTGTAATTTACCGGTGCTATTTTTAGCGCGCTCACGAATGCGGTTAATGATTGGCAATGCTTCGTCATACCTATCTAACTCAATTAACGCTTCTGCTTTCCAGAGTAATACATCAGCGTAACGAATGAGCGGTGTATTTAATGAAAAGATAGGAAATGGTCCATTCTGACCACGACAACTACAATCTGGGTGTTCAAGATCCTTCATCGCTGTAAAGTTGCCATATATCCCCGGAGCTCGAGCCCAACTATCACCGCCGTGGATCAAATTCTCGTCATATTTAAATGGTTTACCTTCCATCGCCACTGTATGATCTAGGCGAGGATCAACTGCATCGGTCACCTTGTCGTAATTGAAATCGTTAAAAGTGTCAAATAACGGTAAGCCTTGTTGATCTGTTTTAAACGCATTGACAAAATTTTCTGTTGGTACATGGAAACCACAGCAACCAAAGCCTCCAGCCAATGGGGCATTTAATGCACTAGGCCAGCTTCCACGTCCATCTGGCGAACCGTCATTTAAAGAACGCTGAATAGCGAATACTGATTCTTTACCATTTTCACTTTCAAACAAAAAGTTATTCGCGTAATCATCAAATAAGCCATATACGCCCGCCTGTTCAATTTCATTAACAAGAGCGACCACTTTTACAAGTTTATCTTTATTAATATTGATAACTTGATGTAACTCATTCTGCTCATAAGCCTGGTAGAGCAATGTTTTAGCTAAATATGCCTTAGCAGATAACGCTGAAGCTCGCCCGACATCTTTTTGAGTTTGTGGTAAATGATTGGCAGCAAACTCAAAATCAGCAGCAATTTTATCCCATAACTCTTGATCGCTCAGATCACTATTAGTCGTGAGAAGTATCTGATCTTGTGTCATTGTTTCATCAATCCACGGGATATGTTTATGATGTATTTTTAAATCAAAGTAGAAAATGCTGCGAATAAACCGCAGTTCGGATTGTTTTGCAGCACTGTCTTCAATTGCATCTGGCGCATTTGCGATTACCGCTAATGCTGAGTTGACTCTTGAAATACCGGTGTAATTACGCACCCATTTTTTGTTGTTCAAATCAATCAAATCTGGCGGGAATGACTCCATATCAGGCACTACTGGCTGATATAAAGACAAAGCATGATAAGCAAAAATATCACCAGGTCCATTACCGCCTTTATGGGCGTCTCCTGCGCGTAAATTCCCCGTCGGCCATAAAAAGTTAGGCGCGGTATAATGATCGTTACCTAGATATGAGTAGGCTGCGATGATCAACGCATCTACATTTTTACTGTTAGAAACTTGTTCTTCGGTCAATACCCCTGAAGGTGCAACATCAAGATCAGAACCACCACACGAAGCTAAAAAAAGAGCAAATGTAGTTGCTGAAAATAGCGTTTTTATTTTATTCATAATAAGTGCTCGTATCGTTTTTGTTTTAATAAATCAAAAAGTGAGGTTCACGCCTAACGTGAAACGTTTAGGATTTGGGAAGGTTCCGTTCGGAGTTTCAGGATCCTGAGTTAACGTCCCTGATGGCGTAATGGTCAATAAGTTACTTCCCTGAAAATAAATTCGTGCAGAACTTATACCGTAGTGACTTAACCACTGTTCATCGGGGGTATACCCTATAGATAAATTGCGCAATTTAAGATAGGTACCCTCTTCCCAAAATAAGCTTGATTGACGACCCTCACCATTGTTATCAATTGCAGTTAACGCAGGAACATCGGTATCAGTATTGCTGCTTGACCAAGCATTAAGAACACGATCGCCATAGTTAGAACCTATGTTGAGTGATGTAAAGTCTGTGAATCCACGCCAACCATTTCGAATTTGACCGCCTTTAACACCTTGCCAGAACATAGTGAAATCCCAGCTTTTGTATTTAAAGTTCATATTCATGCCATAGATAAAATCAGGATCGGTATCGGCAAAAAATGTTTGGTCGTTTTCATTAATAACACCATTGCCATCAAGATCCTGCCAACGAACTCTTCCTAAGCCAGCACCTGATTGAACAGCGTGAGCATCGATTTCACCTTGATTTTGAAATAAACCGTCGGCAACGTAGCCATAAACTGAATTAATAGAATGGCCAACAATTGTCTTATCAGCGCCATTGCCGCCAAAGGAGTTAACAACATCTTTTGGAAGGGAAACAACTTTATTTTTAGCGGAAGAAACATTGAAGCTTATATCAACATCAATATCATCATCTAGGCTATCGAATGAAAGGTAATCTGCGTAGCCAATTATAAATTCGAAACCTGAGTTTTCTATTGTGCCACCATTAACCCACTGCTGAGCGCCTTCACCTAGCGTCGCAATAGGGTTGGTAAGAGTTAAGATATCTTCAGTGGTTTTTTCAAACCAATCAATGCTGCCGTAAATCGTGTCGTAATGCATACCAAAATCAATGCCGATATTTTTTTGCGTTGAAGTTTCCCACTTTAGATCATCATTACCTGTTTGAGCTTTGACAAAACCTGAAGGTAAGGTGCCGCCATTAGCGCCGCCGATATCATAAGCGGTGCCTTCATCTTGCTGATCAGTGAATAAAGACTGTGTTGCATAACGACTTAAATACGTTGTATATGTTGCATCTGTAGGAATTTCTTGGTTACCCGTTTTACCCCAACTAGCTCGTACTTTTAAGGTGCTTAAAAACTCGAAGTCATAAAATGATTCGTTGCTAATGACCCATCCCGCTGAAGCAGCTGGAAAATTACCGTAACTATTATTACTACCAAACCGAGATGAACCATCGCGACGAATAGTGAGCCCAGCGAGGTAGCGATCATCAAAGTTATAATCCATACGAGCAAAGTAAGAATCGAGTGTCCACTTATCGCCATCACCTTCAACACGTACGTCTCCAGTTGCTTGTGATAAATGAGCATAATCACGATCATCAGAGGCAAAACCTGAACCAAAACCAACAGAGCCTTCATACTCATAATCGATTTGTTCTGTACCGGCTAAAAAGGTAAAACTGTGATTATCACCAACATCTAATTTATACTCTGCAGTGTTTGTCCAACTAAAACTACTATTCCAGTTTTCAGTAACTGAAAGTTGATCTCCGTAGTTTAATGAGCCAGCTTGAAAAGCACGAGTATAGTTTCTGAAGTAGTATTGTCCGTAATCAAGTCCAACAGTACTTTTTAGCGTTAACCCATCAATTAATTCATATTCAAAAAAGATATTACCCATTAGTTTATTAAACCGACTGACATTATCGCGGTTCATTTCGATTATTCTAACTGGATTATCGCGGTCCGTGACACCAGGAACAGGGCCACCCCAGCCGCCTTCATCATTGTAAACGGGCACAATAGATTGTTGCTCTATTGCCAGCCCTAGAATTTCACTAGCTCTCGCATTGATGAGATTTGACTCTTGATTAGTAACAGTGAAGTTTTCGCCTATTTTTAATTTGTCGGTTAATTGGTAATCAGAATTAACTCGAAAACTAATTCGTTCAAATTCCGAACCATCAACAACACCTTCAGAATTGAAATAGCCTAAAGAAGTATAAATAGAGGCATTTTCTGAACCTCCTGATAAAGAAATGTTAAGGTCACTAACTTTAGCTGTACGGGTTACCTCATCAAACCAATTAGTGTCTGCAGGACGCTGCACTTGTTGAGGATCGGTATAAGTAGGTAAGATCACCGCGTTTAATTGGGGGTTACTGAAGTCACCATTCCAATCATAACGATATAGCGAACTGGCTGAATTTGGATTTGAACCATCATTAACAGCAGCTTGCCATACAGCTTGTCCACGTTGTTGGGTATTAAGCGGATTTAGATCATAGCTATAGTCATCTTGAGATTGGTTAGCAGAGAAATTAAAATCAAGTCCCTCATGACCTTTTTTCGTTGTAATGACTATCACGCCATTACCAGAACGTGCACCAAATATACTAGCAGCGGCTGCGTCTCGTAAAACCTGAATATCAGCAATATCATGGCTATTAAGTTCATGCATTCCTGACTTAGTAGGAATACCATCAATAACATATAGAGGGTCATTATTGCCTAATGGCCCTAAACCTTGGCCACGTATCCTTACCGTTGCAGTAGACTCCGGTGAACCATTAGTTGAAATTTGTAAGCCAGGTACTCTCCCCTGCAAGTTTTGCATTATATTACCCGAAGGCATATCAACTACATCGTCTAACTTAACAGAACTTACAGCACCTGTTAGGTCCTTTTTTTTAACACTGCCATATCCATAAGACACTTCGATAACTTCTATATCGTCATCCTCAGGAGGCTCTTGTACTTGTTCTTGTTGAGCTGCTAAAGAACTGTATGGCAAGAGCAAGCCTATTAATACAGCACTTACGCTCGCAGTAAGTGGCTTTTTACGAAACCTTTGCATTATGTGTGTCCCCAATTGATCAAATTAATTAATGTTGATATTACTCACTACAAATTAACAACGTTGTCTTTTTTTTGTTTTTAGGCTAGTTATCAAAGTCTACATATTAGAATATTTATTCAAATTCGAAGTAGCTTTTGCTGATTTAAACAACGTTGTCTTTTTAACATCAAAGAAACTAAGTTTCAACATATATTGCAAACTTTATGTATAATTCTATTTATTTTATTACCAAGATAGTCAATCTGTGCGGTTAGATAAACTCATTAATCTGCTGATGAGATAACGTTGAAGTTGCTCCGTGACATTGAGCTCACATAGCCCCAACCGCACATGCAAAATCAATCCCTTGCTGTGGTGATTTATTAAGACAAAGTTGATAACCAAGCGCCAATAAGAAGTAATATAGAGCAAAAACAGTGTTATAGACGTTTGTGGAATAACCTAAATTATAGTAATGCTTACCCTTAACCGGCAATAAATCGCTATGGCGCCGTTTAGTAACACATAAATAGTCTGTGTCTGTTTGGCTATAAATGCTCAGTTTTGTTCGAGTGATTGATATTGACTACCCCTTGATTGGTACAGGATCTTATAGCGACTTTGTTTTCGTGATCCTGGAGTATTTTTCAATAAACAAACTAATAACTATTGAATATTGTTAACAAGTCGGTATGACGCAGATGCAGTAATTGCCCTATATACGGCTAATAAACCACTTAACTTTGAAGTACCTGATTGGGTAAGATTTGAAAATGGACAAGCAATTATTTATTCCGACCAAAACGATAATAAACCAGATGTAAAATATTGAGCAAAAAGTGAAAATACATGGTTCTCTGGCCAATACCCTGCGCAAGAAGGTGAATTTTTATGCAGGTAGGACTGCTAGCCCGCCGACGTAAACTCTCATGTTTGTTTGGGCAGCTCATAAGAATACACGCTCTAATATAGGCAATGCTGATTTTGGTGGTGACTTAGCAATATATAAAGCCTCAATGACTACGTTTCACTTTATCAATACATTTATTACGTTAAATACTATGAGAGCCTAGCGACTTACCGTAACTGCGACACTTAAACACATCAATACCAGATAATATGCCAACAAACTTTTGTGAGTCTTTAGTGGCGCCGCGCTTAGACCCGTCAGCAACTAAATAATTAACCTCAGCTTTATTCATCAATGGCGGGTAGTTGTCTTCAAGAACGTAATCCCGCCCCTACTTTGGCATTGAGCTTACCAATCAGTACTCGGCGCTTTACTGCTTTATAAACATGCACCCAATTATAGTGAACAGTCCCAGCACCAAACTAACCATTAATTAACTCAGCGATTTTTACACCATAGCCTTTTTAAACAGCTCAATTTTCAAAAATCATGGTTTTATTATGAGGCTCAAACTCAAACTATCTTTTGTCGTCATTCCACACCACCCAACTAGGCGGCTTAACAAATTCGCCTCAGGTAAAATGTCGATCAAGTTGAACTGAATATGCTTAAACTGGTGCCGAGTGAGTTTAAAGTTGATGTTTATCATTGGTTTATTATTTACAGACGTTACACTTGTTTCGCCAGAAAACCGGTTGCGATTCTTGTATTAACGAAATGTTGTGTGTATTTAAAGATAAAACCGACAGAAAAGCATTGAAACTAGTTGGCCGATTTTGTAAATATCAGCGTGACATCACCTTGTCCTAATTGTTGCGACAAGCCTGAAGTATCATCGATATGCCCAATACGCGTGTATGAGTATGAGGTATTAACCTTCTTGTAGAATACAACCATAGTGCGAGAGCCCCACAGCATCAGATCGCCATTGTTGATCGTCACAGGTTGATACGGATCAGTTGATAATGATTTTGGTAACTCGGCATGCTTTTCGTTACTGTTAAGATCGTCCATGTCGAGAGTCAGTGGTAGCATGGCAGCAAATTCACGTGCTGCGCTGGTGTTGGCTAAGGTTGCTTTGAAACGATGATCTCCTATGGTTATCCACATATGCGAACTCTCCAGTTTAATGGCTGTGTGTTTAGTTGCGATAGGACTTGCCGTTAACTCAGTTGCATAGCTGCTACCGAGTGTTAAAAAAAACAGTACTAATAGCCCAATTGGTTTGATGAATGCTAAGCGCTGATGAGGCGCTATTATGAATAAGGTGTTGACCTTATGTATGTTGACAGCAACAGGGTTATTCATAATAGCGGCCTCGTAAATTTTATTGTTTGAATAGACGGATATATTTTAGTGTACTCGTGTGCGATAGGCTTGAAACGCCAGAAAAGCGCCAATGAGTAATACTGCTGCGCTTGCAATAAAAGTGCTTTGGTAGCCATCTGCATCGAAAAGTATTCCTCCGACAGTAGAGCCTAGGGCAATAGATAATTGCGCTACTGCCACCATCAAACCGCCACCGGCTTCAGCATTATTTGGCATCGCTTGCGCAAGCCAAGTCCACCACGCAACAGGTGCCGCGGTTGCAACCAGTCCCCACAGTGCAAGTAGTATTGCGACAATGAGTACATTGTTGCCGAAGGGGATCAGTGCGACGGCAATCATCGCCATAAAAGCAGGAATGCCGACAAGCAAACCATATAAAGTGCGTTTTAAGATTGTACTAATGATTAACGTGCCGATAAGCCCTGAAAATCCAATGGCAAGCAACAGCAGAGATAATGTAGATACGCTGGTATGGGTGACAGTTTCAAGGAAGGGTCTCAGGTAAGTAAATAATGCAAACTGCCCCATAAAGAAAGCACCGCATCCAGCCATGCCATAGGCAACAGCACGATTGTTAAGTGCCTTAAGAATATTCTTGGAACCTGAAGAGCTCACCTCAGTTTTCATTGCAGGTAATGCCTGCCATTGCCATATCAAGGTAATGAGCGCGATAGGAATAAGCACTAAAAAGGTACCACGCCAGCCTATAAAAGAGCCTAAATAACTGCCCAATGGCGCAGCGATAACCGTTGCTAACGCATTACCTCCATTGAAAACAGCCAATGCTTTAGGGACTTTATTAGGCGGCACTAATCGAATAGCCATCGCAGCTGACATTGACCAGAATCCGCCAATGACTACGCCTAGGACTCCGCGACCAAGCATATAAGTTAGGTAGTTTGGAGCCAGCGCTACAATGGTTCCAGAGATCCCCATCAAAACAGTTAATATTAACATTAACTTTTTGCGGTCCATGGTGCCGATCAGCGTAGGAAGTAATAAGCTGGTTAGCACGGCAAAGGCGCCGGATATTGCAATACCTTGGCCAGCCATTCCTTCAGTGATCTGTAAGTCGCTGGCAATGGGAGTTAGCAGGCTAACTGGCATAAATTCGAAGGCGATAAGCGTGAATACGCATAAAGACATTGCAAAAACGCCACTCCAGTGAGCGGTAGTATTTGCCGTATCAGAGGGTGTTCCATCATAGGTATCAGATGTAGTGGATTTCATAGATTTTTTAGTTACGCCTCGGTTTTACAAAAGTGCTATGCGTGCTCAAATAGCCCACATGGTTTAGGAAATACTGCTTAGTTAACTAAATCGTAAGTGTGGGCATTAAACATGATGCGGATTGACTTCATTAGTTAATAGGGCAAAAGGTTTACCTTGTGCCCTTCTCATCTCACTTCAAATACCCCACTATTTATTAAGCGAGGTGTTGCTTGAAGAAGCTTGTGAGCTTCTCGAACGGAATGACATCCACTTGATCATATAAATCAACATGGCTTGCGCCTGGAATAACCATCAACTCTTTTGGTTCAGCCGCATTCTCATAGGCTGTTTTAGCCATGTAGAGCGAGTGGGCTTTTTCACCATGGATAAACAACACCGGACGAGGAGAAATCTCAGAAATATAGGTCAATAAAGGCATGTTCATGAACGACAATGGCGTCGTCTGTGACCAAGCGTTACCTGAGTTGACCGCACGTGGATGGTAGCCTCGTGGTGTCATGTAATAATCATGATAGTCGAGCATAAATTGCGCTTCGCCGCCTTTTAACACGTTGTAAGACGGCTGATAGGCTGGTGTGCCTTTCTCTGCATCTTGCCAACGTTGCTGACTCAGTTGCTCTAGAGTTTGTGTGCGTTGTTCTAGGGTAACACTGTCGTTATAGCCTTTTGACATAACACGCGTCATATCATACATAGTGCTTGCTACAACGGCTTTAACACGTTTATCGACCGCGACGGCATTTAATGCCATACCGCCCCAACCACAAATGCCGATCATCCCGATGCGTTCACGATCCACATTGGCTTGCATACCAATACAATCTACCGCAGCGCTAAAGTCTTCCGTATTGATGTCTGGCGAGGCAATATTGCGAGGTTCGCCGCCACTTTCACCTGTGTATGAGGGGTCAAAAGCAAGGGTGACAAAGCCTTGTTCTGCCATTATTTGCGCATACAGACCCGATGATTGCTCTTTCACCGCACCAAAAGGGCCTCCTACGACTATAGCAGGCAGCTTGCCAGTGCTGTTTTTCGGCTGATAAAGATCAGCGGCAAGGGTAATGCCATAGCGGTTTTTGAAAGTGACTTTTTTATGATCGACCTTGTCACTTTTAGCAAATTTTTTGTCCCACTCATCGGTTAGTGCAATTGATGATTGAGCAAAAGCTTGGCTTGATGCAAGTGAACTAATCCCTAGTGCAACAATACCTGCACCAGTCATCTTCATCATATTGCGACGTCCTTCATTAGGCATATCTTGTTCAGTAGTAATCTTGGTCGTTTCAGTATGTATATCCATGGTTATTCTCCGGACAAGTTAAAATTCTGGCTGAGACTGTTGAGCTCACGCTCACAAAACGGTAGTGAACATCACCTTTAAGTAATTGTTCATAGGCTGTATCTGATTTACCCAGCCTTGATTAATAGCGCTTAGATTGAGAGTCTTTCGAGGGTTTAGTTTTGCAGTTTTTGCATATGTTTTGTTAGTAAGATCCTGCTAATTAATTGCTTGATACTCCAAAAAACTAGCATTTCACTTAATATAAGCACTGACTCAAGCGACTATTGAAAAATCAACATTCGCAAAGCTTTAATAACGGCTCAATAAGTGACCACTGGGCAAAAGGTATAAACAGAGAGCTCGGTTGTACACCGACTGATCAAAGCAAGGTTACCGAACAAAAACGTTTTCGAGGTAGATTGCACTGGGCGAATCGAAAAATTATCTTATATCGTCAATAAATGACAATTCGACCTTATCATTAGTACTGTTGAAACAAGAGATCTCGTTGTAGTGCACTCATTGGCTCAATCAACAAAGCGGCATATTGAGGCTATACGACAACGGGCAAAGCCTGACGTATCCACATGAATTTAAAAATTACCCTCAAACAATGTCGAACAGAAATTCATCGAGTAAGTGGCGCATGAGTCACTATTTTGATAACAAGAGAATAGATCCCAAGGAACAAATGCAAAACACAGGTTAATTTGTAAAAGTGAGACTATTGGGCTTTTCATCCTCGAACAATTGAAATCCCAAACAGTTTAGTCATATTTTCAAAGTTAAATGAACCGCCCCAATATTGGATTCAATCAGTCATAATGGAGGCATGATTAATCGTGAATTTTGACACCGAGACAAGCGCGAACAAATTCTGGGTCGAAGTGCTTGATAGCTTCACCAACGTAACCCAAATCTAGACTATTGATTTTGTCCATCTCATCAGCAGATAGCGTGAAATCCCAGACATTAAAATTCTCTTGAATTCTCTCTGGTTTAATCGATTTAGGGATTACAGTGACGCCACGTTGTACGTTCCAACGTAAAATGACTTGAGCAATAGTTTTACCGTGTTTTACTGCAATGCCTTGAAGCTTTTCATCTTCAAACGGTTTATGGCGACCGCCACCTAAGGGCGCCCATGCTTCTGGCTGCACATTGTAATACTTCATTGTTTCAATGGCCGCAGCTTGTGAAAAGTAAGGATGCATTTCTACCTGATTCACCACTGGGAGAACTTTGACCGTTTCACAAAAGTTGGTTAATACGTGAGCATAGAAATTAGATACACCAATAGATTTTAATTTACCTTGTTCGTACGCATCTTCCATTGCACGCCAAGCGCTAAAATAATCGCCCATAGCCTGATGAAGTAGATATAAATCGAAATATTCTAAGCCTGATTTTTTAAGTGATGCCTCAATGCCAGCTTTCGCTGTATCGAAGCTGGCCATGTCTTGTACCCATAATTTTGAAGTAATAAATAACTCCTCACGAGTGCAGAGGCCGTGTTTAATTGCTTCACGTACAGCGTCACCTACGGCATCTTCATTGCCATAAACGGCTGCGGTATCAATAAGACGGTAGCCAACACGGATTGCATTGAGGATTGAATTTTTGCATTCTTCTTTATCGGTGACTTTAAAAACACCAAAGCCCAACATGGGCATTTTAGAGCCATTATTTAATGTCGTATATTTCATAGTAGAACGTCTCCGTTGTGTTGGTTGTATTTTGATGAAAATGTATTTTATGCAGCCAATTATCTTGAACTAGCCTCTCTCAGAGTAGGTTAACAAATTACGGTATGTAATCGTTGCGATAGGGTTACTCGATATTGGCTAATAAAAATCGCCAATAATTAAACTTAAAATATTGGCGATTAATTGGCAGAGTTACAAAGATTGAGCCGTCGGTCTAAAAATAATTTCATTTACATCAACATACTCTGGTTGGCTAATTGCAAACGTAACCATATCTGCAAAGCTAGAAGCTGGGATCCCTACTTGGCCGACATAATCTTGGTTGGCACTTTGCACTTCTTTATCACTAATATGCTCAAGTAACTCAGTTTTGACGGCGCCAGGGCTAATTAAAGTCGTACGGATATTGTGTGGCGTGACTTCTTGTCTTAAACCATCGGTTAATGCGCGAACAGCAAATTTGGTTGCAGAATAGACCGATGATGCAGGGAAAATGAGATGAGCTGCGACCGATGCTGTGTTAATTATGTGTCCAGCTTTCTGTTCTATCATAGGCGGCAGCGCAGCAGCGATACCGTATAGAACACCTTTTATATTAACATCAATCATCTGATCCCATTCATCCACTTTGACACTTTCAAACATCGAAAGAGGCATAACTCCAGCGTTGTTGATAAGAACATCAATGCGTCCGAATGTGTTAATTGCCGCATCAACTAAGTTTTTAACATCGTTTTTGTTGGTTACGTCAGTTGCCAGAGCGAGAGCTTCACCACCTTTTGCTTTAATCTCTGAAACCAATTGTTCTATGCGATCAGAGCGGCGAGCACCGAGAACGACTTTGGCTCCCATAGAAGCAAGGTGACGCGCTGCAGCTTCGCCCATACCGCTTGATGCTCCAGTAATTACGATGACTTTGTTCTCTACGTTATTGCTCATTTTAAATCCTTAACATTTGCAGTTTAAAAATTAGGGTTGTTGTTAATGTAAACTTGGTTATCAACAGTAATAGCCAACGATCTCATGACCATAAGTAACTTGATGTTGTGTATTAGCATTTCTAACGCGATAGCTGAATTAACGATACCAGTACAATTTTATTAGCTAGCTGTCGCGTATTGCTCGTTAACTACTTTTTCTTTCCAGATAACATTTCCACCCTCTTTTTGAGGATGTAATAACAAGGTGTTTTATCGCAGCATCAGCTGTAGCCCCATGCCACTGTAATTCGTGACGTCATTTTCTGGGAATAACATATCGACGTTAACTTGGCCGCTAAAAAGGAGGTCTGGGCCTTGAAACGATTGATGGTCTTTTGAATGATAAGCTGTCTGTTCTGTATTAGTATCGGCTTCAGCATTGGCGGTCGATATCACTTCCAAACTATTGAGTAATTTAGCTTTTACAGTCGACGAAATATTTTTGTCATGAAATGGCCTCCTGATTAAGCGATAGAATTATGGTTAAATAAATCTTTGTCGAGGCTGTTATACCTTATTGAGTGTCAAGCACAGAGTTAAGTACTTGCAGTGCATTTGCGGCAATCTGAGGGCCGCAATATTTTTCAATAATGTGAATAAATTCGTTGAGCTGACTGACAGATACATGGTTATTCATACTAAAGGTGTAGTGAGCACTTAACTGGTTATTTACACCATTTAAATTAGCCAAAGCTGCTATTGTGGCAATTTCTCGCTGCTTCCAGCTTAAGGAATCTCGTTCGAAAATATCGCCGAACAGGTGAGCTTTCAGGTAAGTATCAATTTCAGGCGAGAATTCAAATAATGGTCCTTTAACTTCAGCACCAATTAGCTTGGTCTGGTTCTCAGTACCGAATTCGAGGCTGGTTCGGTCTGTAGGTAAAGGCTTAGGCTCAGAGCCGACAATGTCAGTCATGCCAGTTTTTTTCCGGTCATCCACAACACTCATAAACGCAGAAAGTCCATTTAAACTGCGGGGGAAGCCTGCATAGGCATACATCTGAACCAGGATTGCTTTAATTTCGTTGATCGTTAAGCCGGCATCCAAACCTTCATGTAAACTGACTTGTAACTTTTCTATATCACCGCTTGCAGTAAATGCCGCGATTGGAATAATGGCTTGCTCTGAAGGTTCAAGCGAGTCTGTTACTGATGCTATATTCATAAATAAAATCGCTGTTAAATTGATGGTAAGGAAAGAGACTTTTCTGAAAAAATAATCAAATAAATCATCTAAGTTAGCTGCTCAATTTTGATGTGATTAACTTATCATTTCTATTTGCTGAACTATTGCCTATAGTTTTTTTATCATTGCCTATTCCTGCATATAAAATAATATGGCAACTTTTGCCTCTATGAGTTAGCTTTGTTTTCAGTTTTGGCATTGAATAAGTGGTAATGTCGGTGGTTTGTGGTGGTCATTAATGTCATTGGCTGTTTTGGTCCTGGCAGAAGTACAATGCCTTAAGTGTGAACATCTATTTTTGCCAAGGTTTATAAAATCAGCGCTACTAGCCTAGCAATAGCTAAAGTTGCCTAATCATTTTATTTAAAAACGCCATCAGTCGGAGTCAATAGCACTTAATGGTAGTTAGTCTCTGTAAAATGAACAAAAATATAAACCGGTTGATGGATTTGATTTGTACTAATAGCCTATTGCTTTAATCAGCGCGATTAGCTTATGCAAATTCCAAATGTTAAAACTAAACATTACGATATATATTGCCACTAGGATGATGATGAACGGTTCACAAAGTAGAGTTGCCAATACTGAAAAGCTGGCGAGACAAATTGATAAATGGATGGAAAAAGGCGTTAACCAGGTCGAGACTAAAATTCCAGGATTGAAATTAACCCGATGGCCATCTACTACCGCGCCAACGAGTTATATTCATCACCCGAGTGTTTGTTTAATTGCTCAAGGTAAGAAGCGTGTTCTATTAGGTGATGAAAGTTATATTTATGACGCCAATCATTTTCTTGTTTCATCTGTTGGCTTGCCGGTCATTGCTAATATTATGCAAGCAAGCGATGAGCATCCTTATCTCGGGCTGGTTATGGAGCTGGATCTACAAATTATTTCAGAGCTGATTGCTGAAAATAAGAATTTGTTTTCCTACGATAAAAAGACCACAAAAGGGATTGCCGTTGGACAACTTTCTGAGTCGCTATTAAACGCATTCACTCGACTAATAGATCTGTTGGATGAGAGCGATAATATAGGAGCTTTAGCACCCATAATTCAAAGAGAAATCTTTTTTCGTCTTTTGACGACAGAGCAAGGTATCCTGCTTAATCAAATCGTCACAACTCAGAGCCACAGCTACCAAATATCTAAAGCAATTGATTGGCTTAGAAATAACTTTTTTAAACCATTAAGCGTAAGTGATCTAGCCGATTACAGTGGAATGAGTCAATCTGCATTTTACAGTCATTTTCGTTCAGTCACGGCTATGACGCCTCTACAATTTCAGAAAAGTTTACGTTTGAATGAAGCTCGTCGTTTAATGTTAACCGAAAACTTAGATGCGACGACGACAACATACAAAGTTGGCTACGAGAGCCCCTCTCAATTCAGTCGAGAATACCGCCGTTTTTTTGGTGAGTCTCCATTAAAAGATACAAAAGCATTGCGCGAAACTGGACTGCCTCAAGAAGCAAAGGCTTAAAGAAAAAGAACCAAAAAGGCTAGGTTTAACTTAACTTAACAATGTGTGCTTCTTGCACTCACCAACTCTTTTGCAATGATAAAATTGGTTTTATCAATAGCGATATTCCCATATTTGGCTAGCCCACGATTGCTATTGACACATATTTCTAGCTTAACAAATTATACCAAATTCCCCCGCGGAAACTCAGCTTGTGACATCTTTAACGTTGGGAGAATAACATCGGGTGATGACGGCGTAAAAAGCTCTGTTGTCCGCAGCATATGCTGAGCTTTTTAGGTAATAGACGACAGTGCGCTGACTTTCATTCCCTCAAGGATAGTAAAGAGATGTTAGTATGGAAAATATGAGGCTACATGGATTTTCATTTTGTCAAAAATGTCGTTTTATTTTACCTCTCCTCGACACACGAAAAGCTCAATACATGGGCTGTATCTGCATTAAAGAACGATGATAAATAATAGTGGGAATAATATTAATGGACCTCTCTGTATTAGACAAATTCTGGCAGCTAATTAACGAAAAATTACAAGGCTGGCTAGAAGCTGGCATTAAACACTTGCCAAATTTTATAGTCGCCTTTCTCTTAGCCATGTTTTTTGGCTTACTGGCTAAATATGTTGGTAGAGTCGTTCGAAAAGTGCTTCATAAAGCCTTAGAGTCTGAACAAATTGCCGATCTACTTTCATCAATTATCAAGATGCTGGTGTTGTTGACAGGGCTATTTATCGCTCTAGAGTTTTTGGGGTTAACCGGCACCGTAACGTCACTCTTAGCTGGCGCAGGTATTATTGGCCTAGCGCTTGGTTTTGCTTTTCAAGACATGGCAGAGAATCTTATTGCTGGTATTGCTATGGGGATTCGTAAGCCATTTCAAATTGGCGATGTGGTTGAGGCAGGAGATGTATTCGGCACAGTAAAAACCATTAATTTGCGTAACACATTAGTCGAAACGTTTTTTGGCCAAATAGAAGTTATTCCAAATAAAATCTTATTTCGAAACGTACTCACTAATTATACGGTTACAGGGGTCAGGCGAATCGAAGTGCCCGTTGGTATTTCTTACGCAGACGACCCAAAAAAGGCCGCTGAAGCTATCGAAGAAGCGATAAACGCCTGTGATTTTGTTATCAAAAAAGAACAAACTGCCGTGTTTGCTAAGGGGTTTGCAGACAGCAGTATAAACTTAGTGGTCTGGTTCTGGATCGATTACCCAGGCACCACTGGCTTTATGAAAGCTCGACATATTGCGGTAGTAGAAATTAAAAAAGCACTAGAAAAAGCTGATATCTTAATTCCCTTTCCGATCAGAACATTGGATTTTGGCGCCAAGGGCGGTGAAAAGCTCAATACCATGTTGTCGGAAACAAAGTCAGAAGAAACGTCAGAAGAAAAATCAGCAGACACACAGAAGTTATCATCGTCTGAAAATGAAAAGTAACCTCTGGGATCAGAGACACTTTCATTAACTGAACGTCAGCTTGTCGCATCGGTCTAATTTAATTAGACTGCCAAAAATGTTGAAGGTCGGCAGAGCGCTCCTGGCGTTCTGGAAAAAGAGCCGACCATCGGCTTTTGCTACTAGTACACTTATTGTTCCAGGCGGCTTGAAGGTCGGTAACACTCAGATAACCGACGTTCAAGTTTTCTCTGGGATGTAAATATAAGCGCATAATCAGCGCTCGAATAGGCTTATATTGACTCATCGAATGTGCACATTTGCCATTACTGATCCGACATATAGCATAACTGATCCGACATATAACATAATTATTGGACTGAATACTTTCGAGAGTCCAGTGGTTCACTTAATCTTTTCCTGCCACACAGGAAAAACATATCAAGCGGTCAAAGATAAACTATTTTGCTGGCATTACAGCAAGTGGGTCAATGTCAACGTCACCGCTCATTTCAGCGCCAAGCAATTTACTGCCGCCTTTGCGAGTCCCCTCACAACAAGATATCGCCAGGGGAATTAGCACCATCAAATTTGTTCTCTGGCCGCCGCATTCTTACAGAAAAGGGGGAAAACCAACATACCTGCCTAGCGCTCTTTAGTCGATTGACTTGTTCCAACATAGGGTTCAATGACCCTCAAGCGAACGCACCAGACCATGCTGAATCGATCAAGTATGTGCTTTTTTCTTTGGGCCATTTTTCCACTACCAGCAGGAGCTCGGCGCTGTTTACAACACGGTAGTGTTGGCAAGCGAACAGACAGATCTCGCCAACGGACTGATAATACACCAAAGCTAGCGCCAACGGCGTTTGCCCATCAGACTCGAAGGAGCAACCATGACGACAATCACCACCATTAATCCCGCGACTGAAAAAGCAATCCATTCCTACGACATAATGACCGAAAAGCAGGCGACGGCTCGGCTTGAGTCCTGCCATGGGGCATTTCTGCAATGGCGTAAACTAACCCATCTGGAACGGGCCACCTATCTTAATAACATCGGTCAAAAACTACGTGACAATGCCGATGAATTGGCCGCCTTGATGACCAACGAAACCGGCAAGCTCCTGAAGGATGGTCTCGTTGAGGTCCAGCTCTGTGCTGCGATCTTAGATTACACTGCTGAAAATGGACCAGAAGCGCTGGCTGATGAAGAGCGTGTGCAAGGACTCAACGGCAAACGCGGCGTCATCAGTTATCAGCCAATCGGCGTCATCTATTCAATCCAGCCTTGGAACTTTCCCCTTTACCAGCCGATCCGTGTGCTGGCAGCCAATCTGATGGCAGGTAATGGCTGTGTTCTGAAGCACGCCAGCATCTGCACTGGCTCCGGACTTCGTTTGCGTGAATTGTGTATTGAGGCCGGCTTGCCCGAGGACCTGTTCCAGGTTTTGGTGATCGATCACGACACCAGCGACAAGCTGATAGCCCATCCAATGGTCCGTGGTGTCACAATGACAGGTAGCGATGGCGCTGGGCGACACATCGGGGCTGTGGCCGCCAAAGAGTTAAAGAAGACAGTGCTCGAACTGGGGTCGAATGACGCTTATCTGGTGCTTGAGGATGCGATGTTGAAACCGCCGTAAAATTTTCGGTTATGGGCCGACTTTACAACAACGGAGAGACCTGTGTTTCTGCCAAGCGGTTCATCGTGACCGATAAGGTCTATGACGCCTTTGTCGAGGCTTTCGTCGCTCAAATGCAAAAAATCAACATGGGTGACCCCATGGATAAAAATACCCAGCTTGGGCCGCTTTCCAGCCAGGAGCAGTTTGACACAGTTAAGGAGCAGGTGGACGCCAGCGTCGCCAAGGGTGCAAAAATCCTCTGCGGTGGCGAAGTGACAAAACGCACGGGTGCCTATTATCCCGCCACTGTGCTGGCAAATCTTACGCCCGGAATGCCAGCCTACGATGATGAAATCTTCGGACCGGTCGCGTCAATCATCCGCGCCATTGATGATGAGGACGCCATGCGACTGGCTAATGAAAGCCGCTATGGACTTGGCGGAGGGATCTTTTCAAAGGATGAGGAACGAGCCCTCAAACTGGCGCGCAATGACTTCGACACAGGCATGATCCGCATTAATTCGTTTGGGGCTGCTGATCCGAATATGCCATTTGGCGGGGTCAAGAATTCCGGATACGGACGTGAACACGGTGGTTTTGGCATCAAGGAGTTCGTCAACGTAAAGTCGATTTTCCTGCCCTGACCTGGCTTTACACCCACAATTTCGCCCATTTCATTCAACATTAAGGATTTCTCTATGAGTATGAACATTCTTGTCGCCGGTGCCACCGGTAAAACAGGCCAGCTTCTGGCCCAGTACCTTATAGATCAGGGCCATAAGCCGATAGCGCTGGTTCGCGAAAGTTCGGATACCAGTTCTTTGCCCCAAGGTGTAGACCTGCGCCATGGTGACCTGACCGACCTGGAAACCGGCCTGTGCGACTGCATGGACGTGGTGATCTTTGCCGCAGGTTCAGGAGGAAGCACCGGCCCTGAAATGACCAAAAAAGTGGATCGGGACGGCGCGAAGCGACTGATTGATCAAGCGAAAGAATCAGGCGTAAAGCGTTTCGTGATGCTCAGCTCGATCGGCGCAGATCAATCCAACCCTACCGGCGACATGGCCCCTTACCTGAATGCCAAACACGAAGCGGACGAATACCTCAAGGCTTCCGGAGTAACTTACTCGATCCTGCGCCCTGTAGCACTGACCAACAAGGGCCGCAGCACGGATGTGATCCTGGGTGACAATGTCGACAAATCGGCCAAGGCGTCTCGAGCAGATGTCGCCCACGTACTGATGGAGGCCGCCACTACAGGCCGTTACGACGGTATGACGCAGAATATGCAGTCAGCCTAACCCTAATGTCTCTGGCGTAACATTAAGCTTGGAACCGTTAACGTATGAAATTCAATCATTCATTTCAACAGGAGAAAATCCATGTCAGAGATCAATAGCAAAGTCGTTATCATTACCGGTGCCAGAAGTGGTCTGGGTAAAGCCACAGCACTACGCCTGGCAAAAGGTGGCGCCAAACTGGTGCTTGCTGCCCGCCGCGAGGAACGCCTTGTGGAGCTGCGTGACACGATCAAGGATCAGGGTGGTGAAGCTATTTATCAGGTTACCGACGTCACTGACCGCGCTCAGGTCGAGTCGCTGGCCAAAGCGGCGAAGGAAGCTTACGGCCGCATCGACGTGCTGGTCAACAACGCTGGTCTGATGCCGCTATCGCCCCTCGATGAACTCAAGGTCGACGAATGGGAGAAAATGATTGATGTCAATATCAAAGGCGTTCTCTACGGCATTGCCGCGGTGCTGCCGACCATGCGCGAGCAGCATGTCGGCCACATTATTAATCTCTCGTCAGTAGCTGGGCATAAGGTCTTTCCGGCATCCGCCGTTTATTCCGCTACCAAGTTTGCCGTCAAGGCGCTATCAGAAGGCATTCGTCAAGAAGGCAATGGGGAAATCCGCTCCACCAATATTTCGCCTGGTGCCGTAGCGACCGAGCTGACCAGTAAAATCAGCGACCCCGATACAGCCAAGGGTGTTGATGAAATGTATGAGATGGCCATTAACCCAGATGCGATTGCACGAGCAATTGCTTATGCCATCGAGCAGCCGGCAGATGTTGATGTCAACGAGATTATCATTCGCCCCACTAGGCAGCCACTGTAAGCGCAAAGCCACTCTATTGGACAGGAGCAAGATGCAAACTGGCATGATAAAAATCACAGCTGCTTAGGTCTGCTGTTGAACCAGTTACATTGTAAGCCAACACAAGAGAGCGATTTTTAGCATGCGGGCTCAAACGGATTGTCGGGCCAGAGGAAAAAATGCTAGATCGGAAGGATCCCTTGCTTGAGTGCTTATGTTGTCATTTCTCAGCAAATCCTTTTTGCTCTTCGGTCTCTGTGTCGCTATTTTAGATAGCAGATAAAACATAAGAGCCTAGCAACTAGGGAATAAGCCGTCAGAGTGAAGTAAATAACAATTTACTTCACTCTTTTTATCATTCTTGGTGAATGATCCTGAGGAGAAGCAAACGATGAGTATTAATTATGACTGACAAAATATTAAAAATTTCAGATGAGTTTTGGAATATTCGTGGTGAGTTTAAGATTTTCGGTTTACTAAATATTGGAACACACGCTTCTTTAGTAAAGCGCGGTAACGGCAAGTTTGTTTTGCTCGACGCTTATGAAATGCAAGACGACATTAAACAGCAAGTCGATTCGCTGACCAACAATGGAGTCGACATTGAAGCGATTATTAACTTGCATCCATTCCATACAGTGCATATTGAAAAAATACATGGCGATTATCCACACGCAAAACTCTATGGAACGCAGCGCCATATCGATAAATTACCCAACCTAACATGGCAAACAGAGTTAACCAATTCAAACGAGTTTGCTGCTTTGTTTTCAGAGGATTTTGAATTTTCAGTGCCCCGCGGGGTCGATTTTATTTCCAAAAACGAGCACCTACATTTTTCATCGGTGCTTGCTTACCACAAAGAGTCAAAAACCATTCACGTTGACGACACGTTAATGTACTTTCAATTACCCGGTTTACTCCGTTTTTTAAAAAGTCCAGAATTGGCTTTTCATATGACACTGTCGAAAACATTGGAACGACGCAAAGGCGCTGCTGATGATTTTCGGCATTGGGTCGCGGATCTAGCGGAGCAATGGAGCGGTGCTGAAGTATTATGTGCGGCTCATTCGTCAACATTGTTTATTAAAAACCAATCGCCATCAATTGCGGCGATGATCATGACAGCATTGGAACGGGTAGAATTAACCTTAAAACATCATGAAAACAAGTTTGGTTAGCCCTTCTCGTCGTTATATTACAGTTCAAACTGAGTTAGGCGTCCAGAAATTAGCGTGATCAGAGCCGATGAAATGTCACGTTCGGATCTGCAACCATCGAACACTCCAGGACCAGTGAACTGTGCTTAGCGACAAAACCTCTCGGTGGCGTTTGTATTTTTGAAGCCTTGTGGGAGTTGTCTGCAAAACAAAATTTGTAAAAAATAAACTCTCAAAGCACCATAAGCACTGTGAGAGTTTATAAAAAAACGTACAGCATATTAACTTCTCAATTAACATGCTGTACGTTCATTTGGCATTGGGTCAAATGGAGCGATCTATTTTTGCGGGTGCTTAAAACATCGACACAAAAAATGCGCTGAAACAAATTGCGATTACAACTGTTGTGCCTAAAGCCATTTTTAATTCTGTAGTCATTGTCTTGCCTCCAAATGTGTATACTGCAAGAATAACGCTTTTTATGAGTTAACCCAAAAAATATCCTCACAAATGTGAGCTAAAGCAAAATTTTATGGGTATTAACCGCCAGACTTTTCATTAGCATCTGAGCTTGATACAGTCAGATAAATTTTTAATAAGAGAGTATATCATGTCACAACTACTTCATACGATGATCCGCGTAGGCAATTTAGATCGCAGCATCACTTTTTATACTGATGTAATGGGGATGAAATTACTGCGTAAATCAGAAAACCCAGAATACAAGTACACGCTTGCCTTTGTCGGTTTTGGCGAAGAAACCACAGGCCAAGCTGTGATTGAATTAACCTATAACTGGGGTGTCGACAGTTACGATTTAGGTAATGCTTTTGGTCATTTAGCCATTGGCGAAGAAGATATCTATGCCCGCTGCGATGCAATTACTGCAGCAGGAGGTAAAGTCACCCGAGCACCAGGGCCGGTTGCAGGCGGAAGCACTGAAATCGCTTTTGTTGAAGATCCTGATGGATATAAAATTGAATTAATTCAGAAAAAGTCAGCAACTGCAGCTTTAGGTTAATACGGTACGTCTTAGTATTGGTGATAAGTAAAAATAGCAAAAGCCAGCGAATTGCTGGCTTTTTTGTTAGCTGCAATAGCATGCAGCGGATAATATGCTGATAAACAATTGATTAAAAAATTTGGGGCTAATCTTATACCCAAAACACAAACCAAAATTAATGATTCAACGTTAACCCATCGAGACTGACTATTCTGGCTTTAGCAAACTAAAGTGATCGTAGGCACGCTGGGAGGCTATTCGTCCTCTAGGTGTGCGCTGAATAAAGCCTTGTTGAATTAAAAAAGGCTCCAATACATCTTCAATCGTTTCTCTATCTTCACCTATCGCGGCAGCAAGGTTATCTAATCCTACTGGACCACCCATAAATTTATCAATAATTGCCAGCAAGAGTTTACGGTCTAAGTAATCGAAACCTTGCTCATCAACATCAAGCAAATCAAGTGCATATTCGGCCACTTTTTGGGTGACTTTGCCATCATGTTTAACTTCCGCATAGTCGCGAACGCGGCGTAATAAACGGTTAGCAATTCGCGGTGTGCCTCGTGAACGTTTGGCAATTTCAATCGCACCTTGCTGATCAATCTCAAGCTCCATCACATTCGCTGAGCGTGTCACGATAGTGGTAAGATCTTTAACATTATAAAACTCTAAACGCAGTGGAATACCAAAGCGCGCCCGCAGTGGTGATGTTAGTGCTCCAGCTCGAGTGGTCGCCCCAATAAGCGTGAATGGAGGTAAATCTAACTTAATCGAACGTGCTGCGGGGCCTTCACCAATCATAATATCCAGTTGGTAGTCTTCCATCGCCGGATAAAGAATTTCTTCAACCACAGGGCTTAACCGATGTATTTCATCGATAAACAGTACATCACCCTCTTCAAGATTCGTTAACAAGGCCGCTAAATCGCCGGCTTTTTCGAGCACCGGGCCAGAAGTGGATTTGATGTTCACCCCCATCTCATTGGCGACAATCATTGCTAAGGTTGTTTTACCTAAACCTGGAGGGCCAAAAATCAGCATGTGATCAAGGGCCTCGCGGCGATTAATCGCAGCTTGTATAAAAACCTTAAGCTGGGCACGAGTGTCATCTTGACCAGTATACTCATCCAACATTTTAGGGCGCATAGCACGATCAATCAGTTCATCTTGACCTTGTACTTGCGGCTGGATCAGGCGATCAGCTTCAATCATTTTTACGTACCCTGTTTATGCATATCATACTTATAACATTGATTTTAAAGCAGCTTTAATTAACGTTTCAGAACTCATACCTTGCTTAAAAGCGGCAGAAACCGACTTACTGGCCTGAGCGGGCTTGTAGCCTAAAGATAATAAGGCAGAAATAGCATCTTCTTCAGCGCTTTCAGCTGCTGGCGCGGGGGTGTAATTACTCTGTAGCATAAACTCGCGCTCAGAACCGGCAGAAGCTTCAAGCAAACTTTTAAGCTTATCGCGCATTTCAATCACTAAACGTTCAGCCGTTTTCTTACCCACTCCAGGTAATTTCACTAAGGTGGCAATATCATCGCGTTCAACACATGATACAAACTCAGATGCAGTCATACCTGATAAAATCGTTAACGCCAACTTAGGGCCGACACCATTAGTTTTAATCAGTAAACGAAATAACGCCCGTTCTTGTTTGGTGATAAAACCATAAAGCAACTGAGCGTCTTCGCGCACCACAAAATGGGTGAATAACATGGTAGCTTGATTTAACGCAGGTAATTCATAAAAACTGGTCATCGGCACTTGTAATTCATAGCCTACACCATTAACGTCTAGCACCACTTCAGGCGCTTGCTTTTCAACTAAAATACCGCTTAATCGACCTATCATTTGTATCTTCCATATGTTCTGCTGCTAGCTTTACCGCCCATAGCGATAAGACTTTGATAAGTATGAAAATGACATATTGCTACTCCTAATGCATCGGCCGCATCAGCTTGTGGTGAAGCTGGTAGCTTAAGTAATTGTTTCACCATATGTTGTACTTGCGTTTTTTGAGCTCTGCCAGTGCCAACTACGGCACTTTTTATTTGTGTTGCACTGTATTCTGCAACCGGTAAACCAGCACAGGTTGCAGCAACAATCGCCGCACCTCTCGCTTGGCCCAGTTTAAGGGCAGAATCCGCATTCTTGGCCATAAACACCCGCTCGATAGCAAACTCGTCGGGCTGATATTGGGTAATGATTTCACATAAGCCAGCATAAATTTGCTGTAAGCGTTGCGGTAACTCATCGGCGGATGTTCGAATACAGCCACTACCAAGATAAATCTGTTGACGGCCTTGGCATTGGATCACCCCATAACCGGTAATACGTGAACCCGGGTCAACACCTAAAATAATGGCCATTGATGCCTCATGCGTTATCTAACGCTTGCATAACGTCATCTGAAATCTCAGCATTATGATATACCTCTTGTACATCATCATGATCTTCTAAGTTATCAATTAAACGTAAAAACTTTTCAGCCGTATCGGCATCAAGCTCTGCTTTTAATGACGCTACCATGGTCACCTCAGCATGAACCGCCCCAAAAGCCGCACTATCAAGTGCATCTTTGACTTTGCCAAAGGCCTCTGGCGTAGTAAAAACGTCGATAGAGCCATCTTCATGGGTGATAACATCTTCTGCACCCGCTTCTAAGGCACTGTCAATTAAGCTGTCTTCATCGATATCACTGTCGTAAGAAATAATACCTGATTGTGTGAACAAATAGGCAACAGAACCATCGGTGCCTAAATTACCGCCCGATTTATTAAAGGCATTGCGCACGCCTGAAACAGTACGATTGCGATTATCTGTCATGGTTTCGACCATCACCGCCGTTCCACCAGGTCCATAGCCTTCATAAATAATAGTTTCTAGTTGCTGGCCATCTATCTCACCGGCACCGCGTTTTATGGCGCGTTCAACGGTATCGCGAGTCATATTATTGGATAAGGCTTTATCAACTGCAGCACGTAGCCTAGGATTGGCATCAACATCTGAACCACCTTCGCGGGCCGCGACGGTCAGTTCACGAATGAATTTGGTGAATAACTTGCCGCGTTTAGCATCTTGTGCTGCTTTGCGGTGTTTAATATTGGCCCATTTACTGTGTCCAGCCATTGTATCTCCTTACTATTCAATAGGACGTACCAAGTAAACTCGTTTACTTGTAAAAAACGTACCGAGGCAAAAGCCTCGGTATGTAGTCCCCTGTTAAGGGCGAGCAAATGGCTAACGTTAGCGCTTTACTCTTCTGTTTTAACCTTTTCAACCACGGCGATGCCTAACTCAGCGAGTTGCACTGGGTTAGCAAATCCTGGAGCATTGGTTAACGGACATGCAGCGGTAGTCGTTTTCGGGAAAGCCATCACGTCACGAATAGAGCTGGCGCCGGTCATTAACATAATAATACGGTCTAAACCGAATGCTAAACCAGCATGTGGCGGAGTACCATAACGCAATGCTTCAAGTAAGAAACCGAACTTTTCTTTGGCTTCTTCAGCTTCAATACCTAAAATATTAAATACTGTGCTTTGCATTTCAGCGTTGTGAATACGAACTGAACCACCACCTAACTCACAGCCATTTAATACCATATCATAGGCATCTGAAATTGCTGCTGCAGGATCTGCAGCCAACTGTTCAGCACTCATACCACGAGGAGCTGTAAAAGGATGATGAACAGCGTGGAACCCGCCGTTAATTTTTTCAAACATAGGGAAGTCAACAACCCACATTGGACGCCATTGACCTTCAAGCAGCTTAAAGTCTTCACCTGCTTTTAAGCGCAATGCTCCCATAGCCTCGGCAACAACATTGGCTTTATCGGCACCAAACAGAATGATATCGCCTGTTTGTGCATTAGTACGACTGATAATATCGTTAACTATCGATTCAGTTAAGAACTTAAGTACAGGAGATTGAATACCTTCAATACCTGCAGCTAAGTCATTTATCTTCATCCACGCTAAGCCTTTCGCGCCATAAATTGCCGCATACTTGGTATAATCGTCAATTTGCTTGCGTGATAATGATGCGCCTGTCGGAATACGTAATGCGGCTACGCGGCCTTCCACATCGTTTGCTGGGCCATTAAATACTGCAAACTCGACGTCTTTAACTAAATCAGCAATATCAACTAATTCAAGTGGATTACGTAAATCGGGTTTATCAGAACCATAACGCTTCATGGCTTCGGCGTAAGTCATACGCGGAAAATCGCCTAAATCAACATTCAATAAATCGTGAAATAAACCGCGCATCATTTGCTCAGTTTTTTCCATGACTTGTTCAGCAGACATGAAAGATGTTTCGATATCGATTTGGGTAAATTCAGGTTGGCGATCGGCACGTAAATCTTCATCGCGGAAACATTTAACGATTTGATAATAACGGTCAAAACCTGACATCATTAACAACTGTTTGAACAGCTGTGGGGATTGAGGTAACGCAAAAAATTGACCTTTATACGTTCGGCTTGGGACTAGATAGTCACGTGCACCTTCTGGGGTCGCTTTGGTTAAAATCGGCGTTTCGATGTCTAAGAAACCATTGGTGTCTAAGAAGCGACGAACAGAACTGGTGACCTTAGCGCGGAAGATAAGACGCTCGGCCATTTCTGGACGACGTAAATCTAAATAACGATATTTTAAGCGTTGTTCTTCACTGTTATTTTGATAATTATCCATGCTTAAAGGTAACGGAGCTGATGCATTAATCACTGTCAGTTGCGTACCTAAAATCTCAATCGCACCGGTTTTCATTTGTGAATTGACTTGGCTTTCTGGACGAGCGCGCACAACACCTTTAATTTGAACACAAAACTCACTGCGCAATGTGCTGGCTATATCAAAAACGTCTTTTAGATCTGGGTCAAAAACAACTTGAACTAGCCCTTCTCTATCGCGTAAGTCTAAAAACACAACTCCGCCTAAATCGCGACTACGGTTTACCCAACCGACTAAAGTAACTTCTTGACCTAGATGAGACGGATTAATGTCTCCACAATAATGACTGCGCATTGAACTCTATCCTTTATCCACAAAGCGGTATTTTGGAAATCGAAAATGATAAAAACGGCATTATATACCGTGACTCAAACTTATGCATTGAAGTATCAATCAGATTAAGGCAATTAACCAGACCTATAGCGAATAAACTGGATTGACTGACTGAAAAACCATCAATCAAAACTAGCTCATTTTATATTGATGGCCACCTACTTTTTTAGCCTGATACATGAGCTGATCTGATTTTTTCAATAATGAGGCTGCGTTATCAGAATCATCAGGAAATATGGCGATACCGATACTGGCAGAAATAGTAATACTGATATCACCGATTAGCAGCGGTTTTTTTAACGTGCTGAGTATGTTTTCCGCAACTTGGCGAGCATCTTCTTTGGTTTCAATCTGATTTAATAGCATCACAAATTCATCTGCTACAAACCGCGTTACAGTATCAGAATCTTTCAAATGGCGAGTCAGTAGCACCGCAATACGTTGCAGTAACTTGTCACCGACATGATAGCCATGTTTATCATTTATGACTTTAAAGCCATCCAAATTGATAGATAACAATGCAAATTTTAATTTATCTCGCTGATGGACTAGGCTTGTTTGCGCTAATTTATCTTCGAAAATATATCGGTTAGGCAAAGCCGTTATGTTGTCATGACTGGCCATAAACCTTAGGTCTTCTTCTACTTTAGCGCGCTTTTGAATTTCAATATTTAAGCGTCTACTTGACACGAGTATAACAATGGCAACTAAGGTGACAATAGACAAAACAATCACCAAATATTTAAACCAAGGTTGATACTGTACCGTGTCACTGTTGAGATCTAACGATACCCATTTTTGATACATATTTTGTTGTTCGGTTTCATCAATAGTGGCAAGAACCCTATCAATTAAAGGCACCAAATTTTTAACCCCTGGAAATAAACCAATGTGGCTATGTTGCTCGGTAAGCTCAGCTAATAACGACATTTTTAAACTGGGATATTGGCCGCTTTTTAAGGTTGTCGCTAATGATGCCACCTGCTCAATAAACATATCCGCCGACCCATTAAGCACGGCTGCCATCCCCTGTTTAGTATCTGCAACAAACACTAATGTTATTCCCGGATATTGCTGACGCAACTGATCGACAATCTGATACCCCTCGACAACCGCTAAGCGTTTTCCGGTTACTTGTGAAATATTAAAAATGGGAGGTTGAGTTAAAGAAGTGACTATCGCCCAAGGAGATGGCCAATAGACTAATGAAAATGCCAGTTTACTTGCACGTTCAGGGGTTTTGGCCATACTGGCAACAAGATGAATATCGCCTTTAATAAGATCATCTATCATTTGGCGAAAATCATCGTAAGGCACAGGGATAATCGTTAAATTAAGTTGTTTGACTAATAAATTTTTAATGTCTGCATTAATCCCTAAAAATTCCCCATTTCTCCCTTGAAATTCCATCGGCGCCCAGTTTTTTAGGTAACCCATTTTAATGGCTCCTAAGCTACTGATATATTGCTTTTGCTGGGTCGTCAATTTAATGTTATGGGCAGAATTGGCAAAAAAACGATCATCGGGATTAATTAACCACTTACGCTCTATTTGCATTTGTTCTTCGACAGAAATTAGATTAAAACCGGCTTGAATTCGGTCCGCTAGACCGCTGTCATCAATCCGGGTTAAGACATACATATCGGTGGAAAATTCGATATCCGTATATTGACGAAATTCTGCCCACAGTTTATTTGCCAGCAAGTAATGCGATGCCATAGCTGCAGAAGACACAAAACCACTGATCTCTTTATTCTGAGCCGCTTTTACCATGCTGTCTAATGAATCATAAAAACGTAACTGAGCTTTGGGAAACGCTTTTTTCATCTCACTAATATAAGGTGCCGTTGGAAATACACCGATTCGCATCGCAATATCTTCAATGTTATTGATGCTTAAGTTAGCACTAAAAAAACGACTTTTGACTGAAATAATATGCCAAGCTTGTTTCAAACCTGTGCGCATATCTTTGCTTTCAGGATAACCAATATGGACATCAGCAACACCACGTTTAACGTCATCAATACTGCTGTTCATGTCACCAGCCACAAAATCAACATTAATACCGGTTTTTTCTGACCATAATTTCCATAAATCTACCAACATGCCATGTGGCAAACCGTCGGTACCAATATCGACATAAGGTTCAACGCCGTTTTGCATCGCAATAATGACACCCGATGTTTGTCGATGATAGCCTAACCAACGACGCTCTATTTGTTGGATAACGTTAGGCGGTATTAATTCAAAACCATGATTAATTTTATTAATAAGGTCTTGATCACCTTTGGCTACTGCAGGTGATATATTGATTTTTTCAATAGGAATACGTGACGAACTATAAAAATTCGCCGCGATATCTTGCTCTAAGGTCAAATTACGTTGATAGCCTTCCATACCAGCAAAAACAAACAACTCTCCATTCACGGCAGCTTGTAATAATTGTTCACGATTTTGATAATGCTTAAAGCTCAGCTTTGGCTCTAGCACTGATAATGTTGCCTCATGGGATGATCCTGTCACAACACCTATTTGATAAGGCACTAAGTCACTAATTTGTTTTTTACTATTGAGAGATTTATGAACGAATAAGTAGGAATTTACTGAGGTGAATGGCTTGGCAAAATCAAATTTTTTGAGACGCGCACTATTTTTAGACATGCCGATGTGAATATCGGCCTGTCGCTGTTCAAGTTGATCAAGGGACTGCTGCCAGTGTCGCGATACAAATTGCACCTTGGTATCAGTAATGACAGACCACTCACGCCATAAATCAACCAAAATACCTGAAGGAGTACCGTTTTCATTTAAATATTCAAATGGATAAGTATCTTCACCCATCACTATCACCAATGGTACTGAAGTATCGACTTTATCTGAATGCATTGCTTGCGCAGGTGATAATGCTAACGCAAATACTATTGCGAATATCCAAGGTATAAATTTCAAGTTTTTTCCCTAATACTTTCACTTGTTATAACAACCAACAACTCAAGCAATAAATCCAAAATGGAGTCAATATGAGACTTATCAGGCATTACTTGTCCATGTTGCCAATTGATTAACAAGCTTGATTAACATCCATAGCTGTGTGCTGTGCATCAACACACAAGACCAAGGTGAAGATGGCATTTTAACCGATGACGATCCCGATATGAGGCGACCAAAAGACCTTGTTAATATCATTATCAATACATGTCGCAAATGAAAAATATTGCTAATGTTGGTTACAAATACACAAATACACAAAAACGATATGGCGTATATTTTTGTTGCTTTTTTGTAACAAGGTTAAATAATATCATTAATCTATCTTGTGTCGTGCTAAATTTATGAATAGAAATTAATTTTTTAGCTCTTTGTACATATTATCAGCATTAATAAGCATTCAGAACCTTAGCTACCTATTATATCGTTAAATATATCAAAAAAAACGTACAAATTAGCAGTAGAATACTTGCTGCCGTTCATCATGATTAGTTAAAATACTGCTATCATTTTTTCACATTGCAACTCATGAACTCCCAACAAGATAAGATATACGCTCATGTGACAGATAAAATCACTGATTTTCAATTTGATCAACGTGTTGCAGGTGTATTTAATGACATGATACGCCGCTCTGTTCCTGGTTATGCCCAAATCATCAATACTATTGGCGATTTTGCTCATCGATTTGTCACACCTAGCAGCAATATATATGATCTCGGCAGTTCGTTAGGCTCTGCAACCTTAAGTATTCGTCGTCAAATTGAAGGTCGTCAATGCCAGATCTACGCTGTCGATAACAGCCAGTCGATGATTGACCGTTGTAATGAAAACCTTGCGGCATATGTCAGCGACATCAAAGTTAATTTACTGTGTGCCGATATCAGAGAAATTGACATTCAAAATGCGTCGATGGTGGTGCTAAACTTTACCCTACAATTTTTGCCTATTCATGATCGCGATGCTTTAATAAAACGTATTTACGATGGCATGCTTCCGGGCGGAATATTAGTCATTTCGGAAAAGCTATTCTTTGAAGATAATCATATACAACAGTTATTAGATGAACAGCATTTAGATTTTAAGCGCGCAAATGGGTATAGTGAGCTCGAAATCAGTCAAAAGCGCAGTGCGTTAGAAAACGTGATGCGTCCAGACAGCTTAAATGTTCATCAACAACGCTTAACCGAAAACGGCTTTAGTCACTTCTCAGTTTGGTTTCAATGTTTTAACTTTGCATCTATGGTAGCGATTAAATGATCAATTTCAGCTCTTTTTATAAAGACATTGCCGATTCTAACCTACAACACTGGTTAGAAACATTACCGGCAATTTTAGGTAAATGGCAGAGAGATCATAAACACGGTAACTTACCCAAATGGGAAAAAGTGCTCAATAAATTACATTATCCGCAACCCGATAATATAGATTTTAGCAGTAGTGTGACCATTGGAACCGGAGAGCAACTCAGCTCGGGACAAGCCGAAAAACTAACTAATTTGTTGGCCGTTTTTCAACCATGGCGTAAAGGTCCATTTTCCGTTCATGGTATTCAAATTGATACCGAATGGCGCAGCGATTGGAAATGGGATCGGGTTAAAGATTATATTTCGCCTTTAAAAAATCGCACCGTATTAGATGTCGGTTGTGGCAGTGGTTATCACATGTGGCGCATGTTAGGGGCTGGGGCAACGCGTGTTGTGGGCATTGATCCGTCACCGTTATTTTTATGCCAGTTTGAAGCAATAAAACGCATTGCGGGTAATCAACACCCAGTGCACTTATTGCCTCTTGGTATCGAAGAGTTACCAGCTTTAGATGCCTTTGATACCGTATTTTCAATGGGAGTGCTTTATCATCGTCGCTCACCAATCGATCATTTACTACAATTACGAGACCAATTAAGAATTGGTGGTGAACTGGTACTTGAAACACTGGTAATAGATGGCGACGAAAACGCGGTATTGGTTCCACAAGATAGATACGGCAAAATGAACAACGTTTGGTTTATACCATCTGTTGCAGCCTTAATGCTATGGTTAAAAAAATGCGAGTTTATTGATATTAGATGCGTTGACATCGATATCACCTCGCTTGCAGAACAACGTAGTACCCAATGGATGAAAAATGAATCTCTAGTTGATTATCTCGATCCAAATGATGTCAGTTTAACTGTAGAAGGTTATCCCGCTCCCAAGAGAGCCATCATCATTGCAACAAAGAACCAACCGAATCACGATTTAGTGTAAATAATACTATTCAACAGGAATTGACATGTTAAAGCAGGTAATTGCTCTATCCGTTGTAGCGGCCCTCATATCGGGTTGTACAACTACTCAAAAACCAATAACACCTCCGCTAACCAATGCTGATTTGAATAGCAGTTTGCAAGTTTCGCAAACCGTCATTATTGATGCTATACATTCACAAAGCAGTCAGCACATTGCCGACATTAGTGCGCTTTCTGATGAAGTCAGAAAGTTAAAGACGCAAGTCAGCACTGCAATGAGTCAGAAACCAAAAACGGTAATAGTTCAACCTCCAGTCTCCAAACCGGTTTCAGTGCCACTACAATGCCCTGAAAGTCTTATTGGTGAAAAATTTCTCCTTGGCGAAGTCGAAAGTGTTTTTATTGATGAGTTAAAAGCAAAGTTTGCCACCCGCATTGATACCGGTGCCGAGTCATCATCTTTGGATGCGCGCAATATCGTGTTATTTGAACGCGAAGGCGTTCAATGGGTTCGTTTCGGCGTCGTCACTAATAATGCAGATCAACCAGAAAATACCTTTGAATTTAAAGTAGAGCGCTTTGTTCGTATTAAACAAGATGCAGATTCAGATGATGATCGTCGTCCGGTTATTCATGCCCATTTGAAAATAGGTAAATATGCCGCCGAAACTGATTTAAATTTAACGGATCGAAGCCATCTTGATTATCCTTTGTTACTCGGTCGCAAGTTTATGAAAGATATTGCCATTGTTGATGTAGGTCAAATCTACATTCATGGTAAAGACAAAAACCAAATTACCACGTTAATTAAGTAGGATCCGTAATGCATTCTCGTAAACCGTTTTACATATTCGTTGCGCTGCTATTTATCATCGGGATCAGTACCAGCATATACCGTGGTATTGAACACAATGTGCCTTTTTTACCTGGTGAACAGGTTCAAAGTTGGGCCGTGGACGCTAAAATTAGTTTCAATGGCAACAATGAACCTGCTGAAGTCAATTTTTCATTACCTGACGATCCTGCATTTGATATTTTAGTTGAAAACGCATCATCGCCAGGTTATGGCTTAAACATTTCAGCCGATGCCAATAATCGTCGGGCAATATGGTCGATTCGTGAAGCGACAGGCTCACAAGCACTATATTATCGCGTAACTTTGGTTCCAACCGGTAAACTCACTATCGAAGCAGACCAGGAACCTGTAACACCTGAACCCTATTTATGGCCTGCAACTGAGAAATCAGCAGCCGACCAAATAATTGAAGAAGTATGGGCTCGTAGTGCAACGAATTTGTCATTTGCTCAGCAATTAATGAATTTGATTAATGATAATAACCAAAGCCAAAATATGGCCTTGCTACTATCGGCTAACACTTCAACCAATTTGTTTGTCCACATGTTGCACTCTAAAGGTGTACCGGCACGCATAGTGAACGGTTTACAACTTGAAGATCAACGCCGTCGCCAACAACTGACATCATATGTTCAAGTCTATAATGACGGTCAATGGGAGCTTTTTGATGTACCCAACAACAAGAAAGGCCGTGATAATACCTTAGTATTATGGGAATACGCAGGTCACCCAGTACTTGATGTCATGGGAGGTACTAATTCATTAGTTAACTTCTCCATGCTACAAGATACTCGTTCAGCATTAGCGACATCTATCGACATGATGATGAATGACGATGCCATGGATTTCTCCCTGTATCAGTTACCACTTGAAGAACAAAGCACATTTAAAGGCATTTTATTAATACCCATTGGAGTATTAGTTGTCGTGTTCTTGCGAGTGATTGTAGGCATCAAAACATCGGGTACATTTATGCCGGTATTGATCGCCTTGGCATTTATTCAAACGACCCTACTCACTGGCTTAATTGGTTTTTTACTGATTGTTGCCTTTGGTTTAATGATCCGCTCCTATCTGTCGACACTTAACTTACTGCTCATATCCCGAATATCGGCGGTTATTATTGTGGTTATTTTTATTATCGGCTTATTTACCTTAATCTCATTCAAATTAGGCTTAAGTGAAGGCTTAACCATTACGTTCTTCCCGATGATCATTCTGGCTTGGACCATTGAACGTATGTCGATTCTTTGGGAAGAAGAAGGCCCTAAAAAAGTCTTTGTTTCTGGTGGTGGTAGCTTATTTGTGGCGACATTGGCTTACTTAGCTATGGACAACCAATTAGTTCAGCATTGGGTATTCAACTTCTTAGGGATCCATTTAGTGATCTTAGCGTTGGTATTAGTAATGGGACAGTACACAGGTTACCGTTTAACTGAGTTAAAACGCTTTAGACCATTAGTTGGAGAACAATAATGAAGTACGCCTGGCCCTGGGAATTGAGCCGTAGCGGTGTACTCAACATGAACAGGCGCAATATTAGCTATATTGGTCGTTATAATCAGCGTAAGTTTTATAAACGCGTTGATGACAAGCTAATAACTAAACAACTTGCGCTTGCTAATGGCATTGCTGTTCCCGATTTAATTGGGGTTGTTCATCAGCAACATAAAATCCAAGAAATACCAGCAATGGTCCTTGACCGCAGTGGTTTTGTGATAAAACCTGCCAAAGGTTCTGGTGGCAAAGGTATTATGGTGATCACTAGGGTGAGCAATGGTTGTTATTATAAACCCAATGGCCACGAAGTGACTCAGAATGAAATTTACCGCCATGTATCTAATATTTTAAGTGGTTTATTTTCACTTGGTGGTAAGCCTGATGTGGCGATTGTCGAAGGATTAATTGAATTTGATCCGGTCTTTGAAGGGTTAAGTTATGAGGGTGTCCCTGACATCCGCTTAATTGTATTTAAAGGTTTTCCTGTCATGGGAATGTTGCGATTATCGACGGCGGCGTCTGACGGTAAAGCAAACTTGCACCAAGGCGCTGTCGGTGTTGGTTTAGACATTGCTACCGGTAACAGTTTACACGCGGTGCAATTTGACGTGCCTGTTGATAAACACCCAGATACCCACTTCCCGCTGTCGAACATAGTCGTTCCTCATTGGGAAACCTTACTTCACACGGCATCTAGTGCTTATGAAATGTGTGAATTAGGCTATTTAGGCACTGACATGGTGCTAGATAAAAACAAAGGCCCATTGTTACTCGAATTGAATGCCCGCCCCGGTTTAACAATTCAAATTGCCAATGGAAGAGGGATCTTACCTCGACTTAAGCATGTTGAAGCGATGAATAGCTCAGCAATGTCAGTTGAGGAACGTGTGGCTTATGCTAAAAAGCATTTTTGTAGCAACCCTATTTTTTAATCTTTTAGCCACAACACATGCTGTGGCTAATCCTTTAGCACTGTTCATCGAACAGTGCTTACAATATCAACCAGATTTAGCACAACAGACGCTTGTTTCTTTTCAGTCTGTAGAGCAACAAGCGGTTACATTTGAAAAAAATACACTGGCGTTAAATAATATTAACGACAGAATTCAATACTATCGCCCTTTTGCCAATAACAGCATCAATAGACAAGGCTTATTATGGTGCCAACTTCACCTTGCTGATGAACTTAATGCAGTCGTTAGCGCACCACAAACCTTATATCTCATTGACCAATTACCCTACCTTGCTCCGCCTTATAACCAATTAGGACAACGTTTAGAGACCATAAAACGTGCACAATGGCCAGTCATCGAAAAATCAAAATTGCATGGTGCCCAAGCCAGCATAGATCAAGCGTTATCGCAGCAACACTTTACCCTGCAGTTTAATCAACAAGATTGTGTGTTACCACAACGAACAGAAACCACAAACAAGCATCAAGATACTGAGCCTACCCAAAATACGAATATTGATATCAGTATTGCCAAATACTTAATTAAACAACCCAAAGAATACTGCAGAAAACAAGCCTGGCTCGCCTATCAAACTCGCGCTAAAGAACAACAGGTAGCAGCGGTTGAATCAATCCATTTTCTGCAACAGCAGCAAGCCCATCGTCAAGGATATACCAATACAGCTCAAGCTCAGCTGGCCTCTCATCGCTTAACGCCGCAGTTATTACAACAATTTTTAGATAGCCAAACTGCCAATATCGATATTGCGCCCTGGAATATTGCCCAGACGTTAAGTGACATAAGTAAATCATCTAGTATGGAAATGATGACAACAAATGTATTTCTACAGCAAATATTCACCAGTCTTAAGCCTCTTAACCTTAAATTTGAACTCATCACAATCGAAAAGCAGAGAGTAGAGGGAGAAACGTCATCTGATGATGGTCAACAAAACAGCTTAAATGAAACCCAGATTATTCGGGTATGGCATCAACAACGCTTACTCGGTGAAATTTTTACTTATCCACAAGCGGATCAACAATCACGTCAAGACGTTAATGGTCAATTGATAAAACAAACCGTCGTTGGTCATCAATTTGGCCAATATGCACTCAGTTTTCCACCACAATTAACCCGTGCAACACAACAACAAAAATTAATTAACCAATTAAGCCAAGCAATAGTATCCTTAGCACAAGGTGGAGAGTTTTATTTTCTCAACCATAAAGCGCAGAATACGGATGCTCACGCCATTGCAACACTGTGGCTAGTTAACTATATTAAACAGCAGCTTAAATTAGAAAGTATCTCTAAACGATATCAGTTAGTCGCTCAATATCAGCAACAGTTATGGGTATTTAGAGCCAAGGTTGCACTGGATTTTTATCAATATGATGGCGACTTCAACAACACTGAACAGGACACATGGTTAAGTCATAACCATCAGCTATCAGCGTACTTTGAACAAAGTTTTGGTCAACAATGGCCGCAAGCAACAGATGCAATATACAGCTATCAAGCTATTGCTAACGAAGGAGTTAATTATTATCTTCCGCTATGGCAAAGCGCATTGACTCAGCTAATTATGAATCAAACACCAGCCTATATATCGACTGGAGAGATATTTAATTTACTGGTAGTCAATGAAACACATTTAACCTTAAACGATCAACTCGAGCAGCTTATAGGCTTACCGATTGACCCACATTCACTTATCAGGAGATTTAAACATGCTGGAACTACGCAAGAGTAAAACACTCTCGTATTTACTATTGTCAGCTACGTTGTTTAGTAGTGTGGCTTTCGCAAAAGAATCGGCAGAAAAAACCGCCCATACTTTAACAGCTGAACAAGTTTATCAAGGCATAAAATCCAATTTAGAAACCAACCTTTACTCCTTACCCCCACGAGTTCAAGGCCACTATGCTATACGCCAATTCCGTATGACTGGGGAACCAAAATACGCTAACGGCTCATTAATTGATCTCCTCACTATTGCTGAACGTCAAGCTTACTATTCATGTAATCTGGATAAGCCCGGTTTTATTAAAAGTGAATCAAAAATTGAGGCGGATAAATTAGGTTCAGGCCCACGGGCTATTGCCCGTAAAGAAGCCATCGCTCCCTACCCTAATTTTATGTTATATACCGACGTGCTATTGCGCTATGCCAGTCGAGTGGATGAGTTTGGTTTTACCGGACCTTGTCATGATTTAATGATAAAAACCCTAAAAAATGCTAATTTAGAGCCTGCTTTCACTGATACAAAAATGATTAAGGCTTGGGCCGCGCAGTTAATCAACTATGTATATTGGGCCAAACAAATCGGCGTTGGCGACTATTACCAAGCTTACAAACAAGCTTTTATTAAAACCTATCCAGATAGCAATGATGATAAACTCAAAAAAGGCCAATATAAAAACAAAGTCTATGGTATGACTCACTTTATTTTTTCTGCCAGCGAGTATTATCAACACCCTGTCGATCCAAAAGAATATCAGTGGATTTTAGATTACTTTGAGAAAAATATTGATCGTATTCTGACCGATACGACTGAAGATATTATTACTGAAGTTGGGATTAGTTTCTTAATTACGGGTAACGGCGATAACCCAGTTGTGGATAAAGTGAAACAACACGTGATTGCGGCTTATGATCCAAAAATCATGATGATCCCGTCACCACATGGCAAAGCTGAATTATCTTCTGGTGAACACAGAAACGTGCTAGCAATGATGTTATTAAATTGGCCTGAAACATTACACAAAGGTCCGTATTTAAATAATATTGCGAGTACTAAAAAGTACTTACCAAAATTAGTGAAGCCTAAAGCTTCTCTGAACAATGCTAAATAACACTCAATACTAGCCAAGATATATTTGAGGCAAATGCTGCAGTGCATTTGCCTTTTTTATGATAAAAAATACGCTAGTTTCCTTCATTTTCAGCCAACAATAAAGAGAGCACTTAATGAGCAGAGCAAAATCAACCTTAGAACAATGGCGAATAGTCCAAGCTGTTGTTGATTTTGGCGGCTATGCTCAAGCGGCAGAAAAACTCAACAAAAGCCAATCATCGTTAAATCATGCCGTGGCCAAGTTACAACATCAATTGGGGATCAATCTACTCGAAGTCAAAGGTCGAAAAGCATATTTAACTGAGCAAGGTGAAGTGTTATTGCGTCGCTCTCGCCACCTAACTCAATCTGTTGAAGAACTTGAACAACTGGCCTCAAATTTAGGCCAAGGTTGGGAACCTAACCTCACTATTGCCAGAGAAATTGTTTACCCAATGGACAATCTTGTGGAATCATTGAGAGAATTTTTACCGGACAGCCGTGGTACTCGGGTAACCATTATTGATTCTGTTATTTCCGGAACCCACGAACTTATCAATAATAATCAAGCTGATATTGCTATTTGTGCCACCGCACCTAAAGGCCATATATCTGAACCATTATGTGAATTAAGTTTTGAACTGGTTTGCCATCCAGATCATCCTCTGGCAACACTGACTTTAATTGAAGATGACAAGCAATTAGCCCAGCACCTACAAATTGTCATTAAAGATACCGGAATTAATGCCAGTAACGATATTGGGTGGTTAAAAGCAGAACAACGTTGGACCGTCTCTAACTTTCACGAAGCAAAGAGTATTCTGGCCCGTAATATTGGCTTTTGTTGGATACCTAGCTTTTTAGTTGAACAAGAAATTGCCAATAAACAGCTTATCCGCTTACATTTACGTGGCAGTTATCAGCGCAAAATAATGCTTAACTTGGTCATTCCCAATCGAGATCAACAAGGACCCGCCTGTAAATTATTAGAAAGCCTCATTTTGAAACAACATGATTTACCCTTTAATGGCTAATGCTGAGCAGCAGAGGTTATTTGTTAAGTCGCTGAAGATACTCACAATACAATTAATAATACGAGTTTCACGTTCCGATTAACAGATGAGCCAATGTTTGAGTTGGTCGTGAACAGGTTGAATGGATTAAATCAGCAGGAGGTGCTGAAGGACTACACATAAATTTCAATCGATTGATATTGGTCGCGTTCTGATGAAGATAAAGACGTTTGTATTTGACGATTAGAGTCTCGTTCGTCATTACTGTTATTATTTATCGCTGCATTATTTGTAACTGTATTATTAGCAAGACCATTATTAACCAATGCCTCATTACCCTGTGCTGCAGATACAGGACGCTTAGACGACGATGAATTGATATTTGCGTTATCAATACCATGTGTTGTGTCTATTTTCAAAACACTACTATTTGGCGCGATAGAGTTGTTTGAGTTAGTTGCTGGAGTCAATGGCTGTTGATTCTGTGCGCGAGTAAAAATATTGCCGCTCTCAGCTGAGGTTTGATTATTCAGTGTTGAACCAGTATCTTGCTGGCGGTCTTGTATCAACTGTTTATTTGCTTCATTCATGTTTTGTAGCGCTTGCGCAGCCACACGAATATCTGCCATTGATGGTTGCACTGGCGCCATCGCTGCCGCATATACCTTCTGCATTTTACTTAATGTTGCTTTAGGATCGCCTGAAACAGGCGACACATCAATACTCACCTCACCTTCTACGGCATAACGCCGGCCGTCTGGCCCTTTTTCATATTGATAACTAGGGCTCTGAGTTAAACTACCGCCCACTGCTGCATGAGCTTGTTCGTGAGTTTTAACCTCGGTATCTCGTTGTACAAGTTGTTCAATCTGCTTTGTTTGAGCTTGTTCTATTTGCTGTTGCTTTTTTACAATCTGTTGCTCAACTTGCTGTGTAGCTGTTTCATCTTGATTATTTGATGCCTGAGGAGCTGATTGTGAATCAGACTCAGCAGCAAAGGGATCCGCTACTGTGTCATTTGTTGCCGCAATAGTTCTAACCACTGGCTGTTGCGTATTTGCCGCATCACTTGAAATATTAGTTGTAACATCTGCACTGACTGATTTTTCAGCAAGTGTGACGCTTGCCTGTGCTGGCACGGATGAATTATTCAATACGCCAGCCAGATTCGCAGGACCGCTCTTTAGGTTATAACTGTTAAGTGGATCAGAACCGACAATTTTATAAGATTGAGTTTTGTCTGCTGCAGCAGTTTGACTCGCTGTAGCTTGAGCCGTTTGTGGCTGATAAGCGTGTTGTTGAGAAGTGAAGTTTTGACCGACATCAGTATTGATAGATTTGGTACTGATTGGATTAATACTAGTGGGTTTAATATGACTAGTAGTTTCAATAGCAGAGATTTTAAGACTGTTGTTTGCAACGCTACTGGTGTGAATAGCTGCTGCGGATATTGTATTGTGATGGGCAGCATTAATGAATGAACCAATGTTAGCAGAAACCATTGGCGCACTCATGTTTACACTTCTATATCAATCAAACTACCCACTGTTTCAGAAGCCTCTTCAATCACTCGTGTTGAAGCTTGAGCTTGATTCGATGATTGAGTTGCAGAGACTAAAGCTGCTGTGGTGTCAGTTTGATCAACTGCACGTGAACTAAGTGTCACAGTATCTTGAGTTGATGCATTAGCGACTGCTGGCTTTTGCTGATCTGGCGTTGCTACAGATGTTGTTGCTTGCGCTAAACCTTGCTGAGCACTTTGTAAACCTTGTAAACCAGATGAATACGCTGATTGAACTTGCATAATGACGACTCCTGATCATAAAAACTTTCATTTAGTATGATCTAAACCGACTAATATGTACAGTTTATAAGCAAACCAATCTTAAACTTTAATCATTATTCCAGCCCATCTCCCAATCTTTCCATACCGGATTCAATCCTCGTCGCCTCATTTGGATTATCACTTGCTCTGCAGAGCGATTATCACTGATCTCAAATTGATCAAGTTGGCTGTCAGGTGTCATGTAGCCTCCTGGTTGGGTTGAACTTCCGGCACTCATGTGAGTAATTCCAAGTGGCAGTAAATTATCTCTTAACGACGGCAGTTCACGTGTTGATAAACTGATTTCAAGTTGCGGATTAAACAACCTAAATGCACAGATCAATTGCACTAATCCGGCATCGGTTAATTCAACCTTAGGTGAAATACCACCAGTGCATGGACGTAAGCGAGGTAATGAAATACTGTAACGATTACGCCAGTAGGTTTTTTCTAGATAATCAAGATGATACCCCATTAATAATGCATCGAGTCGCCAATCATCTAACCCAAGTAATACCCCTAAACCTATTTTATCGATCCCTGCTTTTGCGACTCGATCTGGGGTATCTAAGCGATAAACGAAATCTTGTTTTTTACCGCGAGTATGATGTTTTGAATAAGTTTGAGGCCGGTAAGTTTCTTGGTATACCATAACGGCATCAACACCTAACTTACCAAGACGCTGATATTGTTCTGTTTCCAATGGTTGAACTTCCATTGCCACGTAATTAAAAGCCTTACTAACTAACGGTAACACCGACTCAAAATACCCCATTCCAACTTTAGTTTCGTGTTCACCAGACACCAGCAATATCGAATCGAAGCCACGTTGTTTGATAATAGCCATTTCTGCTGTGAGTTCATCACTGTTAAGGGTTTTACGCTTAACCTTATTGCTCATGCTAAAGCCACAATAATCACATTCATTGGCGCACAGATTTGATAAATACAAGGGTAAGAAAAGACCGATATTGGCACCGAATCGCTTTCGAGTCAGCTGAACTGCTTGCTGCGCCATCGGTTCAATATATGGCATTGCGGCAGGAGATAATAGTGCCAACAAGCTATCAAGATTGCCGTTTGGATTTTGCAAAGCCAATTCAACGTCTTTGGCGGTAGTCGAATACAATTTCATCGATAATGCATCGGGGGCTAATTGCGTAAATACGCTTGAATATGACATGCTAACCCTCCTTGATGTTCACTGACTGCGTCAGTGAATTGATTGATGCTTCTGTCAGAAATCCGGTTAATGGACTGGTTGCATCGGCGTGATGATTCACAGCCCCTAATCCTGCAAGAAAGGCTTGTCTTCCTGTCGCGACCGCATCAGCAAAGCATTTCGCCATTTGCTGAGGATAAGCACTACTTGCAATCGCGGTATTAACCAATACGGCTGCGGCCCCCATTTCCATTGCTCTGCAAGCTTGCGAGGGTGCACCAATTCCCGCATCAATGATCACTGGTATGCAGGCTTGTTCGATGATAATGCGTAAAAAGGTTTCCGTGGCCAGGCCTTGGTTACTGCCAATGGGGCTACCAAGAGGCATCACTGCGGCGCAGCCGACTTCTTCTAATCGGCGACATAACACAGGATCGGCATGCACATAAGGCATGACAATATAGCCTTGCTCGCATAATTGTTGAGCCGCGATTAATGTTTCAATAGGATCTGGCATGAGATATTTAGGATCTGGATGAATTTCAAGTTTAATCCATTTAGTGCCAAGTATTTCATAAGCCAGTTCGGCAGCAAAAATAGCTTCTTTGGCATTACGCGCACCCGCGGTATTAGGTAATAACTTTACCCCCATACTTTGCAGCGGCCCGAGTAAATTGTCATGGCCGCGGGTTAAATCAATCCGCTTCATCGCCAAGGTAACTAACTGCGATCCCGAACTGTTTATAGCTTGTAACATAGTGTTGTGATCTGAAAATTTTCCCGTCCCGGTGAATAATCGAGACGAAAATTGATGATCGGCTATCGTTAACATTATTAACCTCCAGCAACGGCAGAAAAAACCGTAATATTATCGTTCGCTTGACACAATACGTGCACCCATCGGCTTCGTGGTACAACACTATCGTTGACGACTATGGCGACCGCTTGAGTGGGTAGATCACTTAAAATCAGTAATTCGGCCAAATTCAAATTAGCCCGAACGATTTGTTCGACCCCATTGAGTTGCAAGGCAATCTGAGAGTGGCAATTAATATGCGTCATTGGGCTGCTCCGAAAGCTGAGTGACTGACTGCTGATGACATACTGCACACTCAGGATCTTGCCTCATGTGGGCATGCTGCCAATGTAAGTTTTTAGCATTAAAGCAATGTAAAATACCGTATTGAGTGAAGGTATTACTAAGATGTTGTATGCCCACCAGCGCTTGCATACTGGCAATAATGCCCGCAGCAGGCCCAAGAACTCCTGCTCGAGTACAATTTTGCGTAATCGTCATATCAAGTGGATATAAACAACGATAACAGCCGCTATTTGGGTGTAAATTAGAGCCTGAGTCTGAAAAATCAATACAAAATAGTTGTCCTTGATAGCCACTGATTGCGCCACTAACCAAAGTCAATTTCTGTTCAACGCAGAGTTGATTAATAAGCTGCCGTGTCTTGAAATTATCAGTGCAGTCAAATACTAAAGGCTTGGTTACTTTTCGCTTGATAAGCTGATAAAAATGCTGGGCAGTCACTTTTTCCGCGATAGTATTGATGTTGATTTCAGGGTAAGCACGATTAAGCACTCTTTTAGTAACAGCAACTTTGGTTTGGCCAATATCTGTGGCAGTAAATAATAGCTGCCGTGGCAAGTTAGATAGTTCAATAACATCATGGTCAATCAACAACATATGCTGAACACCTGCCGCCGCGAGGTAATGAGCGACTAGATGCCCTAATCCGCCCATGCCAATAATGACGACCGAACTATTCATAATGGCGAGTTGGCCAGTCTCGCCAATATCACTGAGTAACATGGTGCGTGAGTACTGGATATACTGCTGATCCGATAGTATATTCATCTCACCTCCGCAGAGACACTCGGTTTCGATAATGATCGCGTCAACTGTAACCACTTATGATTTAACGCTTGATAAGCTTTAGCGGGATCTGCAGCAGCGCTCACGGCCCTGACAACCGCAACATCACCCACCCCAGTCATGGCAATGACCTCAAGATTACTGAGATTAATTCCGCCAATCGCTACCGTTGGATAATGACGCGAAAATAAGCTGACATAACGTGTAAGCTTAGTGATCCCTTGGGGGGCTGATGGCATTTGTTTCGTGGTGGTAGCAAAAATATGCCCCAGGGCAATATAGGAAGGTGAGTATTGGTGAGCTAACAAGGCTTCAAAATAACTGTGGCTCGATAACCCTAATGCCATTCCAGCTGCAGCTATCGCGGTTAAATCTGCAGTCGCCAAATCTTCTTGGCCTAAGTGAACCCCAAACGCACCGTGTTTAACCGCCAGTTGCCAATGATCATTGATAAATAACTGAGCATGAAACTCTCGACCCAGTTTAATCACCTCAATAATATTAGTTTCGAGTGTTAATCGCTGCAGACTGTCCGAACAAGTGTCGCTATCGAGTTTAGTGCGATATTGAATGGTTTTGCAGCCAGCTGATAGCAGCTGTTTGAGTATATTTAGATCATCAACAACAGGATAAATACCGAGTGGTTTTAGCAGCGATTTAAAGTCATTATGGGCTGTGTGTTTAAATGAAGCTTGAGCGAGATCGTCTGATGTAATCAAGTTGATTAACGGCATAGCCTGTAAATCATCGGGCCAACCGGTACGGGCTAAAATCCCAGGACCTTGCCCTAGACTGAAACCTAATGCTAAGCCCTTATTGACATAAGCTTTTGCCAACACAATAGCATCATGGATCACGAAGTCATGGGCAATAAAACACGCTATTGCAGATGATAAAGTGCAACCACTGCCATGATTGTTATTAGTGACTATCCGCTGACTGCTTAACATAAACACTGCATTACTGTGTGCAACACTGGCGCCTAGCACGCTTGAACTGACATAAATATCTGTCGCATCGTGCTGCCAATGAGCATCACCACCTTTGGCGAGTACATGGCATTTAAATATATTTGATAACCACTTAGCGTCATTAATCATCTGCAGTTGCAGAGTCCTCATGGGATCGATCTCAAGCGATGATTCGAGATTAAGGTTATCATTTCGATGTTGCGCTAAAACGCAATGATGACATAAGCGACCTAACTCATGCTGATTAGGGGTTAATAAGTCAATTAAGCCAATGAGAGGACTAAAATCGAGATCCATAGGATTAAAGCTGGCACCACTACTGGCGACCATCACAGGATCAAGCACCACAAAAGGAGCCATATTTAGTCTAGATCGTATCTGGGTTAACCAATCAGCCAAAATGTTTACCTGTGCTTGGGATGCCAACAGGCCAATTTTAATCGCTACCGGCGGCAGATCTGCACATAAGCTGGTCAACTGAGCCAGTAACATGGATTCAGAAACAGTTTCAACAAGACTTACACTGACTGAGTTTTGCGCAGTTAATGTGGTTATTACGCTACACCCGTGACATGACAAGTCTTGCATGGTGAGTAAATCAGCTTGAATCCCCGCACCTCCACCACTGTCTGAACCGGCTATGGTCCAGACAATGGGTGGGGTTTGCGTTATGGATTCAGTGACAAATGTCGATGAATTCATGATAGTTATTCAACCTCTACCGCTAAGTCGGTATCAACTTGTGCTGCTGGTTTGACGGCGTGATACAGCGCCGATCCCGACGCTTTGAACTCAGCCGACTTTTGCGCCATAGCCTCGGACGGATTTATGGCTTGAGCCATAGGTTGAGTTTGATAAGCACTAGCAGCAGAGACTTCAATCTTAAGTGCTTCTGCTTGTTGAAGATTCGCGGCATATTCACGCACTTCGTGGGTTATTTTCATCGAGCAAAATTTAGGCCCACACATTGAACAAAAATGAGCCACTTTTGCTGATTCTTGTGGTAACGATTCGTCGTGGTAAGCACGAGCGGTATCAGGATCAAGGCCTAGGTTGTATTGATCTTCCCAACGGAATTCAAAGCGGGCTTTGGATAACGCATTATCACGCACTTGTGCACCTGGATGACCTTTAGCGACATCAGCAGCATGAGCTGCAATCTTGTAGGCAATTAAGCCTTGTTTTACATCTTCTTTGTTAGGTAAGCCTAAGTGTTCTTTGGGGGTGACGTAACACAACATCGCCACGCCATACCAAGCCATCATGGCAGCGCCAATCCCTGAGGTGAAGTGATCATAACCCGGCGCGATATCGGTAGTTTGTGGGCCTAAGGTGTAAAAAGGCGCTTCATCACAAAGAGCTAATTGCTTTTCCATATTGACTTTAATCAACTGCATTGGCACATGACCAGGGCCTTCGATGATGGTTTGCACATCATATTCCCATGCAATTTTAACCAATTCGCCTAAGGTTTCTAATTCTGCAAATTGCGCTTCATCATTGGCATCGGCAATTGAACCGGGGCGCATACCATCGCCTAACGACAAGGACACATCGTATTGGGCGCAAATCTGGCAAATATCGCGAAAATGCTCATATAAGAAACTTTCTTGATGGTGGCTTAAACACCACTTAGCCATAATTGAACCGCCACGCGACACAATACCAGTAAGGCGTTTGGCGGTCATGGGTACATAACGCAATAACACCCCAGCATGGATGGTAAAATAATCTACTCCCTGCTCGGCTTGTTCTATTAGCGTATCTCTAAATACCGCCCAACTGAGATCTTCGGCAACGCCATTAACCTTTTCTAATGCTTGATAAATCGGCACAGTACCAATTGGAACAGGCGAATTACGGATAAGCCACTCACGGGTCTCATGGATATAACGTCCGGTCGACAAGTCCATGACGGTATCGGCGCCCCAACGAGTTGACCACACCAGTTTTTCCACTTCTTCTTCAATCGACGATGTCACCGCCGAATTACCAATATTGGCATTCACCTTCACCAAAAAATTACGCCCAATAATCATAGGTTCGGTTTCAGGATGGTTAATATTGAGTGGGATAATCGCTCGACCTCGAGCGACTTCATCGCGGACAAACTCAGGAGTGATCAGCTGACCAATATGCGCACCAAAAGCCTCTCCTGGTGCCTTTTGAGTCAATACGGTGTCAGTTAGCTCAGCACGAGCCATGTTTTCACGAATGGCAATGTATTCCATTTCAGGGGTAACAATACCTTGGCGAGCATAATGCATTTGGGTCACGCATTTGCCCGGCTTGGCTCGGTTCGGCGCAACTAGGACATCAAAACGCAAGTGATCCAAGCCATCATCCGCCAGTCGCTGTTGAGTAAAACCTGAACTTGCACCGGTTAATTGCTCGGTATCTTGTCGCTCATCAATCCATGCTTGACGGATTTTAGCTAAACCTTGACGCACATTAATGTCGGCAAGGGGATCAGAATAAGCGCCCGCACAGTCATAGACCATGATAGGTGGATTGGCTTGTTTAATGGGCTTTGCATCGGTGCCGCCAATGACGGTTTCAGTTTGATTAACCTGACGCATAGCAACGTTGATATCAGCTCGACTACCCGTTAAATAGACTTTTTCAGAATTAGGATGTTGTAACGGTTTAAGGGTATCAATAAATTGTTGAGCATTAGCTCGAGTTTGACGACGGTTTGGATTTGACATTAGCAACCTCATTATTAAGAGTAGAGTTGCTTGTCTGGAGAGGTGTTGATAGCAGCAGTAAACAATAAAAATACTATCGCTTACGTCAATAACCACATAGAAAAATACTAAAGTAATAACTTAACTGGACATATAAACCGATAAAAAACTCGGAGGTAAACGTCCATTTACTGTCTTGTTAAAACGTTATTATCTTCCCAATAATAATGATTATTACGCTTGTTTCCTTCGCAGGTTCTAGCCTGATCAGGTTCAACGGATCCCGAATAAACGGTCTCAGCCATAATGGCACTCCGACAAGATGTGCGTCAGTATAGGCAAGCTTTAAACAAAATATCAAGCCCTAACTATCATCTATTGCTATGACATCTATGAGTTAACATGCCGGCATTAGTTTAGCTTTATCCCTTATCTATCGTATTCACTCAACACTTGATGCATATATTTATAAAGGTGCGACATCATGTCGCACTCTTCATATTTATTAGCAGGTTATAATTTATTAAGGTGAACAATCTCCTTTGAAATTAACTCATCAAAGGTTTATAAAAAAACAATAAAGGTGATAGCTTTGACTCACAAAGTAATGCAAACCATTAAATTAACGAATAACGCCCCATGGGCTTACTCATCAATTGCATTGGCAGTAACACTGGCCATAACGCCGCAAGTAAGAGCTGAATCGTATGACATACAAAACAGCCAAGGTGTTGAACATGTCAAAGTACAAGGACAGCACACAACACATAAAGACCTACTAGGTTCGGCTGAAAACCTCTTAAAAAAGCAAGGCGTCGATTTCTCTGAGGCTGGCGGTGTGTCAGCCTTACCCGTCTTAAACGGCATGATGGGCGATCGGATAAAAATCCTTATCGATGGTAGTGACATCACTTCATCATGTGCAAACCAGATGAACCCGCCGCTCTCATATGTATCTGCAAATCAAATCAGTTCAACGCAAGTCGTCGCGGGAGTCTCTCCGGTAAGTGCTGGCGGTGATAATATTGCTGGTGTGATAAAAATCAGCAGTTTAAACCCACTGTTCACTGATAGCGACGCTGTAACATGGCACAGTGGTAATGTTTCTAGTGGTTATCGCAGTACCGATGATGCTTTTCTTGCTGGCGTCAATGCCACCGTTGCCAGTAAAACGTTAAGTTTTAGCTATCAAGGGGCATTTGAAGATGCTAACAGTTATACCGATGGTCATGGCGATAAAGTACTCGACACCCTATATCAATCTCAAAACCATGCGCTAACGGCAGCTTGGCAAGATGAGACCCAACAAATAGCCATTAAGCTTACTCATCAACATATTCCTTATCAGGGTTTCGCTAACCAATATATGGATATGACTAACAATGACAGCTATGGAGCGTTAGTGCGTTATCAGCGTTCACTAGAAAATGATGCCGAGTTTACAGCACAAGCCAATTGGCACAGCGTCGAACATGAAATGGGATTCTTTACTGACGAAAAAACCGGCAAGATGCCGATGGAAACCAAAGGAAAAGATTATAGCTACCAGTTGCATTGGCAATTACCCATAAGTTCAGACAGTAACTTGTTGATTGGACAAGAATATTATGTTTACCAACTTGACGATACTTGGCCCGCTATCGAAGGTTCATCTATGATGGGACCTAATGATTATGTCAATATTAATGACGGCATGCGTCAACGCGCTGCTCTTTATGGTGAATGGCAACACACTCTAAATAGTCGTTGGTGGTTATCAGCGGGCGTCCGATATGAATACGTGTCAACAAATGCTGCTGAAGTACAACCCTATAACACTATGGCGATGATGGGCATGACCAATGTCAATGCCATAGCAGCAGATGAATTTAACAGCCTCTATCGTAAGCGTAATGACAATATTATCGACGCTACTCTTCTGGCTCGATATCAATTGAGTGACACTGAAATCATAGAGGTTGGTTTAGCGAGAAAAAGCCGAGCACCAAATTTATACGAACGTTACAGTTGGGGTCAAAGCACCATGGCAACAACCATGATCGGTTGGTTTGGTGATGGAAATGGCTATATAGGTAACCCAAACCTCAATGCCGAAACAGCACATACCTTAAGTACAGCCTATAAATTGGTACAAGATGACTTAGCCTTCAGCGCTACCGCTTGGTACAGCAGAATAAATGATTATATTGATGCCGATGAGGTTGGTAGTTTTAACAAAACGCCTATGACCAATACTCGCCGCAATATTTTACAGTTTACCAATGTTAACGCGACTCTGTTTGGGGCACGTATTGATGCTGAATACCAACTAGCAGAAAACCGCAGTGGTAAATGGCTTATGGTTGCTAATGCCACTGCCACTCACGGCGAAAGAGATGACGGTGACGAGCCTCTGTATCAAATAAAGCCATTACAAACTGAACTTGCTCTTCACCAAGAACTTGGTGATTGGAAAAATAGCCTTAGCTGGCAATGGGTCGCGAGCAAAGATCGCGTTGATAGTCAGCGCTTAGAAAATACAACCAACAGTTACTCTCTGCTTAACTTAAGCAGCAGTATCCAATGGCAAGGTGCAACAATGACTGTCGCCGTGAAAAACTTACTCGACGAATATTATCAACTGCCTTTAGGCGGGGTCAGTATTGCACAATACAAAACAGACAACAGTAACGGCTTTGAACAAATAGCCGGAGCTGGACGATCGCTTGAATTGAATATTAATTACGCATTCTAGAGCTGGGTAGATAATAACGAAATCAGTATCGATTACAATTACCTTAAGCCATCGAGATCACACTGCTTAGCTATATATTTTCAGTATTAAAAGCACCCACTATGGCCGGAACTGAGTGGGTGCTGCTGAACAGCGGTGATAGTTATCAATAATGGCAACAGCCAAGATGCGATATAGCCTCGAATGAATTATGTTTAAATAAAAGTTAGCTTTTAGAGGAAGTCGTCAGCCAAGACGCTACAATTCATACTTCGGTTAATTGTATGCAAAATAAGCTCGATAAAGCGGCTTACTTGATGGGTAGGATTTAGATGTCACCTACCCTAAGGATAATGTTTTGCTTTGCGCCGTAATGGCTATTTACTCAATCTGATGCTGAAATCACTCTGTGGTTATCTCGATTGGCTTAAGCATTCAGCTCCGTCTTAAAATAAAAAAGCCTCTACATTGCTGTAGAGGCTTTTTTATTTATTTGGCGGAGCGGACGGGACTCGAACCCGCGACCCCCGGCGTGACAGGCCGGTATTCTAACCAACTGAACTACCGCTCCAAAACGGTTTGTATACACTTAATAAAACTAACAATATTAAACCAATTGCTGTTTATTTTATTAAGTGCAAACAGGTACTTGAATGGCGGAGCGGACGGGACTCGAACCCGCGACCCCCGGCGTGACAGGCCGGTATTCTAACCAACTGAACTACCGCTCCACACAAGTGCGATGAATAATAAAGTTGTGATAATTAATCGTCAACTGTTTTTTAATTGTTTTAGCTCAATTAGTCAAAATTTGCTCAATTGCGCATTTTGTGACTAAAAAACACTCAAAATATTAGTTTTTATCATCAGGCATAGTCAGGTCAATATCGTCTAAATCAACACTTTCAAGCAGACCCTCTTGGGAATTTTGATTACTTTCAGGATTTTGCTTTAGCCTTTCTTCTGCTGCAGCCATCGCTTTGGCAAGGGTCTGCTTTTTACGCCATATCACTAAGCCCACAACACCGAACAAAAACAGTATTCCGTTGATGGTAATAATCCAGAACATTGCATTATCTTTAGCCTCTTGCTCTTCAAATTCAGCTTGAATAGCCGCTTTTTCAGCCAGTTCTTCAACCGATGGAGCCGGAGCTGGAGGCTCAATCAAATTAAAAAACATTTCAGGCAAATTCAGGACAATTTCACGACCATCGACAGTCGTGGAGAACGCATGCCCTTGAACACGATAACTGCCATATTCGGTCACTTTAGGTAAAAAGAGAATTTGATTTGCACTGGTCACGGTTTGAACGGTTAAAGGCAGCGATAAACCGGCAGGACCAACTAACTCAAATTCAAAATGTGTTTGCGCCAGTATCACCACGGATTCATCAACCGCTAATTGGACCTGCCATATCTCTTTTAATGGGTCGCTATTAGGCACCATTTTAACCTGTATTGGTTGTGCTGAAAGCTCAAAAGGCATTGTATATTCGCGCTCAAACACATTATTTCGCGCAGTGACATTAAGCACATAATGACCCGCAGGTTGTTGCAAATTTTGGCTGCCAGTAAAGATGCCATCGTCTGGAACTTCATCAAACAATTCACCATTGTCTTTATATTCGCCAACAATAACAGTACCAGTAGCAAAATTATCGTCAGTAGCAAGGTGTTGACTGGTAAAACGAGCGGTCCATTCCACCATATAGTCTAAACCCGGCATTCTCATGGTTAAATCATCACCTAACAGCCTTGCCGTTACCTTCAAGCGTTCGCCCTGATAAAGAGGCTGAGGCAAAGGTTCCACAGCAATATCTAGTGCAGAAATTTTTTGAATGGTCGATCCTTTCACCACACTGCCTAATAACTGCCAAGGACCAGGCATCGGCTTCTCAATATAAATCATGTCGGCAGCAATACCGTCGACCCACTTGACGGTTTGTGGATGACGATTTGAATACCATTTACTGCCATCGGGTAAAATCACCACAACGGGGGCTGAACCATAGCTCCGTTGGATCACTAATGTGAGATGATCAACCATATGATCAATGCGAAAACGATTTTTTAATTCTGCAGCTTGCGATGCAGCTACCACTGAAGCTTGGGCAGTAGATTGCCAAACTAAGATGATACTTAGCAAAAATAAATAAGAAATCGCTAGATAACCGGCACGAATGGCACTCATAAAAGTTGGTTTACCCTCTCCAGAGACATTTACCTGACTTCTCAATGAGATCAAGTCGTTGTTCGTGTAATAGTAATTCATCGGCTGACGCGCCAACGACTTTAAGATTAAACGCTGCAGGATCGATATTTTTTATCCCGCCGCCCTCTTGGCCCGCTTTTTCATTAGACAAATTAAACTTAATTTGTCCACCGGTCATGATTAAATAAACGTCAGCGAGAATTTCAGCATCAAGTAACGCCCCATGATAGGTGCGACGTCCATTGTCGATGCCATAACGTCGACACAGTGCATCTAGGTTATTTTTTTGGCCAGGATGTAACCTTTTGGCAATGGCTAAACTGTCTAAAATACTGCAAATATCTTTGGTTTTGGGACCAACTGGATTGAGTTTGGAAAACTCATGATCCATAAAGCTAACATCGAAGTTAGCGTTATGAGCGACAATTTCAGCACCATCAATAAAATCAATAAAATCTTTGGCGATTTGGTGAAACCGTGGCTCATTGGCAACACGATCATTGGTAATGCCATGCACTTGAATCGCTTCTTCATCAATGGCTTGACCAGGATTAATATATTGATGATAAGTCCTGCCGGTTAAACGGCGATTAATCACCTCAACACAACCAATTTCAATAATGCGATGTCCCACATAAATAGGGCCACCAGCTTGGTTCATACCTGTGGTTTCGGTATCGAGAATAACTTGACGACTTGCACTAGAAATAATGTTCATATTTTTTACTCATTCAGCCCTCGCCTTTGTATAAATTGAGTATACTGGCGCGAATATTTAGCTATGGTAACAACTTGATGGCCGAACTCAAACAGCTGTATATCTTTACTGATGGTTCTTGCTTAGGAAACCCAGGGCCGGGTGGTTATGGCGTGGTAATGAAATATAAACATCAGCAGCACGAAATGGCTGACGGATTTTCATTAACGACCAATAATCGGATGGAGCTTTTGGCTCCAATTATCGCATTAGAAGCCTTACATGAGCCCTGTAATATCATTTTAACCAGCGACAGTCAGTACATGCGCCAGGGTATTATGACGTGGATCCATAGCTGGAAAAAAAAGGGCTGGATAACTTCAACTAAGCAACCAGTTAAAAATGTAGATTTATGGAAACGTTTAGACGCAGTAAGTCAATTACACAAAATTGACTGGCGCTGGGTAAAAGGCCATGCGGGCCATATTGAAAATGAACGTTGTGACGTATTAGCCCGAAAAGCCGCAGAAGCTAAACCTCAACAAACTGATATTGGTTATCAGCCCGAATAAGAGTTAAGCTCATTATTTGCATATACTTAGGAATTTTTGGGCTTTATCAACGCTTTTTCAACACCTTGGGTATTTGTTAATCCTGAACGACCTGCCGTTGGCGCCGGCGACCAGGTAGGCGCTTTTATTTTGGATTTATCTTTAATGGGTGTTAGCGGAGTGGTCATTTTTCGAGCCACGATTAAATAGACACTGCCCGTGCTAGGTAACCAGTTAGCAATACTTTTTTGCCACAATGGAGTTTGCGGGCTTTTTTTAGCTTGATGGCCACGGTTATCCGCACCTTGTCCTAACAACGAATGATACATTAAACGCTCATCCGCTAAGACTTGATAGCCCAATAACCCAAGCCAATCTTTCACTCTAGATGGCATAAAAAACTGCCCACTCCAAGGCAATTGAGTTTGATACTTTGGCAAAATCTTACCAATAAAAGCAGGACTGACAGGGTTAAAACCGACAATGAATATATAACCACTGCTAATGAGAACCCGGTCAAACTCACGTAAAATTTGATAGGGATCTGACTCGAACTCGAGTAAAAAACAACTTAATACTGTGTCAATAGCACTTTGCTGTATGGGTAAATGGTGTGGGTCAGCCTGAATACTGGCATTTGTAGCGTCATAAACAGAAAAATGCCGAGTAATACTGCAAGATAAACTATTTACCTGACCACTTAACGCCCCAACCTTGAGTAAATGATAACCAAATATACGGGGCCACCAAGGAGCCAATTTAGCTTCTATCTCGGTTTGCAATAACTCACCAAAAGGTAAATCTTGCCAAATAAGGGGTTTTAACATGAAGCCCGCCAAGGTTTATTGTGCAAAAATGTTGTATTGATTAGATTCACTCTACCATAAGGTATTTAATTTTCAGCTAAGCATAATTGAAACTTCGATCTGTCTTTACTTGAAGTTATTAAACGATATCCGTTACCCTAACAGATAGTCAATCATCACTCGAGTCAGATTATGCTTAACGTTCATACCATTGCAGCTTTTAATGACAACTACATTTGGTTAATCCATCAAACAAACAGCCTTAATGCTTATGTGGTTGATCCAGGTTGTGGTCAAACTGTTATCGATTATTTAGCCACTACCGATCTAAACCTCATTGGCATATTGATTACTCATCATCATAGTGATCACACAGGCGGTATCGAAAAACTGCAACAACACTTCAATGATAACTTGACTGTTTATGGACCCAGTAACGAGCGCATTGATGGATTAACCCAGCCGTTGACCCTAGAGTCAACGATGAGTATCGATATTCCACATTTAGGACTAACTCAAGTCATGGCCGTTCCAGGGCATACTTTAGGTCACATTGCTTATTATATTGACGATAAATTATTTTGTGGCGACACCCTATTTAGTGGCGGGTGTGGACGTTTATTCGAAGGAACGCCTGAGCAAATGTTGCATTCGTTAACTATGTTAGCCAATTTACCTGATAAAACTCTGGTTTTTTGTGCTCATGAATATACCCGGTCCAATCTGGATTTTGCCTTACATGTCACGCCAAAAAATTTACAATTAATTGATTATGCCAAAAAAGTGGATCAATTACGCTCACAAAACAAACCGACCATTCCGAGTTCTATCGCGACAGAAAAAGCCATAAATCCGTTCCTTCGCTGCCATTTAAATGAGACCCAAGTCGCAATATCCGCTAAGAGTGGGGTCGACAATATTAATGAGATTCAATCATTTACTTTAATAAGAGAATGGAAAAACCAATTCTAAAGTAACATGAAAACACTTTAATAAGACAAGCTAAATAATTTAATCTACAATGCCAAACTGAACTAAAGCATGACCAACAGAGTCTCATAGGCACTTGGTATGTTCGAGCCTTTATTTTAACGCCCTGAGAACTTGAGGAAGTGTATCTTCAAATGAAAGCAAACTTATTTATTATTGCTGGTAGCATACTGGCAATAACAGGGTGTCAGACCCTTCAAAGTACTAGCCCGCAAACAGATATAGATCAACAGACTGTCGCCATTAACGCTAAAAGCAAAAAGTCGTCGGCAGTAACACTAGATGAGATAGAAGTACAAGTTTCCGAAGTCAATAATCTATGGCTGCGGATCGGTAATGAAATGACACTACCGATAACAGACAACGAATTAGTTGCTCGCTATCGACAGTGGTACATCGATAATCCCAAGCATTTAGAAATTATCACTCAACGCGCTAGCCCATTTTTGTATTATATTGTCGATCAACTCGAAAAGCGTCATTTGCCAATTGAACTGGCCTTATTACCGATAGTTGAAAGTGGTTTTGATCCACTAGCCTATTCCAGCGGCCATGCCTCAGGCCTTTGGCAATTAACCGCGCCAACTGCAACGTCTTTTGGGGTAAAAACTAACTGGTGGTACGACGGTCGCCGCGATGTGGCCTCGTCAACTAAAGGTGCATTAGACTTAATTCAGTACCTTTATCCTAAAATGGATCAAAATTGGCTTTATACACTTGGCGCATACAATTCAGGTGAAGGTCGAATTTTAAATGCGATTAAGCACAACCAAGCTCGCGGCAAATCAACAGATTTTTGGTCGTTATCGTTACCCAAAGAAACGGCACATTACGTCCCACAATTATTAGCATTGGCTGATGTCATTAAGCATGCCGATAAATATGGCATAACGTTAACGCCTATCGACAATGTGCCGCAAATAGAAGTTGTTCCTATTGAGAGCCAACTTGATATCAACCTAGCAGCCGATTTAGCTCAAATTGATATAGTAGACTTAAAGGCGCTCAATCCGGGTTTAAAGCGTTGGGCAACTGCACCACAAGGACCACATCAATTAATATTGCCCAGTGATAAAGCAACAAACTTTAAACTTGCATTAGCTACTATAGAACCAGACTCTCGTATTAACTGGGTTCGCTATAAAATTAAGTTTGGTGACAGCATCAGTCGAATTGCTGATCAATTTGAAACAACGGCATCTTTAATTAGAAGCAGTAACGGTATTAAAGGCAATAACATTATTGCTGGACGATTTTTAATTATTCCAGTTGCTGCGAAAGACCCAGATTTAGCGACTATGACAGCAGACCAAGTTCTCGCTCGTAAAGCGGTTGTGAAATCTAGCCCCAACAAGCAAAGCTATACGGTAAAGTCTGGTGATTCATTATGGAAAATATCTCAGTCACAACAAGTGACTGTGGCACAATTAATGAAGTGGAATAACCTGACAAAACAGTCAACGTTATCAATAGGTAAAAACTTAGTTATTTATCCAAATGAAATGACAGCAAGCACCAGTAATAATGAAAAAACGGTTAACTACCGTGTTCAATCAGGTGATTCATTGGCGCGTATAGCAGTAAAATATAAAGTGACGGTGGCAGAGTTAATTGAATGGAATAGTTTGCAAAACAGCAAGTTAATTCAACCTGGTCAAATATTAAAATTAATTATGACCAATAGCTAACTAACATTGCTTCTAAGATGATTATCCTATAACAGTTTTCACCTTAGTACTGATTTTGGATTATAAAAAAGGACAAGTATGCACTTGTCCTTTTTTTATGTTTTAAAATTAATAGCCATGCTAACTTATTAGGCGCTTATATCTGTGTGGCAACAGATATTCTAGGCAAACTTCACCACCTAAGTACCTTGTAGCTAACGTTATAAATAAAGGCTGTAGTCACAATAAGCGACGACAGCCTTTATTCTCAACGAGAATGAATTTAAATCCCTAACTTCTTAAATAACCCCTCTTTTAGCTTTTCTTTAGCTTTATCGGTTTCACCTTTAAGCTTGCCTTCCAATAATGCCTTCGTATCAATGCCAAACTTAGGCTCTTGGAATGTGCCTTTTATGGTTAGAGGAATATCGACACCTTTAAGCGACTCATCATTAGCGTCACCCTGTCCTGACAACGACCCAACGACACTCGTTGTTAATGCATAATCTAAGGCTTCTGACGCGATGTTTGCCGTCCCTTTACCCGCTAAACGAATTAAGGGGGCAGCCATGGTCAAATCAGGATTAGTCACAACGGCATCTTTCATGGTGAAACTGCCAGTCAGGCTGGTAAAGTCAGTTTTTAACTCTTCTTTACTGGATTCAGACAAGTCGCCTTTTAATTTTTGCTGAGCACTACGGATCATCTGTGGAATGTTAACCCCATAAAGCGAACCATCAGCGACTTCAAATTTACCAACGGCATCAAGGTTCTTTTTCAGATTATCAGCAATTAAACTCGAGCCGCTGCCTTTAACTTCAAAGCTTGCAGTACCTGAAATTAAATCCACTTCAGCCGCATCGGTTAAAAGTGGACGAATTTGCACACCAATCAATTTCTTATCAAATTGATATGTTGGCACTGCCTTGCGAGCATCCAATTTTGCACTTAGTGCTAACTTGCCTTGGTATAAGTCAGCGGTAAGCGACGACAAGTTCAAGATACCTTTATTGATAGCCATTTTCATTTGCCAGTTTTGCGTGAGCATATTGCTGACTTTAATTGATTTAGCCGTTAAATTTAGGGTGAGATCTACTGATTTAAGTGCTGACAGATCAGGCTCTTGAGTCGATACTGTGTCGATCTTTGTGGCAGACTCTTTAGTATTACCTTCTTGCTTTGGGAACAGCGCATCAAGATCAATATCACCCACGTCTAAACTCATCGCAATTTTAGGAACGCTATTAGCATAGTTAACCTTAATGTCCCCGGTGGCAGCCAAGTCCATAGCAGACATTCTAGTCAACTGTAGATCGATAGTTTTGGCATCCAGTGCCATTGTCATTTGTGTCGTGAGCTCAGCGGTAACCGATTTATTCGGCAAGCTGTCACCTTTGGCGTTATGTACCATAGCAAAATCATTAATAGTGACATGATTCAATGCTTGATCAATTTTGACTTTACCTTGTCCAGATGATGCAAGCTGCATATCTGGCAATGTCGCAGAAAACTCATAAGCAAAATCAGCAAACTGACCCAGGCTAAACTGACCTAAGGTGAAGCTTTTTAAATTAAAGGTCTGCGTCGTATTGCTGGCCATATCAATGAGGTTAATATTGGTATTCGTCAGTTCAATACCACCTATATCCAATGTCTCTAATGACATAGGTTTGGCATCATTGGTTGCTGCAGTTTGTGGTTTATCCGCCGTACTTTTTGACACTAATCCATCAAAACTGGTTGTACCGTCTTTTTGCGTAACCAGATTCAGCGTTAAACCATCAAGCTTTAATAAATCTACTTCAATCTGTTGGCTAAATAATGGCATTAACGCCACATTCGCAACAGCCTCATTCACATTGAGCATGGATGCAGGAGTAAAGCCATCTGGATTAGTAAGAGTTATACCACCGAGCTTAATGCCTAAAGAGGGAAACACACTCCAGCTTAAGTCTTGGGTAATTTGTAAATCACGACCGGTTTGTTTTTTAACGGCATCAACTATTTGCGGTTTAAAGTTATTAAGGTCGAAAAACATTGTTAAGTAGACGGTCACACCTACTACTAGAGTTAGCACAATTGCTAATAACCATTTTACTACTTTCATTGTTGCTTCCTTGTCTGTTGATTGTTTACGCTAAAATAGTAAGATCTAATGCCTGCTTACTGACGGCAACACCATTTAAATCAGCATAGATCATCATTCCAGGAAAGATGCTGACACCCGCAATCTCAATAGCTACATTGACATCACCAACATCTTTTTTATCCGTTTTAATCGGATTTGTACCTAATGCTTGCACACCGATCTGCATAGTATTAATCGTACCTGCATCACGAATACAGCCATTAATAATGATACCTTCCCAACCATTGTCATATGCATTGAGAGCTATCATGTCACCTAATAGCGCACGTCTAGTCGAACCGCCGCCGTCCACAACCAATACTTTTCCTTGACCATTTTTGGCTAATTCAGATTTAACTTTGGAATTATCTTCGAAGCATTTTACCGTCACTACTTCACCGTAAAATATCGGCTTAGCACCAAAGGACTGCCATGGATTAGGCAATAAAACTAATTGCTCAGGGTAATGATCGAATAGATCAGGTAATAAATCTAGCATAAGTCCTCCTTGAAAATCAGAATCTTAGATTACTAATTATTAGGCAATTCAACAAGTTTTGTTAACGATATATTATTCACTTTAAAAAGTACTGCTAGTCCAGACTATCAAGCGCTGTACAAACCAAGTTAAAGAGTGACTTATACAATAAAAATGCATATAATTTCCGAAAAATAACGTAAACAATCATACTTATGAGTGACGATTTAAATTTACAGAAAATGATGGATGCGTTTGACGAGCTAGACTTCGAACAACGCACAACAACAAACCTTGAAAATGCACGTAATAAACAACAAATGACAGCGTATATTGATTCGTTGGATTTTAGTTTGCGTCGTTTATTAATATTGCAAGACACGGTCAATTCAATTGTTGAACAAAAAAAATTAGACCTGCTTAAACAAGAACATATCCAAACCTATAAAACAAAAATCATCAATCTATCTCGAAAATATAATATCTCATATCAAGATGTCATCGATATTATGGTGCAATTGCAACGTTAATAGTGATGCTCTGCCTCTTTCGCTTTGGTTGTAAAATATAAACGTTCAATCGGACTAAAAAACATTAGCCCGATTGACAATGTATTATTTTACTCTAAATTGCTCCACAAGCTGATGCAACTTGATCGCACCTTTTTCAATATCCATACTGCCTTTGTTGATCAATTCATTTTGAGTTCTGTTATCTAATGACATGTCATTGATACGGGTAATATTCATATTAAGCTCTGTAATAACGGTACTTTGCTCCTCTGTTGCCGCCGCAATTTGAATATTCATTTGCGAAATCTGATCAATGGACGATTTAATGTTATTGAGTGCTCCAACGACTTGCTGAGTTTCATTAACGGTTTCTGATGATTTAGTTTTAGCTCTTTCAACAGAGGAATTAACGCTATCGATGGCACTTCTGATGGCATCGATAATAAGATTAATCTCACTTGTTGATGCTTGGGTACGACTTGCCAGCGTTCTAACCTCATCAGCCACGACGGCAAAGCCACGGCCAGCCTCACCGGCTCTGGCAGCTTCAATCGCCGCATTCAATGCGAGTAAATTAGTTTGATCGGCAATCCCAACAATAACATCAAGAATTTGCCCGATTTTACTCGAACTCACTTGTAAGCTTTTAGCAACCTCTTCTGTCGCGGCTAATTCTGTCGATAGCTCTGATATTTTTTGCATTGCATTATCGACAACGGCAGCGGATTTATCTGCTTCAGTGTCTGCATTATGTGTACTTTCGGCTGCCAACTGTGCGTTAGAGGCCACTTCAGATGCCGTTACCGACATTTGGTTAATGGCAGTGGCAACATTAGTTGTTTCGGCTTGCACGTTGGATGAAATTTGATTAGCCTGCTGTGTAATCGTTGACATATTCTTCGCCAAGCGGCTTGATTCATCGACTGAGTCGCTGACAGAGATAATCACTTTTTGGACTTTTTCAATAAAAGTATTGAAATGATGAGCAATTTGTTTGAGCTCATCATTACCCTCTTCGGACAACCGTAGGGTTAGATCCCCCTCACCCTTAGCAATATTCTTAAACGCTGCAATGGTCTCAACCATAGGACCTGAAATACTGCGAATGATAAAAAATAATAATAAGATGACCGGCAGCCACACCAGTGTCAGTAATAATAGGTATTGGGTTATAAATTGGTTTCTATCAGCTTGAATGTCATCAACATAAATACCTGTACCGATAATCCAGCCCCAGGGTTTAAATCGCTTAACTACAGACATTTTCGGACTTGGGTTTTCCTGCTGGGGTTTATTCCACATGTAATCAACCCGAGCAACATCTTTTTGTTCCGTACCTTGGATCATTTTTTGAAACAGTTTTACCCCATTTGGATCTTGCATTGCTAATACCTTGGTATTAACTAACTGTTTTGCAAAAGCATGCTGGATCATGGTGCCTTGAATATCAATAGTGAAATAATACTCGTTACCTGAATAGCGCAGTTTATCTATTGCAGCTAATGCTAAAGTTTTAGCCTCATCTTCAGCCATACTTCCAGACTGAACACCTTGATAATATTTATCAGTGATTGCGATTGCAACATCGACTAACGCATTTAACTTGGCTTCTTTTTCATTAATTAACACATTTTCAACTCGCGTTAATGAAAACCAGAAAACAATCACTGTAGCGATAATGGCTAGTGCCAACATGCCGAGTAAACGGTTAGAAATAGTGATTTTACGAAAAAACATATTTGTTGGGTTCATACGGGCACCATGACATTATAATTAAAATGGTTTTGAAATGATTATTAACTCAGACTCAGCAATAATATGTATAGTATAAAATCAATTGAATCAAGATACTGTTTTGTAACTGTTGTGCCTTACTGGACAGTTGTCAATATTTTCACTTAAAAATCGCAAAAAAAATAAATACTTAGTGGTAAACAATGATAAATAAACACTGGCGAAACTCTCACTTTACGAACGCAAAAACTGAGAGTGCATTTGGGTAGTATTTTAGCCATCGAGTGACGACTGGCTTAGCACAATTTATCGCTCAAACCAAACACATGACTCGCTATTGGTATTCGTCTCTTGCGGGAAAATAACTCCTACTATATGTACAAATATCATCAATAAATGACCAACCAATATTTAATCTTAATAAACAATTAGTCAGTTTCTGCCTGACTCAGTTACAGCGAAAGCAACAGTGCTTAAGCTTACTTAGCATTAATGAACATGGCTTTTTGATGGTTCCGTCGCTTAATGTAGGCTTGATGCCAGCGTAAGTGATCATTGTTTATCTCTATTATAAACAACGTATTAATAAAAGAGCACATTATGAAACGAACAAACATTCTCATAACAGGGGCAAGTTCAGGTTTAGGGCGCGGCATGGCAATTGAGTTTGCTAAACAACATCATAACCTTGCACTATGCGCCAGACGTATGGACCGCCTTGAAACATTAAAACAAGAATTACTCGTCATTAATCCTAATATCAAGGTGATAATTAAGTCACTTGATGTAAATGATCACCCACAAGTTTTTAAGGTATTTAATCAATTTAAGCAAGAGTTTGGGCAGCTGGACCGAGTCATTGTAAACGCAGGCATGGGTAAAGGCGCATCTATAGGCACTGGCTTTTTTGCTGCTAATTTGCAGACTGCGCAAACTAACTTTATTGCCGCTATCGCCCAATGTGAAGCGGCGATGACAATTTTTCGAGAACAAAATAGTGGGCATCTAGTGACTATTTCGTCTATCAGTGCTGTTCGTGGATTTAGACGTGCAATGACTGTTTATGCTGCCACAAAAGCCGCCGTGACTTCATTGTCTGAAGGTATCCGCATCGATGTACTGGACACACCGATTAAGGTTACTTGTGTACATCCAGGATTTATTCGCAGTGAAATTAACCAAAAGGTAAAAACGGTACCGTTTATTGTTGATACTGAAACGGGCTGTAAAGCCATGGTGAAGGCTATTCAGAAAGAAAAAGCCAATGCATTTGTTCCTAGTTATCCTTGGGCCATTTTACACTGGGTATTACGTATTGCTCCGCTGAGCATGCTGCGCAACATGAGTTAAGTTAATCATAGTCACATAGCAACACAAGCACCTAGCGACGAGGGTAGCTTAATCACTCATGATTAACTCATCATGGCCGAGTTTTATTTACCCAAAAAGAAATAAGCTCAGTTGGGGATAAAAGTGATTATCAAATCATTTTTTGTCTGGCTAACCTTATTGAATTAACCTGTAATGAACTCACATGACTCTGCTTGTAATACGAGAATCCGCTTTTATTTGCCGAAAAGGGCAAATCTGATACCAATAAGGACAAGTATGGTTACTTGGCCTTATTTGTCCAATGTATCAAGCCAAGCAGGGTTAGCCATCTTACACGCTTAAACTGTATAAGGTTGTGGCCAAACATAACCATAAATTGATTCATTATAGATTGGATATGAACCACATTACTTTTCCATTAACCGATAATGCAATATCTTAATACATTGATTATTAATCACTTATACAGCAACACTGACTATTCAACATCTAACATAGGCCACAAAACAATACAGTCTTCTAAGTATTTCACTTTCGTTTCGTTAACTGTTTTCCCTTGTACCGAAATCCCCGCCGCATGCATGGCATCTTTATTTCCTGTCAGTAACGGATGCCAACTCGGTAACCCTTTGCCAGCATATACGCGCCGATAAGCACAACTATCAGGCAACCAAGTCAACTCAGCGATATTGACGGGTGTAATTGCTGTACATTCAGGTACATAGGTGAAGCGTTCAGGATAACGACGACAACCACAACTGCTGTCATCCAGTAGATGGCATGCAGCATTAGTATAATAAAGCTCGTCAGTTTCATCGTCGATGATTTTATTTAAACAACACTTACCGCAGCCGTCACACAGCGATTCCCATTGTTCGGTGGTCATGTCTTCTAAGGGGGTGGTAGTCCAAAACTGAGTCATCATTGATTATCTAATGTAGCTTTTATCGAAATTTGCCTGCATTTTACACCCAATGGGCCGCAATTTACTGCTTAATTTTTTCAGACAAATAAGTTATCGCCAAAGTATCATGCAAAGTCGGGTTAAATTGATGTAATAAAAGGAAGTTATCATAGACTAAATAAAAACGCCCTTTCGATCCATCAGGTGCAATTAAGGACGCCTTCATGTCACTGCGTTGCGGTAAGTCTGCGCCATTAAAACGCCTAATACCATAAGCCTGCCACTGAACAAATGTGTGATTGACTCTTAAACCAAGCAAACCAGGATCGAGTGCCATAGTGGGTTTGACCTGCCTTCCCCATGTAGAACCGGACTGCCAACCTTGTTGATGCAACATATTCGCCAGCGATGCAAAAGCATCATCCATACTGTTCCAAACATCAATCCTGCCGTCTTTATCAGCATCAACAGCATACTTTAGCAACTGGCTCGGCATCATTTGCATCTGCCCCATCTCCCCAGATGAAGAACTCAGCAATGCATCTTCACTGATATTTTTTTGCTCAATTAACTTAAGTGCAGCAATAAATTCAGCAATATAAAATGCTTCTTCATCGCCTTTGTAGGCAAGTGAGGCTAAAACTGATAATCCAGGGAAACGCCCTGGCTGCTCACCAAAACGAGAATTCATACCCCATAATGCCATCAAAAAACGCGACTGCACTTGATACGTTTTACTCAACTGTTCGAGTTTAGATTCATGCTGCAATAACATTGCTCTTGCAGTACTGACGGTGATTTCGGGCACAGCTTGTGGGATGAAGTCTTCTAATGTCTTAGGTTGATCGACTGAGGGGTTGAGATTGGCTTTCTTAAATATCTTAATCGTCGCAATATTGCGTTCTGCTATAGCTTGGTTAACGCCTGCAGCGATTGCTTTTTGTTGTAGCAATAATAGATAGTCATCAAAATTGTGATGGCTGTCTTCAGCCATCACAACATGAGAGCAAAAGAAGTAAAAAAAAACGCTTAGAATGATTCTGGGGATCATATTCGTGTTGATTACTCCTTTAAGATTATGCTTATTTCTTAAGCGCTAATTCTTGTTTATGCTGTTCGAGTAAATTAACCGGCGGTGGTGGTATTTGTAAGTAATAACCCTGTTCAACTAATGCAGACTTCACTTTATTAATATCTGCGATGCCCAAGTGATCTCGTTTAGATAGTGGGACAATCATGATTAATGACAGAGTACCAAACATTGCCATTAAAGGCTCAGGAACGTCATCAAATACATCACGTTTTTTGACAAAAAGGTAAGTATCCGCTCTTCGACCGCTTTTATATACTGCACATATCATTTTAGTGTAAATTTCCAAAGGTTCAAACTTGATAGTCAACTAAGCACACTATAACATGGTGACACAAAAAATAATTGTAAATCAGTTTATCGCTGAAGTATGGAGAATCACGCCGGGATGGCTAAACAAAATCTCGAATTAAAGGCTACGTCTTTTACATTATCAGTGCTGCATATTAATCATCACGATCTCGATATTATTGCTGCTGAATTAGACAACAAGCTGGCACAAGCGCCGCAGTTTTTTTTGGGCGCACCATTGGTATTAAATTTATCAGCCATTCAGCATATCCAAATTGATTTTAATGCCCTAAAACAATTATTGATTGACCGTAACCTTATTATTGTCGGCATTACCGACGCCACCCCAGAGCAAATTGAACAAGCAAAACACATGGGGATTGCAGTGGTAAAGTCTGGCAAACAAGCCCGTAAAGCAGAACTTCCCGAACGAGCAACTAAAATTGTTAAGCAAAATGTGCGTTCTGGACAACAAATATACGCACAAAACGCTGATTTAATCATTTTTGGTGCAGTTGGTAATGGCGCTGAAGTCATTGCTGATGGTAGCATTCATATATATGGTGCTCTTCGTGGTAAAGCCATGGCGGGTGCCGCGGGAGATAATCAAAGTGTGATTATCGCTAACTCGTTAGAAGCAGAATTAGTATCGATTGCTGGACAGTATTGGTTGACTGAACACTTGCAACAATACGACTTAAGCCAAAGAGGTTGTATTCGCCTTGAGGGCGCATCCCTTACTGTTGAAACATTGCCCCAATAATCGGCAAACACAAGGATATAAATATAAATGGCGCAAATTATTGTTGTCACATCAGGTAAAGGTGGTGTGGGAAAAACAACATCCAGTGCAGCAATTGCCACCGGATTGGCTTTAAAAGGACACAAAACAGTCGTTATCGACTTTGACATTGGTTTACGCAATCTTGATCTGATTATGGGTTGTGAGCGCAGGGTCGTATACGATTTTGTTAATGTCATCAATGGTGAAGCCAATTTGAATCAAGCATTAATTAAAGATAAACGCTGCGACAAATTATTTATCTTACCCGCTTCTCAAACACGGGATAAAGACGCGCTGACCAAAGAAGGCGTCGGCCGAGTCCTTGAAAATTTAGCCAAAGATTTCGACTTTATTGTGTGTGATTCACCAGCGGGTATTGAACAAGGTGCAATGATGGCACTTTACTTTGCCGATATTGCCATTGTCACCACCAATCCAGAAGTAAGCTCAGTACGTGATTCAGACCGTATTTTGGGCATGCTGCAGAGTCGCTCGCGTCGAGCTGAATTGACTTTGGAACCTATCAAAGAATATTTACTATTAACTCGCTACTCGCCGGCCAGAGTTAAAACAGGTGAAATGCTCAGTGTTGAAGATGTGCAGGATATTCTTGCTATTGAATTGCTGGGGGTTATCCCTGAATCTCAGTCGGTATTGAAGGCGTCAAACTCAGGTGTACCTGTGATTATTGACCAAGAAAGCGATGCAGGCTTGGCTTACGGCGATACCGTTGCGCGTTTATTAGGCGACGATATACCAATTCGATTTATTACAGAAGAAAAAAAGGGATTCCTTAAAAGGATATTTGGGAGCTAATTATGTCGATACTTGATTATTTTAGAAGCAGTAAAAAGCCCAATACCGCGTCATTGGCAAAAGAGCGATTACAAATTATTGTGGCTCATCAGCGTGGAGAACGTGGTGCACCGGATTACTTCCCAAAGATGAAACAAGAAATCATCGAAGTGATCCGTAAATATGTGCAAATATCAGATGACCAAGTCTCTGTGCAGTTAGACCAAAATGATGACAACTTATCTGTACTAGAACTTAACGTCACCTTACCGGACACTAAGTAACGCTCATCTTTTTAGATTGACTGACTTAATATAACAAAAAGGATACTGGCATTGCTGCCGGTATCCTTTTTCGTTTAATGACGCTATTGAATTAATTAAACTTAACTTGCGCAAGTAAATCACCGACCAATTGGCCGCGCCACCCCACAAAGAGTAATGGTGTTGGTGTTTGTTTATTGTGATACAACCAGAGCAAAAACTCGTGAATATGGCGCTTCGAACCAACAAATTCTAATGCGACGTTTTCACGCTCACATAGCTCAGTTAATATCGTTTTAACTTCTTTGAAAGCCGATTTATAACCAGACTTTAGTGCCACAACATCTACCTCTTCAGGTAGATCTGTTAAATCTGCAGTCGCCATTACCGCTAATAAATCTTTACCGTGTATGCGTTTTTCTTGATCAGTTAAATCATTTAAACTGTTGAGCTCAGACAATGTTGTGGGCTGCTTTTTGGCCAATGCAATTAATGCATGGTCCTTGACCACAAAGCCAAGCGCAAGATTACGGCTCACCGCTTTAGTCAATCGCCACTTAGCCAATACCTTTAAGTAGGCTAACTGCTGACTTGATAACTGAAAGGCATTTTTAACTTTAAGGTAAACACTGTCACCTTCTGGCAGTGACAAACGTCCCTCGGTCATACGCTGACCTTCTTCAAACAGCCATTCGAGACGATTTTCTGCTACAAGCTTCTGTTGTAACTGAGGATATAATTTATACAAATAAAATACATCATTAGCAGCATACTGCAATTGTGAATCAGACAATGGACGATTCATCCAATCGGTTCGTGATTCACCCTTATCAATTTCAACTTGCAAGCATGCATCTACAAGTTTGGCATAACCTAAACCATGACCTAGGCCCGCAAAACTAGCCGCAATTTGGCTGTCAAATAATGGGCTAGGTTGGCATTCGCCATAATGAGCAAATACCTCAAGATCTTCGCTACATGAATGCACTAACTTAACAATATTGGGGTCAGTTAATAGCTGCCAAAATGGGCTTAAGTCTTTAATCGCAACCGGATCAATTAATGCTAGGGTTTTACCATCATAAGCTTGGATGAGGCCTAATTTAGCATAATAGGTTCGAGTACGGACAAACTCAGTATCAAGCACCAATAAGGCGCTGTGTTGGTATTGTTCAACTAATGACAACAAACTGGCATCATCGCTGATATATTCAAACGTTAACAAAATAGGCTCCGCTAAAAAGGGATGTGAGTAATGGTCATAAACTGAGAATTGCCAAGTATAAAAAAGCCGGCTCAGTTGCCGGCTATCATTTTATGCTTTGTTAACTTCATCTCGAAGTTGTCGGCGTAAAATTTTACCCACATTGGTTTTCGGTAATTCGTCCCTAAATTCTACCAGTTTAGGAATTTTATATCCCGTTAAATGATGACGACAATGCTTAATCAATTCTTCTTCTGTAAGTGACTTGTCTTTTGCGACCACAAAAATCTTCACTAATTCACCGCTGGCATCATTAGGAACGCCAACCGCAGCGACTTCAATAACCTTGGGATGTAACGCGACAACCTCTTCCACTTCATTTGGGAACACGTTAAAACCAGACACTAAAATCATGTCTTTTTTGCGATCCACAATGAAAAAGAAACCTTTTTCATCCATATAGCCAATATCGCCAGTCGCTAACCAACCATCTTTATCAATCACAGTGGCAGTTTCTTCCGGACGTTGCCAATATCCCTGCATGACTTGCGGACCTTTAGCAAATAACTCGCCGGTTTCACCCTGAGCTAATACTTTTGAATCTTCATCTCTAATTTGAATCGTGGTCGATGGTGCAGGAAAACCAATAGAACCATTATACCCACTGAGGTTATATGGGCAGCATGTAACTAATGGTGAAGCTTCAGTTAAACCATAACCTTCGAGTAAGCGTGTCTTAGTAAGGTTTTGCCATTTATCCGCGACCGCACGCTGCACCGCCATACCACCGCCAATAGACAATTTTAAACCAGAAAAATCAAGTTGAGTAAATTCTTCATTATTAACCAAAGCATTGAATAAGGTATTAACACCGGTTAAGACAGTAAACGGATACTTTTTCATCTCAGCAACAAAAGCAGGAATGTCACGAGGATTGGTGATCAATAAATTTTTGCTGCCTTTATGTAAAAACAGTAAACAATTCACTGTTAGGGCAAAAATATGGTACAGAGGCAATGCTGTCACGACAAACTCTGCACCATCATCAAGGGCTGGAGAATAAGCACCACTGGCCTGCAAAACGTTACTGACCACGTTTTTATGGCTTAACATGGCACCTTTAGAGACCCCAGTCGTGCCACCGGTGTACTGTAAAAAAGCCAAATCCTCGCCACCAATATCGGCCTTAATGTACTGTAGGCGTCGACCTTTAGAGAGCGAATCACGAAACGATAATGCATGTGGTAAATGGTATTTTGGTACCAATCTTTTGATGTATTTAACCACAAAATTAACTAGTGTGCGTTTCGGAGCACTGAGTTGATCGCCAAGATTGGTAATAATCACCGACTCAATCGGTGTTTGATCAACAATCTCTTCTAAGGTGTTAGCAAAGTTTGACACCACGACGATAGCTTTAGAGCCAGAATCAACCAATTGATGCTTTAATTCCCGTGGGGTATAAAGTGGATTGACATTAACCACCACCATACCAGCGCGCAAAATACCAAACAGAGCAATAGGATATTGCAGTAAATTTGGCATCATAAGGGCGACACGGTCGCCTTTTTTTAAATGTAATTCATTTTGTAAGTAGGCTGCAAATGCTCGACTTCGTTCTTCGAGTTTTCGGTACGTAATGGTCGCGCCCATATTAATAAACGCAGGCTGATCAGCATATTTTGCTACTGAATCTTCAAACATATCGACTAAAGAACTGAATTGAGATGGGTCGATTTCGGCCGGAACATGTTCAGGTAAGTTATTAATCCAAGGCTGGTCCACAGGTGTCTCCTAATAATACCCACTGTGCTAAGACGTGCATTCCCCGTCAGTGGTAAAATATTTTATTGCCCACGTATCATTAATATTGTTATCGCAGGCTTTATTATGATGCTCGTAGTGACCTAAATCATACAAGTGTTTTAATTTTCGACTATAGTCACATAAATAAAACAAAAATAACAGCGATTTCAGCCAGTGCTACTGCCTATTTAGAATAAATGCTCCAATCGATTCAGCGACGGTATAAGCATTACCCATATGGAGGTGATGATCTCCACTTAACTGAATGATTTCAATATTAGAAAACCATTTATTAGCCTGTTCTGTTGAGGCGGTTAGGTGTTTGTATCCATCCTGACCAACCATGAGTAAAGTAGACGTATTACTAGTGCTCATCAGTGCATCAACCTGCTCAAAACTAAATCGATTAAGTGAGTCTAATTTTAATCTAGGGTCACTTCGCCAATGATACTGCCCATCTGTTATTGCCATATTTCGCTTAGTAATAAGCTCACACCATGGAATGGCTAATCCGGTCAGTTTATGGCGGGCTTGTACCGCCAAATCCATAGAAGAATAAGTCGAAGAGTCTCTGGTTACTTGGCGATTAAAACGTTGTTGTTGCAGCAAACCTCTACGCAGGCGATCTTTGGCTTTAGAAGCAGACTCAGATAAAGGGGCAAGCGCTTCAATTAATATGAGTTTATGAATATTTTCAGCAAGACAGGCATTATAAGCCGACGCAATTATGCCGCCAAGAGAATGCCCCAATAAAATAATAGGACCAGTATCTTGTGAAAGTGTATGGATGACGGCTTGCAGGTCATAAATATAATCAACCCAATGTAATGGATAACTACCCGGGCGATGATCTGATAATCCATGCCCAGGCCAATCAATACATACTAGTTGAAATTTATCGAATAATTTTTGCTGTGCAAAGGCATGCGCTAGCGGAACAAAACTGTCAGCGTTATCAAGCCAGCCATGTAAAGCTAATATTACTGGCTTGTCAGCATGACCATAACGTTTTGCAGCAAGCGTAATATGAGCCAACGGCAATTGAATTTCTTCTACGTTAACATTCAACATTGTTGACTCACTTTGCAAAAATTATTGAGCTGCTGTTTTGGTAAACTTAAGTGTCATGCGATCACTTTCACCAATATCAAGGTACTTTTGCTTATCCTGATCGCCCTTGGCCAAACTTGGGGGTAATGTCCACACACCTTTGTCGTAATCCTTTGTATCTTTAGGATTAGCGTTTATTTCAGAGCTAGCCGCTAATTTAAAACCATATTTATTAGCAAGTTCAACCATTTGGTTTTGTTCCATATAACCACTTTCAGCAGCCATATCGACATTGGCTCGGTGTTCAACAACGCCGAGTGTGCCACCAACCTTTAATACATCATGGGCGGCTTTAAACACACCTTCTAACTCGCCTTTCATGGCCCAATTGTGCAAATTCCGGAACGTTAATACATAATCTGCCGAGTTATCTTTACCTAATGACAATTTAGCCGGTGGATCGAGAGTAACAAACTGAACATTGCCCACACTGGCTTTATTTTCACTGACCCATTGCTCAAACTTCATCCCCGCAGATTTATAATACGCTGTTTGGCGATTATCTTCAGTGGGTTTTGTTTCGAAATTGGCAGCAACATATTGGCCATCAGCGGCTAAATAAGGCGCAAGAATTTCAGCATACCACCCCCCACCTGGCCATAACTCAATCACAGTCTGATCAGGTTTTACACCAAAAAATGCTAATGTTTCTGCTGGATGACGATATTGATCGCGCAGTTTATTTTTAGTCGACCGAAACTCACTGGCCACAGCTTTGGCGAGCGCAGCATTGACCTGCGGCGCAGTAACGGATTTCTCGTCAACACTATCCGCAGCGTATATTACCGTTGACATACCTAAACTTGATAAGCCAATTAAGGCCCCTAACATCATGTTACGTTTCATTTTGACACTCCCTTTTTTCGATCAACTTTACGCCAACAGAGCCATAACATAAACCCACTGAATGCAAGCCATGTTATCACCCATAACCATGCGGGTAGCCAAGTCATTTTAGCTAACATCACCGCATCGCCTTGACCACTTAACCCCAATAACACCATAGGACTAGCCATGGCATTAAGGATAATCATTAGGCCTAATATACGCAGTAAGGTGTTTAGCAGACTACTATTTTTTAATTTAAGTGGTAACAAAAAAAGTATTATTAATACGCTAAGAATAATGATCGTTAATACATCACGCGCCCAAAAAAGTAATGACGCAGCCACAGTGAGGGCTAACAAGGTTAAGGTAAATCTAATCGTTTGCTTTTGGGTTGCCATCAGAAATATTGAGTATCCCCATAGCGCCGCACCAAAATAACCAGCGTAGGCAATAAGTATACTGCTACCACCTTGACTAAAACAAAAGCCCGCGCCATTTGGAAATAATTGAATATGACTCACAGAGCCACCAGTCAATAACGTTGCGATACCGTGAGATAACTCGTGAAAGTAGCTTTCAAACCATTTAAAAGGGATAGAGATATAGGGGAATCGCGTCAGTAAAAAAGCCAACAGTAATTCAATCATAAAACGGCTGCGACTGGGTGTTGCAGACAACGGAACATTAGGCATATAAATCAATACCAACCATTTGTTGAATTTCATCTCTTTTAGCAGAATGCTGTGTTGATAAATATTCCGCGATAGCCCCCCGTTGACTGTAAGTATCACGGTCATATTCAACCCGAGCTTGCTGTTTAGCCGACAAAGTTGAATCATCAACTATGGCCATATTGCGCGCTTCAATGCCTTGAATTTGTTGCTCGGAAGCAGAGACATTAACAACAATAGGCTCAATGGCCGCCGTAATAGGCCGATTACCAGCAACAGCTTGACTCAGGGTTATTGGACCTGATTGATTATTTGCCATTGATAATGCTGCATTTATCGCCATTAACGACACCATTTACCCATACTTGTATCATATACTCTATGTCAAATTACCTTTAATGGCTATTCTCGACCAGGAAGTTTTTTCCATGTAACGGTATCTCGAAGGTACACTGGTGCCAGTTCATCAACACTGGTCTGTAATCCATGTTGGTACCCGTGCTGCGCCAGAATTAACATGGCTTTCGCATCTGGATAAGTCGCTTCTGCACATAGTGTCATGTTTGGCGCAATATTGAGTAACTCTGGATAAGCTTCAAAACCGGTACCGCATACACTAATACTTTGCTGGGTATCGAGTATTAATTCAATTGCCTCTGGTACGCTAACGTGTTCTTCACCCACTAATGTCGCTATGCCGTCTTTGGCAATGTATTGGCCCCAATAGACTTCGTTCATGCGGGCATCAATACAACATAGAACTTGGCAGGCATTGTGTTGTGATATTGCTAACTGAGCCATTGCGGCTAACGTTGAAATACCAATAACGGGTAAATCAAGGCCTAACGCTAAACCTTGCGTCATACTGGTACAAATACGAATACCGGTAAAACTACCAGGGCCACGGCCATAGGCAATCATGTCCACATCGGCCAATGTCACTTGGGCTTGGGCCAATACATCATCAACCATAGGCAATAAACGTTGGCTGTGTTCACGAGGAGCATCGGCAATAAGTGCAAACACCTTACCATTGGTGGTTAACGCAGCAGAGCAAGTTTCGGTGCAAGTATCAAGAGCGAGGATGGTTAACGGCTTTGGCATTATGATGGGTTACCCAGTAAAAAAGCATCAAATTAGACTTAATATGATAACTGATGCGCACCGTTTTAAAAAGCTTAAGGAATTTGTTTTAAAAATTGTAATGCACGGTCTAAGTCACGTGTACGCTGCATTGGTGGCAGAGAATTAATAAAAGCTTGCCCGTAAGCCCGATTAACAATGCGGTTATCGCACAAGATAAGTACCCCGCGATCTTTTTCATCGCGAATAAGCCGCCCGACTCCCTGCTTTAAACTAATGACTGCTTGCGGCAAAGAAATATGGCTAAAGGGGTCAAGTCCCTGACGCTCGGCATTGGCGGCACGGGCTTTGTATAAGGCATCATCTGGTGACACAAACGGCAGCTTATCAATAATCACGCAGCTTAATAATTTACCTCGAACATCGACCCCTTCCCAAAAGCTGCTGGTACCGAGCAAAACGGCATTACCTAACTGTCTAAATTTATTTAACAAACTTTGTTTACTCGCTTGGCCTTGTACCAATAAAGGATAAGCCACTTTACCTTGCAATGCCGATGCAACTTGCTCGAGCATTTGATGGCTAGTAAACAAGATAAACGTGCGGCCTTGCGCAGCATTGATTGCTTGAACACATACATCAACCAGTTGTTTAACCGTATGCTGCGACTGCCCCACTTTACCTAAATGACGTGGCACACAAAATACTGCCTGATTAGGATAATCAAACGGGCTATCTAAAATAATTTGTTGTGCCGATGATAATCCTAGCTCAGTCGCAAAGTGAGCCAGACTGCGGTTCACCTGCAAGGTTGCCGAGGTAAAAATCCACCGAGTATTGGCATCAAATAATTGTTGGCATTGTTTAGCGACATTGATAGGACTAAGTCTTAACATGATAAAACGCGGACCTAGTTCAACACTGTAAGCTGCTTGAATATCTTTACATTCAAAATAATCTTGCAGCTTTTGAGACAATTCATACAATTGCTCGAACGCTAAATCGAGTTGATCATCGCGACCAAGATGATGGCGCATAGAATTGGCCAGATCAGTCAACGCTTGCTGTAATGCCCACGACACTGTCGCTAAGTGTTTATTGGCAAGTACTTTTCGCCAATCAGATACTTGACTGTCGTACATGGCATTATGCCAATCACTTAACGCTAACAAACCACGTTGCGACAATTGCTCTAGTTGAATGCTGTCGCGGATCACCTCTTTGTGAATTTTGATGATGCCATTTAATAACAGATCAATTTCGCGGCTGGATATATGACTACCAAAATAGTTAATGCAAATATCTGGCACTAAATGGGCTTCATCAAAAATGACCACATCAGGATCTGGCAGTAACTCGGCAAATCCGGTGTCTTTGAGTAATCGGTCGGCAAAAAATAAATGATGATTGACCACCACCACTTTGGCCTCCATCGCCCTAATCCGCGCTTTACGGGTAAAGCACACGTCATAATGGTCACATTTTTTACCCGTACAGGTTTCTTTGGTGCTAACAACACTAGGAATAACGTCAGAATGCTCTGCCACCGAGGTTAAATTGCCTATGTCACCATCTTTGCTTAAATGTGCCCATTGGTTAATCTTAAGCAAATCATCAATATAATATTCGCTTAATTGGCTGGCCATTTGCATCTGTTTTTCAAGGCGTAAATGGCATAAGTAATTATTACGCCCCTTAAGTAATGCAACAGGCACATGGATATCGAGCATGGTTAACAATGCTGGTAAATCTTTGAGGAATAACTGTTCTTGTAGATTTTTACTGCCGGTACTCACCACCACTTGTTTGCCACTGAGCAAGGCTGGAATTAAATACGCGAAGGTTTTTCCTACGCCTGTGCCCGCTTCTAAAATGAGATTATGCTTTTTAGCAATAGCATCGCTTACCGCAACAGCCATATCAGTTTGAGTTTGGCGATTATGATAATTGTGTACATGTTTGGCTAACGCACCACGCTCGCTAAACTCATGGATTACAGATTGGGTCAATGTAGAGCTCAAAGCATCCTCAAATTATCGCGCTAATGCTGATGTGATGTGGTTTGCGCTATTATGCTTATAACCGCTCCATGTTCCAACTGTTTATCGCCAAAAGTTGTAAAGGCAGTTGTATAAACAATATCGATGATTTGACTAAATTTAGACCAGAAACAAAAATGCTGGCCACCAGCGTGACTCAGCATTTCTTGACTCGTATAAAATATAATCAAAAGTTTATTTTTTAGTAATTCAGAGAACTGGTTTTGAATGTGGTGTTCAGGGGTGAATTCAAATACCACTTTTTCATTGGTAACCTTGCGTTTAACACTTATGCTCGTGACTTTTTCTGCCGATTTTGACCGAATAAGTCAAATGACAATATATCAGGCATCACAAAATCATCCGTAAAACATATCTTCTATATCCACATTGCCACTTGCTCCTTGGTGGGTTTACTGCCTTTGTGGACCACTTTTTCATCAATCACCACTGCTGGTGTACTCATCACCTCATAAGCCATAATTAGCGCCATATCGGTGACTTTTTCGATTGTTATCGTGACCCCTTTTTCATCCGCAACCGCTTGAACAAGTTCCGCAGTTTCAAGGCATTTTTTACAACCAGAACCTAAGACTTTAATGATTTTCATTTTTTACTCCTTGCGACTAGCCTAATTAATTAGCAGACAATAGAAACGGTGCAACCCCATTAAATATCCACCCCACTAAGGTGAATGCAACCAACAGTAAACAAAATAGGATGACGAGCAATCGCCATTGCATGACTTGCTTTAGCAAAATAAACTCAGGAAAACTGGCAGCCACCGTGCTCATACAAAATGCCAATGTGGTGCCTATTGGCAAACCATTAACAATCAGGCTTTCCATGACCGGAATAACTCCGGTCGCATTCGAATATAACGGAATACCGAGTAACACAGCAGCAGGAACAGACCACCATTGTCCGTCACCCAAATGCGCGGCAATCCAGCCGTCTGGGACAAAGCCGTGTAATGCGGCGCCCAAGCCCACACCAATAATGACCCATTTCCACACTCGGCCAAATATATCTAGCATCTCAGTTTTGGCAAATTGATGCCTTTGGCTTAACGACATGGCTTGCACATTGGCACTATCATCAACTGTATTGCCAGCCTTCTGCTGACCACGTTTTAACGCTTCTGCTGCAAATGATTGTAACCAACGCTCAGCCTTAATGCTGTCAAGAAACAAGCCGCCCAGCATACCGACACTCATGCCAACAGCGATATATAACAAGGTAAACTTAAGCCCTAAGAGGCTCATTAACAGCAATATCGCCACTTCGTTGATTAAAGGTGAGGTAATCAAAAAGCTCATGGTGATCCCCAATGGGATCCCCGCAGAGGTAAAGCCTAAAAATACCGGAATACTCGAGCAAGAACAAAATGGCGTTACCACACCAAAACCCGATCCCATTAGGTACCCTAGCCCTCTGTGCTTGCCGGCTAAATAATCTCTGACTCGCTCAACATTTAACGATGCTCGCATTAAAGCAATGAGATAAATCATCACCAATAACAAAGCAAAAATTTTAGTCACATCTTCAGCAAAAAAATGCAGGGCATCGCCGAGTTTTGTCTCTGGAGACAATCCCAATACACTGTAAACAAGCCAAGAGGCAAAATCTGAAAAGACCTGAAACATAAGTCGGTAACCCCAAATTTACTTGATATTAGGATAACGGCTTTTACTCAGGCGATATAAGCGCTAGATCTCGCTTTTGCGGATAGTAGAAATAAACTTAAACAAGCTAATACGGGAAATGTTGAAATGGAAAATCTTAATTCAATCAATGAATGATATGCAACATCATCTTATAAGGTGTGCTAACAGATAAAAAGCAGCAGACACAATCAATTAGTGTAAGCTAGCACTATGCTTTCTTTCATTTAATCGCAATGCCCAGTTTCCCTTATGTTGCTGCTCACAGGCGGTTTCTGTATCGAAGCTAACATGTTGATTAATATTTTTAAACTCAATGCCATCTTTAGCTAAAGTACACTTAATTAAGTCTAATAATGCGGCTTTATCACCATTTTGGCTACATTGTCTTAGTTGTGTTTCAGTATCAAATATACACACTATCTGAAGGCTCTTAGGATACAAATCATAGTCAACAATATGGGTAATCCACGCAAAACCAGGATAGGCATTTAATGCATGTTCGCATACGGCCGTTAACCCTAGCCTTATTTGATTGTCTCTTTTTTTGTCATTTTTACGCATAAATACTCGCTTGGGGCCACATAGTCTAGATACTAATGATTAATTCAATATAAAAGTTAGTCAGTTAACAGTCATTCTATCATATCTGTGGCGGAACAATTTATTGCAATATTAACAGCATCATAATAACGTAACCTAAATGAGAGTGAATCGAGCAAACACAGTAAGCTTAAGGAAAAGCAGTAATGAAATGGTTAATCGTGGTGGTAATAAGTTGGTGTATCGGGTTTATCAGTTATCCACTGATCTGGCCGAGTGATGTCATAGACACAACTAAAACCACAGAGGAGTTGACTCAAACTCCACAAACCAACACGCTAAATTCGCTATCGGCAGAGAAACTAGCCTTGCATTCAGTAAATTATCCTTCGCAAAACTCTCTAGACCGCGATGCTTTTAAGGCGTCATTAAACAGCGATGAAACACCTTACATGTCGATTTTTCGTATCATGCAATTGGCTGAACAAGATCCCCTTGAAGCATTGCTCGTTGCCCAAGAAACGCAACACGAAGACTTATACGGTTTAATTTTAGAAATCGCTGGGAAAATGCAATTTTCGAACGTGATCTCATGGTTAGAACACCAAAAATCCACTGAGCTATACGAATCATTACTCGACAGTTATTTGCGCGGTCTAGCGACCGTTAATCCACAGCAGGCGTTAAACGAGATTGATTTATTAGCAGTAGAGCCGATGAAGTCATCGATAATGATGTCGATTGTCGATTCATGGGCAAGCTCAGATGCAATAGGGGCATTTGAATGGTTAAAGTTACAACCTGAAACACAATCGACCTTAAAAATGTACTTAAATACTATGTATTATTACATTGAACAATCACCTAATGAGGCTGCAAATCTTATTGCATCGTTACCATTGAATGAGTCGACAAATTATCTGATTACCTCGATGGTATATCAGCTAGTTGAAAAGAATATTCAAGAAGCTGTTGATTGGTTGGACGGCATTGCAGTTGAACAACGCGCCAGTGGCGTTTTCATTATTTCACGCAAAATGGCAGAAACCGATCCAGAGGCCGCGTTGATTTTTTTAAATAATCAAAAACAAAGCTACAATTTAAACCAAGACTATTTCAATAGCGCCCTAGCAGAAATCGCCAGTGTTGAACCTAACATGATGTTAGCCAGACTTGATAACTACGAGGCTAGAGTGCAACGCGATATTATTATTAACGCTAGCTATGCCCTAGTAGAATATTCTGAAAACGATTTTTTACAATTGATTAATCCATTGTCTGATAACAACAAAGATATTGCATTAAATCAACGTTCAGCTCAGCTGAACCAAACAGATCCGCAGCAAGCGTTTAATGTAGCCGAACTCATTAATGACCCCGCAACACGACTAGAATCGATTATAAATACTATTACTGTGTGGAGTGGATTTGATAAGCGATCGGCGCTGGCAGCCATTGATAACTCAAGCCAACTAACGGCCAGTCAAAAAGGTGAAATCAGCACTCAAATACAATTACAGCTGACATCGTCAAATATTATTTATCCATAAATGCCCATTATGAGATGGCCTCCATGACTTGCTGAGTGACTCTATGTGATAATTTAACAATATCAGTATGCTGTTATCAATTCATGATAAACAAAACAGATTAAACACTAGGTGTGCTGAGAGAGGATGCGGGTTAGATGCGGTTTTTTGCTTAAAAAGGGTATGATTTAAACTGACAATATAGGCTAAGTAACCAGCTGAGTTAGCACTATATCAACTGACATTGACTCTATTTCCACCCGCATTTTTAGCACTATACATAGCCTTATCTGCATGTTGAATCAATTGCTGTTCATCATCACCATCATCAGGATAACGTGCCATACCAATACTAGGGGATAGCTGCAGAACGAGATCATCAAACCGATAAGGTTTATCGAGTTCAGAACGAATGTTTTCAGCAATAACAAGCACTTTCTCTAGAGAATTAATACAGTTTAGTACAACTAAAAACTCATCGCCGCCAAAGCGTCCAACCGTATCCGATTTACGAACACAATGGCGTAAACGTTGAGCTATACTCTTTAACAGTTTGTCACCAACCAAATGGCCATAACTGTCATTGACATGCTTAAACCCATCAATATCAATAAACAGTAATGATAAAGATGCTCCCTCACGACGCGCTAACCCTAATGACGTTTGCAAGCGTTCAAATAACAATGCTCTATTGGGCAATTCTGTTAATGGATCATGTCCTGCAATGTAATGAAGTTGTTGTTCCATTTTTTTGCGCTCAGTGATGTCGTGAGCAATCGCAATCCTCAACTGATGATCTTCTGACCACCTTGCTGACCACAGAATATCAACTATGTTGCCATCTTTGCGGACCCAACGATTTTCAAAACGCCGCTGATGCACTCCGCTCATCAGTGTTTCAACAACTTTAAGTGTTTTTAGTCCATCATCAGGATAAACAAAATCTATCATTGGTTTATTGATGACTTCAGCTGGTGCATAGCCAAATATATCTTCAAACGCTGCACTCACAAATACAAAACAACCACTTTTATCCACTACACAAACAGCATCAAGCATTAAATCCATAACTTCCCTAAGCGCAGCTAGGTCAATGGTCTTCATACAATGCATACCCCGAGAACGTTGTTTTATCACTAATAAAGCAATATGTAATATTATGAGCTTAGTTAAATATACTCAATGACTTTAATGAATATCCTTTAATGACACCCATTAAAGGAGTGTAATGTGTGAAGCCATATTAGCAACAAAGTATAGTGTATCGATTCAATAAAAAACAAATAAACCATTAACAATATTCACTTTTCACTCCAATTTTGACCTATTTTACCATCAGCTTATGACCTTTCCGATGTATTAAATGAGTAAAATTAATACAACATAGTATTTAGTATCATTAGATAATCAACGACTCAATGGTTACAAAAAAGTTAACCCGAAGATAACACCATCCTGTAAATTTGGCTGACTGCTGTCCTAACGGTGAACAAATAAACTCATATCGCTTTATTAATAACCAATAAATATCTTGTTATTGGTTTATTTAGGTAACTTGACATTAAACTTATAACTTATGCAAAAATTTTGACCTGTAAATCGCATTTTATGTTTATTGACTATTGCAAACTGTTATAAATACGGTTAAGTTTAATCGTATAGTTTTTAGCGAATAATTAATGTAAACGTAATGGTTAATTGATAGTCAATAACAACCATTACAGCAAGCATACTTAAAGAGTAATTAATATGAACATCCAAGTGACTACATTCCACCATCATCACCATATGCGGTAGCCTTCGGATGCTTACTGCCGAAGGATGTTATCCTTCTGGTGGTGAACAAAATTTCACATAAACCCCTGGAAGGAATTTCAGGGGTTTTTTGTTTTTCTAAATTTATATTTTTATTTAAGCTTTTAAATTTACAGAATTTTATATTTAATACATAAGGAAGTATCACATGAGTGAGTCAAAACGTTTACGTATCGCCATCCAGAAATCAGGCCGTTTATCAAAAGAGTCTCAACAGTTACTAAAAAGCTGTGGGGTTAAATTTAATGTAAATGAGCAACGCTTGATTGCACACGCAGACAATATGCCAATCGATTTATTACGCGTTCGTGATGATGATATTCCAGGCCTAGTAATGGATGGTGTTGTTGACTTAGGTATTATCGGTGAGAACGTTCTTGAAGAAGAGCAAATTGAGCGTCAACTCGCAAACAAGCCTGCTGAATGCACTAAATTACGTGAGTTAGATTTCGGTTCATGCCGTCTATCATTAGCTGTACCCAATGAGTTTGAATACAAAGATGCCAACTCACTTGAAGGCTTACGCATTGCAACCTCTTACCCGAATTTACTGCGCCGTTTTATGCAAGAAAAAGGCATTAACTACAGCGATTGTATGCTAAAGGGATCGGTTGAAGTAGCGCCACGAGCAGGATTGTCAGACGGTATTTGTGATTTAGTCTCTACAGGTGCCACCCTTGAAGCGAATGGCTTGTATGAAACTGAAGTGATTTACCGTTCAATGGCGTGCATCATCCAATCTAATACAACTCAATCAACTGAAAAACAAGCACTAATCAATAAAATCCTATCGCGTGTTAATGGCGTTATCCGTGCTCGCGAAAGTAAATACATCTTATTGCACGCGCCAATTGAAACCTTAGATCAAATCGTTGCCCTACTCCCTGGAGCTGAAAACCCAACCGTATTACCACTAAATGACGACACTAATCGGGTGGCAATTCACGTTGTAAGTACTGAAGATTTATTCTGGGACACAATGGAAGAATTAACTGCGCTAGGTGCAAGCTCAATTCTGGTCATGCCTATTGAAAAAATGATGGGGTAACACAAATGCAAATTCTCGATTGGGCTTCTTTATCTACCGAACAGCAACGACAAACCTTAGCGCGCTCTCCATTAGTGGGTGACGCAAGTGTTGAGCAAGGTGTTCGCAACATTATTGAGCAAGTTAACGCTCAAGGTGATAGCGCATTATTGGCTTATAACAAACAATTTGACGGTGTTGAGCTAACAGAATTAGCGTTATCAACTGACGCCATTGCTGCAGCATGTGCACGAGTGGGTGACGACGTTAAGCAAGCAGTTGCACAAGCGGTCAACAACATTGAAACCTTTCATAAGGCGCAAGTGTTTCAGGGTGTAGATATTGAAACTCAAGCAGGAATTCGTTGTGAACTCAGAAGCGAGCCTATCGAGCGTGTTGGCTTATATATTCCAGGCGGTACGGCACCATTAATCTCAACGGTCATGATGCTAGCCTTACCGGCAAGAATAGCCGGTTGTGGCAAACGCGTATTAGTCAGCCCTCCACCAATTAATGATGCAATTATTTATGCAGCCAATGTTTGCGGCATTACCGATATTTTCCAAGTTGGCGGCGCGCAAGCCATAGCAGCACTGGCTTTTGGAACAGAATCCGTACCAAACGTTGATAAAATATTTGGTCCGGGTAATCGTTACGTGACTGAGGCGAAACGCTTAGTGTCACAAGACAGCCGTATTAGCGTATCAATTGATATGCCAGCGGGTCCTTCTGAAGTACTCGTGATTGCTGACAAAGATGCTAATCCTGCTTTTGTAGCATCAGATTTATTGTCGCAAGCAGAACATGGTGTTGACTCGCAAGTGATGCTAGTGACCGATTCATTAGCACTGGCAGAGCAAGTCAACCAAGCATTAATTGAGCAATTAGCACCATTGAGCCGTAAAGACATCGCCGCAGAAGCGCTTAAATGCAGCAGAAGTATCATTGTCAGTGATATGGATGCGGCCGCTAAAGTGTCTAACTTGTATGGCCCGGAGCATTTGATTATTCAAACGGCTGCACCTCGGGAAGTACTACAGCAAATTCGCGGTGCGGGTTCTGTGTTTTTAGGCGCATTCACCCCTGAATCGGTTGGCGATTATGCCAGTGGCACCAACCACGTGTTACCGACCTATGGTTACAGCCGTTCGGTATCTAGCTTGTCATTAGCCGATTTTAGTCGCCGCTTTACAGTGCAAGAACTCAGTCAGCAGGGATTACAAACCTTGGGGAAAAGTGTCATGGTATTAGCAGAGAATGAGCTTTTAGATGCACATAAAAATGCTATCGCAATCCGTTTAGCCAGTATTTAACTGTTAAGCCTAGAGCAAAATCTGTCGTGTTCAGTTAACACCTTATTAGAGTTGAAAGTAGAGAGCATAGCCATGAGCCAGACCCAAGTAGCGACTTTTGATCCAAACACCTTGGCCAGACCCGAATTACTCACGTTAACACCTTATCAAAGTGCCAGACGTATTGGCGGTAGAGGTGATATTTGGATCAATGCCAATGAATCGCCATTTAATAATAGCGACCTTGATAAAGTGAACCGTTATCCAGAATGCCAGCCACCTGAACTCATCAATGCTTACAGCAGTTATTCAGGTGTGAAAGCCAGTAACATAATTGCCAGTCGTGGCGCTGATGAAGCGATTGAATTACTCATTCGCACCTTTTGTATCCCTGGCGTCGACAGTATTGCTTGCTTTGGACCGACTTATGGCATGTATTCAATTAGTGCCGCAACCTTTAATGTGGCTGTCACAGCGCTAAGTTTAACCGACAACTATCAGTTACCGGACGCGTGGCCAACCCAAATAGGCAATGCAAAAGTAGTGTTTATTTGTAATCCCAATAATCCAACCGGCACCGTACTTGCTAAAGACAAGATTGAACAAGCCATTCAAGCGGCGCCAAACTCGATTGTAGTGGTCGACGAAGCTTATATTGAATTTTGCCCAGACTACAGCGTGGCTGATTTACTTGATCAGTACCCTAACCTTGTGGTGTTGCGTACCTTATCAAAAGCATTTGCCTTAGCTGGTGCTCGATGTGGCTTTATGCTTGCGAGTGATGCCATTATCGATTTAGTGATGCGAGTTATCGCACCGTATCCAGTACCTTTGCCAGTATCTGAACTTGCGGTAAGCGCCTTAAGTCCCGCTGGCATCGATACTATGCGAACTCAAGTCGCCAGTTTAATTGAACAAGGCCAACGCTTAAGCGTTGCGTTAACCGCCTATGGCGCTACAGTACTGCCTGCTAATGGTAACTATGTGTTAGCAAAATTTGACGATGTTAGCGCTGCAGCCAAACGATTAAGTGATTCCGGCGTGGTTGCCCGTGCATACAAAGATCCACGCCTTGCTGATGCAATTCGCTTTAGCTTTACCAATGAACAACAAACCAATTTGATTATCGCTTTGTTTGAAAAAGCGGTGTCAGAGTCATTAGCATAGAAGTTAAAGCCGTTTCAATAAGCACAGTGATTAGCCTATTGAAAAACACATAGATCAAATTGAATAGATAAAACCAACAGATTAAAACAAATAAAATTACACCCTATTTAAGGCATTGAACATGAAACAGAACATATTATTCATCGATCGCGATGGTACATTAGTGGAAGAGCCTGCCATCGACAAGCAGCTCGATAGTTTGGCAAAATTAGTGTTTGAACCACAAGTGATCCCAGCGTTACTTAAATTGCAAAAAGCCGGTTTTCGCTTGGTGATGGTCAGCAACCAAGACGGTTTGGGCACTCCTTCGTTTCCAAAAGAAGACTTTGATGCCCCGCACGACATGATGATGCAAATTTTTGCAAGCCAAGGTGTGGTATTTGACGATGTGGTTATCTGTCCACACTTTAATGATGAAAACTGCAGCTGCCGTAAACCTAAACTAGGCTTAGTAAAAGACTACTTAACCCAAGGCAAAGTAGATTTTACCACTTCAGCAGTGATTGGCGATCGTGAGACCGACGTTGAACTTGCCAATGCAATGGGCATTAAAAGCTTTAAATACAATCGTCAAACACTCGACTGGGACGCTATAACCAGTGCTTTATTAAGTAAAGGTCGCGTGGCAACAGTAGTGCGTACCACCAAAGAAACCAACATCAAAGTGACCATCGACTTAGATAATCAAAGCAAGGGAAAGATTGAAACCGGAATTGGCTTTTTTGACCACATGCTGGATCAAATTCAAACCCACGGTAACTTTAAAATGGACGTGCATGTTGACGGCGACCTAGAAATTGACGACCACCACAGTGTAGAAGATACCGCACTGGCCATTGGCGACGCGATTCGTCAGGCCCTTGGCGACAAGCGCGGTATCGCTCGTTTTGGGTTCAGCTTACCTATGGATGAAGCCAGCGGCGAGTGCCTAATGGACATTTCTGGTCGCCCATTCATAAAGTTCAATGCTGACTTTGATCGTGAAATGGTCGGTGAAATGGCTATCGAGATGGTGCCACACTTTTTCCGCTCATTCGCTGATGGCCTACGTTGCACCTTACACATTGGTTCGCAAGGCGATAACGATCACCACAAAGTAGAAGCACTGTTTAAAGTGTTAGGCCGTACGCTTCGCCAAGCGGTGAAAGTAGAAGGTGACATACTGCCATCAAGCAAAGGTGTGCTGTAAGGAGTTCATGTGACACAAGTATCGAACGCTTCAAACGCTACCAATGATCTTACCGTGATTATTGATACCGGCTGTGCCAATTTAAGCTCTGTACGGTTTGCTTTTGAGCGCCTTAACGCCAATGTCTTAGTCAGCGCTGACTTTGATGTGATCCGCAGCGCAGCAAGAGTGGTACTGCCAGGTGTTGGCACCGCTGGTGCGGCCATGGACGCCTTAAAACAAAAACACCTAATTGAGCTGATTAAAAGCTTAACGCAACCTGTTATGGGCGTATGTTTAGGCATGCAAATGCTGGCATCATTGTCTAATGAACATGGTGGTCGTAGCGAACAAAATATCACCTGTTTAGGCTTAGTGCCGACTGATATTGGTGACTTGGACAGCAAGGGTATGCCCCTGCCGCACATGGGCTGGAATCAAATTGAGCTGAGTGATCACCCATTATTTGTCGGCATTGAAAATGGCAGCTACGTGTATTTTGTTCACAGCTACCGTGCGCCAATCAGTGAATACACCCTAGCCAGTAGCACTTATGGCGAGTCATTCAGTGCCGCCATTGGTAAAGGTAATTTTTTTGGGGTGCAATTCCACCCAGAAAAAAGTGCCAAAGTGGGCGCACAAATTTTGCAGAACTTCTTAAACATGGGGACACCACAGTGATTATTCCTGCCATTGATCTAATTGACGGCCAAGTGGTGCGTTTGTACCAAGGTGACTATGACAAGCAAACCACCTTTGACTTAAGCCCTCTGGCACAATTGCAGTCTTATCAAGCCCAAGGGGCAAAACTGCTGCATATCGTCGACTTAACCGGTGCAAAAGATCCTAATAAACGCCAAACCCAATTAATCGCTGAACTTGCTGCAGGGCTTGATGTTGATATTCAAGTCGGCGGCGGTATTCGAACTGAAGCGCAAGTAACAGAATTATTAGCTATCGGTGTTAAGCGTGTAGTCATTGGATCACTTGCGGTTAAAGAGCCTGAGCTGGTGAAAAGCTGGTTTGTAAAATACGGCAGTGAAGCCATTTGTTTGGCTCTGGACGTTAACATCAACGATAACGGCGAAAAAATTGTCGCGGTATCGGGTTGGCAGTCGGGGGGTGGTAAGTCATTAGAGTCGTTAGTGGCTGAATTTGAAACCGTCGGCCTTAAGCATGCTTTGGTGACTGATATCAGCCGTGATGGCACCTTAACTGGCGCCAATACGCAGCTCTACACTGAACTTGCCGCGACTTACCCTACTATCCTTTGGCAAGCCTCTGGTGGCATTGCTACGCTCGATAACGTTGCCGCAGTCCGCGACAGTAAAGCATCAGGTATTATTATCGGCAAAGCTTTATTGATTAATCAATTTACCGTCGAGGAGGCAATACAATGCTGGCCAAACGCATAGTTCCGTGTCTTGACGTTCGCGAAGGTAAAGTGGTTAAAGGTATACAGTTTCGCAACCACGAAATTGTCGGTGATATCGTTCCCCTCGCCGCGCGTTATGCCGAAGAAGGCGCTGATGAGTTAGTGTTTTATGACATTACAGCCAGTGCACACGACCGGGTTATCGATAAATCCTGGGTAAGCCGCGTTGCTGAACAAATTGATATTCCGTTTTGCGTCGCCGGTGGAATTAAAACCATCGAGCAAGCACGCGAAAAACTCGCTTTTGGTGCGGATAAAATATCAATTAACTCGCCAGCATTAAGCGACCCGAGTTTGATATCACGCCTACAAGATGAGTTTGGCCGCCAGTGTATCGTTATCGGCATTGACTCATTTTATGATGCTGCAACTGACAGTTACAAAGTAAAACAGTTTACCGGCGATGAAGCAGCGACCAAAGACACTCAATGGTATACTCAGGATTGGGTTGAAGAAGTACAAAAGCGCGGTTGTGGCGAGATTGTATTGAACGTCATGAACCAAGATGGCGTGCGCGGTGGTTATGACATCAAACAACTTAGCATGGTACGCGCTATTTGCGATGTGCCGTTAATTGCTTCTGGTGGTGCAGGCACTATGGAGCACTTTAAACAAGTGTTTGAACTTGCCAAAGTTGACGCCGCATTAGCAGCAAGTGTGTTTCATAAAGGCATCATTGATATTGGTGAGTTAAAAAGATACTTGCACACCAATAACATCGCGATTCGTTTATAAGCTTAGATTTTTACGAGACTAAACATAGCCTCACCCAAAAAGAGATTACAAATGACAGACATCAAATTTGATAGCACAGGCGTAGATTGGGACAAGCAACAAGGCTTGATACCAGCAGTGGTGCAGCACCACCTAACGGGCAAAGTGCTTATGCTAGGTTATATGGATCAAGCGGCATTAGAGAAAACCTTAGCCACTAAACAAGTGACCTTTTTTAGTCGCTCTAAACAACGTTTATGGACCAAAGGCGAAACCTCTGGCAACACGCTTGACCTCATCGCTATCGACAAAGACTGCGACAACGACAGCTTTCTAGTGCAAGTTATTCCTAATGGGCCTACGTGCCACACAGGGACAGAAAGCTGCTGGAAAGATGGCAACGCACATCCTTTTATCGATAATCTGACTAAACTGATTATTTCCCGTAAAGGCCAAAGTGCTGATTCAAGCTATACTGCCTCACTATTTGAACGTGGTACTAAACGCATTGCCCAAAAAGTCGGTGAAGAAGGCCTTGAAACAGCCCTTGCCGCAGCCACTCATGACAAAGAAGAGCTTGTTAATGAAGCATCGGATTTGATGTATCACTTAATCGTGTTGCTTGAAGATCAAGGTTTGTCGATGGCCGATATTAATCAAAACTTACTAGAGCGCCATACCAAAGCCAGCAAGTCTGCCACCGGTCAGTAACGTTTTAGCCCATTTTATTAGTAAAAAAGACGCCGAGGCGTCTTTTTACTAATATTATCAAAGTCATGGTTGTCGTTAAACAACTGATACACACTACAACGAATGAGTAGAATATCATAACCGATAATAATGCATTCAAATCGTATATGATTAATAAAACTCTTTTTCACCCGGAGGGCGAGTTTTCAGTAGTTTTAAAAACCACATGTATTGTTCTGGATAGGCATTAATCACTTGCTCAACCACTTTATTTAATGCAATAGCTTCGTTCTCTTTACCAACCATCTCTTGGGGATTTATCGCTGGCATCACAGTCATGATAAATTGCTTAGCTTGTTGATCGTAACCAATCTTAACTGGCATGACTTGGGCATTACCTGCTTGAGCTAAGCGCCCTACGACCGGTAATGTGGCTTTCACTGTGCCCATAAAAGGCGCAAATATACTTTTATCAGGTCCGAGATCTTCATCAGGCAAATAGAAAAAACTATTATCGTTTTTTAATTCGGCTAACAAGGCTCTGATCCCTGCTTCACGCATATACACACGTCCACCTTGACTGCTACGCATTCGGTTACTAAACCAATTAAATAATCCATTTCGATGTGCTTTAACCATAGTCACTAACGGAATTTCTAAGTTGATTCTCAGGCCCGCGTATTCCATCGGCCAGACATGCGGCATAATAAAAATGATCGGTTGCTTAGCATCTCGAGCAGCTTGCACATTTTCGAAGCCATTAAGTTGAATACGGCGTTTTAAGTAGGCTTTAGACCGAATAAGCAACTCAGCTTGTGACAATAAGGTAATCACAAAAGTCTCAACATTTTGTTTAATTAACTCATCGACTTCGTCAGGCGACTTATCAGGGAAACAATGGGTAATATTAACCTTTGCGATTCGTATTGGTTTGCTGGCAACTTTCATCACCACGCGGGCCAATAATTTCGCAATAGGATCTCTTACAGTTGCGGGAAGAACACCAAACAGAAACAACACGGCGATGGCTAACCATGTTCCCCAGTAACGAGGATGCAGTAATGATTGCTTAAAACGAGTGTCAAAATATTTTGCTTGTCGTGCCAAAAGAATCTCCAAATAAACTGACCGTGAGCCACGGCAAAAAATAATATACTAACAAGGTCATTATACTCGTGATTAAGGAGTGCAAACCAACATTATAATCAACAATAACAAAACGACAGTATCACCTATAGCATCGCTCTGACGCATAAGACAGCGTCAATAAGATTATCCGATATAACAATTTGAAATACCAATTCCATTAATTACGTGCTCAATCAGAGCCACTGGATTTTTTCAGTTTGAGGCGCATTGTTGAAATAATGCTTGTCCCTCATAAAACAATGCCACAAAAAATGGAAACCTTAAGTGAGTCCCAAGGGCGGGTTTTTGCACCATCTACACTGCTTAATATGATTTTTGAGGTAGAACAACAATGCCTACAATCCTATTACTTGCCTAAAAGGCACAACACTCCCACTGAATGACCAGATAAATATTGGAATGGGTATAATATCCATAATCAATACAGACGATAAACGGTATTCGTCAAACTCAAAAACAAAAGAGCCACTCAATTAAGAGTGGCTCTTCGTAATACAGATCCGATCGGATTGGCGTATTAACTAGTGAATTATTTTTTACCCGAGTTTGCCGCTTCAACTCGTGATTTTAGCTTCTGTCCAGGACGGAAGGTAACAACACGACGTGCAGAAATCGGAATATCTTCACCAGTTTTCGGGTTCCTTCCCGGTCTTTGATTCTTGTCCCTAAGGTCAAAGTTGCCAAAGCCAGATAACTTGACCTGCTCACCACTTTCGAGTGCTTCACGAATTTCTTCAAAAAAAGACTCGACCATCTCTTTAGCCACACGTTTGTTAATGCCTAATGTTTCAAAAAGATGTTCTGCCATTTCGGCTTTGGTAAGTGCCATACTTTAATCCCTCAACGATGCGTTGAACTCGGTCTTTAGAGCCAATACCACTGATTCCATAGCCTCAGTAATATCTTTATCTTCAAGTGTGCGAGTAGTGTCTTGTAACGTAAGTGCGATGGCTAGGCTCTTTTTGCCAGGCTCAACACCTTTACCTTGGTATACATCGAACAAGTTTAAGCCAACCAACTGATTTTCGCCAACTTTTCTTATCAAATTCATAACATCAGTTGCAGAAACAGTTTCATCTACTACTACCGCGATGTCGCGACGATTGGCAGGAAACTTAGATACAGCTTGGGCTAGCGGCAAACGGGCGTGCAATAATGCATCCAGTTCTAACTCAAAAACAATTGTTTTACCATTGAGGCCAAACGGCTTTTCCAAACTAGGATGGATAGCACCGATGTAACCAATGACTCGATTATTTCTCAATATTTCAGCACATTGACCTGGATGCAGCGCAGGATGTGTTGCCCCTTTAAAACTAAATTCTGTAGAGGCAACTGTCAAGCCGATTATTGCTTCTAAATCACCTTTTAAATCAAAGAAGTCGACAGTTTTCGATTCCATTGACCAATGTTCGTCATTTTGAACACCAGAAATAACCGCGCCCAGCATAGCTTGTTGACGAACACCAGAATCTGCTTGTGCATCAGGAACAAAGCGTAAACCGGTCTCAAATAAACGTACTCTATTTTGCTGACGGCTTTGGTTGTAACCTACAGCAGTCAATAATCCAGTAAACATCGACAAACGCATGGCTGACATTTCAACTGAAATCGGGTTTGGCAACACCATGGCTTCTTCGCCTGGGTGCACAATATTCTGCATTTTGGGATCAACAAAGCTGTAGGTCACCGCTTCTTGAAAACCACGTGCAACAAACACACTGCGCACACGCTTAAGCGAGATATCAGCTTCTTGGTGATCAGACATGCTTAACGCAGCCATAGGGGCAACGTTAGGAATGTTGTTGTAGCCGTAAATACGCGCCACTTCTTCGATCAAATCTTCTTCAATCGCCATATCAAAACGATAAGTCGCGGTGGTCACATTCCATACATCAGCGTTGGTTTGCACGCTAAAACCTAAACGTTCTAGTATTTCAACCACGTCAGAGTCAGGAATAAAGTGACCTAAGGTTTTATCTAACTTGCTACGACGCAAAGTAATATTAGCCGCTGTTGGTAAATGCTCCGCAGACAAAGCTTCAATCACTTGCCCTGCTTCACCACCACAGATATCTAATACTAGGCGAGTAGCACGATCCATCACCTTATGTTGTAGCTCAGGGTCAACACCACGTTCGAAACGGTGTGACGCGTCTGTGTGTAAGCCTAAACGACGTGATTTACCCATAATGGCTAGTGGTGAGAAGAAAGCACATTCCAAAAGGATGTTTTGGGTGTGTTCACTCACACCGGTACTCTCACCACCAAACACGCCTGCCAATGCAACAGCTTGTTTATCGTCGGCAATCACTAAGGTGTCGTTAGGTACAGTAATTTCGTTACCATCTAGCAAAGTTAACTTTTCAACACCATCTGCCAAACGCACAGTAATGCCGCCGTTTAAGGTAGCTAAATCAAACGCATGCATTGGCTGACCAAATTCGATCAACACATAGTTGGTGATATCAACAATTGGATCAATTGAACGAATACCGCTGCGACGTAGCTTTTCTTGCATCCATAATGGCGTAGCAGCTTTAACATTAATGTTCTTAACCACACGGCCTAAGTAACGAGGGCACAAATCTGGCGCCACAACATTAATGCTAAACGGTGCGTCAATAGTCGCTGTAACAGCTTGCCAAGAAGGCTCGGTCACTGCTTGACGATTTAATACGCCCACTTCGCGCGCAAGCCCTGCCATGCCTAAACAATCAGCACGGTTAGCTGTCAAATCAACATCAATAATGGCGTCATCTAATTGCAAGTATTCACGCACATTTACGCCTAAAGGCGCATCTAGTGGTAATTCGATAATGCCATCACTTTCGATGTCCATACCTAACTCGCCATACGAGCACAACATGCCCATTGATGGTTGACCACGTAATTTGGCTTTTTTGATTTTAAAATCGCCAGGCAATATTGCGCCGACCATAGCTACCGCAACTTTTAAGCCTAAACGGCAGTTTGGTGCGCCACAAACGATGTCGATAAGTTCATCGCCGCCAACATTAATTTTGGTAACGCGTAGTTTATCGGCATCAGGATGCTGGCCACATTCAACCACTTCACCAATGATCACGCCGCTAAAATCGCCAGCTACAGGATCAACACCGTCAACTTCAAGGCCGGCCATGGTGATTTGGTGTGATAATGCGTCACGACTTACTGATGGGTTAACCCACTCACGAAGCCAAGATTCACTGAATTTCATCTAATTTTTGCTCCGTTATTTGAATTGCTTAAGAAAACGTAAATCGTTCTCGAAGAAGGCACGTAAATCATTTACGCCGTAGCGCAACATGGTTAAACGCTCAACGCCCATACCAAAAGCAAAACCAGAATATTTTTCAGGGTCAATACCCACACTGCGCAGTACGTTTGGATGTACCATGCCACAGCCTAATACTTCTAACCACTTACCGTTTTTACCCATCACATCCACTTCGGCAGAAGGTTCTGTGAAAGGGAAATAAGATGGGCGGAAACGCACTTCTAAATCTTGCTCAAAGAAGTTACGCAAAAAGTCATGCAAGATACCTTTAAGCTCAGCAAAGTTAACATTTTCTGCAACCATTAAGCCTTCAACTTGGTGGAACATTGGCGTGTGTGTTTGGTCGTAATCGTTACGATAAACCCGGCCTGGAGAGATGATCCGTAGAGGTGGCTTTTCATGTTCCATCGTGCGAATTTGCACGCCAGAAGTTTGGGTGCGCAACATCACTTTTGGATTAAAGTAAAACGTGTCATGATCGGCACGAGCAGGATGATGCTCAGAAATATTTAACGCATCGAAATTATGGAAATCATCTTCGATTTCAGGACCTTGCTTGACAACAAACCCAAGTTCACCAAAGAATGTTTCGATACGTTCGATTGTACGCGTAACCGGATGTAAGCCACCAATATCTAACGTACGACCAGGTAAAGTGACATCGATATTTTCAGCAATTAATTTAGCTTCTAATTCTGATGCTTTCAATCCGTCGATACGCTCAGTCAACTGTTGTTGAACGGCTTGCTTTGCTTGATTGACTGCGGCACCAAAGGCAGGTTTTTCTTCTGCGCTTAATGACCCCATCATTTTCATCATGTCAGTGATTTTACCTTTTTTACCAAGGTAATCGACACGGATATCATCCAATGTCTTTAGATCACTGGCCTTATCAATGACCTCTAAGGCTTGTTCTACGATCTCGGTTAACTGCTGCATGTTATCATCCACTGCATTTGTGCATATCAATGCGATTGGGCGTCTGGTCGACTATTAACAATCAATAGTGACGACGCGGTAGTTTAACTCTTGTCAAAAGCCACAAAGAGCTAAAACTAAGGTTAAAAATAAAGACTGAAATTTTACGTTAGCGACTACCATTTTACTAGTCATTATTGGACTTTTTAATGCCAAATAGTTGTATTTAACTACAATTTCGACGTCTATGTTGCTAGTGATTGCCTATTGCCTATCATTCTTATTAACTGCAGGGGAATTTTTACATGCCAGCCACAAATCATTTGGCATAATTACGTAATAAAAAAGGCGCGTTATGCGCCTTTTTACTGAGACTAACTCAAATAGATACTCATCGATAATCAGTCAAATCTTATTATCTAAAGCGCATCGTTGCTGAGCCTGTTTCACCGTCATTATCAACCACAGTTAACTCAACGGTATGTTCACGACGGCTGAAACTAAAGGCCACAGGTCCGCGCGCTTTGCGGCCATTATTAAAGGCCCATTGCTGGCGCTTAATGACACCGTCTTGGTCATAGCTAGTTGAAATAAATAACTGCATAAACCATAAATTTACTCGCTGAATTTGCGCAATGGGGGCCATGTTGACAGGCTCCACAATACTTATGCTGCTAACACTCGTCGCAACATCACCTTTGTCATCGGTAACGGTTAATTGCACTTGGTAATCGCCTGGTTGCAAATACTGATGCGAAGCCGTCACGCCAGATACCACAGTGCCATCACCAAAGTCCCATTGATGCTGAACAATTTGGCCGTCACTATCAGTTGAAGTTGACTGAACGTGCAATACACTGCCATTTAATTGTTGCTCAAAGCTGGCCACAGGTAACGCATTTGCTGGAGCAAATTTAAACGAGATAATCACAGGATCATGATCGGATGAACGAAATGCATCCGCTTGATACAATTCTTGCAGTTGTGTTGCCGATTTATACTCTTCGTTATAATCCAGCACGATAGGCTCATCGGCGTTAATGTGCCATTGAGTAATGCCGACTAAGTTGCTGACTAATTCATCATTGGCTAAAGCATGATCTAGCTGACCTGACTCGCCAGAAAACACATAAGAGTAAGGCTTTTGGGCACCGACATAGCTGGTTAATTCATTATAACCATGACTTGCTAGCATGGTTAACGGATCTTCTTTTGCGTAGGCATTTAAATCGCCTATTACCAGTACTTTGCTATCAGGGTATTGCGCCGCTAACCATTGGCCAATAGCATCACTTGCTCGAGTTCGGGTTTGATTACAATTACCTTGACCATCTTGTAAGTCAGGATCACCAAGACTATCACAGCTGCTGCCTTTAGATTTTAGATGATTCACGGCAACCACAAGATTCTCGTCTGTGCCATTGACCGTAAATTGCTGGGTGAGCATTGGACGATTTTTACTGTCATCAAACAATTGCACGCCATTATCATCAGCGGGTGAATTTGCTGATGATAAAATCCCAGCCTCACCAGATAGCGTCAGTTTATCAGTGCGATAAATCATTCCCACAGTAATCGCATCGGTGCCGATTTTTGCCACGCTAGGCACTACATACGCATAAGTTGTTGTGCCTAGTGCCGCATTTAAACCGCGAACAAGATCACTGATGGCCGAGCTAGTGTCATAACCATCATTCTCAATCTCCATTAAACCAAATACATCGGCATTGATCGTTTGCATGGCATTGATAATTTTTGCGCGTTGACGCTCAAATTCAACGGCTGAATCAGCACCGCGATCAGTTGGAAAACCGTTACCGTTACCATCGCCATTGAAGTAATTGAGCACGTTAAAACTGGCGACTCTTAAATCGGCATCGGCAACCACTTCTGGTGCCATTTGACGTGGATTACTTTGGATAACATTTACTAAACTGGTCGGCATAATGCGGAATTGATTAAAGCCATAATGCATTACCCCTTCAAGCCTAGTCACACTATCACCCACTCGTAAGGTATTATTAGCCGATAGCCCGGGCGCAGGATACGGGATCACTTCAGGATTTTGGCGAGTTGAACCATCATCTAAAATAATGCTGTCACGGGAATTCGCGGCTGTAACGGCAACAGCATCAGCACCTGGAGTCGCGACCTGAGTTCCAATAAAGTGGCGGCTACTACCTAATAACACTTCCCCATAGCGGCCTAAGCTGTATACCTCATTGACCACTAAATCCTGGTCAAAATACACACGCATACCTTCAACACGCTCAAGCTGCTGATTGTCATTTATTGGCAAGGTAACCGATGAGACACTTGGCAACATTTGCTGAGTAGCACAAAGCGCAAATTGGCTAACGCCCGATAACTGGGTCACACCGTTATATTCTGCTACATTTGCGGCTAATCGAATCCTATCGCCCGCATTAACTTGTAACGCCTGAGTGCCGGTATAGACAAATATACCTTCCGAAGTGTCTATATCAGCATCAGCTTCAAGGTCAGCCATTTGCAAGAACACGCCTTTTAAACCCGCTTGCTGATCGCTGGTGACAATGGCTTCAACAACCACTGTATTCCCTATCAATGCGCTGGCTTGTGCATTACCTTGTATTTCATGAATAGCGACAGCTGATTGACCACAGACAAACTCAACAGGGTCGACAGGATCAACAGGATCAACAGGATCCGTTGAACCATTGGCTGAAAATCGACCTAAGTCACTAATGTCATCTTGCGCAAAACCTTGCCAGCCCACAAATGTTACGGCATCGTCAATCACTTGATCTGCAGTTAAATTATTTGTATCACGGCGCAACGTATTATTTTGGGTAGAGGTATCGCCACTGCCCCATTCAGCACCGGGATCGACGCCTACTTGGCCTAAAGAATCGATAACATTGTCGCTATGAGTCAGCACAATGGCATCATCACCATTAAAAAAACTACCATTAGAAGTCAACTGGGCCAATGCTAAAATATCTGCTGAAGCATCATTATCAGCAATCACAAAAGTAGAGTTAGCCGCAATGTTGCCTGAAAGATTAATCTTGGTTGACGCAGAAGTATTACCATTAAAATAAAATGATAATACATAATCACTTAAATCAATATTGGTGCCTGTTGGGTTATATAATTCGATAGCTTTATTATTACTACTACCTTCCACGTATTCTGAAATAAGTAAATCTTGTGCGCTGACTTGAAAAGCCATTAATGTTGATATTGATGCAGCAAGCAAGGTTTTATTGCTTAACATAATAGACCCTTATTATTATCCATAATTTTAGTTAACTGATTTATATCGTAAACATATTTTTATCGATTTATAGCGTAAATCGGCTGTTACTATATCGGTAACCGATGACAGTTAGGTTGCAGGTATGTTGCAGGATCAGATAAAAGTAATAAAAAAATACCGCTCATAATGAGCGGTATTAATGAGATGAATTGGTTTAACTGTGATTAATGTTTTTTGGACACATCGACCATATAATGACCTTGCAGCCAATTGCGGCCAATTAATAATTTGTAACCCATTTTGCTGCGGTCTTTAAGGTTAACGTCAACAACATATTCATGACGAGGTTCACCAACATTTAACCTCACCATGTATCGTCTTTCTGTACCTTGTGCATTACGAATTAATGAGGTACCACGAATTTTGGTGCGAACCTCAGCTTGCTGACCTTTTTCGTTAGCTGTGGTGAATGTGATCATTTTACCTATGTTATTTTCGATATTAACTGTGTCTTCTTTATCGACGCGAATATTCACCGCGTGTAATGAGTTTTCAACAGCCCCCGTATCAATGCGGGTATTATACAACAAGCCAGTTTGCTTAATACTCAACTCAGCTAGAGGCCCAATCATTTTTTTATCTGAAACATCCACGATATAATCATGCTTTAAAAAGTTACGCCCTATGAGTAATTTGTGATTCATATGGCTACGATCACGTAAATTAACATGAATATTATGAAACTCATTGGCAAAACCGACGTCGAGTTTCACCATATAACGTGTTTCAATCCCTTGAGAATTTTTGACTCTAGATGTACTGACTATTTCAGCTTGAATACGTTTTTTCTCACCACGCTCATTTTGTGTAGTAAATTCAACAATTTTACCGACATCGTTTTTCATTTTCTTAGATGCACCGCCAATAATATCTATATCGACTGCGTGTAATGAGGTATTGGCTGCACCGGTATCAATTCGGGCACGATAATGAAGTCCAGACTTAGCAACAGTCATGGTTTCAACTTGTCTTAAAACGGTTTTATCACTTGCAAATACGGATATAGAAAGGAAACACAATACAGCGGCAATCACAATTCTTTTAAACATGATCAATTCCAAAAATCCACAAATCGCTTTAATAGCGGGCGTTTAGCTGCGTTTAACGCAACAAATGATCAACTTCTTGATCAAATAAATTTTTAATTAAACCAGAAAACTCAGTAATAAAAATACTCTGTTCAGGGGTGGCTAAATGATTAGCGACAGAGGCTAAAATCTCTTCTAAATCGTATACAATTGCGTCAATTTCACGGATCACCATATTGCGCTCAGCAAACGATAACTGTGGGTTCTGGCCGCAAACCATAATAATCTGAGCAGATAACTGCTCTTCAAACAATTCCATGACAGTTTCAGTTGCCGCTACATTATTCTCAGATGACTCAAACAGCCCTAAATGTTCAGTTAAATACTGAATTAAATGTATGTACCCTTCTTTGTCAGTAACCATTTTATCCTACCTTTCTTGAAACGACTTAACCGAAAATGGCTTTCAATCGTGATGATCGAATGCCATTTTCAATCACCGATAACTACTGCGCTAAGGTTAGCACAAATGACACAGGCACTGCTAAGCTGATGCTCGGTAAACCGGCCAATTCTTTGAGTTTTTCGACACCTGCCACAAGACCGAATTCATTTGCTTGTACAATCACAGGCGCTAAACTTGAAACCACCATTTTCTTATCAGATAATTTTGCCACTAACACATCAAAGCTCTTCTGTTGTTTCTGACCATGTAACATAATGGTCGCTTCAACTTGGGTCGTTAATGTGTCACCGACTTTTAATCCGGCAAGCAATTTAGGATTGACCACCGCATCTATCGTTAATGTTGGAAACTGCGCGACTTCAAATAACACTGACTGCAAACGCTGATCACGAATTTCAACTCCAGTATCAACACTGGTTAAATCAATCGATAAAGAAAATGCACCCGCATCCGTTAATGAACCAGCAACGTGTTTAAAATGATTCACTTCAGCAATATCAGTTTTCTTAATCGAAATAAAGCTTACTCGAGAATGATCTTGATTGACTTGCCAGTCGCTTGCCATCACAGATGTGCTGAGCAAGCTAGCGGCTAATAATGGTAACCATTTTTTCATCATAAAGTCCTTAGTATAGAAAGTCAGATTAAGTATAGAGTAATATTTGCTTATATTTTGCTGGGGATCAATTTAGCCAGCCATTTGTCTAATGCTTGTGCAAACGCATGCTTATCCGTTTGTGAAAAACTATTCGGGCCACCAGTATGAATACCACTGCTGCGCATTTCTTCCATAAAGTCACGCATAGTCAGGATCTGTTTGATATTTTCCACGGTATAAACCGTTCCTCTGGGATTTAATACAAGCGCACCTTTATCAACCGCATCCGATGCAAGGGGAATATCAGCAGTAACCACCAAATCCCCTTTTGCCACTTGTTCGACAATGTAGTTGTCGGCCTCATCAAAACCTGAGCTCACTCGGATCATGCTAATTAAAGGTGATATTGGTACTTTAATCATCTGATTAGCAACCAGCACAAGTTGAATCGATTTCCGCTCAGATGCCCGAAATAACATCTCTTTAACCGGATTAGGGCAAGCATCAGCATCAACCCAGATTTTATTCGTTATCACAGCTAAAAGCTCCTGTTCATTAACACTCATTAAGGTGCCAAACGATCAATATTCCAATCAGCATCGGTTTTGGTGTAAATAAATCGGTCGTGTAATCTGTGTTCACCACCTTGCCAAAACTCAACGCTGGCAGGACGAACTAAATATCCGCCCCAAAACTTCGGCAGAGGGACTTCACCTTGGGCAAACTTTGCTTTCATTTCTGCAAATTTTCCTTCAAGGGCCTGTCGCGCACTAATTTTGCTTGATTGCTTAGATACCCAAGCAGCAATTTGGCTGTCTTTGGGTCTAGACATAAAGTATTTTGCCACATCTAACATCGATAATGGCTCCGCTTGACCTAATACCGCGACTTGGCGATCAAGTGGATGCCATGGAAACAATAAACTGATTTTGCTATTAACGGCTATTTGTTTAGCTTTGCGGCTTTCTAAATTAGTAAAAAAAACAAAACCGTTGTCATCAAATTTCTTCAGTAACACAATACGTTGAAATGGCTGACCATCTTCATCAACCGTAGCAACGCACATAGCCGTTGGATCGGAAAGCTGAGCATCTTTAGCTTGCTGCATCCATTGTTCAAACAGATCCATTGGGTTAGCAGGTAAATTAGCCCTTCTTAATCCACCTTGGGTATATTCACGGCGAATATCACTTAAATCACTCATACTGGCTCCTCATTAAAGCTTGCAAGTTGTATTCTACGCTGAGCTAACACAAAAAAGCCAACGTCAACACGTTGGCTTAGGTGTTTAATAGTAAAGTTAAAATTACTTTTTAATTAAGCCTTTACCTTGGGTGCAAACATACAGTATTTCAAGGTCCAATGTTGCACCTGCAAGCACGGTAATTTCAGCAGAATTTATGATGCTGCGACTGCAACAACATCTATCGCAACAAGACTCATACCACGTAAACCGCGCATAATTGCCATTGACTTATCACAGGTTAAGCCACAACACTCTGAGGTACCCGTAGCGGATGAAAAAGCACCATCTAAGTAATCACGATGACAGTGTTAGAGTCAATGGGTTTAAAATTAAGCGCTTGGCGTAAATAGCTAAATACATTTGAATAAAGCCAATAATTAGCTTTGTCGGTGAAAGGAGTCATAGGCTATGCAAAAGATAGCTAGCACCGATAATTATAATAAAATAGGCTTCAGCACTTCTAAGCAATCTTGCTGATAGTGGCTAAAATGTATGTTGTAACCTTGCTCAAGAGTCATCGAACAATGGCTTAAACACACATAATTTAACATTGGCTTATTGGCCATATGACTATTAAAGCCAATAATATCGCAGCTGTTAGGCTGTAATAATACGATAAGCTCAGCAAAAATATCGACCTGATTTGAGCTAATATCGATGTTGGTTTCAACACTCACATAAGAGCTATTTTCCTGCGGCGTAATGTGTATAGTAAAATATTCAGCACCTCGAATACCATTAATGGAATACCCTAAAGGACTGAATAAATATTGATCAACACTAAAACCGCTGAATAATTGTTCCAATTGTAACAGCTGACTAATTTGTTCTGTTGATTGATGCTCGCCACGTAAATAGTCTGCTACGGTACCAGAAATATGATACATCAGTAATTCATTGGTGGTATCAAGTGGACTGGCTTGATAATGCTTATCTGTGGTAAAAATATAATGGTGATGGCTATCTAAATGACCCATTCTATAGGCCTGCCCACCAATAAAATCTCTTAACCTAAGCACATCATCGCCAAAAGAGCTGGCTTGTAAATGAGCATAATATTCATTTTTACGCTGATAACACACATAGGAAATCGCTTGTTCACCTATATGCTCAATGAAGTAACAGGCTGATTCGACTAACGTACTAGCCCCGCATGTGAGCACAACGATACGATCATCCCAAACAAATAAGCTTGATTCACTCAATAAATAAGCATCACAAAAATCATTGCTTATGCTAGATAAAATGTCTGCATTTGAGGCAGCAACAAGCCCCTGCCAAAACGTTCGATCTAAAGACCGTAATTTAGGCGCGGCTGCATCAACAATAATCTCTAACTTTTTCTCTGAACCTTCAAAAAACATCTTAGCAACTTAAAAGCCTAGCCACCTGAGGGTGCTAGGCTTTTTGGATAACAAGTTAACCTAATAGAAGAGATTAAAAATCTTCTAAGTAAGTGTAGCCTTTAAGACCTAACTGCAATTCTTCTAGAATACTAGCTCGCTCATCTTCAACAATATGCTGATTCACAAGCTCTTCATAGGTGCGCATAAAGTCAACAGCATCTAGATTAACGTAGCGCAATACATCTGCTACCGTGTCGCCTTGTAAGACAGACTCAATCTGGCTTAATCCACGCTCATCGATACGCACTACTGCTGAGTTAGTATCACCAAATAAGTTATGCATATCGCCCAAGATTTCTTGGTACGCACCCACCATGAAGAAACCAATCAAATACGGGCTGTCAGCACTCCACGCAGGTACAGGTAAGGTAGTTTCAATACCTTGACCATCAACATATTGATCCACAATACCGTCTGAGTCACAGGTAATATCTAACATAACCGCACGGCGCTCTGGCGCTTTATCTAATCCCGATAAAGGCAACACAGGGAACACTTGATCAATACCCCATGCATCAGGTAATGACTGGAATAATGAGAAGTTAACGAAAAACTTATCGGCTAATTTTTCATTTAATTCATCAATCACTGGACGATGATAACGGTTATTGTTACTTAATAATCCCTTCACTTCATGGCAAACACGTAAATTAGCTTGTTCTGCCCAAGCTCGGTCAGCCAAACTTAATTGACCCACAGCAAACAATGAGTGTGCTTCAGAAATATCACTTTGGCTATCATGATAAATTTCAATAATCGCACGTTGATCATAACGACCGCTGATTTCTAACCAAGATTGCCACATATTGTGGAGCAATTGCGGTGCATCTTCACTTGGTTCCTGAATATTTTCAGGAAGATAGGCTTCAGTACCTATAACATCCGTAATCAACACTGCATGATGCGCCGTTAAATGGCGACCTGATTCAGAAATAATACGCGGCATTGGTTGCTCGTATTCATTACATAAATCGGTTAATACATTGACGATATTGTTTGCATACTCATTTAAACCATAATTCATTGAGTTGTTGCTTTGGCTACGAGTACCATCGTAGTCAACCGCTAACCCGCCGCCGACATCGAAACAATCAATACTGGCACCCAGTTGGCGTAATTCACAATAAAAACGGCCAGCTTCACTTACGCCTTGGCGAATGTCACGGATGTTGGCAATTTGCGACCCTAAATGGAAATGTAATAACTGTAGAGAATTAAGCATGTTAGCACTTTTCAATTCAGCTATAACTTTCAACACCTGCGCTGCAGATAAACCAAACTTGGACTTTTCGCCACCGCTGGCTTGCCATTTGCCTTTACCTTGGAAAGCCAAACGTACACGTAAACCTAAACGAGGTGTAATACCGAGCTTTTCTGCTTCAATTAATACCATTTTAAGTTCTGACATTTTTTCCAGAACGATATACACCTTATGGCCTAGCTTTTCGCCGATAAGCGCTAAACGAATATATTCTTTATCTTTATAACCATTACATACAATCACTGAACTGGCTTTTTGTGCCATGGCCAATACAGCCATTAATTCAGGCTTACTACCAGCTTCAAGCCCTAATTGAGGGACTTCTTTCGATTTTTGGCTAGCTAAAATTTCTTCAACTACCGTTTTCTGTTGGTTTACTTTAATTGGGTAAACTAACAAGTAATCATTTTGATAATCGTACTTCTTAATTGCATCATTAAATGCTTCGCATAAACTTTCCACTCTGTGGTGCAAAATCTGCGGGAAACGGACTAAAACCGGTAACGAAACGCCTGCTTCAACCATACTTTTAGCTAATTCATTTAAGCCAACTTTATGATCAGGATTTTGTGGGTTAGGTGACACTGTCACTTCGCCATCTTCACGAATACCATAAAAACCTTGGCTCCAGTGAGTCATGTTATAACCCGAGCGAGCATCTTCGATAGACCAATCAGACATAATTATTTTCCGTATTTGTATCAAAGTTAGCAGTGCCGCAATAGGGGCATCTACTTGTTAAAAATCCAGATAACACAACAAGGTTATCTCAACAGTAAAAGAGTGTGCAGCACGATTGAAGCTACAAAACTCTTGACTAAAAAGGCACTGCCAAGTGCCCTAATGTCATCTCATCTTTATTTATCTATTGCACAACATCTAATGCTAATCATCTTACGCAGATATTCACAAATCATGCAAATTTTACTAACAGAGTATCGACTAGTTGCTGTAACAGGTTTTTTACTGATTTCGCGCACGGTTAGATCACTTTTTAATCCCAAAACCAGTAACATTTTCAGCCTTTATAAAAACGGCGCAATTAAAACCTGCAATGGCGAGTAATGCAAGTTAATTACCGAATAATTACCAGAAAAAAACGTCTATAATCGATGAGTTAAACATCAATAAACAGTACCTCAACCATAAATGATTTTTAATCGTGCTTAATTGGCACAACGTCAGCTAAATTTACGTGTATAATTAAACGGATTTCCAAAGATCGTCTTTTCATTTTTATCTTTCATTAAAGTAGAGCAGAGTCATTCATGATACAAATCGGTAAACGTTATTCATTAGAAGTCGTTAAACAAGTTAATTTTGGGGTTTATCTAAATGCTCAAGAGCTTGGGCAAGTTTTGCTTCCTAATAAATTTGTCCCTACCGGTTGTAATGTCGGTGATATGGTCGATGTATTTCTTTACTTAGACTCAGAAGACATTGTGATAGCTACCACCCAAAAAGCACTTGCTCAAGTAGGTGAATATGCTTACTTAAAAGTGGTTGCAACAGGCCCATATGGTGCCTTTTTAGATTGGGGATTAGATAAAGATTTATTGCTGCCTTTTGGCGAGCAACACAAACCTGCCGAAGAAGGCCACTCATATTTAGTGTATGTTCATGCTAACCATGCCGATGAACGCATCATGGCCTCCTCTAAACTGGATAAGTTTGTTGATAAAACAGAAGCTCATTACACCGAAGGCGAACAAGTTAACTTGATTATTGGCGGCACAACAGATTTAGGCTACAAAGCTATTATCAATCACCAGCACTGGGGAGTGATATACCAAAATGAAGTGTTTCAAAAACTTCGCTTTGGCCAAAAAGTCACCGGTTTTATTAAAACGATGCGCAGTGATGGCAAAATTGATCTTGTGCTGCAAAAAGGTGACAAAGATGAGCTCGATAAAAATGCTCGCTTGATCATCAATAAACTGCGCAGCGCAAACGGCTTTTTACCTTTACATGACAAAACTGATGCCGATGTTATTTATGACAAACTCGCTATGAGTAAGAAAGCCTTTAAAAAATCTATTGGTGGTTTATTTAAAGCAGGTGAAATCACTATCGAAAGTGACGGTATTCGCTTAACTGTGTGAACAATAATCGATTAACCTCCCTAAACTAGTGCAATCCTTTGAGAAAAAGCATGGCTCTGTTATAAAAGTAATAGAATCATGCTTTTTATTAAAAGGATACTGTTTATGGAATTAACCCCGCTAGAAGCTCGAGTTATCGGGTGCTTGCTCGAAAAAGAACTTACAACTCCTGATCAATATCCCCTGTCATTAAACTCACTTACCTTAGCATGTAACCAAAAAAGTAGCCGTGAACCGGTTATGTCACTCAGTGAATCTCAAGTACAAACGATACTCGAAGACCTCACTAAAAAACGCTTAATCAGTGAGCAATCCGGTTTTGGTAGTCGCGTCGTAAAATATAAACATCGCTTTTGTAATACCGAGTTCAGCGAATTACAGTTAACCAGTGCTGAAGTTGGATTAATTTGTGTGTTGTTATTACGTGGTCCTCAAACACCAGGGGAACTCAAAACTCGCTCAAATAGACTGCACGAGTTCACTGATGTATCCCAAGTTGAAGCAGTATTACTGGCATTAAGCCAAGGTGAAAAACCCTTAGTAGTACAACTTGCTCGAGAGCCGAATAAACGTGATTGCCGCTTTCTTGAGTGCTTCAGTGGTAATGTTGACGACTATGATGTTAACAGTAGTGATGCCATTGTGGTTTCAGGCCACACGCAGCAAACATTACAGCAAGATACTCGGATTGCAGAATTAGAGCGCAGAGTTGAATTGCTGGAACAAAAGCTCGCACAATTAGAACCCCTATTAGACTAACTTATGCTTTTCGTTAAACGGTAAGCAAGGACAACATTATGGAAAGTACTGCCTCCCCATCAACATTGACTCATATTTGGTTATTAGCCAAATATGAGTTAAGCAAACGCTTTACCAATAAAAGCGGCATGATTTCATTAATTGCCTTTATGTTAATTTGGGCAATTTTATTACTGTATCCAATTAAGAGTGCATCTGAATTTATTATGCAGCCAAACTTCAGAGACTTTACCGAAGCACTCTTTGGACCTGGGAGTTTACGCCATCTATTCGAATGGCCAGTTGAAGAATTTGCAGTGTTCTGGCTAGCCGCACTATATCTGTTTCCTATGTTCAGTATTTTTATCGCCGCAGATCAATTTAGCTCAGATAAGCAACGTGGTAGCTTGCGATTTTTAACCTTAAGAGTTACTCGTAGCAGTTTGTTTTTTGGACGTTTCCTAGGTCAAATGCTGATCCAATTAATGCTTATTGTGTTAACACTATTGGCCACCATCGCATTGGCTCTTTCGCGTGAGATGTCATTATTACTGCCATCAATCACCACCAGCCTATTAGTGATGGTGAACTTAGTCATTGTATTATTACCCTACACCGCCGCCATGGCGGTGCTGTCATTACATGCCAACTCGGCCAGACAAGCGAGTATCTTTGCGGTTATCTTGTGGGCTGTGGTATCGATTTTTATTGCCTTGATCAATATGAACTTCCCCCAACTGAGCTGGTTAAATTGGATATTGCCAGGTTCGCAAATTTCTAATTTAATTAATACTCAAGGGTTAAGCTCTTTCGCACTAGCTCCCATTCCATTACTGCAAACTGCGGTTATTTTATTTGTCGGTAAACACTTAATGAGTCGGAGCGCACTATGAGTATCATTCAATGTGACAACCTTTCTAAACAATATGGTAATAAACTGGCGCTCGACACAGTATCGTTAACGTTGACACAGGGCGCACCCATTGCATTAGTTGGTCCTAATGGGGCCGGTAAAACGACCTTATTCAGTTTATTATGTGGGTATATTCAACCTACCAATGGCAGTATTAGCATTTTAGGCCACAAGCCAGGTAGCAAAGCGCTGCAAGGACTATTATCGGCATTACCACAAGATGCAGCATTAGATCCTAATTTTAGTATCGTGTCACAACTGCAATTCTTTGCCCAATTACAAGGCATGACAACAAAAGCCGCCAAGCTAGAAGCATTACGAGTACTTGCGCTTGTTGATTTAACCGATTCAGCTGAAGCTAAGCCCAAAAGCTTAAGTCACGGGATGAGCAAACGAGTCTCAATAGCACAAGCGTTAATGGGTTCACCTAAAATTGTCTTACTTGATGAACCAACAGCTGGACTTGATCCTGCCAATGCGAAAAAAATCCGCCAGATTGTTAAAGATTTATCAGATAATACGACATTTGTGATCAGTTCACATAACCTAGATGAATTGGAGAAATTGTGCGACCAAGTTGTCTATCTTGAGCATGGCAAACTACAACAATCTGTATCGATAAAAGCCAGTCAAGCGACTGACTTTATTACCCTGACAATGAAACAGTGTGACATGGATAGCCTCCACCAAAAACTATTGGGGCTAAACGATGTTATTCAAGTTAGACGTATCGGTGATGATCAATATGTTATTGAGTACCAAAAACAATCTGGCTTCGCCATTGAAATACAATTATTTGAACTGTTTACGGTGAATCAATGGCAATATAAAGCCTTGCTGAAAGGCCGAACCTTAGAAGAAACCTTATTCTCTTAATATTTAAAGATTATTCAGAATATGACTTATGCTCATCAGCTTCGCTAGTGATGAGAAAGCGACTCACTGCGCGTTATTACAATAGTATGTAGTCCCCTTATTTATGATTAACTAGCACTGTTCATAAACGAGGGGATCCAAAAATGTCACTTCATCATCACCTCTCAATTCAGTGATCATCTCTTGATATTAACAGTGCTCAAACACTATCCATTCCCAAAAATACTCTTAAACTCGCACTCCTTAGCCACTCGCTTGAACTAGCAGGCATAGACTGTATTAACCAAGAGTAAATTAATCACACAGCGCACAACTTACATCAGCCAGTTATTGTCATTACATCTAGCAGATCAGTTTGAACAAATTTTTAATTACTCAGGTTAAGCTATGGGAAGTAAGTAAGCAAAATCCATCCCATTCGGCCTATTTCATTAACCTCGCATTTGTTTTGTTAGCAACACCGATCAACACCTTAATAACCAGCCCATGGCAAAATAATGAAATCCAATCCGCGATACAAACTACTGTTTGATAATCGTTTATTATCCCGAGTCGAGCTTATTCTCTATTAAATGACAAGCCTCAAGCCCATAGCGGCGAGTAATCGATGATTAAACAAACCCTAATGAAAAATGATTAACGCGATACCAGGTCTAAGCATCAGGAATTAATATAATAAACCTAAGTAAAACTGAGATTTATGATGATGGATGGTAGAAGATGGATGATGGACAGCAATTGATCATGACTTGATAAAAACAGATAGTTTTTGATGATAACAATCGATAGCAAGAGCAGGATGATGATGATTGATATGGGTATGGGTATGGGTATGGGTATGGGTATGGGTATGGGTATGGGTATGGGTATGGCGACAATACAACAAGAGTGTAAAGAGTAAACTTTGAAAATAAAAAAAACTGCAGCAATAAATTGCTACAGCTTTAAAGTCCTAACATTTAGCTCGAGCCAAATATTAAACTACTGAAACGTTCTCAGCTTGAGGACCTTTCTGACCTTGAGTCACAGTGAAAGAAACTTTCTGACCTTCGTCAAGAGTTTTGAAACCGTCTGAATTGATAGCACGGAAGTGAACGAATACGTCTGGACCAGACTCTTGCTCAATAAATCCGAAACCTTTATCAGAGTTAAACCACTTAACAACACCAGTAACTTGAGACATAATATAAATCCTGTAAAAAAATAGTTAAAGCCTTAACGGCGGTAAAGCTGGAAAATGCCGGTATTACTTATGTTTACAGGACGAAACTGTTCGTATTGATAAATATAAGCCCAACCTTCAAGCTGAGTAAACTATAAACCATTTTAGAAATAAGTCAACAAACATCGGCAAAACAACCCTATTTATTTAATGCCATCACAAAACGGTTTATCTTTGAGCATCAAATAGTTATTTATATCAATTATCTGATTGTTTATTGTTCGCGTTGATGAATTTCGATTTTAAAGTCTATCTCACATTCGAGCCCTTGCTCTATTATTTGAGACTTTTGTGAGTCACTCAGCTTCCAGGCATAAGGCGTCATATTAAGAAAATGATCAATATCTTCTGTACGCGTCAGTGACAACGAATAACCAAGCTCTTCATGTGCTAAATAAGTAAATCCTGCTAATACTATCGACTCTTCAGAGTGTAGTTTGGGTTCACTGTAGATCTTCTTCTTTAACGCATAGTGATGCATAGGACCTGGTGACACAGTAATGAGTATTCCTCCTGGTTTTATCACCCTTTGTAACTCTTCAATTTTAGAGGGCGCATAAATACGGATGGCTAAATCAAAACTGTCGTCTGCAAAAGGCATTTCAAATGCACTCGCAACGCAAAAATTCATTGTTGAATAGCGTTTTGCGGCATAACGAATGGCAAACTTAGAAATATCCAGCCCGAAAAGTTCAATATCGGATTGCGTGGCAGATTGTAGTGTTTCAAACAACCTATGACTGTAATATCCCTCACCACAGCCTATATCAAGGATCTTGTTTACATCAGTGGTATATTCAAGCGCTAACTGATTTACCTTGTCACTTAGTGGTTGATAAAAACCTTGATTAAGAAACTCCCGCCTAGCAAACATCATTTCTTTGTTATCACCAGGATCTTTGGTTTTCTTCTTCTGTACTGGTAATAAATTAACGTAACCTTCTTTTGCAAAATCAAATTGATGGCGTTGTTCACATTGCAATGATTTTTGATTTTGTACTAATGGGGCATTACAAATAGGGCAAATATAAGACATGTTGGACTCTAGAGTTACTGAAAAATTAAAGATCGTCTTCACACAGCTTATTGACCATTTCCGACACGTCTTTAGGGGCTAATAGTTCAAAACAATCTAATTTACGTTGTAGTTGTTCATTACTAACAATCTGTTCATTTGATGAATATCCTAAGTTGGTACGCTCTAATGACTGATGATAGGTGCGTAACAACCATTGGTGCTTATTTTGCAATAAATGATCAAGTTTTAATAGCTCGGTTGATACACCAGGGTGGATTTTCCCCGACTCACCCCGCAAATAGTCACGTAACTCTCGTCGTACTTGCTCCAATTCACTAATATGAACAGCAAGCATGTTAGAGGGCTCATCATGATCAAACTTACGGCCTAATATCGCTTTAGCCATAACAAGAACTTGAGGTTCGCTCAAAATCCGTAAATCATTCTCTAAGGTTACTAATTCAAAACGAGTTTCGGTAGATAAACTAAAATAAACACCCGCATCGATGTTAATGCTAACCGTTACGCCACGTCTTAGCTGTTCAATACACACCCGAGGCGCCACGCCTGTTAAAGGATATAACTTTATCCCCTGCCCCACACTACGTCTTTGCTGTGGAGTGTTGTTAGTCGGCGGCATCGTTTCAAAAGCAAAACTCAAGAACGGCTGAATTCGGGTGATGAGAGTCGCTTGAGTATGACTAACTTGGCTAACCACAAACTCAACCAAAGGACTACTCATCGCTGATAACACTAATAAGTCACTCACACTATCAGGTAAGTGAAGCGTCAACGCAGTAGGTTGAACTATTTCACTCACACAGGGTTGAGTAAATACATGATGCATAGAATATCCCTTTATTACGTTATTGAATTTTAATCAGCAAATCCTCATTAGTCACGAGTAAACGAGTCAATATTAGAATTAATTTAATTGTAGATTAACTCATCATCATTTTTTTATGCTGATAAATATTAACATGATTTTACTCGGGAAAAGGATCTTATATTTATTATGGCTAACGTAATTCAACCGTCCTTATTTTGAGGTGTACACGCCCGTTTTATCGCATATCCATAAAGCGCTTGGGTGCTCTTCCATGTTGTGCAGTTGATTGTTTTCAATGCAGCAACCGCAGTGTTCGCACACGTAATAGGCTGTTAATGTGTCCACCCTCGCTTAATGGCGGGGTGAGTGTAAGCAATTCACGGTCAAAGCTTTTAAGGCTGGTTGCCAGCATGTCTAGGCACTGCTGGTTAGTGAACACCATGCCAAGCTTAATGTTGTGGCCAGTTTGGCCAAAGCAAGCCGTTTCAATACCGCTAGGGTCAATATAGGTGCGTAATACTTCACCTTCACCCGTAGCAACCAACACACCGCCAGTAAGAATGGCACCAGTAAACCCCAGCGCCAAAAGCCTTGTTTTAATATTCATGCTGCACCTGGTAAATATGAGCAAAAAAAAGGGCTCCAATACAGGAGCCCAACGGCGAGGATGTTATGAGAGAGAACGCAAAGAGAAACAAGAGAGAAAGCAAAGCCAGTTACGCAGTGGTATCAAGCTTATATAAACTGTAGCTGTTTTTAGGAGTAGAAGCACGCCACATATGGCGTTGGTCGAATTGGCTTTCGTGATATGTAAAACCGATATTTTTAAATTTGATTTAAAAGTTATCGGTTAAGCGATTTGCTGCAAATAAGAATGGGGCAATAGGCTATAGTATGCTGAGTCACATTATGCGAATTAAACCGTAACGGCACCTTATTATCGCTTGTTGCTTCATTTACTTTCTCCCTTTGCCATTACAATAACTGGCATACCTTCAGGTGGTAATTCATCTTTAACTGAACGCCACATTGTAGCGTCTGAAGTCACCCAAGATTTAGGTTCTCGACGCTCTTTTTCACCCCATGCTGGTCTGTAGTAGAGCCTTAGTACCACACAAACAATTGCATTAGTGAACCTAAACCTTGGGTCATTAACTGGGTAGCCAGAGCCCTCTGGTAAATCTGACTTTAGGCTTGAACAAAAACCCTTAATTTTGTCTGTTTGAAACGATAAGCCATGTTTTGCATGAGCAAATTCATTTCGTACTTTACGAATTAGACTTATTTCTTGATACTCAAATTCATCGATTAAACCTAGGGCATAGCAAGCCTCTATTTTTGATGAGAAAGTACCTAAAGGAGAATTACCTTCCGTAAGTAATTTTTTTGATGATTTACCTTCAACAAAAAATGATTGAAGTGTTTCCAATAGCTTCTCATCTATTAGTGCTGCACCAACCAAAGGGAGACCTCTATCAGTTTCTCTCTTAAGCTCCTCAACAAACTGTGCTAAATCTTCAGCGTGGTCTAATCTCATCTGAGCCTAATTCTCCCTGTGGCCAATGCCGCATTAAGCGGATTAAAATTGTTGGTTATAATGTGAAGCACAGTTAACTCTAACCAACTGTTTTAATTCCGTTTAAATGATTTATCATATTTAGATTACACTGTCTACACGTGCCTTTTGAGCGTCGGTGATATTTTTACACTCTTTTAATTTAGTAAGCCAGTCACGGTCAGATGAATAATAAGGTAATTTATCTTCTTTTTCCATTTCAGTGAGAATACCCTCAATGTCTGAAGCGCTAATCCAATCGATTTGCTTACAAAAAACATCCCATGTCCCCCAACATTTACCAAGTTTATCTTTTCCTGACCATCTTAAAACTTCGATAATATGAGAGATCCTTTCACGGTAAACTGAACTTTCTACACCAGGAGATATTCTCAATATATTGTAAAAAGGTTGCTTAGCACTATAAAAATCCCATACTCCATCTGACTTGGCACATAACTTCATTACAGATTCATAAAAACTCTCCCTGACGATTTGGTCAGGATAACCGTCTTCATTTACCATTGAAATGATCGAATTAACTATTTGATCGATTTCTCTATAAGACATTCTATTTTCAGGAGCTAATAACTTCCCACCAAATTCAATATACAATAATTGATTAGATAGTATTTCAACAAAGGCTTTAACTGCTTGTTGTCTAGAATCACGATTATTAAAACGCATTAAGACATCATCTTGAGATATGGTCTTTTTACCAATAATAAGCTCTACAATTTCTTTTAATCTAGCTTCTATATTGGCATGCTCGGCAAAAAACCGTTTCCCTGTTTTTTTATATTCTCTAAACTCGCTAGATAGATCTTCTAAGAATTCACCTATCTCTGCTTTAATAATATGGATATTTTTATCTTTAAATAATAGTTTTGATTCTTCTAAAACTTTATCTTCGACCGTCGGATGAACGACCATAAATGCAGGGGGTTTCTCTTCGCCTAAATGGGCATAAACTTCATCGTACAAAAAACCGATATTAGGATCCGTTAGGCTATAACCAAGAAAAATAGGAGAAGCTTCTGAAAATAGTGTGTAAATTTTACGATTTAGATACGTATCTTCCCTTTGAAAAGAAAAATATTGGCTTTGCGTTACAACGATACTTGAAGGCCTTCCTACATCGCCATGAATTTTGAATAGATTTTTACCCGTATTTGAAACTTGAGGTGCTTTGTCTTTTCTAACTACAACATTTACCAGATCATCATATATAGTTTCTAACTGGTTATCCCAGTTAGTTGTAACAATCATATTGGGTGAAAATGCTCTAAATCTTCTAACCCAGTCAGGTTCAACATTATCTTTTTTTAGATCTAAAAGTGATTCTGCAACTAAAGAGTTAAACTTAATTTCATCAAAACCTTTTTCTTGTTTTGAATATGAACATAATAACTCCGCTGCTTTTAGAGGGCTTTTAACATCAAGCTCAAACGGGTATTCAATCTTTTCACTAATTCTCTCTAAAACTGCTTCCCAGCTACCGAAACCAAAATTATATGAAAAGCCTGAACCAATCCATAAAAAATAATTTTTTAAATATACTGACGAGAATAGACTGATTTTTACATCATCATTTAATTGGTCGATACAGCTCATAATCTTCCTTAGAAATATAACGTTTTAGTATTTGTGCATTGCGCTGTTTGCATGGCATAAATAGCTTGTTGGACTTGGCCGATGCCGAGTCCAGGCTAATGGGTACACTTCATGCTACAGGAATTTGCTTTTTTTGATGCGAGCTCTGGGCTGCAAAGCAATTTTGAATTGATTATGAGGCTTGATTTGTATGTGTTCAATTGCAATTCCCTTTTCATAGTGGTGTTCCATCACATTTTTTAAATCTAGCTGATTCAATGAGGTTAATACACTCGATTGAATCAACATTTGGCTCCTCGCAGCGGCTAAGTTCAACGCCAGCTTAAGCGGACTAAAATAGTTGGTTAGAATGTGTAGCGAAGCGAAACTTAACCAACTGTTTTAGTTCCGTTTAAAGCTCTTGTTAGTTTTGCATTGCTAGCCATTCCTGATATTTTGCATTCATGTTACTACGAGCTTCTTCTTCAGTTACTCCATAACATTCACCTAAATCAGGTTTTATGTCTTTGGTACCGTTGGCTGTTTTTGCATACACAAAATGAATCTTTGCAAAATATTTATTTTTACCAAGAGGCTGTCCTAATTTTTGAACTAATACATCATAATCAAATATTTCCATGTGTTGAATACTCCTTGTAAAGCTAACGCTTATTCAACGGCTCGACCGATAAAGCCGCCCGTTTAAGTTATTGATTAATATCATCCTACGTTTTCTATGTCTTTGAAGTAAAGCAATTTAATGACTCTTGTACTCAAATAAAAACTCAAATTGCACGTTAAAAGTGTCCGCATTAAATGTAAAGAAATAAACCAAACAATATCAATATATTAGAGCAGCCCTATTTTTCTCAACATAGTCCTTTAGACTGCAAAAAGCCACAGCAAAACGCCCATAAAAATGGCTACATCAAGTAGCCATTTTTATGTGAAAACTCATAGGGTATAACGCCTCTTAATGACTTGTTATGGCTTGTTTTCTATGTTTATGGACTTTAAAAGTAATGAACATTCTTCATCACTCGAAACTTTAAATATTTTTCCTTCTTTAGTCATTTGAGCAAGGCCTTTAAGCGAGCAGGTATCTTCTTTAAAATGATTTTCTACAACGCTTTTTGGAATATCGCTAGACTTAAAGTATGTGACATTGAACGAGCGTCTGAGAAAACCTGAACCACAATCGCTGTGATTCTCGACAAAATTAACTTTTGCAGCTTTCATCTCTTTCTCAGCTATAACTTTGTCTTCAAAAGAGATTGTGAACTCACAAGATTTTCCTTCGTAATCTCTCCAAGAAGAAGAGTGGTGAAGAGAGTCCTCTTTTAACGTTGCTGTCCCATAGAAAGAGCCGCCGGTATAATAAGGGGGACCTCCGTTTATATCCATATAAATAACAACAGTGCTATTTGTTGCAGGATAAATTATTAGTTCTTGAGAAGAGTAGCCATAAGTTCCAACGTATGACTTAGTATCGTTTTTGCTTTGTGCATAACAAGACAGGCTCACAAGCAATAAAGTGAGAAAAATTATCCTTTTCATAGTAATCCTAATTGAAAGTGCCAACTGTAAACGAGGCATAACGTTTTAGTATTTGTGCGTTGCGCTGTTTGCATGGCACAAATCTCTTGTTGGACTTGGCCGATGTTGAGTCCAGGTTAATGGGTTCGCTTATGCTATAGGAATTTGCTTTTTTTGATGCAAGCTCTAGGCTGCAAAGCAATGTTGAATTGATTATGAGGCTTGATTTGTATGTGTTCAATTTCAATTCCCTTGTCATAGTGGTGTTCCATCACATTTTTTAAATCTAGCTGATTCAATGAGGTTAAAACACTCGATTGAGTCAGCATTTGGCTCCGCGCAGCGGCTTAGTTCAACGCAAAGCACACGGGCGGAAAAACGCGTTAGCGTTTGACGTCCCAGCAGGCGCAGGCTGCGAGTAATGCGCCTTGTTATACATTTACTGCACCGCCGAATTAAACACAATTGAAAGGCTACTGAGAATAACCGTAGCAAGTGCGAAAAACTGCATACGCCTTTTAAATTTAGTTGGCTCCATCGCAAAACGCTGTGTCCGCTGCGCGCTTAACATAAATAGTATTATTGACATCACAAGTAGCGCCGGAGCAATAAAAGGCCCGCTACCTATTAGTGCTGCAATTACAGCTGAAACAACAGCAAGCCCGAGTACAAGCCAAATAACTGCAAGGATTGGACTCTGAGCTGGTGCTAAATTGTTCACGATAAACTCTCCAAAATGTATAACGCTTTACATATGGGGATTTTAGGAGTGCTTTTTCAGCGAGTGAAATTCCCACCATGATGTTTTTGTTATGTTTTTGATTACTATGATATACCGATCATCCAAGGCATGGCGGCACCAAAAGTGACAGATAAAACTCCAAGAATAAATTTTATGTGATTCATTGAACTACATTTTGAGTACATAAATATACCTGTAAAAAAAACAAACACTGACCACATGACAGACCCCATAAAATAAATAGCAAGAGCACCTTGATTTACTGAGGTTGTATAACCTGGCCCAGCGATAAAATTTAAAAGGAATGTAATAATTAATCCTAGAACAGGAAAGAAACCTAGCATAAAGATTCTTTTATTAGACAACCATTTATTCATGCACGAATCCTTTCGATAAAAAACATAAAAGCTTATTGAACGGCTCGACCGATAAAGCCGCCCGTTTAAGTTATTGATTAATATCATCCTACGTTTTCTATGTCTTTGAAGTAAAGCAATTTAATGACTCTTACACTCAAATAAAAAACGTAAATTGCGCGTTAAAAGTGTCAACTTCAAATGTAAAAATAATCGTGGGTGGCCATGTTTCGTTATTAAAAATGCAATTCACGATGAATTTTTGATGTAGTAACCAAGTTTACCCCAGCTCCACGACGGGGATCAGAGATGCGTAATATCTGATTGTATGCTGCAATTATTTTATCGTTACTATTTGTACCATCAATTTTTTCCTGTACATATCTCATTGCCAAACCTGCTAATATATCTGCGACTTGTATAGCTCCATACTCATGAGATTCAGAAAATTGCAAAGAAGCTGAATCACTGAACGCATATTTTGCTGTGCGGGTAACTATCGAATTCTCCATATTTAATCCTTCTAATAACTTCTTATTGATGGAGATAATTTCATCAAAATGTGCTTGTTCGTCATGAATAATACTTGCATTTGCTATTTCACCATCTAAGTATTGGTTGATACGGGCATAAATACTCGTAAATGAACTTAAATTAGGAAGCATCCATATCGACTTCCCTTTTTTGCTAGAATCAGGAATTGGAATAAACATTAAATGAGCCTCTTTCTGGTTAATTATTTTCAACTTATCAAGGTCTTTAACGCTTTCTTCAATATTTTTCAATAGAAAGACTGAAAATTCATTCGAAGGAAAATAACCTTTCACAAAGCTTTGAATCTCATTAAATGATTCTAATAATGTTTCAATTGATGGAAATTTACAGGCATTTATAAACTTATAAAACACTGAATTTGGGGCGTTATAATATATAAAGTCAGCATAATCATTACGTGCTTTCTGCGAAAAAATAGTTTCTGGCGGAGAAGAATATGCAGGTAATACATGACAATTAACTATGTTTGCAGAAATAAAATATTTTTTATCTACTACCTCTATAAATATAGGAATATTTTCTTTACCTAAAAACCTGATAAGGTCTAGGATGAAATCTGGCTTTTTACGGTATATTTTTGTTGATTTCAGTTCTTTTCCTTGAATTTTATATTTGCTTTTTAACTCACATTGTAGTGGCATAGTTATTTTGGCCACCTAAATAGAGGTGATATTATTACCTCGTACATGACTTTAGGTGAACACATGAGATCGATAACCAGAAAAACATTTAGTGCTGAATTCAAACTTGAAGCAGCCCAATTAGTCCTCGATAAAAACCATAGCATCATCGAAGCAGCAAAGGCGATGAACGTGGGTAAATCAACCATGGATAAATGGGTGAGACAGTTAAAACTAGAACGCCAGGGTGGCACGCCAAAAGCCTCTCCCATTACCCCTGAGCAAATTGAAATCCGTGAACTGAAGAAACAGGTAGCCCGTCTTGAGGAGCATAATCTTATTCTAAAAAAGGCTACCGCTCTCTTGATGTCAGACTCGATGAACAATTTACGCTGATCAGCGCACTCAAGCAGAGCCACTCTATTCTCACAATTTGTAATGCATTCAAAGTGCATCGAAGTAGCTATAAATATTGGCTAAAAAGAAAAGAACATATCGATGCTGATTTTACAATTTTATGCAGTGAAGTGAAGGCCGCGCATCGTATTAGTAATGGCTCTGCCGGTGCTCGAACGATAGCGCAATTAGTGACTAACAAAGGGATTAATCTCAGTCGTTATCGAGCCCGTAATCTAATGAGAAAGCTTGGATTATTAAGCTGTCAGCAGCCTAAGCATTCTTATAGGAAAGCTGCACAAGAACATATAGCGATCCCAAACACGCTTAATCGACAGTTTGCAGTAACTCAACCAGATCAAGTGTGGTGTGGTGATGTGACGTATGTTTGGGTCGGTAATCGTTGGGCATATTTAGCCATTGTTTTAGACTTATTTTCCCGCAAACCTGTTGGGTGGGCTTTGTCATTATCGCCTGACAGCGAGCTGACCTCTAAAGCCTTGAAAATGGCATTTGAGTTAAGGGGGAAACCTGAGAATGTGATATATCACAGCGACCAAGGTTCACATTACACAAGCTTGAAATTCAGACAGTTATTATGGCGTCTTCAGATTGAGCAAAGCATGAGTCGTCGCGGGAATTGTTGGGATAATGCACCAATGGAGCGTTTCTTTAGAAGTTTGAAATCTGAATGGGTACCCGCAAGTGGCTATGGGAATTTTACAGAAGCAGACAAAGCGATCACAAATTACATCACTGGATATTACAGTGAAACTAGACCCCATCAATATAATGGTGGGTTAACGCCAAATGAGTCAGAACGTTTATATTGGAATGACTCTAAAACCGTGGCCAATATTACTTGACCACTACACATATAAACTCATCAAGTTTTTCTGTTTGATCTACACCAACGCAAGCTAATGAAAAAATAGGTTGTCCAGAAAAATCAAAATCATTTCCTGTACTTAATACATCACCAGTATTCCCACTCTCATCAATGTAATAATTTAGCATATCAATACCTCCAGAGAGCTAACGTTTTAGTATTTGTGCGTTGCGCTGTTTGCGTCGCACAAACAGCTTGTTGGACTTGGCTGATGCCGAATCCAGGTTAATGGCTACACTTAATGCTATAGGAATTTGCTTTTTTTGATGCGAGCTCTGGGCAGCAAATTAATGTTGAATTGATTATGAGACTTGATTTGTAGGTGTTCAATTGCAATTCCCTTGTCATTATAGTGTTCCATCACATTTTTTTAAGTCTAACTGATTCAATGAGGTTAATACACTCTATTGAGTCAGCATTTCGCTCCGCGCAGAGGCTTAGTTCAACGCCCTGCTAATAAGTGAACCGAGTGCTGGCGGGCGATTTGCTCAGCAAATGGCATGACAGCCTTGGTGAATCTGAATTTAGAGGTTTGTTATACGCAACTTTCGTGTTTAGGTCTAAAGTAGCTTTTTGAGGCTGGTAATAGCAAAAAAATCAGTGCAGATAAGGGGATGATATATATTCCCAAAATCGGATAAACTCTAAATGCATCAAACAGAGAAAGATCGTAAAAATACTGGTCATAAGCCTTCCAAAGCCAAAAAAGAGGGAATCCACCAGTCCCTATTAAACCAATAATCAAAGATTTTTCATCTCGCTTTTTCAAAGCAGAAGCCACCCAAAAAAAGGCTGCTCCAGAAATTAACTGTGAAACTGCAGTTGATGGTCTAGCCTCTACGACTAACATCATCCATGCAGCAAGAGTAATGCTGACTCCTGAACTCAAATAAAGCAACATTAAAGTCATTTTGGCGGAAAAAGGCATTTACAAACTCCTTGTGTATAACGTTTTAGTATTTGTGCGTTGCGCTGTTTGCATGGCACAAACCGCTTGTTGGACTTGGCCGATGCCGAGTCCAGGTTAATGGGTAAGCTTTATGCTATAGAAATTTGCTTTTTTTGATGCCAGCTCTCGGCTGTAGATCTATTTTGACTTTACTCATATTTCGACATCACCAACTTATACTTCGCCAGAGCCGTCTCTCGAATAGATTCTGGTAAATCATCAAATATTTCTGGTAAATCTTTTAAGCCCTGCCGCAGCCCGGAACTAACTTGAGATTTTGTGACTTGTTTCGATAGCAAATAATTATCCATCTGTTTAAAAGACACATCCCAAGCTCTCAACAAATCCCGTATAAGATCGTGTTCAACTGTTTTAAGTTCAGAGGCTAGTTCATCGTAACACTGCCTGAGAATATCAAATTGTGTTCGCTTCATTAATTTGAGCCTAATACCTGCGAATACGCATAACGCTTTAAACAGCGGAAAACGCGAACGCTTTGGCGCAGCCAGTGAGTGGTTTTCCGATGATTTAACATGTTAGTGAGAATTAACTGGGTAAAACCCATACCTCCAAGTGTTTAATCTACCACCTGAACTTTCGATGCCGTAAATGTCCATTATTTCTTCCATATAAGTTAAGCCTCGGTCCATTTCTTCTGAGTCAAATTGCTTATAAAGCTCCGCGGCTTTTTCTAGGAGTCCCCAAAATTGATCTTTCGTAATACCTGTTTCAGGAATATCAATTAATGCCTTGATCAAGATATTTATTGCTTGTTCGCATGTTGCCCTAATTTCTTCTGAAGGCGCCCCAGGATAAAAAAGCTTTTCATCAGCAGTAAATTTCTTTTCAATTAACAACTTTTCAAGCTTCTGTAGACGCTCAACATTGTTATGAATCATTTTACTATTTCCTGCGATGGCAAAAAGACTAATTATGGATAAAAGCAAAATGCTGAATTTTTTCATGTTCTCACTAACGTTTTAGTATTTATGCGTTGCGCTGTTTGCAAGGCATAAGTCTTTATTTTTTAATATTTTTTCTAAGTTATCGCTTTACTGAGTTAAATGCAGAGTGCACGATTTTGACTAATACTTTTTGTTGCTCAAAAGAAATGGCAATAGAATCATCGAAATCCCAGCATATACTATTGTCCTTGGCAAAAACTTTTACCGCTAACTCTTGGGGTAAGCCGTCGGCCCTTTTCAACTCATTTTGAATGATCTCTTCGATGATAGAAGTGTCAGAGGTGGATTCAATACAATACAATTCTGTGGCGTTACTCATAGTCATCCTTAACTAGTGAACTAGTATTTACATCAATGTAACCAGCCCATTAAAAATAACATCAAACTGAAGTGATAGAAACAAAGTTTTAGGCGATCAAAAGTTGCGGTTTAAGACGATCAAAAGTTGAGTAGAATTGTGCATCATCAAATGTAGGGTAAACCATTAATTCATTCACTTAATGAGTTTAATCTTTAGGTAAAATTGATTGGCAGAGATCAAAGCTATAAAACAACACAACCCCCTAAAATTTTCATATGTAGTGAAGCACTGCGCTTGTTCACCCCCGCAGTGCACCGAGCTAGAAGGACCCATTTATTTTACCGCACTCTAAAATAGTTAGGACTCTTGAGCCTACTGTTGAAGCAGAACCAATATCAGATACTCTTAATTGGAGCACATCAACGTTGGGGATCAACTGACGCCTAACAGACCAATCTAAAACTGTTTGCAACTGTTTGAGAATTGCACCAGATGTTACCCTATTCTTCTTCGACTTTTGACCAAAGAAATCAATTCATTCACCCAGAGTAATATCTTCTACTAAACGGTCTTCAAACCAAGCAAACAAATGAACTTTAAAACATGACCCATATGTTGCTACAGTACCAGGCTTTAAAGAATTACTTTGCTTTAATAGGAATTGTTCACAACAGTACCTAACGGTTGATCTGCTTCTTCGGGTATTACGTTGTTTCCAATACACTCTTGGATCTGTATCATTCGTTAATGAGTTTCTAAGTTCTGGTATCAATTTTCGGGCTTCAGCCAGTTTAACATCGGGGTATCAACCTAAGGTTAAACACCCTGGCGACGAGCGAAATCGAAAGCGATACTGCCAGGTAATGGTTCCAGCATCACTGATGCGCACACTTAAACCATCGCGGTCTGAAAGCTCAGATTTACCTGAATATGGTTTGCTGTTTATAGAGCGTAACAGTCTGTCAGATAAAGACATTTTTAGAGCCTGCGTACATATTTAGTATTGATATATAGAGTTTATGACACATTAAAAATATGTACGCAGGCATGTACACAGATGCCCTAATAGCAAAGCAAATTCAATTAAATTGAATTGAATAAAATGATTTAAAATGGAATTAATCATGATTTACATGACGTTAAATAGAAAAATGAGTAAAAATAAATGAACATAAATCATGATAATCAACCATCCCTATTTTGGCACGATTACGAAACATTTGGGGCGAATCCAAGTAAAGATCGACCATCACAATTTGCAGGTATTCGAACAGATCTAGAATTGAACATTATTGGTGAGCCTGAAACCTTTTATTGTAAACTTGCACCAGATTATTTACCCGCCGCCGAAGCCATACTCATTACAGGTATAACCCCGCAACTGGCTAACCTTAAAGGTATACCAGAAGCTGAGTTTATGAAACGTATCAATGGCTTATTTAGTCAACCAAACACCTGTGTTGTAGGCTACAACTCACTACGTTTTGATGATGAAGTCAGTCGTTATGGTTTTTATCGTAACTTTATCGACCCTTACGCACGCGAGTGGCAAAACGGTAATTCGAGATGGGACATTATTGATTTAGTTCGTGCTTGCTATGCATTTCGTCCCGACGGAATTAATTGGCCTATGAAAGAAGATGGCTCGCCGAGTTTTAAGCTCGAACTACTCACTCAAGCCAATGGCTTAAGTCATGAAAAAGCTCATGATGCTATGTCAGATGTTTATGCCACCATCGCTATGGCTAAATTAATTAAGCAAAAACAGCCTAAACTGTATGAATATTATTTTAACTTAAGACGTAAACAAGCGGTTGCGGATCATATTGATGTGCTAAAAATGCAGCCATTGGTTCATGTCAGTTCAAAAATTAGTGCGCTGCAAGGCTGTACCACATTGATTGCACCAGTGGCCTATCATCCAACGAATAAAAATGCAGTGATCTGCGTTAATTTGGCGATGGACATTTCTCCCTTGTTAACCTTGTCGGCCCAAGAAATCAGCGACCGTATGTACACCTCGCGTCAAAATCTGGCCGAAAACGAGCTGGCGATACCACTTAAACAAATTCATCTGAACAAGTGCCCGTTTATCGGTTCACCAAAATTACTTGACGATGAGGTAACAGAAAAATTACAGTTTGATAAAGCATTTGCACGCGAGCAATATAAACGCCTGAAAAATCACCCAGAATTGCGTGAAAAACTGAACCAAGTCTTTGAACTTGAATCAGACCGTAAACCGATTACTGATCCTGATTTAATGCTCTACAGCGGTGGTTTTTTCAGCCATGCCGATAAAACGAAAATGGACATTATTTGCCATACAGCACCCCATAATTTAGCCGCATTAGCATTGCAGTTTGATGATCCTCGTATCAACGAAATGTTGTTTCGCTTTAGGGCCCGTAATTACCCAGAAACATTAAGCGACAGTGAAGCTCGTAAATGGCGTGATTTCTGTCAACAACGATTATCGAATGCTGATTATGTGATAAAACTCGAAAATCTGGTCGAAGAAACCAGCGAGAATGAACACAAACAAAAGCTATTAAAAGCCCTATACCAATATTTACAATCATTATAGTGAACTTTCACTTTACACAATTTATTTCATCTAAGGATAAGGGAATGCAAAATCGATTTTTAGAGAGCATTACTCAACTAGACAAGCCTTTGGCTACCGCACTTGTGCCAATACTTCATGAGCAATTTTGTGGTCATATTGATGCGATTCAATTTGCAGAGCTTGTAAAAGCAAGCGGCAAACCAGAACAACAAGTGCTAATGGATTTATTACCTATTGCAGCTGCACTGGCTAACCCTCCTATCAGCGAATTCTACGTAGGCGCTATCGCAAAAGGTGCCAGTGGCGACTTGTACATGGGGGCTAATTTAGAATTACCCGGTGAAGCGCTATTTCACAGCGTACACGCTGAACAAAGTGCAATCAGCCACGCTTGGCTGGCCGGTGAAACAGAAATTGTTGATATTATTGTCAACTTCAGCCCTTGTGGCCACTGCCGCCAATTTATGAATGAACTAGTCAATGGCAGTAAGATTAGAATTCATTTGCCAGAGCAAGAAACTAAAACACTAGCACACTATTTGCCTTATGCGTTTGGCCCTGCTGACTTAGATGTCACCATGCCGCTATTAAGTAAACGTCAGCAAGAGTTTAATTGTGATTCTGATGACCCAATGATCATTGAAGCCATTGATCAAATGGGCCTAAGTTATGCGCCATACACCAACAATAACGCCGCTGTAGTTCTTGAAACCAAGGATGGCGCCACTTTCTGTGGTCGCTATGCTGAAAGTGCAGCATTTAATCCATCAATGCAGCCTATGCAAATGGCGTTATCAAATCTGATCCGTAATAACCGCCAATATAGCGAGATTAAGCGTGCTGTATTAGTTGAATCATCGGTAGGGAAAATCACTTTAGTGGGTGCTGCAATGGATGCTCTACATGCTATAGCCCCAATTGAACTACAACACATGGTTGTTGAACCTTTGATAGGCTAAACGAAAAAGCTTGCCATCTTAATCGGCAATAAAAAGGCGCTCATATGCGCCTTTTTTATTGAATAAATACCACATGAAACTCAGATACAGTTGAAATTTTATGGTGAACATTGACTCGAGATAAGCGGTTCAACACTTGATTAAGAAATGCAGCACAAGTCTTAGAGACATCGTTAAAGAAACACCGTTTTTAGAGACACAGTCGCTAAATAACTCCACTCCTGATAAAGACTTCTTCTATCAAATAAGCAAGATGATTTAACCGCCGCTTGCGGCAGTATTTGTGGTTACTTACTCGTACATTATCACTCACACTCGATGCATCAAGACACTTGGCAAACTCTGTCTGGCATCAAATTGTCACGACCTGCAGCTAAATACGTCTTAAAAGTTGAACAGCCCACAGATTAATAATGTGTTATATTTTAATAATCTACTACTAATAACATGCTAAACTAATTCACTTTTTAATCGCTATACCGTTAAATAGCCTCTTTTTGGCAATAGCATTTATGAGCCAATTGATGTCGCTAAATGTCTTATAATCAACAAGGTGTCGCGATGAGTAATCACAGTCAAGGTCATGTAAAAATACATGACCAACAAACACATATGCCCTTAACCAAGCAAACGTAAAGTGAGTCACTATTGCGCATTTTGACCGTTAACAAGATCTTACTCTTTGTGCTGTTTTGTACAGTGGCCTTAGTGTGGATCATTTTCGAAAATGCCAAACCCATTACAGTCAAAATACTCAATAATTTACTCGCCGACAATCATATCGAAGTGCTTAACTTTGATGCCGAATATGTGTCGTTTAACCATATTTATATTCCTAGATTAGTATTGAAAGTGGAAGACAGTCATATCGCTATCCAAGAATTTAACCTTGAGCTGCGAGATAGCCTGCAAATTCTTAAAAATCAACAAATCAGTGCTGACGACATTATTAGTATCAAAACACACAGTGTTTATGTCGATTTAGGTGACAGTTTCTTTATTCGTCAGTCTCAACAAACAGAAGAATCGCCGGCGTCAATGCAGCTCAACTTGGCTAAATTACCCATGATTGAGTTGGGCGAGATTAACATTAAGCTGCCACTTCTGGATAAAGATGATCCACAGCACAATACGTTAAAAATGGACAAGCTCACATTAACTCCAGAAGGTCAGTTAAATACCTTGTGGCGCTTTAATGATTTTCCATTATTTAGTCTTGATGCCACCTTAGATAAACAAGCGTGGCAATTTAATACGCTGGTTGATTTGGGCTTAAGTTATCAGGGGCTTGAGTCATTAGATCAATATTTACATTTATTAAACAGCAAGCAGCAGTCACAACAAGCACAAGCTAATAATATGCTTAATGGCTTACAGCAACAGTTATCACAGATACTGCAACCCATCCGTCAGCAACAACTCACAGTGAAAGGCCAGTGGACAGCCCATAGTAAAGTTGACTTAATGAGCGGTGAGATCAGCAGCCAACAATCAATTGATGGACTATCCTTGCACTCTCCACTGTGGCCAAGTGTATATTTTGCGCCGCAGCAGCCAATTAAATTAATGCTAAATATGGGTAACTACCCAATATCAACAACCTTAACCGACAACAAAACCACTAACGCGTTCGCGATTAAACTCAACATAGAGCCCATCAACTATCAACTGTCACCAACGGAACAAGACAGAAATAAGCTGATTAGATTATTTGCCGGTGATCATGGTAATCAAATAATACATGCTATTGATCAACTTACGCCTAAGTTGGCTTCTCAGCAGGCCCATATTGATGTGCACATGGACTCCCCTATCGAAGCGGTTATTCCCTTACAAAATGATATGTTACCGTTACAAATAACACTGCCGGACTTGAAGCTGAGCATTGAGGGATTACTACTGCAAAGTCAGCTAACCTTGGCCCACACCACATTGAATAGTCACCAACAATTTAGCAGTGATTTTGACTTGGATATGGCTTTATCATCGCATGCCGCCATAAACCAAACCGAACAACAGCAAGCAGTAACACTCGCCACTGACGACTCTGGGATATCAGATCCCATAACTGGCACAAATCAAAAGGCAGCCTTGAAAGCATCGCCTTCAGCTCCAAGTACTATTGATATTAAAGCTTTATTTCCGCAAATTGCTTTAGATCAGCTGTTATTGTCAGAGGCTAAACTACACTTAGTCGGTAAAATATCGCAACAACAAGATCAACTCGCGCTATCGTTAGATTCAAGCTCTAGCTTTGCCATTAATCACAGTAGTATTTCACGCAGTGCAACCAGTGAGAATCAACAGCAAACTAAACAAACCAAAACAACGTCGGCGCAATGGGAGACATTTGGGCTTACGGTCAATGACACCTCTACCATAGTGTTCAAACCAGACACGACTCAAATTGATCTGGCCCCTTTCAAGATTCAAATTGGTCAGCTTATTGGCCAGCAAGCAACGCATGCAGGCAAAAACGCATTATCGACCATAGAGGGAGTGATTAATAAAGCTGAGGTGGCGTTTAACCAAAAGTTATCCCTTGGATTACATAGAGATGACTCTTTACAAACGTCATTAGACAAGTGGTTACAAACCCCAGCGACTAACGACATAGCATGGCGTGTCAATCAACTCGATATCACCAAACAGATCGGCAACAATCGCCGCCAGCCTTTGCTTGCGCTAAACCAGTTAAATGTCATTCAACAACTTAACTTATCCAAAGGGCTATTGATCGGTAATGAGCAATGGCAACTCGATACTCTGACCTTAAGCAGCTACCACTTGCTTAAATTTGCGGATAAGAAAAGCCCCTTATCACTAGCAGGACAATGGACATTCGATACCGACATTGAAACCGCACTAAATACATTGCAAAAAGTCCAACCCTTGCCGAATGACTTTACTATTCAGGGCCACAGTAAACTTATTGCAGGCTTTGCCTTAAGCGAAATAGACAATAGCAGTCAATTTGAGATGAAGATTGAACAGCAGTTATCGTCTTTATCTGGGCAATGGCAAGATAAAACATTTAACGGCGGTGAAGTTTTTGCTCAATGCCAATTTAACTGGCAACAAACTTACGATGCACCGAATACGGCCGCAGATGCAAAACACTTTGCTCACAGTAAGCTTGTCTGTCCACAAACGGCAATCAGTTTACAGCAAGCTAAAATCGGCTTATCGCTCACTAATTTAAATGTTAATGCCAATATTGAACTCAATAAAGATGGCAATAAACTGCCGACCAACTGGTTACAACAGGTCACCGGATTAAGTGAGACTAACATTAATCTTACCGCCAGTGGCGACATGCTGGATGGACGTTTTCTATTACCTGAATTTGTGCTTAAACTGCATGATAAATCTTATGGATACTTGTTATTACAAGGTCTTAGTTTAGATAAGTTTTTAGAAGAACAACCCCAAGTAGGAGTTAAAGCCAATGGTTTATTTGATGGCGTACTTCCTGCTGAATTAACGGATGGCAAAGTGACAATATCCGGTGGCAAACTTGCAGCGCGTAAGCCTGGAGGATTAATTGAAGTAGCCGGAAATCCTGCCATAGATAGACTAGAATTATCTCAACCCTATCTTGGATTGGTATTTACCGCACTTGAGCATCTTAACTACACTGAGTTGGCGAGCACATTTGACATGACGCCCAATGGAGATGCCGTGCTTAACTTGGGTGTTAAAGGTAACAGCCGCGGAATTGAGCGACCTGTCCACCTCAATTACACTCATCAAGAAAACCTGATTCAATTATACAAAAGCACCCAGATTGGCAATCAACTACAAAACAAGATTGAAACAAAAATCCAATAGCAGCATAAAAGGATCGTCTACGTGAAATATTCATCGCTATATTTAATCAGTATCAGCACCATAATGGCATCGTTATGCCTATCAGCTTGTACGCCAACAGTAAAAATAGAACCGCCCGATAAGCCTATCGTGATTAACTTAAATGTAAAAATTGAGCATGAAATTAAAATTAGAGTGGATAAAGAACTCAATAATTTACTCGAAAATGATGAGTTATTTTAAGCAGAGGTGATCAAGATGAAATCAACTTTCACTTTCGCTACAGCGCTATGCTTAACCAGTTTATTATGGAGTGCTAGTGCGTGGTCAATGACATTGCAAGAGGCTAAAGCAGCAAGAATAGTGGGTGAGCAACCGAATGGTTATTTAGGGTTAATTATCGACACTCCTGAGGCAAAACAGCTAGTATTATCCGTTAATGCTAAACGGAAATACTATTATCAATCGATCGCCAAACGACATAGCGTGAGCATTGATGAAGTCGCGACACTCGCGGCGCAAAAAGCCATTGAAGCAGCAGAACCTGGGCATATGATCCAAACGCCCCAAGGGCTATGGCTAAAAAAATAACCACGATAGAAAACTATATGTGGTTATTTATATTCACTTAATATGACGCCATTACATGGTCGCCATAGTCCAATAATCTAAGCGTTTTTGTGGTTCAGTGACAATGGATTTACAAGAATCTTTGTACTTTGCCATCAGTCCACCTAAGTTATTCGAGCCGGCTAATTTATCGATTTGCTGTTGTTTAGCGGCAATCACATCTTTTTCAACTTGCGCAGGCGCGCGATACTTTCCCGCAATAGCAACCGCATCAACTGCAGACGTTTTTAAACGGTCTCCGACTGCTTTCATTTGTGGTGCATTCATCGCACCAATCGCTTCAGAGCTAATTTGATAATAAGCTGCACATTCGATTAACTCATCAGTAAATGCCTTTTCTGCAGCATCTTCTGCACGTGCGGTCATGCTGGCGCAAAGTGCCGATACAGTAAAAATCCACATAGCAGATTTATTCATGGTTCTTTCCCTTCATGTTTAGAAATTAGTCGGTAATGTTAAGATTGATAATGCGTTAAACGAGATGTTAAAAACGGTTCTACTAGAGGCCATTCGGTTTCAAGAATCGAAAACACGACCGTGTCACGAATAGTACCATCAGCTAGGATTTTATGATTGCGTAATATGCCATCTTGCTTGGCACCGAGTCGTTCAATCGCATTTCGTGAGGCGAGATTATGCCTGTGAGTTCTAAATTCAACCGCTATGGCGTCTAAGGTATTAAAAGCATAACGGAGTATTAATAACTTAGATTCGGTATTTATGGCCGTACGCTGATAGGATTTAGCATACCAAGTGTAGCCAACTTCAAGTCTGCGATTGGGTTGATCCCAATGACAAATTCTAGTGCTACCAACAATGTTACCAGACACTTTATCACGCACGGCAAATGCAACGGCTTCACCTCGGTTTTCACAGGCTTGTGCAAACTCGACATACGCTTTCATTCCCGAAGCATCGGGGATGTTTGTGTACCATAAGGTCCACAATTCACCGTCGTTAGCAGCTAAAATTAAACCAGGAACATGCTCTAATGATAATGGTTCTAAAATAACATGCTCGCCAATTAAGCAATCTTGTCTATTAATCCAGCTCAAGTTAATGCTCCTGTTGTTGATAGGTTACATTACCTTAACTGCATATAGATATACAGCCAACGGCAACAATGTTTTTATTGATATTCTAAAAACATTGTTTTCTGTTGTGACTAAAAGATTATCTTAAAAAGGGCTTATCACAGCACCAGGCTGACAGCGATATGATTAAAAGCCATGATTAGCGTGACTAACCCTAAACCATCCAGCAATACTGTTGCGAGTTTTCATTGTCGGTCTCACTTCATGAGGGAAACGTTCACTTAAAAACAGCACCAAGGTTCCAATTTTAGGATTAACCACTTCGAGAGGTAAATCAGATTCATCATAAATAATCAACTCACCACCGTCGTTTTCCTGCCAGTCAGAATTTAAGAAAAAGACTGTCGATAAAATGCGGTTTTGGCTGCCGTGCAGCGCATCGAGGTGTTTTTTATAAAATGCCCCCGGCTCATAAACTGCGTAATGACTTTCAAAGTCAAATAGCCCCATAAACAAACGACGATTAAGGCCATCTTTAAGTTGACTCATCATCGACAAATATTCACGGTCAATAGGGTCTTGATTGTCTAGCCAGCTAATTTTATCCGAACGAATATCAGGATTAATTTGTTGCTCAAGACCTCGACCAACGGCGGCTTGTTTAAAATCAATATCGCGCTGAGCTTGCACTTTTTCAAGCAAGGCCAGACTTACATAATCAGGAATGATATCTGATAAGAGGATATACCCTTTATCGACTAACGCATCTGCGATCACATCCAGCATTGCTTCACTTACTTGCGAAACCATACATGCCACATCCAACAGAAAGACTACGCTTTTTACTTTACTCAAGGGCCCGGGAAGGAAATTAAGGGCCTGATTTTCGAGGGGGCGTCATTACAAGGTATGATTGCCATACCTTGGTTATTTTTGGCGATTTTATATAATAAATACGCTCTGAACAACACTTATTAAAAGCATTTAAATTCATTAACTTAATCAAACCTAACACACAACAACACCGAACCCTAATGGTTAAATTTGGCTATGTGACAGTATCACCTCTGTCGAACCATCCTGATCAGCATCATCTAAGCGTTGGGACTCATAAGCAGCAACATGACTTTGGTGCATCTTTAACGCGAGATATAAGTCTGAATGAATTGTGATACCTTCTTCTCCAGACACCATATCGGTTTGTTCAAACCAACTAATTAATTGTCGTTTACGCCCTGCCAATACCAAACTCACTCCGCGTTTACGCAATAATGCATTGATGTCGGTCAACATGGCCATTACGCTCAAATCTAAATGGGTAAAACATGGCACCGCATCGATAATCACACACTCAATGGTTTCTTGTTGATTCTGACGAGCAAATCGTTCAAGCAGACGTCGTTTAAAGTAGGTGGCATTAAAATAAGTCAGTGGAGAATTAAATCGATAAATGAACACACCTGGCACAGATGCGGCTTTATCACTGCTATCAACGCTACGAATAATCCCTTTGGCATCAAGCCCGAGCACTTGATCTGTTGGTCGCATGACCGTTCGTAAAAACTGAAATAATCCCAATAGCACCGCAAGGGTAATTCCGGGAATAACACCAATAAACAAAACAGCAAAGAAAGTCGTTAAGGCCAAATAAAATGCTTGGCGATCGCGTAAACGTAATCCCCACAGCGCTTTCAGATCGATAAGATGTATTGAGGCTATCACTAACACAACGCCCAATGCTGCACTGGGAATAAACTCTAACGGCGTGGTTAAAAACACCGCCACAATAGCGATCAATACCGCCGCAATCACGGACACTAATTGGGTTTTTCCGCCATTAGCATCATTTACAGCCGTACGAGAATCTGCGCCACTAACGGCAAAACCTTGCGAGAGAGCAGAAGCAATATTGGCCAAACCTAAGGCTTTAAACTCTTTATCGGCATCAATGTCATAACCATTTTTAGCAGCAAAGCTGCGGGCGGTAAGCATCATACTGACAAAGCTCACCATCGCTAAATTGAGTGCCGGCATGACTAACTCACGAGCGATACCGATATTAAACACTGGTGTTTGAAATGATGGCATTCCTCCTGCCACGCTTCCAATCACCGCAATATCATAGTCGGTTAAGTGGAAAAGCCACACTGAAGCGGCGCCAACAGCAATAGCAAACATCGACGCTGGCCAAGTCGGTTTAAAGCGTTTCATTGCAAAGTAGACAATTACGGTAAGGATGGCCATCAATAGCGTCGGAATATGGGTTTGCGACAAATAGCTTGGCGCACCACCTAAGCGTTCAAGTAAGTATTTTTCATCAAAGGTAAAACCGAATATTTTCGAAAATTGGCCGACAATAATGGTAATGGCGACACCATTGAGTAGTCCCATTAGAATAGGTTTTGATAAAAAGTCTGCTAATACACCTAATTTAAATCGACTGGCGATTAAACACCAAAAACCGGTCATCACGGTCATGGTCATCACTAATTGCCAATGTTTAAGGCTGTCGCCGGCCGCTAAAGGTGTCACTACCGCAGCAATAACCGCACAAGTTGCCGCATCGGGACCAACAATAAGTTGTCTTGAGGTGCCAAATAAAGCGTAGATGATCATAGGTAACACGCAAGAGTACAACCCCACCGCGGCATTCACTCCGGTTAATTGCGCATAGGCAATTGCCACAGGTAACGCAACCGCGGCAACAGACAAACCGGCGCGAACATCATCCTTGAGCCAGCTTCGCTCGTAACGAGAGAAGGTCTCTAAACCTGGCATAAAATCATACAAACGACTCAGTACCACAACAACCTCAATACTTATAATCTAGGTTGTTATCATAGTTTTATTTCAAATTAATTACGACATATTCACCTGCGATAAATAAACATATTTCGGGACGGGACATACGCAGCAAAAAAAGCCGAGCAAATTATGCTCGGCTTGTTAGATACTCACAATCGCAACACGCTCATTCGCTTTGGCGATAAAAAAGCATCAATGCATTACTGTAATTTTAGTTGATACACAGTTGTGGTGCCGCTAACTTCATTACCAATCAGTAACAATGGCAAGCCTGTCGGGCTATATTGGCTGGCAATAAACTTCATCCCTTCTGGGCCTAAATCACCTGCTAATGTCGCATCACCTTCAACCTCACCAGTATCGGTATCAATGACATAATCAGCATCAAAGTTACGGTTGCTGACATAATCAACAAACGATACTGCAAATGGATTAGTAATATCGTAAATCATAAATCCAGAGGTACGCTCTAAACCAATAAAGGCATAAGTACGTGAGCCTATTTGGCCAAGAGCGAGTGCCTCTGGCTCTGGACCTTTATCGTCACTGCGGCTATCACCTTTGTTTTCATCGTTATTATTATTGAAGTTCATTGCCAATATCGCAGCCGTAATTCGTTCAAAATCACCAGCGCTGTCAAATACTTGCTGGCCATCAGCAGTCCAAATCGAAAATGAACGCCCGCCATAAGCAACAATTTTATCCATTAAGCCATCATTGTTGTCATCACCCATACTGGTGGTGACTTTTAAGCGCCCAAGCTGTGTTTTATCTTGCGCTGCGGCAAATTGTGGATGGTTTGGATCTAAGCTTAGATCTGCAGCACGAGCCTCTTCGGAAAAACCGGCGTAATCTCGTGAATCCCCCTCATTGGCGGTGACAATAAAATCAGTATTATTCCAGCGATAACTGGCTATCGTATCTGGCTGATACATACCATACACCCCAGCGTAAGCCTGTATATTTATGGCATCATCTTTATCACTGGCATCGATTTTATTGGCGTCTAAGCCAAAGTCTTTAAGCCCTAAAGCAATAATATTTTTTACCGCTGCCGCCTTGATATCAATCACTGCAATGGCGTTATTTTCTTGTAAACTGACGTAAGCTGTTTGGCTGTCTGGCGATACGGCAATATATTCAGGCTCCAAATCTTGCGCGACACTCGCTCCAGGGCCATTGATCTTAATCAATGGACTCAGTTCTGCATTACGTGAACCACCAACATTAAAATCATTGAAATCGATTAGGGTAGCCGTTGTGGCAGGCACACCATTAGTGATTGCAATTAACGCGATAGAACCTTCAGGGTCGATATCATAAGCGCTATTTGGCTCACCTTCGTTGGCGACTAACAACATGCTACCGTCAGGGCTGAACACGACATTGTCGGGTAATGCTCCAACGTCAACAAATGACAAGTACTGGGGTAACTCACTGTCTGATAAACGATAGAATGCAACAATGCCATTACCTTGGGTCGCATTACCTAAGGCGTCTGCTCGTTCAACGGCAGCGGCGAGTAAATTACCCGATACACTGACGCTGTTAACTGCACCTAATAAAGTTAAGCCAGTATCGACACTGATATTTAAGTCCGTTTTTTTGCTGAGATTATTTAAACTGTAACCTGCTTCAGCGTAAACCGGCGCTTGAGTTAACATCGATAAATCAACCACATCAACTTTGCCACTTTGAGCATTAACGACAAATGCGCTTTGGCTTGCCGGATGATAATCAACAATTTCTGCGGCACTAAGACCATAAACACCCGATTGATAACGCCCCACTAAATCAGCGCTGAGAGTATTATGGGCTTGATTACACATTATTTGTGTTTGCGCCGCATCAACTTCACTTGCATCTAAAACACCATCACTATTGATGTCTACTCCGGTTTCAATTTGCTGGCCGCCGAATGGACATTGTGCATCGCCCACAGCAAGCGAGGTTAACGCAACCAGGGCTGACAACCCAACGTCACCATTGGTGCCATCCATGCCCTGAGCCCCCGCTTGCCCATCGTCACCGTTGCATGCCGTTAGCAACATAGTGGCCATGATTGAAGAAACCAGTAGTGCCGTTTTACCTTGAGGGAAGCGTTTCATAAACTAAAGTTCCGAATTAAGTTATGCAAAATAATGCCAACAACTTAGACAATCAAGGTGAAGTTTTAATGACAAAAATGTTGCATTTTTGTTCTATTTGAATTCACTCTATTGCCTTAATGTAAATGCTATTTAGCTAAATTATTCATTACAAATTCAGGCTCAGAAAATGCGCCATAGCGTGGTAAACTAACGAAAATTTTTCGCCATTTTCAGCAAAAACGCACAAAGCACATGAGGTTCCCGTGGTATCGCCATCAAAGTCCAACTCATCTCCAGTATCAGCGGGTATTCCCCACTTAGCGATGTTAATACCTATGCTTGCCGCGATTGTCGCCATCACTCCTTTAGCCATCGACATGTACTTACCAGCGATGTCTACATTGGCCTTAGGGTTTGATACCGACATCACGACAGTGCAACAATCGCTGAGTATTTATCTGGCGGGCTATGCATTAGGCATGCTGATATTTGGCCCATTGGCCGATAAGATAGGCCGACGTCCACTGGTCATATTTGGCTTATTAGGTTTCACGATTATTAGCTTACTTATTGCATTAAGTACCAGTATTGAACAATTTTTGATATTGCGTTTTGCACAAGCTCTGATTGGTGCTGCTGCCACGGTTGTGGTGCCTGGCTACATTAAAGAGATTTATGGCGACAATACCGCCAAAGGCATGTCTTATGTCAGCCTTATTATGATGTTAGCGCCATTACTTGCACCTACTTTGGGCAGTTTGATAATGGAACTCGGCGATTGGCATCTTATCTTCTTAAGCCAAAGTTGTTATGCCATCACATTATTAGTCTTAGTATTATTTAAACTAAAAATGCCCAGCGATAAAGACCTAGGCAGTCGCAGTCAAAAGACCTTTTTAGGCGGCTACTACACAGTCTTTGCTCGCAATGGCGTCAAACTGAATTTATCCAGCGGTGTATTAACTTCGTTTGCTTTCTTTTGTTACTTAACCGCTTCGCCTTTTATCTACATGGAAGTGTTTAATTTAGATAAATCGCTGTTTGCGATTTTATTTAGCACCAATGTGGGAGCCTTGATGCTCGCCAACATTGTCAACTCTAGAGTGGTTAGCCGATTCGGCTCAAAACGGATGTTACATGTATCAACATTCTTCGGAGTCATTGCCGCAACTGGCCTGCTAGCCGTTAATTTACTCGACTTAAGTTATCACTTTACCGTGTTAATGCTTATTCCTTTAATGGGCTCGCTAGGAGTGATGTCGGTCAATGCCGACGCCATTGTATTAATGAAATTCAAGCAAGAAACCGGTACTGCCACCGCAGTGATTGGTACGCTACGCTTTGGTTTTGGCGCAGTTGCGGGGCCACTGCTGGCGTATTTTTATGACGGTACCGCGGTGCCTTTTGCAGCCTTGATGCTTGGCGCTATTTTATTAGTCGGGCTATGCCAGTTTTTTCAAAGTACCTTATCGAAAAATAAGACCCTTTAATGAATAAAGTATTACCACAAATAAAGTCATAGATATCGGTGGCTTTATTCTTATGAGAGTGCCAAAACAGTCAACCCTCCCCTTCGCTTAACTCATTGATTAATACTGAACAGAACAAGGCACTAATCTGGCAACTTCCCAATGACTCTCTGGCCTTGTTGTTTAGCACATATTCATCAATAAACAGCAAAGAAAATCGCAGCACTCATCCTGCTAGTAATAAAAAAACCACCCAATATATAGCCATCATTCAAGTGTGTAATCTTGATTCACCAATCCCTGGCTCAGCAGCGATTAAATGACTATACCAAGCAAAATCGTTATGACCACGGTAAAAGTAAGGCAAATCAAACACGCTATTTCCCATATGAATTGAAACTCAGTTGAACTCGATCTTCATCTCCATACACTTAAGTAGATTCCTGCAATGCCACATTCGACCGCTAATTAGGTTGCTAAGTCGCTAATATTTAGCTGTTAACTTCAGTATAAATAGTACAGCGCTTTATTGATAAACACCCACGGCTTTCAACCCCTAAATAAAAATCATAAACATGAAACTATTTCAACAAACAAAAATAATTAACCAAAGGGGTTGCAGTAAAAATAAATTTACATAAGATGGAGGCAAGTTACTGCTTCAGTAACGATAAAACCAGCCATTGAATATTACGACAGCAATATTCAATCTTCGAGTTTGAATTATCCTTCAAGCTTATTGATAAAACGATTACCGTCGTTGTATACAAGATACTGTTTACCATACGGTAACTTAATAAGGATGTATTTCATGGAAAAGCTTTCTGGCGCGAGTATGATCGTGCGCTCATTAATTGATGAAGGTGTCAGCCATATCTTCGGTTACCCCGGCGGTTCGGTGTTAGACATTTACGATTCTCTGCACAAAATATCCGGTATCGAACACATCTTAGTACGTCATGAGCAAGCTGCCGTGCACATGGCAGATGGCTACGCACGCGCTACCGGAAAAGTCGGCGTGGTACTTGTGACCTCAGGCCCTGGCGCAACTAACGCAATTACCGGGATAGCCACCGCGTACATGGATTCAATTCCGCTAGTAGTGCTGTCTGGTCAAGTACCAAGTAATTTGATTGGTAATGATGCCTTCCAAGAATGTGACATGATTGGTATTTCACGTCCTATCGTAAAACACAGCTTTTTAATAACCGACGCTAAAGACATTCCTGAAACAGTCAAAAAAGCCTTCTTTATTGCAGCAACAGGTCGCCCAGGTCCTGTGGTAATTGACTTGCCAAAAGACTGCTTAAGCCCAGATATACTGCATGATTATATTTATCCCGACAGTGTAAAAATGCGCTCATACAATCCAACAACTGTTGGTCATAAAGGCCAAATCCGTCGCGGCTTGCAAGCTTTGTTAGCGGCAAAAAAACCTGTGTTATATGTCGGTGGTGGCGCGATAATTTCGGGTTGTGACGCGCAAATTCTGGCGCTTGCAGAGCGCTTGAACATTCCTGTGGTCAGTACCCTAATGGGCTTAGGTGCATTTCCTGGCACCCATAAGCAAAGTTTAGGCATGTTGGGGATGCATGGTTTATATGAAGCCAATATGGCAATGCATAATACCGATTTAATCTTTGGTATTGGGGTCCGTTTTGACGACCGCACCACCAACAACGTTGAAAAATATTGCCCTAACGCAACCATTTTACACATCGATATTGATCCATCATCTATTTCTAAAACGGTTCGGGTCGATATTCCGATTGTGGGTTCTGCCGATAATATTCTAGACGCTATGTTAGATTTACTCGATGAAACGAACGACACCAATGATGCGACCGCTATGGCTGCTTGGTGGAGCGATATTGAAATTTGGCGCTCACGCCAAAGTTTAGAATTTGATCGCACCAGCGACAGAATCAAACCACAGCAAGTGATTGAAACCCTATACAAACTGACTAATGGCGATGCTTATGTGGCGTCAGATGTCGGCCAACATCAAATGTTTGCAGCCTTGTATTACCCTTTTGATAAACCTCGCCGTTGGATTAACTCGGGTGGATTAGGCACTATGGGCTTTGGTTTGCCTGCGGCAATGGGCGTTAAAATGGCGTTTCCTGAGGAAACGGTAGTATGCGTCACAGGTGATGGTTCCATCCAAATGAATATTCAGGAGCTTTCTACCGCACTGCAATATGACACTCCGGTGAAAATTATTAACTTAAACAACCGCTTTCTTGGCATGGTAAAACAATGGCAAGACATGATTTATTCCGGTCGTCATTCACAATCTTATATGGACTCTGTGCCTAATTTCGCCAAAATTGCCGAAGCTTATGGCCATGTTGGTATGAATATCAATCACCCTGATGAATTAGAATCAAAACTAGCTGAAGCATTGGCAATGAAAGATAAATTAGTCTTTGTTGATATCAGTGTCGACGAGACTGAACACGTATACCCAATGCTCATTCGTGGCGGTGCAATGAACGAAATGTGGCTAACCAAGACGGAGAAAAGCTAATGCGTCGTATTATTTCTGTATTACTTGAAAACCAACCAGGCGCATTATCACGAGTGGTAGGTTTATTTTCTCAGCGCGGTTACAACATTGAAAGCTTAACTGTAGCGCCAACTGAAGATACAACCTTGTCACGTTTAAATATTACCGTGATTGCAGATGCCAATATTCTCGAGCAAATTGAAAAGCAATTGCACAAGCTTATTGATATTTTGAAAGTGGCTAACATTACTGAGTCACCCCACATTGAGCGTGAAATTGCCTTAGTAAAAGTGAAAGCTCAAGGCGATCAACGCGAAGAAGTCAAACGCACTGCAGATATTTTTCGTGGTCAAATTGTCGATGTGACTTCCAATATCTATACCGTGCAGATGGTTGGTACCAGCGATAAAATTGATGCATTTATCCACGCGCTCACCGACATGACCAAGGTGATTGAAATATCACGTTCTGGTGTTGTAGGTTTAGCCCGTGGTGAAAAATCCATGAGAGCCTAACCGCAGCTTGTCTGAAGTAAAAAGCAGAGTCACTAATAATATATAGTGGACTCTGCTTTTTTTGGGGGCGATAAAGCCTGATCCCCCAACAGCTTACTGACTCAAGTTTAGATTTAACACTCATCACCATTGCATAAGGGTCAAGCTTGCCAACCTTGACCATAAGCTTATAGACGGTAATAGCTTAGCTATATAACGGCTGCGCATCGATAGGTTTAGCTTCAACAATATAACGATATTCGGCATTACCAGAGAGTTGATCAAACGGATAACAGGTGATCAAGGTTAAGTGTTTTTCTGCCGTAGGAGCAAGCACCTTCATGTCAGTTTCATGCACCACTTCGGTGGCCGTTATTTGATATAACACTCGCTCCCCCTCGGTACTGTATAGCTCGATGATGTCGCCCAATTTTACATATTGTAAACGCATAAAGTGACTGTCACGATGACCCGCTATAATGGTATTCCCCTGCTCCCCTAACCCAGCGCCGCCTAGCATCAATCCCGGCCCAAAAGCCAAATTACGCCCAGAGGCCCCAGCGAGCACATACAGATCGCTACCTAAGGGCTGAAAACCATCGGTTTGCTGTTGCAATACGCGCATTTTCGCCACGGGATGAGTGTCGGCCCACGACCAGGGTTTATGTGGTTGGTTATCCACCAAGGTTTGCTCAAAGGCACGTTCAATCAAAAATTGCGCAAAATGGGCTTTAGCTTGCATATAACCTCCTTGTATTAATAGTCCGCATCCCAGCACGCTCATCAGCACAATCACAATCCAGTGTTTGGTCGGTGATATAGTTCGCTGCATCATTTAGCTCCCGTTTAATCATCTGATTCAATCACTAACAACTGCCCTGGTAAACGTTGTCTTAACCATAAATAGTGCAGTAAGCCCAAGCCTAATAAGCTAAAACCGATTAATAACCATAAGCGACTGGCTGTTCCCGTTTGCGGCAGCACTTGCGAGGATGGTGCCGCTTGCAAACCATGTGGCAGATGATTCTGTAATTGCACGTCAATAGGGCTATCAATTAATGGATTTACCGGTGTCACGTCTACTGCAACTAAACTGGTTTGGCTGGTCACTAGGTGATACAGGATGCCTAACGCTTCCACTTGTTTATCAACACGTTGACGATTACTACTGTCTTTATACAATTCGAGTGAGGTGATTTGCGCATTCGCCCACAATAGATCAATGCCTTTTGCTGCTTGATTATCATCAAAATCAAGCTGTTGTTGCCAATACTGACCATTGATATTACCTGAGACAATAATCGGTTGCTGCTGGTGTGATGCCGATTTAATGCTGACCCAAAGTGGTTCGTTTTGGTACAGGTCGCTAATGGTTGTCGGCCAGTAATCCGGTACGCTGCCATCAAGGTAATACAAGCCAATATTGGTAAGCACAGGTTGCTCAATTTTATGTAACAACTGCTCAATTTTTTGCTGCACTTCAGCCTCATCACCAATATAGGTAAATGTGCCACGGCCCATAGTGGCAGCTCGGCGCATAAAGTCTGAATTCGGTGCAGAGCCAATGCCAACAGTAAATAATCGACTGTCACCTAATTGATTACTAATCAATTGGTACAGTTCATGTTCATTACCCACAGCACCATCTGTCATAAAAATAACCTGACGCAACATGGACTCGTTATGCTTAGCAGTTTGATCATTTTGTTGTGCTTGGACACTGTCCACCAGCGCGGTTTGTAATGCACCGCGCATTTCGGTGCCACCATTAGCGTCTAATGATTGAATAAACCGATTTGCTCGATTGATATTACGACTATTGGCAGGCAATGGTGTTGCCGATAACATACTGACGTCACTGTTAAATTCAATGATATTAAAACTGTCGATATCACGCAGCCCAGCGAGGGCAAATTGTAATGCTTGTTTGGCCTGAATAATCGATTGACCAGACATAGACCCAGAGGTGTCGATAACTAAAATCAGTTCTCTGGCGATAAGATGTTGCTCACTCACCTCGACATTGGGCGGCATTAACATCACTAACGAGTACAAATTATTATCTACGGGATTGGCTTGTCTTTGCTCTGCCCCTGCAACATTTTTCGCATCAGTAAAGTCATTACTATTATCTGTCACATGGGTTTTACCGGTTTGATAAAATGTCGCTGCTTGCGGTAATGCGCCAACATTGGCTTGCCATTGCAGCACAAAATCACGGTCGGCAATTTGTTTACCTGCAAAGCTCACTTTGTAATAATGACCATGACTTGACTGTTTAATTGGATGATACAGACTGTTTAGCGAGTTCAATTCAAACCCTGCATCTATGTTTACTTGCATATTAACCATCAGTTGAGAATCGGCTTGAACTATAGGCTTCACCTCATTATGGCTAGACGGCATGGTTTGCTGTTGCGGCTCGCTATTATGATCCCCTTGCGGGTTATAACGCGGCGTAATCGCTAATGGAAAACGTAAACTAAACATCCCATCGCGGTATTCAACCTGTTGCTGGTAACTGATCTCAACAATTAACTGCTCATGCGGAGCAAGATTGGCCACATCTGATGAAAATAAGTTTCGACGCTGTTGCTGTAATAAACTGGCTTGTTTACCTTGTTTTTTAGCGGTCTCAAACGTCTGTAATGCTTGCTTTTTAGGTTGGATTTTACCCGCTATAATCTTGTCACCTATGCGTAACTGCATGCTATCGACTGCGGCATTTTCGGGTAGCGGAAAGACATATCGCCCATTAACCCATTGATCTGAATCATTGATAAACACTTGCTTAACCGTGACACGATTAAGCAAACCCGACACATCCATGCTCACTTGTGTATCCAGCGCGAAGGCTTGTATAACTTGGTTTTGGGTAGAATAGACTAAGGTTCCTTGACTGATATCATTATCTTGATATCCAGACGGTGAGGCAAATGCCCTGGTAACACAGGCATAAATGACAAATAACAAACCGAAACAAAGTAATTTATAGACATGCTTTACAGAAAAATGTGGCATCAAAAAAAACGGGCGCATATGTAGCTCCTTACCCTTAGATACCCAAACAACCTGCTCATATTGACTTCAGGAGGCTTGGGTATAAGCGCCAACATCATTGTTTGCGCCGACATGAGTAATCATTAAAACAAAAAGGAAAATCGACTTAGTGACATTGTTTGGCACTGCGTTTTGCAAACCGATATGCAAAACCGTGCTCGGCGTTTAGTTGGCCGCGAGTTCAGCACCCGGCGCCATTAACTTGAGCGTTACTCGACGATCAAAAAAGTCATTTTCAAAATTTTGTTCTTGATGCATTGGCGATGTCGCGCCATAAGCTTGTCCATGCAAACGGTCACGAGCTATTCCTTGTATCACCAAGTATTGCGTCACTTCAGCTAAGCGCTGCTCAGACAAGGCTTGGTTAAAATCATTATCACCACGGCGATCGGCATAACCGGTTAGATCAATGGTCAATTCAGGTGATAAGTTCATCATATAAGCCACATTATCTAACTGTTGTTCAAATAGCGGTTCAATGTGGCTCGATCCGGTTTTAAACTGCACGTTCATACCTATGGTGAGCTCATTAAGCGTCTGCAATTGATTGGCTTGTTGTTCGGTTAAATTAGACTGTAATTGATAATACTTTTCAGACACTTGCTCCAAGGATTGCTGCTTGGCATTCAGAGCCATTAATTGCTCATTGGTTTGAGCCAATTGCTGTTCTTGCTCTACCAGTTGTTGTTTCTGCACGGTAAGCTCAGCATCATCACCAACCGACTTACCAATAAAAGTACCGGTAAATGCACCAATAATGGCCCCAACAGGCCCACCAATCACAGCGCCAAGTAAAATCCCTGAGCTCAAACCCACTAGCTCTTCGGTATGTTCGCGTTCATCGGTAATATCAGTGTCATTAGCCCAGCTGACATTTGACACCATCATGGTAGTGATCATCGTTGCGGCAATAAGTTGCTTTTTCATAAAGAATTCCTTTTAGCGGTTGTTTAAAAAACGATCGTTATCATCAATGCATCATTTAATGCGTTGCTGATTAACGCTATGTCGCTATTAAACACCTCATAGATGGCTTTATTGGGGAGCAAAAATGGCAATGTGGCGATCAAATGTGGCAACAATATGGCAATTGCCGTAGACGGCTTTTTTGGTTGATAAAATCCTGTATAGTCAGCACTGTATCTATTTATCAGCTCATTAATTGAAATCATCCCATGAAACGAATTGCCATTGTTGAAGACGAAGCCGCTATCCGCGAAAACTATAAAGATGTCCTGCAACAGCAAGGATATAGCGTGCAAGCTTATGCAAACCGCCCCGCAGCTATGCTCGCCTTTAATGGTCGTTTACCTGACCTAGCCATTATTGATATTGGTTTGGAACATGAAATTGATGGTGGTTTTACCCTGTGCCAGTCACTTCGGGCGATGTCGAGTAGCTTACCGATTATCTTTTTAACCGCCAGAGACAGCGACTTTGATACCGTTTGCGGCCTACGTTTGGGCGCTGACGACTACTTAACCAAAGATGTCAGTTTTCCTCATTTATTGGCGCGTATTGCAGCACTGTTTCGCCGTTCAGAACTCATAGGCTCAAGCCCCATTGAAGACAACTTACTCGAGCGCGGTCACCTCACCATAGATGGCAACCGTATTCAGGTTTATTGGAAATCGCTGCCAATAGAGCTAACGGTGACCGAATTTTGGATGGTACACGCTATGGCAAAACATCCAGGTCATGTGCGCAGTCGCCAAGATTTAATGCAAGAAGCCAAAATTTACGTAGACGACAGTACTATCACCTCACATGTAAAACGCATTCGTAAAAAGTTTATCGCTATCGACTCCGAGTTTGACTGTATCGATACCGTGTATGGTATGGGTTATCGCTGGGACAATATTTAACCGATGAATTTACCTATAGGACTGCGCGCCAAAGTTGTCATTTTGTCACTGTTTTTACTCTGCCTACCTTGGCTTGGGTATGAATATGTGTGGGAAATGGAAAAGTACTTGCGCTATGGCCAAGAAAAAACGTTGGAAGGAACTACTCAGGCACTTGCTACCGCCTTACATGAGCGACCTAAATTATTTGACAACCAAGCCAGCTTTTTAAACCAAGTTGAAGAAGGTCGCGACTTGTACGCATACCCGTTAGCGGGCCCAATCCAACTTGATGGCAAACTCACAGATTGGGACTTATACCAACACCGCACCTTAAACTACTCTGATGAACATGTGCTTTATCAACGTAATAAATCTGAGCCAATTGATATCAGCTTTAACCATATGGTGGGTAAATACGGCGGTTACCTGTATGGATTTTTTAATGTCACTGATCAACATGTCGTTTTTCGTAGCCGTAAAAGTTTGCGTATCGACAGAAACGATCACTTAGTCATGGCCACTCAATCGCCCGATGGTCAGTTCAGGCGTTATATTATTGCCAACACTCAAAGTGGCTGGTTAAGTGCATTTGAATTACCCGCTGATCCCAGCCAATCTATGCCCGTCAGTCCAGAAGTGCGTATTCAAGGACAATGGCTCAAGACAGAGCAAGGTTACAATATTGAATTCAGGCTGCCGCTGGAAATGGTTGGCAGTAAATTAGGTTTTGCGATTCATAATGTCAACGATGCCAAAACCCGGCAATTAGTGAATATCATCGGCACATCAGCCACCGATTCCGTCGCCAGTTTAGGCACGGTACTTGTGCCCTCACCTGAAATTGAAAGCATTATTAAAGGCATGAGCCATAACAGCTCACGCATTTGGGTGGTCGATAATCACGGCCGAGTACTGGCTAAATCGGGCGATATTCGTTCATCATCCAATACGTGGGCGGATGACCTAGACGTCAATCAAGCAGACTCGTTTTGGCAGCACGTAAAACAGCAATATATATTGCCGCTGTACTACAAAATATTAACCCGTCCACCGCAAGACTTTATCGATTCGCTGCAAGACTCTACCGAACTCACCGGCAGCCACATTGAAAAAGCCTTAAGCGGTAAGCAAGGTTCAACATGGCGCCTCACCCCAGATAATAAAGCGGTGGTACTGGCCGCAGCCAGCCCAATATGGATTGATGATAAAGTCATGGGCGTCGTAATAGCAGAGGAAACCACTCACGGTATTCGCAGCCTACGTAACCGCGCATTAGAAAAGCTGTTTAACGTTATCTTGACCATTATGAGCATGGGCACCTTAGCCTTGTTTATCTTTGCTTCCAGTATTTCAAGTCGCATCCGTCGTCTGCGTGATCAGGCTGAACTCGCCATCGACAGTCAAGGCAGGGTTAGGCAGCAAATTGTCGCTTCTAAAAATCGTGATGAAATCGGTGACTTGTCCCGCAGCTTTTCAAGTATTGTCAGTCGTTTAGGTCAGTACACACATTATTTGGAAAATATGTCATCGCGCTTGTCGCATGAACTGCGCACCCCAGTTGCCGTGGTTCGCAGCTCGCTTGAGCATTTGGGTTTACAACAACTTGATGACCAATCGCAAAAATATGTTAATCGCGCTCAGGAAGGCGTCAGTCGCTTGCATCTTATTTTAAATAACCTAAGCGAAGCTACCCGCTTAGAAGCCAGTTTAACCCAAGCAGAAAGCTGCCACTTTTCATTAAAGAAGGTCATCAGTGGTTGCATGCAAGGCTATCAAATCACCTATCCAGATCAAGTATTTACCGTGCATATTGAAGATAAAACCCTGTTTTGCGACGGTGTTCCGGAATATATTGCTCAATTAATGGATAAACTGATCAACAACGCAATTGAGTTTCATGAGCCCGCCAGCGCGATTACTGTCAGCCTGACTCAATACAATAAACAGGCGATATTGAAAGTCAGTAATATTGGTCCTTTATTGCCTAAAGACATGAATAGCCAAATTTTTGAATCCATGGTGTCAATTAGGCCGCAAGGTATAAACGGCAAGCCACATCTAGGTTTAGGCTTGTATATTGCTCGTTTGGTCACCGACTTCCATCATGGCACGATTAAAGCTAGCAACATGATAGAAAATGGTATTGAAGGCGTCGAAATATGCCTGACGTTACCCTTAGGTGATGAAAAATAGTCAACCACAGCATTTAAGCGCTTTTATTTACGTTTGTTGGTGCTAGGATAATCAACTTTGGTATATCACTCACCGTAGCGCATTTATCCATGTCATTGATATTTTCTAATAAAAATTAGCTAAAGCATAAACCGTGGACTCTACACATAATGGAAGTAACAACATGAGCAAAGACGATAAACTCGCCACCCAAATTGTTAGCGTTGGCCGCGAAAAAAAATTCACCAAAGGCATTATCAATCCCCCCGTATTTAGAGCCTCTACAGTGGTGTTCGACACCATGGACGAGATGCGTTTTGCGATTAAAAACAAAACCAACGGTGAAATGTTTTATGGTCGTCGCGGCACCCCAACCCATTTTGCATTTCAACAAGCCATATGCGAACTTGAAGGCGGCGCGGGTACTGCATTATACCCTTCGGGTGCAGGCGCGATCAGCAGCGCTTTGTTGGCATTTTTAAAAAGTGGCGACCACTTATTAATGGTCGACACCGCCTATGAACCGACACGCGACTTATGCAATAAAATGCTCGCGGGTTTTGGTATCGAAACCACCTATTACGACCCAATGATTGGCGATGGCATTCGTGAGTTAATTCGTCCAAACACCAAGGTGTTATTTTTGGAATCACCAGGTTCTATCACCATGGAAGTGCAGGATGTTCCAACGCTCAGTCGTATCGCCCACGAACATAACGTTATTGTGATGCTGGATAATACTTGGGCCTCACCAATTAATTCTCGCCCATTTGATATGGGTGTCGACATCTCAATTCAAGCAGCCACCAAATACATTGTCGGCCATTCTGATGTGATGATGGGCACGGCTACTGCCAATGAACAGCATTGGGAGCAACTGCGCGAAAACAGTTACTTAATGGGCCAAACCACCTCGCCTGATGACGTGTATTTAGCCGCGCGAGGCCTACGTACCTTAGGGGTGCGTATGGCACAGCATAATAAAAATGCCTTAAAAGTGGCTAATTGGTTGACGACTCGTGCAGAAGTCGATCATGTGCGTCACCCAGCGTTTGATACTTGCCCGGGTCACGAATTTTTTAAACGCGACTTTAGCAGCGGTAATGGCTTATTCTCGTTTGTGCTTAAGCAAGGCGACTTAGCATCGGTGACGGCTTTTGTTGAAAACATGGACCATTTTAAAATGGGCTTTTCATGGGGTGGTTTCGAAAGCTTAATTTTAGGGGTATTTGGTATTAACAATATCCGCACGGCTACCCAATGGGACAACAGCAAGCCATTAATACGCTTACACATTGGACTTGAAGATGCCGACGATTTAATTGCCGATCTTGATGCGGCATTTAGCCGATATAATGCAATACTACAAAAATAGCCTCTACTCGTGGCTGTAACGCTTTGCAAAAAACGTTTACGGAATGTTCAAACTAAAGGGAAATCAATGAATATCATCAAATTAGTCATTCTCAGCCTGTGCATTAGCATTGGCTATTATGCATTAACTATCGTGGCAATTGGCCAGTCTGCTGCCGGCAACTTATTGTGGTGGTTTAATAGCAGTGAATATCCAATGCTGGCGCACCTTGCACAGAACTTTGTTGGTATCGGCATAGCAGCGTTAATTCCTGCGTTTATAATCAGAAGTTACGAGCCTGCAAGACAATGGATTGCCATTACCATTATGATTTTAGCTGCCATGTTATTGCACGGTAATATGCATTACATGCCATGGGATCCGATGGGCATCGTCAGGTTTGTAAACAACACCTTGTTTTACGGTGATATCGGTGCAAAAGTGCTGTTTTTCTATATCTTGCTGCTACCTATTTTGTGGTTGATGCTGCTTAAACGTATGGCACGTGTCTAGCCCGAAGTAAGCATACAAAATAGCAGTCCTGTTAACTGTTAGGGTTAACAAAGCCCTGAGTCATAATCGACCCAGGGCTTGTTAATACTTATAAGCCTTAGTGCAATGTCTACCACCGCGACAACTTACAATCACACTAGCATTCGCAAACCATAATGAGGTTATTAATCCTCTAGTACTGAAATGAAAATTCGGTCTGCATTCCACAGTTCTATTATTTTGCGAGTCTTCTTGGCGTTCCAAAAACATTTTCCAAACAGAATAATCCCCGCACCTTCTAACTGACGCCCTTCTGATACCTTAAAACGTTCTAATAATATCGACTTATATTTAGCGATAGGAATGCCAACATCAGTACAATCAGATGGGTTTAACCAATCAAGCGCTTTATCTAGGTGTGAAATCGTCCCCCAATACATTTTAGGCTTTGCCTCTTTGGCATTAGCACTGGGCTCAGCCTCGGCAAAGTTAACAAATAAATTCTTCGCTTTGAATTGATAACCAGTATCAAGCTCAATCAAGGTAATCGACTGGGCTAAGTCGCTACCACGCATTAGGCTATTGAGAATTTTTTCCAGCCCCAATACTTTGACCTTGGGTTGTTGATTGTTGCCAGCGGGTTTGCGACTGGTATTATCGATTTTTTGGGGACGGCTTGAGATTAGGTTTGCTCCAGAGGCGACAGTTTTCACCTCTAAAATGGGCTTTTTGGTGTTTAATAACCTGAAATCAATACTGATAATATTCGTATCTGCAATGAATTGATTCACTTCAACGGCATGTCGAGTCTCTCGGTCTCGCTGAGTTGATGGATGGCCTTCGTCACATCCTGCAATATGGTATCTAGAGCCAAAACAGGCCGCTTTACCGTCTGAGCTTCTCTTACGATAATACGCCTTCCCTTTGCACTCAGGACATTCTAAAAATTGCCTGAATTGTTCAATCTCTGATTCAGATAACGCCTGAAATTTCAAAATTGAGAAAGTGTGCCTTTCACCACCATAAGTACAAACCGCATCAATCATTTGCTATCCACATCTTTTATAAAAATGCCCTTTACAATGAGCGATAAAGGAACCTTAAAACCCTACCGAACAATAACAAGTTATTAATAAAAAGACTATTTGCAATGGTCACTATGGTTATTAGCAGATATTAAAAAGTTGAATTTAACATACTAGAAGCCGCTCAACTTTTGGGCTGTTAGTTGGTTACGATTAGGTCAGCGCGAATCCCCATCACCAGCGACTGACGATATGATTTGATCACTTTCAAACTCACTTTTGGACAGAAACGAGCTAGGTTTCCAAATCTAATTCGTAAGTTTAGGATTAAAATTTCTATGGATTAACGCCGCAATAAAAGGCGAGCGTTAGCGAGTCCAGCCCACGTTTTTTGTGGGCGATTTTTCATTGCCTTGTTATACGATTGCAAGCGCTTCATCTTGAACAGTTACCTCGCACCCTTTTTCAGTTGGCAGGAGATTTGACTTGTCTGGCCAAAACATTACCAGCGCCCTAAATTCCTTTCCGTAATAGTCCACGGCAGTGCCTAGGTATTCTTTGTAAGCGGAACTGATAATGGGCTTGAACATCACCTCAAAATCTCCGCCGATTATATTGCCAAGTTTTTTATTAGGCTCCATTTTCACGCCAGACTTTATGTCTTCGAGGATGTCCGCGATTATCGCGTGAGCCGAATCTTTTTTAAGCCCAAAGATAACTATTTCTGGGTGATCGAATGTTTCTTCTAAACCGACTGAGTACGAGAAATCTTCATGCTCGCCGTTTGGATCGAATACAAAGAGAAAATGCCACCCGTACTCTTCGATATTCTTCTTTATTTCATTCTTGCTCATACTCGACTCGTATAACGCCCCAAGCAGGGGATTTTATGAGTGTTTTTCAGCGAGTAAAATTCCCGCTGACTTGGCTTGTTATAACTCATTTTTCAATGTACCAATATACTAGTGCTGAACATGGGAGAACTACAACACATAGCATTAGCAGTGCACCCGACATATTTACAATAGCATCAGGTAAATCAAGTGCTCCGAGGGCAAAATTGAATCCAATGGCATAAATAAAAATACAGGCAATACATGATATACCCCCTGATACGAGCAGCCTTTGGAATATAGGCAATTGCAATTTATGGAATATAAATTTGAAAATTGGGTAGCCTACGATTGACGATATAACTGTTACAGGAATTGCCACTATTAGAGAGAAAATAAAAATCGGGATCATTGGTGGAACCAAGCTTTCAACAGAAAACAATGCAATTCCAATAGCGACAACAAAGAACGCTAAAAAATAACCTCCAAGTGCTGAAGTGATATATGTCGTGATTCTGGGCTGAATATTCATAATGAGTTATAACGCCGCGTTAACCGGAGGAGTATTGCTGGCGGCATTTTCGCGTGTCTTTGCGAAAATGGTGACAGCATTACGGAGTCCGTGTTGAACGCTTGGTTAGGCATTTATTTTCTCTATTAAAGATGCTGGGCAATTATTACCTTTTGATAGGATATCCCATTTTTGATTACTATTAAGACCCATTAGACCTGATATACAAATAAATGACTCAATGTACTTAGAAAAGTGCAAACAAAGCGACTCGACATACACTTTATTTGCCCCAGTTATAGCTATCGTAGATGATTCCCATACTGGATCATTATTAATAGTAAAATCGATTTCAACACCATTTTCGTTTGCACGCGAAAATGTGTAATTTATAGAGTCGTCACCTTTTTTCAATACTTCTAGAAACTCTAACTGTGAGCCACCCCATTTCTTTGGCGGGTCATTCTTGCCTAAATGTGAAATATTTAAATCAGATTCATACACAGCTTTAGCGATTAATGATAACTCCAAATTACTTGGAGCAGCTGAAAAATAGTTAAAAGTTAAATATTCCATACCTTTGCCTAACGGCTGGAATTCAGCGGCCAGGCCGTGCGCGAAGCGCGCGGTCTGGTCCGCTGCAATGATTTGTTAGGCGGCAATCCGCACACACTCTCATAGGGAGAAATACCACAGACTCAATACAAGAATCAGGACAATTGGTAACACGATAGCAGCACGCTTGCGCCGTAGTCCACGGAAGGCTGAATAGCCCATGGCGTCGAAGTAGTAGAGACCGCCGCCAACCTCGACAAGAGCGCCAGACTTCATGAGGCGATCAAGCTGCCAGCGCCCAACCCAGGACACTCTCGGTAACTCCACAGCATTGACTTCGCTAGTAGCGCCAGAAGACCGGAGTCTTCGGACAACCCTTCGCTCGGTGCCCCGGAGCACAATAGCTAGAGCAGCAATGGGTATCGCGAAGATCTGAAGCCATTCGAGCATCTACAGCCTTTCGCATTGCCGCCTAACAGCTTATTGATTAGCAGCAGGATAACCTCCTGCTTTCTTGTAAGTTTCTTCGTCAAAATATCACTTGTAAGTGTTTGTTGTAAATATATTATTTAACAAAAAATACAGGTTAAATATGACAATTTAGCAGATAAAAAAGATGCATAGGTGTTTACGAGGTCTGCATAGC